>Ga0207798_100003_pt1 | contig 808277 bp, 793 predicted proteins | sample TtanPargueraPR_8_FD_187278 | JGI IMG/M metagenome (GOLD analysis project Ga0207798, IMG submission 187278) | Anaerobic enrichment media microbial communities from Bioluminiscent Bay, La Parguera, Puerto Rico - Tt and E1 (SPAdes) | ecosystem: Environmental > Aquatic > Marine > Unclassified ... | reverse complement strand
GTTTATGCATGAATAGGACCCCTTTCGATTGGTTGTCGTTAACTTAATTATAAAGGATGATTCCTATTCATGCACTTTTATTTTCTAAACATCTTTTTATTAACACCCCTAAGATGATTATAGAACCGATAAAAAAAAGCAAGGAGTAAAATCCTTGCTTTATTTTTTTGATTTATCATTTATTCGTCTATTCTAACATTCCCCGTGTCGGTATCTGCATCAATATAAAATGAACTATCTGATAAAATCAAATTGTAATCGTCACTTTTTGAATCGCCATTAACTTTCACATTTCCAGTATCAGTCGATAATCTAAGGGTACGATTTGTTAGGTCAATACCAGACACTTCAATTGATCCCGTATTGCTTTTTAAATCTACTTGATTAATCTCAACATCTGTAAGATTAATTGACCCTGTACTGACTTCTACAACAATACTATTTGATGACGTATGATCTACATGGACTGATCCAGTATCTGTATCAATATCGATATCCTCTAAAACATCCGCTTCATCTAAATATATACTACCAGTATCTGTGTATAAATTAAGCTTTGTCGCATCAATTTCTTCAACTTCAATTTTACCAGTATTTGTTTCTAAAAGAACATCTCCAAGCGATTGAAAACCACTAAGTTCAATGCGTCCTGTATCGGTATTGGCATGAATATCGAATTCATAAGTTGAAGGGATTTTAATAATAAGATCCATTCTATGATTTGATGACCATAGCCAAGTCCAATCAAATGAAAAGATTCTTCTACTTTCTTGGGTAATCAATAAAACACCATCTTCAAAAGTAATTGACCAATCCTCATTGTCTCTTCGGTAATGTTCTATAGTGATATGTTCATCTTCAGTCGTCTGTATAGATATATCTCTTATAGCAACATCGATAATTAATTGAGTTAATGGGTCTTCATATGTAATGGGATCTTGAAGCACATAGTCGTCTCCACTAGATACTGTATCTACAACATCATCAAATGATCCGCCATAGGCAATACCTACACCCATTAAAACCAAACCAGTCACAAATACGATGATAATAAGCCATTTAATAAGTTTCATAATTTTCTCTCCTTCTCATGATGAGTTTAGTAAACCATGTCACTAAACTTCTTAAAATAAACCAAGCGATTTTTGAAAGTCCATATCCTATGAATAAAACTATAGAAATGGATACCAAACTAAAGCCTAGTGTTAACAATAAATTGGCAGATGAAAGGCCTAAGCCAAAAGATTCTATAATATAAAGAATAATACCACTCAATGAGCCAAAGATAATTGCGCCCCCTGAAATCATTAATGCAAAAGCAACAACCATTAAAACGATATATGCAATACCAAGTGGTATTAAAAATGGTGTTGAAAACAATAACAATAATATTAACCAAAGATTGTTTGATGTTTTTTTGTGTTCTGATGTACGTTTATTGACAATTTTTGGTATCATTGATTTGGCAATTTCTTTAGGTTGGTATTGAGATAATACTTTATCAATATCTTGTCCTAAATCCAACTTATCATTAATCATCTCTTCATAATATGACTTAATTTCCTCTGTTTCTTCTTGATCAAAATATCTACTTAATTCGCGATCCAGTTGATTAAGCCATTGATTTAATTTTCTTTGCTCGTTCATCTTATCCTCCTACTATTTAGTTAAGATATCATATATTTTTTTGATATCTTTCCATTCATTAATAAATTCATCAATTTGCTTTAAGCCCATCTTTGTAATACGGTAATACTTACGATTCCGACCATTATGTAGTCGATTATACGTTTCAAGTTTCCCTTGCTTGTCTAGCCGTCTTAAAATCGGATATAAAGTTGATTCGCTAATATCGATATATGGAGATAAATCTGACATTAACTGATATCCATATGAATCATCTTTTGATAGTATTGCTAAAACAAATATTTCTAAAACACCTTTTTTTAGCTGTTGTTTCACATTATACCTCCATTTGAATAATATTATACATTGCATAGTATGAGTTGTCAAGCATATTTTAAATATTTTTTTTATTTACTTGATTTCTTATTTAGCAGGTTATTTTACATTAACAGAATAATTACCTATAATATTAATAGAAACCATCATGTTTAAAGAAAAAAATAAAGGAGTGTTTTTAATGAAAAAGATTGCAATATTAACAGCAAAGCTTTTTGAAGACAATGAACTATTTTATCCATATTACAGATTACTTGAAGCAGGTTATCATGTAGACTTGGTTGGAAAAGAAAAAGACCAATTTTATGAAAGCAAACATGGAGCAAAAGCCAAGAGTCATATGTCAATCGATGATGTTCAAGCAAATGATTATGATTTACTTGTCATCCCGGGCGGTTACTCACCAGACCATATGCGAAGAAGCCAAAAAATGGTAGATTTTGTAAATGAAATGGATCGGCTAGAAAAACCGATTGCTGCCATTTGTCATGGTCCATGGATGATGGCTTCATCATGTGATATTAAAGGAAAGAAAATCACTGGTTTCTATTCAATTAAGGATGACATTGTCCATGCAGGCGGAAACTTTGTCGATGAAGAAGTTGTTGTGGATGGCCACCTGATCACATCAAGAACCCCAAATGATCTTCCGGCATTTTTAAAAGCCATTCTATCTGCTTTAGAATCATAAAAAAAATATCCCTATCATTCTAAGTGATAGGGATATTATTATCTTTATTTCAAATGTTTAATCATGGTAAAACTACGATGGCCTTTAGGATGATTTTCTTGCGTGTGAACAACCTGATATCCTAATTTTTCATAAAAGCCTCTGGCTTGAAAATCACAAGTACCTAATTGAATATGATCATGTCCTAATCGTAAAGTTTCTTCTTCTACCGCTTCCATTAGCTGTCTGCCAATGTTTTGTTGCTTATAGTCATCAACAACAACAATCCGGCTAATATAAACTGAATCATCATAAATCTCGCATTGAACACCACCCACAAAAACATCTTTATCTAAAGCTACATATAAATAATCTTCATGGTCAGAAACAATCCCGTGTCTCTTTTTAAAAGTTTCTTCATGATGGTCAACGATAGATTGGTATACTTTTTGAGGTTCATTAGATACGGTGATGTCAAATGCATGTTGGTCAAGTTTATTTTGACTCATATAATTTGCATAATAATAATTCCAATCACCAAGTTTCTTAACCATACCATTGGCTTTAAACCCAGCAGCAAGGGCATCTTCATACCGACTTTTTACTGGTGTAAATAAGCGTATACCTTGAGCCTTATGATGATACTTTTGCCAAAGTGTATCTACCATCATCTTCAAAATGAACTGGTTTTGATAATATAGGTTGCCTATACTAATCCAGTCCCAAAACAAATGCGCAGAAAGACCACCAAGTAATTGCTGGTCTTTTTTTATATATATGTAAATACTCTCTAACTGATAATCGCCCACTTGTTGACGATTATAGGCTCTTAAATGCTTAATTATGTCTTTTTCATAAGTCTTATGTACATCCTCGATGAACTTCATATTTGCTCCTTAAATAATGATATGTAATTAACTAATCTTGTACAGTGTTTGGCCGATGATATTCCATCCATAATTCCCTGAAACATCTATGATAGGTTCCTCATTTTTAAAAGAATATCTAAAGTATATTGGGAATGATAATAATTCAAAATAATGTTCATCAATCATATGCATTTCAACATACTTAAACCAGGAAAATCTTGCATATAATTGATTGTTTTCTTGGATGACTTGAATTGTTTGTTTTTGATTATCCACAGTAAACTCAAAGGTTCCGCAATATTGACTGAGACTTTTCACCGAGATATGCTGGAGTTTCTTTTTTGGTTTTATATCAAGAAAATGGCTGATTGTATCCATATATAGCTTCCATTTTTCCCCACTGGTATCCACTTTTAATTTATGACCCTTATAGGAATCAAAAATTTCACCAGCAAAATTTTGGTAATCAGCCTCCATAAGATAAACACTTTCTTCACCCTTATATTCATGTGATTTAAAGTAGTATTCATCTTCTGAATCTAATATAATATTTTTCCACCTTTCACCCCTAATTTTAAAAGCCTTCTTAAAACTTTCTTCTACATTAGGTCGATATAAAAAGATAATATGAGGAGATAATGGTTCCAATATTTCAAAAACTTTATGATAATAATCCATCACTTCGCCTCTAGTTAAAGGACTATGAAAAAAATATCTTATAATGGCCTGAAATAAACAGCCTTCCATGATATGTAAGCCATCTTGTTTTTTCATTTGATTGACTAACTTTTCCCACCGCTGATACATATCTTCTAAATTCCTAGCCATACCTTCTCTTGTCTCAATTGGTCCAACACTGAACTCACCGCCATCTGCCCATCTTATAGGATGATTGTCCATTTCTTCATGATACCAAGTATGGTTAATTTGCTCTGATTTACACAGGGCAGCTAGTTTTTGCGCTGTGCTGGATTTACCAACGCCACTCATTCCTGAAATTATGACTAATTTTACTTTCGACATTTTAATCACCTCACTATATTTATATTATTATATCCTATATCAAGAAGAAATAAAATAGCAAATGACTAACATTAGGCATTTACCATAAAAAAAGATAACCGATTATTATAAAAATCGGTTATCAATATTCTGTGCTACTCCATTAACTCTCAGATTGGTAAAAACCATAAAATGTCATCTCTATACGATAGTCTCCATCAACCAAGCCTTTTACAGAAACATAGTCAACATAAAATAATTGGTCCTGGTTTTGCAATATTTCAATAAAATCATTAAACTTATCAATATCATCAATGGTCAATGTTAAATCAATTGCCTTAACAACAATATCACTAGGTAAATCAATATCAAATGGTGGATCGCTAGTTGATACAGTCAATTGATCATCAGACTCATATGCCAAACCAACATATTCAATATAAGAGATTATATCTTCTTGAATATCATAATCAAATCTTCGATATTGGAATCCTGATTCAATCATACCTTGAGAAATGGTGTCCTCAACGTCTTGATTAACTTGTTCTATCAAGAGATTGATTTCACTCTCAAGTTGAGATGTCTGATTTTCTAATTCTTCCAAATGATCGCCTTGGAAATAATTTAAAGCAAAATATCCTGGAATCATCACTGCGAAAATTACAATCAATAAATAAAGCGGTCTTACCTGAGATTTTTTATGTCCGAAAACATCATACCTACGCATAATAAATCACCACCTCTATCATGCCTTGGGATATAATATTTTCCTCAGGCATATCTATCATCCATCGTGCTGATGAAGTATCTTCTTCTATAACGCCGTAGGTTTCATAGATGCTTAAAATATAATCTAAGCCACTGCTTGTATCATCGGCACTGATGACCATTGTAATTGATTGATTTTCTACATCGAATTCGAAATCAACAATAGAAATATCGTTTGGCAATAAAGCCAATAAGTCTTCGTATTGATTGATTGGTAATAAGTCTTCTTGTCTTTCAATGTATTGATAGGCATCCAAATAAGCATTGGTTTCACTAGATTCAATGATAGATTGAAGAGATGCTTTTTGGTTTGCCAACGCTTCGTTGATATAGGTTTGTTGCAGAATTGCTTCTCTGTTAGTTTTATAAGGAATATAGATTATAGCTACTAGAGCAAAAATTGATAAAGCCATGACAAAAACATAATATCCATAAGTCCTTAGCGGGCTAATCCTATTTAAATTAAAATCAATGATTTTTTCGTCTTTTTCTCTATTAAGTATAATTTGATTTGATGCATAAGCCATCAAAATGCCATTTGGATTCTCTGCGAAAAAATCCTCATAATCATCAATTTTAAACAAGTTCGGATGCAAATGATCGATTTGTTCAATAATGTTTTCATGAATATCATCAATTGATATCTCATCACTTAAATCGAATATGATAGTTTGAGTGATTTCCTTTTTACCATTACGCATATTGTACTTAAAGTAATTGGCAACCCGCTCACAAGAGATTTCAATTTTCTTAATAAAATCCCCAACTTGTCCTTCACGCTCTTCAATAATACCAAAGACCAATTGATTGTTCTCAATGATTTGTATTGACAATAATTGATCATACAAACTGACCATCATGATGTTTTCATCATCAAAATCATAAGATTCACTTGCCACTTCCATCAAAGCAGAGACCGCAACATCAAAGACAATGTCTTTAACACCTAGCTTTTCTAAAACATCATAGTAGTCATGCAACAAGTCCTTATCAGAGATGTATAAAACCAACTTTATTTGTTCACTATCTTCTGATTTTTTCTTATGAGATAAAACATAATTTTCAAAAGGTACATGAAAATCTTTTCCAATACGTTGGCCAAAGTATTCTTGAATTGACTTTTTTTCTAATTCTTTTTTCTTAATAGTAAATTCTCTAGCCAAGACATTTTGATCCTGAATGGCTAGGCGAACAAATTTCGGTTTAATTTTATTTTTTGACCACATTTTTTTAAGATGATCTAAAAGTACCTCAGGTTCTTTAATGTAGCCATTTTCAATAGTGCTTTTTGGCAAATCTACTTGATCATAGGCCAAACTAGATTTTCCTATTTCACCACTAAAAAAAGCGATACCATTGTCTGTGATGAATAAACCAATAGGTTTTTTATTTTTCCCCATAAATTACACCCCTAAAATGTTCAAATAGAAATTAATCATTGCTTCTCCAAACCAATAACATATCATTGTCGCTAACATAATCATCGGTACGAAGGCCAGTTCTTTACCTGACTTCACTTTAAATAAAAAGGCATAAATCAATCCGATAACTGCCGCAACAAATATTGAAAGTAAACCTTCATACAAGTTTAATCCAAAACCAATGAATAAGTAAAGCTTAATATCTCCTCCGCCTAGCGCTTGTTTTTTGAATATCCATTGACCAAGCAAGGCAATAGCAAACAATATAAAAAACAGAGTTAGTGAAGATAAAAGATAAGTCCATACTGAATTTTCGATGATTCGAATGACCAAGATAAGCATTAAACCAATCACCCAAACACGATCTATCACAATACCATATAAATAATCACTGGTAGACTCGATGAGTAATACAGTTATTAGTATCAATGCAATCAGTAATGATAGATTAAATGCTTGAATAACTAAGAACGAAATCAAAAATAAGAGTCCTCCAAATATTTCAAGCAATAAATAGCTTATAGGTATTTTTTGTTGACAAGATTTGCATTTACCTGCTCGTATGACATACCCAAAGATAGGTAATATCTCATACCAAGTCAATGTGTTTTGACACTGTTCACAATGACTGCGAGTTAAAATCGATTCATTTCTTGGCAATCTCATACCAAGCAAATAAGCAAAAGATGCCATTAAAGCACCTATATAAAAAACGATGATGGTTTCAATGATGATCATAAATGTCCCTCTTTACTTTATTATACCGATAAATGCAGTGATTGTCTATGTTAAAGAAAAAAGAAGGCATTAAATGCCTTCTTATTAATCTTAAAAATAATTATGTAGTATATACAACATATCCATCAATTTCAATTGAAGTAATTGTGACACTTGCTCCTGATAAATCTAGATCTCCATTTGTATCAAAAATAGTTTGTGCAATAATATCTCCTTCACTTGTATCCTCAAAAGAACCGTCAAAGTCAATATAACCTTCAGAAACTAATTGTTGAACAGAAAAAGCTGAATCTGGATCTTCAGATGTTGCATAAAGTCTTGCAGCTTCTTGAATGTTTGTCCATTCTGCTTCTGCAGCTCTTTGTCTAGAATTGTCAATTAAATTCCCAATGGTTGGTACAGCAATTGCTGCAATGATACCAAGGATAACCAAGACCGCTAAAAGTTCTACTAGCGTTACCCCGCGTTTGTTTTTCAATAATTTTCTCATAAATAAATCTCCCTTTTATTTAATTTTGGTTAAAATAACAGATCTTTAATATCAGATAAATGAACCACTAAAGTGCAGGATAGACTTGATATCCATCAATAAAAATTGTATTTACACCAGTAGGAAGAAGTGCAGAATCAAAATCTCCATTTGAATCAAAAATATCTTCACTCAATAAATCAGTAGATGAACCTGTAGTTGCTGTTGTTTCATAACCACTAATTGTTCCATCAAAATCAATGTAGCCTGCTTGCTCAATTGCATCTAAGGAGAATGCTGCATCTGGATCTTCAGATGTTGCATAAAGTCTTGCTGCTTCTTGAATGTTTGTCCATTCTGCTTCTGCAGCTCTTTGTCTAGAATTGTCAATTAAATTCCCAATGGTTGGTACAGCAATTGCTGCAATGATACCAAGGATAACCAAAACTGCTAAAAGTTCTACTAATGTTACCCCGCGTTTGTTTTTCAATAGTTTTCTCATAAATAAATCTCCCTTTTATTAAATTTTATATAAATTTGTCCTATTGTTTATAGAAATATTTTACCATATATAGATTTTTTGTCAATTTATATTGGCTTATATTTGGCCACCTAAGGATATCAGTGGCAACATAATGGCAAGGATCATAACGCCAACAATTGAGTAGACCACAACCAACAAAATGGGTTGTAAAGCATTTTTCAACTGTTCGACACGCATATCAGAAATACCATTATAATATTTGGCAAGATTATTCATCAAATTCGGTATGTCACTTGTCTTTTCACCTGTTGCAATCATCTTTGTCATCATCGGATCAATATAGGAACTTTGTTCAAAGGCTTTTGAAAAAGACTGACCATCTTCAACATAGGCAATTGTTTTCGATATGATTTCTTTATATACCACATTCTCGATAAATGATTCGATGATTTTTAAAGCTTTTAAAGAATTTACCCCATTTGAAAGCATTTGTGACAAAGCATTTGCAATCAATACTTGATTATGCATCTGTATGAGCTTTCCAACAATTGGCAGTTTCAATAGAAATTTGGTAAATAACTTATGGGCTGGATAATAAAACCTATTGAATAAGAAAATAGTGATTGATATGGTTAAGACAATGATTAAAATGACAAAAATATAGTTCTTAAAGAAATCACCAACATTCAAAAAGAACAAGGTAATCCCTGGTAATTCTGCATCGCCAAAGGATGTAAACAAACTGGTGATATTTGGAAAAACAAACAACAACATACCAACTGCTATTAAAATCGCTGCGATTAAATAAATTGCTGGCATTCTAATGGCGGATTTAATGCCTTTACTAATTTTTATTTGATTATCATAATAATCAGCCATTTGCCTGATCATATGGTCTAAATCACCACTAACCTCTCCAATCTGGACCATTTGTACGAATAATTTAGGGAATTCTTTAGGTCGTCTTGACAAAGCATCTGAAAAACTATGTCCATTATAAACCTCATGATAGAGTTCAAAATAAAGTCTTCTTAAGTTGGCTTTATCATTCTGTAGAGCCAATAACTCAAGTGATGCCAGTAGTGACATTCCAGACATTAGCAAAGATGAAAGTTGCTTTAAAAAGAAAACCAAATCACGTTGATTCAGTAGAGAACCCACAGTAATATTGTTGAGTTCTGTAAATAAATTCTTATATTCTTTAATTTGAACGACCTTATAATTTTTGGTTTCAATGAACTTTTTACAAATTTCTCTATTAATGGCTTGCATCTTACCCTTAACTTCTTTGCCATCTTTGGTCTTAGCAATATACTTATAATTTCTTATTTTCATGGGCATCACTCATTTTCCTTAGTAACTTTCATGAGTTCTTCCATCGTGGTTACTCCAGCTTTCACTTTTTGTAAACCAGAAACAATTAAAGGTGTAAGCCCTTCTTTTTTGGCCTGTTTTTCAAGTTCATGATTAGAAACGTTCTTGGTAATGAGTTTTTCCATATCTTTAGAAATTGGTAAAATTTCAAAAATTGCAACACGGCCTGCATAGCCCTTATAATTACATGATGGACACCCTTTAGGATGCTTTAAGTGATCAACAGAAATATCATACTCATCAAATAATTTTTTATCTGCATCAGTCAGTTCAACTTCATATGAACATTCTGGACATAATCTCCTTACAAGTCTTTGGGCAATAATCCCAGTTAAAGAAGACCCAATTAAGAATGGTTCAATATCCATGTCTAGTAAGCGTGAGATTGTTTTTACTGCACTATTGGTATGAATGGTCGATAAAACCAAGTGACCAGTTAAACTGGCTCTAATACTAATCTCAGCTGTTTCAACATCTCGAATTTCACCGATCATGATAATATTAGGATCTTGACGTAATATGGATCTTAAGGTATTGGCAAAAGTCAAATCTACTTCAGGTTTTACCTGAACTTGATTGATACCTTCGACTTTAATTTCCACAGGGTCTTCAACAGTCACAATATTCACACCTGGTTCATTTAACTCATTTAAACAAGCATATAGTGTGGTTGTTTTTCCTGAACCTGTAGGACCGCTAACCAGGATAATCCCATTAGGGTCATCAATCATATGTCTGACTTGTTTTTCTTCTTTAGAGGTTAAACCAAGCGCACTGATGCGATTATGTTCATCAGAAATATCTAGTAATCTCATCACAACTTTTTCTCCGCGCACGGTCGGTAAAGTAGAGATTCTTAAATCAAGATTCTTACGATGGATGAGCGTTTGAATACGGCCATCTTGAGGTACTCTTGTTTCTGTAATGTCCATATTGGCCATAACCTTAATGCGACTCACCATTTGTCTATGTATTTTTAAAGGCAATTCTCTTACAATATCTAAGACACCATCCACCCTAAAACGAATGAGTACTTTGTCATCTAATGGATCAATATGTATATCACTGGCCCGTTGAAAAACTGCAGAAGTTAATATTTGATTGACGAGTTTCACCATCGGGGTTGATTCTGATTCAGTATCTGACATCTCTTCTTCATCGAAGACAACATCTTTTTTAATTCCCAAAGCCTCTAAAGTTCTAGAAAAACCATAATATTTTTCTATTTGACTCACAATATCGTTTTTAGGAGCTGAAAAAGGAACAGGTCTCAAACCTGTCTTGAGTCTTAACTCTTCAACCACTTCATAATCTAAGGGATCTGATGTGACAAAAAGAAGTTTAAAGCCATCAATTTTAAATGGCATAATATTGTGTCTTCGACAAAAAGCTTCATCAACGAGTTCTAAAACATCTTCATCAATATTCATATTCTGCAAAGATACACGTTTAACACCCGTCGATTCTTCTAAGGCTTTGAGGATTTGATTTTCACTAGCAATATCTAAACGAACTAGGGTCTCACCTAAGCGCTCTTCATCTTCTTGTGCATCTAAAGCTTTATTTAACTCTTCTTCATTGATGATATTTTTATCCAATAAAATATCACCGATTCGTTTAAGCGCCATCTAATTACCTTCTTTCTGAACAGTATTTTCATGTATAATTTCATCGACTGGACCTATACGATGGAAAAATAAGCGGATTGTGCTTGTGCTTCCTCCAGGTCTTACAATGGTCCTTTGGTAAGCAGTAATTTCTCCATTTTCTCCTTGAACAACCAATCGTTGGTACAGTGTATATTCTTCTGTATCTTCTACAATATATTGAGAATCAGTCAATTCTGAGTCATCTATATAAATCGTCTCATATGGCACAAGAACAGTTTCTTGTGTCCTTGTGTAAGTATTTAAATAAGGTGAACCAATCAACTGAATGGTCATTGTGCCTTGATTTTTTGATATGATAATTTCATAGTTTTGATTATAGTCATTATAAAACTCAAAATCTATCTGATTGTTTTGATAGATTTCTACAAAAACATCAAAGGTATCGTCTTCAACCGCATAAAATTGATAGTTTGAAAAATGTGATTCCAAGGTCAGTTCAAGCATCATTGAAGCCAAAACACTAAGCATTTCGTTGCTGAAAGTATAATCTGAACTCGCTTCTATTAAAGAAAACATAGATGTTTTTTCTATCGTAAATACCAACTCATCAGGAAACATATTCACCAAGGTTTGGTCAGATAGATTATATGTTTTTTCTATCAAAACGAGTTGAGTCGCGGAGGCCTCAAGATAGTCATTTAAATCTATTTTAAGTGAAAATTGATATTCATTCAAATATTGAATAATAATTTGATTAAGGGATTCAATATTGACTTGATTAAAGATTTCAGTGGTGAGATGAGCATCTAAATCATCATAAAAGTCTGTCTGGTTTTCTAGTACAAAAACAGCATTATTTTCTTGATCAGATTGAATTTGGTTGATGGTTTGATTAAGATCTAAAGAAAAATAAGAAAGGTCAATCTCAATCGTCTGATTTTGATATTCAATTTGATAATCGGCCTGTTCCTTAAAGTCTTCAGTCTCTCTAATCAATATATTGTCATATAAATTTTCATCATCACCTAAATATATATGGCCTACACGGGTATTTTCAGCCCTTGCATTAATCTCCAAATTTGAAATAATAATGGCTGCAAAAACCAATGATAAAAATAAAACAATCAATGATATAAAAAAAAGCAAATTATTCTTAATCCATTGCTTAGATAAAAACATTGAGTCCCTCCTATATGTTTATTATATCAAAAAATACTGGACAAGATAAATTAAATTCGATTATTATTTAAAATTTATGTGCATCTATTATATAATATAATCAATCAAAGGTGTTGACACCAGGAAAAGGGAGGTAAATAAAATGAACCGTAAGGGCTTTACGCTTGTTGAAGCGTTGGCATCTATTGTCATATTATCATTTGTATTTACCGCCATTATCACCATCATCGTCAACGTGCGCATCCAAACCATAAGAACTGAGGAGAGAGTGGTCGCGATTGAAATTGCAAAAAGCATTCGAGACGATATTGAAAATGATGTTACATATGCAGAAATCATTAACAATATATCGGACTCAAGTTATGTGATTACTCAAGATAACTGTGGTGCCATCACCAATGGCTGTTCATTCTTTAATTACAGTGTTGGTGACCGTCAATTTAATGACAATGTGACCATAACTTTTTTGCAATCAACACCACAAAGTTTAGATTATCAAGTCATCCATTTTGAAGTATCTATCGCTTATTTCAGGAATGATACTTTGTTGGTGGAGGGGATACTTTATGAATCGTAAAGGATTGACCATTGTTGAATTGTTGGCTGCTTTAGTGATTATGGGAATTGTCGCTACCATTATCGGCCTTCTCATCAATTCTTATCAAGATGCCAACGATACCATATCAGAAAGTTCTAAAGCGTCTCTAGAAGCAAGCTTACTGATACAAAATATTGAAAATGATTTGGATGAATTTTCACCGACTGATTACACAAGTTGTACCAGTCCAGAATGTGTGACCTTAACCAAGTCTTTCGAATATATTTATAATGAAGGTCAAATTATATTACAAACATATGATCCGGTTTTATCCCAAAACTTAATCTTTGAAAACCAACAATTATCTTTTGGATCCATTACTTATGACATCGATGGTTTCTCATTATCAAATGATACAAGCATCAATGTATCTGAGTTCAATGGATACTTGTCTATACAAATTGATTTTTTCCTTGTATCTGAAACCACGACTTACCCGTTTACAATGACCTATTCTTTTGCTATTGAAGCAACACCAACACAATAAGGAGGTGATGACATGTTGAATCAAAAAGGGATGACCTTGCCAGCCATGCTCGCAATCATCGTGTTTTTAATTGGTTCAATCACTGCGCTCTTAACCATCTCTTATAATCGTGCATTGATCATTGAAAGGAATATTAAGTCCTCTGAAGAGTTCATCAACACATCAAGACGTATACAGGCCATCCAAAACATCATTGCAAGAGATGAAATCACCGATCAAACAGCCATTACAGATTTGGCCAATTACTTTAATATTAACTACGAACAACCTAGCGAAGCCATTCATCGTTTTTTCTTACCATTAGAAAATGTTAATCGTACTGTTTCTGGTTATTTAGCAGCCAATACAACAGTTGTAAATACATATGATGAAGTCTTTCAGTATACTGGTACCGAAGATACTTTTGAATTATCCCCTATGATTAATGCAACATCTATGTTGGCTGAATATTCTTATGAGTTCTTTGAAAACAGTTTTCCTGATTTAGTTGTCGTTGGAGACTTTTCAAGCTTCGATTCTATTGTTCAATATTATCGGTCAATTACCAACGATTATTATCAACTTGAATCACCTACTTATATTACCAACCAAGTCAATCCAACCATTAACAATCATATATTTATTGATGGTAACGTCAACTTAAATAACAAAAACTTATCCATTGCGGATGGATATTTGCTTGTGATAGATGGTAACTTAACCACTAACAACAATGTCACAATCACTGGCAATATGATTGTTAATGGAGATTATATAGTGAATGGAAGAAATCGACAAAATAGACAGTTTACAGGCACTTTTTATGTCAACGGACGTTCTGAGATAGCCAGGGACACACAAATTGGCACCTCCAATCGGCCAAGTTTCTTTATAGTGAATGGCGATGTTTATTTAGATAATCAGGTGACAATTTACGGTTATTTTATTTGTAATTATTTTGAAGGTCAACAAGGACAAAATTTCATCACAGGTGGCGTATATGCCTTTGATGAGACTTCAAAAATCAATGATCAAAATCTTGAACCAAATGAAACTTTATCTAGTGAAGACTTATATGATTATGGTGTCACTACCACCATTATTGTAGAATCTTCATCAGGGGAAACCACCTTTATATACACAGAACCTAGACTGGAATAAAGCAAATAATGATAGAGGAGAAAAGTCATGTTAACTCATATTAGACAAGAAAGAAAAAAGGATAGAAATGACGTTGAATTATTAACCAGAGAAGCTTTTTATAAGGAAAAAGACCTTCAAGAGAAAGGCTTTGGTTGTAGTGAACATTACATGGTTCATCTTTTAAGAAAGAAGGATGGCATTAAAGCCTTAAACTTGGTGGCTGAGATTAATGGAGAAATCGTTGGTCATATCATCTATTCTAAAGCAACAATCATCACCGATGATAATCAAAAAATCAATGTCTTATCAATGGGTCCTTTAACTGTAAAAAAAGCCCACCAAAATAAAGGGATAGGCACAAAGTTAATGAGATATTCTTTAGACAAAGCAAGACAATTAGGTTATGGGGCTGTTCTTATCTTTGGACATACCAATTATTATCCAAGGTTTGGTTTTTTACCAGCAAGTCAATATCATATCACGACTAAAGAGGGTGATAATTTTGATGCATTTATGGCTCTAGAACTCAAAAAAGGTTTTTTAGATCATGTTGCTGGTAAGTTTATTGAATCGTCTGTTTATGATGAAGACCAACACATTGAACATATCAAAGCCTATGACCTTAAATTTCAAACAAAATAAAAGACCAAAAATGGTCTTTTTTTTATGTGGATACTCTAAGATTTTCAAAAACCTGTTGATAAATATGGTCTAAATAGCGAAAAGCATGGTCATAGGAAAATAAGCTGTTTAGTTCATCATCGTTAAAATATTGCTTCAAAGTCTGATCTTCTTTTATCACATCTTTTAAGTGCTTATCTTCATCCTCAACTTTTCTAGATAGATCTTGTAAATAATCATGCATGAGCAAACGATCCATCCCTTTTTCAACCAAGGTGTTCATGACTTTTTGTGTGGCATATAAGCCCCTTGATGATTCAATGTTTTTAACCATTCGTTCTTCATAAACCACCAAATCTTCTAAGGTATGTTGATAGCGGTTGAACATAAAATCAATGAGTGTTGTGGCATCAGGCACCATAATTCTTTCTGTAGATGAGTGTGATATATCTCGTTCATGCCATAAAGCCACATTATCATATGCCACATGTACATATCCCTTCAATATCCTTGCCAAGCCACAAATATTTTCTGATAAAATTGGATTCTTTTTGTGCGGCATGGCCGAAGAACCTTTTTGTTTTCTAGCAAAAGGTTCTGATACTTCTTTAACTTCTGTACGTGAAAGGTGTCTTATTTCAGTGGCGATCTTTTCTAGCTCAGCCCCAAGTAAAGCCACACTTGAAATATAAAATGCATGTCTATCTCTTTGTAAGGTTTGCGTAGCAATGAGTGATTCATCTAGATTTAAATATTTGGCTGCCATATGTTGAATTTGTGGCATACTTGTGCTATATGTACCTACAGCACCCGATAATTTTATTACTTCAACGCCCTGGGAAGCCAAAATAAATTGCTTTTTTAATCGTTTAAAATCTTCATACCATAAAGCAAATTTCATACCAAAAGAAGTCACTTCTGCATGCATACCATGCGTCCTTCCCATGATTGGCGTTTGTTGGTATTGATAAGCTTTTGCCTTCAAAACATCCATGAATGCTTCAATATCTTCGAGAATAATCTGATTGACTTTTTTTAATCTTAGAGCATAGGCGCTATCCACAACATCAGTTGAGGTTAAGCCATAGTGAAACCATTTTTTTTCTTCACCCAAAGATTCAGATGTTGCTTTAACAAAGGCAACAATGTCATGTTTGGTTTCTTTTTCGATTTGATGTACACGTTCAATATCCACATTGGCTTTGGTTAATTTTTGGAAGGTAGATTCATCAAAAAGGCCTGTTTTCATCCAGGCATAACAATTAGCTAGCTCAACTTGCAAAAGACATTCGTATTTAAATGTCTCACTCCATAGTTCTTTCATAATATCTCTTTGATAACGTTCTATCATTTTAACTCTCCTAATAAATGATCTAAGACAATGGTTTGGTTTCGATCTGGGCCAACACTAAAGATGCCGATTGGAACACCCACTTTTTCTTCAATGAAATGTAAATATCTTTTTGCCTCTTTGGGCAAATCTTCAAATGTTTTGACCTCCGTAATATCTTCATGCCAACCAGGCAGTTCAATCACTTGTGCTTGGCATTGCTTAAATGTTTCAATATCCGCTGGGATGTAATCGATTTTTTTGCCATCAAGTTCATAATGGGTCACAACTCGAATAGGATCTATACCTGTTAAAACATCTAGTAGAGTTATGGCAAGATAGGTTAAACCTGACACCCTACGACTATGTTTTAATACAGGTATATCTAACCAACCTATGCGTCTAGGTCTCCCTGTTGTGGTTCCAAACTCGTGTCCAACCTGTCTGATTTTATCAGCCAAGGCACCATGAATTTCACTAGGGAAAGGCCCACCACCAACACGCGTTGTGTAAGCCTTAGTCACCCCAATAGCCCCATCAATCAACCAGGGTGCTATGCCTGTATTAACAGGGACTGACGCTGCGGTAGGTGAAGATGAAGTCACATAGGGATAAGTGCCGTGGTCTAAACACAACATAACCCCTTGCGCACCTTCAAACAATATTTTTTTGTCTGCTTCAATGGCTTTATTTAAAAATAAGGAAGTATCGTCTACAAATGGTCTGATGATGTTTGCGTATGCTTGATAAGACTCAATGATTTGTTCAACATCTATTTCAGGCATGTCTAAGTTTCTTAACTCAATATTTTTTTCTTTGATCCGTTTTCTTAACTCTATAGGCATTCGTTTTTCAGATACAAATGTTTCCATTCGCATACCTATTCGTGCAGATTTATCGGTATATGCTGGTCCTATGCCCTTGTGAGTTGTTCCAATTTTTTCTTGGCCTTTAGATAACTCTTTGCCCTTATCTAAAGACATATGATAGGGTAATACAACATGTGCACGATTGCTAATCAATAACTGATAATCCTTAACCTTAGATAGTTCTTCAACCAAGGCCTTTGGATTGATGACCATACCATTGGCCATAACGTTGATAATTTTTGGATTTAATATACCACTTGGCAACAAATGCAAACTGTGTTTTTGCTTATTGAAAACAACAGTGTGTCCAGCGTTATTCCCACCTTGAAAGCGAACGACAATTTCCATATTTTGTGCCAAGTAATCTGTAATTTTTCCTTTACCTTCATCACCCCACTGGGTGCCTACAATGACAAATCTTTTCATTTTTCATCCTCATTCATTGCGCGATCCTTTTAGCATAGTATATTTCTTTTCATAAAATATCTTTTTCCAACAACTGATTTTAACATGTTGGTATAAGATTAGTCAATGATATCTAAAAATCCTTAGACACATATAATTTCAGCATTTTTATAAAGTAAAAAGTTTATAAAATCTATCAAATATCTCATCGATGTCTTTTATAAACTTCCCTTATGTCTCATGAGTGAAAACTTTGGTGAATACTACTTATTGTCTTTAAAGCGATCTTGAGTTGAAGGAGACAACTTACCAAAATATAATAAGCCTGCCAACAACCAACCCACACATAATACAGATGCAACAATCAATAATGGCCAAGGGCCAAAATTGTATATCAGTGGTACACTCATGGCTGTAATAAGCCCTCCACCAATAAATGGTTCAAAGAACAACTGCATATAACCAAATGCTTCTAAAGATGGTGTTTTATTCTTACTATCAACAATCCGTATCAATATTAATCCTACAGCAGTCATACCCATGGATTGCCCATAATCACCAATGCCTCGTTCAAACCAATATTTTGGTATCATTCTTGGTGCTAAAACAAAGAAGACAAAAAGATTCCAACCTATACCTAATGCTGCAAGTATAAGGAAAACTTCAATATGTTGACCAATCACAGTTAGTGATAAACTAGCTAGAGCACTTACAATCAGAAAATCAAGTGCTAAGCCTTGTATACGTTCAATCATCTTACGATCAAAAATATTGTATCTATCAAGTTTATTTACAACAAACTGTACAATCACACCACCAAGCATAGCCAATGGAAATAAAGGCACGTGAGCAAACAATTGAATCCCTTCTTCTCCACCCCATGTGATACGCTCTATCCATTGTAAACTTTCCAATAAACCAATTCCGACAATGATTGCTAAAGCATATAAACCCAAATGTAAAGCCAGTGGTTCAATTGACTCACTAGAAACAGTAAGTGCAATATTTTTCTTCCGTTTATCTTCAGGAATAACACCTGTTTTCATAACATCATCAACTTCTTTTTTGCTTTGAAGATATGCGGTTCGTTTGTTTTTAACCCCCCAGTTGATGATAAAAACACCAATGATTAATCCGCCAACAATACCAACTGTTGCTAGACCTAAGGCTAAGTCGGTGCCTTCAGAAAAGCCAATACTATTAAAGGTTTCTTCTAGACCAGCAGCTGTCCCATGTCCGCCTTCAAACCCTATTTCGATGAGAGCACCTACCATGACTTGTGCATCAAAAACTGGAACTAAGATTAAAATAGCCGCCAATATCCCAACGACATATTGTCCCCACGCTGCTGTTTGGGCATAAGCAAGTTGTGGTCCAGATACTCTAAAAACATCTTTTCCTTTTGGTGTTTTCTTACCTAAAAACAAACCAGCAAAAACAATGGTGATTAATAAACTTGGTATGGCTCTAAAAACATCCATAATATTTTGGTTAAACAATCCCTTTTCCAAAAAGCCATCATTAAAAAATACCCCTAAAATTTCAGGTCCTAATATCAAAAGGATAAAACCTGCAATAATAGAACTAGGTATGAAGAAACGATAAAAAATAGGTACATAATATCTCAATAACTTACCGATAAGTAAAGCCACTGCCAATATTAAAATACTTAAACCAATGATTTCAGCTGACAAAAATAATCTCCCCCTTAATCAACATCATTATAGCATCAATCTTTTTTTGATACAATTTTATAAACGATTAAAAAAAGCTTAAATCGTAAAGATTTAAGCCTTATCATCATCATTGGTTTTCTATGTGCATGTGTTTATGTAAGCAATGTGACAGAAAGAGTCCTATCATCGCTAACAATAAGAAGAAAATAAATATCATTTGATAACCATCAAAGAGGTCATACAAGAGACCACTTATGACGACACCAAATAAGGCACTTAAACCATAGGCACTAAATAAAACACCATAGTTTTTTGCGTAAGATTCATTACCAAAAAAATGGGAAGTCGCCACAGGGGCTATGGCTAACCAGCCACCCAAGTTCACCCAAAAAATACTAAATGATATCGAAAAAGCAACAATATTATCTGAAAACACAATCATAAGAGCAGATGCTAAGAATAAAGACACATATGAAAACGACATTAATTTTGTAATATCATACCTATCTGCAAGAAAACCATAGAGTACCCGGCCAAGTCCGTTAAATAATGCAAAAGCCGAAACAAATAAAGCGGCATTTTCAAAAGTGATATTAAGTTCAGTAACAGCATAAGTTGAACTAAAACCGATGATGCTTAAGCCAATCAATGTAGCAATAAAAAACTGAAGATATAAGAGCTTAAAAGTTTTTGTTTTCACTGTCTCCATGATATGTGCTGATACATGCTTCTTTTCCTTTGGCTGATCTTTAATATAAAAGAATGATAATACCAATAAAATGATAAGAGATAAAGCACTCATATATAAAAAGGTCATATGTAAACCATGATTTTCTACTAAGCTTTGTAGAAGGGGTGCTGTAATCAAGGGACTCAAGCCAAAACCTAATAAAATTAAACCCAAGTATAAACCCTTATTTTTTTCAAACTGATTGGTAATAATCATTAATGGGATACCATAAATTAAACCAATACCCGTTCCAATGAACACACCGTATCCAAGTGATAAGACAAACAAAGAGTTGGCAAAATATGATACTAGCCAACCTAATGCTACAAAAAGAACCCCAGCAACCATAACCTTAAAGAGATGGATTCTTTCTAGAATTTTTCCAGATATCCCCATAAAGACTGCATAAAAGAATAAACTCAACATATAAGGAACTCCACTTTGAGCAGCCGATAATTGATAATAAGACTCGATAGGCAACCTAAAGACTGAATAACTATAAACACTCCCCATGACCAACATCATCATTAAGCCCGGAATGACTTTTTTCCCATCATTGATGAACCACTTCATTAAGCATACACTCCTTTGAACTTCAAAGTATTTAGCAATAGATTAACAGTATCCGTGGATAAAGTCAACTTATTTTAATCATAAATTCTCATAAAAAAAGCTGATATACATCAGCTTCATTTGATTAGATTATTTTATAATTTTAATTTCATTTAAACCTTTGATTTCTTTTTCAAAAAAATCCATTGCTTGTCTTAAATTTTTCTTATGATAAGGATAAACCTTGCTTTTATTCATCTTCATAAACCGATTCAGGTTTTGCCAGTGGGAATAGCCGATATTCTTTAAGTCCTTATGTTTATGACTTAAAATGAAATAGATAAACTCCCTACCCTTATAACGATGGTTTTTCCTTTTTCGTCTACCATAACGTTCTAATAAAGCTTTTAGATCTTTGGCAGCATCCATATAAGCTTCATTTTCATATTTAGCCTCCATCGATTGAATAGAGATGACATCAACTTGTTCAGCCTCTTTTTTTTCAACTTTAAAAAAAGATTTTAGTTTTTCCAAAAATGACATATGTATACACGCCTTCTTTCATTAAATATTTTGCTTGACTATTATTATGATAATATGCTTTGCTGGTTTTTTCAATGATTAAAGGATAAAAGCAGAAAATAATTAATATAATCTATAAATAAATATTTATTTATCACTCAACTTATCATAAAATATAGTGTAAAGGAGACCCTATGTATTATCGTAAACAAAGTAAAATCATCCATCAACCATCAAAAGCGCGATTAAACATGTCTATCATCGATCAGTCCATCCATGATTTTTCTCATACTGACAAACGGATTGTAGTTAGAGGCATTGCGATTAAAAACAATCAAATCCTTGTTGTTTATCCCAAACATGAAGAAATATATGGAACCCCCGGGGGTGGCATCGAAGCAGGTGAAAGTTTGATAGAGGCATTAAAAAGAGAAATGCTTGAAGAAGTCGGTGCAACAGAGCTTGATATACTTGAGTATATTGGTGTGATGAAAACCTATCGACTGCAAGCCCATAGCGATATGGTTTTTAATCCAATACACCATCTTTTCTTAGTAGACATAAAAACATATGGAAAACCCAAGTTAGAAAACTATGAAATTGAACTGGGTTTAAAACATAAGTTTATGCAAATCGATGATGTTTTAGCAGCAAATGAAAAAGCTTTATTCAATCGAAAGCAATCCCATTTGGATTTCTATACAAACCAGACATTTCTTTTAGAAAAAATAAAAGATCTCTATCATCTATAAAAGATAACTGATTATCAGTTATCTTTTATTCTTTCAATATCCCATTAAATATATTTAATATGCAAATACTTTTTTTCTATGATGGTCTTTCTTCAGGATTGGCTTGATAATAATCCAGTTGATCACGAACGCTTTCTATTTTCTCCGTAAAATACCATTCAGCATCTCTTAAACCAAAGGGTAGGTATAGTATTGCATTTTCAAGATTCTCATCGTATAAATTTTGCTGATTTAGAAACATGGTTTCAAATTCATCATAATTAAAATATGTGTTGTTTGGATCGATCAGTTCTTCTAAGTAACTTTCATATGTTAATTGATAACGCTCAATTTTTAATATTTTATCCGATAAAGGATTAGAATAATTTCTGCCTTGGAAGTAAGCATTCAAGTCACCCCATTCGTAGATATCATTGTTTATGGTCCAGTTTGTAAACACTGGTTCACCGGCCCATCCTTGTCCCAAACCATGATCGTAATCATATGGGATGATGGTCCATATATTGGTCACTGGATTTAAATATAAATAGTAGTTATTACCCATGGCACGATAGTCATCTGGATTGCCTAATAAAACTCCAACTGCCATATACCTTAAAAAGCGATCAACATCAAAGTTTTCTGAAATAAAATCATCAAAGTCTTGACCATATAATTGATTAATATTTGATATGAATGACTCTAAAGCTTCTCGATTGTATGTGTTTTTATTGGTCTTAATATCGTAAGTAGGACGATAATTTATTGATTCATCTTTGCTGCCAATGGCTCTATATGGATAATCATCTCTAAGTGATGCAGGTCCATATTGTTGCCATAGGCTTTTGTATAAGTCTCCTTGGGCTTCTTCCTCTTCAAATCGTTTGTTTAAAAATAATTGGTCGATGGGTTCAAAGACTGTATAAACACCATAAAAATACCTTGTCTCACCAATTTCAATATAAACATTGGCTAAAGTCGTATGGGCCGCATATACACCAAATGATTGCATTAAATCAAGTGAAAATTTTTCGGTAATATAGGTAGGGTCATAGTTTTGATTCCATTTCATATCCAACTCTTCAACTTCAAAGACAGTTCTAGATTGGTTCATTATCAAATCAGGATCATCAAATGTTTCATGAAAAGATATTTTAAAGTGAGACATATTTAAAGACCCATCATCATTTTGAACCCTAACTCTTGATGTATTACCTCTTGTTCTAAAGCCAATATTGTCAATAGAAACTGTGCCTTGAGGGTCTTCATATAGTAAGTTTGCTCTAGCATAAAAATCTGTACGTAAATCACCATTAAAGGTATCTGCATATTCAAGCATGACTTGGTCATATGCATCCCACTCTTCTTCCGTAATTTGAATGATAAGATTTTTTGAAATATCATCATTAAAGAATCGTTCAAAAGGCTCTGTATTTAAATCCATATCATCAGGCACAATTGAAGAATCTTCATGGAAAGGAATGGCATCATTGTTTGATGCATTTGGTGTCATATTCAGCAAATCAAAATAACCCCATTGGTTGGCACCATCTTCTCTTCGGCCATAAGAATAATTATTAGGCACCTCAACATTCTCAATCATATCAAGGATTGTTTGTCCATCTGAGGATACCAAAATGATGGTTTCTCCTTCGATATTTAATCGGAAATTTGTATGAATTTCTTGATTAAATGTTTGAATGTTTTTTCCTGATGCAAAGACGGTAAGAAAACCTTTGCTTTCAATCATTGTATCTTCTGGGAAAGACCATTTGGTTAAATCTTCTATGTCATCTGTAAGGTAAAAACCTCCAATATCAAAATCAGTCTCTGACGGATTATATATTTCAATCCAATCTTCGTGGTCACCTTGAAAATCCTGAATAGAATCATCATTGGATGCCATAAACTCATTGATAAATGGAGTTTGTGCATCTTCAGTCGGTAATACAACTGGTATACGGAAGGTGATATTTTCCCAGTATGGTTGAATCAAATGGTATGCTTCAGTCGGAATCGGGTTTGATGAAATATTGACATTGGCATATATTTCAAGTTCTTCATTATCTTGTAAAGCACCATTTGCCATTAAATTTCTGAGCGCTTCTAAATCAGTAATTTCTGTATTTTCTAAATTCAAACGGTTTAAATTATAGAGGTTGGCCAACTGATCAATATGGTCTCCAAGTGGCACATTGGTCGCTATTAATGTTTCTAGTTGAACCAAGTGTGACAAGAAATCATATGATTCCAAAGATTGGTTAGAATGGATGTTTAAGTAATTCAAAAATGATAAATCCTTTAAAACATCGAGATTTGTCACACCTGTCTCTCGAATATTCAAGCTTTCTAAGTTAATTAAATAAGACAAACCATTTAATGTTTTATCTGCCAAGGGATTTTGACTGATGTCTAATTCTACCAAGCGTATCATAGATTCGATTGGAGATAAATCAGTTATTTGATTATCTCTCAAAATTAAAGTTTCTAATCTTGTCATTGGTTCTAACAAAGAAATATCAGATAATCTTGTTTCTGTATCTCCATCTTCAACAACGTTATGCCTTAAAGATAAATATGTCAGTGGTAAGTGATTCATTTCACCGAAATGAATGGCGTCTAAATCGAGAATTTGATTGTTTCTTAAGTTCAACCACCTCAATGAGGTACTCAGTCTAAGAGGCGAAAGGTCCTTGATGAAATTATCTTCTAAATCAAGACTTTCCAATGAGATAAAATGTTCAATACCATCAATATACTCAATGCCCTGACCAACAAGTTCTAAGTCGGTGATGTCTCGAACATCATTTGCGTAAATTGGTTCAGTTTCTTCTTCGAGAATATTTCGAACGGCTTGTTCAAAAGCATCATCTTTAAATTCAATGACTGGGTTTTCCATATTACAAGAAATCGCAATGATTCCTAATATTAAAAATAGTATTATGCCATATATTTTTTTCATTTTAATCGTCCTTTACTTAATTACAATGGTTGATCTAAAAGGTCTCGACCATAGATCATGCTCGGATAGATGCGTTCTACTGCTTGGACATACTTGCTATTGCCAATCATTTTCAAACCATAATCTCTAATTAAGGATTCTAACCAGGCTGGTTTATCCATACCACATTTTATTTCACAAATAATTGCATGATTATGCATTCTCGTGTGTATGGTTTTATCTTTAAACAAGTCCTTAGATTGCCCACTTCTTACATTAAAATCAAATGTTAATCTCAAATCACTTCCATCTAAAGGTTGATAGCCTTCTCTTTCATATTCAACAATTAACTTTGGTTCTAAATGTGATAAATGAATCAAACGTGTAAACTCATCTAAAACTTCTGATGATTGCCTAAAATATCCGTTTTTTTCAAAAAAATGATATTCTTTCGCTGGAATTAACTGTGAGTATTTCTTTACATTTGCGCCTTGTTTGGTTTTTATTTCTATGGATATAACATCGGCCTTTTCTTTGTAATACTCATAAGATCTGGCCCGGCATTTTATCCGTCCATACATTCCCTCTTCTGATTCGTTAAAGTGTTTGAAATCATAAGTATCATAATATAGACTGCGTACAAAATACCGGTTTTTATGACCTATTTCTGTATATTCATCATGTTTCATAAACTCAGATATTTTATACTTAAACGCTAGATAATTTTTATAATCTAGCGCATATTTATATTCAAATCTTTCTACGACTCTCATTATTTTAACCCTTACATAGGTAGGTTAAGTTGTGGAGATAGTAAGGATACTTTTTCAACCGTACTTAATTTTTGTATATCATCAATCAATGCATGAACTTGGTCAATATTACTTTCCTTAAAACGAAGTTCATAAACAAGGCGAAAATGATTGTCTTCAATTTCACGGCTTCTTAAACGAATATCATAAGACACTTTTTCTTTCCATTGGTTGATGATGGTTTCATCAAAGCCTTTGCTTCCATTAACCATTAGGATATATTCATTATGTGTTTTACGTCCATATTTGATTTTATAAAAAATTAACATAAGAATGGCTAAAATAATAGTTGCTATAATTGATAGGGTCCAATTAAGTGTCCCTAAGCCTAAACCAACCACAATGGTCCAAAATAAAAATACCATATCTCGTGTGTCTTTTATTGGTGTTCTAAAGCGAATAATGGATAATGATCCAACCAAACCTAAGGATAAGACCAAATCTCCTTGAATAAAAAACATCACCAAGGTCACAATAGGCGCCAACAATGATAGGGTTGAAATAAATGAGCTCTCATAGTTCAAACCTTTGTGTGTAAGCTTATATATAAATGCTATAAATAAGCCCAAAACTATCGCCAAGGCAATAGATACAATGAAACGCCATAAAATAATGTCGTTTAACCTAAAAATATTAATAATATCTGTCATTTCTGTACTCCTGTCTATTTTTTTAAATTCGATATATTATATCATAAGATGGTCAAATAAAAAAACGTTGTCCCAAGCTTAAAAAGCGTTTATTTCTTCATGTAACCAAGCAACACGTTCAATTAAAAAATTCCGTAAAAACTCAATGTGATCATTGTATGTATCCAAAGCTAAGATCTCTGGAGAAATGTACCAATCATCGTATGAACCTATGATATCCCAAGTGTTAAAATTATCATACCTTGATCTTGTCATAGCATCTGCCATAGGGTATATTTGATCTATCATCTTTAAAATCACATGCTCATAAACTGCGTTCCAACGCAGTTTCAAAGCTTGTCTAAAAGAATCGTAAGTCATTAAGTAATGAAAAAGAATGTTTTTATCGCTTCTTGAGGTATACCAACCTTCCGGTCCTCTCATATCTTCTTGAAGGTGTCCATAATTACCACTAGATAAATCAAAATCCCATACAGGCCCCATTTTTAATAAACCACCACTGTCTTTATAATAAAAGACACTAGAATATCCTGAATCGACATTTTTAAATACTTCATTGACAATAAACCAATCTATAAAAGATGCTTCATCTATCCATTGATGGTAGTCTTCTTGATTCTTCAGAGCATCAAATACTTCACGCATATAACTTTCTATAAACAAATATTGGTCATTTGAATAGTGGGTATCTTCTATATTTGGCGATTTTATAACAAAGGGGATACCATCTATTAAGAAGAAGTTTTCATCGGTAAGGTCAAAGCCAATATCATATAGGCGTTTATCAAACTCAATTAAATAACCTGTATCAATATTGGTGGTGTTTTCTTCTATATTGACTCGGTCATTGGTTACCTCAACTTGATCAGTTAATAGATAATTCCCTTGATAAATGCCATTCACATAGACATCCACAAACTCTACCATTGGTGCAAAAGCCATGTTCAAATCACTTGCCATTTGAAAAGCTAAAGCATTTCTAAGCAAGGTATGATCAGCAAAATTAGCCAATAAAACCCAATCTTTTTCTTGATGCATGGACAACATTTGTTGTTTTTCTAGAAACTTTATCTTGTATGGTTTTTTAGGCATAAACATGGTTGAATTTCCACGTAATCTAATTTGCATAGGTGCTTGATTCAATAACTGTATCGGCTGATTCTGATGGTCATACTCAAATAAGTCTAGATAAGCATCTACATAGGTTTCTTTAAAATCTATAGGTGCTTGTTGGTCAGTAGTAATGTGAATTTGAGGTATCATTGGTAAATCAATATAAGCAGCCATTGTGATTGGCAAGGTTAAACGCCGTGTTTGTTCATCATATGATAATTGAATGGTTAGTCTAACAATTTCTTCCTCAGCAGGAAAAAGATACTGCAATCGTTGATAGATAATTTCTGAGCCCTCTACTGTATAGTCAATAGTCATATCATTCATATGATCTGGAAGAGTCAAATGAGAAAAAATCACTTGTGGTATTTGCTCGATTAAAGCATCAAAGGTTTGGTCGAAAAGTTCATCATAATAAAGTGTTTCATCTCTTAATTGGGTCACAGTAAAGTGATAGGCTTGAGAACTATGATGATAAATAATCATAACCCAAATATCTAAATCTTTATGATATGGTTGCTTTTCATATTCTAAAACCCTATCTTCAATCAATGTTTCTTGATAATAATATTCAATGGTCAACCCATCAAGTTCAATGGTAGGTAAAACAATATCTTCAGTCATCTCATCAGGTAATAAGGGTTGTAATTGTTCAAAAAAACCATCCAAAACCTCAATAGGGACAGCCGTGGTTGGACGTGCAGTTGTTGTTGGCAAATCATTGATGTCTGTCCTTGTATCAGTTGTGCTTATAATGTTTGTTGTGGTTTCTTCTGTTTCAGTCACAACCATTGTCGATTCAATGGTTGTTTGTGGTGTGTTGCTTATAAAAACTGGAAGTTCTCCCTCACAACCACTCAATAACAAGATAAACACCATCATATATAATAATTTCATTATTTTCATTTGTTATCACCTTCTATAAGTACTGTCATTATTATAACATAAAAGCAAACATTTTTTCTGTAATAATCATGTCAAGTCATTCTAAGAAAACCATCATTTTCATGTAACAATTTAATCTTTATTTTTGATTCAAGTGTCATAGAATATGTTTCACTAGTAAGTTATTTATTTTGATTATCAAATAAGATAATGATAAAATAAATACATATCAAAAAAATATATATGATAAGGCGAGGCTACTATGGAGATATTTAGAGAAATCATCATCAACATCATACTTTTATTTGGTTTAGTCTTCATCATTAGTTTGTCTAATACAACCATTAGTTTCAAGTCTAAGAGAAGCGATATTTTTCTTGGCATCATCATTGGATTTATTACTATATTTATTATGATGAATGCATGGCAGATGACTACTGGTACTTTTTTTGATACACGATCAGTCATGATCGGTGTAACATCACTATTCTTTTCTTATTACACATCTTTTATTGCTGCTTCTATTGCAGTTTTATATCGAATATATATCGGTGGCGCTGGCGTATATGCTGGTGTTTTATCAATTTTGTTTCCCTTGATTATCGGTTGGATTTGGAAAAAATATATCCATCAAAAACTTCAACTAAAACCCTTGGTAAAATATTATTTATTTGGCGTCGTAATTCATTTGTTTGTCATACTATCTCAATTTACTTTTCCATTTCCAGATAGTTTAACTGTGATTAAAAATGTGGGTTGGGTTATTATCGTCTTTTATCCTATCGCAACCATGCTATTATGTCTAGCGATTATCAATCATGAAAATCGCATTAAATCCCGTGAGAAAATTATTCAAAGTGAAAAGAAATATCGAACTTTGATTGACAATTCAAAATTTGGTATTGTTCAGTATAATCATCAAGGCATCGTAGAAATCGTTAATGATGCCATTGCTGATATGATATCCATCAAAAAAGATAAAGTATTAGGAATGAATCTTTTCAACTTACCCAATAAACAAGTCGTAAAACATATCAAAATATCTTTAGACGGTCATTTATCTGTCTTTAATGATTATTATACATCTACTATCAGTGGGAAAAAACTTCCTTTAAGAGCTCAATTTTCTCCTATTTATGAAAATAAAGACATCGTTGGTGGCATAGGTATTATTGAAGATTTAACCAAAGAACATGAGAATATTAAGAAGATTAATCATCTTATGACCTTCGACAGATTAACCAAACTAAAAAATAGAACAACGTTTGATGAGTTTATACTTAATCAAGAGAACATAGAAAACATGCCCATATCAATCATTATTTTTGATATCAACTCATTACATATTTTTAATACTTCCTTTGGCTATGATGTCGGAAATCAAGTTCTTCTAGAAGTTTCCGAAATTATGAAGTCAACCATGTTAAGCCATGCAAACTCCAATGTTTATCGTATTGGAGGAGATGAGTTTGCCATCATTTTAACCAAAACAGATGTCGATGAAGCCAAACTTTTTGCAGAAAGCATCAAGCAAAAAGTTAAACAAATTCAATCGTTCGATTTTGATGTTAGCATAAGTTATGGTGTTGATGAGACCAAGTCAAAACATAAGTCTTTGTCAGAAACCTATAATCAAGCTTTGGCTCATATGAGTTCCAATAAAATATACGATGGTTCAAGTATATCTACCAAAACAATTGATTTAATTATGGCAACACTATTTGAAAAAAGCAAACGGGAAAGAATTCATTCTGAACGTGTGAGCCAAATTGCCAAAGCGATTGCAAAAGAGTACAATTTAGGAACAGCTTTTACCAATCGTGTTGAGCTTGCTGGCAGATTACATGATATTGGTAAAATCAATATACCTGAAGATATCTTGGACAAACCTGAAAAACTCAATGCCTCAGAATGGATAAAAATCAAAAAACACCCAGAATCAGGCTTTAGAATATTATCTACTGTCCCAGAATATTTAGATATTGCAAATATTGTTTTAACACATCATGAACGTTTTGATGGTAAAGGATATCCTAAAGGTATATCTGGTCATGATATTCCTTTGGAATCACGGATTATTGGTTTGGCAGATGCCTATGATGCCATGACTGAGGAACGTCCGTATCGAATGCCCCTTACTGAAGAAGAGGCTTTAAAAGAAATTATGGAACATCGAGGGACACAATTTGATCCAGATGTTGTTGATAAGTTCTTTATTTATATCAATCGGTCTTAATATATAAAGCGCCTACTTAAGTAGACGCTTTTTTTTATATTACCTTGTAACCACCCTGTTTTAAGTAAGACCATTGACGAATTCTTTCCTTCATTGGCTTTGGTAATATTGATGATTCATCTATCACTTTTTTTATCGGTTCATCATTGAGAATATGACTCACTACCTTTGGATCGGATAAGGCCGCCTTACCAATCGCCAACAAGTCAAATCCTAGAGATAAGGCTTCTTTTGCTTGTGAGAGAGTTTCAATACCACCGACACCTATCATCGGTACATGATTAATATTATATGGTTTAAGTACTGATATGATTGGTTGGTCTTGTGATTTGTCTCTAACCGAACTTTGCTTGTATGATCCTAAAGACAAGTGTATATAATCTACATGTTTGTCTGATAAGGCTTTAACAAGTACCTTCGTATCGTCTAAAGTAATGCCAGGTTCTTCATATTCTTCAGGACTCAATCGATATCCTAGAATAAACGCTTTAGATGCATAAGTGTTTCGAGTTTCCATAGCCATATCAACCAACTTCATTGGGAAGTTTAACCGCTTATCTAAGGATCCTCCAAATGCATCACTTCTTCGATTAGAATGAGGACTAAAAAATTGTTGAATCAAATAAGTATTTGCTCCGTGAAGTTCAATACCATCAAAGCCTGCTTTAATACACCTAATCATTGCTTGACGAAAATCCTCAATAACTTGATATACTTCTTCTGTTTCTAAAGCCCTAGGCCTTACAGCATTTTTACGATTGGCTTTAACACTTGAAGCACTCACAATGTCTTGATCTTTATATAAATCCAATGCATTCATCCGTCCACCATGATGTAGTTGGCATATGGCTAAAGCGCCCCCTTCTTTGATGGTTTCAGCCAAACGTTTTAAAGAGGGTATATAGTCATCACTCTTGGCTGAAATTTGATTGGTAAAGGCTTGGGCATGTCGGCTAACAGCTGTTGCAGCTGTAATCACCATACCAAATTCCTTGCCTCGCTGATGATAATATCTTTCTTCTTCATCGCTCAATGTTAAGTCATCATTGCCTGAATAAGTTGTCATGGGAGCTAAGACAAAACGGTTTTTTAAGATTACTTGATCTTTTAATTGATAGTTTTCAAATGATTTCAAATGTATCACCTCTTAAAAATATTATAACATAATGGTATTTTTTACTGAGTAAAATGGCTAATAAATCTATAATCTTACGAAGATATATAGGTATTGATTTATTTATTTTGTGAATCATTTGGGATAAATGATTTGTAATAAACCGAAAAAAATATTTATTTATCGGTTTTTTTTCACTTTTTTTTAAATTTGACTATCGCACTAAAAAAAATAAATGCTATAATTAAGCAAAAGGGAGGGAACATATGACTTGAAGATTTTGTTATGGTGAAAGCAAGGCGATGATGACATTTCATCAAAGTGGGTGTATTTTATCATGACTTTTTTTCATGGTCTATGATTGCCATGAATAACTTCTTATTTGATGTATGTAAGTTATCAATGATATATTTTTGTGATATCTTCACAAACTTATAAGCTTTTTATCTCGGATGATGAAGGCAAAAAAGATCATTGATAGTTTATATTTTCATTTGAGAAGATCGTAATTTTAAAAATGAATCAAATAACTAAGAAAGAAGGAAACATATGACACAAGTAACACAATTAAATGTAGATCGTGTACCAAACAATAGAAATCTTATTATTTTTTCAATCTTTTTGTTTGCATTATTAATTGCATCAGCCTTTCTTTACGGTGCATATGTATTGGCCATTGCCGCTGTAGCACTCGTATCAGGAGGTGCTGTTGAGCTTGCATTTGCAAAAGTTAGAAAACTTGATCTTGATATCTCTTGGATTGTTTCACCAATGGTCTTTACACTGTTAATGCCACCAAGAGTCAACCTATGGGTTGTTGCCGTAGGGACTGTTTTTGGAGTATTTTTTGGAAAGGCTGTTTTTGGCGGCTTAGGAAAGAACGTCTTTAACCCTGCAGTCGTAGGCGTTATGTTTGTAACAATTTCTTTTCCATCAATCATTGTTGCCGCTGAATGGATTCATCCTTCAATTGCAAACTATGGAGGATCAACACCTCTAGTTATGTTAAATGGCGGCCAAGAGTTAATCTATCAAGGTGTTGATATTTTGTTCGTAGATTTACTATTTGGAAATGTTCCAGGCGCTATCGGGGAAACCTTTAGAATTGGTATCATTATTTTAGGTATAGCCTTATTGGCCCTTAAAGTTGCTGATTGGCGTATTCCATTTTTTTACTTAGGCTCATTCTTTATATTAACGGCCATTGGCCATTGGAGTGCACCAGATGTATTTCCTGATCCAATTCTATCCCTATTTGTAGGAAGCGTTTTATTCGTTGCGTTTTTTGTTGCAACAGATCCTGTTACTGCACCAATTACTGGAAAAGGACGTATCATTTATGCGGTAGGTTTAGCATTTTTTACAGTCTTGATTAGAAATCTTGCAACCTTCCAAGAAGGCGTTGTATTTGCAATCATCTTAATGAATGCTATCGCACCACTCATCGATGATATGTTTGATAAAAAAGTTGAAGAAAATGATTTGGTTGAGGAGGTAGCACAATGAAAGATCGTTTAAAATTATTATTATTTGTACTTGTTCTTGCCTTTATTACATCGGGTGTTTTATTAAGTGTAGAAGCTTTAACAGCTGATCGTATCCAAGCAAATCAAGATGCAAAGATTAAGTCAGCCATCTTAGATGCTCATGATCTCGAATATAATTTCGGTAATATCAATGAAGTTTTTGAAGCTGAAATAGATGTCTATACTTCCGAAGGGTGGACATTTTATGTTAATTCAGAAACAAATTACGTCACATTTGAGTTTAGTGGTGGTGGCGTATGGGGACCTATTGAAGGGATTTTGACCCTACAAAGTGACTTTGAAACCATTCAGGATGTCACAATTTTACAGCAGGAAGAAACCCCTGGTTTAGGTGGAGTCATTGCTGAGAGACCATATCTTAATACTTTTGTAGGAAAGAAAATGGTTCCACAATTTGAAATTAATAAAGACCCTGCACCAAATGCAGATTATGAAATCGATGCTATTGTGGGTGCAACCAATACTTCTAAACGCGTTGAAGACTTTTTAAATAGAGATTATTTGGATGCTAAAGAAGCATGGGAAAGTTTGAATGAGTCAGGAGGATTACAATGAAACTGATACGAATCAAATATACAAAATGGTATAACATATTAAAAGACGGAATTTCAAGAAATAATCCAATTGTTATTGCGGTTCTTGGTATCTGTTCAGCCTTAGCTGTTTCAAATAGAGTTGAAAATGCTATCGCTATGGGGCTTGGCGTAACCTTTGTCATTATGGCAAGTTCGCTCACAGTTTCACTGATTCGAAACTTGATCCCACAAAGAGTAAGAATTGTTACTTATATGGTGATTATTTCAACATTTGTTATTTCTGTACAAGCATTTTTAGAAGCATTTTTTATGCCGATTGCTGATGCCTTAGGTGCTTATGTTGGTTTGATTATTACCAACTGTATTGTCATGGGTCGTCAAGAAGCATTCGCTGCTAAAAATCCTGTTAAATATTCTTTAGTTGATGGTTTTGCAAGTGGTATGGGATACACATTTGTTCTTGTGGTTGTTGCTGCCATCAGAGAGATTTTGGCTTTTGGAACATTACTTAATGTTCAAATCATGAGTGTCACTTGGGAGAGATGGGTTGTTATGGCCATGGCTCCAGGAGGCTTCTTCGTATTAGGTTTATTGATATGGGGTATGAGAGAAGCTCTCAAATATTATGAAAATCCGGAGCAATCTGAATCATGATGAATTCAAATAATCAAATCACATTGAAAGGAATAATCGTATGAATAATATTATAGAAATATTTATATCATCCCTTACAGATCAAAATATAGCCTTAATATATATTTTGGGGATGTGTCCACTGATTGCCATATCAACCAGTGTTAAAAACGCAAAAGGTATGGGTATAGCTGTGGTATTTGTTGTTACATTGACAGGTATCATCAACTGGCCTATTTATGAATTATTAAAAAATACCGGAACCACTCAGTTATCTTTTCTTGTCTTTATTATTACCATTGCTGCAACGGTTCAGTTCTTAGAAATGTTCTTGGCTAAGTTTGCTCCTAAACTATACAATAGTTTTGGTATCTACTTGCCACTCATTACTGTAAACTGTGTTGTCCTTGCTGTATCCTTGTTCTTTGTCAATAGGGATTATAGCTTTGTTGAAACTGCAGCCTTTTCATTTGGTTCATCTGTTGGGTGGATGATTGCCATCATCTTACTTGCAGGTTTAAGACAAAAGATGACAAAATTTTCTAACCTTCCAAAAGGTTTGACTGGTAAAGCCATTGCATTTATTGTATTAGGTATTCTTTCACTTGCATTTATTGGCTTCACTGGCTTGTCATTATTTTAGGAGGCCTACTAATGATAAATTATTTCGCATTTAATATTTATATTCCAATCATTGTTACAGGTATTTTATTATTGATTACTGTTTTACTCATTTTAGCCAACATTGCATTAGGCGGTAATAGAGAAAAATCAATCATCATCAACGATGAGAAAGTTCTTCCTGTAAAAGATGAAGATACATTATTAAACATTCTATCAAAAAACAAAATTTTCGTTCCTTCTGCTTGTGGTGGTAAAGCAACATGTGGTTTTTGTAAAGTACAAGTAGATAAGGGAGGCGGCGATGTCAAACCAATGGAAGAGCCTTTTTTATCCGATGAAGAGAAAAAAGATGGTGTTAGGTTGTCTTGTCAAGTTAAAGTCACAGATACAGTAGAAATCACCATTCCCGAGTCCATGCTTTATGCTCAGGAATTTATATGTAAAGTGACAGAAATTGAGGACTTGACTTACGATATTAAATTGGTGAGATTAAAGTTTGTTGAACCAGATACCATGTCATTTAAACCAGGACAATATGCACAATTAAAAGTTCCTGGACTTGAAATTATCCGTGCTTATTCAATTGCTTCTAATCCTAAAATGACCCACGAGATTGAACTTATTGTTCGTATGGTTCCTAAGGGTAAAGCGACAACTTATGTCCATAAAGCACTACAAGTTGGTGACAAAGCCATTGTGACCGGACCTTATGGTAACTTTTATTTACAAGAAGATTCAGATAAAGACATTGTATGTATTGCTGGTGGCTCAGGTAAGGCTCCAATTCGTTCGATATTGCATTATTTAAAAGATCAAGGTATGCCAAGAAAAGTTCGTTACTTCTTTGGTGCTAGATCTAAAAAAGACTTATATTACACAGAAGAATTTGTCGAGCTAGAAAAAGAATTTAAAAACTTTCAATACATACCTGCCCTTTCAGATCCACTTCCAGAGGATAAGTGGGAGGGCGACACTGGATTAATTACTGATGTGGTTGATCGCTATTGTGATGATTTAAGTGATAGTGAAGCTTATTTATGCGGTTCACCAGGTATGATTAATGCCTGTATCGATGTTTTAAACAAACATGATATCAAACCAGAAAATGTCTTCTATGACAAATTCTCATAATTAAAATTAAAAACACAACCCATGATGAAGGTTGTGTTTTTTTTATTGTTTCTATTATACTTCTCTATGTATAGATTTTGGTAATATGAAATTTAATAGCACACCAACGACAACAGCCAAACTCATACCATATATTTGGAAATTTCCGATTTGCAAGAAAGAGTTGCCTAGACCAATGACCAACATGGTTGCAACAATAATTAAGTTTCTTAAGTCTCTCATATTGACCTTATTTTCAATCAAGACTTTTAAGCCATTGGATGCAATAAATCCATATAGGATGATTGATATACCACCCATCACTGATGCAGGTATGGTGGAAATTAACGTTGTAAAGACATTCAAAAACGACAAAGCAATTGCAATGACTGCTGCACCACCAGTCACATATACGGATGCTACGCGTGTCATACCAACTACACTGGTATTTTCTCCATAAGTTGTATTTGCTGGACCACCAATTAAGGCTGCAAAAGATGTTGCCAATCCATCCCCCAATAAGGTACGATCAAGACCAGGATTTTTAAGAAAATCCTTTCCAACAATTTTACTTAAGACTGTATGGTCTCCAATATGTTCAGCAGCTGTTACAAATGCCAAAGGTGCAATGGTTAATACAGCGGCAAAATTGATTTGATAAAAGGTAATTTCTGTCCCCAAAACATTGGCTTGACCATCTGTCCAAGCTAAGAACATAAATTCTGGTATTTTAATCCATTCTGTAGGTGTTTTTATCACATCTATGAAGTCTGTAAAATTAACGACACCAATCAATGCAGCAAAAATATAACCACCAACAATACCAATTAAAAAGGGAATAATTTTCAGAAACTTCTTGCCTTTTAGGGCAACCAATATAACAATGGCTAGAGATACAAAAGCCGTTAATACATGACGCCAGTTTCCTCCTTCGATAAGGCCAGAATTAGAAATTGCCACACCAGATAAAGATAAACCGATGATGATAATCATTGGTCCTATAACAATCGGTGGAAATACTTTTTCAATCCAAGCTTTGCCGCCCAATCTAATCAAAACAGACATCAAAACATAAATTAAACCAACGACCAACAGACCCGTTAGAGCTGTTGCATAATGGCCCGTGCCAGTCTCTTCAAAGCCACTGACTACAGCCACAACTGTAATATAAGTAAATGAAGACCCCAAGTAAACAGGTACTTTTGCATTGGTGCATAAAATATAAATCAATGTCCCAACACCCGATGCAAACAAGGCAACTGAAATCGGTAAGCCTGTCAACATGGGCACAAGAATAGTTGCACCAAACATAGCAAACACATGTTGAAAACTCAAAGCAAACCAACGGTTTAATTTTGGCTTATCAGCCACATCTAATATCATTTTTTCATTCATAATTTTCCTCCTAATATATTTTTTCTCAAAAAAAAGGGGGACGAAAGTCCTCCTTTAGAATTGATTAAACAAATGCAATAAATTTAATGAGATAGTAAATAATAAATAATCCCGCCAGAACAAACATAACTGGGTTGACTTCTTTAGCTCGTTTTGAAGCAAGCATTAAAATCACATAGAAGATGAATCCAAATGCGATACCATCAGAGATTGAGAATGCCAACATCATCATGACAATCACTATAAATGTTGTCATAACAGAAACATTATCATTCCAATCGATTTCCTTTAACTGACTCACCATCAATGCCCCAACATATACCAAGGCAAGAGAAGTCGCTGGTGAGACAAAGATAACAGCCTCAAATGGTCCGCCAGCTGCAATAGTTACTGGAATAGAACCTACAAATGAGAACAATGGATAGAACAATAATGAGACAATAAATAATAAACCAACAACAGTCGCTGAAAGTCCAGTTCTAGAACCTTGCTTGATACCTGTTGTAGATTCAATGTATGATGTAACAGTTGATGTACCAAGAATAGAACCTGCTATTGTTCCTGTTGCATCGGCAACCAAAGCTTGTTTGCCACCGACAAGTTCTCCTTCTTCATTCAATAAACCTGCATCATGGCCAACAGCGACAAGTGTACCTGTTGTATCAAAGAAATCAACAAATAAGAAAGCAAAGATAACTGCATAAGCCATTGGATTAGATAGCAAGCCAGGCAAGGCAATGAATGCTTGACCGAAAGTTTCACCAATATCTTTAATACCACCAAGGTTTGATCCACCAAGTGAAGGCATTGCTGGTGCAACACTTGGGAAAATCAATCCAATAATAACACCAAGAAAACCAGTAGCTAAGATAGAAATAATGATGGCAAAACGACTGATTTTATGATTGACTGAATGTAAAACAAAGACCAATATAATACCAAATAAGGCAAGTAAAACTGTTGGTTGTTGAAGTTCACCCAGTGTCACTAGAGTCTCTGATTGATCAATAATAATCCCCGCATTCTTAAGACCGATAAAAGCAATAAAAAATCCTATACCAGCACCGACCGCGATTTTTAGGTTTCTTGGTATAGCATTAATGACTTTTTCTCTTAATCCAGTTAAAGAGATGATTAAGAACAACACACCAGATACTAAAACTGCTGCTAGAGCTTGTTCCCAAGGGAATCCTAATACCATGACTACTGTATAAGTGAAAAACGCATTAACACCCATACCTGAAGCCAAGCCAACAGGATAGTTCGCAAATAAGCCCATAATCAAACTTGCAATTGCAGCTGCTATTGCCGTTGCAGCAAAGACTGCAGCAAAGTTCATACCAGCATCTTCCAAGACGGATGCATTAACAGGTAACACATAAACCATGGCCAAGAAGATTGTCAATCCACCAAGCAATTCCTTAGTGATTGTAGAACCTCTTTCTTCAATCTTAAAGAACTTCTTGATCTGTAAAGCTAAATTTTTCATTCAATGTCCTCCTATAATTTTTTGTTAATAAAAAGCCATAAAAAAAACCTAGAACAATATATTCTAGGGTTAATTATTCAAAAAAGCTTAAAATTAGTGAGACATTTAATTTTAAACAATCGTCATAGTCTTGTCTTTTACGGCGACAAGGTAGAAACGCTCGAACCCTATTATCGAATATATATGACATTTATTAACTTTCATTTAAGATTATAACGTATTATAAAATCTATGACAATAACTTTTTAATGTAAACGCTTTACTCAACCATTATTTCATTAAATATATCATCATTGCAAGATGAATAATTGGCTTGAATCATTGTATTTTATCATATTAATGTTTATAATTGATATGAGAGAGAAGTTCAAATACAACTTTTTTAAGGAGACTAAAGATGCCAAAAATTATCAATGTAAAAACCATTTTAACTGCACCTGATAATATCAACTTAATCATTGTTAAAGTTCAAACCGACCAAAAAGGTCTATATGGACTTGGTTGTGCCACCTTTGCTTATCGTGAGCTTGCTGTAAAAAGTGTGATCGAAAACTATTTAAAACCACTACTGATCGGAAGAGATGTTCATAAGATTGAAGATATTTGGCATCTTATGCATAATAATGCCTATTGGCGCAATGGTGGTATTGCGAATAATGCAATATCTGGTGTCGACATGGCTTTATGGGATATTAAAGGTAAAATGGCTGGTTTGCCAGTCTACCAATTATTAGGTGGAAAGTCACGAGAAGCGATTCCCTTTTATCAACATGTGAACGGCAAAACCGTTGAAGAAATTATTAAAAAAATAGACCTACTTAAACAACAAAATATTCACCATGTAAGAATACAGTGGGGCTTATACGGAGGCATTTCAGAAAAAATTCATACACCAGCAAACTCAGAACCAGGCATTTACTTTGACCCAAAACAATACATGCTAAAAACCATCGATATGTTCGATAAAGTCAGAAATCATTTTGGAGATGACATCGAGCTTATCCACGATATTCATGAAAGGTTATCCCCAGCTGATGCTACTTACATGGCCAAGCAATTAGAAAAATACAGGTTATTCTTTTTAGAAGATCCATTGCCTTTAGAACATGCTGATTGGTTAGAAAAAATCAAAGCACAAACATCAACGCCAATTGCCATGGGCGAATTGTTTAATAACCCTATGGAGTGGATCCATTTAATCAAAAATCATACCATTGATTTTATCCGCATTCATATCAGCCAAATTGGTGGTTTCACACCCGCAAGAAAATTACAAATTTTCGCCGAGCAATTTGGCATTCGAACAGCTTGGCATGGACCTGGAGATGTTTCTCCTGTTGGCCATGCAGCCAATGTACATCTAAGTTTAAATGCTCATAACTTTGGCATATTAGAATGGTGTGGGTTTTCAGATACCATGTATGAAGTCTTTCCGGGTATGCCATATATTAAAGATGGCTTTATCCATGTCAATGAAAAACCTGGCTTCGGTATAGACATTAATGAAGACTTGGCTAAAAAATATCCAATCAAAACCAACATAACAAAATGGACACAAACCAGACTGCCTGATGGCACTTTGGTTCATCCCTAAGAGGTGAAAATCATGAACAAAACAGCTTTTATAACAGGCGCAAGTCGAGGCATTGGCAAGGGCATTGCTTTACGTTTGGCAAAAGCGGGATATGATATTGCCTTTACTTACCATACCGCTGAAAATGATGCAAAAGAACTTCTAAAAGATATCCAGAGCCTTGGGAGAACATGTAAATATTATCAAGCCAGTCTTGAAAAGAAAAATGTAGCTGAAGCCATAAGCAAAGATGTCATTAAGGACTTTAAGCACATTGATGTATTGATTTGTAATGCAGGTAAAACAAAGTTCACTGATATTCGAACGCTTGATGGGGATACGATTGATTTTCTATATCATTTAAATTATCGTAGTCATTTGATGATGACCACAATCTTTGCCAACCATATGATTGAAGAAAAAATACAAGGTCGTATTATTTTTATCTCTTCAACAAGAGGTATCCGTGCCTATGATAATGATGCAGTATATGGATCTCTTAAAGCGGCACTTAATCGCCTGGTTCAATCACTCGCGCTCGAACTAGCAGATTACGAGATTACTGTTAATTCAATTGCACCAGGTGCAATCGCCAATAGGCAACACGATACAATGGAAGACCTTAAACGTGGCTACATACCTACTTTAGTACCATTGAAAAGACGAGGAAGTCCTGAAGACATAGCTGGACTAGTTGAATTTTTAATATCAAAAGATGGCAATTATATTACAGGTGAAACAATCCGAGTTGATGGTGGCTTAATCATATACGGCCCTAAAGAAAAACCTAAGGAAGATAAATCATGACAGTGAACGTATTGGCACAAGATTTAAAATTCCCTGAAGGTCCTGTGGTGACTCCTGATGGACATATTTATTTCGTTGAATTGTTGGGTGGTTGTATCACCGAATATCGAAGAGATTCCCAAGATTTAAAACGATTTGATGTGGGGGGCTCTCCTAATGGTTTGCTTGTTCAAGACAATCAAACACTGCTTTTTTGTGATTCAGAAAACCATGCTATCCGTTCATTAGATATACGAACTGGAAAAACTAAAACTCTTGTTGATAAGGTTGATGGTCAACCTTTACAAGCGCCCAATGATTTAATCAAAGACCAAGAAGGTAATATATTGTTTACCTGCCCAGGCCAATCGCAGAATCAACCCATTGGCTATATTTGCGTAATCAACAAAAACAACCAAGTATCTATCATTGCAGAAAATATGTATTTTCCAAATGGTTTACTCTTAATCAATCATGACCAACATATCATTATCAATGAAACATGGCAGCACAGACTCTTGATTGGTGAGTGGAATAAAGAAACATTAAGCATTGATCATATTCAGCCATTTTATCACATTGGAGGAAAAGCTGAGCCGGATGGGCTCACTTTATCAAAGGAAAAAGACATATATGCAGCTGTTTATGGTACAGGTAAAATATGGGTCTTTCACCCCAATGGAAAACTAGCAAAACACATTGAACTTCCAGGACAAAACCCTACCAACCTATGTTTTGACAATAAAAATCTAGGACTGATTGTTACTGAGGCAGAAAAAGGCATGTTGTTATCCATTCATACCAATTAAAAAAAGAAAATCCTTTGATTTTCTTTTTTTTATCTATCGTTTAATTCTGCCAGAGCGATCACCTTTTAATAATGCTTCTATTTCAGAAACAGAAGAAATATTTTGATCGCCTTGAATGGTGTGCTTTAAAGCACTTGCTGCTGTTGCAAATTCTAAAGCTTCTTTCAGGTCATCTTTATTTAATAAGCCATATATGAACCCTGCAGAAAAACTATCTCCTGCACCAACCCGGTCAACGATTGGTTGTATATCATAGGTATTACTCTCTATGAAATGTTTCCCATCATAAGCACATGCATGCCATATATTGTGACTGGCACTCAAACTTTCTCTTAAAGTTGTTGCCACAAACTTAAAACTAAAATCTTTTATCATATCCTTTTGTAATTTACGATATTCATCCATGTCAACTTGACCATTTGATATATCTGATTTTTTTAGCTGATAACCTAGAACCAACTTGGCGTCCTCTTCATTGCCAATGCAAACATCCACATATTTCATGAGGGGTTTCATGGTTTCTTGAGCTTCTTCAGGTGTCCATAATTTATTACGATAGTTTAAATCAACACTAATAGTCACGTTATGTTTCTTAGCGATTTGACAAGCTTTGAGTATGAGTTTTCGAGTATGAACACTTAAAGCCGGCGTAATTCCGCTCCAATGAAACCAATCGGCATCTTTGAATATTTCATCAAAGTTAAAGTCTTCTTCACTAGCTTGACTGATGGCAGAATGTTGACGATCATAAATCACTTGGCTGGGTCTAATACTAACACCAGGCTCTAAATAATAGATGCCAAGGCGTTCTCCACCTTGTGCAATATAATCAGTATAAACTTGAAAAGTTCTTAAATGATTCATAAGGGCTTTTCCAACAGGGTTATCAGGAACTTTTGTTACAAAATAAGCATGCTCATTAAAACGAGCTAAAGATATGGCCACATTGGCTTCCCCACCACCAAAACCAACATCAAATTGTTTGGCTTGTTCAATACGCTGGAAATTGGTGGATGATAATCTTAACATAACTTCACCAAAAGTGATTATTTTTGACATTCTTACACTTCCTTTATAAGTTCATAAAAATCTTTGGCTTTTTGATATACCTGATTATAATCATCTTGTTTTTGACGTTTGGTAATACCCCCACCTATACCAACCATGTCTGCTCCATTTTTAAACCATTCTTTTATATTCAAGGCATTAACCCCACCAGTCACCATCACTTTAATATCAGGTATTGGTGCTTTTATACTTTGAATAAACTTAGGTTCGAAATGGCTGCCAGGAAAGAGTTTTATGATGGAAGCATGGTGTTTCATTGCATGCATCATTTCTGTCACTGTCATGCATCCAGGTATATATGGTATATTTTTTTCATAACAAAAGTTTGCTATATCTATATCAAATATTGGTGAAACAATATATTTAGCACCTTGTTGAATGGCGTTTTGACACGTATCCTTGTCCAAAACACTCCCTGCACCTAAAAGAATATCCTCACCAAACTCTTCTCTTAAATCAGCAATAAGCTGTCCCGCATGTTTAATGGTATATGTGATTTCAATGGCTTTGATACCAGCCCTAATGATTGCTTTTGCAAGTCTATAACCCTCTTCTTTATTTTCAGCACGTATCACAGCGATTACTTTTTCATTTAATAATTGATTCACAAGAGACAAAATATACCACCCCTATCATTGTATGATGAAATCTAAAGTAATTATATCATAGATCCATCATTTAATCTTTATTACTTAGTTAAAATCTTTTGTTCTTTTGTGGACCATTTTACTAACATAAATAAGGGTAATAACAACTGCTGTCCAGTTAATGATTACAATACCCCACCAAACACCTAAGATACCCATTGAAAGAATGGTTCCTAATAAATAAAATAAACCAAAAGGCAATACTTGTCGATATAAGCCTATCCAAAAAGCAAACATTGGTTTCTTTATACCTTGTAATACCGACACACCTATGTTTAAAAAAACATAACTTAAGAAGGCAAAAGCCTCAATTCTTAGATATGTAGTTCCTGAATCTACAACGGCTTGTTTGTCATCAAATATAGCAATTAAGTGCGGTGCAAAAGGCACAATAAGGGCAACACCTATAGCCATGATAATTAAACCAGCCATGGTACCATACTTCCATGCATCATATATACGATCTTTTTTTTCTGCCCCATAACTCTGTCCAACAATAGACAATACAGCAACATTCAGTCCAATGGTTGGAACAAGGGCAAGTTGCTCAATCCTTATGGCTATACCATACGCAGCAACAGTTGATGTTCCCCCATAATACATAACATAATAATTGATAATAAATACACCAATGGCTATGGTCGCATTGTTTAAAGCAGATGGAATCCCTTGTTCAAATATATCCTTAATTGTTTTTGTACTAAAATGACAATCCTTGAAAGCATCTAGTTCAAAATTTGGAGATTTTATTAAATGCCAAAACAGATAGATGGTTCCCCCAAGTTGAACAAGTACAGTTGCTAAACCAATCCCAGCTGTATCCATGGCTGGTATAAACCAGAAACCATATATAAATAATGGATTTAAACCAATATTAACAATTGTAGCTACAATTAAAAAGTTACGGAATGGCTTTGAATTCCCTTGGGCATACAACATACCATTCAAAGAAAAATTTATCATAAAGAAAATGTAACCAATCATCACAACAGTGATATAATCCATCCCATATTCTAGTGGCATTGGTTCTGCATCTTGTAAATTAAACAAAAATCTTGCAAAAAATGGCGCAATGATGGGGATCAATACACCAAAAGCAATGGTAATATATACAGCATTCTTAAATAAAGCATGATATCTCTTCTTATTATCAGAACCTAGAGCAATAGCCGATAAAGCATTCACACCGTTTCCTATGCCTGAAGCAATGGCAATTAATAAAAAGAAAATTGGAAATGATAAGGTCATCCCTGCAATGGCATCTGTACCAATCTGACCAGCAAAAAAACTATCAACAACATTAAATAAGGTGTTGAATAAGAAACCCAAAGCAGCTGGAACAGCAATTTTCCTTAATTGCTTCTTAATGTCTCCTTTGGCTAAATTGTCTTGTCTAGGTTTTTTCATATCATCTCTCCGTGGTTTAGGACTTATATTTATCATATCATTTAATCAAATATCAATGCAATTGAATTGCATACATGCCTTCACTATTTTTTGACTAAAAGACAAATAAAAAGTATAATCATTACATAAAACATATGAGGTGAAAAATATGAGAATTGGAATTATCGGACCCATTGGCAGTGGAAAATCTACTTTAGCACATCTTCTTTCTTCTTATTACAATGCACCCATGGTTAAAGAGCCAGTTGAAAGTAGTCCGTTTTTGCCGCTTTTTTATGCAGACAAGAAAAAATTTGCTTTGGTTAGCCAAAGTGCGTTTTATAGTGAATTGTTTTTATCCATGTGGAAAACAAAGGATGAGCCTTTTCTCATTTGTGATTCAACCATGTTTTCCAACCTGGTATTTGCTGAATTATTAAGAAAAGAGCATATGATGAATGATGACGAAGTGGACTTAACCTATAAGATTGCTGATGCACATATGAAATTATTACCAGATTTAGATATCCATATTGTTTTAGTGCGCGATGAAGAAAGTCTTTTTGATAATGTTAGAAAACGCTCAAGATCATTAGAAAAGGACCAATTTGAATATTTAAAATTCCATTATAAGAATTATGCAAAAGTTCTTGATAAAGTTTTCAATAAATACCAAGTACCAAAAGAAAAAATACTCTATTTAAAAGTTGACGATATGTTCAATCAATTACATTTCAATAGTTTAGTGTCTCAAATTGAAGATCAGTATCATAAAATCATCCACCAACAACAATCGTTTGAACTAGAAACTCATTCATAAAAAAATATAACCGCTTATCTCAAATGATAAACGGTTATTTTTTTAATATACCCTATGTTGTTCAATCAGTTTTTCTAATTGCTTTTTTAAGTGTGGATACTTGGTTTGGTCAATGGCAAAAAATATTTCTCGTAATATATTTTTTACGTTAATAAAACGTATTAAATCACTAGGTAAAGTGTTGGTTCTTTGATAAACAATTAACTTACCCAAAAAATCTAAAGCCTTATGCTCATCCATATCATGTCGATTTATCAAAACCATAAAGGCATTTTTAAATCGCTCATCTTCATTGTGATGAAAGGCATAATGATCATTTTGAATAATCACTTTTATCGTTTTTAGATACTCATTAACCCATTTTTCATCAAAAGAGGGCTCTTGGAAAAAGTATTTAAGGACATCTGAACTATGGGCAAAAAAATGTGCCCAACCTTTTTCTTCCACGTATCCTCTATAATCATATTCGCTTTTTAAATAATCTAAATAACTTGCATACATTTGCTCAAGTTCATTATCTGTGAGAGCAACATCTTGATCTGGCACACGAAATAACATGGCAATTAATAGAGATGTAAATGTTCTCACAAAAACACTATCTTTTTTTTGGGATTCTAGCCCATAAAACAAGAAATCTTTTGATAGTAAACGTTTGGCCAAATCTCTCAATTCATCATCAGATAAGTAGCCTTTATAAATCATATAAGCAGCAACCTCAAGCGCCAACTCGTCTCTTATATATGGATCTAAATTCCCTAGCTCAGACAGAGCGATATCCATGATTTCTATGGCTGATTGATCTTTATTTAGTTCGTAGTCTTGATTACGAATTTTTTCAAAAAGACTCACCTTTTCTTTTGTGTTCATCATAACCTCCATTTTTTTATCTAATTGACATCATAACAAAATAAGATAATCAATTGGTCTTATATAAAATAGCCTAAAAATTAAGACTCATACTATGATTGCGTCATTTTTTTCAAGTGACCTTCTCTAATATATTCGATCATCTCTTTGGCTACATTTGGACTAAACTGTTGGCCCATGCCCTTTTCTAACTCAGCAATAATTGCCTCATCCGATAAGCGTGGACGATACACTCGATCCTTAGCCATAGCATCAACAGCATCACAAACATGAAGTATTTGTGCCAAATATGGTATTTGATTTCCTTTTAAGCCATCTGGATACCCTTTACCATTCCACCATTCATGGTGATGTAAAACAATTTCAGCGATATCTTTTAAACCTTTTGATTGAGATAATATTTTATAACCATGCAATGGATGTTCTTTAATGATTTCATATTCTTCGTTTGTCAATGTCCCTTTTTTATTGATGATATCATAAGATATGCCTATCTTACCGATATCATGAACAATGGCAGCCCAGTATAAGGTTAATAAATCCTCACTAGATACCCCAAGACGCCTGGCAAGAGCAACACTTAAATCAGAAACTTCTTCACTATGGCCTCCAGTATATTGATCATATACTTCAAGAGTACGCACCAAACTTACAACGATATCATCTTTTAATTGATCGGTCTGAGATTTCAATATACCAACACGATAATAAGAATTCATTAAAGTTTGAAATGATTTAAAGTTTGCGAGATCTGCTTTTGTAAAATGATTATGAGAACCTTCATAAATATCAAAGGACATATTGGCATGTTCGTTTTCACCAATAATCACAGTAAAACGAATTGATTCTTTTAATCTTCCATAATGGTCTATAAAGACATCCGCCTTATTCTCTTCTAAAAAAGCTTTCGAATAATCAGTGTTTTTTATGATAACTGGTTCATGTAAACCCCACATGAACTTTTCATTCAAAAAATTCATACGATTTAGATTATCAATGTCGTAACCTTTAGCTGCAATAAACTCAACATATAACCCTTTTTTCACGCTACAACTTGCTTTATCAAAATTAGGGTAAATTTCACAGGCAATCTCAAACATATTTTTTAAATATCTTAGAGAAAACTCTTTTTCTTCTTCTGGCAAGACATCTTCATGCCTCATTAACTCATTGGTCGATACAATAATACGCTCTAAGTTATTTTTAGCAGCTTTCATTTTACGATAATTATCTTCCATACCTATTAATAAAAGCCTAACAATACTTGCAAAACTAGCAACAATGATCACAAAGACAATCATCCATAAGACTTGAATATAATTCCCTTGGCTTGTTAGTGTTGGAAGATAGATGGTATTAATAATAGTTATAAAAATGAAAAGGCTAAATGCTATCATACGAAATGAGAATATAAAAGCTGCAAGTATATAGAAAAAAACTAAAACAATTTGTGCGCGATTAAAATCTATAAAATTAAAGTTAACATCGATGAATAACATTAATACAAAAAGAGTATATATCAAAATATAAGCAATACTTCTAAAGATATTTTTACTTGTCCAAATGATGGCCTCATCATGGTAATGTGAATTAATAATCAAACTACCGAAGACCAAAATACCCGTGGTTGAACCCAGCCACCAAAAAAAGACATTGGTCGTAAAATTTTCAAACCCATAAAATAGAGAAATTGATAAAACACCGAACAATGCACCAGCAATAGCTGTCATCATACTGATTAATATAAACTTACCAATTTCATTAAAACTTAACCCCTTAATTTGCCGCATTTTAAAACGATCCATCAGAAGCGCAAAAAAGTATACTTCAATGATATTACTCAATGTAAATAAAATAGATAGAATCAATGAAATGAAAATTAATTCATCAGAATAAATTGAACGAAAAATGAAGTTAGATAATAATATAGCTGATATGATACCTGGTAGGACTTTTTTCCTATACAAAAAATACGCAGCTGTATAAAGGCCAGCGGCGGGATAAAAAATAGAGGCAGATTCGTTAAAAAAGCCTCCAAATAAGCCAACAACTGTCATCAATGAAAGAACAATAAATAAAAAGATATTCTTTGTTTTTGTGGTCATTATATCAAGCATATCTTATCCCTCATTTTCTTCTCTTGATTTCAACCATTAATTAATGTCATTATAGCATATGAACATCATAAATAACATTTAAATACTTCCATGTAAAAAATCACTATATCTTATAGATTTTTAAATCTCATATTAAGAGTTTTTATACCACAAGGGTATATCAAGACTTAAATTTTGATAATTGAAATAGACATCCTCAATGCTTTTTTTAGCAAATTCAACATCGGTTTCATCAAACTTCATTGCCCAAGGGATGTTTCCTATCATCACGCTGACCAAGTAAAATTTCATATACCTGAAAAAATCATTTGGAATCTTGCCATCAAAGTATCCATCAATCATGCCCTTTGCAAAGTGAGGGCTCACTCTATAAGAAAAATATATGCGATTGAACTCATAATAGGGATCAGCAAGCTTGTGTCGATTGTAGTCAATGATATAAGACTTATTATCTGGACTTATAATCATATTTCCTACATGAAAATCACCATGATTTTGACATAAAGGACGATGATTTAATAAGTGTAAATGCTCTTTGATATACTCAACCATATGTTCTAGATAATCATTTTTATATCCAGTCTCTTTCAAGGATTGAATACGAGACAATATTTTTTTTGTGTAAATTTCTTTCCAGTTGCTTTTTTCTTGATAAGATTGATTATGGATTTTTTTTAAGTCTTTACCCATATCAATCCCATATTGGTATTGTTCACTATGCGTCATCTTTGGAAGAACAACTTCTGCTTGATCCCCTTTTATATACCTCACCAATATATAAGATTGTTGGTGGTCCTGACTTTGACCAAAGGCAATGGGTTCATGGGTTTGGACACCTTGTTTATATAGTGTTTGAATCAACTGATATTCCTTTTGCTTATATAGGTAATGCCTTGCATCAGCTATTCTTAAAACATAAAAATCTTGTCCATCGGTCACCAAATATTTTTGATCACTTGACCAGCCAATATCAATTTTATCTAAGATTTTTAAATGATGCTTTTCAAGTATATCTTTCGAAACGTTAAGCATTTTTTCACTCCTAAGATTGTTTGGTTTTCAAGTTTTTCGGTATATCATACATCACTGAATCACAATACGGTCGATAACCAATCTTCATATAAATACTATTTGAAGTTGGATTAGAAAGGTCAGTATAAAGGGTCGCCATTGGCTTCTCACCTAATATTTCCTTAGTAACGAACGCCACTAGAAAGGATGCATAACCCTTTCTTCTATATTGATTTGGAGTATAGACATAAGAAACAGTTTCACTAAACTTTAGTGGCCTAGTTCTTTGGGTCATTGATACGAGTTCTCCATTGATTTCAAGAACATAAAGTCTTTTTTCATCAATGCTTTGTTGGAGCCTTTTTAAAACATACTCTTGATTTGCATGACCTTCAATCTGCATTTCAAAATCATACAACCAATCTTTAAGTATAGGAATATCTTGGCTTCTAGCATGTCTTATAGAGCCATTGATTTGATTACTATTATGCAATTTTTTGCAGGCATATATCCTTTGATTCATTTTAGTCACCATGGAAGAACCATGCATGCGCTTATATGCATCTTGGTATGCATCTGCATAAGACTTAGCGCCAATAATACCTGGATAATTTATTTGTTCCATATGCTGAGCCATATCATCATAAAGAACTTGATTGCATGTATTTGACGCTATAATCATATTTTTACCTGCAATCATACCCACCAACCATTCATCATCTATCGCTGAAGACACCAAGTAATCAGGCTCAAGTTGTTCAATGTTTAGTAAACCAATCATTAGATTATTCCTAATTTCATCTTCTTCTAATCGTGATAAATAATCCTTCATAAACAGTCGTTTATGATCATATATCTTAATCATACCATCAAACTCCTTACTTTTCTTTACCTGTAGAATTACTTTTTATTAATGACAGCCAATCTCTATAAAAGGCCATTATCCATTGATACTGTTCCTCAGCGAAACTATCTTCTATGACTTTTTCATTCCCTGCTTGGATGATATTCGCAATGATCTCACAATGTCTGATAGGAATGAAGGCCAACAATGACATGACATCGACACTTTTTAAATCATCAATTGATTTTAAGTAATCATAAGTTTTTAATAAATCCTTTTGATTATATCTATTAAAGTCAGTTTGATCAAACACAGTCAATAAATCAAGATATGATGATTCAATATGACATGCATCAAAATCCAATAAATAAATCTCGTTGTTTTTCTTAATCATATTACCAGTATGAAAATCACCATGACAAAAACCTCTTTTTAAAGATTTCATCGATGTATACATTTTCCTAGTAGATGATTCAATTTCATCCACTTTCTTCATAGGAAAATCAACATGTTTAAGTAAGTTAATAAAGCGAGAAACATAGTATGAATAACTTCTTTTTGATATGGGATTCGGGTAGTTTCTCATACAATCATTTAATTGTCTAAATAATTTGATAATCTCTTCTTGATCATCTTGAATTGATACAGCACTTCCATCAACATATTCAAACAAGATGCCTTTTCGTTTTTGTAAACTGGTGTATGATTCAAGATGTTTAGATTTGATTATTTTCGGTACATTAAATGCATTCTCGCTTAAATAAGTAAGCACTTTTATGGTTTCATCAATATCTATCGATGTATCTTCTTGATATAGTTTAAAAATCAAATCTTGGTCTTTACAACGAACAAAAAAAACACTTCCAATGATATCTCGTTCTAGTGCAATATCCATGACACATAAGCCATATGCATTTTCAATATGTGCTTTAATAATCTGTATTGAAGGAATCATCGTCTTAATCTCCCTAAAAAAATTAATTATATTATAGCATACTCATATTACAAAAGGTATTTCATTTTTTATCTAAAATAGTGATAAAACAAAATAAACATCACAAATCAGTGATGTCTATTCCTCTATTTGATCTAATTTTTCTATCATTTCTAACTCATCAAGAAAGTGTTGTTCATAGAGGTTGAGTTGATCAACGTTTAGTTTTTTACTTTTTCTTGCTGGGTGTTTTCTATACCATATTGCAAAATGTATTTCACTTTCGATGACGCTTAGATATACTTTCTTAACATTAGAATTTTTTCTTTGTTCTTCAATCCACTTCAAATAGTTAGCATCCATATCGTTAAGACCATCATCTTTAAGTTTGTAAATTTTCAAGTTGTCTTTTACTTGCTTTTTTTGATATTTGACACCTTTTATTTTCGGTGAACCTGTCGATCTTATTTGAACTACTGTCTGATTTTTCCTTTTTAACACCCAATAAATGCCATCAAAATGCGTAATTTGATTCTTTCCATCTGATGTTGTTAAAGTCGCATCAAGAATATGAAAAGAATGGTCTTGACTGGTTTTACCAGACACTTGTCTTTTCACCCTCGTTGTTGCATACTTAGTAAATAAACCCCCAGGTTCTAATAAAGATTTCAAGTCCTTCCTATAAGAGCGATATGTTACAAAGATGTCATAATCTTGAATGATTCTTTGATACACATCTTTAAATAAACTGTTGAAAAATGGTTTTTCGCTGACATATTTCAAAGATATTAAATAACCTATTAGAACGACTAAGAGGGCCAATCCTCCATAAACAGGCTGAATCCAAGCAGTACTTGGCCGATTAAACTGATTGGGAAAAATAGCCAAAAATATAAGGTTAAGAGATAAGACACTTAGCAAAGCAATCCCCCATCGTTTCTTTAATATCTTTCTTTGAATACGGACTTGCTCCTCGAAGTCTTTAATAAAATATTGATATTCTCCTCTAGAGTACATTGACTCACCTCATTTAAATAATTAATAAAAATACACATTATATATTATACATTATTTATCTTAGTAATTAAACTCTATATTATAGAGAAATTTCAACCATACTTTGAGTACGATTGAAAATAATTTTTTCTTGTGCTAAAATAAATCGAAAGTCAAAATATTTGATATTAAAGGGTGATAAAATGAGGAGGAAAAAATTGTTAAAAGTAAGCTTAATTATTGTTTTGGTGATTGTCCTTGCATTAACAGCCACGACTTTGGCTTTATATTTTAATCATCAATCTAAGCTAAAGAATGAAGCAAAGTTACACTCACCACCAGGTGAACTTGTCCAAGTAAATAATCATCTGATTCATGTCTACTCGGAGGGCCAAGGTGATGAAACCTTTGTTTTTTTATCAGGCCATGGCACGACTTATCCAACCTTAGATTTTAAACCCCTGTGGCAAAAATTATCTGATAGCTATCGCATTGTTGTTATAGAAAGACCTGGTTATGGATGGAGTGACATATCAGATCAAGATAGAGATATTGGAACAATTCTTTCAGAAACTCGTCATGCATTAAGTTCGCTTGGTGTAGAAGGGCCATATATACTGGTTCCCCATTCTATGGCTGGTCTAGAAGCAATCTATTGGTCACAAGAATATCCTAATGAAGTTAAAGCAATTATTGGATTGGATCCATTAATTCCAAGCGCTGTAGACTTACTACCAAAAATATCAAAAGCTCAGCTGAATATCACCTACTTCATGTCACGGATAGGTTTAACAAGATTAATGCCGGAAAAAGAATTGGCCAATAATTTACCAATATTAGATTTTGATCTATTATCCGCTGAGGATAAAGAGGCGTATATTGCATTGTTCTACAAAAGTTCTTTAACTAAGAATATGATTGATGAAGTTCGTTTCCTAAGCGATAATGCGGATATCATCGTTCAAAATGATATGCCAATTGACACACCTATGTATTTTTTCATATCCAAGGATCAAAGTGAAACCATCACAGGTTGGAAGGAAGCTCTAGAAGAATTTATCGATGGTATAACTTATGGTCAAACAATGGAATTATCAACTGGTCATTATGTTCATTATGAATATTCACAAGTCATTATGGATGAAATTTTGATTTTTTTAAGTCATATCCAATAAATTTTAAAAACATAAAAAAATGATGATTTTAGTCATCATTTTTTTTATTAAACTTTAATTCCATCAACAAAGGTGCTGTGTGAATTAGAACAAAAAAAATCATAAACACAGTAAGAATCCATCGGAAAATTTCGAAGTGAATAGGATATAAAACTTGTATGAACATATAGTTTGCTACCCAAAGATAGATGTTTATAATCAACAAAACAAAGAAAACAATCAACATAAAATAATGAATGCTTTTTATATTTTTTGGTTTTTTTCTGGTTTTTCTATAAGTTTTTACCAGGATAGCTAAGAAGATAAGACCTATGAAAACAATCAATATATTCACATAAAATATAGCATCTACAATCATTGCCATACCTGGTTGATCTTTGTTCATTTCATAAGAGAACTGTTGAATCAAATCAGATATCATTGGATAAGATCTTTGAGAATTTGTAATGATAATTATGGCTGATTGTTCTTCGGGATAAGCATAGAAAAATGCCATCCAACCATGACCTTGTCCCCCGTGAAAGACTGCCTTACTATCATTACTCTCAATAAAATGCCCATAACCATAACCATCAGATACTAATGAATATTCTTTACTTGCCTTGGTGTATATCTGATACAGTTTGCTTGAACCATTTTCGGAAAGGATAAGGTCATTTGTATATATTTTTTGGAACAAGGTTGTAATCGCATCTAAATTAGTAAACATACCCCCAGAGGCTTGTCCAGGATAAACATATGGCTCTACTTCATTCCCATTGATATCATATCCCATCGCATATAAACTCGCCAATGATGGTTGATATTCAAATGATGCCCCTTCTATAGAAAATGGTTGAAAAATATACTGTTCAACACATTCATTGAAAGTAAGTCCTGTGACAGTTTCAATAATGTATTGAAGTGTGTTATAACCAACATTTGAGTAGGAGAAAAAAGTCCCTGGCTCTCCAACAAGCCTTATGGTATTGTTCAAATGTTCATATAAACTTGGTTTTATATCATGAGGATGAAAATGTTGGGAAAATGGACCGATATCAAGTCCAGCTTGATGCGTTAGTAACTGATGAATCGTAATCTCTTCTGGTAAGTCTATATCAATGTATTCATGAATGGATGCATGTAGATCTAATAAACCTTCTTCAACTAAAATCATCGTTAAATAAGCGGTAATGGACTTAGATATGGATTCTGTTCTCAATATTGATTGATTGGTTAGTTGTGTGTTTTCTTCTAAGTTTGCATATCCAAATGTTTTTGAGTATTCGATTACGCCTCCTTCGATAATAGATACTCCAACACCAGGTATATCATATTGATTCATCCATGATTGAATGGATGTATCATAATTATCATCATTATACTCAGTATTTGCATTAACAAAAGATAAAGACGTCATAGCAATCAAACTAAAAAATACAAATAATAGGCTTTTAGATATCTTCATTATCTATATCCATTCTTTTTCAATAAATTGAATTATTTTTTGATAGACCTCATCATAATTTTGATTGACAGTAAAGGTTTTTATATTGGTGTGAAGGTGAGGTATGATGTCTTTTTCTAAAGATTGTCGATCACTATAATAATCATAGACACCTTGCTCACCTACATACCCTAGTTTCCTTGCATATGGCTGTTGGTCTAAATAATCTATTACTAAGTCTACCCAATTTTTTGGTATATTCATTGTTTCAGGTGTTCGTTCTTCTATAATTTTCTTAAGGTCTCTCTCCACATTTTCTTGTTGGAGATGAATTATTTGAATGCGGATATTAGATAATTGATCTAACAGATCATTGAAATAATCTATCATGTATGATTTATCTTTATGATATCGAAGTATGAGTTCATTAAAATGGTTTTGTAAAAGTACACATTCAAAAATATAGATATCATTTTTTTTACATTTTTGATTGAAATGCTGATAAAGGTTCTTATGGATTTTTTTAAACCTATCTAAATCATGAAATTTATAAATTTCATGCTTAGAAAAATCCTCATAAACGCCAAGATCTTTCTTATCATTGACTTTGATTCTTGTATAAGCAGTGACATAATAATCACCCTTCTTTTCAGTCAAATCCATGATTTGATCTTGGAGATGTTCATACTTATCCAAACATACTTGAAAAGTTTCTTCATCCATATACGAACACCAGGCTAAATCGATAGGATGAATATCACCCTCATGAAAAATGATTGGCTGATATCCTTTGTGATTTAGATATTTCTTAATCCTTTTTGAAAAAGTTGTTTTACCACTTCCAGGTATTCCTTCAAAAAGTAATACTTGAAACATATGAGCCTCCTTATAAATATTCATTATTATTATTTATTCTATTATATTATATCATAATATTAAAATGAGATTTTGCCTTAAAAAATTATGATTTTTTTTGTATAATAATAAAAAACAAGGGGGACAAGTATGAAACATTTAAGACTGAATCGTATCTTATGGATAAGCATTGGCTTTTTAGCACTCCTAGCCTCAGCTATAGGTATAATCAATCAATCTATATATGATAATATTGTATCTACACACATATTGCCAGGCACAATATCTCAAGATACAATGACACTGATTTTAAGCATCATCATTATCTACACGGCCTGGAAATCAAACCATGATTCTTTAATAAAGCCTATTATTGCCTTAAGTATTACCTCATATATTTTTTATGCATATGCAATTTATTCAATTGAGCAATTATATAATGAATTGTATTTGGTCTATCTATGGCTTACTGCATTATCATTTTATACAATTGTGTTTGGTCTTATATCTATTAATCCGAGCAAATGGAATCGCATATCTTTTCCAAATGCGTTAAAAAAAATCACCATTGGCTTCTCAATAGTTATCGTTGTTCTATTTACTGTATTATGGACCTCACAGTTAATCCCACTGATGTTAAGTGGTCATAAAGAAGAGTTCACTTTCTCAATTTATATCTTGGATTTGGTCTTCATTATGCCAGCATTCATCATCACGTCGTATCTTGTCTATATCAATCATCCATATGGAGTCATCATCTCACCAATACTATTCTTTAAAGCATTTACATTGTTATTTTCTGTAGGTATTGGTTATTATTATCGTATATTCTATGGTTTAGAAATCGTTTTAACTGAAGGTTTATTCTATATTATCATATCAATGATATTTCTAATTATCAGTATGTTTCAATTCCGTTTTATATCTTCATCGTTGAATAAAAACAATAAAAAAGACATTAGTCATGACTAATGTCTTATATTTTAATCTAATGGTTTTAATAACCTTAATCCTGCACCTTTTTATAAATCATCTGGTACAACTGAATTTTCAGGTACAGTATACTCATTATAGTAGTCGCCTTCTTCAATGATAAAATACTGAATCATTTCTCCTTCAACAATATATTCAGTGAGTTGAATTGACCCAGAAACATCTCCAACACTGTACTCAAAATAGTATATCGTAAATTCGCCATCAACTTCTTTGGTGATTTCATAATAAGCATCCAATCCGTTTTCTTCAATATAGATTTCTACAGCGCCATCTACACCATCTTTTTCTAGTCGAATTTCTGAATAGGTTTCTTCCTCACCAATATGGGTTTCTATTTCAAAATATTCTTCATTGGTTTCTTGTTCTATTTCCACACGAACGTAGTCATCATTCATACCATAAGTTTCAAAGAATAGTTCTGTTTCTCCACCTTCAACTTCTGTACCTCCTATGATTTCATAGGACATATCATTTATCTCTAAAATTCCTTCAAGATCAAACATTTGATTCTCTTCATCAGACTCAATAATGTTGTAAAAGATATCATATGTTTGTCCTTCAAATTGATATGTTACATGGTAATCATAATCTTCATTTGTAGAGTCATTTGTTTCAATATTCAATGCTTGACTTTCTGTAGAACCAATGAAAATATTGACTCTCTCAAAATAAACCATCATTTGATTCATTCTAGAATCAATTTGGGGTTCTTGATGTTCACTTAGCTTAAGACTCATGTTTTCACTAGTAGAATCAGCTTCTAATAAACCTTGTGAAAGATATATTGATGTTGCAATTTTTGTTGCAATAGTGTCTTGAGAAAAAGCCAAGTCATTGTCTCCATTGTTTAGATTAGAACAACCAATTAATGTAACTGACAAAACAATTATAAATCCAATCATTATTTTTTTCATTTTCTCACTCCTTATCCATTTATAATATATATATTATTTATAATATATACAAATCATATGGCCTATTTTCTCATTAAAGTGATTTTTTTAATAAAAAAATTCGATTACTTGCATCAAATGACTCAAAATATACTTTGTCTGCCTTTTCTATGGTATACCATTTAGAGAAAATATTCTTCCATTCAGTGGTTGTCTTATTTAATAATAATAAGCCATCATCCAATAAGTCCTTTTGGATGACTTTTATATGATACTTATTGAAATCTTTTTCTTCAATATAGTCATTCATTTTAATCAATAAGCGGCCTGTATCTTTAAGTAAACGAGCAACTTCTCTTAAAACTGTCATCATATCTTCTTCTGTTAGATTATCAATAATATTGGATAAAATAACAGAATCATATGTCTGACTTTTAAGTTTAGCCAAGGTTTTAACATCCCCTTTAATGAAATGATAATTTTTAGACATCTTAGATGCACGTTTATTTGCAAGTTCAATGGCTTTTTCACTCAAATCAATGCCTGTCATATTCATTGCACCTTTAAGTTCTGCGTAAAAAAGTAGACTTCCACTTCCACAACCAAAGTCTAGCACTTGATCGCCATCATGAATTAACCAATCCATCGCTTGATTTAAAGCATCGATGGGTATCTTAGAAGACTTAGGAATTCTTACCTCCTCTTTTGAAAAAACTTGGTTCCAATATTTTAAAGGTTTATCATAAATCATTTTTTCCTCCTTGTTATAGTGGTATTCTGTTGGTATTCAACATGATGACTTCTTGTTCGAGGTATTGTTGGTTAAAGTGTTGTGTTTCTATATAAGTCATCAAAATTTGAGAAATTGGGATGGTCAGCTTAAGTAAGTATGAAGACTTGATATTTTTATCATTGCTTTCATCAAAAAATTCTTTGGCTGTTGAAAGAGACAAAGTTGTTGATATGATAGGACGTTTCATAACTTGGAAAGGTTTCTCTGAAGTCATACCACGATACACAACAATTTCTTTTAATGCAACTTTTTCAAAAAGGGCTTGAACAAAAGCCAACCTATGCAATAAGTATTTTTTTCTAATTTCTTTGCGATAGGTATTTTTAAAGGTTGATGCTTTCCTTGTGGCATAGGCATGATAGTCTACCAAACCCATCTCTGCCAAACATATCATCATGCCTTTAATAAGTTCTCCAGACTTGGGATTCAAGCAAAAAGCTTCAGCTGTTTCATTTTCTAAATAAAGTAAATTTAAATGATTCATGTATCTTTGTAAGTCTTTTGCCAATAAGTTTGACCCTTTTTTATCTTCCAAAATTAATGGTTGGTTGGTCTGAAAGAATTTACTGTTTTTATTCAGCCATTCATGAATACTTTTTTTGATTTCATTGATTGACCTTTGTGTCTCTTTTTGTTGTTTTTTCTTGATTCTTATATGTAAGGGTACTTGCTTACTCTTGATTATTTTACGATAAAGTTCAACCTCATCATCCTGATTTGATTTTTCATGATCTAGAAACTGAAACTTAACAATATCTTCAAAAGGCAGTTCCCAAAATTTGCCTTTATCTTCAAAATCAGTGATACGCCATATAAACATACCTGCATCCATATGAATGTTTTCAATGATTCCTGGCGTACGGCGTCCATCTAATAAAACACAAGAATTACCTTTAACTAAGTATTTTAGTGAACCCTTATTGTACATGCTATCAGGTAGTTTATTGGGGTTTGATTGGTGAAGTGACATAGACTTAATCCTTTCTGATTGATGCATATCAAACGATGGTTGATTTATCAATATTATAACATTTTGATCTCATATTTCTATCATGGTCTTTAATTTTAAGTAAAATTCAATATAATTTTTGTAAAGATAAAGCTATCACATAGACCTTATAAGCCCAGAATCTCATGTTTTTTACGTTGACAAAGTCTGTATATTATGCAATAATAAATAAAAAATGAACAACAATAGATTTTTGGAGGATAGATATGATAAAGGTAGATAAGCTTACAAAAACGTATGATGGCGTCGATGTTCTAAAACAGATTTCACTCTCCATCAAGGACAATGAAATCTTTGGTTTATTAGGCCCAAATGGTGCTGGTAAAACCACAACACTTGAGTGCATGGAGGGTCTTAGACATTTTGATAATGGAAGCATTAGCATCAATGGACTCAGTCCTAATCAAGCGTTAAAAAAAGGCTTGATTGGCGTACAATTACAAAATTCATCATTACCAGAAAATATAAATGTCCAAGATTTGCTTCAACTATATTGCCATTGGCAAAAAAAGACATTGAACCATGATTTAATTGAAACTTTGAAACTAAAACCCTTATATGAAAAACTATATAAAAACCTATCCACTGGACAAAAAAGAAAACTACACCTTGCCTTAGCACTCATCTCTAATCCAGATACAGTCTTCCTTGATGAACCGACAGCTGGTTTAGATGTTCAGTCTAGACACGATCTTCATAATCAAATACGTGCCTTAAAAAAACAAGGAAAAACGATTATTATTGCTTCTCATGATATGTCTGAAGTTCAAAGTTTATGTGATCGAGTTGCCATTTTAGTCAATGGGGTTATTCATGCGGTTGATTCTCCAAATGTGATTATCAGTAAAGATAATTATACCAATGTTATGGAAGTAAAGTTTGATAAAAAAATAAATGCTTTAGATATAAAACATGCTACTTATATCACAAATAAAGGCGATTATCAGTGCTTCCAAGTTCATGATTTACATTCAACTTTAGAAGAACTCACAAAATATATGGCAGAAAATAAAGTGATTCTACAAGATATGGTTATGACAAAACCATCTTTAGAAGAACGTTTTATTCAATTAACAAAGGAGTAGATGATGAAAGCATTCTTATATACATTTTATTTACAAACCAAAACCGATTTAAAACAAATGGAAATCTTAGTCGTTTATTATTTTGTACCTTTATTATTCTACATTGTTATGGGTTATGTTTTCCAAGCCATTATGCCTGACATATCAGAAACCATTATTCCAACCATGGCAATTTTTGCAATCTCAATGGGTACACTTTTTGGATTACCTAGTTCTATATATTCATATTGTCAAAAGACTTTAAGAAAATCCTTGCGTGCATCATCTATACCCTTATATGCAATGATTCTTTCAGGCATGCTGTCTGCTTTCGTACATTTATCAATCATGACTTTAATCATTGTTCTTCTTTCACCTATTTTGTTTGCTGCAAGTTTACCAACATCCCTAATTATGTTCTTCTTGAATATGTTTTTATTGTTGATAACATCTTCTTTGATTGGTGTCATTATTGCTCTCTACTCAAAGTCTTCTGGGAAATTGGCCTTATATGCACAAGTCGTTTTCCTGCCTACGATTATGTTATCAGGGATTATGTTTTCAACTGATCTTTTACCAAATGCTTTAATATGGGTATCAAATATCATTCCTGCTAAACATACCATGGATATGATTTTAGAAAGCAATCAACAATTATACAGTTATTTATATTTTTTAATCGTCATCATAGTCACATCTTCAATCATAACATTTCGCCTTAGACAACTACGTTATGATCAAGCATAGAACAAGTCACTAGAGATGATTAAAGGGCACCGTGAATGATTCACGGTGCCCATTTTTTTATAAAGAAAATCAGTATAAATTAAAATTTTATGTAATCCAACAAATATAAAGCTTCTTTATCAACATGATCTTCACTAAAGAATACAAAATCACCTTCAAAAACTTTTGAACTTTGATCAGGGATGGTCATCCTTTGTCCAGTATATACAATGACATATTCTTTTTGTGAATCAATTAAAACATCATTTTTCTCACTGTAGAAAATGATATTGTGAGGTCTTGGACTTTCAATTTGAAGAAAATGATTTAGTTTTAAATCAATCGATTGATCGCCAACCTTATAGACAACATCCTTTTCATTGAAAGTTACCTTTGTTCTAGGTTCATCAAATTGAATGGTAAAACGCCTATACATTGTCTTATCTTTAATGATTGCACCACTTTGGTTTAGCACTTTAGTAAAACGATGTAATAGAGCAAGGCCTGGTAAAGTCAAAATATAGTTTTCTGTACTCGTTCCTTTGAGTATTGGATCAGAATGATAATGTGTGGTTATTTTTAGTCCATACCATGTGTTGTTGAAATTATCTTCTAATTCTACAAAATCCATGTCTCTTTTTTCCTCAATGGCAGCAATATCTTGGATACCACTGATGCGTTGAGTGATACCTCCCACAAAATTCCCCCACCAAGCTCTTTCTTTTGGTGTTGGATAATTCGCATCAAGCCACTCAGTTTGATTGAATCTAAGTGAAAACACACTATCTGAATGATTGACATCTGCTTGATACTTGATGACACCATTGTCAACAGTATAAACTCCATCTTTTTCATCCATAGAAACTTGCCCTTGAACTTTAAATAGGTATGCGCTTTTTTCCAAGATGCGATCTGCTAAATCTATCTTAAATGTTTGTAATCCCTCATTAATTTTGATTGTATCATCAATATTATAGTTTTTATTATTATGAGTGATAGTCCCCTCAATTTGCGCTTTCCTGTGGTTTATTAGACTAGCATTTACCTTATCCTTGATAAAAGGATTATGTCCATTGATATCGATTTCTAAATCATTGATGATTTGCTTATGATGACAAGAACTTACGTATTCTCTAAAGTCTTTTAAAGTCGGATGAATCAGCGACACAATAAATGGCTTGGTCTGATATGATTGGTTCTTCTTTAAGCTTATTTGATCTATATCAAATACCATATGCCAATCAGCAATTTTCATTTTTATATCTTTAGGCCAGGTAAATCCTTGTTTAAGCTTATCATGATATAACCAGTTTTCATCTACTTGGCTAGCATCTAGATTACTTATAAAGCCACCATATTCATCTATTTTAAACAGCCTAGATTGATATGGTATATAACTTTGCTTAATGCCCTTCATCACTGGTATCGATAAAGAAAAGGTTCTTTCATCACCTTGATTAATGATTTCATAAGATACTTCTAACAAACCATACTTGTGCATAATATTCACTTTTAAAGATACACCTTTAAAGGCTTTGCTTGTAAAGGTTAGTGTCACTTGATGGTCAGTTAAAATATTGATTTCAGGATCAATATTATTAAACTCTAAACTATATGGCAAACCTATTCTAGGATTCATAAAGACAATATCATGGTCTTGTTCTATTTTGTTTGTGAACTCAATATGATGGTCATCTTTATGATAAATTACAAGTGCCTTGCCTGATGCCATAATGATTTCTTTATCAAGGTCAGATACAAAGGAACCCTTGAGGTCTTTAAACATGCCTTTAATGCGCTTTTCAGTTTTAGTTGATCCATAAGTCAAAGAAACTTTTTCATTGTAAAAGCCGTAATTTATGAATGTATAAGGTATTTTTACTGATCTTTTTTCGCCTGACTTCAATGTAATGTCGATATCCTCTAAAAACTCAACGTGTTTTTTTGGACACTGAATATGAAAAGTCTCTTGATGATCTAGATGGTTCTCAAGATTCAAAAAAGCGTGATAGGTTATACCTGGTTGATGCATGGTTTCAAGTGTTTCTAAATCAATATCTAAAGGTGGCTTTGGCATAACACCACACTTTAAATTCGCTTTAAGCCCGTGAATAAATAGAATCAAATCAAGCACAGGATGTGTTTTACCTAAATCTTGCTTTTTGTGATATGCTTGCACATAGAAAGGTATGTTGATTTCTTCTTTATCAAGGACCTGAATCCTTTGATTAAAATCATTTTCTATATTCTTATTATCAAGTCCCTGTACTTGAATTTCTAAAGCCTTATCTTTTTTGTTATGGATCAATAATTGGCCTTGATAGTGATTATTTTCAATCACTTTATGCTTTGGTAATGTCAAACGAATCTCATAATCAGGATTGTCAATATAAACGAGTCCTCGTCCAGTCTTTTCAAAACCTAGTGATAAATAAGTTTGCTTGTTTTTAAAATGATAATAATAAATATCAAACCCATCTTCTTCTACACCGTCATAATCCATATTGATCTCTCTTTGACTATCCTTATATAAGTCAAGTTGCTTAACATAAGGGGATAGGGCCTCTGTTTGAACTACATAAGGAATAAAGTTCATTAAATGGACGGTGTTGTTTCTTCGTTCCCAAAAAAAGCCACATTTTTTATATAGAGGCATGGCTTTTATATTTCCACTCCATGTATATAAATCAAATCGTGGCCACTCTGACTTCTTGGCATCTTCAAGCACTTTTAGAATCAATGCTTTACCTACTTTTTTCCCATGGTAATCAGGTCTTACGTTTATGAGTGGTAAATATGATGCACCTTCATCTTGTTTGTATTCTGAAAAACTACAATAGCCGACAACTTCTCCTTGGTCCATTGCTAAGTATAATTTAATGTTTCCAGAGTTTTTCTCACTGTCTATAACATTTTGTTCTGTTTGAAAGTCATCTTCATTGCCCCAGTTTGAATTGCTTCTGTTCCACATGTCCGCAACCAATGCGGCATATTTGGGTTGATATTCTATGATTTTCATGATGTACCTCTTTCTTTTGATGTGTATAAAACAATTATACCAAAATTTGTTTTTTTCTGCTATGAGCAATTTTCCACCTTTTGTCTAAATACTCAATACATAATCATTTTTTTATATGGTATAATAAGAACAGAATAGGAGATATATGATGCCAAGCATTGATTATATTGTATTAAGTTGGATTTCTATTGCATATTTTTCTGGTGCATTTATTTTAGCTGTGTTCTTTTTAAACCTATATATTACAAACCGAAAAAAATTTATTTTGAAATGGACATTCACCTGGGCTTTATTTTCATTGGCTTATATTTTTTTATTTTACGCTTTATACATAGATAACATGTATCTATTCAATCCATACTCATTAATTATTGTTTCATCTGGTTATGTCTATTTGCTTGCGAATGCAGATTTTCTAAAATTTAAAATATCCAAGTTTTTATTGTATCTATTGTGCTTTAATTACCTATTCATTTTTATCTCTTTCTTCTTTGTTGATTTAATCGCTTGGAATATTCTTTTAGCCTATATGTCTAATGGCCTCTTCTTTTTTATCAGTGGATATTATTTTACAAAAAAAGATGGTGTTTTTTATAAAATCACTGGTTATATGACCATTTTATTTGCATTTTTGATTACAACATATCCTTTCCTAGGTATCCAAACTTGGTTCATGCCATGGGGTTATATCATATATGGTATGGTTGGATTATTTATGGGTGTCTATTTGATTCAAACATATTTCGTTTCGCAAAAAAAAATGCTTCTAGCATTGCAAGACCAATTAACTTATTTGACCTACCACGACTCACTTACTGGCATATACAACCGTATGTTCTTAGAAGAGGAGTTCAAAAAAATTGTTGAGAAAGATATGACGAATATTGGTTTACTTTATATAGATATAAATAATTTTAAACAAATCAATGACCAATATGGACATCGTAAAGGCGATAGGGTATTAACTGAGTTTTCTCAAATTTTAAATGATATGATTGCTGAAGAGGGTTATGTTTGCCGTTTTGGTGGAGATGAGTTCATTGTTATTCTCTATGACTCTTCCTTAAAAGAACTAGCATCTATAAAAGACACCTTCATGCTTTATGGAGAAAATCATCTCATTGATGGTTTAAAGATAGAGTATGCTATTGGAACTGCTTTTAAAAAATCAGTGTCTGAAGACATTCATGAATTAATTGATGAAGCTGAAAGATCAATGTATCTTTTAAAATCACAACAAAAAAACTGATGGTTACTATATGAAAAATTGTTAATAGTTTTTGCCAATAACAATTTTTTTATTTGTCTATTATAAGGGTTATATCATCAACTTCTTATCGAATAAGCATTGATCGTCTAGATCTTAAATTATATGCTATAATTAAATTAAAGGAGGTAGTATATGTTGACAAGTGATTTAATTTCTTTTAATAAAAAAATGGGTTTCTTACATTTGATTCAAGGGACAGCCATTCTCATTCTTGCATTAACAATCGATGTGTTCAAGGATTTTAAACCTACCATATATGCGCGTTTCTTAGAGGTTCTCTCTCCAGACACATACGGCCCTGTTACTCAAAACCTTTTTGATTTACCTTTTGGTATTTTAGTGGCTATTTTCTTATTACTTAGTGCACTTTTCCATTTTTTAATTTCCATACCTTTTAAAGATCAATATTTAAATCATATAGAAAAAGGTATGAATCCATTTCGCTGGTATGAGTATGCCCTATCTTCATCAATTATGATTGTTCTTTTATCCACTATGTTTGGTCTATTATCACTTGAAGCAATTGTTCTTATTTTTGTCATAAATGCTTTAATGAACTTATTTGGACTCTTGATGGAAAAGATGAACAATCTAAATCAAGAGAAAACCGATTGGACAGCCCACTGGTTTGTTTTTCTTGGTATCCTCTTAACATAAATCAATAACAATGATTAGTTCATGTATGCACTTTCATAAGCTTATAATCATATTTTATCTTGAACAAGGAGAAGATTTGTGCTAGAATAAGAAAAATTATTTTTGTATGGAGAAAAAAATGACATTTAAAATTATCAACGGATTATATTATTATATGTACATAGGAGTTTGTTTTATTAGCTAAGGCTAATCAAGACAAGCTTATTTCTATATACATATCATAGCTTGTCTATAATCTGCTGATTCAATTTATTGTTGATAACACTGTAGATAAGCTACAGTGTTTTTTTTATATCTTCATAACAAAACAAAAGGAGAGAAAAATGGCAGAACCAAGAAAGAAATTCGGATTATTTACAGCCATCGCGATGGTGGTTGGCATTGTGATTGGTAGTGGTGTTTTTAGAAGTGCTGGAGATGTATTGGCAAGGGCCGGTGGATCTTTAACAACTGCACTTTTAGCTTGGGGTATTGGGGGACTCATTATTATCATTTCTACCTATGCTTTTAGTATTGTTGCTCTTAAGAAATCTAAACAATCTGGTATCATAGATTTTATGGAAGACATGGCAGGGAAAAAGGCTGCTTACTTAGTTGGATGGTTTTTAAACTTTGTCTACTATCCAATCTTGGTTGGTATCCTATCATGGTTGGCTGGTAGTATTACCAATACTTTACTAAACTTTTCTGTTGATTTAACATGGCAAATCACCGTTCTTTATTTTATTGGAACTTATGCATTAAATATTTTTGCACCACTGATAGCTGGTCGTTGGCAAATTAGTGCTACAGTGATAAAAATCATCCCATTGATACTGATAGCCCTTGTTGGACTAATCTTTGGTTTAATCAATGGTACAACCATTGAATCATTCGCCATTAGGGCAAGCAATGTTCAGTTGGTAGGTACAGGCTTGGCAGCTGCAGTAGCTGTAACGTCTTTTGCTTATGATGGATGGATAACTGCGCTGGCAATTACTCAAGAATTAAAAAATACAAAGAAAAACTTATCAAAAGCCCTAATCGGTGGGTCTTTAATCATTGTTGGTTTATATATGTTGTTTTTCATAGGTTTATCTGGCGTGATTTCAAATAATGAAGCCGTTGCTTTGGCAGGTTCACTGGATACGTCTGTTTTGGCAGCTGAACGATTATTTGGATCTTTCTTTGGTCCTTTGGTTTCAATTATGATATTAGTTTCAGTTTTAGGGACACTTAATGGTTTAACCATGGGGGCTGTTCGTGGTATGTTCCAAATTTCTATTAAGAATGCAGGACCTGCACCTGAAAAATTTGTTAAGTTAGGTAAAAACGATCAACCTTTTGCTTCTGGTATCTTAAGTTTTATTTTAAGTATTTTCTGGTTAGTGATCTGGTTTGGTAACTTCCAAGGATACTGGGGAGGATTTATGGATACATCTGTCTTAACCATTGTTTTCTTATATGGGGCATTCATTGTCATATATATTGATATCATAATAAATTTCAAAGAGTTAAATGTATTCAAGCGTTTTATTGTGCCTTCATTGGCAAGTTTTGGTGCTTTGTATTTAGTATATGGAGCCTTTACTTCTGACCCACGAATGTTCTTATTCTTTAGTATCATTGTCCTTATTTTCTTAGTCATTGGCATGTTAACTTATGAATCAAAAGCACCAACAAGCAACAAGGTCATCAAAGCAAAACAAAAAGCTTAAACATTCATCAAAAAAAAGATGTTGGTATCTTTAACCAACATCTTTTAATATGTTCTATAATTTATTCATGTAATTAAACCAGTTTTTTACGTATCTTACCTGAAATATAATCAATGATTGTTACGGTTATAATCAAGACAATAACAATGGTAAAAGCCCGGTCCCATCTTCTTGAACGAATGGCAAAGATCAGTGGTGCACCAATACCACCTGCACCGACCAAACCTAGTGTGGCTGCGGCACGCATATTGATTTCAAAACGGAATAAGGTATAGCTTAAGAACTCTGGTGCGACTTGAGGTAAAACCGCTCTAAATAGTACTTCGGCTTTATTACCACCACAAGATTCAATGGCTTCCTTTACACCAATATCCATACTTTCAATGGATTCACTATATAGTTTCCCTAACATACCTATTGAATGAATACCAAGGGCCAATATACCCGCAGGGGCACCAGGGCCAACAACACTAATAAAAATCAATGCCAAAATCAACTCTGGGAACGTTCGAATCATGGTAATGATAAATTTACCAACCTTTGAAACTTTCTCACCCACGATGTTTTGTGAAGCAATGAGGGCGAATGGAATGGCTAGAATACCTGAAACGAATGTACCGCTGATGGCAATGGCAATGGTTTCAATGACAGCATTGGCCAAACCATCAATCGATGTATCTGTAATGTATTCAATATCAGGGTTTAATATACCACGAATCATTCCGGTAATTGTTCCTCTTGCTGTTACCATAATACCTTTATAATTCAACCCTTGAAAGGCCCATATAATGAGACTAAAAACAGCAATGAAAATCAATGTTTTATATAACTTATTTGATCTTGGTTTTTCTGGTAAGCTACTAATAATCGTTTCCATCATACCAACCTCTTTCTAATGTTACGTGAGATAACATCAATGATTAATACTGCAAAAAACGATACGATAATAATCATACCAACACGATCAAAATATCTCATGGCCAAGTTTCTCTCATAGGTTTGTCCAATCCCACCAGCACCTACATATCCTAGAACTGCTGCTGCTCTAACATTCACTTCAAAAGCATACAGTGTATAAGACATAAATTGAGGCAAGACTTGAGGTATGATGGCATATCTTAAAATTTCTAACTTATTTGCGCCAAGTGATTTCAATGCTTCAACTTGCCCATAATCAATGGATTCAATAGATTCGTATGTTAACTTAGATATGAGTCCAAAAGAGAAAATAAACAAGGCAACAATACCAGCAAATGAACCAATACCGAAAACCGCTACAAATAATGCTGCGAGAACAAGTGCAGGTATGGTTCTAAAAACATTCAAAATAAATCTGACTGGTGTGTTGATAAACTTATTTTCGATAAAATTATCAGCGGCAAGCAAGGACACAGGAAAAGCGATTAAAGCCCCCAAGAAAGATCCAGCAATTGCCATTTGAATGGTTTCAAACAAAGGGCCAATAATCTTTTCTGTATAAGACCAATCAGGTGGCAAAAATAGTTTACCCAAAAGCCTAAAAGTACCATCTAAATTCATGAATACTTCAATGATATTAAAGCCAGCGAAAAAAGCACTACCAATAATCAAAAAAGCCACAGCAGAAATGGTAAAATAAAACTTTAAACGTAAGGGTTTTTTGATAACGATTTTTTCAGTTGTTTCAACAGACATTATTCTTCACCAACGTAATCTTCATCACTAATTGGACGACCATAGACTTGTTCTAAATCATCAATAATGTCTTTATTCTTTTTAGAATTAACTTCAATATCATAGACAATTTCGCCATCACGAACACCTACAATGCGCGTTGCATACTTTAAGGCTAAGTCAACATGATGTAAGTTGGCTATGGTTGTAATACCATCTTCAACATTGATTTTTTTGATATATTCCATAACCTCAAATGTTGTAATTGGGTCAAGCGAGGCCACTGGTTCATCCGCAAGTAAAATTTTTGATTGTTGGGCCAAACTTCTTGCAATAGCAACACGTTGCATTTGTCCACCAGATAATTGACTTGCTCGACTATATGTTTTTTCAAGTATATCTACTTTCTTTAAAGCCTTGTATGCAATTTGCTTATCCTTTTCTGGAAACAAGCCTAATAAGGTTCTCCAAGTCGGATTATATGCAACCCTACCCGACAAAACATTTTGGATTACAGACATACGTTTGATGATATTAAAACTTTGGAAGATCATACCAATATGGCTTCGCATTTTACGCAGACGTTTTCCCTTTAGTCTTGTAATATCTACGACTTCCAATTTTAATTCTTCTTCATTGATTTCAACGCCTTTTTCTTTCAAGGCTTTGATTGCTTGTTCAGGATTGTCACCATACATGTCAAAGGTATTTATATCCACATTATTGAACAATATATTTCCGCTACTCACAGGTATGATTTGATTAATGGTTCTTAAAAGTGTTGATTTCCCAGCACCAGACAAACCTAAAATCGCAACAAACTCACCTTCATAAATTTCAAGGTTAACATCCTTTAATGCTTCTGTTCCATTGTCATATGTTTTCGATACGTTCACTAGTTTAATCATTTATTTGCTCCTTTATATAAATAGCCACCAATTGGTGGCTATTTAATTAAGTCGTTTATAAGATTTTTATATTATTCAAAATCCCATTCTTCTTGTCTTTGTAAATATGTACGTACGATATCATATTCTTCATCTGTAGCTTCTGCATAGCCTTTATGAGAATAAATATCATCGATAATTTGTGCACCATCTGGATCAGCAGCAATGTTAATGAAAGCTTGTTTTACTCTTTCAACCAAGTCAGGATGCAAGTTAGGAATTACTGAAATTGTATCATTTGGAATTAAAGTCGTATCTTGTAAGAAAATAATTTCTTCGTTGATGTTAGGGTACTCTTCATCCAATAATGTTCTAGCATCTTTAAATGTAAATGCTGCATCAGCATCACCATTATAGATGGCTAAAATTGCATTGTCATGACCGCCTGCGTTAACCCAAGTAACGTCTGTTTCAGGGTTAATGCCATTGTCAGCCAATAAGTTTGCTGGCCAAACAAAACCAGATGTTGAAGTGAATGAAGAAATTGCAATTCTTTTTCCTACTAAATCTTGTAGTGTTTCAATACCTGAATCTGCACCGACAACCAATTGTGATTTATATCCAGAAACTAAAGGTTCATCAGTCAGTTCATTACCATTATCATCTACATCATAACGTAATGACTTCAATATGACATTGGCTGCCCCTTCATCATGTGCCAATACATAAGCAGTTGTTGCAAGAAGTCCAACATGAATTTGCTCAGATGCCATACCTTCAATTAAGGCATTGTAATCTGTTGCAATTGTCACATTTACTTCCATGTCTAATTCTTCTTCAAGTAACTCTTCTAGAGGTCCTCTTTCAGCATTTAATACTTCAGCATCCCTTGAAGGAATTAACTGAACTTCTAATACATCAGGATTGATGTATTCTTCACCATTTGTACATGCTGAAACCATAAAAAATGTTGCAAACACTAATAAAGCCAATAATAATTTTTTCATTTTCACTCTCCCTTATTTATATATCATTATTCTACACCAAAAATATAATTCTCACAATAATAAAATCAAAATTTTTTTTAACAAATAAAGTTCACTGAATGATTACTTAATATTTTCAAAAAAAATTTATTCATTGTATAATAGTTTACAGGTGATAAAGATGAAAGAAACAATAACTATTATTCATACAAGTGATATTCACGGCTATATTACTCCAATCAACTATGCAAACAATCAAAAAGAACATGTTGGTCTAGCAAAAATAGCAAGCAAAATAAAATCAAGTCAAGACAAAAACACCATCTTGATTGACTCTGGAGATACTATCCAAGGCAGCCCAATGATGTATATGCATCAAAAACATTTATCAGATCAAATTCAACCAATGGCTAAGGTAATGAATGCCCTTAAATATGATTATTATATACCTGGCAATCATGATTTTAATTATGGAAAAGATTATCTAAAAAGCTTCACAAATCAAATAAATGCTAAAACCCTATGCGCAAACATCACTAGTGACCAAGATACTTTGTATTTCCAAAAAGCCTTTGATATTTTCGAGAGTAAAAAAGGTATTAAGTTGGCCATTATTGGACTCACAACAGAATACATACCTAATTGGGAACAAGAAGGGCATATTGAAAACCTGAAATTTCATTCTGTCATTAAAACTTTAAAAGAAACCCTATCTGAAATTAAGAATTTTAAGGTTCATGCCATCATTGTCGCATATCACGGGGGCTTTGAAAAAGACCTAGATACCTTTGAACCAGTTATAAAGGATACCAAAGAAAATGTTGGTTCAGCCATTATAGAAGCCTGTCCAGAGATTGATGTCTTATTAACTGGTCATCAACACCGAAAAATAAATAGGAAAATCAATGGGATTATTGTGAGTCAACCTGGTTCTAAAGGTGAATCCTTTTCTACCATTGATTTACATTTTAAAAAGCATAAAAAATGGACATTATCTGAATCTAACATCACCCTTCATCAATCATCAGACTTTCAAGCAGATGAGGGCATCTTAGAGTTGATTGCGCCAGAAGAAAATTATACACAAAATAAGTTAAACGAAGTTATTGCTTATAGCCAAGATGATTCATTCATCATCCATGATCAAATCAAGGCTAGAATTGATAAACACCCTCTTGTCACGTTAATCAATGATATACAACTTAAGGTAAGTGGCGCTCAAATTTCTGCAATGTCCCTTGCCAATGATTCAACCGGATTTGGAAAAGAAATTACCATTCGTAATATTTTATCAACATATCCTTTTCCAAACACCCTGGCAGTCGTAAAAATTACAGGTAAAGAGTTAAAAGAAGTTTTAGAAGAGAACGCACAATATTTCACCATCAAAGACAATGAAATCACCGTTAGTGATGCCTATTCTAATCCAAAAGTCCAACATTATAACTATGATATGTTTGATGGTATAGAATACACCATTAAGGTATCCAATCCTCTTGGACAAAGAATCGTTTCATTAACTAGGTTTGGCCAAACAATTAATCCGAAAGATACTTTCTCACTGGTCATTAACAATTACCGTGCTGCAGGAGGCGGAGATTTCCTAACTTTGAAAAAACTCGAAGTTATAAAAGAGATACCAACAAATGTATCTAGTTTAATGATTGAGTACATTCAAGCACAAAAAATCATAAAACCTATCAATATGAGCAATATCAAAGTCATCCAATAATACAAAAATAGAACAGCAAACTTATCGCTGTTCTTTTTTTAATGTTTGTTTAAGTTGTTCATAATACCTTTTTAAATCTGATACCTTGTGAGCATCTGATCCAAGTGTCATTTTCCTCCCGCCTAGTTCAATGAAACGTTCAATCACTTCTTTTTTTGGATATTGGCGTTTTTCATAATTGTAACCAGAGGTATTGATTTCAATGCCTTTATTTTTTTTAATGAGTTCTAATAAAATCTCATCAATAACATCTTTATAGACTTGATAATCATAGTCACCAAAATCACTGTATCTTGGAATATAGTCCAAATGTCCTATCACAGTAAAATCATCAATTGTTTTGATTGCTTCTAAAACTTTTTCAAAATATATGCTGAAAGCTTCTTCCTTTGTTTTGTTAAGAAAATATTCTTTGGTATATAAGTCTTTTTTTTCAATATAGTGTATGGACATAATCACATGTTGGAAAGGATATTTCTTTAAAAATTCAATGATATCTACCTTTACATGCCTTTGGTAACCTATTTCGACACCCAACTGAACATCAATATCTGTCTCATCTTTGGTCGATTCAATAAAATCCTTGGTGTATTCATCAAAATTGATTGTGTCTTTAAACAGTGGATGTGCGGCATCAAAATCCACATGGTCAGTGAAAACAATTTGCTTTAAACCAAGTTTTTTTGCTTGCTTGATATAGGCTGAAAAAGTGGCATCTTGATCAGCATCTGGTGAATAATGTGTGTGGACATGTGTGTCCGAAAGATAATTGATCATTTTCTTCTTGAAACCAATTCTTGATAGATGTCATCTATTTCAATGCCTTGGTTGACCATCAAAACAAGCACATGATAGAACAAATCACTGATTTCATAAATGGTTTCTTCCTTATTGTTTTTTGAAGCAATAATGACTTCACCAGTCTCTTCAGCAACTTTCTTTAATATTTTGTCCACACCTTTTTGAAATAAATAAGTTGTATATCCGCCATCAGGGACTTGTTTTTTCTTTTGGATGGTATCATAAAGTTCACTTAAAACATCTTGATTTATAGTTTTTTTATTGATGACATCTCGATAAAAACATGAATGATTGCCAGTATGACAGGCGGGACCAACTTGTTGGACCATAGCCAATAAAGCATCTTGATCACAATCATATGACAATGATTTCAAAACTTGGGTGTTGCCAGAAGTCTCACCTTTTTTCCATAAAGTCTCACGGCTTCGACTATAAAAGTATAGGTCTTTGGTATCGATTGTTTTTTGGTAAGCTTCTTCATTCATGTATGCTAACATCAAAACTTCTAAGTTTTTTTGTTCTTGAACAATTACGGGGATTAAACCGTCTTGATTAAATACTGGTTTCATAGGTTGACTCCTTTCTAATTTGGATATGCGCTTTGACTAAAGCATCTTTTAAATCACGAATAGTGATTTGTTGGTAGTGAAAAACACTGGCAGCTAAATATCCTGATACCTTGGTTTTTTTGGCAAGTTCAATAAAATCTTGAATGGTTCCAGCACCACCTGAAGCAATCACTGGAACATTGACTTCTTGATTAATGAGTTTCAATAATTCTATATCAAAACCCTCTTTGGTACCATCTTTATCCATGGCGTTAATCACAAGTTCGCCAGCGCCTAGTCTAACGCCTTTTTTTGCCCACTCTATGGCATCTAAGCCTGTATTGATACGCCCACCATTTTGATAAACAAAGTATCGTCCATGTTCTTTCTTTACATCAATTGATAAAACAATGCATTGACTTCCATATTTTAATGAGGCTGTCTGAATGATTTGTGGATTTTGGATAGCCGCTGAGTTAATCGATACTTTATCAGCACCTTTTTTTAAAACCAGGGCGATATCTTCCATGGTTCTGATGCCACCACCTACAGAAAAAGGTATATTTAATTCTTTGGCAACTTTCTCGACAAAGGCCAATGAGATGTTGCGTTTTTCATTGGATGCAGTGATGTCATAAAAAACAAGCTCATCTGCCCCTTCTTTTGTATATCTTTTGGCAAGTTCAACTGGATCAGCAACATCTTTTAATCCTTGAAACTTTCTACCTTTTACAACCCGTCCATCTTTAACATCTAAACAGGGAATGATTCGTCTTGCGAGCATTGGATGGCCTCCTTTAAATCGATTTGATTAATGTATAAGGCTTTGCCAATGATGGCACCATATAATCCATCCTCTTTTAATTGTTTAATATCTTCAAGGGATGATACACCACCTGATGCAATAACTTGCATAGATGTCGCTTGATTGATGGCTTGTAATTGTTGGAAGTTTGGACCCTGCATCATGCCATCTTTAGCAATATCTGTCACAACCACAGTCTTAATACCGATATCTTCTAACTGTTTTATGAAATCCATGGTTTTAATTGAACTGGTTTCTTGCCAACCATGTTTAGTGATATAACCATTTTTACTATCAAGTGACACAATCACTCTATTTGGGTATATTTGTACAATATCCTTAAGTTCATCAAATGAGTCTAAGGCAAATGTCCCAACAATCACCCGTTCAATGCCTAAAGATAAGCTATCTTTAATCTTTGATTTTGAGCGCATGCCTCCACCCAATTGTATTTTTAACTTAGTTTCTCTCGCAATCTCTTGTATGATACTTAAGTTTTTATTGTCACCAGTTTGAGCACCATCCAAATCGATGATATGTAACCACTTGGCACCTTTTTTTTGGTATGCTTTTGCTGCTTCAATTGGTTTCACCTCATATCTTTTCATTTGATTAAAATCGCCTTGCTTAAGTCTCACGCATTGTTGATTTTTGATATCGATGGCTGGAAAAATCATCATTGTATCATCTCCTTGATGTTTTTTAATAATTTAAGACCTACTTCTCCACTTTTCTCAGGATGGAATTGCATACCTATGACATTGTCTTTTCTTACAATGGCCGGAATCTTTTGGTCATAAGTTGTATAAGCTATGACATCTTCTGTCATTGGTGCTTGGTAAGTATGGATGAAATAAACATAGTCTCCCTCTTCTATTTGATTTAAGAATTGATCATTTTTTTTAAATAAAAGTTGGTTCCATCCCATATGAGGCAAGACCATGGATGTATTGATTTTTGTCACCTGTCCCTTGAATAGCCCAAGTCCTTTAGATAAGCCAAACTCTGTACTTTCTTCGTAGAGTAATTGCATGCCTAAACATATGCCTACCAATAGTTTTCCTTGATTTACATGATCAAGGATGAGTTGTTCTAAATGAAGTAATCTTAAATCGTCCATGGCGTCTTTAAAAGCTCCTACACCGGGTAAGATTAAAACATCAGCTTTTTGTATGACGTCTTTTTGATCACTGATGATTGTATCGATATTGGCACGTTCAAAACCTCGTTGTACAGAGGCTAGGTTACCGACTTTATAATCGATAATCACATTCATGTTAATGTTCCTTTGGTAGATAGTATTTGGTCATCATTGATTGCCTTAGCCTCATTGATGACCCTGCCTAAGCCTTTGAAAATGGCTTCAACTTTGTGGTGGTCATTCTTTCCCTTCAACACATCAATGTGTAAGGTAACTCTCGCTTCCATGGCAAATGCATATAAGAATTCAGAAATGTTTTCTAATGATAAACCACCAATTTGTTCACGGGTAAAATCAGCATTTAAATCTAAAAACGGACGATTGGATATGTCTAAGGCAATCCTTGCCAAAGCTTCATCCATTGGTGTGAAACAATCTGCAAATCGGTGAATGCCTGACTTATCACCAATGGCTTCAAGAAAGGCTTTTCCTAATACAATACCAATATCTTCTACAAGGTGGTGGTCATCCACATCCAAATCACCTTTGGCAGAGATATTTAAATCGACGCTAGCATATAAAGCAAGGGCCATTAACATATGATCAAAAAAAGCAATGCCCGTATTGATATCTGCTTGACCCTTACCATCTAAATTTAATGATAAGCGAATATCAGTTTCTTTAGTTGTTCTTCTTTGTTTTGATTGTCTCATGACAATGCCTCCTTTAATATGGCGATGACTTGTTTCATCTCATCGATAGATCCTATTGACATTCGATATGTGTTGTTATTGAAAGAGCGTATTAAAATACCTCTACTCAATAAGATATCGTATAAGTTTTGATCACTTTTGATAAATACAAAGTTACCTTGTGAAGGATAAACCACCATATTGAGATCCTTTAAGGTATTGATTACATAGTCTCTTGTTTCCATGGTTTCTGAAATAAACGCTTTGACTTTTTTTGTTTTACTTAAGGCAATTTTACCAACTTCAATGCTGGCTTGGTTGACATTATACGGTAACTTAATGCTTAGTAAATCCTTGATAATTGATGGATTAGAGACTAGATAGCCTATGCGATAAGCCGCCAAACCAAAAGCTTTGGAAAAGGTTCTTGCAACAATTAACCTATCATATGCGTTAACATACTTGACCATGGTTTCACTATCGTCTGCAAAATCCATATATGCTTCATCAACCACAACAATCGCATCGGTTTGTAGCATCAAAGACATGATATCTTCTCGTTTCACCATAGAACCAGTGGGGTTATTTGGTGAGCATAAAAATATTAATTTTGGCTTGACTTCCTTTGCTTTTTCAATGAAAGAAGCCATGTTCATTCTTCCGTCTTGTTCAATCTCAACAGTTTCTAAGCTTGCATTGTATATCTTTGCATAAACTCTATACATTGAAAATGATGGTTCAAAGGTAAGAATGACATCTTTTTGATTGACATAGGTCTTAACCATCAACTCTAGAAGTTCGGTTGAGCCATTGCCAATGATGAAATGATTGTAATTTAAACCCCATGTTTTTGCCAAAGCCTTTCTCAAAGAATCGGCATTTGCTTCAGGATATCTTGAAGTATCTTGATTAAATAAAGTACCTTCTTGAAACAAGTAATTTTTGCTCTCATTTGCACTCAATACGATATCGGCATCAATTTGATTTGGCTTATAAGCAACCATATCCTTTAAATATGATTTTTTCATGGTTTAAAACCTCACTTTAATGGCTTGAGCATGTGCGCTCAGTCCTTCTTTATTTGCAAGTCTTTGAATACTTTCTTGAACAGCAGATAAACCTTGTTTTGAAAAACGTATGTAAGACATTTTTTTTACAAAATCATCCGTTGATAAGGGTGAAGAAAATCTTGCACTACCACTCGTTGGGAGAGTATGATTGGGTCCAGCAATATAGTCACCAAGTGGTTCAGGACTATATGGTCCAACAAAGATTGCGCCTGCATTTTTTATTCTTGCTATGATTGCTTCAGCATTTTCAACCATTAATTCTAAATGCTCTGGGGCAATGATATTCACGGCTTGAATGGCCTCTTCTTGATTGTCCACGATGATGGCATAACCATTGGTTTCTAATGATTTTCTGGCAATGGCTTGTCGTGATAGTGATTTTAATTGCAAGGATAATTCTTCATTCACTGCTTGCACAAAGTTGATACTGTCGCTCACTAAGATGGCACGTGCCATTTCATCATGTTCTGCTTGAGCCAACAAATCTGCTGCAACAAACTTAGGATTGCTTGAATCATCTGCATAAATTAAGACTTCACTAGGTCCAGCAATCATATCAATACCGACTTGACCAAAGACTTCTTTTTTGGCTAATGCAACATAAATATTTCCAGGTCCAACAATTTTTGAAACAGGTTTTATGGTTTCAGTACCATAGGCAAGTGCCGCAATGCCTTGAGCCCCACCCACTTGATAAATCTCTGTAACACCTGCTATTTTAGCTGCTGCTAAAATGATGTCGCTGATTTTGCCCTCTTTATTTGGTGGTGATATCATAACGATATCCTTGACCTGTGCTACTTGTGCGGGTACAGCATTCATCAAGACTGTTGATGGATAAGCAGCGGTGCCTCCAGGCACATAGATACCAACTCTTTCAATGGGGCGAATCAGTTGACCAACCAAACTATCTTTGTCCATGGTATATTGGTAGGCTCTTGGCATTTGTCTTTCATGAAACTTGCGTATGTTTTGATAGGCAATCTTTAAATCATTGATTAAATCATCATCAATATGTTGATAAGCTAGGTCAATTTGGTCCTGTGAAATACGATAGTCTTCTTGGTAAACTTGATCAAACAAAGATGTATATTCAATAACGGCTTGGTCTTTTTTTTCTTTCACTTGAGAGATTATCTCTTTGACTGTAAATAAGGCTTGATCATCGCTTACTTGCCTTGAACTTGTGACCTGGTTTATATCTTCTATTTTAATTGTCTTTAACATTTAAATCACCTCGATGAGTCTTTCTACAAGCGACCTAATCTCTTTATTTTTAAGTCGATAACTCGCTTTATTTGATATCAGATAGGCTGATATTCTTTCAATGTCTTCGAAGACACTTAAGCCATTTGCTTTTAAAGTTGAACCAGTTTCATATATATCCACAATGGCATCACTTAAGCCGACAATAGGACCCAACTCAACGCTACCATTTAGTTTCACAATCAGGACATCTTGATTTCTTTGTGAAAAAAATGTTTCTGCAATCTTGGGAAACTTGGTGGCGATAATAAGTTCTCCTTCTTTATCCATCACAGAAGGATTGAGACCAGCAAGGACCATTTTACATCGACCAATATTCAAATCTAAAAGTTCATAGACTTGTTTATGAGATTCAATGAGAATATCTTTACCTGTGATACCAATATCACAAACGCCTCGATCCACATAAGTTGGGACATCGGTTGGTTTAACAAAGAAATATTTAAATTGATTTTTTTTATCTTCAATCACCAGTCGTCTCTGATTCTCTATTACAGGTATGTCATAACCTGCCTGATTTAAGAGTTCAAAAACATCATCACTTAATCTGCCTTTAGGAAGTGCGATATTTAAGTAATTATTCATTTCTTAACACCTCTTTCATAAATGGACCAATGTCTAAACTAAAGCCTAATGCTTTGGTTAAACGGCCATATTTTTTGGTCAATGTATCATATCGGCCTCCCCTGAATACATCATTAGGATAACCTTTAATGTAGCCTTTAAAGATGGGTCCATTATAATAATCGTATGGACTGATTAAACTCAGATCAATGGTAATATTAGATTGGTTGATATTCTCAATCATGGTTAGGGTACGATTAATTTCATCAATAAGTTTTGTATTCAGCTCATTGCTTTCAATAAAAGTTTTTATGCTAATAATATCATTGTTTGGTTCTAATAACATAATCAATAATTTTGCATATAGGTTGTCCATGTCAAGCGCTTGCCTTAATTGTTGAATATTTTTTTTCATCAGGGCATCTTTTATGTTTGTCTTCACTTGGCGGTTATCGGTCATTTCACCAATCAATATATCAATGAAAAGTTGATTACCAATTTCAATTTCATAAGACATTTGATACTGGTTTAATAAACCTTCAATAAAAGTAAATAGCTCTTCTTCTTTTTTATAAGCATCTCCACCAATCATTTCAACACCGAATTGTCTGCTAGCTTTCATTTGTCCACCTTGACCATAAGCATAGACATTGTCCAAATAGAATAACTTTAAAAAATCGTCATCTGTCATTCTAGGAATCACTTGTTTAATAATATTTGTGGTGATGTCAGGTCTTAATATATATATTTCTCCATTTTTATCTTCTAGCTTAATCAAAGATTTGATATCAAACCGATCATTAGATTCAATAAAATCAAACACACCTTCAAACAAATCACTTTCAACTTGAATAAAACCATCGGTTTTTGCATAGTCCATCAAAGAATGATAAAAATCATTTCTTTTCATAATATAGTTCATTTCTTCTTTTATCGTCTTCATAAAAGCTCCTTTCATATAAAAAAGCTAGGTGGTATCCACCTAGCTATGGTAGATACAAGCATCATAAAATAGGCTTGTATCTATAAACTCAACATTTATAAATCAAACCTGTTTATTTATGATGATGTACCTCGATATAAATATTTCTAAACATCATAATCACCCTTTATTACTTTATTATGATAAAGCGTTAAAGATATCTTATCATACCTTTTATGATTTGGCAAGTTCAAAGACTCAATAAATGAAATATTTTTTTCTTCTTTTATCTTATCAAGAAAAAAGCCCTTCCTAGATAAAAAAATAAAATTGATAAAACACATACTTTCATGCTTGTGATATAATGTAAACTGAGGTGATTTTATGAGGATTGAAAGCGGGAAAAAATATGATTTTTCAGATGTCTTGATTAGACCAAAACGTTCATATTTGAAAACACGAAAATCAGTAACCTTAGAACGTGAATATACTTTTATGCATAGTGGATATAAGTGGAAGGGTATTCCAATTGTAGCATCCAATATGGATGGTGTTGGCACTATAAAAATGGCAAAGGCATTGGAAGAACATCTATTATTCACATGTTTGGTGAAAAATTATGAAAAAAACGACCTTAAAGACCATCAATTAAACCCTAATTTTTATTCTATAAGTACGGGGATAGGTAAAAAAGACTTAGAAAGATTGGAAGACAACCTTAAGTCACATCCAGACATTCAGTTTATTACTATTGATGTGGCCAATGGATATAGTGAAGCTTTTGGTGATTTTGTTGAGACGATTCGCTCAAAATATCCTAAAAAAACCATCATTGCCGGAAATGTTGTGACCTCAGATATGACACAAGAGTTGATTTTACGGGGTGCAGATATTGTCAAAGTTGGTATTGGACCTGGTAGTGTTTGTACAACAAGAATCCAAACCGGTGTTGGTTATCCTCAACTCAGCGCAATCATTGAATGTTCAGATGCTGCACACGGATTAGGTGCCCATATCATTGCAGATGGTGGTTGTACATCACCAGGTGATGTGGCCAAAGCATTTGCGGCTGGTGCTGATTTTGTTATGTTGGGTGGCATGTTGGCAGGACATGATGAAGGTGGCGGTGACGTCATCACTGAAACATTCCATTCTGGCCTAGTGGACAACGAGACCAAAGAACCCATATACGAGACCAAGGAGTATGTTCAATTTTATGGCATGAGTAGTGATACAGCCATGAACAAACACTTTGGTGGGATGGCAGACTATCGGAGTAGCGAAGGTCGTACGGTCAATATCCCTTATAAAGGTGAGGTGTCAAAAACGGTGTTGAACATCTTAGGCGGGTTAAGGTCAACATGTACTTATGTAGGTGCGAAAAGATTAAAAGACTTGTCCAAATGCACCACATTCATTCAGGTATCTAAGCAATACAATGATGTATTTGAACAATAAATTATAAAGAAAGATGTTGGCAAAAATGCCAACATCTTTTTATGTGCTTATTGATTCAAGTTGTTATGACTTAAGTCAAAGATAAATTGCTTTATCATCTCAAAACCTTTTTTCATGTGACTCATATGTTTAAGAATAAATCTTGACTCTTCTGATTCACCCCTCGGTTGATCCTGTCTATATGCATCTAAAATCATTTGGCCATCATAATCAATGAAAGCAACCCTGACTAAGAAATCATCTTCATCGAGGCCAACAGCATCTCCTGTAATGATTGCGACCTTATAGGGTTCTTTAAACATAGCATAAGATAGGTCAATACTTGTATGAATACCCTGATTATATAAGTGGTCTTTTAAGCCATTAAAGTCTATGACAAAATAGAAACCTCCTTCAGGTGTCGATGCATGAACACCTGGTATTTCATTACAGTAATGACTAAAATAACGACCAACCATACGATGTATTGCTCGAGCATCTATCATATCACTGGTGATTTGAGGATGATCATCATAGGCTGTCATAGACGCTACTTGTATAGGTGTTGAAACGTTGGAATAAAGTATCGAAGCATAGGTTTTAAAGATCTTAAATAGTTTTTCACTTTTTTCTTCAGGTAAAATAAGACTACCAAGCCGATATCCTCCAGCTGATCTGTCTTTAGAAATACCGTTTGTCACAAAAGTTTTTTCTGGATAAATTTTTGCCATACTTGTAAAAACACCTTCTTCATAGGTTGTCATAGCATATATTTCATCTGAAATCACAGTAACATCATGGTCCCTAAAAACTTCTGTAAGGGCCATAAGTTCGCTTTTAGAATAGACAGCGCCAGTAGGATTGTGGGGATTATTGATAATGAATATAGAAGGTCCATCTATATTTTCCAAGACTTTTCTTAAGCGTTCTGGTTTAACCTTATAGTCATCATCTGCAGATAATCTCATATATTCATAGGATTTTTGATAGGCATTCAGTTGTGGAATATAACCAATCCATGAAGGTGTAGGGAGGATAAAGTGTCCCTCAAGCATTTGAATTAAGATGCCAATGATGGCCTTAGAACCAGGCCCAATTAATATTCTATCTATGGGTATATCAAGATCATAGTGGGCTTGATTAAATGACTTTATTTTTTCGCGCAATAAGTCAAGGCCTTCTGCTTGAACATAATCGTTTTCATCACTGGCCAATTTAAAGGCTTCTTGGATAGTTTTTGGAACGGGAAATGGAGATTGACCCAGTTCAAAAGAATAACAGCCTTGATCATCTTGGTTGGGATGTTGGTTTCGATATTCTTTAACCATTAATCCAATTTTAAGATTCTCTGGTAGTTTTAATTTTGCAATATTTTGATTCAATTTCACAATAATAGCCCCTTTCAATATTTATAAAAATAATATTTAAGCAATCAACACCAAGTCACCTTCATTATAACGAATCAACATACAAATTACCAATATTCCAAAGAGCAAAGCCTTGTACTCGCAATAAAAAAGCTTGATACTTTTTTTCAAGTATCAAGCTGATATGCTATTGATTTACCACTTCTTTTTTCTATGGATGTCATAAAGTCCCCAATGCTTTTCTGGTTCATCAGGATGATCTCCACCCTTCCAGGGTTCATCAAAAGCTTCGAATAAATAAACCATAATATCATTTTCTTTTGCCCATTGATCAATGGCTTGAACATATGCCTTTTGATTTTCTATTGTTGCATCTTCAACCTTGATTTTCGCACCATGACTTTTGGTTGGCCATCCAGTCTCTGTAATAATTACATCTTTATTTGGATATTTTTTCTTAAGATCTAAGTAATTCTGTTTTGTTTCTTCGAAAGCTTCTTCTATGGGGACGTTTCGCCAAGCAGGATAGGTGTGCATACTGATAAAATCCAGTTGCTTTGCTAAAGAGTCTAAACGCTTGATCCATAGTTGATATTCTTCACAAAAAGTGACTGGTTTATGGGTGTTTTTTTGAATTGCTTGTGCGGCTTCAATTAAACGCTCTTCAGTGACCAAGTTATTAACCCAAGGTGATTGGACTTCATTACCTATAGATATGGATGATACAATATCATCATATCGATTGGCTAAATCAATGATTTCTTGAATTTTCAGTTGATTGTTTTGTTTGTTGCTTTCTAACACGTCTTCTGAAAACACAGGAAAAAATGGATGGTCCACAAAGTTCGCTTCAGCATCTAATGACAAACCAAGCATCACTTTAAAATCCATCTTGTATGTACAAATCACATCCAACACTTTATAAGCATGTTCACTACAATCAAAAAGACGTAAGTCTGTATAATTGGTTTCGAGTATTTTTAAATCTTCATAGATTTCTTCCTTGCTTGGATAAATGTCTTTTCTTGGTGACTGGTTTTCTCTATAGCCAGAATAACAAATGGCTTTTCTATATTGAAATGCTTTCATATCATCTCCCCCTATCATATGAAATCTGGTCAACTTGTATTTTAGAAAAATAGATGTCTTTATACTTAATTAATAAATAAGCCAAAGTTGTGAGCATAAAAATCCCAATAAACAACAAAGCAAGGCTCTCATCAATGATATAGAATATCCCTAAAGCAAAATTTGCACTTGCATGAAAGTATACAGCTGATGCAATATTCAGCTTACTTTTTATAAATAAGATGGTCATAAACATGGTCAACACGATGGTATTAATGGTGTATAAATAAAAGGAAATACCTTGTTGGGCACTGCCTTCTATAAAGAAAGCAGGAATATGCCAACACGTCCAAATGATACCTAGAATCAGACTGGCTGTAAAAGGTGTCAGTGATCTAAGCATATGTTTTAATGCATAACCACGCCAACCTATTTCTTCTCCTAATGGGCCTCCAAGAATCAAGATGTATACATAGACAACAGGTATCATCCAAGGAGTTTGAAACCATTCAAGTTGATAATTAATTCCAAAAATAAATCTTGTAATTAAATAGCTCACACCCAAAATCACCGGCATTAAGAAAAAAGCAAAAAATTTCCAGGTCCATTGACTCTTGATGACAAAAGTGTCTTTTATAAGTCTTGTAAAAGTTATACCATCAAACTTTATCAAAAAGACTAAACCAATGATACTCGGGCCAAAGGTGCCAATGATTCCGAATAATTCTCTTGGTATTGGGCTTTGGATAAGCCCGTGAGCATCCAATAATGAAATGCCCCAAAAGAACCAAGTAAAGGCAAAAGTATAAATAAAAAAATATAGAACTCTTTTTGTTTGAATTGTCATAATGACCTCCTGGCATCAAACTTTTTGTTTATTTTATTGGCATGTATGCCTAAAAGCTACTTCAAATATTATGAAACTTGTAAGTCTTTAACTTTTACTTGTTTCATGAACAAAACAAAAATATAAATGGCAAAAAGATTAAATACCGGGAATATAATCAGTTCAGCTATATGAACGTCAACGCCATTAAGCAATTGGTTAATGATCATTGCACTGATGGCCAATAACATGGTCAAACCCTTAACAGCGACAATGCTTGTTAATAAATAACCCATTGGCTTACGCTTGATAAGTAATAGGCCTGATAAAATGGCGACGGGCACGACAAATCCTAGGTCCATGCCTTGAATCACTAGAGTCGTATAATGTTCTAACCCCTCAGGCGCTCCCCCCTGAGTAATGGTTGGAGCTATTTTCCCTAACCATAAGAAACCAATCAAGACACCAATAATCACTTGATAGATACCAAACAGTTTAACTGGCATATGGCTTTTAAAATGATCTTTAATATGTGTCAATGAAAAACTCATCATTAAAAGAACCAAGGTAAAAAAACTCAAGGACATTAAGATTACATAAAGAATAAACAAAGGATTATAAAACCACAAAAAAACATAAGATGTGTAAGTATATAAAAAATATCCCACTGTTCCTAATAAAATAAGTGAAAACCGATATGAGCCCTTATAGGCATAAAAGGCAGACACCAATAATATTGGAACACCGATAACCAAGGTAATAAAGTCAGATGCAAGTCCTTGTGCAGCAACACTCACAGAATCTCTAAAGTATATGCCTCTTCCATAAATCTCAACAATCTCTCCAAAGATTGATACAAAACTATATCGACCATGGGCAGTGGATGATAACAGACCAACAAGAGAGACAATGATTGATAGTGAGGCAATCATACAAGTAAGGTAAAAAATCGTCTTTTTATGTTTTTGATAAAAGTTGTTCATGTTCTATTATCCTTTCTTAAAAACAATATATCAGTACTTTTTTGCTAAAAAACTACTTCAATTTTTAATTATATCATAAATAAAATAATCTACTAGGTTGAACCATAAGATTCTTCAGATATTGTGAATCATTATGTCACACAGAATTTTTAAAAAGAGTATTGACTTATATTATCAAATATGATAATGTTTATAATAGTGATAACGATTATCAATTTAGATAAGGAGTGATAACTTGAAGAAAGATGCCATTAAATCAATGATGCATCCTATAAGAATCAAAATTATTCAAGAGTTGAGTTTAAAAGGTGAAGCAACAACCAAAGACATTTTATCTGCCTGTAGCGACTGCTCTCAAGCTACCCTATATAGGCATATAAAAGCTCTTTTAAAAAATGGTATTATTGAAGTTGCTCATGAAAACCAAGTCCATGGTATCATCGAAAAAGTCTATAAACTAAAAAGTGATGCACCAGAGACCATATTGGGAGATCCAAAAGACCTTACAAGAGAAGATTATTTAGATTTATTTAGTCAATTTATGATATCCTTACTCTCAGATTTTTCTACTTATATGCAAGATAAAGACGCCCTTAAAAACGTTGAAAATCATATTGGTTTTTCTTCTAGTAGTTTGTTGTTAACTGATGAAGAATTTCAAGAAATGTTTCGAGAAATCGCATATATTGTCATGAAGTATATGAAAAACCAACCCAAAGAGGGTCGAAAAATGAGGAAATTATCACAAATTGTCACCACAAGTATCCCAGATAAGAAAGATAAAGGAGACTAAAAATGTTTGAAGAAGCAATTAAATTTTTATGGCCAATTATCGTTTTACAAGTCATTATTCAAGTGCTTGCGCTTGTAAATCTATCAAAACGAGAAAAAGTTAGATTTGATAATAAAAAAATATGGGTTTTGTTGATTATATTGGGTGGACTCATTGGGTCCATCGCATATTTTGCATTTAGAGGTGAAGATGATGTCTACAGCAGTGAAGATTAGAGGTTTGGTTAAAGACTACAATGGTTTATTGGCTGTAAATCAATTAGATTTATCAGTACCAGAAGGTTCAATTTATGGATTTTTAGGTCCTAATGGTGCTGGTAAAACAACAACACTTAAAATGATGATTGGCATGACTGAACCTAGTGCAGGTGACATTGAAATCATGGGTAAAAAAGTTGCTTTTGGATCCAATAATCATCGAGATGTCATCGGTTACTTACCAGATGTTCCTGGCTTTTATGATTGGATGACACCTGTTGAATTCTTACACTTTGCAGGTGGCTTATATGATATGGATCATAAAGACTTAAAAGAACGGACCAAAGAACTTTTAGATTTGGTGCATTTAAAAAAAGCCAGACATAGAAAAATCGGTACATTTTCTCGAGGTATGAAACAAAGATTGGGGATTGCTCAGGCTTTGATCAATCGTCCAAAGGTTGTTTTGCTTGATGAACCAGTTTCAGCACTTGACCCAATCGGACGGAAAGAAGTCATGGATATCATTCAATCATTGGCAGGGGAAGTTACTGTGTTTTTCTCTACACATATTTTGGCTGATGTTGAACGCATATGCGATCGAATCATCATCATCCATGAAGGAAAAAAATTACTTGAAGACTCTATTGAGAATATTAAAGCAGTCCCAGACATTAGAACACTTGAAGTCGAACTTGAAGACATCAATCAATGTGATTATTTTAACAAGTTGTCTGAGATAGACACAGTGACTAGTGTTAGCAATGAAAAGCATAGGGTTTTTATTTCAGGTCATAACATTAATGACATTAGAAAACATGTCAATCAAATATTGTTTAAAAACAATATTATGGTTAAAAAAATGTTTGTTCAAGAAGTATCCTTAGAAGATATCTTCATTCAGGTGGTGAATGAAAATGATAAAAAATGAACTCATTAAAAAAGAGATTAAAGAATATATCAAAACACCAAAGGGATTGATTCTTATTGTTTTATTTATTTTCTTCGCCTTGACATCTCCAGCGACTGCGAAGTTTATGAATGAAATTATATCTGCCCTAGCAACCGATATTAATGTCACTTTTCCTGAACCGACTTTACAGGATTCTTGGCAACAGGTTTTTAAAAATATGAATTCCATTTGTTTAATTGTATACGTCATTGTTATGTCTGCAAGTGTCGCTCAAGAAAAAACAAAGGGTTCTATATTATTGGTGTTAACAAAGAAGGTATCCCGTTTTCAATTTATCACAAGTAAATTTATCGTGGGCATCTTAGTTTTCACTGTCTTATTATTATCTTCAGTTATCGTATCAGCTTGGTATACAAACCTATTGTTTGGAGCCTTTAACTTTGAAGGTTTAGCCATGTCAATCTTCCTATATTGGCTTATGGGTGTTTTCTTTACAGCATTGGCTATTTTTGTAAGTGTTATCGGCAAAACACCAACAAATGCTGCATTATTGGCTTTCTTTGGCTATGCTGTTTTGCAAATACTTAATATTTCAAATGAACTTGCATTGTATAATCCAGCAGGTGCATCGTCTATTGTCAGTGGTATAATCTCTGAAACTGTGAATATGAGTGATTTATGGATACCGATAGTATCAGCACTTTTATTTTCTGGTATTCTCTTTGTAATCAGCCAACATATCTTTAAGAAACAAGAAATTTAAAGTATACTAAATTTATTTAAAAAGCTTGTCATTTTTCTCAGTGACAAGCTTTTTTAGATTTTAAAACATTTGTGTATGCTGAGGCCTTGTAAGCAAATCAATAGGTAAATGATGATTCATAGATTATAATAAAGTTATTCAAAAAGAAAAGGAGTTGCCTTTATGATCAAAAAGTTATGCTTATTATTTGTCATCAGCATATCACTTATTGGCTGCACAAATCTTTCATATACCAACGAGAACATTGACACAAGTACGAGCGTAAAAGTTATTTCATTGTCTTATAATAACCCATATGAAAACGTATCTACAGATCCATTCAATCAAGTAAATAGACTCTCTTTGGATAATCAGTCCTTGAACAATATAAATTATATCTATCCTGGTGATATTTTTACATTTACAGTTGAACTAGAAGATCCAAATTTTGAGTTCCTTTCTTTATTATCTATCACATTTAATGATCAAGTGATACGGGGAAATGTTGATGATTCCATTTTATCAACGAGGGATTGTGGTGGTAATATTTGTATTGACTTCCCATTTGAAATCCAATCAGGTATTAGTAATTATTCTATCCAAGAAGTCAAATTCGCTAAACTAAATACTGATGTTGGTATCCGTGCAATAATTGAAGACAGATCAAACAATACGGTTACTTTAGATGTATACGAAGAAGAAATATATCCTTATGTAAGAACATCCGTAGATCATTTAAACAACACCCTATCGATTTTAACCTTCTATAATGAAAATAACAATTTTACCAGTCTACAACCAATCATTGAAGACTGGAATCGAATCATGATCATTGATAATTTTGACGCCAGTTTACAATACGCTGAAAACATCAACTTATCAGATGATTTCACTAGCAACATTGGAAGCATTCCCCAGAGAATCGGTATTCTAGACAACGGCGTTAGTTTTGAGGATGGTGGTTTGGTTGAAAAAACACATCTATTTATTAATATATATGATGAGGCCTATCAAGACTTATACTTTTTTCATATAGGTAATAGTATTTACGTTCATATTGATAATGAAGATTACTTAATCATAGAAATGGGCCAAAGAACACTGATTCGTTCTGTTTCTCAAGATGATTTTTATACTCAAACATAAAAAGACCATTTGAAATGGTCTTTTTTTTTTACTATATATTAAACACGATACATTTTCATCGCTTCTTGTAAACTAATCTTATCGAGCTTTTTCCTGGCAATAAAAGCACCAATATAAAATAGGATGATAAACATGGCTACGCCAATCAAAGTTCTGAAGATGCCAAATTCAAAAGGCATCAAAACATTATATTCTCTTGCGAAAAATAAGGTAATATATTGGAAAACCAAATATGATATTGGTGCCGCAAGAACAAATATCAGCACACCATAAAATGAATATCCACCCAAAATCATCTTATTTATTTCTTTTTTATTATAGCCCATGACCTTTAATAATGAGATATTATAAAAGTTATCCTCGATGGTCATCACACTTAATATATAGACAATAATAGCGCCAATCATAATAGAAACAAATATTAATAAATAAATCATCACATCCATAAACTCTTGCATCTTTTGTGTTTGATCTAAAATCTTTTGTGTGCTTACAACCAAAGCAAAATTACTTTCATCCAATGATTGACTAGAATATATGGTGTTGTGGAAATCATCAGAGCCATCTAAAACATTTGATATATACTGCCTAGACGCATAGGCTTTATCACCAGTATATTCTTCAGCGATGGCCACAACTTGAACTTCAACTGTGTTGGTACCAACATCAATGGTCAGACGATCACCTATATCATATCCTTTTTTTAGATGTAATGATTTGGTAATAATGAGCCCTTCTTCTAAGTCTCTTGTGATATTGTTGCCATTGTCGTCATATAAAGGATGTAAGTCAGAATCTGATTCAAGCCCTATGAGTTCAATCTCATCATCTTCTAAAATAACACTCGGTAACTCAATGACTTTTTCTTGATCATTTATAGGATTTACACAGTCTGTGTTTGGTTCACAATACCCAATATAATTATGGTTGGTTTGTTCATAATAATCAGTAATCATTCGATCAAACATACCAAACATTGCAAGACTGATAAATATAAGAAATGCTGCATAAAACATACCAATAATAAAAACTATAAATTTGACAAAATTCCGGAAGAGTAAAAGCTGTCTTAACTTTTTAACAATGGTTAATTTTTTAAATACCTTGCCCATGACCCGTGTAATTGCATTGGCAGACTTAGAAACCTGTGGTGTTAAAAGCGTGATAGGTTTTTGCTTTAAAATCTGACGGATAATAAAGAATGAAACAATGACTAAGAACCCAAATGGCACCACCACTGCGATGATAAAGGTCATTGTTTGTTGCTGAATAGGTTGAGAAGGTAACAAATAAAATACTAAATATAAATTCTTCATTGGTTCTGCAGCAAAAGTCCCTAGTATATAACCTAAAAGTATTGCTGGAAAGGCCAATATTGCAATGAAGAATATATATGGAATTGTAATTTGAAATCTTGAGTAACCCATTGATTTTAATAAACCAATCGGTCCTCTTTGTGCTTGAAGGACTTTACTAACCATAATACCAACAATCAACAATGCAATAGAAGCAATGATTAAACTTAAGCCTAAGCCCATGGCTTGACCACCTTCGATCTCACCATAGATGGCACCACTTCGCATATTATTCCTTGTAAAAACGATATTTGTAACAAAACGCAAATCTTCTTCATCACGATATGTCTCAATCACTTGGTCTTGGAATGTATCTTTATCTACATCCTGTAAATCCCCCATGATATCAAAACCAATTAAACTTGATACGGTCTCAAATTGGTTATCCGTTAAGAGGCCAAGCGTTTGTGTTTCGTTATCCATGATCAGTTGTTGACCAAACAAGGCCAGAGAATAATCCGCAAACAAAACATAGCCAGAAATTTCATAAGTATATTGACCTATATTTAAGCTATCACCAATATTTAAATCATTGGCTTTGGCATAAGCTTCTGCAATAGCAATTTGATCATCATCTGTGGGTGCTTGTCCTTCGACAATATATGAAGTATTAATACGTTCTGATCCTTTTAAAAATCTAATCCTATGTGCTGATTCTTGAAAATCGTAATAGATATCTTTATATTCTCTTAGTTCTATATCAATATCGGGCGTATAGGCATTGATGATGCGCATACGTTCAGTAATAACCATATCATAACAATCCTTTGAAACATCTCTTAATCCACTGAGTGAATGGATATCTTGGGATATGGTTGTTGAACAATTTTCTTGAATATATTGGACATCTTCTTCTAACAATAAGTCCATCATACTGATGGCAAAATCTTCTTGATTGGATTCATCAAAATATGTTTCCGTCGGTTCTAAAATGCCACCGACACCATAGTCCATTGTTGTATATATAAAACTCGATAAAGTAATGATGACACCAAGAAGAATGAGGAGGACATATTGTTTTTTTAAGGTCCTGAGTACGTTTTTAAAAAGCATACTAGGTCCACGCAATGTCTTTGGCTCGTTTCTTTTCTTTATTTTCAACAATGTCAACGATTTCTCCAGAATTCAACTTAATGATTCGGTCTGCCATCGCACCGATATTCTGGTTATGACTAATCAAAACAACTGTGGTTCCATAGGTTTCGTTTAAATTTTGAATAACACTTAGGACTTCTTTCGCTGTGTCTTCATCTAATGAACCCGCAGGTTCATCACAAAACATGATTTTTGGGTTTTTCACAATAGCACGTGCAATACTGACACGTTGTTGTTCGCCCCCACTTAATTGATAGGGATATTTATCTCCATGCGCTGATAAGCCTACCTGTTCAAGTACTTCATCGATTTCAAACGGATCTTGACTGACTTCACGTCCAACCTCGATGTTTTCTTTTACATTGAGGGTATGGAGTAAATGATATTGTTGAAAAATGAAACCTAGATTATCTCTACGGAATTTGGTGAGTTCTTTCATGGTCATATCACTAATCACATCATCATCTATTTGTATATGACCACTGGTTGGTAAATCAAGTCCACTACAGACATTTAGTAGGGTGGATTTCCCACTACCACTTGGCCCCACCAAGCAGATAAACTCACCTTTCTTAATATTAACAGAAATATCCTTAATTGCGACTGTTTCTACTTCACCTGTCGTATATATTTTGGTGACATCTTTTAACTCTATACTCATCATTTATCTCCTTTCATCAGACCATCAATGATTAATTCAATTTTACTCTCAACTCTTGTATGGAATAAATCTTTTGATATTGTTTCTTCATATAAATACATGGTTAGTTCAAACATTAAAGCCCCAAAAATGATTTCACTCGTTTCCTTTGTGTTATGAGTACGAATCATTTGCTTGTCCACCAATGAATCTAAGAAAGCTTGTAAACCTTCCATGTATTCAAAATCGAGTTCTGCAAGTTTTTTAAGTCTTTGAGGATGTTTCTTACCCATCTTTACAGCAGCAACAAATAACTCAAGTAAGATACGTTTTGGTAGTTTGATCATAAAGCCCATGGTTTTAAATATATATGATGTAATGACTTCAGATATTTTAGACTCAACATTTTTAAAATCATATGCATCTGGCTGATGATTCAAGTAATCTTGTCGTATGGTTTCAAAAAACAAATCCGCTTTGGTCAGGAAATAATTAAATATAGTCCCTTCAGCAATCCCAACTTTTTTTGCAATTTTCTTTGTCGATGTTTTCTCGAAACCTTCATTATAAAAATAATCTCTTGCCACTTGTATGATGGTATCTCTAATCTTATGTTGTTGCTCCTTAGATATACGTGCCATAAACATCCCCCTTTATATGAGTGCACTTATATGAATACACTCATATTATATAATATTTATTATATTTGTCAATAGAAAAAACAATCAGACCTCATCGTCTGATTGTTCATATTCTAAGATATCCCCTGGTTGACAATCAAGTATGTCACATATAGATTCTAGGGTTGAAAAACGTATGGCTTTGACATGTCCATTTTTTAATTTTGATAAATTGACAACACTGACATCTGCTTTTTCACTGAGTTCACTTAATTGCATTTTCCGATCGGCCAAAACACGATCTAGTCGAATAATAATTCCCATACTTTACACCGTTTGATCATATTCTGACTGTAAATATGCACCTTTCTCAAAAACGCTGCCAAGTACAATCAATAAGAAGCCTACGAACAAGTATGTAATGTTTGGCATAAAATTAATGTCAGCTTCTTGGAAACCTACAAGATTAAATGCATACATTAGGAACAGTGAACTTACAATGGGTATGAGTATGCTGGCTACAATGGTGAGTTTTCCCATGAAGTATAATCTATTTGCATTTTCATATAGGAAGGGTTTGTCTTCCTTAACCAAATCAATGATATGTCTTAAATGATATAAAAATACACCTGCAAATAAAAGACTAAATACTAGGAAAGTTGTTCCCAAAACCACCAACCATTTTAAGGTAATACTACCAGTAAGCCCTAAAGATGAGATGGCCACAGAAATTTGGTTTACCATCAGTTCGAAATCGCTCATTTGATCTAAGGATACCACTAAAGTATTGGCAGGAATCACTAGAAACACAATCGCTACAAGCGAAAGTATACCAATCAAAGCATAGGTTCCAATTTCTAATACCCTTGTTATCATATAAGATACATTTAGAATTTTTGATGTGTTATTGTTTGTTTTTTTCATATAAATCACTCCTTTACACTCACTATTATACATAGCTTTTTAGGTTTGTCAAGAGTTTTTTATCGTTTATCGATAATTTTTTTATTATTAATATAACAAAATTATCAATTAATATTATTTTATTAATAAAAATCGTTATCTGAAATGACTACTATCATATGCTTTGTTTCATATCATAGAAAGCTTGTAGAGAATCTTTAGCCAGTATTTTATCAGCTTCTTTTTCAGCAAATTTATATGTTTCAACCAAACGATATCCAAACATCATTAAAATCAAATCATGCACTTGCTTAAAAACATCTGTTTTTATATCAACGTATTGTGAAAACCCTTTGACATAGGCGGGCACACAATATTTGAAGTAATCACCCATATGTTTAGGATTTGTTTCATCTGCAATTAAGCTTGCCATATCCTCCCCAAAATAGCCAAACCCTGTTGTATCCCAATCAATAGCGACGATACCTTGATTGACATAGAAAATATTGGTGTTCCAATAATCTCTATGACATAAGACAATAGGCAATTGATTTAACTGTTCAAATGCTTGATGTTCCCGAGCATCAAGATCTATCAACATCTGGCATAAGTGTTTTGGAAGATCACAGATATCAGATCGAATATAATCATACACCTCATCCCATGCTTGGTAATGATGATAAAAACGATTGACATAATCTTTAGGACTCAGATTATTTAGTTCATGAATGATGTTTGGCTGTTCTTCATATAACTTACCTTGGAACCTGCCTAATGATTCAGCTGCTTTCACATACATATCCAAGTTTAAGTCATTGGCTGATGCACCATCAATATATGCCAACCATAGTTCAAATGAATCTTGATTTAACTTGGCCTCATAACACTGTGGCCAAGAGAAATCATCCAAAAATGTTTTGTGCAAGCCAGAATGATACAAGTCGTATTCTCTCCTCCAAGAATGTTCATCTCCGTATCGTTTCCACTTGTCTTGTTTTTTCAAGACAATCTGATAAGGTTTTTCTTTTTGATCAAGAGATGCAAGTCCTTTAATTAAAAAAACATTACCAACAGTTCCCCCATGTAGCTTTTGAACTTGGTATGTTGCATCAGTCACTATTTCATTAAACTTCTTTGTTAGTACGTTGATTAAGGTTTGATATGAAAATACCTCTTGTGTTATATGCTTTTTTTGTGTCAAAATATGTCTCCTTAGTATTTGTAGATGATTGTTTTACTTGAATACCTTTGATTTAATCTGTGTCACTTCATAGATTTTTTCAGCCTTACAAAAAGGCAACATATAAAGATAGCCAAAAAGTACTGCAATCCAAATCCATATGAAGGAATAAACAAGGGGATGCAATTGATACAAGGCATCCAAAGGTGTCCCTTGAATGGCAGGTTGCATCATAAACAATATGTTGAGATTCATAGGATCATTGACCAAGTAATTGACCATTAAAGCAAGTAAGGCCAAAGGCAAGGTCACGTAAACATAAATTCGGTAATCACTTTTTTGAATCTGATAGTCAAATACACGCATCATATAGAAGACACCTATAAGAATCAACATATGTCTTAAATAAAATTGATAGAAAAAGTAATAGTTAGGCCCCTCAAGTATATTTGGTGCAAACAGAGCTAAAAAAGCGCCCCAAGACCAAAACAACATGAGTTTAAATAGAAACTTACTTCTTGTTAATAACATCACGGATACCAAAATCACGGACAATCCGCATGTTCCTTCAGGAATATAGCGATACCATGGTAATTGGTTTTGATAGTAAAAAGAATAAATATTAAAGGTGGTGTATAACATATAAACAACCAAAACCACGCGTATATATTTTTCCCAAGTCCTATTTTTCAATAATGGTAAATATCGATAGGTAAAATATAGTAAGACTAAAACAAGAATTATAGCTAGAAAATAAGTCATAGAAAAAATCGCATACTCATTTGGTCCATCTAGGGGTATCCTATCAAAAAAGCCCATAAACTCACCTCTTTTACCTAAAAAAAGGTCAATGATTTTGTTATCAAAGCTATATCTCAGAAACCTATTTTGATGATTAAAGAAAGATCTTCTAAAGACAACTTTATCATAACCAAAAACACATAAAAAGACAAGGCTTCATAAGATACTTAATTTTTTAATAAGGAAAAAGTTCTTCTATCACGTATTGTTCGATGTTAAAATCTTCAGCACTTTCAAGGTTTTCTAAAAATTCAATGAGTGATGCATAATCACTAGGAATATCAATGATACCTAAAGAAATGTCACTTAATAAGTTGTTTTGATCTTCATATGTAAATATATTTAACTGAGTGTCATCAAATGATATAGAACATAGTGTAGATAATTTTTTTCCACCATCAAACTCATTTGAGAAGTAATCATTAAGTATGACATGAATGGTTGATTCTAAGTCATATTCAATGTTTGCTATCACGGATTCAGAATGAGTATTTGAACTATTGATACCTAAGATTAATGATTGATCATAATATTCTGCAACATCAGTAAAAACAGTATGATCAAATTGATTGGTATAGATTAACTCTACGCCAGATTCATACATATTTGAGGCGAAATAATCAGATATTAATCTGCTAGGATGATCAATTAATTTATACGACTCCTGATTAAAAGTAAGTTCGGTATTAAGGATATTCGCTGCATAATAGGCCCCTGCAATAAAACCAACTCCAGATGTAATTGATTGCGTGCCCTCAACACCAATATATGCCAAATCATCATATCCTTCCATCACTGCTACATATCCTGCAATAAAACCATCGATACCTTGGGCATCGCCTGTTGAAATGGTATTAGAGGCAATATAAGTTTCTCCAAAATAATAATGATCTTTTGGTTCATACCCTAATAAAACAAACTTAATATCTGGATACATGGTTTGTGCTTCATAGACCGCTTCAGATTGATAAAAAGTAGATGTTAAAAAGATGATATTGGACCCATCAGCAATGGCTTGAGTCATGGTATCCAAGGTGACTGTTTTTGGAGGTGTAATTTGAGCATATGAAACAGGATAAGCTTGATAAACTCTATCATTGTCTAATGCATACTGACGAGCGATATGATCAACAGCGTCAAAAACGCCCTCTTGGGGATCTCCAATCACTGCTATAGACAAAGCAGGTTCAAACAAGCCATATAAGGTGATATCTTCTTTTCCAGCAACCATTGACTCTATCTTATTTTGATAATCACTGTCTGAATACCACCCATGAAAAGAAAACCATTCTTCTTCAAGATCTGGCAAGGGTATGTCCTCACCTTCTGAAACAACAACACTCTCAATAGACGTGATATCTTCCGACAAATCATAATGAACTGTAATCGTTTTTGCTTGACACGCCAATAAAACCATCATAAGTAAAAGTAACAAAGGATAAACTTTTTTCATCTCAAACCTCTCTTTTTAAGCCATGTTACTTAAAATTATAGCATGAAAACATAAATTATTCTTTACTATATTTAATATTAAATGAAACTATCACACTTGTTTCCTCTAACACTTCCTTTTCAATGTAATCATCAGAAGCCTGTAAAGACAATAAAAACATAAAATGAATATTGATAGAACTTGTTGTTTTATCTCATGATTTATGCTAATATTGTTATATCATTTTTTTGAAAGGGAGAAGACCATGAAAAAAATATTACATATATCAATATTTGTTTGTTTAACATTAACCCTTATTAGCTGTGATTTTTCACAAACAGAACCGAAAGAATTTTCAGGTTCAGGTATCACCATCACCTTAGATGATTCTTTCCAAGAAAAAAACACCATGATTGTAACCTTTTACTTAGAATCATTTGACTACATTTTTACAGGAGAAAGAGAAGAAAAATCATTGTTTGTTGGGTCAGACATTGATAATTTAGAAGAATATGCTGATGCAGTCCTTGAATATTCAGGCAACAATGATATTGAAGTCCTCGAATCCGAAGATGGTTCATACCTATATGCTTACTATACAGCCGTTGTTGATGAAGATGAATTTGGCTATATGCTTGTATGTATGGAAAGCAACGACTACTATTACGTGATGAATTTTGCTTGTTTTGAAGATGAATTAGAAGACAATAAAGAAAGATTCTTTGATTGGGCAGATACAATCATTATTGAATAAAAAAAATCTAAAACTTAATTAAAAAACATACTTTTCGTATGTTTTTTTAATGCCTAAAAAATCATAAAAAAAGGATTGATTTTTTTGATGTTTTCATTTAATATAATGTAAGCGCTATATTGTTTTTAAACGTTTTTTATCTATACTATATATGGAGGATTCTCAAGATGAAAAAAAACGCTGTGACTAAGGAAACTTATATTGTATTATTGTTCTTCATTTTTGCCTTTACAATTTTTTCAATCGAAATGGGTGTGGCCAATTTTTTAGGCACCATGATTGATACAGGATATTATTTACTCATCAATGTTGCCTTATGGATTATGGGTGTGGCAGTACTAACTGGAGCTATGGCTGGAATTTTTAGCGAGTTTGGCGTCATTGCTTTATTCAATCAACTTTTAAAACCCATCGTAAGATTTGCTTATCGCTTGCCAGGTGTCGCTGGTATCGGGGCTTTAAGTGCTTACTTATCAGATAACCCGGCAGTGATTTCTTTATATAGAGAAAGAGAATTTAGAAAACAATTTAAGGACTATCAGATTCCTGTTTTATGTAATTTAGGTACCAGTTTTGGTATGGGGCTTGTGATCGCTATTACATTCATGTCCTTTGGTCAACATTATGAAGGCAACTTCTTTTTAGCAACAGGCGTAGGGGTTTTTGCCAGCATCATCGGTAGTATTGTCAGTGTGAGAATGATTACCCATTATTCTAAAAAACACTTCCATATATCAAAAGATGATGACCCGATTAAAAAAGCAGCAGGTGATGATTTATATCGTTATACAAGAGAAGGTAATACCTTAAACCGCTTATTAGAAAGCGCCTTAGATGGTGGTAAAAATGGCGTTGAGATTGGCTTGCAAATCATTCCAGGTATTTTAATCATTTCAACATTCATTATTATCTTGACCAATCAACCGCCTCTTGGTGGCTATACTGGTGCAGCCTTAGAGGGTGTTGGATGGCTTCCAGCCATTGGTAAACACCTTATGTTCATATTTAATCCGCTCTTTGGATTTGATTCACCTGAAGCCATAGCCTTTCCATTAACGTCCCTAGGTAGTGCTGGTGCGGCCCTAGGTTTTGTGGATGAGTTCTTAGCCAATGGTTATATTGATGTCAAAGACATTGCTGTATTTACAGCCATTGGAACAACCTGGAGTGGATATTTAAGTACCCATGTGGGTATCATGGACTCTTTAAACTCTAGAGCACTAACCACCAAAGCCATATTTTCTCATACCATCGGTGGTCTAGCGAGTGGTATTGTTGCCAATTATTTATTTATGCTCATTATTTGGATGATATAAATGAATTTACGTTTAAAACAACCCAAAAGGGTTGTTTTTTTTATTCTTTACTAAAAATATTTATCTGGTGTGATTGAAATCACGGACAAAAGCATAAAAAACAAATAAACTATATGCGAAAGGACTGATTCATATGACATTTAAAGCAAATGAAACATTAGGAACGATTGTGGCTAAATTTCCAAAAGCTGCCGATATATTCCATAAATATCAAATTGATTACTGCTGTAACGGACACAAATCGTTACTTGAAGCATCTAAATCCAGTGAAATCAACATAGAGACACTGATTAAAGAATTGGATAAACATTATCAAGTAACCAACAAAGCATCATTAAACTGGAATCAAGCATCATTCACAGATTTAATCAACCATATTCTACAAGCACACCATGCTTATCTACAAACAAAGCTTCCGCTAATTTCAGAAAACATCAAATCATTGATGAGAGCCCATGGACATAAGCACTCAGAATTAATGGATTTATTTCAAGCATTTCAAAGTTTTAGAACCGATATAGATATGCATCTCATTAAGGAAGAAACCCAGCAATATCCAGCCATTGAATTATATATAAAGTCTCAAGACACAAAAGACTTAAAAGATGCCATTGATGTCATCGATGAACTAGAAAATGACCATAAGGGTGCAGGTAACTTACTTTCTGATATGCGCCACATAAGCAATCAATATCAATTGCCTGAAGATGCATGTCATACTTATGAAATAACTTTCAATCAACTCAAAGAATTGGAGCTAAACACCTTTACCCACATACATCTTGAAAATAATATTTTATTTCCAAGATTAAAAAACTTACTCAATGAATTAACAAGCCAATCATGAATCAAATATCTATAGATATGAGTCTTTATAAACTCATAAAAAAACATCCTGACCTGAAAAAAATCATGTATGACATAGGATTTAAAGAAATTGTCAAAGCCAATATGTTACAGACTGTAGGACGTATGATGACTTTAAGAAAAGGATGTCAGTCTCGTAGAATAGAGATAAGCGACCTAAAAAAAACCTTAGAAACTTATGGTTATAGCTTATTAGAAACTTAAATAATGAAAGAGACATATCAAAAGATATGTCTCTTTGTCTTTCATCTATAGTATATGTCTAATTAATTTCTTCCCAACGTCTAGGATCGCCTTCTATTTCGTCCAGTGTTTTCATATCTTCTTCTTTAATCACAAAGTCTAATTGAGCATTTTCAATCATTCGGTTTTTATGAACACTCTTTGGAAGTGGGGCAACACCTTTTTGTAATAAGTATCGTATACAAATTTGGGCCGCTGATTTATCATATTTTTTAGCAACCACTTGAATGGTATCGTTTTCTAATAAGAAACCAATGCCTAGTGGAGAATATGCTTCGATAAATATATCATGTTCCCGACAAAAATCAATGGTTTCAGATTGATCAAGACCAATAAAGTAACCGATTTGATTAACATGAGGAACAATCTCATTGTTTTCTAAAATATTTTGAATATGTTTAACCTCAAAATTAGAAACACCAATGGCTCTTGCTTTACCTTCCTTATAGATATCTTCTAAAGCACGAAATGCTTCAACATTGCCCTCACTACAGTCTTTACCCATTTCATTCCAAGGCCAAGGCGCATGGATAATGAATAAATCAATGTAATCCATACCTAAACGTTCTAATGTTTCATTAAAAGTTTTTCTAGCATCATCATAATTTTTAATATGTGATTCTAGTTTTGAGGTTACAAAAATCTCATCTCTTGGAATGCCTGAATCCTTAATGGCTTTCCCAACACTCTCTTCATTCCCATAACCTTGAGCAGTATCAATATGACGGTACCCAACTTCTAATGCATGTTTTACTGCATTATAGGCATCATCACCATTTTTAATTTGCCAAGTACCAAAACCGACTTTTGGTAACTTCACTCCATTGCTCAATGTGTAAGTTTCATTCAATATTTTCATAAATAAATTCACTCCTTCTCTGATTTTATTATAACTCATGTTCATAGATTTGACTAAAGAGACGCTGAAGAAATTTAACACATGTGACTTAGTTCAATATTCTATAAAAAAAGAAAGCCCCAATAAGGGGCTTAATATATAAATTTATGTAGGCACATATATAAACATCTTAAATCAGATACTTACCAAATACTAACCATCATTTCTTTAGGTAAATACATGTTGTCTTTTTCGCTAATTTCATAAAATTCTTGGAACTCAGGCAAGTTACTTAATTGTCTATTGGCTCTTAAAATTGAAGGTCCGTGGACATCGACTTTCAGTAACAATTGACTATATTCAACCGAAGACTTAATCCGCCAAACACGTGCCCAGTTTTCAAAGAATTCATCAAAACTATGGTCATCTCTTTTTCTACTGGCTTCTAAGGCACATCTTAAGCCACCACTATCTGCGATGTTTTCTGAAACCGTTAATTCTCCATTACATGGACCAAAACCAGTTTCTACCCCATCAAATAATTTGATCATATCTTTGGCTTTTTGATTAAAGGCCTTTAAATCTTCGTCTGTCCACCAGTTATTCAATGAACCAGTCTCATCGAACTTAGCTCCGTTATTATCAAAAGCATGTGATATCTCGTGAGCCATGACAGCCCCAATACCACCATAATTTTCTGAAGGCGTTTGTTCTAAACTATAATATGGTTCTTGTAAAATCGCAGCCGGGAAAACGATTTGATTGTTGGTTGGATTATAATAAGCATTGACCATACTTGCTGGCATACCCCATAGGTTTCTATTAGGTTCTTTGTTGTATTGGTCAAAATCGTATTGATTTACGATTTTGGTCATAGCCAATCTCTCTTGAATCAAATTAGAACCTTGTTCATATCCTTTAATCTCAAAACGATCAAAGTAAGGTGGTAATTCATCTGGATAACCAACATGAACGGCCAATTTAGATAATTTTTTGATGGCCATTTCTTTGGTCTCTTCATTAAGCCAATCATTCTGGTCAATGCGTTCTTGATAAACATCAATCATTTCAAAAACCATTTTTTTAACATCTTCTTTTGCGACAGGTCCAAAATAATTTTCACCATAATGCAAACCAACAACTTGACCAAATCGGTTATAAGCCTGATAAAAAGCAAACTTCTCTTTGCTTTGAGCCTCTTTGGTCCCTGATAGAGCACGTCTAAATGCGCCACCAGCGATCCTTATTTCATTGGTCAGTTCAGAAGAAAACTTAATGGCATTAGATACAATCATCCAAGACTTGATGATATCAAAATTATCTTCTTTGATAATTGAATCAAATGCTTCAATAAAATCTGGGTTGGTAATGATTAATTGATCCAAAGATTCATTAACCAACGCCTCAGCATTGTCCATAAGTTTGAAATTCTTGGTAAGCTCAAGTATTTTTTCCTTACTGTAAGGGTTATACATTTTCACATAATCGGCTTTTTCTACAGAAGATTTTGTGACTGGGACCAAAAGTTCATCAAATGCCAGAGCATCTTTTATCAATTGGTTTGTTTCTTCTTCAGAAAAACCATAAAGTTTTAATAGTTCTTTTGTGGTCATGGTAAAAAGGCCAATCAACTGAGACTTTTTCGTTTCATCCTTATAATAACTTGTATCAGGTAAGAATAAATCAGCAGCACCAAAATATAAGATTTGGTTGTTGCTGTCCATAAAATCTTGCATGACTTTAAAGCCAAAAGGCAGTTCAAATGATTGAAGGGCCATTTCTTTGTAAGCTTCATCTAAATCTTTCAACTCTTTTAAAGCATTGATTTCTTTGGAAATGGCTTCAAATGGCTTTGTACCAAGATGATCTCTCTGATCAAAATCCTTAGTCATTCGATACAAGTCAATATACTTTTTCAGGTTGTCATTTAAATCTGATGGATTTTCTTCCCATTGAGATGTTAAATCCATCAATGTTTTTTCAATGTCTAAATGTAATTCAAGAAAAGCTGAAACAGCAGGTTGGTCCCCTGGTATTTCGGCTTTTTCTAACCATTTTGCATTGACCGCTTCATAAAAATTTGTTTTTATTTGTTCTTTATTCATATAATCACCTCTCCTATATTGTAACATCTTATCACTGATATGATAAAGATGTTGTTTATGATACTGGATTTACTATATCAAATTATCATATATATTATAAGAACTCAAATGCATAATCACTGACTTGTTCAAAACCAATACTTTCATAAATTGATTTGGCTACTTGATTATTCAATGCAGTTTGTGTAATGGGAAGTTTGCCTTTCATCAAACTCTCTTTAACCATCAACTTCATGAGTTCTTTACCAAAGCCATGACCCCTATAAGCTTCATCTATATAAACTGTCGTAATATCTATATAATGTTTGGTCGTTCCAAAAAACCGAGACATACCAATTTTCTTGCCTTCTTGGTTGAGTAAAAAATAGAGACCATTTTTCATATCTTCCAGAATTTTTCTTTCATTGGTTAAGTGATCAATGTCTTCTTTGGTCTTAACACCAAAAAAACCAACTAGGTAGTCTTTTATAAGGTTCATATCTTCACTGCTTTTTGTAGCTTTTATTAAACTGATCTCATGATTCAGGGGTAGTTTCTTAAACTTACTAGGATTTAGCCTGTAAAAGATATTGGTTTTTATATCTCTTTGTTTTTTAAGTTCCTTTAATATTAGCTTAATATCTTTTGCTTTACCAGCCAATAATATGTTCTTTTTATTAATTTTCTTTAATTGGTAAGCAATGGCCTTCAAACCTAAATCAGTTTGTGTATAGAAACTTGTAAAATAAGAGTGTCCATCATGTTTCATATGCATAATGCTTGTCATGCTTGATCCATGATAGCCTATATATAAATCACCCATGTCTTCCATTCGATTTTCAATATAATGAATTGTAAAGATATTTAAAGCCTCATCTTGATAGAGGAACTTAAGTATTTGTTGTTTGATATTGTCACTGATAATATCTAGTTTCTTCATGGTATACCACCAACCTTTATATGACTTTGTATTTTGCATTAAAGCTTTTATAAAAAATACAAAGATATTTTAGTATTGTCCAGTCTTTTTATATTTCATATCATCTGCATAAGCTTCTGCTTCATCTTGGTCATCATCGAATATCCGTAAACCTTCTTCATAAGCTTCGGCCCAATCAAAGACATCAACTTGTTTTTGTTTTAGTCTAGGCAACAATTCTCGATTACTTTCATTCGATTTTTTTATTGAATTAAAATCATGGATGTCTTGATTATCGTGGTTGAAATCACCAAACTTGATATATTCAATATCTTGCTTGGCTTTGATTCTATCTTTTTCTGGAGACATCATATTCTCTAATAAATCAAGCATCATCGTTTGGTGGCAAATACCATAGGTCATGCCATTTGATTGGATCAACCTTCCAATCTGATTGTCCTCGATATTAAAGGATGTTTTTAGACTTCTAAAATCTTTAAAAATTAAATATCGACCATCACTAGATAAAACAAAAAATTGATTCCTTCTTTTATGTTTTAAGGCTTTATAAACAGGCTTAAACTGTTGGTAACTCATTTCAAAATAATACTTTTTCTTGCTTTTTCTATCTTGAAATTTTAATACGCCACCGTCAAACTTTTTAAAGTCTCTTTTGATTTTCCATAACTTCATGTTCGCTCCTTCATGTTAAAAACGATTGATCATTTTCACAAGACCAAATGTAGACTTTATAATACCTCAATCATTGTTGGTTTTTTTGCTTGATTGGTAAAAGCAAATCAATTTGAATGGTCTTATCATCGGGTGAAAGTTGATAATTATTAAAGTAATTTAGGTGTTCCTCTAAACATTCTACTTCCATATCTTCTCCATCGAAATCAAAGGTATAATCATGGTTTTCCTTGACCCATTGATAGAAAGCACTCCATTTGTCAAAATCGCCCATATTGATTGCAAAGGCTGCATATAAGCCACCCTTAAAATATTTCTTAACAAAAGGCTTAGTTATATTAAGGTCTTCAGGAATGGTTACCCATCGTTCGTAACCGTGCACATCATCTTTCGAATGATTAAAACCATAGTGTCTTAAATCAGGCTTCATTTCATTTAATTTTCTTTCCTCAACGAATGTGTTGAGAAGATTGCCACTTTCAATCTCTGCTTTTTCTCCCGTACAGTGAATACTTGCTACTTGTGATGGTGGTAAGTGAAGGATACGTACTACTTGATCACTCAATACGAACTTACTTTCATTGGTTTTTTCAGAACTCTTCATTGATATTATCCTTTCTTTATCATAATAATCAAACATAATTCTTTACTATACTCATTTTACAAACTATAGGTTAAAAAGAAAAGGTTTTCCTTGAAGAAGTGGTTTAAAAATTGTTTTTTCCCATCTTTGCATAGCTTTCTCAAACCAACTTTCTTTTGATGCTTTTTCATGTTGGAATGTGATATATAACAATAAAGAAAATGCAAAAAATGTCTCAACAAGGGGAATTTTCACTTTAATACCTACAGTGTCTTCAAAACATTTAATTGTTGCTTTACGATGTTCAGGATCCTTAAAACTTATAGCCGTTGCGGCAACGTCCATTTGATAATAACCATAGCCACATAGAGAAAAATCTATTGGTGAAATCTTATCATCTTTTATAATAAGATTAGATAATCCAAGATCATAGTGGACAAGCACTTTTTCTTCTTTACTTTGGTCTAAGAGATTCATTTGTTTCTCAACAAACTCTAAACTTTGAATGATAAGTTCTCTTTGATCTTTTGTTAAATGTTCTTTCTGATAAGCTGTGTTGATTTCAACCATCATCTTTTGAACTAATTCTTGGTCATAGCAATATCTTTCGTAGCCTTTCAGATCAGATAAATTCAAGTGCATTTTACCAACCATTTGACCGATATTATAAGCAATATCTTTATTGCACATCTCTTCATTCAACGCTTGACCTTCAATCCACGTTAAAACACTAACAGGGGTACCATCATTTAAAAAAGTAAGTAAATGACCATCCTTCGTTTTAACAGGGGCTTGAACTGTGATTGGACTGTGTTTATTTAGATACTCTAGTATTTCCATCTCACTTTTGATATATACTTCAAAGGGGAAATGGCGTTGATGAAGGCTTAAAGTAAATCCTTCGATTGGCTGATGTATCCTTAATAGATAAACTTTATTTTGGTCAGTGACTTGATATACTAAATTCTCATTATGTCTTAAGAACTTAATCTTAGGGTCCTTAAATCTAAAATGATTTAAAATATATTGGTATTCAAAACCCAAATAAACCACCTCATTTCAATCAATCATCCTATATTAAAAATGTTTAAATCTTTTTTGTTAATAAATTGTTGAATTTCAAACCTATGACCTTCAAGATCATTGAAAAAGAAAGATTTCAAAGGTATTTTGGAAATCAACTTTAAATCAGTTAAACCAAGGACATCATGATTTTTAATACGTTGATACTCCTTTTCAACACTTGACGTATTAAGGCTGACAAGGGTATCAACTTGACTTGATCTTGGCTCTTCGGTTTTTACAATCCCTAAAAAAGCATTAGTATTGATTTGATATATCCTTGCAAATCCTTGGTCCATAACTTTGTCAAGTTTAAGAATTTTTTCCATAAACATGGTACCATAGTCAAAATCTTCATAATATAAAAAAGTGATTCCTGATTGATATCTAAACATCATTTTATCCTTTCATAACTTCTTTAAGGTCTAATAATTTATGAATCTCTTTTACAATCTCCGAAATCTTTAGTTCACGTGTATCAATATGTTTCCCTATATCATTTTGAAATGATATAACAGATTCTTTTGCCTGTTTTCTCCATTTTTGACTACGTCGCCATTCTTCATTGTTATTTTCCCATCTTCCCATTAAAGTTGGTACATCCGCATCTAAGATTATATGAAAAACCTTTACGTTGTCTAATTTAAGAAAGTCTAAAACACGTGCTTTCATCTTGGGTGACATGACCCAAGAAAAGATAATGTATTGAACTTTAGGAAATGTGATGAAATTGTTTAAAACAGCTTGAATATTCTGATAAACGACTTGCTTATATTCTTTTGAACTGTTAAAGGGATGAAAGTCCCACAGCCAATCCGCATCTAAGTGAACACTATTTTCTAAAGTGTTTTTTAAAGCTTTACCCACAGTTGTTTTACCGACACCCATGGGTCCATTAATTAAAATCAAATACTTCATTTATGATGACCTCCTAGAAATGTTTTTTTTCTTATCTAGTCGGTTAATGTATATTTGAAATGCTTCATCATATGTCATGGGTTTTCCTTGTTCATCAAGGTAATGGTAATCAATATGGGTGGTTTTGAGTAGGTCAGTAAATCCATACTTGTCGTACAATCGTTTTAATTTTCCATATTCACTATTATCAATACCTATAGTTACTTCTTTATAACCCTTTTCCTTAATTCTTGATAAGACTCTTTGCATAAGCTGACTTCCAATGCCTTGACCTTGAAAATCTTTTTTCACCCTAAAGGCACAAAGATAAGCTCTATCTATACCATTGGCTTCATCTTTATCGATTGAATCCCAAAATATATATAGTTCAGCAATCAGTTTTTGATCTATTTCAACTGTCCAAAACTCAATAATATGATGTTTTATTCCTTTTAAAAAATATTGATATGTTTTTGTATTGGAGTTATTCCATAAGGCTTTAAATTGTTCAACTGTCGCCTGATATATCTGCATCTTCGTCACCATCCAAAAAATATTATACCAAACAAAAGAATCTATAACAATTCAATGTTATAGTTTCATTTTTTTATATGTGTATTTATCTATGTCAAAGCACTATCTGGTGAGTTCTTATGTTTCCGTTCTGAACGTTCCCTAATCATAAATGCCAAGCCACCAAAAAGTCTAAAGATCGTGGTGACAATCAAAGCATATATGATGCCTCTATTTTCGTAGAAATAATGGCCAATAAAAGGTGACACAGCCAAGGTTATATTGGTTAAAATATTGTAATAGCCCACATATATGATTCTACTTTTTTCTGGAATTACATCCAACATATCACTAAATAAGACCGTAATGGTACCAGAAGTAAATATGCCAGATAAAGATGAAAAAATAGCAAGTACTAAAAGACTGTTAGATATCACATAAAGGATAGGGGTCATCGCCATACCGAATGTACAAAAATAAGCAATTTTTTCATTGCCATATTTTTCAATAAACCTTGGCCATATGCGAAGGGATAAAAGCATAACGATGGCAGAACCTACACTGATAATCGCAAGCCAAAATTCGTCAGCTCCCAAGGTTTTAATTGTGTAAATTGAGAACAGGGGCCAGCCCATCTGCCATCCAAAGTGAAATATTGTAGAACTCAAAGCGAACTTTCTAAAGGCCTTGTTCTGAAAGACCTTCTTAAAACTGCCCTTGAATCGAATATGCTCATTGACTTTTGGTGGTGTGTAATGTAATTTCTTGAAAACAAAGAAAGCCAAGACACCAAAGAGAAAAGCCATAACATAAAAAATACGATAAATGGTTAAATACTCATGGTTATTATGGGCAAAAGAGCGAAATATTAATCCGGAAGTAAGGGTCACAATGGTTGTGAACAATATGGTATAAATACTTCTTTTTGAAAACACCCTTGCCCTTCTCATTGGAAATATTTCGGCCGTAATATTCTGATAAGAAATGTTATACATGGCAATAGGAATCATCAATAAGCTGATGATGATAATAAATGACATAACTTGATAGTCCCTTGGAAGCATAGGAACAAAAAACAATGATAAGATAATCACTGCCATGGCAAGGACAATATTGGCCGTTGTTTTTTGTTTGTCAATCATTTTGTCGATAATAAATGCAGCCGGCAGGGCAGTAAAGACCATGATTATACCCTTGCTTGAATTAATTAAAGAGAAATGGAATTCATTTCCACCAATCCGCTCTAAAAACTTCATGGCATACGGATTATAAAAAACATTCATCAATTCATATAAAATTCCAAATAAAATAAAGATTCTCAAATTAGATTTAAACCTATGATCCATCTAAAACCACCATCTATCTAGCCATATTTTTATAAAGTATGCACATGATTTTTTACTCACTATAAAACAAAAAAAACATTCACTCATAAATTATATATCCATAGACTCAAACAAGCAACAATTCTTTTTTCTTTTGCTAATATTTTTTCAAAATATATCAGTTTTTTTTGACATAAAAAAAAGGGAAATATAACTATTTCCCTTAGCAGACATATTTTATCCTGAAAATCATTTGATATGATGATTGATGACTAATGACTAATGTAATAGGGGTGTGATGAATAAACTAATCACCAAACTAAAGCTATTGGCAACAATTGCAAAGAAAAAAGCTTTAGCTTTACTTCCCTCTTTAAACCAAAACATAAATATGATTGCTTCGGCAATAAATACCACGGCTTCTCCAATCAACAAAGCAGCCAAGAATCCAAAGATGTTTCCAGCCAAATATCCTAGCACCAAAAAGGTGCTGAGGATAGTTTGTGACAAAGCATTGATAATGACCATTTTTTTAAGTGTATCTTTCTTTTTATATTTAAATAAGTAGTAGAAAACCAATAGTTCAAGCGCAATGGTCACTATCACCCTTAAGATTGTCCTCCAAAGGGTCATCCATACAATTTTTCCTTCACCAACATAATTACCTGGTGTTCCTACCCCCATGTTCCCACTCAACGCTCCTAATCCATAAGAAGATTCTGTTAGATCGACATCTGACAAATCCCAGGTGATGACAGTGTCAAAAACAATGTTAACAACTTGATCGGAAATAATGATCTGTTGATCATCGGTCACAATAACTAGTTTATAAGTACTTGGGCCATAATAGTTGACATTGTAAACATGAGCACTTTCTTGCCTAACGCTTCCAATGCCATTATACCTTTGGTATGATGCAAAACCATCCCTATCTATAAAGCCTATTAAAGCATCGGGGTAATCATCTTTATAATAATAATCATTAACTCTATCTTGTTCTTCTATTGCTGATATGTCCTCTGCATCTATTTGTTCTGAAAGTAAATCAAATGAGTAAGGGCCATTGACACCTTTGATGGTTATTTGAATACTAGGTTTTGGACCGAAATCAGCATGAACAACTTGGGTATTCATCGATAAATTACAAAGCATCAAGATCATGAAAATAAGTAATGTTTTTTTCACTTTTAAACTTACCTCCTAAAAAATACCACCCTGATTACTAATAGCTCTTTCCTCTAGTATCGTCGTAATTTGATACTGGAACAAAACCTAAAAACATAATAAAAACCAACATTCCAAATCGATAATGACCATAAAAAGGAAAGATAAGATCTACGTCTTTTTCAATAATCTGTTTGATATTAATATTTAACAAACCATCTTGTTCTTCAAGTTGCAAATAAACAATCGTCCCATTGTCATTGTCCATATCAGTCACTAAAGCCATGTTTTGACCAAAACCTATAAAAGGTCTATCTTTGCCTGTTAAAACCCTAGAATCAATCCTTTGATCTTTAAATAAATGTAGGTTTCCTTCATTAAAAATCGCTGTGTCTGATTTTTTATATGATAAATCATCAAATCTAAAAATTTTGTCGACAGTTTTATATTCTACATTACCATAGTTAAATGGATAATCGTACTCTATGCAATCATGATTAACACGACACCGTGTCTGATATTTTAACTCATTGACCTCCTCGTTCTCTAGGATGACATTGATACCATCAATTTGGGATTGATAGAGACCTGAATAAATCAAGTTTGCATCTTCTTTATCATATATCATTAATATATCTTCTACATAAATAAAGATATAATCGTCATTTTGATTCATATAAGCATTTAAGTCCATGTCTAAGTCCATATCTATATCCAATAAGGTCTTAATTTTATATCTGTTTACCAAATCCGTTGTTTCTCTTGGATAAGAAAAATAAGATTTACTGTTGTTGAGGTTGAGAAATTGATTGACTGATACTTTTGGAAAATTAAAAAATATAATGATTAAGAACAAAACAAAAACACTTAAATACACATATATTGAATTAAAATTCACAAACAAAGAACTATTGAAATTTAACGTGTCCCAAATTCCTGAAAACCATCTTCTTAAATAAATAGCGATTACATTAAATAATAGGACTATCAATAATGAAAAAGCTATTTGAAAGTAAAAAGATTGAAAACGAAAAATGGATAAACTGACAAAAAACAATAAAAATGTGGTTGCATAAATCACAATGATATTCTTCAGAGTTTCAATTTGCACATCCATTTCAGGCTCATCTTCATTGATATTATTATTTGAGTAAGCAATAATGAACAAACCAGCCATAAGTATGAGGATTTTCAAAAGTGGGTTTTTTAAAAATCCTTCCAATAATATGGCAAGAATCACAAGATATGATCCAATGCCCTCAAGTAGTGAAACAATAAACATATTACCGTTTCTTATAACAAATTTCTTATGATTTAAATAAAATGAAATGCCAATACAAATTGGCAACTGTAATAAGATAAATAAAATCATATATGGTCCATCCTTCACTTATAAACAGTATAACAAAAACATAAAAAATAAACAGTTCATTTTTAAAAACCCATAAAAAAATCAAAGGGGTTGTATGTAGAATGATATATATTGTCAAATAAAAAACATGAACCATCGTTCAAGTTGATAAAGACTATCCATGTTTTAAAAAAGTGAATTATTCTTTTTCCCTAGATAATTGTTTGCTCTTCAATTGCTTACCAAAAAGAATAAAAAACCATACTAGGGCGATACCCAAAATCGTATGAAATAAGCCTGCGATATGATTAAAGCCTGATAATTGCCAAGAAAGAACTTGTCCAATACCCCGAATCATCATTGTTGATATCAAACCGATGAGTCCAACATGATATATGATAAACCATAAAGGAAAACTCTTTTTGCTTGTTAGCTGATAAAGCCTATCAAGTATTAAGATAATGAGAAAAAATAAAGTCCCTAGAATCAAGCCGTGGCTATGAATCAGTGATAGCTGTGTATATCCATTGAAGCCATGGAAAACAGTAAACTCTCGGTAAAAAACGCCAAAAAACAAAGAAATGATTATATATACAAAAGCACTCCAGTAAAGTTTTTTCATGAAACATACCCCTTTTCTTTTAAACTCAATTTATGATGATATATTACAATTTCACCAATGATTATCCACCACCTACAAATTGGGTAAAATAAATTTCTTCTCCATCATCAATCTTTGTATCAAAACCGCGATAATGGATTGGTTTTCCCTTGTAGAATACAACACTATATCTAAATGATGATGGTTTTATATGCGGATATTTTTGTGTGATTTGTTCAATAATATCATGAATGCTTCCGGCTTGAACTGTGGTTTCTTTAATATGAAAGTTGCTTCTTAATAAACTATAAAAAGTAACCTTAACCATGCTTATGTCCCCCTGATGTCCAAAAATCATTATCTAACAAGTCAATAAAAAGGATTTCATCCATCATGACATTAGCGTGATTCTTTATCATTTTTATAAATTCGCTAACCATCACTGAAGCGACAGCATTAACAATATAGGGTGGATTCAACAAGCGTGTTTCAAGTCCTTTTTCTTCATCTGAATATAGGTCTTCAAGTAAAGTACAAGATGGACTCATCCATCCAACCTGACCATACCATCCTCCACAAGCACCGTGCAATAAAGGTATCTTATTTTCTTGTGATAAACGAGACAAATATATTTTTGTTTCCTTATTATCACTACAATCAATAAGATAATCACCCTCAATAAAATCAAGATCTTGAATTTTCTCGCGCTTGACTATAATCTTTGCTTTAGGATTTATCTTTTTTAGCTCCTTGGCGATAACATCTACCTTATACTCGCCAATATTGTTCATATTAGAAAAGAGTTGGCGATTTAAATTTGACTCAGTAAATCGATCAAAATCAATCAGAGTCACATGCAGAAGTCCTAAGCGAATCATTTGATTGGCTAGATATCCACCAAGGCCTCCTAAACCAACAATAACCACTTTTAGAGTTTGAAGTTTCTTTAAATCATCTTCATTTAGGACACCCATATTCATTTTATAGCGTTCTTGGGTAATCATGACAGCCCCCCTTGATTATTTTTCTATAGAAAATCATCTTTTCACTTATATTCTAACACATTGATATATTCATCCAAACGATTTTTTTTTAATAGTGAAGGATATAAGCCATTAATATTGTTTGATTCATTAATCATGAAAAAACACCTTAGTCATCATTGACTAAGGTGTTTAATGTTATATATTAATGATTTTATTGTGTGGTTGTTGTTGCTATTTCAGTCGTGGTTTCCATGTCTGTTGTTTCCATCTCTGTGGTTGTTTCACCATCTTCAGGCACATCAATGACTATCCAGGTAATTTTATGCAAGGTTCCACTTGTGTTGTCATCAGAAAGAGTTATCCAAATATATTTTTCTCCTTCTTCTAAATCTTCATCGGTAACATCTTCAGGTTCACCAAGCATGACAGATTTTTCCATCCATTCGTCATCTACAAATGACATTAAAATCACTTCGTCTTCTTCATCATCTGTTAATGATTCTTCACTAATATACATCACTTCATCATCAGGAATTGTATCTCCTGAAGCATATACATTGAGTGTTTCAGTAGTTAGGTTAGATTCTAGAATAACTTCTACTTCATCTACCTCAGACTCATCTAAGTCATCTCCTACAACGCCACTTTCTGTTATGACAGGCGTGAGATTATATTCAGTTCCTGGACCTCTTTTGACAATATTGATATCAAAAACAAATGTCACTTGTTCTCCTTCAATAATTTCAAAGTCGTTTTCAATCATTAACTTTCCACTAGGCACAAAAATACTAGCATCTGTTTCATCAACAGTTGTTGCATCAATATTTTCTTGATCTACAAAAAGCTCAATTTTAGTGTAGGTACCTGGTTCTAAATCAAGTTCTAATACCTCAATTGATTTAGCCCCAACAAGTTGTGTCAAGTCAACTGTAAAATTGATGTCTTCTTCAACAAATGATTCTTCACCATCTGTTTCAGAGAAAATTCTTGTACTAATAATTGGAATGTTTAAAGTCTCGAAATCAGCAATGTCTGCAGGTTGATCAGATATCAATAATCTAAAACTAGATGTTTGACCTCCATCTTCTGTTGTTGATACACATGCTGTTAAGGTTATTGCAAAAATACCTATAAATAATAAACTTAATAGTTTCTTCATATTTATCCCTCCATAAATATATACAATTGTGTGTCTGATTATTCTCAACTAAAATGATATTCTCTATTCAAGATGACATTTAGTACAAGACATATATTCAAACACGTCAAAGTTCAAGAGAAAAACCCCCTGATTCAATTACATTATAACGTTTATGGCTATCACAAGCAATTAATCCGTTTACAGACCTAACTAATTTAATGGTTTTAATGATAATGCTTGATATAAGAGGATAAATTGTAAAAATATTGGGTTTAATTATGCTGCACTTGCTTATATGCCAAACAATAACATGGCTCCAAAGGATAAATTCATAAGGATATGAATGATTGCTAAATACGGCAACAACCTAGGTCGCCATTTCATTACAATACCTATGAAGAACGCAAATGGTATGTACATAAGTCCTCTCCATAAGATAAAATCAATATTCATTAAAAAAGGCACTGCTATATGTTGAAGTCCTAGGATGAGTGATGGAAGTCCTAGAGATATCCAAAGAGGCAACCCCTGTTTTTGCAAGCGTGGCATGACATAAGAAAAGTATGCAGCAATTTCAACCATGCCCTGAGTGATTGGGAAAATAATGGCCGCAAAAATTGCTGGCCAAAGTGGCATGGGACGAAGTAATAAGTTCATCGCACTTTCAATATCACCCAACAAGTATCTTGCTAAGAAAATATTAGGCAAAAATGATATCGGTGCAATGATGACTAAAAAGCCTAAAACTGTTAATATGTCTTTTTTTAAAAAAGACCGATCTATTTTAAAGACATTCCAATAGTTTTTCTTTTCTTTTTTATAAAGTTGTATTAATAAGTAAATACAAATGATATTGGTTAAAATCACTACATAAGGCCAGTAGTTGGCTGCCATACTCCATGGTTCAGTTTGATTTAAAAAATAAAAGACAAGAGCGAATAATCCTTGTATAAGAAAAAACAAAACAATCCTAGAAAACAAAATGATCCAGGGCCATAATTTCGTCTTTATATCAAGTATTTTTTTATCATCCATTTACTTTCCTCCTTATAATAACCCATATATTATATCACACCTATTCTTAATTCATCGATTATAAATGGGTTAGAATAAAAAAGCCCCTAATATATAGGGGCTTGTGAGATTACATGTTTTTGATTGTTTCAATATCTTTCTTTGTTAATGAAAAATCAAAAATATTGATATTATCATATTGATGTTGCTTATTGTGTGATTTAGGAATTACAACTAAGCCTTGATTGACTTGATAGTTTAATACAACTTGACTCCAAGTTTTATCATATGGTTTTGCCAATTCAATTAATTGTTCTTTGACTAAGGTATCTATTTTTGCAAAAGATTGATAGGCTTCTGGAACCACACCATTGGCTTTACAAAAATCAATGAGTGATTGTTGGTGTTTCCCTGGATATGATTGGAATTGATTGAGTACAGGCTTAATTCTAGCGTGTTTTAATAAATATGATAATTGATCTTCATTAAAATTAGATACCCCAATTGATTTCAATACTCCCTGATCAACAAAATCCTCTAATACACGCCATACGCGTAAATTCTCTTCATTTGATTCAAGAGGAAAATGGATTAAATAGAGATCTATATATTCCATATCCAATCGCTTAAGCGATTGCTCAACATGGTATTTAACAGTTTCATCGTTTTTAATGATTTCTTCATCTGCGGGTATCTTTGATGTAATAAAAAATTCTTTTCTATCAACATTTGATTCCTTAACCGCTTTACCAATCACTGCTTCATTACGATACATAATGGCTGTATCAATTAATCGATAGCCTAATTGGATTGCAGAATGTAATTCTTTTGTATCATAAGTTATTTTGCCTTTGAAAACATTATTTTCTTTACCAAAGGTATTTGTTCCTGTTCCTAACATTGGAATCTTTAAACCATTATTCATTCTTAAATATTTCATATCAACACATCCTTTTCTTATTTATATTATACCAGTCAATCAAAAAATATCATGCAATCAACATTTTTTTTATTTTATCAATAAAAATCATTTTTAAAGCAATGAAATGAAGTATTTATTCTATTGTTAAATGATTACAAATCTTTTATAATATAGCATGTATGTAAATTGACGAACACTCAATTTAAAAAACCAAAGGAGTAGATTATGAGTTTAGATGCATTATTAAAAGATACACAAAGAAAACAAAAGAAAGGTATTCACTTCATCGTTGCTTCAGTCATCATATGGACAATCATCTTTTTCATTCATTCGACATCTTTATCGATTGATACAAAAAACTTATTAACGTTTTTTGCGACTGCGCCATTGATGCCCATATCCTATGGAATATCAAGACTACTTAATATTGATTTTACGAACAAAGATAATCCTCTAACAAAACTTGGTTTATTATTTAGTTTAAACCAACTACTATATCTACTCATCGCTATGTGGGTGATGAACCAACAACCCGAATCACTAGTCATGGTCCTAGCGATCATTTTTGGTGCTCATTTATTACCATATAGTTGGCTCTATCAATCAAAGTCCTATCAAATATTTGCAATCATAATACCATTAACTGCTTTAATCATTGGTATTTTGCTTGAACCGATGGTTGTTGCTTTATTTATGTTTTTGGTTGAAATAGTATTTGTGTTTGTCTTGAAAAATGAAGTAAAACATTTATAAAGAAATTTATATATTTGTAAAATCAAAAAATCCATGGTAAATCATGGATACGATAAATCTCCATACATGTTCAAGAACCAATCCAACAATGACATGACATATACTTAATTTCAAATCCTTAATCTGTAAAAGATTTGTTCATATCTTTTTAAGAGTCAATTTAATTTTATTTATTTATGTCGTGTATTATCTAAAAGACTAAATTTATTTTCTTTAAATAGTATTCAATATTTACCTTTTCTTATTCCTTTGATATAATGAAAAAAATAGTTATATCCAAGGGGGATTATATGGTACATCTTGTATATCTTGATAACAAAGAGAAAGAGTTAGAAAAAATTCTTTCAAATAAAAAAACAATGATTATTCGAGGGGCAGCTGGACGTAAAATTCCTCATAGTAGAGTTTTTGAAGGTGAAACGCTTTACTTTATGGAAAAAGGCTCTTTAAAGGTTACATTAAAAGCCAGCGTGAAAAATGTCAAAAATTATGTAAAACTATCCAATGAAGAAATCATTGACATCTTATCATCTAACCAAAACAAATTGAACTTATCAAACAAACAACAAAAACGTTGGCATAAAAAGTGTCTAGTCCTTGTAGAGTTTGATAACTTAAAAGAAATCGAACCACTAGATTTTGAACACCAAAGCAATATGGATGACTGGCTAATCATTGATAAAATTGAAGATGTATTGGTGGGTAGCTCTATTCCATACAACTATGCGAAATCAAAATTAAAGTAATCAAAAAAGACTATGATATTTTTATAGTCTTTTTTTTGTTATAAAACATATATGATATCTATGACTCATATTATGCTACTTGTCAAATTGGTTTTGAATTTCTTCTTTCAAAACATAAAATACACTTTATTAATCCCATGAGTTACAATTACTTGTGATACGACTCGCTGTTAAATTCTCACCTGAAAACTTGATATCTTATTAATATCATCCTAGAACTTCAGCTTGCAACCATTTTTTAAAGTACTGTTTATTGATATGTAATTCATCACCAAGTTTAAACACAATACCTGCACAACCATTTTGGCAGTTTCCGTGACCAGTTCCTGACTTCTTATTACATCCATATCCTTTTAATATAGTCTCTCTTAAATCGTCCGGAAATGTATCAATAAGTGGTCTGTACTTATCTACATGTTTAGGTTTGATGATAAATCGGTATCCCTGATTAAGCGATGCAGAGAATCTTGCTAATAGTTTCTTTTTATGCGTATACATGAAATGAAAATTAACCATTCTCATTTCTGTATGACAGGTTGCTCCTAAATCGAGTAACAGTCGATGAATCTCATGAATAAATAAAGTCGTATTCTTAGATAGTTGCCTCGTATAGTCTATCAAATACTCATCGGGATTCGGTTTATTAGTTCCTAAAAAGCGATAATCGCACCGAAATAAGATATCGTCATTGTCTCTGTCCGAAAACTTATTATATGCACTTCCAAGAGCCTTTAATCCTATCAACATCTTAGAATCCTCAGGAAACAGGATATTGAATTTTTGAGTATTGTCATGAATGAGTCTTTTGGTTGTTAAATCAATTCCATGAAACAATAAACCTGATTTTTCCAGTATTCTCAAGGCTTTTAGCATTTGAGCGTTAGAAAGAGTAACTCTTGAGTTCTTATTAAGAGATGTTTTAATTGCTAAGCTAGAAAAATTATCTATAACAATACAGTTTTCATCTTTCAAAAACTTACCTCTTGTGCCAATATTGTTTAATATACTTCTTATCGCATTCAAAAAAGGATATTCGACTGATAGCGATACCTCATCATATGCTTTCATTTTCCCTTTTTTCGGAGTGGAGCTTAAGGTACTATCTTTTAGCATTATGTCATATAGATGATAAAGATAGTTCCTATAAGAGTTCACTCCTGCTTTTATATCTTCATCATCCCCATAAACATGAAACTCTTTATCAACTTGATAATGATTGGGAAGGACAGTCGGTATAAGTGTTCTCATAAATGAGATCATTTCCCCTTGATGCAATAGCATATATAACCTCCATATGTTTTCAAAAGATGATTAGATTATAACATAAGAAGTTATAAACTAACAGTATAAAATCGTCCATAATAAAGGCTTTAGAATATTTCTTTAGGACCTTTTCTTATGCGTTTTTTGTCAACTATTTGTGATATGGCTCCTTGTAACATTTTTAGTTGAAACATCTTAATAATTCCTTAACTAATCCAAAAGGGCCTCAATTTCCTCTGCTAATTCTATTAAATCATGGGTTATTACTTGATAAACAATATGAGAATGAATATTATCATAGTCATGAACTATACGATTCCTCAATCCATATATTTGGAGCCAAGGAATACTGTTGTGTTCTTTCTTGAAATCATTGGTAAGCTTTTTATTTGATAACTTACCAATCTGCAAAAGATTAAAGACAATTGCATCTTTCTTCAAAGAAACTTTTTCAAAATCATCTAAGGATTTTACATCTTTAAGATATTCTTGAATCTTTTAATATGAGTTATAATTTTAGTTAGAGTTATTCTATTTCGAGCGTTCATATAATACTTTTCCTTTTAGAATATCTTTCATTAAATCAGAATCTTTTTCAACTTCTTTCATATGTATTAAATCCACATCTTTAACAAATAGTTGATTTACTTCTTCTAACAATCCAAAAAAAGAGAGTCCAGAAACATCACCATTGATTGCCAAATCTATATCACTTAGAGGATCTGCTTTTCCTTTAGCATAAGAACCATATAATATAAGCTTATTAATATCATATTTGAAAGTCAAAGGCAAAAACAATTCTTTAATTTGGTCTACCTCATAAATACCCAATCTATCAGTAATTATTCCATTTTTATTTTTAGGGAATTGTTTAATATATGAGTCAACTAGTTTCTCTACCCATGGACTAGGTTGTCTTTTTTCACTTTCCCAATTTTCAATAGTTCTTTTGGGAATACTAGTTAAATCACTTAATTCTTGTTGGGTTAAGTTGTATTCTGCCCTAGTTTCTTTTATTTTAAAAACCATATAAATCACCTCACATCAATATTTTACCACTCATTGAGTGGTTTAACAAGAGGTTATTCAATTATATTTGCTTATAAAAAAACCCCAACAATTAGGAAGTTAAATTGGGCAAATCACAATTATTTTCGCGACAAGCAAATCATAGTTATCCTTGTAATAATTTTTTATTTTACCTTAATCATCAATATTTAATTTTATATATTATGTATTCAATCATTGATAAAACAACAATCAATATTAACCAAACATTAAAACCTATCATAACAATAAGCATATCTCTATTTTATTTATGATAGGGCTCATTATCACATTTTTAATTGAAACTTTTTACTCTTAATTTATTCTCGAATAATAAGGATGTTATTACTTAAATAACATTACTCTAATACTTCTCATTTAAAAATCCTCTTGAAGTGATATAATGATAATAACATAAATATAAAAGAGGTATTTTATGAGCGGATTTATTATCTATATTTTGGTTTCAATTTTTACACCCGGTCCAAACAATATCTTTTCATCTGCCTCAAGTGCAAAGGCAGGATTTTTCAAAACACTTCCATTTATGATTGGCGTTCTAATCGGAACTTTTATCGTATTTATTATCACAGGATTTTTTAATGTGTATTTGTACAAGAATGTACAATTCATCAATCAAGTTATTGGGATTGTTGGAGGTCTCTTTATACTATACTTAGCATTAGCGATGTTTCGCTCTCGCCATCAAAATGATAAATTAATGATAAAAAACGGGAAACTATTTACTATGGCTATCGCACTTACATTAATTAATCCTAAGGCCATCATATTCGGATTAACCGTTGCGACATTTTATTTGAATTTAGGATACAAGCCAAGTGGCATATTCTTATTATCGGTAATAAATGCTATCCTCTGTTTTCTAAGTGTTCTTGTGTGGGGGTTTTTCGGTCACGCGATGCGACAGTTATTACAACGATATCAACTACAGTATAATATTGTCATGGCTCTACTATTAGCCTATAGTGGAATATTGATTATTATTGAAAGCATATGAGTAACTTAATGATAATCATTTCCCAGCACTAATATATCATGAGATAAATGATCAATGAACAAGCAACAGTTTCTTAAGAAACTGAATCAATTTTTTTGATAAAAGACTACGATAATTGTTATATTAGCGTAGTTTTTTTATATTATAAAATGAACCTTTCAATATTTATTTAATAGTAAAATTAAATACTTAATTAATCCCCTATGATGATTAAGTGGACACTATCGACTTTTTCTTTAGTAAGATTTATCAAATCTATTTTCAAAATTTTTGATTTCTTTCAGTGAGTCTAAATCATACTTTGTTTCACCATTATGATAATTTCAATATCTAGTCATGTTCAAACCAGTTAAAACATCCTTATTAAGTTATTTATAAGATCTGTTAATCTTATTTATGATACGGCTCGTTATTGATAATTCTAAAAGAACGGTATATTTGTTCTAATAGAATTAACTTCATGAGTTGATGAGGAAAAGTTAGTTTAGAAAAGGATAATTTAAGGTTGGCTTTTTGTAAGATCACTTGTGACAAACCTAAAGAGCCTCCAATAATGAAAGCAATATTTGATGATTGATAAGAGAAAGTATCTCTTATTTTTTTTGCCAATTGAATGCTATCAAAGTTTTTACCTTTCATATCCAATGCTATGATAAAGTCATTATCAAGTTTTGATAATATACGGTCTGCTTCTTTGTCTTTAATGATGGTTTTTTCTTTTTGAGATAAATTCTCTGGTGCCCTTTCATCATTGACTTCGATCATATCAAGTTGAACATACCTAGATAGGCGTTTTGCATATTCGTCAATGCCTTCTTGTAAGTATTTTTCTTTGATTTTCCCTACTGAAATAATCTTAATTCTCATTATTTTTTAGCCGACTTTTGTCTGATGAAGCCTTGTTAGAGTGATTTCATAGTGATGGTTAACTTCTTGAATATCGATACGATCAATTAACAAACCTAGGATATCAAGTTCGGTTTGTGAATCTGTATCACCCATAAGCTCCCATCCATATGTTTCTACTTCAATCTCTCTATGTTTGCCTATTTTTTCTTTCATTCGATCAATGAGTTCTTTTTTTTGTGTGTCTAATTCTAATGAAAATTCAACTTTTTCATCAAACAACTGATAATCTAAAGAAAATTGTTTAACACCATGTAACATCAAAAACAAACTTAATTGTTTGATAATCTTAGCATTGATTCTATATTCCATTTTATTCATAAGCTTCCTCCATTTTTTTATCTTTCTTAATGGCTTCTAAGAAAGGAATCATTAAGGCAGCTACAAAACCTGCCGCAAACCCATTATTATATAAATCAAATCCACCTTGGAAGACATAGGATAATGGTGTAATCAGGATATGGAAAAAACCAGCAATAATACCTATGATAACACCATAGCGCCCTGCAATTGGTGCCACAGCTGTGACAAACAACAAGGCAATGACCATACCTACGCTATCTAAAGAATAATTGGTCACAAAAACTGCCAGCCATGCTCCAAACATCACTGGTAAAGCATTTCTAGGATGTTTACCAAAGGCGCCAAAGCCCATAACTGTTAAGACACCACCCATAACAGGTCCATTCATCTTTAAGCCAAGTATCAAAAGCATACCTATTGAAATAAATCCCATAACTGCGACATTCAACATAGATACAGGATTACCATAATCTCTAATAAAGTCACTAACCAATCGACCTGTGCTTTTCATCAAAGTAGGATATTTTTTTAATACTTTCGGGTCTAATACAAAAGCAGCAATTAAGAAAAACAAGGACAATGCAAGTCCAATTATAACCAGTTCTAAGTGAAATGCTTCACTGGTTGGACCACCAACACTTAAGTTCACATTAAAACTATGTAAAATCACAGCAAATAACATGGATAAAACCCCTAAGGCAAATCCAATATTATAGAGGTTATATCCCCTATGAAACCTAATGGTATGGGCAGAAAAGGCTGGTAAAACAAAACCAGCAATAACTCCAGCTACAATTCCAGATGGTATAGCATAAAATAGAGGCCATCCTGTTCCAAAAATCATAAAACTGACCAAGGGTGAAATACCAGTTGAAAACAATACCACAATCATGAATGATTTAAACTCAAGTTTTTGTGTTTTTGCATAAAGATATATACCAAGATAAATAGGTAGGGTATTAAAAATATTCTTACCAAAAAAAGAAAACCCTGCAATGGTTAATACCCCAGCAAAAATAGGACCAGACATCTTAAACTCATAATATCTTAACATTAAAACATTAAATAGAATGATGGTTGCAACATTAAAAAGTGTTGCGCCTAAACCCCCAATCCTTAAGTAATCTGAGATTAATACACTTGGACTTTGAAGAATTCTAAGATACCCCTGCCATATATCTTTTGGTGTATCAAAGACAAATGCCATAGCAAACAAGAAAACAAAAAGTATCGGCAACAACATCCTCTTCTTTAGAAAATCAATCACCTTCATATACGCTCCTTTAATATTTAGTTTTTTATAATGATTGGTGAATCTATTAAATCAATTTGCTTGTTTTTTACCTTAATTTTTTCATTATTGATTTGATTATAATATGTACCATCTTCTAAAGGCACTTGAATTTTTCCTCTTTGTAAACCAACATTAAATATACCGATGAGTTGATCTTCATTTAAAAGATAATATCCCAAATAAACATCCTTGCTTTGGGGTAGGATTTCATATGCACCATAAGCTGTTAGATTATTTTTTGTTAAAATATTGAGTGCCTTAATATATGAAGATAAATCATGCCCCTGCCAATCCACCACATCTTTTTCAAATAAACTTGGTAGATGTTTATCACAAAACTCTTGGCCTGCATAAATCATGGTTGCGCCTTTTGAAAAGAAAGTGAGTGCCAACCACTGCTTGATTTTTTTGATGTTGCCATCAACCATCTTGGCGAAACGTCCATAATCATGATTTTCTAAATTTCTTAATTTCACATAGTTTTCTGGATATATTTCCTCTTGTCTTAAAAGTTCTTCACAATACCTCTGGAATGAGCCATGATGATTTAAGTAGGCTTCAAAATATGGATGGGTATCGTAATCATACGCCATATCAAAAACTTGATATATCTCTGACTCACTCAAACAGGCAATGGCTTGATTTCTTAAATAACGACAAAATCCTCCATGGACACTTTCACTTAATAAAATGATATTAGGATATGCTTCTTTTAAAGAAACTTTCATTTGTTGGAGAAAATCTAATGGTAGTAAACTCGCAACATCAAATCGAAAACCATCCACACCTAAGGATGCCCAATATTTTAATACATCTATTAAATAAGTCCAAAGATCTTTATCTTTTGAATAATCAAGATCGGTAATATCCCACCAATCGCCTACCCTATTGGTGAACTCACCATCTTTCTTATAAAAGTATTCTGGATGTTCTTTTATTAAGACCGAATCATATGAGGTATGATTAAAAACAATATCCATCATCAATTTCATGCCTTGATTATGGGTTTCTTCAACCAATGATTTAAAATCTTCTAATGTCCCCAACTGATCATTAATGGTATAGTAGTCTTTGATAGAGTAAGGAGAACCTAAACGCCCTTTTCTTTTAACTTCACCAATTGGATGGATGGGTAAAAGATATATGATATCAACACCAAGGCGTTTGATACGGCTTAAATCTTTTTCTAAAGCCTTAAAGGTTCCCTCCTGAGTATGGTTCCTCACAAAGACTTGGTATATGAATAAACTTCTTAAATCTTTTGATGTGTCTCTACTCATGATTTTTTCCCTCCTTAAATGCTCTTGGATGTGCTTTTAAGTATTCATCTTGTAATTTTTCTTTAGATATTTTGGTGTAAATTTGTGTGGTTGATAAGGAAACATGACCCAATAATTCTTGGACAATTCTTAAGTCTACACCGCGGTTTAAAAGATGTGTAGCAAAAGAATGTCTAAAGGAGTGTGGGGTTAAATTCATGGCTGAGGCTTGTTTACTTAACTCTTTATTTAAGATTTTTCTAACCCCTCTTGGTGTTAAGTGACCACCTTTATAGTTTATTAACAAGTAGTCCGTTTGTGATTGGCCTTTCATACCAAGTTCAATCCGAGCTTGTGACATATAATCTTTGATGCCTTGGAGGGCTAGGTCATGAATCGGGACAATTCGTTCTTTTGAACCCTTGCCATGAATCAATAACTCCTGTTTAATAAAATCAATATCAGCGATTTTTATCTCTGTTAATTCTGATACCCTTAGTCCTGCGCCATATAAGAGTTCAAAGATGACTTTATTACGTTTACCTAAGGCTGTCGAATCATCGATTTGATTTAAAAACTTTAACATTTCATCTTCATATATAAATTTGGGTAATGATTTCTTTATCTTGGGTAAATCAACATTTTCAAAAGGATTTTCTTCTATATGACCTTGTTCAATCAAATAATCATATAATGACCGGACACTTGATATCTTACGTCTAATTGATTTTGGATCATATTGGCTATGTAAACTTGAAATATAGAATTTTGCAATCCGTGAGGTTAGGTAATTTAAATCCCCCAAATCTTCATGCACCAAAAAATACATCAATGTTTCAATATCATTGATGTAGGCTGTGATTGTATTTTGAGAATAGTGTCGTTGGTTTTCTAAATAATCTTGATATTTAGAAAGTATCTCTTTATTCGTCAAAATCATCATCCTTTATCCATTGATTGATTGCTTCTATGGCCCGGTTGGCATAAAGCATTTTTCGTTCTTTCTTTTTATGTTTAAAAGTTAAATCAGGGAACAAGCCAAAGTTTGTATTCATCGGTTGAAAAGAATCAATATTGGCATTGGCAATATAGTCTGCCTGTGATCCAATGGCTGTAACTTCAGGTAGTTTTCTTAAACTGAGTCCTTTTATGAATCTTGCCATATTATATCCCGCAACAAATCCAGATGCAATGGATTCAACATAACCTTCAACCCCACTTAACTGACCCGCAAAGAATAAATCATCACGAGCTTTTGCTTGGTAACATGCATTAATTGAATTTGGTGCGTTGATAAAGGTATTGCGATGCATGATTCCATAGCGAATGATGTTGGCTTTTTCTAAACCTGGAATCATTCTTATGATTCTTTTTTGTTCTGAAAAGGTCAGATGGGTTTGAAAACCAACCAAATTATACATGGTCTTCTTTAAATTATCTTGTCGTAACTGAACGACTGCAAACGGTCTTTCTTCACCTTCACGTGCCAATCCAACAGGCTTTAAAGGTCCAAATAATAAGGTTTTATAACCTCTTTTCGCCATCTCTTCAAATGGCATACACCCTTCAAAAACCTTCATTTCAAAGTCTTTAACTTCAGTGGTTCTAGCATGAACAAGGGCTTCATACCACTTGGTATATTCTTCTTCAGTCATCGGGCAATTGATGTAATCGGCCTCGCCTTTATCGTAACGACTCTTAAAATAGGCTTTTTTCATATCAATTGAATCTGCTTCGATGACAGGTGCAATGGCATCGTAAAAATATAGCATATCTTCACCAAGAAAATCTTTAATGGCTTGAGTTAAAGGTTCATGGGTTAAAGGACCACTGGCAATAATGGTCGGTCCATCTGGAATGGATGTTACTTCTTCATGAATAATCTCAATGTTTGGATGGTTGATGAGTTCATCAGTAATATATTGAGAAAACAAATCACGGTCTACTGCCAAAGCATTACCCGCGGGTACACAATATTTATCTGCAGCTTTAAGGACCAAAGAATCAAGTTGCCTTAGTTCTGCCTTCATCACACCTGCTGCATTCATTAAAGAATCCGATCTTAGTGAGTTTGAACATACAAGTTCTGCAAAACCCTCTAAGTTTTGTGCGGGTGTTTTTTTTATTTTCTTACTTTCATATAATTTTACTTTAATATTTCTTTTGGCCAGTTGATAAGCAGCTTCACTACCTGCCAATCCGGCGCCAATGATGTTTACAAACATGGTCCACCTCGTTTCATATTATATCATAATTATCATTAAAAAAAGAAAAGTGATTCATTTTAAGAATCACTTTTTAGTTGTTTATACAATCGCTTAATCTTACTTGCCGTATCATCAGAAATGACATGCTCCATGGCACATCCTTCTTCTTCTGCACGTTTTGGTTCAACACCAAGGATATCAATCAAGAAAGCTCTAAGGAGTTCATGTTTTTGTAAGACCTTTTTCGAAACCTCAATACCCTCATTCGTCAAAGAGATATGACCATACAATTCTTTTGTGACCAAGCCCTTGTCTATCAAAGAATTAATGGCATTGTTGACACTTGCTCTTGAGACATTCAAGTGATTGGCCAAATCAATCGACTTGACTTCTTTACCACCAAACATATAAATGGTCTCCAAATAATTTTCTAAAGATTCAGAATAACGCTTAGTCTTCATTATCTTTCTCCTTCTCAATATATTCTTGGTATTGTGGCAAGCCACATTCAGCAGTCGATGCACACCCATCACAGCTTGCACATGCACTGCCTTTTTGCCTAATAAACTTCCGTATCATGAAACCAACAAAGATGACAACCAAAGCTGTGAAGATGATGGTCAATATCATGCCTAAATCCATGATACCAATTTGATATATGGCCATGGCCAGCAGATAAGCAACAACCATCTCATAAGCTAAGGTAAAATAAAACCATTTGTTAGATCTTAACTCTCTTTTTAAAGCTGATACAGCCGCAATACATGGAATAGCAAGCAAGGCAAAGACCATGAAGGCATAAGCTTGAACTGGGCTAAAGGCTTGTTGGATGGCTGGGTAAAGGGCCGAACCATTTTCAACAACATCACCTGAAACCCCATATAAAATACCAAGGGTTCCAACCACAGATTCTTTGGCAACAAAACCAGACAGTATGGCCACGGTTTGTCGCCAATCATTAAAGCCTATAGGTCTAAAAATAGGCAAGATAAATTCGCCAATATTGCCTAAGAAACTTTGTGAGATTTGGTCATCAGTTAATAAGGTGAGTCGGCCTCCGACAATACCGAAATAACTTAGGAACCAAATGATGATGAATGATGCAAGTAAAATCGTTCCAGCTTTAATTAAAAAGTCTTTAGAACGCTCCCAAGTATGAATCATTGTATTTTTCAGTGTCGGTTGACGATATTGTGGAAGTTCCATAATATAGTTGGCAGAGGCACTTTTAAATATGGTTTTTTTAAATAAAATCGCCGAAAGAATCGCAACTAAAAGACCGATTAAATACATTGAAAAGACAACTATATAAGATCCACTTGCAAATAAAGCACCTGCAAAGACACCATAAATTGGTGCTTTGGCACCACATGAGACAAAAGGAATAATCATGGCTGTGATTTTACGGTCTTCATCTTTATCTAAAGTTCTAGTGGCTGTGATGGCTGGGACAGAACATCCAAAGCCCATCAACATAGGAATGAATGACTTTCCACTGAGACCAAAACGTCTCAAGGCCCTATCCATAATAAAGGCAGCTCTTGCCATATAACCAGAATCTTCTAGAATAGACAATGATAAGAATAAAATCATCAACATAGGTAAGAACCCTACGACTGCGGCCAAACCACCAAAGACACCTTTGGTGATTAAACTAGATATATAAGCACTCATACCCAATTGATCAACACCTTGAATGATGAAAATAAAGAATTGATCAATCAACCACACAAACTGATCTGTAATGAATGTTCCTATTGGGCCAAAAGCCGAATAGAAAACAGCAAACATAATGGCAGCGAATATGGGTAAGCCCAATATTTTATGGGTCAGTATTTTATCGATTTTATCAGTTGTTGTTTCTTTAATTAAATTGTTTCTATCATAGACACGGTCTATCAAGTGTATGATTTGATTGTATCTTGCATCTGGTAAAACCATATCAAGGTCAAGTTCAAAGTCATCTTTCATATCATGATAAAGCTCAATCAGTTTAGGTTGATCTTCTTCTTTAACATCAGCATGGTCTAATGCTATAAGACCATCTTCAAAAAACCGCACCGATAAAAATCGATCATGCATATATGCTTGAATCTGAGATAATCTCTTTTCGATTTTTTCATTGTAGGTATGTTGGGGGCGTTCCCTTGATAGATCAAAGGTTTCAATTTTATGAATTAAGTTATCTATACCTGTTTTTTTGCTTGCAGATATGGGTACAACTTGGACATTCAAAGCTTTTGATAAGGCCATATGGTCAATAGATTCTTCATTTCTTTCTATAATGTCCATACCATTTAAGGCGATAATCATTGGAATGTCTGAGTCTAATAATTGATAGGTTAAAAACAAGTTTCTTTCCAAACTTGTTGCATCAACAATATTGACGATTAAGTCCATTGATCGATCCATCACATATGATGATGCAATCTCTTCTTCTAAAGATATGGTCGATAATGAATATATACCTGGTAAATCTACAATATCTGCTTTAATTTTTGTAGATTTTAGTGGTCCCATTTTCTTTTCAACGGTGACACCCGGCCAGTTACCGACACTTTGATTAGATCCAGTTAATTGATTATATAAGGTTGTTTTACCGGAGTTGGGATTTCCTATTAAAGCAATGTTCATGAATGATTAATCCTCTCTACTTGTATGGTTCTTGCCTCAGCTTTTCTTAATGTCAGTGAGTAACCTCTAACAATTATTTCTATAGGATCACCCAAGGGGGCGGCTTTTTTTACGTAAATTTTAGTGCCATTAATTAAGCCCATATCAATAATGCGCTTTCTTAGATTGTTTGTTTTAATGGCTTTGATGACACAGGCTTGGCCTGGTTTAATGTCTTGTAATGTCATGATTCCTCCCATAAAACTAGACAATTATAGCCTATATTTAATAGAAAAAAGGCTACATGTTAGTTGCATTTAACATTATAGCCTTTTTTTAACGTTCAGTCAACTTTCTTTATAAGTTTATTGGTCAACATAAGTCTCTATAAATGATTTTAACGTTTGATAGTATAGGGTCTTGTTAAAATAATAACTTCTGGCATGGTAAGCCTCTTTATCTGCAAGGAAAATTTCTTTTGGCCCATCATATGAACGATACATTGTTTCAGTGTCTTGGTAAGGAATAAAATCATCTTGTTTACCATGGACAAATAGAATAGGAATTTTGGCTTTTTCTAAGGCCTCTATGGGCTGAACCTTGATAAGATTTGCTTTAGAAATAAGATAAACAAAAGCATTGGCAATTTGAAAAAAAATCCAAGCTGGAAGCTTCTTTTGTCTAATCTCTTTTTTTATGATCGGTTTTAATCGAGCAAAACTAGCATCTGAAATAATGAACTTTACTCTGGGATCATGGGCTTGCTCTAAAAGACAGGTTGCTGCCCCCATTGATTCTCCATATGTGCCCAAAACAATATCAGGACCAAAACGTTGATAGACATGATCAATGACCGTTTTTAAATCATCTTGCTCAAAATAACCTAAGCTGGTATTTTTACCGCCACTTTGCCCATGATAGCGTTGATCATATAAGACAACATTAAAGCCAAGGGAAATCATCATTTTCGCATATTTAATGAGTCCATGATGCGAGTAAGTATATCCATGAGACATAACCACGAACTTATTTGTTTGGTGGTGGATCATATCATAAATGGCCAAAGAATACCCAAATTTAGATTTAATGTATCTTTGGTCAGTGAGATGCATATGATAAAAATCTAAAAGACTATTATCGCGTTCATTCTCTTCTTTTTCAGTTATTTCTAATGATTTGGTTTTAGGACAAACCACAGATAAAGCAATATGTAAGCCTATGGTCATCCAATATAAAATGACAATGACCATAAGAAATATCACATACATATAAGGTTCGATAGCATCCACCTCCTTAAAAAGAACATTTGATATAACATATTATTTTAATACAAGTTTTTTTACTTTTACCTTGTCTAGTCGTTGGAAAATGTAGACCATGATGACCACTATCAACAAGGCTTTAAACATAGATGATATATTTAGAGACCACCATATACCACGCTCACTTAAAGAAATGGTCAAGAAAATAACCAAAGGTACTCTTAGACTATTTCCTACAATTGATATGATGGATGGTATATAACTTTTGGCAATCCCATTAAAAAACCCTGTGCCAATACCTTCAGAAATCATAAATATTTGTGAAACAGCAATAATTCTTAAATAGACAATACCATGATTAATGGTTGGCAACTCATCAAGGAAGATACGCATCAATGACCCTGGTATAAGTAAAAGAATGGCTGTAATCACCAGTGCATAAGGGATGAGTATCATGGATGTATAAAAAATAGATTTACGGACTCTTCCATAAGCTTTGGCCCCAAAATTTTGACCAACAAAAACAGTAATGGCCGTTTGAAAACCACTGGCTGTCATCCAAGATAACTGTTCAATTTGAACACCTACTCTTTGTGCAGCAACAACATCTTCCCCAAACACATAAATATTCCTAGCCACAAAGATAGAAATCATAGTAAAGAACATACTTTGTAAACCAACAGGTAATCCAACTTTCATAATTTTCTTCATGGCTTCTAAGTTAAAGTTTTTTAGTTTAAAAGCTTTAACCTCAGGATTAAACTTATGGTAAACAATATAAAAAATAATCAAGGTTAAAACTTGTGCAGATATGGTCGCAATGGCAGCCCCTTGTATGCCAAATCTAAATACTAAAATAAATAGAGGGTCAAGAATCATGTTGACCATAAAACCAATGGCTAAGATGATGAGATTGATTTTGGTTTGTCCTAACCCTTCATTGATTGCAATAAAACCATGAACAATAAATTGTATAAAAATAAAACCACCAATAATCGGAATATAGTCCAATGAATAGTCAATAATGGTTTGAGATTCTATATTAAAAATCGATAAGTATTCTCTTGTAAATAATAAGGTGAGTATGGAAAATGAAAACCCTAAAAAGGCTTGTAATAATAAACCGTTGGTCGCATAAACATTCACCTTATGCATTTCATCCCGACCCACTGCATGTGAGATTCGAACACTGGTTCCAATTTTAGCAATCAAAATAACACCAAAGGCAAACCAAGTTAAATAAGCAGCTGTCCCCACAGCTGCTACAGCATCAGTTTCTGACAAACCTATGGAATCTACACGACCAATCCAAAAGATATCCGTAAGATTGTATGCCATTTGACTCAGTGTTGTTAATAAAATAGGTAAAGCCAATAGAACCAATTTTTCTAAAATAGGTCCTTGAGTAACGTTAAATACTTTTTTCATGTCTCTCTAAAAAGAAACCTCAGTAGAAGTTTCTTCCTTTCTTTAAGTTTCTAGTAAAAATGTCGCTTCCATATCCGCCGTCGATAAGGCGAAGGCCAAAGGATATAATTCAAAGGCTTTTCCGACATTAAAAGTTTCTTCACTTCCTGAAAAGCCCATATGGTAGCGAATTGCAAAGGCTTCTTCTCTTGTTAGTTTCATAAAGCCTGAAATAATGTAAACTGATTTTTCCCCATGGCCATAAGGCAAATCATCTTCAAACTGATAGCTAGGTACTTGCACCCACTGTCCTTGTTCATTCTTCTTATTTCTCATGCTTTTGTGGTAGACATTCACCTTACATATATCATGTAATAAGGCAACGATTGCGATGGATTCATCACTTGCTTGTAAATGATATACATCCTTGACTCTTGGTCTTTCCATATATGCTTTTAAGCAATCATAAACATTTAAAGAATGCTTGACCAAGCCACCAGGCTCCGATAAGTGGAACCTGGTAGAACATGGTGCTTCAAAAAAATCACTTTTGCTTGACAAGAGATAATTTAATAAGTCTTCTGATCCTTCTCTATGGATATATTGTCGATATATATCAACAAATCGTTCCTTATCCATTTAGACTTCCTCACAATATACAGCTGTTGCTTCAACATCATATATTTTATCTTGATGGGTAACAGGTAGTTCAACTTCTGCCAAATCAGTAATACGATATGTTTGTAAGTCCTTTAAATTCTTAATGTAATAGCCAACCTGCAAGTCTTCTCTATTATGACCATAAAAGACAAAGACATCATCTTCATCATATACTTTTGCATGTTCTGCGGTTAACTCTTGAATTAAGTTTAATTGAACTTCTTTCTCTGAAACAACAAACTTGTGAGGATTTTCTAATTGAAATCGTCTTCTTAATTGATCATTTAAGATGGTGTTTTTTATTTTTTCTTTTGTGTTTTTGACTGCTTGATTGGTCTTTTCGACCAATTTGACACCCTTATCCTTTAAAAATTCTTTGATCTTATCCATAATATCTCCTAGAATAATCCAATAATTTTATTATCAACGACATCCATATTTTCATAGGCACCGTGTTTTGGTAAGCCTGGCATGGTCATAACCTTTCCAGTTAATGCGACGATAAAGCCCGCACCAACAGATGGCTTAAATGAGCGAACGGTAATTTCAAAATCTTTAGGCCGACCTTTCAGTTTGCTATTATCTGATAAAGACAATGGTGTTTTGGCCATACAAATGGCCAATTGATCCCAACCATTTTTTGAGAAATTTTTCATTTGTTCCTTGGCTTCATCTTTAAAAACAACAGATTTAGCACCATATATCTTTTGAGCAATGGTTTCTACTTTTTGATATATCGGCATATCTAGAGGATAGAGTGGTTTGTTTTTTGTAGGCGCTGGGTCTTTGGTTAGATCAATGACTTTTTGTGCAAGTTCCTGGCCACCTTTTGATCCTTTAGCGAAAACTTCAGAAAGAGCAATTGGATGATTATTCTCTTCAGCCCAATCTAATAAGGTTTGTATTTCATTTTCAGTATCTTTAGGGAAACGATTAATTGCAATCACATATGGTCGATCAAAGTTTTTAACACTATCAATATGTTTTTCTAAGTTAACAATACCTTTTTTAAGTGCCTCAACATCTTCTTGATCTAAGGCCTTATCATCAGCATCTCCATGCAATTTTAATGCACGAATACTTGCGACAATGACAACAGCTGATGGCATTGTATCCATGGCACGCATCTTAATATTCATGAATTTTTCCATACCCAAATCTGCACCAAAGCCAGCTTCAGTTACCACATAGTCACTCACTCTTGATGCAAAGTCAGTCGCAATGATTGAATTTGCCCCATGGGCGATATTGGCAAATGGTCCTCCATGAATCAAAGCTGGAGTTTTTTCTAAGGTTTGAACAAGATTTGGTTTGATTGCATCCTTTAAAACCATGGTTAATGCACCTTCAACTTTTAAGTCTTTGACTGTCACAGGTTCATCATCCATATTGTATGCAACGACCATTTTAGATAATCTATCTTTTAAATCATTTAAATCTTTAGCCAAACATAATACTGCCATCACTTCAGATGCCACAGTAATATCAAAACTATCAAAGCGCGGAACCTCTCGTTTTAGCGATAAACCAACTTTAATCTTTCTTAAGGCTCGATCATTCATATCAACAACACGATGCCAGATAACTTTGTCTGGATTAATCTTTAAATCATTGCCTTGATATAAATGATTATCAATGACAGAACTGATTAAATTATTGGCTGCGCCAATGGCATGAATGTCGCCTGTAAAATGTAAGTTAATATCTTCCATTGGAACAACTTGTGCGTATCCACCACCAGCTGCACCACCTTTCATACCCATAACAGGACCCAAAGATGGCTCTCTAAGTGCGATCATTGTTTTTTTGCCCATAGATTTTAATGAATCACCTAAACCTATGGTTGTGGTTGATTTTCCCTCACCAGCTTTGGTAGGGTTGATGGCAGTGACAAGAATAATTTTTCCTCGTTTATTCTGACGGTAACGCTTAATGGCATCGAAAGAAATTTTTGCCTTATAAGGTCCATATAATTCTAAATCTTCTGCCTTTAAATCAATTTGCTTGGCAATCTCTTCAATATGGGTCATTTTAGCCTTTTGGGCTATCTCTAAATCTGTTAACATAAATCTTCCTCCTCATAGAATTTTTGTCTTGCTTGATTGGTATCAATTGTTTTAATAAATAGTTGACAAGGATTCCACTCATCCCACAATGAAGGGAATACTTCAACCTCATAAAAGCCCATTGAGCGGTAAAATGCATTGGTAGCATCATATTCTTCATATTTGCCTTGCTCAACGGTCTTAACTTGAATCAATTTATAACCATGTTTTCTTGCATAGGACTCAAATCGTTTTAAAAGTAATCGTCCAAAACCTTGGTGTTGATGGGCCTTTAAAACACCCATACAATATATTTCAGCTGTAAAATCTGAGGTAGACTTTAAAACGATGAAACCAATGGGTTGCTTATCGACATAAGCAGCAAAAAAAGGTAAATCCTTTGATGTTTCAATATAATTTTTGGTATGTTTTGGAATACCAAACCATTCTGGTAAATCACTTAAAATAGCGCTTGCTATCTTGGCTTTCTGTTCAGAATCTTTAATTTCTACAATCATGATACTTTACGCTCTAAGAAAGTCATACTATCAATCCTTATCGTCTGTGGGAACATATCAACTGGAATGATTTTTCTGACTTTATAATGTTCCATTAGTTGATCGATATCTTTTGCAAGTGTAGAAGGATTCTCTGATATATAAGCTATTTGATCAGGCTTATATTTATTGATTAATTGAATAACCATTTGACTCAAACCCTGTCTAGGTGTATTCAAAACAAGAATTTGAATGTCCTTATGATCTTTAAAAATATTTGGTAAAACAGACTCTACATGATTTTCAATCAACTCTAAATTTGGTATTTGTAAAAGTTCTTGATTTACAATAGCATCCTCTATTGATGCTTTTTCATAATCAACTGCAATAACTTTTTTTGCAAAGTTTGAAAAATATAAGGATGATATACTTGAACCTTCATATAAGTTTAATACATGATCTTCGTGTGACATGGCTGTATGTTCGACAACATCTTCATTCATTAACTCAAAGACTTCAGGATTTCTTGGGAAAACGCCTTTGGCTGATACTTGAATACTTAAATCATGAATGTGTGTTGATAATCTTTCTTCTCCAGCCAGCATCTTGACATCATGATATAGAACAATATGACTATCAGGATTAAATACTGAATAACCAACCGATTGAATGGATTGGAAGGCATTCATCATATCATTGGCAACTTTTTGTAAAGCAGGTATCATCTTTTTAACAACAAATACAACAGCTGCAGAATCGGTATCTTTAAAATACCGAATCACCAAATTATATAAATGACCTTCGCGGTTTCTTCCGTCATAAGCTTTTAACTTATGTCTTCTAAACATCTTCATAGCCAGTGATGCTATCTGGTTCATCTCTTGATTTAAAATGATACATTCATCAATATAGACAAACTTTCTTGTTACAGGATGGAAATATCCCATAGCCAAACCAAAATTGGTATTTTTTAAAACAAATTCTTGGTAGGTTTGGTATCCATATGATGTTTGATTGTTTAATGTATAATCAATCTTATCTTTAACATCAGATAATGAGGTATATCGTTTAAAGGATTGCTCCAAGATGCTTTGTTTGTTCTTAAGCTGTTCGCGATACTCAATATGCTGCATATGGCAATTTCCACATTGATCATAAAATTTACAAGGTGGGGTTTTTCTTTTTTTAGATGGCCGTTCGATCTTGATTAATTTGGCTGTTGCATATCGATCAAAGACCTTTTCTATTTCTACTTCGACCACTTCTTTGCGTATGGCCCCAGGAACAAAAATAGCTTTGCGATTGATATATCCAATCCCCTCGCCATTGATGCCTTGCTTTCGTATAGTTAATGTTAATCTTTCTTTTTCAGATAATTTCATTGGTTTGTTCCTCCAATCATATTATAACAAATCCAAGAACAAATTAACACTTTTAGATGTTAAAAAAAAACAAGATGTCTCCATCTTGTTTTATGTTTTCAATTCATATGTGTCTACATATTTTTTAATCATTTTTTTAATGTCACCATTTTCAATGGTTTCAAATATTTCAAGTATATCACTAATCTCTTGATTGATATCAATTTGACAAGGTAATTTTTCAATAAAGATTTTTTCGTTATTGGTTTGAATATGACCATTATCTTTATCCACAAGTAACTCTTCATAAAGCTTTTCACCTGGTCTTAAACCAATGATTTGGATATCAATATCTTCAAAAGGTTTGTATCCAGATAGCTTTATCATTTTGATGGCCAAATCGTATATCTTTACAGGTTCTCCCATATCAAGAATAAAGATTTCACCACCTTTGGCATAAACAGCTGATTGTAGAATCAAACCGCTGGCCTCAGGAATGGTCATAAAATAACGTATGATTTTCTTATCGGTCAAGGTGATAGGTCCACCATTCTCAATTTGTTTTTTAAACAAAGGAACAACAGATCCATTTGATCCAAGAACATTTCCAAAACGCACGGCAGAATATGATGTTTTTGATTGATTGGCAAAAGATTGGATAATCATTTCAGCAAATCGCTTGGTTGCGCCCATGACATTGGTTGGTCTTACGGCTTTATCAGATGATACCAAAACAAACTTTTTGGCCTGATAATGGTCGGCCAACTTGCAAACATTATAAGTCCCCAAGATATTGGTTCTTACAGCTTCTACCGCTGAATCTTCCATCAATGGTACATGTTTATAAGCAGCTGCATGGAAAACCAAACTTGGTTGATAAGTTTCAAAAATAGTTTTTAATCGTTGATAGTTGTAAACAGAGCCAATCAACACTATCAAAGGCACAGGATGTTTTGATTCACGGAATCGAATATTTAATTCTGCTTGTAAATCATAAACACCATTTTCATAAATATCAAACAATATCAGTTTTTTTGGTTCATACTCGACAATTTGACGGACAAGTTCAGATCCTATTGAACCGCCAGCACCAGTCACTAAAACAACCTCATCGTGAATAAATTGTTTGATGCCTGATTTATCAAGTTCTACTGGGTCCCTTGATAATAAATCTTCAACATTTACATCAATAATTTTATTCTCTTGGTCTTCCTTGTACTCTGACAATTGAGGAATCCGTTTGATGGTGACAGAACGCGTTGATATTAACTGGACCATATCATTAAACTGTTTGCGATCAATATTGGCAATGGCTATAATCACTTCTTGAATAGCAAACTCATCAATGAGGTATGGAATTCTTTTTAATGGCCCAAGAATTTCATATCCAGACAATAATTGACCAATTTTCTGTTCATCATCATCAACAAAAGCAATGATATTGTTATATATATTGGGATTGTTTCTAATTTCATTTAAAACAATTTTTCCACCAGGGCCAGCACCAACAACTAGGGTACGTTTACCACTCATAATCATATGGCTTGGCATTAATAATTTTAATAGACGTCTTAGAATTCTAGGACTGACTGCGATAAAGACTTCAAATAAGGTGGTGAAAACAAAGAATATTTCTGGAATGAACTCAAAATTTGGGATGGCCAAAGTAATCGTTATAATAACAATATTGGAAAGAACAATATTAGTTGATATCTTGACAACCTCATCTAAACCAACATTGACCAATACCAAATGATATACTTTAAAAACAAAATAAAACAAGAGTTTAAATAAAATCACAAACGGCAACATTAAAAATGCCATTTTATAATCAAAATCGGTGTTAATGTATAACCTTAAGATTGTGATGGCTAAGGTATAGGTAATAGCGATACCTAAAGCATCAACCACCATAAGATTGATTTTTGATTTATTCTTTAAATATTTTCTCGTTTTATTTATAAATTTCATCCCTTAACACCTTCCATCAAATCATTTTAACATAGACAAGTATTGCCTTCAATAAGTTAAGAAGTTTTTATATCAAAAAAGAATTTAACCCCATCTTGGGTATTTTCAACCCCATAATGATAATTCAAAGCTTCAAAAATAGAACGGCAAATGGCCAAACCTAAACCATGTCCACCATATGATCTAGTTCTTGATTTATCAACTTTATAGAAAGAATCCCATAAGTAATTAATATCTTCTTCTGGTATTGCTTGACCAGTATTATGAACAGATAATCTGATGACATCCTCAAATTTTTTAGAAGTAATTGTCAATCGATTTGGTTCAGACATATGGTTCATTGCATTATTGATGAAGTTAATCAATACTGTCTGTAATTGTTCATAATCCGATGAAACCATCACATCATCCACATCAATCACAACATCTACTTCTTTTTCATCAAGTTTAATCTGCAATAATTTGTAGGTTGATTGAACCAGTTTTTTTAAAGAAAACTTGGTTTTTTTTATGGTCATATTGCCAGATTCAATCTGACCAATATTAAGCATCTCTCGGACCAACTTATTCATTTTATTGGTTTCATCTAAGATGATTGCTATATAGGCATCATAATCTTCTTTTGAGATATCTTCCAGTCTTAATGCTTCAGCATAGCCCATAATCAGTGATAATGGTGTTTTTAGTTCATGTGATGCACTGGCAATAAACTCTTTTCTCAGTTTTTCAATATTGTTTTTATAAAGAATCTCATCAGCCAAACGCTTGTTAGTAACCTTAAGTTCTTCAATATTTTGACTTAACTCATCGCTCATCTTATTAACACTTTTTGCTAAATGGCCAATTTCATCATCGGATTTAACATCGATTTTATTAGAAAAATCTAAATTGGCAATCTCATCAGCGACACGGTTAATTTGTAATATCGGGTTGGTTAAGCGATCACTCATGATATACATGACAATCCCAGAAGCAACCATGAAAAACATACCAATAACAACGGTAAAGGAGTTAAAAATCCAAATATTTTCATCAATAGAACTTGTTGTAAATGTATTAAAGTAGTACAAATATCCTTGGTTAAAGGATTTAACCGCAAATAAACCAATCAAATCTTGTTCTTCATTCATGGTAAAGGAATAACCGTCATAAACATCATCTGAAATCTCTTCAGAAACCCTTAAATCATATTCCCCTTGTCCATGTTGATAAGCGTATATAAAATTAGCCAACTGTTCATGTGGTATTGTATAAGGATTACCATAAATCCTTAAGTACCAATCTGTATCAGTCAGATAATCCTCTAACTCAACAGAATCTTCAAAGACTTGTGGTTGGTAAATGACTTGAATGGATATATTTTTTTCACTTTCTACTTGCATTAAAGTTTCAATATATAAATTCGATGATTCATTCATATCATTGTATACTTCAAAAGCTTCAATCAAATGCGCATCACGGCGGAAACGATAATAACTTCTAAGAACAGTATTATTAAAAATGATTAATCCAGCAATAAAGGCTAAGATTGTACCATAGGTAATTAAGAACAGTTTACTTTTCAGTGATGACTTCATTTTCTGCGTCCAATCGATAACCCACACTTCTAACTGTAGAAATATAATAAGCATACTGACCTAATTTAGCTCTTAATTGCTTAACATGTGTATCTACAGTTCGTAAATCGCCAAAGTAATCATAATTCCATACTGCATTTAAAATCTTATCTCTTGATAAAGCAATGCCTTTATTGTTGATAAAGTATCGTAATAATTCAAACTCTTTAGGTGTTAGTTCAATCTTCTCTTTGTCAATAAAAACTTGTCTTGAAGCCAAATCCATATGGATATGGCCAAAATCTAAGGACTCAATATCCTCTTGGTTGCGTTTAAGTATTTTATTGATTCTAGCAACCAAAACACTTGGAGAAAAAGGCTTGGTCACATAATCATCAGCGCCCAATTTAAATCCCTTTAATTGATCATACTCATCTGAACGCGCCGTCAGCATAACCACAGGTACGCTCATATAATCTCTAATGCTTTCTAATACATACCAACCATCATACTTTGGCATCATCACATCTAAAATGACACAATCAAAAGTCTCTTTTTGATCAAACAATAAATCAAGTGCTTCTTCACCGTCTTTGGCTTCTACGGTCTCATAATCTTCTCGTTTTAAAAAATCAACAAGTAACTTACGTATTCTAAACTCATCATCAACAACTAATATTCTTTTTTTGTTCATGTAAACATCACCTTTCAAACGAAAGATAATTCAATATACAAGGATATTGAATTATGCTTTATGTATTATGATTGAATTGTTGAATAATTTATTGGCCATCGATGGTGAATACTTCTTCTTCACATAACGATAACCCTTAATGAAATGGTCTTCGTGCAAACGATGTGAATCTGTCGCAACAAAATCAACCAAATCGTGTTTTAATAGTTTTTTTATTTTTCGTTTAGTTAAGATGCCATAATGGCCAAGCAAAGCTGAAACATTGACTTGCACTAGGGCACCAATTTTCTTTAATAGATGAATATCCTCCATCTTTGATAAGGCATCATATCTCTCGATATGAGCGATAATCGGTCGATAACCTTTGGCCACCATATTATGAATGGCTTCAGTGATTTCATAAACAGAAGCATCTGTTGAAAACTCAATCAAATAAAATGAATCATTCAAAGCGACAACTTTATTTTCATCAATATACTTAAATATATCAATGGTATACTTAATTTCATTGCCTAAATAAAGCTGGATATCAATCCCTGCATCTTGAACTTTCTGCTTAAGTTCCTTAAAAATCTCTAGATTGTTTTCATACGAGTTCAAATAATTTCTTGCTTTATAGTAATGTGGGGTTAAAAACAAATGCTTAACTCCCTGATTATTCAAGTTTTCAATGATGTCCATGGCTTCTTTAAAATCCCTGACGCCATCATCAACAAAAGGAAGAATGTGCGTATGAATATCAATCATGATGCTTATTCCTCATCATCTTTATGATAATAATAATTGTATCCATAGCCTGTTAATTTAGGATCAACATTGGCAAATACTGACCCTAAAACATGAGCATTTGCATCTTGTAACTGATCTAAACCAACTTTTGCATCTTCTTTTTTTGTTTGATTATATGCAACAACATATAAGACACCATCGGCAAGTTTTGACACTGCAAAAGGATCTGTAACAGATAAAACAGGTGGTGAATCTACGACAATCACATCATAGATTGTTCTTAGTTTTTTAATCAAATCCTCGGTCTTTTTAGATTGTAGAATAATATGAGGGCTTGATAAATGTTGACCAGATAAAATTAAATCAATGCCTGAGGTATCCTGAATAATAATGTCTTCTAAAGGTTTATCATTCACAATATAATCATAGAAACCAAGATCATTGGCTTTTTTAAAAGCGCGATGAATCTTTGGCTTTCTCAAGTCAAAATCTAAGATGATGGTTTTTAATCCTTTTTCAGCATAGACAGCGGCCAAATTAATGGCTGTTGTTGTTTTACCATCTCTTGGTGTTGGTGATGTTGTTTGTATCACTTGCATTTTATCATCGATGCTTTGCATGCGAATATTCAGTTCTAATTTACGATATGCTTCAGCTTCAGGAGAATTTGGCGTTTCTATAACGACGTTTTTATATTCAAAAAATTCCATTATTCGACAACCTTTCTTTCTTTAACCGTACCAGGTACTGAGGCTAAAACTTTGATTTTTAAATGTTTTTCAAGTTCTTCAGAAGATTTAAACTTGTTGTTAAAGACTTCTTTAATAAAGACAACACCTAAGGCTAAAATTCCTCCAAGTATCACACTGATAGCGATATTTAACACTTTATTAGGAGATGAAGGATTTACAGGCTCAGTCGCGAAATCTAAAGGGATTAAACGATTTTTTAAATACTCAGATTCAAAACTTGCATCGTAAGTTCCATCTGCTATTTCTTGGGTGTTTTGAATCAATTGATTGGCGATTGAAGATGCCAACTCAGGCGATTCATTTTCGACCTCAAGATATATGATTAATGCATCTTGAGAAGTAGAAATAGAAATGCTATTTTTTAATGAACCAATGGATATGTTTTCTAAATCTAAATCATCAATGACGCTGTTTAGTACACGATCTGTTAACATAAACTCTTCAGTGGTTCCTTTGAGGCTATTGGCAATATATAAAGCTGATTGTTCACTACCAACATTTTCACCAACATCCACTTGGATCATCACTGACGCATTGGCTGTATAAGCAGGTGTCACAACCACATAAGTATATACAACACCTAGAACAATCACCCAAAAAGTGATAATGACAATCAATGCGATGTTATTCCAAATGATATTAAACAATTCTTTTAATGAAATCCCCTCTTCTTCAGGGACTTGATTTTCTACAAATTCATTCATTCATAATTCTCCTTTTAAGTATGATATCGTTATTATATTATACAATAATCCCTTTATAAAAACAATAAAGGGACATAAAATTAAAACTGAGATAAGCCAATAATTAAGGCAATAAATCCAAAGACAAGATTATAGATATAAAACATTCTAAAGTTACCTTTTCTTGTGAAAATAAAAATAACTTTCAAAGCATAAAGTGTCCCGAAAAAACTCACAAGCATGGCAATGAAATAATAAAAATACATCCATAAATTACTTGTATCAAAATCAAGCAAGGCTTTAATGTCAATGAGTCCGTATACGATAGAAACCAATATGGTACCAATCGAAATCGGTATATACATCAAAATAGAAAAAGTTAAAGATGTTTCATAAGACAGTTCTTTTTGAGTACCAGCCGCTGTTGTAATGGCCAAACGACTGACGCCAGGTATCACTGAAAACAATTGAACCAAACCAATATACCAAGCTTTTTTTGTGGTCACCTTGGTATTGGTAAACATATCCGTTCGTTTTCTTGAGGCAAACAAAACTGTCGCAGTGATTAATGCGCCTAAGCCAATAACAATCAATGAATAAGCACCAAAATTAATATCTAATGATGTATATATCACACCCAAAACACCAATTGGAATGATCGCAATCACAATGCTTTTCAAATACTCAACAGACTTTTTATTCTTCTTATCAACCTCTTTTTTAACAAGGTTGTCATAGGATTCAACCAACAAACGTTTGATCTCTTTTTTCATGTAAATAATAATGGCTGATAAAGAACCTATGTTCACAACCACTAAAAAGAAATTATTATATTCGAATTGATCGTTGGTCACCGATTGAAAAAACGAAACCAAGCCACTCGATGACACCGGTAAAACTTCAAAAAATCCTTGAATGATGCCGTAAAATATGTAAAGTAATAATTCAATGATGTTCATTTCATCACCCATCCTTAAGCTTATTTGTTTTTTACACTATATATAGTAACAATGCAAAAACACTTGCGCCAAAACAATAATAAGAAAAATATTTTAATTGCCCTGACCTAAATATATTAAAAATCAACTTATAGGCGATATAGGTTGCGACCATAGCGCCTAAAAAGGCTAGCACATAAAAAAACATATCATTTGACTGAAATGATGTTGCTTCACCTTCTATGATATCATAAAACATCAACAAAGTAGAACCAAGCGATACTGGAATATACATAATAAATGAAAAATTCAATGCTGTATCAATACTTCGACCTCGTCTTAGGGCGGTTGAACTGGTCATACCAGACCGAGAAACACCTGGTAATAGGGCAATCGATTGACCAATACCCATCAACAAAGCATCTAACCAGCCTATCTGATCTTTTTTTGTTCTGAAAGGTTCAAAGCGGGTAATATAAAACAAGACCGTGGCTGTCAATAATAAGCCGATACTAACCAATAACAATCCATGGGTTAAAAGCGCACGATTGATGGTGTCTTCAAATAAAAAGCCTATCAAACCTGCAGGAATAGTCGCAATCAATATTTTAGACATAAAGAAAAACTCTTCTTCATATGTCTTTCGCAAGGACTTCTTAAAAATATATACAAGAAAACCTTTAATTAATCGCAATAATATTTTCCAATAAATGATGATAAAGGTAATCAAAGAACCAGTATTGACCAAAATCAAAAAAATGATGCTGTCGGTAAAGTCAACACTCATAATACGTTTAAAAATCTCAACGTGACCACTTGAAGAGATTGGCAAAACCTCTGTGATCCCTTGGATAATTCCCAGTAATAAATACTTTATAGCATTCAGAACATTCAAAATGACATCACACTCCAATTGTTATTGATAGAGTCATTTTATACTATTTGCGTTAATTTTTCAATGACATCAAAAAAAAGAAAAGTCATAATGACTTTTCTTTACTCAGTAATTATAATTCTGTCACCCATAAACCATGAATATTGCAATACTCATAAACCTTTACAGCTTGATCTAAATCAACTGTAAATTCAGCTTGTGGCTTGTCACCAGGCTCAAACGTTTTAATTTGATATCTGTCACCGTTTTCAATAAAAATCCATTGAATATAATGTTTTTCTAACATTGGATGTTCAACAGAACCAATCTTTACAGATATCTTGTCCTCACCAATTTTCTCGACAACTGGTAAATGTTTCTCATTGCCTTCTTCTTCAGTCTTTGGTTCTAGTAGAATCATTGGTTGTTTACAGCAGTCTAATGGTGAATCAACTGGGTATGTGTAGCAAATTCTATCACACACTTCGCAATAATAAATATTCATTCAAAACCTCCTTGTTTGATAGTTTCATTTTATCACAAGAAAATAATAAATCAAAGGTCCTCAAGCATATATTATGATTAATTCACCCTTCGCTTGCCACGAACCATTAGAATGATGAACATGGTTAAACAATATAATAAGGTACCAAACAAGGCAATGAAAACAAATAGATTTTCATTTTCTGTACCATATGCCAGTGATGGCAACATTAATATAGCCAATAATGGCAAGGCCATGGTAATGGCTGTTGCTGAACCCATGGCCAGCTCATCAGCCACTGGTGTTTCTAAATTGCGATCAATGCCTTTTAAAAGGGCAATACCGGTTGATGCAACACCTGTTAACATGCCAAATAAACCAACAAAATATTCATCATTATATTGCGTGTATACTTTTTTGGTCACATACCATACATAAAGCACAGTCACTAAAGCACCCACTGTTGTGATGGCCAATAATAACCATCCATACTCTCTTAAGAAGCCAAAAGTAATGGTCAATACAGCACCAGTAATCATGAAGTTAAAGAACAAAGAACTTAGGTTTGATAAGATATAATCGTTTTTAGCAAAGCTCATATTGAGACCTTTTTTCTCAGTGAACTTTAAGATAACCTTAAACAATAATGAGTAGAAAATACCAATGATGAAGTTAAAGCCAACCAATAAACCAAAAATGGTTTCTCCAATACCACCAAGTGGCATTAATATTTTATTTAACAAGAACAAGGTCAACCACACCATACCATATATTAATGATATAATAACCACTTGTACGGTTAAACCATCTATAACATTGAACTCTTTGACAGTATCTACTTCAATGGTGGCTTTATACAATGACTGATCAGAAAAATCATTTTTATGTACAACACCACGTTTTCGTGAAATCAGGTTAATTAAAATAATACCAATTGACCCACCAAACAAGAAACCAACCACTGCATATGATGCACCTAAAGCCGCAGACGTTGCTTCAACGCCTGTAAGCATTTCAGTCCAGTTTCTTGCAAAACTTGTTGCTAAACCAGGTCCTTGTCCAAAACCAAGAGGTAAAAGCATACCTGCCGCAATCGATTTGTCTCCAAAGAACAATAAGACCATCAAAATACCAATAAAGCCTTGTAAGGCATAGGTAGAGGTAATAATCATACCTGTTGACCAAATTTTCTTTTTATTTTCTGCAGGTCCCTTGTCTTTCAATGTCAAGGTAATAAATCCAAGCGCCAGCATATGATAGACAATGGTCACCATCACATTAGCATCTACATGATAAGATCCTGGTATGACAGCATCTGAAAACAATAGTCCGACAAATCCACCCAATAAAGCAGATGGCATAACGACTTTTCTTAAAAAGGGTACTCTTGTTTTTAAGGCCTTTCCTACAAATAATAATACTCCAATTAATAATAGATAAATCATGACTCCCCAATCATCCATTTAATTCACCTTCCTTTAAGTAATTTATGGCATCATAGACCAACATCGGGTCTTCGAGCTTAAACAAATATGTTGATTTTTTATAATCAAAAGAGATTTCTCTTTTTCTTGTCAAGGTTAAACCATCAATTTTCTCAATATCAAATCTGGTTTCTTCATCTCTATTTTGAACAAAAACTGCCTTAGTTCTTGCATGTACTTCCATATCTACATGTCCTAATGGTTTGGTTTCATAATTCCTCATATCTACTTTATCCATTGTACCAGATGTGAAGATGACATGTTCTAAGATTTGAGGTAAGTGTTCTTTTTGACGTCGATCCCATTCAACCAAATTATCAAAGTCTAAACCTGATATCAATGTATATGCATTGAAATGAGCGATTTCTCCACAATGTTCACAATATATTGAATTATCTTTGGTAGAAATGGTTTGATGCTTATGGCATTTAGGGCAATAATAAATGTAGGCTTCTAAACCTAATGCCCGTTTCTTTGGATGATAGAGATGTTTCTCTTCCCTATTCCAATCAAAATCATTAAATTGAATGGCTTTTACCAAACGTTCATAAATGTCTTCTTCAGAATAGTTTTGTAATTCTTCACCCTTAAATAATGTGTAATATTCCATATCGATTAAGCCACGTTTTGTTTCTTTTTCTCCCCAACGTGGTTTGGTTAAATAAGCACCATGGGTTTTCACAAACACAACATCAATTTTAAATTTCTTAAAAAGTTTTACTGTAGAAAAAGGAACATGACTTTCTTTACCAAAGAAAGAAGAGTTTCCTTCAGGAAAAACCATAATGCCTCTTCCTTTTTTGATGATGCGCATCATTTCTCTTAAGGTCGCTATATCAATCTGTCCCTTCCGTTTAGGAATAGAATATATGACCTTGGTTAAAATATATTTCATTTTTGGGTTAGTAAACATAAATGCATTGATGATAGGAAAAGGATACTTCTTTAAAAACATGGCATGAATCAATCCATCTTCTAAAAAAGAATGGTTTCCAACCAAAAAATAGGCATCTGTTCTTTTAGGATTAAAATCGTTAAATGATACCCTAATTTTGAACTTCAATCGATAATATAATTTCACCAATTGCCGAATGAAGAATATTTTTATTTTGTTCATCATATCACAGCCTTTAAAGAAATTATAACATATATCAAAAAAATGAACATGATTTTTTTCTTGGTAAACATGAATAGTAAATATTTCATTTTTTAAAATATATGTTTCAAGAAAAAAGACTTAGTTTTTTGAGCAAAACTAAGTCCAATGTTCATTTCATATATTTTTTTAATATGTTCATAATTTCATCTGTTTTTTCTAAGTAAGAACCATCTTCTAATGATTCTCTGACACATGTTTCTAAATGCTGTTCAAGGATCTGTAAATTCGCTCTTTTTAATAAAGCTTCAACGGCCAAAATTTGTTGAGCGATATCTACACAATAACGATCTTCTTCCGTCATGCGAATCACCGCTTCAATTTGACCTTTAGCGGTTTTTAATAGGTTAATAGAATGTTGATGATTATGTTTCATGGACAACCTCCATTGACTTATTTAAATTGACTTTTTTTAGTCTTAATGAGTTGTAGATGACATTCAGAGAACTCATTGACATGGCCGCTGCACCAATCATTGGATGCAATAATCCAAGCATGGCAAATGGGATAGCTACAGCATTATAAAACCAAGCCCAAAAGTAATTCTCTTTAATTTTTCTAAAAATGGCTTTTGATAATTCAATGGCTTGTAGTATGGTCTTGATTTCTCCACGAACCAAGGTAACATCAGCCGCTTCAATGGCCACATCTGTTCCTGTTCCTATGGCAATACCAACATTGGCTTGTTTCAAGGCAGGTGCATCATTGATACCATCACCAACCATAGCGACCAAACCATATGTCTCTTGTAAGCGGATAATTTCATCAACCTTACCATCAGGCAAGACATTAGCTATCACATGACGAATACCAGCTTTTTTTGCAATGGCATCGGCTGTTCGCTGATTATCCCCTGTAATCATTGCTGTTTGAATACCAATGTGTTCAATGGCTTGGATGATATTCTTAACATTAGGCTTTAAAGCATCAGCCACTGCAATGACCCCAATGGCCTGATCTTTATGACCAACCAACATGGCTGTCTTTGCTTCTTCTTCCAAACGAATCATATCTTCTTCGTAAGATTGATACCCTATGCCATGATTATCGAATAATTGCCTGTTACCAATAAAATATCTTGAACCATCTAAGTCCCCTTGAATACCATGGCCAACGATGGCTTCGAAATTTGAAAGTTTCATTAAAGAAATATTGTTGGATTTGGCTTTATCTAAAATCGCTAAAGCCAAGGTGTGTTCAGAACCTTTTTCTAAAGACGCAGCGATTTTTAAAACATCGTCTTCTTTACCTATCACATCTGTCACAACTGGTTTTCCTAAAGTCAGTGTTCCTGTTTTGTCAAAGGCAATGACTTTAATATCTTTAAAGGTTTGAACTGCTTCCCCATTGCGAATTAAGATACCCTTTTCCGCACCTAGTCCACTACCAACCATTAATGCCGTTGGCGTTCCTAGGCCTAAAGCACATGGACAGGCAATGACCAATACAGCTGTTGCAGTTACAAAGGCCAAGCTTAAGGCTGATTGATCTGTATTAATCCAAGGGAAAATGCCTTCAAAAGCTTGCATGATATTTAAATGAAAACCAGTAAACAAATTAAAAGAAATAAAGGTTAATACAGTTAAGACCATAATGGCCGGTACAAAGTATCCAGTAATCTTATCAGCAAATGCTTGTATAGGTACTTTTGAGCCTTGACATGCTTCAACCAGTTCAATAATTTGAGCCAAAAAGGTATCTTGACCAACCTTGGTTACCTCAACTTTTAATAAACCTTGCTTATTGATGGTTGCGCCAATGACTGTATCACCAACGGTGCGCTTAACTGGCATAGATTCACCTGTCGCTAATGATTCATCGATTGTTGATGTACCTTCAATGATTTTTCCATCTGTCGGTATTTTCTCACCTGGTCGAATCACCATGATATCGCCAACACTTAATTCAGATGTCAGTATTTCAACCTCTTCACCATCCACGATAATTTTGGCTGTTTTTGCGCCAAGTTCAATTAATTTTTTGATGGCTTGAGAAGCCTTACCCTTGGCCCTTGATTCTAAGTATTTTCCAATCAAATGGAAAGTCATAATGGTCGCAGCCATTTCAATAAATGTCGTAATCGGCATAAATAAGCCCATAAGACCAATCAAGTATGGAGGTAAAGATCCCAAGGATACAAGCACATCCATATTTGGTTTTAGTGCTTTCAATGACTTAAAACTCGCCTTATGGACATGTGAGCCCAATACGAAAACAACTGGAAAGGCAAGAATGGCTATAATTAAGGTATAGCCTGGTATGGTCAAAGCAAACATATCTAAGACCATTAAAATCATGATGATTGATGTTAAAAAGGCTGCTAAAAACATGGTTTTCTTTGCTTTTTGCATCTTTAAAACATCAGGATCAATCTCATCAGAAGCTTGTTCTAAAATGATATCATAACCAATATCTTGTACTTTCTTTTTAATTTGAGATAACTTCAATTTTTCTTGATTGTATGTTAGGTGCATTTGATCAGTCGCAACATTGACATGTACATCATCTACACCATCTAAACCTCTAAGGGCTTGGTCAATATTGGCTGCACAAGATGCACAAGACATACCTTCAACTCTCAGTTTAACTTTCTCTTGACTTTGATGGTCTATGCTCGCATCATAACCTGCTTGCTGGACAAGCTTAATCACATCGTCTTCAGTGATTTTTCTTTCATCAAACTCAACCATGGCTGTGTCATTGGCCAAGTTCACATGTGCTTTTTTAATGGCGTCGTCTTGATTCAAAAATGAATCGATGGTATTTGCACAAGTCGCACATGACATACCATCGATTTTTAATTTGACTTTTTTCATTCTTTTATCGATGCTTCATATCCGAGTTTTCGAATGGCATTCATAATTTCATCATCATTGGTTACTTTTTCATCATAAGACGCAACCACACGACTCATTTTAAAATGCGCATCCACATTCTCGACACCATTAATATTTGTTACAACACGTTTGACACTATTTTCACAACCTGGGCATGTCATCCCTGTGACTCTATATTCATTTTTTTTCATAATTCCACTCCTTCTATACCCCCTATAGGAGGGGTACATCTTTATTATAACATATAGATATTTTAATTCAAATAAAATAGCGATACATAATGTATCGCTATCATATATATATTATTAACTTACATACCAATCATAAATTGGGATAAAGCCATGATAAAGTTATTAATATTGGTTCTTTGAACTTCTGTCAAGTCTGTGTAATCATAATCTTTAATAAGATTTGCTTGATCAGATAAATCTGAAAAATACTGAGTCAAATTCGTTTCGAAATCATTAATATCTGTCGTTGTTAAATTAAATTCAGCCATCACTTCTTGATCAGACATGACTAGAACAACTTCATCGATGATTGCATCAATATCTGTTTCAATGTCTTGATAGATATCTAAGAAGACATTAGCCCCAAGGATTGATACAGCATACATGGCATTTTCATCTTGAAGATCTAAGTAAGATTCAAATTGGCTAACATAAGTTTCATCAACCATTGTGTCCATGATTGTTTGCATGATATTTAATTGGTTGGCAGCTGTGTTATTAAAACCACTTTGCATGGTTTCAACAATTGACATATAATCATCAAGACTTTCTTCTCCAGTGACCATACCTTCTACCATGACTTGTGCCAATGCTTGAGTCATCACAGCATTTAAAGATGCTTGATATTCTTCAACAGTCATATCTTGTAACATTGGGTTCAACAAGGCTGTGACTTCTCGGTAAAGATCAAAACCAGCTTCTTGGGCTGAAGGTAACTCGTCGTTGCTATCAACCGATTCTGCAGGAACAATTAAACCATAAGTATCTAAATTACTTTGAGTATAAGTCTCTACAAGTGATGTTTCAGTCAAGGTGAATCGATACATGTCATGTTCACCTGATTCTAAATAAGCATCCTCTTGATAAACATTCACACCATTAACATCTAAAGTGAACGAATAATTTCCACTTTCATTTGGACTGAATCCTCTCACGATGACATAATATTCACCAGCTGGAATTTCAGTTGCGATGGCAAAATTCAATGAGAAGCTATCATCATTTTCAGCAATGACATCCATGTAACCAGAATTTTGAACACTCATAAATGTAAAGAGGGCATCAATCACTGCATAATCACTGGCAATAATATCATCTAATAACTGATTAAAGTTATCATTCATCATCTGACCCAATACTTGATAGTCTTCGAAACTAAAGTTTTCTACCACAAAGTTTCTAATTTCAGTGGCAGCATTAGGATCTTTTTCTTGATCAGACCAGGCCAAAGCTTGGTTATAAGTTGTCATCAAGTTCATGACTTGATATTCAGTAAACATAAGTTCTTGTTCTTCTTCAGTCAACACATTGTTCATTTCACTGATTAAGGTTTGATTGTTATCAATAAAAGCATCTAAGAAAGCAATGTTTTCTATAATTAAAGCTTTTCCATTTTCCATAGAATCATTGGTCATCATATCCAAGTAAACTTGAATATAATCTTCATCCATTGCAAGTAAAAAGTTAAAGAATAACTCTATAGACATTCTTGATGTCGCTGATTGTTTTGCTACAGGAATGATAGACATATCAACTGCATCTTCTGCAACAATACCAGATAAGGCCATCAAGGTTGAGTTCATCAATATGAAATCATCCAATGAAGGTAAATTATCCTTGAAATTATTGACCAAATCATTTTTAACTGAAACCAATAGAGCAGCGTTCATATCTGATGGTGTTTCTGCTTCAGACATGGTTTCGATATTTGCTATTAATTCTTGATCAATGCCATCTTGTACAGTCATGAAATACTCCACAAGAATCATAATAGAACGAACAGCTTCTTCATCATTGTTTTCTATAAAGTCTAGTAAAGCTTCCATTTGGTCAATATCATTATCATAATTGTAATAATAATAACATTCAGATGTATAATGATCTTCATAACGACATGTACCATTGACTGCATTCATATAATCAAGTTGTTCTTGAATCATTACTGGTAACTCAGTTTTAATAATTGAAGAAACTAAGGCTTCAATCATTTCAATATCCATGTTGTCCATCGATGTATCGAAAACACCATAAATGTCGCTAACATCATTCATATTAGACGCATTTTCTAAGTTTTGAACTGATGTCATCATTGTCTCTAAATCATCGGCAGTCATACCTTTATTTGCCAATTCATTGGCAAAAGCATCAGGATCTTGAACATCCATGTTATAAGTAGACATTGAAAGTTTCAACTCAGCAACAACGGTCTCTCGATTGGCCAAATATGCAAGGGTTGTAGACATATTTGAATCTCTATAACCAGCATCTGATATGGCTTTGACAGTAAAGACAATACGATCTCCTTCAATATCAGAGAAATCAAAGCTCGTCTCACTAACTTCTGCTTCGAACACACCATCTACATAGACATTGTAAGCATCTGCATGTTCAACAGCATCCCAAGATAAACTCTTGTTTGTATCATCAATTGTTAAATTCACTGGCATATCAAGTTGTTCAGCCAATGTCATAGTCTCAGTCGGATTCGTAGAATTACCACCACAAGCCACGATACCAAGCGCTAAAAATAAACTAAATACGATTAAAAATAATTTTTTCATTGTATCACCTTTCTTTGAGATATATGTATTTTTTTCATTATGTTCTCCATGTATGAAATATATCTATCATATATATTATATACCAATTTAAATATTCTGCAATCGGTTCTTCTAAAAAGAATCAAGTGTTTATTAAAAAAAGAATAAACAAAATTGTTCATTCTTTAGGTTTGATTTTACATTTAACATGATTGGCTTCATACCTTAACCATATAAAACCTAACAAGAGCAATAAAAGCGCGATCAACTTATAAGGTAAGCCAGCCAGTGGCAAGGCAGCGACCGCAAAGGTAATACCTATGGTTGAGAAAAAGGCAATCACACAAGGGGTACACCCATAGGTTAACATGCCGAATAAAAATGCAAAACCAGACATAAAGGTTCCTTTACCTTCTCGTCCAGTCAGTCGAACGAGGGCTGTTGATATATTCCACATCAAAGCACTTAAAAAGGCCATAATGAAATTTAAAACAATATTTCCAATAACCAAATACAAACCATAATCAGTCATCATTTGCGTATAACCAATATTTAATTGGTCTAGTAAAAAGTACAAACCAGAAAACAAAACAAATATAATAGACCCTTGAAGTAAATATTTTTTCTCTGTTTGCATCATCATAATTGTTTTAAACATGTCTATCACCTCTTTATAATCATAGACATTATAACATAAATCATCTATAAAAAAGAACGATTTGCAACAAATCGTTCTTAATAAAAGTTAAGTTACGATAGAATCATCATGCATCAAAATTGAGAAGATAATATGTTTTGATAAAACAATCCTTACTAAGCATTTAAGATTTGATTCAGCTCATCAATTCTGTTTTGTAAGATTTTCTTTTCTTCTACTAGGTCTTCTTTACTTGGGTTTGTGGCATCATATCTATATGCAAAACCACGGCAGTTTCCATGATGATAAAATTGATCTTTGACACGACACAAGCCTAAACCGCGACCTGATAACGGCCCTAATCCTCTTGGACCTTTTGCATTTCTTCCTGGCATAATATAAACTCCTTTCTTGACATATGTCAATAATTACACTTATATTATACCACTGATTTGTCATCTGTCAAGCATTTAAAAAAGATGCTCTATGAGCATCTTAATCTTCTTTTCTAATAAAAGGCATAGACATACACCTAGGACCACCACGACCTCTTGATAATTCACTTGAAGGCATTTTATGAACAATCACACCTAATGATTCAAGCAAATCATTGGTGATATGATTACGTTCATAAGCAATGACTTCCCCTGGGCGAATAACAATGGTATTGGCACCATCATTCCATTGCTCACGATCACCTGCAACAGAATCATCACCACCACAAGAGATTAAAGAGATGCTTGTGTGTAAGTACTTGGATAATATTTTATCTAATTTATCTTCGATCGGTGTCACTTTTAATTTATGATTTTTAGCTTTGGTAATGGCATAGGCACGAATGGTTCTTTCTAGATCATTATGAACCAAAAACTTATCAACATCAACTTGTGTAAAGACTGTATCCAAATGCATAAAGGCACGCTTCTTTGGTATATCAAAAGCAAGGACTGTTTCAAAGTTGGTTTGGTCTTGGTAAAAGATATTTTTCGCCAAACGCTCAATTGCTGCTGGATGTGTTCTTTGAGACACACCTACAGCCAAGACCTTATCCGATAAAACCAAAATATCTCCGCCTTCAATGGTTGCATTAAGTTTGCGGTTATAATAAAGTTTGATGTCTTTTTTATAGACTGGATGATGGTTGAATATATATTCTCCATAGATTGATTCTCTGGCCCTGGTTTGTGAATACATCTTTGATAAAACCACACCTGAACCAATGACAGCAAAAGGATCTCTTGTAAAGTAAAGATTTGGCATTGGATCAGAAATAAATGGATAATCACGGATGTAGTCTGATAAAGTCCGCTTGGTAAAATTAGGCACATCAGTTTTTCGTATCCCTGCCATGGTGACTTCAATCATTTCCTTGGTAGAATCAAAAGAATTTAAGTATTCTTTTGTGATGGTTTTTAAAGTCTCGCTGGTAATATTGGCTTCATTGATAAATTGATCGATAAAGGCATCTTTAATGCTTGGATCTTGATCAAGGGATTCTTGAACAAGATCAACAAGGTACAAGACTTCTACACCAGCATCTTTGAATATTTGTGCAAATGCATCGTGTTCTTCCCTTGCTTTGTCCAGCCATGGTATATCATCAAACAACAATGACTTCAGCCATTTTGGCGTGAGGTTTTCAAGTTCTTTGCCTGGTCTATGTAATAATACTTTTTTTAGTTCTTTGATTTCAGAATGTACATTCAAAGGACTCATTCTTTGCCTCCTTATAGGTCAATGGGTTCAAATTTTGCAGTAAAATGTCGTAAGATTGGTGATTCATAAGTGAATTGTAAGCCTTGAATTTTCTTACGTCTTTTGTAGACTTTAATCATTGAATCAGCCACATATTTTAAGTGTTCAAATGTATAAGTTCTTCTAGGAATAGTTAAACGTAAAAATTCTTTTTCAGCTTTTAAATTTTCACCCGTATCAGGATCTCTACCTAGTAATAAAGAACCAATTTCAACACCACGGATACCACCCTCTATATATAATTCATTACAGACAGCTTGGGCTGGAAATTGATTATATGGGATATGTGGTACCATGGCACCACAATCAACAAATACAGCATGTCCACCCGTAGGATATTGAATGGGTATGCCAGCATCTTTTAATAAATCGCCAAGATATCTTACTTCATCAATTCGATATCTTAAGTAATCTTCTTCTAAAGCTTCTTCTAAGCCAACAGCCAAGGCATCCATGTCTCTTCCCGACAAACCGCCATAAGTTGGAAAACCTTCCATCGGTATGAGTCTGACTCTGGCTTTATCAAATAAATCTTTATCATCTTTAATGGCAATCAATCCACCAATATTCACCAATCCATCTTTTTTTGAACTCATTAAAAAGATATCTGCTAGGGCAAAGGCTTCTAAAGCAATGGCTCTAATAGATCGATTTTGATAGCCTTTTTCTCTTTGTTTAATAAAGAATGCATTTTCAGCATATCTAGCACCATCAATAACAATAGGAATATGGTGTTCTCTAGCAATATGGTTAACCGCATGCATATTCTTCAAAGACACAGGTTGTCCACCCGCTGAATTATTGGTAATGGTCATTATGATGGCAGCGATATTTTCCTCGCCTTTTTCCTTAATAATTGCTTGTAATTTTTCTAAATCAAAATTACCTTTAAATGGATGATCATTTTCTAAGTCAAAACATTCTTTACAAGCGCAATCAATGGCACGTCCCCCAGCAAGTTCAACATGGGCTCTGGTCGTATCAAAATGAATATTTGATATGACAAACATCCCTTCACGTTTAATCAATTCTGGTAAGATGATTTTTTCAGCACCTCGTCCTTGGTGTGCTGGAATCATATACTTATAGCCAGTGATGTCTTTAACAACTTTTTCTAAACGATAAAAACTCCTAGATCCAGCATAGGCTTCATCCCCTTGCATCATGGCTGACCATTGGAAATGGCTCATGGCCCCAGTCCCTGAATCTGTGAGTAAATCAATAAAAACATCTTCACTTTTTAACTGAAAAGGATTATAACCAGCCTCTCTTAAACGATTGATTCTTTGATTTTTTTTAATGAGTTTAATAGGTTCCACCATTTTAATTTTATAGGGTGGGATTTGATATTGATTCATGAAATAGTCCCTTCTATATGTGATATTGACAATAAACATTATACACGATAAAAGCGCTTTCGTAAATGGTTAATGGTTTAAAAAAAGCTTAACCTTGAAGGTTAAGCTTTAAATATTAAAATATGGCATGATATAGGAAATAAGTCGCCGTCGTCATGGCGGAAGATAAGAATGTTCCCCATAAGATATCAACAACTGTCACCTTTAAAGGCCAAGCTTCTAATGTGGCTAGATTGGTTAAATCATAGGTTGCATATGTCATGAAACCAAAGACAGCACCTGCCAATAAGGCTTTGCCAAAATTCGCAGATTCAATGCCTTGATACGTGAAGAAAACTACACCTACTATAAAAATGAGATAAAAAATACCAGCCGCAAGAAAATTAGGTCTCTCTGCCATTAAATGGCCAATATTATTTTTGTAAAAGTTTCTAGCGACCAAGCCTAACCAGATGGCATCTATGGCCAAAAATACAATAAAAGCAATTAAATACATTTTCATAAAATTTGCTAAATTCATTGGTTATCCTCCTTGACTTGTTTCATTTGCTCAACATAGTCTTCAATATTAAATTTACGTTTTAAACCCTTATCATTCATATACCTTAGCTTACCGAAAATATCTCGTTCAGTCCACGCACGGTCATGTTTTCCAAAACACCACGCGACACCTGTATAAGAATTGGGTGTCAAGCCATCATAGAAATAATGGTTGTTTAAACTTAAGGCAATGTCATAAGCTTGTCTATAAGTTTTTGACCATTCTATGATTTTTTTGCACCAATACATACGCATATATGAATGCATTTTACCTAAGAAAACCATCTCCATCATGGCGGCGTTAAAATAAGGATCATGGGTATTGAACTTAAGGTAATCTTCTTTTGTATAAAGATATTCACGCTGATCTTCAAGATGTTTCTTCATAGTTTGATAGGCCCATTTTTCAGTCATCGACTCAAAATCGTCATAACCTTTATTATAATATACAAAGTTATAGGCCAGTTCTCTTCTGACAATAAGTTCTTCAATAAAATCTTCCTTTTGTTGACTATCTATGGGCTGGACCTTATGGTATATGGTCACTGGTGAAATGAAACCATATTTTAAATATGGACTTAATCCTGATGTCAAATCTAAGGAAGGATCATTATGATCATCATAATGTTCTAAACGTTCATCGATAAATAATTGTAATTGGTCCATCGCTTCTTCTTCGGCCTTAGAGATGCTTGCATCAGTTAATACTTCATGTTCAAAATCATCCAATTGATGATTGATTTTAGGTCGAATGGTTCTAGCGGCATATTCTTCTTTGTCTGAAGCCACCACCACAGGTACAAATACATTGACTTCGACCTCAATTAAAATCATATCTTGGTCATAGGCCATATCTTTAAGTGTTTTTAATATGTCAATATCAAATTTTAAATAAGATTTATCAATAAATATGGTATGAACATCATTGATGTGTTCTTCCAATGATTCATCACGTTTTACCAATGATACATGATCAGAAAAATCCCCTAGTTTGTCTATTAAATCATCAGAAAACTGGTAAAAAAACTCAAGATTTCTTTCATTGCTTTCATATGGTTCAATTAGGATGATGAAGAGTTCACATTCATGTTTTTTTGCATACTCATATGCTTGAAAGAGTGTATAATTATTGCGGATTCTAAAAGCTTTATGCATGATGTATAGGACTTTTCGACCATCATTTGACCCACTGACAATGACTTGATTTCTTTGACTAATTCGACTCATTTCTTAGGTGTCCATGGGAAAAATGCATTGGTTTTTTCTGCATAGTCTTCCCAACCTTCTTTTTTGCTCATTCGTTTTTCTAACATTGGTACCCCGCTGACAAACCTTAACAATAGCGTAATGGCGATTGGTGAAATAATAAAGGCAATTGGTGCATCAAATGCCAAGACAACAATAAAGATACCCCACCATAGGATGGCTTCACCAAAGTAATTTGGATGTCTTGTATATTGCCAGAGACCTTCCATCATAAGCTGATGTTTCTTGTTTTCTCTTGCGATAAAGTCTCTTAATTGTTTATCTGCAATCACTTCAAAGGCATAACCCATCAACCATATGATTAATCCTACGATCATGATCCATAAAGTAATATCCATGGTTGTTTGAAGCATATTCACATAAAACACCCCAAAACCAATCAAATACATAAAAACTGCTTGGAGCATAAACACTTGAAAAAAGGCACGTAATACAACCCATTTACCCCATTCTTCTCGCCATTTCTTATACCTAAAATCCTCTTCTTGAAAGGCGTTTCTTTTTAGAATATGGTAAAAAAGCCTTAGGCCCCAAAAACTGACCATGAGATTTAATATGATTTTTTCAATGGTAAGCACTGATGGATCCCCCAAAAAAAATAGAATCCATGCAGTTACAACAAAACCTAAGCCCCAGCCAATATCAACAATGGAGTTGTTTTTGATGGCTGTCGCCACCACAAAGAAAATCAAAAAATAAATAAAAATAATCAATAAAGCTGGAACTACAATTAAATCTGAAAATACAAAATCGAACATAAATGCCTCCTTTTATTTTCTGATATATCCAATGGCAACCGAACCCTTTCCACTATGGATAGCTGTTGCACTAGATACAACCGATTCATAAACTGGTGGTTTTCCAATGATGTCTGTAAACAATTGACGATATTCTTTTAATAATTCAGGATTTAAACAATGAATCAATGCGTACTCTTCTATGTCATGCTTTTCTAAATCTTTTTGTACATATTTCACAATTTTCTTGGTAATACCTTTTTGTGACAAAGCAAAACCAAAGGCAGATCCTTTCCCTTGATCACCCAAGGTCATAATTGGTCTAATACCAAAGAGCATACCGATTTTACCAACCGCTTTTGGTAATCGACCAGACATGGTCGCGTACTTAAAGGTTTCTAAACAAACAAGAATTTCTGTTTTTTGACGTTTTTCCTTGACCATGGCCACAATTTCTTCAGCCGACTTGCCTGCTTCTAACATCTCAACTGCATTCTTTACCAATAATCCTTGGCTCACAGAATTATTATAGGAATCAACCACATGAATATTTTTTCCTTTTTCTACAAGTTTGTCTGCTTCTATTTTAATAGACTTAAAGGTTGCGCTAAGTTTATCAGCGACCAAAATGACCACAATATTGTCATAATGCAACAATAATTTTGAGAATAAGTCATTCACATACTTAATGGTTGGTGTTGAGGTGGTTGGATACTCCAATCCAGCCTCAATCATATCAAATAATATGTCATTGTTGATGGTTAACTTATCATAATATGTAACTTCATCAACAGTGATATTCAAAGGAATGACTGCTACATCATGTTCTTTTAAATATGATTGGTCAATATCGGCAATGGAGTCAGTGACAATCACTGTATCTTTTTTACTTTTCTTAAAGGCGATGTCTTGAATCATATCATCTACTTTTTGAGATATGATTTGTCCAAATCGTTTCAACTCCTTAAAAACAAGTTCTGGTGTATCTGTGTGAATATGGATTCTAAACATATGCGATCCCATCACCACAACCAATGAATCTCCATAAGGTTTTAAGGCTTCTTTAACAACGTCTTCAGTTAAATCTTTATATTCAACCAATCCTTCTGTACAGTAACGATAGGCAATATCCTCTTCAAAGTCATGTTCAACTTCTAAATCAAGTTCTTCAAAATCAACTTGTTCTATGGTTTCATTATTGAAATAAGAGTTGATACCTTGTAAGAAGATCACAAAGCCTAAAGCTCCACTATCAACAACATTGTTCTTTTTTAGAACAGCCAATTGTTCTTTGGTTTTTTCTAGTGATAGTTCAGCCTTTTTAAAGGCATGTTTAAAATATTCTTTAACACTTTTTACCTTTTCAAGGATATGTTTGAGCCCATTGGCCCAATCTTTGATAACAGAAAGCATGGTTCCTTCAACAGGATTTGACAAAGATGAATAAACATGGCTCACACTTTCTAAGGCCATATGGGTAAACTCATCAATGGATACTTGATCCTTATTGACGGATGCCTTTCTTAATCCATTGACAAATTGTGCAAAAATAATACCACTATTTCCTCTCGCACCAACAAGGGCTGAGTCAGAAATTGACTCTAATGTCTCTTGAAAAGAATCACTGACCTTTGCTTCTCGGGAAATGGTTTGCATGGTATGCACTAAATTATTTCCAGTATCTCCATCAGGTACTGGAAAGACATTAATATCATTTAATAATCGTCTTTTTTTGACAACAAAATTGGTCCCATAATTAAACATTTGATATAAGTCTTGACCATTTAAATATTCCATTTAGACACCTCTTTAATCTTTGTTTTTGTATTGATATTATATCACAAAGACTTTTTGACTTCATCAATAAAGCATTATCTTAAAAAATAAAGCGTTCATTTTTATATTCTTTAATAAATATGGTATATTAATATTAGAAATAACTTAAGGAGGTTATGATGGAAAAAACAATGGAAAAAACAAGTTTTGAAAGTTTAAGAAGATTTAACATCAAAATGGGTGCACTTCATTTCTTACAAGGTATTGTCATGTTGATCTTGGCATTCACTGTTATTGAAGCTGCCGGTGTATATGCACCAACCATTACGGTTTCTTTCTTGGATTATGATCCAACCGTAGGTGGACTTGTTCAAGGAAGTAAAGATTTATTCGAATTACCATTTGCAGTATTGGTCGCATCATTCTTATTTTTATCTGCGATCGCACACGCAATCATATCATTACCTAAAAAAACATATAACATTTACGTCAAAGATTTAAAACAAGGTATCAATCAGTTTAGATGGTATGAATATGCCTTATCATCTTCAATCATGATTGTCTTAATCGCAACTTTATTTGGTGTCTATGATATTTCTACCTTATTGCTTATTTTCTTTATCAATGCTTCAATGAACTTATTTGGTTTATTAATGGAGAAAATGAATGCAGGTAAAGAAAAAGAAGACGTCAACTGGTTGGCATTCATCTTTGGATCAGTTGCTGGGATTATTCCATGGATTGTTGTTTTAATCCAAATGGTTTCAACACCAGTTGTAAGTGAAATCCCTGGATTTGTTTGGGCAATTGTTGTAGTATACTTTGTGGCATTCAATACATTCCCAGTCAATATGATTTTACAATACCTAGGTGTTGGGAAATGGAAAGATTACCTTTATGGAGAACGCGTTTACATCATCCTAAGTTTGGTGGCAAAAACCTTCTTAGCTTGGTTGGTATTCTTTGGAACAATGCAACCTCAATAAATAATAATACAAACAAAAAATGGAACAAAAAATGTTCCATTTTTTTTATTGTCTTTCTAATGCAATTTCACTTAATTGCGCAATTTGCTCATCTGAACCAACAACGATTAAACGATCATCAACACTCATTTTTTCATTGGCCTTTGGATTGAAGATAATCTTATCTTCTTCTCGCCGAATGGCCAAAACGATTAAACCGATATTATTAGAGATATCTGCTTGGCGCAGGGTTTTGCCAACTAACTCTGAATTTTTTTGAATGATGACTTCTTCCATATTAATTGACATATTTTTTGCATCAATGATATTATCAACAAAAAATTGAACATGGGGTGATATCATTAGTTGAGCCATTTTTTTACCACCGATTTCATCTGGTGAAACCAGACGATTGGCACCCGCTGACATGAGTTTCTTTTGTGTTGATTGATCATGGAATCTTGAAATGATATAAACATCTGGATTTAGTTGTCTAGTGGTTAAAACGATAAAAACATTTTCTGCATCACTGGCCAATGTTGAAATAAGGCCTTTGGCTTTTTCAACGCCGGCTTTTTGTAATATCTCTTCTTTAGTCGCATCACCAAGTAAATACAAAACATCTTCTTCATCTAATTCTTTGGTGGTTTCTTCATCTTTTTCTATCACAACAAAAGGGACATTTCGACGTTTGAATTGATTGACCACATTGATGCCAGTATCTCCAGCACCACATATAATATAATGATTTTCTAATTGACCAATTTGTTTATCCATTTTATTTCTCCTCCATACCGAACGTATATCTCCTTGACTAAAGAAATCAAAGACAACCTTTAATAAATAACCAACCATACCGATACTGACGATGATTAGAATAATGGTATACCATTTACCCAAGGTATCTAACTCAACAACTTCCTTATAGCCCACTGTTGATACCGTGATAATTGTCATATATAAAGCGCTAATGAGATTGATATCTAAAATAATCATATAACCGATGGTTCCAAACAATACAATCGCAAGCATGATTGAAATCCATAGGGCTATTTTTTTGATATTCATTAGACATCACCTCCACAAATGATTGATTCTAAATGTATGTTTAAATAATTATTCACCAATGATTTTAACCAGTACTCTTTTTCGTCTTTTACCATCAAATTCTCCATAGAAGATTTGTTCCCAAGGGCCAAAATCTAGTTTCCCCTGACTAATGGCACAAACAACTTCACGCCCCATAATGGTTCGTTTCAAATGGGCATCAGCATTGTCTTCAAAACCATTATGGTCGTATTGGTCATATGGTTTTTCAGGGGCTAATTTTTCTAGAAAGCGTTCAAAGTCTCTGTGCAATCCCGATTCATCATCATTGATGAAAACTGACGCAGTGATATGCATGGCATTCACTAAAACTAAACCTTCATTAATCTTACTTTCCTTTATACACGCTTGAACATCTCTTGTGATATTTATCAATTCTCTTCGGTTTTTTGTATGAAACCATAACTCTTTACGATAATGTTTCAAGATATCACCTCTATCAATATAATTATAACACATCTCATGTAAAGAAAATACAAGCCATATCATCAATTGGATTTCATTGGCTTGTAGCGGTTAGGATATATCATTTTAGCAATGGTTGTATATTTATTGATGAATGCACTTTTTTCTTCAGTGTAATGATCACGATGATGTTTATATTTTTTCATCAAGGAAATCTTTAATGTTCCGTAAGCTTGAGCAACATCAGGATGGTCTTGTAAGTAATCTCTAAAATAAAGTTCTTTATGGTCATTCATGATACGAACATGAATATGGTAGACCTGTTCTGAAAAGCCTTGTTCTGTATAACCCTTCATACAAAATATCGATGGGGCTTTGAAACCATCTTTCTTTGTTAGGCAAATATAGTCATTGTGTTTATCCATTAAAACCTTCACTTGATTCACATGTGATTCATCCTTAACTTCGACCAAAATATCAACAGTTGGCTTAGCTAAAAGACCATGTACGGATGTCGAGCCAATATGATTGATTCTCAGCACCAAATCATCTCCAAGGTAATCAAGAAGTCTTTGTTTTTCTTCCCGATACCAATACATGTATTTTGGATTATAAGGTTTTAAAATAATAGGGAAGAGTTGCCACAACTCTTCATTAGACATTTTAGATAGATTTTTAGACACTATGACTCCTTTAATAAAGATATTGTAACATTATCGGACATGACATTAAAGATGATATCCAAAAATACTATGGTTTTTTTAATTATATAAATATTTTTCCAATCCAAGTTCAAAAAAATACATTTTGAGTGATATTTTTCAATATAAGAAAAAAATTTATGGTCAATATGCCATATAGATGAATTTATTAAGATGATGACATGATATACTATAGATGAAGGGGGAAGGCAATGAAAGAACCCGATCAACAGGCAAAGACATTCAGCAAAAGAAAAAAAATCATAGTCGTCATTTTCGATATCTTAATATTTGTAGCAACCCTTATTACCATTCTTATGGACCTTTATGTCATAGCCTTTATATTCATTGTTTCATTGTTGATATGTGTCTTTATTAGTTTACGTATGTTTCCTTTAGATGTTTCATAGTATGGTTAAAAGCAAATAAACATTTATTTGATTTGAAACTTCATTTCATCCAGGTTTTTTTCTAAAATAAATCATTGTGACAGATTAAATTTCTTTTTCGACCGAATGAAATCTAACCCCTATCTTTTATTAAAAAGAACCACAAAATAAAGGAAAAGCATATCAACAATTTATCTTCATATCTTGCATATGATGAGTGCAGAAGAAAGCAAGGATACCCCGTGTATCCTTGCTTTCCTACTTGTTGAACTTTTTACATATGGCTTTTTCAATGTTATAATAGAGATAAATCAAACTTAAAGGAGCGTTTATGGACGGATACAAAAAAAATAGTATTTCATTAACTGGAGCCATTGGATTAGGTACAGGTGTCATGATTAGTGCAGGGATTTTCGCACTTACAGGACAAATTGCAGAGTTATCTAGTCGTTGGTTTCCTTTTATCTTTATTGCTGGCGCTTTTGTGACGGCCTTTAGTGCATATTCATATATTAAGTTTAGTCATCACTTTCCAAGTGCTGGTGGTATAGGTAAGTATTTGGTTGAATCCTATGGTAAGGGTGTTATTGCCTCTGTTTCAGCTCTGATGATGATTCTATCCATGGTCATTAATCAAAGCCTTGTTGCTAGGACCTTTGGGTCTTACACTATGCAATTATTTGGTGGCGCACCAAATGATTGGATTGTTCCACTTTTAGGGGTTGGATTATTACTTTTTTCTTTGATTGTAAACTTATCGGGTAATGCTTTTATTCAAACGTTCACATCCTTTATGTCTTTTGTAAAAATATTTGGTTTGTTGCTATTTTCCTTTGGTGGATTATATGCGGCAAAATTTGCTTTTGATTTATCAACCACAACACAAGAGGCACCTGATCCAACTGTATTTCACTATATCGGTGCAATCGCTTTGGCCATTTTAGCTTTTAAAGGTTTTACAACCATCACCAACAATGGTGATGAAATCAAGGAACCTAAAAAAAATGTAGCCAGAGCCATCATTATCTCTATAGCCATTAGCTTATTCATTTATTTATGTATTTCCTTTGCAGTATCGGGCACACTCAGTGTTTCAGAAATCATCGCTGCCAAAGACTATGCCTTGGCTGAAGCTGCTAAACCAGTCTTTCAAGGACTTGGTTTATGGTTCACAGTCATTCTAGCCATTCTCGCAACAATTACCGCAGTCATTGCCAGTGTTTTTGCTGTATCAAGATTAATCGCTATGCTTGCAGACATGAAAATGATACCCCATAAAGATATCAAAGAAAATATTAGGACACAAAAACAAACACTTTTTTATACAGTAGGTATTGCCATTATTCTCACAATTTTATTTGACCTTTCAAGAATCGCATCCATGGGTGCAATCTTATATATCACTATGGATATGGTCATCCATTATGGCTTATGTAGGAAAATGAAAGATAAAATATCAGCCAATAAAAAGATTATATGGGCAGCCTTAATTTTTGACATTATTATTTTAGGTGCTTTTGTTTATGTGAAACTCATGTCTGATTGGCTGGTTGTATTGGTGTCTGTCATGATTATCATTGCCCTTATTATCATGCAAAGCATCTTTATGAAACAAAAAACAACATCTTCTTGATTGGTGTGTGATTGAAATCACAGTGAAAAAAGAGAAGTTACTTTATAATCGTAATGAAGGAGGTTTTTCATGCAACATCAACATTTAAAAGATATAGAATCAAAAGTAAATATTCGAGGTATACAAACAAAGACTCTGGTTGACCACAAAAACGCAACCATAAAAAACCTAATATTAAAGCAAGGGGAAAAAATACCAAATCATCAGGTGCCAGTCGATGTCACATTCTTTGTCTTAAGCGGCAAGGGCAGAATCATCATTGATGACAGTGTTTATCAAGTGATGGCAAACGACATAGTTACCTGTCCACCCAATACGATGATGTCCGTCATAGCAGATAAGGACTCTGGTTTATCATTTTTGAATATTAAAACACCTGGATTAAATTTATCAAAATAAGGCACTTCAACCGAAGTGCTTTTATTTTTTATTATTTTTATATTGACAATAGTGTATGTCATACAGTATAATGAAATCGAGGTGATCCTATGGAAGATATAAAAACCTTGATTGAACAGTCTCAATCTGAGATGCGTCGAGGACTTATTATTTTATCAACACTTGCTTTACTTAAAAAACCACATTATGGATATTCACTCATTCAAACACTTGAAGATAAAGGCATGCCGATTGAAGGCAATACTTTATATCCTTTATTAAGACGTTTAGAAAAAAAGGGTATGTTAAAAAGTGAATGGGAAGTGGATTCGTCTAAGCCAAGAAAATATTATCAAATCACTGACTTAGGAAAAAATGTATTAGAAAACTTGATTCAAACGTGGGATGAATCAACACAATCAATGAAAGCCATTATTGGAGGTTACGAAAATGAATGATCGTATGAAAGAAGTTTATATTGAAGAAGTTATCAAACACTTACCACAAGAACAACGCGATGACATTAAAAAAGAACTAGAAACCATCATAGAAGATAAGATGGACAATGAGCAAATGACCTTGGAAGAAGCCCTAAATGATTTGGGCCACCCAAGAGATTTTGCCTATCAATATTTAGACCATAAAGTATATCTTATAGGGCCAAGATATAAGGATTCTTATGTGAATACACTTAAGTTTGTTGGGCCACTTGTATGGGCAATTATTATTGTTTTGCATATGTTCTCGCTTTTGTTTACAGGTGACTTTAATTTTGGTGAATTATTATCCGCCTTATTTAACTCAATTTTTATTGTCTTCACTTATGTGACTGTTGGTTTTATGATTGCAGAAAAAGTAAACCAAGACCAACAATCTAAAACAACTTGGTCTGTGAATGATTTAGACTTAAGCAAATACGAAAGAAAAAATTATAAAAAATCAAACATTTATGTTAGTTTGATATTCATATTGGCTTTTGCAGTATTAATCAATCAATTTCCTGGACTCATTGGTATCAATGTCATTGGTAGTGGAGAAAATATTCCATTTTTGAATATGGCCCGTATTGAGCCTTTCATTGTATGGTTAAATATTGCATTAGTGGTCGGTGCAACAAGACAATTTGTTCGTTTCTTTTTGGCTAAAAATAATCCAATATCATCAATCATTAGTGTCATACTCAACACAATCACTATTGTCATTATCATGGTTGTTTTCTTAAATCCTCAGTTCCTAAACCCTAACTTAACCGATGAACTCGCTGCCTTAAACTTTCCTGATTTTATTGATTTTAACTTTATCCATAATCTCTTTAGAGTCATGGCAGTCATTGCCTTCATTGCATATGTTGTCGATACCATAACGGATTTAAGATATGGCTTTAAAGTAAAACCTGTTCGCATCACTTTAAAGTCTAAAAAGCAAGAGGAGGAATCATAATGCCTTTTATTGAAGACATGAGAAAAAGCGCCTTTAATCAAGCGGATAAAATCATCAAAGAAAAAGGACCGAGACTTGCTGGTAGCAAGGCTTGTACTGAAGCTGGACAAATGCTTCAATCATCCTTAGATTCATTTTGTGATCAAACTAGGCTTGATCAATTCAATATACATCAAGGCGCATTCTTAGGGTGGATTAAAATTCTGGTCATCGCATATATATTAAGTGTTGTCTTACTTTGGTTTAACTTACCATTGATTGCTTTAATTCTTTCTGTTTTAAGCATTCTCATCTTGGTATTACAGTTCTTCTTTTACCTACCAATCATTGATTTTTTATACCCAAAAAAACACGCCTATAATGCTGTCGGTTTCATCGAACCTCAAGATGAAGTCAAAGAGCAAATCATCATCAGTGGTCATCATGATAGTGCAAGAATCTTTAATTTCTTTATCCATCAGCCAAGCCTTTACAACCTTAGAGTCACTGGATCCATTGCCTTGGTATTTATACTTACATTTTATGCATTTAGTCGCTTATTTATCCAACAAGCAACGGTTACACTCATCATCAATGTGATTCTAACCATGGGCTTATTATTGATATTACAAATGTGGTTCTTTGCGTCTAAGAAAGGAACGCCAGGTGCTGGAGATAACTTATTGGCTTCAACAATTGCCATAGAAATCGGTAAGTACTTTAGTCAAAACAAACTCAAACACACACGAGTCATCATCGCTAGTTTTGATGCTGAAGAGGAAGGATTAAGAGGGTCAAGAGCTTTCGCTAAAACATATAAGGATTTGCTAAACCAATATCCAACCACCATGTTAAATATGGATTGCTTGTATCAATTAAAGGATTTATTCTTCTTAACGTCAGATATTAATGATACAGTAAAGCTTGATAAAGACTTGGCAATGACATTGACAGAAATCGCTAAAAATAAAGGTTATCCAGCCACACATAAACCATTGGCTTTCCTCACAGGCGGTACAGATGCTGGTGAGCTAGCCAAGCAAGGTGTCAAGGCTACAACACTGATTGGTATGGCTTGGAGCAATCAAACAAGATCGAGCGTTTATCACACTCCTCAGGATACATTAGACCAAGTTGAACCTGAACTTGTTGATGCAACCATAGATATTTTTCTCACTTACATTGAGTCATGAGAATAAAAAAATCCACGCAAGTGGATTTTTGTTATGATATAAGTTGATCGTCTTGTTCATAAAACTCAAAATGGAACTCATCTTGATAGTCCTCAACAGGTTCACCATCTATATATTTGAATCTGTAATTGATTTTTCGATACACCCATTCTGCTTCATCATAAAGTCTATCAGGGTATTGGTCTTCAAAATCATCTTCACCAGCCCGGTAATAGTCTGTGGGTGCAGAGACATTCAACTCATATTCACCATAGGTTAAAGCCTGAACAATCTCATCTTGATGAGCCAATAGGTCTTCAAACAGGATGGTTGTATCTCCATTCATGTCCATGTCACCTTCTTGGATGAGACCTTCTATAAACTCAAATAAAGCGTAAACAAAATCAGTTTTGTTCTCGATACTATCGCCAAGTTCAAAGCCATTCGATTTTCTTTGATAATTAAAATCATAGCCTTGTGAAAAATGATTGACGAACTGAACATCGTGTTGTTTCAAAATATCCATCAACACAGGATTATTAAAGCGAACAACCATTGAAATACCCATGTTTCGATTGTCTTGGTTCATGTATATTGCATCTCCTATTCTTTAATTAATGTCTTTAATTTTTGGTAAATTTCTACCATTGATAATGTGTCCAACTTACAATATGCTTTGAGCTGATTGATTCGGTTTTGCTTATCCTGACCATTGAGTGTATTCAGTGATTCTAATCCAAGCATGGCTTCCTTACCATCATGAATACCATCTAAATTTTTATAAGTATCTTTATGTTGCGGCAACAAAGCAGGATAAACTTTCTTAATTGAGAATGAACCATTCATCTCTTGATTATAAACCATGCCTTCTTTAAAAACATCCAATAAGTCAATGATTTGTTTTTTAATTTTAATTAGGGATGTTTGAGACACGTCGATTTGATCGATTAAATCTTGTATGATAGATTTCTCGAACACATCATTATATACTAGAACCGTTCCACTTTCAATATTTTTTTCCAAAAAAACAGCCATTTTTTCCCTAGGATCCATTTCAGGTTCTATCAATATATCTATATGTTCTAAACTTGATTTTTCATTCCTTAATATATGTAAAGATGCTTGATAAGGCAATCTTTGATTTGCTTTTACCCCATTGAACTTAGGGATTGGATGATCTAATGTTTCAAAATCTAAAAAGTAAATAGGGTAAGTTATTCTATTCAGAAAAACGCCAAGTTTTTCATGATTAACATATAGGCCTCTCTCATGGTAATGATGATCAATTTGTCTTATCTGTATATCTGTTAAACCATCTTTTGGCAAGTCCTTAAACTGCCTATAGCCATTTAAAAAATACTTTTCTTTCTTCCTAAAATAATAAAGGTGAACAATTGAGTCATCAGGCAAAAACTGATAGCAATAATCTTGAAATGAGCAACGATTACAATGACTCTTGTAGGTATAAGGTGGTTCATCAACAATCTTTTCAATTTTCTTAAGGTCATTTTTTAATAAATCGACTTTTTCCTTAGCTTTAATGGTCACATCCTCAATTTGAAAAAGAGATTGAATATCAAGCGTATCTCCTCGTCGATAAGACTTATTGATATGTATTAAACATACTTTCTTTACTTGAAAACCAAGATTGGTTAAAACATAAGTTTGGAATGCGACATCATCGATATGTTTAGGTTTCACTTTAGTAGAAGATTTGACCTCATAGATGATAAAGCCATCTTCTTCTTTAGATAAGATATCCACCGAACAAAATAGATTTCTGAATTGAAATGAAGCTTCTGCGATGATTGAAACACCCTTATTCAACAACTTATTAGTTTGTTCGACCATCTTAGATAAATCTGCATCATAAGCCACTTCTTCAATGTGTTCAAATAAACTTCTTGCAAGAAGACCCACCTCATGTCCTTGTTTCATTTTGCGCAATATAGATGGATCAATATGGCCTTCTTCTTGCTTGTTTTTCTGAAGGTAGAACAAACGATCACATTCAAGATAAGATAAGTAATTTGATTTAGATATCAGCATATAATCCTCCTTGACTATTCATTTAAAAAGTCTCTAAGCTGAGATTGAATCATATGGTATGTTTGTACATCATAATGACTCGTATCAATTTTGATGCTTTGCCCAAGCAACTGGCTTTCATCATACGCAAACATTGAAGACCTAAAATTAGCTTCATCTAAGATCTGAACCGATTGATGTGCCTTATGTCTATAGGCTTGTCTATCCTTATAGCGCTGATAGAGAATCTCTGCTTCTGCCGTTAAAAAAATGGTTAAAACATCCACATGATATCGGTCTATGATTGGTTTGATTAAGTTTAATTCTCCATACTTAAAATTACTCTCAACCATTAGTGATTGGTTTGATTGAGCCATAGTCTCTATCAAATCTTTAATAATCAAAAATGTGGCGTGAGATAGATTGATATTTTCTTCGCGATTTTGATAACCAATGGCATCGGTTAATAACTCTTTAATATGGTCTTTATAAAATAAACTTATGTGAAAATCTTCAGACAACTGCTTGGCAATGGTTGTTTTTAAGGCAGCCAAATGCCCCATAACGATAACCAGTTTTCCCATCACTAAATCTCCTGAGTTCTAGAACTTTTGTACCCTATCTTTATTTAATCACAATTCATAACAAGGCGCAAATGAATTCAAAAAAATGGACGAGTTTTTCTCGTCCATTTATCATTTTATTCATCTTTTAAGGTTAAGAGTGTAACGCTTTCTACATGGGCCGTTTGTGGGAACATATCCACTGGAGCTACTTGCTTAATTTGATAACCGTGTTTGATTAAATATTCTAAGTCTCTTCCCAGTGTTGCAGGATTACATGAAATGTAAATAATCTTTGGTATTTTCATTTCAGATACAGTTTTTAAGAAGTGTTTTTTACATCCCTTTCTTGGTGGATCAAAGAAAATGGCATCAAACTTATATTTTTTCCACTTGTTCAATACCTTATCAGCATCCCCTACTTCAAAAAAGGCATTTCTAATTTTGTTTAACTTGGCGTTTCTTTTGGCATCATGAACAGCAGGTCTTAATTGCTCAATACCAAATACCTTATGAACTTTTTCAGCAATATTTAAGGCAATAGATCCAATGCCAGAATATGCATCTATGACTTTATCAGCAGGCGCCAAATCAGCCATTTCAATGGCTTTTGAATATAATCTTTCGGTTTGAACAGGATTGACTTGGAAGAAAGATTTAAAGCCTATACGGTATTTAATATCCAAAATGGTATCGTAGATAAATCGTTTTCCATAAACCAAACGTATGGGTTTATTTAAATAATAAGCATCTTCATCAGTTTTTGTGATACCAACACCCACAAGTTCATTTTGTTGTTCAGCCAAACGCTTAATGAACTTACGTTCATTTGGTAATTTACTTTCTGATAGGTTTAACAACATTAATATTTCTTTATGTTTACTTGATTCCCTTAGAACAACTGATTTAATTAAACCAGACTTTGTTTTTTCATCATAAGCTTTAATCTCGTATTGGTTTAATAAGTTTTTAAGCAATGTAAGTAATTGGAATGATTTTTTAGGCATAATAAAGCATTCTTCCATATGGACCAAATCATGTGATTTTGTCTTATAAAAACCAGCTTCAATACCTTCTTCACCATTGGTAAACTTGACATCGACTTTATTTCGATAATAATAAGGGTTTACCATAGAAATGATATCGTCGACTTCAACGTCTTCAACGTCAATTTTCCTTAACATGAGTTCAAGTCGATATTTTTTAAAGGCAATTTGAACATCATAATCCATGTGCATCAACTGACAGCCGCCACATTCATAAAAATGTTTACATTTCGGTGCTTGTCGATATGGACTTCTATTTAAACGTGAAATAACACGGCCAAATCCAAAATTTTTACGACGATGGACCACTTCAATTTCTGCAGTCTCTCCCTTTAATAGGTCTTCAACAAAAACAGTATAGCCATCTTCCAAACGAGTCACAGCCAATCCATCATGTGTTAAATCCAGTGCCTCAACGATAAAGGTCTCAGTTTCTCTTTCAATTTGATTTTCTCTTTGTTTTTCAGTCATATTTTCCCCTTCCGCTTTTAAAGCAAAAAAACAAAAATCTCATAAATATTATAACATAAAAAGTGAATATTTGCCTATTTAAACAAAAAAACACCTTATATTAAGGTGTTTTTGCTTATAATCTTTTCTTATTCAACGACAATCTTAACAATGTCTCCATCTGCAGATTTGATATTGACAAGTTCTCCACTTGCGCCTGTATGAATCATTTCAAGTAACTCATTGATATCAAAATCAAGATCGTTTGAATAGTTGCCTAAGAACTTATTTGATTTAAGTAATTTAGCAAACTCAATTGGAATGGTTACATTGACGTCATCTCCATCGGCTGAATTGATAAGAATTTTCAACATTTTAAATTGAGATTTTTTTGGTAGTGGTTGATCGACGACATTATCAGTGGTTAATGATGATAATAATTTTTCAGCTTCCTCGGCAGTAATAATCTTTTTTGATAATAAATCTAATATTTTCATTCTTTCTTCTTTTAATTCGTTTTTATTCATTTTCTTTCTCTCCTTTTTTCTTTTTTTTTATTTAATTTTTGCCAATAACTTAGATGCTTCTTCGACTGAAATTTCACCTTTGTCAATCATATTTAAAATTTCAATCTTAGATTTTTTTGGTTCATCATCGTCTTCTTTTTCTTCTTCACCACTGGTCGAATAACCAAGTTCTTCAATCACATCATCCAACATCTTTTTAATGGTTGGATATGAATATCCAAGCTCTTTTTCAATCGCTTTGATGTTACCTCTGTTTTTAACAAAGATTTCGATAAAGTATAGTTTTTCTGTGTTTAAGTAATTGAATTTTGATAAGGTGAAACGTCCTTTTAATTCAGTTCCACAATTTGTACATGCCAATCTAACAACTTCTAAATCATGTTGGCAAACTGGACACTCAGACATCACTGGATATGTTTTGTTTGATCCTGAAAATTTCTTTCCTAAAGCTCTTTCAATCTCTTTTTCAATGTTAAAATTCATTATTTATTTCCTCCTAAAATGTTTTTATAATAACTTTTTCTCCGGACGCTGCATTAACAGTAATCCGTATACCTTTACTATGTACTATGTTTATAATGTCTTCTTTTGATAAACCATTAAGGACATTTTGTTTGACAAATCTTAATCCTAATGTGACAATCCCGATTGGAATTGGGAAAAAGAATAAGACCCTTAAAAACTTAGTCGCTGCAGGATCATCTGGAACGATGATCTTTAGTTTAACAAAATGTGCTCTGTTGGTTAATCGTAATGGTGGGTTGGTATTGTCATACAAGCGATCATATGCTTGTTCAGGTGTTAACTTATTATCAGCTAAGTTTGTTAGTACCATCGTATCGTCAACAAGGTCTTTTTTTGTGCGACGATTGAGTATCAGTAACATCAAGCCAAATCCTAAGGCAAATCCACCAAAATCATAGATGAATATATCTAACCAAGAGGCCATTCTTCCTGGGACAAATGATTGAATCAGTTCATCTATACCAGCTGTAAGTAAGCCAATGACCAATACCTTTAAAATGGATAAATGCCAAGCTCTTGCTGTAAAGTAATAAGATATACCTAAAATAAAGAATTCAAATACATGTGCACCTTTTCTTACTATTTGATGCATGGTATCCAGGTCAATCGGACGGTTAACAAATATTTGATCCCAAATATTCTTCATGGTTAATGATAAACCTGAGCTTAACTCGCCCGATGCAGTTCCTGGCAGCATTGACATTGTAAATATGAATAATGTTAGTACGACTGAGATTGTTAAGTATATGTGTTTTCTTTTCATTTTATTTTCTTTGTTCTTTCTGATAGCGGTTATCTTGGCTTTCTTGCATTTGTTGCCAATATTGATTTGGACAAATACTGCAATAGCTTTGAATGCCCATCAGTTTATAGCCTCTCTCTTTCATTTTTATTCCCTCCTAAAAATCCTTTGATCCGTTTAATATCATTAATAATGTTTTTTGTTTTGAAATTGTTGCCAATAAGAATTTTGGCACAAGCCGCAAATGTAAACTGTTGATTTGTATTCTTCTTTACGATATTTCATTTTCATATCCTCCTAATGATTTTTCATTTTCATTGATACGATTTGATTTAAGAGATGATTGCTTTGACAGAAATCATGTCTCTTAATCTCGTTATAATAGAATCTTTCTTCTTCTTTTCTTTTCTTTGTTTTCATGATGAACCTCCTGGTAAATTGATCTTATGAACGATTTTCTTTGTTCTGAAATTGTTGCCAATATTCATTTGGACATAATCCTCCAAAGTAAATACCTTGTTTATGATCTTCTTTTCTGTGATTAAATTTCATCAAAATCACCTCTCATTTAATTGATTGATTTTTTTATTAATTTTATTTAACGTTTCAAAATTTTTGTTTAACTTTTCTTATTTACACCTTTATTATATCAAGTAAATTAATAATGTCAAGGGAAAAATTAAAAAAATTTAAAAAAAATTAAAAAAAGCCAAAAAATATGGCTTTTTATATTAATATTATTGATTTTATCTTTTATTTTTCTTAATTTTCTTCATTTCGAATATGATATCTCTGATACGAGCTGCTTGTTCAAAATCCAATTCTTTAGCATAAACCATCATTTGATCTTCCAACATTGCAATATTCTTCTCAATTTCTTGCTTAGAAAGTTTTTCAATATCATCAACAGCCTGATTGGCATCTGATTTAATTGATATTGCTTTTGGAATATTTTTATAGATGGTTGTAGGTGTGATATTGTTTTCTTTATTAAAGTTCATTTGAATCTCACGCCTACGTTCAGTTTCATCTATGGCGTGTTGCATGGAGTCGGTAATCCTATTTGCATACATGACAACATGACCGTTGACATTTCTTGCGGCACGCCCTATGGTTTGGATCAATGATTTTTCTGATCTTAGGAAGCCTTCTTTATCTGCATCTAATATGGCAATAAATGAAACTTCTGGTAAGTCCAATCCTTCTCTTAATAAATTAATCCCAACAAGTATATCAAAATCACCTTGTCTTAACTTGCGTATTAATTCCATGCGTTCTAGAGATTTAATCTTTGAGTGGAGGTATTCAACTTTATAACCTAAACTTTTTAGATAACCCGTTAAGTCTTCACTCATCTTAATGGTTAAGGTTGTAATTAAAGTACGTTCATTACGTTTGATGGTTTCATCGATTTCGATTAATAGGTCATCAATTTGATTCATAGAATCTCTAACTTCAACTTTTGGATCCACAAGTCCTGTCGGGCGAATGATTTGTTCAATGACAGCACCTGAACGTTCAAGTTCATAATCACCTGGCGTTGCGGACACATAAATCACCTGGTTAATCTTATCATTGAACTCTTCAAAGTTTAATGGGCGGTTATCAAGTGCACTTGGCAAACGAAAACCATAATCTACCAAGGTTTGTTTTCTTGAGCGATCGCCATTATACATACCTCTTACCTGAGGCAAGGTCACATGGGACTCATCAACAACCAAGACAAAATCATCTGGGAAGAAATCAATCAATGTTGAAGGCGTTTCACCTTCTTTTCTTAAAGCCAAGTGTCTAGAATAATTCTCAACACCTGATACAGTTCCCATTTCTCTTAACATTTCTAAATCATAATGGGTACGTTGTTCTATACGTTCTGCTTCCAAAGGCATGTTTTTCTCAGTAAAGTACTTGATGCGTTCATGAAGTTCTTCTTCAATACGCCTTAAGGCTTCATCAAGTTTATCTTTGTCAGTAAGGAAATGTGATGCTGGAAAAAGCGATAACATTTCATAATCTTTATATATTTCTCCTGAAACGATATTGAACTCACGTATTCGTGATAACTCATCAAAGTCAAACTCAACACGAATCCCCTTGGTCTTATTATAAGGCGGTAAGATTTCAACCACATCTCCGCGAACCCTAAAACTACCACGAACAAAGTCGACATCATTCCTTACATATAAGATATCCACCAAACGTTGCATCAATTCATCCCTAGTCATCCCATCATTCTTTCTCAAAGTCACCATACCACGTTTATAGGTTTCAGGATCACCAATACCATATATACATGATACAGACGCAACGATGATGACATCATCCCTTTCTAAAAGTGATGAGGTAGCGGCGTGACGCAACTCATCAATCTCATCATTAATCTTGGCATCTTTTTCAATATATAGGTCTGCGCCTGGTACATAAGCTTCTGGTTGATAGTAATCATAATAAGATATAAAGTATTCCACACGATTTTCAGGGAATAAGCTTTTAAACTCTGAATATAGTTGCCCAGCCAATGTTTTATTATGGGCCAAGACTAAAACAGGTCGCTTAATGTTTTGGATAACATTGGCAATGGTATAGGTTTTACCAGTACCAGTCGCTCCAAGAAGGACTTGTTCTTTCATATGACCTTTTAAATTTTCTGTCAATGACTGAATGGCTTTGGGCTGGTCACCCATAGGCCTATAATCAGAGATTAAGTTAAATTCTTTCATTTTATCACCAATATAAGTATAACATATTTCATTATAATTATTGATTTTAATGTATATTTGATACAATAGAGATGGTGATGCCTATGAAAACATGTTTAGTGGCTATCAACTCCAAGTATATCCATCCCAACTTGGCTGTTCGGTATTTAAAAGCCAATACCACATATCCAGTTGAAATCCTTGAATATACCATCAAAGACAATACCAATGACATCATTGATTCTATATTAGAAAATGATTATGATGTTTTAGGATTTAGTGTCTATATTTGGAATGTTGAGATCATTAAAAACATTTTATTAAAAATTCGTCAACTTAAACCTTCAATCAAAATCATTCTTGGTGGCCCTGAGGTCAGTTTTGTGAATGATGATTTTTTTGATGAGAATCTTGTTGATTTTATCATTGCCAATGAAGGTGAACAGGCATTTCACCAACTTTTAAATGCTTTAAATCATCGACTTCCAATCGATGATATTCCTAACCTTATATATAAGGATGGGAAAACCATCCATAAAAACCAACAAAGTTTAATCAAAAACCTCAATCAATTGAATGAACCCTATGACATCATCGATGAAAACGATTTGGCTCATAAAATTCATTATGTTGAACTTTCAAGAGGTTGCCCATATCAATGTTCTTATTGTTTGGCGTCTTTAGAAAAGGGCTTAAGGTTTTTCTCAATGGAACGTGTATTGAAAACCATTGATGACCTTGTAAAAAGAGGCGTAAAAACTTTTAAGTTTTTAGATCGGTCTTTTAATGCCAATCACCGCCTGGCCCAAAGTTTCCTTGAGCGTTTGATTGATAAGCATTATCAAGATGTTGTTTTCCAGTTTGAAATCAACGGCGATGTTTTAAAAGCATCCTTCATTGATTTCTTGATTGACCAAGCGCCAAAAAACTTGATTCGCTTTGAACTAGGTATTCAATCGACCAACGATAGGGTCAATCAAGCTGTCAATCGCTATCAAGACACCAAACAACTGATTGAAAACATCAAAGGCCTTCAACAATCCAATGTCACCTTACACCTTGATTTAATTGCTGGATTACCCTATGAAGATTTGTCGAGTTTTGAACAAACCTTTAACACCATCTACCAATTATTTGCGGATGAGTTACAATTGGGTTTCTTAAAAGTTTTAAAAGGAACACCCCTTTACTATCAAGCAAAGACATTTAATATTCAATATCAAAATCATGCGCCTTATGAAATCATCGATAGTGATTTCATTACAAAGGAAGAATTATCCATCATACATGATGTTGAAACCATGTTGAATATCTATTGGAACAAGCATTTCATGCCAAAAAGCATTCAATACCTTACTGAGGATATCAATGCCTTTAAGTTTTTTAAAGACCTTGCCAAATTTTATCGACACCAAAACTTTTCAACATTGCGATACAATCTTAATGATATCTTTGAACATTTGATTGCTTACCTAAAAGCAAACAATCAATATAATCAAACCATTGCATCATATTTAAAGTATGACTTTCTAAACCACCATCCTATCAAACCAAAAATCTATTGGGAAAAACTGGACCATAAGAATGACATTCTCAGAGACTTTCACAAAAGTCACCAAGACATTCCAATAGATGACTTATATAAATATGCCTTGGTCACAAGCTATTTAAATGGCTATTTGATTGTCATATATCGACCGAATCAAAAAAGCATTTATATATATGAAAAAGACTGAACCCCAAGTTCAGTCTTTTTAAATGCTTATCTTAATTTTTCTAAATAACGATACATATTTGGTTTATCTACATCCTTGGTTAATACTTCATCTAAGCTCATAGCATTGACATGTAAACCTTTTGAGACCGTGGCCAAATTGTGTTTTCCTTCTTTTAACAACTCCACAGCCCAAATGCCCATTTTACTAGCAAGCACTCTATCAAAGGCGCTTGGTGAACCACCCCGTTGTATATAACCTAAAACAGTGGCCCTGGCATCATAACCTGTATTCTTTTGGATTTTTTCAGCCAATTTGTTGACATCTGTCATGTGTTCAGCCACAACAATGACTTGGTGACGTTTGCCCATATCCTTTGCTTTTTGCACTTGTTCTAATATTTTTTCTTCATCAAAGCCTGTTTCACTAGTCACCACGATTTCTGCACCACAAGCAATCCCTGAATAAATTGATAAATCACCACAATGTCTACCCATCACCTCAACAACTGTACAACGTTGGTGGGAGAAAGATGTATCCCTTAATTTATCAATGGCTTCCATGGATGTGTCCAAGGCTGAAAAGAAACCAACAGTATATTCAGTACCCTCAATGTCATTGTCAATGGTTCCAGGAATTCCAATGGTTTTAAAACCAAATTTTTCCAAAGCCATGGCACCTTTAAAAGTTCCATCCCCACCAATCACTATCAATCCATCAATGCCACGTTTTTCTAAGTTCTTAATGGCTTTTTTCACCACCTCATCTTTTTTAAAAGATGGCAATCTAGCAGACCCCAATATGGTCCCACCCCGATCAAGAATTTGGCCAACATCAAAACTGTACATGCGTTTCATATTATTTTCTACTAAACCTTTATACCCATCACGAACCCCATATATTTCAATGCCGTGATAAATACTGGTTCGAACAACAGCGCGTATAGCTGCATTCATCCCTGGTGCATCGCCACCAGATGTTAAAACTGCTAATTTCATTGTTTCCCTCCTAAATCATATATCTTATCAATGATGACTTGAAGATATTGATTTCTCATTTCTTTCTTACCTTGTATGTAATAGACATTTTGTGCTTTGATTTGAGGATTGTAGTGTTCAAATTGTCTTGGAAATAAAACACCATCAATTTGAGACACATCATCTTCAAGCCTTAAAAATGCCATTTGATCATTCTTCTTGGTTGTAATTTCTCTAATATCGGTCAAGACAGCGACAAATGAAACATAGCCCATATCTTCATTCATAATATCTGATAAAACAGACAAATGCTTTCTCTTTATCAAATCATCAAACTGATGTATTTTATGATATTCAAAATTGATACCCAATAATTCTCGTTCCTTGGCTTCCATAGTTTCATAGTCATATTCATCATAATCGACATATCTAAAAGAATCTCCATCATAATGAAACTGAACAAAAGCCTCTATGCGATCTAAGTTTTCAATCAAGGTATGTTTATTCACACCAAATTCAGAAAATACATTGGCATGGATCAATGTCTCAATCACATTTTTCGGTAGTTCTTTGGCCCGGGCATAAAAATCAATAAAGCCATTGATTTGTCCTTGACTTTGAATATCAACGATTTTCTCAGCCATGACTTGACCAATACCTTTGATGGCCATGAAAGGGTATCTCAAACCTTTTTCTTCATATTGGTAAGTCACACCAGATGCATTGATTTTTGGTGGCAATACATCGATACCCATCGATTTACATTCGCGAATATATTTTTTTGTGCCTGTCACAGACCCAATTTGAAAATCTAATAAAACCGCTAAGAAATACGATGGATAATTGGCCTTTAAATAAGCCATCCAATAAGCCACATAACTATAAGCAACTGCATGTGATTTATTAAAACCATAATTGGCAAATTTGACAATATAATCATAAATCTTTTCACCCAAAGATCTTGAATGCCCTTGATCAACAACCCCGTTAACAAATTTAGTACGTTCTTTTTCGAGGGTTGCCTTATATTTTTTACTCACTGCACGTCTTAAAACATCGGCTTCACCCAAAGAATAACCTGCAAATTGATTGGCAATCTTCATGATTTGTTCTTGGTATACAATAATACCATGGGTTGGTCTTAATATTGGAATTAAATCATTATGTAAATAATCAACCATTTCTTCCTTATTACGTCTACGAATAAAGGCTGGTATGTTTTCCATTGGTCCTGGACGATGTAAGGAAATACATGTTGCGATATCTTCAAAAGTATCCAATTTCATTTGGCGCATTAAATGCATCATACCCTCAGATTCCAACTGAAAAATACCTAGAGTTTTAACATCTTTAAGTAGTTTAAATGTTTTAGGGTCATCTAAAGGTAATTTATAGACTTGGATATTCTTCCCAGTATTTTTTTTAACCATATCAACCACATCGCTGATTATGGTTAAATTACGAATGCCTAAAAAGTCTATTTTTAATAGACCTAAACTTTCTAAATCACTGGCCTCATACTGTGTTTGATACATGTCTAATAAGCCAGGCTGAACAGGTGAATAATTACGAATAGAATCTTTAGAGATAATCACACCCGCCGCATGTGTTGATACATGCCGAACCAAGCCGGTTAGTTTTTTAGCGATGGTGATTAACCGATTGATGTCAGGATTGTTCATATAGTATTGATAATCTTTTGGATGGTCTTCCTGGAATTGTTCAATCGAGTTATTCGATTGAGAGACCTTCTTTGTGATATCATCAATAATCACTGAACTGGTATCTAGAATACGTCCTACATCTCGAATGGCTGATTTACCTTGAAATGTACCAAAAGTAATAATTGATGTTACTTTATCTTTCCCATACTTTTCAACAACATATCGAATAACCTCATCCCGTTTGTTGTCAGGGAAGTCCATATCAATGTCTGGCATGGTGATTCTTTCAGGATTTAAGAAACGTTCAAAATATAGATTAAACTCTAAAGGATCTACTTCTGTAATACCTAAGACATATGAAATCAATGAACCAGCCGCTGAACCACGACCTGGGCCAACAAGGATGCCTTGTTTTTTTGCATATAAAACAAAGTCCCATACAATCAGAAAATAATCTTCATAGTGCATGGCTTCGATAATTTTTAACTCATGATTTAAACGGTCTTGATAGGTTTCTAAGGCAGAAGGAAACTTTCCTTTTTGCTTGAGACGCCTTCTTAAACCTTTGGCGGTTAATTGTTTTAATTTTTCTAAAGATGTCATGGACTTAAGGGGATATTTTGGTAAATACAGTTCCTTAAACTCCAAGGTAACATCACATTGACGAATGAAGGCTTGAGTATGCTTAATTGCATCTGGATAATCATTAAACATTTGGTTTAATGATTCTAGGTCTGGCATATATAAATCTTGATGCCTATCTTCAAAGAAACCCTTGTCTTGATGTTCGCTTCTTAAAATTGTCTTTAGAACATCTGAGGCTTCCTGATCATCTTCATTCAAATACATGATAGGATTGGTGATGACGAATCGCCAGTCTTTAGATAAATCTTGGTATAGTTGATTGTTTTTAAATATATGCGATCCAAACCCTAAATAATATGTGTCTACTGTCTTTTCTAAATCCACTAATAAATCATTCAGTAAGGTCAGATCTTCTTGTTCAATCACCATAGATAAGCTGCCTCGATCAAGGACAGTGACCATGATGATGCCTTCTGCATACATATGGAGTTGATGCAGTTCCAAGTAACCATCAGTTTCAGATAAATAAGAACTTAATTTTAATAAGTTTTGATAGCCTTTTTTGTTTTTTGCATATAACAAGGACACCAACTGATCATACTTGTCTGATTGAATCAAAACCTCCATACCTAAAAGAGGTTTAATCTTATGATTCAAACACGATTTGTAAAACTTAATGATACCGTGCATTTTGAATCGGTCAGTTAAACCTAAAGTTTGATAGCCTAATTTTTTGGCATGTTTAACGGTCGTTTCTATGTCTAATAAAGATCCGTTAAAAGAATATGAACTTTGCAGATATAGACTAAAATCAATCATTCTTTTCTCCAAAAATATTATATCATAGAAAAGACGTTCATACTATTTTTTGAATAATTTTATCACAATCAATATGAAGATAGTTAAGCCTCCAATCAGCAAATAAATATATCGTTGATTCCCTTCTTCATACCCTGATACTGTGAAATGAATCCTAACATCATCATAGACCAATTGGTAATGGCCAGGTTGGTTGATGATATAATGGCCTTCAATTTGATGACCGTTAAGAAAAACTTGACCAAAGGCCTTGATTTCAAAAAAAGGCATATGATCTCCATCTTTTACCCCAATAACTTTGGATTGAACTGAAAAGCTAATCTGATCAATCCATAGACCATCCACATATAAATCTACTTGATAATCCCCCACTTGATCAATGATTTCATCTTGATACGCCTTGTTATTCACTCTTATTTCATTTGCTTGGCTATAAAGATATATGGGTTCAGATATGACCATACCATCTTCCAAAGCAAATTCATCTATCCCATTATGATACATTAGCTTTGGCAAGACAATCACTTGAATGGTTAAAGTATCACCCTTATCTTCAAGGATGACTTGATGAAGGCCAGGGGATAGGTTCGTATGACAATCAATGACTTGTCCATCCAAGAACAGTTGACCCTGGTATTGACAGTTTTCATCCATATAAAAATCATTGACTTGGACAAAACTTCCGTTGTCTTGAATATAATAGATATCATCCTCACTTTTAACCACCAACAAATAATGGTGATTAAAGAAGGCTTGAGGTGAAATGTCTAAAACCTGATCATCCACTAAAAAGCCATCCTTATGATATGTTAATAATCTATAATGGTCATCATCACCCTTACAAACAAGCATTAAATGATCATTGCCCATGTCTGCCAAAAATAAAAAAACATCGTCTCCCCCAGAATCATATGTAATTTCATATTCAATATTGGCTGAATGTAAATCATATTTCATTAAGTAAGCATCACCAAGATACGATCCGTATTCATAAATGCTTTGTTCATCTTGATAATCACCTTGAATCCATAGATGTGTTGATTGACATATAAAGGAAAAAAAGACCATCCATTTGACCATAAAAAAAACCCCCTCTAACAAGATAATACTTGTTAAGAAGGGGAAATCTTTTATTTATCTTTTTCCTGCATCATAAGGTTCACCAGCTGCACGTGGTGCTTGAGAATTCTTAGAAGTAAATGCCAGTACGATTAATGTCGCAATGAAAGGAATGGTTGAGTAAATCAATGATGGTAAATTAAGATTATCCAAGAAAGGAATGGCTGAAACTGCATCGGACATCTTTAATAAGAATCCAAATAGTAAGGCCACATACAATACCCTTAATGGTTTCCATTGTCCACTAATCAATACAGCCAAGGCCAAGAAACCATAACCTGAAACGCTTGCGTTGAAGGTTGTTGTTGTGGCAATAATCAATACCACACCACCAATTCCAGCTAAGAAACCAGAAATAACAACACCAGCATATCGTATTTTATAAACATTGACACCAGCAGCATCTGCCGCTTGTGGATGTTCACCACAGGCTCTTAATCTTAAACCAAACTTGGTTTTATAAAGGACAAGACCAGCAATGATTAAAATTGCAATACCCAAATAAGTTGATAGGTATACATTGGTAAATAATATGTCTCCAATCACTGGAATATCCGCTAAGAAACCAACACGACTAATTCTGAATGGGTCTGAGAAGTTAAGTTGTTGGGTGCCTGTAAAGAATCTTGCTAGGAAAATTGCAAGTGCAGGCGCGAAAATATTAATGGCTGTACCAGAAATAATCTGATTGGCTTTCATATTTATGGCTGCATAAGCATGGAGTAATGAATAAACACCACCAACAATACCACCAATGAAAATACTTAAAAAGTAAATATGTTGGCCATTGATACCATCTCCTTGCAGCCTATACATGACAAAAATACCCACAAAAGCACCCATTAACATCATACCTTCAAGTCCAATGTTAACAACACCACTTCGCTCAGAGAACAAGCCTCCTAAAGCAACAATTAATAATGGTATTGAACTATACAAGGTAATACGGGCTAGGAAGTAAACAGTTGAATTGTTCCAAACCCAAACGATAATATATAGGCCAATGAAAACAATGATTGTTAGGATATTCTTAAATCTTTTCTTACCTAATTTTTGATGAATACTTTTTACTGGTGAGATCATTTTTTGCCATATTTGAGAAAGTTTATTCATGATCATCACCCCTTCCTTTTAGCTTACCAATGATTTTTCTAAACCATTGAATGATTTTATGCCAAAGTTTTTTAAAGAATGACGATATTTTGGTCCACAATTTTGATAGGGTCGGTTGTACTTTCTGATAGAATTTATTCCACCATTTGGAAACAATAGGTTGTACTTTTTCATACAACTTATGCCACCATTTTGAGACAAGCAATATCAACTGGATGGCACGTTTTCTAAAGATTAATGCCAAAGCAGAAAAGTAAATGATACTGGCAATGATGATGTTGATGACTTGTTCATCGAATCCCCAAGATTGTAAATAGAATCCACCAGTTTTAATATAACCAAAGAATAAACCTGAGAACAATACACCTAAAGGATGAGATAAACCGAGTAAGGCAACAGCAATACCATCAAAACCTTCACTCACCAAAATTGATACCACTTCAATGTGACGTCCGGCAGGACTTAGGTAAATGGTTGCACCAGCCAAACCAGCCAAGGCACCTGCAATCAACATGGTATAAATGATATTGTTCTTTTCATTGACACCAGCATATTTTGCGGCATGGCGGTTGTGTCCAACCATTCTAATTTGAAAACCAAAGGTTGTTTTAAATAACAATATATACATGATAATGGCTGTAACAATGGCAAAAACAATTCCACCCGATACCAATGAATCTGAGAAAATACTTTCTAGACCAAATCTTGGCATTCTAAATTGTGTCGGTACAGAAACAGATTCATTTTTATCTGAGTTATAAACAAATTCTTTTACCAATATTTGAACCACATACATGGCCACATAATTCATCATGATGGTTGAGACAACTTCATGAACATTACGATATGCTTTTAAAAGACCTGGAATCGCTGCCCAAATGGCACCAACCAGCATAGCGCCTATGGTTGCAATAATCCAAATAGACCCATCTGGTAACCATGTCCATCCCATAGCATCCGCGTATTCAGGCAATCTTACGGCAATAAAAATTGACATAAATCCGCCCATGACAATTTGTCCAGCACCACCAATATTAAACAATCCTGCTTTAAAGGCAAATCCAACACTTAAACCAGCCAATATTAGCGGCGTAGCATAATGCATCATATCGCCTAAACTCTTGGTTCCTTCAATAAATCCGCCACCGAGAATGGTTGCTAAACCACCAAAAGATGATTGTGGTTTGACAATCATCATAATGATTAATCCAACCATGAGTCCCATGAAAATTGATAGGAAACTTGATATGATACTAACCTTAGATTGACTAATGTCTAAGGCCAATAATTCATTGGTTGTTAACTTAAGAGGTTCTTTTTGATCTTTCTTTTTATACATAACCTTCACCTCTTTTTGATCCAGACATATACAAGCCTAATTCATTTTCATCGGTTTCATCGCGCATGACATTGGCCACAATTTCACCTTCATACATGACAACAATGCGATCTGCCAAGTTCATGACATCATCTAATTCTAATGATACGAGTAAGACGGCTTTGTCTTCTCTTCGTTTTTGTAACAATGCTTCGCGTATATATTCTATGGCACCGACATCTAAGCCTCTAGTAGGTTGTACAGCGATGACCAATTGATTATCTCTAGATAATTCTCTAGCAATAATCGCTTTTTGTTGGTTACCACCACTGATACTTCTCGTTAAGGTTGTTCGGCCTTTACCACTACGCACATCATATTTTTTTATCAGTTCTTCAGCATGCTCATGAATTTTATCAAATTTTAAAAAGCCATAATTCTGAAACTCAGGTTTAAAGTAATCCTGTAATAATAAGTTTTCTTCTAATGTAAAATCAAGGACCAATCCATGCTTATGCCTATCTTCAGGTATATGGGCAATTCCACTTAAGGTTTTTTCTCGAATGGATGCATTGGTTATGTCATTGCCATTGAACAAGACTTTTCCTTGATCCGCTTTTCTTAAACCTGTAATGGCTTCAATCAATTGCGTCTGTCCATTTCCTTCAATACCAGCAACAGCTAAGATTTCACCTTCTTTCACTTCAAATGTGACATCTTTGACCACAGATTTTTTTGTCATATGATCAATGACAGATAAAGCTTCTATCTCTAAGACAGTACTTTTTGTTTCATTGGCTTCTTTTTCAATATCAAATAACACTTTACGTCCAACCATCATTTCAGCCATTTTTTCCATTGATGTTGTTTCCACATCAACAGTTCCAATACATTGACCTTTTCTTAAGATGGTACAACGATCTGCGACAGCCTTGATTTCTCTTAATTTATGAGTGATTAATATGATTGATTTTCCTTCTTTAGCAAACTCACGCATAATATCCATAAGGTCATCAATTTCTTGTGGTGTTAATACAGCGGTCGGTTCATCAAAGATTAAGATATCTGCATCACGATAAAGCATCTTTAAAATTTCTACACGTTGTTGCATACCCACAGATATATCTTCAATATATGAGTCTGCATCAACTTTCAAACCATATTGTTGGCTCAAGTCATTGATGCGATCTATGGATTCTTGCATGTTAATAAATCCATTTTTTGTTGGTTCAATACCCAGCACAATATTTTCTGCCACTGTAAAGTTATGCACCAATTTAAAATGTTGGTGTACCATCCCAATGTTTAAATCATTGGCATCATTAGGATTATTAATTTTAACCTCTTCGCCTCTGACCTTGATTGTACCAGCTTCTGGCTGATACAAACCAAATAAGACAGACATTAAGGTTGATTTACCCGCACCATTTTCACCTAAAAGCGCATGAATTTCACCCTTCTTTAATTGAAAGGAAACATCATCATTGGCAATAATGCCAGGGAATTTCTTTGTGATATTTAACATCTCAATGACATAGTCCATTTAATCACCTCAAAAATTTCTATAATATATTTCATTATATCATTTTTTGACTTAAAACAAAAACACTATATTTAGAGATAAATGTAAAAAAATCCTGTCATGGTCAAACGTAAATTTTTCTTTAAGAACTTATATTTTATTCAAAAAACTAAGGATGAATATCATCCTATATTTTTTATTGATTTTTAAAGATATGATACACTATATATAAGGAGTCGATTTATGAAACGCTTAATCAAACCACTGACTGATTTTGTCTTTTATGACTTTAAAAGACTCATGTTAATTGAATTATTAATAAAACTACTAGGCATATTTGTTGTTTTTCCTTTGTTGAGAATAGGTTTTTATTTTTCTTTAAGATTGTCAGGTTATGCCTATATCGCCAATAAAGACTTATATGATTATATTTCAAAACCATCAACGATCATCATTGCATTGGTTCTTATGTTGTTTTTGTCTTTTTACTTTGTTTTAGAATATGTTTTTCTCACTGAGTTATTTCATGAATCTAAATCAAAGGTCTCATTAACTTATAAACAATTTTTTATACATGCTCTTAGAAAAACACTAAAAGTCATCAAGAAATACCATTTGATTGCTTCTATTCCAATTCTTTTATATTTTATTTTGATTGAGTTTATTCATTTTATGATTTATTCATCATCTATTACCCTACCTGAACAAATCATACTTGAATTCCAAACCTTGGAATATGCAAACTTTGTCTTTGGTATTGCCTTTATGATATTAATGATTATCTTTATAGAATTTATCTTCTTCACCCATGACATTGTACTCAACCAATACCCCATAAAAAAAGCTTTTCGGTCATCAAGGAAAATACTTTACAGGCAACGGTTAAAAACCTTTGCAAGATTCATCATCTATAACTTGGTGCTTAACTTTCTCTTCCTAGCCTTATTTGCCTTTATTTTATTTATTGTTGGTTTAATTGCATCCTTATACCGTGGTGAAAACACAGTATTTGGTATCATCATTACCTCCATATACTCTTTATATTGGATTATAGGTATTTTATTTACTGCCATTATTTTCCCAGTAAACATTGCCATTATCTCTTATAAATATTATGAGAATCAATCAGTAGATATCAAGCAAGAAGAAGACTTTGACATTGATATATCTTATCAAAAAAACTTTAAATGGTTGATTAAACCCGCCATCCTTGTTTTTATCATAGTTTTTTCTATCAATATTATTACCATTATCAGTGATATACGTAATACTCAAGACCAATTCCAAGTATTAAAACAAGAAGAAATTATTGCGCATCGCGGGGCATCTTTAAATGCACCAGAAAACACATTGGCTTCCATAGAACTTGCCATAGACCAAGGGATCGATTCAGTAGAATTTGATATCAGAGGCACCAAAGACCATGTGCCGATTCTTTTACATGATGATACCTTAATGCGGACCACTGATTTTGATGTTGGTATTTCTGTAAGCAATCTCAATTATGATGTTATCCAAAAATACGAAGCAGGTTCATGGTTTTCTGAAGCATATCGTGGAGAAAAAATACCCACTTTAGAAGAAGCCTTCCAACTCATCGACAAACGCGTCACTGTTTTCTTAGACATAAAGACCGATGACCCTGAAACCATTAACGAAATCATTCGTCTCATCAATACATATGACATGCACGACCATATCAAAGTCATGTCTTTTGAACTCTCATTATTGGAGACCTTTAAAGCGGTCGATGAAGACATTGAAACCATACTCCTAATCGCAACCTACTTTGGTGATATTGACATATTATTTTCTCATGAAGCCATTGATCATTTTGCCTTAAGAATCTCAATCATAGAACGTGACCCAAACATCATAAGGCGTATCCATCAATACGGTAAAAAAGGTTATGCTTGGGTTGTTGATAATGAACGCGCCATCAATATTGGTGTCCGTGCTGATGTGGATGGCTTTATCACAAAAAGGCCTATAGAAGCCAGGGAGATTGCTCATTCAAAAAACTCCAATGAAACCTTTAAAGAAATATTAGAACGCTTATTTAAACCATAAAAAAAACGTCCTCAAAAAGAGGACTTTTTTTACGATTTAATACCTGAAAACATCATATAGAAATAATGATCAATCATGTGTTCAATGGCTTGTATATCATCAAATGATTCTGTGATGATTCTAATCATCAAACCAAACATGCTTGCCCAAATCACTTGTGCAGTCAAAACAGGGTCTATATCTTTAAACTCACCTTGATCAATCCCTTTCTTTATATGATTGATTAACATCCTTTGAGCAGGTAGTTTTCTCATATCTTCTGCTTTTAACATCCGAGTTCGTTCAAGCAATAAGGGATCATCTGATAACATAACCGTTTTATAATGTTCACCATACTTTAGGACATTCTTGATGTGCATGTGAAAACCAGCTTTGATCATCTCCCTGATGGATTTTCCTTCACTTGGTATATCTTGGATACTTTTGGCGATGTCTTGCATACGCATCATTAATAGTTGATGAATGATGTCTTCTTTATGTTTGAAATACTTATAAATGTTGGCAGGTGAATAACCGATTTTTTTTGCAATTTTTCTTATGTTTACAGCCTTTGTGCCTCCCTGAATAAACAATGCCTCAGCTACTTCAAGTATGGCTTGTTTGACTAAGGCATGTTTTTGTTCCTTCATAGACTTCATGATGCTTTTTTTATAGATTCTACCAATGGCTCTACCAATGACATATCACGATGGTCCGCACCATGCTCAATGGCATGCAAAAATTGCCTGTCATCATCACTTAAGTTTTCTTTGTTCTTCAATGACTTTCCTAGGAAAGAGAATAATTTACGATGGAACCAAGCCATTTCTTCAACATCAAATTTACCAGGCCCATAATAAATTCCTTCAAACTCATAATCCTCTAAGATAGGATTATTCTTTTTAAGAGATTCCAGTGCTTCTTTCGGGTCTTCCATTAAGCCAACAGCAAATAAATACAATGATTTATCATTCAATAAATCTAGATATTTCTTAAGCTTTTTAACAATTTTTAATTTTGATATTCTGACACTTCCAGCAATCACGATGACTTGATGTGATTCAATATCTGCTTTTTTAACATCCTTATAACTGACAATGTCTGCACCTAATTGCTTTTGCATTTCATCCACATAAGATTTTGTTGAACCATAAGAACTTTGATAAATTACCAATACATTTTTCATTTTATTCATCCTTTCAAAGCGTTTTCTATTGCTTTTAAATATGCATTGATGGTCATGGTTGCGCCGGCAACCCCATCAATATTTAAAGACTGTGACTCTAAGACTTGTTGGATCATTGTGCTTGTGATTTCTTCTCTTTCAAAAGTAACAGTATCCACAATCACAATCCCCGTGATTTCATGGTTTACAACACTTACCTCAACTTGATTGGTAAAGCGTCCTTGATCATAAGTGCCCACATATGTACCATCATCAACCATAGATAAATCAAGCGTTTCAATCTCAATACTTTCTAGGGCATCTATATCTTTATTCAAGTACATCACTCCACCAATGCCTATGGCAATCAGTCCTAAAAAAACAAATACAAGAACCTTTAATAACTTTCTCATTTTTACCACCTTAATAACGTTGTTTACTTTAGTGAACATTGTTCACCATTTATATTATAAACATCAAACCAAGTTTTGTCAACCATTATTTTCAATAAAAAAAGAGCGATATAAAACATCGCTCTTTTAGTGTATCTATTGTTTGATTATAGATAATTATTCTCTAAAATCAACGGTAACTTTTGGAGACTCATCATCGATAAATGCCAATACATCTCCGTCGTAAGATTCATCTAAATCTTCAACTGAATCACCATAAATCATGAACTCGTCTGCTTGTAAGTCAGCATATACTTCATCATACATAGCGCTTGTAAATGTTTCAAATCTTGAGAAATCATCTGGTAAACCAATACCATCTACATCAGCACCTAAAGTGATTGAAGTTCCGCCAGCAAAATCATCTTCATAAATAGATTCAATGGCATCGTAAACAGAAATTGCAAGCTCTTTTTTAGCTGAAGTAATGACTGTATCTGATTCAGCAGATTGGTCAACGTCTACACCAATGACCAAACCTTCATTTTGTTCAGCAGCTTTCATCACTGAGTTACCTGCTGCACCAGCAGCGGCAAAGATAACTTCTAATCCTTCATTGTACCATGTAGCAGCACGTGTTTGATAGGTTGCATTTTCATTAAATGTGCCTAAGTAAGTATAACGAATTGAAATTGCGTCATCTGGTAAGCCCATTTCAACAGCAGCTTGGTTAGCACCTTGAACATATCCATGTCCAAAACGAATAACTGCAGGTACTGCCATACCGCCCATGAAACCTAAATCAGTATATCCTTCTTTAACAGCTGCATAACCAGCTAAGAATCCTGATTCTTCTTCCGCATAGAAAATACTTAGTACATTGTCAGCAATTGTGAAGTCTGGCTCTCCAGAACCTTCTAATGTTTCCATGGTATTCCAGTTCACAACATTGTGTGGAGATCCATCCAATAAGATGAAGTCTACATCTGGATATTCATTTTGAACTGTCCAAATAGCATTTTCAAATAAGAATCCAGGTGTTACAACGATTTGAGCACCGTTTTCGATCGCCAATTCGATTGCATCCACATATGCTGGCGTTGTTTTTTCAGCTGGTTGATAATATTCGTGAGAGATATTATGTTCTTCAGCGTATTCTACAACACCTTCCCATGCACCTTGGTTGAAAGATTTATCGTTAATCGTTCCAACGTCAGTGATTAAAGCAATTTCGTAAGTGTCTCTTTGACAACTTACCATTGTAATGACCATAAACATCATTAACAAAGAAAGTATACTAAGACCTAATTTTTTCATTAATTTTCCCCCTTATATATTAGATATAGTAATCTATTTATTATAATATCACTAAATGGCTATCCAAGCAAGATGTGAATAGACGATATGATTATTTTTTTCAGTAAAAATGACAAATTTATGGTTAAACGTAAAAAAAAGACGGATACATCCGTCTTTTGCTTATAACAAATCCATCGTGTCTCTAGCAATCATAACCTCTTCATTGGTCGGAATGACATAGACTTTGATTTTTGAATCATCTGTAGAAATTAATTGTTCAACACCTCTACAATCATTTCTTTCATCATCGATTTCGACACCAAGTGTTTTTAAACGATCGCCAATATTCTTTCTTGTAAACTTAGCATTTTCACCAATACCAGCCGTAAAGACAATGGCTTCTGCCCCACCAATATAGTTATGATAAGAAGCAACATAGTCAGCGATGCGTTTGGCTTGAACTTCAATGGCAAGACGTGCTTGATGGTTGCCTTCTTTGGCAGCTGAAACCAAATCGCGTGAATCTGAAGACAATTGAGATACACCTAAATAACCAGATTGTTTGTTTAGTTGATTCAATATTTCCTTGACTGACTTGTTTTTAACATGGGCCATATATTCAACAACAGCTGGATCAATATTACCTGAACGTGTGCCCATTGGAATACCTTCTAATGGGGTAAAGCCCATGGATGTATCCATTGATTTTCCGTTTTTAATGGCACAGATTGATGCGCCGTTACCAATGTGAGCAACAATGATATTCACATCAGAGACATCTTTCTTCATCATTTTTGCATAACGTTGTGCAATGTATTTATGAGATGTCCCATGGAAACCATATTTTCTCACCTTATAACGCTTATACCATTCATATGGTACAGCATATAAGTAGGCTTCCTCAGGCATGGTTTGATGATAGGCTGTATCAAACACACCGACGTGCTTAACATTTGGTAGTATTTCTTTAAAGGCCTTGATGCCTGTTAAGTTTGGTCCTAAATGTAATGGTGCCAAATTAACAATGCCTTCTAAATATCCAATTTTTTCATCATCTAATACCACCGATTCAGAAATCTGGTCTCCACCATGGACCACCCTATGTCCAACACCTTTGATTTCATCATAAGATGCAATGATGTCATATTTAATCAAATGCTCAAGCAATAAGTTTACTGCCTTAGCATGATTGGGAATGTCCAATGTCTCTTCAATCTTTTCACCGTTTACTTTAATGGAAAAAACAGATTTTGGCATACCGATTCTTTCTACTATTCCACTGGTAATTAATTGTTCTTCAGGCATGTTTAAAAGTTGAAACTTTAATGAAGAACTTCCAGCATTTACCGCCATAATTTTACTCATATGTATTATCCTTTCTCTCTAAATTATATCTATGAATTTATGAAAATAATTTCATAAATGTTTTAACCATAACGCCAGTCGCACATTGTGATTTATCACTGGCAGTTCCAGCGATGTCTAAGTGGACCCACTTTGTATCGTCATCAATGAAGTTTTCAATGAAAGCTGCTGCAGAAGATGCCCCAGCCATGCGATTTCCTTTATTTTTCAAATCTGCAACTTGACTCTTTAACTCCTTATGAAACTCTTGAGATAAAGGCAATTGCCAAATTTTCTCTTTTGCTTTTTTCGATGCATCCATGACTTGATCTAAGAAGGTTTGATCATTGGTAAATGCACCCGTGTAATAAGATGATAATGCCATGACGCAAGCACCAGTTAAGGTGGCTACATCAATAATTTTTTTAGCCCCTTCTTTTTGGGCAAACCAAACAGCATCTGCCAAAGTCAAACGTCCTTCAGCATCTGTTGATATAATCTCAATGGTTTTACCATTGGCTGATGTAATCACATCATCAGGGACCAATGCTCCATCACCAATACGATTGTCCGTTGCAGCTACAATGGCAAAAACATGGGTATCGAGTTTTAATCTTGCAATCCCTTCAACAGCGGCTAAGACAGCGGCTGAACCTGCCATATCAAACTTCATACCAGGCATTGATTTTGCTGGTTTTAAAGAATAACCGCCTGTATCAAACATCACACCCTTACCAACTAAAGCTGTTGGTTGGTCTTGGTTACCTGATGCTTGATAGTCAACGAAAATGAAATAAGGATCATCTGAGCTTCCTTGGTTAACCCCCAAGTAAGCGCCCATATTCATTTCTTCTATGGCTTTTCTATCGAAGATTTTAACACTGACACCCTCATACTTTTCTAGTGCCTTGGCCTTGTCAGCCAAATCTTTGGCACGCATGTAATTATAAGGTGTGTTGACATAATCTTTTGCTTGATTGATGCTCTCTCCATAAATCATCCCTTGATCCATGGCTTCTTGGATAGATGGATTACCATAGATATAAATGATGGCTTTTGATGTATCTTTTTTGGTTTTTAATTGGTCATAAGAATATCTGTTGACTACGATGCCTTCAACGATGTCTGATAAAATAGATATTTCATCGTCTGAAAATGTATCGGTTAAAAGAACCACATCTTCTTTCATTGACTTGAACTGTTTCATGACTTTCTCAAATGCTTCATCATCTTCAAGTTTATTTTGTCCGATGACAAAAATCTTTTTAGCTTTCAACTTGTTTAAGCTATGAATCGTTGTCCAAGTCTCATCTTTGACATCATCCATACTTAAGTCCAAAGTTTGAAAAATCTCCTTAGTTCTTTTTGTATCGTTAGCTACCATACAAAGATTTGATTCCGTTTCTAAATTAAAATCCTTTAAGTATTTAATCATTCTTCATCTCCTCATTTATTTTATATTGATAATATCTTGTTTTTTTAAACCATTGATTGAGTTTGCCGATGACTTGATTCAAGGCATTGGCATCTTTAAACCCAGGTATTTCAGCCATCATAAAAGAATCTGGTTGAATAAAACGATCTCCCTTGTCTTGTAAAATAATGATGGTTTTTTCTTGTGTTTTAAAAATATCTTTAGGTAAAATCATCATGCCAAACAAATACCATTGCTTGTTGATTTCTTTGACGAATTCTTTGACGTTTAATGCTTCAAAGAATAGATTATCTACCATAAAAATAAAATAACCATTCGGGTTAATATTTAAACTTTGATGATTGATGATGTCATAGATTTCAGATTGTTGAACCGCACTAAAATCAGAGACAATCACATCCGCACCGATATGCTTTGATGTTTTAGTATCTTGAAAGAATATTTGATTGCCATATCCCAATAAGCCAAATAAGGCTTGAGACAATTCATAACTCACACCAAAATTATCCACACCAATCAAGTCCACATCTTTTTCAATCTGATTGGCAATGGTTGTGATTAAATTACCTGTGCCAATGAGTGGATCATAGATTCTGATTTGGTCTACTTGATATAATTTATGAATCAAATATGACATCAACATACCAATGGTCTCTGGTGTCATCATTTGGTTGGAAATTTTTTCATGTTTTAAGCCTTTTAAGACAGCGTATTGAAAGGCCTTCCTAATTTCTTCTTTTTGGAATTCAATACCATTGATTGATTCAATTTTTTCCATCAATTGTTTGTTTAAGTCTCCATTGTCTGTTTCAACGGATTGGGCAATGATGTTTTCGCATGTGCGAATCAAACCTTTAATATAGGAACGATTAAGATGCTCGTAATATATTAAAGCAGATTCATCTAAAACATCAAAAAATTTTTCGATATGTTCTTCTTTCATTTGCTTGATCACCACGAAATAATTCTATCATATATATCCTATTATAACAATCATTAAGGGCTTTAGGAAGGAAAATGTGAATAAATATTCATATTTAAAAAGATGTTAACTCAAAAAGTTAACATCTTTGCTTAAAATTGTTAAGAAATTTGGTCTCCCCAAATGAGTTCAACATATTGAGGGTTATCAATAAATGGATTACGGTTAAACTGATAAGAATAAATAATATTGTTTCTATTCAATTCAAAATCAGAGACTGGATCTTGTTCATGCCAAGTCAATAAAACTTCTAACAAGCCCATATTTAATGACCCTGTTTGTATAAATGATGCATCATCAACCAAGTCTAGTTCTTCATACATAACCACCATATAAAGTAAGATTCTTGCAATATCCCCTTTAACTTCATCATTTGGTTCATATGACTCAGAGGTTGAGATATTGTCGAAGTAACGATTACCCCTTGATGAGTTTTCATTTGGATTGGCTGGTTTTAAGTTGTGCAAGTCTGATGCGATATTAATGCTTGAATTACTGGCATCTTCGCCTAAATAAGACTGTGGCCAAATATGTTCTCTATTCCATGTAGAACCACTATCCCATACGTTAGATACAGATGTTTGTAAATAAACCAAGATGACTTCTTCAGGATTGTTTGGATTTGCATCGGTTTCATCTAAGATATAACGTGCATCACCATAAGAAACACCAGAAAAACCATCATTGATTAAGGCCCTTAAGGCTAACAATAAGGTTTCACCAGACAATCCCTCATCAATACTTTCATAGTATTCTGGATGGGTATTCAAATCTAAGGTTGAATATTGTACCACCAAATCAATGAGTTTGTATTCAACACCTACACCTTCAAGGGTAATCTGAACTTCAATAACACCTTGGACAATTTGATTGGTAGATAGGGTTGATTCAATGATGTTGCCACTATAAATCACATAATCACTCGCGTTACCTGTTACAGCGATGATTTCATAAGTCGACCCATTTTGGCCAACCCCCAAATCATAGGTATCATATAAATCAATGACATCTGGTAATTGGTCAATATCTTGTTGGAGTAAGATTGAATCATCAGGTTGAATGTCTGAATGAGAACCTAAGTAATCAAAAGTGTCACTCGGATAGCTTGTCCATTCACTTGGTGAATAAGTTGTTGATGGGAGATATACACTGTCTACTCTTACAAGTGTAGTGTTTGTCCCATAATCAGCCTGTACACCTATCTCCCCGATAATATCAATCAAGACATCATTATAATATAAACCAACTGCATCATCACCATTGAAAGACAAACCACCATCAAGCATGTCTGCCTCAGCAGTCATGGTTGGATCGGCGGATGTATGGGTGATGATAAAGACATCGTTATGATCAACCATACCGCTTAATTGAATGGTATTGTTTGCTGATGTGGCTCCATTGGCATAAACCTTAATTGAATATCCTGATAAATCGACACTTGAACCTGTGCCATTGAATATTTCTATGGCTTTATTGTATGAAGACCCTTCAATATACTCACTGATAAACAATTCAGTGATTGGATTTTCAGTGGTCGTAATAATCGTAGTTGTTTCAACAGTGGTTATCGGTGCTTGTGTTGTTGGAATCGTCGTCGGTTCTTCTGTTGTTGTTGGTGTTTCAGTTGTCGTAGGTGTTTCAGTTGTAATGGCTGTGCTTTCTTGCTCAGTCGTTGTCCCAACAACTTCAGTCGTTGTTGGCACTTGGGTGGTTGGTGGTTGAGTGCTTGTTTCTATGCTTGTTGTGTTATCCTCTGTGGTTGTGATTGGTTCAGTTGTTTCATTGTTTGTTGTGGGTGCGTTTGTTGTTAAGTCTGTTGTAATCGCTGAACATCCAACAACCATAAACATTGACATTATGACAATCAATACTAATGCTAACTTTTTCATCATGTCTGTTCCTCCTTTTCGGTCGTTACCTATCTATTATATGATAGATTGACTTACTTTATCAAGGATAATCTATTCAATTGCAAATAACAATGAACATAGGTATAATATGAGTGGTGATATACATGAAAAAATGGATCATAAAAATGATTAAGAAATACCAAGAAGCAACGTCAAATAAAAACCCAACATGTCGTTACCATCCGACATGTTCTAACTATGCCATTGATGCTTATAAGCACTATAATGTTTTTTACGCATCTCTTTTAACCATATGGCGTATTTTAAGGTGTAATCCATTTTCTAGAGGTGGCTATGATCCAATCCCTAAATTTAAAAAGAAACACATACATATAGACCCACATATAAAGGAGGATAAAGATGAAACAACTGATTGAAAGTTACCAAAGAGCCTACCAAAAGTATAAAGGCGATTTATACATCAAGTTACTTTATTTATCTTTTATATTTGGTGTCCCTTTAATACCAACCATCATTTACTATAATGTTTCACTTTTTGTGACCATTCTCTTTTGGATATTCTTTGGCATCATGCTGATTATCCTCATGATGTTTTTAGCCCTTGCCTTATATACAACCGAAAGACCCTTATATGAATATCTATATAAAGAAATACTCGACATGGTCTTTAAAGACGATTACACACCTTTTGAATATGAGAGCTTCCCAATGACCAATGATTTTATTGAAGATGGACAACTCTTAAATCACTTGGTTGATGATGTGGTCCGATATAGACTGACTTATTATTACTTAAACCAAAGGATAGACTTGTATAGTATCTATGGCTATTCCAAACTCCACAAGTCAAATAAACTATCTTTTAATGGTATCTATTTTGTCATTCACAACAACAATCAAAACCACTTTGAAATCAGAACCAAAGGTCGTCTCAAACGCCAACATGATGATCTGGCACTTTTAGAATCTCATGAAAAATATGACATTTACTTAAGAGAAAATGACCAAATTCCAGATCATGCAAAAAAGACTTTCCTAGAAACATCCCAACGCTTTGAATCTCCAGTCTATATGCGTGGCATTGACGGAGAAATTCATATGGCCATTGACCATTTATTTGATGATTTAAAAGCAAAAGATCTCACTGAAGAAAAACTCAATCATATCAAAGATCAACTAAGTATGGTCATCCAATTTGGTAAAGACTTATATAAAAAGCTGAGCGATTAAATAAGCAAAGGACTACATATTTGTAGTCCTTTTTTCAATAAAAAAAGACTTCCGTAGAAGTCTCACTTATGTATAGCTGGTGCGGGTAACAGGAGTCGAACCTGCACTCCAAGGAACTAGATCCTAAGTCTAGCGCGTCTGCCAGTTCCGCCATACCCGCCCAAATAAATGGTGACCCGCAGGCGATTCGAACGCCTGACCCTTTGATTAAAAGTCAAATGCTCTACCAACTGAGCTAGCGGGTCAAAAAAAATGGCTGGGCTAGGAGGATTTGAACCTCCGATCTCGGAGTCAAAGTCCGATGCCTTAACCGCTTGGCCATAGCCCATTCTTTTTTTATCGTATAAACAAATTGGGGCGACTGATGGGAATCGAACCCACGAATGTCGGAGCCACAATCCGATGCGTTAACCACTTCGCCACAACCGCCGTCTTAGTTTTTACGCACATATTAGTTTACTAAATCAATGCCCTTTTGTCAAGAAATATATTTGATAAATCATAAAAATTCAAATTTATCTGTTTTGGGCTTTTTTAGCCCATTCTTCTTGGTCTTTTTCAGTGATTTTTCTGATTACTTTGCAAGGATTTCCTGCAGCGATGACATCACTTGGAATATCTTTTGTCACAATAGAACCAGCCCCAATAATTGAACGATCACCAATGGTCACACCACCTTGAATGACAGTGTTTCCACCAATCCATACATGATGACCAATATGGATGTCTTTACCATATTCTAACCCACTTGATCTTACCTTTGCATCAATAGGATGGGTGGCTGGATAGAATGATACATTGGGCCCTAACATGACTTCATCCCCAATGACGATTTGACAAACATCAAGCATCATCAAACCATGATTGGCAAAGAAATAATCACCAACATGTATATTATAACCATAATCACAATAAAATGGTGGTAAGATATTGACACCTTTACCCATAGATCCTAATAAATCATTCAATAGCTTAGAACGTTTTTCATAGTCTTCTATATCTGTCTGATTAAAAAGGCGAATTTTTCTTTTCGCCTCATGGTATTCTTTCTTTAGTTCTTCATCACTCGCAAAATATAATTTGCCACTGAGCATACGTTCCTTTTCAGTCATCTTAATAGCCAATAATCGATATACCGAATCCTTGGTCTCCTAAATGCACATAAAATACAGGGCTGACTGTTTCAGTCATAAAGATATTGGTCTTGTCATATTTTTCTTCGATGGCATCTTTTAATTTATTGGCCCATTTTTCCATGTTCAAGTGAATGATATCAATATATACATTTTCAAATTTTTCCATGTATTCATGGACTTGTTCCATAAAGAAATCCAAGCATTTGGCATAAGTTCTTTCTTTATGTACCAATTTTAATTTACCATCGACCATTTGAACGATTGGCTTGATTCTTAATACCGATCCAATAAAGGCTTGGATACGATTTAAGCGGCCACCCCTAAATAAGTGTTTTAGGTTATCTAAAGTAAAAGAAATATGTGGGTGTTCAAAAATTTCATAATAGCGTTTCATGACATTTTCAAAAGACATGCCTGATTGGATGTCTTTTGCCAATAATCTTAAACCATTGGCCAAACCAAATGATGCAGCTTGTGGGGAATGAATCGATATGTCTAAATCTGTTTCATTCAAGTTCTTTGAAAGCATGGCCGATTGAAAAGTACCTGATATTTGATCAGACAAAACAATCACCAATACATGGGTATAGTCTTCTTTAGCAAAGGCCTCGTACTGGTCAAGAAAATCAGTCGGTGCAGGTTGTGATGTCTTCATCTTCTTCCCTGCTTCGATATGTTTTAACATATCCTCGCTACTTAAATCTTTTTCTAAGTATTCTTCATCCTCAATGATGACTTTTAAGTTGACAGTTTTAATAAAATCATAAGATTTTAAGGCATCACTTGTGTGTGATGTAGAATCAATTAATAAACCTATTTTTTCCATATTTTTATTACCACCTTAATTACTATGTCTCACATAATACTTTAGCATTTTTGATAATTTTAGTCAAGTAAATTAGTCCAAGAGAAAAGCGACTGATAAACAGTCGCTTTTGAATGTATTAATGCTCTTCTTCGTATTGTTTTTGTTCCTCAATGATCTTGTCTTCAATGTTATGTGGCACTTCCTCGTATTTCACAAATTCACGAGTAAATGTACCAGAACCTTGCGTCATTGCTTTCAAGTCAATGGTGTATTTTGTAATCTCAGCTTCAGGGACTTCAGCCACAACTTTTTGATAACCTTCCATGGCTGGTTCCATACCAAGGACTCTACCACGACGTTTGTTGACATCACCAAGCACGTCACCAAGATATTCATCTTTGATCAATACTTCGATTTTATAAATCGGTTCTAAAATCACAGGTTTGGCAGATTTGCAAGCTTCTTTAAAGGCCATACCAGCTGCTTTTTTAAAGGCCAATTCATTTGAGTCTACCGCATGGTATTTACCATCGGTTAAAACACCTTTAACATTAATGACAGGGAATCCAGCAAGGACACCATGTTCTAATGCTTCTTGAAGACCTTTGTCTACTGCTGGGAAGTAACCTTTAGGGACAGCCCCACCAAAGACTTCTTCTTCAAAGGCATATTCTTCTTCTGCATATGGTTCAAAACGCATCACAACAACACCGTAATATCCTGAACCACCAGATTGTTTAATATAACGGCCTTGTGCTTCGGCTGTTTTCTTAATGGTCTCACGATAAACAATGCGTTGGTCTTCAGTTTGTAAGGCCACTTTGTAAGCATTTTTCATCTTATCGATAACATAACCAATATGGATGACACCTTGACCACCAATCAAGAGTTGAGATGTTTCTTTATTACGTCTTGTTTCAATGGTTGGGTCTTCTAATTGCATTTTCGCTAAAGCTGTTGATAATTTATCTTCATCCTTTTTGTTCTCTACTTTCACAGCCATATACATGGTCGGTGTCGGTGATTGAATATCAGGGAAAACAACTCTGTTTTTCTTATCAGATAAAGACGTACCTGTTTTAACTTCAGGAACTTTTGCCATGGCACAGATATCTCCTGCATGGAAAAGATCCATGTTGATTTGTTCCTTGCCCATCAATGTAAAAGGTTGGGTTGCTTTTTCAACATTTTCAGTGTTTGATACATAAATTTCTTGATCTTTTGATAGGGTACCAGATTTGATTTGCATGATACTAATGGTTCCCACAAATGGGTCGATGATGGTTTTGAAAACTTGGGCTGAGAAAGGCTCATCATCACTGTAAGTTCTTTTAACCGTTTCATCACTATCAACAATATTGGCTTCAATAGGATCCATTTCAGCCACAGTTGGGAAATAAGCATTGATCATATGCATCAATGTTAATGATCCAATATCTTTGGTTGCTGAACCAACCAAGACAGGAACAGCTTCTCCAGACAATACACTTAAGTGTAAACCGCGTTTAATTTCTTCCATGGTGAGTTCTTCACCTTCGAAGTATTTTTCAAGTAGTTCTTCGTCTGAACCAGCAACAGTTTCAATCAAGTCTTGTCTTAAGGTTTCTACACGGTCCATTTTGTCTTCATGAATTTCTCCATCAACACACGCATCGCCATTGTAAATTCTTGCTTTTAAATCAACAATGTCGGCGAAGCCATCAAATGAATCGCTTTTTCCTAGTGGTAAACAGAATGGTACAGCTTGTTTACCTAACTTACTTTTAATGTCTTGTAATAATTCATCGAATTTGATGTTTTCTTTGTCCATTTTATTGACAAAGATCATGGCTGGCATGTTGCGCTCTTTAATTTCAAGCCACATTCTTTCAGTACCAACTTGTACACCACTTGATGCATCTACAACCAAAACAGCTGCATTGGCAGCTGACATAGCATAAGAGATGTCACCAATCATTTCATCTGCACCAGGTGCATCTAAAAAATTAAATTTTGAGTCTTTAAACTCGACAGGAACTAAAGCTGATGTCATTGAACTTTGTTTCGCGTGTTCTTCAGGGGTATAATCTGAGATAGTAGTTTTCTTTTCTACAGAACCTTTTTTATCAATAGCTCCTGAAATATAAGCGAGGGACTCTGCCAATGAGGTTTTTCCGCTTCCTAAATGTCCCAATAAGATAACGTTCTTTAAAGCATTTGCTTTATACTCTTTCATATAATTTCTCCTTCCACTTAAAAACGCTTTCAATCTATTTTATTATATCATAATACTCAAAAAATAAAAGAATTATAAAAGAGAAATCACGAGCTTTTATAAGACCTTTAAATCACCCATATCAATCAGCCTTTATCAAGGCCTTATTGACAAAGTATTCTTCCATAGTATAATGGACTTAATCAAGAAAGTGAGGTTATATAAATGCCATTAAAAATTGAACATATCCTAAGCACAAAAAAGCCTAAAGACCATGTATGGAAAATGATCACACAAAATCAATATGTTTTTCAATATATGGGATGTATGTTAAAGATGAAAGGCAATGATATGGAATGGTATATGGAAAAAGATGGTCAAAGAGTAACTTTACTGACTGGCCATATTCTTTCAAAAAAAGACCAAGAAGAATTGATTGTTGAAACATATAATCCTCATAGGGAGTATGATCAAAAACACACCCTAAAAGTATCATATATCATTACAGAAAAAGATGACACGACTGAATTAAAGATTATACAAGAAGGTTTTGAAGATTTGCCAGATACTCAAGATGTATATGAAGAAAATCAAAAGGGATGGAACTACGCCATCAATGCTTTAAAAAAACTATTATAAGGAGATGCTTATGGACCATAAAAAAATCGCCATTCAATTATTTAACAAAACATGGGATTTACTCGATCTCAAAGAAAGAACCCAAACACAAGATATTGAAATGATCCACCAAGCCCATGCATCCTTATACCATTGGATGCAAGTTGGTACACCTTTGGAATTCCAACGGGGAGAATGGATGGTTTCACATGTCTATGCAGAGTTAAAGATGCAAGAATCCGCCATCTTCCATGCGAAAAGATGTCTTCAATTAACAATAGACAACGACATCGATGACTTTGACTTAACTTTTGCTTATGAAGCCCTGGCAAGAGCCTATGCCATCAATCATGATCCCAAGACCAAAGAATATTTAAACCTTGCTTATGATTCTTTATCACAGATCAAGAATGATGGCGATCGAAACTATGCAAAGTCACAACTAGATAACATCAAGTTTTAAAATGAATCATTGAAAACAGCCACTGAAATCAGTGGCTGTTATTTAATATCTTAACTTTCTCTATATTCTTCTATAAGAGACATAAGTAATTCAGGATAGTCAGTAATGATACCATCCACACCCTGTTCAATCAATTGTCGCATGGTCTCTTCATCATTAATGGTCCAAAAATGCATGGCGATGTTTTGTTGTCTAAGACCATGCATAATCATCCAGCGATTGGTATTAAAATGACCAATGACAGGTAAATCATATGACAAAGGCACTTGCATGGCTGCGTATTTTGGTTTGCCTCTAAACAAAGTTGTGATGGTATATATATTCACCACTTGGTCAATGGCAGACCCCACACTCATGGATATCATAATATCTGGATAGTTTTCTAGTACATATTCAGATATATCATCAAAGGCTGTCGCAAGCAATACATGGTCAAGCAAATCATAAGCTTCAATTAAATCAATGACTGCATCCGCTGTTTCAGTTCTAGGGGCATCAGCATCGGCTTTGATTTCAATATTATATAAAATTTGATCACCAAACCGTTCAAAAACTTCTTCTAAGGTTGGTAAATATACTTTAGCAGCTTGCCACTCAGAAGGACTCATGGCTTGATATAGATAAGACCCATCATCTTCTTGATATGTATAGGCAAAATTACAAGTATCATATAAGTCTTGATAGTTTTCTTTCCAAACAACGCTGTCACAATTAGAATGTTGGATGGTATTGCCTGTATTGTTTTGACCATGGGTTAAGACAGGAATGCCATCCATAGTCATTTGAACATCCATTTCTAAAACATCAACACCTAAATCAAAAGCATATTCGTATGCCAGCATGGTATTGTCAGGATACACACCCTTACCCCCAGCATGAGCCATAACCAAAGGCATACCATCTTGTGATAAAAAGGGGTTACTCTGACTATATTTTGGTTTAGGTACAAAAACCAAGATTAAAGCAATCACAAATAAAATCATGATGGCCATTAATACGCGTTTAAAAAATTTCTTCATCTCTTAACCTCTTCTTGTTTTTCTATCATTGTATCATAAGGTTTATCATTGATACAAACAAAAAAGAAAAGCAAAATGCTTTTCTTTCCATATGTATTGTCAATTATCTTCCGTTATTGGTTTCTTTTTTATGGGCATACATCAAGTGATCAGCTCTTCTAAGGATGTCAGAAATATGATCATCTTCTTTCATTTCTGTGATACCAAATGAAAAACTAGGTGCATATTCTTTGATTGAAGGATCGTTTTGAAAATCATGTAATATTTTCTTTAAAAGTTTTTCTAAGTACATCTTTTCTTGGTTCTTAACAATAAAGATAAATTCATCGCCACTTAAACGACCAGCAAAATCATCTTCTTTTAAATGGTTTTTAATAATTTTTCCTAAGACTTCCAATACTTTATCTCCAATATCATGGCCATATTGATCATTGATGTTTTTTAATCCATCCATATCAATCATTGCCATAGCAATTGTATAAAGTCCTTCGTGGATTTCTTTGTCATAGACTTCCAATATATCTTTGATTTTTTTTCGGTTTGGTAATTGAGTGAGCGTATCGATATTGGCCAAACGTATCAACTGATGATTGGTTTCGACTAAGGCAATATCGGTTTCTATTGAGTTACGTATGGCTTGTATGAGTCGTTTATACTTTTCACCCATTTTCATAGGTTCATCATCTAAAACACAAATCGTGCCAAAAAAATCACCGTTTGGATATCGGATAGGATAACCTAAATAAGATATCATATCTAAATCAACATCTGGATTATCTTTCCAATCTTCATCATCTAAGGCATTCTCTACAAACAACTCTTTTTGAGATCCTATGACAGTTTCACAGTAAAGGCCATGTCCTAGGTGGTCTTTGCCATCGACTTCATAAGGATTATCTTCATTAGAACTTTTTAGAAAAACCTGCATATCATTCTTGGTTATCTTCATAATCAAACCAGATTTAACATCTAAAATATCTGCGACTAAATCAATGAGGTCTTGCCATTTTTGAATAATTTCAGGTTCGATAGATTCGGTGAAGTTTTCTCTGATTGATACTGTTTTAGTTTCTTTAAGTTTTCTTAAATAAACATTTGTTTCAACCATAATATGACTCCTCTTGTATACTTATTATAACACACATAGATTATATTCCTAAAATGACGCATTGAAGCCTTATCTTGGTTAATCTCTATCAATATTACTTGGCAAAGCACCTAATTTGGTCGTTGAGAGAGCAGCTGCTTGATTGGCCTTATCCAATAATAACTTCATCTCATCTTCATCATAGGCATCAATTGGTTGATTGTTTTGAATAAAATGATGTAAAAATGTCCCAACAAAGGCATCTCCCGCACCTGTGGCATCGATGGAATCGACATCTTCACCAGACACTTCCACTTTTAAATCCTTTGTATAAAGACTTGCGCCTTCTTTACCTTTGGTAAGTATTATCCACTTGACCTGACCAACAAATAAAGACTGAATATCACCCTGAGATATAAAGCCTAGATCTTCTTCACTGACCTTGACAATGTCTGCGAATCTTAAAAATGATAAAATGGTTTCCCTGTATTGATCTAAATTATCCCAAAGCATAGTCCTCACATTGACATCAAATGAAATCAAGCCACCAGCTTCCATCATCTTTTGAATCATTGCCAAGTGTGAGACTTTGGTAGGAGAGTCACTTAAGGCAACAGAGCCAAAATGCAATATATCATCTTGTTCAAAGAATATATCATCTAGCATATAATCTTCTAATAAAGTATCTGCGCCAGGTTCTCGATAAAAGGTAAATGTTCTTTCACCACGTGCACCTATTCGTACAAATGCCAAAGATGTATGGGCCCGTTCAGTTTGAAAGCAAAAGTCCAATTGCACACCACAATCTTCTAAGGTATCTTTGATCATATGGCCAAACATATCAGCCCCAACCATACCAATAAAATAAGTATCTGTTCCAAGCAAAGATGCATGTCCTGCCACATTGGCTGGCGCACCACCAACCATGGGTTGAAACTTATGGTCTTTATCTTCAAACATATCAATTAAGGCTTCGCCCATTGTATATAACTTACCCATCTTACACCTCCAACATGAAAGATTATATCAGTTTTATTATACACCATATCATATAAAACAAAAAAGAAGCCACAGGCTTCTTATTTTGATTTACTTTTCCTGCGAAACATATTAATGAAACTTTTAAATTTCATTTTCAGTTTGTTGATTTGATCTCTTCTCTTTAGTCTCTTTTCAATTCTTTCTTTTTCTCTAATTTTTCTCTCTTCAAGCTCTTTACGTAATCTTGCTTCTTTTAAGCGTTGTCTTTCAACTTTATCATCATGCTTTAAATCTTTATATAATAATCTTTTTATTGTTTTGGTGACGGATGTTGAAGTTAAGCCTAATGAATCAGTCACATATGCTTCTAATTTTGACACCTTGTAAGCACCCTTATTGATTTCATATATAATGGCTTTCAAATCAGCCACTGTAATAAAGATGTTGATATAATCTCTAGATGGGATGACAAGTTTATGGTTGGCTGGCAGTCCATTGACCTGTAGATATTTATTGTAAAAATCAATATTATGATTTTTATAAAGGAAACCAAAACCAGCCACACGAACATCATTGATGTTATTGTTGTAGATTTTAATGGTAAACCTTCTTTGACCAGAACTGGCATCGATTTCATAGTTGGCATCGATGTTAAATTTCTTCGTTAAATAGTAAGAAAGTAAATACTTGTTTAAACCTATGACAATGAAAATTAAAATAATCAGAACAATGATACTTAGTATCATAATAACTTCAAAATTTTCTATGATAAAATCCATTTTCTACGCCTCCTCATTGACAAGGTAATCAATGATTTGATTAAACTTATCATATGTATCAAGATTATAATATTTATCTCTTAAGCGGGCACCTCGTTTGACCAAGAAAATCATTGAATCAATATCCTTAGGTTTGGTATAGGCCAATAAGTAATCCAAATCCTCATTGGTTAAATACATGAAAATACGGTTAAATAGTTCAATGTTCTTATAATCTATACAATATTCACCAATCTTCTTAAAGGTGATATCATCTTTATAATTCGCAATAATATGTGATGCTATTTTATTATGATTGTTTTCAATCGATAGCCTTAAGACTTCAGTTAAATTGGTATACAATCGATTTTTTAAAAACTCAATAACCAGATCGAATTGTTGATCTTTCACCAGCCTTAATATACATTTTTGAACACCAATACCTACTTTTTTATAATAATTTAATTGTCTTTGGTCGTAATGATGGACATAGGTCTTAATACCCTCAAAAAACTGGGTTTCGAAAAATGTATCAAAAAGATCTGAAAAGTCTTCATCTTTATGGATGGTTTGTAAATAACTAGACAAGACATGAATCAACTTATATTTGCCCATGATATGAATGATATCAGACTTGTTGACTAAATCGTCTTTTTGTTTATAGTCAAAAACATTAAACATTTTCTTTTGATGTATGATTTCAGCATTGATTAATTGTTTGACAATATCTTGATTGCTTGGTTTATCCAATAACTTCCAAATCAAATACCCTTTATTGTCATCATCAATCCGTAAATCACCATGGATGTTTTTATACTTGATAAAGTATTTTACAACATCTTTTATATCATGCTCTAAAAGGGCAAGCAATACCTTGAGTATGACATCTTCTGCCCGCCTAAAATAATCATGGGTGAAACTCACATCATGGTTATGTAAATAAATAAGCATGTCCCACTTTTCAGCATCGATGATATAATCAACCAATACTTTACCATAAAAATCAGGTTCAGCAATTCTTAAATCTTTTGCATTGGCTTGTTGGATACCCTTTAATCCCTTGTCTACTATTTTTTCATAGTTAGATACATAGGCTAGGTTTTCTTTTTCACCACCAATCAATGCTTCTAAGGATATATCAAAGATTTTAGCGATCTTTAATAGGTTTTCAATGTCAAAAGTAGATCGTCCACTTAAGTTTTGTGACACAGCTGATTTAGATATAGATAAACGATCAGCCAACTCACTTTGTGTCATCTTATGTTTCTTTAGTAAGGACTTAATATGGTTGCCTACTTTAACATTATCAATTATTTGAGACATCAAACCACCTCCGACAAGTGTATTATATGGCTTAAGTCAAGTTAAGTAAATACTGTTTCTAGTTAACCATCAGTTTATTCCAGTTTACATAAAATATATTTTATTTAAAAGGCCTTATCATAAATTTAAGTAAAACTTAACATATTTATAATCAAAACACATGATAAATGGTTAAAAACCATTAAAAAAAGCCTATAAAATAGGCTTTTATATCACTTTTGAAGCATACAAGTCTTCAAAATCATTTAATTGTTTTCTTAGTTCTTTATCCAATATGTTCAAAGCTTTTTCATTAATCATTTTAGGTATCCCATAATATTCACCAGCAATAGATCCAGTAATAGCACCTAATGTATCAGCATCTCCTCCTAAGCTAATAGCATTCCTAATGGCATCTTCAAAAGAATCACTCTCCATAAAGGATTGAATGGCATAAGGCACAGTCTCCTTGGCCTTTTCACTAAAAAAATAATATTCTCTAACTTCATCTATAGAAAAATCTAGAGGATAATAATGTTTTTCACAATAGGCTTTCATTTCTTCTTTGGTGTGATTATTCCTAGCCATATAAACCATCATAGCAGTTGCTTCAGCAGCTGTGATGCTTTCAGGATGATTATGAGTGACTTCAGTCACCTTCTTTGATAACATCTTGACTTCTTCAATAGACTTTCCAACAATACCACAAGCTGATACACGCATGGCTGAACCATTGCCATAACTATGGTATGGATTAGGGTGATCTGATTCTAACCAATGAGTAAACATTCCACCATATCCAGCATCAGGATATTTACTGCCAAAGTATCTTAAAGTTTCAATTACTTTATCAGTTAATAAAGTATAATCTACTTTACAATCTATTAATGCTTTACCAACAGCAATAGTCATCACTGTATCATCCGTAAAGAAACAATCATCAGTAATAAATTCAAATGATTTCGTCTTAATTGATTCATATTCAAATCTTGATCCTACAATATCTCCAATAATTGCGCCTAACATAGTCAATCTTTCAAAAAATTATTTTCAATAAGATATAATTCATATAATCCCCTAGAATATGATATATATTTCTCGTTATATGTCATATATTCATCAGAAACATATACCACATCGAATTCCATTCCTTTAATCTCTTCAACAACATAAACATACTTATTATATTGAGGTTTATGATTAGAAAAATAATCAGATATTTCCTTATTTTTTTTAGAGATAATGATCGCTATGCGTTTCTTAGTTTCTTTATCAATATTTATATCACTCAACTTAATTGTTTTCACTTCTGCCCCTGTAAAGCCTAGAGACTTATTGTTCATATTCAAACGATTATTAATAAAGTTATTTATTTGTGAAGTATTTCTGTAGTTTTCCTTTAAATCAAAATGGAGATAATTACTTGGTATATTTACATGATCAAATCCATAAGGCTTTATTTTTTGATAAACATCTCCATATAAATTATAAGTTGATTTAGGATACACAAGATATAAAAGATTTATTTCCTGTTTTGATATATCTTGAAATTCATCTATACTAAATAAGTAATTTTCTCTAAAAACCAACGGCCCTTGATATAAGTAAAGTGAATATAATTTCAAATAATAAAAAAACTTATAATTCTCAATATTCATGTCTTGCATATTGTGATTATTTAATAATTCATTAATCTCTTTTTTGAATAAATTATTGAACATACCTGAATAACTAGCTTCTTTTTTAAAAACATCAATTAATTCTATAAAATCTTCTTCAGCTAAATTGCATGCATTATGTTCATGTAACTTCTGATATAAATTCAATGCTTCTTTAATATTTTTTGTTCTATCAATTTTTAAATTAAGTTTTTTAAATTCACCTTTAACAATTAATTGAGCAGTATTTAATATATCATTTATATTATTTATCTTATCTTTTATTTCCCTTATTAGATTGTTTTGATATTGATTTCCTTTTTGCTGATCTTTATCCAAAATCTTTTTATAATGTTTTCTTAGTTTATTATAATATCTTATTGTTTTGTTTATTGCTTTTATAGCTCCACTGTCAATCTCTCTGCTAATAATAATGGGATCATAATCGTAGATATAATCAGGGCTTTCATATTGTTTAATCAAAATAATAATATACGAAAGAACTTCAAAAAAATGATCGATATCAACATTAGTTTTTGAGTTTACAAAAAAATTCTTTTCCAATATTCTTGTATATTCTTTTTTTAGATCCTTAACTCTATTTTTTTCTGTATGGATAATGTCTATATAGTCATTGACAATATCATTCATGTTTTTTGATTCTAAAAGCTCATGAAAAGTAATATCCTTAGCATTATAGAAATATTTTGAAATCTTTAATTTATCAATTGAATCTAGTAATTTACTTTTATATAGATCAAATTGACTTTGAAGTTTTGAAAATAATGATTTAGAATAGATGGCTTTTAAAAAATTATGATTTAGATGATACTCATCCTTAAACTCGCCTTTAACTTTTAAGTTATGTGAGTATTCATTAATTGATTGTAAGTAAAATTCTAACAAAGTTTTATTAATTACTTTTTCTAACCCCAGTTGAATAGAAAGATTATTCAAAGCATTGATAAATAATTTTGAAGGCGATAAAATAATTAACTTATTGTATCCAATTAAATTATTGAATAGCAAATATGATAATCTATGAAATAAAATCATTGTTTTTCCTGATCCAGCACACCCTTGAACAATAAAGTTTATTTCTGAGTCTTTAGTGATAATATCATGTTGGTTATTTTGTATTGTAGCAATAATATCGCTGACAACACCTTTTGCTCGATTATTTTCTATGATTTTGAGTAGAAAATCATCAATAAACTGATTATCAAAATCAAGATTTTCCTTTCTTAAGTAATCCTTGACATCTTTAATTTTTCCTTCAACAATATGTATATCACGTTTCAAAATCATTTTAAACTCATTGACAATCTTTTCAACCTTTATTCTAAATTTAGATTGATTGTTTGCATAATAGGTTTGACCTAATGGCGATCTCCAATCAACTATCTGAATATCTTTATTTATTGCTAGTCCTTTTTTACCAACATATATTTTTTTGTTTAATGAGTTCCAGTCATTACGCTTTTTTATCATGAAACCAATTCTAGCGAAGTAAGGATTAAGTATAATTGATTTTAGTTCATCAAGTTTTCCTTCATACCTTTTATTTCTTTGCTTAATTCTAGTAGCTTCAACTCTTTCTTCCTCTGTAAAAACAACACCATTATAGTCTTTAATATATTCATTTTTTTCTTCTATAATATTCTTAATTATATCTTTAATAAAATCTAAAATTTCTTTCTCTTCAGTGATAATACTATTCATAAACTCCCCCTAAATAACTTTACCATTTATGTAATTATATTATGTATACTGTATTGTTCACTTGATATTTTTAGCGCTAGATGAACACTACTCTATTATTGTCAATAAAGCTTTTTCAATATCAAGCCAATCCTGATTCAAATCAATTGTTCTAAATTCAATTGTGTAATCATCACTTTTCTTATATTTGTAATCTAAATATATGTCTACACTTGGATATAACAAAATACCTCTAAGTGGTGTGTAATCTAAATTATGCTGCAAATATGTGTTGATTTGATACATATTATGGGACATAAATTTCTCTGTATCATACCTACTAGATAAGATTGAATAATAATATTTTGCATCAATGATGATTTTGCTATAAGCATCTTTACATATTTCTATATCTGTTTCCATTTCAGGCAATTTTGACATGTCACTACAATCTAAAGGTTTTAAATACCAATGGTACTTTCGTTTATTCACTTGATAACCTGTATGTAATTTATAGAAATTTCTAAGAAATTCTTCATATATCATAGACATCGTTTCGTTATCTCTTTCAATGTGATAAAAAGAGGATTTTCCATTATGCTCATTTGGTATCAGTCTCTTATTAATTAATATGCTCAGTTTCAATGCAAAGTCATATAACTGATTAGATTTGTTTAAAACGATATTCTTATAATCTGAATTATTTAGATTAGTAGAATCAACATGATTAAAGTATGCTAAACAGTTTTTTGCAGATTTCTTAAAACGTTTATTTGCATTAGAAAATATAATGTTTAACAAAGTATTTTTTATGATTTGATTAACTTGATTATTTACATTAAAAAGATCATGATGAATATGTTTTTTAACTCTCTTTGGATTTAAACTATACTTTACATCTATTTTTCCTTTTATGAACAAAGAATCTTCTTCATGATGATTATAATCTCTAAAAATACCATTCTTAATAATAGACTTTACTTCATTTAAAAATATATCTAATAGAACATCTGATATGGTCAAATCTTTTTCTAGATTATTTTCTGATAACAACTCCTTGTTCTTCACTTTATTAAAGGCATATAGAATCATGTAATATATGTTTTTTATTGGAATCTCCTTTTTCATTTTAATTCTAAGTCAACCAAAAATTTTTCATATTTTTCTTCATCATCAAAATAATATTCCTTCAATAATGGCAAAATATCATATTTCATAACATGTTCATACCATTCTTCAAAATTATGGATATTTTTATCGACAAAATAACTATGTCCTATCTCAAAATTTTCTCCTAGATCATTTCTTATATCATGATTAATCTTGGTCATCGTGTCATTAATTTTTTTTACCTCGTGATGTTTAAGTCCATTATGGTTTAAATAATCATTAAATTTTTCAGAATCAAACATTGGTTTTAAATCAACAAAAGAAAACCTTCTTCTAAGTGCATAATCAATTAAAGCCAATGAACGATCAGCTGTGTTCATTGTACCTATAATATATAAGTTTTTAGGCACATAAAAATATTCATTCGAATAAGGTAACTTAACCTTATAATTAGGGCCTCTTTTATCTTTTTCAATCAACAAAAGTAATTCCCCAAAAATTTTAGATAAATTACCTCGATTGATTTCATCAATGATTAAAAAATAATTTTTATTTGGATTTGCTTTAACATTTTCATCTATAAAAAGTTTGAAAATACCTGATTTGATATCAAACCCATTGTCGTGAATATTTGGTCTCAAACCTTCAATAAATTCTTCGTACGAAAAACTTTGGTGGAATTGAATCATTAGGATTTGTTCCTTCGCATCCTCGATATCAAAATTTTGCTTTATAATTTTGTCGATACTAAATGTTTTACCTACCCCAGGAGATCCTTGTAAGATTAAATTCATTTTTTTCTCTAATAATAACACTATATCCTTGATTTGCTCATCACTCATAAATAAGTCTTCGTGCACATTATCAGTGTTCTCTTCCTCGACAACTTCTTCTATATCTTCATCTTCAGTTTTCACATCATCAATATAATCTTGATAATATTGCCATAATACTTCACTTAAATCCCATGGAGATAATTGGTTTTCTTTTCTCTCTTTATCAAACATTTTAATAATCGCGATATTATATTCAATAGAGTCATTTAAACCATTTTCGCTAATTCCAAAAAAGTTTGCGATTTTTCTAAGAATACTAACGCTGTCAATACATAAAAGTTCGTTAGTATGATAAATATTAATTAATTTACTTTTTATATAATTTGCACCTTGAGGCAAAACTTGGTAATCCATTGAGACGTAATTATCTTTATCAAAATTAGTGATAAAATTATATATATCTTCTTTATACATGCTAAATTTTTCTTCAATCGATTTATTCGGGTATCTTGCATCAATAAAGTTTGCATTTTCATAACTTCCATCTCTTTGATTGAAAAATAATTTATTTCTAGATCTCCAAAAAGATCCACCAGAAATTTCCCTAGTTTTATGTTCAATATAATAACAAAAAGTCTCACTTGAACCAATTTTATCGTAATCTTCTAACTCAAGTTCACCTATTTTTTCTATAGGAAATAATTCCTTGAATTCTTGAGCCTCTTCATAGCTAGCTTGGTTTTTTCTTGCGCCATTATATTTACTCATATACTCAATAAAATCTTCTTTTCTACTCAAAAAATCAAGATAGTTTTTGATGGTAATCCCTTCTTTTGTCTTCCATTCTCTAGGTCCTGCGGCTGATCTTCCACCAATGACCGCAGCGGCAGCGCTTAAACTTTCAAATAAAAAATCTTCTTGAAGTATAAAATCCTTGACCTTACTTGAAGAAAGTAATCTATTTCTTAGACCAAAATAATTATGTGATCTGAATGAATTGGTTATCTCTTTTTCAAACAAAGCACCTTCTTTGACCAAAACATTTTCTTTTTCTAAATCATATTCACCTTGAGCTTTTGCATTTTTCATTTTTAAAAATACTTCCATTTGTAATTTCTCCTTCATATCATTAAAATCTTATTCTTTTTCAAAATTATATTTTTTAAACTTAATAGCTGGAAGAATAATCCATAAATTTTTTTCTTCACTTTTACAATACCAATTAAGTTTAAATGTAACCTTAGAACTAATTGGATAATAATTTTTATTTGATTTAATATCGATAAGTTCTTTAAATTTTTTTGAAAAATACATTGCCTGTTTATCATTTAATATCAATCCGTCATCATTGATATCCAAATTATCCCCTGTAGAAAGATTATTTAATACATTTTGACAGTATTTACTACCATCTAAGTAAATATCACGATGACTTAGTTGTATAATTAGTTCATTAGGTTCTGAGAACTCTTCTTTAGATTCTATGATTGTTTCATAATAATCATAAATATCTGAATTAGTATGAATGATTAAATTATTTTTTGCTCTAGTTAGTCCGACATAAAGGGATCTAAAATCATCTTGATTTAAATTATTTTTACTTTGATAAATAAATACAGTGTCATACTCTCGTCCTTTTGATTTATGAATGGTTGATATAGTCACTATCTCTTTTTGATCTTTATATAAATCCTTCATATAAGATTCAAATATAAATGATTTTAAATCAACCATATACTTATTGTTTGGATACAATGTTTCAAAATCATATAGTAAATTCAATATATTTGATATAAGAGGGTTATTGGACAAATCATTTTTATAAGATTCAATATTCTTCTTCCACTCTTCTTTAGTAATTTCTATGGTATCAAAATCAAAAAAAGATAGAAAATATTGGATTTCAGCTAAATCGGTTAATCTAAAATTTTGGTTGCTTTGCACTAATTGAGACTTGATATTTACATCGTTTAGTTTACTATTCATTATTTCGGCTTCTTCATTTGTCATAGTGAGAATGGCTACCGATTTCATTTGATTATTTTTGGATAGTTTAATTACTTGATTAACAATTGGATCATAAAAGAAATCGCCCTTATATTTAAATACTCTTATATTTCCATCTATATCAGTATTTGAGAAACATTGAGAAGATTTTAAACGATTTGAAATTAGTTTAGTAAATTCTTGAGTGAACGATACTAAGTTATTTTTGCTTCTAAAATTAGTAACTAACTCATATACATTAGCATTTCTTTTAGATAATTTATCTAAAAATTCTGAAGAAGAGCCTCTAAACTGAAAGATATTTTGATCATCATCACCTACTGCAATAATTCTAACCTTTTCATTATAAGTTTCCAGTGCAAGTACAAGATTGTATTCCATTTCACTCATATCCTGTGCTTCATCAATAACGATTGTTGATTTATTGATTTTGCTTTCTTCAACATTGGAGTTTTCTATAACTTTAATAGCTCGTTCAAATAAATCATCTGTGTGTTCCAAATCACCAATTTCGCCTAAGATATCAAAGCAGAATGAGTGAAAAGTTTTGATATCAACGTAATTAGCAATACCTCCAATTAAATTCTTCAATTTCTTTTTAAAAACAACCGTAGCAGACCGCGAAAATGTTAACATTAACAACTGTTCAGGTTTAACATCTTCTAAACGAATTAATGAAGCTAACTTATGAACAAGTAATGTTGTTTTCCCACTACCTGGTCCAGCTAAAACCACAATATTTTTAGAGGAGTCATCATCGATGATTTCTTTTTGTTTATCTGATAATCGATTGAATAATTGGTCATACTTAGTTTTTGTCATTGGTGTAAGAATAAATTTTCTATAGTCATCTGTGATATATTTATTTTCGAAATCCTTATATGATAAGTTGAAATAATCATCAACCAAAATCATACCCTTTTCTTCTTCTTCAGACAGTTGCTTAATAAAGAAAGTTAGGATATGAATCTTTTTAATTTTTTGATTGTAGTATTTCATAAACATCTGGTAGTCTTCTTTTGTATATTGTTTTAAAGGATTTGACTCTAGTTTTTCAATTTTCATTGGATTATAAAGGAATAAAAAGCCTCCATCAATAACCAAAGCCCCGGATCTAATGATAAATAATAAAGCTATCTCAACATCTTTTAAACTAATCTCTCTTTTAAAAAGAGTATTTTGACTAAGAAACTCATTCTTAAGTTCAAAGATTGAATATGAAATTGTATTTGATTCTTGGTTATAGTTGTCAAAAGAATAATCAACAATAAATTGTGATATATCAGCTAACTTTTCAACAAATTCAATTGCTTGTTCTTTATCAACAAGCATCTTGAATAATCGATAATTATTATTAAAATGATCTTTTATCTGTTTAATAATATTATGTGAAGAAAGAAAATTAATAACCATTGATATATCTTTTGAACTTACATCATTAATAATTTCATTGACCTTTAAGTTAATCTCTTTAATATGATAGCGTTGATTATCAAAATTAACATTTTCTAATAAAAAACGCATTATTATGATGTTTATATCAATTGTTTTCTTGGATTTATTTTTGTTAAAATTGCTTGGGATTTTAGCTAATAAGTCATTATCATAATTTAGTATTTTATGATCTTTCAAATAATTAACTAATTCAGTTACTTTCCTTTTTCCAAGTTGTAAATAGTCAATAAGTTCTTCAATCAATGAAATAGGTTTTGTTCCGCGACTAGGTGATGTGTTTTTATCAGTAAACAATCGAGTCATAATTCTAATCATTGCATTCTTATCTTTTTCAGGATAAGAAAGTTTATCAATTTTAGCTCGTGCCTCTATCATTGTTTTCGGAACAATACTGGTGGCGTATATTCTAGGGGCATTTTGGCTTCTTTTAATATAATTGACTCTTTCTAGAGCAAGAATTGAAGTATATATTTTTGTACCTATTTGATTATTGTTCTCCATGTCAAAGCCAGATTTAGTTGCTAACTCATGAGTTGATATACTGATTTGTGATCTTGATTTGGTTTCTCTCTTAATTGCTCTCCACACTTGATTAATGTCATTTTGAGATAATTTTTGAGAAGTTAATAAGTTAAAGTGTTCATCAACATCCTTTTCATTATATAAAATATGACATTCTGCATTGATGTTTTTATCACGGCCAGCTCTTCCTGCCTCTTGAATGTAATCTTCAATTGTTGATGAAACATTATAATGAATAACAAAATAAACATCATCTTTATCTACACCCATGCCGAAGGCTGATGTAGCGACTATGATATTCTTTTCTCCACGTGTAAATTCTAATTGATAATTGTTTTTGAGTTCGGCTTTTAAACCACCATGATATGGACTTGCAGAATATCCTGACTCACTTAACTCTTTAGCAACTTTTTCAGTAGTTTTTCTTCTAGATGTGTAAATTATTATTGGCTTCCCTGGATTATTTTCAATCAAATCTCTAATAAACAACATTTTTTCTTTGTGATCTGCACAATTATGAACAAAAAAATTCAAATTTTGTCTACGTGTATTGGTTGTTATAACTTCCATATTTAAGTTTAACTCATCTTTAAAGTAATTGATAATATCATCAATCACTTCTTTTTTGGCTGTAGCTGTAAAACACGATACAGGTATATGATTTCTTTGTTGAGGATCTCCCATTATATTTTTAATGAACTCAGCAATGTATAAGTAATCAACTCTAAATTCATGTCCCCATGTCGAAAAACAGTGAGCTTCATCTATAACAAAACGAACTATATTTCTTCTCACTAACAATTTGAAAATAGACGGAGATCTTAAGGTTTCAGGGGCTAAATATAATAAATGAATTGCACCTTCATTAACAAGTCTTATAGTTTCAGCTCGCTCTATTGAATTCATACTGCCATTGATTGTTCCAACATTAAATATATTTTTATCTTTCAAGTTCTTTACTTGATCTTGCATTAAAGATTGCAAGGGGGAAATAACTATAGTTAGACCTTTAACAGTTTGCGCCATAATTAAAGCGGGGATTTGAAAGGCAATGGATTTACCACCTGCAGTTGGAAATACAGATAATATAGATTTTCCCATTATTTGTCTTCTCACAGATTCTTCTTGTAAATTCATACCTTCAAAGGTACGATAGCTTTTATAACCAAACGCATTATCTAAAAATGCATGAATGTCATAGGCATGATTACAGTAATGACAATTAAAACAAGGCTGGCCTCTTAATATATCCATTACCTTCATATAATTTGGATACTGATATGTTATCCATTGTGGAGGGTGACTGACCACGTCATCTGCATGAATAATTGCAAGACAATAAGCTAATTCAACTGGATAATGATTAATGATTAAATTTAAGTCTATGTATCTACATATTTTTTCTTCAAAATAATCTAAAATCAATTCTTTTAATGATTGATTTTGGATTTTATAATCTACATAATCAAAAAAGAATTTAAAATGTGGGTGTTTAGACAAAAGTAAATAATATATATCCTTAATTTGTTCGTCAAGACGATTAAAAGCTTCTATTTCCTCGACAAACAAAGTTTGAGTAATTCTAGCATCAGCATATGATATATTTTCATCTGACTTTACTAACTTATAGTCTTTAACAAGTCTATGATATGTTTTTTTTGGAAATAATAATGCAGACAAAGGTAGGGTATCAATAAATTTTTTAATTCCGGCTTTTTTTAACTCCTTATCAATGAATCTATAATCATGGGAAAAAGCATTATGTCCGCATACATAATCAAATCCTTTTATAAATTTAATAAACTTTTTCCTTGTCCCTCTAAAAAAATGATTCTTATCAAGATAAGCACCATACTCAATAACTTCATTATTTTGATTCACTTCTAAGTCAATGAAAACTATACTCATATAAACTCCCATAAACAAGCCAAATACCATAATAAAAACAGAAACCGTTCATTTTTATTTTATCACTATTTACACAAATAGAAAACCCAACTCGAAAATTCAATTAAAATATTGCATGATTTTAATAAAATATCTATATGATGTGTATTAAGCATCAAATTGATATTTAATATTCCGATTATACATTGCGATAATAAAATTCTTCACTCAAATAAAAACCTCCCCCAATAAAAAATGGGTATTTTTGTGTCTGTACTATATCATTTATTTTGTGTCATAATTTCATCTTAAATTTCTTTTCTATTTCTAAATCTAAAATATGATTACTTATTTGTCCTTCACCACTGTTAAAGAAGTAATCATAAAATAATTCAGCTTCTTCTTTATCAATTTTGAAACCTGATTTTTCTCCAATAACAGCGTCTAGGCCACAAAAAGGATATAGCGCTGTATCATTTAAAGTAAAATCAATTATATCCATAGAAATAAACTCTTGCAAACAATAAATACATCTACAATTTTGCTTTTCTTGTAATAAAGAAAAATTATTATGAGTAAAATTATGAGCAACTTTCATTTCTTCAAGACTATATCTATCAACCATCGATTATCCTGCAAATATTTTTAAATTATTTAATCTTTATCTATTTTTAATAGTTTTTTCGATAAAAATTACTATATCACAAAGTTACCATCATTTTATTTTAGGATTAAATAAAACTCATATTGATTTTTTCTTTGATAAAATAAATCATGTAATGGTATATTTTCGCACCATGAAAAACTTGTTCAGCCCTAACATAAATATTAAAGCCTATAGAAACTGAATCATTGGTTTTCTTTCTTGGTATAGCTATGGCATAAAAACCATCTTCAATAATAATATTTTGATTATCAATTGCATAGCCTATAAATGTTAAAAATGAAATTAATACTATTCTTTACAGTCTTGATTTTGTATGAACAAAATCATATCTTACTTTTTTTTCATTTTTTTTGTGCTTCTTCTCCAAATGGAAACATTTTTTCTTCCTCCTTATAGACTCATAAAAAGAAAAAACCCATCAATAATGATGGGTATTGTTTAACCAAATGTTTACCCATCATACAAGCTTTAGCACCTTACCTAATGGTAGGTTGCTGAAGGGTCAAAGAGCTTGTCTCTCACCTTCTCTTTATGGAGTTTATACTATATAACATTTTATATGATTTCTCAACATATCACAGTTAATACATTTTATTTATTATTATATCTATGGTATTTTTTAAAATCTCTTATCTCTTCTTTACCATCATAATGTTTTTTCTTAGTCTTTTTTCTTTTATTGTGATGAACATTATCACTTATTTCTGGAAGTAACCTATCTTGTAAGTATTTTCGAATTTCTTTTTGTTCATAAGAACTATTAACATTTAAATAAGGATCGTGCTTGTTATTTTCTTTAATTTCTAAATATTCTGTATATGCAATTTCTTTATTCTGTAAAATGGCATATTTATGATTATGCTTTACTCTTGGTAAATTTCTTGCTATGGCAGCCGCTTCTTTTCTATTTTTTGCTACAATAGCAAATGTAATCGGAATATACTTTTTTCTAGATACATGACCGCATTTACATGTAACAGTAAAATATCTTTTTCCTGATTCTTTATTGTCAATGGATTCTTTAGATTCACTTTTACTTTCATACATCTTATTGATGGATGCATAGCAATCTTCAAGATCTCCATAATCTTTGTAAATGACAATTTCTTGTGATTCATCCCAACCCATAAAAGCATCACTATCTATTTCAGCGACACCTTTAGGTATAGTCAGTACTTTAATATTATGACAACCTTTAAAAGCTTTTGCCTTAATAACATCGACACTAGAAGGAATTGATACTTGTTCTAAGTTAACACAATTTTCAAAACAAGACTTAGGTATTGTCATCAATTCTGTTTTAAGTGGAAAATATACTTTTTTCAGCTTTTTACAATTCTTAAATGCTTCTTCTTCAATAATCTGACATTGATCATTGAAAGATATCTTTACTATCTTTTGATTCCCTCTAAAAGCATTGTTACTAAGTCTTATTATCCCTTTAGGCAAATTTACATTTCTTTCTTTTTTATTTTTATGGTTACTGTATGTTTCAAATACATTTTCATCCATTAATAATTACCCTTATTTATTATTGTATTGATGATAGAACATCATAGGCTATGGTGTTCTATCATCAAGTTATCTAGTGCTGTTTAATTCATTAAATTTCTAAATAATTTAGAAGAGCTTTAAAATTATCTTTGGTTTTTTTGGTAATATTATCAGCTAAAATATCTATATGATTTTTAAAATATGAACTGAGAGAAGATTTCTTATCATTTACATAATAGGTCTTTTGATCTTGTGGTGAAAATAAATCTTCTATCTCTTTCCAACCATCATCTACATTTTTTAACTCATGAATTTCCAAATTCTCACCGTATTTATTAACAAAAGCATTTCCAGCTTTATCACTATCGACTAAAACTACTGGCTTATTAGACAATGTAGCAAAAATCTTTAATAAATTTCTGCTTTTCGTTCCTTGAAAAGGTAAAAAATTGATGTTTTCAATCCCGAGTAATTTCTTGAAAGCAACCAAATAATTATAATCTGTAATCCCTTCTACAAAAACCAACGTATTATTTGGATCTAGTAAAATATGTTTATCTACAGTTAATGCAGAGTATACTGGTAATAATGTATCAGCTTTATTGTCTCCATTAAAGTCTACAGTAAAGTCATTATATATTTTAGACTCAAAACCATCTTTAACAACCAATCTCAATTCATCTAGATAGTCAACATCTATTAAGAATGGCGAATGTGTACTTATTACAAAAGTTATGCCATGTTCTAAACCAAATTGCTTAATTTGATTTCTTAATTCTTGTTGTCCCAAAACATGTAAATTAGTTGCAGGCTCATCCAAAATAACAATATCCCCATTACCAATTTTATCATTAGCAAATACATTAAAGAAGAAATTGAAAAACCACTTAAAACCTGTTGATTGGGCATCTAAAGGCACAACTTTATCTCCTTCATTTAAAATAAAGTATGCTTTTTCACTTTCCATAACTAAGTTGAAAGAATATTTCATTTGATCTTCAAAACCATAAACTTTATTAAACTTAAAAGATAATTTTTTCAATTCTCTATTCACTTGTCTCTGAAAATTAGATAGATAATGACGATATACTTTTTTTGTTTCTGCAAATTTAGTGTATACATCTTTCAAATTATCATAGGTTAAGTTATCTAAATAACTAAAAATTAACTTATAGAAATCATTGTCAACTACTTTTCCATTACTAATGTTTAATATAGTATCCAAATCACTAATTCTCTTAGAGTCATCATAGCGAATGATATTAGGGACAAAACTTATGTTATATTTCTCTCTTATTTCATTTTCAATAAGTATTTGCTTATTTATTTTGATTGCTTGGTCTGATAAAACTTTTTTTAAGTCTTCAATTAACCCATCCATTTGATTGCTATATTTAAGCCGATTTAAACTTCTTTTAAACTGAGACGAATTTATATGATTAAAAATAACTTCCAATTGAGGTTTATTGACATTATTTTTTATTAGTTCATCAATATATCTTTTGAAAGTATTATCTACAGATATATTTTTAATTTCAATTAATAAATTCGAATACTCCTTAAAAACGTTTTCAATATACGATTCATTGTATAAGCCGTTTTCTAAAATAGGGCTTTTGGAATCCATATCAACTTTTTCATGATTTTTATATTTGTCTACATAAACTGTATTGTTTTTATAAGTATATTCATATCTAACTTGTTCTTGATCGTCAAAAAGCCACATAGACACTATGGGTGAATTATCTTCTTCATAATTAAAGATTGGTATGTCATTGTCTTTTAGTTTCTTCGTATTCATATAAATCATTGCATCAAGAAAATTTGATTTTCCTGTATTATTCATGCCAATTAAAGTAACTAAATCACCCATTTTGGAATCACTATTTAAAATGTGATTTAACTGAATCTTACTAAAATCTTCAACTCCAACATTCCTAAAGTTCTTAACCCTAAAATACCTTCTAATCATTTTTCTTCTCCTTTAAATTTTTATTTAATATATCATCAATAATATCTTGATAATTATCTAATTTAAAAATATCAATCAACTTTAATAAGTATTTCTCTTTTTTTTCAGTATTGATTAAATCAGCTATTTTATCATCTAACTTACTAGAGTCAGCATTCAAATTAATAATGTAATCAATAACTTGCAACTTTGATATTGTACTCTTTTTATTAATGAATTTTAAAACCTGCATAACATTATAATCAATCTTTGAATAATTTCGCTTCTCATAATCTTCTATATATTTATACATTGTTGGTCGTGAAAAATTTAAATAATTAGACAATTCCGTTAATCTTAAATTTAGTTTTTTTAATTTATCTTTCATTGGTCCGTACTCCTTTTATAAACCAATTATATAATACTTTACATTTTTTGTAAATATAAATTTACAATTTTTGTAAAATTTATTATATTTTCATTAAATGAACATGTCATAATTTTAATCTGGTTTTAATTTATACCTTGTCGTAATTTGTCTAATTGAGCCAAAGAAAAAATTTAATTTTTAATATAAATCATGCAAAATTCCAGTTAATAGTTTTAGTTGATAGACTAAGTTATGGTAATATTATGACTTTCTTAAGCATTGAAAAAAGCTTATAAGATGATTTCCCATAAGCTTAAAAATATTCATTCTATACGTTGATTATCTTTTTTTACTTCTTTACCAAATAATATGATTTACCTATTTTAAATTCACTTCTAAAGATGACATAATTAAATCGTTGATTTTTAAATCTTTTTTATATAACTTCACCATGATCAATTTCCTTATAGAGAACACATAAACTTATATATATATCAAACATATCAGGCTTTGCTTATATTAGAAGCAGCATCATATATCAGAAAAACAAGGTAGTTTGTTTTCTAACTTAAAACCATTTCTTCAAGAAGTTCATGTCTAGCATTAAGAAAGTACACTTTATCATAATTCTTACCGTCCCTCATATATTTATGAAGAGCATATGCAAAAAGTTGTGCTCTTTCCTTTTTTGTTAGTTTATAATCTTTTTTTATTTTAAAGTCAATTAAACAATTATTGATAACTAAATCAGAGTCTCCTAATATTGCTGGTTCACCATCAAACTCAACATGTCCATCTGGGTGGAAATTAATCTCATTAATGACAGGAAAATTTTTATTAATAAGATCAAAAGCAATTTCTGCTAAAAAAGTTGCTTTCTGAATAATTCTGTTTTTATGTTCAAGTATTTCAGATGTATACCCATAAGTCGAACGATATTTGATGTCCGGCTCATACATAACAAAGGCTAATTCTTCATCACTTAGGTTTGAATATTTCTTCTTTGTTACATCATCAAAAAATTTCAATTCTTCAAGTGGTCTTCCAAGTTTTCTTGCAAGTTTAATTTTAGCAATATATTCTGTAACACCACCACAAATAGTAGGATGTTCTTCTTTTGTCACATCTACATAATCACCTGGTTTAATTTTTCTTGCATATACTAAACTATTTTCATAATAAAAGTCTTTTATTCCCGTCACCCTTAATCTTTTATTCGTTAAGTAATGCGTGATAGCTGCTCTACCAAAATATGGTGTTTTTGATAAATCCTTTAGTAGTTCTTCATATTTTTTTACAAACTTTGATACATCCATTAATACCCCTCCAATTTATCTTGTCATTTAATGATTTTAAATAGTGAAATGCATTATCTTGCAATAAAGTTACATAAAACAAATCTTCTTTAACATATAAACTATAATTGGTTGCTACTTTATGGAACTTTAATAAGATAACTTAATAAAGAATCAAAATAAAAATAAATACAATTAAAAAATATTAATCACAAATATAATCGACAACTGGAATACACAAAAATAACTAAATATACTTCAATAATTTTCTTATGATTTTTGAGATGCATGAGTGAAAGGCATGTAGTATGAAATCATATAATCGCCAAATATAGACTAAATATCACTATTAAATCTTGTTTGGCCCCTATTTTGATCCCCACAATAAGTTTTTTTATCTTACAAAAATCACCATTATATAGTTAAGGACTCATATACGAGAACACTTGACCATCAATCAAGTGGTTTAGGTCTTAAAAAATTTAAATGTTGACGCAAATATTATCAATAAGTAAGTTGAATCCTTATTTTTGAAACTTGTTCGTCTCATGCAATTTTAAAGAACTATTTCTGATAAATCATCATAAAAGATAAGGCCATCAATTTGATGGTCCTAATTATTAAATATGTGTTTAATTAAGCTTTTTATATAAATCCAAATACTTCTTTAAAATGAAACTAAAATTTATATTTATATAGAACAAAAGGATAAATTTTTTTATATCTTCGATTTATTTCCCGATGCTACATTAAGTTTTGAATGTAAAAAAGCCTCTATAAAAGGGCATATCAATTTATAATATTTACAATAACTCTTCTTTAATTGAAATGAATGAATTTCAAGGTTGTTACGAACATCCTTTCCATCGTCAGAAGTAATCCTTTTTGGGTTCCCAAGTCTTAAAGAGTATATATAAGCATTTTCATTGTTTAAACTACAATGATTAAACAACCTTTTTTTTATCGTTGATGAAGTGCCTATATATAATATATCCTGTTTAGACAAACTACTAAACTCAGGTTTAAAATAGGGAGCATGATAAATGTCATTAAACTCGAACGTATCTATTTGCATCGGATTTTTTACAACAAACATATAAACTCCTTTATTACAGTATGGCTTCCCCCCATGATGTAATTTTACTTTTCCTACTGATTGGGCATGAAACAAACTGAGAGATTGATTTTTAAGTGCATACTTTGTGTATTTCAAATTAAGACCATTAGGTTTAACAAAATTATTATTATAATATTCTATAATAATATCAGCTTCTTTTTCTAAAGAAGCTAGAAATTGATCAAGCTCAGTTTTATTTAGCATATAGTAAAATCTCCTTTTTTTTCAAAAAAATCATTGATAAATACAATTTTTATACTATATTAAACTTTAGGAATAAATAGATATATGTTTTATATATCCATCTAATAATGCGATAATATCATCTTCATTCATTTTTAAAAATAAATAAAATTTATCCATAATATCAGCTAAAATTGTTTGCGATTGAATATATAGATTATCTGCCATTTTATATTTTTTTACAATCTCATTTGATATTTTTTTATTGAGTATGGGTAATTCTATATTTAAAAAATTCCTTTTATTAATGTTTGTTAAGATAGTCCCTGTACATTGTTGTTTTAATAGAGAGTTAATATAGTTGTTTTTTAATAATAGAGAAAAAACTTGAGGTTCTATATTTATACATTCACAAACAAAAAAACCATTAGTACAAATTGAACCATCATATCTTTCATCTACTACAGCTATTGTTGATAGCGATCCTTCAATTGAAGAAACTAAAACTTGATTTTCTTTTACTAACCTTCTTGCTCTAGTCGGTAAATCTGAACCGTATTCGAGTTTATAGTCTTCAATATGAAAGTAATTATTTATAGATGATAATTCTAAATATTTATATTTACGATCAACTTTAGGAATGAAATTTGAATCTTTCAACTTAATCAATTTACTAATTTTCTTCATTGTAAAATTCTCTGCTAAATACTTTCTAATTTCTTCATACTCTGTTTGATAGAAATTTGAATCTATTCTATGATGTTTTTCTAGAGATTTACTTTTAAGTTTAATGTTTGAATAAGAATAAGAAATATTTTGATTTTTTAAACCTAGTTCATTATCCAATAAGTAAGTAATTTGATTCATTAAGTTCTTTGATTTTTTTCTAAGTTTATATATACCAGTAAAGGTACTATCAATTTTTTTCATTACATTATTGCTAAATATTGGAACGGGAACCTCTCTTATTCTGGACATTGCTACTGTTGGTTGGCCACTTAATGTTTTTTCTCTATTTAAAATTAATTGACCCATTTTTGAGTTCAGAAATAATGAAAGATAATGAGAGTTAAATGATTTGTTTTTTTGTCTCAATCTACAAACATTAGGACCTAACGTATAATCATCACTCTTAATAACTAATGCTCTTCTATACTCGCCCGTATATGATAGGACTACATCATTAGTATAAAGTTTTGACCTAGTTAAAAATTCGTCTGCTACTTCTTTATCGATCTTAATAAAATCACCAAGAACTAAGTTTTCTATTTGAACATTTTTACTTGTTATAGCAATGTATGAGTTGTCTGATGACATATTCTCCTTGGTGAAAAATCTCGTATATTCAAATCCAGCTAATTTTGAAACATCAAAAACTTCACCAATCGTTTTATGGTTCATGCTCCTAATCTTATCAATTAATAATAAAACTTCTTTATTAAAATATTCTGCATCAAATCTGAAATTGGGATTAAATTCTTTAGCTTTATTTAAACTTATTATTGTTGTCTCAACTCCATTTGAGGGAAACGAAAACTCATTAGGATTATTCATGTTTATTTCCTCTATAAAAACTTAAATTTTCTTCTTTTGCAAACTTAATAAAGGCTTCCACAATACCATCTTGGGTCATACCATTGTGATTAAAAAGATCATGTTTTACTATTAAATGACCATGTGAATCTAATTTATAACTACCATCACTTTCTAATTGATATACTTTTCTTCCTGAACTATCTTTTGCTTGAATTCTCATTGTTCCAAAAAATATATTATAATCTTCAAGATAAGGACATAATACGTCGTCCCATTTCTGAACAAACAAAACACTAGTTTTCGTTCCTGTATGTGGTTTAAAAGTATTTGGTTCCAAACCAACAACTGCTAAAATTCTACAATGCTCAGATATGTACTGTCTTATAACTTCGTCATTTTGATTAGAAAATCTACCTTGAGGTAAAACTATTGCCATACGGCCACCTGATTTTAAAAAGTTTAAATTTCTCTCAATAAAGAGTATATCTCTGCTAACAGCCTTTTTAATTTTACCATTCTTATTCTTTGATAGTTCATATTTTGATAATATTTTACCTTCTTTTATGTCTCCTGCAAATGGGGGATTTGCCATCAAAACATCAAACTCAAAACTCGAATAATCATTAGAGTTTTTGGATTGTAACCTCTTTAATTTTTTAAAACCTTGATTAAAAGCATCATTCCAGTTTGATTGTTTAGCGGTATTATCCCACCCACTATAATCTAGAGAATTTAAGTATAATACGTTCGTTTTTCCATCGCCTGCAATTAAATTTAGTGTCTTCGCAACTCTTACTGTGTTCATATCAAAATCAATACCAAATACATTATTCTCTACATATTCAATCTCTTCATTGGTTCTTTGCTCAGTTGTAAAAACATCACTTATAGGTAATCCTTTCCTTTTTCTAATATTATTCCAAACATGAAATATGGTATGGACTGTAAATCCGCTGCTACCACAAGCTGTATCTATTACTTTCTCATCTGCTTTTGGATTCATCATCTTAACACACATATCGATTATATATCTTGGAGTAAAATATTGTCCTTTTTCTCCTTTTTGAACTTTTGACATTAAATATTCAAAAGCATCATCAACAACTTCCAAGTTTGAATTAAATAATTTTACATTTTGTAAGGATGAAACACATACAGATAAGTGAGTGGCCTGTAAGTTGATTTTACTTTCTTCAGGAAAAACACCTTGCCATTTAGCTTTAGCTTTATTAAAAATATTTTGTATTTTTATCTTTAATTCTGTATCTGTATTACCTGAATTCCTAAACTGAAGATTTGCTGTTTTATCCCTTGCAGCCATTAACTCATCATACAATTTCGCAAATATTAATTTAAAAACCTCTTCGAATACATCAACTCCCGAATTAGCAAGTACCTCATCTTCAATTTCAAGTATTAAATCTTTTAATGATTTTCTTTCAGTTTGCAATTTATCAATTTTAGTTAAATCATCCCAATTAAATTTTTCATTAATTATTGATTTCAAGGTCTCTGATGCCTTTGGAATATTAGTTATATCTTCAAAAAAATTAGGATCTTTTCTGTTATAGTATGATATTTGTTTCCCATTTGTCCAAACACCAATCGGCGCACCTGTAGCATTACAATATGATTTTAACTGTTCTTTTCCTTCCTTAAGCTTTGGATGTTTAACTTCGATTATTATATATGGTATCGTTTCGTTGTTTTTTTCGAAAATAACTATATCAGCTCGTTTTTTCTCTCTACCAAAAGTAATTGTAGTTTCTAACTCTATTCTGTCTAAAGAATATTCATATTCATTAACAAGCTTATCAAGCATTAATTGTCTAATTATTTCTTCTGGAGTTAATCTGATTTTTTTTGCTCTCTTAAAACAAATTACATAAGGAATTTCTTTTCCTTTTAAATACTCTAGAGTTACTTTTGATTCTAAATTTTTGATTGAACTTATAGAAAACTGATCCAAATTATAACTGCTATCACTAAGAATCTCATCTAATTTCATTGATTATACGCCTCTCTTATTTAATTAATATCTATTATTATAACATTTATATTTATATATTTAAATCACATAAAGAAAAAGATGCGATTCGTAATCTAGCGAGTGTTTTGCCTATAAATTATCTAATTATACTTAACGTATAATTTCTATCAATTTTATCTAGCCTAATCTCTAATCTTTTCTTTTCCTTTCCTTAAAGTTTCCTAGAATCAATTTCTTTAATCCATTCAGTAACATTTTATACTGATATTCTATATATTCTTTTTCATTTGATATTGGCAATCAAGTATATTTCTTTTATCGAACAAAGGTTAGATTTCTGCTCATCAAGTGGTTCCCATCTCCGAATTATTGTATCTTTTCTATTTAGTACCTTTTTTAAAAATAATTAATTCTGCTAACAATAATAATTCAAACCATAACCACTAATCCAAACAATATCAAAAATGAGAAAAATTTAACTTATCCATACTATTACTTTATTCAATAGTGATTTAGAGAAATCAATAGCATCCTTTTCGATTAATTGATCAGTGTATAATTTAATATTTGATTTATTTAAAATAGTATAAAAAGAAAACTCACTCTCCCATGCTTTAACTTTTTGTTTATCTACTTTTATTTCCGATCCTTTACGCAATAAGTCAATTTGTATTTTTTGATAAACATGTCTCATTTCATGAAAGACAACAAGTAAAATTTCGTTGTTATTTGCTTCATTCAACCAATCACTATTTAATATTATTAAGTTCTTAACTGGATCATATAAACCCGAAATATCGTTATCTTTAAGAACCCCTCTATAATCAATCGCATAATCTACAGGCTCTATATCTAACTCATTTGCAGCTATTAGTATTCCACTCTCTATATACTTCTCTTTTTCCATACTGTTTTTCCCCCTTGATATATTGTATATTTTCTTTAAATAAAAGTGAATAGATTTAAGTTGAAAAAATATCATAAAAATTCAACTAGATTTTATTGTCTCTGTTATTCACTAACCAGCATAATATATTCGATAACTCATTAAAGTAAATATATAAAAAACAGTAATACCAAGATTTGGTATTACTGTTAATAGTTTTTATATGTCAAAAATTCAATATACTTATATATATATATGTAATAATATTGAATTAAATCCAATCACTTTCCCTAATGGAATGTGAAAAACCAATTAAATAGTTCTATTTTTAGGGATTTTTATTCAAAAAAAGAGTGATTTACCCCCTATTTTTACTTCTATTTTATTGTAATATCATTTAATTCTGTCCTAATATGTAGTATTTTTTTTCTTGATAATCTTTAGTAATTTTCTCTTTCCATTCTTGATTAACCGTGTTACTCATTCTTAATGATGATACAGCTTCATTGATTGCTTCATAATTCTTTCTTGTTCCTTCTTTGTCTGCATAATATCTAGCTGCTCGACTATGGTGAATCCCAAACTTTCTTGCTTCATCTATAGCATCAATATTAGCGCCTAAAAAGATAAACTCCCAATCATAGTCTTTCTTTAACTTTTGAATTAGTGATTGAATATCTTGATACGTATAATGCTTACTTGCGTTTTCCATACCATCCGTTGTTATAACAAAAACAACTTTATTAGGCCTTTCTTCTCTTAGTGTATCTGCATAGATCCTACGAATGTGTTTGATTGATGAACCTACTGCATCCAACAAACCTGTCATACCGCCTACTTGATAATCATGTGTATTTAATGGTTTTAAATCTTTAATGTTGATTCGATCATGCAAAACGTTTGTTTCGTGATTGAATAAAACAGTTGAAACAATGGCTTGACCCTCTATATTCTTTTGCTTTTCAATCATTGCGTTAAATCCACCAACAGTGTCTTGTTCTAACCCTGACATTGAACCACTTTTGTCTAAAATAAATACCATTTCAGTTAAGTCTTTTTTCATAATAAATCTCTCCTTTTCATTTTTATAACTTTATTATGTCATAGACTTAATCAAAAAAGGTCACCTTGAAGGCGACTTTTTTTAAAGGCTATATGAACCTAATAATTCTTGATCAAAATCAAATAGTGTTTCATTGATTTCAAAAATATCATAAATTTCTCTTTCTAGATAATATCGAATAATGATATCAAACTTTATAGATAAAGATAATTGATATCCAGCTTTTTCTAGTAAATCAATGGTTTCATCTAAATTAAGTTTCAAAGCAAGACAAAAAGCAATGACCGTTGGTTTGCTAGGATGATAATCAACATTCTTAAGTATCTTAGAAAAATGCTGTTTTGAGATATTGGCTTTTTTATAGACTTGTGCATTTGTTTTACCTGAAGCAATAATTAATTTCATTAATGCTTCTTGCCAAGTATCATCCATATAATCAAAATCATCAGAGACTTCTCTGTGTAAATCAATACGACTTGAATCTATTTTTGATAGATACTTGAGTTCTTTTATTTTTTGCTCATAAACAATTTGATCGTCTATATATGATTGAATATCATTGTATTTTGTTCTAGATATTAAATAACTGATTTTGTCAAATATAACTAAATATACCATCATTTCATGCTTTGCAAGAAATTCTTTAATTGAAGATGTTGCTACAGATAAAGCAATGCTCCTTGGACAACCAAAAACACCAGCTGATATTAAGGGAAAAGCAATCGACTTACATTTTAATTCTTTGGCTAATTTCAAAGAATTATTATAACATTTAGAAAGTTCTTTTTCTTGATTTTCATCACTATCACCCCAAATAGGTCCCACTGTGTGTAGGACATACCTAGCGTATAAATTATAACCTTTTGTGTGTTTTACTTGGCTTGTATGGATATAACCTAAAGCCTTTCTAGCCTCTACTAACTTTTGTCCACCAGCATCATGTATGGCTAAATCAACCCCACCACCTACAAGGGGTTCAGGATGGGCTGAATTAACAATGGCATCGACTTTCATTTTTGTGATATCTTGTCTAACAATTTGAAAAGGCATATTTTATTCTCCTATTTCATGTTTAAATTAAGTAAATTTCAAAATTTCTTTATATTAAGAATATATCACTTTTATAATATTGATGCAATATAAGCCCAAAATATGCATAAACAAAAAAACCTGTATGAAATCATACAGGTTTAATCTGTTTACTCATCCTTCAAAGGTATTCTAATAAAGTAATAACATAGTTCCATACCACTATGTTCGTATGCTTTCACAAATGATTGGTCAATATCGTATCCTTTGAGCTTAAAATCAAACTTTTCTAGTGCAACTCGTCTGACTTGTTTTAAGGCTTGACCAAACTCTGCTTCTGTAAAACCTGGATGTTCAAAGATTAGATGTTTTTTTGTTGGGATGATCTTTTCTTCGAAAGGATAATCACTGACATCATAATCTAGATTACAGTCTGTGCCAAATAAGTAACCATCTTCTGTAAAGGCGCCAAAACCTTCTGGATATTTACCAGGTATACTTGATAAGACCCCATGTAATTCATCACAATCCATGCCTTCTTCTTGATCAACAAGTTCCCAGAAATCCATGTAGTTGTCAACACCTTTTCTTTTAATGTAAACCAACTTATGTTCTTTGATTTCTTCTAACCTTACTTTAATTGCTTCATCTTTTACCATCACTACATCTCCTTCTTTTTTTAGATAATCAGGAAATAATACATCTTTTTTGAGAAAATAAGGAATGGGTTTGTTTTGCTTTTGGTAGCTACCCGGGTTGATACCAAAAGCATCCTTAAAGGATCTTGTGAATGCTTCTTGAGATTGAAAACCATACTTGATGGCCACATCGATCAGCCTAATATTTTCGTCTCTAATATCCTTGGCGGCTTTGGTGAGTTTCCTTAACATGATGTATCGTTTTAATGTAGACCCTGTATAGGCTTTAAATTGTCTACTTGTATGGTATTCAGAATAACCAATATAAGCAGAAATATCTTTTAAGCCAGGATTGTTTTCAATCTGCCCATCAATCCAATGAATGGCTTCTTGGATGTTAATTTTCTTCAAGATGTACCTCCTATGGTAAAAATGATACCAAATCTAAAATCATTTGTTTTGATATGACTTGCTCAAATTAAAGAAATTTTGATGCAATACCGATATAAGCCCAGAGAAAGACAGCTCCGTAATAATAATTCTTTTCTTGAACCACCATATATAAGCCAATGATAAAAGAGATACCTAAAATCATATAGAACCATAGATACTCATAATTCATAAAGAAACCAATATTATATTTAACAATTAATATGGCAATATTGGCAATGGTTGCGACAGAAATCCATCCAGCATAGATAGAAAAAGTAGCATAAGACAAGGAATCAGTCTTAGACACCAATGTTAATATCACGAGTAATGATACCAACAATCCAAGCATTACAATGGTTGATAATAATATCAAGTCATTGTGCCAAGTCAATAACCAAAAGATGTTTAAGACATTGACCACATTAAATAAAATCAAAATTGATTGTTGGTTTTGTGTAAGTGTATTGTTTGGATCTAAAAATAACAAAACAACAAATATAGACAATAAGAGATAAATAATACCCCATATAGAAAAGGTGAAACCAGAAGGAGTAAATAAAGTTTGGTACTTGCCAGATATATCGCCTGTTGTATTACCACCAATAGGTAATGAATTTGCTAGGTAATTGACCACAAGCATGGATGCAAATGTTATGGCAGATAATATTTTAAGAAATAACATATGAAACCTCCTATCATTTATAGGTTTATTATAATTGATTTTGATTCTTTTGTCATATGGCTTAGAGATAATGTATCTATAATGAATAAAAAAACACGACCTTTATGGACGCCAAAAGGTCGTGATATGTTTTTTGTCATTGACATTAAACTCAATCATGTCACTCAATAAGTCATAATCAATGGCTTGATCAAATGGAATTCTAAAATTCTTTTTTGAATACTTATAACCAGCATCTTTAATGGCTTTGGCAAAGACCTTGATTTCAGGGCCTTCAAAACCAACACTAATATGCTTTGAAGCCACACTAAAGGCAATGATAAATGTCCCATGGTGGGTATACATGGGTTGCTTCCATTTAAATACAGGCTTTAAACCTTGATATGATTCATTGACCCACTCTAGTAAAGTCCTTACTTTTTCTTGGTGTTCAACAGGTTCAATGGCTTTAACAAAACCTTCAAACTCATCAATCATTTTCTTTTTCTCCTATACGAATATTATACAACAAACTGATATAAATCATATTAAAATGTGACTTAACGAATTAAATACACCCAAATAATCTAAAAGTTCCATGATAAAAAGTGTGAATGACGTTAAAAAGGCAACGATGATGACTGTTTGGTTCTTCTTTAACCATTTCTTTTCATTCATATAGAGATATTTATGAATAAGTTTTTTGCCAAAGATTGTTAAAAATAAAGCGATGATGAGCATGATCGATGCATAAATCAAGTATTCCATATCCACAATATTTTCCTCTCTCTTATCTTTATATTTACATTGAATCGCTAGACTCTAAAAACTTATTAGACAACATACATACTTCCCTATGTTTACACAATAAGTTTAAAAGGTAGAAAATGATGGTTGTCATGAATGATGTGACCAAAATAATAATGACTGCAACATTTAAAAACTCAGGTCGCTCAATCGCCACAATACCAGCAATAATCAAAGAAAACTCACCCCTAGGTATGGTAATGATACCCACGAACAAGCCTCCATCAAAATCACAGCCCTGGATCCATTGCATAAATAAACCACTGATGAGTTTACCAACAATGGCAATAACAGAGATTAACACAATAATATATACAGGTATATTCAATGTTTCAAAAGAAAATGACATACCAAAATATAAGAAAAACAAAGAACCAAAGATATCCCTAAACTTTAAAACCACTTCTTCCATCTTTGCCTTTTGTTTGGCTTCACTGACAATTAAGCCCAACAAAAAGGCACTCAATGCTTCAGAAACGCCAAAGAAAACACCAATGACCACACCAGCAAAGATAAAGGCAATAAAACCTAAATGCGCAAGTTCATGCGATTTTTGTCCAATTAACTTATCAATAAATGGTGTATACTTCTTGCCTAAATATAAAACAATCAAAGCAAAGGCTAAAGCCAGACCAATATCTTTAGATATGGCCAAGAACTCAAAACTGGCATTATTGACAATGGATTGTATGACAACCAAGAAAACAATCATCACCAAGTCTTCAAAGATCATAATCCCCATGACAACTTCGCCTTCTTCTTTTTTAATGGCACCGAGTTGTATTAAAGATTTGGTGATGATGCTTGAAGAACTCATATAAAGCATACCAGCAAAGACAATGGTATAAAAAATTGATAAGTCTAATAATAAGCCTAGTAAAAAAGCTAGAGAAAAATTAATAACAAAATCAATGAGCCCAGCAAAACCCAAGATCTTTTTCTTTTTCACCAATTTATTTAAGGAGAACTCATAACCTAAATAAAACAATAAAAAGACCAAGCCAATATCACCTAAAACTTCAAATATCTCTTGAGCATCAATCCATCCTAAAACCATTGGTCCTAAAATGATACCAACCAAGATATAAAAAGGTGGTTTAAAAGACTTGAGTAATTTAGACATGTATCCAGCAATGGCCAATCCAAAAAAGGCTATGGCGATTTGAGATAGTATGGTCATATTTGCCTCCTTATATATTTATATTATCATATTGATTGGTAAAGAAAAAACAATCTCAGCAAAATCAGCTCAGATTGTTCCTTTTACTTGATAGCTAAAAAACACCAACAACATCCAGGAGTTCAAGAATAAATATGACTGTAGCTATGGCAAAAATGTTAGATGCTAGAGCGTTTTTTATAATTAACCGTTTCTTCTGTTCTAAGTGTGAAAACTTGAGAATCATGGCATCTCCAAAAACAAAAAGTATGAATGATAAAAGCATACATATATATACAAAAATGACTGGCATAAGTGTCTCCTTTAAAAAGAAATATTATGTTTACCATTTAATCATACTAAGATGAAGGTATTTTTTCAATAGGCAGGCAAATAATAAGTAAACTTATTTCAAGATCCCTTCATCAATTCTTCTAGCCACTGATTTTGTATAAGGTGTAAAATGTGTTTCCCAAAAGCCACGGGCAAGTGGGTTCATACTTTCATAATCAACACCATATCGTTTCATCTGTGTTTCATTTAAAAGATATGCTTGAATCTCATTCAGTAAGGTTGATGCAATACCCATGTGTCGTTTATCAGGATGAACATAGGCTGAAGTCACACTCATCATATCATCCACAAGACTAATGAAAGATTCACCTGTTTTTTCTATACGCATATAGCCAAGGGCTTGATCTTTATGATAAGCAATCCATAAATGGTGATTATCTTCTTCAAACCACTCAAGTAATTCTTTAAATGGATCACTATCATCCACAGGCATGCAAAGTGGCGCCTCTTGATAATAGGCATTGTGTTGTCTGTGTAAGTCTTCAATGTCAGATAGCATGTTTAAGTTTGCTTTTTTTATGGTCAGTAAGTCATTTTTATTTTTACTTATCTTAGGAAATGCAATGGCATCTGCACACCGTTGTCTAAAGCCATTCTTAAACCAAAACTCATCTAAAACAGGGTCATGTTCAAAAGATGTGACTACCCATGACAAACGCTTCTTATCTAACCAATCTTTTGATGCCTCTATATAAAGGCTTTGATAGATTTGGTATTGCCTATCTTGGATAGATGCATGACCAAACAAAGGCACAAAGGCACACTTTTGATTGCCAAAGAGTTCATCGCCTAATACATAGAGCAAATAACCATGGACTTTGTCATTGTCGATAGCAACCAAGCCTTGGTGTTCTTTAAGCATCCAATCAAAACGCTTGTTAAGGAGTGATTTAATGGCTTTAAAATCAGGCAAAGCCTTGGCATGTTCTTTTTCTCTTTCATAAGCGCCTTCAAATAAAGCCATAGCATCCTTGATGTGGTCATTTGTCATTTTTATTACTTTTAACATCCTTATTACCTCCAAAGCTTATCTTAATACCTATTCTAACATATCCTATCATTAATCAACATATTGACATGGAAATGTTTGTATAAATGCCTTGAATCCCTTATAATATAGATAAAATAAATAAGGAGTGATTCCATTGCCATATAAAATACTCATTTTTGATGCTGATCATACATTGTTTGATTTTGACCAATCAGAAAAAATTGCCTTCCATGAATTTCTTAAAGAAATTGGCCTTGAAAAAGATGCAGACCAATTGTTTCCCATTTATATGAAAGAAAACAATGACACATGGAAAGATTTAGAAAAAGGTTTAATCACACAAAAAGAATTAAAACCTGAACGTTTTAGACGTTTTATACAAAAGGCTAAAATTAAAGGCGACCCTGATGATTTCTCATCAAGGTATACCAAACATCTGGCCCATTCATCCATTCTTTTTGATGATGCCTATGACATCATTGAAAGCTTATCAAAAAATTACCGAATTGTCATTGTGACCAATGGTTTAAAAGATGTTCAAAACATTCGTATACGTCAATCAAAACTCGCACCAATGATTGAAACCACGGTGATTTCAGATGAAATTGGTATTTTAAAACCTGACCCTAAAATCATTGATTATACATTAAAACAAGTCAACCATACAAATAAGGCTGAACTTGTCATCATTGGAGATTCCTTAACCTCAGATATCCAATGTGGCTTTAATGCTGGTATTGATACCGTTTGGTATAATCCAAACAATAAGAAAAATACCCTAGACCAAGAACCCACCCACACCATCAGATCTTTAAAGGAATTATTAAAAATATTTTAAAAAAAGCAACATACCTAAGTATGTTGTTTTTCTTATGATTTTTTTATCTCTTTAGTCATTTTGATATGGTCAATATCTGCTTCTTGAAAGATATCTCCCTCAGGGATATAACCTCTTTTTAAATAAAAATCTTTAATATACAACTGGGCATGTAATTTTAACCTTTTCATATCATGGACTAAAGCATAATCTTCAATCTTTGTCATGATGGCTGAGGCCACGCCTTGTTGTCGATTATCTTTTAATGTAGCAACCCGACCAACCTTATTTTGATAAAGTCTAGCAGCCCCCACTGGTTTTTCATCCATATAGGCCACAAACAAAACACATTGACCATCTAAACCATCAAATTCAATTTCATAGTCAATCTCTTGTTCAACCACAAAGACCATACCTCTAACATAAAAGTTATCTGTAATCTCTTTTTGTGTTTTAGCAACAACAACTTTCATACAACCACCTCAACTTATAATATATATGATATAAAAGAAATATTCAATCCGTAAAATTAATAAACTATCACTTATTTTTGCAAAGTTCTTTTTTATGCTTTATAATATAGATATAGATGATATCATCTATTAAAGGAGGGGAAAAAATATGAAAAAAATCGCATTACTGATAGAAAATCAATATGAAGCCAAAGAGGTCTTATATCCGTATTATCGTATGCAAGAGGAAGAGTTCCAAGTGGATTTGATTGGAACACACGCCAAAACAACATACACCTCTAAAACCGGTGTACCTTTAATCAGTGACTTAGCTTCTGCTGATATCTTCGCAGAAGATTATGACGCAGTCATTATCCCTGGTGGATTTTCACCAGATTACATGAGACGTAACCAAGCCACTGTCCATTTTATTAAACAAATGAACAAAGCAGGTAAACCAATCGCTGCTATTTGTCATGGACCTTGGTTAATGATTACAGCCTGTAATCTAAAGGGAAGAAAAATGACAGGCTTCCATACCTTGCAAAGAGACATTGAAAATGCTGGCGCCAAATACATCAATGAAGATGTTGTAACAGATGGTAACTTTGTCACATCAAGATCACCAAAAGACTTGCCACTATTCGCCAAAGCTTTGATTGATTTATTAAACAAATAAGTCATTTATAAAAGCCATATCTATACATCCTATAGATATGGCTTTTTTTATTATTTTTTGATTCATAATCATAATTAGAAATAAACTGATATCCGTCAATCATGAAATTCTTTATGAAATATGTCGTATCTTATCTTTTTCTAAATGCTTTATGATATAATTTTTTTATAAAGGTAAAGAGATGTAAAACATGAAAGGTTATGTGATATGAACAATATAAAAGGGCAATTCGCCAATTATAAATACAAATATCTCACCATCCCATCCAACCACCAATTTGGCGGTAATTGGCATTTATTAAAAGCCAATCCTCTTCCAGAAAAAAATCTGGAAGAAATCATTTATGATATTTATTATGAACGTCCAGTACATATCAACTATATCACCCGTTTGGAGCATGACAAAGAATGCTTACTCCAAAAACATCAATTACCAAAAGAAATAAAAAAAGTCATCAATTGGTTAAAAGACATAGAATATAAAGTTGCTATTAAAGAACCAATATCTATTGACTTTTCCAAAAGTCTATTTGACTTAAAAGGTCAACCCATCGTCTTTGTCATAGAACCCAATATTTCTTTTAAAACCTATCCTCTACATCCACATTTAAACTACTTTGATTTTAATAAACTTCCGACATCCATATATTATATTGATGATGCTGAAAAGTTAAAAGACGCTGAAGGCCATAAGATATTAAACACCATATCCCATACCATCATATGGCTCATATGCCATCAAATATGGGATAAACTCGATCAACCATTCCATAAAGAATCATGGATAGGTCCTCAACGAGGAGAAATGTTAATTCCAAAATTTTACAAACACTATCATCCACATGCACCATGTAGGTGTGGTTCTGGTAAGGCATATAAAGATTGCCACTTAAATGAATACATACTCAAATATGAACTAGACAGACCTAAAAGCATCCATGATTTTCATGATTGGATCAAGAATAAAAAAGAACACATGATTAAAAACTGGGAAAAACATATGGCCTATGAAGAAGCCTTTAGAACTTTCTTCTTAGATAAGTTTAAAGAAATGTAAATATAAACAAAATAAAAAAGCAATCTCGTCATGATGGACCAGATTGCTTTTTATTATTCAGGCATTAGTTCGAGAGGAAAGCCTAGTTCTTCCCACTTTTCATTAAATCTTGTTTCTTCGCCAAGAACAGATATACTTGAAAACTGATTATTTTTAAAGGCAAAATCACCCATATCTATTACAGAACTTGGTATGGTTAGTTCACTTATATAATTTGACTGAAATGCACTGTCTCCAATGCGGATAAGATTATCTGACAAGCGAATGCTTAATAACTGATTATTAGAAAAAGCCTTATCTCCAATACTTGTTACTGAATCTGGTATGTATAGTTCAACAATCTGATTATAGGAAAAAGCATTGTCTTCAATACTTGTCACACTATTAGGGATAATCACAGCTGTTAAGGCATTATTATGGAAAACATAACGCTCAATCACAGTGATTGATGATGGAATTTCAACAGCCGTAATCCTATTTTCAGCAAAGGCATAGTCACTAATCTTAGTGACTGAATCTGCAATCATAATCCAGTCTAAGCGATTAAGTCTAAAAGCAGAATTACCAATGGATAACACTGAATCTGGAATGGCTAGACCTTGTAAAAGATTATTATAGAAAGCACCATCCTTGATCCGAATCACAGAATTAGGAATCACTATGTAAGACAATAAATTATCCCTAAAAGCATCCTTGTCAATCAATGTAATGGTTGGCGGTAAATTAACGCTTCTTAATTGATTAAAAGCAAATGCGCCTTCTTCAATTCTAGTGATTGATTCAGGCATTAAAAGCGAAGCCAAATCATTACCATAAAAGGCAAATTTTCCAATATAAGTTAGACTTTCTGTAAACTCAATATATCCAATCAAATTATCCGCAAAAGCAGCGTCTCCAATGCGTATCAAACCATCCCCAAGTATCACACTCTCTAGTCGATTAGACATGAAAGCATAATTGCCAATCGACACTAAATCATCTCCTAAGACAAGATTTTCAATGAGATTTGATCGAAAAGCATTTGCCCCAATACTTACCAATCCTTGATTTAATTCTAAATTGATAATCTGATTGTTACGGAAAGCCGCTGCCCCAATACTAATGACACTATCTGGCATGACGACATTGACCAATATATTGTCAGAAAAAGCAAAATTACCAATGGTCTCTAAATTTTCTGAAAGCGTAAGAAATGCTAAATCATTATGATAAAAAGCAGAATCTTCTATGATAATCACTGTATCTGGAATCACAACTGTCTTTAACCCCTTACCAAAAAATGCAGAATCACCAATAATCCTGACTTCAACACCATCGATAATAGCTGGAATCTCTAAATTCATCAAAGTACCTGTATAATCGGTAATGGTGCCTGTTGTTTCATCAAAAACAATGCCAGCAATTTCATATTTGGCAAAAAGGGTGATATCATTGGCAGGCATGGTCGTAAAATCATATGCATTGACCAAGTCTTCATCTATGTACCAACCAACAAAATCATAACCTTCTTTAATTGGCTCATTAGGCTCTACTACTTGTGTTCCAAAATCTTGCGTTAATGGCTCAACATTTGAACCTCCTTGGCTATCAAAACGGATGGTATATTCATTCACCATCCATTTGGCATATAAACTTACATCACGTTCAACAACATCTGTCTCAAAAATCCATGCTTGATTAAAATCTTCACTTAAATACCAACCACCAAAATCATAGCCTTCTCTAGATACTTGTGGTTCAGAAATCTTTTGACCTTCTTGAATATATAGATCATCCATTTCAGGCCCTCCCATTGAATTAAAAACCACCCTATATTCTTCAGTGATAGATCTATTTTGGCATCCCAAGACAATAAAAGACAAGAATAAATAAAGATATAGCACCCCAACTCTTTTCAAAAAACCACCCTTTCATTCAAATAAGCTGTTAATGTTATAATTATATGTTCATTGCCACTAAAATTCAATAACATATAAAAAAACAACCAATATCACGATATTGGTTGTCCATTGATCTATTGACATGATTTAGAAAAACTCAAGTCCATCGATTAATAAAGAAAGCAACCAACCATTAGATTGCATTTATCTTTATAACTATGTTGTAGAAATGAATCCAATAAACATATAAAAAATTACAAGTTATCACTTATAAGTTTTTCTTTTATCTTCTCAAATTCTTCCTCTGTAATAATACCCTTTGCCTTATATAGTATTAATTGATCTAATTTACTAGAAATATCTTTGTTTTCTGATGAAGACTTCAATAGATTCTCTTTAATGTCCTCTGGACTTTTAGCAGACCCTCTTTCATAGTCTTTAACAAATACGCGATATTCATCAATTAAAGATTTTAAAGAAAAAATTAGAACAATAAAGCTAATAAAGGCCGCAATCGAACACGCTAGGCCAACGGCTAAAGACCAGTTCTCTAGACCACCAACCCAATCATAATCATATTGCCAGCCAGTTGTCCAAGTCGTATTATTGGAGCCCCAATTAAAACTAATCATAACAGTATCTTCATATAAACTTAAGAATAATACCCCAGCCATTAAGAAAAATAACATCACACATAATGAAATCGCAGATCTTTTAACTTCTTTTACTAAACCCATATAATTCTCTCCTTATATTTATTTTCATACTTTTATTCAATTATACTATCATAACCAAGTTGTTTCAATGCAAAGTAAACTTTTAATGTTTTTATATATAAAGAGACTTGTTTAAATTAGAACCTACTGAGATAAATATCTTTTGATTTTTTGTACGGCTTGATCATTGGTCATATCTTCATTCACTAATAAATCATGTTCATAATCATCAAACATACCATGTTTTCTTTTTATCATACCTTCTACTGGTTTAGGTAAATGTCCTCTAAACCTTTTTGAAAACCTTTCAATAATCGTATCAAGACTAGCTGTAAGTAAGACTTTCATAACCCTATCTGGAACCATGGCCACTTCATCTATCTCTGTGGCGATAAAAATAATGTTTTCTGATTCATCATTTAATAAAGTTTTAAACTTATCCCTAGCTTCATCCTTATTCTTTGATAATCTTAAATAATCTTTTCCTGTATAAACATTCATTCCGAGGTCTTCTTTTAACTGTGAAGCCAAGGTTGATTTTCCTGTACATGATTCTCCAAATAATAAAATATTCATTATAACACTCCTTCATTTTATATGTCCTATCCATTGTAACATAATCATCGGCATCATTAAATGGGTTTTTTTAAGCATCACGGACAAATAAATAGGTGTTCATTGTTATAATAAAGGTGATAAACATTTTAAGGGGGATTATTTTATGAAATTATATGATATCGATGCAAGAAACATCAGAGGCGAAACAGTTTCGATGAAAGACTATGAAAATAAAGTATTACTCATTGTAAACACTGCAACAGAATGTGCTTTTTCTTACCAATTAGAAGGCTTTCAACGACTTTTCGAAAACTATGAAAATCAAGGTTTTTCTGTATTAGCCTTCCCATCTGATTCTTTCAAAAAAGAACCAAATGATAATGCAGAAATCCAAAACAAATGCAATACCTTATACAAAATAAGCTTTCCTATCTATGAAAAAGTTTCTGTTAAAGGTCATGACATTCACCCAGTTTTCAAATGGCTTATTAGCCAAAAGAGAGGTCTCATTACAAGAAACATAAAATTTAATTATACGAAATTTCTCTTAGACCGAAAAGGGAATGTCATTAAGCGATACTCTCCATTCACTAAACCTGAAAAAATCAAACTAGACATTGAAGCACTGATATAAGATAAAAAAAATAAAGAAGCAACAATACCTTTTTAGGATATTGTTGCTTTTATTATTTGTTGTGACGAGGACCAAAAAATTACATAATATGTTTTGATACCCAACCTCATTAATGCTTCATAACGATGGTTGCCATCATTCATATAGAAACCATTGTCTCTAATTTCAATCATTAATGGTGGCATGTCCCAACCATCATTTATGGCATCCATCATTTTTTTAACACGATTATTAAAATATGTTTCATCAACTTGATATAGCATGGATTTTTCAGGTCCACAGACTCTTTCAAAGCGATCTAAAGAAACTTTAATGGGTCCTTCATAATATCTTTTTTCTTTTTTCAAGCCTTCTGATAAGGCAATGTTAGGATTATCACCACTTCTAAGAAAGTTATGAATCCAAGTTTCTATGTCATTGTCTCTTGAAGCAATCAATGCTTCAGTTAATGTGTTCTTATTCATTTGCTTTTCTCCATGGTAAATCTATATATGTTATAAAATTAGTTTCTTTTAAAAAACTCCAAATTGCATCAATAAAACAAAAACAACATAAACGACTGCTGAACCTTTAATCAGGATATTACTTGATGCAAACTTAAAGAACGTTACAAATACGATTAAGGCTAACTCTATGTATACGATGATATCAGCTAAACCTCTAAAAATACTTTCTAGAAAATTAAGAAAATCCACACCTGAAATTAGATCAGCAAAGCCTGTAAAAAAACCAGATATCAATATTGAAGCTAGTATAATAAAACTAATCATTTTCCCTAACTTACTGTTTGCTGTAAAAGCAAAAAATAAAATAATGATTGCAGAAATAGCGATAATGATGTTGGCTAAAGCGCTCATGATTTCTCCCCCTTCATTTTTTTAAAAACCTAATAGCAATCGATTCTTACATTTTAATTATATGATAGATATTATATATTATCAAATAATGGCTATGATTAAGGAAAAAGAAGGTCGAGATACCGTTTTTATTGATTTAGATTAAGTCAAGTTTAAAATATCGTATCAAGTAAACCCCCAAAAAAACCTGTCACTAAACCTAACACAAAAATAATCACAAACGGTAATATAATTGCCTTAACATGATTCTTTAGTGTTCTATTGACACTAGAAGATAATAGGATATTCAAAAAAACAATAATATTTACAATTGGTATAATCATCAATATCCAGAATAACCACCAATCTCCCACTGATAATTGCTTGTTGGTAAACATAATACATCTCTCCTTTTCATGATTGTAAACTATAATTAAATACATATTGGTTCTCAAAATCCTAAAAAAATAACTTTCTCAAGTCATGGACAGTTATGACAATTAATTACTTATCAAGTATTCTGTTTATATCATATCATAAAATAATGTTATTATTATCCCTACCTAAAAAAATATATAGAATAGACATAGAAAATCTATCTATCACTATAGATCTATTCTTTCATAAAAGCATATCACTTATATATCATAAAAATAAGTGATATGATAAAAAAGAGGTGGTATTATGAAAAAAAATGTAGGTAAAGTTGATAAAATTATACGAATTGTTATAGGTGTATTATTTATTGTAGCAGCATATATATGGAGTTGGTGGTTACTCATTCCTGCTTTCATAGCAATTGCTACAGCTTTCACAGGTTTTTGTGGATTGTATGCTTTATTTGGCATCAATACATGCAAGGTGAAAAACAAAGAATAAAGGTTTATATAAAAAAGCATTAGCAGTCTTGAGATTGCTAATGCTTTTTTTCTTTTTCAAGTTTACTTTTAATTTTTGTTTGATTCAACAACACTTTTTAACTCAAACAACATTGCTAAAAAAATAAAGTATACTGCAATACCTATAAAATGAAATGGAAGGCTTATTCCAAGAAGTTTGGGATAAGATGCAGAAGAAACTAATTGAACTACCACTCGTAATAAATATATAGCAAAGCCTACAGTAAATATAATTGCAAGTAATCCTGTATAGGAAAAAGAGCTATTTTTATTGTTACTGCTGTAATAAGAACGATTACTGTTTGTTTTTTTGTTTAGTGATGACCCGCAGCTTACACATACAGAGGCATTATTAGGATTTTCTTTTCTACAAATCGAACATTTTTTCATATAACATATTCTCCTTTTTTACTATTAAAAATTATGTTTTTTTCTAAATATTATATAACTAATTATTGTCACTTTCTGCATTATAAGATAAAAAAACAAGCCAAAAAAGGCTTATTTTTTTATCTTATATTGTCAGGGGTGACAGGATTCCAACCCGTACTAACGATTTTGGAGACCTAAAATGCAGAATTTTTATTCTCCGTTTTTATATAAATTATAGAACATAACAAAATATTCTATCCATTCATCTACTGATGTCTTCAGTCTATTACAGTAACTTATATCATCACTGCTAACAGTGCATTCCCATCCACCATCGTATAATGTAGTTGTGGCTGTAGCGCCTGTCTCGTTCTGATATAAGTTATCACCTGATAAATATATGCTAGATGATGTTACTTCTACATTTCCGCTAGATAAATAAATGGATATATTTGTTGTCATGTTATGAGTTGCGCCATCATACCATTCAGTTATGTAGATATCATCAATAACAAACTTATTTTGTAGTTCATAATAAGTACTAGTCGTATTTGATTCCCATATAGACCAGTCTTCTTCGTTTGATTCTCCTTCATCTAAAATGATTTCTGTACATATACCCGACTCGCACTCAAAACCATTTTCAAGTAAATATTCTGTGAAAGTATTCTCTTGTGTTAACAAGCTATCATAATATATCCTAAAGAGAAAATTAATATAAATATATATAAATTGTTTTTCATAATCACACACCCACAAATTAATTATAACATAAAAAACAGCAAGTAAATTTGTAGTTTTTTTATATATAAATTCAATATTGTGCTCTTTAATCACATCTTCATCTTTTTTGATTCTATTTGATTCCATTTATATTCTTTTTCGTTCTTCAGTTTTTTTTTTGCGTTCTCAAAGATTTTTCTTGCAATTTCTTTTTGCTTATTAGTCATTTTTGCTTTCTTATCTTTAAAAAATATTGACTACCTCTTCTAATTCTTGGTAATCTCCATATTCATGTTCGGCTCTAATATAATCTTCATCTGCTTTACTATTATAAAAATGGTATGTAACATTCAATATTTTCGTAAGTTGTACCCGTTTCAATTTATCTATCTTTGTTTCGTCTCTTTCATTTTTTGCATAACCTGAATGAGACATTCCGATTTTGTCCGCTAACTCTTTTTGAATATATCCTCTTAATAATCAATATTTTCTAAGTAATTCATGCATTTCCATTGTATCACCTCATTAAATTTTAGCATAATTGTCCTATACTAGTAATGCTGTGGCCGGCTGCACCTCAGGAAGCACCGATACACCAAGTGTCACTACTTGACTAAGTGACACATTCAGTCATCCTAAAAAGGAGTTGAAATATCATGAAATCTACTATATCTGGATTGCTTTCTATATTACTCATGTTTTAGCTTTTTCTTACAAGAAGAATGTTTCGTTTTTATCTACTGTTTTAATTGGATTCTACAGCATACAAAAATATATTATTGAATTAATAATGAGTTTATAATAATATTTATAACATCTATAATTACAAATCTATTACTCATTGACTTCATCATATGCGATTCATTCAAATATTACTCAATAGAATCTATATTTGCCACCGTTTAAGAAATAAGTTAAACATAAAGCAATCTATAAGCCCCTTATAAATGAAGACATACATTTGCTACTCGCTTTGTAAAAAGAAATGGTAATATGAAGTCTTTAAGACAAATAGTGGTTCATACAAGCATAAAAACACACAAAAATATCTTTATATAGATAAAGAAACACTCCGTGAGGAGTATTTCCGTATTAATTAAATTGTGTTTATGAATTAAGCTCTAAAAAGTTATTATAAATATTTTCAATGAAATAATCTAATCCACATGGTTGTTCTTCAAAAATAATTCTGAAATTACTTATTGAGTTTAGATTTGGTGTTTCAAATACAATTTGGCCTCTCTCATCTCTTAATTTCATATCTAATAATTCTATTGATTCATGATTTCCGGGCTTATCTAATTTGATTTTATTTATTTGAAAAGAGAAAGATCTATCCTTTATAAGTAATAAACTATAATTTTTCGCTAAAGTGGTTTGAAATGTATTAGTTAAAGGTGTATATTGATATTTTTTTATATAATTGCTATCTGTAATTGTAAAATTTGATGTCCCTTTTTCAATTTTTATCTTAAGACTATGTTCAACCCCGTCATTTGGTGTAAAATACTTTATTAAAAATACCATAATTTCATCTCCTATATAATATTTTAATTATTCTTATATAAATCTTGTCTGATTATCTAAGATTCAATTTTATCAACTCCGTAATACTTATCTTTTCGTTTCTTTGAAACAAACATATTCATTATTGAAATGGCTAAATCTTCAAAGACATCAATCAACCATTTGTAAATTTGCAATATTGGATATATTAAAAAAGTAAATGGAGGAATAATTACAATAAGAAATAATATGATTATCCAAGTAGGAACATCAGCGTAGCTACTTGGTTCAAATATATAATCGTAAGATTCACCTAAGATTTTTGATAAACTAAATAATACGATATAACTAATGACCCATCCAATATAATAATACCTTCTCTTTTCATAGTATTTAATAAATAGATACATCAAAGCATATCCAAAAATAACAGTCAAAAGCAAGTTAATCAAAATAGTCATATACTGTCCCCCCTTATATTTCGATTATACTACGTGCACAACGGTCATTCAATGCACAACGATATTTTTGATAAAAAAGATATAATTCATATAAAAAAAGAAGCCAAAACGGCTTCTTTTAGTTCTTTATTGGCAGGGGTGACAGGATTCGAACCCGTACTAACGGTTTTGGAGACCGAAAAGGAAATTAGAATTTTTTTCATTATAGATGTAGAGCTTATTAAAACTTGTTTTATTTAAATAATCTTAATATGTACCTAGATAAGCGACAAATTAATATTAGGCTTCATCTCCCCACCTATCCCAGCCTGGAACTTCCCGTCTTGCAAACAGTTCAATCTTTGATTGTTTACCAAAAAGTTTTTCAATTCTTCTCATTATTTCATCTGGTTTGACTGAATGCCCTTGTCTTGGGTGCATTAATATTTGAGGTATTGTTTTATCAACAGATTTTATATGTCCTCTCATCGCAAGCAAACATAGTTCAGCATTAGATTTAGTGTAACTACCCATTCCAGAAAGAGGTTTTCCATCCTTTCTAGTTTTGACCCAAGTAAATGCACAAGTCTTATATTTAAAACCCCATGCATCAATAACTTTAAATACTTCTGGTAAAGTTGGCATTGTTGTCCATATAAATAAAGCACAATTTTTTTCTCTTATTTTTTTTATATAAGTTCCTAACCGACATATATCATCAGTGCTCATAGTTTTGTAATGTTTTTCAGGTGCGAAATTACCACCGGTTTTTCCTTTGCCCCATAGATATGACCAAGGTGGATCAGCATAAATAATAGAATATTTTTTTTGAGTATTTCTTATATCAATCTTCATTTTTTAACCTTTCAACGATTATAAGTCATAATAGCATTTTACTTCATTATATTTCAATTTTTTAAAGAATACTTTGGCAGTAATTGTTGGCTTTAATTGTCTGATTGATTTAAATTTACATATTAAAACACCCTTTGAAATAGTAACATTTTCCTTATAAACAAAAAATAGGGGGGTTATTTTATATCCAGTTACATTTTTATTTCCACCACGAGCCTTTCTGGGAACTAGATTCTTTAATGGTAACTTAACAGTCTTGTTAATAACTTCACCACCTAAATCATCTATAAATCTTTTTAATGCAATCGGTGTCCATACTGAGTAATGGTTTCTTCCAGAAGGGCGAATTTCACCTTCTACTTTCGCCCATAATTGAATTTGGTTAATAGGCATCATTGTAAGGTAACCATCTCTGTCTTCAGTACAACAAACATGGGCAAACTTGTTTGATGATGAATAATTATCTGATACTGCTTGATTAATACTTTCAAAAGTGAAATTATTTATGTTACTCCCCATATAATTGAAAATATTTTCACCCAGGTGTTGTTTAAGCATTTCTGTGAATTGAGGATATTTTTCAAGAAATTCAGTATCTGATATCAATTTTCCATCCTCACCATATTTAGGTAAATCAGGTTCTGATGTTTTTGCGCCTGGTTCTTTAAATTCAATTGTATATATATTTAAATCTATAACAGTAATTAATGCACTATCAATGCCTCCGTGTCCTCCGGCCTGAATAAGCATCCTTCTATAATCTGATGTACTATATGAATATCTAGGAAATAAAGAATAAGAGCTCAATAAAGATAGTACTTTTTGGGGAATATGAGTAGTTGAAAGTCTACAATTATTAAAAATATTTAAACTAAACATATTTGCTAGGGTTTGAGCATAAACACATTCACTGAAAACTGCTGATTGAATATTATTTCCAGAACTATAACTTTGATTTATTTCACTACTTAGTGCAGGACACAATTGATCTAAGTTGTAATCTTGAGGAATGTCTTCCCTGGACTTTGCTATTTTCCAAATTTCATTTCTTGTTTTTTTATTATAAATAACTTTTGTTGGTGGCCTTAAGTAAAATTCCTTCATTATTTCTGATTGTGGTTTCGTTAAAGGGATTTCCATACTTTTCCTCCTAAAGGGATTTAAAATTTTTTAAAATACGACAAAGAAAGAAAACACAAGAATTATAAATTTTCATTATCTATAATCCTTGAATCTACAAGTCATTATAAATTGAGTTACTATGAATCAACTCAAATTGGTTGAAGTTTTCCTGGCATGATAAAATTTCTAGGAATCTATTATTTATAGATTCTCTATACCTTTTTGGGAATTTTATATTTTCATGTACAACACCTGCGTTAAGTTTTGTTATTATATATTTAGATTCATTATTAATCATTTCTTTAGCAACCGTTGAGAAGAATTTTTTGTCATCATCATTTAACAAATCGTAAAATATAGGTACACTATTTAGCAATCCCTTTGGATATGTAATCCCTCCATCATATATTCTCCACCACCAATATACAAAACTAGAATTAATCATACAGTACATAAAATAATATTTATTTAGATCACTTAATGAGATTGTTATATAACCCCTTCGTTTTAACTTTCTGTTTGAAGCAGTAGTAAAATATCGACAGGTATTGGGCATATATAATTTATACCCTTCGTTATTTTGAGATATAAAATCTTTTAAAATTGTCGATGATTTTGATTTCCAATTCTCAAAACAATCTTCTAGTTGAACATGACATCTTTCATACTTTTTATGCCGATTATTTATAATTTGATACTTATTGGAAAGAAAAGATTTAAGCACTGCCGATTTTAACAATCTTTTTCTCTCTTTATTTTTAAATCTTAATAAATGAGTACTTCTAAAACCAATTATGTTAGGCTTATTTTCAACAACTGTAATCGCAGCTCTTACTGAATTTGCTGTATTTGTATTAAAAATGCCATGTTTTCTACCGTTAAAAATATTTCCTGGAACATTATCAAAAGCAATTATATAACCATTATAATTATTCATAATATTTCTTAATAATCTAAATTTACTTCCTCCTAAAAAGCTATATGGAGTAATAATTACAGCTCTATTCCCAGAAAGCAATATTTTTTCCATAAATGCAGCATATAATTCTTTTGTCTTCCTCTGTATACTTGAATCAATCCATGAATTTTCAACTTCTGCGAATTTTGCATAAGGCGGATTGGATATTATTTTTGAATTATTAGGTATAATTACATTTTTATTTAGGAAATCACCATATATTGTGTTAATGTTATCTAAATAGTCTATACCATATAAAAATGCTATAGAATACTTTGCAATTGTAATTGCAATTTTATCAAAATCATATAGAAAAATTCTTTTCTGTTTTAACAGTTTTTGTGTCTCTTCATTTCCTATAAGATTAAGGTATGATAATATTAGATTTCCTGTTCCACATCCAACATCACAAATATTATATCCATCAATATCATTCAACCACGTAGACATTAACCTAGAAACATCATAAGGGGTATAATATTGTCCTGATTTTTTCTTATTTCCTTTATCCCTTTCTGCTAAACCTAACTCATAAAGTTCTCCAAAATTTTTAGTGTTTAATAAATTACTCTCACCATTATTTTTTACGTATCTCAATATGTTAGCCCATGTAACCTCTAAACCATATTGATTAACATGCTGAATATATTTATCCAGATTATAATCCTCAATTTTTAAACGAATATTACTTGAGTCAAGCAATCCTAAAAAATTATCGTTGTCTAAATCAATCTTATCACCAACACTATTATTGCTATATCCTTTTTGCATTCATTTGTCTCCTTTTGTGGTTTTCTTAAATATTATATCATTTTTTCATTGAATAAAAAAGATTCAAGAGAATATATGTCACTCAATAAACTTACCTTATATTAAGCAAAATATTTAGCAAATATAAGAAAAAAATTAACTTATTAGTGATAAAACTTTATTCAATAGTGATTTTGAGAACTCAAAAGCATCTTTCTCAATCGTTTGATCTGCGTATAGTTTTCTATTAGATTGATTAGGTTTAACATATATAGAAAATTCATTCTCCCATTTTAATATTCTTATTTTTTCTTCATTTATATCCAATCCTTTTCTCAAAAAGTCAATTTGCTTCTTTTGATAAAAATGTCTCATTTCATGAAAAACAACTTGCAAAATATCATTGTTGCTTGCTTCATTTATCCAATCACTATTTATGACAATTAAATTTTTTAATGGATCATATAAACCTGAAATATCATTTTCTTTAAGAATACCTCTATAATCAATCGCGTAATCAATTGGTTCTACCTCTAACTCATTAGCAGCTATTAATATTCCACATTCTATAAACTTATCTTTATTCATGTTTTATTCACCTCTTGATATATTGTATATTTAATTATAGAGAAAATGAAGATATTTTTGTTGATAAATTTTATATAAATATCAACTAGAATATTTTTAAACTTAATGAAGATATAAAAAAACAGCAAAACTGTTTGCTGTTAATTTTTGTATGCTAATTATAAAACCTCATCAAGTTCTTTAATCATTTCACCCATTTCATTTTCTAAAGAGTTAATTAATTTTATTAGCTCTTTTTTATATACTGACAACTCGCCGTTTATTCTGAATAGTGATGATTTAAAATTCATCAACTGTCTTTCATCCTTTCTAATGAATTTGAGATTTCCAAACTCACCCACAGTATGATAAGCTGACTCATCAATGTATCTTTTAAACATCCATTTATACTTTTCAAAGTTTGAAGCAAGAATCGATAAGATCATAAACTTGTTATCTTCATATTGATCATTGTCTAAAGGATAAGCACTAACAAAAAATAGCACTGGGCTTATATTAAAAAATTTCGATAATGAATATAATGTTGAAATAGTTGGCTCCCTCAAACCATTTTCATATTTACTATATGTCTGAACTGTGATACCCACCGCTTCAGCAACTTCAATTTGCTTATACATATAGATGCTTCTTAACTCTTTTAAAAACAAAGAAAACCTTTTTATATCAAAACTCATTTTATCTCTCCTTATACATTATGTAATAATTATACGTTAAAATTGATATTTTTTCAACTTTAATATAATAAAATATAAATTAATTAAACAATTGCATTATTTTTATTGACAAATATTAAGCAATCGTATATAATAAAAATGTAAATAAAATTAAACGTTTGCACAAATAAATTAAATATATTTAAATTTAAGGAGTTTTTTATTATATGATCTTCAAGCAAAATAACATTTTGCATGTTCATGGCGTATGCCAAGACATGCAAAAGTATCATTTAATTATTAATAAAGTATATGATTATGTATAGGTAGGGTATAGTAACACCTACCTAAGTGTCATCTAATAAGATTTAGTAAGATAATTAAGAGGGGTATCGATATGAAATTAAATGAAGCAATTGAACTGTATACAAAATATGTAAAAGTTACTCGTTCTGAAGGTACGTTAAGGTATTTGAATGGTAAAACAGGTATAATTATAAGATATCTTGGAGATATAGAATGCTCTAAAATTGATAAATTTGTGATTCTTAACTTTATTAATGATCAAAAAGAACGAAATGATAATATTAGCAATCGCACTCTAAATAAATATGTTGGAACAATTAGACAAGTATTAAAATATTCATGCGATATAGTATTAAATTTTGATAACCTACCAGTCAACAACAAAGTAATTGAAACCATTCCAGATCATGTTATCAATTTAATTTTTAACTATTATGAAAACAATCAAAGCAACATCATTCTTCAAAGAAATTATACAATGTTTAGACTTTTTAATGAGACAGGAATTAGACTTAATGAATTATTAAATCTAAAAGTAAATGATATTGACTTAAACAATAGAAGTATTAAGTTAAGAAAAACCAAAACAAATAACGAAAGATATGTGTTCTATTCGGATAAAACAAATGTAATCTTAACTAAATATATTGTCACTGCCAAACTAATAGATTATATATTCATTGATTTTATCACTGGAGATATATTGAAAGATTACTCCATAGAATCAATCAGTCAGAGATTACAAAAAAAACTTGATATTAAGCAATCCATAACCCCTCATAAATGGAGGCATACATTTGCTACCCGATACACCAATAAAAATGGAAATATGGAGGTTTTAAGACAGATATTAGGACATTCAAGCCTAAAAACTACTCAAAAGTACTTGCATGTAAATAAAGATGCCCTCCAAAAAGAATATAGAAGAATATTCGATCAATAAACCTAAACTTGCACTACGGTCAACTCTGCACTACGGTCTTTTCATGAAATCTCCATATTTTCAAATAAAAAAAGAAGCCAAAACGGCTTCTTTTAGTTCTTTATTGGCAGGGGTGACAGGATTCGAACCCGTACTAACGGTTTTGGAGACCGCTGTGCTACCGTTAACACCACACCCCTAAATAGCCAAGTAACATTATCTAATATTTAGGGGGAATAGTCAAGTTATTTTTACTATTTTTCTTGGTTTGCTTTAATAATTTTTCTTCTAGCAAACTCTTCTCTTTCTTTTTCTTCTAAAGTATCACTGATATATTTAATCTTTGCATTATAGTCTGGTATGACAATGTTCTTTAAAGCATTGGCTCTTTTTCTTGATTTTCTAATGGCATCAGCCAATCTATACAATGCATTATCGACTTCAGCTAAGATTAAAATAAGATCCCTTACTTTTAAGAATGATTTATAAGCATAGTCAAACTTGGTATTGGTATTAGAAATACCATACCTAAGTTGGACTTTTTCTTTTTCATACAATACTTTAGGTATTTCAACACCCATGACTGACCGATAAGTAATCTCTAAATGATTGTCTATGGGGATTGCTTTGGCAATGTCTTCAATGACACCTAAAGTGATGTTTGCTTCTTGTAGTGTAAAATATGCTTTTTTAAATACTTCAGAGATTTCATCTCTTAATGAACGAACTTTTTCAATCTGCTCCATCATTTCACGGATTAAAATATTCCGTTTTTTATCCATAAGCTCGTAACCTAATTGAGCCAACTTCACAGATTTAGAAAGCGCCAATAAGTTTCCTTTGGTTGGGAAAACTTGTTTGAAAGCCATGCTTATCTACCTTCTTTTTTTAACTCGTTGATAATCACAGAATCTTCTATGTTAAAGAATGATGATGCGTCTTCATGGTCATAGAAACGATTTAAGATCATTTCATCTGTACGGTCTAATTCTTCTTTAGGTAGGACAGATAATAAACGCCAACCTAAATCGAGTGTTTCTGTAATTGAACGATTCTTTTCTCCTTGAGATATAAAATATTCTTCAAATAAACGACCAAATTCCATATATGTTTTATCCACTTGAGATAATTCATCTTCACCAATGACAGAAGCTAAAGATCTGGCATCCATAACTCTTGCATATGATGCAAAGAGTTGATTCATCAATGGTTGGTGGTCTTCTCTTGTATATCCTGAACCAATCCCATCTTTCATTAAACGAGACAATGATGGTAAAACACCAATTGGTGGGTAAATCCCTTGTTGGTGGAGTTCTCTATCTAAAACAATTTGTCCTTCAGTAATATATCCTGTTAAGTCAGGGATAGGATGGGTAATATCATCATTTGGCATAGAAAGAATTGGAATCTGTGTCACAGATCCTTTGGCATCTTTGATGATACCTGCTCTTTCAAACAATGATGCAAGGTCAGAATATAAGTAACCTGGATAACCTTTACGTCCTGGTATCTCACCCTTACTTGATGAGAACTCACGTAAGGCTTCTGCATATGATGTCATATCCGTCATAACAACCAAAACATGATAGTCTTTTTCATAAGCCAAGTATTCAGCTGCGGATAAGGCACACCTTGGTGTTAATATTCTTTCGATGATAGGGTCATCTGCTAAGTTTAAATACATAGCTACCCGATCTGATACACCCGCTTCTTCAAATGATTTTTTAAAATAGTTGGCCACGTCATTGGTCACACCCATGGCCGCAAAGACAACCGCAAACTTTTCTTTCTTTTCATCAGATAATTTTGCTTGTCGAACAATTTGAACAGCCAAATCATTATGAGGCATACCAGACCCTGAAAAGATTGGTAATTTTTGACCACGAATCAAGGTGGTCAAACCATCAATACTAGAAATACCTGTATTGATATAATCTCTTGGATAAACCCTAGCCACAGGATTTAATGCAGATCCATTAATATCAAATAACTTATCCACATAAACTGGTCCTAAATCATCAATAGGTTCAGCCAAACCATTAAATACACGACCTAAAACATTTTCAGAGACACCAATTTCCATAGAATGTCCTAAAAACTTAATGGTTGTATTCTTTAAAGATAAATCATGGGTCCCTTCAAAAACCAAGATAGCCACTAAATCACCTTGAATCTCAACCACACGTCCATGTCTGGTTGATCCATCCTCTAAACGGATTTCAACCATTTCTTCAAAAGAAATGCCTTTCACGTGATTAAGGAAAATCAAAGGTCCATTGATTTTTTTTAATCCAATATATTGTAAATTCATGTTTGACCTCCTCTACTTAATCTTTTGTAGTGCTTCGTCAATCATTTTATAGTAGTTATCAAACAATACCAATTGGTCATTTGGTATATCGTATTTGACTTTGATTACTTTATCAAAAATATTTGTTTTCGTTAATAAAGAAAATGCTTTACCTTCTCTTAAGACTCTTTGTGCTTCATTTTTAAGATATAAGATTAAGTTCATCATCATCAATTGTTTTTCTAAAGGCACAAAGGTATCGTCTTTATGGAAGGCATTTTGTTGGAGGTATCCAACACGGATAACTCTTGCTATCTCTAAGGTGAGTTTTTGATTGTCTGGTAAGACATCCTTACCAATCAACTTAACGATTTCCATTAATTTATTTTCTTCAGCCAAAATTTGGATGAATTTTTGTCTGGCTTCTAAAAATTCTACGCCAACATTCTTATTGTACCATTTGGATAAGTCATTGATGTATTCTGAATAAGAAATATTCCAGTTAATGGCTGCATAGTGTCTTGCATAAGCCAAGTCTTTATCCAAGGCCCAAAAACATCTGACAAAGCGTTTGGTGTTTTGGGTCACTGGTTCAGAGAAGTCTGAACCTTGTGGTGATATGGCACCAATAATGGATACTGACCCCTTATTGCCACTCAAGGTATTCATATAACCTGCACGTTCATAAAACTGGGCGATACGGCTTGGTAAATAAGCTGGAAAACCTTCTTCTGCAGGCATTTCTTCCAAACGTCCACTGATTTCTCTTAAGGCTTCAGCCCAACGGCTGGTTGAATCGGCCATGACAGCCACATGGTAACCCATGTCCCTGTAATATTCTGCAATAGCCACACCTGTATAGATACTGGCTTCACGGGCAGCTACAGGCATGTTTGAGGTATTGGCGATTAATACGGTACGTTCAATCAATGGTTTATTTGATTTAGGGTCAATTAATTCAGAGAACTCTTCAAGGGTTTGTGTCATTTCATTCCCGCGTTCTCCACAACCAATATAAACAATGATATCAGCATCACACCATTTGGCAAACTGATGTTGCATCATGGTTTTACCAGTTCCAAAGCCACCAGGTACACCTGCTGTACCACCCTTAGCAATTGGAAACAAAGTGTCAATGACACGTTGTCCAGAGATTAAAGGAATGGATAAAGGTAAGCGATCATTGGTTGGTCTTGGCTTTTTGATTGGCCAGCGTTGAATCATATTGAGTTCATGCTTGTTGCCATACTTATCTTCAACCACCAATAAAGTATCCTTTAACTTATAGGCTCCATCTTTTTCAATTGAGACTATGTTTCCTTCAATACCCTTAGGAATTAACAAACGATGCACAATCAGTGATGTCTCTTGGACTTCACCAAAGATTTGACCAAAAGATACTTGATCACCCTCTTTAAGCAAAAATTTAACGTCCCATTCTTTGTCAAAATCAAAAACATCAACATCAGTCCCTGCTTGAATAAACTGACCTTCTTGGTCGTAGATACTTTCTAATGGTCGTTGGATTCCATCATATATATTGGTTAAAAGACCAGGCGCCAATGTGACAGATATAGGCTCACCTGTTGAGATGATTTCTTCACCAGGTTTTAAACCTACAGTTGATTCATAAACCTGAATCACTGTAAAATCTTCACTGATAGAAATCACTTCTCCAAGAAGCTTATCTTTCCCAACGTAAACCATTTCCATGACTTGGAAATCCGTTGCATTCTTCACTTTTACGACTGGACCATTAATTGAATAAACTGTATTCATTTCAACACCTCTTTATTGACTTGCGGCTAATTTTGAATGTTCAAAGAGCCATTGTCTCTTTTCTTCTAACCTAGTATCAATGGTTTGATCGGTCATCACACCTAAGTCAAAACACAATACTGAAAAACCACCGATTTCAATCTCAGCGATTTCCTTAATTTGATACGTTCCTTGATAATGTGTTTGGATGACTTTTTTCATAATGTCATCGTTTTTCATGATTCTAAACTCAACCTCACCAGAACAAAAATCTGACCTTAATTGTTTGATTTGTTTGGTCATCAGTTTTTCATAGTCTTTAGACTGATGAAAATCTTTTAACTTGTCTTGAACCTCATGAACAATGGAATTCAATAATTGTGATCGCTTTTCCATTAGGACTTTTGAATACTCAGTTTTAACCTTGTTTAAATCAGATTTAAACTCAGAATTTAACTCAGATAATTCAATTTCCAAATTACGGAATATTTGCTTATGCAACTCACGATCAATTCTTTCAAGTGAACGCTTTTTTTCTTCTTCTATTTCTTTTTTGATTTTTTCTATCTTCTCATTGGCTTTTTCATTGATGTATTTAGAAAAATAACGAAAAAGATCATCATTGTTATAATATGGCATAATTGTTCACCTCACAGTTTAACGCCAATGGCATCACTGACGTATTCATCAATTGAAACACCGACTTTTTTGCCACCATGGCGGTCAGGTATTTCAACGATTAAAGGTCTCGTACGTTTCAACTTTAATTCTGAAATGACTTCTGGACACAAATCAACCAATTTGGTTGTGATTAACAAAATACCAATACTGTCATCGTGTAAAACACGTTCGATTTCGCGAATGACTTTTTTTCTATCATGCAAAACAACGCCTTCTATTCCTACAAGACGCATGCCCATTAACGTATCGATATTGTCTGTGATTAAGAAGAATTTCATGTCAATCAACTCTTATAGTTTGTTGATGATTAAGATTGAAATCAAAAGACCATAAATTGCAACACCTTCACCAAGTGCAACAAAGATCAAAGATTTACCAAAGTTCTTCTCATTTTCTGAGAAAGCACCAATGGCAGCTGGCGCTGCAGCAGCAACGGCAATCCCTGCACCAATTGAACCTAAACCTGTGGTTAAGGCTGCACCTAAGAAACCTAAACCTTGTGCAATTGACCCAGCAAATACACCAGTTGTTGTATCTGTAGGTGTATCTTCAGCTGCAAACAAAGATGAACCGCTTAATTGCCAAACAAAGACAAACAAGACCAAAGCAAAGAATAAAGATATATGGGTATATAATCTTCTTTTTGTTGAACGTAAGTTTGTTTTTCCAGCAAACACTTTAACCAAAGGTAATACAATTAAAACCACTAATATTAATGGTACGATAATTTCTAAAACACTTAAAAACATTTGTCTAATCCTCCTAAATTACTCATTATATTTGAAAGGAATACCATTTCCTTCAAAGTACCGTGAAAACATTTCATAAAACTCTAATCTGAGCACTTGAATACCAACAATTAAGCCTTCAAGCCCCATCACAAATAAGTTCCCTAAGATAAAGGTTAAGGTTTGAGCCACTGGCCCAGCCATCATATCCATTAACGAGAACACAACCAACATCATCCCAGCATGTGATAAAACGAATCCACCCACACGTAAGAAAGACATGGTATTGGTAATATATGATAACACCGTTTCAAAGGTTTCAAAGAAGGCTTCTGTTAAGAAACCACCAAAACCATCAGGGAATAAACGATGTCCTTCGATCAATCGTTCCAAAGGCTCTTTAAACATAATCAAAAGCAATGGAATGAAAACAAAAGGAATCATAAAGAATGGTGTTAATAAATCAATCGATGTTAAAAACATCAAAGCCACTGTGGTTAATACATAAGCATAAAAAACAAAACCAGCCACACCATTTGGTGAGAAAAAGGCTGTTGCATAATGCTTTCTTTTAACCGCAGTTCGTATATTTAACAGCATGGCTGTCAGAATAATGATGGATCCTAAGCCCACTGTCGCGATCAATAAGGTCATGGTAAAATCAGCGTCCATGACATGGAAAGGTAAGAATGATATGCCCAAGGATTCGTACAGAGGTGCAATCAGTCCATGTTCTCCAAACACCGAATCAAATAACAATCCGAAGAAAGCTGAACTTAAACCAATACGTATACCTACGCCTGCAAGCTTTAAGCCCTTCCATTTTAAAATCCCATAAGACATCAATGCCAACAATAAGCCTTGTCCGACATCACCAAACATGATCCCAAACAATAAAGAATAGGTAATAGCTACAATCGATGTTGGGTCCATATCCTTATAAGCTGGCACCCCATACATCTCAACAAACATACCAAAAGGTTTGGTAAACCAATTGTTCTTTAACTTGGTTGGTGGTTGTAAACGTTGATCTGAATCAGCAGGTTTGACTTCTAAGTCCACAAAATCTAAACGTTTGAAATGTTCTTCTAAATCATGAACTCGATCTTTTTCAATAAAAATATTGATGGTGAACTTGTCACCCAAACCAACCACATACTTCTTAGCTTCATATACATGTTCTAAGAAAAGTAGTTCGCTTTTCATTTCTTTTAACTTATCTAAATTCTCTTCAATAATATGTTCTGATTCTTCCTTAATATTCTTTAACGTATTCTCAGCCACATCCAATTCCATATGCAAGGTCTCTTGCGCTGAAATCGGTGTTCCATGAACGAAATCAGGAATGTGAATACGTTCAAAGAATAATGATGAAAAGATATTGTCAATTTCACGTTCATTTTCATCGGTTGTAAAATACAAACACCAACAATAACCCCGATCAACTCGTAAAGATTTAAAAACAAAAGGTTTAGAGTTATAAAAGTTGAGTTTTTCTAAAGAATCAACAGGGATACGACCCACCCTTGAATTAATATAATCACAAGCAAACAAATCATCCAGATTAATATCCAAATTCTCCAAATCTTTGATTTGATTCAAAGCATCAGTATATTTTTTAATCAAGGCTTCAGCATCTTTTCGTTGATTGTAAAGTTTTTGAATATGATCATGTGTTGAATGAATGTATTGACGCATATTATCCAATGTGTAATCAATTGAATTGACTGCGATGGTTGGTAAGACAATATCATTTTCTTTTTCAATCTCTTCGATTTCTTTTAAAATGATATTACATGGGTTTTCCGTCGAATACGATGTTAAACCATGTACCTTATCAACGATATCACTTGCAATCACTGGATGTACATAATCCAACAAGACAAACTTCTCCAACACTTGGTTTAAATGTTTGTTTTGAGCTGTGATATTCACTAAATTTAATTTTGCAATTGCCATAAATCCACCTCAATATATCAACATGCGCTTGATATCTTTTTTATCGATATCATATCGAATACCTTCGATGATATTAAAGATATTCGCTTGTTCTATTTCATTTAAAAAGATAAATACTGTATATACAATGGCAGGCACTGTAGAAAAATACATGTAGCGCTTGGCCAAATGGTATTTAATACGCTCTGCTTGATACTCTATATACACATAATCGTCTTTATCAATAAATTCTGAGTATTGTGATAAAGACATGGTTTTTAAAACATCATTTGGATCTTCTAAGAGAATCAGTCTTTCTAATTGATCCATACTCATACGGATATCTTCCGTAATCATTGCCTTCCATATCTCTTCTTCATCAGCATCATAAAACTTCTTTAATCGATAAATCTTAATGATATTATCAACTTCAACCTTGGTCTGATAGATATCCAACAAACGTCGTTTGACCTTACCAGAGAAATACTTATGAATACGTTGAATCACAATAGAATGATATTTTGCCATCATTTGATGCTCGATATCCGTATATTTAATTAACATCGGATCTTCTTGATAAAATGGCTGTAAAATATCATAGTATCTTGTATCTTTTAATTTATATAATAAGTCCCTAAAAGTTTTTGCCTTGGTGACTTCTTCAATATCAAAACTAGCGTGTTTCCTAAAAAACAAAGGCAAGTCTCTTACAGAACTTTTAATATCGCCTGAAATGACAGACCGTAAACTCGATAAAACAATTTCAATTTCTCGCTTGATCATATCAAGTTCATAAAACTTACGGTCCTTAGTCGAAACAAAACTAACAATCTTAGCCACATTAAAAAAATATGACTTACGAATCAATTCTTCTAACTGACCACGATGGAGTTCATTTTCATAGACATCAGACAAGGTATTTTCATATTTATTGTGTCTTTTTAAATAAGCAACAACTTCTGAAATTTGATTAAATTTCAATAATTCTTCATAATCTTCAGCTTTTAACCGATGTGCATACATGGCTTTTGCTTTAGAAATGACTGCATTACCCGCAAAATTCACTTGGTCTCATCCTTTTGATCAAAATTGACACAATAATCATACAAGTCATCAAGCCATTCTTGATGGTGCTTATCAAAAACCATCTCTATTTCTTTTAAAGAGATTTTATACTGGCTTTCAGCCTTATCTTTGGCTTCAGCAATAATCTTTTCAGTCTCGTCTTTTCTCTTTTGATAAATCTCATCAGCTTCTGCTTGATATTTCTTTTCAATTTCTTTTCTCTTTTCACGAATAAAAGAACCAATTTTATCTTTTTCATTTTCAAGTTCTTTTAACTCTTGTCTTTTTTTCTTATCCAGTTCAATAATTCCGCGAATTAGATCTTCCATTGTTTCACCTCTTTGGCCTTCGGCCTATTCTATTATAACGCTAGAAAAAAATTTTACAAGTATTTATTTAAATCTCTTTTTTCTAGCAAAAAAAAAGCCCCTGAGGGCTCTATGAATCGGACTCCGTTAGATATTTTTCTATCTCATAGTCGGTGCCTTCTAAAGCCTGTTCAATCACGCGCTTGGATACATAACCCTCATAAGTTATTGAACATTCTTCACCTGAGACAACCACATTTTTGATACCATATATTTGTTTAAAGATATGGGCCAATTCTTTTTCACAGCCTTTACAAGACATACCTTTGATTATAATTTTTCTCATTCAAACTCACCTTCTTTAATTAACTCTATTATATGCCTTTATTTAGGGCTTGTCAATGATATCGAATGTATTTTAATGAATAAATCATAAACAATAAAATATAGAACATTTAAATATATTTTAAATAAAAAAAATCAGCAATAAGCTGACTTTTAAAGAATGGTGGAGGGGGACGGTTTCGAACCGCCGAACCCGATGGGAGCAGATTTACAGTCTGCCGCGTTTAGCCTCTTCGCTACCCCTCCGTAATTTTACGCTATTACATTATAACAAAAGGGAATTTAAAAAGCAAGATATAATATCGTGTTTTTTCAACATTTTTAGATGAAATAGCGTCTTTTAAATAAATTGTCTTATTTTTTGTCATTCATAATCAATGGAATCATCATTTCATCTTTGGTTAATCCAGCATGGGTTGCTTTATGAGCTGGCTTATCTAAAAGATTAAAGGCATACTGATCAATGGCAATTGAAAAGTAATCTCCTAAGAACTCTCTAAACTTAGGATGTTGTTTACCTTGGCCAAAGAGTTGCATGTCTAACAATTCTTCACTCTTATATAAAGCAAACTTATGTCTGAAGTGTTTGTTGAAGACGTCAGGGAAGTCATCATAATGTTCAGGTTTAACATAAAAGGCTGTGGCCCTGGCTTCTATGGCTGGCTTTTGAGCAAGCATATCAACCACATCATCATAAGTCATGATTGATACAGGTTTAATGTCAATTTGACCATGGTCAGCGGTTAAGACAACCACTGTATCATCATCAATTTGATCAAATAAATACTTGATGGCATCGTTCACACGCCCAACTTCATCAGCAACCTCTTTTGATGTGGTTCCGTGGTCATGGAGTAATGAATCCACTTGATCCCAATACATATAGATAAAATGTTTTTGGTCATCTTCAATCATCTTTAAAGCTGTTTCGACTTGTTTTTGAATTGAATCATGATCTTCTTGTCTAAACTTTGGAAAAATTTCATGGACACTCACATCATCATTCTTATCAGCAATCAAATCGTATATTTTTGTTTTAGCCACGTAACGGTCTGCTACATTGTATTCAAATTGATGGTCTTCATGATAGTAGTCAATATTCCTAAAGAAGACAACATGACGTTCTTCTTCTTTGAGAAATTGTTGCCAACCGATCCAAGACGTTTGAATGGGTGGTAAACCAGTTAAAGCAGTTGTGGTCGCAGATGTGGTGGTTGAAGGAAAAACTGTGGTCAAGGTATCTTTTTGTTGTTTTAACAAAAATGATGCTTTTTTAGGATGTTTTTTTAGAATCTCAGCACCTAATGCATCCACCAAAATATAGATGACATTTTTAGGGTTATTTTTTAAGCGTTTGTCTAATTGATTAACACCCTTATAACCATAATCAATCCCATAATGTTTTAATATAGATGTTGTGATACTTAATAATGAGTGATCATAATCTGGTAAAACCAATGTTTCCATTAAACGGCCTCCCTTGTTTTTGGTACAAACTTCACTCTTGTATATAAATATGTTCCTAAGATACCAGCCAAGACATTACTGAGCAACATTGAATACCATACACCAACAGGTCCTAGTTTAAGGACATACATGGCTGTTAAGACAAATGGTAATCTAAAGACCCATAGTCTGACAATCGATAAGATAAATGAGTATTGGGTTTCTCCACTACCTTGGAAAGTATTTAAGTAGGTTTGAAATAGTGCCATTAACGGCAAACCAATACCGATGTATAAAGTGTATGTTGCAGCGTGGCCAATCGCAATAGGGTCCTCACTAAATAGTTTAACAATTGGCTGTCTAAAAGGCAAGATAATTGATACACCGATGATCATCATAATCACACCAACCAAGATGCCTTGCTTAACGGTCGACTTTGCCCGTTTGACATTGCCAGCACCAACATTTTGGGCAATATATATGGCCACAATAGAACTGACTGCGGATACAGGGAACATGACCAATGAATTGATACGGTTACCAATATAAAAGGCTGCGGAAACTTCTTGACCATAAGAGAAGATTAAAAAGTTTAAAATGACAAAACCAATGGCTTGAATAGATTGGCCAAATGATGCCGGTATACCAATATGAAAGATATCTTTAATGGCTATCTTATTCATTTGATTAATTCTGAAATGTACGGAAATACCTGTTTTAGGTTTAACCAAATAATATATCATGGCTGGCACAGCAACTACCTGAGCAGTCACTGTCGCAATGGCAGCCCCTTGAATCCCCATACCTAATTCTAAGACAAGAATCGGTGTTAGAATCATATTTAATATCAAGGCTCCCGCACTGACAAGGACTGGTGTTAGGGTATCACCAGTGGCTCGGCGAATGGCTTGGAAAGCAAACATTAAAAATAAGACCGGTAATTCAAAACTACGAATCCTCAAATAAGTAATGGCATAACCATAAACACGGTCATTGGTCGCAACAGTGGATAAGATTTGCGGAGCAAAAATAAAGGCAATGATGTTAAAAATAACACCCAAGAACAAAGCAATAAACAAAGTATTGTTAGCAAATTTCTTGGCATTGACATAATCACCCTTACCAACATATTGACCAACAAGGGCATTCCCTGCAATACTTAAACCCATACCAAATGAGATAAAAACAAAAAAGATTGGCCATGTCAATGACACAGCACTTTGCATCCCTGTCGCAATCGATGCAATCTCTCCATCTTGATTGATATACTCTCCTGGAAAACGTCCTAAGAATATACCATCAACGATATCATGTAATGTTTTAAGTATATTGACAAGGAAGACAGGAAAGGCCAAGTAAAGTAATCCCTTCCAAATAGGACCCTTATTTAAGATTAAATCCGTTTTCTTATCTAGTGTTTTCGTCATGATGAAGACCTCAATCCAAAAAAAATTGCGCACTTTTCAGTGCGCCAGGAATGCCTTTAGGCATTTACATGTAAAAGAATGGTGCCGAAAGCAGGAATTGAACCCGCAACCTACTGATTACAAGTCAGTTGCTCTACCAGATTGAGCTATTTCGGCATGGTGGAGGATGACGGGCTCGAACCGCCGACCCTCTGCTTGTAAGGCAGATGCTCTCCCAGCTGAGCTAATCCTCCAAAATCACTCGCATAAAGATTTTACTATTTATTAATCGTTATGTCAAGCAATATTTTCTGAAAAAAAGAATTTTTGTTTTTTCGACCTTAAAGATAGATATTGTCATGTTTTTTAATCATATGATTCATAAAAATCGTGACAACTAAAAGGTCTGCACTGCCACCAAAACTTAATCCTTCTTCGATGCATTTTTTAGACAGTTCTTGAAGCTTTTGCATGTTCATTTTATCAACAAGTCTAAATTCATCTTTGACCGCTTGATAGTTTTCCAAACTTTTGGCGCGTTTTAAAAGATTGGTATCTTCTACCTCAACAATCAAATCAATCAATATATCTAATAAATATTCAATTTTATGTGTTTCAAGCATCTTTCTAGGGTGTGGATAGCCATTCAAAGCTTCTCCTCTAGCACCCTTGATATGATAGCGTTGGTTTACACGTTGTCCAAATGTCATCTCTGATGATGATTGGGCATCAAAGATACTTGATGATATGTCTTGTATCAGCGAAATGAAAGCCTTGTCATGATCTCTTGAAAAGTTAAAACCATAAACAAAGGACAACAAACCTAAATGAAAGATAAGGCCCTTATAGGCATTGACACCACCTGTGGCTGTGTACATGGCTTGTTCGGCGTGCTTACCAAGATCAATCAGTGCTTGCATGGATGATGGATTGATCTCTTCCACTTGAACACCTTCATGAAAAGCCTTAATCATCCAAGGTAAAAACGCATCTTTGGCGCGTATCATTAAATCATAATTCATATCGTGATGAGACCCTGATGTTTTTGGTGTCACCAAACCAAACTTAGGATCTAAATTTAATTCCTGAAGTATGGCATCATCCATCCAATGATAAAGCATTGAATCAAAATATTCAAAAGTTATGCTTCTGATATATTCTAATAGCTCTTCAAGTGTGTGTGTTTTGTTTCTGACACACACATGGGCTGCTTTATCACAGATAAAACACTGTCTTTTTGTTTGTCTAGACAATTGGGCTTGTTTATGATAAACATCCACATCCATCAGTCTTCCCAGTGGATGTTGGTCTTCAAAAACAATGGTTTTTTCCTTAACAGGACCTGGATTTTCATCGGTCACCAATAAATAATATGGTCCATCAATGCTCTGATGATAGGTTTTCTTTTTTATATCAATATTTAACTCAGACAAAGATACACCATTTAAAATAAGATGGGCCAATGGGTGGTTTTTATCTTGGCCAGGGAAGTTCACACGCATAGAAATGACCGTATCGTATTGGTGCAGCATACGGCCGATGTCCTTATGACGTTTTTCTCTGGCTTTAAGTATCTTTTCGGATGTAGTCATCGTGTACCTTTCTTATGACATCAATGATGGTGCCATCCCGATATTCAACATAGGCAACAATCTGATCATCAGTTTTTAATTTGGCTGGAATACCAGTCATTGAATGCGCCATATCTAACATGTCTTTCATTGTATAAATATAAAGACCACTATGTTTTAATTTATCTATAAGATCTTGCCTTTTTGGGTTGATGGCAATACCTCGTTCTGAGATAAAGATATCAATATCCTCACCAGGTGTTGTGATGGTCGTGACGGATTCTTTGATGATTGGTGTTCTCGATTTAATCAGTGGAGAAATGACAATGGTGACCTTTGCCCCGTGGGCAATGTCAGAATGTCCACCAGATCCACCAATCAAATATCCCATGGAATCTGTGGAGACATTGACATTAAAATCAAGATCGATTTCTGTAGCACCTAAAACAACAAAATCTAATTTATCTGCAATGATATCTTCCTCAAATGGATTGCCATATTTTGAGGCAGACATTTCTAAATGATTGTCATTCTTGGCAAATGATTTCACAGCATCTAAATCAAAGCACTGGACATCATATAGATTTTTAAACAAACCTGCTTCTAACATATTGACATAGGCTTTGGTAATACCACCACTGGCAAAACCACCTTGGATATTCTTTGCCTTCATGGCCTTTTCAATATGTGAAACAACAGCCAATGATGTTTTTCCAGCACCAGTTTGCATAGAAAAATCTTGATGAATCAATCCTAAGTGATTGACCATATTGGCGCAATCCGATGCTATTTTTAAACCAACAGGATCTTTGGTTAGTTTTGTTGTCCCTGAAACAATCCCCTCTGAGTCTCCGATACTATCGACTAGCAAAACACCATCAACATAGTCACCATCCAATTGATAGTCTTCCAATGTATCGACAAGATTGTCTGTGACCAAGATGACTTTTTTTGCGTAATATAGATCAGCCATAGCATAACCTAAAGTCCCACATGCATTGGGTCCAATGGCCCCGCTACCATTGCCTGACTTATCCACACTTGGACAAGCAATAAAGGCAACATCAATCTTTAAGTCACCACTTTCAATGGCCCTTGCTCTACCCCCGTGGGTATGCATAATCAAGGGTTCTTTCAAATGACCTTCACTGATGACCCTCGCAACTGGTCCATTGACATAATTGGTATGGATGCCAATAATATGACCAGTTTTTATTAAATCCACCATCTGGTCATAACTAGGAAAAATAGATGATGGTGCAAAATGTAAATCTTTTATATCTTTATCTTTAATCACTTGACAAACATCGTTTATGACACGATCCCCATTCCTTAAATGATGGTGAAAAGACATTGTATCACCGGCTTTAATGGTCAAAGCATCAAAGACTTCTTCATAACTTTCGAAAAAAACAGTTTGTGACTGTTTGGTTTTTTTCGCTATTAATTTTCGTTTATGATTTTTAAAATCATTGGCAGAAATAAAAGGTTTTAAATGTTTAGGAATATCCCTACCTAATTTATTAAGCATTTTATCACCTACATCAAATTAAATTTTTTCGCATTTTCGATGATTTTTTTCGCTTTTTCGATGATGGGTTTATCTACCATCTTACCTTGGTATTGAAAGACACCTTTATCACTTGCTTTTTCTTGTTCTAGCAAACCCTTAGCCCATTCAATCAAACCTTGGTCTGGTGAAAAAACATCATTGATGGTATCTAACTGGTTTGGATGAATGGCTGCTTTAGCCTTCATACCAAGTTTTTTTGCATTAAGACAATCTTCCTTTAAAGCATCTTGATGGTCGATGTCTGTAAATGGTGTATCTATGGCTAGAATTTGATAAGCCGCTGCCGCATAAGCAACATTGGACCTGGCCAAGAGTATCTCCTGAGCAGATAAGGTTCGATCAATACCCAGTTCATTGGTCAAATCTTCTGCGCCCAACAATAAGCCATGGACTCTTTTATGACAAGCAATCTCATTGACTGTCAATATCGCTTTGGCTTCTTCAATAAGGGCAATAATTTTAATTTCATCTAAGTCATAGGTTTCCTCTAAGTAAGATAATTTTCGATCAATGATTTGTATCGATACCTGATTGGCTTTTGGTAACACTAAATAATCTATTTTCTTGCTTTTTAATAATTGTAAATCATCGTCAATATATAAGGAATTGACTGGATTACATCTTAAACAAATATGTTTAGGTAATGATTGATTGGTAATCAAGTAATTATCAACAAGATGTCTTGCATTGTCTTTGTCCTTCATTGAAACACCATCTTCTAAATCGAAGATGATGGCATCAGACATAAATATATCAGCATTTTGTAACATTGATGGGTTATTCCCTGGAATAAATAGTAAGGACCTAAACATCTTTTTTCATCCTTCTTATTGCGACATTTAAACGTGCACGAATGGTATAGTCTAAAGCACCCTTGTCTTCAACTTTCACATCCACTTGTTTAAGACCATGTTCATCAAGAACGTCTTTAACTGTCGATAAAATTTGATCATAAAACAAATGCCCTACAATGCTGTCAATATGAATCTTTGTTTCATCACTCTTTTCAATGGTAATCAAACAGTCATTGGATTCCTTTGATCCAGCTTGCCATGTCATTTGTTTCACCTACTTTCTGTTTGCTCTTGCGAGCACACGATTCATTTCATTCTTAACAATCATAAAACCTTCATCAACACCCATGCCTGGTTTTGCTAGCATTTGATTGGCTCTGCAAGCAATGGCGATATTGGTAGTGATTTGTGCAGAAATATTGGTTTCATTACAAGTTCCACCTGAATAAGAACCAATCCCACATGCATTACAATAAAGGATGGCTTCACATATATTATTGATGCCACCTAAATCTGGTGTTTTTATCTGCAACATATGTCCAGCTTTTGCATCGGCAAAATCTTTAATATCTTCTAAAGTATTGCACCATTCATCCGCAACGATTTCTAACTTAGAACCCTTTGATTCTAATTGTCTAGATATTTTTGCAAGATAATCAATGGTATCTACTTTATTGCCACCATCAATTGGTCCTTCAATACGAATCTTTAATGGTTTTGCACTTTCTTCTAAGTCTATTAAATACTCAACAATTCGATCAATATCATTGTCGAAGATGATTCCAATGGTCCCATAGACATCGACATGGATGATTGGTTCATAATCGTCTCTGACACGATATGTCAAGACACGATTACGCATCCATTCGATATACCCCTTTAATAACTCACCTTGACGACCCAACTTCTCGTCAATGTTATTAATCAGACCATGTGGAATCACATCGGCTTCTTTTAAGATCATTTTATCTACACCATCATAGCGTTGGTCACCAGTTTGTGTAAATATTGGGACAGGTTCATATATATGGCCTTCAATGTCATAGGCTTGACGAATGACTTCAGCCATGGTTTTCTTTTGAGCCAAGGCAATGGCTGAAAGAATGGCTTGAGTCAAACCATAACGAATGGCTGTATGCAATCGTTTTCCTTGAATGCTTAAGCGATCATATTTTTCAGCCATGCTTTTAAAGTCTTTCAATTCTTCCCCAATTAATAAGGGCACAATATGTTCTTCTATATATGGTATATAATCATCAGCCAAAAACAAAGGATCGCGTCCACCCGTTCCAGAATACTGGACTGCGGCGCATTCTCCTACACCGATGTCTCCATTGTCTAAAACAAGTTGTATAGAAATGGCTTCACCTTTTTGCCTGATGCTTGTAAAACCATCAATCACAGGATCACCAATATAAAACAAACCGTCTTGCTTAGCTCCGGCTTTGATGGCTTTTTGATCATCAAAGAAAAATCCAGTATAAGCTTTTGATAAAATCACGTCTTTTATTTTCACTTGAGTGGCCGTCCAATCAAATTACCTTTGCTGACAGAATAAACATCATCAACAGTTAATTGGAATGATATTTTTCGATTCTCAGAATCAGCTCTAGCTTTTATTTTATTGTAATGGAAGTCTTTGATCTCTTGGTCTAAGGCCAAATTACCAAATTCTAATATACGTATGCGTCCATCATTATCTCTGGCAGGGAAAATTTTTCCTGCATTGTATTGACTCGGCGCAAACGGTATATCTAGTAAGCCTTGTTCAAATGCTCTGACTGTACCAACAGCCAAATCGCCTTCACCAACTTTTAAGACAGCATCTATCAATTGATCCACTTCTTTTTTAATCAGTGCCATTTCATCATTAAGGTCTTCACTTCTTGTAATACGTTGATCTTTTAACATCTTGACAATAAACTTAGATGCTTTAATCCCTAAGCCATTGGCTTCCATGGTTGGAATACCCATAGATTCATGTGGGGATTTTGTGATTAATTTGGTTGCTTTTGATAAAGCAGCCACCGTTGAACTATAAGAAATCAAAGCCATGGCTTCTGCTTCATCCGCAGGGAAACCACCCATCCATTGGTGGAAGACAGTTGAGATTTCCATATCTTCATATCCAAATTTCTTTAAATAAGCTTTGGTTTGACTATGTAAGGCATTGACAGCGGCAACATCTTGAATCAAATTACCACCCATACCATATCCAACCGTGATATTTTTAACCCCTTGCTCAGCCGCAAGTAAAGCTTCAATAATCATGACTGTGTTTGAAATACATGGAGGTACAAGTGTTCCTGTTAATGGTCCGAATGGTTCACGATTTATTTTAATGCCTTGTTCTTCATAATAACCAACCAAACGATCACAATACTGCCAGTGTCTAATCGATACTTCTAAAGGAATTGATTTTGCATAAGGAATATTGTATGAAATTCCCCCACCTTCATTTGAGGTCCAACCAGAGGCATGAATGATTTCTGATAATAATCTGGCATCTGGTGTCCCATGTCTTGCTTCAATAGGGACATTGACAGATTCTAAGACTTGTTTACAGCTTTTAACACCGTGGTTAACAGCTGGAAAACCATTCAATAGGGCTCTATGTTTGTTGACGGATTCATCTAAACCTTTTTCTGCTTCGACATAACGATTTTGTCTTGTATATGAATCGATGGTCGATGGTAAAAAGTCAGCGCCTGATTTTTCAAGATACTGCAACAATTTAATATGTTCGCCAAGTTCTGGTACACCAGCTCTTGGTTGAATCAAAGTTTCACCATGTTCTTTGGCTTTGTTTAAGACAAAGGCAAAGTTTTTATAAGATGGTACGCCTTTTAAATAATCCACAGCCTCTTCTAAATCAAGTTCAGAATCATTACCTGTTTTCCAAGATGCAAGTACTTCTTCACGCTCTTTAAAAAAGTCTTTAAGGTCTAACTTTTTATTTTTTAGTTTCATAAATTTACTTTAACTCCTTCAAGTTCTCTTTCATTAATTTTAATGCCAATAAAGGATGTTTTTGTGCCAACAAGCCCATCGGTGCCATAATATACAATTGGTCTACATAAAAGTCAGGGTTTTCTGGACGCAATTGTGTCGAGTCTTCCAAAATATTGGTTGTTTGTTTTAAAATAGATTTTTGTTGGTTGGAATTGATGATTACCCCACCAGTCCCAATCACATAATGAACATTGGTTAAGTCTTTACCTGATTGGTTAAAGACTTTTCCCATGGGTGTAATCACTTCATGGATATGTCCACAGTGACGATTCATGGTGCGATAAGCACACATCTCAGCCAATAATTGATCAATAAAGGCATCGCGTTCATTATGTGGCAATAAATGCACATCTTTATAGCGTTCATTAACCTCTTTTTCAATATCAATGCCTTTTTCTTCATTGATATACTTTATTTCTCTCTCAGACAATGACTTGATAATGCCTGGAGCAGAATAACGCATGCCTAAATCACCTTCAACCGTTCGTTTGGCATAAGGTTCTTCAAGGCCATGTAAGACCACATCACTTCGGTTGGTTGCATAACACATAGAATACATATCAGTGGTCGCACCACCAATATCAACAACCACCAAGTCGCCCAAGCCTTCTTCATCCATATAGCCTTCTGACAATAATTGAGCGGCTTGTAAAACAGCATGAGGTGTTGGCAAAATGACTTCGTCAATCTCTTGTTCGATTTTTTTAATGCCTTTGGCTTCAATGATTTGTTTTAAAAATAATTCTCTAATTTTGCTTCTTGCACATTTGGCATTTAATTTATTAATTTTTGGCATGACATTGTCACATATATAACCATCAAGTTGATATTGGTCAAAGATATCAGATATATCATCTTGGGCAGACTTATTCCCTGCATAGATGATTGGGATTTTTACACCCATTTGACCCAGTAATTTTGCGTTGTAAATCACATTTTCAGCATTACCACCATCAGCCCCACCTGACAATAAGATAATATCAATATCTCCGTCTTGTATTTTTTTGATTTCTCTTTTGGTTAAATGATGTGAAAATACCAAATCAACCTTAGCTCCAGCCCCCAAACAAACACGCTTAGCAGCTTCAACAGTTAATTCTTCCACAAGACCAATAGCGGCCATTTTGAGGCCGCCTGCTGCAGAAGAACATGCAATGACATGTTCAAATTCAATTGTCTTTCCTATCTTTTCAAAAAGAAGATCTAAGGCATTATGATAGCCTAAAGAGATGTCTTCAGATACAGTTGTAAAATGAGCAGCTGTACCTATGATTTTTTCTTTTTCAATATCTACCGCACAAAGTTTTGTAAATGTTGATCCAAAATCCACCAATAAGTATTTTGACATCTTACTCTCCCAAATCTTCTTTGATATCCGCTAAGGCAAGTTCAATCGATGTTCCCGGAGGATATACACGATTAAAACCCATGTCTAGAAAACGTTCTTTCACTTCATCAAAATCTTGTTTACCAACAACAATATTGCCTCCAACATAAAGCAAGATGTCTTCTAAACCAGATTCGATGCATTTTTCTCTCATCCCTCGACAATCAATTTCTCCGTGCCCGTAAAGTGAAGAAACCATAATCAAATCAGCATCTGTTTCAATGGCTGCATTGATAAAGTCTTCTTGAGATGATAGCACTCCGATATTCACCACATTATACCCCGTGTTTAATAGGGTATATTCAATGATTTTGTTCCCAACAGCATGTACATCGGCGCCAATGACGCCTATTACGATTGTTTTCAAAATTATCTCCTCTTATGTAAGCGTTTTTATAACGTAAAACATTATAACATAGAACATTTGAGATTTAAAGAATGAATTACAAAAAATCACAAGTCTTTTAAAGATAATACAAACATTAAGTCACTTAAACGATTGAGATACTTTTGGGCATAAGCCAAATCTTTTCGTTTATACTTATTCACAAAAGAAACCATTCGTCTTTCAGCCCGTCTAGCAATGGTTCGACAGACATCAAAATAAGCGCCAACTTTTGTTTTTTCAGTGCCTGGCAAATAAAATGAATCGTTAGAAGGATTCTCATTGAGGGTTGCTTGAATATGGTCTTCTATAAAGGCAATGTCTGTGTCTGTGATATAGGTAATTTTTTGGTATAAGTCTGAACGTGGATTGGTCGCAAGCATGGAGTTGATGTTTTGTAAGTTTTCTTGAATCGTTTTGATGATTGGTAAATTCTTTTGGTGGTAAGTCAATCCTAAAAACGATGACAACTCATCAATGGTACCAAGTGCTTCAAACAATATATCATCCTTTTTAAATGTTGCGTCGTTATAGTTTTTTGATTTCCCCTTATCTCCTGTCTTTGTGGAGATTTGTTCTAACCGTGTGACTGGCATATTTTATTCCTTCCTTTTTATCAATTCTTCAATGGCAAAACTGGCCACATCTTCAGCATAAGAACCTGGACCAAAGCCTGCATCATAGCCCAATTCTTTGGCGAGTTCATGTGAAAGTCTAGCACCCCCAGCAATTAAGATGATATCATCTCTTAAACCTTCAGACTCTAAGAGTTCTACCAGTTCTACTAAATTCTTTAAATGAACATCTTTTTGGGTCACTGTTTGACTGACCAACAAGACATCCGCTTTTTCTTGTCTAGCAATGCGAACAAAGTCTTCGTTAGCAACTTGTGATCCCAAGTTAATGGCACGGATACCAAGGTATCGCTCTAAACCATAATGCCCATCAAAACCTTTCATGTTCATAATGGCATCGATGCCTACTGTATGGGCATCTGTACCAGTAGATGCGCCAACAAAAACGATCTCACGATCAAAGTGTTCTTCAATCATTGCTTCTATATCTTTTTTAGAATGGGCCGTCTTTTCAATTTCAACCACTTGGATGTCATCCATCTCAACCGATGCATCTAGGGCACCATATACTATAAAGAATGAAAAATCTTGACCAAGATCTTCTGCGTGTACCACACTTGGATCAACAAGTCCCATTTGTTTTGCCAAAGTTTTTGCGGCTTGCCTTGCTTTAGCGTTTAAAGGAATGGGTAAGGTAAACGATACTTGAATGGCACCATCATTTAAGGTATCTCCATATGCTTTAATTTTCATTGAAAGATGCCTCCATTTCATCAAAAATCACATTGATATAATCTTCAGATTTTTCAATCACGCCATCAAAGCCTTTACCACCATTTATTGGTCGTTTAGTATCAGCAAAGACACCTTTTTCTAAAGACTTAAACATACCATCTTCAGCGATCTCTTTTAAGAGTTTTTCTGCTTGATCCAATACCTCTTGTGCACGCTTTTGAATGAAACCATCGTTTTTAAATACCACTTCATCCGCCAAAGACTTCATGGATGTTTGAATCATTTGTGCATTCTTCAGTGCCAAATGCCTATCTGAGATAAATGGCGTATGAATGGCTTCAGTCATCATACCCAATAAATGAATCTTTTGCTCAGTCAGTTGGGTAACCAGATTGAATAAGGTATTTTGCTGGTAAGCTCTAAAGATATTGCCGTTGATATGTTTGGTTGGTGGCATATATTTTAATGGCGCATTTGGAAAGAGTTCCCTTGCAAGTTGTGCATGAGCAATCTCCATTAGAAAGCCATTTTCTACATTGGGATTAATCTCGAAGGCATGGCCCAAGCCCATCAGCGACTCAGGTAAATGTGCTTTAAAGGCAAAGGCTTCATTAATAAATTGTGAGGCCGTCACACTATGTGCTTCTTGGACTGCATCACTAGTGGTTAAGTAGTTGTCTTCACCTGTATTGATGATGATGCCTGAATAGGCATTAATCATCCGTGAAAAATACTGGTCAACAAAGGTACGTTTCATATTGATGTCTCTAAAAATAATCCCATACATTGAATCATTTAATAAAACATCCAATCTTTCCAAAGCACCCATGGCCGCAATCTCTGGCATACATAAGCCTGAGGCATAATTGACAAGTTTGATATAACGTTTTTCCTCTTCTCCTACCTCATCTAAGGCTTGTCTCATAATACGAAAGTTTTCTTGAGTCGCATAAGTCCCACCAAAACCTTGTGTGGTTTTTCCATATGGGACATAGTCTAATAAGGATTGGCCGGTTGAACGAATCACTGCGACGATATCAGCACCTGCTCTAGCAGCAGCTTTGGCTTGTATGACATCTTCATCGATATTGCCTGTCGCAACAATGACATATAATTGTGTTTTCTTTTCACCAAAACGTTCAATTAGATTGCTACGTTTTTTTTGATTGTCTTTGATTTTCTTTAGTTGGTTTTTGACATAGGGTTTTAAAATCTTTTCAACGTCTTCTTTATCAACCAATGGATGATTGGTTAAAGAAACCTCTGATGAAAGATAAGCCTCGCAAAAGTCTTCCATAGACATTTGCGTCTCTTTTAAAGCAGATGCCATATAAACAGAAATACCTTTTGATAAATGACCTTTTTCTTTGACCTCATCGACCATACGATTCACAAGGGGCACGTTTAAGTGATCGACACCATCAATGCCTAGCAACCTTAAAACAGTTCGTTCGATGCTGACGGTGGTATGTTGATCAATATAGTCTTGAACATCTTTGGCAATCTCCTCTGCATAATGTCTACAAGATTTTATCATATCTTGATTGAGTTTTAATTTATTCATGATTATCATCCTCTTTCACGTTGATCACATCAATACCCAAAGCATCTTCCAAAGCATCCTTAAAAGCTTTTTTAGGATAAGTATAGCCACTTGGAGAAAATGGATTCATGGCAACAGCAATCACCTTTAAAGGGTGCAAGGTATCAATACGATTTGCTAGTTTAAATAAGTTTTGTAAGTTTTGATCATTCAATTGAATATTGACTGGTGATTTTACTGTGACATTAAAAGACAAATGGTGATACACATTGGTCCAAGTCTTTACAAAATCATCAGTGAGTGTTTTTGGAAGATATATGCCATCAACATGTTTTAACTCTTGAAAGATTTCATGGTTTTTTCCCAAGGTTGATGACACATCTAAAGCTACTAAGTTATCTTTAATCATCAAGGATACTTTTGATTGATCAAATGATGAATCACCCCTATAAGATGGCAATGTAAATTTTTGATAATTAAGGCGTGCATTGTTAATTGTCAAAGACATGTCACGCGAATAACTGGCACCAATCACCAATATTAAACCATCACAAATACGGGCAAAGCTTTGTCTGAAGAATGCCCCATCTATCATCGTTTTATAAGAAAACTCTTGATGTAAATTATCAAGTAATTTTTCCATATCAAAAACCTTGGAAGGCCCTGCAACAAGGACGTTTCCAGCTTTATCAATCCGACAAATAACAATGGGACCAAGGGCTGTTTGAATAGAGGTTTTTCTCAAAATAGTATAGGCTGCTTCAAAGCTGTCTAAAGTTTGAAAAGCCGTAACAATGATATCTCCTTTTCGGGCAAAAATCCTTGGTTTTTCCCTAAATGTCACTTGATCAATATCTTCACCATCTAAACCAATTGATGTGATGATTAAGGGTTTTTGATAGGTATGCATCAAGTATTTTAAAACGCTTGTCTTTCCAGCATTTTTGGAATTACCGACAAGACTAATGACTTGATGATCATCCAATAACTTTATCATTTTTTATGATTTCTTTTCTTTCTTTTTAATTCTTTAGGCTCTAAAGATACTTGTTTACCAGCCAATAAAGCACTGACACCTTCTACATCCTTATAGGCATCTTGAGATACATACTCTGCTCTTGGTTCTGAATAAGTAGAGATGACGCCTTCATAATTACGTAAGACAATTTTGCCTGGTGCTTGTGATATCACATAATTTGGCATGACAGGAATCTTTCCACCTCCACCAGGTGCATCAATCACGAATGTTGGCACACATAAACCTGATGTATGCCCTCTTAAACCTTCAATGATTTCAATGCCTTTTGACACAGGCGTTCTAAAGTGTTCAATACCAAGTGATAAGTCGCATTGGTAAATATAATAAGGTCTGACACGCATCATCACCAAGCGTTGAACAAGGGTTTTCATAATATCAACACTGTCATTAACGCCTCTTAATAAAACTGATTGGTTTCCAAGTGGTATACCAGCATCAGCCAATCGCTCAATGGCAGCCTTAGATTCAATGGTAATCTCATCATAATGGTTGAAATGAGTATTCAACCAAATGGGTTGATATTTTTTCAACATATTGACAAAATCTTCAGTGATTCGTTGTGGCAATACCACAGGTGTTCTTGTGCCTAAACGGATAATTTCAACATGATCAATGTCTCTTAAACGTCTGATGATATCCTCTAACAATTGGTCACTGACCAATAAGGCATCGCCACCAGATAATAAAACATCACGGATTTCTTCATGTTGGCGGATATATTCAATCGACTTGTCAATCCGTTCTTTTGGCATACGTTGATCTGAGTGTCCAGCGAAACGACGTCTGGTGCAATGTCTACAATACATTGAACACATATCGGTGATTAAAAATAAGACACGGTCTGGATATCGATGAGTCAACCCTTCAACAGGAGAATCAGTATCCTCAGCCAATGGATCTTCCATATCGCTTTTTGATACATTCATCTCATTTAAAGAAGGAATGGCTTGTTTTCTAATGGGACATTCAGGATTATTGATATCAACCAAAGTAAAATAATAAGGTGTAATCGCCATCCTAAATTTCTTTAAGACCTCATGAATATGTTGGCGTTCATCCTGATCCAACGTCACAAAATTTTCCAATTGTTCAACTGTTTGTATACGGTGTCTAACCTGCCAATGCCAATCTTTCCATTGTTCATCAGATACATTTGGGAAGTACTTGTCTTTACGTTCTAAGTAAGCATCATTTGTAATTTTTTTCACTCAGTTTCCCTCCCATATCTTGCTTTAAATAATTCAAATAATGGTTTTGATTCTCTTAAAATATTTAATGTAAACTCCGCATGGTTTTTTGTATATCCATTACCAATAATCATTTTAGCTTCTGAACCAATACCTTCAGCCCCTAAAGCAGCCTTTGTAAAAGACGTAGCCATAGAGAAGAAATAAACAATACCAGTAGATTTGGTCGGTAAAATCGATGTCATTTCAGTATTTTGAACATTCACAACATTGATGGTCACATCTACAGGGCCTCCATTGACATCCATGACCTTGTCATAAATCTCCATAGGATTGGTTGCATCACCCAAAATAATCTCATCAACAAAACCTAATTCTTCCAAAGTATGACGGTCTTTTTCATGGTGAATCACACCAATAATACGCCCTTTATCGCCAGCTTTTTTCTTGGCTTGATAAGCGCATAAAACACCAGATTTTCCACCTGCACCTAAAATCAAAACATCATCATCTTTTTTTACAAGTTGGTCGATTTGTGCCGGTGCCCCAGCAACATCTAATGCTGATAAGACGATATTAGATGGTAAATCATTTGGAATCTTAGCATAAATCCCTGATTCAAAAATAATGGCTTGGCCTTTAATATCGACTTGGTCTTTATCCAAGTCGATACCTTTGATTTCTTCGATGAACAAAGGTGTTAAAGAAAGTGATACAAGCGATGCAATTTTATCGCCCTTCTTTAAATCACGTTTTAAAGAAGATCCAACTTCATGGATACGTCCTAAAAACATACCCCCACTACCTGTAACAGGATTTTGCATCTTTCCTTTTTGTTCGACGATGTCTAAAATCATATCAGCCATCTTCTCTTTATCATCATCACAGGCCTTTCTAATTTGTGTAAAAGACGCTGAATCAATGTTTAAAGTATCAACATCACACAGTATTTCATTGTCATAACATACCATTTGATTGTCTATTTTTTCTGCAGTTTGTGGTAGAGTCCCTAATGGATAAATGACCCTATGTGTTCCAAATTTATTTAGTTTACTCATTGTTCTCCTCCATATGTAGTATGTGTCTTGCTTCTTTAGGCTTGGCAATTTCTCGCCCATATTTTTTGGCCATCTCTACAACTTTTTTAACCAAGTCAGCATTCGATTTGGCCAAAACGCCTTTTTCTAAATAGATGTTATCCTCTAAACCAACCCTTACATGACCTCCATGTTGAATGGCGAGTTCTGCCAAAGGAAATTCATATCGTCCTATCCCAGCAACGGAATAGCTTGCGCCTTCAGGTAAAGACTCTCTTAAAAAATGAAAATCTCTTTCTTCTCCACTCATGCCTCCGATAACACCGAGGACAAAACTATAATGAAAGGGTGGTTTGATAACGCCTTTCTTTATCAGACGTTTGGTCATATCAATATGACCTTTTTCAAAACATTCCATTTCATATTTAATGCTTTGCTCATGCATACGATTGGCAAAATAAATGATATCATTTTCAGTATTAACAAAGATATCATCACCACCAAAATTCAGTGTTCCACAGTCTAAGGTTGCCATCTCTGGTAAAAGGTTTAATACCTGGCCACGTTCTTCAACACTCATACCAACGGCCCCACCTGTAGAAACTTGAATAATCAAATCAGGACATGCCTTTTGAATGGCATCAATGATGACTTGATATCGTTTTTGATCTTGGGTTGGCGATCCATCATCATCACGTGCATGCAAATGAACGATGGATGCCCCTGCTTCATAGGCGCCTTTTGCTTGTTCAACCATCTCTTCAATGGTATAAGGCACTGCTTGGTTATGCTCTTTCATAACTTCAGCGCCTGAAATGGCACATGTAATAATCAGTTTATTCATGTCGTTGTTTATCCTTAGGGACAATACAAGTGCCTATGGCATATGTCGTCAAAACTTTATCTTCTAATACATCGCATGCACTCTCACTGATGTCTGGCCTAGGCATTATGATTTTAAAACATTTAAATTCCATTTTTCTAGATGTATTCCCTTGTTCTAAAATGACAGCTTCAATTTCTAGAAAATCTCCTGCATAAACAGGTACTAGGAAATCAACTTTTTCATAGGCCCTAAACAAACCTTCATCACCATCATTACGAATCAATAATTCAGTCGCCGCGTCACCAAAAAGGCCAAGTATCCTTGCACCATCGACAAGGTTGCCACCATAATGGGCATCTGCATTTGACATTCTAATTTTAAGCGTTGTTTTCATTTTCAAACCCCCTCATTGTTTTCACATCATCAATAATCAATTCAGCCTCTGTTGCCTCAACAACATCTTGAATCGAATAATTTGGATGGACTTCTAATAATCGTAAGCCATTTTCTTCAACAGCCATCACTGCCATTTCAGTCACGATTAAATTGGCTTGTTTAAAAGCTGTTAAAGGCAAACGACATTGTTTTAATATTTTTGTTTTTCCTTTATTGGTATGTCTCATGGCGATAATCACCCGTTTGGCACCTGTGACCAAGTCCATGGCACCACCCATACCAGGCACAATTTTTCCTGGTATAATCCATGATGCGATTGAGCCTTCTTGGTCTACTTCTAAAGCACCAAGAACGGTAATATCAATATGGCCACCACGTATAAAGGTAAAGGATGTGGCTGAATCAATAAAGGCACCGCCTTGTAAGATAGAAGCTTTCATACCACCCGCATTGACAATTTGATTGTCTTCACCACGGTCAGGACCTAAACCAATAATGCCATTTTCTGATTGAAAAATAATGGTTTTATCGTCTGGTAAATAATCAGCCACCAATGTAGGAATCCCAATTCCTAAGTTGACCAAATCGCCATCTTTCAATTCAAGTGCGATACGAGATGCTATAATTTGCTTATCATTCATCACATTCACCACCTAATATATGGTCGACAAAAGGATGTGGAGTAATCACATGTTCTGGATTGATTTCATCAACCAACTTGACTGGTTCCACCACAACAATCTCTGCGGCAGTCGCCATGATTGGATTAAAGTTTCTCATGGTTTCTTGAAACATCAAATTTCCGTATTTATCAGCAATGGCACCACCAATCAAAGCCAAATCGGCGCCAAGCCTTTCTTCTAAGAGATAGGATTGTCCTTGAACATCAATGACTTGTTTACCTTCTTGGACCAAGGTATTCAAACCTGTTGGTGTTAAAATGCCTCCAAGTCCTGCCCCGTAAGCCCGAATACGTTCTACCAAAGTCCCTTGTGGTACAAGTTCAACATCTAGTTCTTTTTGGTTCATGAGTTTACCAACATCTGGATTGGTTCCAATATGTGAGGCAATCAGTTTTTTCACTTGATGGTGGTTGATCATCTTACCAACACCATTGCCTTCATAACCACCATCATTGCAAATAATGGTTAAATCTTTAACCCCTGATTCAACCACCAAGTCAATGAGAGTTTCAGGTGAACCATTGGTTAAAAAACCTCCCACATGAATGGTCATACCATCCTTTAATAAAGATTTGAAAGCATCTGCTTGTATTAATTTATCCATGATTTTCCTCCTTTGGAGGCATAATTTCTGCCTCGCCAACAATGACTGTGTCACCATCTTGATTCTTGGCCACACAATCAAAGACCACGCGTCCTTTTTCTTGATTGATGGCCTTGACTGTGACCCTTGCCTCAATCTCATCATCAAAATAAACAGGTCGGATAAACTTTAAAGACTGTTTGGTATAAATACTACCTAGTCCAGGTAAATCAACCCCAAAGATTGCGCTAAATAAAGACCCTACCAACATACCATGAACAATTTGCTTTTTAAACATGGTTGTTTTAGGATAGTCTTTATCCACATGGGCTGGATTACAATCCGAAGATACATCCGCAAAAGTTAAAACATCTTTTTCTGTAAAACATTTTTTTCTTGACGCAGAATCACCAACATGAATTTGGCTTAATGTGAATCGATTCATTTTTACCTCCGTTTAAAAAAAGAATAAAAAAAACACTGTTATATTCGAAAATATAACAGCGCTCCATAATTTATATGGCAATACTTAAGTTATGTCAACTTAAATACCAAGTAAAGAACCTTTAGGTAGGTCATTTACTTTCGGCAAATCATCCCTTCTTTTACACTCTTGAACCCTAATCAAAATACGAGGTAAAATACCGATGAAATGCTCCTCTGTGCTTTAAATTACATTGTCATTATACTCAATAATGAAAGCGTTGTCAATTGCTATTTTTATTTTTCCATAAAAGCCTATTTTTAAAGCAAAAAACAAATATTTGTCTCAATAATCAAGCCATGATATAATTGTTTATATGATGAAAGGAGCACAAGATGAAAGCACTCATTACAGGCGCATCAAGTGGTATTGGAAAAGAACTGGCTTTAAGGCTAGCTGATCAAGGTTATGACTTAATCTTAATCGCAAGACGTAAGGAACGTCTAGCGTCTATAAAAGATGCATGTTCACACGTTCATGTGGATATATTTCCAGTCGATTTAACTGATTTTTCACAGGTTGATGAACTCATCAATCAATTAAAAGACATACCGATTGACTTATTCATCAACAATGCAGGTTATGGAACGATTGATCATTCCATCAAGATTGACACCGACAAAGAATTAGATATGATTGATCTAAACATCAAATCATTACATAAGTTGACCAAGTTTGCCATCCATCACATGGATAAAGGTAAAATTGTCAACCTAGCCTCTATGGCTGCCTATCTACCTACACCTAAGATGGCAAGTTACGCCGCAACAAAAGCCTATGTCTCAATGTACTCTCAAGCCTTAAACTATGAACTTAAAAAATTAGGTAAAAACATTCAAGTAGTTACTGTATCACCCGGTCCAGTTAAAACTGAATTTGCTGATGTGGCGGGTGTCAAGCAAAAAATGAAGGGTATGCCGGTTGAAAAATGTGTGCGTATCATCCTCAAAGAACTTAAAAAGAATAAATCATTAATTATCCCAGGATTTCAAATGAAATTTCTTAAGTTCATCATCAGGTTCGTACCAAAAAAATTACTCTTATATTCTGCCAACAAATTTCAAAGCAAGAAATAAACGATATACATACCCCTAGCGAGTGTTTACACTCGCTAAAAGGACGTGGAGGTTTAATGAATCATGCAATCAATTGTCAACTTTATAAAAACACAAAAACTCTATAAAGACATTGAAAGAAACATTAAAGATAAGAATAATGTTTACATCAATAATACCAATGAAGATAATGCTTTATTGGTTCTTTTATCATTGTATCAAGAACTAAAAGAAACCTTCTTTATTGTCACACCAAATCTCTACACAGCTCAGCTTGTCTATGATAAGTTAAGTTCTGTGATGGATCAAGATGATGTCCACTTCTATCCACAAGATGAATTCCTTACCAATGAACTCTTGGTCTCATCAAGTGAATTTAGGTTAGAACGCATTCATACCATTGATCATTTAATCAATGGAAAACCAGGCATTGTCATCATCAACTTATATGGTATTTTAAAGCCACAATTCAATCGTGTAAAATGGCAAGATGCCATGACCACCATCAAACAAGGGGATACATTCGATATCCATGACTTAAAAGAAAAACTCATCAATCTCGGATACAACCACCAATACACTGTAGAAAAAATTGGTGATTTCGCAATTAGAGGAGGGATTGTTGATATCTTTCCTATGCATACAGAAAACCCTTATCGCTTAGACTTCTTTGGTGAAGAATTGGATGTCATCAAAACATTTGACCTAGATACACAACGTTCTATCAAAGAAATTAAATCATTTAGATTAACACCAATGACTGACTTCTTTTATAGTGATGATGAATATGCGCGATTAGAAAAAGTTATTCATGAACGAATAAAAAGTTTGAGACTTTCTGAAGAGTCTCATCGAAAAGTGCTTGATGATTTAGACAAATTAAAATCACGTGACGAACTGGATCGATTGAGTCGATACCTACCCTTTATGACTAAGAAACATACCACCATCCTTGATCTAGTAGATGATGCCCATCTATTGTACTTAGACTATCATCGCATACTCGAACAAAACAACATCCTTATTGAAGAAATAAAAGAATGGTACACACAAGCCAATGATTACCCTAAAATGGGTTTTAATCTGCTTTATAATTTTGTAGAAGTTGACCATTTACTTTCCATTAAAGTAGACTACCTTGATTATTTTTATAAGGAAAAGTTCGAAAACAATTACTCAATCTTTGGTGAGTCCGTCACCACATACAATGAAAACCTTGAGTATTTCTTCCAAGACTTAAGCAAACACCAATATGACCTCACACAAGTCATCGCCTTTGAAGAAAAAAACTATTTAGAAGCTTTCGCCAAGCAACTCAAGCAAAAGCACATCACATTTTCAAAAAATCAAAGCATTCAAGAAAATGCCATCAATCTTATCCTAAATGATCAGGTATTTAATGTCCACTCCCGTTCTTTTGGTATTAGGGTCATTACCGAGGAAGCCTTGAGAAAAAGAGCCATCCATCGAAAACGCGGCGATTATATTTCTGTTTACAAACGCTCCACCAAATTATCTGGCATCAATGATTTAAAGCCAGGTGATTACGTGGTCCATTACCATTATGGGATTGGTAAGTTTTTAGAAATCAAGACCATGACCTTTGCCCAACAAGAAACAGACTACATTCATATAGAATATCAAAACAAAGACAAACTCTATATAACTCTTGATTCCATTGATCAAATCCACAAGTACTCAGGTAGTGAAGGCTTCAAACCTAAGTTATCAAAAATCGGTGGTAAATCCTGGAATAAGGCCAAAGACCGTGTTCGTAAACAAGTCCAAGAAATCGCTGACCAATTGATTGATCTCTATTCAAAAAGAGAAAAAAGCAAGGGCTATGCCTTCCAAGATTTTCCTGACTTAGAAAGAGCCTTTGCCAATACCTTTGATTATATTGAAACCAAAGACCAAGAAAAAGCCATCAATGATGTGTTTAAAGATATGCGAAAACCAATGCCTATGGACAGATTAATCTGTGGAGATGTTGGCTTCGGTAAAACAGAAATCGCACTAAGAGCCGCCTTTAAAGCTGTTTTAAATGGCAAACAAGTCTCTTATCTAGCACCAACAACCGTCCTAAGCAAACAACATTTTAAAACATTCAGACAGCGGATGACGGAATTTGGTGTGAATGTTCAACTCATCAATCGTTTTGTTTCCAGGAAGGATCAAAAGAATATCCTTCAGGGCTTAAAGAATGGTCATATTGACATTTTAATCGGAACCCATAGGTTACTTAGCAAGGATGTTGAATTTAAAGATTTAGGCCTATTAATTGTCGATGAGGAGCAACGTTTCGGTGTCATGCACAAAGAACGCATCAAAGAAATGAAAATTAATATCGATGTCTTGTCCTTATCAGCCACACCGATTCCAAGAACTTTGAACATGGCTATTATGGGCGTCAAGAACTTAAGTTTAATTGAAACAGCCCCTAAGAACCGCTATCCTGTACAAACTTATGTTTTGGAAAGAAACAAGATCATCTTAAGAGATGCCCTTGAACGAGAACTGGCCAGGGATGGTCAAGTCTTCTACTTGTTCAATCGCGTCAGTCAAATTGATTTTGTTGCGGATGAAATTCAAAAAGTTGTTCCACAAGCTTCTGTTGGCATCGCCCATGGACAAATGACAAAAAATCAACTAGAAAATATCGTTGATGACTTCATCAACAAAGACATTGATATATTGATATCAACCACCATCATTGAAACTGGTATTGATATCCCTAACGCCAACACCTTGATTGTCCATGATGCTGACATGCTCGGCCTATCTCAACTCTATCAAATCAGAGGTCGTGTGGGTCGTTCAGATAAGATTGCTTATGCCTATTTAATGTATGAACAAAACAAACGCCTTACCCCTGAAGCTGAAAAACGCTTAAAAGTCATCAAAGAATTCACTGAACTAGGTAGCGGATTTAAAATCGCTTTAAGAGACTTATCTATTCGTGGTGCAGGAGATGTCTTAGGTAAAGAACAATCTGGATTTATTGACTCTGTAGGTATTGATATGTATATGAAAATACTTGAAGAGGAAATCAATAAAGCCAAAGGGGAAAGTCCTGAAGAAAAACCTAGCCAAGGTGTTAAAGCCAAAGTTTCTAAGTTTATCGATAAAAACTATATTGAAGACGATTACATCAAAATCGAAATGCATAAAAAAATCAAACAAGTTAAGTCCATTCAAGATATCGAAGACTTACTGCTTGAAATCCAAGATCGATTTGGAAATTACACCATTGATCTAGAAATTTATATGTATGAACAACTCTTTGAATACCTAACCCAACAACTATCCATTGAAAAAATTAAAGAAACCAAAAGCAAACGCACTTTAATCGTCTCAAAAGAAGGCACAAAGAAAATGGCAGGGGACAAAATCTTCAAACAAGGTATCGATGTCTCAAACCACATCAGATTCCAATACAAAAACGAACAGATCCACATCATTTTAGACACGGTTGATTTAGACAATCATTGGTTATTTACAATGGTAGAATTCTTAGATAAAATCAACCAATTATAAGACGCCAAAAAAGGCGTCTTATTTTTGTAAATAAAGCCTTGATTTGATTGAAAAAAAAGGGAATATATTATATAATATATAATATATAATATAAGGTGATAATCATGGAAAAAATTACAATAAATACAGATTTTATAACCCTAGGACAAGTCTTAAAACTCATGGGTCTTGTGAGTTCAGGAGGCGAAGTAAAATATTTTCTTAAAAACAACAAAGTCCTCATCAATAATGAATTAGAAAATCGACGCGGAAAGAAGATTTATCCAAACGATACCATCACATTATTGAATACAAACTACCTAATCATTAAAGATGAAAATTAATCATTTGTCCTTATACAATTATAGAGGTTATCATAAACAAGATATTGCTTTTAGTAAAGGGGTCAATCTTTTCATTGGTAATAACGGGAGCGGAAAAACCAACTTACTTGAAGCAATATATTTTTTAGCCTTGGCAAAGTCCTATAAAACAGAGGATGCCAACTTAATTCGTGAAGGACATGACTTTGCTCGAATACAAACATCAGTGGCGTCCAAAGAAAAACAACATCACATCAAAATTGTCATCTCGAAAACCAAAAAGAAAATCATTTTGAATGGTCACGAGATTCATAAATTGAGTGACTATATTGGCCAAGTCAATGTGATTTCTTTTTTACCGGAAGATATGAATCTGATTAAAGGACCACCTAGAAATAGACGTTACTTTATAGATTCAATCATTGGACAAATGGATAAAAACTATTTGATTGAACTATCCAATTATAAAAAACAATTAAAGCAACGCAATGAACTGATTAAACAATTGGCTGAAGATAAAAAACCTGACATGACCTTGTTGGACATCTACACAGAACAATTGGCTGAATCCGCAGAAAAAATACTACACTTTCGCCAGAAATTTGTCCATCAAATCAACCACTACCTAAAAAGCATATATCCATATCTATCTGATCAAAACACCCTTTACTCTTTTGATTACCTGCCATCCATTGATCAAGATCTAGAACAAACACTCAAAGCAAATTATCGCAAAGACCTCTTCTCTAGGACCACCACAAGTGGACCTCATAGAGATGATTATGGTTTCTTTATGTCTGATAAAGATGCCAAGGATATGGCTTCACAAGGTGAGCAACGGGTGATGTTACTGGCTTTATTACTGGCTGTCACAGAAATCATCAATCAAACAAAAAAACAACCACCTATTCTTTTACTCGATGATGTCTTTTCTGAGCTCGATGCCCTAAGACAAAACAAATTGATTCAACACTTAAATCAATCCAATTGTCAAACCATCATAACCACAACTACCACCAATCACATTCAACAACATATTCTTGATGATTCAAGGATATTCACTGTAAAGAACCACTATATTAGGAGGAACAACCATGAATGAAAACAATCGTTATACAGCAGAAAACATTCAAATTTTAGAAGGACTAGAAGCTGTTAAAAAAAGACCAGGTATGTACATTGGTACAACTGGACCAAGAGGATTACACCATTTGGTGTGGGAAATCGTCGACAATGCCGTTGATGAAGCTTTGGCGGGCTATTGTGACTCAATCCATGTTGATATACTACCTGGAGACATCATTCGCGTCTCTGACAATGGACGTGGTATTCCAGTGGATACCCATCCAAAAACAGGACGTCCATCAGTTGAAACAGTCTATACAACCTTACATGCTGGTGGAAAATTCGACCATAACTCATACAAAGTATCTGGTGGTTTACACGGTGTTGGCGCATCAGTTGTTAATGCGCTTTCAACTTTTATGACCGTAGAAATTCATAAAGACAATAAAAAATACATCATTGAATTTGAAGATGGCTTTCTAAAAAAAGAACTTGAATGTGAAGGTGAAACTGAAGAAAGTGGAACCATTGTGACATTCTTAGCCAATCCAAATGTGTTTACAGAATCACATGTTTATGATTTCGAGATCTTAAGAACTAGAATCCAACAGTTGGCTTTCTTAAATAAAGGCATTCGTTTCTCAATCACTGATGCAAGAAATGAACTCAAAATCATCAATAAAGAATACATTTACCATGGCGGCGTTAAAGAATATGTATCTTTCTTAAACAAAGGCAAAGATGTTTTACATTCTGAAATCGCTTATTTTGAAGGCGAATTAGAAAACATCATGATTGAAATCGCCCTTCAATACAACAATGGCTATGCAGACAACATTTATCCTTTCACCAACAACATCAACAACCCTGAAGGTGGAACACATGTTGAAGGCTTTAAAATGACTTTAACCCGTATTCTTAACAACTACGGAAAAAACAACAGCTTATTCAAAAAAGATGAGTCACTGCAAGGTGAAGATACCAGAGAAGGTTTAATCGCTATCGTCTCAGTCAAACACCCTGACCCTCAGTTTGAAGGACAAACCAAATCAAAACTTGGTTCAAGTGATGCAAGACGAGCAGTTGCTTCAATCATGTCAGATGGACTCGAACGCTTCTTACTTGAAAACCCTCATGCAGCTAAGACCATTATCGAAAAAGCTTTGATGGCACAGCGTGCACGCGTCGCCGCAAAAAAAGCCCGTGAAGCAACCAGAAGAAAATCTCCTCTAGATGCTCTAGGCTTTGCATCAAAACTTGCAGATTGCCGATCTAAAGATGCTTCAAAAGCAGAAATCTATATTGTCGAGGGAGATTCAGCTGGCGGTTCAGCCAAACAAGGTAGAGATTCAGAATTCCAAGCCATCCTTCCTCTTAGAGGTAAGGTCTTGAATGTTGAAAAAACACGTTTGGATAGAGCCTTACAAAACAAAGAAATATTATCCATGATTCAAGCCTTTGGCACTGGTGTTGGCGATGAATTTGATGTATCTAAACTAAGATACCATAAAATCATCATCATGACCGATGCGGATGTTGATGGAGCCCATATTCGCACACTACTACTGACATTCTTATTTAGGTACTTAAAACCACTTGTTGAACAAGGATATATTTACATTGCACAACCACCCCTATACAAAATCCAATACGGTAAATCAATCCAATACGCTTATTTAGAAAAAGAACTCGATCAAATACTAAAAAATTACGATAATAAACCAAGTATTCAACGATACAAAGGTCTTGGTGAAATGAATCCAGAACAACTCTGGGAAACCACCATGGATCCAGCTGAAAGAACATTGTTACAAGTCACTTTAGAAGATGCCATCAAAGCCGATCAAGTCTTCTCAATGCTCATGGGTGATGATGTTGAAAGCCGAAAAGAGTTCATCAACGAAAACGCTGAATACGTCAAGAATCTAGATGTGTAAGGAGCAAACTATGGACGAAAATAATATACTCATTCCAGAAGCAAATACAAACGATAAAATTAGAGAAATTAATGTCACCAATGAAATGGAAAATTCATTCCTTTCATATGCCATGAGTGTCATTGTTGCCAGAGCCTTACCAGATGTTCGTGATGGATTAAAACCTGTTCACAGACGGATTCTTTATGGTATGGACCAATTAGGTCTCACACCTGATAAGTCCTACAAAAAATCCGCTAGAATCGTCGGAGATGTTATGGGTAAATACCACCCTCATGGTGACTCAGCCATTTATGATGCCATGGTTAGGATGGCTCAAAACTTTTCATACCGTTATCCATTAGTCAATGGTCACGGTAACTTCGGTTCAATTGATGGCGACCCTGCCGCAGCCATGCGTTACACAGAAGCAAAAATGGATAAATTGGCTGTTGAAGTTCTTAAAGACTTGAAAAAAGATACAGTTGACTTCATTGAAAACTATGATGGCAGTGAAACAGAACCAAAAGTTCTCCCATCTAAACTTCCAAATCTATTGGTCAATGGTGCCACTGGTATTGCTGTTGGTATGGCGACCAATATTCCACCACATAATCTCTCAGAAGTCATCGATGGTTACATAGCCTTTATTCAAAATCAAGACATCGATATCGATGATTTGATGGACTATATCAAAGGACCAGATTTCCCAACAGGTGGCGTTATTCTAGGACAATCAGGCATCGTATCAGCTTATAAAACTGGACGTGGAATCATCCGTGTTAAAGCCAAATCTGAAATCAAAGAAATGGCCAATGGCAAAAAGCAAATCATAATTACAGAAATACCTTACCAGGTCAATAAAACCACCCTCATCGACCGCATTGCCACCTTGGCAAAAGATAAAAAAGTCGATGGTATCACCGACTTACGTGATGAATCAAGCCGTAAAGGCATGAAAGTTGTCATCGAACTCAGACGAGATGCCAACCCTGAAGTGGTTTTAAACAATCTATATAAAAATTCACAATTACAAGTATCTTTTGGTGCCAACATGTTGGCCTTGGTCAACGATAAACCTGTTGTATTAAATCTAAAAGATATGATTAAATACTACTACTTACACCAAGTTGAAGTTCTTATTAGAAAAACAAACTTTGACTTAAACAAAGCCGAGCAACGTTTACACATCCTTGAAGGTTATATTATCGCATTAAACAACATTGAAGAAGTTATCAAAATCATTCGCTCATCTTATGATGATACTGAAGAGAAATTGATTGAAGCCTTTAATCTATCAGATGAACAAGTCAAAGCCATACTTAAGATGCAACTAAGACGTTTATCTGGACTTGAAAGGGATAAGATTGAAGAAGAAATCAATCAACTTCATTCAACCATTCAAGATTTACAAGAAACACTAGCAAACAAAGATAAGCAAAACTCAATTTTGATTGAAGAAGCTGAAGACATTAAGAAAAGTTTTGGTGATGAAAGACGTACCGATATCGATCTTTATGGAGACTTTGATATTGATGACGAAGATTTAATTCCGGAAGAAGATGTCATCATAGCCATCACAACCAACGGTTATGTAAAACGTATGAATATCGACGTTTACCGTGCTCAAAACCGTGGTGGTCGAGGCAAAACAGGTATGCAACTTAATGAAGACGATGTGATTGATTCAATCATCTTTACATCCACACATGACTACCTATTATTCTTTACAACTTTAGGTCGCGTCTACAAAATGAAAGGCTATAAAATACCGAACTTCGGTCGCACCTCTAAGGGTTTACCAATCGTCAATTTACTTGAATTAGCCGAAGGCGAAGAACTGGCAACGTGCATGACCATCAAAGACTTTGAAGAAGGCTACTTATTCTTCACAACAACCAATGGTATCGTCAAACGCACCAAAGTATCTGACTTCCAAAACATCCGAGCCAATGGTATTCGTGCAATCAATCTAAAAGATTTTGACACCTTACATTCTGTCAAATTCACAGATGGAACAAGAGACATCATCATTGGCGCATCCAATGGTAAAGCCATCCGCTTCCATGAAGATCAAGTAAGAAGCATGGGCCGGACTGCTGCTGGTGTTAAAGGTATTGACCTAGCCGATGGCGAAATTGTCGTTGGTGTAACAGTCGTCTCTGAAGATCAAAACCAAATACTTGCCATCACTAAACTTGGTTATGGAAAACGGACTGAAGTCGATGAATATCGTTCACAAAATCGTGGAGGTAAGGGTGTTAAAACCATCAATATCACTGAGAAAAATGGTCCACTAGCCAAACTCATTTCAGTGGTTGGTGATGAAGACTTATTCGTGGTATCAAATCAAGGTATGATTATTAGAACACCGATTGAGCAAATATCTATTTTAAAACGATCAACACAAGGTGTTAAAATCATCAACTTGGTCGATGGCCATTATGTTAAAACTATCGCGCTTATTGATAAAGAAGAAAATGATGACAATCTTGACATCGACAATGAAAATACAGATAAAGAAGATTCTAATCAAGATCCAGTAGAAAACAATGAAATAACTGAATAATTATTATAAAAAAAATACTTCTGCACTATATTTTAGCAGAAGTATTTTTTTAAAGAATCGCTTGTATTAACCAAATCAAGGTTGAAGTCAGTGCAAAACCTGCACCAAGCCCTGTGATAAACCGCCTCAAATTATTGGATGTCAATACATGAAAATATTGTAAAGTACCATCCAAAACCATGATGCCAAACAAAATGATATTTAAATAAATATTATTATAACCCATCAATAATACAATCGGAGCAATTATAAGTTCTCCAATCACAATCCCTGTGCATCTAGCACAGAGTGGAAATTGATAATTTTTATAAAAAAACGATCGACAACTTTTTTGATGACAGCCTACAGCTCGGCCAAACTTCATCAATCTTAGCCACCGTTTCTCAGAATTCATGTCCACAGTTTTGACACTTCCTCACTGTTAAAGACTCACGTTGTCCACTTAAACCACAAAGCAAGCCTAAAGGTCCAAACAAAATATATCCGCAACACGCATTAGTCCCTTCAAAACCTGTTGATTCTCTTGTTTTTAAAGCAATGCGTTCTGACCCGCAATTAGGACAGCGAATATCTTGTGGATTATGTTTGGCTTCTTCATCAAGAACTTCTACTTCAGGTGTCTCATCCTGTGTATCTTTTTCTTGATTAAGGGCTTCTCCACAATATTGACAATACTGACTATCTTCCGAACTCTCTCTACCACAAAACATACATCGTTTCATCCGCTCTCTCCTTCTCTCTTGATATTATTTTACACTGTTTAAAATTAAAAGACAACCTCGCTTTGATAATCAAAGTAGATTTGATATATTAAGATATGATGAAGGAGGTAATCGTGGGCAACTTTTTTTCTTTTCTCAATGACCTATTATTAAAAATGACATGGCTTGAATCCTTGGTCCATATGATGTTAAAAGAATGGTTCAATCTTCAAGAGGATACTTTGCTTTTTTCATCACTGTCTTTTTTTATTTACGATGTCATTAAAATATTTATTTTACTATCGGTATTAATATACCTTTCATCCTATATACAATCATATTTCACGCCTGAAAAAACAAGACAAATTCTCGCTAAATTCAAAGGCATTAAGGCCAATATCATTGGGGCATTGTTAGGTACCTTAACACCCTTTTGTTCATGTTCTTCCATTCCCATTTTTATTGGTTTCACTAAAGCAGGTGTCAACATTGGCGTCACATTTTCTTTTCTTATATCCTCGCCCTTAGTTGATTTAGCATCGGTCATCCTACTTGCGAGTATCTTCGGATGGAATATTGCTATTGCCTATGTCATCGTTGGTATCGTCATAGCTGTGATTGGCGGAACAACCATTTCTTTACTCAATATGGAAGATCAAGTGGCAGATTATATCAAATTTAATCCTGACGAAGTCCAAGTTGTAACTACTCAACCAACAAAAATAGAAAGACACCATTATGCAATAGCCCAAGTCAAAGAAATTGTTTCAAGAGTTTGGATATATATCCTTATAGGTGTTGGTATCGGTGCCATCATCCATGGTTATATTCCAGAGGAATGGATTGAATCTGTCCTTGGTAAAAACAATCCTTTTTCTGTTTTCATCGCGACCATAATCGGTGCACCTATTTACGCTGATATATTCGGCACCTTACCAATAGCAGAAGCTTTGGTCTATAAGGGGGTTGGCATTGGTACTGTCTTGGCACTTATGATGTCAGTCACAACCCTAAGTTTGCCATCACTCATTTTATTAAAAAAAGTCATTCACAATAAATTATTATTTACCTTTATTGGTATTGTACTAACAGGCATCATTACCACTGGTTATTTATTTAATTATTTTGATTATTTATTGATATAAGGAGGAAACAATGAAAGTTAAAGTTTTAGGCTCAGGTTGCAAAAAATGCAAGGAACTCGAAAAAAGAATTCATAACGTCATCGATGAATACGGCATCGATGCAAGCGTTGAAAAGGTAACGGATATGGTGAAAATAGCTTCCTACAATGTGATGAACACTCCGGCCGTTGTCATTGATGAAAAAGTTGTCTCATCAGGTAAACTACTTAAGGAAAAAGACATTTTATTATTGCTTCAAGCAAATAAATAGTTCATTAGCAAACGCTAATGAACTATTTTTTTATTCTGGAAAATTTAAGTCTTCTTTAAAGTCATTGATGACTTCATTTAATTTATCATAATCGACTTCATAAATAGATTTTTTACTCTTTCTTTTATTAAGAATAATGATACCGGTGGTTAGAAACTCATTAATATGATAAGAAATCGTTGCACTAGAAACATCCATTTTTGTGGCGATTTCTTTAATAGAACTAATACCACTAGCGATTAATTTTAAAGTTCCATATCTTGTTTGATCGCCTAAGGCCTTAAAAACTTTCACGCGTTGAATTAACTTGTTCTCGTTAATTTCATGGACGGCTTTAAAAGAAGCTTCACTTTCTAAGCCCCAGACAATGCGACAAACATCATCCTCGTTTTCAATAAATCTTAAGGTGTATTGAAAGATTGCTGATACATAAAACTCACAGAGATCATTACCATTGAATTCATAATTAATCAGATTGTATGTGATCTTCTTAAAGTGTTCATTGGTTTTACCAGATAATTGATTTGATATGGTTTCTCCAACTTCTTCAACCTTATCTTCATATTGCTGGTAAAGTTGATTAAAATAAGGCTCCACGTTTTTTAATAATTTTATATAATCATTTAAATATCCTTTTGGGCTTTGAATCATCATTAATAAGTTCCACTTATTAGATGAGTCAATTTTTAAATCATTGATGAAAGACAAGGCTTCGGATTCACTCATTGAAACATCTTTTGGTTTTTCAAAATCATCATTTTCAATAGACATCAAAGATTTGATAAGTTCATCACGTAGAGTTTGCTCATCTTTTTCCTTAAGATTATCTAAATAATTATGCTCATTATCATAAGTATAAGGTGAATATGCATGAAGCAAAATATTAGGGTAATCGTATTGAGAGTAAATATCATTTTGATAAAACTTATTTATATCTTGCTTGTAAGGCTCCAGTAACTGTGTCGCTTTTTCAGTAAAGCTTATATATTCATCTTTGATTACATGTTCTGACATCTCTTCATCTCTAGCATTTTTTTCTTTATTAAAGTAATAAATACTTGGAAATGTTAAATAATCTAACATCCTACTGCCCTTTTTTTTGAATTTAAACTTCATTTGCCAACACACTTCTTTCATTTAATTTTTGTTTGATATTTTCTTTGTTCTTGTCTTCTATATGATGCATCCTTTGATAGTATATCAAAACAGTCAATAAAACGATCAAACCATTGATTAAGAAAACATAACCTGGATTTATTATATCATATAAGTAACCAAATATCATTTGTCCAATTGGAATTGCAATCACAGTAAACAAGCCTAAGACTGTAGACGTTCTCCCCATGAATTCAAGTGGCACAGTTTTCTGTAATAAGGTACTTACAGATATATTGACGCCTGTAACGACAACACCGATTAAGAAACAGATAAATAATAGATAAAGATATGAAACAAATCCATCATTGAGTGTGAAAATGCTTGGATGGACACTATAAGCAATCAACATCACTAGAAATCCAAGAGCAATAAATCCTTTAATCAAGACATCGCCCAAGCGCATTTTTTTAAGTTTCTTGGTTAACAAAATCGGTCCAGCAATCATCGAAGCTGATAAGATAGTTTGTAATAAACCAAGGCGAATATCTGACTGGCCTAAAACTTCTCGAACTAGAAAGATCAATCCCACAGAAAAGAGAGGCGCAACGCTGAAATTGATAACGACTGCAATAGAGATGATTGTTCGTATAGGTTTAGAGTTTTTAATGATTTTTAGACCAGACAAGAAATCTTTTTTAAAGCCCGCCAATGATCTTGTATTATTTTCACTTTCAGTCTTAGGTACTTTGATAAACATTTCACTAATGGCTGATAGGAAAAAGCTTAATAGATTGACAAAGATGGCAATCAATAAACCAAAAGCTCCATAAATTAATGCGCCGAATATCGGTGCCATTAATTGACCAAATGATACCAACATAGTCCTTAAAGAATTGGCTTCTAAATACTCTTCTTTTTTAACAACACTTGGCAATACAACAGACATTGATGAATGGAAGAATATTTCTGTAATTTCTAACAAAATGACCATTAAATAGATAAGACCTAAAGGTAGTTCATTATAAAAGAATAAATAAACTGCAAATCCTAATAAAATAAATACATTGGTAAAATCTAATATAATGATTGATTTTTTCTTATCAAACCAGTCACCAAAGACACCAGCTATTGGCGATAGCAATATTCTTGGTAATATTGAAATCGCCAACATTGATGCAAAAAGAGTGGTTGAACCTGTGAGGTCAAATACATATAGTGATAAGACGAATTGTTGGATATTACTACCCATCAAAGAAACGAAATTTCCGATGACTAGCAACATATAATTTTTGTTTTTAAGTAACTTTTTGTTCATCATTGCACATCCTTATTTGAATTTATTTTTTTTGATCTTTAAATTGGTCCCAATAAGTGATTGGACTCGTACTCATTGAGTCTAAAGTGAATAATTGTTGTTGATGTGATTGAAATTTAGATTTCATAAGAGAACCTCCTTAATTATAAAAACTTATTTTAAATATGAAGCTTTAACCCTATCCTCTTGTTGAAATTGATTCCAATATGTATTAGGGCTGATACCATTGATATATACAACTTGACGTTTTTGATTTTTCATTTTGATATCCTCCTTATAGATATATATTATTTCTTTTGTTCGTATTTGAATTGATCCCAATAAGTGACTGGGCTTGTGTTCATAAAATCAAATGTGTAAGTAGAGTGTTCTGTATTTTTTCTTCTTGCTTTCATAAGAGAACCTCCTTAATGATTCTAGCTTATTTCCAATAGCTTTTTGTATCCTTATCTTGTTGAAATTGATCCCAATAAGATACAGGAGTAAATTGATTAATATAAACTGTTTGACTTTCTTTTCTTTCTTTCATTTCCTTACCCTCCATAAATTTTATCGATTAACGTGTTCTTCTTTTTGTTGAATCATTGATTGAATGTGTGTCATCAGTTGCTGATGATGACCTTGATTCAAATTTTGATTCGCGCTGACAAACATATGTAAACTTGATTTTTGCTTATGTTTCATTTTCATCACCTACAACCTTCCTAAAAACTTTCTTTTCTTGATTACACCCTTATTATATATCGATGTTTATCAAATGTCAAGGGAAAAGTTAGATATTTATCTAATTTTTTTATATTTTTTTAATAATCACCTATTTTTAGCCCTATTTATTAGATAAATACTTTATAAAAATCTATTTTTTAGTATATTTAAGGTAAATATCTAAGATTTTTTTTCATAAAAAAAGCAACCACTTTGGTTGCTTTAATATATGATATGGCGGAGTAAGAGAGATTCGAACTCTCGCGCCGGTTGCCCGACCTACACCCTTAGCAGGGGCGCCTCTTCAGCCTCTTGAGTATTACTCCACAAACAGTCAGCCATTTTATATTACTAAATTTTAGGCTGACTGTCAACTATTATTTACTTTTAACTTGGGTAAGTTTCGTCTTGTTTTTCCTCGTCTTTTTCGACAGGTGTTTGTGGAAGATCTTTTTCTTTTTCAGTATCTTCTTTTGGAAGTTCCTTGTCATATTTGACTTTGACTTCTTCATCTTTTTTCTGATTTAATACTTTTGAATACTTACGGTATTTACTATAACCACCGTATCCATCAAATCCTAAATAAACAGCACTACCAATAGCTACAAATAAGAATAACCATCCTAGTGTGCCTGCATCAAACTCGTTCCACATGGCAATTGCTGCACCTAAAGTTAGGGCAATAATGTGGAAAATAAATTTAGGAACCTCAGTTTTTTCTTCAAAGAAAGATGTTGATACGAAGAATACCAAACCTCTTAAATAGAAGAAAAATGCTAGAAACCATCTAAATAGTTTTTCCCAGGTATCAGCGTTTGAACCTGTTAAACCTTCAATACCAGCATAAATCATCACGCCACCCAAGACAACACCAATAATGATTTCAATCAAATTAATTGTTCTTAAGATTTCTTTATTCAATGATTTCATCAATGGATATACTCTGAATAAAGAATAAATCGTGATGGCAATACCTGTAATTGTGTAAACAACATCATCTGAAAGTGCCATAAAAATACCAACACCAAGCAATATTGCAGCGACAATCCATTTAATTAACCATCCGTAACCATATTTTGCTTTAGCCATAATAAACCTCCTTTAGTTTATTTGCCTTCTATCTTATATTATATAAGACAATGAATAACTTTTCAATTATTTACAAGTTATGCATCTAGAAAACTTGGACGTCTCTCTGGCTTTATCATTGATAATTGTAATCTTTTTCTTGGAATGTCCACAGACAATACCCAAACTTTTACAATGTCTCCAACCTTTACAACATCTAATGGGTGGTTAACATATTTTTTACTCATCTTAGAAATGTGAACCAAACCAGCTTCTTTGATACCCACATCAACAAAGGCACCAAAATCAACAACATTTCTTACAGTCCCTTGCATTTCCATGCCAGCTTTTAAATCTTCTAAGGATAATAAATCTTGTTTTAAAAGAGGTTGTGGATAGGCATCACGAATATCTCTCGTCGGTGACACAAAAGCATCTAAAATATCTTGAATCAATATTTCATGTTGGTTTAGTTTGCTTGCTAGGTCTTTGACTTTGATTTGATCAATAGCTTCTTTCATCGCTTGACTACCAATATCTTTGGCTTCCAAACCTAAAATCATTAAAATATCTTCAGCCAATTCATATGATTCAGGATGAATTGGCGTTTTATCCAATGGGTTTTTAGAATTAAAGATTCTAAGGAAACCTATGGCCTGTTCAAAGGTTTTAGCCCCGATATTTTTAACTTTCTTTATTTTATTACGATTATTAAAAGGGCCATTTTCTTCTCTGAACTGCACAATGTTTTTTGCAACATTACTTGATAGACCTGACACAAATTGCAATAAAGATTGGCTAGCGGTATTGACGTTAACGCCAACTTGGTTCACAGCAGTTGTCACAACAAACTCTAATGAATCATTAAGTTTCGATTGGGTTACATCATGTTGATATTGACCAACCCCAATAGACTTAGGATCGATTTTAACCAGCTCAGATAATGGATCTTGAATGCGTCTAGCGATACTTACTGCAGACCGCTCTTCAACTTGAAAATCAGGGAATTCTTCTCTAGCAAGTGGGCTGGCTGAATACACACTAGCACCTGCTTCATCAACAAGTACATATTTCAAGTTCAATTGATGTTCTTTCAATAATTGTACAACAAAGCGTTCTGTTTCTCTAGATGCAGTACCATTCCCAATAGCAATGATATTGATTGGATGTTTTTGTAACATCATTAAAACTTTCTTTTTAGCTTCAGCGAGTTTGGCTGGTGGCACTTTAGCACCAGGGTAAGCTTCATGAGGATATATCACATCTTTATCAATAAATTTACCATATTGATCAATCACTGCCATTTTACATCCTGTTCTAAAGGCAGGGTCAATACCTAGAACCATTTGCCCTTTCAATGGTGGTTGCAATAACAAGGATCTTAAGTTCTCAGCGAATAAATGAATGGCTTGATCTTCTGCTTTTTCAGATAAATCACTTCTAATTTCACGTTCAATCGAACCGCTAATCAACCGTTTATAAGCATCAATATATGCATCTTCAATCATGGTATTAAAGATTGAATCTTTACCACCAATGACTTGTGCATGTAAATATTTAAAAATATCATCGGTATCCACAGTGATTCTCACTGTAATAACTTTTTCTTTCTCAGCACGATTGATGGCCAATATACGATGAAGTTTTATGGTTGATAATTTCTCTTCATAATCATAATAGATTTGATAAGTTTCGTATGGATCTTCTGCATTTTTCTTTTTTGATGATGACAAAAAGCCATGATGATATGTATATGAACGAATCCATTTACGATAATCAGCTTCATCAGATACCCTTTCAGCAATAATGTATTTGGCACCTTCATAAGCCTCATCAATACTAGGCACTTCTTCATTAATATATGGTTGAGCAATTTCTTCCATATCACCATCTTCAGGAAAAGACATCATGATATCCGCCAAAGGTTCCAAGCCTTTTTTAATGGCTTCGGTTGCCTTGGTTTTCTTTTTCTCTTTAAATGGTCTATAAATATCTTCTACATCAACGAGTTTATCAGCATCCAAAATACTTTGCTTTAACTCATCCGTCAACATGCCTTTTTCATCGATTAAACGGATAATATCTTCTTTGCGTTCTTGGAGATTTTTGCTGTACTCGTATTCTTTCTGAATGGCTCTTATTTCTTCTTCATCTAAGGCATTGGTTTTTTCTTTTCGATATCTGGCAATAAATGGTACGGTATTGCCTTCTTCTAATAGTTCCAAAACAACTTTAACTTGTTGGATTGTGATGCCTTGATTCTCTGCAACTTCTTTAATTAATTGATCATTTAAATATTCCATAAAATTACCCACTTTCCAATTAGATATTATACCATATTTTAGCGACTTAACTCAATCATAGTCCATAAAATATTAGACATCCATGTATAATAATTCTTTAAAAAGTTTTGGCCTAAAGTGCTTTAAAACCTTGTAAGCTCTTAATGTATTAAACCGACCATAAGGTCCTTTTTCAAGTCTAAAATGTATTTTACCAGGTATTTGGGAGCCACGTGTTAAGCGACCATGCTTCAAATGGTTCATCAATAACTTTAAACTTGGTTCTATGTAAGCATTCAAGGGATATTTTCTCTGGGCTAAAAACTCTAATACACGTAAGTAATCATATTTCCATCTAGGTGGATAATGATGATGAATCATATCTTTATGCAAGGCTTGTAAGGTCCCTTTTTTAAATAACAATTTTCTATCTAAGAGACATTGAATACCTGAGTCTATCGCAGGTTGAACTTGGTCTTGTCGATATGTTTCATGTGTGTGTTGATAGGCATCAAGTCCCTCTAATATAGATAATGTGGTATGCACTGAACTTATCTTTGCTTTATCTTTTTTAGACCATCTACAATTCCAACCCCCATCAAGCATAGCATGGTCTAAAATATAATCAATCATGTCAAAAGTTCTTTGATTAAAGATACTAGAGTGACTGGCCATTCTTAACAACATGCCAGCAATACACATATCTAAATATTGCCTTGGAGGTTGATGATACCTTTGCCATAAATCATCAAATAAGTGCTGATAAGCATCTTGATAAATAGGATGCGAGCCATCCATTTCCATATCTGTGAGTTCCAACAAGGTGTAATGTGTTGAAACCCATTTAGGACTATAAAAGCCTCCACCCCATTGATATTTATGAGGATTATACAAATCTAGATAAGCTTGAATATAACCATCATGGACTGTCTTCACATCTTCATCAAGCAAGTATTTTCTTGCCAAGCGATTGATGATGGGATCCCCTGACATCAACCATTCTATATTTTTCATTGACTCACCTCACTTAATTATGACACATTATGATTAAGCAGACAATAAAAAAAAGAGTTATCCGAAGATAACTCTTTTAAATCGTTTACTCATTAAATGGTATGTATGAATCATTGTCTAATTTATCCATAAAATCATTGATATTGACTTTGCCTGTGATAGCTTCTTCAAATTCGCCATTCGCAACAACAACAACCAATGGTGTTGTGATATCTTCAATGCCTAATGCTGCAAGCAAATTCTCTTTTGTGAAAGCTTGTTCATCAGTTGGAACAACTGCTTGATCAAAGTTATCAACATCAACTAGGAAAACACGTCCATATTCTTTGTCTTGATCATTTAACGTATCCATCACATTATCTTTAATATCTTGACATGCAGGACATGTTTCAGAATAAAAATATACGACATAATCATCTTTATCTTGACTTAAGACTTGATCATAGGTTTCCAAATGATCATAACTACTATAATCTTTCCAATCTGTTGTTTTATCATAGATAAATACAGCCAATATTAAAATAAGTACGACTGCAATAATTGCGACGATTGTTTTTAACACAGCCATTTGTGGATTTTGTTTCTTATATCCTTTTTTATATGTTGCCATCTTATCACCTCAGTGTTTAATTTTACATAATTTAAAGCTATAAATCAAGTATTTATTTCTTTTCTTCTATAATCACTTGAGCAATTGCATATTCTTTTTCATGAGCAATGCTTAAATGAATGTTTAAATGATCAAAGACTGGTCGAATGACCACAGGTCTTCCATCATCATCTTTTATGATTTCAATATCGCCCAACAAAACCTTTTTGCCTATTTGACTAAAGGCTTTAAAGATTGCTTCTTTTGCAGCGAATCTTCCAGCTAAAAATTCTCTCCGTCGCTCCATACGTTTAATATGATAATATATATCCAATTCTTGACCATTTAATATTTTTGGATGATTTTTTAATCTCATTCGACTGATTTTACAAATATCAATGCCAATGCCCTTAATCATATTGTCCCTCGGATATTTTAATTTTATTGGCCAAGTCACGAATGGCCCTAAAACGATGGTTGAGCGCAGATTTTGATATTTGTTTATCAAAATGTTCAAGTGATGCATAAGATAATTCTAATAAAGAAGATTCCGGATATTTTTTTCTAAGGAAGATCGCTTCTTCCATAGATTTTGATATTTTTTCCTTGGCATGTTTTTCAACTATATCTATATTCTTTAATTGGTCATTGGCTGCATCCATGGCTTTTTTTTCATTGGCAATATCACAGTTAATGACACGATTAATAGAATTTTTAAAATCACGTTTGATACGGGTATCTTCAAACAAGAACAAAGCATTATTGGCGCCGATAACACGCAAGAAATCAGCAATCCTTTCAGCTTCTTTCATATAGGTAATAAAGCCTCGTTTATTCTCAGCGACCTTGGCATTTAAATGAAACTCATCTGCAATGCTTTTTACCAGTTGTGCATGGTCTTCAGAAAAGGACTGAATTTCCAAATGATACGCGCTTGTTTTTGGTGAATTGATTGACCCTGAGGCTAAGAAAGCGCCTCTTAAATAGGCTTTTTTACAACATTCTTTCTCGATTAAATCTTCATCAATATCTCGAAAGAAGACAGCATCTCGATTAATCAGTGATAAATCACCCATTAACACATCTGTAGATTCATTAATCTTAACAATGAACTGATCTTTACTCTTAAATTGGTGTATCTTTTTTTGAATCAAACTATAGTCATAATCATATAACTGATTGTATAAGTAAACAAAGCGCCTTACAACTGAATTGTTGGTCGTTTGAAAGACAATGCTGATACCATCACTGTTTTTTTCAATGGAACCATTGATATGTAATAGGGCTGATAATTCAGCCTTATTACAACAATTCAAATGTTTTAGACTTTGTAACTCTTTTTTTACTTCTTTTGCAAATGACATGGTTTCACCAAACTTTCTATGCCATTATTTAAAAATTAAATGTATGTTTAGACTTGGCGTAAGTCTCATCCTTTCGTCTTGTTCTTACATAAATAGATACCGCAATTCCAGCGATAATCATAATAACGGATGTGACTATGGCTGATTTAAAGGTCATACCAAAGATGGTAAATGTTAAAGGATCTGTTCTCATGGTTTCGATAAAAATACGTACGCCTCCATACCATATGAGATAGAATGCAAAAATTTCTCCAAAATGAATTTTCTTTACCCTTCTTAAAATCAACATAATTGAAAAACCAATTAAGTTCAACATAGATTCATAGAAGAAGGTTGGATGATGGAAACCAATATCATCAATATAGGCCCCACTAGTCATATACATGTTATTGACAATAAACTCAGGAATATGTAAGGTATGCCTTAAATATTCATACTGTTCCTTGACGGATAAATTAGCAACACCGCCGGTCATGCCTCCAACCAAACCGCCATGGGCTTCTTGGTTAAAGAAGTTACCCCAACGCCCAAAGGCTTGAGCAATGATAAATCCAACAGCCACAATATCAAGCAACTTAAATATATCCATGTTTTTCCTGCGTGTATGAACATAAGCCAAAATCACAGCTGTCACAAAGGCCCCGTGAATGGCCAACCCTTCTAAACCAAAGCTAGAAAAATCTAAAGTACCTGATCTAAAGCCTAGAGCACGTAATATGGAAGGACCAATCCCACCATAAAAGAAACTATCCCACTGAAAAATAACAAACCATAATCTTGATCCTAAAATGGCCAATGGCACAATCCATAAAAATCCATCAAGGAAGTCATCTTTATCGACACCAACACGTGGTGCTTCTCTTAAGGCAAGCAATAAGGCAACAATAATTCCAGTCACAATAAAGAAAGAATAAAAGACAATAGATGTGTTACCGATGGTTAGTAAGCGATTGTCTAAAGAATAAATGGCTTTAATGGTTGTATCTTCATCAATAGATGCATAATCTTCCTCAAAGACTGACCACCGTAAAAACTTCGCATTCTCTTTGTTGTTTGGATTTGTTGGTGGTTCAATATCACATGGTGATGCATCACATTCTATGGTTTTTAATACCGTCCCATCATAATCAACAAAGGTTACGGTAAATGAATCTTGCGTTTCATCTGCTTGTAAACTTTCTTGAGAAGGTAACATGAATGATAATGAAAATAAAAATAATAATATAAAAAATATTGGTTTAATTGTTTTTGTCATTTTCGCGCTCCTGATTGATTTTTATTTGATGGTTTAAACCATCATTAAATTCCTCTGCAGAATTATAACCCATATCTTTCGATTTAAAATCTAAGGCAGCCGCTTCAACGAGTGTGGCTGTATTTCTTGCCTCTGTAACTGGCAAAGATGCATATGACACATAAGTATCAAATATTTTTCGTCGATCAGAACGCATACCTAATCGATCGTTTTTGTTTTCTTCTTTCCAATTATCGATTTCAACAATGATTGAAATACGCTTGCGTTCACGATAAGATCTCACACCAAACAAATAAACAACATTCACAACGCCTACACCACGTATCTCTAAATATTTCTTTAAGACATCGGGCGCTTCACCGATTAAAACGCCTTTTTCAACTTGATATACTTCAACCGTATCATCTGCGACCAAAATATAACCACGTCTAATCAGTTCTAAAGCAACCTCACTTTTACCTATACCGCTTTTACCTGTAATTAAAATTCCTACACCATTGATATCCATTAAGACACCATGCATGGTGGTTCGTTCAGCCAAAACTGCTTGTAAAAAATCATATAGTTCTCTAAATAAAGATGTCGTACGGTAATAAGACTTTAAAATAGCAATGTTATATTGGTTACCTAAGTCTCTAAAGATTTTAGGCACATCCACATTTTTGGTGAAAATAATGGCTGGTGGATTCATCTTCATCATTGATTCGATTCTCAATTTTTGGTCTTCTGGTTCTAATGAATGAAAATAAGCAGCCTCTTTCGAGCCAATGATTTGAATACGGTCATGCTCAAAAAAGTCCATCATACCCGCAAATTCTAAACCTGGTTTTGATAAAGCAGGAACAGACACTTCACGGTGGATACCTTTTTCTCCAGCAACGAGTTTAAGTTCAATACCCTCAATAATTTTAGATACACTAATTGATGTCATATCTTACCTCTTTCGACGACTCACAACATATTCTAATCGTTTATAAATAACTTTAATGATATATCTCAAAAAGACAAAGACAATCACAAATAATATCGGATGAAATGGGCTAATAAACCATCTAAAACCATAAAAAAGATAATCAATCACATAAAAATACATGATATTCAACAAGAAAAAGATGGTGCCGACAGAATATATAACAATCTGCATATGTTTTTTAAATAAATATTTCTTGTACAACTCTTCATATAAACTCAATCCAAAAATAATAGCCATAAGGTTAAGATCATTCACCAAATCAGAGACAAACAAATGTCCCATGATTCTCATTAAGAGAAAAGCAGTGATGAAATTAACCAAAAAACTGATGATTAAATTGACATAAAAATTTCTTGAATATACAGCAGCCAAATTGATTCTTAAAATCGGATTTGGTGATTGTTTTTGCCGTTTTTTCTTGTTTTGTTCACGTACTTTTTTGATTAATTTTTCTAATTCTTCAATTTCTTTACGAATTTCTTCGTTACTTTTTTTGTCATGTTTATTTTTTTTATCGCTCATTTTATCACTCAACTTTTGTTTAACACTATCATATCATAAATCAACAAAAATAGATATTTATCAACTTACAATATCTCTTTCAAAAACTGGCCTGTATAAGACAGTTTTACTTTAGCAATATCTTCTGGTGTACCTGTCGCAACAAGTCTTCCACCTTTTTCTCCACCTTCTGGTCCCAAATCAATAATATGGTCAGCCATTTTAATGACATCCAAATTATGCTCGATGATGATGACGGTTGCGCCTTTTTCAACAATGTGGTTTAAAACCTGCATGAGTTTTTTAATATCATGGGTATGTAAACCAGTGGTTGGTTCGTCTAAAATATAGATGGATTGGTCTGTAATGCGTTTGTATAATTCAGATGCTAATTTTACTCTTTGGGCTTCTCCACCTGATAGGGTCGTTGATGATTGACCGAGTTGAATATAACCCAAACCAACATTTGTGATGGTTTGTAACTTACGCTTAATCTTAGGAATTTTATCAAAGAAATCCAAAGCTTCTTCAACACGCATTTCTAAAATATCTGCAATATTTTTTCCCTTATATTTGACTTGTAAGGTTTCTTTATTATAACGTTTTCCATGGCATTCTTCACATTCTACATAGACATCAGGCATAAAGTGCATCTCAATCTTGATGACGCCATCTCCTTGGCAATGTTCACAGCGTCCACCCTTTACATTGAATGAAAAACGACCTTTATCATATCCTCTGAGTTTGGCTTCTTTTGTTTGGGCATACAAATCGCGAATATGATCAAAAACCTTTGTATAGGTCGCAGGGTTTGATCTTGGCGTTTTACCAATCGGTGATTGGTCAATGTCTATAATACGGTCAAAATGTTCATAATTTTCAATGGCATCCACTTTGCCTGGTGTCTCATGTCGTCTAGTAATTAAATTGGCCATGTTTTTATATAAAACATCATTGACCAATGACGACTTACCTGAACCTGATACACCTGTAACAACCGTTAAACAACCAACAGGAAAATCAACATCTATTTTCTTTAAGTTATTTTGTCTAGCACCTTTGACACTTAAGTAACCATGGTCATGGCTTCGTCTAGTTTTAGGAACCTCAATTTTCATTTCGCCACGTAAATACTTACCTGTGTATGTATGTCCGTGTTCTTTAAGTTCTTGAGGCGTGCCAATAAATTCAACTTGACCACCATGATCTCCAGCATCAGGTCCGATATCTATGACCAAATCACTTTCCATAATCATTTCTGTATCATGCTCAACGACAATCATGGTATTCCCCAAATCTTTCATTTCTTTCAAGGAATGAATCAAACGTTGATTGTCTCGTTGGTGTAAACCAATTGATGGCTCATCAAGAACATATAAAACACCTGTCAATCTTGAGCCGATTTGTGTGGCCAAGCGAATCCGCTGAGCCTCTCCACCAGACAGGGTCATTGAAGCTCTTGAGAGTGTTAAATAATCCAAACCAACATTAACCAAGAATCTTAAACGGTCGGTCACTTCTTTAACAATTGGTCTGGCTATTTCTTCATCTTGTTTACTCACATGTATTTGCTCAAAGAAAGCCAATAAATCAACAATACTAAGACGAGAAACATCATCTATATTTTTATGGTCAATGTAAACAGACAAGGCTTCTTGATTTAAGCGTTTACCATGGCATGTCTCACATTCTATATCAGACATCATACCTTCTATCCAACGGCGAATCATTCTTGATTTTGTCGAACGATAACGGCGTTCTAGACTGGTAATGACGCCTTCAAATGGTTTTTTTGCACGATGAAACATGCGTCCTTCTTTGGACACATATTTAAAATCAATCTCTTTGTCTGAACCATACAATAAAATGTTTTGTTGTTTTTTTGTTAAGTCTTTAAACGCTTTATTTAAAGGAATTTTTAATGCCTTAGCTGTTTGTTCGATTTGGCGATAATAAATGGTATCTGTATTGGCGTATTTTTGAAATACATCCTCTTCTAAGCTCAAAGAAGGATCTGGGATTAATGCATCCACATCAATCTTTCGATTAAAACCTAATCCATTACATGTTTGACAAGCACCACTTGGTGCGTTGAATGAAAAGAGCCTAGGTTCTAAATCGGTGATGGTAAAACCACATACTGGACAAGAAAATTGTTCACTGAATAATTTTTCTTCCCCATCGATAATAACCTTAACATTCCCTTCACCTAGTTTGGCTGCGGTCTCTAAAGAATCATAAAGTCTTGTTCTTGATGATGCTTTCACAATGATACGATCAATGACCACATCAATGGTATGGCGTTTGTTTTTATCTAGTTCAATATCTTGGTCTAGTTCAAATTGCTCATCATTGATTCTTAACCGTGTATATCCTTCTTTTCTAAGATGGTCAATGACATCTTTATGGGTCCCTTTTTTATCTCGAACAATCGGTGCCAGAATAATCAATTTTGCTTGATCATACTTAAGCACCTTTTGGGTCATTTCTTGGATGGTTTGAGATTTAATTTCTATATGATGATGTGGGCAATATGGTGTACCAATCCTTGCATAGAGCAAACGGATATAATCATAGATTTCTGTCACAGTACCAACCGTTGATCTTGGGTTGTGTGACGTTGATTTCTGATCTATTGAAATGGAAGGTGATAAACCTTCAATCACATCAACATCTGGTTTTTTCATATTACCTAAAAATTGTCTTGCATAAGCACTTAGAGATTCTACATAGCGACGTCTTCCTTCTTCATAGATGGTATCGAATGCCAAAGACGTTTTACCAGAACCTGATAAACCCGTCATCACGACCAATTGATTCTTTTTAAACTCGACATCAATTGATTTTAAGTTATTCTCTCTTGCGCCTTTAATTGTTATTTTATCTTTCAAATTATTCACCTTACGCTAACATGTTTTTAAATTCTTCTTCATTAATAATCTTTACATTTAATGATTTGGCCTGATCATATTTGGATCCTGGAGCACCTCCAGCAAGAACATAATCTGTGTTTTTAGATACAGATGATGTAACTTTTCCTCCTCGATCTTCAATCATTTGTTTGGCTTCTTTTCTTGTATAAGCATCTAAACTTCCAGTTAAAACAAAAGTTTTGCCAGTAAAAACTGTATCCTCTTGAAGGCTCGAATCCTGATACTCTGTGTTCAAGCCTAATGTCTCGATATCCTTAATCAGTTCAAGGTTTGATTCATTATGGAAATAATCCACCACAGAGTTGGCGATGGCTTCACCAATCTCATGAATATCAGACAAGTCATCTTTTGATGCATTGGATAGTTTATCTAATGTTTTAAAATGTTTGGCCAAGGTTTTAGATGCTTTTTGGCCTACATAACGAATACCTAAACCAAAAATAAGTTTATCTAGGTTATTCGATTTGCTATCTTCAATGGCTTGGATAAGCTTTTCAACACTCTTTTCACCCAAACCTTCTTTTTCGATTAATACTTGACGATGTTCTTTCAGTTTAAAGATATCCACAATATCTTCCAATAGTCCATCATCATATAAGTCCGTAATAATGGCTTCGCCTAAGCCGTCAATATTGTAAGCATCTCTAGATGCAAAATGTATCATTGCTTGTAATTGCTTGGCTTGGCAATGAGGGTTGACACAATAATAATCCGCTTCGCCTATTTTTCGCACAATTTGTTCATGACATACTGGGCATGCATCAATCATTTCAAAAGGCTCTTCATGGCCACTACGTTTGTCAACCACCACTGAAACAACCTCAGGAATGATTTCTCCAGCCTTGCGAATAATCACATGATCATGTTCACGGATGTCTCTAGACTTAATAAAATCTTCATTATGTAAAGTCGCCCTTGAAACACTAGAACCTGATATATCCACAGTTTTTAAATTGGCAACTGGTTTAATGACACCCGTACGCCCCACTTGAAAAGTGATTTCATTTAAAACGGTCTCTTTTTCTTCAGTAGGAAACTTAAAAGCTGTGGCCCATTTTGGAAATTTTGATGTATAACCAATTTTGTCATAATTCTCTATTTGATTGACTTTAATAACAACACCATCAATTTCATAAGGCAAGTCATGTTTGATTTTTTCAATATCATTGATAAAATCAATGACTTCATCAATGGTTTGACACATCTTTACATGTTCATTGACCTTAAAACCAAGATCTTTTAAAGTCATTAATGTTTGATAATGATGGTTAAAATCTTCATGAAAACCATAATATATGAAAGCATCTAATTGACGTTTATGAACAATCTTTGGATCTAATTGACGAATGGTTCCAGCTGCTGCATTCCTGGGATTTTTAAAAACATCATCACCACGTTCTAAACGTTCTTGGTTCAGATGGTTAAATTTATCTTTGCTTAAAAAGATTTCTCCCCTTACCTCTAGAGCTTCCTGAAAACCTATCTTTAAAGGAATTGATTTGATGGTCTTTACATTTTCACTAATGTCTTCTCCAACCACTGAATCTCCTCTGGTTGCTGCGCGTTCAAATAACCCATTGTTGTAAAGGATAGAGACAGATAAACCATCTATTTTTAACTCTGCAGTATAGGTATAGTCTTTAACTGCCTTGTTGATTTTCGCATCAAAAGCTCTTATTTCATCCTCACTAAACACATTGGATAAAGAAAGCATAGGTCGTATATGCTCAACTTTTTCAAACTTCTCACTGACTTCACCACCAACACGCTGTGTTGGAGAATCTGGAGTTTGATACTCTGGGTATTCGTCTTCCAATTTGATTAATTCTTGCATTAACTGATCATAACTTGCATCTGATACAGTGGGTTGATCCAATACATAATATTCATAATTGTATTGGTTTAAGGTATCTTTAAGTTCTTCAATTCTTTTCTTTACATCCATGATTTACTCCTCCACTTTAAAGCTTGGGTGGTCTTTAACCAATGTTTTAATACCGTGCGGCATAGAAAAAGCAATCTTTACAAGGTCTCCTTTGATTTCAACAACAACACCACGACCAAAGACCTTATGATGAACCTTATCTGATAAATGTATGTTCTTATCATCTTTTTCATAAGTATGATGTTGAATATTTGGTCTAGGTCTAGATGACTTGGCACGTTCAAAATGTTGAGGACTTCTTGCGTGATGTGGTCCTCTTTTTTCAACATATTCAGGATCAATTTCATCAATAAACTGAGAATTCATGTTATCCATGAAACGTCCATACATAAAACGTTTCTTGCAATTGGTTAAATAGACCAAATGCCTTGCACGTGTTAAACCAACATAGAACAAGCGACGTTCTTCATCAATATTATTGGCGGCATCCGAACCGTTTCTAATGGCTGGAAACAACGTTTGCTCTAAACAAGTCATGAAGACAACATCAAACTCTAAGCCTTTGGCTGAATGAAATGTCATCAAACTTATGGCATCTTGTATATCATTTTCTTCAGCTTCCACATGTAAAATCAAATCATTTAATAAGGTCGCAAGCTTATCATAATTTGATATACTTGGATCATAATCTCTAACTTTTTCTAAAATAATGGTTTTAAATTCTTCTAAATTATCAAGCTTTCTCTCTGATTGAAAGGTTTTATCGGCGGATAAGTCATCTTTTTCTAACATGGCTTTATAACCACTTTTTTCCAATAATAAATCATAGGTATCTAATAAGCTTCGTGATTCAAGATGTTCTTTTAAATCTAAAATCATACCTTTAAACTTATCCATTTCACTGGCGGCTTTTCCAGTTAATGGTGTATCACTTGTGCCTATACAATCAAATAATTTTAAGTGATTCTCTTCAGCAAAAGATACTAATTTAGCAAAGGATACATTCCCAACACCGCGTTTAGGGGTATTGTATATGCGTGAAAAAGAATAATCATCCCCACTATTGATTAAGAGATGCAAATAAGCAATCATATCTTTGATTTCTTTACGCTTATAAAAAGATAAGTTTCCAACAACCTTATGTGGCATATTGTATTTCAAAAAGATATCTTCAAAGCGCCTTGACATGGCGTTGTTGCGATAGAGTACAACAATATCAGACAAGGCAACGCCTTCTCTTTTTAACTTACGAATTTGTTCGTATACATAATAGGCTTCTTCTTCATCAGTGGCTGCTTTAAAATGGATGATTTTTTCACCTGTACCAAGATTTGAAAACAAGTCTTTTGGTATACGATTACGGTTGTTCTTAATGACTGAGTTTGCAGCCTTTAAAATCGTATCTTTAGAACGATAATTCTGATTTAATACGATTTTCTTGTGTTCTGGGAAATCCTCTGTAAACTTCTTAATGTTTTTAATATTAGATCCTCTAAAGGCATAAATACTTTGGTCTTCATCACCAACAATAAAAATATTACGATGTTCTTTGGCTAGTTCATAGATGATATTGTACTGTAAATTATTGGTATCTTGAAACTCGTCTACCAAGATATATTGAAATTGATCTTGGTAACGTTTTAAAACACCATGGAAATCTCTTAAAATTTTTAAAGTCAAGACCAATAAATCCTCAAAATCTACCAGATTATTGTCTTTTAAATAATCTTGATACAGAGGATATATTTGTTCAATCATTGAGCGAATAGGCTCTTCTATTTGGTTGATTTTTGTTAATTGACCCTTAATGTTATTGATAAGTTTAGAGGTCACAGTCGGTGAAAAAGTTTTTAAATCATAGTTATGTTTTTTCATCAGATTTTTGATGATGTTGCTACTATCTTGATCATCAACAATCTGAAAGTTCTTATCATAATCCAAGTTTTCAATTTCATGTCTTAAAAATTGGGCCCCCATGGAATGAAAGGTTGAAATCCATACATTGTCCATAGGTAGATCAATCAATTTTTGTACTCGTTCTCTCATTTCATTGGCCGCTTTATTGGTAAAGGTAATGGCCAATATATTATGAGGTGAAATACCTGCTTCTTGAATGAGATAGGCTATTCTATTGGTTAAAACGCTTGTTTTTCCTGATCCAGCACCCGCAACTGCCATAATAGGTCCGTGAACCAACTCAACCGCTTTTTTTTGTTCTTTATTGAGTTGTTTTGTTATTTGATTTTCCAAATTATCACCTTTAAATATTATACCATGATTGGCATAAAGTATAAACTTATTCACTGTCTTTATTGAAGAAAAAAACCAAGGAAATTCATCCTTGATTTTTATTTAAATCTTGATTTTAATTCTACAGTTCGATTGAAAATGAGTTCATCTTTTTTTGAGTCATAATCAGTTGTAAAATAGCCTTTTCGAATGAACTGGAATTTTTCTTCAGCTTTGGTGTTTTGTAAATCAGTTTCAACATAGCCATGAGATGTTATCCATGAATTTGGATTTAAGCGTTCAAAAAGATCTTTTTTTGAATCTGAATCTAATAATAATGGTTCAAATAAATTAAACTGAGCTTTTTTAGCTGTAGTGGCTTCCACATAATGGATATTACCATTAGGTTTGCGTTCATTAAAACCTGATCCAGACTTTGTTTCAGGGTCATAGGTACAACGAAGTTCGATAATCTCTCCATCATCATTTTTTACAACCTCATGACATTTGATGAAATAAGCTCTCATTAACCTTACTTCAATACCTAAAGCCAATCTACGCCATTTTTTATTTGGTTTTTCTTCAATAAAATCTTCTTTTTCTATATAAAGATGTTTACCAAAAGCAATCTTTCTTGATCCTAAATCTTCATTTGATGGATTGTATTCAACATCAATCCATTCAATTTTGTCTTCAGGATAATTGGTAATGGTGACTTTGAGTGGATCAACAACCGCATGGACACGTTTAACCTTATAGTTCAAATCCGTACGCACCGCATTTTCAAGCATTTCACTTGATACAGTTGAGTTAACTCTTGAAAGTCCTGTGCTTAATATAAAATCCTTTATAGACTCTTTGGTAAAGCCACGACGTTTCAAACCTGCAAGTGTTGGCATTCTTGGATCATCAAAACCATTGACTTTTCCGGCTTCTACCAAAGCTTTTAGATAACGTTTAGACATGATGGTATTGGTGATGTTTAAACGACCAAACTCATATTGATGAGGTACATGGTCCATTTCACATTTTTCTACAAACCAATCGTATAAAATACGGTGGTCATCATATTCTAATGAGCAAAGAGAATGAGTGACTCCTTCAATGGCATCTTGAATTGGATGAGCAAAATCATACATTGGATATATACACCAAGTATCACCTGTGTTTTGATGATGAGTATGCATGATCCGATATATAACAGGATCTCTCATATTCATGTTTGGTGATGACATATCTATTTTTGCCCGTAAAGTTTTTTCTCCGTCCTCAAACTCACCATTCTTCATGGCTTCAAATAACTTTAAGTTTTCTTCTACACTGCGATCGCGATAAGGAGAATCCTTTCCAGGTGTTGTTAAAGTCCCCCTATACTCTCTCATTTGTTCTGGTGTTAAATCACATACATATGCCAAACCTTTTTTGATTAGTTTAATGGCCAAGTCATAATTGATATCAAAATAATCAGACCCATAAAGCACCTTATAAGGTTCATAACCTAACCAATGAATATCCTTGATGATTGCATCAACAAATGATTGGTCTTCATTTGAAGGATTGGTATCATCAAATCTTAAATTGGTACGGCCATTAAAATGTTTGGCCAATTCAAAATTCATAATAATGGCTCGGGCATGCCCTATATGTAAATAAGCACTTGGTTCAGGTGGAAACCGTGTAACGATTTCATCAACCTTTCCCTTGTTTAAATCTTCTTCCATAATTGTTTTAACAAAGTTAGATTCCATAATTTACCTTCTTTCTAAATCTAAACGAGAATAACCGTTGATATATAAATCATCAGCTTCTCCATATTTTTGATATTGAAAATAACCTGCAGAAGCAATCATTGCGGCATTATCCGTACAATATGCCATTTTTGGAAAATATACAGGTATATCTGTGATGGCTTCCTTCATTTTTTCTCGTAACCTTGAGTTCGCAGCGACACCACCTGCAACAATGACTTGTTTCACTGAAAATGCATCTTTGGCTTGTTGTGTTTTATGAACCAAAACATCAGTGACGGCCTCTTGAAAACTTGATGCAAAATTTTCATGGTTAATCGCCTCATGTCGCTGTTTCATGTTATGATGTAAATTAATAACATGAGATTTCAAACCAGAAAAACTGAAATGATAATCACCGCTATACATCATGGGTCTTGGGAAATCTAAACAATCTTTCCCTTGTTTTGCCAAAGCATCGATGATAGGACCTCCAGGATAACCTAGTCCTAAAACTCTGGCAACTTTATCGTAAGCTTCTCCAACTGCATCATCTTGAGTTTCGCCCAACTTTTCAAATTCAAAGTGGTCTCTCATAAGAATCAACTCAGTATGTCCACCTGATACTACCAAAGCAAGTAATGGAAAATCCATACCATGTTCTAAATAATTGGCATATATATGTCCACTGATATGATGGACGCCAATCATAGGAATATGGTAATTTAAAGAAATCACTTTGGCAGCGTTAATGCCAATTAAAAGAGAACCGATTAATCCGGGTCCTTTTGTGACCGCGATTAAGTCAATATCCTCATATGTTAATTGGGCTTCCTTTATGGCCTGATCAAAAACATAAGTAATGCCTTTAATATGTTCTCTTGATGCAATCTCAGGAACAACCCCACCATAATTTTTATGTATGTCAATTTGTGATAAAACTTCATTGGATAAAACTTCGTGTCCATCTTTAACAATACTCACGCTGGTTTCATCGCAAGAGGTTTCGACACCTAATACTATCATCTTTGTCACTTCCTATATCTTCTTAATCATCAAGAATGCATCTTCATGATTTGAATAATAATCTTGCCGTATCAACTGGGTTTGAAACCCTAGTTTTTGATATAAATGAATGGCCTTTTGATTGGATGGTCTAACTTCAAGACTCCAAGTATGCACACCTTGTTTAACCAATATCTTTTCAAGATCTACTAAGGCTTGATAACCATGGCCTAATTGTCTATAGTTTTCCAAAATATATATAGTATAAATTTGTGATTTGTCTAAATCAAGCCATATCACCATATAACCTATCACAACTTTATTGTCTTCAATCATATAGATTTGATAAAGAGGATTATTAAAATAATGGTTTACAAAGTCTGATCTTGTGACAGAATTAAAGGTCTTATTTTCATAATGTACGATTAAATCTATATCTTTTTCATTGGCCAATCTAATCATTTGCGTTTAGTTGTCGTTCAGCTTCAGTTTTTTGCAAGTAGTTTGGAACCAACTCATGAATATCATCAATCTTAGTTAATAAAGCAGAATCAAAAATCTTATGAAGTTTAGGTTGACCTTTTTCAACCACTTGAAAATCTTCTTTAATATTGTCTTGATATCTTCTAATATTATCTAAGACATCGCTTTTAACTTGGATTAATTGTCCATCCTCATGGGCATACAAGCCCATAAAAGCATTGCCTCGTCTTGCATCAATCATTGGACATACCAATCCATCTTCAGCATGTGTTGCCATTAAAGCCAATGATGAGACAGTATAGATTGGTAAATCATTTAAATAAGCAATCATTTTAGCAACTGTTACACCAATGCGTACCCCAGTGTAAGAGCCTGGGCCAATACCAACAATCACTTGATCTATATCTTTTAATTCTAAGTCTGAAATCTTTAACATGCCTTCTAATAAAGGCATCATGGTTACAGAGTGGTCATGGTTGCCTTTTTGATAGACAGACTGAATGACTTCTTTATCCTTTGCCAAAGCCATAAAGATATGGTCAGTTGCAGTATCAATCACCAATCTTTTCAATGATTGTTTCATATGGACCACTCCCTTCAATGACAAGATCCCTCACAGATTCATTGATATATTTAAACCTTAATGTTAAGATATCTTTAGGCAACATATCTCTAATATAATCGTACCATTCTATCACAGATACACCTTGACCGTAAATATATTCATCCAACTCATAATCATAACCCACACCTTCCAAACGATAAACATCCATATGATATAAATCTAAAGAAGCTGGATAGACTTTTAATATTGTAAATGTTGGTGAATTTACTGAATCATTGATTCCCATGGCCTTGGCTAAATATTTGGTAAACGTTGTTTTTCCTGAACCCAAATCTCCACTTAAACCAATAATCATACCAGGGAACACGTCTTCAGCTATTTGCTTGGCTAAAGCCAAGGTATCCTTTTCTGAATTTAATCGTAATTTCTTTTTCACAATAACTCCTAATCACTCATTAATCTAATAAATATTATACCATAATTTCATTGAAATCATAGTTATACACCGGTGAAATTACTTTTTTAGAATTATGGTAAGCATCAAACAATCTCTATGTTATAATATATTTACAAACAGTTGAACAAAGGGGGTTCTCATGTTTTTAATCCTACACAACCCGTTATCAAGCAATCGTAAATCAAGACGAAAAACAAAAAAGTTTGTACGACAATTCAAACGTGCTAAAAAAGCGTTTGTTGTTCGGTCTACTTTAAAAATAGATAATCTATTGGAATATCTTAATGAACGCCCTCAAATCACTGATATTTTATTACTCGGAGGAGACGGTTCTATAAATTATCTCATCAACTCCATTGATATCACCCAAATTAAACAAAACATCTACTTAGCTAAAAGTGGGTCAGGCAATGACTTTTTACGATCTCTTAAACAAAAAAAGTCTGCCAAAGCCACCATCGGTCAAGCAAGGCTTGACGATAGCAAAACCGTTCAATTTATTAATGGTTGTGGTTTAGGATTTGATGGTCTAGTTTGTCATTATGTCAACAATGACCGCAAAAAAAATAAGATCTCTTACTTTATCAACGTATATCGTTCTTTAATCCACTATCAAGCGAAAAGCATTACCGTTAACGTCGATGGAGAAGAAACCACCTATCAAAAAGCCTACATCGCATCTATTCAAAACGGTAGGTACTTTGGCGGTGGCATGAAAGCAGCGCCAAAAGCTGACATTACCGATGAGAATTATTATATCATTATTGTCCATAATATCAATAAATTATTATTACAAATCTTGTTGATGACCATTTATCCTGGCTGGCATCAGAAACTAACCAGATATGTGACCATACTAAAAGGAAAGCATATCCGAGTTCAATTATCAGATCCAACGTATTTTCAAGCTGATGGTGAAGTCATCGAAAATGTTCAAACCATTGATGTCAAGGCAAAAAGCAAACGCCAACTTCACGCCTTTAATAAAGACGTCATTAAGTAATGAAAAACACTTCAAAATTGAAGTGTTTTTTTTATATTTATAATCGTTTTTTTAATTCTTCAGTCAATGTTTCATACCCTGGCTTTTCTAACAAGGCAAACATGTTTTTCTTGTAAGACTCAACACCTGGTTGGTTGAATGGATTCACTCCCAAGACATATCCACTAACACCAACAGCAAGTTCAAAGAAATAAACTAAATATCCGAAACTATAAGGACTAATGTCTGGAACAGTCAACTTCATATTTGGTGTGCCACCATCAAGATGGGCGAGCATGGTTGCCTGCATGGCTTGCTTATTCACATAATCAACGGTTTTACCTGATAAGTAATTCAGTTGATCTAAATTTTGTTCGTCTTCTTCAATATCTACATCATGTTTAGGTTCTTCAACATCAATGACAGTTTCAAATAAGACTTTCTTGCCCTCTTGAATAAACTGTCCCAAAGAATGCAAGTCTGTTGTAAATGATGCACTTGAAACAAATAAGCCCTTATCTTCTTTTCCTTCTGATTCACCAAATAATTGTTTCCACCACTCGGAAAAATAATTTAGCTTTGGCTCATTGTTCACCATCAATTCTAAGGCAAAGCCTTTGCGATACAGTAGATTTCTTAAGCCAACATACATATGAACATCATTTTTATTCATATCTTTGATACGGTAATCTCTTTTAGCTGCTTTGGCGCCTCTAATCATTTGCTTGATATTCACACCAGCACAAGCAATTGGCAATAAGCCTACTGGGGTTAATACTGAAAAACGACCACCAATATCGTCGGGAACGATAAAGGTTTTATAGCCTTCTTGATCTGCTAAGGTTCTCAAAGCGCCTTTACTTGCGTCGGTTGTTGCTACAATTCTTTCCTTAACTTCTTCTTGGCTATATTTCTTTTCCAATAATTGTTTGATTGACCGAAAAACAATGGCTGGTTCAGTGGTTGTTCCTGATTTAGAAATCACATTGATTGAAAAACTCTTTGTCTCCAAATACTTTAACAATTCAGCCAAGTATGTAGATGATAGATTTTGTCCAGCAAAAATAATTTCCATGGACTTTCTTTTTTGAAAATAAGGTTTCATATACTCAACAGCGGCTTTGGCCCCCAAGTAAGAGCCTCCGATACCAATTACAACCAAAACGTTGGATTGTTTACGTATCTTTTTAGCACTTACTTGTATATCTTTGATTAAATCTTGATCAATATTTTTTGGCAAATCAACCCATCCTAAAAAATCATTGCCCAAACCAGATTTCTGATCTAATTTTTGTCTGGCTTGATTGATTTCTTTTTGCATCGATTTTAATTGTTCTTGATCAATGAATGGTAATATATTGTCATAGTTAAATGTTAAATACTTTTCTTTCATTTTGTCCTCCCACAATAAAGATATCTAAAAATATATCATTTGTCAAATTAAAAAAACAACGAAGTTTATTCGTCGTCTTTTTGATACTTGTCAACCCAGTCCTTTAATTTATCCTCAAAGGGTCTGAATCCAGTTTTTAATTCTGTAGATTCTCTTTTTTTACGTCTGGTCTTATTTTGACTTTTATAACTGAAACTAATTTTGTCACCATCTACTTTGATCACTTCAACAGTTACTTCATCTCCTACAGTAAGATAGTCTTCAATATTCCTTACAAAGCCATCGCTGATTTCTGAAATATGAATTAAACCATCATATTTGTCTTCAACTCTAACAAAAGCTCCATAAGATTTAATATTAGTAATACGACCTTTGACGATGTCACCTTGTTTCATAATTTAACACCTCTCAAAGAAAACTGATAATATTATATCATAATCTCATGATTTATCAAGCAAGACAGTCCCATTTCTCAAAATCGCCCAAATATGACAAAAAAGAAACAAAATCGTTTCTTTTTTTCATGATTATTATCTTAAATTTTAATAATATCTAGCATATTTTGCAGCAACCATTATGGCCTCTACCATGGATGTTTCATTCGCCATTCCCTTACCAACGATATCCATGGCTGTGCCATGGTCAACAGAAGTCCTTATAAAAGGCAATCCAAGTGTCATCGATACTGTGCGATGAAAATCATAAGTCTTCGTTGCGATATGACCTTGGTCATGATAAAGGGATAAAACACCAGCCCATTTTTGAGATAAGGCCTGGGCAAAAATAGAATCCGCCGGTATGGGACCGACCACACCATATCCTTCTTCTTGCATATGAGAAATCGCAGGCACAATCTCTTCTAATTCTTCTTGACCAAACAAACCATGCTCACCCGCATGTGGGTTTAAAGCAGCTACCGCCAATTTTCCTTCTATACCTAATCGTTTAAGCACCATGAGTGAGCGCATGATATAGTCTTCAATCCGTTCTTTTTTGACCAAATCTATGGCTTGGCTCAAGGACACATGTCTAGACAAGAAAAAGACTCTTAATCCATCCACTTCAAACATTGTTAAAGGATCTTGAGTCAATGTATGTCCAGCAAATATTTCTGTATGACCAATATATGGAATATCAGCTTTCTTTAATGCTTCTTTATGGATAGGTGCAGTCGTGATGGCATCAATATGGCCATCTTTAACCAGTTCAATTGACTTTACAATATAATCATAAGCGGCTTGACCATATGAACCATCAATTTGCCCAAAAGAAAAATCAACCATCTTGATGTGTCCTACATGAATCAAATTGACATGGTCAGCTGAAAAATGCGCATCCTTGATTGAATCAATGACATGGAGTTTCAATGGTAAGTCATACAATCCAATCAAGTGATTGACCAGATAAGCATCACCAATCAATACAACATATACATGTGTTTGAATGCGTTCTGATAATAAAGATTTCAATGCAATTTCAGGGCCAATGCCTGATGGGTCTCCTATGGTGACACCAATGATAGGTTTCTCTTGCATAATCTGCCTCCAAAATTTGTATAGTTAACGCTATTAAAAAAGAATAATCAAAGGATTATTCTTTATCATCTTCGAAATTATGAGCGATTGATGAAGCAGCTGCGGCTGCAATCGCACCAATAATATCATCCAAGTAAGTATTGCATCGATTAGGGTTTTTTCCTTGTTGATCAAGTTTTCCGATGATACCAGGTTTTAATTTATCAACATAGCCAAAGTTTGTAAATCCAATAGAACCATAAACATTGACAATCGATAAAACCAATATCTCATCAATCCCATAAAGAGGATTATCATCATTAATTAAAGTTTGTAAAGGCTCTGATAAAGCGCCTTTTTCGGCTAACTTGTCTAGTTCTATGCCAGTTAAAATAGCATTTTGTACTTCACGCTTGTCTAAAACGCGATTAATAGCATCTGTACAATCTTCCTTTGTTAAAGATGGAATATATTTTTTTTGTAAGTCATAGACAATTTCGCCAATATCATCAATACTGACACCACGTTCTTTTAAAAGATTTACCGATACCAGTTTCATTTTTTCGTTTGAATGAATAATGTCTTTTGTCATAAGACTTGTTCAACTCCAATCACGCCTGGTACACGTTCAAGTAATGTATCTTCAATTAAATCGTTCATCGTTGAATCTGCGGCAGCACAACCAACGCATGCACCTGTTAATCTCACATAAACGATACCATCTTCAAATTTAACAAACTCTAAATCGCCACCATCGCGATTAATATATGGTCTAATCAACTCAAGTACTTCTTTTATCTCTTCAATAATTTGTTCGTAATTCATTTAACTCATTCCTTTTTTGAATTCATATTTTTAAGAATGTAATAGGCACAATTTGGCGCACATGATTCAACAATATAATCAGGGATTAAATGAGGATCATTGTCTTTAAATCCTTTCAATCTTAGTATACCCGCAGAATAGTCACCGACAACATATGTGTATTGATCAAAATAATCAATATAGCGTTGATTAAAATCATCCATGACAAAAGCATCACGGTAATTTTTTATAAGTTCGAACATGCCGTGCTCTGTTTCCAACATAGTATCACATCCTTAGACACATATTTTATCATAAGTTTAAGAAGAAATAAATTGATATTACTTTAAGATTAATCATAAATAAAGTCTGATCGTTCTAAGAGTACAATTGCTTCACAAAGAATCCCTTTTTCTTCACCAATAAAGCCCAAACCTTCAAAAGTCGTTACTTTAATTGAGACATTCTTCGTAGAACATTTTAGGATGTCTGCAATCGATTGTCTCATGTCTTTAATGTAAGGTCTCAGTTTTGGTTTTTCTAATGAAATCATACAATCAAGATTTGAGATTTCATAACCTTTACTTTTAACATAATTAAAGACTTCTTTTAAAATTAACTTTGAATCATAGTCTTTAAATTTTGGATTATCATCTGGAAAAAACTTGCCTAAGTCTCCTAAAGCCAAAGCACCAAGCATAGATTCAGCAATTGCATGCAACAAACAATCGCCATCTGAGTATCCTTTTGAACCCTTATAGTGGTCAATCTCTATACCACCAATTAGGAGTTTTTCACCTTCAACTAAAGGGTGAACATCTTTTGAAAAACCAATTTTTATCATAATAATTCCTCCATGACTCTTAAATCGAACCTTGTCGTCAATTTAATATTTGATTCATCATCTTTTACTAAATATATATCTTGCTTTAGTTCATGCATCAAGACAGATGCATCATCTTTATATGTATGTTGATGGTCTTTGGCTAAATGATAAGCCTGAATAATATCCTCTGTTTTAAAGGCTTGTGGGGTTTTAATACAAGCGACCTCTTCTCGATTTAGGTAGCGATCAATTTTCCCTTGATTATTTAAAACCAAGGAATCCTTTGATGGCGTAAATAAAATAGCCGGATGTTTTAAGACTTCATGTTTTAAAGCTTCTATCGATGTCTTAGAAGGATTGGGTCTAGCCCCATCATGAATCATAACATAATCATGTTGGGCCAAGTGTTTTAATCCAATAAAAACACTCTCTTGTCTTGTATTTCCACCTTTAACGACTTTGACTTTGGACTGATGGAATAAAACATTGACTTGATCAAAGTCATCCCGGTTCATCACCACAATAACTTCTTGAAAATCAGGATCCTCAATAAAGGCTTTTGCGGCGTGTTCAATCACTGTAAGTCCCTTGATTTTATATAAGACTTTATTATATCCAAGCCGCATACGTTGGCCTGATCCACCACCTAAAATTATCGCTGAAAACATTATGAACCTCCAAAAATAGAATAGTTATTTTTATTATCGGAAATGGCCTCTTCTAGCGCTTTATTACTTAAACTTAATAAGTCATTTATGGACATTTGACTCCACGGATCATGCTTAACAATGCCAATATTAGGATAGATGATTTGTTGGATACCACCAATACTTAACTTCAAATTAATGAGATCGCCTCCGCTAGACAAGGCACGATGAAGATTTTGATACTTTAAATCATCCGTAATCACTAAGGCAAATTGTATACCAGTGATTCTAAATAAGGTGTTTTTTTCTCTTGCAAAATGATAACGCATATTTTTAACGTACTCAGCAATCATCATATTACCAACATCACGTCCAAAACGCTTATTGACATCAGGAATATTGGTTAAGTGTAGCATGACCAAATAAAATGTTTGCTTGTTTTTACTAAGACTAGATATTGTCTTTGTCAAATCATCTTCATAAGGTAAGGAGTCAAGTACATCAATCATGGTATCAGGGAATAGTTTTAAATTCACTGGTTTCATGGTTGCGATGATATGGTCTTTTTTATTGTATTTAAACAACTTACCTTTCTCAATAATCCATGCATAAGTATCTTTAGTCCTAATTCTATATTTTACTTCATATACATTGACTTTTTCATTGAGCTTTTTTATGGTTTGCAGATAACTTTTTTGGTCATCATCATGGATTAAATTAAGATATGTTTCCATATCCATTTGATTTTGATCAGTATCAATCAAGTTTTTTGCATAATCTGTGATATAAAGACCTGAATAATCGGATTCATAGAAGATTAAACCCTCGCTTAATAAATCAATGGAATGTATGAAGCGTTTCCTTAATAGTTCAGAAGTCTGATTGACTTCTTCCAATTGCTTTTCTAACTCAAAAAAATCATAATCTGTTAAATTTTTAGTGACTTTGATTTTACGTCTAAAGGTCATCGCCATCATTAACAATATCAGTATCAATAACAAATAATAGGCTTCTTCTAAATAATCAAATGATATTTGCCCGACCAAATCTTCAAAAAATGTCCACACCACAAACAAACCAATGGTCAAAAATAGCATCAGCGTTTTCCATACATCAATTTTTTTATAAACCAAGATGCTCATGAAAAATAACAAGGCAATCATAGCAAGTGTGGCATAATATACAATATTTAACATAGTGACCCTCTAACTTTTTTTAATACTTGTTTTGACATAAATATAAGGATAATAATAGGACAAGAAAAATCCTAGAAAGATAAAATTATACAAGACAGACACATAACGCTCACCAGTAAAGAAAGGTCCAAATATAATGGTTAAAAAGATAAAGCCCCATATAAATGTTAGCCCATTGGTGATGGATAGGAATAGATTGGTTGAAACATATTCCTTTGTATAATCAAATTTTAAATAACGAAATGCGATAGGGCGATTGATAAAGACGGAGATGAGTATGATCAAAGCCATCGGTACCAAAACCATATGGTCTTGATAGAAGAGATTGATATAATCAACCCAGATAGACAATATACCCAAGGCTAGGAAAATAAAAACCATCAAAGCCTCAAAAACATAGAGTTTTCGTACAATATAGTATTTAAAGGCAAATAACCCGGCCAAAAGAGCAGTTGCTGGAAAATATATCCATATGCCTGGTAAATAATTAATTAAAAACGCAGTTAATGCAAGGATAAACATTAAAACATTTAACATAATCAAGCCAAATGGCTTAATGGAAATCTTAGGATAGCTTGTTTGTACAATAGGATGTCTATCATCTAAATTAAAGGCTTTAATAAAGGCTTTAATGATAAGATCATCACCAATATACTTAAAGAAATCAGAAGCCAGTATCTTCTCATAAGGCTGACGTTTAAAGATTAAATCAATCAAACGATCATTGGATGTATAAATAGATAAGTCTGCATGACTATATTTACCCCTATGAATGACGATGTGTTTACCTTTGATTCTAAAGAAATATAAAGATTTACCAATATGAAAATTAATATGGGTTTCTTTTTGACCAAAGTAAGATGGATCAAAGTTTTGTCTCAACATCATCATGACTTCATCGTTTGAGTAATAATAATCCTCAGCTTCATCTTTAAAATATAAATTGTCCTCTATTTTATCACCAGTCACAATGGCTTGATGGATTTTTCCATACAAGTCAGATTCAGGGCGAATAAAGGCGCCACCTATATAAAGATTATCATAAACAACGATATGGTTAAACGATTCATAATCAATTAAATTATTGATAGATAGTTTCTTTCTTAACTTTTCTTCCCTTAACATACCTAAATATGGTGTTTCATCACCATATGTAATGGATAAGTTAATCCATTTCAATTTAGGAAATGCAAGAAATAGTTTATCAAGTATATTTTCTTCATTAAAACCTTGATGTTTATCGTATGTAAAATCTACACACATTTTTCCAACACCATCACTGTATTGTTCATAACGGCTGTAGTTGAATATTTTAATGATTTTTTCATGGTCAGTTTCATTATCTAAGTAATAATATAATAACTCATTGATGCCCATATCTTTGGTGGATTGTTCAAAGACAATATACATGGTTCTTTTGACAGTAGTATCTTCAATATAAGGATAATACTGTTTCAATTTCTTCACATGTTCTTGCAAGTTAGGAAAATAATCATTGTAAAACTCAATCGGCTGATCACTAACAAAGTAATATTTCCCAGCATATTGAACACCGTTTTTATCTTCTATATATTGGATCTTGTGATCATTGGATACAATGTTGGTAATCTTGGTTTGAACAATGGCATGCTTAGTCGAGGATTTAATTTTCGACAAAATGACTTTTCTCAATGATTCAATTGGTGTCTTTAAATGAAAGAAACCCGACTTAAGACCAATAAAATAATTGGCGAAAAAGTTATATGCACTGACTTTATTTAGGTCTAATCCATTAATAAATGCATTGGTTTTAAACTCGTTGATAATATCTTGATGGTCAAAATACTCATTGAGTAAATCATATAAACTATAATCTCCCCATTCAACCATAAGTGAAGACAAGGTGTAATCATCATTGTGTAAAAGGTTCAAATAATGTTCCTTATAATTTTCATAATGTCGATCCAAATCATCAAAGAAAAGCTTAATGGCCTGTATTTTTTTTGGATAATAGCGCATAAGATATATCTTTAATTCTTCGAATTGATTGGGCCTGATTTTACTGTCGCCAGATTTGCTTACGACAAAATCTTTTTCTAAAGGTTCAAACTCCAAGTCATTGATTAAATCTAAATCATCTAAATAAGCTTGGGTTAATCCCCCTTCAGATAAGCCTGTTAAAATATTCTGACTATTATAGTCAAACAAGTATTCTTTATCTTCATATTCAACTGAAATCTTATCTGTCGATAATTTATATGGGGATGATTGGTTGATGAGTAAAATATTACGCATTTTTCTTGTCAAAAAAAGCGCAATCATCAATGCGTAAACATCATCTCCTATTACAATGCAATCATAATTTTTCATATCAATACCTCATTGTTTATCAAAAAAATTATAACATATTATCCATAAAATTACTATGCTATTAAAAAAAGCGCAATGCGCTTTATTTATTCATTTTAAGGATATTTTCCAGATATAAATTGAGACCTTCTTGGGTTACATTGTACTCCATTTTACCATCTACAGTGACACTCACGCGTCCTGTTTCTTCAGAGACAACAATGGTAAAGGCGTCACTTTGTTCACTGATCCCTAAGGCAGCACGATGTCTGGTTCCATAATTCATTGGCAAGTCTGTCCGTTCTGATGCTGGAAAATATGCTTTTGCACATAGAATCTTATTATTTCTTATAATCACAGCGCCATCATGAAGTGGTGTTGTTGGCATAAAAATAGACGTAATCAACTCTTTAGAAACATCCGCATTGATATCCAATGCGTTGTCAATGATGCTTGATAAAGACATTTGCCTTTCAACTGTAATTAATGCGCCAATTTTTCGTCTTGATAAAAAGTGTACACTCTCTGCTAAAGCTGTTGCTAACTCGTTATTGGTTAATTGAATCTGCTTGTCATTTTTACTTAAATTAAATAAGGAAAAAATAGATTTAATTTCATGATAAAAGGTTGTAACGAGCAAAACAAACAACATCACCAAGGCTAAGATTTCAACTGAAAGTAATAAACCTTGAATAGACGGTAATGTCCGGATAAAAGATGCAACTGAGACAGCAATTAAGACAATAGATAATGATTTAAATAACCTAATTTTCTTTGCTTCTAATTTCATCCTTAAGTTTAAAAGAAAAATACTGTATAAATATGCCAAGAAAACCGTTATAAAAAATTCGTTCAAGTTTATCACTCCCCTATGACTTCATTTTGTTTTCTTTTATATCACTTGTTTTTTTAAAAACGATATTTAATGCGATATAGGCCAATGGTATTAATAAGGCTGATGCTAAGAATGGCGCTATATATTTAGCGATTGGATATACATCATAATCAATCGAGATCACATTAACAACCATAAAGTCGAATCCCGCAGCCATCAAACTACTGATAATCCAGCGTGTTAGAAAAACCAAAATAACTGCAGAAAATTGCATGGTCGTTTTATGTTTAGGCTTAAATGTAAAATAGGCATTAGCGAAATACGAAAATGTTGATGCAACGACAAAAGCAATGGCATTGGCATTAAAAGCAATGACACTACTCATCAATGAAGTTCTTGCATCAAACAAATCATAAACCACACCATAGACAGCCATATGGATCAAGGTATTAAATACACCAATGACGCCAAATGTAATAAATTTTTTTGTTAAAAAGTTGTTTTTTATAAATGTCCAAAGTTTATTCAACCTGTAAATCCTCCGAAGCTTTTTCTATTAAGTAAACAGGTCGTTGTAAGACTTGCTTACGATTTTGGTAAAGAAGATAAATAATCACATAAGAAAAAATACTTAAAGCAATGATGATAAAACTTAAATGCAAGGTAATGATAAAGGTTGTTAAGGCATAAATATTAAAAGAGTAAAGTAAAATATCAGTGACCAATATCATCATCCCTAATATAAAACTCATCACTGGCAAAACCAATAAAATTGTTGAGAACTGGTTCATACCATTAAAGGCATACTTTAACAAAGAATAAAAACTCCATGATGTTTTACCGTGTTTTCTTGGTATGAATTCAAATTCAATACTCTTTCTTTTAAAGCCAACCCATGAAAAAATACCCTTAATAAATCTGTTATTATCTTTAATCTTAATAAAGGCATCAACCACTTGTTGGTCCATCAATTGATAATCTTTGGCCCCATTGATCAAAGGCCTCTCTGTGTATACATTGTATATTTTATAAAATAAGTTGGCGAAAAATCGTCTTAACTTAGGCTCACCATGTCGACTGGTTGATTTGGTATAAACAATCTTATAACCCTCACGATAATAATCAATCATTTTAGGAATCAAAGACGGCGGTTGTTGCAAGTCACAGTCTATGATAATGATAAAATCTTTATCTTGTGAATTTACAAGTCCAGCATGCATGGCAGATTCCTTACCAAAATTTCTAGACAAAGAAATGAAGTGTACGGGAATCCCTTTTTCTTCAACGTTTTTAATTTCTTCTAATGTATTATCTGATGAACCATCATTCACAAATAAAATATCAAATGAAATATCTTCATAAGATAAGTATTTAATTGCTTCTTCATAAAATAAAGCAATATTTTCTTCTTCGTTATATGCTGGTACGATCAATCTTGCTTTCATCATTTTTATTTCCTCGTTTAAATGTTTTTATCAAGTATGGGTAGCTAACCAATCCTGTAAAAATGAATAAACCTCCCAGTGACAAGTATAATCCATTTTGAATATTTTTAGGTACAAATTTTAATGTCACATCGACACTTTCAGTGCCTTCTGGAATCACCAATCCTAAAAAGCCACCACTAACACTTATTTTATCATATTTTTGGTCACTTGTGAATTGCCAATCATCTGAGTAAGTGACAGGAATCACAACAATATTAGAGACATCTGAAGGTGTTTGATATTGAAAACTCAAATCAATTTGACTATTTTGAATAACTAAATCTTTGTCTTCAACCAAATCATAATCCACGATAAAATCTTCAGTCATTGGTTCAAAAGCAGAATATTTTAAAGGCAATGAAAATAAATTGTCTTCATTGTATAAGTCAGCGGTTTTATAAATATATATACGTTTTACATTTTCAGGTGCAATATACATGCCATTAATTGAATTAATGCGATTGCCATCTTGGTCTAGAATAAAGTTTTTCTCAATCTCATAATCATCAAAGTAAAAATCAATCACTTTTCGATCAATATCTTCTAATTCGTTTTCTAAATCATAAACCAAATAAGAGCGACCAGATATGGCGCGTTCTAAACGAGTAACGAAGAAAGGCGCTGTATCAAAATCATCAACTTTCTCAACATAGATTTTTTCAATAGGACTAAAGAACTGCCCACATTGAATCAATGTACGGCTCTCATCATAAGCACTCAAGCGACAAGCAATTTCTTCTCCTTCTTCATTGACATAAAATACTTCACCATATGAATCCAGACCATGCTGATTGTCTCTTAAGGCTATTTCACCACTTTGAAAATCAATATCAAAATTATCATACTCATAATAAGTTGCTTGTGTTTGACTATCATTGAGTTTAGATCGGTCTACTTGTCTTGAAACATATAACAAATCATAAGCTCTTACGCTTCCTGGCAATGCATCATAAGATACATCTTCCATAGATACATGAGGCATGATGAAATCATCAAAATCATAAATATCTTGGTAGCGTTCTTCATCAATCATTACAGCTTTTAAAAAGGCTCTTTCAGCTGTAATTTGAGAATAATTACGTTTTAAAGTCTTAAGTTCATCATAAGTCATATATTGATCATAAACATAAAAACTATCCACATTTTTAATTTCATACAAGGCATAAAATTCATTACGCGCTATCAATTCATAAGAACTTGAGTTTTGAAATGAGATGTCCATTGACTCTGTAACTACATAACGATAACCTAAGAAGGAACTTAAATAATAACTATAATAATTCATCTTTCTTTTTGATTGACGTTCATTTACACCAAACAATAAGTTAGCAATGGCATCTGTCTCAGCATCTGACCAAGAATGGAATATACGCGTATTGGTAGGAAATGATGTCATTTGGTTAAAATTACGATCTTCAACATTCAGACGGTCCATATCAACATAGACTCTTGAAAACTGGTCTTCTTCTATATGCTCAATTAAGAAATCATTGACTGAATTCATTTCTTCAAACTTATCCAAACGATTATGAGAACCAAAGCCGCTGGTAAACATATAACCCACAGCCAAAACAATCTCTACTAGTATTAAGACTTTCATTAAATGAAATTTCTTAAATAGAACAATCACCATTGCAAGACCAAGAATCACCAATGATACAATCATAAATATTCGATCATAAGTCAAACTGTCCACAACAAAGCCTGATAAAGAATCATCAGTTGCCAATTGTTCTGCATAATACATGACCAAATAAGTTCCCAATGCCAACATCGGTATACCTACTGCCCATATTTGCCAACGTTTAAAGGATTCAAAACGATATGTTTCAATCACATGAGCAATGATAAGCACTTCAAAAACCGTAGCCATATTCAACCAACGATTATATGGAAAAGCCGCTTGATCACTATGAGAGAAAAACTCCATGATGTAAGTACCAGAAAAAACTGATGAGAAGAACGGAAAAATCGTAAATATCAGTAAAAATGCAAACATAATTTGATATACTCTTGCTTTTTTATCTTTCATAAAGAAAACCAAAAGCATCAACATAAAACCAATAATAGTAAGATAATTTGAAACATGCTCTAGTTTATAATCACCCAAGAATCCCCTAAAACTAACAGGACGCTGTGGCGAATACATTTTAGCAAAATAACGAATATATACCTGTATATCAAAGAGTTTTAATTCGATAAATTTTAAATCAATAATCCACGGTTTAAAGGTCACCGTTGAACGAATGGTCTCTTCTGATATGAAAGTAATGGCTGGCAATAAGACCACTGATGACATCAATACACCTAGCAGAATTAAGGAAAGGAAAGAAAAACCTTTGATCAAAAAATCCTTAATTTTAAATTGATGGAATTTAAAATACTCAATCAAATAAGCAAAGGCTGTGAAAGCCAAAAGCATATATGCCAAGTAAAAATTATAAAAAACAACCAAGACGACATAAATTGGCACCACATAATATCTCTTTTTAAAGAAATAATGTATGGCTATTAAGGCCAGAGGTAAGTAAACAGTCATGGTTAAAAACGCTGGGAAGTTCATAAAACTTACTGTCCCGCCATTGACAAAATAGATTAATCCAACCCAAAATATGGTACGCGGCCGATAATCTTTTAAATTCAAATATAAACTAACCAATAAAACCCCAACAACAATTTTAATCATTTCGGTTAAAGAAACCGCTATGACTGTTGGCATCACATAACTTAATACCAAAGTAATCAATGTAAATAAATCCAAAGGTACATAATACAAATTAGAAAATAAAGATGCACCAAAATAGTTGTTTAAATCAAAGAAGGATATAGACCCTTCCTTTATTGAACGAATAAAGCCTTCTAAAATAACATAATACTGTAAGATATCATCTGAATTATTATTATAAACACTATTATTAAAAACAATGATATATAACTGAATTAAAAATAAGACAGCCGAAATCAAAAGCATTAAAAATAGTATGGTATTTTTTGAGTTATTAAAGATTTTTTTATCAAAAAAGTTTTTTAAAAAAAGAACGGTTCTCTTTAGAAAATCAAAGACAACATCATTCAAAAATTCCCTGATTTTTTTCATGTTTTCACCAACCTTAAGCACTAGATATTATATCATAAAAACAAGACTCATTTACACTTTTATTTTAACAGGTTTTATTTATTATATAATTTCGGTATAATATGTATGAGGTGACTTATGGAAAAAGGTATAACAGTTGGATTGAACCTCCACAACGATCCACTCTTCAAAACATCAATGGAGGAATTAAAAAACTTAGCTGAAGCATGTCATATTGACGTTGTTCACCAAGTTGTACAAAACAAAGACACCCCTTCACCAAAATACTATATTGGTAAGGGCAAAGTTGAAGAAATTAAACAAATGGTTGATATTTATGAAGCAGATGTCATCATTTTTGATGATGAACTCAGCCCAAGTCATATCAAAAACTTAGAAAAAGCCTTAGAAATGCGTGTCATTGACCGAACTGTCTTGATATTGGATATTTTTGCTAGACGAGCAAAAACAACTGAAGCAAAACTACAAGTTGAACTGGCCCAAGCCCAATATCTACTACCAAGAATGACAGGTTCATATGAAGCCTTATCTAGACAAAGAGCTGCTACACTTGCTCGTGGTCCCGGTGAACAAAAACTAGAATTAGATAGACGTGTCTTACGCAAGAAAATATCTAAGATCAAATCTGATTTAAAGACTGTTGTCAAGAACAGACGCAATCAACGAAAAAACCGACAATCACATCATGTACCTATTGTGGCACTCACAGGTTATACCAATGCTGGTAAATCGACATTGATGAATGCTTTAATAGATGAATCTTCACATCATGAAAAAAAATACACTTTTGAAAAGAACATGTTGTTTGCGACTTTAGAAACAAAAACAAAAAAAATCACTTTATCAGATTCTAAGAATTTTCTAATAACAGATACTGTCGGATTCATCAAAAAATTACCACATGATTTGGTTGAAGCATTTAAATCAACGTTAGAAGAAATTACGGAAGCGGATCTCTTATTGCATGTGATTGATGTTTCAGATCCTCATTTTGAATCACAAATCACTGCTGTTAACCATGTTCTTAAGGAAATTAATGCAGATAATATCCCAACCATTTATGTCTATAACAAAGTTGATTTGATTGACGACTTACCTATGGTCAATCGAGAAGACAGTATTTTTGTGTCCGCAATCAACCATAAAAATATAGAAAAGCTATTAGATCTTATCAATCACATGCTTGAAAAAAACTCAAAACTCATACAATTAAAATTGCCTTATGATAAAGGCGATATCTTCTCATATTTAAAAGAGAATAAAACCATTGAATCATCATCATATGAATCGGATGGTATCCTAATCAAAGTTCAACTGAATCAAGAAGAGATTGAACACTACCATCCATATATCTATAGACCATAGGAGGAATGATATGGAAAAAAGAGTATACACCAATGCTTCACCTAAAATAGGGCGTCTTGGCTTTGGCGCTTGGCCAATAGGTAATCGTTCTCATGGAAAAACAATGACCAAACAAGAGGGCGTTAAGTTAATTCGCTATGCCTATCAATCAGGTGTTAACTTTTTTGATACCGCACCTAATTATGCCAAAGGAAAAAGTGAAGAAATTCTTGGCCAAGCACTTAAAGATGTTAGAGATAAGGTTGTGATAAACTCTAAATTTGGCCATCATCCAGATGATTTTATAGACTTTAATCCAGATTTAATATGCACATCTTTAAAAGGAAGTCTAAAAAGATTACAAACAAATTACCTAGATTCATTGATTCTTCATAATCCTGGCAGAGACATTCTTCAAGGAAAAACAGAGCATTTTAATATCTTAAAAGCATTGAAAAAAGAAGGTTTGATAAAAGCTTATGGTGTCAGTGTTGATACTCCAGAAGAGATCAAGATGGTACTAGAACAAACAGATGTTGATGTTATCGAAATACTATTTAATATCTTTGCTCAAGCCAACAGACATTACTTTGACCAATTACAAGAAAAAAACATAAAGGTTATCGTAAAAGTTCCACTCGACTCAGGTTGGTTAACCGGAAAATATAGCGATAAATCAGTGTTTGATGATATACGATCTAGATGGACCGTTGCTGATAAAAAAAGGCGACATAAACTGATCAAAAAGTTAGAAAAAATCATTGGAGAACCCATCAAACCACAATATGCAATATCTTATATTCTATCCTATGATGCAGTTACAACAGTCATTCCAGGCATTAGGAATATCAAACAACTTGAGTCGCATTTAGATGCAAGACAATTTCATTTTTCAGAAGAGTTAAAGAAAGCTTTCGAAGATTTTTATGACCATGAAATTTCTGAACAACCATTGCCTTGGTAAACCATCATGGACATAGATAGAGACAAGGTTATATCCAAAATTAATCGTAAAAAAGCTTGGGTGTTTTTTGTAAGAAAAAAACTATTCAAACCAATCTATCTTGGCAAAACAAAGACTTTTACTGGCTATCAAACCTTGGCGACTTTCTCAACAAAAGACCACGAGTCTTTTGAAATTGATTTCGAAGTTTTTAAGGGGCACGCCGCGCTTATACTTGTCCAAAACGATCGTATGTATATTTTGGCAGATAAAGATACCCGAGATTTTGTCGAACATGACCTCAATAAAGGTTGGGCTAGGATCCGATTAGTTGGTGATAAAGCTTCTATAAAATTTACAATAATAAGACACAAAACGTCATTCAACTTGAACGAATGACGTTTTTTCTTTTTTTTATTTTTTTAAAGACTTGTAATACATCGACTTCACTAAGCATAATACCCATAAAAACAAGTATCATCCCAAACAATAATTTGATACTAAAAATATCAAAGTGGAATATGATTGCAAAAATAGGACCAAATACACTTTCTGTTGATATCAATATCGCAGCTTCTGAAGCATGTGTATATCTTTGGCCCACGCTTTGAAAAACAAAACCAACAAAACTAGCAAAAAATCCAATACCAATTCCAGACAAAAGTACTTTTAAACTATCCCAGTCCCTATAATTAACAGATGGAAATCCTGCTTTTATCATCATGGCAATAAAGGATAAAAAACTAACCATAAGTAACTGATAAGCCATCAATTGGATAGGGTCTTTAAACTTGGCATACTTGCCTAATAAATAAAGATGTAAACCCCAAAAAATAGCACCTATAAATGTAAGTGAATCGCCAATGTTTATAGGCTGATTGATTTCATTAAAATTTACTGTTATAATCACAATTCCAAAAAAAGTAACCAAAGCTGCTAAAAATGATTTTAAGCCCATCAGTTTTCTTTCAAAAATATATATAATGATGGGTAAGGCAATAATATAACCCGCAGTAATCAAAGCGTTTTTTGAAGGCGTTGTTTCTTCTAACCCCCAAGTTTGAAAAAAGAATCCTAAAAATAAAAAAACACCTAAAAACAAACCAATTTTAATAGTATCTATATCTGATTTTATTGTCTTCTTAAAGAATATAATAAAGATTGAGACAGTTGCAGAAAAGAATCTAACAAACAATAATTGGGAATCATCCCAACCATTATCTAATATAAACTTATTGGCTATAAAGCCAAAGCCCCAAATCAATCCAGCTGTCAATAATATGATTCTTGCGTGATTTCTAGTCATCATATCTACCTCCAACATCATCATTATCACAAAAAACATTATAACATAGTTGACCACTTTACCCTTTAAAAATGACAGCAAAACAAATAAATAAACAAAAAGGTTTAAATACAATAAAAAAAAGGGTACTATATATAATAAGAAGTCAATGGAGGTAAATATGTATAAGGAGTTTTTTAATATGATCAAAAAAAATCATCCCAATCAAACCATCGTAATCGATGCTGTTGTTGGGGCAGGAAAAACAGTATATATGAACATGCTATCTGAAGCACTTGAAATGGAAAGTTTTGAAGAACCTGTTGTAGACAATCCTATTTTAGATAAATTTTATTACGATCGTAAGCGATTTTCTTTTCCACTACAAATTTTCTTTTTAAATAGACGATTTAAAATGATAAAGTCTGCATCTCAAAAGCAAAAACCTACCATCATGGACCGAAGTATTTATGGCGATATGATTTTTGCAAAAATGTTACACGATGAAGGTAATATGGATAAAGATGAATTTAATTTATATCAAGAATTACTAACCAACATGCTTGATCACGTTGATCCCCCTAAATTAATGGTCTACTTAGAAATCGATACAGATTCTGCCATCGAACGTATCAAAAAAAGAGGTAGAGATTACGAGCAAGTTGTGGAAAGAGCTTATTGGGAAAATTTAAATAGAGAATATCGAAGTTATTTTAATGCATATAATCTGTCACCATTGCTCATTATTAATGCCAGTGAATATGACATCGTAGAAAACAAAGAAGACCAAGACAAAGTTCTTGAGATCATAAAAAACAAACTGAAAGAGATTGATTCAAAATAGTATATCCCACTAAGAAAAGCAGCATTAAATTTGCTGCTTTTTTTATACATTTATCAAATAATTTGTGAGTTTTATAGATAAAATGTATACGATTAGCCATTTCCCTTATACAGAAAATTAAATATCGGCTGTAAGTTTTATAGTTTTATAGTATAATAAATATAGAGCCTGAATGTCAATTATTGTTTTATCAGATAGTATTTCGAAATTAATTTTATAGGTTGACTACTGGTGGTAAATCATGATTGTCAAAGCCTAAGTTAACTACTGGTGGTAAGTCATGATTGTCAAAGCCTAAGTTAACTACTGGTGGTAAGTCATGATTGTCAAAGCCTAAGTTAACTACCGGTGGTAAGTCATGATTGTCAAAGCCTAAGTTAACTACTGGTGGTAAGTCATGATTGTCAAAGCCTAAGTTAACTACTGGTGGTAAGTCATGATTGTCAAAGCCTACTTCTTGTACCTCATTTGTTTGGTTTGAAACATCTGCTTGATTAATATTCAATGCAAAACCAATTCCTAATAATAACATAAACATTAATAATTTTTTCATAAATAAATCCTCCTAATATATAAATATAAAGCCTTTATATTTATATATTAGACTTAAAACATGTTTTTGAACACGGCGTATACGTCATACATTGAAAAAAACTGAAGGAGATTGCTATGGACAGTGTAAAATTGCTTAATTATATGGAAAATTTAAGATATGATCGTAAGATGACTCAAGAAGATTACCTTTTTGATGTGATATCTCAAAGACAGTATTATCGTTATCGAAGTGGCGAAACCGAAGTGCCTTTTGAAGTGATTATTAAATTTGCTAATAAATTACAAATACCTCTTCTTAAACTCTTTGCGAGTTATCAAGCCGAAGTTGAAAAAGAATCAAAAATCGCTCAAAACTATCTAAATTTAATTGTTAACCAAAATATCGAAGAAGCTAAAAAGCTTCTAAAACGTCATAAAAATTTACTTTTACTTGATGAAGAAGCTAAAATATTCTTTCAAATAGGTACCTTACTACAACAGTTTCACTCTAATAAATTAAGTGAAATAGAAATGATTTCTTTGCTAAAAGAGAAAATTGGTTATGAGAATATACTAAAGAAAACTGTTTTGCATGATAGTGAAGTATATTTTTTAGGTACCATTATGGATTTTAGTTCTAAAGATCGAGAAATTATTTATCAAAAAATCCAAGATTTAAGAGAGAAAAACAAGTTATTGCTTGGTGGTAATATTTTATTTAATGGCCAAGTATTCTTCTGGATTATTAAAAACTTAGGTCGAATGGAACGCTTTGAAGAATTAATTGATTTTGCCAACGAAGCCATCGAATTAAACAAATCCCAATATTCAGTTTATGCCATGGAATACTTTTACTATTACAAAGCTTTGGCATACCATGCTTTGGATCAACAAAAAAAATTAGAAAGTGCCTTAGAACAAACCATATATTATCTCTTACATGCTGAAAAGCAAAAACAAAAACATTTTTTTAAAATGATTAAAGAAGACCTTGACATTGATCATAAAGCCTTTATTATTAAAAAAATAGAGAAGGAATTGTAAAAAATTCCTTCTTTTTTTTAAACTATGACGTATACGCCGTGTTCAAAACAACAAAAATATATGAAAATATAGGTGTGAGTTTTATAGTATGATGAAATAGGTGTATACTAATGTCAATTTTTTTGATGGCTAGTTCGTTCCATGAATGGCGTTTTTTTAGCATCTTAGATATTAAAACACCTAAAAGGAGCGAGCAAGATGAATAGCCTTTCTATTTTGAATAACCAGATTACAAAAGGGAAAAAGAATCAACTCAATTCTTTTGATTTATTTGTTTGGAAAGATGAAACAAATATTTTTAACCAAGAAATTAGTCAAAAGTATCAACCTGATCTATATAACAACAATCTATTTCATCTCAACTCACACCAGCAACAAAATTTAACTCCTTTCTATCACTCATATGAACAAGATCAATATAACCATCATACTGACAAACAAGAACAAAATCACAAATACCTTTTTGGTCATTCAGAAAAGGTCGCTGAATTAAGTTATTTACTTGGAAAAGCATTAAACCTTAGTAAACAAACATTAAAAGACTTAAAGCTTACAGCAATATATCATGATATAGGAAAAACAAAAATTCCTTCAAGTATATTGAATAAACCTCATTCACTTAATATAGATGAATGGGCCATCATGAAAGAACATCCTATCATTGGTTATAATATCATTAAAAACAAAATGAAATTACATAACGTTGCTTTTTATGTAAAACACCATCATGAAAAAATTGATGGTTCAGGCTACCCTTCTGGTTTAAGAGGAGATAAAATCCCATATATTTCGAGAATTATAGCAATCGTAGATGCTTATGATGCTATGACAGTCGATAGGCCTTATCGAAAAGCTTTAAGCAAAGAACAAGCAATCAAAGAGTTAAAAGATAATGCTGGAACACAATTTGATCAACATATTGTAGAAGTTTTCATAAATAAAGTCCTATAAATAAAAAATAAGAGATGGTCGTCCTAGCCATCTCTTATTGATTTCTTATATGATTAAAAAAATCTTTATAAATGTCTTTAATTTCTTTTACACTATTGCTTTGAACAATTCTTGATTTAATGCGACTGGCGTTTGGTAAACCTTTTATATACCAAGCACCATGACTACGCATTTCTAAAACAGCTATGTGCTCTCCTTTTAGTTGAATCAATTTATCCAAATGCATCAAGATATATTTTTCGCGCATATCTATTGTAATCTCTTTTTCATATTGACCTTGATGCAAATAATCTACTGTTTGTTTTATGAGCCAAGGATTTCCAAGCAATCCTCTGCCTATCATAATAGCATCCACACCGGTCTCATCAATCATTCTCTGAGCATCTTCAGGGCTGGTAATATCACCGTTCCCAATAACCGGGATTGATAAAGCTTTCTTAACATCTTTTATGATTTGCCAATCAGCAGTACCTGTATACATATCAGATTTAGTACGTCCATGAATGGCGAGTGCTTTTGCACCAGCTTTTTCCATCAATAAGGCAAACTCAACAGCATTGACTTGTTGATGATCCCAACCTTTTCTTATTTTTACAGTCACTGGTTTTTTTACATTTTCTACAATAGACTTCACAATTTCATAAGCAAATTCGGGTGTTTTCATTAGAGCACTTCCAGCACCAGACTTAGTCACTTTAGTGACTGGACATCCCATGTTAATATCGATTATATCAGCATTAGAGTGCTCGTCAATAAACTTAGCTGCTTGGACCATTGAATTAACTTCAGAACCAAAGAGTTGTAAGGCTATCGGCCTATTTTCATCCAAAATATCGATCATTTCCAAGGTTTTTTTATTTTCATATAATAGACCTTTATCTGAAATCATTTCAGTATATATTAATCCAGCACCAAACTCTTTCAAAATAATACGATATGCCAAATTAGTAACACCAGCCATAGGTGCTACAATCACTCTATTTTTAATTTCAATCTCACCAATGTAAAAACTCATAAGATCACTTCTTTCTCCAATATTATATCTTAACTTAAAAAAATATCAAAATATTAGAATTTATATTCGATTATGTTATAATACCTATCAGGAAGTGATACAATGAAAGATTATTTAGTTAAAGCATATGCTTTTGATGGGACAGTACGTATATACGCTGCTCAAACCACTCAACTTGTTGAGGAGGCTAGACAAATACACCAAACTTACCCAGCAGCATCAGCTGCCTTTGGTCGTTTACTCACTACTTCACTGATTATGGGTGCTATGTATTCAAAAGACCAAACATTAACCATTCGAATGAATGGAAATGGTCCTATTGGTACCATGATTACATCTGTTGATGCTCATGGTCATGTCAAAGGTACTGTAGAAAATCCACAAGTACATTATTCATATAAAGATAAGTTGGCTGTTGGCATGGTGGTTGGTAACCAAGGATATATCCATGTTACAAAAGACTTAAAAATTAGAGATGTCTTCACATCTTCAGCAGAGATACAAACCGGAGAAATTGCAGAAGATTTTACATACTACTTTGCAAAGAGTGAACAAATACCTTCATCGGTTGGTTTAGGTGTTTTAGTCAACGAACAAAATGAAGTCTTTGCAAGTGGTGGTTTCATACTTCAAGTCATGCCAGGTGTCAAAGAAGAAACCATAGAAAAGATAGAAAAGAACATCCAAGAAATGCCGCCAATATCTACCTTGATTGAATCAGGAAAAACACCAGAAGAAATCGTTGAAGAAATCACTAAAGGCGACCATGAATTTGTTGAAGAAATGGATTTGTCTTATCAATGTGATTGTAACAAAGAACGTTTTGTTAAAGGTTTAAAAACACTTGATCAACACGAAATAAAAAGCATGATCGATGAGGGTGAACCTGTTGAAGTAACTTGTCAATTTTGCAAACAACAATATCATTTTTCAACAGATGATTTACAAGCAATTTTGAAAGAAAAAACATCATAAAAAAATAAATGAAAAAAGGCCAAAATTGGCCTTTTTATTATTTTGTTGGTTTGAAATACTCTAGAGGATACTTATCCGTTAATTTCTTAACTCTTTTTTTAACTTGTTCGAATATATCTGAATCATCAGGATTCGATAAAATCATATCGATCAGAATGGCGACTTCAACAAAATCATTTTCTTTAAATCCTCTTGTTGTCATCGCCGGTGTCCCTAAACGAATACCACTTGTTACAAAAGGTTTTTGTGTGTCGTAAGGAATGGTGTTTTTATTACATGTGATATTGGCTTTATCCAATAGTTTTTCGGCTTTTTTACCTGTCATTTTAGTTTTTGATAAAACATCAACCAACAACAAATGATTGTCTGTTCCTCCAGAAACAACATGGTAACCAAGTTCATTAAACTTATCTGCAAAGACTTTTGCATTTTGAACAACTTGTTTTTGGTATTGAACAAACTCATCACTTAAAGCTTCACCAAATGCAACAGCTTTTGCTGCAATAATATGCATTAAAGGTCCACCTTGTATACCAGGAAAGACCACTCGGTTAACCTTCTTAGCAATTTCTTCATCATTGGTTAAAATAATGCCACCTCGAGGTCCTCTTAATGTTTTATGGGTTGTTGATGTCACGATATCAGCATATTCACATGGGTTAGGGTGTAACTTAGCAGCAATTAAACCTGCAATATGTGCCATATCAACCATAAATAATGCATCAACTTGATCACAGATTTCTTTAAAGCGTTTGAAGTCAATGATGCGTGGGTATGCACTTGCTCCCGCAACAATCAATTTAGGCTTGATTTCCTTGGCTTTTTTCTCTAACTCATCATAGTCAATGGTTTCTGACTCTTTATCGACATAATAAGGATAAAAATCGTAATCAATACCACTAAAACTTAATGGGTGACCATGTGTTAAATGTCCACCTTGGTCTAAAGCCATACCTAGAACCTTATCTCCTGGCTCTAATATCGCTCTATAAGCAGCCATATTGGCTGTTGATCCAGAATGGGCTTGGACATTGGCATATTGAACATTAAACAATTTTTTAATACGTTCAATGGCTAAGTTTTCTGCCTTATCAACAAATTCACACCCTCCATAATACCTTTTACCTGGATAACCCTCAGCGTATTTATTGGTTAAAACCGATCCATCAACTTCTAAAACAGCTTCAGAAACAAAATTCTCAGAAGCAATCAACTCAATGTGGCTTTGCTGACGTTCAAACTCTTCCTGAATGATATCCAACATTTGCTTATCTGTTTTTTCTAAAATCATATGTATTCCTCCTTTAATAAATAATTATATATGACTTTCATTTGTTCTAAATTCAATGCTTCAGCTCTTATTCTATCATCTAAAGACAATTGATTAAACACATTTTTTAATTGGTCTTTATCAATAGCATAGTGTCCATGCAAGTTATTGATTAAGGTTTTTCTTCTTTGCTTAAAGGATGCATGTAAAAATTGATAAAAATTAGGGTCTTTTTTGTGGTTTTCTTTAACATCCAAACGAATCACAGCTGAATCAACCTTAGGTTTTGGATGGAAAACCGTTTTTGGTACCTTAAACAAATACTTGGCCTTGGTCTGATCTTGTATAATCATAGATAAAGCGTTATAGTCCTTAGAATTAGGTTCTGATGTTAATCGTTTAGCAACTTCTAATTGCATCATCAACACCAAGCGTTTGACCATTTGACTCTCTTCCAATATCTTCATGATAATAGGCGTTGTAATATGGTATGGAAGGTTACTCAATACCACGACTTTTTTATTCCCTAAATATGATTTGATATCTGCATCTATATCGTCAATACTTAAAAAATCTTGATTGATGATATGGATGTTTTCTTGTTTCTTAAACAAGTTTTCTAAATGTGGTATCAGTTCTTGATCAACTTCATAAAGCAATACTCGATTGGATTCTTTTATCAAATACTTTGTAAGAGCACCAAAGCCAGGCCCAATCTCTATGACATTTGTATTTTGATCAATACCAGCGGATTTGATTATTTTTTGAATGATGTTTTCATCAAGTAAAAAATTTTGACTGTATTTCTTTTTAATGAAAAAATCTTTTTGATTGACTTGTTCATTGACATAATCATTATGTTTCATAATATTTCATCAATCCTTTCCAAAGATATTTTCAACATATTAATATATTTTAAAAATGTTTTCGCGTTTGAATAAGGTATATTTAATTCTTTAACAACTTTTTTTCTTAAAAGCGCAGACCCTTTCTTATTGGCAAGACCTCGAACTATTAAATCTTGTAAACCAATGGCTTGATGATTTTGATCCATTGATACTTTGTCCTTTAAAGCTTGATATATCATTTGTTTAGATGCATGTTCAATTCCAACTTTTTTCTTGTTTTTGCTTAAAGCATATTCTTTTGGAATGTAAGCAAAAGAAAAATGACCACCTGTACTAAGAATTTTATGCGTAATTTGTTTACCAGGATAATCTGGATCTAAAAACAAAATAACTTCATTGGTTAGACTTGTTTGATAAATCAAAGATAATGTCTCTTTAGATATTTCACTTCCATTGGTGATAATGACGGGTAAATCAGGGAATACTTGATTCACTTTTATTTGATCATGATATCCTTCTACTACAACAACCTGTGTATTTTTCATTGATTAATAAAATATTTCTCTTTCACTTTTTTTGGTACAAAAATACTGACAGCTTGTTTATGGACCTTAATAATTTTATTTCCCTTTCCCCCATATTCTCCATCAATATTCCAAGATTCATCGGCATTGGTTCTCACTTCTAATTGAGACGTTTTAAACCTTTCAATTAAAGGTGTTGACCAAAACGGAAACAAATAATATATGGCATAAAGCAATGAATTTAAGAAAGAAAAACTTCTAAACATCACAACATCAACTTTGCCATCATCTAAAACAGGTTTATATACCATATTCATACCAGCTACTCTTTTAGAATTGATAATTAACATCAAAGAATAAACACCAGAAAACTTGCCTTGGTCATGGTAGACAGTCATGCGCATTTTAGGTATGGTAAAAAATTCTTGTGCTGCTTTGAACAAGTAAGCCAAGTGTCCGATTTTTCTTTTTAACTTAGAATCAGTTACATAAGATATATCAACAAAAGCTCCTGTACCAGTCACATAAGAAAAATAACGTCCATTGCTTTTAACGACATCCATTTTAACTGACTCTCCATTTAAAATGATATCCAAAGCTTTATGAATGTTTTTCGTTAAACCTAGACTCATACCGATATCACAAGTTGTCCCAGATGGAATATAACCAATTTTTGGTTTCTTGTCATATTTCATAATGCCGTTAATACATTCATTAAAGGTTCCATCCCCACCACTGATAATCAACAAGTCATAGTCCTCTTCACAAGCCTTCATTGCAATTTCAACAGCGTGTTCAGGATGGTTGGTTTCTTTGATATCAAGCACACTATATTTGATTTTAATTCGTTTCTCAATCAGAGGTAAATAATCTTTAAATTTTTGCTTACCACTGACAGGATTATATATCAATATGGCTTTCATACTTAACCCCATTTCACGTACTTAATTATATCATAGACACACCCAAAATAAAACGACACTTTGAATTGTGGTATATTCAAACAATGAATTATTTGTTATAATAATGTCGGTGATGCAGATGAAAGAAATTAACGCAGTATTATTTGATTTAGACGGAACAATGGTTGATTCTAATCAACTATTAATTGATACATTTAAAGATACCTTTGATCAATATTTCCCAGATATCTATTTTAACCATCAAGATTATATAGACATGATTGGCCCTTCTTTAGCAGAAACCTTTTCTATATATCAAAAAGACATGGACATAGTCAATCAAATGATAGAACATTTCATAAATTTTTATAAAATAAAAGAAATAGAATCTATTCATTTATATCCTAATCTCATTGAAACACTCAAGCAATTAAAAAAACTCAATATCCAAACTGGTATAGTGACCACAAAACGTAAAAAATCAGCCCTACCATCCATTAAACATTTTCAGTTAGATCAACTGATTGATATTTATGTATATTTAGATGATGTAAAGTATCCAAAACCACACGCTGAACCCATTCTTTACGCCAAATCTATGTTAAAAAAACCAAAGGAAATCATTTTTATTGGTGATAATCCAAGCGATATATTATCAGGTAAAAATGCTGGAATACTCACTTGTGGTGTAGAATGGTCATATAAAAAAGACGCATTAAAAGATTCATACCCTGATTTTTGGATTAAGGATTATCAAGAATTATTATCCATCATTCATCAATACAATAAGGAGGTATAAAGATGAATTGTATATTCTGTAAAATTATTGACGGAGAAATTCCAAGTTATAAAGTTTATGAAGATGACCATGTGATTGCCTTTCTCGACATTTCACAAGTGACAAAAGGACATACCTTAGTCGTCCCAAAAAAACATATTAAAAATGTTTATGATATGGATGAAGATTTGGCATCAAAAGTTTTCCTTTCAGTCCCAAAAATCGCAAATGCCATCAAAGATGCTTTTCAACCAATTGGAATGAATATCATAAACAATAACGACAAACCACATCAATCAGTAGATCACTTCCATATTCATTTAATACCACGTTTTAATCAGGATGACTTTAAGATTAACTTTACTAACCACCATGATGAGTTAAAAGAAGACGATTACTTAGATACCTTAGAAAAAATCAAAAAGCAATTATAGAAAAATAAGGAGAAAATCATTTGATTTTCTCCTTAATTATATTTTGTCATAATATCATTAAAATCGATGTCTGATTTAAAGTCTTCAATCATACGATCCATATCAATTAAAACATCTTCTAATACTTTTTTCTCTGCTTTTGAAAAATCACTCAAAACATAATTCTTCATATCTACTTGTTCTGGTTTATCAATTCCAAAACGGATGCGATTAAAAGTTTTTGTACCTAAATGTTGAATGATTGATTTGACGCCGTTATGTCCTCCAGGTCCACCTTGATATCTTAATCTAAGTTTTGAAAAGGGTAAATCAACGTCGTCATAAATAATTAAGATGTTGTTAGAATCAATGTCATAATAGTTGACAACTTTTTCAACAGCTTGGCCTGATAGGTTCATATAGGTTAAAGGTTTCATTAATACTAAGTGATCATCTTCAGCAACTTCTGCTAAAAAAGATGATTTTTTTTTCAATTTTAATTGATGATTTTTAACATAGTGATCAATTGCCATAAAACCAACATTATGCTTAGAATGTTTATATTTCTTACCAGGATTGCCTAATCCAACAACTAATTTTTTCATTATTTTTTTCTCGGTATAATCACAACATAACGATTAGGTTCATCACCTTCAGATTTTGTTGATACATCGCGCCAATCTGAAAGTTTTGTATGAATAATTCGTCTTTCATAAGAATTCATACGACCTAACTTAGTTGGAGTTTTTGATTTAATCACATCCATAGCGGTTTTAGTGGCCAATATTTCTAGTTGTTTTTTTCTTTGTTCACGATATCCACCTATATCCAATAAAATGATATGATAATCTTCAATATATAAGTTTATATAGTTCTTTAATGCTGTTTGGATAGCTTCTAAAGTTTTACCATTTTTACCTATTAAAATAGGGTTATCTTTTGACTCTATGGTAAATAATACGTGTCTTTCATCGATACGTTTTGCTTCTATAACAGCTTCAATTTGCATGTTTTTTAACATTGTTTTTAAATATTCAATACCATCATTGATGATATCAAAATCAACTCTTGCTTCAACAATGTATGTTTTATTTAAACCAAGCAAAGATTTTTTTTCTTCTAAAACATTGAGTTCTATAAAATCTTTGTTCACCCTGAGTTCTTCAGCTGCATGCATAAGTGCTTGGTCATTGAGTGCTTTTGTTTCAAATTGTATTTTTTTCATAAAATCTCCTCTTACTATACTCTTGATTGAAATCTTTCGCGTTTTTTATCCATGCCTCTATGTGAGATATAACCTTGGAAAATTTGGTAAGCTGTACCGATGATCCAATAAAAAGCGATACCTGCGTTTGTTATGGCTATAAAAAACATCATTACAACCATAAAGTACATAAAATACTTCATTGTTTTTTGACTTTGCTTTTGTTTTGCTGATTGTGGTCCTGAGAATTTTTGATTTGCAGCACTTCGTTGTTGAACCAACCATTGGCTCAAAAACATTAACCCAGCAACAACCAATGCTAAAGGAAGATTTGCCAACCATTCTTCATTACCTAAATTTGTCCATAAAAATGTATAGTTAATGGTATGCTCTCCGCTTGTAAAAAAGGTATCATCAATAGGAAAACGTCTCACAACTTGGTACATAGCAATGAAAATTGGCATTTGTAAAAGTGGCATAAAACAACCCAGTAAGTTGATTTTATATTTTTTATAAATTTCCATGGTTTCCATTTGCATTTTTTGTTGGGAAGCAGGGTCTTTTCTATTGCGATATTTTTCTTGAACTTTATTTAGTTCAGGTTGTGCTAATTGCATTTTAATTGTCATATCATTGGTCTTAGCATAGATTGGCCAACCCAAGGTACGAATAACCAAAGTCATAATTAATAGACCCAGCCAATAATAATATGTGTCTCCTAATAAACCAAATAAATTACTTGCATGATATGTAAACCAACCTAAGCCTTGAATAATGGTTGGCCATACACCTGATGATTCACCAATTGGCGTTTCATAAACATCGCCACTACATGATGTCATTCCTAATAAAAGAACAACCATCAATAATAACAATAAAATTCTTTTCTTACTTTTCATAATTACCGTCCTTTAAAATTTTTGATTTCTTTAATAAATTAAAAATATGATCTCGAATACCGTTAAAATCTAATTGTTTAGATTTGACTTTAGCAATCACAAAAATATCAACAGGTAAATCAATATTTGCCTGTTTTATGATTTCTCTCATACGCCGTTTCATCAAATTGCGTTCAACAGCGTTTCCATATTTTTTTGGCACTGATAAAGCATATCTAAAATGATTTTGATCATGGTTTTTATGGTAGTAAATGACAAAATATCCATCGCCTACTGATTGCTTTTTTTGCATCAACGATTGAATGTCATTATTCTTTTTAATACGATATTCTTTGTTCAAATTGTCCTCCTTAAAAAATCAAAAAATCACCAGTCATATATTTGTCCGGTGATATCAAGTATAAATATATATATTGGTGAATTTTATTGAATTTTTTATCGGTCAGATACTGATAAAGATTTACGTCCTTTTTTTCTTCTTCTTGCTAAAACTTTTCTGCCATTGGCTGTAGCCATTCTTGCTCTAAAGCCATGCGTTTTAGATCTTTTTCTTTTACTCGGTTGATATGTTTGACTCACAATCAACACCTCCTCACTGATATTCAAAAACCATGCTATAACATTATACTTAATTTTATAGGCTATGTCAACTGATTTTAGTTCACAAAACCGATTATGGTTAATAAATAAACGATAAGGTCTAATCTTAACTTATTTTTACTTTTCCAGTAGAAAAATATTTATACACATTACATGTTTAAATCAGTCATTGTGGAAATGTGGAAAACTCCATCAAAGCGCTAAATATAAAGAAAAGTTTTCCACATTATCTATGTTTATAAGTTTGATTATAAAAAGTTTTCCACATTTTTTTGTTGAAAACTTCTTGATTCAACTATATTATAATATGATATATTGTTATTAAACGGGAGGGCATATGGAAAATTTCGAGCATATATGGAATAAAGTTAAGTCCAAATTGCAAATTACATTTGATGAAAATATATATAACGAACATTTTGCGATGATTGACAATGTTTTCAAAGTATCAAATAATTATATATATTTGATTGCTCCAAATTCATATGTCAAAAATAAAATTGACCATTTTTATTTAAATCGCTTAAATTACTTACTAAATGAGCTGGTAGAAGAAGAATTTTTATTTAAAATTATCACCAAAGAACAAGCTGCTCAAGAGTTAAAAAAAGAAGAAAAATATGAGATTAACACACCAGAAGCAGACATCGAAAATAAATATAAAACAGGATTAAATCCTACTTATACTTTTGATAATTTTGTTGTTGGTCCTTCAAATCGGTTGGCATATACATCAGCAACCAAGGTTGCAGATCAACCCGCATCTTTTGCTAATCCATTATATATATTTGGCCATGTTGGTTTAGGTAAAACCCATTTAATGCAGTGTATTGGTAATTTTGCTTTGGAAAACAATCCAAAACAAAAGGTTTTATATGTTAAAACAGACCAGTTCATAGAAGATTATGGTAATGCAGCACAAACAAGGTCTTTTGATGGTTTTTCTGAAAAATATGAAAACATTGATATTTTATTGGTAGATGATATTCAATTTTTATCAGGTAAAACAAAAACCCAATTGGAATTTTTCAAAATTTTTGAAAAACTCAAAGACAACAATAAGCAAATAGTCATTACATCAGATCGACCTGCATCTGAATTATTTGATATTATGGCACGTTTAACTTCTAGGTTTGAGTGGGGTCTTACTGTTGATATCAGTAAACCGAGTTTAGAACATCGAATCTTAATCCTTAAGAAAAAATTGAACATTGAAACCTCAGATCCTGATTTAATATCAGATGATATTTTAGAATATATTGCACAAATTTTTGATAATAATGTCAGAGAATTAGAAGGTGCTTTAAAACGCGTTTTATTTTATTGTACTGCTTTTAATTATGAGTTTAATATTGAAAATACTCAAGAAGCTTTAAAAAATCTTATCAATTCAAAACATGCCTCAAATCAACCTGTTGATCGAACAAATTATACAAACATTTTAGATATTGTAAGTAATTACTACAATATCAACACAAGTGATTTACTTTCAAAAAAACGTTTAAAAAAATATGTTTTTGCTAGACAAGTCTCTATGTATATAATAAAAGATTTATTTGACTTAACTTATAAGAAAATTGGACAGATATTTAATGGACGTGACCACTCAACTGTAATTTATAGTATTGAGCAAATTTCCAACTACATTCAAACAGATGATTCCGTAAAAAATGACATTGAAAAATTGTTAATAAAATGTGGAAAAAAATAAGTTATTAACATCACGAAATATATACATTTTTCGCCAAATATGGTATAATATTTATAATGACATCACGTTTTTCCACGTATTAACACTCACTAATAATAATAATTTAATTAAAACATAATTAATATAAATATATAGGAGGTTATTTATGAATTTTTCAATAAATACGGATGTTTTATTAAACAACCTAATGATTTCTCAAAAAGCCTTATCAACAAAAACACCTGCACCTTATTTGCAAGGTATTAAATTAGATGTCTATGATGGTGAGATGGTTATGTTGACAAGCAACTCAGATATTTCTATCAAAATCACAATCAAGGATGAAAGTCTGAACATCGAAGATGAAGGTGAAATTTTAATTCCAGGAAAGATTTTCGTGGAATTTGTTCGTAAGTTAGATAAAGGCGTTGTAAATTTTTCGGTTGTTGATCATAACGTTCTAAAAATAACTTCTAAACATACTGATTTATCTTTGAACTTATTAAATGTTGAAGATTATCCAAACATTGATTTCGATTTAATTGATGGACCGATTAAAATGGATTCTAAGGTCATGAAACAAGTTATTAAACAAACAACCTTCGCAACTTCAACAATTGAAAACAGACCAATCCTGACAGGTGTGAACATTAAAGTTGAAGATGATCATCTAGTCGCTATTGCAACAGATTCATTTAGGTTAAGTCAAAAGAAAATTCAAACGACTAAGAATTATGACAAAATGAATGTTGTTATTCCAGGAAAAAGTTTGGATGAGTTATACAAAATTTTGGAATTGGATTTAGAAGAAATTTTATTACATCTTGACTCGAAATCTATAATTTTTGAATATGGTAATATTCTATTTAAATCTCGTTTACTTGATGGATCATTCCCAGAAACTTCAAGATTGATACCAAAAGATTTTCCTGTTATCCTTAAATTCAATGTGAATGATTTAGCTGTTGCAGTTGAAAGAGCTTCTTTATTATCTGTCAGAGATAGTATCTCTAGTATTGTTAAATTAAATCTAAAAAGTAATAATGAAGTTGAAATTACTTCAAACTCACCTGAAATTGGTAAGGTAGTTGAGGATATAGAACCAATTGATTGTGATTCATCAACATCACTAAAAATAGCTTTTAGTTCTCGTTATTTTCTTGATGCATTAAAAACCTTTGATGCAGATGAAGTTTTTGTTAAATTCACTGGTGAAATTAGACCTTTTATTATTGAAAGTGAAAAGGACCAAGGTTTGATTCAACTCATATTACCTGTTAGAACAGAATAAGATATTTAACTCAACATTTATAAAACACTTTTCTATAAAGGAAAAGTGTTTTTTTTATGATATAATAAGATATCAAAAAGGAGGACAAAAGATGTTACTTAAGAGAATACAAATTGGATTGTTAATAGGATCTGTTTTGGGTGTGATATGTATCATCGGCGCAAACCTTCGTTCAGAGGAAACTTTAAGTACGACATATTTGATGGGTTTTTGGTATAACAGGTTTTTAATGGGTTTTGTGATAGCTCTTTTACCTCAAAACATTAATCACAAAATGAGGGTATTAAGAGGAATATTTATTGGTCTATTCGTATCTTTTGCATTTTTTATTGCGACTGATTTCAATGATCTCACTGGTTTTCTTGTAGGTGCAGTTTATGGGGTTATTATTGAAATGGGTATATTTTATAGTGAGCACATGAATGTTAAAAAAGATTAAAAACCCAATATTATTTCAGGGTCATTTAAAGAAAAAGAAGTATTTTGAAGGTTGGTATTATAAGTTTGTTTCAAAGGATCTTCAGCATAGTCTTGCGTTGATACCTGGTATAAGTTTAAATCAGAAAGACAGTCATTGCTTTATTCAAATTTTTTATACAAACGCTCAAAAACAAATGCATACAGAGTATATACGATACCAAACCCATGACTTTGATGTTATTCAACAGCCTTTTACTTTAAAAATAAACAATCATATTTTTGATGAAAACCATATAGAAGTTAATATAAATAATGATAAAATAAAAATCAATGGAAAACTTGAAATAAAGGGATTAAACAAAATTAACAAATCATTTATTTCTCCATCTATTATGGGACCTTTTGCTTATTTAAGATTTATGGAATGTCATCACGGTGTTGTCAGTATGTCACATGAAATAAAAGGACAAATGACGATTAACCAAGTTAAGATTGATTTTTCTGGGGGAAAAGGTTATATTGAAAAAGATTGGGGAAGATCATTTCCTCAATCATATGTTTGGATGCAATCCAATCACTTTAGTAACCAACAATTATCTTTTATGTTTTCAGAAGCAAGCATTCCTTTTCTTGGTTTTGAATTTAAAGGCTTACTTGTCATATTGATGGATGGTCAAAACGAATATCGTTTTACAACTTATAATTTTTCAAAAATTATAGAACGCGATATTAGAAAACATGAAGTTTTCTATCAAGTAAAAAAAGGAAAGTACATGATTGAAATACAGGCAAAAAACAAAGAAACAATCGGATTAGCTGCACCAAAGAATGGTGTCATGGACCAAGTGATTAAAGAAGGTTTGACAGGTTCAATCGACATTAAGCTATATAAAAACAATATATTAATCTTAGAAGACACTGGTCACCAAGCTGGTATAGAAATCATGATGGATCAAACAATTAATTAAGGAAAGTGATAATATGGAAAAAATCATTAAATGGATAAAAAATAATGCCAGACCTTTAGAAAAGAGTTTATATCTTTACTTTTTTGAGATGGGATCAAAAAACAATGTTTTGTATGAATTAATGAACTATCAAAATGAAGATGGTGGTTATGGCCATGGCTTAGAACCTGATTTTCGTAATCCTGAAAGTAATCCTATTGATTCATGGAGAGCTGCGAGAATACTGAATGATTTAAGACTTGACCAAAGACACCCTATGATTATTGATTTGATTGAATATTTTTTACATACTGAGTATAAAGATGATTGGATGTACTACTATACAATACCTTCAAACAACGATTATCCTCATGCTCCTTGGTGGCATTATAGTGAAGAAAGAAAAATCTCTGCCTATAATCCAACAGCAGCTATCTTAGGTTTTTTATATAAGTATATGGAGCCTACACACACCATGTATAAGACCATTGAAAAAGCATTAGACCAAGCCATTAAATATTTAATGGAAAATCAAGTGACAGATATGCATGAATTGGTATGTTTTAACGAAATGTATGAGTATATTTGTGAAGATTTTGATTGTTCTCAATTACACCAACGACTCTTAGATTTAAATGTTCAAGCCATTGAACAAGATGATTCAAAATGGTATACGACATACTCAGCTAAACCAACCCAAGTATTTGTATCCATGCACAGTCCAGGTGCCAAAGAACTGATGCCGTTGATTCATAAAGAGTTGTCTTTGGCCAATGAACATAAAAACCAACAAGGTGTATACGATATCACCTGGGAATGGAACCAATATCCTAAAGCTTTTAAACAAGCAAAAAAAGAGTGGATGGGAATTTTAGCTTTAAAAATGTTAAGGGTTGCCAAAGAGTATCAATACATCAGGGAAAACGAATAAAAAAAACAAAACACGAGATGTAAGCATCTTCGTGTTTTTATTTTACTTAAAATTAAATTTAGGTGTTTTAATAAAATTTAAATATGTTATAATTTATGTGTTGGTATAAAGATAAAAGTTTTTCATAAAACTTTTAAATAAATTAAGACAAGAAAAGGGTGTAAAAATGAGTAAGAATATTGTAGGAAGCCACGCTGAATACAAACGTTTAGAATCAAATATTTTACAAATTTCACAGGAAGCTAAAGCACAGAAAAAACTTTATGATGATGTGATTGATGCGACTGTCGGAATGTTACATCATGAAAATGGTGATGTATTTAAGTTTCAAGTTGTTGATGAAGTTCTAAAGAAGTTGAGCGATGAAGATACATATAACTATGCGCCTGTTAGAGGTAAGAAAACATTTACTGAAGGCGTTTTAAATTGGGTATTCGATGAAAACGCTCACATGATTAGAAATCAGTTTAAATATTCCATCATTCCAACAACTGGAGGAAGCGGAGCAATCAGTAATACCTTTTATAATTTTAATGACTTTGGCCAAAAAATATTATTGCCAAATTATTATTGGAGCCCATATAAAAATTTTGCTTTAGAAGCCAATGTAGAACTTGAAACGTATCCTATGTATAACGATTTAGGACGATTTAATGTAAAAGCTTTTGAAGAAAAAGCAATGGCATTAGCTCAAGAACAAGGAAGATTATGTACATTAATCAACGATCCTTGTAATAATCCAACAGGCCTATGTATGAACCAAGAAGATTGGCTTGAAGTGGTTCGTGTTCTAAATAAAATCGATGATATGGGCATACCTGTTATTTTAATTCATGATATTGCATATATTGATTATCAAATGATTGATACTAAACATTCAAGAGATACTTTTAAAGTCTATCAAGGTTTTAATGATGAGATTTTAAGTGTTGTTGTATTTTCTGGGTCAAAGAGTTTTTCAATGTATGGATTTAGAGTTGGCGCACAAATTGGTATTTCAAAATCTCAAGAAGTCATCGATAATTTTACTAGGGTTGGAGACTACTCTGTAAGAGGTCGTTTTTCAAGTGTTTCACAACCAGGAATGAATATTATAGACACCATATTTAACCATGATAAATATCTTGAAAGTTTTAAAAAAGAACTTAAAGAAGGTCGTCAAATATTAAAAAATAGAGCATCATTGTTTTTAAAAGAAGCAGAGAAATATGATTTAGATATGTTGCCATATTGTGGCGGATTCTTCATCAGTATTCCAACAGAAAACAAAAATATCTTTAATGATTTAAAAGATGATCATGTATTTGTGATTCCGATGCAAGGCATTATTCGAATTGCCATTTCTTCTTTGCCAATTGATGATATTCCAGAGTTGGTTAGAAAAGTAAATAAACATATTTAATTATCTAAAAAAAAACAAACCCTTATAAGCGACTCATATGTTTGAGTTTTCCTTATAAGGGTTTATTTTTTATTTTTTTAAACAAAGAATGTAACCTTTCCTTCAGTTAATAAAGAGTAAATATCTAGAATCCATGTAATGACTGTACCAACAAAAATCCAAATCAGTCCTGCAATAATTCTACCCTTAGCGATTCGATAAAGACCATAAACAATCCCGTCCAAAGCAGGTAAAGCCAAAATTAAACGAATGATAAATGGTAGACCATCAATAAATTTTACATATTCTTTCATTTAAATCCCCCTTTTAATAACATTATATCACTGAAAAAAAATATATGTATACTTTATAGTATTTTTTTACCTAAAGCATGAGCAACTTTTATCATTTTTTCTACCAGAGCAATATATTTCTCAGGTTTTAATGACTGTTGGCCATCACTTAATGCAAACTCTGGATTTTCATGGACTTCAATCATCAACCCATCAGCACCAGCGGCTACTGCCGCTAAAGCTAAAGATTCGATATATTCCCAATGCCCAGAGGCATGTGAAGGATCAACAACCACTGGTAAATGCGTCAGTTTTTTTAATACAGGGACAGCAGATATATCTAAAGTGTTTCTTGTTTGAGTTTCAAATGTACGAATACCACGCTCACAAAGTATCACATTGGGGTTGCCGTTGGCAAGAATGTATTCAGCTGATAACAATAATTCTTCTATGGTATTAACAAAACCTCTCTTTAACAAAATGGTTTTATTTGTTTTTCCTAATTCTTCAAGTAGGGTATAATTTTGCATATTTCTAGCACCTACCTGAATGATATCTACATGTTCAACAAATGATTTGATATCACGAACATCTGTGATTTCACTGACAACAGGGACTTGGTATTTTTTTCTAATATCATCAAGGATAAGTAAACCTTCTTCACCAATACCTTGAAAAGAATATGGGCTGGTTCTTGGTTTAAAAGCACCACCACGGATGATATGTGTGTGGTTATTGATGAGTTTAGGTACGAGTTCTTCCATGATTTGATCGTTTTCAATAGAACAAGGACCAGCGATGAGTACAATATGATTTTCATCAAAGGTAACATTTCCAATTTGGATATGATGTTTAGGACGTTTTAGAGATTCTTTATAGGGTTTTTGAATATTAATGACATCTTCAACAAAATCATAGACCGTCAGTCTTTTTGTTTCTAGCCTAGAAGTATCACCAATCACAACCAATAACTTATAAATATCACCATCGATAAAGGTGGTTTTATAGTTTTGATGAATTAATATGTCTTGTAAATGTTTAATTTGAGTATCTTTAACATCTTCTTTAAATTTAATAATCATTTTTTTATCACCTTTATCATTGCATCGATGGCTTCTATATAACCTTTAAACCCCTTACCAACAATGGTTTGATCAACCACATCTTGAATCACAGAAAGATGTCTAAAGGATTCACGTTGGAATATGTTGGTTAAATGGACTTCAATTATAGGTATATCAAGCCATTCAATAGCATCTCTAATTGCATAAGAATAATGGGTGAAAGCACCAGGGTTAATCACCAAGCCATCATATTGATTTATTTTTTGTTGGAGGTAGTCAATGATATCTCCTTCATGGTTGGTTTGATATATGTCTATAGAGATATTATTTTTTTTACCGTGATTTTTGATGGTATCAATGAGACTTTGATAGTCTTGATTGCCATATATTTCAGTGTTTCTTGAACCAATCATATTAATGTTGGGTCCGTTAATGATCAAAATATTCATAAATGAGTTTTTTCAGCCTTTCTAAAGAAAATGGGTGTTTATCGTCTATTGTCATTTGAACATCTGCATATTCTTGATACAAATGATGTCTCTTATTAAACAGGGTTTTCAAATCTTCTCTTTGTTTAATTAAAGGTCTTGATTCAAAATCTGAAATACTAATATCATCGATTTGCTTATTAATATATATGATAAAGCCGTTTTGCTTTAACATTTGCATGTTTCGATGTTTTAAAATGACACCTCCACCACAAGAAATAATCGATCCTTGGTGGTGGTAAATTGATCGAATCGCATCAGTCTCAAGTTGTCTAAACTTCTTTTCACCCATGAGTTTAAACACTCTAGAGACTTTTAGTTGAGTATACGATTCAACAATATCATCAGTATCATACCAAGGACGAAACAAGTTTTTACTTAGTAACTTTCCATAGGTGGATTTACCACTAAAAGGCATACCAATAAGTACAATATTGACATATTGATATATCAACTGATGATGTATGGATTGAATCAATGGTTTTTGTATGGTTTTATTGAAAAAGATTTCCTCTGACTTTTTTGCTTGCATCAACAACATATACAAACCATTAATAGTTTTAATGTGTTGATTTTCAGCTTCAATCAGAAGTTTGGTTCTAAAAGGATTGTAAACAACATCAATCACCCATTCACATTTTGGGAAATTACGTAAATTAATCAACATTTTGTCATCTTGGTGAGGAAACATACCAACTGGTGTTGTGTTGATGATGATATGGGTGTCTTTATAATGGGTTTGGTGGTGTAAGGAATCTTCATCATCAGAACGAACATGCCTCACCAATTTAATGAGTGAACCAATGGCTTGTTTTTGTAAATAATAGGCAATGGTTCTTGATGTCGCACCGTTTCCTAAAATAACTATATTCTTAGCTTTTAAATTAACTTGATAGTGTTTGATAAGTTCAGAAAAACCATCATAGTCACTGTTGTATCCAAACCACTGGTTATCGCGTTTTACAACGGTGTTTACAGATCTGGTTTTTTTTGCAACATGATCGACTTGATCCAAATAATCGATGATGTCTTCTTTATAAGGAATGGTAATATTGAAAGCATCTAAATTAAGTTTAAAGACATCTTGGATATCACTGATTGGATACAGATGATAATTGGGACAATACATCTTTTGATGGATTAATTTAGAATAACTGTGGTCAAGATTTTTACCGATTAAACCAACTTTCATACTTGAATGTCCTTATATAATAAATCCAATATTCCGAAGTTCAAGACGGCATTAATCACTGGAGAAATACGGGTTAGAATTTGTGCATCGTGCCTTCCTGAAATAAGAATTTCAGTATTTTCTTTTTTCTTTGTATGAATGGTCTTTTGCTTTTTGGCAATAGAAGCTATAGGTTTGATTGCTGATTGAATAATGATCGGTTGACCAGTTGTGAGTCCACCCAAAATCCCACCGTTATGATTGGTTTTTGTTTTAATTTGGCCATTTTCATAAAAATATTCATCGTTTGCTTCAGACCCATATAGTTTTGTAATATCGAAACCTGAACCAAAAGAAACGCCTTTTATTGATGGAATTGAAAACAGCAAATATGAAAGATAGCCCTCAACAGTATGGATGATAGGTTGTCCAATACCAATCGGCAAACCAATGATGGCTGATTCAATGATACCACCTAAAGAATCGTGATCGTTTTTTGTGTCTTGGATAAGTTTTATGATCTTCTCTTTTTGATTTGAGTTCAGTAAAGGTATTTCTTGTTCTTGTAATGCTTTAATTTGATTTTTGTTGATATCAACATCTTTAAAAGATTGGTTTTCAATGTGATGGATAGAGCGAATATGCGATCCAACATAAATGTGTTTGTTTTCTAGTATTTGTTGGGCAATAGACCCCACAATCACCCATAAAACAGTGAGTCGACCAGAAAACATACCTCCGCCATGATAATCATTAAAACCATGATATTTGATATAGGCTGGAAGGTCTGCATGAGATGGTCTAGGGATTTCATTTAAGTTTGGGTAGTCACTAGAATTCATGGCTTTATTTTCAATGATAAAGGTTAAAGGTGCACCAGTTGTATGGTCTTGATGGTAACCTGAGATAATTTCAAAAGCATCAGATTCTACTCTAGATGTTTCTGAATCACGTTTGGGTTGTCTTTGTTTAAGATTGTTTTTGATTAAGTCTATATTCAAGGTAATACCTGGTGGTAAACCATCAATAGTGACGCCCATTTTATGTCCATGGGATTCACCAAAAAAAGATATGTGGATGTTTTGTCCAACATGATTCATACTTTACACCTCGTTATTAAAAAAATCATGAATTTCTTGTATTGGTACATTTTGAATTCTTGCTTGTTCGATTTGATCCAATAAGATGATATCAATGGTATCAGTTAATCTTTTTTTATCTTTGAGAATCCAATGGGCCATATCGGTTGATTTGATTTCATCCTTATATGGTAACTCAAATTTTTGTAACAAGTTGATGACGTCATCTTTTAGTGTTTCATTCTTGATCATGGGCAACATACCTAAGGCGACAGCTTCGCCATGAAGGTATTTGCGGTATTGATAAAAACTTTCATAGGCATGACCAAGTGTATGACCAAAATTAAGGATATGTCGTTGGTGTTGGTCAAACTCGTCATTTTCAACATAGGTTTTTTTTATAAGAATCGATTGATAAATGATTTCATCAATCCTTTTAATGATATGTGGTTCTTTGAGCATATCATATAAGGGCTTAGATGCAATTAAAGCATATTTTATAATTTCAGCAATACCATTGTTGAAATGACGATTAGATAATGTGTTTAAGGTTTGTGGGTCAATTAACACTTTGATAGGTGGAAAGATTTGTCCAATAACATTTTTTGCCCCAGCAAAATTAATACTGGTTTTTCCGCCAATAGATGCATCCACTTGTGCTAAAAGCGTTGTTGGTATTTGAATATAGTCAATACCTCTTAAATATGTTGAGGCTACAAATCCAGTGATGTCTCCTACAACACCTCCACCTAAAGCAATTAAACAATCCGCCTTAGTGATGTTGTTTCTAGTTAGGAAGTTCATGATATGGATATATGATTCCATTGATTTGGCTGATTCGCCTTGTTCAATTGTTTTAACATAGACTTTGTCCACTTGTTCAACAATTTGATTGACATATAAGGTAGGTACACCTTGATCAGTGATAATGACATAATGTCGATGTGGCTCTAAATATTCATTGATGTGATTGAGAAGATGATTCTCAATATGAATTGTGTAAGGATGCAAAGATGATTGAATGTTTACCTTCATTTTTTAACACCTCTTAACTTATATATTCTATCTTGATTCCAAGATTTTTTAAATCATTTAAAAATGTCGGGTAAGATTTATTGATTACTTCCATATGATGAATCACTGTTGGTTCTTGGGCCATCGTCGCAGCGATAGCTAGAGCCATCGCGATGCGATGATCATCATAAGAAGAAATATGGTTAAATGAAAAATCTTTTTGATGACCAATGACAATGAGTGCGTCATTGCTTTGAACATCAACTTGCATTCGCTTTAAAACATCAAGCATATTGTTTAATCGATTTGATTCTTTATAAACCAAGCGATGAAATTTAGAAACGTGTGTTGCTTTTTCTGATTGACTTGCTAAAATGAATAAAATAGGTCCCAAATCGATGGTTTGCGATAAATCAATTTGACCAATCATTAAGTCATGGCTTTTGATGGTCATTTGATTTTTATTGTAAATCACTTGTCCACCAGCATTTTCAATAATATTTAAAATAGCTTGGTCAGGTTGCAGACTATCTTTATTGATTTTGTGAAAGTTAATGTGACCATTCAATGCAGCACCGACCATAAAAAAGGCGGCTTGTGAATAATCAGATTCTATATATACATCAGCAGGTTGGTATACTTGTTTACCAGGTATATGGTAGACATTGTCATTGGTTTGATGAATCACGATACCAAACTGGCTGAGCATATGAATGGTCATATCAATATATTTTTTTGATTCAAAATCTTTTTTTATGGTCAAAGAAGATGAAGCATCTAATAAGGGTAAAGCAAACAATAAACCACTAATATATTGAGAACTTGAATCATCATTAATCACATATTGGTCAGCTTTTAGCTGCCCTTGTAGGTAGATATAATCATTAAAACGTACAAATTCATTGTTTTGATCAGCATATATTTTTTCATAAACATCCAAAGGTCGTTTGAGTAAACTTGGTTTTCCATGAAACTCAACCCCATTAGGGTTTGTCAATAAAGGCATTAAAAATCTTGTGGTTGAACCAGACTCTTCACATTGAATTTGGTGGTTATCTTGAAATTTTAATTGTCCGCTTGATTTGATAATTAATTGGTTATCGATATAGTCTATACTGACACCCAATGAACGGAAAGCTTCAATGGTTTGTTGGATATCATCACCAATGAGAATATTTTTAATTTTAGATTTACCTTTGGCCAAGGATGCACATATAATGGCCCGATGTAAATATGATTTAGATGGGGGTGGTGTGATATCTCCGTTAAGTTTTCCAGGGTAGATTTTGACGTCCATATTGTCACCTCTCATCGTTTTATGAACTATATTTATTTTATCATATATTTCGTGTTTAGTGTTAATCAACAGATGAGTTTCCTTGCTTAAATATATTTATATGTTATTTTATGTTATACTAAACATGTATTTATAAAAAGTCAAACCATAGTAATTATAAGTATTAGGAGGTTATAATGGCGACAATTTTAGATGGAAAAAAATTATCAAAAGATATTAGAAATGACGTGAAAATTGAAACAAATAAACTCATTGAAAAATATGGTGTCAGTCCCCATTTGGTCGTAATTTTAATTGGAGACAATCCTGCAAGTGAGACCTATGTAAAAGCTAAAGAACGTGCATCAAAGGCGGCCAATATTCGTTCAACCATCATCAAAAAAGATGACGATATTTCTCAAGCTGACTTGATTGATATCATAGAATCTTTAAATGAGGACGAAGATGTTCATGGTATTTTGTTGCAACTACCTATTCCAGACCATATTGATGAAGAAAAAGTCATTAATATCATTGATCCAAGTAAAGATGTCGATGGTTTTTCAAACCATCATGTTGCACGTTTAAATAAAGGCTTGGAAGCCTTAGTGCCTTGTACCCCACTTGGTATTATGGAAATATTTAGGGCTTATGATATTGATTTAGAAGGTAAACATGCGGTTGTGATGGGACGAAGTCAAATTGTTGGAAAACCAATGGCAAGCCTTTTGTTAAAAGCAAACGCTACTGTAACAGTTACCCATTCAAGAACTAAAAATATGAAAGAAATTACAAAACAAGCAGATGTCTTGGTTGTGGCTGTAGGGCGTGCCAAAATGGTTGATGCATCATACATCAAAAAAGATGCTGTATTAATTGATGTTGGTATTTCCAGAGTTGATGGAAAATTATACGGAGACATTGATTTTGAGGATGTAAAAGACAAGGCTGGATATATTACCCCTGTACCTGGTGGTGTTGGACCAATGACCATCGCTATGTTGCTAAAAAACACCTTAACATGTTTCAAAAACCTTATGGAATAAGAAAACGATATTTTTTAACAAAAAGCCCTATTTATAGGGCTTTTTATTATGATTTCTAATGATAAATTAACAAAAAAAATTTATATTTTTTTTAAAAATTTGCAGGTGATATTTTCTTCTTCAGGTTGTATAATATGTGTAAGAGGAGGTCGAAAAATTATGGAAGAATATCGTTTACATCGTCATTTTTTATGCATTGATTTAAAAAGCTTTTATGCATCTGTAGAATGTGCGCTTTCAGGTTTAGACCCCTTTAAAACCCCTTTAGTGGTTGCGGATAAATCAAGGGGTGGTGGTTCAATCGTTTTGGCAGTCACTCCTTATCTAAAAAAGCTTGGTGTGCCTAATCGATGCCGAATTTATGAACTACCAAAAAACATCAAAATTATTTATCGTAAGCCAAGAATGGAAAAATATTTGGAATATTCAACAAAAATTATTGAAACTTATTTAGATTATATTTCTGAAGAAGACATGTATATCTATTCTGTAGATGAAGTTTTTTTAGATGTTACAAGTTATTTAAAGTATTATCAAAAAACAGATTATGAGATGGCACGCATGATTACAAAACGTATTTATGATGATACAAAAATTTATTCAACGTGTGGTATTGGACCTAATATGCTCATCGCGAAACTTGCGCTCGATATTGAATCGAAACACAGTCCGGATTTTATTGCAAAGTGGACCTATGATGATATACCTCAAAAACTATGGCCAGTCCAACCTTTATCAGAAATGTGGGGGATTGGACGCAACATGGAAAGAAATCTCAATCAATTAAGGATTTATAAGGTTGGTGATTTGGCTGCTTATGATGTGAAAAAACTGAAGAAAAAATTTGGTGTGATTGGCGAAGAATTGTATTATCATGCCCATGGTATTGATATGAGTTTGTTACAAGAAAAAATGAAGATGAAACCAAAAACGAAGAGTTTTGGTATTGGACAAACCCTATTTGAAGATTACTATAAACCTGAAATTTATCAAATCATACGTGAAATGGTTGATGATGTCTCTCGACGACTAAGGATTCATAAGAAACAAGCGAAAACGGTTCATTTTGGTTTAGGGTATAGTAAGGATGTGGGTGGAGGGTTTGCGCGCCAAATGCAATTACCTCAATCATCAAATATTGCATCGCAAATTTACCGTATTTGTTTAAAGTTAATGGATAAGTTTTACGACAATTCACCCATTCGTTCTGTGCGTGTTTCCGCAAGTAACTTGGTTGATCAACAAGGCTATCAAGTCAGTTTGTTTGAAGATATCGAACAAGTGACTAAAGAATATAAGTTGTTTTCTGCTGTCGATCAAATTCATGAAAAATATGGAAGAAATAGTATTACGCGGGCATCTAGTGAATTGGATTCATCAACATTGAAAGACCGTAATAAAATGATAGGTGGTCACAATGCCTAGTCATTATGTAGATCGAGGCCTTATTAAATGGGCACCTTTTGATGCATTGAATGGATACAATTCAATGCTGATGGAAATGAAACATCGGCTAAGAAAACAAGACAAACCAGTCTTAAGTGACGACCAATATGAAACACTAAATAGACATATCCAAGAAGCCATACAATATCACCAAGAGGTTGAAATACAATTTTATGACCAAGGGTATATTAAAGTATCCTATGGTAAAATTAAAAAATTAGATTTTGTTTATAAAACAATCATTTTAACAACAAAAGAAAGTATCCCAGCAAATGATATTATCAGCGTTGAAATAATCGCATCATCTTAGCATAGTATTAAAATTAATTTATTTATGGTAAAATAAAGGTAATCAGGTCATAAGGAGGGAGCCAAGTTATTTGGCGAAATTAATGATTGAAAAAAAAGCTTATGCAAAGATCAACCTTTTTCTAAATGTCATAGAAAAAAGAAAAGATGGCTATCATAATCTTGAAATGGTCAATGCCAAAATAAATATGTGCGATGATATTTCATTAAAGAAATGTCATTTATCCACAGGCATCATCATTAAATCAAACGATTTGTTTTTATCAAGTCAAGACAATGTCATATTACAATGTGCCAGATACTTGCAAGACCAATATCATTTAGAATATGGCATACAAATCACTATTAATAAAAAAATCCCTTATGGTGCGGGATTAGGTGGAAATTCATCAGATGCCGCAGCTGTTATGCATGGTATCAATGAATTGGCTGAACTAAATTTATCCATAGATGAATTGCAAGAAATAGGTCAAATGTTTGGTGCCGATATTCCTTATTGCTTAATCAATGAACTTGCTTATGTTAAAAAAACAGGCGAACAAGTTGAAAAAATACCAAACCAGTTAAAAGATACTCAAGTCTTATTGATACATCCTAAAAAACACATTTTAACTTCAAATGTTTTTAAACACGCAGACAAACAAGACATCAAAACCAAAGACATTCAAAAAATGTTGGATGCTATAGAGAAAAACGATTTAATCATGGTTCAAGAGAACATGTTCAATAGTCTTGAAGATGTTGTTGTCTCTATGGATAAAGACATTAAGGATTTAAAAGATTATTTAATCGAACATATTGGGGCCAAAGGCCTAATGATGACTGGGTCAGGATCTACCTTTATTAAGCTATTACAAGCGCCTAATGATGAGATAGAAGCCTTTGTAAACGGTCATAAAGACAAATTTTTGATAAATTTTTATAAAATTATATAAAAAAATGTGAATTTTTGTGTATTCTATTGAAATATCAAAAATAAACATGGTATAATTTATCAAAGAGGTGGTAAAGTGAAGATTACAGAAGTTAGGGCAAAAAGAATCAAGGGCAATAATCGCTTGAAAGGGATCGCAGCCATTACGATTGATGAATGTTTTGTCATTCATGAATTGCGTATTATTGATGGTAAAAATGGCTTTTTCGTGGCTATGCCAAGCCGCAGAATGCCAAATGGTGAATATAAAGATGTTGCACATCCGATTAACACCGAAACAAGAAATATGATTGAACAAGAGGTTTTAGATACTTTTAATGCTCTACCAGAGTTAGAAGAAGATGAAGAAGAAATTGTAGAAGAAGAAGAATAAAGAAGAAGACACTAACATGAGTTAGTGTTTTCTTTTTAAAAAACCAATAAATATAACTTTAATCATTGAGGTATTTATTGTATAATGTTATTGGTTAAAAATCATAAGAAAGGAAAAGCAATTTTTAAAAAAATTGCACATAAATTATGGCTTTATTTCATGGTTCAAAAGTAAAAATTTTTTCTTTAAGTTCTAACGCTAATTTAGCTAAAGGGATTGCTGAACATGTTGGTATTCCTTTAAGTGATAGTGATGTCACTAGATTTGCTGATGGTGAAATCAGCATCAATATTCCAGAAACTGTGAGAGGACACAAAGTGTTTGTCATCCAATCAACTAGTGAACCAGTGAATGAACATCTCATGGAACTACTGATTATGATTGATGCATTAAAACGCGCATCAGCCGGTGAAATTAATATTGTTATGCCTTACTATGGTTATTCTCGCCAGGATAGAAAAGCAAAAGCTAGACAACCTATCTCAGCTAAACTCGTAGCTGATTTATTACAAGTTGCTGGCGCAACAAGAGTTGTATCCATGGATTTACATGCACCACAAATTCAAGGTTTCTATAATATTCCAATTGATAATTTTAGAGCTCTACCTATTCTTGTTGAATATTTGCAAAATAAAAATCTAGAAGATATTTGTGTTGTCTCACCAGATCATGGAGGCGTGGCACGTGCAAGAGATTTTGCAGATGTTTTACAAGCGCCAATTGCCATTATTGATAAAATGAGACCTGAACCAAATGTTGCTGAAGTCATGAACATTATTGGTCGAGTAAAAAATAAAACATGTATATTAATCGACGATATGATTGATACAGGTGGATCAATAGCTGCTGCATCTAAAGCGCTTAAAGACGCTGGTGCCAAGGATATATATGCATGTTGTACACATCCTTTATTTTCAAAAGGCGCGCCTAAAACTTTGAATGATTCACCAATTGAAGAAGTGATTTGTACAAACACAATTTCATTAAAAAAAGACAAACTTTTTCCTAAATTGGTTCAATTATCTGTTGCCGAATTATTGGGTGAAGGTATTATCCACATTATTGATAACCGCGGGGTTTCATCATTATTTAGTAAGAAATTTAGAAATTAAAGCTTTTATATATTCAAGTTTGTGATATAATTAAATAAATCGAAGAATGGAAGAGTAAAGTTTTATTTGTTTGATAGAGAGTAAGGGGTTGGTGGAACCTTATAAACAATAATACTTGAAAAACACCAGGAGAGACAGAAGAATAAAGTAGACCTGTCCGTTAATCTGCGTTAAAGATTTTTGAGTGCTAATCATTTAGAATTAAGGTGGTACCACGGTTAAACATCGTCCTTTATATAAGGGCGATTTTTATTTTTTAGGAGGTTATTTTGATGATTATTCAAACTTTAGATGCTTTGATTAAAGATCATCAAGTGAGCAATCAAACGAGATTTCACAAAAAGGAGTATGTCCCTGGTGAGATTGATTGCTTTGTTCATCTTGATATGAAAACAATGAGACAGATTGCAAAAGATTACAGCAATCAAGTAGATAAACAAACCCTTAATCAATTATTCACACATAAATATCATGAATATCGTATGGTGGGCTTACTGGTATTACTCAATCAAATCAAAGATAAAGCTTCATTAAAAGCATCATTTGATCGTTTTAATCAATACATAGATTATGTGAACAATTGGGATTTGGTTGATGTGTCTGCCCCAGGAATCGTTGGGCGATATGTTGATGAACTTAATCAAGAAGCCATCTTGCTCATGTATACAAAATCAAATAATCTATGGGTGAATCGCATTGCAAGTGTTGCTTGTCTTTACCTTATCAAACAAAACAAACTCACCTTACCTTTAAAGATTATTGAAAAACAATTAAGACACAATCATGATTTAATGCATAAAGCAAATGGATGGATGCTAAGAGAAATTGGCAAACAAAACATTCAAACATTAAATCAATTTATAAAAAAACATTATCAAATTATGCCAAGAACAACACTAAGATATGCAATTGAAAAACATGATCAAAACATTAGAAAAAAAATATTAGGAGGTCGTTTCGAATGGATGTAGTAATGAAAGAATTATTAAAAAAATCAAAAACCTATGCTGATCAAGATGTAACAGTGAAGGGTTGGGTAAGAAATAATCGAGCACAAAAAGAGTTTGGTTTTATTGATTTGAATGACGGAACAACATTCGAATCAGTTCAAGTCGTTTATGAAGCCAAAAGTTTAGAAGACTTTAAAGACATTTCAAAGTTAAATGTAGGGTCAGCCATTGTTGTTACTGGGACTTTGGTCTTAACACCAAAAATGAAACAAGCCTTTGAGATTAAAGCAAAAAATATTCAACTAGAAGGCGCATCGTTGGAGGACTATCCAATTCAACCTAAAAGACATTCGCGAGAATTTCTAAGAGAAAACGCGCACTTAAGACCAAGAACAAATCTCTTTAATGCAGTTTTTAGAGTGCGTTCAGTCGTGTCCTTTGCTATCCACAAGTTTTTCCAAGAAAGAAACTTCGTATACTTACACTCTCCAATCATCACAGCCAGTGATGCTGAAGGTGCTGGTGAACTGTTTCAAGTCACAACTTTAGGCAAGGAAAAACCTGTTGAAGATTATAAGAATGATTTCTTTGGGAAAAAAGCGAATTTATCTGTATCTGGCCAATTACAAGCAGAAGCATTTGCTTTGGCATTTGGGAAAGCCTATACTTTTGGTCCTACATTTAGAGCTGAAAAATCAAACACATTGAGACATGCATCAGAATTTTGGATGGTTGAACCAGAGATTGCATTCGCAAACTTAAAAGATGCTATGCAATCGGCTGAAGCCATGGTCAAATATATCATCCGTGATCTATTTGAACAATGCCCATCTGAACTAGAGTTCTTTAATAGATTTGTTGAAAAAGGCTTAATTAAGAAACTTCAGAATGTATTAAACGCATCATTTAAAGTTGTTACACATAAAGAAGCCATTGAGATATTGATGGACCATAACCAAGAATTTACCATTAAAGCTCAACCAGGGTCTGATTTAGCAACTGAACATGAAAAATTTCTAACAAAGCATTTCCAAGGTCCTGTATTTGTCACTGATTGGCCAAAAAACATCAAAGCCTTTTATATGCGCTTAAATGATGACCAAGAAACTGTAGCTGCAATGGATTTATTGGTTCCAGGTGCTGGTGAATTGATTGGTGGCTCTCAAAGAGAAGAACGATTGGAAGTATTAGAAAAAAGAATGGAAGAGATGAACATCGACGATAAAGACTTATGGTGGTATAAAGCTTTAAGACAATATGGCGGTAACCAACATGCTGGATTTGGTTTAGGTTTAGATCGAATGATTATGTATTGTACAGGTGTTGATAACATCAGAGACGTTATTCCTTTCCCAAGAACACCAAAAAATTGTGAATTTTAATCATATATCAAATCTAGGATTGTAATCGCTATTTTTTCCTTTATAATAAAGGTATAAAGGATTGGGAGGGAAATCATGAAATATTATATTAAACAAAAAGTATTTTCTTTTAAAGATCAGTTTAAAATATTTGATGAGCAGGAGAATTTAGAATATCAAGTTCAAGGTAAGTTTATGAGCTTTTCTAATAAACTACAGTTTTTAAACGCACAAGGAGATGTCTTATATCGGGCTCATAAAAAAGTATTTTCAATTTTACCTAAGTATTTTATCTTTAATGACAAGAATCAAGAAATAGCTGTAATTAAAAAGTTTTTTGGATTTAGGCCTAAGTTTAAGATTTATGTTCGCTATAAAGAATTGAACCTTCAAGGAGATTTATTTGCGCATTCCTTTGTGGTTGAAGATCAAGACAAAGCCTTAGCAACCATTCAAAAAAAATACATCTCATGGGGTGACACTTATGAAATTGAAGTATTTAGTGAAGAAGATAGAGAATTGTATTTATTTCTTGTGATTATCCTTGATCAAGTGATTCATGAAAAAAGACATTAAAACATAATAAAAAAGCTCGATTTATTAAAAAATCGGGCTTTTTATTTGATTAAGCTTTATTATTTTTTATCTTTTTTAGGTGTGTCTTTTAAAGATTCAACAAGACCGCTGGCTAAACCAACAACACCTTGCATTTCTGAAGGAATAATAATTTTCGTTGCTTGTCCTTTAGAAACATTTTCCATTGCTTTGTAAGCTTCTAGTGTTAAAACAGCTTGATCAGCTTGAGCTTTTTTAACTAGTTCGATACCTTTAGCTGTTGCTTCTTGTACATTAAGGATGGCTTGTGCCCGACCTTCAGCTTCTCGAATGGCGGCTTCCTTTTTACCTTCAGCTTCTAAGATATTCGCTTCTTTTTCACCTTGGGCTGTTAAGATAGCTGCTTGTTTTTTACCTTCAGCAATCAAAATTGATTCACGTCTTTCACGCTCAGCACGCATTTGTTTTTCCATGGCTTCACGAATTTCTTTAGGTGGGATAATGTTTTTCACTTCAACACGGTTAATTTTAATACCCCATGGGTCAGTGGCTTCATCTAAGATGATACGCATTCTTTCATTGATTAGGTCTCTTGATGTTAATGTTTGGTCAAGTTCTAATTCACCAATGATGTTACGTAATGTTGTTGCTGTAAGTTGTTCAATCAATAAACCAGGGTTTTCTGCACCATAAGTATATTGGTGAGAATCTGTGACTTGTAAGAAGACAACAGTATCAATTTGCATGGTAACGTTATCTTTTGTAATCACGGCTTGTGGTGGAAAGTCAAGGACTTGTTCTTTAAGTATGATATAGTCTTTGATATGACCTCTAGCATCATATGTTCTTTTAACTCTATCAATAAATGGTACTAAGAAATGTAGTCCTGCTGTCCAAGTGGTATGATATCTACCCCATCTTTCAACAACATATTCTGTAGCTTGTGGAACAATCTTAATTCTTGTGCCTAAATATACTAAAGCAATCAGTAATATAGCAACAAGTAAGATAATTGGTAATGGATTTACTGCTAAAATAACAAACATATTAATTTCCTCCTTTTATATTTTCTGTTGATATTTCTTTTTCTTTAACATTAATCATAATCTTTGATAAGCGATCTCGAATGGTCGTTTTATCCTTGGTCAACATAATCATAAATATATCGATGATGACATAACCAGGAATTAGTATGAATGCAAAGTACGGACTGAGAAGCAATAATGCAATCATAAACAAATATTTAAGTAATAAGTCATGTACGATGATGTTGTAATAGGTGACTTGCCCGACCAATTCTATTCTCAATAATCTTCTTCCTGGTGTTTGCCCTTTTAAGGATAAGACTAATATCCCCATTAATAGACCAATACCAATGGTATAGAAATAAATAGAACCAACATTATAATCATACATTAGTCGTTGGTAAACACTGGTGTCTTGGGCAAAGTGTTGGTTTAGGATGGCCAACTTGTTTCGGTATACTAGGTATGCTTCATTGACGGCATCCTGATTGTCACCGGCCAATGCTTTGGCTGTTTCATATTCTTGGTCGATGGTGGCTTTATCAACATCAAAAGCCTGTTCGACATTTTCGTAATTTTCATTGACTTCATCGTAGTTTTCCACGGTGTTTTGTAATAAATTACGGCCAACAGCAATAAAAGCCAAATATACAATGCCAATGATGATGGTTAAATCTACAAGTGCTGAAAATAATCGTCTTAAAAAACCTGCCCTCATTGTTTTCTTCTAACCTGCAACTTTACTCCGCTAATAGCAAGGACGATGACACGTTCATTTTCATATATGTTTTCGTTTGAAATTGCTGTCCATATTTTCCCTTGAATTTTGATTTCACCACGTTGATTATCAAGGATTGGTTTGATACATATACCTTCTTGTCCAATGAGGCTTGAAGCGTTGGTACGAATTTCATTTCGGTTCATATATTTTTTAAATATTGGCTTGAGACTTAATAGTAAGGCAATTGAAGTAACCATAAAGACAGTCAGTTGTAGCCAAACGACTTCTGGAAAGATGATTGATATAATTAACGCAAAAAACGCGCCTGCAGAAAACCATATACTGGACATATCCATTGTCATGGCTTCAATAACAGCTGCAAAAATGATGATCGCAAACCAAATAAAAACCATATAATCGCCTAAAGTAATATCTAATATCATATTAATTGTCTCCTTTATCTAAATCTATGATGAGTGATTGTTCAGAATCACTCCAAAAAGCTTCAAACTTATAATAGTGTTTCTTTTCAAAATCTAGGTTCATCAGTTCTGCAATTTCTTCGATGAAACGCTTATTGGAAATACGAGAGTAACTAGATTTTATCGTAATGTTATGTCGTTGTTCATCGGGAATGTATTGTAACTCAGTATCCCCTTTGCGAATAGGTTTAACAGCAATTAAGTGCCGTTCTTTATCGATACCTAATAAAACGATATAAGCTTTTTCTAGGTATGAAGTTGCTGACTTATTAAGGGTAATATTTGAGTCATAAATGGTCGCAATCTCATCTACCTTTTTTCTTGATACCCATTCAAAATTTTTCATGGTTCACCTCCATTATATTACAATCCTTGATTAATAATAATTATAGCATATACATATTAATTATTCAAGATTAAGATATAATTATTTTAGATTATTTTGAATTATATTTGTAAAATATTTACTTTTCTTGTAATATAAAACAGGTGATGATATGAAAAAATATCCAGTTGAAATTTCAAGATCTTTGAATAAAAAATTCAAGAGCAAACTATTGGCTCGTTTTTTAAGGGCCGTTGATGATTACAAGTTGATAGAGCCTGGCGATAAGATATGTGTTGCTATGAGTGGTGGCAAAGATTCTTTGTTGATGGCGACACTTTTTGAAGAATATAAACGTCATTATCAACACGATGTTGAAATCGTCTATTTGATGATGAACTCAGGTTTTAAAAAAGAATTTTTAGAGAATCATTTTAAATTATTAGATCGATTAGGCCTCGAACAAGTAACCATTGAATCTAAGGTTTTTGATATTGCCAATAAGAAGAATCCAAAAGCCCCTTGTTTTTTATGTGCAAGAATGAGGCGGGGGTTCTTATATTCTAAAGCCAAAGAACTTGGATGTAATAAATTGGCTCTAGGTCATCATTTTGATGATGTGATTGAAACAACCTTATTAAATATGTTTTATACAGGTTCTTTTAAAACGATGTTGCCAAAGGTAAAATCAAAAAATTACCAAGGCCTGGAGTTGATACGGCCTATGTATTACATTAAAGAACACGATGTCATTCACTTTATGGATTATCATCAACTCATTGTATCCCATAAGGGGTGTTTATATCAAGAACGCATGGTTGATTCAAAAAGAGAAGAAATGAAATCCTTAATTAAACACCTGCGACAACAATATGAAAATATAGATATTAATATATTTAGGTCAGCTGAGAATATTCATTTAGAATCAACTTTAGCTTATATCAAAGATGGAAAAAAACATCATTATTTAGAAGATGAATAAAACAAAAATCTAGATTTCTTTGAAACATCACATTTATTATGTATAATGATGCAAGGAGGCTTAACATGATTAAAAAAACAACGTTGATGATACTGTTGAGCGCTTTGGTTGTTTTATTATTTGGATGTTCTGGTGTTGATACGAACACAACACTAAACACAACAACTCAAGAGGCAACGACAATCACACCTACAAGCTCAACAGAAGATATAACAGAAGACACAACAACAGAATCTTTTGTTGGTTTTATGGATGTGGATATGGGCTATGAACACGTTGTTGCTTTATCTGAAAGCCACCGAGTATACGCATGGGGTGTCAATGTACATGGCCAATTGGGTGATGGATCTACGACAAGAAGAACAGAGCCTGTCGATATTACAAATTCATTTTCTTTATTGTTAGGTGAAGTGGTGGTTGAGATTGGTGTTGGCCATATGAATTCTATGGCATTAACCTCTTTTAACCGTCTGTTTATATGGGGAAGTAATGCAAATGGACAAATTTCTAACCAAGAAATTTTATTGAGTCAAACACCAATAGATATTACTGATAGTTTACCCTTGAATGATAATGAAAGGATCATAAAGTTTGATTTAGGTGCTGGACATATTGGGGTCTTAACCTCTCAAGGACGTTTATTTTCTTGGGGTTATAATAAATATGGTCAAGTTGGGAATAGAGAAAACAATAATAGCGTTTATACACCAGTTGATATTACAAATTATTTTGGTTTAAGACCTGGAGAAACAATCATTGATATGTCATATGGTTATATGCATTCCTCTGCCTTGACTTCAGAAAACAGAATATTTACTTGGGGATACAATACCCTTGGACAAATGGGCGATTGGTCCACTGTTCATAAAAATTGGCCCATTGATATTAGTTCATATTTTATTTTAGATGAACAAGAAGTTATTGAAAAAATAAGTATGGGCTATTACCATTCATCTGCCATATCATCTCTAGGCAAAGTGTTTACTTGGGGCTATAATGAATATGGTCAACTTGGGGTTAATGCTGAATATCAATACAATATGGCACCACAAAATATCACAGACTATTTTGACTTAGATGAAGAAGAGACCATTTTAAATATATATTTAGGTGGTTGGCATTCATCTGCCATTTCAACTCAAGGTCAATTGTTTATGTGGGGCATGTCAAATGATGGTCGACTTGCCATTGATAGTCAAGATAATATTTATCTGCCTACACCAATTAACGACGCTTTTTCTTTAGAAGAAGAAGAAAGGATTGTTGAAATCTCATTAGGATCTTGGTCTTCGATTGCTTTAACCAATGAGGGTAGATTATTTGCCTGGGGCTATAATAATGATGGACGCTTGGGTATAGGTACATTATTTAATAGTCATGAACCATTAGAAATTAAAATTGAAGAGTAAATCATATGTGATAAAGTGGTTAGCTTTATCACATTTTTTATCCAGATATTCATATAGAAAAAACCATGAATCATCATGGTTTTAATCTTAAGGTTTCATATGAAACATTATTTACCCAAACAGAATGTTGAGAATAAATGTCCAATTAAATCGTCTGCACTAGATTGTCCAGTAATCTCTCCCAAACTTGTCCAAGCCTTTCTTAAATCAATCTCTACAAAATCGATGGGAACTTGGTCAAGTGAAGATTGTTTTGCATCTTCTAAGGCTTGTTTAACTTCTTTGAATTTTCCAATGTGTCTTATATTTGATAAGAGCGCTCGATCGCTATTAAGTATTTTTTCATCGATAAACAAATCTTTAACTGCTTGAGATAATTGTTCAATGCCTTGAACATTTTTAGCAGAGATATTGATAATGGGCTCATCGTGAAAATCAATCTCTTCACCCAAATCAATTTTATTACCGATGAGAATTCTCGGTTTATGGTTTGTCATATCCAACAACTCATGATCCAAATCATTGATGGCTTCAGCTTGGTTTAAAACCAATAAAATTAAATCTGCTGAAGCGATTGCTTTTTTTGTTTTGTTGATGCCGATGCGTTCAATCACATCATCGGTCGAACGAATACCTGCGGTATCGATGAGCCTTAAAATGATGCCATCGAGATTGAGCTCTGCCTCAATCAAATCCCTTGTGGTACCAGAGATATCTGTGACGATTGCTTTTTCTTCTTTTAGCAAAGTGTTAAGTAATGTTGATTTACCAACATTTGGTTTTCCAACAATCACGGTTTTAATACCTTCTCGGATGACTTGTCCCGTTTCAGATTCTTTAATGATCTGTTGGATATCATCAATCAATATGTCAATCATTGGTAATACCTTTTCGTTGGTCAAAGTTTCAACATCATCGTATTCAGGATAATCTATATTGACCTCAATTTGACCAATGATATTAAGGATGCGTTTTTGAAGGTTTTCTACCAAACTTTTAACATCGCCTTTTAACTGTTTATTGGCCAGTTGAAGTTGTTTGGTGGATTTGGCGTTTACCAAGTCCATGATGCTTTCAGCTTCAGTTAAATCCAAACGGCCATGAAGGTAAGCTCTTCGTGAAAATTCTCCGTTTTCGGCCATTCTAGCACCTTTTGAAATGACTAGTTTGATGATCTCGCTGGCAATAAAATTTCCACCATGACAAGTGATTTCTACAATATCTTCTGTGGTAAAGGATTTAGGCGATTTATAGAGAGAAACCATGACTTCATCAATGGTTTGTTTGCCATCTGTAATATGACCATAATGAACAGTGTGAGAAGGCTGTTTTAAAAGGTTTTTGCCTTTAAATATATCATTAACTATTTCAATACTTTCGCTTCCAGAAAGTCTGATAAGGTTGATGGCGCTTGTGCCATCAGCGGTTGTCTTTGCGACAATTGTATCAAATATCATAATCCAATTATATAAGTAAAAACTTATATCCTCCTTTCAAAGGGGTAACCGAGAATATTGTAACATATTTTAAAGATTTGTTGTATAATATACATACTATCAAGGAGGTCAAAGGTCATGAAAAAATTTAGAAAACCTTTAAAGTTTTATTTAACATTATTCATATTGTCATCTATTTTTATTTTCGCCTATACAATCTACCGTGTGGTTTTTGATCAAACCCCAATCAGTGAATTGTATACAACATGGTTTTTGCCTATTTTTTTTATCGGGATTTATTATGGAAGTGATTTTATTTTAGATAAGATTTTTAATCGAAAAAAGAAAATTAACTATGAAGGTAAGTTCCTTGATGCTATTGGTGAACGCATGAGAAAAGACAAGGCCTTTTCTATTGAAGACTTCAGACGATTACAAATCAACCCCAAGTTTCAAGAGTCATTAAAAATCGCTTATATCATTTATCAAGAAGGTGAAAATGAGACCTTCAATATTGAAAAATTAAAGCGTAAATTTAGTAAAGATAAATTAGAGTATCGCGCAATGATTTATGTCATAGATTATCTAGAAGAAAATATTGATAGGAATGGAAAAAAAGACTCAAATAAGGTATAATATAGATAATAAAATTAGAGCTTAAACGGAGGCAAGGAATGAGTTATAAAGCATTATATAGAATATACCGTCCACAGGATTTTGATGAAGTTGCTGGACAAAAACACATTACTCAAACATTAAGAAATGCTTTGAAAAATGACCGAGTAGCTCATGCGTATTTATTTAGTGGTCCTAGAGGCACTGGTAAGACGTCTATTGCTAAAATTTTTGCAAAAGCAATTAACTGTATTCAAGCACCAACAGACAACCCATGCAACGAGTGTGAATATTGTGTTGGTATTACTAACAATACCATCTCTGATGTGATAGAGATTGACGCGGCCAGTAATAATGGCGTTGATGAAATTAGAGAAATCAGAGACAAGGTCAAATACTTGCCGGGCTATGTCAAATATAAAGTATATATTATCGATGAGGTCCATATGTTATCGACCGGTGCCTTTAATGCTTTGCTTAAAACATTGGAAGAACCACCACAACATGTTATTTTTATTTTGTGTACAACCGAACCTCAAAAAATTCCATCAACCATACATTCAAGATGTCAGCGTTTTGATTTCAAATCAATCGGACAAGCGGATATCATTGATAAACTTTTTGAGATTGCTGAACAAGAAGAAATTAAAATCACTGAAGAAGCAGTAAAACAAATCGCAAACTATTCTGATGGGGGATTAAGAGATGCCATTTCTTTGATGGATCAAGTTTATGCATATAATCCTAATACGATACAACTTGATGATGTTAATGAGATTTGCGGCACAGTATCAATGGTGGCTTTGATTGATATGGTTCATGCCATCATCCATGATCAACCTTCAAAAGCCATTCATCTTTTGGGCGAGCTTTTAAGTGAGGGTAAAGAAATCAAACAAATTACTTTAGACCTCATTGATTTTTTTAAAAACTTATTGGTTTACAAGTCACTCAATCGTGTCAATGATTTTTCAGTTTATGAAGACCTTGAAGAATTTAAAGCCTTTGCTAAAGAAATAGACAACCACCGGCTCTTTATGATACTTGAGATATTAAATCAAACCCTTAATGAACTCAGTTGGAGTGGGCAAGCAAAAACATATCTTGAGTTGGCCTTTTTAAAAATGACTGACGCTGACCAAAAACAACAATTACAAACCTTGGCTATGATAGAAAGCCTTAAGAATCGCATTGATGACATGGAAAATAATCAATCTGAACCTTTGGCATTTCCACTTAAGGATAAAGCAAAGAAAGAAAAGGAAACTCAAGCCAATATAAACCGAGAAGATAAAGAAAATAAGAAGGATACCTCTGAAGAAAAAACTGATGAAGATCTTCAAGAAGAAAACCTTGTTGTAGAATCTATCCAAGAGGAAAAAGAAAAACCTATTCAAGAAGACAATAAAAAGACATCGGAGTTAAAACCTGTGTCATGCGAAGATGTTTCTAAAACATACGATATCACCTTTGTTGAAGAGGTTTTAAATAATGGGGATGTTGCTGATAGAAAATATCTTAATGATGCGTGGCAAGGTTTCCAAAGAGGACTCGTCGATAAAGAAGAAAAATACCTTGCATCATTATTGGAATCAGGAAAAGTTGTTGCATCAAAAAGGAATAAAATCATCATTACCTTTTCAAGCGCAACCATTTGTAATAAACTTATGATTCCAGAAAACAAACAAAAAATACAAACGATGTTGTATAAGAAATTCGATCGCGAAATCAATTATATGGCTTTACCAGCCAATGTCTTTGAAGATATTACTGAAGAATTCATAAAAGAATATCAAAAAGATGTTGATTATATCCATCTTTCAAAGATTGAATGTGAAGGATTAAAGGATGTGTCTGGTATCATCAATCACACAGATGAAACAAGGGAGTCAAAAATTGTTTCAGAAGCAAAAAAATTATTTGGCGATTTAGTTCAAGAGAAAGATTAGGAGGACAACAATGTTTAATCCACAAATGTTACAAAATTTCACTAAAATGCAAAAAGATCTAAAGGATGTTCAAGAACAAGTTTATCAATCAACTTTTTATGGACAATCCGGGGGATCCGCAGTAAAAGTTTCAATCAAAGGTGATAAAAAAGTATTATCGATTGATATTGATAAAGATAAAGTAGATGTGAATGATTTTGATATGATTGGTGATATGGTTGTTGCAGCAATGAATGATGCAATCAAAAAAGCTGATGCTGAATTGCAATCTGCTGTTGAATCAGTCACACAAGGCATGAATCTTCCAGGGATGTTTTAAATGAACTTTCCAAAATCTATTGAAAGCTTAATCACGGAGTTCATGAAATATCCTGGGGTTGGCAGAAAAACTGCTGAAAGATTCGCTTTCCATACAATCAACCATATGGATCAATCATCGGTTAAAGACTTGTCCGATGCTTTGATCCATATGAAGGAACATATCAAACATTGCCAAATATGCAATAATTTAACAGATGATGATTATTGCCAAATATGTAAAGATTCAAATCGGGATTCGTCAACCATCTTGGTTGTCGAAAGTCCTAAAGATGTATTCTCGATTGAAGACACATCTCAATATAAAGGTGTTTACCATGTTTTAAATGGTGTTTTATCTCCAGCAGATGGGATTGGGCCAGATGAGTTGGATTTGACTTCTTTATGGGATAGAGCTGCACAAAAAGAAGTTCAAGAAATCATTATAGCAACATCTTCAACACAAGAGGGAGAAACAACTGCTTTATATATAAAACGTGTCTTAGAAAATACAAATATTACAATCAGTCGAATTGGCTATGGTGTTCCTGTTGGCTTGAATTTGGAATACGCTGACCAACTGACCTTATCAAAAGCAATTGAAAATCGAAAAAAAATATAGATTTTGCTTTAATTTGTGCTTAAAAAAATGATAGTGATATGTTATTATATAATGATGTCCTGTCAGTGAGTTTTTGAAATATTAAATGGGGGGTGCTTTCATGCATCGAATGGGAATCATGACGACTTTAGCCATTATGGATACAATTAACGGATTTTTTGAGTCTATCGTTGAAGACGTCACTTTTTATTTAGAAAATATCCAACCATGGGCTGCTGGTGTCATTTTGTTAGCGGCTGCGATATTTGTTCTAACCGGTTTTTTTGTGATATTAAAGAAATTTATTAAAGGTTTTATCGTCATAGCGATATTAGGGGCAGCGTTTTATGTTGTCTATACGCAAACAGACTTGCTAAGTAATATCTTGAAAATTGTTATATAGTTTTCAAGCTTTTTTGCATTCATAGAAAGGATTTATTATGATTAAAAAGTTATTTTTACCGCTCATATTGATTTTGAGTGTTGTTTTGTTGGTGTCATGTAATGGGCAAGAGACAAGTGTCATGCCTACAACAACTGACGTTCAGACTACAGAAGATATTACAACTGAAACACCGACTTCAACTGAAACACCAACCACAACAATAGAACGTGTTGAACTTCCAGATTTATCTGGTATGTATATGGAAGATATAGAGACATTGTTGTCGCAAACAAACTTAAATTATACATTTGAATATATTACAAATAAAACCGAAGAAGAAGGTTTATTTGTTTCTTATGGTGATCATTATAGTGCAGGAGATCAAGTGTTGATTAGTGAACCTATCGAGGTTTTTGTTTACTCACATGATATTTATCTTCCGGATTTTGCTGGTATGGAACAGGTTGATATATTGAATTATTTCTTCGCTGTTGGTATCACGAATTTTCAATTTGATGTTGTTAATAGCAATGAAGTGGAAGATCAAACATTTGCAGGTTATCAAGACCGTGACATCGGCGACTTGGTTTCTGCTGATGAAACAATCATTGTTTTGATCGCTTTTAATGATGAACAAATTCCTAATTTAGATGGCATGGTTAAACGTCAAATCACGGATACACTGAGCGAACTTGAAATTAACTTTGAGTTTACCTATGTGACGAATAATGATTATCCTGAAGATTCTTTTGCTTATTATGGTAATGTCAATGTTGGTGATTATTATGATGATGAAAATCTACTTGTTGAAGTTGTTTTATATCAAAACTCATTTACCAGCGCTGAAACAAGTTTGATTATTTCTAAATACATGGATGGTGAAATTCAATCAGGGACTGTGACTTATGATAATTCTGGTATTGAATTATACAATCCTACAGATCAAACAATTTTCTTAGGAGATTATCATATTGCGATTTTCTCTGGTGGTTCTTATGATTTAACATACCGAGTTGATTTAGAAGACATAGATTTAGAACCTGGTGAAACATATTTAATTACTTCAACCAACTCAGATCCTAATTTACAAAGGATTGCTGATTTAAGAAGTCAAGATTTAATCTTTGATGGTGTGAACGACACCATTCAATTACGATACAAAAACAATACCTACATCGACACGATTTTCCAACTTGGAGATCGCGGTTCAGATTTTGATGATGAAATCTTTGTTAGACGTGAAAATGTGGATGCAGGATCAAGAACTTTTACGATTTCGCAATGGACAGCTTTTGTTCCAGATTATTATGAAATTATCGGTTCACACCCATTGAATATCAATGATCAATTGTTTTTAACACCAACGCAAATTGCTCAATTAATTATCAATACATTTGATAGCCCGCTTGGTGGCATGAACGAAGTGGAATATCGTGGTGTCGCTGATGGAGACACAGCCTATTTCTTTCCAGGTTTTATGGAAGGTGAACGTGTTCGTTTTATCGGAAATGACACACCAGAAACCTCACCTTCAGTGGTAGATGAACCTGAACCTTGGGGCTTGGAAGCCAAAGCATATACACAAACGATTTTGGAGTACGCAGATAATCATAATAAACCAATTTATGTCCAAAGCGACCCTGATGTAGGTTATACTGAAGGTTACGGACGTCATCTAGGGTTAATATGGGTTGATTTGGGTGATGATGTATTGTCCATAGATATTATGGATAGTTCTGGTCAGGTATTGTTCACTGAAGAGTTAACAGGTGTTATCTTAATTAACTATTTATTGGTTAAAAATGGTTTTTCTGCTGATGAATATTCAAGTGATTCTATGTTAATGGTGAATAACCGTTACATGCATCGTTGGTTTGATGAAGCAGAAAAATTTGCAAAAGATAACAATTTGGGCATTCACGAATGAGAGTATTTGGTCGACTATTATATGCTTTATTGGTTGTAGGTTTTTTCTTACTAACCTTTCAATTTTCAATTATGCAAATGAGAGATGCTTATTATGAAGATGTTTTTGGTCAATCGCTCACAGATGAAGATTCAACTTTACCAGATTATTATTACTTTTATGCATCTTTACCAGATTATCATAAAGAGGATCCCCTCATTAGCATTGATGAAGATGGATATGAAATTAGGGCTTACGAGATTGCAAGGGCATCCATAGAAGATGATACTTTAAGTGTTGATGAAAATCTATTCTTTATTGTTTATCATCCAGATAGCGAGAAATTACTAGATCTTGATCGTTTGCGGATTGTCAACGGCAATACAGCTGAGCAAATTGATATTTATTTAGGACGTTATCATGGTTTAGATGTTTTGGTGTCTATTGATCCCCAAACGTCATATTACCTTGTTGAAAAAGAATCCATTGATTTTTCTTTAAATTATACTCACTTACAGATGATTGATTACGATAATGAGGCAATTATTGAAAGCGCTTTTAATTTGAGTGAAGATGATTTTACCATTCAAGAGAACCTGCAGACATTCTATAACGATTATGAAAGTTTACCAACTGAAGATGATCTTGATCAATTAATGGATCGTAATATTTATCCAAAAGAACAAAATGTCACAACGAATTATTATGTTGTGGATAAATACATACATATTCTCGGTATATGGATGGGTGTGTATTTTATCGCTTTGATATTTACAACGTATTTTATTTTCTTTAAAAAGAAAAAACGACAAACGCATGTGTAGAAAATGAATACGATGAAATATATAAATGGGTCAACTCTAAGATCCACATGAAATAAATGAATAAAACTATGGTTTAGGAGGACATATTCAATGGAATTAAGATTAGAGAATTTAACGAAAATTTTCACAAACAAGACAGGTACAGATACAACCGCTGTAGATAAATTGGACATCACGATTGAATCAGGCACACTCGTTGGTTTGTTAGGACCTTCTGGTTGTGGAAAATCAACAACACTTTTTATGATTGCTGGTTTGCTCAAGCCAACTGGCGGAAAGATTTTCTTTGGTGAAGATGATGTCACCAAATTAGCACCAGAAAAAAGAGGGATTGGTTTGGTGTTCCAAAATTATGCCTTATACCCTCATATGACCGTTTATAAGAACATCATGTTCCCGTTAGAAAACATGGATGTTCCTAGAGATGAAGCCATTCAACGTGTGAAAGATATGGCGAATCTTGTCGGTATTGGTTCCATGTTAGATCGTAAACCTGCTCAATTGTCAGGTGGTCAACAACAACGTGTCGCTATTGCACGTGCTTTGGTTAAAAAACCTAGAGTATTGTTGCTTGATGAACCTTTATCAAACTTAGATGCTCGTTTAAGGTTGCAAATGCGTGAGGAAATCAAACGTATCCAAAGAGAAACAGGTATTACGACAATCTTTGTAACCCATGACCAAGAAGAAGCCATGAGTATTTCAGATAAGATGGTTGTTTTGAACTTTGGTGTCGAACAACAATATGCTGCGCCACAAGAAATGTACAATGACCCAGCAAACTTGTTTGTCGCAAAATTCTTAGGAAATCCTCCTATCAATACTTTAGAAGCTGATATTAAAGACAATACCTTAATATTGAATGATGAAAAATTCATGAAATTTAAGGATGTCAAGGATGGTTCATATGTGATTGGTATGAGACCAGAACATTTTAAAGTTGCTGATAAAGATACAAAAGAAAAAATAAAAGTTGATATCAAAGAAATCTTCCATATAGGTCGAGATACAATGATTCACTTTGAATTTAATGGACAAAATATTCGTGCATTGGTTGATTCCGATTCAGTGGAAGACAAGGATAAAACAGTTGAGTTAACAATGAAACGTGCTCGTGTATATATCTTTGATAAAGACACTGGAAAGGTCATCGATCATGACTAATGTAATTAATCAAGTTAAAGGGTTCTTCGGAAAGGTTTTTAATCGCATAAAAACTTTCTTTTGGGATTTAAGAAGAGCATTTAATGTCAGAAAAAGAAAAATAGGTACATATTTAGATAAACGTAATTTAAATCTAGCGACAAAGTTCCCTGGATGGGCAAAAGCTTTAATCTATTTATCACCAGCCTTAATTGTATTGGCCATATTTACCTTCTGGCCAATCATCAACTCATTTAGATTGATGACCTATGAAGGATACAATATGACCAATAATACCATTACTGGTTATACAATTTTTGGTAACTTCATTAAAGTGATTAATGATGAGAGTTTCTTGTTTGAAGCAAGCCATACTCAAGGAACTGCGATTATGAATACATTAATTATTGTTTTTATTTCTGTACCATTATCCATTTTTATTGCATTGTTTATTTCAGTGGCCTTGAATTCGGTCAAACCACTGAAAGGCTTCTTCCAGACCATTTATTTCTTACCTTATGTTACCAATACCATTGCGATTGGTTTGGTTATTGCTTATATGTTTAAGGCTGATGGTGGTTTGGTCAATAATTTGTTTGGTCTGGGTAAATTCTCCTGGATTGAATCTGGGGCCGAACATTGGCGATCAATGTTTGTCTTGATTTTCTATTCAATTTGGGGATCACTTGCCTTTAAGATTATGGTTTTCTTAACAAGTATTCAAGGTATTGATAAACAATATTATCAAGCAGCTGCCATTGATGCGACACCAAGAAGACGTATTTTTTCAAGAATTACTGTGCCACTCATTTCACCAATGATATTTTATATCACTGTGACATCAGTGATTGGTGCTTTTAAAATTTATAATCAAATTGTTGCCTTGTTCGGTGTTACTGGTAAACCTGAAGGTGTGAATTACACCATGCAATCCATCGTTATGTATATTTATAAATACATTGACGGTGGCGGGAATAACTTATCGATTGCTGCTGCAGGCTCGTTGATTTTGTTTGGCATTATTTTGGTACTAACACTAGTTCAAATGCAGGTCAGCAAAAAACGTGTTCACTATTAAGAGAGGAGCTATAATAAAATGAATAGAGATTTATTTAAAAAATCGAATCAAATCGAAAAGTATACATTCATATTTGATATCTTAGCCATTATAGCTTACATTACTCTTTTCTTTGTATTGTTTGGTCTATTACAATATCCAGTGGATCCAGTCACTGGTGATGTGATATTACAAGAGATTGAATTTTACCCATTACAATTAACCTACGAATTCTTGTTTATGGACTTAAATTATGGCCAATTAAATATGTTGTTATCAATTTTGGTTATATTTATGGTTGTGACCATACCAATGCTTGTTGTGAACATTAAAAAATTAAGAACAAGAACAATTTATGAAGTAGATTCATATGTTCCTGCCTCTAAATTCGTTCAAGCAATCATTAATATATTATCTTTTAACTTTATTGGTGCAATCTTAAGAATATGGAATATGTTCGTTTTGATTAAATTTGTCAAAGGATATTCAATTATTGAATTTTTCAAGAGTATCATTCCAGCCATTAAGGTTAAGTTTAAAGAACTTACAACAAAAAAAGAAAAATTAGATGAAACATCTTATGATGAAGCAACCTTAACATTAAAGAAAAACATTCGTAGACAAACGATTGCTAAAGTATTTAGAATCATGTTTACTTACTTATTCTTAGTGTTGATGGCTTTGATTATTGTCATTCCATTTTATTGGATGATTTTAACTTCTTTAAAGGATTATACAGGTGCAACCTTAAATACACCTGAGTTTTTCATCGGTTTATCTAGATGGAACTGGATTAACTTTAAAGTTGTATTAGAGGAATTAAACTTTGGTTTATATATTAGAAACACCGTGATTGTTGCTGTGTTTTCAACCATAGGTACAATCATCACAACCATTCTTTCGGCTTATGCCTTTGCAAGAATCGAGTTTAAAGGTAGAGAATTATTGTTCTCAATCTTAATTATGACCATGATGATTCCTGGTGAACTTTATATTATTACCAACTTTATTACTGTTAGTAAAAATGGATTGGGATGGATTGGTACTGAAAATAATCATTATTTCTTAGCGATGATTATTCCATTCATTACAAGTATTTCATTCATCTTCTTCCTAAGACAAAACTTTAAGCAAATTCCTGAATCATTATATAAAGCAGCGCGTGTTGATGGATGTAGTGACTTTAAATACTTGACAAGAGTCATGGTTCCTATTGCAAGTCCTACCATCTTTACCATCACTATTTTGAATGTGTTCTCTTCATGGAACGCTTATATTTGGCCAAGAATTATTACTGGTATTGGTGGCACAGAAGGCCAACAATATTGGTTGATTTCAAACGCCTTGAGAGATACATCTTTCCAATTGGATGATCGTGTATTCTATAACTTACAGATTGCTGCGAGTACCTTGGTTACTGTACCGTTATTGATTGTGTTCTTCGCCTTTAGAAAATACATCATGAATGGTATTGGACGAAGTGGTACGAAAGGATAAGGAGGCAAAAGATGAAAAAAACAATTTTATTCACATTGTCTTTGTTATTAATTGGTCTAATGATGGGCTGTCCTTCAAGAGTAAATTTAGGGCCTAGTTTCCATCGTTTACATATGGTAGATGGTGAGGAAAGGTTAATCAAATTACAACCTATCACTGCTGATATATTTAATGAGGCAAAAGATAGTTTTGAAAAAAGCACCGCAGAAGATGCTGGTGAGTTTAATTATGAAGATCAGTTCGGAGACCAATACATTATTTACGAATATGTCAAAGGCACAGACTTTGATCCAGCAGCCATGTTAGATGATTTACTTAACGATTACAATGTTGTTGCTATTGATTACAAACAAGATTATGTCGAACCATTGGCTGAGAGAGATTACGAAATTATTTCAGAAAATATAATGTTGACTTCATTCTATGATATTTGGGATGAAGGTGAAGATGCCAATCATGATGGTGTGGTTGATGATGAAGACCAAGCTTATTACGATGATTATAAAACAGATGAAGATGGAAATTATGTTTATGATCAAAGTAAAATCGTTTTGGTAGAAGTCGTTTTACAAGTCGGCAATGTCTTAACATTTTCTCTGACAGTTGAAGATGAAGATGGGGCAAAAGCAAGCATTGATGGTGTCATATTAATTGTTGATTCTCAAGAGGATTAACTGTTGGAAACAACATTGAAATGTTGTATAATAAAATGTAGGAAAAGTTTCAATTTTTAAATATGATTTTTACAAGGAGGAAACGAAATTGAATAAGAAAATATTGAGTATCTTCTTTATGTTTTTGTTCGCGATTGCATTGATTGGATGTAATGGTACGGAAACGACTGGAGATGTAACAACAACAGAAGGTGTAACAACCACAGAGGGTGTTACAACGACAGAAGGCCAACAAACAACGGATGGCGCAACAACAACAGAGGGACAACAAACAACGGATGGTGCAACAACAACAGAAGCACCAACGACAGATGAAGCAACCACAACGGAAGGTCCTTCAACTGATACAGCACCACGTTTTATTGGTTTATTTACAAATCAAACATACTATCGTGGTTCAATTGAGTATGAGGGTGATGATTTCATCTTAAATGGTGTGAGAGCCGTTGACAATGAAGATGGAGATATCACAGATCAAATCGTTGTATCTGGCGCTTATCGTTTAAGTAGAACAGGTACTTATCAAGTTTATGTTTATGTGATTGATAGCGATGGTAATGTGAACAACCAACAAGTCACCATTACTGTTAAAGACTTACAAGCTTTTTCAATTCCTGAAACACTAACAACTGATCCAATTGAAATTGACTTATGGCATTCAAATGGTGCAACCATTGAAAATGCTTTAATGGGTTATGCGGATGATTTTGAAGCATTATATCCAAATATTACAGTCAATATCATTAAATCAGGAAACAACTATGATGAGTTAAGACAAAATGTGATTAACGCCATTCGTGGTGGAGAACTTCCTGATATCGTTCAAAACTATCCTGACCACGTGATGGAATATATTGACAATGGTGCTGTTGTACCATTAACACCATATATTTATCACCCAATTCATGGATACAACCCAGAAGTTGAAGAAGAATCATTCTTAGATATCTTATTGTCATATCGTAGAGAAAATTCACAATATACTCCAGATGGTGAATACTACTCAGTACCTTTCAACAAATCAACTGAGGTAATGATTTACAACAAAACCATCATGGATGCATTAATTGCAGAAGGAACCATTGATGAAGTACCTACAACTTGGCAAGGATTATTTGCAATTGCTGATGATATGAGAAGAGTTGCTGTTGAAGAAGGTATCATTGATGATATCATTGATGTTTTAAATACGTCACCAACACAATCAGTTCATAAAACAGCTGAAGAAAGACAAAACATTAAAGACAACTTTGTACCGATTGCTTATGATTCACCAGCCAATGCTTTCATCACATTGACAAGACAATGGGGTGGACAATACACTGGTCTAAGTGGAGATAGAACTGGGTTAATCTTATTTGACAATCCACAAACAAGAGCCGCTTTAGGTTATTTCTATGACCATAGAGATGCTGGTATTGAAGGCGAACAAGGTGCATTCACAATTCCTGGACGTTGGGGTTCTGAATATGCTTCAGATTCATTCAAAGTTGGACAAACTGCTGTCACATTCGGATCAACTGGTGGTGCAAGATACAATACGCCTACCATGGTTGATGGAGAATTCTCATTTGAGTTTGGTGTTGCACCAATGCCTTATAATGCAGATATGCCAGAAAACAGAACAGCCATCCAACAAGGTACCAATATGTCAGTAACCACTGCTGGTACAGACCAAGAAAAATTAGCTGCATGGTTATTCTTAAAATTCTTAACAAGTAAAGAAATTCAATTAGACTTTGCCTTAGAAACTGGTTATTCACCAGTAAGAAGTACGGTTTATGATGAACAACTATACATTGACTTCAGAAATGGTTTAGACCAAGATGGTAATCCATTATCTGGAGAAATGTTAATGAAATCAAGAGCTGCAAACGCAGCTGCACAACAATCTGATTTCTTATTCTACGACCAAGCTTTTGTTGGATCAAGTGATGCAAGAGCTGCTGTAGAAGATGCATTTAGTCGTGTAATCTTAGGTACTGAAGGTACCAAACAATCAATTATTGATGACGCGATTGCTGCAGCGAAATCAGCCGCAGAACAGGTATTAAATTAATTGACAATAATTAATTTAAATATATTGTATATTATTATTCTATAAGGAGGAATAAGATGAAATTGAACAAAAAGTTTTTAAGTATCTTTTTGATCGCATTGTTTGCCATTGTATTGGTAGGCTGTGATGAAATCGATACTTCTGACGTCACGACAGGCGATACGACAACGACAGAACAAGTTACGACAGAAGCGCCAACGACGACAGAGGACGTTACAACTGAAGCGCCTACAACGACAGAAGCGCCTACGACAACAGAAGCGCCTACAACAACTGAAGAACCAACAACAACTGAAGAGCCTACTGTTGATTTAGCACCTGTCTTGGCAGATGTTGTAGCAAATTATGAAGACACATTTGATGACGATACATTCGTTGCTACACAAGATTTGACTGAATATGCTGAATTAATTCGTTACGTTGACAGTTACTATGTGAACTGGTTCTCTAGCAACACAGATTACTTGGCACATGATGGTACAGTCACTCGCCCATTATTATCTGAAGGCGACCAAACTGTTCTTTATACAGTGACTGTAACAGATGGTGAAAACCAAGCATCTTACACATTCTTCATTACCATTGCTGCATTAGAAGAAAAAACAGCAGGCGAAATTGCTGAAGAAGTATTCTTAGTAGCGACTGCTTTCCCTAACAAATCACTTTGGTCATCAGCTGATGAACTTACATTTGTTGACACAGCAGAAGATAATGATGGAAACGTTTATGATGTAACTTGGGCTTCTTCTCACCCAGAAATCATTGCTTTAGATGGAACAATTACACAACCTGAAGGCGAAGATGTAGATGTTACAATTACTGCATCAGTCACCATAGATGATACTGTATTTACAAAAGATATCGTCTTTACAGTTGCTCAAATGGCTGAAGGTACTGAAGTATCTACCATCGCTGATGCAATTGCTATGGGACAAGATGCTTATGTAGAAATCTTAGGTGTCACAGTTGTTGCAATGTATGATTCAGGCGATGTATTCTTTACTGATGGTACAGACATTCTTTATATCTATTCACCACCGTTTGAAGCTGAAGTTGGTGGCGTATACGATATCACTGGATTCATTGATTTCTACTACAACGCACCACAATTAGCTGGTTCAGATACACAACCATTAAGAATTGCTGCATCTGACGCTGCTGTAAGTGAAGCACCAGTTGTTCAAGCTTCAGGTGTTGTTGATATCGTTCAAAATTCAACATTCCCTACACCTGAAAATCCACATGAATATGTTAAATATGAAGTGACAGCTGCTGTTTATTATGAAGAATCATGGGGTAACTACTCAGTATTCTTAGTACCTACAGATTATGACTTTGGTGCTGCATTACCAGATGGTGCAACACAACCTAATGGCGATTCAATTATGATTTACTATCGTTCAGATGCATCTGTTTTAGAAGCATTCCATGGACAAGTTGTTACAATTGAAATCATTATGCAAGGTTATAGAACAGACAAATCTGTTTACTATGCAAACTTCTTTGGAACTGCCTTAGACGTAGGTATTGATATTGCTGATGATGCTGAAGCTGTTTCAACAGCATTAGGCGCATTAAATTATCCTGAAAATATTCTTGAAGATACTACACTTCAATTACCAACAGAATTATATGGTGTTACTTTAGTTTGGACATCAAGCGATGATACAGTCATTAATCCTACAACAGGATTCGTTGATGTATCTAGTTTATCAACACAAGTCACTGTTACCTTAACTGTTGATGCATCTAGAGGTAGTGAAACTGGTCAAAACGTTTATACAATTACTGTAGGCGAATTACCAGTATCATCAATCGATGCTGTATTGGCGATGGATGATGACACAATGCTTAAAACACAAGGTGTTGTTGTTGCTGGTCAATATTTTAGAACATACTTCATTCAAGATGTTACAGGAAACATTGCAATTTATACACGCGATACAACAATTCTAAACTTCTTAGAAGCAAATGTTGGTAACGTTGTTGAAGTTATTGGTTTAAGAGACTCATATAACGGATTACAACAAATTGCTCCAGAGTCAGTGACATTTGTATTAGAATCTACAGTCCCTGCTCCAACAAACTTAGATGCATTAGAATTGAATGCTACCAACTTAGAAGCATATCAAGGACAATTAATTGAATTAACAAATATGATTGTATTTGAAAAATCTTCAGATCAATATGGTAACATTTATTTAACTTTAAAACATTTAACTAATGGAACAACCATTGAAGCTAAATGGGATTCAAGAATGGCACTTCCAACTGAATTAAATTCTGCTTTACAATCATTAGAAGAAGGCGATGCCATTAATATTACTTCAGTATTGGCTTGGAACAACGATCCATTAATTTACATTGCTACAACAGCCATTATTGAAGAAGTTACTTTAACTGATGATCAAAAATTAGCTGCTGATAAAGCTGCATTAAACTTTGGTGGTAATGTATACGAAGCAACAACTATTACACTACCATTGGCTGGTTCAAATGGTTCAACAATTGAATGGGCAATCACTGTTGGTGATACAGTAGCTTCTTATGATAACGTCACTGGTGATTTAACATTACCAGCCGTTACAGATACAACCACAGTTGAAATTACTGCAACATTAACATTAGGAACAGCAAGCGATACTGCAACATTTACTTATACTTTAATGAATGTTACGTTAGTTGACTTAGTTGACGTTCCAAGTCAAGCCATTGATGATGTTGTTGCTGTAAGTGGTGTTGTATATGCAGTTACTACTAATGGATTCTTCATGGAAGACTCTACTGGAAAATTATTCGTATTCTCATATGATGCAGACTTTGCATTAGGTGATGAAGTCGACCTTATCGGTGAAGTTGGTATGTATAATGGAGAATACCAATTGACCAATTTAATTTCTATGGCAACATTATCTACAGGTAATGACTATGACCAAACAGCTTTAGACTATGAACATGGCGTGACCACTTTAGAAGCTGGTTACACTTACAGAGTTATTGGTACAGTTGCTATTGAAGGTCAATACAATAACGTATACATCTATGTCAATGCGACAGAAGCATTTGAAGTATATTATCGTTCTCCTTCTGATTCGATTGCTGCATTAGAAGCTTTAGAAGGCGAAATGGTTGCTGTTGATATGATTTATTATAACGATGGAACAAGCTTTGTTTATGCTGAAGGAACTGATGGCGTTAGCCTTTATGCTGAAGTCTCAGACTTCTCACAATTATATGCAATGACAGATGGTACTAACTATGATATTCCTGTTGATACATTGGTTCAATTAACCGGTGTTATCACTGGTGATTCATATGATGGATTATTTATTCAAGATACAAATGGTGTTGGATTCTTTATGTACAGACCTGATGAAGATGGCGTCAATGTAGGAGACGAAGTAACTTATTTAGGTTATGTTTCTGAATATAATGGCGCTAGACAATTAGGTTATGGTGCAGATTTAGTAGAAGTTGTTTCAACTGGTAACACATTAGTTGTTACCAGTGTCACAGCTGACGAAATAGATGCATTTGGCATGAATGATGCTGGCACACTTTATTCTTTCGATGGATTCACTTATCAAGGTACAGATGGAAGTCACATGATGTTAGGATATACTTTATCTGATGGTGTGACAACTGGTACTGTGATGGTAAGATATTATAGCAACTGGTCTGATTTATCACTTGTTGCTGATAATTATACTGTTGGTGATGCATTACCAACATTAGAATTCATTCTTTATAACTTTAGAGATGCTTCAATTCAATTAGACGTTGTAGATGTATTATTCACAGATGCAGATGCAATTGAAATTGATGCCAACGAATTCCCAACCACTCTATCTCTAACTGATGATTATACATTACCAACTGCTGAGTTAGGCTCAACATATACAGTGACAGGTGTTTCAAGTGAACTTACTTCATACATTGATTACACAACAACGCCTGGAACTTTAATCGTGACTCGCCCTACTGATGCAGATGCTGTTGGAACAATCACAGTTGAAGTTACTTTAGGCACTGAAACACCAATCGTTTTAACTGTTGATGTTACAGTTGTTCAAGAACAACAAGCCGGTGCCATTACTGAATTATTCATATCAGAGTATGGTGAAGGTTCTTCAAGTAATAAATGGGTTGAAATTTACAATGGAACTGGAGCTGCAGTTGATTTAACTGGTTATACCATTGAATTATACTCAAATGGTTCAGCAACTGCTTCTCAAACATATACGTTTAGCGGAACTTTAGCTGCTGGTGAAGTATTTGTAATCACAAACTCAAGTGCATCATTAGCAAATGTTACTGCTGAGAGTGACGCTACATCTTCAATCACTTATTTCAATGGTGACGATGCTGTTGCATTATTAAAAGATGGCGTAGTCATTGATGTGATTGGTGTTATTGGTGAAGATCCTGGTTCATCTTGGACAGTAGGTACTGGTTCAACTGGCGAGCATACGCTTGTTAGAAAAGCTACAGTGACTGGTCCAAACGCGACATTTGACGCAAGTGAATGGGATGTATATGCTCAAGACACAGATACTTATGTAGGATCACATACAACCAGCTAATCTTACTTAAATTTTTTTCCAACATAAGTTGAGAAAGTTTTATAAAAGGCGCTACTTAATGTAGTGCCTTTTTTTATTTTTTCTCAAATATAGGCATAAAAAAAGATCACCAAATCAGTGATCTTTATCTTGTTTTACTCAGCCAAATCTCCCCATATCAATTCAGCAAACTCAGGATAGTCTACGAATGGATTGCGGTTGCCTTGGTAAGAATAAATAACTTCATTACGGTTTCGTTCAAAATCATCAACAGGATCTAATTGATTCCACTCTAATAAGACAGATAGAATCCCCATGGTTTTATAACCAGATGACGTTGTGACATCATCATTTAAAGATAAATCAAAATACATGGTTGCCATATAGAAAAGTATTCTTGCAATATCTCCTCTGACTTCTTCACGAGGTGTAAAGGTATCGTTTGTATCAATATAATCAAAGTAATCATTACTGCGTTCTGAGTTTTGGCCAGGGTCACATGGTTTTAAGTTGTGAACATCTGTTGCTTTACTTGGGAAGTCATTGGTATAACTTACATAGACACCAAGTCTTGATTGTGGCCATACATGTTCTCTATTCCAATAATAACCGCTGATTTCTTCAGAGTAGCCTGTTGGCACCGATTCTCCATATTCGCCAGGATATACAACGATGACATTGTCTGGGTTATCTGGATCCATATCTGAGTTCTCAAGAATTTCAATAGCATCTCCATATAATAAAGGAATAAAGCCTTCATTAATAATATTGTTCAATGTGACTTTCAATAATTCCCCGCGTTGGTTAATGGCTGCTTGGTAATACTCCATATCAATTTCAAAAGCATATTCTTCTAAAACGATGTAATCATATTCAATTAGGAATTGATCATAAGTGATAAAGGCAGTTTTATATCCAGCAGCACCTGTGGTGAATGATCTTAGTGTATAAAGTGATTCATCTACAACCAACTCATCACCATTACTGAAAAGGGCTGTTATGGTTAATGACGTTGGGTCGAATGATTCATCTAACTCATAAAATGTCTTATTTTGTTCTGAGATATAAACATCAACAAGTTCTATAAGGACTGTCGGTTCAGTCGTTTCAATGGTTGTTGGTTCCATTGTCGTTGTTGGACCTTGTGAAGTCGTCTCAATTGATGTTGTTGTTTCAATGCTTGTGGTTGTTTGTTCAGATGTTGTTGTTTCAAATGTAGAAGGTGTTTCAGTTGTAGATACTGGCTCAGTTGTTGCTTGGCCTGTTGTGATTGTGTCTTGACACCCAATAACACCAACCAATAATAATGCACTTAAAAATAGTGTGTATAGTTTCTTCATATATCGTGTTCTCCTTTTTTGATTTACCAAAATATTATAACATGAAACCATCTATAATCATAGGTATTTATCTATAAGTTCTATGGCTATATTGATAGAAATAATATCATATCTATGATATAATGATATACTAAATTATTGGAGGTAAGGGATGATTCAAAAGGTTTTTGATTTAATTGAAGATTACGACTCAATTGTGATTGCAAGGCATAAAAACCCTGATTTAGATGCCTATGGATCTCAATTTGGCTTATATCATGCATTGCTTGAAAAATACCCAAATAAAGACATTTTCGTTGTTGGAGATGACAATAATTTAAATTACTTTGGACCTTTAGATAAGGTCAGTATAGAGATTCGCCAACGGTCCTTAGTATTGGTATTGGACACAGTCGCTAAGCAAATGCTTGAAGATATTGACTACCAATACTATGACGCCTTGATTTTAATTGACCATCACCGGAATGAACCAGATATAAACTATGATGTTTACATTAAAGATGTTGAAGCCTCTTCAACAGCTGAGATGATAACAGATATGCTTTTAAAACAAGGAATAAATATAGGCAAAGAAAGTGCAAAAGCATTGTATATGGGCCTTATTGGCGACACTGGAAGATTTAGATATCGTTCGACAACAGCCAAAACTTTTATGGTCGCATCTCGATTAATGGAGACTGGAATTAATATTCAAGAGATTCATGACCAAATCTATTTGGAAACATTCGAAGATAAAAAAATTAAAAGTATTTTCTTTGAGTCAGTTCAATTGACTGACAAACACGTAGCCTATCGAAAAAATACCAAAGATTTTTTAGAAAAATATCAATTAAAGAGCCATTTTGTTAGCAGGGCATTGGTTGGACAAATGGCTGGAATTAAAGAAATACCTATATGGGCAAACTTTACATACAGCCCTGAAGATGAGGATATTAAATGTGAGTTTAGATCAAGGAATTACCCTGTTTTAAATGTCGCGAAGAAGTATGGTGGCGGCGGACATCTTTATGCATGTGGATGTTCTATAAATTCATGGGATGAAGTTGATCAAGTCATTAGAGATTTAGAAAAATTATTGGAGGAATAAAGATGAGTCAAGTACAAGAACAAATATTAGATAAAATCAAAGCATATCAAAAGATTATTATGCATATACACAAAAGACCGGATGGAGATTGTTATGGAGCAGGCTTTGGTTTAAAGCATATTATTCAAGAAACCTATCCTGATAAAGAAGTATATTTGGTTGGAGAGGAAGCAGATTATGTGTCTTTTATTGGAAGACCTGATCAATTAGAAGATGATGATTTTAAGGGTGCCTTATCCATTGTTGTCGATACAGCTTCAGAAGATCGGATTTCCGATCCTAGACATAAGTTAAGTGACTTTGTGATTAAGATTGACCATCATATACCTGTCAATGATTATGGAGATATCATCTATGTTGATACATCAAGACCGGCTTCAGCTCAAATGATTTTGGAATTTTACTTGATGTTTGAAGAGGAGTTAAAATTGAATATGGCTGCGGCCACTGCCCTATATACTGGTATTGTTACAGATACTGGAAGATTTCGTTTTCGCTCTGTCAATGCTGATACCTTTAGATCTGTTGCGCATTTAATAGATTATGGTTTAGATTTTGTTAGTATTTTAAATAAACTCAGTGTAAAATCAGAAAACCTCTTAAAATTACAAGGTTATGTTTTACTTAATTTTGAAAAGACTGAGCATGGTGTAGCCTACATTAAAATGACCAATGACTTAATTGAAAAGTTTGATGTTTCCTTAGAAGAAGCAACATCTTTGGTCAATGAGTTATCTACCCTAGAAGATTGTCCAGTGTGGATGTTGTTTGCTGAGTATGAAGAAGGATTCGTTCGTGCAAGAATGCGTTCAAAAGGACCTGCCATTGATAAACTTGCCAATCAATATGATGGCGGGGGACATGCACTTGCATGTGGAGCCAATCTTGGAACTTGGGATAAGACTGAAAATCTGCTTAAAGATGCGGATGCTTTGGTAAAACAATATAAGGCTGAAAAAGAATAAAAAATAAACTTGTCTTTTTAATTTCATTTGATATAATAAAATCGATTTAAATTTTCTACTGAGGAGAGCTTATGTCGATTTTTGTTTTGGATATTAACTGGATGCAGACATCATTCGAAATTATTGGTGGTCTGGGTATCTTTCTATTCGGAATGAGTTTAATGAGTGATTCACTTAAAAAACTCGCTGGTAATAAACTAAAATTATTCTTAGAAAAGACAACGAATACACCTTTAAAAGGTATATTGGTTGGTATTTTACTTACCGCAATTATTCAATCTTCATCTGCAACAAGTGCCTTGGTGGTTGGATTGGTTAGAGCAGGGTTAATGACCTTGCCACAAGCTGTCGGTGTTATTTTTGGGGCTAACTTAGGGACGACATTCACTTCCCTAATCATCAGTTTAGATATCGATCGCTTTATTTATCCAATTATCTTTGTAGGTGCTTTTTTAATTTTCTTTATTAAAAAAAGAAAAATACAAACACTTGGACGTGTTATTTTAGGTTTCGGTTTGTTGTTCTATGGATTAGAAATTATGGGTGGCGCACTTAAAACATTTGCACAACTTGATGCCTTTAAAGAAATATTATTGAGTGTTGAAGATCGACCAGTACTTGGTGTCATCTTCGGTGTTGTTTCGACTGTAATCATTCAATCATCTTCAGCGACGATTGGTATTCTCCAACAACTCTTCGAAACTGGCGCTGTGCCATTGGTCGGCGCAATTGCCATTGTTCTTGGTGACAATATTGGTACGACAGTGACATCTATTCTTGCATCTATTGGTGGAACAAGCTCTGCTAAGCGAACAGCCGCTGTTCATGTATTCTTTAACTTTTTTGGAACCATAATCTTCTTAATCTTACTACAACCTTATTCTAGGTTGGTTGCTTGGATTGCCTCACACATTATTGGTGCCAATTATCTCACGTCCAAACTGACCGTATCCATATCCCATGTTTTGTTTAATGTGATGACCATCATTGTCTTATATTTCTTTATTAAGCAAATTGTTTGGCTTGTGACTAAATTGATACCATCTAAAGGTGAAATGGTCATTGAAGACATTGTGCTTGATGAGACGCTATTAAAAGAATCACCTGACTTGGCTATTGAAAACTCAAATGTTGCCATCAAAAATATGGGGAATACAGCATCGGGTATGTTTGAGTTCTTATATAACTATGCCATGGAAAGCGATGAAAAGTCTTATGAAGTTGGACTACAATGCGAAGAAATTATTGATGGTATGGAAGATAAGATACATAATTATTTGGTCGATATAGGTTCCAATGATTTAAGCCAGAAACAAATGCAAATGGTGGCTAAAAACATTGATACGATCAGTGATTATGAACGTATAGGCGACCACGTCGATAATTTATTTGAATTATTTTATGAAAGAAAAGAAAACAAACTTATTTTAGATAAATATGAAATCAGCGAAATTAACCAATTATTTGACCTGATAAGATTATCTTTTCAAGAATCTTTTGAAGCCTACTTTGAGTTAGATAAGCATAAGGCAATGAAAGTGATTGATCGAGAAAAAGAAATCGATCAAATGGTCAAAAGTTTCCGTATCAATCATATCAATCGAATTAATAATCCGAATGTAGAAAATAGCACATCTGGTTATTATGTGGATATCTTATCCAACCTAGAAAGAATCGCTGATCACCTAGAAAACATTGCATTAAATACAATACACGAGTCTTTTGCTTACCATAACCCACAACTCTTGAAAGATTAAACAATTTTACTTGTAAAATTTTTTGCTTTACTATATAATATGTAAAGCATTAAAGAAAATACGCAAATAAGCATATGAATAAAGAAATGGATGGTAATAATGTCAGATAACAAAAATATGTCAATCATGGAATTAGCATATCAAATATTGAAAGAAAATAAGAAATCAATGACTTTTGTTGATTTATTTTCTGCAATCGCAGATGCTAAAGATTTAAGCGATGATGAGAAAGAAGCATTGGTTGCGCAAGTCTATGCTGATTTTGTTTCTTCTGGTAAATTTATATATGTCGGCGAAGATGAATGGGATATTAAAGGTAGACAAGCCATTGATCTATGGGATAAAGACGGTGCTTATTATGATGAATATCCAGACTATGAAGAAGAACTTTCATTATACGAAGATGAATTAGATGAAGACGAAGAAGATGAAGATGTCTATGAAAAAGACTATGATGAATCTGATGTTGAAGATGATGAAGATGAGTTCTTAGATGACTTCGACGATGAATTAACTGAGGAAGAAGAAGAATTATACAACGAATTCCAAGACGAAGACTTTGATGAAGATGAAGAATTCGAAGACGAAGAAGAAGAGTTTGAAGAGTTTGAAGAATTTGAAGAGTTTGAAGACGAGAATGAGTTGGATGAAGAAGAATATAATCAATACATGGACGACTACGAAGAAATGTATGAAGACTAATTGTAAATACTGGAACTTTCTATAGAAAGTTCCTTTTTTTTATCCTTATTGTAGAAAATGTTGTATAATAAAAACGTTCATACTTTAATATAAAAAGGAGATTATAATGTCAGCAAAAAAACAATTTAGAGAAATGATTAAAAAGATGAAAGCTTATCAATATGCTTTAACTTTGATCGGTTGGGATTCCAACACCGAAGCACCAAGAAATGCTTTTAAACGGCGTTCTGAAATGAGTGGCTATTTAAGTAAAGAGTTATTTGCTTTACAAACATCAAAAGAATATCAAGACCTAGTTCATTCTTTATATGAAGACCTTGATTCCTTAGATGATTTATTACAAAGAGAAGTTAAAAAAGCAAAAAAAGGTTTGGATAAGATTTTAAATATTCCTGAAGATGAATACATAGCTTATCGCAAATTGGTTAATGATACGCAAATTATATGGGAAGATGCCAAAGCCAATAATGATTATGCTTCTTTTAAAGGTAATCTAAAAAAGATTATTGAATATAATAAAAAGTTTGCATTATATTACGACGATCAAAAAGACCCATACAATACTTTGCTAGATGATTATGAAGAAGGTATGTCAACCAAAGAATATGATGCATTCTTTGATACCTTAAAAAAAGATCTTGTGCCTTTTGTTAAAGAAATTATCAGCAAGGATAAAAATGATTATGCTGAATTAAGGCTAAATCATTACGATAAAAATGCGCAAAAAGAATTTTCGCAATATCTACTAGATGAGTTTAATTTTAATCGCAAGAGTGGCCTTTTAAAAGAATCAGTCCATCCTTTTACATGGAACACCTCTCCTGAAGATGTTCGCTTAACAACAAAATACATGGAAAATTATGTCTTTTCTAGTATTTATGCGACCATTCATGAATTAGGACATGCAACATACGAACAACAAATATCAACAGATTTTGATGATACCTTATTGTCAGGTGGCACATCGATGGGAATGCATGAATCACAATCAAGATTTTTTGAAAACATGTTGGGTAGGTCTCTTGCCTTTTGGCAAACACATCTAGACAAGTTTAAGAAATTATTTCCAGAACAAACAAAGGATTACACACCAGAGGATTTATACAAGGCTTCAAATCATGTTGAGGCATCATTAATCCGAATAGAAGCAGATGAACTGACGTATCCAATGCATATTATGTTGAGATATGATATAGAACGTAAGCTTTTTGCTGGTGAGATTAATGTTGATGAACTCCCTAGCGTTTGGAATCGTTTGATTGAAGACTATCTTGGTGTAAGCCCTGATAACGACTCTAACGGCGTTTTACAAGATGTTCATTGGAGTACTGGTATGTTCGGATACTTCCCTACGTATGCATTGGGAAGTGCTTATTCTGCACAAATTTATTATGCAATGAAAAAAGATTTAGACATCGACCAATTAATTAAAGATCGTAAGATAGAAGTCATTAATGATTGGTTAGAAGAGAACATACATCAATATGGCTCGGCCAAAACACCAAAAGAACTCATGGAAATGGTTAGTGGAGAAGCCTTTGATCCTAAATATTATGTTCAGTATTTAAAAGAAAAATTTTCTAAAATATATAATTAGTTGCATTGTCAACCTTTTCAAATAAAGGTGGATGTGTTACAATAATCAATGATAGTAAAAAAAGGAGGACATTATGTTATTAGAAAAAAAGTTAATTGAGCAAATTCTTGATACAGCTCTTGAAACTGGTGCAGATTTTTCTGAAGTTTTTATTGAGAACAGAAATGCATCAACCTTACAATCTGTGTCAGGACGCTTAGAAAAGTCTAATAATTCAAAGACATTTGGTGTTGGTATCCGTATTGCTAAAAAATTTCAAAGTGTTTACGCCTATACCAACAGTAAAAACCCAGATGATTTGATTCAATTAGCAAAGGATTTATCAAAATCTTTTAACGATGACAAGAAAACCAAGCGCACACCTTTGATGCCGCTTGAAACTGGTCAAAAACATCAAGTAAAAATCAAACCTAGTCAAGTTGCATTGAAAGATAAGGTTGCCTTATTAAAGCGATCGTATAAAGCAGCTTCAGAGTATGATGAAGTGATTAAACAAGTCATGTGTTATCTTGTAGATGATGAACAAGAAGTCTTAATCGCAAACTCAGAAGGTCGTTTCGTGACTGAAACAAGAGTGAGAGTTCGTATTATGACATCTGCTGTTGCAGCAGATCAAAATATGATGCAAACAGGTAGTGCAGGAGACGGTTCAGGACAAGGTTATGAGTTCTTTGAAGACATGGATATTGAAGCATACGCAGAAGAAGCTGCTAGGGTAGCGAAAACAATGCTTTATGCTGATGATTGTCCAAGTGGCGTGATGCCTGTTATTATTCATAATGCATTTGGCGGCGTCATTTTCCATGAAGCATGTGGACATTCATTAGAAGCAACGTCTGTGGCTAAGAATGCATCTGTATTTTCTGGTAAAAAAGGTACGAAAATTGCCTCAGAAGTTGTCACTGCTATTGATGATGGTACCATCGAAAACGGTTGGGGATCAGCCAATTATGATGATGAAGGGTATCCTCAACAACGTCGTGTTTTGATTAAAGATGGTATTTTAAACTCATACATGATAGACAAAATTAATGGTCGACGTATGAATGAAGAACCAACAGGTTCAAGTCGTCGTCAAAACTATAAGTTTAGCCCAACGTCAAGAATGAGCAACACCTTTATTGACAATGGTGATTCAACACTCGATGAGATGATTAAAGCGACGGATTATGGCTTATTCGCTAAAAAGATGGGTGGAGGTAGTGTAAACCCAGGTAATGGTGATTTTAATTTCTCTGTTATGGAAGGATATATGATTAGAGACGGTGAAATCGCTGAGCCAGTCAAAGGTGCTGCCTTGGTAGGTAATGGTGCAGATATTTTACATAAAATCGATATGGTCGCAAACAATCTTGAGAGACAAAGAGGTATGTGTGGATCTGCGTCTGGATCAATCCCTGCTGATGTTGGACAACCATCTGTTCGTGTAAGAGCCATTACTGTCGGTGGTAAAAAGAAAGGAGCTAAATAAGATGAAATTAGATAAATTATTTAAAAAAGCTTCTGAAAAAGGTATCACAGATATTCAAGTTTTTTTATCAGACAAAAGCAATTTAAAAATAGATATATTTGAAGGCGATGTTGATTCGTATGTGATTGCAGATACATCTTCATTAATTGTTAAAGGTATATACAACAATAAAATGGGGACATTTGTGACTGAAGTTTTGGAAGATGATATCATTGATGAAATCCTGGACACCATTATTGCCAGCGCAAAAGAAATTGATTCTTTAGATGATGCAATCATCTATGAAGGTGATAAGTCATACAAGAAACTAGATGATATTTATAATGAAGCACTAGAAAATCTAGATGTTCAAAAGAAAATCCAAACCTTAAAAGATATGGATAAATACTTACATGATTATGATGAAAGAATGTCTGTAGTTGAAACCATGTATTCAGAAACAACCAACCATGTTGTTTTGAAAAATTCAAAAGGATTAGATTTGAAAAATACTGCCAATTCAGCCTATATGGGTGGTAGTGTAATTGTAAAAGATGAAAACGATCAACGTGTTGGTTTTGATGTAAAGATTAGTAATGATTTTGATGACTTCAATATCAAAGAAATTGCAAAAGAAATTGCTGATAATGCACTTGCATCACTAGGCGCTAAACCTGTGCCATCTAATCAATATGAAATTGTTTTTGCTAATTCAGCTTTAGCAACACTATTCTCAGCATTCCAAAACATCTTTTCTGCTGATGCTGTTCAAAAAAACACATCATTACTTAAGGGTAAACTTAATGAAAAAATTGGATCTGATTTGGTCAATATCGTTGACGATCCATTCATGAAAAAAAGCGCACGTTCAAGATCTTTTGATGATGAAGGTGTCGCAACAGCTTATAAAGCTTTGATTGAAGATGGTGTTTTAAAAACATACTTACATAATTTGGTCACTGCTAAAAAAGATGGAGTTGAATCTACTGGAAATGGTTTTGGTGGGTCTGTAGCGGCTGTTAACTTAAAAATGGAAGATGGAACTAGCACGCTAGATGAACTCATTGGATCAATGGACGAAGGTATTTTTATTACTGATGTTCAAGGTGCACATGCTGGGGCAAATGCTGTGAGTGGAGACTTCTCATTACAAGCCCAAGGTTATTATGTGAAAAATGGCCAGAAAGAACGACCAGTTGCCTTGATTACTGTTGCAGGTAACTTTATTGAGATGTTGAAAGATATTACCATGGTCGCCAATGATAGTAAAATGACTTATTATGGTATTACCGCTCCATCAATAAAAGTTAAGTCAATGCCAGTGTCTGGTAGTTAAATATTTCATATAAAGGCTTTACATATGTAAAGCCTTTTTTTATGGTGAAAATGTCTATATAAAGGCCTTTGACACGAATAGCAACTTCAAGGACTAATGGCATTTATTGGTTTTTTGTAGTATAATGAAGTAGATAAAAAGTTTTTTGATAGACCATGAATATACCACAATATCATACCATCTATGGGAAAGGACGTGAGCCATTATGGCTACAACAATGAAGAACAAATCAAAGTTTATTTTTTATATGGCCTATTTAATGTTTATTCTGATTTTTGTCTTTGCCTTATTCTTCATATTCAATCGACGGGTTGAAAAAGGTTATATGATGAATCAAACCCTTTCCTCTGGCATGACATATGATTATTATGTACCAGATAGTTATCGTCACAATGAACAGACACCGCTCTTGGTCGTCTTACATGGTGGACATCAAAGTGCAGAGGATATCGCCTCCATAACCCAAATGAATCAATTAGCAGAAGAACATGGTTTTATTGTCTTGTATCCTCAACAATCTACCGACCTAAATCCTTCAGGATATTGGAATTGGTTTCTAGAAGAAAACCAACAACGCGCTGGACAAGAGTTAGACTATATCATCCAGATGGTTCAAGAGATTCAAGAAACCTATACCATTGATGAAAATCAACAATATCTTGCTGGCTTATCAGCTGGTGCTGCCATGGCATTAAATTTACAGATCTTATACCCTGATTTCTTTCAAGGTGTTGCTATGGCTGCTGGTATTGGCTATGGTATTGCAGAAAATGTTGTACAAGCTTATTCTGTCATGGCGGGTAACTTACCCGATGTAGAGTCATCAGTATTGAAGGCTTATCAAAGAATGCCAAGTGAATTTAATCATCTCCTAAGGTTATTGATTTTTCAAGGGGATGAAGATGACCGTGTTGATCCTGCAAATGCAAGTTTTATCGTTCAGCAGATTGCTCTTTTGAATGATTATCTTGATGATGGTAAAGCCAATGGGAGTTTTTCACAAATACCATTTGACAAGACGAACGGTGTAACCAATGATGGTTTAGATTATCAAGAAGAAAAGTATATGTATCAACAAGAACTTTATATACAGTATACATTGGTTAAAGACATGGGCCATGTTTGGCCTGGGTGGCAAGCATCTCAGTCAAATAGTGATCCAAATGCGCCACTTATGTCTCAAGCCATTGTTGATTTCTTTTCATTAGACAATCATTAAGAGATATTTACCAAAAATAGCGTATTTGTTATTCATGAATATTATGTGATATTCTTTACAAAAGAGTGCTTAGAATGTATAATTATAGTGTTATAGAATATATTAGGAGGAATTAAATTATGGGTTTAGTATCAGCAAAAAAGATGCTTGATGAAGCATATCAAAATGGGTATGCGATCGGGCATTTCAATATTAATAATTTAGAATGGACGAAGGCCATTTTATTGGCAGCCGAAGAAAATAAATCACCTGTTATTTTAGGTGTTTCTGAAGGTGCAAACCGTTATATGACTGGTTTTAAAGTTGTCGCAGACATGGTTAAGGCCATGTTAACTGAGTTAAATATTACAGTACCTGTGGCTTTACATTTAGATCATGGTTCTTATGAAGGCGCAAAAAAAGCCATTGAAGCTGGTTATTCATCAGTGATGTTTGATGGTTCTCATTATTCAATTGAAGAAAACATCGAGAAAACAAAAGAAATCGTAGAACTTGCACATTCACTAGGCATCTCTGTAGAAGCTGAAGTGGGCGCCATTGGTGGAGAAGAAGATGGTGTTGTTGGCACTGGTGAAGTCGCTGACCCACAAGAATGCAAGCAAATTGCTGACTTGGGCGTTGATTTCTTAGCAGCTGGTATAGGTAATATTCATGGAAAGTATCCTGATAATTGGAAAGGGCTTGACTTTGATGTCTTAAATGAAGTGAATAATGTCACTGGAGATACACCGCTTGTTTTACATGGTGGAACAGGTATTCCTGAAGACATGGTTAAAAAAGCGATTTCTATGGGTGTATCAAAAATTAATGTGAATACAGAATGTCAATTGTCTTTTGCAAAAGCAACAAGACAATATATAGAAGAAGGAAAAGATTTGGTAGGTAAAGGATTCGACCCAAGAAAATTACTAGCACCTGGAGTTGAGGCCATCAAAGAAACAGTTAAGGAAAAAATGACTTTGTTTGGTTCAATCAACCAAGCCAAATAACTAACGATTTTCATGAATGAAAGACTAAAAGCTTATCAAAGTTGGTATCTTGAAAATAAAACATTTTTTGAATCACTGAAATCGCACAATTCTGTATTATATACTCGCCTTTATCCAGTCTATGATGTTTTGAGATATCTTTATGAAGAGCATCAAGATGAAAAGTATCTTGATGAAGATATTGATAAAATCATCCAGGTAGGACTAGAGTTTATTCACCAACAGATTTTCACATGTAAAACTTATTATCAAGAGTTTTTTAATCAAGATTTTCATGCTTTCTTAGAGTATGACCAAGTGATCAATTATTTGTTGTTTATAGAAGACTTAAAGTATGAACTCGCTGAAAAAGACATTGAGTATGCTGAAGAAGAACTTGATCAAATTGTTGATGAACTTGAAGGCATTATTTCCGATAAGAAAGATGTACCAGAGAATTTAAATTTATACATTGATCGGAAGATTGCTGATATTGTTTCCTTTGGTCAAGATGATTTTCATTCTATCATCGATATATTTATTGAAATTGGTGATACTTTAGGATTGAGTTTTGAAGATGAAGAAGATATTGTGATTGGAAAGGAACTATAGATGAAAAAGAAAGAATTTTTTGCAACAATTATTACATTCTCAGTTGTATCAGCGGGATTAATTATCACGAATTTTATATTTGAATATTTGGATTGGTTGCTATTGTTTGTGATTGTATTGTTGGGCTATATGTATTTAAGATATCGCTTAACATCACCAATACAACGCTTTGCCAATAAGTTCAATATGATGATGGATTACGATCTTGATATTGAAGGCGCAATTCAAATGGCCCTTGACCATATTGAAGATGCACCAACAAGAGGTATGAAGGCTTTATATCAAGTTCATTTGGGTATGGCTTATTACAATAATGGTGAATATGATCAAGCCATTCAAACCTTTAATTCAATTGAGTTACGCAAATTGAATACTGTCTATCATGTCTTGATTTTTGCCCACCAAGCCTATGCATATTATGAGTTGGGCAATGAAGAAGGATTTGATTTAGCATTAGAAAGAATTAAAAATATTAAGTCTCAGATTAATCGTAAGTTCATTGGCTATGCTAATTCATATGAACGCTTATTAACTGCAATGAAAAACCTTGAAGATGACCCAGAAGAATATAAGCAAGTTGTAGAAGCGAACTTATCACAACATAATGGGTATATTTCTCAAAGACTTGTATATCATTATCGTATGGCTTTATATTACAAGGCTGTCAATGATGTAGAGCAAATGGATATTCATCTTGCAAAAGTATTGGCAAATGGTAAGGGACATTATACTGCAAAAGAAGCACAAAAGTTATTCCAAAATACTGTTCATGTTGATGATTATGTTTTTTCCGATGATGATTTCCAACCTGCACCAAACCAAGAAGAAGATACAGTTGTAGAACAACTCGAGGATGCTAAAGAATTAGAAGTCTTTGATGATACAACAGATAATATTGAAAACAAAAGTAACAAGTAAATATCAATAGGCGCTCATTTTGAAAATGAGCGTTTTTTAATTGATGCGTATCTTTTAATGGTTTAATGATATAATAGACTAAAGTGAGGTGTGATTTATGTATCAATCTAAATTTGCAAATGAAGATATCGAACTTTTGTTTGAGGCCGTATTAAAATTAGAGACAGTCGAAGAGTGTTATCGTTTTTTTGAAGATCTATGTACTGTAAAAGAAATATTGGACATGTCCCAACGATTTAAAGTCGCAAAGATGTTACAGAAGAAAAAGCCTTATCAACAAATTGTCGATGAAACCAAGGCATCTACAGCAACCATTTCAAGAGTCAATAAGTCATTAATTTACGGGGCTGAAGGCTATCATTTGATGTTCAATAAGTTGGATGAGTTTAAAGATTAATAAAAAAATACCCTTTAGTTTAAAAGACTAAAGGGTTTTTTATATGATTTAATTTTTAATTTTCATTTGTGGGAATAATAAAACATCTCTAATAGATTTAGCATTGGTCAATAACATGACCAAACGATCAATACCAATACCAATACCACCTGTTGGCGGCATACCATATTCTAATGCTTCAATAAAGTCTATATCCATTTCATTGGCTTCTTCATTACCCAAATCTTTTTCTTTTAATTGGTTGAGGAAGCGTTCTTTTTGGTCAATTGGATCATTTAGCTCTGTATAAGCATTGGCATATTCATGGCCATTGATAAATAATTCAAAACGTTGGGTAAAACGTTCATCATTAGGATCTTTCTTAGTTAAAGGAGATATTTCAATTGGATGTCCATAGACAAACGTCGGTTGAATAAGATCTTCTTCACAATAGGCTTCAAAGAATAAGTTGATGATATGACCAACACCATATAAATGATCAGCTACCTCTAAATGATGTTCATCGGCCATTTTTTTAGCTTGTTTGAAGTCTGTAATTTGATAGAAATCAATGCCAGTTTTTTCTTTAATCAAATCAACCATATGAACCTTACGCCATCCCTTAGATAGATCGATTTCTTTGTCTTCATATGTAATGGTTGTTTTACCTAAGACTTGATGTGCTAAGTAAGAGATCAAATCTTCGCTTAAGTCCATCATGCCTTGTAAGTCAGAATAAGCCAAATAGAGTTCGATGGTTGTAAACTCTGGATTATGAAGACGGTCCACACCTTCATTTCTGAATAATCTACCGATTTCATAAACACAGTCAAAGCCACCAACAATCAATCGTTTTAAATGCAACTCAGTAGCTATTCGCAAATAGAATGGCATGTCTAACGTATTGTGATGGGTAGAGAATGGTCTAGCATTTGCCCCACCTAACACAGGGTGTAATACAGGTGTCTCGACTTCAATATAACCTAAGTTGTCTAAGTAATTACGCATTTCACGGATAATTTGAGATCTTTTTAAGAAAATTTCTTTTGATTCTTCATTGGTAATCAAATCAACATAACGTCTTCGGTATATTTCTTCCTTGTCTGATAAACCATGATACTTTTCTGGAAGTGGTCTTAAAGCCTTGGTTAAGTGAGTGAAAGTTTTTACTCGGATAGAAAGTTCACCAGTACGTGTTTTCATTGGATAACCTTCAACACCGATGATGTCACCTAAATCACCTTTCTTAAAGACTTCATAACTGTCTTCTCCGATTTCATCAATACGGACATAGATTTGAACTTGGCCCCATTGATCTTGTATGTGGGCAAAGCCAGCTTTACCTTTGACACGACGTGTCATGACTCGACCAGCAGTTTTAACAAGGGGTCTGTTTTTCATGTCGTGTAATTCTTCTTTTGAATACTCACCAAATTGTTCGACAATTTGCTTAGTGTTATGTGTGCGATCAAATCTTGATCCAAATGGATCAATACCAAGCTCTTTTAAATGTTCAGCTTTTTCTCGTCTGATTTGTTCTTGTTCTGTTAGTTTATTTTCCATAAAAATACCTCTCGTCTCTATCGTCCAGCGTCTATTAATACATCTAAGTTCGCCATCATCTCAGTCAGATAATCTTTGCCGTTAGCAATCTCTTCATCTGTTAATGCCTGTAATATATTGAATTGACGTTTGGCTGGATCTAGTTCTAGTTGAATCATCTCTGCAAAAATGTTGTCTGACGCAGGAGATGTCCGGTTTTTTTCATAAATAATGATTGTAATATGATGTCTTATGATTTCTTGAATCAGTTTTTCTGTTTCATCAGGTAGCATATTGTCTGGTTCTTCATGATAGCCAGGTGAAATAGGAATAAAATCTAAGCCATAGTCTTCTCTTAAATAACCATATAAGTTTGTTGAGGTTAATACAGGTCGATTCAAGGCAACTAAGGCCTCTTCATAATCGATATGAAGTTCTTCCAGACTGGCTTTTAATGATATATAGTTGGAATCGATGGTGTCTTTTTGAATGGGGAATTTTTCAACCAATTGATCATATATCAAATCTAAAACATCCAACATCCGTTTAGGACTAATCCAAAAATGAGGGTCAATGCCTAATGCAGCATCTTCATCTTCGGTTGTTGCTTCATCCTCATGGTCATGTTCATGTGAGTGAATGACACCTGGAATATATTCGATATATTCATCTTGATCTTGAATACGGATGAGTTCAACAATCCCATCTTCAAAAACATTTAGTTTTTTATCTATGTATTGGTCGTAATTGGCACCAACATAAAATAATAGTTTGGCTTCTTTCATCGCAATGATTTGCTTAGGTGCCCATTCAGCTGAATGTTCGTGTGAAGTTACACCAGGGACAATATCCACTGTTTTATTGGTATCTTCAAAGAGTTCTTCAGTGAGGAACTTAAGCGGATAAACAGTGACATATACATCATGCTTTGGCACCTCTTGAGCACAAGATATGGTCAAAAGGATAGAAGAAATTGCCATCAATAAATAGAGTATTTTTTTCATCAATTTCACCTTTCATATTATACAAAAAATCGATTGATTTATCAAACAATTATGATTCATCAAGGATTTGATACATTGAATCTGCATCTTCCTTTTTTATGTGTGAAGCCAGTTTTAATACTTTAACAGTAATTGTTTTTTGTCCATAAGAGATTTCTAAAATATCATCTGGCTTAAGTTCAGTGCCTGGTTTGGCAGTTCGGCCATTGATGATAACACGACCATTTTTTGCAACTTCTTTAGCAATGGTACGCCTTTTAAAAATCCTTGATACTTTTAAAAATTTATCTAATCTCATCTATTCTCGCCTCTTTAAACAAAGGGATACAAACTGTATCCCTCTATTATTTTATTCTTTTTCTTGCTCGTCTTTTTCTGTGTTTTCTATGTCTTGCTTTTCATCATCTGTTTCAACGATATCTTTGTCATCGTCTTCGATGATGTCATCCCAACGTGATAGGTGATTGGTTTCAACGATTTCTTCAATATCTTCTTTAGTTAATGTTTCAACTTCTAATAGATAGTGAGCAATTGTCTTTAATAAATCAATATTATCTTTGATTAAGGTTTTTGCACGATCATAACAATCATGAATAATGCCGCGAACTTCTTTATCAATTTCAGTTGCAATAGCTTCTGAGAAGTTATTTGACTTACCGTAATCACGGCCTAAGAATACTTTATCAGAATCCTTTTCATAAGTAATTGGGCCTAGGTTTTCACTCATACCATATTCTGTAATCATTTTACGGGCAATGGCGGTTGAGCGTTCTAGGTCATTATGAGCACCTGTTGAAATTTCATCAAAGATGATTTGTTCAGCGACCCTACCACCAAGTAAACCAATAATGGTTTCAGTTAAGTTTCTTTTGGTTTGTAAGAAAGCTTGTTCTTCCTTAGGCAACATGAGGTTATAACCTCCAGCTTGACCTCTAGGAATAATGGTTACTTTGTGAACAATATTTGCGTTTTCTAGCTTTAAGCCTATGACAGCATGACCTGCCTCATGATAAGCAATAATTTCTTTTTCTTTTTTAGTAAAGACTCTTGATTTTTTAGCAGGACCCATCATTACTCGGTCAACGGCTTCATCAATATGTGATAATTCGATTTGTTTTTTGTTTTCACGTGCTGCAAGCAAGGCAGCTTCATTCATTAAGTTTTCTAAGTCTGCACCTGTAAAACCAGGGGTTCTACGAGCAATTTCTTTAAATGTAATATCAGGGTTAATTTTTTTGTTTCTTGCATGTACTTTTAAGATTTCAGCACGGCCTTTGATATCTGGTCTTCCAACAAATATTTGTCTGTCAAATCGACCAGGTCTCATTAAAGCAGGGTCTAAAATATCAACACGGTTGGTTGCGGCCATGACGATAACGCCAGAATTATGACCGAATCCATCCATTTCAACAAGTAATTGGTTTAAGGTTTGTTCACGCTCATCGTGACCTCCACCTAAACCTGTTCCTCTTTGTCGACCGACTGCATCAATTTCATCAATAAATAAAATACATGGTGAGTTTGCTTTGGCTTGTTTAAACATGTCTCTAACCCGAGATGCACCAACACCAACAAACATTTCAAGGAAGTCAGATCCTGAAACGAAGAAGAATGGTACTTTTGCTTCTCCAGCAACGGCTCTTGCGATTAATGTTTTACCTGTTCCTGGAGGTCCAACTAATAGAACCCCTTTAGGAATACGCGCGCCTAAACTGACATATTTTTTTGGATTTTTTAAGAAATCTATAATTTCTTTTAATTCTTCTTTTTCTTCTTTAGCACCAGCAACATCATCAAAGGTTGTTTTTTCACCTTTTGATTGGACAGCTTTCGATTTTCCAAAATCAAAGGCTTGACGATTTGCGTTTGTTCCACCGCGCATCATTGCTACAATCATGATGACAACACCGACAACCAATAAGATTGGGAAGATGATGTTCATGATATTCGTTGTTGGTCCTGGTTCGAACTTATATGGGATATCCATGGCTGTAGTAATGGTTCTTACGTTATCTAATTCGGTATCGTTAGCCAGGTATGTGATGTAATCTCCACCGACATATTCACCTTCAATTTGATAAACGTTTTGATTTGTTTCTCCAGCCATTGGAGAAACCACGACACTGACGATATCACCGTCTTGTAATTTATCCATAAATTCTGAATTGCTGAATTCTGTTGGTGAGTTTAAATTACCAAAAAAGGTAATAATAGAAATAACAATCACCAATAAAATCGCAATCATGATAAAGTGGCTTGTACGATTGTTTAATGGGCCACCTGGTTTTTTTCTTGCAACTGCCATATATGCCTCCTAAATCTTTGCTTGATTCATATGAATGTATATACTATTCTTCCCACTTGTTTTGTGTGCGTATAAGTCAGGAATAAAAAGTATTTGATTTTTATTTTGAATAATCAAAGGAAGTCTATCTCTTTGTTCCATAGGGATTTTTTTCTCGATGAAGAAATCCTTTAATTTTTTTGTTCCTATTTGAATGTCTAATCGGTCTCCAGGACGTCGATTTCTAATTTCAATAGGAAAGAGCAAATCTAGATTATTATAACATAATTTATAAATATAATCATAGGTTTTGTTTGGTTTTTTTGCAATATAGACCTCAATATCATCATTTATATGATACAATCCAAGATCTCTGATGGTGAAATGATAATCTTCATGTTTTTTTGGATGATTTTGAATCATGATATCATCGTATGATTTATAGATATATAATAATTGATTTTGCTCGTACATAAGATGGGGTTTTTCCTTGTTGATTAGGTCAATGATATCATTCAATTGTTGGAAACTAAGTTCTACTTGATTGTTGGTGATATCATTAATCATTTGTTTGATGACTTCGATTTGAACAAGTTCATATAGTTGACTAAAATGACTTGCAGAAAAGATGATTTGGTCATCTTTGTGATCGATTTGGTCTATATATTGTTTGGCTTCATGATATATCATGGTGTATGCTTTATCTTGGTAGTCAGAAAATTGTGATATCTTCTCTAGATATTTTGGATTTTCTTTTTCCAATAATGGCATAATATGATGTCTGAAACGGTTTCTAGTATAATGATCAGATTGGTTGCTTTCATCTACAACATAATCAATCTGATGTTTTAATTGATATGCTTTGATGGTGTCTTTTTTTACCTTTAATAAGGGTCTTATAACACTTGTTCCTTTGTACTGACTTAATGGCAACATGCCACGATAACCTTCAAAGGAACTGCCTCTAATCAAACGCATGATGATTGTTTCTGCCAAATCATCGAGATGATGTGCCAGTACAATTTTATTTGCCTTTACTTTTTTGGCAAGGTCATTTAAGAAATCAAATCGTTGATAATGGGCATAATCATGAAAGTTTTCATAATCGTCATCGGTTAAAGTATGTAAATAAAAGGGAAGTCCATGTTTTTTGGCTTCATTTTTTACGAACAGAGCATCCCTTTGGCTGGTCGGTCGTTTTTGATGATTGATATGTGCGATCGTCAAGGTTAAAGATTGTTCATCTTTTATACTTAAAATGTTGTGAAGCATCACCATGGAGTCAATGCCTCCACTGATAGAAAGTAGAAGATGATCATTTTTCTCTATGAGATTTTTCTGGATATTTTTAATCATAAATAACCCCTTTTTTATAATATAGAGCATAGAAGTCTCACACCTCTATGCTCAATATATAATATATAAATAAAAGAGAAAAATAAATTGCATATATATATTAGCAATCAAATGTGATAGAATTATGTTTTTTTTGATAAAATAAGAAAAAATTTGTTATAATTTAATATGAGGTGAGAAGATGAAGGTGATTCTAGCAAGTCAATCTCCAAGAAGGAAGGAATTAATCGAGCTATTACATATAAAGGCTAAAACAATTCCTAGTCAAATTGAAGAAGTCATTGATCCAACACTGAGTCATGAAGAGAATGTGATGGATTTGGCTTATCAAAAAGCCATGGATGTTTTTAAAAGTCATAAAGAAGATTTGGTTTTAGGTTTTGATACTTTGGTTATTCTAGATAAGCATATTATGGGAAAACCGGATAATAAAGAACAAGCCAAAACATATCTAAAACAATTATCTGGAAGAACCCATCGGGTTATTACTGGATGTGCAGTGATCAAAAAGGGATATTCGACCAGTTTCTTTTCAAGCGCTTTGGTCAGTTTTTATCCAATGGATGATCAAGAAATCGATGACTATATAGCAACAAATGAACCTTTTGATAAGGCAGGCGCTTATGGGATTCAAGGATACGGTGCCAAATATATTGAATCTATACAAGGTGATTATTATGCTGTTGTTGGCTTTCCAGTATCAAAAATATATCGTGTTTTAAAAAAGATTTTATAAAGACTCTTTATGAGTCTTTTTTTACTGCTTTGATGATGGCTTCTTCAATGGCATCAACAACCGAATGATTAAAGATATTTGGTAGGATATGTTGATCACTTAAGTCATTTTCAGGAACCAGTTTAGCAATGGCTTTTGCGGCTGAGACCTTCATATCGTTGGTGATGGTCTTGGCTTTAGCAGCCAAAATACCTTTCATGAGCCCGGGGAAAACGAGAACGTTATTGATTTGATTAGGATAATCGCTACGACCAGTGCCAATGATTTTTGCCCCAGCCTCTTTAGCATCATCTGGTGAAATCTCAGGATCTGGGTTGGCCATGGCAAAGATAATAGGGTCTTGATTCATAGTGGCAACCATGTCTTTTGTCAGTATATTTTTTGCAGAAACACCAATAAATACATCTTTATCTCTTATTAAATCTTTTAAGTCAGTCACGTGATCATTGGTCTTTAACTGCTTTTGATCAATCAAGGATTGGATGACATCATTGTACTGGTCATATTTATCTTGACTGACAACCCCCATTAAGTCATAACCCTCTATATGGTCTATACCTAAATGAGATAACAATTTTATGATTGCTGAACCTGCGGCACCCAAGCCGCATACAAGAACTTTGATATCTACCATGTCCTTACCAACAATTTTTAAAGCATTCATTAAGGCAGCACTAACAACAATGGCAGTGCCGTGTTGGTCATCATGAAAAACAGGTATATCTAATTCTCTTTGTAATATGTTTTCTATATGGACACATCTTGGGGCGCTAATATCTTCTAACATGATGGCACTAAAGTTAGGTGCCAATAATTTAATGTGTTCAATAATTTTGTTTTCATCTTGGGTATCGAGCGCAAGAGGATAAGCTTGAACACCAGAAAATTGATGTAAAAGCAAAGATTTACCTTCCATCACAGGTAGTGATGCAAGGGGGCCGATGTTACCCAAACCTAAAACGGCTGAACCATCTGTGAAAATACCAACGGTTTTCCCTTTGATGGTATAGTCATAAGCTTTGGTTTGGTCTTTGACAATTTCTAAACAAGGATAAGCAACACCTGGTGTATAAGCCATACTCAAATCATCTTGATGATGGATTTCCATGGTTGGTGAAATCCTGAGTTTACCTTGGTGTTTTCGGTGTAAATCTAAGACTTTATCCTTCATATTTTTCATGAAACGATACCTCCAAATAGACTGTGTTTATTATACCATTTTTTTGCTTTGATTAAAATAAGAGCTTATCAAAGCATTAGTTTTCACTTTCGTATTTTATTTCTTGATTTTTACTGATGCATTTGATATAATACCTTTGCTAAATTAAAAACTTACTATGGAAACGAATTCCATGGCAGAAGGAGACGGGATACTATGAAAAAAGACATACATCCTGAATATCATACAGTCACTGTGACTTGTACAACTTGCGGAAACACATTTGAAACTGGATCAACTGAAGAAGCTATCAAAGTTGATACTTGTGCAAATTGTCATCCATTCTATACTGGTAAACAAAAATACAAAAATGTTGCTGGTAGAATTGACAGGTTCAACAAAAAATATGGTATTCAAGACGAAGACGAAGAATAAAATAAATAAAGCCAATTCATTTTGGCTTTTTTATTTTAAAAAATTTGCATCAATGATATAATATTTTCGAGTGGAGGCTGTTTATGTATTTGAATCAAAAAGAAGGTTGGATAGAAGTGATTACTGGTCCAATGTTTGCAGGTAAAACCGAAGAATTATTAAGAAGGATTAAGCGTTTAGAATACGCAAAACAACATATATTGGTTTTTAAACCAAGCATAGATAATAGATATGGTGAAGGTCATGTTGTTTCACACGACCATAACAAAACCCAATCTATTAATATTGGTCAAGCACAAGAAATTCTTTCTTATGTCACAATGGATACGCAAGTGGTCGCCATAGATGAGATTCAATTCTTAGATGAGGAAGCCGTAGATATATGTGAATACTTGGCCAATAAAGGTATTCGTGTCATTGTCTCTGGTTTGGATAGAGATTTTAGGGGTGAACCATTTTCCTTTATGCCTAGATTATTATCTTTGGCAGAATATGTGACCAAACTAACAGCCATTTGTGTCAAATGTCACACACCAGCAAGTAGGACTCAACGCATCATTGATGGTCAACCAGCAAAATACGATGATCCAATCATTCTTGTAGGGGCTAAAGATACATACGAAGCAAGATGCAGGGACTGTCATGAAGTTAAAAACAAACCTCAAAGGTATGATTTTCTTGATGAATGATCAAGCCTTTATGGGCCAAGCATTGATTGAAGCTAAGAAAGCATTTGATTTGGATGAAGTACCTGTTGGCTGTGTGATTGTTAAAGATGGTCAAATCATTGCTAGAGGCCATAATCAAAAGGAAACTGATCAAGATGTGACCTCACATGCTGAAATCAACGCCATACATATTGCATCAAAAAAACTCAAGAGTTGGCGTTTAGATGGGTGTGATATCTATGTGAACTTAGAACCTTGTCTCATGTGCTTGGGTGCCATTGTCTCAGCCAGATTTTCTCGTTTAATCTTTGGTGTTAGGGATAAGAAGTATGAATCTCTAGACCATATATTAGAGGCATATTTAAAAGGTTTTAACCATCAATTAGACGTAAAGACTGGTGTTTGCGCAAAAGAATCTCAACTTTTATTGGAATCATTTTTTAAAAAACTAAGACAACAATAGTTCTATGTTAAATTCGTTGAAATAATATAAGTTTATGTTATAATAGTTAAGGAATCTCAAATGAAGCATCTTCACTCAATAGATGCCCATGAATCAGGTCAGGTCTTGACGGAAGCAGCCTTAAGTGAGGTGTTTATGTGGGTGGAGATGCTTCAGGTGAGATTCTTTTTTATATGAAAGGGGATATGTATGGCTTTAATCTTTTTTGATTTAGATGGTACAATATTATTGAATGGGAAAATTGTCAAAGGCACATCAGAAATGATTGATCAATTACATGAAAATGGGCATGAAGTTGCTATAGCGACTGGCAGAAACCCCAATCTCATAAAGGACATCAATCAAGCCCTTAATATTGATCATTTGGTCTTAGCCAATGGATCTTATGTTTTAAGTAAAGGTCAATTAATATCAGAAAAATATATTCCTTTTTCAACAGTTAAGAAAATGATGGACAAGGCTGATCAAATGAATTTTGATTTAACCATCGAATATATTGATGCTTATATTGCATATCGACAAGATACAAAAGCATCAGAAAAGTTTTCAAAGCATTTTCAATTACCAATGGCAAGTTATGATGCAAGTGTCTATCCAAAGAGACCGGTCTTTGCTTTCCTTGTATTTGAAGATGATGTTGTAGAAACCATTAAAGACGATTTCCCTGAATTGCAGTTTAATCAATCGGGTGGAATGGCATATGATGTGAACTTGGCTGGTGGCTTAAAAGCAGAAGGGGTTGAACGATTGGTTCAACATTTAGGCTATAAAACTGAAGACGTTTACGCATTTGGTGATAACTATAATGATATTAATATGTTTAAAGCTGTAGGCCATGGCATCGCCATGGGCAACGCTGTTGATGCATTGAAAGATGTATCAGATTATGTGACTGATGATGTGGATAAAGAAGGTATACAAAAGGCTTTGAAACATTATCAACTCTTATAAAGGTAGTGAAATAATATGTATGATGTGATTGTTGTTGGTGGAGGGCACGCAGGAAATGAAGCGGCCATTGCTTCAGCAAAATTGAATCAAAAAACTTTATTGATAACAGGAAACCTAGACATGGTTTCTTTTATGCCGTGTAACCCATCTATTGGTGGACCTGCCAAGGGTACCTTGGTCCGTGAAATTGATGCTTTAGGCGGGGTCATGGGTAAGGTGGCAGACCAAACCACATTACAAATGAAAATGCTCAATAAGTCTAAAGGCCCTGCTGTGAGAGCTTTAAGAGCACAATCAGATAAGCTTGAATACCCTAAAGTGATGTTAAAAACTTTAAGAGAAACTGAAAATTTAGATTTGAAAGAGGCCTATGTAAAACGCTTAATTGTAGAAAGTCAAAAAGTTCAAGGTGTTGAATTAGAAGATGGTTCTCAATATATGGCTTCAATAGTCATATTAACAACAGGAACCTTTATGGATGCTAAGATATTGGTTGGAGACATATCTTATACACAAGGACCAGATCAGCAAAAAGCATCGATTGGTTTAAGCGAACATTTGCGTGATTTGGGTCATGACACATTTAGGTTAAAGACAGGGACTCCCGCCAGAATCAAACGCCATAGTGTGGATTTCTCTAAAATGACCATATCACCTGGAGATGGGTTTATACATCATTTTAGTTTTGAAAAAGAACATCTAAGGGTCTTGGATAAAGAATGGCCGTGTTACTTAATTCATACACAGCCAAAAACACACGATATTATTCAAATGAACTTACATAAGTCTGCCATGTATGGTGGACAAGACGTGGAAGGTGTGGGACCTAGATATTGTCCTTCAATTGAAGACAAGTTGGTTAGATTTAGTGACAAAGAACGACACCAATTGTTTGTTGAGCCAGAATCAAGATCATTGGATGAACTCTATTTACAAGGGTTTTCAACATCTATGCCTCACGATGTTCAAGAACAAATGATTCATTCCTTGCCTGGTTTAGAAAACGCTGAAATTGCAAGATATGCCTATGCTATTGAATATGACGCCATTGATGCAAGGAGCCTTTGGCCAAGTTTGGAATCAAAGAAAATTGACCATCTATTTTTTGCTGGTCAAGTTAATGGCACAAGTGGTTACGAAGAAGCAGCTGCCCAAGGTTTGATAGCAGGTATCAATGCTGCCCTTAAGTTAAAAGGAAAAGACCCGCTTATTTTAAGGCGTGATGAAGCTTATATTGGTGTCTTAATAGATGATTTAGTGACCAAAGGTACAAAAGAACCATATCGCATGTTAACATCTAGAGCCGAATTTAGATTATTGCTACGTCATGACAATGCAGATCTAAGGTTGACTGATTATGGGTATGACATTGGTATGATTTCTGAAGAGCGCTATCAAAGATTCTTAGAAAAAAAGAAAGATATTGATAAAACCATTCAAGCCTTGAAATCTATGTTCATTACCCCAACTAAAGACATACGTGATTATTTAGATGACCATCATCTTATGCCGATTAAAGGCAAAATGTCTTTATATGAATTGCTGAGAAGACAAGATATTAGCTTTGAACATATAGAAGACCTTTCTGAAAAAGATTTTAATATCGATGATGAAGAAAAAGAACAAGTTGAAATCAATAGTAAATACGAAGGTTACATAAAAAAAGCAGTCGCCCAAGCTGAGAAATTACAAAAAGAAAATAATATAAAAATACCAAAAAACATTGATTATCACCAAGTTCAAAATCTGGCTTTAGAAGCAAGAGATAAGCTTGATCAAATCAAACCTTTAACCATTGCACAAGCATCTAGGATTAGTGGGGTGAATCCAGCGGATATTCAAATGTTACTTATTCACTTAAAAAAATATGAAACATAAGTTTCACAGAGTGAAGTTTTTATGGTAAAATGAGACAACAGGAGCGATAAGATGAATCAAAAGATACTTCATACATTAAATCATCAATCCTATGAGATCTATTACAATTATCTTATTCAAGAAAATCAAAAACTCAATCTCACGGCCATTACAGATAAAGAAGACGTCTATCTAAAACACTTTTATGATTCTTTAATGATTACTGAATACGTAGATTTTAAAGAAAAAAAAGTATTGGATATTGGCGCAGGTGCTGGATTTCCATCAATTCCTATTTTGTTAAAATATCCATCAATGGATTTAACAATCATCGATGGATTAAAAAAACGTATCGATTTTTTATCGAGATTATCTGAACGTTTGGATATAAATGGGCACTTTATTCATGGCCGGGCGGAAAGCCTTGACCATAGGCAAACATATGATATTGTTTTGGCACGAGCCGTGGCTAAATTAAATATACTTCTTGAAATGGCTTTGCCCTTATTGAAGTTAGACGGATTATTCATTGCTTTTAAATCTATTCATTATCAAGAGGAGCTAGCTGATGCAAAAGATGCCATTTCAACTTTAGGCGGACAAGTAGAAAGGGTTATTGAGTATGAATTAAGCGATGAGTTAAAACACGTATATCTTTTGATTAAAAAAGTAAAACCCACACCAAAAGCTTATCCTAGATCATATGCTAAGATTAAAAAATCCCCATTATAGGAAGTGAGCGTATTGAATAATAAAGAAGACTTGTTTCCCAAGGTCAACCACTATAAAGTTGACTTAGAAGTCAAATATTTGGTTAGACAGAATATATTTGTTATTTCCCTAATTACATTAATAGGGATTTTAAGTATTGTCTATTTGCTCATCATTGGTGCAGAGTCAAGAATGGTGATAGGTTTATCTTGTGGTTTCATACTGATATTATTATTTAATGTTGCCTCATTATCATACGGGACAACTCAAATTGAGTTTTTGAAATTTAATAAGTTCATCACCAGTATATCTTTCTTTACATTGATGATTGTTTATGTCCTTTATTTTAGATCCCCGTCCTTTATTCCTTTTTTATTTTTAGCCTACTTAATCGCAGCTGTTTATAAAGACATCAAAGTTTTAACTGTGATTAGCCTATATTTTATTTTAACCATCGTCATGCTGATGATTAATTTTGGGGAATTATTTAATTTCAGGTTCAACCCCTCAACCAATGATTTGGTGATTGGTGTATTTGTCTTTTTATTCCTTACACTATTAATGATATCAACATACATCACCATTAAAGAAAGCCAGTTTTTTTATAACCAAATCGCCTATTCAAAAGAAAAAGAAGTGCGCAATCTTGAAATGTTGATTGATTTAAAATCTCAAGTTGAAAGTGAAGAGTTTCATTATCAAGAATATTTCCCAAAAGTTAAAGAAATGTTTGAAGCTTTCTCAAAGAAATTAAAGATTAGTGATGTTTTTAAAGAAAAAATAGATATTATTGAAAAACTTACTCAAAAGGTAGATAAACTAACGATTTTAAAGGAACATGAAGATTTTAAGATTGAAGATATTCATCGTTTGGAAAATTTAGTCTTAAAGAAAGATGCCTTAATTAGAAAAATAGCCATGCATATTTTTTATTACAATCAAAAAGATATTCATGAAAAAGAGATATTCTCTGAAACACATTTTGAAAGTTTTAATAAATCCAATGACAGCATGGATATTAAAATTGTGACCTTTTCTATTTTTTATGTCTTATTAAAAAAAGGTTTGCCTAATACAAAACCATTTACAAAAGAAGACATATATCATTTCTTTATAGAAACTGATTTCTATTATTTTTTACATCCTAAAATTCGTTTGATATATAAAGAAAACCCTGAAGTTTTTGAAACCATTGTTAGGGATGTTTTGGATGAGGTGGTATCATGATTAAACATTTTATGAATACCATTCTAAATACTGAATATTTACCAATGAATGATGTAAGAACTTTAAAAATTCAAATTATTTTTGCTTTCTTGTTCTTATTTACTATTTTAACCATACCTGTATCATTCTTATTAAATTACACTTTCTGGATCAAAGCGATTTTTATTTCCTTGTTTGTGGTTTCGCTTTTTCTAACCTATATATTCTTAAAAATAGAAAAAGTCTTTCTTGCCATGCAAGTCACCATTATCCAAGCTGTTTTGTTTATGGTCTTTTACACACAAGGCATCACGAGTTTTTACGCTTATTTATTGTTTTATATTGTTTTAACCATTATTGCTCTTTATCAAGAAGTTTATTCTTATTTTGTCTATGGTACCTTTGTAACAATCTTAGGTGTTTTTTACATTGTGACACAGGGCGAAGGACTTTTATTGGTTGATGATGTAGAGGGTGCTCTCTATATTTATCTTGTTGGATTAATTTTGTATTATCTGGTGAATTTTGTTTATATATTAATTAATGAAAAATCTTATGCAGAAATGAATCTGACTTGGATTAACTTTAAAAAAATCAATGATGGCATACAAGAAGACATCTATAATTACATGGAAGCCATTCGTCGGTCAAAGGGAACACCTGCTTTATTCGAAGACCCAGAGTTTCAAGAAGCAGTACAAGAGATTAGTGAATTTATTGCCAAACAAATACTAAAAGATGGCTCAGAAATTAAAAATATGGTGGATTTGTATTTTTACATACATGAAGTTGGTGTAAAACCCATATTAAATAACGATGACATTAGTGTGAATATGCGCAAGGCAACGGATAGTTTAAAAAAATATATGATCAATGATAATTCTGATTTGTTTTCTATGATTATTGGTTTTGAACTGAATGATTATCCTTCAAATGTATCCACCAATGATTTAGATTTCAAACAAATTACTACACAAAAAGATGAACAGTTATTGGTTTTTGCCTTTATTTATGTTTACATTACACATAATTTGTATCAAAAAAGTGAGCTAAGTCAAATGAGCGAAAGCGATGACATGAAAGATATAAAAGCATACGACTTTGATTTGTTTTTTGATGACACGATTTTAGCTTTTTATCAAGACAATATTGATTTAATTAAGAAATATTTAAAGAAGTAAGGAGAAACACATGGGATTAGTATTATCAATTGCCAATCAAAAAGGCGGCGTCGGTAAAACAACGACAGCCATAAATTTAGCAAGTGCACTTGCCAATTTAAGAAATAAAATTTTATTGATTGACTTAGATTACCAAGCTAATGCAACCTCATGTATGGGTATAGACAGGGGTTCATTTCATCAAAGTATCTTTGATATTTTTAAAAAACAAGCGGTTTTTCAAGATATACTAATTAAAAGTAAACATCGAAATGTTGATGTCTTACCAGCAAAAACCATGGTTGAAGGTGTTGAAGAAGTCATCATCAAGGATTCAAATAGAGATTTTATCTTACATGACATGATTTCAGATATCAAAGATGATTATGATTATATTTTAATTGATTGTCCGCCTTCATTAGGCTATATCACCACCAATGCCTTGGTCGCATCAGATGGTGTGATTGTTCCTGTGCAGTGTGAATTCTTGGCCATGGATGGATTAACTCAATTGTTGAACACCATCCGAAATGTACAAAATAAAAAAAGAGTCAATCGAGAGAACCTCATTATTTTTGGTGTCTTATTAACCATGTTGGATAAACGTGTGACTTCAGGTTTTCAAATTGTCAATGAAATTAAAACATACTTTAAAGAAAAAGTATTTAAAACCATCATACCACGTAATATTACCTGCTCAAATGCAACATTTTATGGAATGCCTGTAACACAGTTTTCACCGAGAAGTAAATCATCAATAAGTTATAAAAAACTTGCCAAAGAGGTGGTGAAGCGTCGTGACCAAAGATGAAAGAATTAGACGAAGTCTTCAAGATTTATTGAAGGAAAATGAAATTGAAGTTAAGGAAAATGAAGAAATTATTGATATTCCTTTGGATCAAATTTCACCCAATCCTTTTCAACCACGAAAACATTTTGATCAAGATGCTTTAAAAGAGTTATCAGATTCGATTAGGATTAATGGTGTATTACAACCGATTATTGTAAAAAAAATCAATAATGGGTATTTGTTGGTGGCAGGAGAAAGACGATGTCGAGCATCTGAACTTGCTGGTTTTAATACCATACCAGCCATTATTAGAGACTATAATAACCAATATTTGGCTGAACTCGCCTTATTAGAAAACATTCAACGAGAAGACTTAACCATTGTAGAAGAAGCAAAGGCTTATAAAAACGTCATTGACTCCTTAAATTTAACCCACTTAGAACTTGCCAATAAAATTGGTAAAAGCAGGTCATATGTCTCTAATGCTTTAGGTATATTATCTTTACCTGAAGAAGTTATTAAAGAGATTAATGAAGGCAATATTACTATGGGACATGCTAGGAGTTTAAGTAAACTTAAAGACAATCAACGTATTATTAAAATAGCACAAACCATTATTGAAAAGAATCTCACTGTTCGTGATATTGAACAGTTGGTTAAAAAAGAAAAAAAGAAAAAACAAATCAAACGTCGTACCATTGATGTTGATTTCCAAAATGATTTAAATGAAACCAAATCATTATTATCTCAACAGTTTCATTTTAAACATGATATCAAAATATCTAGCAATAAAATGATCATTACCTTTCAAAATAGAGAAGAATTAGATGCATTAAAAGATTTTATCAAAGGTGATCAAAATGAATGATATTCAACAAGGCTCAATATTAAAATTAAAAAAAGGACATCCGTGTGGTGAAAATAAATGGGAAATTATTCGTTACGGTGCCATTTGTAAACTAAAATGTTTAGGATGTGGAAGAGAAGTATTATTAAATCGTATAGACTTGAAGAAAAGAATAAAGAAGGTTTTAAACAATGAAGAAATTAATCGCTGACATTATAAAATTTAGAGATGAACGAGGTTGGAAACATCATGACACACCTGCGGCACTAGCAAAATCAATTATCATTGAAGCTGCAGAACTACTTGAAAATTACCAATGGGATGATGAAGGCCCTAATATTGAAAATGTTAAGGAAGAACTGGCTGATGTTTTAATTTATTCCATTGCTATGGCAACGGATTTAGGGTTTGATCCAGTAGAAATTATTGAAGAAAAACTGGAGAAAAATGCTAAAAAATACCCAAAAAAATTAAAAAAATAGCTTAAATTACATGAAAAAATCGCCATTTGTGACTCTATCTTAAAGTATTTTGACTTTTTTGAAAAAATCAGTAAAATATAATTGACAAATACTCTTATAAATAGTAAAATATTATTCGCATTGCAAAGAGCACAAAAAAATGGGCCTATAGCTCAGCTGGTTAGAGCGCACGCCTGATAAGCGTGAGGTCGATGGTTCAAGTCCATTTAGGCCCACCATTTTTGTGGGGTATTAGCTCAGCTGGGAGAGCGCCTGCCTTGCACGCAGGAGGTCAGCGGTTCGAGCCCGCTATACTCCACCATTATTATTAATAAAAATTCTACGGCGGTGTAGCTCAACTGGCTAGAGCGTACGGTTCATACCCGTGAGGTTGAGAGTTCAAGTCTCTCTGCCGCTACCATTGTTGGACCCATAGCTCAGTTGGTCAGAGCTATCGGCTCATAACCGATCGGTCGTAGGTTCGAGTCCTACTGGGTCCACCATAATTTTAATCACATCCGGAGAAATACCCAAGCCCGGCTGAAGGGATCGGTCTTGAAAACCGACAGGGCGTGCGAGCGCCGCGGGGGTTCGAATCCCTCTTTCTCCGCCATATGTCATTTAGCTTATTGGTAAAGCCCTAGTAAGTAGGTTCGATTCCTAACAATGACACCTGTAATCTTCTTTACTCGCGGATTCACAACACTAGACCCGCTAGCTCAGTTGGTAGAGCATTTGACTTTTAATCAAAGGGTCAGGCGTTCGAATCGCCTGCGGGTCACCACTTTGCCCGAGTGGCGGAATTGGTAGACGCGTTGGACTTAAAATCCAATGTCTATTGTAGACGTGCCGGTTCAAGTCCGGCCTCGGGTACCACTTGGGGTATTAGCTCAGCTGGGAGAGCGCCTGCCTTGCACGCAGGAGGTCAGCGGTTCGATCCCGCTATACTCCACCAAGAAAAAATCCGTTGACATTTTAATTTCATTTTGATATGATATAGTAGCAGCAAAAATAACACACCGCGGGGTGGAGCAGTCTGGTAGCTCGTTGGGCTCATAACCCAGAGGTCGGAGGTTCAAATCCTTCCCCCGCAACCAAAGGTCCGGTAGTGTAGTGGTTAACATGCCAGTCTGTCACACTGGAGATCGCGGGTTCAAGTCCCGTCCGGACCGCCATTTTTTTTATGGTCCGGTAGCTCAGTAGGTAGAGCAATGGACTGAAAATCCATGTGTCGGCGGTTCGATCCCGCCCTGGACCACCATCGAATACGAAATATAGCCATCTTAGGATGGCTTTTTTTGTTGGTTTAATTAAAACATTATATATAGTATTGTTTTATGTTAAAAAGAAAATAGGTGGTGTTTTAGAATTTTATAATCATCTTGATTTCTAATTAATTTGCAAGTTATATTTGACATAACTTAATAATTCGACTAAAATAGAATTGTATTCGAAAAAAGTCGAAAGGTTGTGTTTTTATGTATATTAATAGAAAAGTAGAAAAAACTTTAATTAAATTATCTAAGATGTTTAAAGTCTTACTTGTTACTGGACCAAGACAAGTTGGAAAATCAACGACGCTAAAACATCTTTTTGGTGATACTTATCATTATGTTACATTAGATGATGTTTTAGAATTAGAGTTGGCTAAGAATGATCCTAAATTGTTTTTTAAAAATAATTCTTTACCTTTAATTATAGATGAAGTTCAATTAGCACCTGAATTGTTTAGAGAAGTCAAAAGAATTGTTGATGAATCAGATAAAAAAGGACAAATTATTTTAACAGGGTCACAAACATTCCATTTAATGGATGGCGTTAGTGAAAGTTTAGCTGGCAGAGTCGGTATAGTAGATTTTTTAGGTTTATCATATAGAGAAATGATTGAATTAGATTTTGATGGGCCTTTTTATCCAAATGATGATTATTTGAATCAAGAAAAATTAAATGTAAATGATATCGATTTATTTGATTTCATTCATAGAGGCAGCAAGCCTGAACTAAATAAAGATAAAGATCTTGATTGGAAACTCTACTATGCATCATATATCAGAACATATTTAGAACGGGATGTAAGAAGCATACTTAATGTTAGAAATCTAGATGTTTTTTCTAATTTTATGGTTGTTTTGGCTTCTAGAACTGGGCAATTACTTAATTATAGTTCTGTTGCTAATGAAGTAGGTGTGGACGTAGAAACAGTTAAATCGTGGGTCAAAGTACTAGAAACATCAGGTATTGTATTTTTGTTAAAACCATTTTCTAATAATGCAATTAAAAGAACGATTAAATCTCCAATGATATATTTCTTGGATACAGGTCTTGTGAGTTATTTATTAAATTGGCTTACGAAAGATACTTTAGAAAAAGGAGCGCTTAGTGGTGCAATTTTAGAAACACATGTCATTAGTGAAATTGTAAAGAGTTTTAAACAAAATGGTGTTTTGGATTTACCTATATATTTCTATAGAGATAAGGATAAAAAGGAAATCGACTTGATTATAAAAGAAAACGGAAAATTATATCCTGTTGAGATTAAGAAAACAATGAATCCGAAAATAAAGATGGCTAAAACATTTAGTGTTTTAGAAAAAGCCTTAGGTTATGAAGTTAGCAATCAAGTGATTTTGTGTTTGATAGATCAGAAACATTATTTATCAGATAATTTATTAGCTTATCCTATAAAGAAAATATAAGAATATAGACATTTAGTTGAGTGTAATATGTTAATATGCAAAAGAAGCATTGATGTTAATTGCATTTTTGGACTGAAAATCTATGTGTCGGCGGTTCGATCCCGCCCTGGACCACCATCGAATACGAAATATAGCCATCCTAGGATGGCTTTTTTTGTTGGTTTTTATGTTGTATAGTCATTTAAAAAAAATTATATCAATTTCATGAATTTACTATATATTTTTATTGTAATTGTTATAATGAATAAGATGTTATGTATGAAATTATAATTATTTAATAAAAAGGATGATTTAATGAATTATTGTAGAAGATGTTCAACTCCGATACCTGACAATGTCAAAGTGTGTCCAAAATGTGGTTCTAAATTTGATTTAGATAGAGCAAATAATAGTCATTCAAGTAAAAAATTTAATTATACATTATTGGTAGCTAGAATTTCATTGTTTAGTTTAATAGTATATTTTGTATTTTTTATTTATGGCATAATTTCTTCTAAAGAGCTTTTAAATATGGGGCCTCTTTTTCACTTAATTGCAATTATAATTAATGTATTAATTGTTGTAATGTTATTTGAGTTAGCGTCGATTGTTGAAAAGTATAAATAATGAAAGAATAAAATCACTAAGAAGTATCGATATAAATACTAAGATTTTTTGTCTAAATCATCAATAGTTAATAGCGTTTTTGAGTTAAAATCCATCGTTTTATTTATTAGAAATATTAGGGAGGAAATTATGGAGTGCCCGTATTGCAAAAATGAAATGAAAAAAGGGTCCATTCATTGTCATAATGGTTGGTTACCATTGGTGTGGAGATCCCAAGAGGATGATTCATCAAGAAAGATTCAACCATGGTATATGAATTTTACCAAGACAAAGCTAATGGATGTCTATCTTTGTCCTGGTTGCGATATCCTAATAAGGAAAATAATTACTAATAAATAGTGAACTTATATACATGAAAAGACTGAAAGTCTATCTGACACCGGTTGGGTCCAAGCCTGGCCACCAACGAATACAAAATTTAGCCATCTTAGGATGGCTTTTTTTAGTCTTTTTTATATAGTCTATTTATTTACTTGACCATAAATGTGTTTTTGTAAAAATTACCAATGATAAGTTATTGTATTTTGGCTATTTATAACGAACAAAATAATATAATTTTACTTTTTGGTATTGTATAACGAACAAAAACATTCTAAATCTTGATTTAGCAATCTTAGGTTGTCTTTTTTAAAAATTGGGTATCGAACTGATATATAATCGGGTATATGGTATACTGTTTTTGATACTTTATTTGAAAGGACATATAATGAAAAAGTTTTTGTTTGCTATAGTGTTTATCTTTTTTTTAAGTGGATGTGAAGGAAATAATCTTAACACTGATATACTTACGAATGCAACCACTGAAACAACATCAGAAGTTTTTACTGTCATATCTACCGAAGAAGATTTAACGACCGAAGAAACAACATCTAATACAACAACAATTCCACCTACAACAACAGAAGTACCAACGACTATTCCAACAACACATATACCGACAACAGAAATCCAAACAACTCAGATGAATCATGAATTGGTGTTTGAGAAAAGATTAACTTTAGATAATCGTCTATCTTTTTATGAATTTTCACAGAGTAAAATAGGTGTTTTTACATTAGACAGTAATCCAGGTGTTTTATATGTTGATATTGAAGCATTTATTTCTTTATTAGATGAAGGGATTGTTGATTTTCAGTCTTCTTATGATGCTGGTGTTTTAACATTATCTTATTCATTCGATGATGTGAATCAGATGAGTATCAAACTTGATAGTATTCAAGAGACCATTGAGTATACGAATTTTAATATCTTTTCTAGTTTAAATGAACCTTATGAATTTTCTTATGAAAATGGATTTAATAGCGAAAGTGTTGATTATATTGAGGGAGATTTGTCTGGAACGATTGATTTAAAAATGTATGATATGGCTATTGAGGAAAAAGACAATCATATTTACTTGCCGCTATATCTTGCAAATTTATTTTTTACTGGACAAATGTTTGAAGTCTATCATATAGAAGATACCTTATATGTCGTTGATCAACTAGGAACATTCCAAGAAGCCTTTGAGCCTCAAAGTATAGAAAATGAGGAAGACGAAGAAAATATGGTTTATCAAACCATCAACTATTTGGCTTTGCTTTTTGATTACTTTTATGGTTTAAGAGAATATTATGGTGTAGATTCTTATCTTATAGAATTTGAAGATTTAGGCTTCTATAATCAAACAACATTTGAAGGATTCAATGCTTTATTTCAAAGGTATATATATTCTCTAGGTGACTTGCACAACAATATTTTAGCCTTTGGATATGATGCTGATCAAACAGAAAATGTTATCCCTGCATACAATGATAGAATATATCAATACTATCAAGTAAGTATGGTTGAAAATTGTGCAATGAGAGAAGAAATATCATTGATAGAATATGATGATTATTATAAATTAAGCATTAATGCTTTCACTTTAAATACCAAAGATTTAATGGCTGATTTAATGATTGATATTGATCCTAATAAAGATATATACATTGATTTAGCTTGTAATGGTGGCGGTTATATTTATTCTATTTTTGAAGTGCTAGCTTATTTGTCGAATGATCCTATTGAAATGAATTATATGAATTTACAGACAGGAGAATACTATCAAGAATTATACACACCAAAAGAAGATGTATCATTAGACAATCAATTTTATGTCTACATCAACAAATCAACATATAGCGCAGCGAATCTCTTTGTAGAATTGGTCAAAGAAAATGAGTTGGCTTTTGTATTTGGTCATCAAACATTTGGTGGGTCAGCGTCTGTGAGTAAAACGATTCTTCCTAATAATTTGTGGTTAACATATTCATCAAATACAGTTTTATTGAATCAAGACCTTGAAAACATTGAGCGTGGCGTTGAACCAAATTATTTTCTAGATCAATACAAATTTGATGGTTTTGATGTTGGGTATGATGAGATAAGTGTCTTGTTTAAGTCTTTAAACCAAGTCAATATTGATTCATTTTCATTGTTGGATAAAGTTGATTTGAATGTAAGGACTGAACAATCAAATCATTTGATTGAATTTGATAAATATATTGTCGAGTACCGAGATATTGAAACACATGAACTTTTGTACTCAAAAGAAATTTCAACAGAAGATTTTATACTCAATGAACAAATCATCATTGAAAGTGATTTAGTTATTTTAAGAATCAAGGCATATTTTTCTTATCAAGGATTTGATTTAGTTCAAACTATTTATAAACAAGTGGTTGATGATTATTCAGATACATTTAATATTGATACAGGACTTGTAGAAGTAGGAATAACAACGACGCTCAATAAACATGGTTCTGAAGATGTTGATTATATTAAAATTAATGTTGAAGATTCAGGGATATATCAAGTACGTCTTAATGGTGAATCTTTGGATTTGAATCATCTTATTTTTAACCTAGAAGGTTTAGAAATAGAAAGTGGCAATCAAGTTTTATTAGAACCAGGAACCTATTTGATTAAATTGGATATTATAGCCATTGATGAAGGAGATTATACTGTTCATATTGAGTATGTGGAAGATCATACGACATCAGATAGTTGAGTCTTTAAGTTGTTTTGACTTCATCAAAGATATAATAAAGCCATCATCTGATGGCTTTTTAAGTTGTATAGATTTAATATTGTGTATCTCTTAATTATGCAAGCAAGTATTAAAATAATACTTTAGGAAGTGTAGTGGTAACTTTTTCTTGTATGATATAATGTATGATAATCAAAGAAATAAATGAATTTAACAGGAGGATCATTCAAAGATGAAAGAGCGTGCAAATATATTTGTAATAGTTGTTATTGTATCATTTATTTTTAGTATTATCGGGCATCAATTTATAGATTCTATGACAGATTTAAAAGCAAAAATATTATTTTATATACCCATGGTTTTATTTTTTATGACAACATTGTTATTTATTGTTTTTTTTTAAGATGAGATTAGTAGTTTTAATTCACTTAAGTTACTGTTTTTAGGGTATCTTTTAGGAGCTATATTTATATTTTCAGTAGCCATAAAAAGATGGGTTGGTCAAGATGATTATACAAGTTTAATGTCAACTCAAGTTATTTATGGTTTCAAAGTGATTGTCATAGGCTTAGTAGTTACAGGTATTATTTGGAGTTATTTTACTTATGAATTTGATATGGAACAAAAAATATATTTTTCAATGATTGGTGTCTCTTACATATTCTTTTTACTGAGTCCCCTCATCGGTTTTTATAGATGGAGTAGTCGTATTGTTGGGTTTAATGTGCCTTATCTAAAAGCTTTTAATATTTTCTTTAGTTATCTTTTTAAAGATATTTTTATTTCTTGGCATTCATTGGAGTACCAGGAAGTAAATATGCAAAATATAAGTTATTAAATGATTAAAAATTAAATTAAATATATAAAAAAACATATTGGATTTGTTTATTCCAATATGTTTTTATTTTTTAAATGTAATTATTCAATATCGCTTGTATCATCAACATCGTTACCGTATTGATACTCTGGTAATGTGACTGAGTTTATGATTGTTTCAGGGTCACTGATGAGTGAAGCTTTAATATATTGATTTGATATGGTGTAGAAGTATTGGTCGATGAACTTAATTTTATAGACATAGACCTCTTCATCAGTATCTTGATCATGGGTAATGAATCCAGATTGTGTTAAACCATCTGTCTCGTCAAAGTTGTAAACTAAGATACCGCTATTGTAAGTATATCCATCGGTGTCATTCCAATCATAGCTTGAGAATGGGAATGCGATAATACCTTTTCTCAAGTCAACAAGTAAGTCTTTATGGTTATAAGTCACTGAAGACCAAGACCAACCAAAATCTTCATAATCAAAAATAACTTCATCAAATACAAGTGGATTTGTTTTATCAGAAATATCATAGACCGAAATCTTAATACCGTTGGTGCCACCTTCTGAATCGCCAAAGCCAATACCTAACATGTAATTTTCATTAAGTGGTTGTAAGTAAGAACTAAATCCCGGTATTTCAAGTTCACCTTCTTTAAAAGGTGCTGTTGGGTTACTTAAATTAATGACATAGAATGGGTCTGTTTGTTCAAATGTAACAACATATCCATAGTCTCCAACAAAACGTACACTGCGAATAGTTTCACCAGGTTTTCCTAAATTTTCAATACGAGAAACTTCATCTAAATTTTCATCTAAGATAAATACACGATTATTGATGCCATCGCCCCACCATCCTGTGGTTGTTGCGATGCGTAAATAACCATCTTTTTCATCCATCGAGAATTGATTCAAGGTATAACCTGGGATGATTCCAAATGTAAGGTATTCCAAATCAGCATCATCAATAGCAATTTTTAGAATAGCTGTTGTTCTTTCAAAAACAGTTTGTTCTGTGGTTTGGGTGCTTGTATCATCATCGATATCATCTTCTTCATCCATGAATGGCATATAACCATAAATATTGCCAACTAAGTAAATGTTGTTGTGAGATACATATAAATTATAACCACTGTCACCAAGAATGACTTCCATGTCAACTTGCTCATTGTCTAAATCCAAGGCGTAAAAAGTAGTGAAAGAGTTAGGCCGAGTGCCATCAACATAGATGATATCTTCATAGTTGGCACTTGTTAAGGAACCATCGATTTCATACGATGGTAAGTATTCTCCAAGATCAATGTCTTCCTGGTATAAAGGTAACCATGTGCTGGTAATAATGAAGACATTGTCATCGATTTTACGCGTTCCAATCAAATCTCCAGTCAAACTATATTCATTGGTTAAAGCAAAATCATTGTTTTTATCATAGACATAGACTTTGACATTATTGTCATAGCCATACCAATATTCATAATAATCAGATTCAAAAGAATCGTCTTCACCAGTTTTAGGTTCACAATAGTATTGGTATTCCGTTCCAATCACGATTAAGTGGTCATCATCAACATATAAGCCTGTAACATACATGCCGGATGGACATAAGGTCTCATCATCAACATAGTCAATGACTTTGTGGTTAGAAAGGGCAGCTGTTTCTTGAGATTGGGTGTAAGCCAAGGTGATAAAAACTTGGTTGTATTGCATATGGTAGATGTATTTACCATCGGTAATGACATTATCCATTTCATCAACGCCTTGTACTTGTACATTGGTTTCAGAATAGTCATCGCTACCTTCATCGCTAGAATCGTCACCACCAGTTTCAGGTGATAGTAAATCTTCATTTAACCAATCGTCACTCATACCATACCTAGGGACTAAATCTTCAAAATCCTTATATATTTCTAAGATGTCATCACTATTACGAATGGCTAGTAAGTTACCTGATGGTTGTGTTGTAGGGGTGTTTACGCTCAATGCAAAGATTAATACCAAAGCGATGAGCGGTGTTAATGCAGCTGAGCTTAAAATCCCAATGCGTTTGGCAAGTCCTGTGGCTTGACTTGGGATACGCATTTGCATGTGTTTTTGTTTGAGTAGTTTGTTTAATCTGATTTCTCTGACAATCATGGTTCCAATGACAATGATAAGCCCTAGGACGATGATGCTTGCAGAGATAAAAATCGGATTGTTTAGAATTGATAACATAAGATACCTCCTTATAATTTCAGTGCGTCTTTAAACGTTTTTAAATAATTCCGATTGACTTCGCAAAGATCACCATTGTTCATTTCAAGTTCAAGTTTAGAATTTAAAAGAGAGCGTATATAGTTGATTTTTCCGATATTCACGAGACAATATTTACTGACACGAATGAATTGTTTTTCCTTTAATAACTCTTCTAGCTCGTATAGTTTCATTTTAACAATCATTTTGGTGTCTTGGAGAACAGCGTATAAGTCATCTTGTTCGGTGATGAAGTAATGAATATAACGACTTTCAACCCGTTTTTGTCCGTATTGATTATAACCAACAATATAGATTGTTTCACCTTGAACAATCCAATTCAATAAGTCATTGACCTTTGGAATATCATTGTGGTTAAAAACAATGTTTAGCTTATCGTCTTCAACTAAATCCTTGTCATCAGTGATGACATAATCGTATGTAGGTGTTTCTGTGAGTTTTAAACGTTCCTTCATGTTTTTGTGTTTAGCATGTTTGACTTTTAATTTAAACATAAGACGCTCCTTTTGAAGTCACTTACAGTTTAGCACTTATGATATCCATAATAAATGCTTGTGAGGTATCCTACATATATTTTACACCAAGCTACAGGAATTATGAAAAATTATGAAAAAAAGATTGAAAGATAATGATGATTAGTTCTGGTGAACCTGTATCAATTTATATTTATTTTTGATATAATTCAAGAGATAAATGCATCAAATTAAATTTCTGGAGGTTTTAAGCGTTTATGAAATATGTAATCTTAACTATGATTCTAACCATCATGGTTGTTTTGACGATGGGATGTCAATCAACCAATGAAACATCAGTGAACTTATCAACTGAGGGTCCTACTAGCACTGAAGAAATTCCAACTTATGACATGCCTTACAATCTAGCATTTGATTTTAATCCTAATCTGTCTATGGGACAAGCGGACTTAAGTCAAATGATAGAAAAGATACATGAACTGATTCAGGTACATGACCCAAACCAACATAATGATTATATTAATCATTTCACTGATACATATTTAGATCCTAATGACAGTGAAACGCTAATGCCTGATGATATAGAAGATGTAGAGGTCTTAGGTGCTTTGCTTGCTCAAGAATCATTGTTTTATAGAGAAATGATATATTTATTAACCATTATCGATGAAGATAATTTGAATATCGGCCAAATCAATACTTATGAAGCAGATTATAACAACCATGCGGATTTTAATTCTATTTATGGGCCTGAACCAGACACGGAAGTTGGAGATGTAGAGGTTTTTCTTATGATGGCAGAGAATGAGTTATATGCTGATATTTGGCGTTTTTCCGATTCAGAAGAACTGGCCAATAGGAGCATTTTTAAAATACATTATGATGATGATGGATTGATTGCCTTCAAAATGATTGAGTTCGATGCAATGTTAGGAAATTTGTTGCTAAAAAATAAATTCTCTTATATTGATTATGCGAGAGATGAAACTGGTCTAATGATTCATGTTACAGATTCTATTTTTGGTGTTAGAGATTTGACACTTGGTATACTTGACCAGCAAGGTGGCTATGAAGTTTGTACTTACTCAAGCCCTCTAAGTCTACTTTCAATTGCAAAAATAAGTTTAGAAGACCAATATTATTTTTGGAGTAGTTATGATGAGGATGAAGATTTTAGGAACATTCATTTATATGAGGATAATGTGTATCAGTTAGGTTATAGGCTCTCGTATAATTATGAGTATGAATCTTACTTAAGTCATAATAATTTCATTGAATACAATTTAAAATATATTGATGGTTGGGTGTATTTACAAGACCGTGAAATATTTTATTATGAAGGCGACGTTCTTGAAAGTACTGTTTATGATTTTACACCAAGTTTACATCCTTTTTCTCCTGAATTAGCACCTAGAATTCAATATGATATTGATACACAAATTAACCAAACTTTATTTGAAAAACCTTTAGGAATTTTTGAGTATAACCATATATCTTATGAACATTTTATTCAAATTTGGGATTCTTTAGAAAATGTATGGGAGACGACTTATTTGTTAGATCATCAATTATATTTTCATGAGATTACAATTGATATGAACAAGCAAGCCATTGATGTGATCTATGATTATACAGGAGATTATACATCAATATTCACCAATGAAATTAGAGATGCTTACCCAGATGCAATCTATGATTGTAATACTTGTGGCGAGGGTTAAATCTTAAAATTTACATGTGCAAAAAGCATTTATGAAGTCTTGCATTTTTACATCCATTCAAATATAATAATACTTGTGTTTAAAATGGAGGTTAGAGCATGAAAAAATTATTACTGATTATTTTTACTTTTTTTGCATTTGTTTTTGTCGGATGTAATGGACAATCTACTTTAGAAGAAACAACACCGACACCAACAACTCAAGTTCAAACAACAGAGTTAGAAACAAGTGTTCCAACAACTGTATTGCCAACGACTGTGCTAACAACAATGCCACCTACGACAGCATCACCTGAATGGCATATTGCTTTGATTACTGATGGTGGTCCTATCAACGATAGAGCTTTTAACGAAAGTTTATGGATAGGCATTAAGGCATTTGCTGAAGAAAATGAAATAGCCCATACATACTTTATTCCCAATGAACCAGCTCTACGTGTTTATGAAGAAACCATCCACCAGGCAATTAAAGATGGGGCCAATATTATTGTGACACCTGGATTCTTATTTGAAAGCCTGGTATATGATTTACAGTTTGAGTATCCAGACATCATATTTTTATTGATTGATGGCCAACCACATTCTGAAGATTTCTCTTCTTATATGACCACAGACAATACGACCAGTGTATTATTTAAGGAAGAACAAGCTGGATTCTTAGCTGGATATGCTGCAGTAGCTGAAGGATATACTAACTTAGGATTCATGGGCGGTTTATCTGTTCCACCCATACAAAGATACGGCATCGGTTATATTGCGGGTGCATATTATGCCGCAAATGAACTTGGTTATTCCATATCATTTCCTGCAGATAGGTATGCTTATCTAGGATCTTTTGTTCCTGATTCAACCTATACTGCCCAAGCAATTGATTGGTATATGAATGGTACAGATATTATTTTTACAGTTGCTGGTGGGGCTGGGATTTCAGTCATGGTTGCTGCTGAAGACCAAGGTGGTCAAGTCATTGGTGTTGAAGTAGATCTTGCTTTCGTATCTGAAACTGTCGTGACTTCTGCCGTGAAGTTGCTATCTAATGTCGTTCAACAGGAACTGAACAACATCATAAATGAAGATCACACTCATGGTGGTAGTGACTTGCTTAAAGGCATAGAAGAGGATGCCATAGGCCTAGCTTTAGGGGAGTCTTTTAGATTCAATAACTTTACAGAAAATGATTATCAAACTATCTTGAACGATATAAAAAATCAGGATATTATTGTTCCTAATACGATTGATGATTTATTGGATTTCTTAGAAGTTTACGCTGGTAACCCTAGTATTCAAGATTTAATTGGTCAAATTGAATAAGTGATTGTTTAAATATTTCATTCGTTAAACAATGAAAGTTGTTATAAAACTGACAATAGCCATCATATGATGGCTATTTTTATTTATAGACAAGACCATTAATCAACAACAGTGGGTTTTTGTTTTTATTTCATCCATTATTAAAGGAAAATATATCCAATTTTCTTCATTTTATCGTATAATAAAGTTACATAAGAGTATTGCATCATATGTTATAGAGGTGATTATTTATAGGAGGGTGGAAATATGAAAACACTTCTATTAATCTTATCAATGCTTTTTTCAGCTGCAATATTTTTACTGACTTTTGTTTTTATCGCATCATTTATTGCTGATTTTTCCTATGAATATTTATATGCACACTATGAGTGGGCCGTTCTTATTCTAGACTTCATCTTCTTCACCATTACCATGGTCTTGATGTTAATGACAATGAATAAGTTTGAACAAATCATAGGTTAAATTGATATCATAAAAAAAACCATTTTTTTTCATGGTTTTTTCTCTTTGATTTATGATAGATACATTGTTTTAAGTTGATAAAATGTCTATTAAATAATATAATGGGTAAGCAATGAGAATTGTTTAGAACTTATTTGTATATATGTTTAGACAGTTATGAAATTTAGATGAGGTGAACTTACATGAAAAGAAAATTATTAATACTAACTGTTATGGTATTTAGTGCCTTTGTTTTTGTTGGTTGTCAAAATGTGATGATATCGTCAACGGATTTAACGACTGACACGGGGACCACCACGACTGAAGCACTCATGGATTATGAGATGTGGCTTAACTCTGGTCAAGCCAAAGACTATAATAACGATCGAACCATTGATGAAGCAGATTATCAGATATATCAGCTTTATCATGATTTTGAATATTGGCGCCAATCAAGTGATGCGGCTGATTTCAATGATGATCAAGTGATTAATCAAGAGGATTACAATGTCTTCAGACTAAAGAACAGTTATGAATATTGGAAGGACTCAGACCAAGCAGAAGATTTAAACGAAGACGGAACCATAAATGAAAGTGATTATAATATCTATATTAATTTTGACAATTGGAAAAATTCGGATGAAGCAGAAGATTTAAATGATGACGGTATCATTGATGTGGAAGACTTTGATATCTATCAAAACTTTTCTGAGTTTGCAGGTGAGTATTACATCGCCAATTATCAGTATAATGGATCTCCTAATTATGGGATTGGAGAAGATATTGATAACCACGTGAAATTCAGCGACCTTGGTTATTATTTAGAACAGATTACTTTTTCTATCAATAATGAAGGCAATATTACAGTCAATATTCCAAGTGAAGTAAGAGATGTTTTTGGTCAGTTTGGTGATTTAAGCACAGTGATTGATGAAGCCATTGCCAATATGACCATTACAAGAATTTCTACATATATTGCGGTCATAGATACATATGCTACAGTGGATGGTGTTCGTGGTGACTTCACATTATACTTAGATACCACTGAGAATGGATATTCTACGACTTACACTATTAGTTTTTATGAGGATAACCCAACCATTAGTTTTGATTTAATTAGGGAAGAATAAATATGGCAAAGAAATCTAAAGATATATCTTTACCAGTTTTATGGGTTAAAACAATTTTATATAGTGTCATTGTTCTTGTGACTTTGCTATTGGTTATTGTGGCACCTAAAGATATATTGGATGAAGATTCTACTTATGAGATAGCAACATCCATGGCTATCTTAGAAGACGATAATCTATTGCTTTATGACTATAAAGTTTATGGGACTGAAGAAAGATTTAACCAAGGAATGATTGAGGATGTTGGCCAAGTAAAAGAAGACTTTAGAGAAAGACATGAGATTGTCGCCATAAAAATATATGGTGAAAGAGAAACTTATCAAATCAGAGATGATGATATACTGATTACGAGTCCTGATACACCTGAATTAAATATTGAATTTTATTTGGTTAAAGATTTGACTTATAATGATGTCAACTTACCAGCAAGGACTTTTATGACACTATATCAAGACATTTCAGTTTTAGTCAACAATATATATCTTGGGATTTTGTTGGTCGTATATTTTAGTATTTTCACACCTTTAACAATAAAAATCACGCGAATGATTGTCATGTTAAAGAAGATATATCATAAAAAATAATTTATTATAAAGAAATGCTCACTCCATAAGGAATGAGCATTTTTATATGTATATAAAATTCAATGATTATGATGATTCAACCACGTATCGATAATTGTTTTTACCAGAACGTTTTACCTTGTACATAAGGTCATCAGCTTTTTTTGCTAAATCAATGGATTGGGTTGCTTTCATTACGCCCATAGAGACTGTCAATGTCACATCACTTCGACCAACTTTAATCTCTTGAATACCTTTTAAGATCCTTTCTGCCATGTCTTTGATTTCTTGGTCAGTTCCAACCAATAGTCCAACAAACTCATCTCCACCAAGTCTGTAAAAATAATTGTCTCTATTTTCAAGACTTTTCAAAAGTTTGGCAAATGCATTTAAATATTGATTACCTACAATATGTCCATATTGGTCATTGACTTCCTTAAAGTTATCAATATCCATAAACATGACATGGAATCCTTCTTTTTTATAAACACGGCCATAATGGTGGTCAAAGGTATATTTATTGTATAAATTGGTTAGAGAATCTATGTGGGTTTTATAAAAAATGTCTTCTTCACGTGTGTGTAATTTTGTGATATCTTTGAAAACGAATAAGGATAAGTGACTGGCTTTTGGAGAGTTAAATATGTTGAGTCTCAGCCATTTTCTGGTTTTACCGATAAGGATTGGAAAACTGACTTCTGTTGGTTTTGTGAAATCATATATCTGTTGATAAATGCCTTCATAATATTCTTTCTTACCATTGATTTTTCCATATTTATTGTTGTGATCAAATGCCTGTAAAATCTCCGAAAGGTAAATAGAATTCTTGTTTTTAAACCCTATGGTTTCTAATTGGCCAGATACGATTTCAAGTAAAATATGATCTGATGCTTTTCTATTGGCGATCAGAACGACTTGGTTTGGATCAGCCAATAGCATATCCCAAACAAGATCAATATGATATTCCTTTTTCAACTTATTCGATATTTTTTCGTAAGTGTCTTTATTCATTTTTTACCCCTTATAACTTTCTCCAAGTCATAACTATAAAAAAAATCAAAACATAAAAAGTCATAGTTATGGCATGGTTTATTATATGAAATTTAAGTCAGGCAGCTGGCTATCTCATAGAGACCCTATAGTTTTCCGTCGCCGGATTGCTCCGGTTTTGGCTTTATCAAACCTCGTCACACATAACAAACAGTATCAGAAAGATAACTTTATGGTTTTGATTTGATATTTTATTTTATCAAAATATATTTTTTTTGTAAAGCGGTTTCATGAAACTCATTTTATATGCTAAAAGTTATGATTGTTTTTAAATTTTTACACTGATAATATAGTCACTATGTTCTAAATCAATGGCCTTCTTTTTAATGAGAGAAGGTGATAAATGCAAGTCTTCTAAACTGACCATTAAATGATATAAGGCAATGCCTATATCAATGCACTGAATATCAATTTTTAAACGCTCACCGTACCCCTTGGTTCTTTTTAAAAACAAATGAAAGGTATCTTTGATGAAGACAATCCGCCAAGGTTGTTTGTTTGAAGCGCTCGGTGCTGATTGAACGGCTTTAAATGCATCAATATATTGATGGCTTTCATCAATTGCTTTAAGGTCTTCACCTTCAAAAAACAGTTCATGTAGGGGTTTCCTTTGGTTTGCTTTGGCAAAACCACGGATGATTTTCTCTCTTATTGATCGGTTTGCTGGATAGCCAATGGGCGACACGGCAGGAATAATATGTTGATCTTTGATATCAATATCAAAATCATCTCGATGAAAAGTGCCACCTAGCCATACGGTCCCAAAATCTTTTTCTGTTAGTTTTAGAATGATTTCTTCAAATAAAAATCCGTAATCAATCATTGCTTGGCTGGTATTTTCAATGACACCACCAATAAAGGCTGGTGCGTGTTTAACAAAACCATAGGTGCCTATTTTTTTCTTATCATCATTGATTTTGTCTTGATAAAAGAATTGAGCCTTATGATTAAAAGGGCCTTTCTTTTTCTCGACGTCTATTAGGATCTCTTTAACTATCATTTTATCTTCATCTGTCAGTGGTTTATTTTCATAAGATCTGATAGATGTTCTTTTTTTAATGGCGTCTAACATAGATACATCTCCTTTAATATTATTATATCGGGATAACATAGACAATACAAGCCAATAAGATGAAAAACAGACGTACAAGTTTTATAGTGGGTATCAGTATTTTGAATTCAAAAGATTACTTGTTTATTTAATATTTTATCGGTGGGTATATTGACAAGAAAAATGATATCTTTATGGTATAATACGGCTATATTTAAAGATAGAAGGGAAATAGTTTTTATGGAAGAAAAACAGAATAAATTAGAAAGGTCCATTGGATTATTTGGTGGTGTATCCATACTCACAGGAATTATGGTTGGATCTGGTATATTTTTTATTGGGTCTTATGTGCTGATGCGTACTGAATTTTCAGGAGGCTTGTCCTTACTTGTATGGTTAATAGGTGGGGTCATTACTTTACTATATGGATTGATTTATGCTGAACTAGGCGCTATGATGCCTAAAGCTGGAGGCTATTATGTTTATTTAAGAGAAGCTTATGGAAAACCCGTTGCCTTTTTAAGTGGGTTTATGAATTTTGTATTGGCTTCAAGTGGGTCTGTAGCAGCCCTTGCCATTGCCTTTAGTTTAATTTTAAGCAATGTATTGGCAATGTTATTTGGTATTGGTTTATCAGCCCTTGTCATGTCTTTGATTTCGGTTGCCATGATTATTGCTTTGTCAATCCTTAATTATTTTGGGATTAGGATTGGGACCTTGGTCCAAAAGATATTTTTAGTAATAAAACTGATTCCAATTTCTTTAATTGTCATATTAGGGATTATCTTAGGAACCAATACAGTGTCTTTATCCATTCAAGTCAATCAAATGCCTATCTTTGATGTCTTAACCATGATTGGCTATGCTGTGATTGCGACCTTTTGGGCATATGAAGGTTGGACCAATTTAAATAACGTTGCTGGTGAGGTAGAAAAACCAGGGAGAAATATTCCCTTATCATTGATTGTTTCTATTGGATCGGTTACATTGATTTATGTTTTATATCAATTTTCAACCTTTAGGGTATTATCAATTAATCAATTACAAGCCATTATTGCTGGGGGTAATATTTATACAGGGATTGATGCTGCATATGTGATGTTAGGAAGCATTGGTATGTATATTGTCATGTTCACCATGCTATTAAGTGTTCTTGGTGCATTAAATGGTTCCATCATTGTCTTTCCAAGGGTATATTATGCCATGAGTAAAGATGGGCTTTTATTTCAAAAATTTAAGGTCTTGCATCCTAAGTATAAAACGCCAATTTATGCGATTTTAGGATCTGCTATAATGTCAATTATACTCTTGGTTTTTGGATTGGATGATTTGATTACTTTTATTGCATTTACAGGTTTGTTGTTTAATGGGCTAATCTTTATTGGCTTGTTTATTTTTAGGAAAAAATATCCCAATAAACGTCGGCCATATAAAGTATGGGGGTATCCATATTTGCCAGCATTTACAATCTTAATTACCCTATTGTTGTTGCTGGCTGTTTATGTTGAAGATATTCGTACCTCACTGATTGGTACTGGGGTTTTACTCATAGGTTTACCTGTCTATTATGGTATCGAGTATTTTAAGAAAAAGAGAAGTGAATAAAAAAAGCACTGCCTGATGATAGGCAGTGTTTTTTACATAGATTAATTATACGGTCTGTGTTTTTAAATCTTCATAGAAGTTTGCGACACTTTGTTGGATATATGGTTCTAAGAAAATCATCCCAAGACCAAGTGTTAAAATAACCAATAAGTACCATCCAATGAAACTTAAGAATAAAACAAATAAACGCCATTTATGTCCAGCCATCATTTCACGGCTTTTTTGGATGGCCTGAGTTGGAGTAAGTTCAGGATGATCAGCTAGGATGTAGAATGTCATTGAATAAGAAAATGTTTTAATTATACCTGGTATAATGAATAACAATGTCCATAAGAATATGAAAACCATTCTTAAGATGTGGGTGATAATGTAGTTGAATACATCACCTTTAAAACCTGACACCAATAAGTTGGTATCATCTTGATTGTGTCTGACAATAAATAGTCTATATCGATTGACCCCAACCAATGCTGGACCAGTAAGTATGAGTCCAATCAATGCAGGTGTAGATGCCATGATGGCAGCTAGGATAATACCGATAACAAATAGACTCCAATAATGTGTCCGTAATTGTTCCCATGCTTTTTCTTTAAAATCTTTACTATTCATAAATGCCTCCTGTATGTATTATATAATAATTAATAGAAAGATGCCATTGGTTTTTCCAAGTTTAATATGGCTATTATTGGTAGTCATACTTATTTTATGTTATTATAAAAATAGAGGAGGTATTATGAATAATAAAGAGAGATTGAAACAAATGATGAAGGATTGTCAGGACAAAGAGTCGCCTAAAATATCATTGGTGATTCCAACACATAGAAAGTCACCTGACAATAAAAAGGACAAAATTCTCTTTAAAAATTTATTACAAGATATTAAAGTTGCTTTGGAGAATAATTATGATCGGACAGATTATGAAAAAGCTTTAAGCAATCTAGAACAATTACAAGAAGAAACGATGTTTTGGGCGTACACAACCAAGGGATTGGTTGTCTTGGCCTGTGATGACGTATTAGAAACCTTTAAGCTAAACTATCGTGTAAATGAAAAAATCAGTGTTTCTGATGCCTTTCACATTCAACCTATGTTTGTTTATCATGAGGTTTTTGGTAAAAACTATCTCGTTGATTTAGCAAAAGATAGGTTCAAACTATTTAGAATACAAGAAAATACCATTCAAGAAATGACCGATGTAGAAATTAAAACTTCATTTAGTCAGTTATATGATGACTTTGATGAAGATGCCAATGTCAACGTTGCCAATTATGGTGGACTCAGTGGCATGTATCATGGTCATAGAGAAAAATCACAAGAGACAAAAAAAGATCGTGAAAAATATTTTAGATACTTAGACAGAGAGTTTAAGCAATTACATCAAAAAGAAGATAGTGATTTTATCTTTTCAGGAACAAAAGAAAATATTGCCATCTTTAAGAAAATAGCGCCTGATGCAGATTATTATCACGAACTGGCTATAGAACAGCCAATTGTATCAATGGATCACAAAGAGATTGAAAAGGCACTCAGTGATATATTACAACCTCTATATGATGATGCCTTGAAAGAGTTAGAAAGGGATATACGTAAGGCCGACCAAGATGGAAAAGCGATTTATGATTTTGATAAGATTAAGGAAGTCGCTGAACAAGGACGTATTCAAAAAATCGTTGTTAAAGAAAAACCAACACTCGCAGTCAATATTCCTTTGGATGAGGTCATCAATCAAGTGGTTCAATATCAAGGGGATCTTATCGTTTTAGAGGAAGATTCAATTGATTTAGATCATGAGGTCATTGCCATCATAAGATAAATGAGAGAAGCCGCAAATAATGTGCGGCTTTTTTTATTTTTTATGGATGAATTTGATATAATGTTACTGAGGTGAAATGATGAAAATAATCATAGATGCGGATGCATCACCAGTTGTACCAATTGTAGAAGAAGTCGCAAAAGAATATCAAATAGACTTAATGATTGTAAGTGATATTAATCATTTTATCCAGTCAGAGTATGGGGAAGTCATTACTGTTGATGCTGGATTTGATCAAGCAGACCATGAAATTATTAAACGTGTTAATCAAGGTGATTTGGTGATTACTCAAGACTATGGTTTGGCATCTTTGGTACTATTAAAAGGTGCCTATGCCTTACATCAAGATGGATGGTTTTATACAGAAAAGAATATCGATGGTTTATTGCTTCAAAGACAAATTGGACAAAAGATGCGAAAAGCAAAAAAGAGATATAAGCAAATGCCAAAAAGAACTCAAAGTGTTGATGATCAATTCAAACAAACATTGATTGATTTTCTAAAAAAAGATGCCACCAAGTGACATCTAATGATATTGTTTTTGCTTTTGGTAATCCTTAATAAGTAATACAATACCAATTACTAATAAAACAGCGCCTACACCAATAACAAAGTTTGAAAATGTTTTAAATATAGCCCCAGGGTTCATGCTTATGCTGTTTGCAGGGAAACCATCTGGGGGAGTCATTGATGGAAAAAATAACCCAGAAATAACTCGAATTAAAAGCCCCATACCTGTGAACAAAGAACCTCCTATGAAGAAATTAATATATATTTTTCGCCAATGTCTTTTGACGCCTTTATATATATCACCGACAACTTCATCAACCGTATCGATTTTCCCATCATCAACATCATTTAAAAAGTAATCATAATGAACGTTGAGTGATTGAGACAGCTTTTTAATGTCATTGATATTTGGTATGGTGATATTGTTTTCCCAATGATAGATGGTTTGTCTGCTTGTTTGTAAGAGATTTGCCAGTTTTTCTTGGGATAAATTGTTTTCTAAACGTTGATACCTTATTTTTTCACCTAAAGTCATAATGCCTCCTTCCTAAATAAGATATCATACTTATATATTTTTTTCAGTATAAATATTTTTACATTCATGTATAATATCTATGTCAAGACCAATTGATAAGGAGGATTCAAGAATGAATGCATTAGTCATTGGTGTCAGTGCTTATGATACCATTATTAAGATCAATCAAATGCCAGTTTTGAAAGAAGATGTATCCATATGGGCTGAAGACGTCTATCAAACAGTCGGTGGGACAGGCGCAGGAAAAGCTTTGGCCCTTAATGCCCTTGGTGTCAATACAAGATTGGTGACTGATTTGGCTTATGATGATGCAGGTAAGAAAATCATTGACTTTTTTAACCAACAAGCCTTATTTTATAAGATTCTCCCAAGCAATCAAACAACCACACATACAAATATCATGCATGACCAAGGGGAAAGAATGAGTATTTTTACATCGATGTCTACCAATGTTGAGACAGTCAATATCGATAAAGATATTGATAAAGCAGATATTGTCTTTTTGAATATCAATGATTATTGTAGGGACTATATTCCAAGTATAAAAAAATATCAAAAGCCAATCATTGTAGATATCCATGATTATGAGCCGGGTAATCCTTATCATCAAGAATTTATCCAAGCAGCGGATATTTTATTTGTTAGTGGGGTCAACCTAGACGACCAAGAATCCTTTTTAAGAAACCATATCATTGATAAGGAAATGGTGGTTATTACCAATGGAAAAGATGGGAGTATCGCCATTAACTCAAACAACAAAATTTATAAAGAAAAAGCTTATAAAGGCTTTGATTATGTTGATTCTAATGGTGCTGGAGATACCTTTTCTATCGCTTTTACTTATGCATATTATAGGCATCATTCAATAGATGTTGCGTTAAAATTTTCTAGTGTAGCTGCAGGAATGGCGTGTGCAAGTAAAGATATTTTTCATCCAGATGCATCTATTTATAATATTGAAAAAATCATTAAAAATCACAATTAAATAATTTTGTAAATATGTTATAATACCTTTGGACAAAGGAGTAAAGCAATGCATGTAAAAATAGAACATTATCCAAACAAAAAAGGATGTATTGACCAATATCATCAAATTCGAGATTTTTTGATTGAAATTGAAGATACTGAATATAGTTTTGCAAGATGGGATTGGATGATTACCCATTCAATGACCAAAGCAGAAGATTTAGATAAGATTGCTCTTTGGAAAGAAGAAGGGCGAATTGTTGGTTTAGTCATTTTTGATATTGTTCCCGACATGGTTTTTATTCGAACATTAAAAACACATAAACACTTGAGACAAGCCATGGTTGAATATGCTATGGAAAATTTTGTTGTCGGTCAAATGGTTAAAATAATGATTCAAGATGATGATAGAGATTTGCAGAGTGTAGTTTATAAAAATGGTTTTAAGCCAAGCAATCATAAAGAATTTACATCGATATTATTGGTGGATGAAACTTCAATTGACTATGACATCCCCAATGTTTTTAAGATGGTCTCTTTAAAAGAAGCGCCGAGTGTTTATCAATATTATCGTTTATTCTGGCGTGGTTTTAATCACGAACTTGAGGGTGAAGGACCATATCAGCATAGTGATAAGAAAGAAAAAGAAGGTAAGCAAGAAATATTTAGGGAAAACAATCGTTTAGACCACAAAATAATCATTCAAAATGAAAAAGGCGATCATATATGTTTTTGTGGATTATGGTATGATCATAAGTTAGATTTTGCCATTGTAGAACCCTTAGCCACAGATCCTGATTATCGTCGTTTAGGTTTGGCCAAGGCTTGTATGTATGAAGGAATCAAACGCGTAAAAAAAGAAGGCGCTAAAAGAATCATCGTGAATACTTCAAAGCAATTTTATTATAACCGTGGATTTAGGCCATATCGAACTCAAACTTTATGGGAAAAGAAAATCATTCGACCAAAAGAAAAAGAGTTAAGCACAAAATAAGTGTTTAACTCTTTTTTATTTGTTTGATTTAGAAGTTGACATTGTCAAATTCAGGGAAGTATTTTCTACCTTTATTCAAGGTGTTGATTTTTTCCATATCTTCATCTTCTATTGTGATATCGAAAATATCAAAGTTTTCTTTAATTCGTTTTTTGTGGATGCTTTTAGGAATGACAACGATTTCTCTTTGTGTTAACCAACGAATGGCAATTTGAGGAATGGTTTTTCCATACTTATCAGCAATCTCTTTCATGGTTTCGTTTTCTAATAGTTCATCAATATGATGTGACATTAACGGGGCATAAGCCTCTAACTGAATACCATTTTTTTTACAAAAATCATGTAAGAAATGATTTTGTAAATGAATGTGTGTTTCAACTTGGTTAACCATTGGTTTGATGTTTGCGTTATCTAGTAAGTATTGTAGGTGATGTACATTAAAGTTTGATACGCCAATGGCTTTTACTTTGCCCATATCATATAGGGTTTCAAAGGCATTCCATGTACGTCTTGTTTTGTCATAAGACTTAAACCAATGAATTAATAACAAATCAACATACTCTAAGCCAAGTTTTTGTAATGATTCATTAAACTGTTTTAAAGACTTACGGTAGCCTTGTTCTGTGTTCCATATTTTTGTTGTGACAAAAAGATCTTTTCGTTTAACTTTAGAATCTTTGATTGCTCGACCAACTTCCTCTTCATTACCATAAACAGCTGCTGTATCGATATGTCTATAGCCTGCTTCTAAAGCTGCTAATACAGCATGATATGCATCCTCATCTTTGCTTCTAAATGTTCCTAAACCAATGATTGGCATTAAAACATCATTGTGTAGTTTTTGCTTTTTCATAAATTTCACCTCGTTGGTATTATACCATGTAAAAAATATTTTAAAAAATCATTTGTTTTAAAGAATTTTTATTATTGGCCTGTATTATTCATACAAAAGGAGGAATTATGAAAAAAATAATCACTTTATTTAGTTTATTATTGATGGTCGTTTTATATGCGTTTCAAATAGTCAATGCCTATCAAGCCAACTACCTTCCGGGTGGGAAAAATTATATATCAAAAGATAATTTACTATACGCTTCTGTGGACAATTCCATAAGTACAAAGGAGGCATTTTTGGTCAAACCCGAGACAGATTATACCATCTCATTTGACCAGTTTTTGTTTGCGCCTGGCTTTGAAGTAGAAATCATTTTTTATCAAAATGGGACACCTATTAATATGCACTATATCTCCGACATGGACTTTACTATTGAACTGATTAATGGGATTCAAACCGCTTATGCATCTATGAAAACAAGCCATGATACTAATTATTTAGAGATATTTATCTACAATACCAATATGTCATCTGGTGACCCTATTCCGGATATTCAGTTAGAAGAAGGCTTAAGCGCAAGTGCCTATGAGCCATATATAGAAGGATCGATGATTGATACAACATCACCATATTTTCAAAGCTCAGGGACCATCATTTCTTATGTAGACCAACCCATTACAGCTCAAGAAATCCAAAACTCATTAACAGCCCATGATACCATTGATGGAGATGTGTCTGCCAATATTACTTTAGTAACAGATGCTTACACAGAGTTTATGACAACCCTAGGAACATATTCATTGGTGTTTTCTGTATCGGATTCAAGCGGCAATGTATCAGAAACAACAATTTATGTTGATGTTGTTGATGTTTTGGCCCCTGTATTTTCTGATATATCTGAGATTACTGTGGTTTATCCAAACACACATACTGTCGCAGAAATCATAGCCATGTTGAGTGCGAGTGATAATTACGATGGCGATATATCATCTCAAATAGAAATGGTCTCTGATAATTACTCAACAAATGCCAGTGTGGTTGGACAATATTCAATGCAATTTAAAGTGGCAGATTCATCGGGTAATGAAAGTTTTCATGATCTTTTGGTTCATGTGGTTGACCAAGAAGCACCCTTGATTGTTGGAGATGATACACTTTATATAGGCTACAACAATTATTATTCAGAAAGTTCAATGTTGTCAGCTTTAAGCGTCAGCGATAATTACGATGCAGATGTAACCATTGTGATTGAAAGCAATGCCTACAAAAATAACCACGATACTTTAGGTCAGTACAGTGTTATTTTTTCAGCAACAGATTCATCAGGCAATATCAGTGAGAAAACCTTAACCGTTCATGTGGTTGATGAAATAGGACCCATGGTCTACTTGAATTTACAGGTCATTCAAGTGTATTCTGATTCCGTGATGACGTTACCGGATTTTGCCCAATTATTGACAAAAACCAAAGAATTAGATGAAGAAAAAGATTATTTAATTACAGTCAAATATGATTCATACTCTGCCCATGCAAATACACCGGGCACCTATCACTTAAGACTACAGTTTGAAGATGAATATGGTCAAATTACTGATAAGGAGTTTCAAATCAATGTGATTGATCAAGCCATAGATGGTGTGGTCTTTGGAAAAGACAATACCGATATTTCTTTCATATATAAGCATCAAAAAATCTTTGTTTATGGTGGTCTTTCTAGTGCTTTTATCCTTACGAATATCATATGGTATATGGTTCTTAGAAAAAAAAGAATTAATTGACAAGGTCATAACCTTACTGTATATTATTAATAGTAAGGGAGTAGCTGGCCAAAGAGCGATTAAATCAACATCATGGTATAGAGCCTGGTTTAATTACAACAGCAAGACTTATGCGCTAATTTGGTGTATAAGTCTCTTTTTATAGAAAGGATGAACATATGAAATCTTATAGCAAATCTAAGGAGCAAATACTTGAAACATTGGATGTTAATCCCAAGGAAGGATTAACAACAAAAGAGGTTAAAGAACGTCAAGAACAATATGGTCCAAATCAGTTAAGAGAATCGAAGAAAAAAACATTATTCATGATGTTTTTAGATCAGTTCAAAGACTTTTTGGTCATTATCTTGATTGTTGCGGCAGCCGTATCTGTGATTGTTGGGATTATCGAAGGTGAAGGATTGATTGATGGATTTATCATCATCGCCATTGTGTTACTTAATGCTGTATTGGGTGTCAACCAAGAACAAAAAGCCAATAATGCTTTGGCTGCTTTGAAAAAAATGAGTTCTCCTCATGCCAAAGTGATACGTGATGGTAAAACGATAGAAATATCATCTGAAGAATTGACAGTGGGAGATATTGTTCTTTTAGAAACCGGGGATTATGTTGCGGCGGATATCCGTTTATTATCTTCGACCAATTTAAAAACCGATGAAGCATCTTTAACTGGTGAATCAACACCTGTTGAAAAGGATGCTGATCAGACATTGGATGAAAAAACAGCTTTGGCTGAAAGAAATAATTCTGTATATATGTCAACCCTTGTCACTTATGGTAAAGGTAAGGGGATTGTTACAGCCATTGGTATGGATACAGAAATTGGTAAAATCGCCACCATGCTTGATCAAGTAGAAGAAGGGAAAACACCTCTTCAGAAAACCATCGATGAGTTTGCTAAGGTTTTAGGTATCATCATCATTATTATCTCTATTATTGTCTTTGCCTTAGGCTTTATTCAAAATCATTTTGAGTTTGAACTTGAGTTGTTCTTAACATCTGTTGCCTTGGCAGTCGCTGCCATACCAGAAGGCTTAACTGCGGTTATTACTGTTGTATTGGCTTTAGGTATGCAACGAATGGTGAAAAGAAATGCCATCATTAAAAATTTATCGACTGTTGAAACTTTAGGACAATCTACAGTTATATGTTCAGATAAAACAGGCACATTGACCCAAAATGAAATGACAGTTAGAGAAGTTTTTGACTTAGATCGTGTTTATAAAATTACAGGTAATGGTTATGAAACAAAGGGTGAAATCCTATATGAAGATAATCCTGTAGAACCATCGGATAATTTAAATAAGATATTACAGATTTCCTTGTTATGTAACGATGCAAAATTGGAAAGCGCCAATAAAGTATTGGGCGACCCTACTGAAGGGGCCTTATTGGTTTTATCTGCCAAAGGTGGATACGACTTAAACAATGCAGAGGAAAAGTATCCTCAATTGAATGAATATACTTTTGATTCAACAAGAAAAATGATGTCGTCGATTAATGAGGTTGATGGCAAGCATCTTGTTTTAACCAAAGGCGCGACAGATCAATTGATAAAGAAATGTAATCGTGTATCGATCAATGGAAAGATAAAGAAAATTACAAAAAAAGATATCGACATGATATTGAAACAAAACGAAGTTTTTTCTCAACAAGCCTATCGAGTATTAGGTTTTGCTTATCGTGAAACGGACCAACCTAAATCAATGGATTTAGAAAATGATTTAATCTTTGTTGGTTTGGTCGCAATGATTGATCCACCACGTGTTGAAGCAAAAGATGCCATTGAAAAATGTCATCGTGCAGGTATTCGCGTGATGATGATTACTGGAGACCATTTAACCACAGCCAAAGCCATTGCCTCAGAATTAAATATTCTTGAAGAAGGTGGGCTGGCATTATCAGGTGAAGATACTCAAAATATGACAGATGAAGAATTTGAAGAAGCGATTTTGAAATGTGATGTCTTTGCAAGAAGTACACCTGCAGATAAGATAAAAATTGTAGAAGTTTTACAAAAACATGGAGAAGTTGTTGCAATGACGGGTGATGGTGTGAATGATTCACCTGCATTAAAGCAAGCTGAAATCGGTGTTGCTATGGGCATTACAGGTACTGAAGTGTCTAAGGAAGCATCCAATATGATTTTGACTGATGATAATTTCACATCCATTGTATCAGCTGTTGAAGAAGGACGGACAATTTATAGTAATATACGTAAATTCACGGTCTTTTTGGTCTCATGTAATATTGGGGAAATACTCTTAATTTTAGTGTCTATGATTTTCTCTTTTATGTTCCAAAATGACCAAGGAGAGTCTTTATTACCATTGATGGCTATTCACTTATTATGGATTAATCTTATGACCGATTCCTTCCCTGCTTTTGCTCTTGGTATGGAAAAAGCAGAGGGTAACACCATGGAAAGAGCACCACGTGATACCAAAGAAAAATTACTCAATAAAGAAACATTAGTGAAAGTCACCATTCAAGGTTTTGGTTTAATGTTGGCAGGTTTAACAGCCTTTAAACTTGGTTTATCATATATACCAGGTGCATCTGAAACACAAGCCATTACCATGGCATTTGTGACAGTTGTATTCGGTGAGTTATTAAGAGCCTATTCTGCACGTTCAGAGACAAAGTTCTTATTCCAATACAATCCTTTATCTAATAAGTTCTTAAATTATTCGGTCTTTATATCATTAGGTTTAGTTCTCATGCTCGTATATATTCCATTTACTGCCAATATATTCAGTTTAGAAGCATTAACAGTTCTAGAATTATTGATTGCCATGGGCTTAGGTCTTGTGCCGATGTTATTTGGTGAATTAACCAAAATTGTTCAAAAGTCTGCTTATTAATGATGTTTTTAACGATTGACTTGAAATAAACAATCTTATCAAGTAAAATTAAGATAAGAATGGTGGTGGTTTAATGAACCGTAATCTTATGAAACAAATTAGATTGGCCAAAGGCGAAAAAGTCTTTTATGATTTTAAAAAACTTAAGGGTAAAAATAATGATTGCCGGATTATCTTAACAACCAATAGAATCATCATTTATAACGATGGTGTTTACTATCAAAAGAAACGTAAGGTTAGACGACAAGGTATTAATGAAATCCAACGATCGACCATCACCCATGTTGAATATTATATTGAGTATTTAAAAAGTACATATGTTGCTAAAGTCATTGGCTTAGTTATCTTGTTGGCTGGATTGGTCTTGGCTGCCCTAAACTTTACAGGCTATGAAACATTACCTGAGTTTTCTACCGCATCAACGACCATTGCTGGACAGTTTGTCTTCATTAATGATTTGATTTATTATGGGGCAGGTTTAATCCTTTTAATCATTGGTTTGGTGGTTATTTTCAAGGCCAAGAAAACACTGTTTTTTAGAGTGGTTTCAGGCCATGTTGATGACTACACCATTCAGTTAAAAAAGAACAAATACAATGAACAAGCAATCAATACTTTATCCACAAAATTATATATTTCATAAAGGTGCATAAAAGCACCTTTATTTTTTTTGAAATTTAAAAAAATGCCATCTCATTTCATGATATAATAAACATAATATTGGTTAATGAGGTGGCTTATGAAACTGAATGTAAAGAAAACAATTTATGTAGGATTAGCTTTTTTAATGATTTCAATGTTTTGGCAAACTTATGATTCCATTATCACAAAGATTTTGATTGATAAGTTTGGTTTAAATCAAATGTGGTCAGGACTTGTCATGGCTTTAGATAATCTATTGGCTTTGATTTTAATTCCTGTTTTTGGGGCCTTATCAGATCGTTCCAACCACAAACGTGGGCGGAGAACCCCTTTTATCATTATTGGAACCGTGATTGCTGCTTTTGCATTTATGGCTTTAACCTATTCAGACAATGTGCAAGAGAGTAAAATTGAAGCAGCACAAACATCCATTGTCGAAGATTATCAAGACATATATAAGTCTGGGGATACATTGTCTGTCCAAGAATGGCAATCCATTACAACAAGTATTGACAATGAATGGAATCAGTTATTAAATGATGGTATCATTTCACAAGAACGATATAATGAAACCATTGATGATATTCATAAATACCGAACTGGTTTAAATGAAGTTGAAATTATTGATGAAGATGAGATATTTGCGGATAATGAGATTAGTGAACATGAGTTGAATTTATTAAAAGTATTGTTTAACCAACATGCAAATAAGCGTGCATGGATTGTGACTACACAAGCACCTGGCACATTTATTGTCTTTATTTTAACCTTATTTGTTGCCCTTTTGGCCATGTCATCTTTTAGATCTCCTGCAGTATCTTTAATGCCAGATGTTACTGTCAAACCTTTAAGGTCAAAAGCAAATGCCATTATTAATTTAATGGGATCTCTGGGTGCTGTTTTGGCTTTAGCAACCATCATGATTTTTGGATTGGATCGTTTTTCATATGTGGATTATTCACCGGCCTTCATTTCAATTGGTATACTTATGTTGGTGATTTTAGGTATCTTTTTATGGAAGGTTAAAGAGCCTGAGTTGGTGGCAGAAAAAGTTGCTAAAGATGTAAAACTTGACTTAGTTGAAGAAGATGAAGATCATGAAACGATGACAGATGAAGAAAAAGAATTATCAAAAAGCAAACGTATTGCCTTGATATTGATACTGGTATCAGTGACCTTGTGGTTCTTTGGATATAATGCTGTGACCACTAAAATATCGGATTATGCACCAAATGTTTTGGAAATGGGCTATGCCATTCCAATTTATATTGCCCATGGCTCTGCTTTACTTGCCTTTATACCAATCGGTATTTTAGCAACCCGTATTGGGCGTAAGAAAACGATTTTAATTGGGATTGTACTCTTAACGTTTTCTTTTGGATCTGTCTACTTTTTAACACCAGAAACGTCATTCTTTATGTATTTTATCTTTGGTTTAACCGGAATTGCTTGGGCCACCATCAATGTCAACTCATATCCAATGGTTGTACAACTTGCCAAAGGGTCTGATGTGGGTAAATATACTGGATATTACTACACATTTTCAATGGGTGCACAAATCATTACACCAGTTTTTTCTGGATTTTTGATGGATTTATTTGGAACAAGAAGAATTTTATTCCCTTATGCAGCCTTGTTTGTCGCAGCTGCATTCGTAACCATGTCTTTTGTAAAACATGGGGATATTCGCGTTGATAAACGTGGATCTATCATTGAAAATTTTGATGTTGATATGGATTAAAGAAAAGGAAGGTTATATGTCTTATCAAAAAGAAATAGATTTAATCAAAAAAATTACCAAACCAATATATGAGACGACCACAAAAAAAGTCTTTGAATCTGATTTTAAGGGTGAACAAGATATCGTAACAACCACGGATCTTTATATAGAAAAAGCTTTGGTTAAAGAAATTAAAGCTGTGTTTCCTAAAGATCATTTTCACACAGAAGAATTTCATCACGATACCTTGTTGAAAGACAGGACTTGGTTGATCGATCCCATTGATGGAACAAGCAATTATGCAGCACATCTAGACTTGTTTGTGGTCCAAATTGCACTTTATGACAAAGGGGATATTGTTTTATCTTATATTTATGTACCTAAAATGAATAAGACTTATTATGCCATAAAAAATGAAGGTGCTTATTTGAATGAAAAACCCTATCTTGTTGATGACCATCCACAATCCACAAGCTTTATGATGACAATGGTGGGTCTAACTCAAGATAGAGCCGATCGTAAATTCTTTAATCAACTGATGAATTTTGCCATCGACCATAAGTATAAAATCAGAATGTTGGGGTCTATTGGATTAGAGTTTGCCTTTGCATCAGAGGGCATCTATGATTTGCTTTATACCAATGTTACCAATTATTGGGATTTATTTCCTGGTATCTTGTTATTAAGAGAAGCAGGGGCTATGTTGTTTAATGAACGAGGTCAAACTTATCAAATCAACGATGAACATCTCTTTGCCTGTAAAAACCAACAAGCAAAAGAGATTCTGCTTAATAAAATTTTATAAAAAATACCGGTCATTTTGACCGGTATTATTAATCTTCTTCAATTTCGGGTCTAAAAAACTCAAAAACTGCATTGTCATAGTGCTTTTTTACCATATTAAACTCTAAGTTATTTTTGGCGCTGTATGAAATCATACACATGCCATTTTTATATGCTTTCGTGGCATACTTATTTGGTAAGTCTTTAATGCCATAGTTGACAAAATCAGGTTTTGTAAAACGATTAAAGAACATGGTTTTCATTAAGTATCTTGATAGGGCACTCATATTGGGGTTGTTTTTAAAGAATTCTGTAATCTGGCCTCGGATGATATGTGGTTGCTTCTTTTTAAACCAATGAACAATGGCAGGACTAAATGAATGGATGGCATATGGGCCATCATATTGAGACATGACTTTCATGAATGATTCACAAAGAAACTTAACTTTTCCAAAAGGTTTGATTTCTATCAATAAAGGGTATTTACCATCAACCATATGTAAGAGGTCAGATAAGCGGGGTATTTTTTCATTGGTATCTAAGATTCTGAAGTCTTTAATCTCATCATAAGTAACATCAAGCAAATCAACATCTACACCACATAGCCTGAGTAAATTGGCATCGTGAAAAACAACAATCTCTCCATCTTTAGTGACATTGACATCACACTCAATGGAATATCCATAATCCATTGCTTTTTTAAAGGCCAACATGGTGTTTTCTGGAATAGATTTATCCAATGAATGAAATCCACGATGGGCGATATAATTCTCTTTAATCCATGTTAAATCTTTCATAAAATCCCTCACAAAGATTATTTTCCCATACATTATAACATGTTCTATAAAAAAATAAATTGTATTCTTTGATAATGATGAATTTAATCTATATGCAGTAAAAAGATTTGTTGAATTATGTTATAATAATTAAGAAAGAGGTGGTTATATGAACAATTTTGTTTTTCATTCACCAACGAAGTTTGTTTTTGGCAAAAATACTGAAAACGAAGTTGGTCAGTTATTAAAAACATACGGAGCTAAAAAAATCTTGATTCATTACGGTGGAGGTTCTATTAAGCGGTCTGGCTTGTATGATCGTGTGGTCAAGGCCATCGAAAAGGAAGGCATTGACTTTGTTGAATTAGGAGGCGTTGTCCCTAATCCAAGAGATGATATGGTTTATGAAGGTATTCAATTATGTAAAGATGAACATGTCGATTTTGTTTTGGCTGTCGGTGGAGGTTCAGCCATTGATTCTGCTAAAGCCATAGCGGCAGGTGCCAAGTATGATGGAGATTTTTGGGACTTTTATGATAAGAAAGCCAAAATCAAAGATGCTTTAGGCATTGGTGTCATTTTGACCATTCCAGCAGCGGGTAGTGAAGGTTCTGCAAGTGCTGTGATTACCAAAACTGATGGCATGTTAAAACGAGGCTTATATTCTCAACATTACAGACCTAAATTTTCAATCATAAATCCAGAACTTACTTATACATTGCCTAGTTATCAGACATCTGCAGGTGTTGTCGATATGATGGGTCATATCTTTGAACGTTATTTAACCCCAAGTGACAATACTTTATTTATTGATCGCTTGGCTGAGGGTGCTTTGGTGTCTATCATGGAAGCTGGACGTACACTCATGGATGATCCAACGGATTATGATGCAAGAGCCACTATTTGTTGGGCAGGAACCATTGCTCATAATGGCTTCTTTGGTGTTGGTCGAGTGGAAGATTGGGCAACACACCGTTTAGAACATGAGTTGAGTGCGCTTTATGATGTCACCCATGGGGCAGGTTTGGCTGTGATGTATCCAGCCTATATGAAATATACCATTGACCAAGATTTACCAAGATATAAACGATTTGCTATCAAGGTCTTTGATGTTGATCCAAATGGTAAATCAGATAAAGACATTGCTTTAGAAGGTATCAATAAACTTGAAAAATTCTATCAAGACATCAATATGCCAATACGATTTAAAGGTATTGGTGCCAAAGAAAAAGATATTGATGCTTTGGTAAGTAAGTTAAAAGAAAATGTTGGGGAGACTTTTGGTCATTTCCAAATATTAAACATGGAAGATGCAAAAAAAATATACAAACTAGCATGTGAAGAATAGGGGCGTAATATATGTTTTTAGACATTGGCGGTTTTGAATTCAATACCCTATTGATTGCCTTTTTAGTCACTTTAGGGGCTGGTTTGGCAACGGGTATTGGGTCTATATTAGCCTTTTATCGTAAGAAAACCGATGAGAAATTTTTATCTGCAGCTCTAGGTTTTTCTGCAGGTGTGATGATTTATGTGTCCTTTGTAGAAATTTTTCCAAAAGCCGTTGATTCTTTAGGCGGTAATCGAAGTGCATATTTCTTTACAACCCTTGCCTTTTTCATTGGGATAGCCATTATTGCATTGATTGATAAATTGGTGCCAAGTGAGGAAAATCCTCATGAAATAAGGGATGTCAAGGATTTATCAAGTGAAGATACAAAAAAATCCCTGATGAGAATGGGTGTATTTTCAGCCTTGGCCATTGCCATTCATAATTTTCCAGAAGGTTTAGCGACATTTATGGCCATGTTAGAATCTCCTGCCTTGGGGATTTCGATTGCTGTAGCTATTGCCATTCATAATATACCAGAAGGTATTGCTGTATCGGTACCCATTTATTATGCAACTGGCAACAAAAAGAAATCGTTGATGTATTCATTTTTATCAGGTTTATCAGAACCTGTTGGTGCGATTGTTGGTTACTTATTAATTGTTTTGATTTTTGGTCAAAGCGATACGATGATGGGCCTAACCTTTGCAGCTGTGGCTGGTATTATGGTGTATATTTCATTGGATGAACTTTTACCTACTGCTGAAAAATATGGTGAACACCATATTGCCATTTATGGTTTAATCGCTGGTATGGTTGTTATGGCTTCAAGTTTAGTTTTGTTCGCATAAGGACTGTTTCTTTATACACTTAAACCAAGTCTTTTTTTGACTTGGTTTCTTCTTTTGTTCTGACTGAAAAGTGAATGGTTATTCATGATATATAATTATTGATTTTTGATATTTACAAACATCCATATTCTTTGTTATACTGGGCATAATTGAATTATAGGAGTTACAACATGAGAAGACATTTTAGTTTAGCACCAATTTTTGACCATAATATGGTCTTTCAAGCCAATAAGCCTATTCGGATATATGGATCATGTAAAAAACATATTGACATATCCGTAAAATTTTTAGGTCAAGAGAAGAAGATAAGAACCAAGGACAATCACTTTGTCATTGAACTGGACCCCGAGGATTATCATGATAAGGGTTTTTCCTTTGTTGTTGAGAGTCGAAAACACATTGAAACCATTTACAATTGTCTCATCGGGGATGTCTTTTTAATGGTTGGTGGAAAAAATGTATCACAAACCATTAAAAAGAGTTCCAAAGAAATAGATTATACCAGTGAACGTATTCGCTTTTATCAGGGAAAAAAGAAACAAACATGGTTACACCCATCAAAAGATTCTTTGGATGAGATCAGTGTCTTAGCTTATCTTTTTTCTAAACATATACACATACAAAAACATATGCCTATTGGTATCATTACATATGCCAAAGACGATGAATCCATATTTTCTTGGTCAAACCCAAATATGATTATGTCTGACAAGGATATCAAGAACTATGTGCAAAGTATTTTCCAAGCAAAAAAACATGAATTGGGTAGAGATTATCAGTTCTTAAAAAAACATCTCTTCTTATTGTCATTTAAATCCATTCTTCTATATCAAGGAGAAAATGATTTTCAACACATTCATTTTTATGAAAAAGCTTTACGTTTATTAATTAAAACATATCGGACTGATCTAAGGGATACCTACTTGCCTTTTTATATCATACAAATGCCGAGTTTTGAAAGCAAGGACAAACACTATATTGCTTCTAGTGAAATTAGGATTGCCCAAAGCAATGCTTGTTCAGATGAACATCAAATTTATGTTGTCAGTGTAGTCGATATTGATGAAAAAGATATTGTGAGTATCAATAAAAGCATCCTCAGCAAACGCTTGGCAAATATGATCTTGGAAAAACAATATAGGTTGGCCAAGAATGCTTCTTGTCCTCAACTTTTCTCTTATCAACAACGCCCAGGCCAAGTTGATATATATATTCACCAAAATTTCCTGTCTTTGGTTTCACGTTCAGGTCAAAAATTAGGGTTTTATTATGGTGATGATCGTGGACAATTTTATCCCGTCAAAGATGTTTCATTAACCAACAATCAAATATCATTAAAGATAAAAGAAAATGCCAAGGAAATTCGCTATGCTTATGATGACAACCCCACATGTGATATTTATACCAGTAACGGGCTTCCTTTATTACCCTTCAAAATTCTTTTAGATAAAGCAAGTTAAATACTTGCTTTTTTTCTTTAAAAAATCCTGTATAATAAAGTTGGTGATTCAATGAAAAATATACAAATAAGCGTTAAAGATTTGGTTGAGTTAATTTATGGTTCAGGAAGTATTACAAACCTCAAGGACTTAAAAAGACGGGCCAATGAAGGAACAATGATTCATCAATTTTGGCAATCGAAATACCTAGAGACTGACCAAAAGGAAGTTATTGTTCAAGAAACTTTTGAAAATGAATCCTTTCATATGACCATCAGTGGACGCATTGATGGTGTTTTGAAGCGTGATGAAGAGACGATTATTGAAGAAATCAAATCCACACATATAGACTTTGATTTGTTGGATGAAACCACCACGCCAGCTCATATGGCTCAGGCAAAAATATATGCCTATGTTTATGGCAAAAGTCAAGACCTAAAAACAATCAGTGTATGGTTAACATATATTGATGTTCAATCAAAAGAGAGTAAGGTATTGAAGAACTCATTTACCATTGAGCAACTAAAAACATTTTATCAGAAAACAATACAAGCCTATGTTGAATGGCAAGAGACACTTTTAAATCATGAAGACAAACGGTTAACATCCATCAAAGGATTGACCTTCCCATTTAAAAAATATCGTTTTAATCAACGACGGATGATGGCCACCATTTATCGCAAGATACTTGCCAAAGACATCGTCTATATTGAAGCCCCTACAGGTTTAGGTAAAACTGTGGCTTCTATCTTTTCAAGTTTGAAAGCCATCCATCAACCTAGACAAAAAGTATTCTATTTAACTGCAAAAAACGATGGTAAAAGAACGGCTTTAGAAACCATTGTCTTATTGGAAAACAAAGGTTTACGAGCAAAAACAGTTGAAATCACAGCCAAAGACAGTATTTGTTTCTTAGAAAAACGCGATTGTGATCCCAAAGTTTGCCCTTATGCCAATGGCTACTATTCAAAAGTCTTTAATGCCATTAAAGATATTTACCAGAATGAATCCATCTTTTCTAGACAAGTCATCGAGCAATATGCTTACCAACATGAGGTATGTCCTTTTGAATTTTCTTTAGACTTGTCCAACTACGCAGATATTGTCATTTGTGATTACAATTATGTCTTTGATCCGATTGTTCATTTGGTTCGATATTTTGAAGACAAGATCTACCAACCAATCATATTGGTGGATGAAGCACATAATTTAGTGTCGCGATCAAGAGATATGTTTTCAGCATCCATCAACCGTCAAGCTTTTGAAGATTTTATGGATATCGCAGGGATTTTAAGCCCAAGTCCAAAGTATCAAGTTGATGCCATATTAAAAAGTTTTCTTATTGCTGAAGATAAGTTAGAAAAAGTCGACTTTATCCGTGAATATCAAATCGATGATGCTTTGATTTTACAGCTGAAATCATTGCTGGTGAAATTGGATGATATCTTAAGTAATGACACCAAGGTCCAAGGAAAAATCAAAGAAGAAATACAAGACATATATTTCATTGCTTCAAGAATGATTAAAATATCAGAATTTTATAATGAAGAGTTTGTTTACCTTTTAGAGAGAGATAGAGATGACATCATCATCTCTATTAAATGTTTGAATGCATCTGGTTTTATCAACCAAGTGATTGATGATTATTTAGAAAGTATTGTCTTTTTTAGTGCAACTTTAAAGCCAATTCATTATTATAAAAACCTATTGACCAATGATATTGGTGGTTATCAAAGTTTTTCATCAGCCTTTAAACCAAGCAACTTATTGTTGATGGCAGTTGATGATGTGTCGACTAGATACCATGATCGTAATGATTCTATACCAAGAATCATTGATACATTAAAAGCCTTGATTGGTGGGAAAAAAGGCAATTATATTGTTTATTTCCCAAGTTATGCTTATCTTAAACAAGTTCAAAAGGTTGCTTTTGAACAGATAGAAGATGTTCAATTTATCACACAAACAAGAGATATGAGTGGATTAGAACGCAATGAAATGATGAAACAATTCAACCAAGACAGAGATAAGACACAGGTTTTTATGTTTGTTATGGGTGGTATTTTTGGTGAATCTATTGACCTCGTAGGTGATTTATTAAGTGGCGTTTTGATCGTAGGTGTTGGATTGCCTGGACTCAGTCATTACAACAATGTCTTAAAATCTCATTTTGACTTAAGGTTTAGGCAAGGTTTTGACTATGCTTATACCTATCCAGGATTGAATAAGGTCATTCAAGCTGTGGGTAGGGTGATTCGAACAGAAGAAGATAAGGGTGTAGCCATTCTTTTAGACGATCGATTTACAATGAGAAAATACTTGGCCTTGTATCCAAAAGCCTGGAAGCATTTGGCTGTGTGTAATGATCCTGAAGATATGTCCGATATGATTCAACGATTTTGGCAAATTAAATAAAAAAGATGGATTTTTATAAAATAATCCATTTTTTCTTTGAAATAAGCCCTTTTGCGGTTTTTTTAAAAAAAATGGCGAAATCAAGTAAAAAATCCTTGCAATTGAAATATAAATTTGATATCATAGTAAAGCCTATGCGATATAGGAAGGCAGAGATTTGTGAGGTTGCTGACACACACGAAGGCGTTGTAGTGTGAGGTTAGGGAATTCACAAGGAGCCAGTATGTAAGCTAAATTATATGCGAAGGAGGAGCTTAAATGGCTAATCAAGTTATTAGAATAAGATTAAAATCTTATGACCACAGATTGTTAGATCAATCATCAAAAAGAATCGTTGAAACAGCGAAAAAAACAGGGGCAAAAGTGAGTGGGCCTGTTCCACTACCAACTGAAAAAGAAATTTTCACAATTTTACGAAGCCCACATGTTAACAAAGATTCACGTGAACAATTTGAACGTAGAACGCACAAACGTTTAATTGATATCGTAAATCCTACGCCAAAAACAATTGATTCTTTAATGCACCTAGATTTACCATCTGGTGTAGATATCGTTTTAAAATAAAAAAATAATTAGGAGGTGTACTCATGGCAAGAAAAGGTATCTTAGGAAGAAAAGTCGGCATGACACAAGTATTTAATGACCAAGGGAAAATGGTCCCTGTCACAGTCATCGCTGCTGAACCAAATGTTGTATTACAAAAGAAAACTATTGAAACTGACGGATATGAAGCTGTTCAATTAGGCTTCATGGACAAACGTGCAAACTTAGTCAATAAACCATTGACTGGGCATTTTGCAAAAACCGAAACAACACCTAAGCGCTACATGAAGGAGATGCGTCTTTCAGGAATGAAAGAGTATGAGCCTGGCCAAGAGGTAAAAATAAATATTTTTGCTGCTGGTGATTATGTAGACGTAACAGGAACATCAAAGGGTAAAGGTTATCAAGGTGTGATTAAACGCCATAACCAATCTAGAGGACCTGAAACGCATGGTTCTAAATATCATCGCGGTGTTGGTTCGATGGGTGTTATTTCACCGAACCATATTAGAAAAGGTAAAAACATGCCTGGACGTATGGGACATGAAACTGTCACCATCCAAAACTTACAAGTTGTAAGAGTGGATGATGAGAGAAATATCATTCTCATTAAAGGTAATGTACCTGGACCTAACAAATCGCTCGTTGAAATTAGAAACGCAATTAAAAAATCATAATCTTTGGAAGGAGGAAAAGCTATGCCTAAATTAGCAATGTTAAACCAACAAGGTGAATCAGTTAAAGATATTCAATTAAATGACGACGTGTTTAATGTTGAAGCCAACAATCAAGTCATTTATGATGTTGTTAAACAACAAAGAGCTGCTATGCGCCAAGGGACTGTTTTAACTAAAAACAGATCAGCGGTTAGAGGCGGTGGAAGAAAACCATATCGTCAAAAAGGAACTGGTCATGCCCGCCAAGGGACAATCCGTGCGCCACATTATGTCGGCGGTGGTGTTGTATTTGGACCAAGTCCAAGAAACTATCAATATAAAGTCAATAAAAAAGTTCGTCGCTTAGCGATGAGAATTGCTTTGTCTGAGAAACTCAGAGAAAACAATTTAATCCTTGTTGACAAAATCGCTTTGGAAGAAAGAAAAACCAAAGAGATGGTCAACATATTAGAAAATATCAAAGCAGAAGGAAAAATAATGGTGGTCATGGGAGATGTCGATGAAGTTGTAACAATTGCAGCTAGAAACATTTCTAATGTCGTCGTTGAATTATACAATCATATCAGTGTGTATGATGTGCTCAATGCCAACCAAATCGTTATGACTCAAGATGCTTTAGAAAAAATCGAGGAGGCATTAAAATAATATGGAAAAATATGAAGTTATTAAACGCCCAATCGTTACTGAAAAATCAACGAAGTTAGCAGAAGAGAATAAATACACATTTGAAGTAGACAAAAGAGCAAACAAAATTCAAATCAAAGAAGCAATTGAAAAAATCTTTGATGTAAAAGTTAAGAAAGTAAATGTCATGAACGGTAAACCAAAAGCAAAAAGAGTTGGTCAATACCAAGGATTTAAAGCGGCAGTTTCTAAAGCAATCGTTACTTTAGAAGAAGGCCATAAAATCGACATTTATACAGCATAATAGGAGGAAAAGATAATGGCTATTATAAAGTTTAAACCACAGACAAATGGTACACGACATATGACCAAAAGCGATTATGCCGAAATTACCACATCGAAGCCAGAGAAATCCTTATTAACTACTGTAAAGAAAAATGGCGGAAGAAACAACCAAGGTAAAATTACCGTTCGTCATCAAGCCGGAGGCGCAAAACGCAAATACAGAATCATCGATTTCAAAAGAAATAAAGATGGTATTGTTGGAAAAGTTGCAAGTATCGAATACGATCCAAACCGTACAGCAAACATTGCATTAATTAATTATGCGGATGGAGAAAAACGTTACATTTTAGCACCAAAAGGTTTACAGGTTGGCATGGAAGTTGAATCTGGAGAAAATGCAGATATCGTTACTGGTAATGCAAAAGAGATTAAAGACATTCCTGTTGGTACAGTAGTTCATAATGTTGAACTATCTCCTGGTAAAGGTGGCCAAATGATTCGCGCTGCAGGCGCAAGCGCTCAAATTTTGGGTCGTGAATCAAAATATGTATTGTTAAGATTAAAATCTGGTGAAGTTAGAAGAGTTTTAGGCAGATGCCGTGCAACCATTGGTGAAGTTGGAAATGAATTCCACTCATTAATTAGCATTGGTAAAGCTGGTAGAAAAAGACATATGGGTGTAAGACCTACAGTCAGAGGTTCTGTTATGAACCCGAACGACCATCCACATGGTGGTGGGGAAGGTAAACAACCTGTTGGACATCCATCTCCATTAACACCTTGGGGTAAAAAAGCTCTTGGTAAAATCACAAGAAAAAATAAAAAAGCTAGCAATAAACACATTGTTAGACGTAGAAATAAATAGGGAAGGAGGAACTCATAAATGTCACGTTCAATTAAAAAAGGTCCATTTTGTGATGATCACTTAATGAAAAAAGTTGAAAATGCTAAAAAAACAAATTCTAAAAAAGTTATTCAAACATGGTCTAGACGCTCAACAATTTTCCCACAGTTTGTTGGATTAACCATCGGTGTTCACAACGGGAAAGAGCATGTGCCTGTATACATTACAGAAGACATGGTTGGTCATAAATTAGGAGAGTTCGCTCCAACCAGAACATTCCGCGGACATATCGAAAAGAAAGCTGTAAGGGGAGGTACTAAATAATTATGGAAACAAATCAAGTAACTGAAGCTAAAGCAGTTGTTAGATCTGTAAGAATAGCTCCTCGTAAAGTCAAATTAGTGGTTGATTTAGTGAGAGGTAAAAGTGTTGGTGAAGCATATGCTTTATTAAGAAACACATCTAAGAGATCAGCCATCGTTGTTGGTAAACTTCTTAAATCAGCAGTCGCAAACGCTGAACACAACTATCAACTTGACCAAGATAACTTATACATTAAAGAAATTTATGTTGGTGAAGGTAAAACACTAAAAAGAATGCAACCACATGCACAAGGTCGCGCATTCCAAATCTTAAAAAGAACCAGTCACATCTACATTACCGTGGCTGAAAGAGAGTAGGAGGAATTTTATGGGACAAAAAGTAAATCCAGTAGGTCAACGTATAGGAATCATTCGTGATTGGGAATCAAGATGGTATGCTGAGAAAAATGATGTCGCAGACTTACTACATGAAGACATTAAAATTCGCGACTATATTGAAGATTTTTATAAAAACGCAAGTGTTTCTAAAGTTGAAATAGAAAGAAGTAAAAAACGAGTTATTATTACAGTTCATACTGCTAAACCAGGTATGGTTATTGGTAGAAATGCTGATACGAAAAAAGCAGTTGTAGAACATTTACAAAAAATGACAGACAAAGAAGTATTCTTGAATGTCGTTGAAATTAAACGTCCAGAAATTGACGCCAAATTGGTTGCTGATAATATCGCAAGACAATTAGAAAATAGAGCTTCATTTAGAAGAGCACAAAAAGTTGCTATTCAAAGAGCTTTAAAATCTGGCGCTAAAGGATGTAAAACATTAGTTTCAGGTCGTTTAGGCGGCGCTGAAATGGCACGTAGCGAAGGATATAGTGAGGGCAATGTACCTCTACATACTTTAAGAGCTGATATTGATTATGCATTGGCTGAAGCCCATACCACTTATGGTAAATTGGGTGTTAAAGTATGGATTTATAAAGGAGAGATCCTTCCTTCTAAAAAAAGGGGGTCTAAGTAAAGATGTTAATGCCAAAAAGAACCAAATATCGTAGACCTCATCGCGTCAGCTATGAAGGTTTCGCTAAAGGTGGATCAGACATCAGCTTTGGTGAGTACGGTTTAAAAGCAATGGAGGGTGCGTGGATTACTTCACGTCAAATCGAAGCAAGCCGTATTGCGATGACAAGATATATGAAACGTGCTGGGAAAGTATGGATTAAAATCTTCCCGCACTTAGCAAAAACGAAAAAACCTTTAGAGGTTCGTATGGGATCTGGTAAAGGTGCACCAGAAGAATGGGTTGCTGTTGTAAGAAAAGGGACGGTCATGTTTGAAGTGTCAGGTGTCTCTGAAGAACTTGCAAAAGAAGCGTTAAGACTTGCTTCACACAAGCTTCCTATTAAAACAAAGTTTGTTAAAAAAGAAAGTGGTGATTCTTAATGATTTATGCAAAAGAAATCCGCGAGTGGGACACCGCAAAAATCTTAGAAGAAATCGACAATTTGAAGAAAGAAATGTTTGACTTACGCTTTAAACAAGCAACAGGTCAACTAGAAAACACTGCACGCTTATCAAATATTAGAAAAACGATTGCTCGTATGAAAACAGTATTAACCGAAAGAGAAAGAAGCTAAGGAGGAGGATAATGATGGAAAAAGTAAAAAAATTCTTTACTGGAACTGTTGTATCAGATGCAAATGATAAAACAATTACAGTATTAATCACAACGTATAAAAAACATCCATTGTATGGAAAAAGAGTTATCTCTTCTAAAAAATTTAGAGCACACGACGAAAAAAATGAAGCTAAAAATGGTGATGTTGTTCGAATCACAGAATGCAGACCTTTATCAGCGACTAAACGTTTCCGTTTAGTTGACATCGTTGAAAAAAGCAAGACTATTTAGGTTGGAGGACATATATTATGATACAACAAGAATCTAAATTAAAAATCGCTGATAACTCAGGTGCAAGAATTATTCAAACAATTAAAGTCCTTGGTGGGACTAGCCGTAAATATGCTGGCATTGGTGATGTCGTAGTGGCTTCTGTTAAAAACGCTATTCCTGGTGGAATGGTGAAAAAAGGTGACATTGTTCGAGCAGTCATCGTTCGTACCAAAAAACCATTAAAACGTGCAGATGGTTCATTTATTAAATTTGATGATAACGCAGCAGTTATCCTAAAAGAAGATGGTAACATGAGAGGTACCAGAATCTTTGGTCCTGTTGCAAGAGAGTTAAGAGACGCTAATTACACGAAAATAGTTTCTTTAGCTCCAGAAGTATTATAGGGAGGCGCATTTATGAAATTAAAAAAAGGTGACAAAGTAGTTATAATCTCTGGCGCAGACAAAGGAAAAGAAGGAACCGTTCTAAAAGTTCTAAAAAAATCAAATCGTATTGTTTTAGAAGGTGAAGGTTTAACGAAAATTAAGAAACATCTTAAACCATCACAAATGAATCCTGATGGCGGTATCATCGAAATCGAAAAACCAATTCATGCATCAAATGTGATGCTTATTGATCCTAAAGAGAAAACAAGAACAAGAGTTGGTTACAAGTTCGTGACTGAAGAAAATAAAAATGAAACAGTCACTAAAAAAGTTAGATACGCTAAAAAATCTGGCAAAGAATTGAAATAGTGAAGGGAGAAAATAATGAATAGATTACAAGAAAAATACCGTGAAGAGATTACACCATCTCTAATGGAAAAATTCAATTATTCTTCCATCATGGAAACACCAAAAATCAGCAAGATTGTGATTAACATAGGTGCTGGAGATGCGGTTCAAAATCCAAAAGTATTAGATAATGCTGTAAGCGAATTAACACAGATTACAGGGCAAAAACCAGTTGTAACTAGAGCAAAGAAATCAATTGCGACATATAAACTAAGAGAAGGTATGCCGATTGGATGTAAAGTGACTCTAAGAGGAAAAAGAATGTATGACTTCTTAGACAAATTAATCTCTATCGCTCTTCCAAGAGTGAGAGACTTTAGAGGTGTAAACCCTAAAGGCTTTGATGGTAGAGGTAACTATACATTAGGTGTTAAAGAACAATTAATCTTCCCTGAAATTAATTACGATAAAGTAAGTAAAATCAGAGGTATGGATATTGTGATTGTAACGTCGGCAAATACCGATCAAGAAGCTTTCGAATTGCTAAAACAATTTGGAATGCCGTTCAGAAGATAGGAGGATACAATGGCAAAAACATCAAAAAGAGTTAGTCAAAAACGCGGCAAGAAATTTGCAGTAAGAAACTATACCAGATGTGAACGTTGTGGACGTCCTCATGCTGTATATCGTAAATTCAAGTTATGTCGTATTTGTTTTAGAGAATTAGCTTACAAGGGTCAAATCCCTGGTGTTAAAAAAGCAAGTTGGTAATAAATTATGAAAAATTTAATTTCCTATAAATTGAGGAAGGAGGCATTATTGATATGGTCATGACAGATCCAATTGCGGATATGTTAACAAGAATTCGCAACGCAAATCAAATGAAACATAAAACAGTTGAGTTCCCAGCATCAAAATTAAAATCAGAAATCCTTAAAGTGTTAAAGCAAGAAGGTTACATCACTGATTTTGAAAGTAAAAATGATGGAGTTCAAGGTACTTTAAAAGTACAGTTAAAATATTTAGATAATGAAGAAAGAGTAATTAGAGGTTTGAAGAAAATTTCCAAACCTGGTTTACGTGTGTATGCTAAAACAGACGACCTTCCTAAAGTTCTTAATGGACTTGGAATCGCAATCATTTCTACATCTAAAGGCCTATTAACGGATAGAGCTGCTAGACGTGAAAAAGTTGGCGGCGAAGTTTTGGCATATGTATGGTAATAAATTAATGGAGGTGCAAGAAAACTATGAGTCGAGTTGGTAATCAATCGATCAAGCTTCCTAAGGGTGTTGAAATCAATGTCAATGATGATAATGTGGCAGTGGTTAAGGGACCTAAGGGTGAATTAAGCTTTAGATTCGATCAAAGTATGACAATAAAAGTAAATGAAGACGAAATTTCTGTAACCCGACCAAATGATTCATTACGTTCACGTTCTTTACATGGAACAACAAGAGCGTTATTGAATAATATGGTTATTGGAGTCAGTGAAGGATATTCTAAAACCCTTGAGATTAAAGGTGTCGGATACCGTGCGCAATTACAAGGTTCAAATACATTGGTGCTCAATGTTGGATATTCTAACCCAGTCGAAATGGAGATTCCTAAAGGTCTTAGTGTGGAAGTTCCAAAGAACACAGAAATACAAGTGAAAGGTGCTAATAAACAAGCAGTTGGAGAATTTGCAGCAAATATTCGCAAAGTGCGTTTACCAGAACCATATCTTGGTAAAGGAATTCGTTACAAAGGTGAATATGTACGTCGTAAAGAAGGGAAAACTGCTGCGTAATTTGCAGTAATGAGGTGATATTATGTTTAAACCAGTAAATAGAAATAGACAAAGAAAAATCAGACATCGTCGCATGAGATTCTATATAAAAGGAACTCCTGAGAGACCACGTCTAAACGTTTTCCGTTCAAACAAACAAATTTATGCACAAATTATTGACGATAAAAATTCTGTAACAATAGCACAAGCTTCATCACTAAAACTAGACAATGGATCAAACATTGAAGGCGCAAAAGAAGTCGGAAAATTGGTTGCTGAAAAAGCAGTCGAAAAAGGCATTAAAAAAGTAGTATTTGACCGTGGTGGATACTTATACCATGGTAGAGTCAAAGCTCTAGCAGACGCTGCTAGAGAAGCAGGGCTAGAATTCTAATGAAGGAGGTCATCTAAATGGAAAATAATAAACGTAGCAAAAGAGGAAGAAAACCTCGTTCTAAAAGAGAGCCAAAATTATACGAAGAAAGAGTCGTTAATATTGGACGTGTTACCAAAGTTGTTAAAGGTGGACGTCGCTTTAAATTCTCTGCTTTAGTCGTTGTTGGCGATCAAAAAGGAAAAGTTGGTTTCGGAATCGGTAAAGCAAGCGAGGTTCCAGATGCAATTAAAAAAGCAATTGAGACCGCTAAGAAAAATATTATTGAAGTTCCAATGAACGGAACGACAATCCCTCATACAATCACTGGAAAATTCGGTGGTGGAAAAGTATTCTTAAGACCAGCTGTTGAAGGTACCGGTGTCATCGCAGGTGGCGGTGTACGTGCTGTCTTAGAACTTGCAGGTATTAAAGATGTTTTATCAAAATCTTTAGGATCTGATGCACCAGTGAATATCGTTAGTGCAACCATTGAAGCACTTAAAGAACTTAGAACAGTTGAACAAGTCGCTGAAATGAGAGGCTTAACTGTTGAGGAGGTATTGCACTAATGGCTAAAGTTAAAGTGACCCTTACAAAAGGACTTATGAGAAAAAAACCAAATCAAATTAAAACAGTGAAAGCTTTAGGACTAACTAAGAGAAACTCATCTGTCGTTGTTGAAGAGACAGATATGATTAAAGGTATGATTAATACCATTAGCCATTTAGTTAAAGTCGAAGAAGTGACTGAGTAGGAGGTGTCGAGATGAAATTACATGAATTAAAACCAAACGACGGCGCAACGCATTACAAAAAAAGAGTTGGACGTGGATCAGGTAGCGGACTTGGTAAAACAAGTGGACGTGGTCAAAAAGGTCAAAATTCTCGTTCTGGCGGTGGCGTTAGATTAGGTTTTGAAGGTGGTCAAACACCATTATTCAAACGTCTTCCAAAAAAAGGATTCACCAATCCTTTTAGTAAGGAATACGCTGTAGTCAATTTATCTGACCTCAACAGATATGAAGAAGGTACAGAAGTCACACCTGAATTATTACTTAAAGATAGAGTCGTTCGTAAAGAACTTGATGGTATCAAAATTCTAGGTCGTGGTGAGTTAACAGTAAAACTAACAGTAAAAGCACATAAATTTTCTGCTTCTGCTGAAGAAGCAATCAAATCAGCTGGTGGAACAGTTGAGGTGATATAATGGAAACTATTAAAAAGATTTTTACAAATAAAGAAGTCTTGAAAAAAATTGCTTTCACATTGTTCATCTTTTTAATCTTTAAACTTTTAACAAAAGTAACGATTCCCTTGGTCGATCAAAATGCGTTCGCAAATGCATTTGAAGGTGGATTCTTAGGGATCGCAAACTCAATTTCTGGGGGCGCATTGAGAAACTACTCAGTTGTTGCTCTTGGGATTAGTCCATACATTACCGCATCAATCGTGGTGCAGTTATTGCAAATGGACATTGTTCCATTCCTAAAAGAGTGGAGTGAAGAAGGAGAAGTTGGTAAAAAGAAAATCGCCAGATTAACACGTTATCTAGCAATTGGACTTGCTTTTGTTCAAGCAATCGCAATGACATTTGCCTTTGATAATATTGGTGCTGGACTATTCACTTCTCAAGCAACAGATTGGGCAACCCAAGGTGGTAGAAACCTTTGGTTCATCGTCTACTTCTATATCGCAGTTGTTTTAACTGCTGGTACAGCTTTGATGATTTGGTTGGCTGATCAATTAACCATTAAAGGTGTAGGAAATGGTACGTCAATGTTGATTGTTGCGGGGATTATTATTTCATTCCCTGGTACAATTGTATCGTTGGTTCAATACTATATCGCTGATCCAAACAATGCATTACAATCGGTATTTGCTAACCAAGGATCATTTAGCGGTTATGTCTTATTTGGTGTGAGTGTCATGATGTTTATACTTGTATTGGTAGGTATTACTTACATGCAAATTGCTGTAAGAAAAGTACCAATTCAATATGCAAATAGACCTGGTTCAAGTAAGTTCAGAGGAAAATCAGAATCTAATATTCCGATTAAACTGAATACTGCAGGGGTAATTCCTGTCATCTTCGCATCGATTATACTATCATTACCATTAACCGTGATTGGCTATGTTTCAGGCAATACAGCTGGCACATCTAGAGCCATGAATTGGTTCCAACAAATCTTTACTTACACGGAACCAATTGGATTTGTTCTTTATGTATTATTGATCTTTATTTTCACATTCTTCTATTCGTTCATTTTAATTAAACCTGAACAGATTGCAGAAAACTTAAATAAACAAAATGCATATATTCCTGGTGTAAGACCTGGAAAAGAAACTGAAGCACATATTACTAAAACATTATTTAGGGTCACTGTTGTAGGTGCATTCTATCTAGTCGTTGTGGCTAGTTTACCAATTGTTACATCGATTGTTTTAGGACATAATTATGCTCAAATCGGAGGAACATCGTTATTGATTATCGTTGGTGTTGCACTTGAAACAGCAAAACAAATTGAAGCTGATACTCAAGAAAAAGCATATGCTGGCTTTATGAGATAGACTTATGGTTAATTTATTGATTATGGGTAAACCTGGCGCAGGCAAGGGGACTCAATCGAAAAAAATTCTTGACCATTATCAATTAACCCATATTTCTACAGGCGATATCTATCGTGAAGAGATTAAAAAAGGTTCCAAAATCGGTCAAGAAGCAAAAAAATATTTAGATCAAGGCAATTTAATGCCTGATAAAATGACCAATGATATTGTCTGGGATGTCTTAAAGACAGAATCATATCCAAACGGATTTATGTTGGATGGATATCCTAGAACCATTGCTCAAGCCAAGGCTTTAGATGAGATGCTTCGTCGTCTTAACATTCAACTCACTGCTGTGATTAATGTTGAAGTCGATGATGAAATCATATCGGATCGAATGGCCGGGCGAAGGGTGTGTTCAAATTGTGGTGAAACTTACCATGTCGATTATCATCCACCCAAAAAAGAAGGCATTTGTGATGTCTGTCACCATCCACTGATTCAACGACCAGATGATATGAAAGAATCAGTCATGCAACGATTATCTATCTATAAGAATAAAACCCAACCATTGTTGGATTATTATGAAGATCAAGAATTGTTGATGGTTGTAGATGGTGAACAAAAAAGCAATCAAGTTTTTAAGGACATTATTTCAAAGTTAGGTGGCTTAACATGATTCAATTAAAATCAAAGAGAGAAATTGATTTAATGAGAGAAGCTGGACGTATTGTTGCTTTGGCCCATCAAACCGCCAAGGCCAATATCAAACCTGGCGTCTCAACCAAAGTCATCGATGATTTAATTGAAAAAGTGATTCGCGACCAAGGCGCAACGCCTTCATTCAAACATTATAATGGTTTTCCCGCATCAGCATGCATTTCCATCAATGAAGAAGTTGTTCATGGCATACCTACACAACACCGTGTATTAAAAGATGGTGATGTTGTCTCAGTCGATATTGGGGCAAATTATAAGGGTTATCATGGCGATTCTGCATGGACATATGCATGCGGGGAAATATCTGATGATGCCAAACGCTTATTAAAGGGCACTGAAGAAAGCCTATATAAAGGCTTGGATTATGCCAAAGCAGGTCAGCGTTTATCAGATATATCTCATGCCATTCAAGCCCATGCTGAATCATTAGGATTTAGTGTGGTTAGAGAGTTTGTTGGACATGGGTTAGGAAGACATTTACATGAAGATCCACAGATTCCAAATTATGGTTTACCAGGAAGAGGCCCAAAGCTAAAAGCTGGTATGACATTGGCTATTGAACCAATGATTAATTTGGGAAACAAAGAAGTAAAAGTATTAAGTGACGGCTGGACAGCTGTGACGATTGATAAATCAATATCCGCTCATTTTGAGCATTCGGTATTGATTACAAATGACGGTTATGAGATATTAACCAAATTATAAGGAGTGATTTATTTGGCAAAAAAAGACGATGTAATTGAAATGGTAGGTACTGTAGTAGAGGTCTTACCCAATGCAAAATTTGTTATAGAGCTAGAAAATCAACACCGTATTATCGGCCACGTTTCTGGTAAAATCCGCATGCATTACATACGCATTTTACCAGGTGATAAAGTGAAAGTTGAACTATCAACTTACGACCTAACACGTGGACGTATCACATATCGCATGAAAAATTAAAGAATAAATGGAAAGATTTTAAGGAGGTAATGGTATGAAAGTAAGACCATCTGTAAAGAAAATCTGTGATAAATGTAAAATCATTAAAAGAAAAGGTAGAGTTTATGTTATTTGTGATAACCCAAAACATAAACAAAGACAAGGAAAATAGGAGGAAACTATGGCAAGAATAGCAGGAGTAGATATTCCTAGAGAAAAACGCGTGGTAATCGCTTTAACATATGTTTATGGTATTGGTAAAAGTAGATCACAAAAGATCTTAGAAGCTGCTGGTATCGATGAAAACACAAGAGTTAAAGATTTATCCGACTCAGATATCGTAAAAATTCGTCAAGTAGTAGATAATTATACAGTTGAAGGTGACTTAAGACGAGAAGTCGCTATGAACATTAAAAGACTAAGTGAAATTGGATCTTATCGTGGGCTAAGACATCGTAGAGGTTTACCTGTACGTGGTCAAAACACACGTAACAATGCGAGAACTCGTAAGGGTCCAAGAAGAACTGTTGCAAATAAGAAAAAATAAGAAGGGAGACTGAATAAAAATGGCACGTAAAAAAGTTAAAACAAAACGTCGTGTGAAAAAGAATATTCCTTCAGGGGTAGCACATATTCATTCGACTTTCAATAATACGATTATTACTATTACCGATGTAAACGGTAATGCAATTGCTTGGAGTTCAGCCGGTGCAATCGGTTATAAAGGTAGCCGTAAATCGACACCTTTTGCAGCAGGTTTGGCTTCAGAAGCCGCAGCAAAATCAGCCATGGACCATGGCGTGATCAAAGTTGAAGTAGAAGTTAAAGGTCCAGGACCAGGTAGAGAAGCTGCAATTAGAAGTTTACAAGTAGCAGGACTTGAAATTACTGCAATTAAAGATGTTACACCAGTGCCTCATAACGGATGTCGTCCACCAAAACGACCACGTGGTTAGGAGGAAATAATGAAAGACTTGAAATTCGAAAAACCTAAAACTGACATCGTTGAGCTAGAGGACAATTACGGTAAATTTACCATATCACCTTTAGAAAGAGGATACGGTATCACACTAGGTAATTCATTAAGACGAGTTTTATTGTCTTCTTTACCAGGTGCTGCAATCGTGAATGTTAACATCGCTGGCGTTGTACATGAGTTCACGCCAATTGAAGGTATTATGGAAGATGTTACAACCATCATTTTGAATTTAAAAAACGTGATTCTTTCTATAGACAATGAAGATCCAAACGTTGAAAAACGTTTAGACATTTCGGTTGAAGGACCACGAGACGTTTATGCTTCTGACATCATTGCTGATGAAGAAGTTGAAATAAAAAACCCAGATCATTATATCTGCCGAGTAAATAAGGGTGTTTTGAGACTGACTATGAAAGCCAGAAAAGGTAATGGATATGTCAGCTCAGTGGAAAATGCCAAATACAAAGATGATGTTAATGACATCGCAATTGATAGTATTTACACACCAATTACACGTGCAAAATATGATGTGGAAAAAACCAGAGTTGAAGATTCAGCTGATTATGACAAATTAACACTTGAAATATGGACAGACAAATCAGTGGATCCAAAAGAAGCCTTAGGTTTAGCATCTAAAATGTTGATTGATCATCTGAATGAATTCGTTGATTTATCAGAAAAAGCTGCTGAAGAAGACTTTATGGTTGAACGAGAAGTTGAAGAAACCAATAAAAATCTTGAAAAACCAATTGAAGATCTTGACCTATCTGTACGTTCTTACAACTGTTTGAAACGCGCAGGCATCAATAATCTTTCTGAGTTGATTGAAAAAACTGAGGAAGATATGATGAAGGTAAGAAATCTTGGTAAAAAATCATTGAAAGAAGTTAAAGATAAGCTTGAAGAATTGAACTTAAGCTTAGCGAAACACTAATCGTTAGGAGGAAATTATGGCAAGTAGAGGATATACAAAACTCAATCGTAATAGCTCAAATCGTAAAGCTCTTATTCGTGATTTAGCAACACAACTTATTATGCATGAACGCATTGAAACAACATTAGTTAAAGCTAAAGAAGTCAGAAGAACTGTTGAAAAATTAATCACTCTTGCAAAAAAAGGTGACCTTAATTCAACAAGAATTGCTGAAAAAACAGTGAGAGACTTAAAAATAAATGATCAATACGCGATTGTTAAATTAATGCAAGAATTAGGACCTAAATACAAAGATAGAAATGGTGGATACACACGTATCTATAAGACTGGACCTCGCTTAGGCGATTCAAGTCCAATGGCTATTATTGAATTGGTATAAATCAAACAAAGTATCGAGAAATCGATACTTTTTTTTCGCCTTAAAAATGATATAATAACTGTAGAAAGTTGGTGGATAGACATGTTTCATTATACAGATCGAGAATTAGAAGAGGCCTTAAATAAGTTCTTTGTCAGTGACAATCCTATGGTACTAAATGTATTGCCTAAAAAACAAAAAGACAAGTACCTTTGTTTTTTGTGGATACGCACCTTATTTGATCAACAACAAACATATGACGAAAAAGAAGTCAACAATATCTTAAAACCAGTCTATAAGGATTATGTTATGTTAAGACGGTATTTGATTGATTATCAATTATTGAAACGTTATGAAGACGGATCAAAGTATTGGGTCATGCCTATAGGAAAACACCATGAATAAAGAAGAGAGATTTGTTGATTTATTCAATCAACTTGATGCCTACCTACGTATCAAGCACTTTAATAATAACCCATCATATACCAGCTATTCACGCAAACTTTTTTATATTAAAAAACGTCGATTAGAACCAGTCTTTGAAAATGACCATGATTTTGATTTGCTTAAAAAAGCTGGCGATATTAGAAACATTATTGTCCACAACAATCACCTAATCATACCAAGTGATGAGTTTTTATCACAGTTTCAAAAACTTGTTGAGCGTATCACAGCACCTTTACGGGTTGATCAAATCATGACCCATTTTAAGCGTCTAAAAACATTGACTTTAGAGGACACATTAAGAGCAGCCATAGAGTTGATGAATGCATCTGGATACGCATCAATTCCTGTACTCAAATCACAAGAATTGATTGGCTTTTTCACACAAAAAACAGTTTTTGATTACCTAACTATTTCTGAACGTATTGTTGACTTGGATATGCGTTTGGACAGATTATTTGATGTGATAGATTTGGATGGAAAGCCTAGAGAATATTTTAAATTTATACCAAGGACAATGACCATTGACCAAGCCTATCAAATATATACGGAAGATTTTAGGGATAAACATCAGTTGATATTATTGTTGGTGACTGAACATGGTAAGCGAGAAGAATCTTTATTAGGTATCGTCGCCTTAAGAGACTTAAAGAATGCCTTATATGATTAAATGCTAGGGGGATTGACTTTATGGATACTTTCATTAATGATATTGCAGCAATCAAAGCATCAGCCAATCTGCAAGCATTAGACGATTTTATTAAAAAGCATGTGAAGCAATTTTTCAACACACCTTATATATACAAAGTCTATGAACTTATTAAGGATCATACTAGTCAAGATGATTGTGTGAATTTGCTTATGGCTTGGCTTGCTTTGTTGTCCGGTGACAATTTAAAATTATCAGTATTGTCTAAAAAAATCACGAGCGACAATCTATCTCAAGACCAGGTATCATTTTATTATGATTTAATGGCCTTATCTGCCCTTTCTGGTGCTTTGGATGAACGCATTAGTTATTCAGATAAAAGTCTTAAGAACTTATCTGATCAAGTCAGTTTCTATCATGCTAATGCTCATTTAACAAGAGGGCAATTGATGAATGGGCTTCAAGAATACCGACAAGCTTATCAACACTTTTACCAAGCCTATGACATGTTCTTTAAAGAAGATATGATGTTTGCTGGGGCTGTTTCTTTGACCAACGCTTTGCTTGCGAAGAACAAGATGGCCCATTTTAAAGATGTCATCGAAGAGGGCAAGAAGGTGTTGATGATGTCATCAACCATAGAAGGTGAATCGTTTAATGCCTGGGACATCGTCAGGTTAGCACTCGGTATCGCTTATCTTGAAACAGGCTATTTGTCTGAGAGTATTGCACATTTAAAGCAAGCTTTAAAAACCATTCAATCCATCAACTTGGTCCATATGCATGGCCTCATTGAAATGTCTTTGATGAAAGCATATGCCCTAAATCAAGATAAGCATCATTTGACCACTTTGATTAAAGATATGAAGGCATTGTTTAATAAAATGCATTATCCAATTATGAAAGCTTTTTACTTGTATGGGACTTTACTTAAAGAGGATTCTTTATCTAAAGAAGATATTGAGTCATTGTCATTAATTTATCAAGAAACCAAACATTCTCAGTTGTTTATTGTTGAGATGCTTGTCTATCTTGGCCATAAGCAAAATGAAGTTTATATATCAAGAGATGACTTAATCAAGCATATTGAAACCTGCCGTTATCACGGAGATGTGGTTGGCCTTGTACCATTGTTGGTTTTGTTAGCAGACGACTATCTGTCTAAAAAAGAAAAAAATCAAGCCAAAGTCATTGCTCAAGAAGCCATTGATTTAATCAAACAACACAATTTAAAAACAGTTTTAGACTTGTATGATTATGAATCCATTCCTTTGATTAAGACCATAGACCCGCTTTTGATTAAAGATAAACCGATGAAGAAAGAAAGTTTTACAGGCAAAGAATTAGAAATTTTGCTTTTATTGAAAGAAGGTTTAACCAATAAAGATATTGGTGAGAAACTATTTATCAGCGTTGGTACTGTCAAGTGGCATATCAATCATATTCTGGGAAAACTCAATGCAAAAAATCGAATTCAAGCAGTCAATCGAGCAAATTCCTTGGGTATTTATAAAAACCTAACCTAAACCCTAACCTTGGTTAGGTTTTTTTTTATATTTTTTATGTTATAGTCTTTACCGGAGGTGGGAAAATGGAAACTTTAATGGATCATTTTCATCAATGGTATGCGGTGATTATTTTCATCATCATATACGGATCAGTATTATTATTTATGCCATTTTATTCAAAAATGGAGAAGAAACCTAAGGGTGTTTACTTAGCTTTCGTCATTGCTTTTGCGATTGAGATGCATGGGATTCCCTTTAGTATGTATTTGATATCAATTGTGATTGGTCGGTATTTACCAGAGGGTATCTTATGGGGACATACATTGATAGGCTCTGTAGGTTATCTAGGTTTGTATTTAAACATTATTTTGGTGGTTATTGGTATGCTTATCATCATTATTGGCTGGTATCATATATATCATGGCTATTGGAAGAAAGTAAAGGGACGTGGACATGTATGTCAAAGTGGCATATATCGCTACATTAGACATCCACAATATACTGGATTAATGTTCATCGCATTAGGTATGTTGGCTGGATGGGCAACCTTAACCAATATTCTTTTGTTCCCTGTCATTGTCTATATGTATGTGCGTTTGGCAAAAAAAGAAGAAGCAATGATGATTGAAGAGTTTCATGAAGAATATCGGTTGTATCAAGAAAAAACAAAAAAATTTATACCATTTATTTGGTAAATCAAAGGAGATAAAAAAATGAAAAAATTATTATGGATTATGATTGCATGGGCAATCACAAATGGATTGGCATATGGATTATTTTTTAATCAAGCTTATATGATTTCGTGGGGAGTTTTTGGACTATTAGGATTTTCATTGATATTATTGCTCGTAAGTACGATTGCTTTAGGCATTACCTTATTGGTATTCAAACTCGTTCAAGCAAATCCTCAAAGAATTCTTTACTTTACTAAAAACAGTTTGGCATATTTAGGTGTATGTCTCATCTTATTACTCGGGCAAGTATATCTTAGCCAAATCTATGTCTATCATCCTGGAGATATGGAAACAAGTGAGTGGATAGAAGTTGACTTAAATGATTCAAAACAATATATTAGTGTGAGAACTGAGGATGAAAGTCATCCTGTCATCTTGTTCTTTGCAGGTGGACCAGGAGGATCACAAATACAGGCAACCAGAGAATTTTTTATAGACTTGTCATCATCTTATACCATCGTCAATTGGGAACAACCTGGATCTGGGAAATCATTTAAAGCAAGAGATAATGAAGATATAAGACCAGAAACCTATATTGAAGATGCACATGCTTTAACCCAATATCTCAAAGAAGAATACCAACAAGATAAAATATATTTAATGGGTGAGTCTTGGGGATCTTATATTGCCGTTAACTTGGCCAAACAATATCCTGAAGATTACTATGCGATTGTCACCACTGGTCAAATGGTAGATTTTGCAGAAACTGAACAATATTGTTATGACATGGCCTTGATCATAGCAAGACAAAATGAAGATACCCAGCAAATCGATGCATTATTGAAGCTAGGACAAGTTCCTTTAAGAGGTGATAATATCGCCATTGATAGTGCAACATATTTAATGTATTTACACCAAGAAATGGGTCGAAATGAAGAGATTAATGAGACCTCATGGGGCACATTGGATACACTTTTGTCACCAGAATATTCAATCATAGATTCATTGAACTTTGTTAGAGCCTTGTATTATACGTTTAGTCAGGTTTACCAACAATTATATGAAGAAGATTTGCGTTTAACGCATACAAAACTTGAGGTACCAATATATATACTTCATGGACGACATGATGTCAATGCACCAACCTATTTGGTTGATGAATATTATCAATTAATTGAGGCACCTGATAAAGCTTTGGTATATTTTGAAGCATCAGGGCATAACCCTTGGATTACTGAACCAGATTTATTTCAAGAAAAAGTGATGGAGTATTTTCAATTTCATGAATAAAAGTAAGAGAAGAAACTGATTGTTTCTTCTCTTCTTTTAAACATATATCTTGATTATACAACCTCTATTATAGCAATTTCTTTAAGTCTTTGGTATAATATCTAAGGTGATGCAAATGAGCTATATTGAAGTCAAAAACTTAAATTTTGGATATACAAGTAAGCAAAAAGTACTTAAAGACGTCAACGCCAATATTGATAAAGGTGATTGGCTTGCCATACTTGGACATAATGGGTCTGGTAAATCAACATTGGCCAAAGCTTTGGTAGGTTTGATTGAACCTGATTCAGGCTACATTGGTATTGATGGCGAAGAGTTACAAGAAGAAAATGCTTATGAAATTCGCAAGAAAATCGGTATCGTCTTTCAAAATCCTGACAATCAATTTGTCGGTGTTACGGTAAGGGATGATATTGCTTTTGGTATGGAAAACTTATGTGTGCCTCGTGAAGATATGTTGGAACGCATACAGTTTTATGCCGATAAAGTCGGTATGGGCAATTACTTAGATAAAGAACCACAAGAGTTATCTGGGGGTCAAAAACAACGCGTCGCAATTGCTGGCATTTTAGCCATGAAAACCGATATTATTATCTTCGATGAATCAACATCTATGCTTGATCCATCTGCTAGAGAAGAACTGATGGCTTATATAAAAAAATTGCATCAAGAAGGTTTAACCATCATTATGATTACCCATGATATTAATGAAGCATTACTAGCAGATAAATTGATGATATTAAAAGACGGTGAAGTCTTTGCCTTTGGACAAAGTCATGAACTGATGAAAGATAAGGATTTATTTATTGAGTCTTATCTAGAGCTACCTGTTGCTTTAGATGTGGCTTCTCAATTGGATGAGAAAGACTATAAAGACATCAAGGAGACATTATGGGCATACGTTTCAATGAAGTAAGTTACCAATACAACTCATTATCAAACATTAGTGCTTCAGCCATTTATCAGATTTCATTATCCATCGAGGAAACAGGAGAGTTTATTGCTTTGGTGGGACATACTGGATCTGGGAAAACGACTTTAGCAAAACATATGAATGCTTTAATATTTCCAACCGTAGGTTCTGTTGAGATTTTTGATAAAGTCATTACCAAAAAACGCAACAAAAAAATCTCTTATAACGATATCAGACAAAATGTTGGGTTGGTTTTTCAGTTTCCTGAATATCAACTGTTTGAAGAAACTGTCTTAAAAGATGTCATGTTTGGTCCATTGAATTTTCATTATGATAAGGAGCAGGCAAAAGAACTTGCTATGGATGCCATCCGTTTGGTCGGACTTGATGAATCCTATTTTGACCGTAACCCATATAATTTGTCTGGTGGCGAAAAGAAACGTGTATCTATTGCCGGTATTTTAGCCATGGATCCAAAGATTTTGGTTTTAGATGAACCAACATCAGGGCTTGATCCACAAGGTAAAAAAGTTTTGATGGAACTCTTCTTAAATATTCATAAAAAGACCGATAAGACCGTCATTATTATTACCCATGATATGGATTTGGTTTATGAGTACTTTAATCGCGTCTTAGTCATGAATGAAGGACAAAAAGTCTTTGATGGATCACCAGATGATTTATTTAAAAATGACCAATTAATCCAATCATATTTGGATTATCCAAATAGCATCAAAGTATTGAGACATTTAAACCATGTCCATGATTTGAATTTAAATATCTATCAAAAAACAATTGATGGTGTTATCAAAGAAATTCAAAAGGTGGTGGGACAATGAAAAGTGTTGTTATAGGCCAATATATACCTGGTAATGGCTTTTTTCATAAAGTTGATCCACGTACAAAAAACATTGCCATACTCTTTTTAATGATTGCCACATTCTTGTTTGATGATATCTATCAGATTTTTGGTGCTTTGCTTCTAACTTTTTCATTACTCATCGTTGGCAAGATACCACTGATTAAGGTTTTAAAAGGGTTGAAACCAATCATGATTTTATTGATTTTTACCTTTGTTTTTCAGATTATACTAAATAAAGAAGGTGCCTTGTTGGTCAACCAATCTTTAAATATTTCTGTGATTAACTTAGGATTTATCCTAGTTCTTTTTGTTGTATGGCGTTTATTGGCTAGGTTTAAAAAGTTCAATTTCTTATTGTTTTTGGCCTTTCTTTTTGGCTCAATTTTTCTCTTAGCCAATGTGAACTTAAGCATGGATATTCCCTTAACCACATGGTCTTTAAGAGTCTATGAACAAGGGGTCATTATGTCTATTTTTGTTGTGGTAAGATTATTGATTATCATTACTTTATCCACCATATTAACCCTAACAACAAAACCAACCGATCTGACCCAAGCACTTGAAAGTTTAATGAGACCACTTAAGAAGATTGGTTTTAATTCTGATGATTTTGCTTTGATTATTTCCATAAGCTTGCGTTATATACCTACCATCTTTGATGAGGCCAATAAAATCATGCAAGCCCAAGCATCAAGGGGTGCGGATTTCTCAGAAGGCAAGATAAAAGATAAGTTGAATCAAGTCATCTCTTTATTAATTCCAATGTTTATCATTGCCTTTATGCGCAGTGAAGAATTGGCTGACGCTATGGGCTCTAGGAATTTTGTCCCAGGAAAAGCTCGGACAAGAATTCATATACTAGAGTTTTCTTACCGTGATATTTTGGTCACAAGCTTTACTATTGTCTTTTTTACTATGGCCATATTATTTAGAATCAATGTATTGGGGTAAATAATGTTTAAATTCACTGATAAAGCAGGTATAAAAGTCGATGATTTGTTGATATTTGACCATGATAAAGTCATAGACTATGCAAAGAAACATCAAGATTTATTGACAGACATCAATGTCAGTAAAAAAACATCTAAGACCATATATGGCTACAATCAATACCAACATCTAATCAAAATTGCTTATGCACAAGATGCCATAGAAAAGATTGTTTTGCTAAAGGAAGCACCAAGAAAAAAACGAATAAAAATGACCATAACTTATGATGGGTCAGGCTTTCATGGTTTTCAAATTCAAGCGCATGAGCGAACAGTTCAAGGCCAAATGAGTCGGGTCATATCTCAAATTACAGGTGATGATATCCTAGTACAAGGCGCTTCAAGAACCGATGCTTTGGTACATGCCAGAGAACAAGTCATTCACTTTGATACAGATTTAGATATACCAGCTGAGAAATGGTTAGAGATTTGTAACCATCAGTTGCCGAAGGATATATACCTTAGGCAAGTTGAGTTTGTTCACCCTTTATTTCATGCGCGCTACGATGTTTATCAAAAAACTTACCTTTATCAAATTCATATGGGTCCCTACAATCCCTTTTTAGCCAATTATTATTGGTTTCAAAAAGATTTAGACATTGGTTTAATGAAAAAAGCTCTAAAAAAACTTGAAGGAAGCCATAATTTTGCCAGTTTTTCTAAAGACCAAGAAGGTGATTTGGTTAGAACCATATACCATACTGACATCATAAAAAAAGATGATGTTTTAACCATAAAAATCGTGGGTAACGGCTTTTTGAGATATATGGTTCGAATCATCATTCATTATTTGGTTTCATTAGGCCAAGGCAAGGTAGACGTTGACATTGAACGTGTCTTAGATATGCGGAATCGACAAGTCACAAATCAAATTGCGCCACCACAAGGATTATATTTAGAAAGTATTGATTATTAAAAACTCTCGTTGAGAGTTTTTTTTATAAAAAAAGGTATACCAGAAAAAGGTATACCAAAATCTTTATGTATTTGATGCCGTTTTTTTAATGCGTCTAATATTGATGACTTTCTTAGTGAAAGCAACTATTAATAAGATGATAATGTTGGTTGAAACAATGGCTGCACCACTTGGAATGGTCAATGTGTAAGCAAGCCATAAACCAACAAGTACAGAGAATTCCGAAAAGATGATGGAGATAATGACTGTGGACTTAAAGGACCAACCAATTCTCATTCCCGCTGCCACAGGTATAACCATCATTGAAGATATCAATAAGACCCCTGCAGCTTCTAATAAGACAGATACAACAATGGAAAGCATAACAATGAATATCCATTGGAACAAAGAGACGTTGATACCAAGAAATTTTGCATTCATTTCATCAAAACTTACCGCAACGATTTGCTTACCAAATAAAATAAACAAGACGGAAACGATAACTAATGTGATGGATATCAGTAGGATATAATAATTGGTTACAGTCAAAATAGATCCAAATAGATATTGGTATAAAGAACCTGTTTTACTGGCCAAGGCAAAGAATATGGCACTTAAAGCAGCACCCAAACTAATGACAATGACCATGGATATTTCTTTATAATTTTTATAGGACCGCCTAAAGAATTCAATAAGCAAACCACCAATGACTGAGAAAATTAATCCCAAATATAAGGGTCTTTCAAAGAAGAATGAAAACCCCAAAGAACTTAAGAATAAACTCACGGATATCCCAACCAATGAGAAATGCCCTAAGGTATCTGCAATAAAAGACAAACGTCTAACAACTACAATAGAACCTAACAATGGAGCTAGGATGCCAAGCATTAGACCGGCGGCCAAAGCTCTTAACATAAAATCTTGTTGGAAAAGGTCAGTTAAAAAAGATTGAAAAATCATCATGCATCACTTCCTTTTTTATCTGATAATGATCGTCTAGAAAAGGTATTGGTGGTATCAGAATAAAGACTTAAAATGTGTGTATAATTTAGGTGTTCGATTTCATCTGAATGTGTAATTAAGATGACAGTAATACCTTCTTTGTTTAACTCTTCAATGGTTTGATAAAAGAATTGTTTGTTTTGCTTGTCGATAGAAGCCGTTGGTTCATCAAGAATTAATACTTTTGGGTGATTCAACATGGCTCTAACAATAAAGACGCGTTGTAATTGTCCACCAGATAAGGCGTTGATATTTTGGTTTTGAATATCAAATATTTTCATTTTATCTAAAAGTTTTAAACGGTCTTGGTGTTGAATATCTTTTGAACTAGACACTGACAATAGTTCTGAAACTGTAATAGGAAACTCATAATTAAATGAATCAAAACTTTGGCTTACATAACCAAACTTTGTCCAGTCTTTAAACATTGTGATGTCTGTTTGGTCGATAAAAATCATATTGGGTTTAACAACATTGACACCAAGTAAGCATTTAACAAAGGTTGATTTACCGCTACCATTTTTACCCTTAATGACTAAATAATCACCTTGATTTAAGGTGATACTGATATTTTTTAATACGGGTTTTATCCCGTAAGCAAAAGTTAAGTTATTTATATATATTTGCATATCCATCCATCCTTCAACGTTTATTGTAACATATTCATACTTTATATTGAATAAATATATTTAAAAATTGGCGATTTTATGAGATAATAAATGGACAAGTAGGTGATGAAATGAAAGGAAAATTTATCACGTTTGAAGGGACCGAAGGTTCTGGGAAAACGTCGGTGATAAAAGAAATAAAAAAACATTATGAAAAACAAGGATACCGGGTTTTAACAACAAGAGAACCTGGTGGGATTAAAATCGCAGAACAAATTCGTTCCATCCTTTTAGATAAAAACAATCTTGAAATGGATGCACGAACCGAGGCTTTGTTATTTGCGGCCGCAAGACGCCAGCATTTGATAGAAAAAATATGTCCGGCCTTAAATGATGGTTATTTGGTCTTGTGTGATCGCTTTGTCGATAGTTCTTTGATATACCAAGGTTTGGCCAGGGGTATTGGTATCGATAAGGTTTATGATATCAATTATTTTGCCATTGATCATGCCTTACCTGATTTAACAATCTTTGTTGATGTAAGGCCTGAAGTAGGCTTAAAACGTGTTTTCTCAGCCCCAAGTCGAGAAGTTAATCGTTTGGACTTAGAAGATATGGATTTCCATCAAAAAATCTACCAAGGATATTTAAGCTTAGTAGAAAAATATGATAGAATAGATAAGGTTAATGGTGAGCAACCATTAAAGAAGGTCGTGCAAGAAACAATTCAGTTGATTGATCGCATATTATAAAAGGAGGACACTATGTATAAGTCATGGGATGATATTGGCAAAGAACAAAAAGTTGTCGCAAGATTGCTTAAAAATCATTTATTATTAGATCGTTTAAACCATGCTTATATTTTTGAGGGTGCAAAAGGGACTAGAAAAGCAGACGTTGCCATGTTTTTTACAAAAGCAATCATCTGCCAAGATATTGATGATCAAGGCAATCCATGTCATGAATGCTCAGATTGTCAAAGAATAGACGAAGGCACCCATCCCAATGTTCTCGTGGTAAAACCAAGTGGGCAAATGATTAAAAAAGAACAAATCAAAGAAGTGATTAGAGAGTTTTCTAAAACATCTTTAGAATCAGGTCCACGGGTCAATATCATTTATCAAGCTGAACGTTTTAATGCATCATCAGCCAATACTTTTTTAAAGACCATGGAAGAACCAGGAGAATCTATTTATCAAATCATGATGACAGAGAACTTGTCTGGTTTGTTGCCGACCATTAAATCTCGAGGTGAAATTATTCATTTTAAGGAATTGGACCGGGCTTTAATACGCGAAAAACTACAAGATATGGATGTTGAGCCTTCTTATGCTAACCCTATCAGCCAATACACATCCGATTTATCGGCAGCCGTAGACATCGCAAAGGATGATCTAAAACGTGCCATGATTGACTTAGTCATTGACATATTTGATACCTTTCACCGTAAAAAAGAATCGGCTATGATTCGTTTTTTAGAAGATGGTGGCGCTGTTGTTGCAGATGTATCAAGAACTGAATTTTTTATTGACTTCATGATTTTATTTCAAAAAGATATTATCCAAACCATCTTGGGTCATGATGATGTTTGTTATATCAATCATCATCAGCTGATTCGAACATTGGCCCAACAGATTGATATCAGCAAGGCCAAAGAACAGTTAGAAGCCATGTTGGAGTTATCAAAACGATTACATTACAATATTAATTTACCACTGGCAATGAATCATTTGTTGGTGGTTTTGGAAAGAGGTTATAAACATGCCACATAGTGCAGTTGCAATACAATTTAAATATTTAGGTAAAAAGTATTACTTTTCTACCAATCAATTAGACTTAAAACGAAAAGATTATGTTGTTGTTGAAACCATTAGAGGCTTAGAGTTAGGAGAGGTAATCTCTGATATTATTCAATTAGAAGATGATGAACTCGTATCGCCATTAAAACCAGTATTGAGATTAGCAACAACTGAGGATATAGAACAATTTAAAAAGAACATGACAGATCAAGACCATATCATGGATTTGACACAGTCTTTGGTACAAAAACACCATTTAGATATGAAGTTGCTTTATTCAGAATATACCCTTGATCGTTCAAAGTTGATTATCTATTTTACCGCAGATGGTCGTGTAGACTTTAGGGAACTGGTCAAAGACTTGGCCAATGAGTTCCATGTACGTATCGAACTACGTCAGGTTGGCGCAAGAGACGGTGCAAAGGCTATTGGTGGTATAGGCCCATGTGGTTTACAGACTTGCTGTACGACCTTTTTAAGGGAGTTTGAGCCGGTATCTATTAAGATGGCTAAAAACCAAAGTTTATCTTTAAACCCTGCCAACATTAGTGGTTTATGTGGTAAATTACTTTGCTGTATACGTTATGAAAATGAAAATTATAAAGATTTTAAAGCAGAAACACCAAATGTGAATTCTTTGGTTTGGACCAAAGATGGGCAAGGCAAAGTGACTAAAATCAACTATAGTGAACAAAGCGTCACGGTCATGTTTAATGCAGATGACCAACGGACATATCATATTGATGAGGTGTCTAAGAATAAAGAAGACATAGATATCGAACAAGAATTATCAGCCTTAGAGGATTAATCATGGCGATTGTTCATGAACATGACTTATTGGCTTATGATGGATTAAAGATACTTCAACGGGATGACTTATTTAAGTTTTCTATTGATGCTTTATTATTAGGTGATTTTGTAAGAATCAATCCACGCACAAAAAATATCATTGATTTAGGCTGTGGATTAGGTGCGGTGTCCCTATATTTATCTTTAAAAACCAAGGCAAACATCTTTGGTGTTGATATTCAAAAAGATGTCATTGATTTGGCAAAAAAATCAGCTGAGATCAATGGCTTAGATGACCAACTTTCTTTTATCCACGCTGATATTAAAAATGTTCATCAGCGATTTGAAACCAACCAATTTGATATCGTTGTTTGTAACCCGCCCTTCTATAAGTCACAAGAAAGTAAACAACGTAATGATTTAGATGCTTTGTCTTTAGCGAGACATGAAGTTGAACTAACTTTAGATGATTTATTTTTGGCAACCAAACGATTATTAAGTAATGGTGGCATGTTTTATTTTATCCATCGCATTGAGCGCTTGGATGAAATTATCTTGAAATTACATGAGAACAATTTTGTTGTTAAACGCATGCGTATCGTTTATACAGTGCCCCATAAATCAGCCAAAATGCTTTTAATTGAAGCAAGACATAATGGTGCTATGGGTTCACTTGAGATAGAAGAACCCTTATATATCTATAACCAAGCACGTCAATATACTGATGAGGTATTAAAGATATTTCATCTAGGAGATGAGTCCTTTGAAACGACATAGTCATTATCAAGATCAAAAGCCAACCTTATACTTAATACCAACGCCAATAGGGAATCTAGATGACATGACCTATCGTGCTGTAAAGGTTCTAAAAGATTTAGATATCATTTATGCAGAAGACACAAGGACCTCAAGGAAATTATTGTCTCATTTTGACATCAAAAAGCCCTTAGATTCTTATCATGACTTTAATGAAGAATCAAAATTGGATCAATTGATTCATCAATTGGACCAAGGTGCTTGTATTGGTTTAATCAGTGATGCTGGCATGCCATTGATTTCTGACCCAGGATACCACTTAGTTCAAAAAGCAATAGAAAAAGACTATCATGTGGTTGCTTTACCTGGAGCCAATGCTTTTTTACCAGCTTTAACTATGTCTGGTTTAAAGACTCAGCCCTTTGTGTTTTTAGGTTTTTTAGATGCTAAGAAGAACAAGCGATTATCAATGATTGAACGTGTTCAATATTATCCGGAGACACTGATCTTTTATGAATCAATTCATCGTATAAAACAAACGTTAAAAGATTTATATCAACTTTTGGGTAACCGCTCTTTTGTAATAGCGAGAGAGATTTCTAAATCATATGAAGAAATGATTTACGGACAATTATCTGAATATAATGACCTTGGAGACTTAAAAGGAGAACTTGTTTTGCTTGTTCAAGGTTATGAAGATCAACCCATCAATCAATCTTTAAGTATTGTGGATCAAGTGGATTTCTTTATTCAACAAGGTATGAAAAAAACAGAGGCTATGAAAAAAGTATCACAAATGACCAAGATACCTAAAAATAAAATATATCAAGAATATTTACAAGAAAAAATAAAGGAGGAATCATAATGAAATTAGCATGTTTATTGGCCGATGGATTTGAAGATGTTGAAGCATTAGCAACATCAGCCTTATTAAGACGCGCTGGAATGATTGTTGATTTTTACTCTGTTCATAATCATGATCAAGTACAAGGATCATATAAAACCATGGTGACCAATGTTATGAAAATGAATGATTTAGTGGTTGATGATTATGATGGTTTATTTATTCCTGGTGGAAAGGCTGCTTTTAAAATTCGTGATGAAGTGGCAGTTAAGGATCTTGTTAAAGCATTTAATGAAGGAAAAAAATGGATGTTTGCTATTTGTGCAGCGCCGACAGTTTTTGGTTTAATGGGGCTTTTAGATAATAAACATTATGTGTCTTATCCAGGCACAGAAAAATCAATGGGAAAAGCCATCCGTGTTGATAAAAAAGCTGTAAGAGATGGACGCTTTATCACAGGACGATCAGCAGGATCGATTTATGACTTTGTCTTTGAAATTATAAGAGCCATTCAAGGCGAAGAAGCATTAGAAGATTTTAAAAAAAATATAGTTTACTAAGAGGTGAAAAGATTGAAGACATTTTATATTACTACACCCATCTATTATCCAAGTGGAAAATATCATATAGGCTCTGCCTATACCACCTGTTTATGTGATAGTGTCAAAAGGTACAAACAATTAAATGGGTACGATGCCCGTTTTTTAACCGGCAATGATGAACACGGTCAAAAAATGGCTGAAACAGCAAGGGAAAACAATAGAACACCACAAGAACATGTGGATTATATGGCCCGCCTATCTAAAGAATTATGGCAAACATTAAATATTGACTATGATGATTTTATCCGAACAACAGAAGAACGGCATGAATCAGTCGTTGAAGATATTTTCGAGCAATTATTGGCAAACGATGACATTTATTTAGGTGAATATTCTGGCCATTATTGTATGTCATGCGAGGCTTATTTTACTGAAACTCAATTACTAGAAGGACATATCTGTCCAGATTGTGGTCGGGAAACAAAGATTCTAAAAGAAGAAACTTACTTTTTAAGGTTGGATAAGTATTCTGATAGGCTTTTGGATTATATCGATAAGCATCCTGATTTTATCGTTCCAGAATCTCGGAAAAATGAAGTGGTACAATTTATTAAGTCTGGCCTCAATGATTTGAGTGTTTCAAGAACGGCTTTTGATTGGGGTGTTAAGGTCAAATCAAATCCAAAACATGTTGTCTATGTTTGGATTGATGCATTGAGCAATTATATTACTGCCCTAGGCTATGGGTCTAAGAACGATGATTTATATCAAAAATACTGGCTCAATGGGGATGAAGTCATTCATGTTGTTGGAAAAGATATTTTAAGATTTCATGCCATTTATTGGCCGATTATGTTGATGGCTTTAGATATTCCTATCAAGTTTAGATTATTCGCTCATGGTTGGTATATGATGAAAGAGGGCAAGATGTCTAAATCTAAAGGCAATGTGATTTATCCTGAACAATTGGTTGATGCCTATGGTCTAGATGCTTTTAGATATTATATAGTGAGAGAGTTAACTTATGGACATGATGGAGAGTTTACTCCAGAAGATTATGTGAAACGCATCAATACAGACTTGGTGAATGATTATGGTAATTTGGTTTCTAGAACCGTTTCTATGGTCAATAAATACTTTGATGGTAAAGTGCAAAAAACCACCCATCAGCACGAATATCAAAACCATGAACTAGACTTACAAAAAGTTGCGGCTGAAAGTTTTGAAAAATATCAAGAGGCCATGGATGCCTTTAAAATTTCTGAAGCTTTGTCAGAAGTGAGTGCCTTGGTTAAACGCACCAATAAACTTATTGATGATACCTTCCCTTGGGATTTAGCCAAGGATGATGACTTAAAAGATGTTTTAGAATCTGTGATGTATCATTTGTTAGAAGGCATTCGATTGATTACCATTATGTATCAACCTTTCTTATTAGAGACCACACCAAAGGTTTTCCGTGATTTAAATATTGAAAGCAATCACCAAGGGTTTGGCGCTTATCAATTTGGCTTAAAAGCATCTTATCAAGTTGTGAAGAAAATTAAACATTTATTCCCAAGATTAGATGTTGAAAAAGAAAGCCAAGTCATCAAAGATATGATGGTAGAAAATACACCAAAGCAAGAACCTGAAAGAACATATGAAATCAAGGATGAGATTGTTTATGATGATTTTGACAAGATGGATTTTGTGGTGGGTCATATTGTTTCTGCCAAGGAACACCCAAATGCAGATCGCTTATTGGTCTTTGAGGTTAATACAGGTGAAAAAGTAAGAACCATTGTTTCGGGTGTGGCAAAATATTATAAACCTGAAGACTTACTTGATTGTAAAGTAATTGTCGTGGCCAACTTAAAAGCTGTGAAATTACGCGGTATTTTAAGTGAAGGTATGATTTTATTTGGTGAAAAAGAAGATGGAGAATTAAAGGCGATTAAGGTTGATAAAGATTTAGAGCCTGGCGATAAAATATCTTAGGATTCAAGATAGTTATTTGTTGACTTAATGGCACCTAAGTGATATTATATTAAAGGTACATTTTTATTTTAAAACCCACAAGTCCCTTAAATTCTTAAGGAGGTTTAAAATGAAAACTTTTATGGCAAATGCAAATACAATTGAACGCAAGTGGTTCGTTGTTGATGCAGCTGGAAAAAGATTAGGTCGTTTGGCAACTGAAATCGCAACTGTACTACGCGGAAAACACAAACCAACATTTACACCACATGTAGATACAGGAGATTATGTGATCGTCATTAATGCAAGTAAAATTGTATTAACTGGTAAAAAATGGAGTGACAAAATGTATTACACCCATTCAACATATAATGGTGGTTTAAAAAGCAAATCGGCTGAAACATTAATGGCTCAAAAACCAACAAGATTGGTTGAGTTGGCTGTTAAGGGGATGTTACCAAAAGGCAGACTAGGTAGACAAATGTACAAAAAATTATTCGTTTTTGCAGGTGAAGAGCACAATAAACAAGCTCAACAACCAGAAATGATGGAAGTGAGAGGATAGTATGGCTAATCAAGTAATGTATCGCGGAACAGGTAGAAGAAAATCTGCCGTTGCTCGTGTTATATTAAGACCAGGTGAAGGTAAAATCACTGTCAACAATCGTGACTTTGATGAATATATCCATTCAGCTTTAGCAAGACTAGATGTTTCACAACCTTTAGTACTAACTGCAAACGAAAATACATTTGATATCACAGTTAATGTCAACGGTGGAGGAATCATTGGACAAGCAGGTGCAATCCGTTTAGGGATTACAAGAGCCTTGTTAGAAGTGAATCCAGACTACCGTAAAATCCTAAAACCAGCTGGATTAATTACAAGAGATCCACGTGTCAAAGAACGTTATAAATACGGACTTAAAAAAGCACGTCGTTCACCACAATTCAGTAAACGTTAAGAAAATGCCAAATATAGAAAACACAGGACTCCACACCCTGTGTTTTTTTATTTGGCTTTATATTTTAAAAACATCTTTTATTTGATATAATGAAATAAGAGGTGATAAATAATGTGTTTTTTTAAAAAATGGAGAGAAAAAAGAAAAAAGAAGAAAAAAGATAAAATGTTAAAGGCTAAAACCCAACATGAAGTTGTTGGAAATGAAGAAAAAATGGGAGAAGGCCCACAAAGTGAAGAATTGAATGCACCCATAAAGCCAACAAAAACAGATGCACCGAAAAGTCAACCTGAAGCTTCAGAAGAGACTGTAGAAAAATTAAAAATACGTCCTTTTGCAAAACCTAAAGTCTCACATTCAGAAGAAAATGGGTGGCCAAAAAAAGAAGTCATCGTTGAAGATGACACACCAGAAGAAAAAACGACAAAAAAAGCTTCACCTAAAAAAAGCAAAAAAACACAACATAAGAAATACGAAGGTAAATACGAAATTTATCCTGAATCAGATTTTTATAAATTTAGACTAAAAGCATCAAACGGAGAAATCCTTGCAGTATCATTTAGGTACTCAAGTGAAAGTGGTGCACAAACAGGTATTAAAACCTTTAAGAAAAATGTCGAAGAAGGTCAGTTCAATATCATCACAGACAAGAATAACTTTTCACAATTTTTCTTATATAATTCAACAGGCGCAAGAATTATTATTGTTGGCGAACTTTATCAATCAGTTCAAAAAGCAAATTCAGCTGTTGAATCTGTAAAAAGCTTTTATCAAACAGATAAAATCGATGTCTTAGATGAAATCCCTAAATCTGAAATCAGAGAAGAAGCCATTAACTTTGATTCTGTCGAAGAATCAGATATGGGAAAATATGAATTGTTTGAGGACAATGGATTATATTATCTAAGATTAAGAGCGTCTAATTCACAAATTCTTTTTGTATCTCAAGGCTATGCATCAAAAGCATCGGCTAAGAGTGGATTGAAAACCATTCAAAAAGCCATTAAAGATAGAAATTTCACAGTGTCTAGAGACAAACAAAATCGTTATCAATTCAATTTGTATTCATCAAATGGACAAATTATTTTGGCTGGAGAAACTTATTCAGCAAAATCTAAAGGTATATCTGCAGCACATTCAGTATTAAAGTTTGGTTTAAAAGCGGCGATTGTCGAAGTATAAAAAAACTTGCCACTGAGAAGTGGTTTGTTTTTTGTTTTAGATTGAGGTAAGCGATGAAAAGAGGCTTTTTAATCTTTGGCTTATTGGTCTTAGGTGCATTTATCTATACCATTTCTGCCATGCAATACAATTACATTAACAATGTGATTCAAGTTTTTGCTGGAAACATTTTTGGTTTTATCGTTTCTGGTCTTTTGGCCTTGCTTGCATTGATCATTGTGATTCGTGTTTTGTTAAAAGAAGATTATGCCTATAATAAAAGTTATTGGCTTTTAATCATTGTTTTAAATCCCATACTTGGGATGATTCTTTATGCCATATTTGCGCGTGATTTTCATATGAGGAAGTTTTCGAAAAGACGGCCTCTTATCTATCATAAAGCTTTTCTGGCTTATGAAGATGAAGGCTTTGATCCCAACAATGACCAAGCATTCTCTGACATTTTCACCTTTATTCAAAAAACAACCTCACGCGCTGTCTACCAAGACAACACACAAGTAACCCTATTAAATAACGGCGATGAGTTCTTTCCGAGATTGGAAAAAGAACTTAAAAGAGCCAAGCATTTTATTATGATGGAGTTTTATATTGTTAAAACTGACCAAATTGGTAAAAGGATTTTAGATATACTGGCTGACAAAGCCAGAGATAATGTCAAGGTCTATTTATTGTATGACCATTTTGGCTCTAACAAACATCTTGATTATCAATACATGGAAGAACTAGAGCAAGCAGGTGTTTCTATATCTGTATTTGATCCTCAAACTTTATCAGTCTTTAATTCAAACTTGAACTTTAGAAACCATAGAAAAGTGACTGTCATTGATGGTGAAACTGGTTTTATTGGTGGTATGAATCTAGGCGATGAATACAATCACCAATCAGATAAATTTGGTTTTTGGCGTGATACACAAATTATGGCCAAGGGCAAAGGTGTTGTTGGATTGTACAATGTATTTATCAAAGACTGGTATTATGTCACTGATCATGTTTTAGACTTATATCGTTTTCCAAAAGCTTATGATCAAAAAGGTCTGTTTAGTGTGATTGAATCAGGACCTGATTATGAAATGGGTTTAATTAAAGATGTATATTTAAAGATGATTTCATCCGCAAAAACGTCTATCAAGATTACAACACCATATTTAATCATCGAACCTGAATTAATGGCGGCTTTAAGAATCGCTGCATATTCAGGTGTTCATATACAACTTATGGTCCCAGGAAAGCATGACTATTTTACCGTGGGCTTTGCGACAAAATCTTATTATGAGCCTTTATTAAAAATGGGTGTGTCTATCTATGAATATAAAAACCGATTTATTCATGCAAAAACCTTAATTATTGATGATCAACTTGCCTCTGTCGGTACTGTAAATCTAGATCCTCGTAGTTTGAATTTAAATTTTGAAGCCACATCAATATTTGAAAACGACACTGTGAAAGATATGGTAAAGACATTTAATTTAGATTTGAAAATATCTAAGCAAATAACCAATGAAGAATGGCGTAAACGAGGGATATTCACAAGGATAGCTCAAGCTTGGTTTAACTTGTTTAGCCCGATGTTCTAGGAGAAAAACAATGGAATTAATAGAAATTTTAGGTATAATCATTCTTATATTATTAACGTTTTTAAGCGCCATTGTCATATATTTGGCGTTTTTTAAAGAGGCTTTTAGGGGCTCAAATATTGATGGGTCCATTGTCGATGAAATGCATGTATTAGAGAAGAATTTGAAATCAGAAATATCTGATGGTCTCATTAGATTTAATAACGAAGTCAATAAACAGTTGATTCATATATCAGATTTATCTGGAGAGCATATGGCCCAGTTACGTATTAAAGTCAACCAACAATTGGCTGATTTCCAAGAGAAACTATCCAAAGGTTTTCATCAGGAGTTCCATAGTCTCAATGAATCGTTTCAGAAACAAATGCATCAAATAAATGAAAAAGTTGATATGCGCTTGGAAAAAGGCTTTAAAAATGCCAATGAAACCTTTATGAATATTGCCAAACGTGTTGAAGTCATAGATCAAGCACAAGAAAATATAAAATCATTATCAGAAGAGATGGTATCTTTACAAAATATCTTATCTAATAATCAATCAAGAGGTGCTTTTGGAGAGTATCAGTTAAATCAACTCTTGTATTCTGTTTATGGACATAATCAAAAGCTTTATCAAACCCAATATACCATCAAGGCAAACAATAAAAGTGTTCGAGCGGATGCTGTGATCTTTATGCCTAAGCCAAACGCCATGATTGCCATTGACTCCAAGTTTCCTTATGCATCATATGCAAAACTTTTTGATGATGATATTGATAAAGAGACCGAGAAACAATTAATTGCACAATTTGGTCGAGACATAAAAAAACATATCACTGATATTGCCAATAAGTATGTGATGCCACCGATCACTACAGATTATGCATTGATGTTTGTGCCAAGTGATGGTATTTTATCCTTGCTGCATTCACGTTTAGAACAGCTTGTTGAATATGCCAGAGACCATTCTGTCACCATTGTATCACCCACGACAATCATACCATTATTGTCATCATTTAAAGCCTTTGTCATTGATTATGAACGTTCAAAAAATATGGAAAAGATTAATCAAGAGCTAATCAAACTAGGAAGAGACTTTAAAAACTTCGGAAAAGAATGGGCCAAATTAAACCGTGCCATTCAAACGGTTAAGAAAGACTCTGACCAGTTTGATCAACGGATTGAACGCATGTACAATAAGTTTGATTCGATTAAAAACGCGGGTATGATTGAATCAGAGGGCGATGACCAAGGATAAATGGACTTGCAAAAATTTTCAATAAATTATATAATGAATTAGTAACATATTTGAAAAGGAGATTTAAATGAACGGAACAGTCAAATGGTTTAACGCAGACAAAGGTTATGGTTTCATCACTGATGAAGAAGGCAACGACGTATTTGCACATTATTCTGCTATCCAAGGCGATGGTTTCAAAACTCTTGAAAACGGTCAAGAAGTTACATTCGAAGTCGTTGAAGGAGATAGAGGCCCTCAAGCTGCGAATATAGTGAAATTATAGATTTAAACTGTAAGTTAAACAAAGTATTCAAATGAAAAGACCACGGTTTGGTGGTTTTTTTATTTGCAGTAAAACTGCTTGAAAAAGCGCTCTTTATCAAATATAATGAAGTGTATAAGTGAGGTTAATCATGAAAATATATAACTCTTATAAAGATCAACTAGAACCCTTTAAAACCATTCACAAAGAACAATTAAATATCTATGTCTGTGGTCCAACAGTCTATAACTATATTCATATTGGTAATGCACGTCCTGTCGTTTTCTTTGACACAGTCAGACGCTATTTCGAAGCCAAGGGATATCATGTAAAATATGTATCAAATTTTACAGATGTTGATGATAAGATTATTCAAAAATCTTTGGAAGAAGGCATCGATGAGATGACCATTGCAAATACCTATATTGATGCTTACCTTCAGGACTTAGAGGATTTAAATTGCTTGACAGATTACATCAAACCTCGGGTGACTGAATATATGGATCATATCATTGAATATATTCAAAAACTCATCGACATGGGCTATGCTTATCAAGTCAATGGTGATGTATACTTTCGTGTTGAAAAAATCAAAAATTATGGTCGTTTAAGCAATCGTCAGATTGAGGATTTAAAAAGTGGTGCGAGAGTAGACATCAATGAGAACAAGGAAAGCCCCTTAGATTTTACCCTATGGAAAGCGACTCAAGAAGGTTTAAGCTTTGATTCGCCTTTTTCAAAAGGACGCCCTGGTTGGCACACAGAGTGTGTGGCAATGATTGATGATATCTTTGCAGAGAAAATTGATATTCATGGTGGGGGATCCGATTTAAAGTTTCCTCATCACGAAAATGAAATAGCCCAATCTTTAGCCATAAACCAGCATCGACTTGCAAATTATTGGATGCACAATGGTCGTTTGAGTTTTAAAGATACTAAGATGTCAAAGAGCATTGGGAATGTCATTTTGGTTAAAGATGTTGAAGATAAAATGCCTTTAAGATACTTTTTATTAAGCACCCATTATCGTTCACCTTTAAATTATGAAGATGCTGCCTTTGAAATGTATAAAAAAGAATATGAAAAACTTGAAACAACCATGAAACAATTACATCGAAAACTTGATTTGCAAAACCAATTACGCATTGTTGACATTACAGATGTTGATATATCAGCCCACATCCATACCTTTGATGAGGCCATGGAGGATGATTTTAATACGGCCAATGCCATTACTGCCATGCAGTCATTATTAAAATTTATCAACATTTCTATTCGTAAAAAACTATCCAGTGATATCTACAATCAAATGTTAAAAGCCATCCAGTATATGACCCATATTCTTGGCTTGTACGTGCCACTACAACAATTATCAAATGATGACAAAATTTTATATCAACAATGGCAAACCGCCAGACAAGATAAGGATTTTGAACAAGCGGATAAACTCCGTGATGAACTGATGAATCGAGGCGTCTTGTGATACAACATAATGGTTTAACATTGGCATATTTAGGTGATGCGATTTATGAATTGTTTGTAAGACGTCACTTATTGAATCAAGGCTTAACCAAGGTGCATGATTTACACCAACAAGCCATTCTCTATACAAATAGTGTATCCCAAGCCAAGGCTGCGCTTAAAATGGTTGAAGATTATTATACAGAAAAAGAAGTAAGCATCTTTAAACGGGGTCGTAATCAATCAGCCAGTCACAAACCAAAAAACACAGATGTACAAACATATAATCGTTCAACTGGTTTTGAAGCCGTTTTAGGGTATTTGTACTTAGATGGACAAAAAGATCGCATGAATGATGTGATGACATATACCATAAACTATTTAAATGCGCCGGTTGATAAATAATCAAATTTTTTCAATCATGACCCTTATCATAATATGGTAAGATATTACCAAGAAAGGACCAAGTATGAGCCTCTTAATATATGGTAGAAATACATGTTTAGAAGTGATACGGACCAAACATAAAATATTTCATGGCTATGTCATGGAAGGTACCAATCAAGACATTATCCACGATTTGAAAAAATCAGGTATTGCTTTTGATGTTCTTAATAAAGCCACATTTAAACACAAGTTTCAAGGCAATCACCAAGGCCTTGTATTGGATATTGAAGAATATAAGACCCTAGACTTGAAATCTTTTTTAGATACATTGGATTTGAGCAAGAACCCATTGCTTGTGATGTTGGACCAAATTACTGATGTACATAATATGGGCGCCATTATTAGGTCGTGTGAGGCAGGTGGGGTAGCAGGTATTGTCATACCAAAAAATAGATCTGCCAAGATTAATGGGGTTGTGGCCAAAACAAGCTCAGGCGCTATTGAGCATGTTAAAATCATTGAAGTGGTCAACCTAACCAATACACTAAAAACATTGAAAGAAGCCGGTTTTTGGACTGTTGGCACGGATTTAAGTGCTCATAAGTCTTACCAAGACATTATTGTTGATGTGCCTTTATGTTTGGTGATAGGTAGCGAAGGTAAGGGTATTTCAAGGAATGTTAAAAATCACGTTGATTACAATGTAAAAATTGATATGGTAGGGAAAATAAATAGTCTCAATGCTTCAGTCAGTGCAGGCATATTAATTTTCGATATATTAAGGAAGAAATTAAGTGATTAAATGATTTTTCGCAATTATAATGATTTTGAAATTATTAACCGAGTGAAACAAGGTGATGATGAAGCCTTTCATCTGATGGTTGATAAATACAAATTCTTTATTGCGAAAAAAATCAAACAATTCAACCTTGTCTATGATTACGATGATTGTTATCAAGAAGCTTTGATTTTATTACATAAATCAATCACGAAGTTTGATGCTTCATATGGCAAGACGTTTACTCGTTTTTATGAAATGAATTTAACCCGTTATCTCATATCTTATAAAAACAAAAACAACCATTACTTTAAGTTCATCAAAGAGAAGTTGCCTGTCTATTGTTCACCGATTATGGAAACACCGACACCATATCAGTTTTTAGACGAAGAAGTTCACCAAGCACTTGATTATTTATCCGACTTTGAAAAGTGTGTATTTCAGACCAAAATCATTGAAGGTAGAACAGTCATTGAAACAGCAAAAAAGCTGAATACAAATAAAAAGAGAATATATAATGCATTGGACAGAATCAAGAAAAAAATTAAAATACACTTAATACGATGATTTTCTTGACAATTTGTCTAAATTTTGATAAATTTAATACGCGAGTGTGAGGAAAATGAAAAAAAATAAAGCAGTGTTAATTTGTGAAGAATGTTCATCACGAAACTACGAGGTCACTAAGTCTACTGGACCAACTCGTTTTAAAGTGAAAAAATATTGTAAAAAATGTAAGAAACATACCATTCACAAAGAAGGCAAATAGGAGGATATTATGGCAAAAAAAGAAAGAAAAATGACGCCTAAGAAAAATAAAGATGAAAACCGTGTCATGGAAATTCTTAAAAAAGAATATAAGTTTGAGAATTGGTTATTGGCAATTCTTTCACCAGTATTGATTTTATATGGTGTTTATATCATATCAGGACAATTTGGAACAACGAATCTAGAAGCAATTTTAGGTAATTCTGGAATTGGTTTTATTGACTTTTTCTTCAATACTGATTTAAAAAGAATTTTAACAGGTACATTCTTAATTCTTGTTGGTGGTTTGGTCATCATTTATTTAGCAATTCCATTTGCAAAACCAAGTTTAGCTGAAATGAAGAAAGTATCTTGGCCATCAACTAAAAAATTATTTGAGAGTGCTGGTAGAGTATTTATATTCTTATTATTCTTAATGTTGGTATTTGTGGTCTATGATTTGGTGTTGAACCCATTATTCACATTGATTTATGGGTAGTGATGTCAAATGAGTAACGGAAGAAGACTTTGGTATATTGTTCAAACATATTCAGGACTTGAAGATTCAGTCAAACAAAGTTTAGAAAGACGTATTGAATCTATGAATATGGAAGATTTAATCTTTCAAGTGATGATTCCTGAAACAATTGAAATTGAAGAAAAACCAGATAAAACAAAGAAGGAAAAACGTACAAAAATTTTTCCAGGATATGTCTTCATTGAAATGGTTGTGACCGATGACTCATGGTTTGTGGTTAGAAACACACCGGGCGTTACCGGCTTCTTAGGTTCTAGTGGTGGAGGAACAAAGCCTGTCCCATTGAAACCAGAAGAGATCAACCCTATCTTGAAGAAATGTGGTATGTTGGCTGTACAACGCTTGAATGTTCAAGTTGGACAAAAAGTTAGAATTGCCCAAGGTAATTTTAAAGGACAAGAAGTTGTTGTGGAAAGCATTGATGAAGATCAAGGTAAAATTCATGTCTTGATTGAAATGTTTGAAAGACAAACAACCATGGAGTTAGACTTTGCAGAAGTTGAAGTGATAAAAGACTAATTAGAACGAGTTTTTCTCGTTCTTTTTTATTGGCTTGTGATATAATACTTATGGACATGGAGGACATATGATTAGATTAAGTAATGTATCAAAATATTATAGTAAAAATCAAACAGTAAGTTTGGGTTTAAGAAAGATAAATTTGGAACTTGGCTTAAACGAATTTGTGGCCATTGTTGGTGAAAGTGGTTCAGGTAAAACCACGCTTTTAAATGTGCTTTCAGGTATTGACTCTTATGAAGAAGGCGAAATGTATATCAACAATGATGAGACATCATATTTTTCAAAAGCAGACTGGGAGAATTATCGAAAAAAATATATCGCCTTTATCTTCCAAAATTACCATTTGATTGAATCATATACAGTCTTACAAAATGTTGAAGCTGCACTGATTTTATCAGGCTACCCAAAAGAAGAAATTAGAGATCGTGCTTTAGAAATTATTGACCGTGTAGGATTAATTGACCATATCAAACATAAGGCAACCAAGTTATCTGGTGGTCAAAAACAACGTGTGGTTATTGCAAGGGCCATTGCTAAAGATGCGCCTGTGATTGTTGCTGATGAGCCTACAGGTAATTTGGATAGTGAGTCAGCCCAAAATATTATTGAGTTATTGGCTGAGATTGCTAAAGACAAGTTGGTCATCGTGGTTACTCACGATTTTAAACAAGTTGAAAACCAAGCCACAAGACGCATACGTATTTTTGATGGCGAGATTGTTGAAGACAAAAAAATTAAAAAGGTTAGTCCTAATAATTTACCAAGTCTTGAAGATAAAGACTATAAAATGAATTTCAAAGAAACCATCAAGATGGTTTTTAGAAATTTATGGGCTACACCAAAGAAGAGTATTTTATTATTGGTCATCTTCCTTTTTTCAACCTTTTTCTTCGCCTTTATTTACGCTGGGTTTTTATACTCTCAAGCAGAACAGACATCTTATAACAATGAACTTTCTTATATTCCAGATACAAGAATTATTTTAAATAAAGAAGATGGTTCGGCCTTTACTGAAGCCGAACTAACATCCTTAGAAAATAATCGTAGGGTTGCTAGTGTTGTGCCTTTTGATTTTATGTTTGAGGTCAGACAATATATACAAATGCGCATTGGTGATTGGTATGATGATTTTTATTTACCTAGTCCAATGATTTTTCCTATTTCAATGTTTCCTGATGTTGATGAAGATTTAGAAGAAAATGAAATTGTCGTGAGTTTTCAAGAGTATTATTTTGAAGATGAACCTTATGATATTACTGGGGAAACATTAAACCTAATGTTTAATGATGAAAATATAGCTTATCATATTGCTAAGTTTTACCCAGCAGAAGATCATCAAGATATGTTTCCTAATGTTGGACGTCCAATAATTATTGTCCATGAGAACACTTGGAATCAACTAGGTAAAGTATTGGGCTTTTCTTCTTATACACAAATATCCTTGTCATATATCAATAACAATGGACAAGAGGTTTTTTATTCATTGCCTCGTGGTGAGCGAATTATCTTAAATGATACCTTACCTAATAATCAAATCAATGTACCTGATTATCTGTTAAATTATATGGGTATGGGTGAAGCAGATGTAGATATCACGATTGATGCATTTTATGAAACACTCGAACTTAATGATATGACCATAGATTCAGGAGATCCTGATCTTTATGGTATTGAAGTTAATCAAGCGATTTATGACGCCTTGTTTAATGCTGATGAAATCTATCAAGTTTCTATTTTTGCTGAAGATAGTATAGATGCCATTAATTTATCAGAATCATTGGAGAGTTCAGGTGATTATCAAGTGTATCATCCAGCATCTGAACGTTCTAGTAATCAATTAGAAGGATTGATTTTCTTAGTCATGAATATTGGATTCATCTTTATGTTTGGTGGTTTGTTCTTGGTGATTTTCTTTGTGGCTTATGTCATTATTAAAAACATTATTAATTCTAAGTTAAATGATTATGCAATCTTTAGAACCATTGGTGCCAACAAATCAACCATACGCTCATTCATCTATTTGGAGACCATGTTTGTTGCATTCTTCGCTTACGTCGTTTTCTTAGCCTTTGTGATTATCATAAATCCTTATATTAATGAAAACGGACCTTTATATGTCTTAAAATTCTATACATTTAAAAACTTTGTATATTTATTAATTTTTGTTTTAGTATTCTCATTGTTATTGTCTAGACGATATCTCTCAAGAGTGTATCATGACACCGTGGCTGAAACATTAAGAAGGGAGATGGAATAGATGATTAAGTTAAAAAATGTCAATAAGTATTTTAATAAAAACCGAAACAATGAAATACATGTCATCAACAACACATCTATTGAGTTTCCAAAAACAGGATTGGTTGCCATTACAGGACCATCGGGTTGTGGGAAAACAACCTTACTGAATGTCATTGCTGGTTTGGATAGTTTCCATAGTGGTGAAATCACTTATGAAGATAAAACTGTTCATAAATATAAAGCATCTGTGGTTGATCCAATTCGTAATGAAAAAATAGGCTTTATTTTTCAGAATTATCATTTGTTACCTGATAAAACAGTCTACGATAACATCAAAACCTCTTTAAATATTGCAGGTTTATATGATAAGGAACGTATTGAAGAACGCATCAATTATAGCCTTGAACAAGTCGGTATGTATAATTATCGCAAACGAAATGTATTGGCCTTATCTGGTGGGCAACAACAACGGATTGGTATTGCAAGAGCCATCGCTAAAAATCCTGAAGTTATTTTGGCAGATGAACCAACAGGTAATCTCGATAGTAACAATACCTTTGAGATTATGTCTTTGATAAAAAACATATCAAAAACAAAACTTGTGATTTTGGTGACCCATGAACGAAATCTTGTTGATTTTTATGCGGACCGTATCATTGAATTAAAAGATGGGTCTGTCATCAATGATTATCAGAACTTTAATGACCGATCTTATGAACATAAGGATGAGCGTCTCATTTATTTAAAAGACTTGCAAAAAGAAGATCTTGGGACAAGACATATTGATTATTATTACGAAAAAGAAAATAAAAAGCAGTTTAATTTAAAGGTTGTTGAAATCAATAACACCTTATACATTAAAGCAGATTCGAATAAAAAGATTAGCTTTATTGATGATGAGTCAGAAGTGCGTTTGCTTGATGAACACAAACATGAAGTGAAGGCAGATGATTTAGAGCCATTGGATTTTGATAATTTCAAACCAATTGAGCACCATCATAAACATTCTTTGTTTAGATGGAGAGATACCTTATTTGCAGGTTTGAAGAAACTTTTTGTTCGTAAGAAATTAACTAAAAAATTATTTATCTTTGTTTACTTTGTGATTTCTGGTTTGATTGCCGTGCAATTAGCATCTCTTGGCAATCTGATTAAGATAGACGAACGTGAGTTTATCAGTGCGCCAAAAGATTTTATTGGTGTTAGTGTTGATGAAAATTTGAGTGTGAGCGAGATTGAAGATATCATCGCCATTGACGGTGTTGAAATGCCATATTATACGACGAATGAAGTTTATATTCGTTTGTATAATCAAACATTTTACCAAACTAGTGTAGAGTTCACTCAATACTCATGGGTTGTGAAATCATCTTGGGTGAGTGAAGATGACTTATTGGCGGGAACAATGCCTGCAGCCAATGACGAAGTTCTTATATCAACAGGCGTTTTAGAGCGTGCTTTGCAGTGGTCAACGTCTTCTATGGGCATTAATGAACCCATTGATTTTATTGGCTTTGAAGTCTTTCCATTAAATCAAAATCACACACTTAAGGTGGTCGGTGTGATTGATACAGCTGAAACCATCATTGTGACCAATGATCAAGCATATGCACTGTTCCTAGAACAAATGTATTCCTTGGCTTATTCAAGTGTCAATCTTTATGAAGATGATATTACCATTGATGCTGGACGTATGCCTGTAGCTGACAATGAAATCATCGCCTTAACAGATTCATCATATGGTGTCGGTGATACCATAGGCATATACTCAGTGAGATCTCAAAAAATCGATGATTATCAAGTTGTTGGTACATTTACAAGAGATGCAGAATCAACTTTACCAGCGAAATCTTATTTGATGTCTGAGAGTGGTTTGGATAAGGCCATGATATATAACAATAATCCAAGTGAAAGTTTTATGCGTAATATTGAATATCAATTTTATGCTGAAAATAAGACTTCGGCTGTGACAAGCCTAGAAAATGATGGCTATGAAGCGTATGATATTTATCAGCTTGATCGGGAAGAGTATGTTCAAGACAGAGCCCTTGAGGTATCAGGACGGGTCATTTCTTTACTTGTGATTTTGGCCGGTGTGGTTTTATATATTTTCTTTGTAATGAGAACCTCATTAATTAACCGGGTTAAAGAAGTGGGTATCTATAGGGCAATAGGTGCATCAAAAGCTGATGTATACAAGGTCTTTTTATCTGAAATACTTGTCTATACAACCATTGCATCTGTTTCGGGATATTTACTATCAAGTTACATATTAATTGGGATTGAAAATCAAGTGCAAAGATTCTTTTCATTCTTTTATTTACCAGCATGGTTATTGTTATTAGGTTTGGCTGGAATATATCTTGTCAATATCGTTTTTGGTTTACTGCCAGTCTATACACTATTGAGAAAAACACCTGCAGAAATCCTTGCTAAATACGATATTTAATCCTTTATGATTTGAGAGTGAAAAATCTTGACAATTTAATGTTTATTATGTATAATGTTTTAGCGTGCATTATGCGCAGATAGAGTGGGAGGAAGCAATTCCATTCACCACATCACGAAAATAAGGAGGTGTCTTTCGTGGCTAAAGAAGTAAAAAATGTTGTTAAACTGCAAGTTCCTGGTGGAAAAGCAACACCTGCACCACCAATTGGACCGATTTTAGGACAAGCAGGCGTTAACATTCAACAATTCTGTGTGCAATTTAACGATCGCACAAAAGATCAGGTAGGTAATATCATTCCAGTGGTATTGACTGTGTATGAGGATCGTTCATTCTCATTCATTACAAAAACGCCACCTGCAAGTGACTTGTTGAAGAAAGCATGTAAAATTGAAAAGGGAGCTGGAAACTCTAAGTTAGAAAAAGTCGCAACGATTACTTGGGATCAATTAAGAGAAATCGCTGAGACAAAAATGCCTGACCTTAATGCAAATGATATCGACGCAGCAGCGCGTATTATTGAAGGTACGGCACGTAACATGGGAATTGTCGTTAAAGACTAATTTTATAAGTTGTTAAGATAGATATTGATACAACTATATCATGGGAGGACATTCCGCTAAAACCAAATATAGGAGGAAACACAAAATGGCAAAAAAAGGAAAAAAATACACAGACGCTTTAGCGAAAGTTGATCGTACTAAAGCATATCCTTTTGAAGAAGCTGTTGAATTGGTGAAATCAATTTCTTTTGAAAATTTCGACGCATCTGTTGAATTGGCTTTCAATCTTAACCTTAACCCACGTAAAGCTGAACAAAACCTTAGAGGTGCTTTAGTTTTACCGAATGGAACAGGGAAAACAAAAACTGTTTTGGTTTTTGCTAAAGGTGAAAAAGCAAAAGAAGCTGAAGCCGCTGGCGCTGATTATGTTGGCGATGACGATTTGGCTAAAAAAATTCAAGATGGATGGACAGAATTTGACGTAGTGATTGCTACACCAGACATGATGGCAACTGTTGGTAAGTTAGGACGTATTTTAGGACCAAAAGGTTTAATGCCTAACCCAAAAACCAATACCGTTACCATGGATGTTGAAAAAGCAGTATCAGATTCAAAAGGTGGAAAAATCACTTATCGTGTTGATAAATTCGGAAACATACAAGTCTTGGTCGGTAAAGTTTCATTCGCAACTGAAAAATTGGTTGAAAATATCCAATCAGTTGTTGATGTGATTAGAAAATTAAGACCATCAACCGTTAAGGGTATATATCTTAAAAATGTCGCGATCTCATCAACCATGGGACCTGGCGTTAAATTAGATGTTAAAAAAACTATATAAAACCTTGTCGAAGACAGTAGGGGCTTAAGCTTAATCATCCTACCGAGATAAAGATTTTTAAATGATTGAATTTAAACCTCTTTTCTCGTGAGAAGAGGTTTTCTTATTGAAAAGAAAAAAAGGAGGTCTATGAATGGCTAATCAAAAAGTAATCGATGTAAAACAACAATTGGTCGATGAAGTTGCTGAAAGAATGTCAAACTCTAAATCTGTTGTACTTGCTGAGTATCAAGGTTTGACTGTAGAAAAAACTCAAGATTTACGTAAACAATTGCGCGATGCTGGATGCGAAATGTTTGTGATTAAAAACAACATCTCACGTAGAGCAGCCGAAGCCAAAGGTTATACTGAACTCGCAAATGATTTAACTGGTCCAAATTCAGTTGTGTTCAGTTACGAAGATCAAGTTTCAGCAGCAAAAGTACTATACGAATTTGCTAAAAAGAACAAAAAACTCAAAGTCAAATCAGGTGTTGTTGATGGAGAGTATTATGAAATCGAAAAAATCAAAGAGATTTCACAATTACCAAACATGGAAGGATTGTTAACAATGTTGGCTGGTCAATTACTAGCACCATTAAGAGACTTAGCAATCGGTTTGGACTTATTAACCAAAGAAGAAGATTCTGAAGAAGAAAAAGAAAGTAATTAATTAGGAGGAAAGAACAATGGCAAAAATTAACGCTAAAGATTTTATTGAAGCATTAAAAGAAATGAATATTTTAGAAATTAAAGAATTAATCGATGCAATGAAAGAAGAATTCGGTATCGATCCAAGTGCTGTTGCAGCAGCTCCAGCCGCAGCTGCAGCTGAAGCAGAAGACGAAGGTCCAAAAGAAGTTGACGTTATGATGACAAGCTTTGGTGGATCAAAAGTTAAAGTTATTAAAGTTGTTAGAGAATTAACTGGTATGGGCTTAATCGAAGCTAAAAAATTAGTTGACTCTGCACCTGTAGCGATCAAAGAAAAAGTCAGCGAAGACGAAGGAAAAGAAATTGCTGAAAAATTAGAAGAAGCTGGCGCAACTGTAGAATTAAAATAAGTGACTTTATTCTGAAATGAACATAAACCTGAGGATGCCTCAGGTTTTTCTTCATGTATGAGGTGAAAGCAATGGGACATTATTTTACCAATAATAAAAACACCAAATCCAATCCAATCAAACACTATGTCTCTATAAAGAATCATTCATTTGAGTTTTTGACAGACCATGGTGTCTTTTCAAAAAAGGGCCTCGACTTTGGCTCGAGATTATTGATTGAAGCAATCATTGATGAGTCCTTTGATCAATGTCTAGATTTGGGTTGTGGCTACGGCCCTATTGGAATTGTCTTAAAATATTTTCATCCTAAGGCTCAGCTTGACATGGTGGATGTTAATGAAAGAGCTGTTGAATTGGCAAAGAAAAACGCAAATAACAATCATATTGATGTCAATGTTTTTGTCAGTGATGCATTTGAAAATGTAGAAAAAAACTATGATATGATTGTGACCAACCCACCAATCCGCGCTGGAAAAAAAGTCATATACAATATATTTGAATCAGCAAAAAAATATCTAAGAGAACAAGGCAGCCTGTATGTGGTCATTCAAAAGAAACAAGGCGCGCCATCGGCCATGGCTTTTTGTCAAAGCATTTACGACCAAGTAGAAGTTGTTAAAAAAAAGTCAGGATATCTTGTTTTTAAATGTAGTAAATAATTGACTGAATTGACTTTTTATGATAAAATATTAAAATGCGTAAATATGCGCATTTTTGCGTTTGCTTTTGTGTTTTTATAAGCAAAAAACACACCAAATTTATTGATGAGGTGATTGTGTGAATTATAGTACGATTAAATATGGTAAGGCCAAAGAAAGAAGAAATTATTCTCGGGTTAAATCGAACGTAGATCTTCCGAATTTAATTGAAGTCCAAACTGAATCTTTTGACTGGTTTATTAATACTGGCTTAAAAGAATTGTTTAAGGACATCTCGCCAATAACCAATTTTAACGAGAATGTTGAATTGTATTTTGGTGACTTTAAATTTGATGAACCTAAGTATTCTATTGATGAATGCAAAGAGAAGGATTTGACTTATTCTCGCGCTTTACGGGTCCAAGTAAGACTTAAAAACAATGAGTTAATTGACCCTAAAACTGGAGAATTAATTGAGAATAATGATGTGCTTGAACACAGGTTATTCATGGGTGATATTCCGATGATGACGCCTAGTGGTACATTTATCTTCAATGGTTCTGAACGTGTTATTGTATCGCAGATTGTGAGATCTGCAGGTGTCTTCTATTCAGAACAAAAAGATAAGAAGACTCAAGAAGTTAAATTTTTAGGACAAGTGATTCCAACCAGAGGCGCATGGTTAGAATTTGAAATGGGTTCTAAAGATATGCTTTATGCTAAAGTGGACCGTTCAAAAAAAATATTATTAACAACATTAATTAAAGCACTTGGTTTTTCAACTAAAAAACAAATCACTGATATCTTTGGCGAAAATGAATTGTTAGACAATGCCTTTGCTAAAGATTTAACACAAAACTCAAAAGAAGCCATAAAAGAAGTATACGCAAAAATCCGTCAAGGTGAATCTGCGACTTTTGAAGGTGCTAGACAATTTTTTGTTTCTAGACTTTTCGATGAAAAACGCTACGATTTAGCTGACGTCGGACGTTTTAAAGTGAACCAAAAATTAGATGTTGTTCATATGATAAAAAACATCTTAGATAAAGATTTAGATGTACAATTAACCAAAGATTTAGTAGATGCTGAAACTGGAGAAGTGATTCTTAAGAAGAAAACACCTTTAACTTATGACAATTATGAGTTGATTGGAAAACATCGTTCGTCAATTACTAAGAAAATAAATTTTGATTCTGAATTAGAAAAAGAATTAAAGTTAATGATTGACCGTGAAAAGAAAAATGAATTATCAACAGATGATGCTAATGAAGAGTTTATTCAAAATGTTGTACGTGATGTATACGTAGAAGAAGTTGAAGTGAAAATTAAAGATGAATCTGGCAACCAACAAAATGTTAAGATCATCGGTAATAATTCATTTGAAAATCGTTTACACATCACCACATCAGACATACTTGCCAGTATCAACTATTACTTAAACCTATTTAAAGGTTTAGGAGAAATGGATGATATTGATCATCTTGGTAACCGTCGTTTAAGATTGATTGGAGAATTACTAAAAAATCAATTTAGAATTGGTTTGGCTAAGATTGAAAAGAATGTTAAAGATAGGATGTCAACTAAAGACCCAAGAGAAATTACCCCACAAAACCTTGTCAACATTCGCCCATTAAAATCATCTTTAAATGAATTCTTTGGATCAAGTCAGTTGTCACAGTTTATGCAACAAACCAATCCATTGGATGAGATCACACATAAACGTAGAATATCAGCCTTAGGTCCTGGTGGTTTAACCAGAGATAGAGCTGGATTTGATGTGCGTGACGTTCATCAATCTCACTACGGAAGAATCTGTCCAATTGAAACACCAGAAGGTCAAAACATTGGTTTGATTAACTCTTTGGCAACCTATGTTAAAGTGAATAAATACGGATTTATGGAAACACCATACATCCGTGTGGATAAAGAAAAATTACAAGTCACTGATGAAGTTGAATATTTATCAGCTGATGATGAAAAAGATTTTATTATTGCCCAAGCGAATATTAACTTAGATGATGATAATAATATCTTAGATGATCGTGTTGTTGCACGTAAAAATGGTGAAACAAAAATGTTTAGACGTGAAGACGTTGACTATATTGATGTATCACCAAAACAGATTGTTTCTGTCTCAACGGCGTCAATCCCATTCTTAGAGCATGATGACTCTTCACGTGCGTTAATGGGTGCCAACATGCAACGACAAGCCATCCCACTATTAAAACCAAGATCACCATTTGTTGGCACAGGTATTGAACATAAAGTCGCTCATGACTCAGGTTCAGCCATTGTTGCTAAACGCGGTGGTACAGTTGAAGAAGTTGATGGTATTCAAATTAAAATTAGAACTGAATCAGGTGAATTAGACACTTATAGATGTCAAAAATTCATGCGTTCAAACCAAGGGACATGCATCAACCAAACACCGATTGTAAAATTGGGTGAAAAAGTTGAAGCAGATGCCATTATCGCTGATGGACCTTCAATGCAAGAAGGGGAATTGGCCATCGGACAAAATGTGACTGTCGCCTTTATGACCTTTGATGGTTATAACTATGAGGATGCTGTCATTATGAATGAACGCTTGGTTAAAGAAGATGTTTATACATCGATTCATATTGAAAAATATGAAGTAGAAGCAAGAGATACAAAACTTGGAAAAGAAGAAATTACGAGAGAAATTCCAAATGTTGGACAAGATGGTCGTCGTTACTTAGATGAAGATGGTATCATTATTCCTGGTACTGAAGTTAAAGAAGGCGATATTTTGGTTGGTAAAGTGACACCGAAAGGTCAAACCGATCCATCTCCAGAAGAAAAACTATTATTGGCCATCTTTGGTGAAAAATCGCGTGAAGTGAGAGACACTTCAAAACGCGTACCACATGGTGGTGGCGGGATTGTTAAGTCAGTCCAAGTTTTAACCAAAGAAAATGATGAATTACCTCCTGGTGTGAATATGTCAGTGAGAGTATATATTGTACAGAAACGTAAAATCTCTGAAGGAGATAAAATGGCAGGACGCCATGGTAATAAAGGTGTTATTTCAAAAATATTACCTGAAGAAGATATGCCGTATTTAGAAGATGGCACACCAATTGATATTATGTTAAGTCCACTTGGGGTTCCATCACGTATGAATATTGGTCAGGTATTAGAGATACACTTAGGTATGGCTGCCAAACGCTTAGGTATTCATATCGCTTCACCAGTATTTGATGGTGTCAATTCTGATGATTTGGCAAAGATCATGGAAGAAGCTGGTATGAGACCAGATGGTAAGTTTGCTTTATATGATGGCCGTACTGGTCGTAAGTTTGATAATGACGTCTCTGTAGGTGTCATGTATATGATTAAACTAGACCATATGGTTGATGATAAATTGCATGCAAGAAGTGTTGGACCGTATACCTTAGTCACCCAACAACCTATGGGTGGTAAGGCACAAAATGGTGGACAACGTTTCGGAGAAATGGAAGTTTGGGCACTTGAAGCATATGGTGCTGCTTACACACTTCAAGAAATGTTAACAGTTAAGTCTGATGATATCATCGGTCGTAACAAGGTCTTTAAAGCCATCGTTGATGGTCAACCAATTCCATCACCATCATTGCCTGAGTCATTCAGAGTATTGTCGAGAGAGATGAGATCTCTTGGTATCTACGTTGAATTAATCAATAAAGAAACCGGAGAAAACGAGATAGAAAAATCTTTAGTTGAAAATGATAAAGATAATTATCTTGATAAATTTGGTTTTCAATCGTAAGGAGGAAAGATAATGAGTCAAAAATTTTCGCATTTGAAAATTAGATTAGCTTCTCCAGAAGAGATCAGATCATGGTCTTATGGTGAGGTTAAAAATCATGAAACAATCAATTACCGTACATTGAAACCAGAAAAAGATGGATTATTCTGTGAAAGAATCTTCGGTCCTCAAAAAGATTATCAATGTGCTTGTTCAAACAAATCGAAAAAAAGCTCACACCCTGGCAAGAAATGTCCTGTCTGTGGTGTTGAAATTACTGAATCTAAAGTCCGTCGTGAACGCATGGGCCATATTGAATTAGAAGCCCCTGTTGTCCATACATGGTATTTAAGAAATTCACCATCAAGACTTGCGACACTTTTAGATATTAAAGCAAAAGACTTAGAAGAAGTTGTTTATCTAGCGTCTTATATTGTCACTGAACCAGGAGACACTGACCTAGATTACAAACAAGTATTATCTGAAAGAGATTATACAGATAAATACTTTGAATATGGATCTCGTTTTAAAGCCTTAACTGGTGCAGAAGCCATTAAGAAATTATTACAAGATTTAGATTTAGAAGAAGAAACTTTAAAATTAAGAGTCGAATTAAAATCAGCGTCAAAACAACGACGTGAAAAAATCGTTAAGCGTTTAAATGTCGTTGAAGCATTTGCAAAATCAGACAATAAACCTGAGTGGATGGTTATGGAAGTTCTTCCTGTCATCCCACCGGATTTAAGACCTATGGTTCAATTGGATGGTGGACGCTTTGCGACAACGGATTTAAATGACTTATACAGAAGAATTTTAAATAGAAATAAACGTTTAAGACGTCAATACCAACAAAATGCACCACACCTCATTACTAAAAATGAAAAACGTATGTTACAAGAAGCAGTTGATGCATTGATTGATAACTCAAAACGTGGACGTAAGGTTGTTGTTGAAAGAAACAGACCATTAAAATCACTATCAGATATGTTGCGTGGTAAACAAGGTCGTTTCAGACAAAACCTATTAGGTAAGCGTGTAGACTATTCTGGTCGTTCAGTGATTGTTGTTGGACCAGACTTGGAAATGTACCAATGTGGATTGCCAAAAGAAATGGCCATTACACTCTTTAAACCATTTGTGATTAGAGAAATGATTGCAAGGGGCATTTCATCAAATATGAAACATGCTAAAACATTGATTGAACGTTTGGATGATCGTATTTGGAAAGTATTAGAAGATGTCATTAAAGAACATCCTGTCTTATTAAACCGTGCACCGACCCTACATAGACTTGGGATTCAAGCATTTGAACCTAAGTTAGTAGAAGGTAAAGCCATTCGTTTGCATCCACTTGTAACCACTGCATTTAATGCCGACTTTGATGGTGACCAAATGGCTGTACATGTGCCTTTATCAGAAGAAGCACAAGCAGAAGCAAGAGTATTGATGCTTGCATCAAACAATATTCTAGCACCAAAAGATGGGAAACCAATCGTTACTCCATCTCAAGACATGGTTTTAGGTAATTATTACTTAACCAAAGAAAAAAGAGATGGACACGGTGAAGGATCTTTCTATAGCAACTACGATGAAGTCATGTTGGCATATGAAAATGGTTATGTTGACTTGCATACAAGAGTTGCCTTAAAAATCGATTCTCACTTAAGTGTTAAAAACAATTTTAAACCAGAAGAAAATGATACTGGCATAGGCTTTATGCAAAAGAATAACATTTTATCATTCACAGAACGTGTGCCAGAATCATATTTATCTTATTATATGGTGACAACACCTGGTAAATTAATCTTTAATAAGATTATGCCACCAAGTTTCCCTTATATTAATGAACCAACAGAATCCAACTTAACCGTTCAAACACCAAGTAAGTATTTTATTAAACCTGGTAAGAACCTAAAAGAAGAGATTCAAAAAATGCCATTGGTTCAACCATTTGATAAAAAATTCTTGGCATTGATTATTGCAAAAATATTTGAACAATATAAAATCAATGAAACGTCAAAAATGTTGGATAAAATGAAAAACATTGGATTCAAGTATTCAACATTGGCAGGGATTACCATTGCCGCAAGTGACGTTGAAGTTTACAGTAAGAAAGATGAAATCATTAAAACCCATGAAGACGTTGTGGCCCAAATTCAAGAATCTTACGACTTAGGTATGATTACTGATTCGGAAAGAAAGAAATTGGTCATTGATGAATGGAAAGAAGCCAAAGACCAAGTTGAGGCTGGATTGGCTGGCGAAATGAAAGAAGAAAATCATATTTATATGATGTCAAATTCAGGCGCCAGAGGTAAAATTTCCAACTTAACACAGTTGGCTGGTATGCGTGGTTTGATGGCCAACCCAAGTGGTGGCACCATTGAGTTACCAATTAAAGCATCATTTATCGAAGGTCTTACCATGTCAGAGTTCTTTATCTCTACCCATGGTGCGAGAAAAGGTTCAACCGATACAGCCTTGAAAACAGCTGAATCAGGTTACTTAACCAGACGTTTGGTTGATGTCAGCCAAGATGTTGTGATTTCTATAGAAGACTGTGAAACCGACAAAGGTGTTTATGTCGAAGATATTCTTGACAGAGATGGCAAAGTCATCGTGACCTTAGAAGACAGAATTACTGGTCGTTATGCAGCCATGGATGTTGTTCGTCCTGAAACAGGAGAAGTCCTTGTTCACCGTAACGAATACATCGATAAACACATTGCCAAAGAGATTATTGAAGCTGGTATCACACGCTTATCAATCCGTACAGCCCTATCTTGTACAGCTGAAGTTGGTATTTGCCGTAAATGTTATGGACAAAACTTAGCTACAGGAGAAAAAGCTGAGGTTGGAGAAAGTGTTGGTATTATCGCTGCACAATCAATTGGTGAACCAGGGACACAGTTGACCATGAGAACCTTCCATACTGGTGGGGTTGCAGGGGATGACATTACCCAAGGTTTACCACGTGTTCAAGAATTATTTGAAGCAAGAAAATCTAAGAAAAAAGCAATCATTTCAGAAATCACTGGACAGATTACTAAAATTGAACATGAAAATGATCGCTACATTGTTTATATTAAAAATGATATTGAAGAGAAAAAATACACAACCAATCCAAAAGCAACCCTTGTGGTTGAAGAAGGACAAGATGTGTATGCTGGTCAACAACTTGTTGAAGGAACCATTGATCCAAAAGAGTTATTAAGAGTGACTGATATTGAAACGGTACAAAAATACATCATTAATGAAGTACAACGTGTTTACCAATCACAATCAGTTGATATCTCAGACAAACACTTAGAGATCATTGTACGCCAAATGACAAGACGTATGACAGTCATATTGGAAGGTGACACTGATTTATTACCAGGTAGTCAAATTTCAATCAACCAATTTGTAGATGCCAATAAAAAAGCATTGGCTGAAGGATTGAAACCAGCTGTCGCTAGACCAATACTTTTAGGTATTACCAAAGCCAGTCTTAAGTCTGAATCATTCTTATCAGCTGCATCATTCCAAGAAACAACAAGAGTACTAACAGATGCAACGATTAGAGGTAGTCATGATCCATTAATTGGCTTAAAAGAAAATGTCATTATCGGTGGTTTAATTCCAGCAGGGACAGGTATATTAAAAGATACTGAGTTCCATTATGAAGAACCGGAAGTTGAGCTCAACCCATATGACGAATATGAAGAATAAATAAGTTCGTGAGTAAGGGCTGCTTATGCAGCTCTTACCATGATTATTTTTCAAAAAATAGCCTAAAAATAGCAATTTTCAGGAATTCATAAAAAACTTATAAAAACAGAGATAAAATTGTTGACACACAACTTGTGTTATGATAGAATAATTAAGCGTGTGAAATTGACGCGCAAAAAAAACTGATTTACAAGGTCTTTGAAAACTGAACATATACAACGATAAACGACAGAAGAAACAAGACAAGTTTCAAAAAAAATGTCAATTTTGAAAGAGCTAATTAAACTTAAACATAAAGATATGGAGAGTTTGATCCTGGCTCAGGATGAACGCTGGCGGCATGCCTAATACATGCAAGTCGAACGCACTGTTTACAGTGAGTGGCGAACGGGTGAGTAACACGTAGATAACCAACCCATTAGACGAGGATAACCGATGGAAACGTCGGCTAATACTGGATAGGATGCATTGACATAAGTTGGTGCATTTAAAGGTGGCTTTCGGGCCATGCTTTTGGATGGGACTGCGTCGCATTAGCTAGTTGGTTGGGGTAATGGCCTACCAAGGCGATGATGCGTAGCTGGGCTGAGAGGCTGAACAGCCACACTGGGACTGAGACACGGCCCAGACTCCTACGGGAGGCAGCAGTAGGGAATTTTCGGCAATGGACGAAAGTCTGACCGAGCAATGCCGCGTGAACGAAGAAGGTCTTCGGATTGTAAAGTTCTGTTATTTGGAAAGAAAGTGCGGATCAGGAAATGGGTCTGTATTGACGGTACCGAATGAGGAAGCCCCGGCTAACTATGTGCCAGCAGCCGCGGTAATACATAGGGGGCAAGCGTTATCCGGAATTATTGGGCGTAAAGCGTGCGTAGGCGGAATGTTAAGTCATTTGTAAAAGATCTCGGCTCAACCGAGTAAGGCGAATGAAACTGGCAATCTTGAGTACGGTAGAGGTAAGTGGAATTCCAAGTGTAGCGGTGGAATGCGTAGATATTTGGAGGAACACCGATGGCGAAGGCAGCTTACTGGGCCGGAACTGACGCTGATGCACGAAAGCGTGGGTAGCAAACAGGATTAGATACCCTGGTAGTCCACGCCGTAAACGATGAGAACTAAGTGTTGGGGTAACACTCAGTGCTGAAGTTAACGCAATAAGTTCTCCGCCTGGGTAGTACGGTCGCAAGACTGAAACTCAAAGGAATTGACGGGAACCCGCACAAGCGGTGGAGTATGTTGTTTAATTCGAGGATACACGAAGAACCTTACCAGGTCTTGACATACCATTGACCGGTGTAGAGATACACTTTTCCTTTCGGGGACAATGGATACAGGTGGTGCATGGTTGTCGTCAGCTCGTGCCGTGAGGTGTTGGGTTAAGTCCCAAAACGAGCGCAACCCTTATTGCTAGTTGCTAATATTAAGTTAAGGACTCTAGCGAGACTGCCAGCGACAAGCTGGAGGAAGGTGGGGATGACGTCAAATCATCATGCCCTTTATGACCTGGGCTACAAACGTACTACAATGGCCAAGAACAAAGAGCAGCTAAGCTGTGAAGTGGAGCGAAACTCATAAAATTGGTCTCAGTTCGGATTGGAGTCTGCAACTCGACTCCATGAAGTTGGAATCGCTAGTAATCGCGAGTCAGCAGATCGCGGTGAATACGTTCCCGGGTTTTGTACACACCGCCCGTCAAACCACGAGAGTTTGTAACACCCGAAGCCGGTGGCCTTTAGGGGAGCCGTCGAAGGTGGGACAGATGATTGGGGTTAAGTCGTAACAAGGTATCCCTACGGGAACGTGGGGATGGATCACCTCCTTTCTAGGGAGAACGTTTATGTGTTGGTATATGTTTAGTTTTCAGAGACTTTAGAAGTTTTTGAGAAGAGAGAAGATCTTTGAAAAGTGAATAAATTGTAGCAAAGTTAAGGAAATAAGAGCATAAGGTGAATGCCTAGGCACTAGGAGCCGAAGAAGGACGTGACGAACTACGAAAAGCGACGGGGAGTTGTAAGTAAGCAGAGATCCGTTGGTATCCGAATGGGGGAACCCGGCAGTAGAAGGCTGTCACACTCATAGAGTGAGGGAACGCAGAGAACTGAAACATCTTAGTAACTGTAGGAAAAGAAAGAAAGATCGATTTTCTGAGTAGCGGCGAGCGAAAAGGAAGGAGCCCATCTATTCAAGAGTTACAAAACCATATCATAGTCGAATTGTATTGGAAAAGCAAAGCAAAGAAGGTGAAACTCCTGTAGGCGAAATGGTATGGACTCGAATAGAGAAGAGTACGGCGAGGCACGTGGAACCTTGTCGGAAGATAGGAGGACCATCTCCTAAGGCTAAATACTACCTAGTGACCGATAGTGGACCAGTACCGTGAGGGAAAGGTGAAAAGCACCCTGGGAAGGGAGTGAAAGAGAACTTGAAACCATATGCTTACAACAAGTCAGAGGCCGTTAATGGCTGATGGCGTGCCTTTTGTAGAATGAACCGGCGAGTTATGATATCATGCGAGGTTAAGCTTAAAGGAGTGGAGCCGCAGCGAAAGCGAGTTTGAATAGAGCGGAAAGTATGATGTTATAGACCCGAAACCGTGCGAGCTAGACATGGGCAGGTTGAAGTTGCGTTAACCCGCAATGGAGGACCGAACCGTAGTCCGTTGAAAAGGGCCCGGATGACCTGTGTCTAGGGGAGAAATTCCAATCGAGCACGGAGATAGCTGGTTCTCACCGAAATAGCTTTAGGGCTAGCGTCAAGATAAGTGTAACGGGGGTAAAGCACTGAATGTATAATGGCCACACCTAGTGGTACTGAATGCAATCAAACTCAGAATACCGTTATATATGCTTGGCAGTCAGACTACGGGTGATAAGGTCCGTGGTCGAGAGGGAAACAGCCCAGACCGCCAGTTAAGGTCCCAAAATTTATGCTAAGTGGGAAAGGAAGTGGATTCGTATAGACAGCTAGGAGGTTGGCTTAGAAGCAGCCATCCTTTAAAGAGTGCGTAACAGCTCACTAGTCGAATAGATCTGCGCCGAAGATGTACCGGGGCTAAGCATAATACCGAAACTGCGGAATCAATCTAATTGGTTGGTAGGTGAGCGTTCTAAATGCATAGAAGTTATACCGTAAGGAGTGATGGAGCGTTTAGAAGTGAGAATGCCGGTATGAGTAACGAAAAGATGGGTGAGAATCCCATCCGTCAAAAGTCCAAGGTTTCCAGGGGAAGGTTCGTCCGCCCTGGGTTAGTCAGGTCCTAAGGTGAGGCTGAAAAGCGTAGCTGATGGATAACAGGTTGATATTCCTGTACTACTTAATTAAGAGAAGGAGTGACGGAGAAAGATAGTCTGAGCCAACGAGAGGATGTTGGTTTAAGGATGAGAGGGAGCAAGGTAGGCAAATCCGCCTTGCATATATCCTGATCACTGATGAGGCAACTCGGATGAATCTATGCTTCCAAGAAAAGCTTCTATCGTTAATTAATTAAGTACCTGTACCGCAAACCGACACAGGTGGACGAGGAGAGAATCTAAAGACGCGCGAGATAACCCTTGTTAAGGAACTCGGCAAAATGACCCCGTAAGTTCGCGAGAAGGGGAGCTATAAGAAATTATAGTCGCAGAAAAGCGACCCAAGCAACTGTTTACCAAAAACACAGGTTTCTGCTAAATCGTAAGATGACGTATAGGAGCTGACACCTGCCCAGTGCTGGAAGGTTAAGAGGAAGACTTAGCGTAAGCAAAGGTTAGAATCGAAGCCCCAGTGAACGGCGGCCGTAACTATAACGGTCCTAAGGTAGCGAAATTCCTTGACAGGTAAGTTCTGTCCCGCACGAATGGTGTAATGACTTGGGTACTGTCTCAACAAGGGACTCGGTGAAATTTTAGTACCTGTGAAGATGCAGGTTACCCGCGACTAGACGGAAAGACCCCATGGAGCTTTACTGTAATTTGATATTGATATTCGGTAACTAATGTAGAGGATAGGTGGGAGACAGAGAAGTCGGGACGCTAGTTTCGATGGAGTCGCCGTTGGAATACCACCCTTTGGTTATTGGATATCTAACCCGCAGGTGTGCAACCTGGGGGACAGTGTCTGATGGACAGTTTGACTGGGGCGGTCGCCTCCCAAAGAGTAACGGAGGCGCACAAAGGTTCGTTCAGAATGGTCGGGAATCATTCGAAGAGTGTAATGGCAGAAACGAGCTTGACTGCGAGACGTACATGTCGAGCAGAGACGAAAGTCGGTCATAGTGAACTGGCAATCCCGTGTGGAAGGGATGTCAATCAACGGATAAAAGTTACCCTGGGGATAACAGGCTGATAGCTTCCAAGAGTACACATCGACGAAGCTGTTTGGCACCTCGATGTCGGCTCATCACATCCTGGAGGTGGAGTAGCTTCCAAGGGTTGGGCTGTTCGCCCATTAAAGTGGTACGTGAGCTGGGTTCAGAACGTCGTGAGACAGTTCGGTCCCTATCTGTCGCGGGCGTTGGAAATTTGAAAGGAGCTGTTCCTAGTACGAGAGGACCGGAATGGACACTCCAATGGTGTACCAGTTAGTCTGCCAAGGCTATAGCTGGGTAGCTAAGAGTGGCAGGGATAAACGCTGAAAGCATCTAAGCGTGAAGCCCCCCTTAAGATTAGATTTCCCATATTTTAAATAGTAAGATCCCTTATAGAAGATGAGGTTGATAGGCTAGAGGTGTACGCATAGCAATATGTTTAGCTGACTAGTACTAATAGATCGAGGACTTAACTTTGCAATATACAATTTATTCAGTTTTGAAAGATGGTCTGGTGACTATAGCGAAACGGACACACCTGTTCCCATACCGAACACAGTAGTTAAGCGTTTCTGCGCCAAATGTAGTGCGTTTGTGCAAGACTAGGTCGTTGCCAGGCTCTTCTTTCTAATATGTTTATTCATTCCTGATTTGAACATCAGGAATTTTTTTTTGGACAAAGGTGATTTTATGAAAAGAGAAAAAGATATCATTAATGTTGGCGTCATCGCCCATGTTGATGCAGGAAAATCAACACTCGTCGATGCCCTACTCAACCAAAGTGGGGTTTTTAGAGATAATGAAGATGTGGTTGAACAAGTCATGGACTCTAATGATTTAGAGCGTGAACGTGGTATCACTATTTATTCTAAAAACTGTGCCATTGAACACAATGGAACAAAAATCAATATCGTTGACACACCAGGACATGCTGATTTTTCAAGTGAAGTTGAACGGATTATGAAGACTGTTGATACCGTTATTTTACTGGTTGATTCAAGTGAGGGGCCTATGCCTCAAACCAAGGTGGTTTTAGAAAAATCACTCAAACTTGGTTTAAAACCTATTTTATTTATCAATAAAGTTGATAAAAAAGACCAACGCGCTGAAGAAGTCGTTGATCTATCTTTTGACTTGTTTGATCAACTTGGTGCGACAGATGACCAACTTGATTTTCCTATTGTTTATGGGATCGCTAAAGAAGGTATCGCTAGAACATCTTTCGATGACACTTCCAATGATTTGACACCTTTGTTTGACATCATATTAGAACATGTGAAACCATATCCTGACTTATCCAATGAACCCTTGCAAATGCAAGTATCGTCTTTACAATATGATGATTATCTTGGTAGACTGGGTATTGCAAGAATTACACGAGGTCTTTGTCGGGTTGGTGAAGTGGTTAAAGTATCAAAAAGAGATGGGTCTGTTGAGGATGCCAAGATTACAAAAATCATGGTCAATGAAGGCTTATCAAAGGTCAATGTTCCAGTCGCGTATTCTGGCGACATTGTCACATTTTCCGGTATTTCTAATATTTCAATTGGTGAAACCGTATGCGACCCAGACCATGTTGAAGCCATGGATATGATTGATATTGAAAAACCAACCCTATCGATGAATTTCTTGGTCAATGATTCGCCTTTTGTAGGACAAAGCGGCACCTATGTGACGACCAGACAAATACGGGCTAGACTTTATAAAGAGATGGAAACCAATGTGGGTCTAAATGTTGAACCCATTGAAGGAGAAGATGGTTATAAGGTATCTGGCAGGGGAGAACTCCACTTGTCCATTCTATTAGAAAATATGAGACGAGAAGGATATGAATTAAGTGTATCTAAACCTGAAGTTTTATTTATCGAAGACAATGACAAACGCTTAGAACCTTATGAACGTGTCATCATTCATGTGCCTGATGAATATTCAGGGACCATCATTGCCCATTTGAATCAGAGAAAGGGCATCATGGAATCGATGTTTTCAAAAGAAGGACATACCAAACTAGAATATATTGTCCCAACAAGAGGTATTATTGGATATCGGTCTCAGTTTATCAATGCGACCAAGGGAACTGGAACCATTGAAAAATCATTTTTAAAGTTTGATGAATATGCAGGGGACATTCCAAAGAAACGCAATGGTGTCTTTATTGCCAAAGAAGCAGGGAAAACTATGGCGTATTCTTTGTTTAAGTTGAGTGAACGAGGACGCATGATTGTAGAGCCAGCCACGCCTGTTTATGGTGGTATGATTGTTGGTATCAATTCAAGAGATAATGATCTAACGGTTAATCCTTGTAAGAATAAAAAACTAACCAACACCAGGGCATCTGGCTCAGATGAGGCCATTAAGTTATTGGATCCAATTCAGTTCACCTTAGAAGAATCTTTGGAGTTTATTAATGAGGATGAACTGGTTGAAGTTACACCTGATGCCATTCGTTTAAGGAAGAAAATCTTAAATGAAAACCAAAGGAAAAAATCACAATACAGCTCAGAATAAAGGAAAAAGTGCAGATATGCACTTTTTTTATAAAGAAATAGCTAAAAAAGGCTATGACTTTTATAGATTGATGATTCTTGCTATAATGAGCATATAAGGAGATGAATAAAAATGCGCCTATTTAAAGTGTTTTTATCAGTTTTAAGTATCGGTTTGCTTGTTTTCATGTTGGGATGTAATGCCGCAAATACTGCACAAAGACGACTCGAAGATGAAGGCTATGTTGTTGTGCCTGGCAATGAAGAAGATGTATCTGAAGAACTCAGTGAGTATGGTATTGAAGATATTGAAAATATCTATATCATCTATGATGACGAAGATGACAATATTCCAAATGGAATCATTGTTGAATATTCAAGTCAAGCAGCTTTAGAAGAGGATATCTTAGCTGAAGGAGAAACCATTAATGACTACTCAGATTATATCTATAGAAATCTATTTATCATCAGTTTAGAAGTGACCAACTTAGATCAAATCATCGATATCGTTAAAGGTGAATCATAAAAAAAATATGCAGACTTTTTATGCCTGCATTATTTAATAAATACTTGATTTCTTCCTAATGATTTTGCTTTGTACATATGTTGGTCTGATCTTTTTATCAATGAACCAATGGAATCGTCTTTATGATATATAGAGCCTCCGATAGATACAGTGACTTTAATCTCATGCTTGTCTTTCCTATATAAGGAGTTTTCTAATAGTTTTCTTAACCTTTCAGCAACCATGGTGAGTGTATCTAGATCATTGGTTTTGATGATGGCTATGAATTCTTCTCCACCCCATCTGCCTACAATATCTTCAGGTCTAATGTTTGATTTTAATGTTTGGGCGATGACCTTTAATACCCCATCACCAATATCGTGACCGTAGCTATCATTGATGTTTTTAAAATGATCAATATCAATGAATAGAAGACCAAAACTGTCGTTGAACTCATCGAACTCATTTTTGGCTTGTGCCAACCTGAACTCTAAATATCGACGATTATATAATTCAGTTAAAGCATCAATATGAACCATTTTCTTTAATGCTTCATGTTCATGATATTGTTGTTCTTTATAGCGTAAGTCTGTAAAAACTTCAACGGCCGCAACAATTTCCTGGTCATCATTATATAGTGGCATGGTTTTAACGGATACAGGTATACGATGTCCTAGTTTGTGCTGTAAGAAAACATCATTTTCATTGATCTCGCCGGTTTTTAAGGTGTGGTGTAGTGGACAACCATTAAAGCAAAGATGCTTGCCATCTTTGTCAACGTGGTTAAGAATGTTGTGATAACAATGACTCTTAACAACCTCATCAGACTGATATCCTGTGATATGTTCACTTCCTGAGTTCCAGAAAACAATCTTTCTATTTTTATCCACGATATATACGCCTTCGTATAAATGGCTCATGAATTCGTTGGCATCGTAATGAAACATGGGCATCACTCCAATAATAAAAGTTAATTCATTATAGCATATATTGACTCTAGTAAATACAGATAATGAATATTTAATATGATAAATGAATTTTTATCTTTTAAATTTTAAAGCTTGTGATAAAATTAAAATATCTACTGAAAGGATATTTTAATATGAATGATATACAGGTTGAAAGAAGCAAGGACTTTGATTTAAAGATGATTGAAGACATCTATCAATTAGATCAGTTGGTTTACTCAGAACATATGGCAGGTAGTGTAGAGGATGATGCCAAACGTTATCGGAAAGCACCAGATGCATTCATCCTTCTAAAGAAGAAGCAAAAGATCATTGGTTATTTATGTTTTTTTCCTGTGTCGGATGAGTTTTATCAAAAGATGTTGGATAAAGATATCATGTATGACAACAACATAGGTCCAGATGATATTGTCCATTATGAAAAGGGATACTTGCACCATATTTTTATTATTTCTATGGTCATAGATCCAACATACAAAGGACAAGGTCTATTTCGTGATGTATTGGTTCTTTTTAAGGAAAGTTTAATACAACACCATCTAGCAGGTGAATATATATCTGATATATCTGGTTATGCTGTCTCAGGTCCTGGAGAACACATTCTAAAATCATTTGGTTCCAAACTTATAAAAGAAGTAGATGATCATGGTGAAAAGGGTCAGTTGTTTATTGCGGATTATCAAGATTTTTTAGAGGTATTCCGTCCATGAAAAATAATCTATTTATCTTGATACCTTGTCATTTAGGACAAGATGCTCATGTGAAAATGACAGATATAAAAGACAATGATTTTGCCAAAGAATATATCAAGGTTTTAAAGGACATCACAGATAGTGAAATCGTCAATCGTGTTGGTAAAACCTTTGACCGAGCTTTTTTGGGCAATTACCAATTGCCTATATATTCTGATTCAGGCATAGACCAAAATCAGTTAGATGAAACACATGTTGATATGTTCATCACCAAATGTCATAAAAATCATTTGGCTGTTTTGACTTTAATTATTCACGATTATGAAGGCAATATTTCTCATATAATCGATCAAGTCACAAGAGAAGATATTTATATCAATAAGCAATCATTATATGATTTTCTTCTTGAGCATTTTGATATCATCAAAAATGGTGAAGCAAAAATGATCCTAACCCAAGACCATTTACAAGAAGAAGATATCACCTACTATATGGCAACAGAAACAAGTGCTTCATCTTTAGTTGATACAAAGATTGTATCTGAAAAATATCAAAAATATGGCCAAGACAATATCGCTGTATATGATTTTTCTGATATTTATGCTTCGGAATCACTTGTTTATCAAGTGCTTAAAGGGCAAAATAATCAGTTACAATACCAGGGTTTGTTGGTCTTTATTGTGGAAATATTGGTTATGCAATTAAGCGCCATCTACAGAACAAACAATAAAATTACCAATGCTTTAGAAGAAAATCAAAAACTTAAAACCAAGGATTACGAAAAATTTTCGATAGAGTTTGCCAATACCCTATCCATTTGGCAAATTGATATATACCGCTATAAGGGCGCACAAACCATCGCAAATAAAATATCTGAGCGTTTTGGCATACAAAGCGTATTGAATAATTATAAGCAAAATGATGCATTTTTACAAAATATCATCAATACGAACAATGTTAAAAACTCAGAATTCGAATCATGGATATTGTTTGTGATTGCTATTTTATTATTCTTTAAGGAACTGTTTGTAATCACAAAAAGTATTGTTGGCAAAATGAATGAAGGGTCATCATTGTCAGAGTTAGATATTATCAGTACCATTTCATCAACATCGATTATCATTATATTAATTATTATTGTGTATTTTATTAGAAAGAGAACCATAGAGAATTAAAAAAGGAAAGGTGAGTACAAGTGTCTGATGAGTTATCTCTAAGAAAAGACATGGTTGAATATCAAATTAAGAAAAGAGGCATTAATGATCCAAAGGTTTTGGATGCGTTTTTACAAGTTCCTAGACATAAGTTTGTACCGACAAGATACCAAGCCAGAGCCTATCAAGATTATCCTTTAGGAATTGGCCAGAACCAGACAATTTCTCAACCTTATATCGTTGCCTATATGGTTGATAAACTCAATATAAAACCAAAAGATAAAGTGTTAGAAATTGGGACTGGTTCAGGGTATGAAACAGCCATACTAGCTGAAATGGCTGACCAAGTATACTCTGTTGAATTTCTTAAAGAATTACAAGACAAAGCAAAAAATATACTCAATGAACTTGATTATAATAACATTCATTATCTTGTAGGAGATGGTCACAAAGGATGGGAAGAGCATGCGCCATACGATAAAATCATTGTATCTGCAGCACCTGAAGATATACCTGAAGAACTGGTCAATCAACTAAAGGATGATGGATTGATGGTTTTACCGATAGGCCATCACATGAGCCAAGTCTTATACTTGATCAAAAAGAAAGGCAAAGATTATCAAAAAATCAAGTTGGATTATGTAAGATTCGTGCCAATGGTTAAAAAATAACACAGAAAATTTTTCTGTGTTGTTTTTTTATTATCCTAAAAATGATAAAATAAACATACTTATGGTGAAATATGAAGATTAAAAGCTTATTATTTATCAATATATTTATGGTATTGAGTTTGTTCTTTGTTGGATGTTCATCTAACAATGTGATACATCAATTAGAAAAAAAAGGATATCTTGTTGAGAAACAAGATGTTTCTTATTGTGATTCAGGAATTATTAATCATTATATTGTCTATGAAGGTGAAAATAATATTGGCTATATTTATGAGTTTGAAGATATGATTAGCTTGGATCAGTTTAAACAAGATAACTCTCATATTAATCAAACCCAAATTAAAGAAACTTATATTATCTTTCTTGAAGATGATTTATTAGATAAACTAGAATAGGTGATTTTATGGATACAGTAGAAGTTGTCGCAGCGATTATTATAAATGATGGAAAGATACTATGTACACAACGTTCAATTGATGATCCTTATCTAGCTTTAAAGTGGGAGTTCCCTGGTGGTAAAATTGAACATAATGAAAGTCATATACAAGCACTTAAAAGAGAGATTAAAGAGGAGTTAAATGCTGATATAGAAGTTAATGACTTCTTCATGACAGTCAAACACCAATATGCTCACTTTCATCTAACAATGCATACATATATATGTGAACTTAAAGAATCATCATTGAATTTAAACGAACATCATCAATATCAATGGTTATATCCAAATCAACTTGAAAAACTTGAATGGGTAGAAGCAGATATAAAAGTAATAAGTATTTTAGAAGGAAGTGATAAAATATGAGTGATTTAGTAAAGAGCTTTAATTATATATTAAAAAATTATGTTGATACTTATGAAAAAACTGTTGATAAGACTCAGAAATATTATAAAGTACTTACCGATGATATCCCAAATCAATTATACAGATGGTTTGATGAAGATAAGTACTTAATAACAGGGTCAGCTGGTAGAGGTAACCGAACTCGTTTTCCTTGGGTTTGTATATATAATAAAAATATTACAACTTCTGCACAGCATGGGATTTACATTGGTTATTTATTTAGAAAAGATATGACAGGTTTTTATTTAACACTTACTCAAGGTGTAAAATATTTCAGAGATAACTATAAACTAAATCAATATCAAGTAATGGCTTATTCTAGAGAAGTTATTTTAGATATGCTTAACACTGATGAGTTTAGTCATAGACAGATAGATTTGAGAGCTAATAATACTAGCTCTGATAAGCAAGGATATGGATATGAACGTTCGACAATAATATCAAAACTATACAAGGTTAGTGATTTTTCAGAAAAGGATTTAGAAGCAGATTTATTAAAAATGAAAGAGCTATACCAAGATTTGTTTTTACAATTTCAAGATGAAGGCTATGATCATTTTATTCAAAAGATTGTAGAAGAAAAATGGTTACCTACATATGAAGGAGATTTTCTTGATAGAGAAATGCATAAAGAGATGCTTAAAGAGTCAGAGTTAGATAAAGCATCAATTAGCGAAATATCTGTCCAATTGGTAAACCCAAATGATTACGAAAAACCGGAAAACACAAAAAAAACAACTGGAATTATTAGAAAAACAGATTATGTAAAAAAGGCAAAACGGGATACTGCAAACGGATATTTAGGAGAAAAGACAGTTTTTGAATATGAAAAACAACGCTTGTCTGAGTTAGGCAGAAGTGATTTAGCAAAGAAAGTGAAGATATTATCGACAACATCAGACTCCCATGGGTATGACATAATATCTTATGATGTAAATGACAATGGCATAGAAATTCCTAGGTATATTGAAGTGAAATCAACGACTTCAGAAGAAGATGCGGTTGTTTATTTTAGTGAAAATGAGATTAATGTATCAAAAAAATATGATAAGCAATATTGGGTATATAGAGTTATTGATGTAAAAGGACAGCCAAAAAAAATGTATATGAAACAGGGTTCAATTGAGGATAATTATGATATTTACCCAACAAATTATAAAGGTTATAGGAAATTTTAATATTTATATAAAAATCAAGGATTTTTTCCTTGATTTTTTATTTGTATTGTGTATAATAGAAAAGGTTGTAAAAATAGCGTTATGAATGACTTGACACACCTGTATGTGTGGTGTATAATAATAACGCTTTAAAATATAATTATTTTGTGGGTTGCTTTGCAACCTTATAAAAATGCAGAAAGCGCACCTCCCGGGTGTGTGGGTAGGAAGGAGGAAAATGAATGCCTACTATTAATCAGTTAATTAAAAAAGGACGTAAGAGTAAAACTAAGAAATCAAAATCTCCACAGTTGAACATTGGGTACAATAGTTTGAAGAAAACTTATACGGATCAATCAAGCCCTCAAAAACGTGGTGTATGTGTTAGGGTTGCGACAATGACACCAAAAAAACCTAACTCAGCATTAAGAAAGTATGCTCGTGTACGTTTATCAAATGGTGGAGAGGTTAATGCTTATATTCCTGGTATTGGTCACTCTTTACAAGAACATAGTGTTGTATTGATTAGAGGCGGACGTGTGAAAGACTTACCTGGTGTAAGATATCATATTATTCGTGGTACATTGGATACAACCGCAGTAGAAGGAAGAAAACAAGGTCGCTCTAAGTATGGAGCAAAAATGCCTAAATAATTTTATTTTTTTAAGAAGATTTTGAAAGGAGGAAATCAATCATGCCTCGTAAAGGAAAGATTGCGAAGAGAGATGTTTTAGCAGATCCGATTTATAATTCTAAATTGGTGACTAAACTCATTAACAACATCATGTTGGATGGTAAAAAAACAACAGCTCAACACATTCTATATAATGCATTTAACCGTATTCAAGAAATCACAGGTAAAGAAGCGATGGAAGTATTCAATGAAGCATTGAATAACATCATGCCTGTTTTAGAGGTTAGAAGCCGTAGAATTGGTGGACAAAATTATCAAGTACCTAGTGAAGTGAGAGCTGATAGAAGAACAACGTTAGGTCTTAGATGGTTGGTTCAATACTCTCGTTCTAGAAACGAAAGAACGATGGAAGAAAGATTAGCAAAAGAAATTATGGATGCTGCTAATAATACTGGCGCATCAGTGAAGAAGAAAGAAGATATGCATAGAATGGCTGAAGCGAATAAAGCTTTTGCACACTATAGATTTTAATTAATTTTTTAAGAGAAAGGAAACACAAGTTATGGCACGTGAATATAGTTTAGAAAAAACACGTAATATCGGTATCATGGCACACATTGATGCTGGTAAAACGACAACAACTGAACGCGTTCTATATCACACTGGTAAAATCCATAAAATGGGTGAAACACATGATGGTGCTTCACAAATGGACTGGATGGAACAGGAACAAGAACGCGGGATAACTATTACTGCTGCAGCAACGACGGCTTTCTGGAAAAATCATAGAATCAATATTATCGATACCCCAGGTCATGTGGACTTTACTGTAGAAGTATCTAGGTCTTTACGTGTATTAGACGGTGCTGTAACGGTATTAGATGCTCAGGCCGGAGTCGAACCACAAACTGAAACAGTTTGGCGTCAGGCGAATGATTATAAAGTTCCAAGAATTGTTTTTGCAAACAAAATGGATAAGGTTGGGGCAGATTTTGCTGGAGCAGTACAATCTATCCAAGACAGACTTGGAGAAAACGCCGAAGCCATCCAATGGCCAATAGGTGCTGAAGATCAGTTTACTGGTATTATTGATTTGGTTGAGATGAAAGCTTATGATTTTGATGGTGGTATCAATGAAGAATATGTAGAAATAGATATTCCATCAGAATTAATGGATGAAGCAGAAGAAAGAAGAATGAAGCTTTTAGAAGCTTTATCAGATTTTGATGAAGAATTGATGATGAGTTTCTTAGAGGGAGAAGACATTGCTCCTGAAAAGATTAAAGAGGTTTTAAGGAAAGCAACACTTTCTGTAACCTTCTTCCCAGTATTATGTGGGACAGCCTTTAAGAACAAAGGTGTGAAATTCATGATTGATGCTGTCATCGATTATTTACCTTCACCAACTGAAGTTGCCAACATCAGAGGTTACAATAAAGATGGTGAAGAAGTCAAAGTTCCACAATCAGACGATGAGGACTTTGTTGCATTGGCATTTAAAGTGATGACCGATCCATTTGTAGGACGTATTACATTCTTTAGGGTTTACTCAGGAAAAGTCACCAAAGGATCATACATTTACAATGCATCAAAAGAAAAGAAAGAAAGACTCGGTCGTATTCTTAAGATTCATGCAAACTCAAGAGAAGAGGTTGATGAAGTTTATTCAGGAGATATCGCTGCTGCGATTGGTTTGAAAGATACCATCACAGGGGATACCTTGACTGGATTAAACAATCATATCATTCTTGAATCAATGAACTTCCCAGAACCAGTTATCTCAGTTGCGATTGAACCAAAAACACAAAAAGATCAAAACAAAATGTCAATCGCACTACAAAAACTGTCAGAAGAAGATCCTACATTTAGAACATATACAGACCATGAGACAGGACAAACCATTATTTCTGGTATGGGAGAATTACACTTAGAAATCATCGTTGATCGTATGAAACGTGAGTTCAAAGTAGAAGCATCAGTAGGTAATCCGCAAGTGTCTTATCGTGAAACGATTACACAAGCTGCAGATACCGATGCAAAATTTGTTCGCCAATCTGGTGGACGTGGACAATACGGTCATGTCAAAGTCTTATTCGAACCAAACCCTGGTGAAGGATATGAGTTTGTGGACAAAGTTGTTGGTGGTAATGTACCAAGAGAATACATTAAAGTTGTTGATCAAGGTATACAAGAAGCCTTAAGTGGTGGTGTCTTGGCTGGATATCCAATCTTGGATATTAAAGCGACATTGTATGATGGTTCATACCATGAAGTTGACTCATCTGAAATGGCCTTTAAAGTGGCTGCTTCAATGGCGCTTAAACAAACCAAGGAACTTGGTAAACCAGCATTACTAGAACCAATTATGGCAGTGGATGTTGTCACACCTGATGATTATATCGGGAATGTCATTGGTGATATCACTGCAAGACGTGGACGCATTGAGGGACAAGAAATGCAAGGAAATGCACAAAAAGTCTCTGCTAAAGTGCCACTTTCAGAAATGTTTGGTTATGCAACGTCTTTACGTTCTAATACCCAAGGACGCGCAAATCATACCATGCAGTTCTCGCATTATGAACAAGTACCTAAGAGCATTTCTGAGCAAATTATGAAAAACAGTGACCAATAAATCGCTAAATGATTTATTGATTGCAATATTTTAAATAATGTTATAAAATAAGTAATGATGTGAATTCATTACAAAAACAAATATTTTGAAAAAGGAGAAATTAAAATGGCTAAAGCTAAATTTGAACGTACTAAACCACATGTTAATATTGGTACAATTGGTCACGTTGACCATGGAAAAACTACTTTAACTGCTGCAATTACAACTGTTCTAGCAAGAGCTGGATTTACAGAAGTTAGAGATTATGCTTCAATTGACTCTGCTCCAGAAGAAAGAGCAAGAGGAATCACTATTAATACTGCTCATATCGAGTATCAAACAGAAAATCGTCACTACGCACATGTTGACTGCCCAGGACATGCTGACTATGTTAAAAACATGATTACTGGTGCTGCACAAATGGATGGTGCAATCTTAGTTGTATCAGCTGCTGACGGTACAATGCCTCAAACGAGAGAGCATATCTTATTATCACGCCAAGTTGGTGTTCCAAAAATCGTTGTATTCTTGAACAAAGCTGACATGGTTGATGATCCAGAATTAATCGAATTGGTAGAAATGGAAGTTCGTGAATTACTAGACGAATATGAATTCCCTGGTGATGATACACCTGTTATCGTTGGTTCGGCTTTAAAAGCACTTGAAGGCGACGAAGAACAAGAACAAAAAATCTTAGACTTGATGGATGCTGTGGATGAATACATTCCAGAACCTGAAAGAGAAACAGATAAACCTTTCTTAATGCCAATTGAAGATGTTTTCACTATTACTGGACGTGGAACTGTTGTTACAGGTCGTGTAGAACGTGGAACTATCAAAACAAATGATAAAATCGAAATCGTTGGTATTAAAGAAACACAAAACGCTGTAGTTACAGGTGTTGAAATGTTCCGTAAAATCCTTGACTTTGCTCAAGCAGGGGATAATGTAGGTCTATTATTACGTGGTATTTCAAGAGACCAAGTTGAACGTGGACAAGTTATTACAAAACCTGGCGCAGTGACACCACATACGAAATTTACTGCTCAAGTTTATGTATTATCTCATGATGAAGGTGGACGTCATACGCCATTCTTCTCAAACTACAGACCTCAATTCTATTTCCGTACAACGGATATCACTGGTGTTATTCAATTACCTGAAGGTGTTGAAATGGTTATGCCTGGAGATAACATTGAAATGGAAGTTGAATTGATTCACCCAATCGCTTTGGAACAAGGAACTAAGTTCTCAATCCGCGAAGGTGGACGTACCGTAGGTGCTGGTTCAGTCGTTACAATCATTGAATAATTTCATTCACTTATAAACACCCTTTTCTAAGGGTGTTTTTTTTATGCCAAAAGCCTAAGTAAAATAAGAAGAACATTCTTTGTCTTTTCTTTTGAAATTATTCTACATGTGATATAATAATATGTGAATTTTTGAAGGTATTAAAATATAATAGAGAGGTGTAATCATGGAAAAAACAATTCAATCAATGAAATTTCTTGGACTTGATATGATCAATCAAGCAAATAGTGGGCATCCGGGTATTGTCTTAGGTGCTGCCAATACAATGTATCAACTATATAAGGAGCATATGGTCGCAAATCCGAAAAAACCAGAATGGTTTAATAGGGACCGTTTCATCTTATCTGCAGGACATGGTAGTGCATTGCTCTATTCAACCCTGCATTTGACTGGATATGACGTCTCTATGGATGATATCAAAGATTTTAGACAGTTAAATTCAAATACACCTGGTCATCCTGAATATGGTGACACACCAGGTGTTGATTCAACAACTGGACCTTTAGGACAAGGTATGGCGATGGCTGTTGGAAATGCTTTGGCTGAATCTTACCTTGCGGCTAAGTTTAATTTAGATGACCTTAAGTTGGTTGACCACTATACCTATGCCTTATGTGGTGATGGTGATATGCAAGAAGGAATTACCATGGAAGCCATGGCCATTGCTGGTCGTTTTAAATTGTCTAAATTGATTGTCATGTTTGACTCAAACGATATTCAATTGGATGGTCCTGTAGAAAATGCACATAACGATGACATCGAACAAAAAGTTAAAGCCATGAACTGGGATTATCAACGCGTCGATAATCATCATGATTTAATGGCCATAAACAAGGCCATTGAAGAGGCAAAAAAATCTGATAAACCCTCTTTCATTGAAATAAAAACGATTATTGGTGAAGGGGCATCAAGTCAAGGGACTTCTGAAGCTCACGGAAAACCAATTGGAGTAGAAGAAACTGAAAAAATGCGTAAAGATTTGGGTTATGAAAAAGCGACATTCCAAGTCTATGAAGAGGCTTATGAAGACTTTGCCAATAGTTTTGGAGCGCGCGGACAAGATGCTTATAAACAGTGGATAAAGACTTTAGAAAAAGTGAAAGAAAAAGATATCGAACGATATAAGTCATTTATGAATGTTGTTGATAAGAAATTATCTGTTGATTTTGATGAGATGATGGATGTTGCTAAGATTGGTATGAAAGAAGCCACACGTGCAACCATGGGGAAACTCATCCCTAAAGTCTCTGAGAAAATTCCACATATGATTGGTGGATCAGCAGACTTGTCTTCATCAACAAAAACCAAAGGTATTGACGGAGATTTTGATATTGACAATCGCATTGGTAGAAATATTAACTTTGGTGTTAGAGAGCATGCCATGGCAGGGATAGTCAATGGTATGACCCTGCATCATTTGAAAGCATTTTCTGGTGGATTCTTAATCTTTTCAGATTACATGAAACCAGCCATGCGTATTGCTTCACTCATGCATATGCCAACCATTAATATCTTTACACATGACTCTGTGGGTGTTGGTGAAGATGGACCAACCCACGAACCAATCGAACAATTGACCATGTTTAGAGCCATGCCAAATAACACAGTCATTCGCCCAGGCAATGCCTTTGAAGTTCAACATGCATTAAGATTTGCCTTGGAATCAAAATCAACTCCAACAACCATTGCTTTAACAAGACAAGCCGTTGAAACCAAAAGTAAAGTTGATTATGAAAACTTTAAGATGGGTGCCTATATCGTTAAAGACTATGAACGCTATGAAGCCATCTTGATCGCGACAGGTTCAGAGTTAGAACTTGCTTTAAACGTGCAAGAAAAACTTGCCAAAGAGAAAAATGTTTATGTGCGCGTGGTATCTATGCCATCGCAAGAACTATTCTTAAAACAACCTAAAGAAATACAAGAACGCATATTACCTAGCAAATGTAAAAATATCATTGCCATTGAAATGGGCGCATCATTATCATGGTATCGTTTTGCTCATAAAGTTTATGGTATTGATGAGTTTGGTCGCAGTGGAAAAGGAAAAGAAGTCATTGAATTCTTTGGCTTCACAGCTGATCAAATCATTAAAGATTATTTAAATGAATAAGGGATATGCACATTAAGGAGGACATATGTTAATAGATTCTCATGTTCACTTAAACGATGAACAACTTTTTACAAAAATTGAAACGTTAATCGACAAAGCCAATAGTGCTGGTGTCATTGGTTTTGTTGTGGTGGGCTATGATGTTGAATCATCAAAACTCGCCATTGAACTTGCCAATATGTATGATGGCGTGTATGCTTTGATTGGCATTCACCCAAGTGAAGCGTCTTATACAAAAGACCAAGACTTACAGTGGGTAGAAGATCACTTAAAGCATCCAAAAGTCAAAGGTATTGGAGAAATAGGCTTGGATTATCATTGGGATAAACACTATATGGACCAACAAAAATCATTGTTTATCAAACAAATCAAGTTGGCCAACAAACATAAAATGCCTATATCCATTCATATGCGCGATGCAACCGAAGATACTTATGAGATATTAAAAGAATATAAGGATGAAGACTTGGCTGGCGTCATGCATTGTTATTCAGGTTCTAAAGAATTTATGCAAAATTTTCTTGATTTAAACATGTATATTTCATTGGCTGGACCAGTCACATTTAAAAATGCGAAGACACCTAAAGAAGTCGCAAAAGATGTACCCTTGGATCGTTTATTGGTTGAGACAGATTCGCCTTATCTATCACCTGTACCTTATCGAGGCAAACAAAATCAACCAAGAAATGTAGAATATATTGCCAAAGAAATTGCTAAGATAAAAGGCATGTCTTTTAAAGAACTAGCTGAAGTTACTTTTGACAATACAGTCAAATTATTTAACTTGTTCGAATTAAAGAAAGAGGCTAAATAATGGGATTAACCGCAGGTATAGTTGGCTTACCAAATGTTGGTAAGTCAACCCTTTTTAATGCCATTACAAAAGCAAATGTTTTGGCCGCAAATTACGCATTCGCAACCATTGAACCCAATGTTGGTGTGGTTGAAGTGCCTGATGTACGAGTAGAAAAATTGGCTGAAATTTATCAGCCAAAAAAAATCATATATACAAATTTTGAATTTAGGGACATCGCGGGACTGGTTCGCGGCGCATCAAAGGGTGAGGGCCTTGGTAACCAATTCCTTTCTCATATACGAACAACAGATGCCATCGTACAGGTTGTTCGTTGTTTTGATGATGATGAAGTGTCTCATGTTGATGGTAGTGTTAATCCTTTAAGGGATATTGAAACCATTCTGATTGAGTTGATTTTTGCAGATATTGAAGTGATTGAAAAACGTTTGCCAAAGTTAAAAAAACAGGCATCTTTAAAAACTGATAAAATCATTGTTAAGGAATATGAAATCCTTAGCAAATTGTTAGACCATCTTAAAGATGAAAAACCCATTAGATCTTATGACTTATCACATGATGAACAAATCTTGATTAAGAACTTTTCTTTTTTAACGGCCAAACCGATGATTTATGTTTGTAATGTCGATGAAAATGAAATGGATGAAGACAATCACTATGTTGAGCAAGTCAAAAGTTTTGCAAAAGAAGAAGGGTCAAAAGTTGTGATTATTAGTGCTAAGATTGAACAAGAGCTACAATCACTAGACGAAGAGGATCGGAAAGAGTTCATGGAAGAACTAGGCATGAATGAATCTGGTTTGGACCAGTTGATTCATGTGAGTTATGATACCTTGGGCTTGAGAACCTTTTTTACAGGTGGTGAAAAAGAAGTACGTGCTTGGACTTTTAAAGAAGGTATGCGCGCACCAGAATGTGCAGGTATTATTCACAGTGATTTTGAAAAAGGATTTATTCGTGCTGAAACCATTCATTATGATGATTTGATTCAAGCAGGTAGTGAACAAAAAGCTAAAGAACTAGGCAAATACCGTTTAGAAGGAAAGAACTATATTGCCAAAGACGGAGACATTTTTAACTTTAGATTTAGTGTGTAGGTGATTGAATGAACCATAATGCCTCAAAGCTTTATGAATATGCCAAACAACTGGTGAATGGTTTAATTGAAAAACAATTGACGATTGTTTTTGCTGAATCAATGACGGGTGGATTATTGGCATCTTTAATCACATCGGTTGAAGATGCATCAAAGGTATTGAAAGAAAGTTTTGTGCTTTACTCTGATCAAGCAAAAATGGATATTCTTCATGTATCAAAAACAACCATTGACTCAAAAAGCGTTTATAGTTTAGATGCAGTCACCGAGATGGTTCAAGGTTTACATCGCTTTTCTCATGCAGATATTATGGTTGCTGTTTCAGGGATTGCAGGGCCAAAAACATATCACAATTTGCAAGTAGGTAGTGTCTTTATTGCCATTGAAGTTAGAGGTAAGACCTACACTTATCAAAAAAAGTTTAACGGAAAAAGACAAGTTATACGTGAACAAACAAGTGCGTTTATTTTTCAAGAATTGATTCAATTAATCAAGTTGTGAAAGGACAGATGATGGATTTATTTAAATTGACAAAGAAACAAACAGGTTATTTTTTTATTGGGGCATATTTGCTTACTTTCTTGATTGGCTGGTTGACTTACCATTTCATTCAACCCATGCTGAATCATGTATTGATGTCAACCTTTATTGCGAATTTAGTCATGACAGTGGCCATTTATGTTTTTAGTTCGGCCACAAAAAACGCATCTATGTATGACCCTTATTGGTCAGTCATCCCTCCAGTGATTATTGTTTGGTGGATTATCATTTCCAATGTTCAAATCAATGCTACATTGATTTTACTCTTGATTGGTATCCTTCTATGGGCCATTCGATTGACTTATAATTGGTGGAAAAATTGGACAGGATTCAAGGAACAAGATTGGCGGTATGACTTGATTAAAGAACGCACAAGAGGATATTATTTTTTGTCTAACTTTGGCGCTATCCATTTAATACCAACCTTGGTAGTCTACTTGCAATTAATCAATGCATATGAAGTCATTATCCAAGCAGCAGATGTCAATCTTTTGATTGTTATTGGTTTTCTCCTCATGGTTTTTGCTGCAGTGATTCAATTTATTGCTGATAAGCAAATGTATGCTTACAGACAAGAAAGAAAAGATAAAAACACCTGTATCGATCGTGGGTTATGGCGTTATTCAAGACACCCAAATTACCTAGGTGAGTTATCTCTTTGGATTGGTGTGTATTTGTTTTATTTAGGAAGCTATCAACGATTGGATTTTAATATTGTTTATCCTATTGTTATGATTGCCTTGTTCCTTTTTGTAAGTATTCCAATGATGGAGAAAAAATTAATTTCTCGACCGTGTTATGAAGACTATCAAAAACAAGTGTCGATGTTATTCCCTTATAGAAAAAAGAATATCGAAGATTAGGGTTTTTTATTTCATGTCCTTACAGATTATGATGTTGACATAAGAACCATTATAAGATATAATTTTTAAGACAAGATAGATTATTTTCGAGAATATTTAGGATGGTGAATCATGAGAAAATTTAGAAAATTGTTTTTAGTTTTAGTGATGGTGGTATTGGCATTGACCTTGACAGCTTGTTCAGGCAGTCAAATTAATAATGTTCAAGAAGACTTTAACGAAGCTGAATATAAAATGTATGAATATAAAAACTATATTGCTGCAAACTTTGATTTGGAGAAAATTATCCAATTTAATGACCCAGAAGCAACTGTTGATGATCAAGAGCAAGTAGACCGTGTGTCTCAAAATGCCATGTTCATTCCAGTAGATTACATGTCACTTGAGTTAAGAGCTTATATTCTTAATCAACATGATATTGATGATGATAATGCTTTGAATTATGTGACCATTGAAGAATATGCAACTTTGGATGTCATTGATGACTTAACTTACAATGTGTATGTCTTTGCTTATTATGATGACACAGTTGAACCACAAATCAATAAAACAGCAGTTGTTATTGAGTTTGAATCTGAAGAATACCTACAAGAAGTTTTAGATGTGAGTACAGTGATTCAATCACGTTTAGATGGTAGAGATATTGAAGATCATATCAATGGAAGCTTATTATTGTTGGTTCGTACAGATGATTTCTATGATGAAATTGTAGAAATTTTCAACCAAAGTGAAACAGAATAGTTAGATATCATAAAAGCGAGTTCAACTCGCTTTTTTTTATTGGACAATTGACCAGCTTTATGATATAATTCTTAAAGTGATTTAAACCTTGCTGCTTAGGCAGCCAAAGACCAAAAGGAGGTATAATATGAAACGTTATGAGATAATGTACATTGTTCGTCCAAATCTTGAGGAAGACGCTAGAAATACTTTGATTAATGATATCAATCAAATTTTTTCTAAGTTTGAATCTCAAGAACCAAAAGTAGATGAATGGGGTATGAGAGATCTTGCTTATGAGATTAATGATTTCAAAAAAGGTTACTATGTTGTGATTGATGTTGTTGCTTCAACAGATGCAATCACGGAAGTGAACCGTGTCATTAAAATCAAAGAAGATGTCATTCGTCATATTGTCATTGCAAGAGACGAAATTTAAGGAGATTAAAGATGTTTAATAAAGTTGTATTAATCGGGCGCTTAACAAGAGACCCAGAATTAAGACATACCAATAACAACATTCCTGTATGTAGTTTTTCACTCGCAGTGAATCGTCCTTACAGCTCTGGCAATCAAGACAAAGATGTTGATTTTATTAACTGTACTGCTTGGAGGAAACAAGCTGAAAATGTGAGCCGCTATGTTTCTAAAGGTTCTTTAGTTGCAGTTGAAGGTAAAATTCAAACACGAGAATATATGGACGAAAAAATTAACGCTAAGCGTTATTTTACCGAAGTCGTTTGTGACTCAGTCACATTCTTAGACTCTCGATCACAACGCGATGATAATCAACCGAATAATAACTACAAGCAAGAAGAAGATATCGATACAGGCAACTTCAACGATGTTGAAGATGACCTACCATTTTAAAAAAGGAGGATTATTATGGCAAGACCAGGCTATAGATCAAATAGACGTAGAAATCGTAAAAGATGCTATTTCACAGAAAATAAAGTGACTTATATTGATTTTAAAGATCATGAATTGTTAAGAAGATTCATCTCAGATAGAGGTAAAATTCTTCCAAGACGTGTGACTGGAACCAAAGCTTATTATCAAAAGCACTTGGCAAAAGCAATTAAAAGAGCACGTTTCATGGCTTTATTACCATACGTGAAAGAATAAATGTTTAACAAAGGCTCTTATGAGCCTTTTTCTTTTGTATGGACATGATATCTAAGGACCAAATCTTCATTGCTTATGTTTTATTTTTAATGGTTCTATGATATAATAATTTATCATTAAACGAAGGAGAAACTATATGAAAAACTTCATTAATCGCTTTCATATTTTCCTGACAATTGCATATCTCATATTGGTTTTACTAACAGTGATTTACTATTTAATGTTTGATGGAATGAATCTTGAATTTTTCATATTGTTTAATATCACATTGTTTATTGTTTATGGAGGCATCATTCTTTATGGATGGCTTACAAGGCAAAGAAAACAACGTATTGAACAATTAGAAGGTAAGATTAGAGAAACAAATGTCATGAATAAACGGATGCTCAATAACGAAGACATTGCTTTAAATTATTTACCAGTGGGCATTGTGATTTATGATGATGAGTTTAATGTAGATTATGCCAATAGTGCAGCCAAAGAATACTTTTCCAATGTTTTGGTTGATCGACCATTAAATGTTTTGAACAAAGAGTTATTTGCCAATGTTCAAAATAGGATTGGTAAATTTATCATCCATCTATACGATAAAATCTATGATGTGATACATTATCCGAAAAATAAAACGCTCTACTTATTTGAAGTCACAGAACGTGAAGAAATGAAAGAAAAATACCACAACAATCAAAATGTGGTTGGAATCTTAAACCTAGACAACTATGTTGAAGCAACCGCTAATATGGACTATCAAAACAAGTCTAAAATTGAAGGCTCTATGCTTGATATTTTAAACCAATGGTGTCAAGATCATGACATTTATTTTGTGAGTCTAAGAGTTGATAAAGCCATTATTATTTTTAATAGAAAGACATTGGATCATTTAATGGATGAAGGCTTTTCTATTTTAGAAAAAGTGACCAAAAAAGCAGATGACTTTGATATATTGGTCTCTTTATCTATGGGGATTGCATCCTTCGACAGCAATGTCGTTGAACTTGGTGAAGTGGCTGAAGAAGCACTTAAACTTGCCATTGATCGTGGTGGTGACCAAGTGGTGGTTAACCTTAAAAATCAACCAATTAAATTTTTTGGTGCCAAATCCAACATGGTTGAAAAATCTTCTAAAGTTTCTGCCAAAGTTAATGCAAAGGTCTTATCTGATTACTTTGAAACGGCAGATAATATTTTAATTATGCCACATAAAACAACCGATATCGACGCCCTTGGCGCAGCCATCGGTTTGTTAGAAATGGCCATCGCTAAGAAGAAAAAAGCAAAGATTATTTTAGACTTTGATGACATTGACCAAACTTGTCAAAAAGTCATGGATATGTTAGAACATGAATACATAAAATTGCTAGAGTATGTGATTATACCAGAGGATGCTTTACCTATGGTGAATGATGATACCTTATTGATTCTCATCGATCATCATTCACACTTACAATCCAATGCACCTGAGATGTTCGAGAAAGCAAAAAACATTATGGTCATTGACCATCATAGGCGTATCGAAGATACCATTCCTGACCTATTATTAAACTATGTTGAACCATACGCATCATCATCAGTTGAGCTGGTCACCGAATTGATTGATTTCTTTAGTGTTGATGTTGAAATCCATAAATTCGAAGCAACCATCATGCTTGCAGGAATGATGATAGATACCAATAACTTTTCATATCGAACCGGTGCTCGCACCTTTGAAGCAGCCGCCAAGTTAAAACAATTTGGTGCTGATCCTTCACAAGCCCGCTTGATATTAAGAGAATCTTTAGATGATATAAAAACCAAATCAAATTTGGTCAATAAAGCGAAAATCATTGATGACCGCTTTGCCATTACTGCCCTTGATGATGTCGATATGACAGACCGGGTTCAACTGGCAAAAACAGCCGATGAATTGCTCGAAATTGATAATATTATTGCGGCTTTTGCGGTTGGAAAATTAGATGATGAAACCATTGGTGTATCGGCCCGTTCAGTCAATAACTTTAACGTATCTGTCATGATGGAAAAATTTGGTGGTGGTGGTCATTTAAATACAGCTGCTGCACAAATAAAAGACAGTCAAATTGACGCTGTTATTGAAAAAATAGAAAAACTGATTGAAAGTACATATAAGGAGGAATCAACCATGAAAGTAATTTTGATTAAAGATGTCAAAGGTAAAGGTAAAAAAGGTGATGTTGTTGAAGTCGCAACAGGTTATGGCAATTATTTACTTACGTCTAAACATGCCATTAAAGCCAACCAAGCCAACTTAGAGACATTAGAAAAAGAAATGACTGAAAAGAAAGAAAAAGAAAATAAGGCTTATCAAAAAGCTGTGAAGTTAAAAGAAAAAATTGAAAACAGTCCAATTAGCTTATATGTCAAGTTGGGTGAGTCTGGCAAATTATTTGGGTCAATTAATACCAAACAAATTGCTGATGAGTTAAAGAAACAACATGATATCACTGTTGATAAACGTAAAATTGCCTTAGATGACAAGATCAATACATTGGGTAATTTTGATATCGATGTGAAGTTACATAAAGATGTTGTCGCAACCATTGATGTTCAAGTATTAGAACAAGAATAGGAGACTCTATGGAAAGCAAAACACCTTATAGCCAAGAAGCTGAAGAATCGGTTTTAGGTTCGGTTTTTTTCACTGAAAGTGAGATAAAAACCATTGCAGATAAATTAAATGTTGAAGACTTTTATAATCCAAGCCATCAAGAGATTTTTAAAGCAATGTTAAAATTATTTAAAAATGGAAACTCTATTGATGTGATCACAGTCAGTAATTTTCTTGACAACATCAATGTTTTAGAAAAAGCGGGTGGACGAGAGTATATTGTCTATTTATCATCCCTTGTCCCATCAACTGCCAATTTGATGGAATATATTGATATTGTCAAGGACAAGTCTGTTTTACGGAAACTTCAAGAGAGTTTTTCATCGCTCATTGAATCTTCTCGTTCGGTCGAAGATACACCACATTTTATCGACCATGTTGAAAAGGAAATCTTTTCTATTACCAAAGATAGACGAAGTTCAGACTTTATGAACATCGCTGATGCAGCTGAATCAACATTATCGAAGATTGCTGAACAAGCACAACACGCTGATGAAATCAGTGGATTAGATACTGGCTATGATGAACTCAATCACTTTACACTTGGCTTACAGCCATCTGATTTATTGATTGTAGCTGCACGTCCAGGTATAGGGAAAACCGCCTTTGCTTTGAATCTCGCTTTAAACATCGGTATGTTACCACGCGCACCACATATCGCCTTTTTCTCTTTGGAGATGGGGGTTGAACAGTTGGTCATGCGTTTGCTATCAACCGTTTCGAGTGTGGACAATACATCTTTAAGAAAAGGTGATTTGCACCAAAAAGAATGGGAACGCCTACAAACAGGTGTACATAATTTAAAAGGCTCAAACATATATTTTGATGATTCAGGGACGGTTCAAGTCCTGGATTTAAGAAGTAAGTGTCGTAAATTAAAACAAGATGGAAAATTGGATATTGTCATTGTTGACTACTTGCAGTTATTAAGTGGTTCTCAATACAATAAAGGAAATCGTGTTCAAGAGGTTTCTGAGATTTCGCGTGTGCTTAAAGAGATGGCTAGGGAACTTAAAGTTCCAGTTGTTGCCTTGTCACAGTTATCACGTAGTCTAGAACAACGTCCTGATAAAACACCAAGAATGTCTGACTTAAGAGAATCAGGTTCCATTGAACAAGATGCCGATATCATTATCTTCTTGTATGTGAAAGAAGATGATAAACAAGATGAAACAAGACGTAACTTTACCCAGTTTGTTGTGGCGAAAAACAGACATGGGCAACCAGGCGATTTCGAACTGGTTTTCAATAAAAATATATCGAAATTTTCAAGTAAACGCTAATAGATTGAAGGGATAATATGCTTACAGAAAGATTGGATCAAATTGAAGAAAAATATCAGGAAATTGGTCAAGAAATGTCAGATCCAGAGGTTGCTACTGATATTAAGAAAGTCACTGAACTTGCTAAAGAATACTCTAAATTAGAAAAGATAGTCCTTAAGTATCGTGAATATAAAGACCTTTTGAAGCAGTTAGATGGTTTAAAGGAAATGGTCAAAGACCAAGATCCTGAAATCAGAGAGATGGCTGAAATGGAACTTGCTGAAGTTCAAGAACAAATACCTGAGCTAGAAGAGACTTTAGAACTCATGCTGGTACCAAAAGATCCTAACGATGAGAAAAATGTCATTGTTGAAATACGTGGTGCAGCTGGTGGAGATGAAGCCAATATCTTTGCTGGTGATTTGTTTAGAATGTATTCTAAGTATGCAGAACACATGAATTGGAAGATTGAACTTTTATCTGCTGAACCTAAAGAAGCAGGTGGATATTCACAAATTGAGTTTATGGTTAAAGGTGATAGTGTATATTCACATATGAAATATGAGTCAGGTGTACATCGTGTTCAACGTGTGCCCCAAACAGAATCAAGTGGACGTGTCCACACATCCACCTCGACAGTGGTTGTTTTACCAGAAGCTGAAGACATTGACTTTGAACTAGATATGTCTGATGTACGAGTCGATACCTATTGTTCAAGTGGACCTGGTGGACAATCTGTCAATACCACCAAATCAGCGGTTCGTGTGACCCATATACCAACAGATACTGTTGCTCAATGTCAAGATGGAAAAAGCCAACACGAAAACAAGGCATCTGCTTTAAAAATCTTGCGTGCTCGTTTGTATGATCAAATGCTTAGAGAAGCTCAAGAAAAAGAAGCAGGCGAAAGAAAATCCAAAATTGGTACAGGGGATCGTTCTGAAAAAATTAGAACCTATAATTACCCACAAAACCGAGTTACTGACCATAGGATTAATTTGACCATTCAACAATTAGACCGTATCATTGATGGTCGTTTAGAACCTGTCATTGAGGCTTTAATTGCTGAAGAACAAAGAAGGAAGTTAGAAAAAGTATCTGATGGCAACATATAAAGAGGTATTACAAAAAGGAAAAAAGCTCACAAGAGCAGTATCTAAAGAAACCAGTGCAACAGAATTATTGATTTTGCATTTTTCTCAGTTAGAGCCAACAGACTTGTATCTTAATTTCCAAGACAAGATGCCTAAAGAAAAAGAAGAGGCATTTTTTAAAGGCTTAAAGCTTTATTTAGAAGACAATATCCCTGTCCAACAGATTATTGGTTATGTCTACTTTTATGGTTATAAATTACATGTCTCAAACCAAGCTTTAATCCCCAGGTTTGAAACCGAAGAACTTGTTGCCAATGTCTTAATGCTTTATGATGAGATATTTAAAGACCAAGATGTAGATGTGGTGGATGTAGGGACAGGATCTGGCTGTTTAGCCATTGCTTTGGCGAAAGAAGAAGCACATATGCAAATGATCGCAACCGATATTTCACCTGAAGCCTTAAACTTGGCCAAAGAAAATGCACAAAGGCTCAATGCTGATATTGAGTTTTTCCAAGGTGATATGTTAAAGCCAGTATTGGATAAAAAATTTGATATATTGGTTTCTAACCCACCGTATATACCAGAAACAGAAGTTGTAGATGATATCATCTATGATCATGAACCACATATTGCTTTATTTGGTGGTCATGATGGTTTAAAGTTTATCCGTGAGATTATTGAAGATTCTAAGCTTGTTTTAAATCAAAAAGCCATGATTGCATTTGAACATGCTTATGATAAAGCAGAGGATATTCGTCGCATTGCAAGGGTGGCTTATCCTGATGCCATCATCTTCACACGTCAGGATATGCAAAAGAAAGATCGGATGACTTTCATCATAATGGGTGTTGATAAAGAAACATTCTCTGAATAAAATATATATTTTATTCAAAAAAATATGTTTCTTTTTTCTTTTGCTTTATACGTAAAAAAATTTGACTTTTCAGAAAAAGTCTTTATATTATATATATATGCGAGGTAGATTATGTCAAAAAAATTAGTCATAGTAGAATCACCAGCTAAATCAAAGACGATTTCTCAATATCTTGGAAAAGATTTTGAAGTAAAATCAAGTGTCGGACATATCCGTGATTTAGCAACCAAAGGTAAAGGTGGGTTAGGTATTGATGTCGATAATGACTTTGAGCCAACCTATGAAATTATCTCTGGAAAGAAAAAAGTTGTGAATGAATTAAACAAAGCGTTAAAAAATGCCGATACGCTTTTTTTGGCAACTGACCCTGATAGAGAAGGGGAAGCCATATCATGGCATTTAAAAGAAACCTTAAAAATAAAAGATCAAGATATAGAACGGGTCGAGTTTAATGAGATTACCAAAGAAGCTGTCTTAAATGCGTTCAACCACCCTCGTCATATCAATGAAGATTTGGTGGCCTCTCAAGAAACAAGGCGGATGTTGGATAGAATCATTGGTTTCAAGTTATCGAGTTTGTTAAGAAGTAAAATTAAGTCTCGTTCAGCTGGACGTGTCCAGTCTGCGACTTTAAAACTGATTGTCGATCGTGAAAGAGAAATCAATGCTTTTGAGCCTGAAGAGTATTTTGAAATTTATGCGACATTTAAAGATGTTGAGGCTCAATTGTTTAAAGTTGATGGAGAAAAACCATCGATTTCTTCTCAAGAAGAATCAACGGCTTTACTTGAGCGCATGGAAGAAAAGTTTACAGTCCAAGAACTCAGTCAACGTACCATTAAAAACAATCCATCAAAGGCATTGACCACATCGAGCTTCCAACAACAAATATCAAGCAGGTATGGTTATTCATCGAGTCGATCAATGCAAATTGCTCAAAAACTATATGAAGGTATTGACTTAGGCAATGAAACCGTGGGTCTTATCACTTATATGCGTACCGATTCAACACGATTGTCTGAAACCTTCGTTGAGCGAGCAAGAGGATACATTGCCAATGAATATGGTAAGGAGTACTTAGGATATTATCGTAAGTCTAAGAAAACACAAAATGTACAAGATGCCCACGAAGCTATTCGACCAACCGATATTAACCGAACACCAAAATCAGTCAAATCTGCTTTAACAGCCCAGGAATATAAGGTTTATAAGTTCATTTACTATAAAACTTTGGCGTCTTTAATGAAAGCCTCTAAGAATGAAGTAACAACCTTATTGTTAGACAATCAAGGATTGACCTTTAAGACCACTAGTTCAAAGCAAGTCTTTGATGGTTACCTTAAAGCCATGGCCAAGATTGATTCATCGAAAAAAGAAAACGATATTGATCTTTCAACATTTAAAGAGGGCGACAAGTTAAAGGCCGATGAGGTATATGATAAGCAATTGTTCACAAAACCGCCTTTAAGGTATACAGAATCTAAACTTATTAAAGAGATGGAAGATTTAGGTATTGGACGTCCATCAACCTATGCAAGCACCATCGCAACCATTTTAAAACGCAAGTATGTAGAATATCAAGAGCGCAAGTTTGTTCCAACAGACCAAGGCACCTTAACCATCGAAAAACTCGAAAAGTTTTTTGAAGAGTTTATTAGTACAGACTATTCTAAAAAAATGGAAGACATCCTTGATGATATTGCCCAAGGTGATGAAGAACAATTAAAGGTATTGCGTGACTTCTACGATTACTTTATGCCTTTGGTTGAAAAGGCCAAGGAAAACATGGAGAAAGTTGAACCTGAAAAAACTGGAGAAATGTGTCCGAAATGTGGATCTCCTATGGTCTATCGTTTGGGTAAATATGGTAAGTTTGAAGCATGTTCTAATTATCCAGATTGTAAATATATTAAACCGAGTGAAAATTCTAAAAAACGTGCATTTGACACAGAAGTCACATGTCCAAAATGTGAAAAGGGGACCCTTCTTTTAAGGACAGCCAAATCAGGTAAAAACAAGGGTAATCGTTTCTTAGGATGTTCAAGATTTCCTAAATGTAAGTATATATCGCCATATCAAGTGGTTGAAAAAGAAACAAAAGATTGTGATAATGTCGTCGTTAAAGATAAAGAAGGCAATGTTTTTTGTTTAAATGAAAAAAAATAAAGGCACTCACAAAAACATCAAATTTCTATGATAATATATAGATACTACCAAGATGGTAGATAAAATTTCCCTTAAAAGTGTGAGAACACTTACCCTTCCTAAAAATCCGTCAATTTGACGGATTTTTTTCTTTCTTAATGTTTTATTCAAGCAGGGTTTTGTGATATACTATTTAGAGATTGTGAGGTAAGTTATGGGCCTTTTCAAAAGATTATTCCAAAGCAAAGAAAAACGTCAAAAGGCGGAAAAATATAAAATCGGTATGATGAAGACAAGAAAGAATTCCTTGTCCTCTTTAAAAGATGTTTTAAGAAATTCAAAGACCATTGATGAAGACTTGTATGGCCGTTTAGAAGAGATATTTATCATGGCAGATGTTGGGGTTGATACGGTTGTTGAGTTCATCGATGAGTTAAGAGATGAAGTCAAAAAAGAATCGATCACTAATCCAAGAGATTTGGAAAATGTGATTGTTGATAAGATGTTTGAACTTTACTTAAAAGGTGAAGTCATTAATACAAACATACGCTATAATGAAGACGGTTTAACTGTCATCTTATTTGTTGGTGTCAACGGGACTGGCAAAACCACAACCATTGGTAAACTGGCTCATAAAATTAAAAACGAAGGCAAAAGTGTCATGATGGCAGCTGGAGATACTTTTAGGGCTGGTGCCATCAACCAATTAAAAGAATTTGGACGACGTGTTGGATGTGATGTTGTGGCTAAGGATGCTGGGTCTGATCCAGCCAGTGTGATTTTTGATGCCATTCAAAAGGCGAAAAAAGAAGGCATTGATGTCTTGTTGATCGATACGGCAGGCCGTTTACAAAACAAGAAGAATTTAATGAATGAACTTGGAAAAATCAATCGTATTATTCAACGTGAAACAGGCGATAATGTTTATGAGACTTATCTTGTAATCGATGCAACAACGGGACAAAACGGTTTATCACAAGCGAAAATTTTTTCTGAAGTTGCTGATATCAGTGGTGTTGTTCTTACAAAACTCGATGGGACTGCTAAAGGTGGTATTGTTCTTGCCATCCGGCACAAGTTGAATATACCGATTAGTTTTGTAGGTATGGGTGAAAAAATCACCGATATTGAGTATTTTGATATAGAAGATTATATTTATGGTTTGTTTTCAGATTTTTTTGAGTAGGTGAGATGATGAGTTATCCGATTGAAGATATTGTAAGATTGAATGATTTATTTGATTTATATCATCCCTTGTTAACCGATAAACAACAAGCATATTTTAAATATTATTTTAGGGAAGATTATTCTCTTAGTGAGATTGCTGATATTATGAATGTCAGTCGCAATGCTGTGCATTTGCAAATTAAAAAAATCTCACAGTATTTGAATGACTATGAGGAAAAATTATCATTATTAGATAAAGAAACAAAACGACAAATTATGATTGATGAGTTGTTAAAAAAAGATGACCTATCACAATCAATCAAAAAACGATTAGAAGAATTAAAGAAGGTGTAAAGAATGGCTTTTGAAGATTTAACAAGTCGCTTTCAAATGGCGTTAAGACGTATTACAGGGAAAGCAAAATTAACAGAAAAAGACATCGATGAAATGATGAGAGAGGTCAGACTCTCTTTACTTGAAGCCGATGTTAACTATAAGGTGGTCAAAGACTTTACTGAAGATGTTAAAGCATTGGCCTATGGCGAACGTATACTTAAAGGTTTAAAACCAGGTGAACAAGTCGTTAAGATTGTGAATGATGAGTTAACAAAATTAATGGGTGAAGATACCAGTGAGCTCAACCTGAAACAAGATGGGCTAACCATCATGTTAATGGTTGGTTTGCAAGGTGCTGGTAAAACAACCACCGCAGGTAAGTTGGCCAATTTTATTCGCAACAAGCATGACAAGAAACCTTTATTAATCGCAGCGGATGTCTATCGTCCAGCTGCCATTGATCAGTTACAAACTGTGGGTTCTCAACTTGATATTGAGGTGTATGAAGAAGGTTTAATCGAACCAGATACCATTGTTAAGAATGGTCTAAAATACGCCAAAGATAATGATTTCGATTTGGTCATCATTGATACAGCAGGACGCTTACATATTGATGATTCGATGATGGATGAAATCAAACGTATTGAGGCATTGTCTAAACCAGATGAAGTGCTTTTGACAGTTGATGCTATGACAGGTCAGGATGCAGTAAATGTGGCTGAAACTTTCAATCAGGCATTGAACTTAACGGGTTGTATATTAACCAAATTAGATGGTGATACTCGTGGTGGGGCAGCCTTATCCATACGTAAAATGACAGGTGTGCCAATTAAGTTTTCTGGTACTGGTGAAAAACTTGAAGATATTGAAGTTTTCCATCCAGAACGTATGGCGTCTCGTATCTTAGGTATGGGAGATATTTTGTCCCTTGTTGAAAAAGCAACCGAAGAAATAGATGAAGCTGAAGCCATGTCTATGATGGAAAAAATGATGACTGGCAAGTTTAACTATAATGATTTGATGAAACAAATGAGAATGATCAAACGTATGGGTAAATTTTCTGGAATCTTAAAAATGTTACCAGGGATGAAAAACCTTGGAAACATGGATAATATTGATGATAAACAATTAGAATATATTGAAGCCATTGTTGGCTCAATGACCGAAGAAGAACGACGTAAACCAGAACTCATCAACCGTTCATCTTCAAGACGCAATCGTATTGCCAATGGGTCAGGAAGATCTTATTCTGAAATTAATAAATTGGTTCAAATGTTGGAAAAACAACAAACGATGATGCGTCGTATGCAAGGTATGAATCCAGAGTCTTTACAAAATATGGCCCAAGGTAATTTTCAACCGAAGAAGTCACGTTCTGAAAGACGTTCTAAAATGAAGAAAAAAGGTGGATTTAGATTTTAATCAAATAAAAGGATAACTTTAATCGTTATCCTTTTCGTTTTCTAAAAATTTGTTTATGAATCTAAATACTGCATCTTCTCTAGGTGTATGTTCAAGCACCATATCAGCAACTTCAAGCAGTTCTGGATGAGCATCTTTCATGGCGACGCCTAGACCTGCATACTCAAGCATTTCAATATCGTTATGGCCATCGCCAATGGCGATGATACGTTCTTGAGGAATCTTTAAGTATTGGCTGACAATTTCAATGCCCTTGCCCTTATTGACCAGTGGATTAAAGATTTCAATGATGGAATCATATTCACCAGATATTTGCCAAATACGGGATAAGACTTTATTTTGATATGTGCGATCAACATAAGCTTTAATCTTTTCACCAGTGCCTTGGTAACCGATAATAATCATGCCGTTTAAATCGTTTTTAACGGTCTCTTGAAAGTCACCGACGGTTAATTTGGTTGCGTTGTCCGCATGAAGTAAGGGTTCTATGGCTTTTTCTTTCTTGTATAAGTAGATATCGTCATGGTCTTCAGTGAAGGCATTACGGATGAGGTCTTTATTGTTGTTGAAGATATCATAAATGATTTCTTTTTTAAGTAGATATGAGATTTTTTTAAAATGCTTATCGGTTGGGTGGTGGATGAGTGAGCCATTGTAGTTAATGATTGGTGTGTCTAATCCAAAAGCATCATAGACAAACTTAGAAGAACGGTATGGTCTCCCTGTCGCTATAACTACTTTATGTCCTTGTTTTTGAATATCTTTGATGTATGTACATAAGGTTTGAGACAAAGAATCAAAATCATAAAGAACAGTGCCATCTAAATCCAACACAAATAAATATGGTTTTTTGTTCATATTAAACGTGCTCCTTTATCAAATGATGACTTATTATCTCACACGTATTTTAAATATGCAAATTTTTATATCGATTGAATAATCACGGCTTTTAAGATATAATTTAGTTAGTAATGAGGTGGACAATGAAAGAATATTATACATTGTTTTTAGAATTTGATTCAACAGCGATTCTCAATTTTTTATTGGGGATGATTACTGGTTTTATTTTACTTTTCTTAGTGTTTCTATTAATTGCCACCATCAATGAAAAAAAACGATTCAGAAAACGTTTGCTAAAAAAATTACCTTTAGAAAATCATGAAATATATGATTTGGTGATTATCAAGCAAAATCAATTGGTTGAAACTGTAAGATTAACAGAAAATGCTTACTTCAAAGTGGCTATGGATTTAAGCTATGAGTTGATGGAGGATATCGCAAGACATTATTTTCCAGATTCAAGATATCCCTTGTTCGAATTATCGATAGAAGAGATATTGGATTTAAATCAATACATCATTTATCGCTTACGTGACTTGGTTAATGGTAAGGTATTAAAGCACTTTAAGAACTACCGGATTTCATCTATCATGAATATGTTACGTATGAAAAAAGCCATAGATAATTCTAAGTTGATGAAAATGAGTCGTAAGTTAAAAATATCTAAGATATATAGTGCAAGCAGGACTGTTTTAAATTACGCCAACCCAGTCTACTGGTTTAGACGTTTGGCTGTTAAACCAACCACTGAAGTGGTTACAAAAGAAGTTTGTAAGACAATCATAGCCATTGTTGGGGAAGAAACCAATAATGTTTATTCAAAAAGTTTCTCAGATGTAAAACATGATGAGGACATAGAAGAAAAATTTGATGAAATTGTTGAAGGAGAGGAAGAATGATGTGGTTTTTTAAGAAAAAATATCGCTATGAGCGTATCATCCCAAAAGAAACACGCACTAAGGACAATCGTCCTTTTTATATCCCTCAAATTTCATCAGTAGAAGATAAAGTGCGTATGCGTCAAGACTTTATTAGTCCAGCCGGCATCAGCAACAAAAATGTTGTGTCTGTGGTCGGTGATCGAAAGGGTAGTGGAGATATTGATAAAAAGTATGACGTTTTTCGTACCAACAAACGTTTGACCAAAGAAGAAGCTAAAAAGCGCTATGGTCATTCTTACTATGAGTTTATATCAGTCAATAAAAAAACACTGCCAAAGGTTTACTCTGAGGAAGGTTTGAATTATGATGATGTACGTTTAAATAAAAAAGAACAAGAAGAACACGTCGATACGGCTTCAATCATTGACCAACATAAGCAAATCAATACCGTTTCGGTTGATGAGTTTTTTGAAAGCGAACATCAATATCAAGAAACTTCAAAACAAGACGTTGAAGAAGATGAGGTTTTAAAAGATTTGGTTTCAAATGAAAGTCAAGATCAAAGCAGACCTTTTGAAGACGATGAAGAAGATGTTTTAGATGATGTTTTGTTCGAAAAAGAAAAAGAGAAAGAAACAAAAGATGACATGGATGTTGATGATATACAGTTTGAAAACAACATCGATTATGAAGAGTACCAACCTGAAGATGCCATGGAACTACCTGAAGATGATTTAAACGACTATCAACTACCATCTATGGCCTTGTTTAAGAAAACAAAAGAAACTGAAAAAATAGAACCAGCTTGGGTGAAAGAAAACACCGATGTGATTAATGAAACCCTATTTGCCTTTAGCATTGATGGTAAGGTGACCAATTATACAGTCGGTCCAACGGTTACCAGATATGAAGTCTCACTAGGTTCAGGTGTACCAACCAAAAAAATCACAGGGATTACCGATAATTTACAGATGAATTTATCGGCCGTATCTTTAAGGATTGAAGCACCAATTCCAGGTAAGAATACCATTGGTATTGAAGTACCTAATAAAACCAGAAAACCTGTATTCTTTGGCGATGTGATTAACCATACTGAGTTTAAAGAATCCAATGACCCATTGTTGTTGGGGGTTGGATTAGATATCGATGCCTTGCCTGTATATACAAGCATTGAGTCTATGCCTCACTGTTTGGTGGCTGGATCAACCCAATCAGGTAAATCCGTATGTATTGCTTCCATCATTACATCTTTAATTACCCGTAATAAACCAGATGAGTTAAAGTTGTTGCTGATTGACCCTAAAAAAGTTGACTTACAACAATTTGCAGACTTACCACACTTGATTACACCGATCATTGATGATACAAAAATTGCCATTGAATCACTCAAATGGATGGTCAGCGAAATGGAACGACGCTATGATGTTCTTAAGAAGTTTAAGGCCATCAATGTTTCAGATTACTATGCTCGTCGATCAGACCATCCTAATTTTGAAAAAATGCCAAGAATCGTTGTGATTATTGAAGAAGCATCTGATTTATTGTTAACAGGTGGTTCAGATATCGAGGAAAGTATTTTAAAATTAACACAAAAATCACGTGCTGTAGGTATCCATATCATCTTGGCTACCCAAAGACCTTCGGCTGATATATTAAAAGGAACCATCAAAGCAAATATATCAACACGCTTTGCCTTTAGAGTCCCTTCATCAACCGATTCAAGCGTTGTTTTGGATAAAACAGGTGCTGAAAAATTACTTGGTAAAGGTGATATGTTGTTGTCAGAAAATGGATTGGTACGTCGTATACAAGGCGCGTATCTATCACCTGAAGAAATCGAAAGAATTACCAATTTTATTAAACAACAGCGTGAAGTAGATTACATGTTTACCCATCAAAAACTCTCATTAGAAGTTCAAGCGCAAACTGAAATCGATGAGATCGATGAGTTATTTGAAGATGTCGCCAATTATGTGGTAGAAGAAGGCAAATGTTCTTTGAATCGTATCACTCAAGAATTTGGTATAGGCTTCAACCGGGCCAATAATATTGTGAATACCATGGAAAAATTCGGTATTGTTTCAGAAAATGCTGGAACCAAACCAAGAGAAGTCTTGGTGGACTTTGCAGATTTAAAAAACATTTTTGAGGGGCTTCGCTAGTGGAAAAAGAATTTGAGCATGAACAAGTCAATGACCATCAAAAACTGATGAAAAAAACGTTATATCGTCTCATCAGTTTTTTCTTCATCATGGTGATTGCCATTGTATTGTTCTTTTTATTCCAAGACAATCCCTTATTCATTTTTAGAATAGGGCGCTCACCTGCAGATTTATCGGCTTATGGCAGCTATCATTTAATATCGTCTATATTGTTTACTTTTTTTGCTATATATGTCATATCATATATACTTTTACTGACAACATACATTCAACATGTGAAAGGCCATGACCAAGGAAAGAAAATCCAAAAACGCTATGCATTTTTCGATTTCTTTTCAGTGATTCCCATATTTTTTGTGGTGATGATGGTGATTAATGGTTGGTGGGTGACCATCGCTGTCATTGATGGTCCATCCATGGAACCTACTTATTACACCAATGATATCGTAATGATCCAATATCACCATGACATTCAAACAGATGATATTGTTGTCTTTGAAAGAGATAAACTCTATATCAAACGTGTCATAGGATTGCCAGGCGACCAATTGGTCATACAAGATGATGAAATATGGATTAACGGTGAGTATGTTTCTGATGCTGGAGATTTTGAATTTAATGACGATGATGGCTTGATTGATCAAGGCTATTACTTTGTCTTGGGCGACAATCGCTCAAATTCTAAAGATTCTCGCCAAATGGGATTGATTGCTGAGGAAGACATGGTTGGTGTTGTTGTTTTAGATGTAACTTAATGTTAGGAAGCGTGATTTGATGAAACAAATACAATGGTATCCTGGCCATATGGCCAAGGCAAAGAGATTGATAGAAGAAAAACTTAAGATGATTGATGTTGTCTATGAAATCATTGATGCTAGAATACCAGAATCTTCTAGAAACCCAATGATGGATGAGATTACCCATCATAAAGATAAAATTTTGATTTTAAATAAGGCTGATTTGGCCGATGATAAAATCACTAAAGCTTGGAAACATCATTATGACCAATTAGATATGCCTTATGTGATATGCAATTCATTAACGGATAATATTACAGAAAAGGTTTATCAAAAGACAATGGAGGTTTTGGCTCATTTACATGAAGAAGATGTAAGAAAGGGTCGAAACAAACGCGCATTTAAGGCCATGGTTATTGGTATACCTAATGTTGGTAAATCACAGTTTATCAATAATATGGCAGGCAAGAATAAAGTGAAAACAGGAAATATACCAGGTGTCACGAAAAACCAAAGTTTTATTAGAGCTGCCCATGACTTATTGTTGTTTGATAACCCTGGTGTTCTTTGGCCTAAATTTTCGACCAAAGAACAAGCCTTAAAACTGGCCCTTATGGGGACCATAAAAGATGATTTATTGCCTTTAGATGATGTGACCATATTTGGTATCAATTATTTAAGAGACCATTATCCAAAGGCTTTGGAAAAACGATATGGATTTGAAATTGATGAAGACATGAGTGTTATTGATGTTATTGATATGATTGGCCGTAAACGTGGGGCGATTATGTCAGGTAATATGATTGACTATGAGCGTGTTTATCACTTGTTTTTATACGATCTTCGCAATGGAGCAATAGGAGCGTTGAGTTTTGAAAGACCATGATTTATTGACATTTGAAAAGAAACTGACTCGACAAGGCTATCGCTATATCGCTGGCGTTGATGAGGTAGGTAGAGGGCCACTTGCAGGCGGTGTTTTGGCGTGCGCATGTATTCTTGATTTAAAACAAGTGGATGGAAACATTACCGATTCAAAACAATTAACTGAAAAGAAGCGCTTGTTATTGAATGAAACCATCATGAATACAGCTGTATCATTTGCCTATGGTTATGTTAATGAAAAAGAGATTGATGAAATAAATATTTATCAAGCATCAAGATTGGCCATGCTTAGAGCTGTTAAAGCTTTAAAGGTTAAACCCGATTATCTTTTGGTTGATGCCATGTCTTTAGACATTGATATAGACCAGAAATCGATTATCAAGGGCGACACATTATCTGCAAGCATTGGCGCAGCATCGATTTTAGCCAAAGTCAAAAGAGATGAAATCATGGAAAAATTCCATGAACTATATCCTCATTATGGCTTTAACCGTCATAAGGGATATCCAACACCTGACCATATCAAGAAACTCAATAAGCATAAGCCTTGCGCCATCCATCGGATGACTTATAAACCTGTACAAAAAAGTTTGTTGCAACAAGTGCAACTAGATTTGGAGATGACACATGATTAAAGCGGTTGTTTTTGACTTAGATGGAACACTTTTAGATACCATTGAAGATATTGGAGAAACTTGTAATATTGTATTAAAAGAGTTAGGCCATCATCCTTTAGATGTAAAGGATTATAAAATATATGTAGGTAAAGGTGTCAAACATTTGGTAGAGAAAGTGTTTGAACACAGACAGATCGATGAATCTTCTTTTAATCATTTTATCAATCGATACTATGAAGTTTATCAAACACAATCTAGCGTTTTTACAAAGCCATACCCTGGCATTATGTCTTTGCTTGATGGTCTTAAAAACATGGAGATTTCCATCAATGTCTTATCTAATAAGCCTCACGGACAAGTGATTGATTTGATGCCAAAATATTTTCCTAAACATGATTTTGATCTTGTTTATGGGAAAAAAGAAGAGTTTTCCACAAAACCTCATCCTGGCTCACTAAGACATATGATCAAAAAACTAGGCCTTAAGAAAACTGAAATTTTATATGTGGGCGATACGAAAACAGACATGGAGACTGCTTTAAATGCAGGTGTTCAAAGTGTTGGTGTCTTATGGGGATTCAGAGATGAAACTGAACTTGTACAAGCGAAAGCTTCTTATATTATTCGCAAGCCAAAGGAACTGATACAGATAATAGATAATATCCATTCAGAAAATAAATAAGGGTCTGAACTTTTGTTTATTTTCATTGCTAAAAAAATGTGTTTTTGTTATAATTAATATGTTTAAGGTCTCGGTGAAATGAATCCATTTTATCGGCCAAGAAAGGGGCGCATAATGAGCAAAGTTGTCATATTCGATCATCCATTGATTCAACATAAATTAACCATCATCAGAGACAAGCACACAAATACGAAAACTTTTAGAGAAAATGTCAATGAAATTGGGTCTTTAGTGACTTATGAAATCACAAGAGATTTGCAAGTCAAAGATGTTGAAATTGAAACACCCATGACAAAAACCAAGGCCAAGGTTTTGGCTAAAGATGTTGTGATTGTGCCAATTTTGCGGGCAGGACTTGGTATGGTTGATGGCATCAACAATGTGATTCCAACAGCCAAAATAGGTCATCTAGGTATGTATCGAAATGAAGAAACACTTAAACCAACCAAATATTATGCGAAATTCCCTGAAGAAATTAAACATGCGACTGTCTTAGTTGTTGATCCAATGCTAGCGACTGGACATTCAGCCATTGCAGCCATTGATGAAGTCAAAAAAACTGGCGCAAGCGACATTCGATTCGTCGGTATTGTTGGTTGTCCTGAGGGTGTTGGGGCACTTCAAGAAGCCCATCCTGATGTTGATATTTATATTGTGAGTATCGATGAAGGCTTAAATGAGCATGGTTATATTGTGCCTGGATTAGGAGATTGTGGCGATCGTTTGTTCGGCACAAAATAATGGCTAGAAATAATCATAAACAAGCATTTTATATCTTTAACATGGTGGTTCAATTCTTCTTTGAAACATTTGTGGCCATGGCTTTAGGATTTTTTATAGGCCGTTGGATAGATAGGAGCTTGTTTGATGAACGTGTCATTTTTACTTATATATTGGTGATTATAGGTATCTTTGCAGGTTTAAGAAATTTAATTAAACGCGCATTAAAGTTTGAAAGCGAGGACAAGAAGGATGAAAAATAAAAACATCATTGAAAAGACATTTTTATTTGCATGGCCTTATGCCATTATTTTTTCGCTTGTTGTCTTTTTAATTACAAGAGATTTTGATGATGTCCTTAGTTTTATTTTAGGGTTTGCGACGTCTTTGATGGTTAACTCTATGAATTACCGAATCATGAAAGCGACTTTTGTCAACCAACCCGATAAAATTAAGTACCGTCAAATATTTATGTTTATTGTAAAATATGCCTTTATGGGCTTGATTTTATATATCACTTACCAAAGTGACAACTTCAATGTTTACTTCACATTTGTTGGTTTATTGACATTTGTGATTGTATCCATTCCAACATCCCTTATCTTTAGTCAAAGAGGTGATGACATAGATGAATGATTTTACTTTATTTGATCCCCTATCATCGGCGGCTAGATCAACCATTATTATCACTGTTATTTTAGCGATTTTCTTTTTAATCGTTGGACGTAAGTTAAAAACTTTAGATCCAAAGAAAACACCTAAGGGTTTTTTGTTTGGATGTGTGATGATTGTGGATATCTTTAATACCTTTATCACAGATTATATGGAGAAAGAAAAATTTAAGTTCTTTGGTCCGTATCTATTTACCATCATTGTTTTTTTGGCCACAGCCAATACCATTTCTTTGGTGGGTTTGACACCGCCATTATCTAACTTAGGCGTTGCTTTGTCATTTACAGTAATGACTTTTGTGGTCATTAAAATCGCTGAGTTTCGATTTGTTACCATTAAGCAAAAGTTGAATGCCTTACTTGGTGAAGTCAAGTTTATGTCACCGATTATGTTTCCAATTAATGTGATCGGAGAGGTATCAACACCTTTTACCATGGGCTTACGTTTGTTCGTAAACTTATTAAGTGGGGTCGCCATAGCGACCATGGTTTATTCAGTGACTTATTGGGCTGTAGGAATTTTTGCAGGGGTGTTCTTACACGCAGTGTTTGATATTTTCTTTGGATTAATCCAAGCCTTTGTGTTTTTAATGTTATCAACCATCAATATTTCATTAGCCACTGAGCTATAGAATATTGGTCAAATATATAGGAGGAAAAAAGAATGTTTGAGACAATTTTTAGTACGATCTTTAGATTTGCAGAAGTGACTGATTCAGGTATGGCACTACTCGGTGCTGGTTTTGCAGTTATTGCTGGTCTTGGGACAGGTATTGGGCAAGGTTATGCAGCTGGTAAAGCAGCTGAAGCAGTAGGTCGTCAACCAGATGCTCAAGGTAAGATTCTTGTAACAACATTGGTCACTCAAGCAGTTGCCGAAACAACAGGTCTTTATGGTTTGTTGGTTGCATTGATTCTTATTGGTCAATAATTATTACAGCATAAAGTTACCATAAGGAGGCGATTGCCTAGTGAGTTTTTTAGAAAAACTAGTCTCTGGTGTAGAAGAGGTTGTTGAGCAAGCTTTAGGTGTTAACCTATTGGATATGATTGTTCAGATTTTAGCAACCATTATTCTAGTCATCATCATTAAGAAATACTTTTGGGGTCGGATTACAGAATTCTTAGAAAAAAGAAAACTTTACATGGAGTCCGAACTCACAGAAGCCGAAAAAGCGAATGAAGAAGCATTGGCTTTAAAAGAAACCAGAGAAAATGAATTAAAAGAGATTCGAGCAAAATCAAAAGAATATTTTGAATCTGCAAAATCTCGAGGTGAGGATGAGAAAAATAGAATCATCAACCATGCCAAAAAAGAGGCTGATGTCATTTTGTCCAATGGACGTAAAGAACTTGAGTCGGAACGTAAGAAAGCCAAAGATGAGTTAGAAAAAGAAGTCGTAACCATCGCAAGTCTTATGGCTGAAAAAGTGATTGGCAAAAAAATTGATGAAAAAGAATTTCTTGACCAAACCCTTGATGACATAGAAAGCAGTGAAGAGCTATGACAGAAACTGCCAAGCAATATGCTTTAGCTCTTTTTTCACTGGCTTCAAAGGATGGAGAATCTGATGAAATTTATCAAGAATTTCATCCATTTATTGATGCTTTTGATGATTTGGCCTGGAAGTTCTTCTTAAACCCAAAAATCGATCATCAAGCAAAGCATCAGGTGATTGAATCATTGATCAATCATCAGTTATTGATTAATTTTCTGAAGACTGTCATAGACAATCATCGCTTTAATTTCATTGAAGATATCTTAAAAGCTTATAAAGATTTACTTAATGAAAGTCATCAAGTTGCTGAGTTAACTGTGTATTCAAAAGTCGCATTAACCAAGACAGAACAAAAGAAGTTAATCGACAAATTTTCAAAAGTTTTAAATAAAAAAATAATCATTAATGAAGTCATAAGGCCATCCATCGTCGGTGGTATACGCATTGAATACCAAGGCAAAGTCTTGGATCAAACCATCAATGCCTCTTTAAAAGATATCAAAGCTTCATTAATAGGATGATGAGGTATATACGTGAAAATAGATCCTTTAGAAATTAGTTCTTTACTGAAAGAACAGATTAAAAAGTATGAAAAAGAAATCAAAACCGAAGATGTAGGAAGTGTTATTTCTGTCGGTGATGGAATTGCACTTGTTTATGGTATTGATCGAGCAATGAGTGGTGAATTGCTGGTTTTTCCTAATGGCGTATATGGAATGGTACAAAATCTTGAGAAAAATCATGTTGGTGCGATTCTTCTAAACGATACAAACCTTGTAAAAGAAGGCGACGAAGTAAAATCAACGGGTCGTATTTTAGAGGTTGGTGTTGGTGAAGAAATGATTGGAAGAATTATCAACCCACTAGGACAAGCCATCGATGGTTTGGGAGAAATTAAAACCAAAAAAACCAGACCTATGGAAAGCAAAGCCACAGGTGTTATTGAACGTCAATCTGTGAATGAACCTCTAGAAACAGGTATTAAGGTTTTGGATGCTTTGGTACCGATTGGTCGTGGACAAAGAGAATTGATTATTGGTGATAGACAAACGGGTAAAACAGCCATTGCTGTGGATACCATCATCAACCAAAAGGGTAAAGATGTTATTTGTATTTATGTGGCCATTGGTCAAAAACAAACATCAGTTCTTGATGTCTATGAAACCTTGAAACGTCATGATGCCATGGATTATTCTATTATCGTGGCTGCCAGTGCATCAGATCCAGCACCTTTGTTATACCTAGCCCCTTACGCTGGTGTGACTATTGCTGAAGAATTTATGTTTGCTGGTAAACATGTTTTGGTCATCTATGATGACTTATCAAAACATGCGGTTGCTTATCGTGAATTATCCTTACTATTAAGACGTCCACCAGGACGTGAAGCATTCCCTGGTGATGTTTTCTATTTACATTCTCGTTTACTTGAAAGAGCCGCAAAACTTTCAGATGAAAATGGCGGCGGTTCCATCACTGCTTTACCGATTATTGAAACACAAGAAGGCGACATTTCAGCCTATATTCCAACCAATGTGATTTCAATTACCGATGGACAAATTTTCTTGCAATCACAACTTTTCCACTCAGGGATTCGTCCAGCCATTAATGCAGGTCTTTCCGTCTCGCGTGTAGGAGGAGCGGCTCAACACAAGGCCATCAAGAAGGTGTCTGGTACCTTGAGGCTGGACTTGGCAAGTTATCGTGAGTTAGAAGCATTCACTCAGTTTGGTTCTGATTTAGATGATTCTACCAAAGCTAAACTAAACCGTGGTGAAAAAACAGTTGAAATTTTAAAACAAGGTTTGCATCAACCTATGCCTTTTGAATTGCAAGCCATTAGTATTTTTTCATTGATTCATGGGTTCTTGGATCAACTAAAAACATCCGAAGTAAAACAATTTGAATCAGAATTACATTCTTTCTTTATGAATGATTCTGAAGCCAATGAACTATTGAAAACCATCCGTAAGACCAAAGATCTTCCAGATCAAGAAAAACTAAAACAAGCCATTAAAAGGTTTTCTGATCAATATTAAAAAAGGAGGCAGATCATGGCGTCACTCCGTGAGATAAAAAAACGCATAGAAGCTACAAGAAAAACATCGCAAATAACCAAAGCGATGAACATGGTCTCTGCGTCCAAATTAAGAAAAGTTGAAAAGAAACATCGTGCTTTTCAACCAATTAAACTAGAAGTAAAAACCATTTTAGAAGATGTGATTTCTTCAAACCCTGATGTGTCTCATCCACTATTAGAAGCTAGAGATATCAAACGGGTTGGATACATTTTAGTTGCAAGTGATCGAGGCCTTGCTGGCCCATACAATTCCAATGTCTTTAAATATTTTGAATCATTGATTGAAAATCATGACCAAGATTTTATCGTTGGAACCATTGGTTATAAGGCCTATAGCTATTGTAAGAAAAGGAAGTATCCATTATTAAATAAAGAATCCATCAACTCAAGAGATGAGATTAAGTTTATAGATTTTCAAGCAATGTCAAGAGCATTTATCAACCTATACCTCAACAAGGGTGTTGATAAGATAGTCATGGTATATACAGATTATGTCAACACATTGACCCAAAATGTTACCGACCAAGTCTTGTTGCCAATCACTGATTTAATCAAATCAAAAGTGATGGTGTCTGATTATATTTTTGAACCAGATGCTGAAGATGTCATTCATTCACTTTTACCGATTTATTTAGAAAATACCTTATACGGTATCATTCTAGATGCTAAAACCAGTGAACATGCTTCAAGAATGACAGCCATGAAAAACGCGACTGACAATGCAAAAGAGATTATACAAAAACAAAATTTGATATATAACCGTGCACGACAAGCACAAATAACCATTGAACTCACCGATATCATTGGTGGGGCAAATGCAGTCAAATAGGAGGAAAAAATGCCTAACCTAGGAAAAATCGTACAAGTTATGGGGCCAGTAGTTGATGTGATGTTTGAAGAGGGAATGCCTCAAATTAACAATGCATTAACTGTTAAAGTTCCTGCGGATAAAAATCATGGTATGGCCATTGATTTAACATTAGAAGTATCACTGTTTTTAGGTGACCAAATGATTCGAACCATTGCCATGGATTCGACCGATGGATTGGTTAGGGGTATGGAGGTTGTCGATACCGGTCAACCCATATCTGTACCTGTTGGAAAAGTCACATTGGGTAGGATGTTTAATGTGCTTGGTGAATCCATTGATGGAAAACCTGTGGAAGGAGATTATGATATATCACCGATTCACAAGCCAGCACCTAAATTAGAAAATTTGAGTGCTGAAACTGAAATTTTAGAAACTGGTATTAAAGTTGTTGACTTATTGGCACCTTATATTAAAGGTGGTAAGATTGGTTTATTTGGAGGCGCCGGTGTTGGTAAAACTGTTTTAATCCAAGAATTAATCAACAACGTTGCTCAAGAACACGGTGGTATCTCTGTATTTGCCGGTGTTGGTGAGCGTACAAGAGAAGGTAACGACTTATACTATGAAATGAAAGAGTCAGGCGTTATCAATAAGACAGCCATGGTCTTTGGTCAAATGAATGAGCCACCAGGCGCAAGAATGCGTGTTGGTCTAACAGGTTTGACAATGGCTGAGTACTTTAGAGACCAAGAAAAACAAGATGTCTTATTGTTTATTGATAATATCTTTAGATTTACTCAAGCAGGATCTGAAGTATCTGCCCTACTAGGGCGTATGCCTTCAGCTGTTGGTTACCAACCAACCCTAGCGACAGACATGGGCTTATTACAAGAGCGGATTACATCAACCAAGCAAGGATCGATTACATCGATTCAAGCTGTTTATGTACCTGCCGATGACTACACCGACCCTGCACCAGCAACAACCTTCACCCACTTAGATGCAACCACAAATCTTTCAAGAAAGATTTCTGAGGAAGGGATTTATCCTGCTGTGGATCCATTGGCATCAACTTCACGTGCTTTAACACCTGAAATTGTTGGTGAAGAACATTACAATGTGGCCCGTGAAGTCCAACAGACCCTGCAGCGATATAATGATTTATTAGATATTATTGCCATTCTTGGTATGGATGAATTATCAGAAGAAGATAAATTGATTGTTCACCGTGCAAGACGTATTCGTTTATTCTTATCACAAAATTTCCATGTTGCTGAACAATTCACTGGCCAAAAGGGGTCATTTGTGAAAGTAGAAGATACTGTGAAAGGATTTAAAGAATTATTGGCAGGTAAGTATGATGATTTACCAGAAGATGCCTTCAGACTTGTAGGAAGTATTGAAGACGTGATAAAAAAAGCTGAGAAAATGAAAGCGTAGGTTGAAAATGGATATTTCTATTGTGACACCAGACGGAGAACTTTATAAAGAGGTCGTTCAGTCGGTCATCGTTTCAAGTTCTAATAATGGTGATTATGAAATTTTACCAGACCATGTACCCATTGTATCAACCATTGATACTGGGTATATCAAATTAAGCCAAGAAAATTTGGTGTATTTTGTGGTGGTCATTAATGGCATCGTCGAACAACATAACAATCAAATTCGTGTGATTGCTCAAGATGCATATATCGGTAAATCAAGAGAAAAAGCCATGGAAAACTTACAAAAACTACGCGAAGACCGAATCAAAGAGAATCGCAAACGTAATATTGAACTTACCAAAGCTGAAAAAGAACTTCAAAAACAAATCAAACAAACCGGGGCTGGTCAATTATGATGAAAATCCGTCAAAGAGGATTTGAGTTTGTTAGTAAGTATCAAAATGATGGCTTAAGACTACCTGTTAGAAAAACAAAAGGTAGTGCTGGTTATGATATTGCCTCAAGAGTTGATATGGTTATAAAAGCTAAGGACATTGCTTTTGTACCAACAGGTATCAAAGCTTATATGCAAGAGGATGAAGTTTTACAAGTTTATCCGAGGAGTTCTTTAGGTTTTAAAAAGCATTTATTTAAAGTCAATAGCGTTGGCATTATAGATTCGGATTATTATAATAACCCCGACAATGAAGGTGAGATTGCCTTAATCTTCTATAATTTTGGAGAAGAAGATGTAAAAATCAAGAAAAACGAACGCATTGCTCAGGGTATTTTTACCAAATATTTAAAAACAGACAATGATCAAACGAAGGTTAAGAGATTGGGCGGTTTTGGCTCGACAGATTAATCATACCTGTCAATCAAAAACACTTGATTTATTAACAAAAATTTGATAGAATAATTTAGCCATTTAAATACACACACTTATGAGCGATTTGCCGTGAGCCTAAAAAGGTGGCAATAGCGTTGATTAAGTGGCGGTATAAAAATCAAAAGGAGGAATTAATAAATGGGAATTGTTACAATGAAAAGCCTGTTAGAAGCAGGGGTACACTTTGGACACCAAACAAGAAGATGGAACCCAAAAATGGAGCGTTACATCTTTACATCAAGAAATGGTATCCATATTATCGATTTACAACAAACTACTAAGTTCATTGATGAAGCATATCAAGCGATGTTTGATATCGTAGCTGATGGCGGAAGCGTGATGTTTGTTGGTACAAAGAAACAAGCACAAGAACCAATCCAAGAAGCAGCTGAGCGTTCTGGTCAGTTCTATGTGAATCAAAGATGGTTGGGTGGAACACTTACAAACTTTAAAACCATCAAGAAATCAATTAAAAAACTTCATGATCTTTACAGAATGGAAAAAGATGGTACATTTGATGTGCTACCTAAAAAAGAAGTTGTTCAATTGAGAAAAGACATTGCACGTCTTGAAAAATTCTTTGGCGGTATCAAAGAGATGAGAAAATTGCCACAAGCATTGTTCATCATTGATCCGAAAAAAGAAAGAAACGCGATTTTAGAAGCAAGAAAATTAGACATACCTGTCTTTGGAATCATCGACACCAACTGTGATCCAGAAGATTTAGATTACATTATTCCGGCAAACGATGATGCATTAAGATCAATTTCATTGATTACTGGTGTTATGGCTGATGCTGTTGTGGAAGCACAAAATGCTCAAAAACAACAAGAACAAGCGAAAGAAGACGCTAAACAAGAAGCCAAAAAAGAAGCACCTAAAAAAGCTGAAGCTGAAAAAGCACCTAAGAAATCAAGCAAAAAAGCTCAAGAAGAAGACACCAAAAAAGAATCTAAGCCTGTGATTGTAAAAGTATCGAACGCACCTGAGAAAAAAGAAGAAGAGACACCTAAGAAAAAAGAAGAAAAAGCACCGAAGAAAGCATCTAAGAAAGATACCAAAGAAACAGTCGAAGAGCAAGCAAAAGAGCAAGTCAAAGACAGTGACGAAGATTTACAAGAAAAATTAGAATCGCATACAGTCGTTGAGTTAAGACAAATGGCAAAAGACCACGACTTACATAATTACTCAAAATTAAGAAAAGCTGAATTAATTGAATTAATTAAAACAGCACTTTAATCAATATTAGGGGGCTACGGCTCCCTTTTTAAAGAAAATTAGAACTGGAGGGAAAAACATGGCAATTAGCGCTAAAATGGTAAAAGAATTACGTGAAAAAACTGGTGCTGGTTTAATGGATTGTAAAAAAGCATTGGTTGAAAATGATGGAAATATGGAAGAAGCCATTCAATGGCTTAGAGAAAAAGGCATTTCTAAAGCTGAAAAGAAAGCATCTAGAGTTGCTGCTGAAGGTGTTGCTGAAGTAAGAACTGAAGGCAACACAGGTATTATTTTTGAATTAAACTGTGAAACAGACTTTGTTGCAAAGAATGAAAAGTTTAAATCATTGGTTCAAAGAATTGGTGATGCTTTAATTGATGCAAAAGTCGCAAGTGTTGAAGAAGCATGGGATGTTGAATTAGATGGAAAAGCATTAAAAGATCAATTACTTGAAGAAACATCAACCATTGGTGAAAAAATTTCTTTAAGACGTTATGAAATCGTCACTAAAGAAGATGATCAAGTCTTTGGCGAATATGTCCATTTCGGTGGTAGTATCGCTTCATTGGTTGTCTTAGATGCTGGAGATGAAGAAGTTGCTAAAAACATCGCAATGCATGTTGCCGCAAGCAATCCTCAATATGTTTCAAGAGATGAAATTTCACAAGAAGTGATTGAAAAAGAAACAGAGATTTTGCGTGCACAAGCCTTAAATGAAAATGCTGAATCGGATAAGCCTAAACCTGAAAACATTATTGATAAAATGGTGATTGGGCGATTAAATAAAAACTTTAAAGACATTTGTCTTTTAAGCCAACCTTATGTTAAAAACCCAGATGAATCAGTCAAAGCTTACCTAAAAGCCAAAGACGCATCAGTCGTCTTGTTTAAACGTTTGGCTGTTGGAGAAGGCATTGAAAAGAAAGAAGAAAACTTCGCAGAAGAAGTAATGAGTCAATCTAGATAAATTAAAGGGCTATTTATGCCCTTTTTTTGCAAGTTTAAGGAGGATAATATGTCAAAAAGACGTATCATGATTAAACTGAGCGGTGAAGCTTTAGCTGGACAAAGTGGGATTGGTGTTGATCCAAAAACTGTCAAAGCCATTGCAGCTGAGATTAAAAACGCTTATGACTTAGGTCAAAATCAAATTGGTATCATCGTTGGCGGTGGGAATATTTTCCGTGGTAAATTGGCCAACGAAATGGGCATTGAACGTTCAAGTGCTGATTATATGGGTATGATTGGAACCATTGTGAATGCTTTGGCTTTGCAAAATTCTTTAGAAGCCTTAGGTGTTGAAACAAGGGTGATGACATCCATTAATATTCCTGAAGTGGCTGAACCTTATATTCGAAGAAAAGCCTTGTCACATTTTGATAAAAACCGCATTGTGATTTTTGGTGGAGGCACAGGCAATCCTTATTTCTCTACAGATACCACTGCAGCTTTGCGTGCTGCTGAACTTGGTGCATCGATTGTCTATATGGCAAAGAATGGCACGGATGGTGTCTATGATAAAGATCCGAGGAAGTTTAAAAATTCTACAAAATATGATATTATTACTCATAAGGAAATCCTTAACGAAAATTTAGATGTGATGGATTCTACTGCCGCAGCGCTTTGTCATGACAACAACATCGATATTTACGTGTTTGATATGAATATACCAGGTAACATAAAAAAAGCGATACTTGGTGAAAATATAGGGACGTTAATAAAAAATGATAAGGAGAGAAAATAATGCCAGATAAAATTTTAAAAGAAACAGAATCAAAAATGAAGCACACCATTGATGCTTTGATCAAAGAATTTGCTTCAGTCAGAAGTGGCCGTGCAAATCCAAAAATGTTGGATAAGGTCAATGTCAATTATTATGGTGCTGAAACACCAATTACTCAAATTGCTTCTGTCTCTGTGCCTGAAGCGACACAAATTTACATTAAACCGTATGACAAAAACTCTTTAGGTGATGTCGAAAAAGCGATTTTTGCTGCCAACTTAGGGGTGACACCTGCCAATGATGGTATTGGTATTCGATTATCATTGCCTCCAATGACAGAAGAAAACAGAAAAGAAGCCGCAAAACAAGTACATAAAATGGCTGAAAGCGACAAAGTGTCTATTAGAAATGTTCGTAGAGATGCAATTTCTAAATATAAAAAGATGGAAAAAGCATCTGAAATCAGTGAAGATGATTTAAGATACTACGAAGATGAAGTTCAAAAACTAACCGATAAATATATCGATAAGATTGATGAACTTGCAGAGGCTAAACAAAAAGAAATTATGCATGTATAGTCATTGATGCAGGGATATTTATCCCTGCTTTTTTTTTGATGAAATCACCAATGTCTATATACAAACAAAATTCATAGAATAATCACATAAAATATAGTATAATCTTTATGAAAGAAGAGGTCTTTACAATGTTTAAAAAATCAAAAGAACAAATAAATATTCCAAACCATATCGCCATTATTCTTGACGGTAATGGTAGGTGGGCAAAAAAACGTGGTATGCCAAGGACCTATGGACATCAGCGTGGTGTTGAAAATATCAGGCGTGTTGCTTTAGCAGCCTCTGATTTTGGTATAAAAGCACTATCAGTCTATGCTTTTTCAACTGAAAATTGGAAGCGACCTCAAGAAGAAGTTGATTTTTTAATGAAATTACCTGGTGAGTTCGAAAAGAAGTTTAAAGACGATTTTAAGAAATACGATATTAAGGTCATGTTTTCAGGAAGAAAAAACAAGTTATCTAAAGAAAACTTAGATATACTTGAACGTATTACTGAAAAAACAAAAGATCGCCAAGGTATGGTTTTAAATATTTGTTTTGATTATGGTTCACAAACAGAGATTTTAGAAGCTGTTCAAGACATTGCAAAAGATGTGAAAGATGGTCAATTGAACGTAGAAGATATTTCAAAAGATCATATAGAGAAGCGCTTATATACAAGTGACTTACCTCCTTTAGATTTATTGATTCGACCAAGTGGAGAAGTGCGTTTGTCTAATTTTATGTTATGGCAAGCTGCCTATGCAGAATTATACTTCTGTGATACCTATTGGCCAGCTTTTTCTAAGAAAACGCTAGAAAAAGCATTGTTGGATTATACAAAAAGAAATCGACGTTTTGGAGGTTTAAAATCATGAAAACACGGGTGATAACAGCAGCCATACTTATCTCAATTTTTGGTGCCGTTTTAATTTTTGGTGAAGGTCAACTAGAATTTTTATTTTCTGGTGGCATTGTGGTTATTGCTAGTATTGCAGCATATGAGTTTATGATTCGTTGCCATCGTTCTAATAATAAGGTTTATTGGTATCATTATTTACCTGTGGCCTTAACCTTTGCCTTTGTTTTAATCAATGTTTTGTTGTTTGACCACAACAACTATTATCAAATCTTATGGTTATCATTGCTTGGTATGGTCTTTATCTATTTGATTGTCTATTTGATTGACCTTAGGATGTCACGTGCAGATTTGGCTATGTCTCTTTTAACCATATTTTATGCAAGTTTTGGTTTTATTGCCCTTGCTTATATACGACAGATTTCTTTAGAATTAATTCTTTACTTATTAATCATTACCATCTTAACCGATACCTTTGCTTATTTTATAGGCATTCGTTTTGGTAAACATAAACTCATGCCAAGAGTGTCGCCTAAGAAAAGTGTTGAAGGCGCCATAGGTGGCTTGGTCTTTGGTAGTGTATTAGGCACACTCTATGCCTTGTATCATCATTTGATGTATGATCAATTTATTTTTACTTTCTTGGTATCCATTGCCATTAGCATGGTGGCCCAATCTGGTGATCTGATTGCATCTAAATTCAAAAGAGAAGTGGGTATTAAAGACTATTCAAATATTTTCCCTGGACATGGGGGTATATTGGATCGCTTTGATTCGACCATGTTCGCAGCCTTCTTTTTGATGATTTTATTGCAGGTGGTCTGATGAAACATATTTATTTACTGGGTGCGACTGGTTCTATTGGCAGCCAAACCCTTGATATCATAAAAAATCAACCTGATGATTTTAAACTAAAGGCAATATCTGGTTATTCTGATTTTGAGGGACTACTTGAGATCACGAAGACATTTAAGCCAGAGTTTGTGGCGGTTAAAGATGAATCTGACCAAAAGAGAATGCTTGAAGTTTATCCGGATATAGAGGTCGGCTATGGTCAAGAGGGATTGAATCAATTGGCAACCTTCTCACCAGAGGATAAAGACGGATATTTGGTCAATGCCTTAGTAGGTATGGTGGGTCTTGAGCCAACCATCAAAGCCATTGAGATTCAAAGAGATATTCTTCTCGCCAACAAAGAAACCTTAATTGTTGGAGGTCATTTAATCAATGACTTAAAAAAACACTATGATTTTAAATTATATCCCATTGATTCTGAACATAATGCCTTGTGGCAAATGTTGAATCAAGAAGATCATAAGGATATTAAACGCTTAATCATCACAGCCAGTGGTGGGTCTTTTAGAGACTTAACAAGAGACCAGTTAAAAGATGTTACAGTTGAAGATGCACTCAAACATCCCAATTGGTCTATGGGTAAAAAAATCACCATTGATTCAGCCACGATGATGAATAAGGGTTTTGAAATTATAGAAGCATGCTTTTTGTTTGATGTGGATATTGATCGGGTAGATGCCATTATCCACAAGGAAAGTTTGGTCCATTCTATGGTGGAATTTGTGGATTCAACCATTTTAGCCCATTTATCAGAGCCTGACATGCACTTACCCATTGCCTATGTCTTAAATTATCCACGAAGAAAACCAACATCACTCAAACCATTAGACATTATGAAAATGAATCATCTCAGCTTTGAGCCTATTGATATGGATAGGTATCCATGTTTGGCTTATGCTAAGCAAGCTTTTCGTCAAGGTGGTTCTATGAGAACGGTCCTTAATGCGGCCAATGAAGCAGCTGTAGATTTGTTTTTAAAAGAAAAAATCAAATTTACAGATATAGAGAAAATCATTCAGTCAATGATGGATCAACATCAAGTCGTCAAGCATCCATCTTTAGATCAAATAAAAGAAATTGATAAGTCAATCAAAACAATGATTTATCAACAATATAGTTAGGAGTTGCAACATGATAGTTAGCTTAAGTTTATTGGCTACGGCCTTTGACACAATCATCAATATCATCATATTCTTATTGGTACTAAGTTTGGTTATATGTATTCATGAACTTGGTCACCTTTTCTTTGCCAAAAGAGCAGGGATTTTATGCCATGAGTTTTCATTTGGTATGGGACCAAGATTATGGAGTATAAAAAAAGGAGAAACAAGATATTCAATTCGTGCCATTCCTTTTGGTGGATTTGTATCCATGGCCGGTGAAGAAATCGAATCGGAAATATTAAATATACGTGATCAAATAGGACTTGTATTGGATGAAGACCAACGCGTTAAAAAAATCATCATGGAGCCTAAAAATCAAAGTCATCCTGAAATGATTGAAACCATGGTCGACTCATTCAATTTAACAGATCCTGATGACTTACATATTAATGATATACCTGTCAATAAAGATGCCTTATATGTTTATCCAAAGAATGAGGTGCAAATTGCGCCAAGGCCACGTCGTTTTAATGAGAAAAGCAAGAAAGAGCGTTTCCTCACAACCTTTGGTGGCCCTTTAATGAACTTTATTTTGGCCTTCTTTATCTACTTAATCATTGCCTTTATTGTTGGTGTTCCAAATACCGATAGTGTTGAATTAGGTGGAGTCTCTGAAGATATGCCGTCTCAAGGTATCCTTTTAGAAGGTGACCGTGTCATATCGATTAATGGTGAGACTGTTGATAGTTGGTCAGGAACAGAAAATTCTTTGGTAAACCGACTCAATGAACTAGAACAAGCACGAACAGAAGATTATGTCTTTGTGGTTGAAAGAGATGGTCAAGTAATCACGCTTGATCCAATCCAACCTGTTCATTATTTTTATAATTTAGGTTTTACCTTAGATCCAGATGCACAAGGGCTCGTCATTGATCAGCCAATTTATGTGAGTTCAGATTTACAAACCGGTGATGAAGTGATAAGCATTGATGGTGTAACCTTTACCAGTTTAGATCAGCTGATTAATTTTGCGCTTGATTATACAGAAGGGACATCTGAAGAGAGTCCAACTGAAATTGTTGTTGAGAGAGATGGTGACTTATTGACCTTTACCTATGAGGCTTATAGTGAAGATGTTTTAAATTCTTTAGGTTATGATATCTATTTCACGAGAATTGGTATTGAGTCTACATCAAAATTTTCTTTCTTTGGATCATTTTCTAATGCCGGACAGAACTTCGTAGGCGCTGCAACAGCCATCTTTTCAACATTGAGATTGTTGTTTGCATCTGATCAAGTTGGTGTTAGAGACTTGTCCGGTTTTGTTGGTATCTTTTCAATGGTCAGACAAGCATCAGCCTTAGGCTTTATTTACTTGTTCCAATTCATTGCCTTGTTGTCAGTGAATTTAGGTATTTTAAATCTATTACCAATACCTGCTTTAGACGGTGGACGTATTGTCTTTATTGGCTATGAAGCCATCACAAACAAGAAACCAAATCAAAAAGTTGAGAACTTTTTACATACCCTTGTTTTCTTTTTACTTTTGGCATTAATGATCTATGTGACATATCATGATATTTTAAGATTATTTGGCTTGAATTAATTGGTAAAATAATATACAATATATAAGGTCAATCATGGATGACAAATCGGTTTTTACACCTATTTGTTGCTCTTTAATCGGTTTCGAATTTTTCCGTAAAATTTTGAAAAAAACTGATTAAAAATGATTGACTTTAAATATTCTCTATGATAGAATATATAAGCGCGTCAAGAGATGCGTGATTTACAAGGTCTTTGAAAACTGAACATATACAACGATAAACGACAGAAGAAACAAGACAAGTTTCAAAAAAAATGTCAATTTTGAAAGAGCTAATTAAACTTAAACATAAAGATATGGAGAGTTTGATCCTGGCTCAGGATGAACGCTGGCGGCATGCCTAATACATGCAAGTCGAACGCACTGTTTACAGTGAGTGGCGAACGGGTGAGTAACACGTAGATAACCAACCCATTAGACGAGGATAACCGATGGAAACGTCGGCTAATACTGGATAGGATGCATTGACATAAGTTGGTGCATTTAAAGGTGGCTTTCGGGCCATGCTTTTGGATGGGACTGCGTCGCATTAGCTAGTTGGTTGGGGTAATGGCCTACCAAGGCGATGATGCGTAGCTGGGCTGAGAGGCTGAACAGCCACACTGGGACTGAGACACGGCCCAGACTCCTACGGGAGGCAGCAGTAGGGAATTTTCGGCAATGGACGAAAGTCTGACCGAGCAATGCCGCGTGAACGAAGAAGGTCTTCGGATTGTAAAGTTCTGTTATTTGGAAAGAAAGTGCGGATCAGGAAATGGGTCTGTATTGACGGTACCGAATGAGGAAGCCCCGGCTAACTATGTGCCAGCAGCCGCGGTAATACATAGGGGGCAAGCGTTATCCGGAATTATTGGGCGTAAAGCGTGCGTAGGCGGAATGTTAAGTCATTTGTAAAAGATCTCGGCTCAACCGAGTAAGGCGAATGAAACTGGCAATCTTGAGTACGGTAGAGGTAAGTGGAATTCCAAGTGTAGCGGTGGAATGCGTAGATATTTGGAGGAACACCGATGGCGAAGGCAGCTTACTGGGCCGGAACTGACGCTGATGCACGAAAGCGTGGGTAGCAAACAGGATTAGATACCCTGGTAGTCCACGCCGTAAACGATGAGAACTAAGTGTTGGGGTAACACTCAGTGCTGAAGTTAACGCAATAAGTTCTCCGCCTGGGTAGTACGGTCGCAAGACTGAAACTCAAAGGAATTGACGGGAACCCGCACAAGCGGTGGAGTATGTTGTTTAATTCGAGGATACACGAAGAACCTTACCAGGTCTTGACATACCATTGACCGGTGTAGAGATACACTTTTCCTTTCGGGGACAATGGATACAGGTGGTGCATGGTTGTCGTCAGCTCGTGCCGTGAGGTGTTGGGTTAAGTCCCAAAACGAGCGCAACCCTTATTGCTAGTTGCTAATATTAAGTTAAGGACTCTAGCGAGACTGCCAGCGACAAGCTGGAGGAAGGTGGGGATGACGTCAAATCATCATGCCCTTTATGACCTGGGCTACAAACGTACTACAATGGCCAAGAACAAAGAGCAGCTAAGCTGTGAAGTGGAGCGAAACTCATAAAATTGGTCTCAGTTCGGATTGGAGTCTGCAACTCGACTCCATGAAGTTGGAATCGCTAGTAATCGCGAGTCAGCAGATCGCGGTGAATACGTTCCCGGGTTTTGTACACACCGCCCGTCAAACCACGAGAGTTTGTAACACCCGAAGCCGGTGGCCTTTAGGGGAGCCGTCGAAGGTGGGACAGATGATTGGGGTTAAGTCGTAACAAGGTATCCCTACGGGAACGTGGGGATGGATCACCTCCTTTCTAGGGAGAACGTTTATGTGTTGGTATATGTTTAGTTTTCAGAGACTTTAGAAGTTTTTGAGAAGAGAGAAGATCTTTGAAAAGTGAATAAATTGTAGCAAAGTTAAGGAAATAAGAGCATAAGGTGAATGCCTAGGCACTAGGAGCCGAAGAAGGACGTGACGAACTACGAAAAGCGACGGGGAGTTGTAAGTAAGCAGAGATCCGTTGGTATCCGAATGGGGGAACCCGGCAGTAGAAGGCTGTCACACTCATAGAGTGAGGGAACGCAGAGAACTGAAACATCTTAGTAACTGTAGGAAAAGAAAGAAAGATCGATTTTCTGAGTAGCGGCGAGCGAAAAGGAAGGAGCCCATCTATTCAAGAGTTACAAAACCATATCATAGTCGAATTGTATTGGAAAAGCAAAGCAAAGAAGGTGAAACTCCTGTAGGCGAAATGGTATGGACTCGAATAGAGAAGAGTACGGCGAGGCACGTGGAACCTTGTCGGAAGATAGGAGGACCATCTCCTAAGGCTAAATACTACCTAGTGACCGATAGTGGACCAGTACCGTGAGGGAAAGGTGAAAAGCACCCTGGGAAGGGAGTGAAAGAGAACTTGAAACCATATGCTTACAACAAGTCAGAGGCCGTTAATGGCTGATGGCGTGCCTTTTGTAGAATGAACCGGCGAGTTATGATATCATGCGAGGTTAAGCTTAAAGGAGTGGAGCCGCAGCGAAAGCGAGTTTGAATAGAGCGGAAAGTATGATGTTATAGACCCGAAACCGTGCGAGCTAGACATGGGCAGGTTGAAGTTGCGTTAACCCGCAATGGAGGACCGAACCGTAGTCCGTTGAAAAGGGCCCGGATGACCTGTGTCTAGGGGAGAAATTCCAATCGAGCACGGAGATAGCTGGTTCTCACCGAAATAGCTTTAGGGCTAGCGTCAAGATAAGTGTAACGGGGGTAAAGCACTGAATGTATAATGGCCACACCTAGTGGTACTGAATGCAATCAAACTCAGAATACCGTTATATATGCTTGGCAGTCAGACTACGGGTGATAAGGTCCGTGGTCGAGAGGGAAACAGCCCAGACCGCCAGTTAAGGTCCCAAAATTTATGCTAAGTGGGAAAGGAAGTGGATTCGTATAGACAGCTAGGAGGTTGGCTTAGAAGCAGCCATCCTTTAAAGAGTGCGTAACAGCTCACTAGTCGAATAGATCTGCGCCGAAGATGTACCGGGGCTAAGCATAATACCGAAACTGCGGAATCAATCTAATTGGTTGGTAGGTGAGCGTTCTAAATGCATAGAAGTTATACCGTAAGGAGTGATGGAGCGTTTAGAAGTGAGAATGCCGGTATGAGTAACGAAAAGATGGGTGAGAATCCCATCCGTCAAAAGTCCAAGGTTTCCAGGGGAAGGTTCGTCCGCCCTGGGTTAGTCAGGTCCTAAGGTGAGGCTGAAAAGCGTAGCTGATGGATAACAGGTTGATATTCCTGTACTACTTAATTAAGAGAAGGAGTGACGGAGAAAGATAGTCTGAGCCAACGAGAGGATGTTGGTTTAAGGATGAGAGGGAGCAAGGTAGGCAAATCCGCCTTGCATATATCCTGATCACTGATGAGGCAACTCGGATGAATCTATGCTTCCAAGAAAAGCTTCTATCGTTAATTAATTAAGTACCTGTACCGCAAACCGACACAGGTGGACGAGGAGAGAATCTAAAGACGCGCGAGATAACCCTTGTTAAGGAACTCGGCAAAATGACCCCGTAAGTTCGCGAGAAGGGGAGCTATAAGAAATTATAGTCGCAGAAAAGCGACCCAAGCAACTGTTTACCAAAAACACAGGTTTCTGCTAAATCGTAAGATGACGTATAGGAGCTGACACCTGCCCAGTGCTGGAAGGTTAAGAGGAAGACTTAGCGTAAGCAAAGGTTAGAATCGAAGCCCCAGTGAACGGCGGCCGTAACTATAACGGTCCTAAGGTAGCGAAATTCCTTGACAGGTAAGTTCTGTCCCGCACGAATGGTGTAATGACTTGGGTACTGTCTCAACAAGGGACTCGGTGAAATTTTAGTACCTGTGAAGATGCAGGTTACCCGCGACTAGACGGAAAGACCCCATGGAGCTTTACTGTAATTTGATATTGATATTCGGTAACTAATGTAGAGGATAGGTGGGAGACAGAGAAGTCGGGACGCTAGTTTCGATGGAGTCGCCGTTGGAATACCACCCTTTGGTTATTGGATATCTAACCCGCAGGTGTGCAACCTGGGGGACAGTGTCTGATGGACAGTTTGACTGGGGCGGTCGCCTCCCAAAGAGTAACGGAGGCGCACAAAGGTTCGTTCAGAATGGTCGGGAATCATTCGAAGAGTGTAATGGCAGAAACGAGCTTGACTGCGAGACGTACATGTCGAGCAGAGACGAAAGTCGGTCATAGTGAACTGGCAATCCCGTGTGGAAGGGATGTCAATCAACGGATAAAAGTTACCCTGGGGATAACAGGCTGATAGCTTCCAAGAGTACACATCGACGAAGCTGTTTGGCACCTCGATGTCGGCTCATCACATCCTGGAGGTGGAGTAGCTTCCAAGGGTTGGGCTGTTCGCCCATTAAAGTGGTACGTGAGCTGGGTTCAGAACGTCGTGAGACAGTTCGGTCCCTATCTGTCGCGGGCGTTGGAAATTTGAAAGGAGCTGTTCCTAGTACGAGAGGACCGGAATGGACACTCCAATGGTGTACCAGTTAGTCTGCCAAGGCTATAGCTGGGTAGCTAAGAGTGGCAGGGATAAACGCTGAAAGCATCTAAGCGTGAAGCCCCCCTTAAGATTAGATTTCCCATATTTTAAATAGTAAGATCCCTTATAGAAGATGAGGTTGATAGGCTAGAGGTGTACGCATAGCAATATGTTTAGCTGACTAGTACTAATAGATCGAGGACTTAACTTTGCAATATACAATTTATTCAGTTTTGAAAGATGGTCTGGTGACTATAGCGAAACGGACACACCTGTTCCCATACCGAACACAGTAGTTAAGCGTTTCTGCGCCAAATGTAGTGCGTTTGTGCAAGACTAGGTCGTTGCCAGGCTCTTCTTTCTAATACGCCTCAATAGCTCAGCTGGTCAGAGCACATGACTGTTAATCATGGGGTCCTAGGTTCAAATCCTAGTTGAGGCGCCATTGAGATGGCCCGTTGGAGAAACGGTTAACTCACATGCCTTTCACGCATGCATTCACGGGTTCGAATCCCGTACGGGTCACCAGCATAAATATATAAGTTAGCTTAATTGCTAACTTTTTTTATTACTTAATGATTATTTTATAAAAAAAGTCCACCTTTAAATGGCGGACTTTTTAGTGAAATAGTTTCATTTTTAGATTTAAAGAATATCTCCTTCTGTAAATAAATCAAGATTTTTATCTGTAAAAAATGGTCTCTTGACATCATGGATAGAGTTTGGCGGTGTTGAACCAGTTGATTTCGCTTTGTCTACATCTCTTTCATAGTGTAAATACCATAGATAAAGTTCACTGACAAAAAGTTGTTCGATAAGCTTTCTTAAACTCCAAATGAAGCTTATGTAAATAATTAAAACGATAAATGTAACTTGAAGTGGTAAAAGATGAGCCTGTAATGCCAGTAAAAATAATATGATTGGTATACCCAGTAAAAAGCCAAAAACTTTATTTAAACCCCAACCAACAACAAGTTCTGAAAAACGATATTTAAAGACACGATAACCTTTATCAAAAGATTGTTTTGGACCTAAGTTTTCCCATGCAATGACAGTAAATATCATCATTGATCCCATTCGAACCATGTCTCTAAAGGCTTCAACTGCTCTTTGAATTGGGCCCTTGGGTCTTTTGGGTCGGTTTTTTCTTTTTCGTCCAGAATTCAAAAAACCAATAATGATTGCCAATATAAAATCGACCAATGACCATAAGATGATGATGGGTAAAGCTCTCCATAAATCTCTAGATAACATATCAAAAAGGGCTTTAAAAGGATTAATTTTACCTTTACTTTCAAGTTGTTCAATCATTTCAAGTATCAATAAAGAAGCAATACCAATGGTAAATGTAGAAAGAAATGTGAAGGCAAATAATACAAGTAGAAGCTCTATAAGTTCCATTGTTTCTATATTGTATGTTGTATTAAACCAAATGCTCGCAAAAAATAGAATAAGCCAAGAAAAAAACATAGGTATTAAAAGATATGGTTTTGAAAATATTAATTTTAAGTTCCGTTTGAAAACTGACCATCCAGATTGAATTGTATGCATAATGCCTCCTATTATTTTAGTCTATATATTTTAGCATACTTAATGAATATAAGTAATACCCTTTAAAGAATGACTTGCTTTTTTTTTATACATGTTTTTTTCATGCATTGTATAAGTGGTGAAGATAAGCGACTTAAAAACTTAATTAAGCGATAAATAATGACTAGACAATGAGTCAAAAAAATATCTCCTAAAATGAATATTTAATCAAAATAGGAGAAAAATATTTTTTAATGGTTGATGATGAAAGTGAATATGATTAGAGAATATTATAAAATCTCATTTGACATGAATTTCTTTTTAATATTCAAAAATATCTATTTTAGTATTTGTTTTGTTATTAAAATGATTAAAGTTTTTACTTTTGTTAAGTCGGTAATCAAGTTCCTTATCAGTAAGATAAGTTACATATACTTGTACGAACACAACAATGATATAAATAATATCTGATGTTAGCCAAAAATAATAGATTGCTCTAGTGATATCTTCAGGGACTGGACCTGCAAAATCAGAGATAAAAATCGTTAAAAAATCAGTGATTGGAGAGTGGAATATAAGGATCCATAGAGCATAAATATATAAAAGCCTATTGATGCGCTTTTTGATGTATCGATCAATGACTTTTTCAAATGCGACGACTGTACCAGCAACAAAAAAGGCAATTGTAATGACAAAAAAGATGAAAGAGAAAGTTTGATTCAACTTTAGACTTTCAGCGAAATCTTGAGATGTGATGGAATAGACAACTAGAATAAAAATTGCCAACAAATGAAAGTGTGTTTGACGATGTATTCTCCGATAAAATAAAACCATAATAAGGCTAAAAGCAATCATTCCTATAATGACAAGTTCTAAAGCCAAGGGTTCAATCATTCGATGAAACAATACAATGAGTCCTGATATGACAACTAATGATATATTAAGATATTTTCTGATGGGTACCCCTCCTCATTTTTTCATAGACTATCATAAGTGAGAAAATATAACAAGTAAGTTTTTAAAATTGCTTAAATACATATTACGCTATCAATAGACTCAAAAAAAGATTTTTATAATCTAACTCAAATGACTCATAAAAATCATCATATGATAAAACATAACAATCTGTGAAGAAAATTTATTGTTAATTTTCAAATCGACTTTTATATAGATATTGAATATAGTATAATTGTATGTATCTATAAGTTTTAGGAGTTATGATGGTTAATCGCAAGAAAACATATTTGAATATTGCCCTATTTTCTTTGATTATTGCGTTTGTTATCGCAATTTTTTCTGATGCAAGAAGTGCCATAGCCTTTAACTCAAATTCTATAACTTATGTTTCAAGCATCACTTTTATTTTATCTATCATTCAAGCGATCATCATTATTTACAATGAAATTAATGAACTTCGCAACTTATCGTTTGCTTTTTATGTTTCATTTAAAGTTATTGTTGATATTAAGCTAACAAAACCACTTAAAGAAAAATTATCTGCTATATATAGCAGAAAGATTACGCATATACAATTACAAGTGATTAGATGTTAAACCTTTCGTTTTTTTAATTCTTACTAAAAAAACGAAAGGAGTATGTTTAAATGTTTACAAATTTATCTTTTTTTATTGATGATTGTCTTCGTGCCGAGAATGACAAATCAATTTTTGCCTTAGACAAAAAGAAAGCCTTGCTAGATTTGGTGATTGTTTTCTTAATCATTATTTCGGCATTTACGATTGTTGGGTATTTTTTTAAGTTATTAAATAGTATCCATTATTTATTTTATATGTTTTTTATCAGCATCAATCTTGCTTATTCGGTGATGCTTTATTTGGGTGTAAAAACCAATATTTATAAAAAGAAATTGCATGTATCATTATTACATGCCTTATTTATGAGAATCATGGTTGTAATCAACTTGACTTCCTTACAGGGTGTGGTTTTATCTTTTCTAGTATACCAGCCTTTTCTAGGTTTGATTGATCAATTGATATTGCTTTTATTGTCAATATCAACCAGTGTTATTTTGATTTTACGCGCTTACAACTCATCGGTAAAACACCATGATATCCAAAACAATTTATTTACTATCATCATTCTTACAACAATTATTGTACTCATCATGTATGTTTTACAAACAAGCATTAAGTCTTTAACTATCCTTATACCAACCATCATTGTCTTGGTCTTGCTTGTTTTGAAGAATTACTTTATCCCACCCATGAGGCTTAGTGAGAAACTACGTGTACCCGTGGTGGTTGTAACCACGATTGTTCTTACTGCAAGTGTTTTTTATGTCTTTAGCAAGTCCAATCAATTTCATGCACAAGATGACCCTTTGGGCTTATATTATTATCACTTAAATGAAGAGATAGTATGCCAACCAAATCCTGATATGGCCCGTATTTATCCTGGAATGATGATGAATGATGGTTTTTATTTTTTTCAAACATCTAACACAATTCAAGTTTTTAATTCTGATTGTTCCATGGTGGATCAATTAGATGTTCAATATCCTTTTACAATCTTCGAACTTGAAGGTGATGTCAGTGTTTTAAGCCATATAGATATGTCAGATGACCTAGAAGAAGATTATAAAGCATATACCTTATATATTTTTAATGGAGAAACTTTTGTTCAAGATAGACTGATCTATCAATATGGGGATAGACCAAGTGAGTTATTCATCTATAATGGTCATTTATCTTATGCATTGAATCATGATTATCATGTCATAGATGGTCATTATATTCCATATATTAAAAGCTTTGAAGGTGATTCACCCTATGGTCAAGATTATCGTATCGATACAGATATTGTTCATTATCAAGATAACCACCGGCTGATTTTCCAAAGCAATGGCTTAGAAGTTTTATCAAGACCAGAATATGGAATTTCATCTATTCTTTACTCCAATGGGTATATACTAAAATTTGGTATGGAGGATTCTTATTACAGTACAGGAGATACCATTGTCTTTAGACCAATGATTCTTACTGTAGAAGAACAACTCAATCAGAATCAAGAAAACCAAATTCTTCTTTCAAGAAAAGATCTTGGTATTACAAATAACATTGTCCAAGGATTTCATTACTTGAATAAACATTTCTATATTTATGTGAATCAGTCCATGTATATTTTTAATAAAAATGGTAAGCTGATTGAAGAAATCAAAAGAATACCTTATGACTATCAGTTTGTTGGGGATGATTTATATATATTATCACAATCTCATTTAGGAGCAATTACCAAAATTGATTTAAGTGATCCAAACGATTACTTGCCTAAAAAACAAGTGTATTTACAAAATGGAGATTTTCATTCAAGTATCGATACCAGTGCTCCATACGCATACAATTTCCATACCTATCCCATTTATATCCACTATTTGTTTATCATCTTTTTTGCTTGTTTTATTGTGGTTGATGTTGAATTTAGACCTTATGAAAAAGATCATTAATCAATATTGGTTCAGTATCTTATCAATAAAATAATTAAACTTAAAATTTAATCGGTATAAAATTTAAAATGAATATTCATAAAGAAGCACTTTCATACAATCATTTGTATGAAGGTGTTTTTTATAGGAGGACTGTGTCTGGTGATAAAATTTATAATATATATGTTTTATGTTTTATAACTTGATTATTCATATGAGTATGACAAAAACCATCTCATATGTATTTATTAGGCTAAACACACGTGAGGCATTGATAGTAAGTATAAATCCATGACTGAATAAAATTAGTAAAATGGTTACATAAGTAACTGATTTTCTTGACTTAACAATATAAGAATGCTAAAATATACATGAGTTAAGAGAATTTATTTATCATTGGAGGATATCATATAAAAGATATGAGAGCTCATATTTGATTTGAGGTGGTCATAATAAAAGACCTTATAGATTTTATAAAAAGAATAAGGTGACTTATTCAAGATGGTAGGTAGTAATTTGAACCTAGATGTTATGATAGAAGAGACTATGTTCAAGTTTTGTTAGAAGATTTCATGATAACGCCTGAAGAGGCGATTAAACAAGTGAGTTATCTAAATCAACATTTATGGATAAGAGATAAATCACCTCAATATGGCAAAACTGGTGCCTATGTATTTAAAAAACCTATTAATGATGTAAGGGCATATATAAAATTAAAGATAGAGGAAGATGAAATAGGAGATATTTTATTAGTAATCTCATTTCATGAAGATTACTAATATATTTTAGAAAGGAGTTTGGACTGATAGAATGGAAAAAGGAGCAATTTGTAGGGAATGCAAAAGTCGGAGCGAAGACATAAGAACAATCAAAAGTGAGATAGTAATAAAAAATAAAAAGATTGTCGTAGAGGCTCAAAGAAAAGTGTGTTCGAATTGTAATCAAATAAAGTTCGATAAAGTCCTTGATCAGAAGTTCTCTTTACTCGCCATTAAGAAATATAATCAATTATATGGTATTAAAGGAGAGGAAATAGTTGAACTAAGAAAATCATTTGGCATAAGTCAAGAAACATTAGGAAAAGTACTGGGTATTGCAAAAAAAACAATTGTAGCTTATGAAAATGAAAAAACTGTTCCAAATGATAGTTATTATACTTTAATAAAGAGTTTGCTAGAAGATCCATCTAAATTATTTGATTATGCAAAGATTAACAAAAACAGTCTTACAGAATATGAAAGCAAAAAAATCTTTGAAAGGAATAAAAATTTAATTCCATCAATATGTAATCCATTTAACTTTGTTATTAAAGAAGAAGCTAGCCCTTACAATGGATATCAAGTGGGAAACAAAGAGAAAGTTACAAAATATATACAATATATTGCTTCGAAGATCAATGGAAAACTTAGACTAGCAAAAACGCTTTTTTTTGCTGATGCATTAGCATATTCAGAGACTGCTTCATCTTTAACTGGGTTACAATATGCAGCCATTACTAATGGGCCAATCCCAGATCAATTTGATTCCATGTTGGATTATATGATTAATACTAAGAAACTCAAGTTAAAGATTGAAGAGCTTGGCAATTACACCCAATATAATTACTATCCAATGAATGATGTAGAATTAAAGGAAGAAGAAAAAAACTATTTGGATCGAGCAATTGCTTTTACAAATGAGAGAACAGCTGCAAAGTTGTCAGAAATTACCCATCATTTAGATATATGGAAAAAAGCCGAAATTGGCCAATTAATGACTTTTGATTTGCTTGATAGGTTTTCTTTAGAGAATATAGAATAATTGGTTTTCATACTAAATTCAAATAAAAGACAATCCTTTGATTGTCTTTTTAATTTGAGATATATTTTTTTAGAGCATATGATTTGAATTATATGTAAATTGTTATTATAATAATATTGTAATCATTACAATTATAATAAAGAAAGAGGTTTTAGAAATGGAAAAACAAGTAAAATTAATGAATGAGTATGTGGCTGATTTGGCCGTATTAAATGTAAAGTTTCATAACTTACATTGGAATGTAGTAGGGCAAGCTTTTGCTCAAGTGCATGTACACTTTGAAGAGGTATATGATGATTTATTTGAAAAGTTTGATGAAGTCGCTGAAAGAATTAAAATGTTAGGCTTTTTCGCCAAAGCGTCTATGAAGTCATATTTAGATTTATCAAATGTTGAAGAACTTGGTGAAGAAGATATTTCAATTAAAGATGCTTTCAATATTGCAGTAAAAGAAATCGAAGGATTAAAATCAAAAGCAATGGATGTTAGAAGCGAAGCTGAAGCAAATGATGATTTTGTAACTGTCGCTTTGATGGAAGATCATATTGCAGGTTATGATAAAGAACTTTGGTTCTTAAAATCTGCTTTGAAGTAAGTTGGTTTAAAGATCATGTTTGATACAAGTAAACTTGAAAAACATGGCATAAAACCTTCCATTACTCGACTAAAAATTTATCAATATTTATTGGATAATGATCATCCTTCTGTCGATGAAATTTATCAAGCATTAAAAAACGATTTACCAACACTAAGTAAAACAACAGTCTATAACGTATTAAACTTATTTGGTGAAAAAGATATTGTTTCTACAATTTCTTTAGACAGCAAGGAATTAAGATACGAAATGAATCAGGACTTACATTCTCACTTTCAATGTATTAAGTGTGGAGAAATTTATGACTTTCCCTATGTTAATGTTGATTATGACTTGATTCATCAAAAAGGCTTTGAATCATTAGAACATAACCTAGTTATCAAAGGGATATGTAAAAAATGTAAGGCTCAAAATATCTAATCAAAATAATGAACACTCAAGGTTAGTGATTTTCTATTCTTGGGTGTTTTTTTTAATGGTTTATGATTCAAGATATAATCATTCGTTTTTGGTCTAAACACCTTATCATTTGAAAATAAACTTTTTAAACGATAAAATAAACTAAGGAGTCGATATGGAAATGAATCAAAACGTTCATGAGTATATTGAAAAAATTATCAAAGATGTAGAAGACAAAAATGCTTGGGAGCCTGAGTATATACAAGCCGTTAAAGAAGTATTTCATACAATAGGTCCTGTGCTTGATAAACACCCTGAGTTCATGGAAGAAAATGTTTTGGGTCGGATGGCAGAACCTGAGAAAGGTATTCACTTTAGGGTGCCTTGGCGGGATAAAAGCGGAGTCCTTCATGTCAATAAAGGGTTTCGATATCAGTTTAATAGTGCACTTGGTCCGTATAAGGGTGGATTGAGATTTGATCCTACAGTGACTCAAGGGATCGTTAAATTCCTAGGATTTGAGCAGGTTTTTAAAAATGCCTTAACAGGCTTACCTCTAGGTGGGGGTAAAGGTGGTAGTGATTTTAATCCTAAGGGCAAAACTGACCAAGAAATATTTGAGTTTTGTCGGAGTTTTATGACCAAGTTATATCACCACATTGGTCCTAACACTGATATACCAGCAGGAGATATGGGTGTTGGAAAACGAGAAATTGGCTATTTATTTGGAACATATAAAAATATAAAAGAATCTTTTCAACCTGGCGTATTAACGGGTAAACCTCTAGAGTATAGTGGATCTTTAATTAGACCAGAAGCAACAGGCTATGGGGCTGTTTATTTTGCCCAATGTATGTTGAATCACAGAGACTTAGATATCAAAGATAAAAAAGTTTTGGTCAGTGGTTATGGAAATGTTGCCTGGGGTGTATGTAGAAAAGTTTGTGACTTAGGCGGAAAAGTGATTACAATTTCTGGTAGTCATGGTTATGTTCATGATCCAGAGGGTGTGATTACGGATGAAAAGATTGATTACCTCTTACGTATGAAAGAAGAGGATGATATCGGATTGAAGGAATACGCTGAGACCTTTTCATGTGATTTTTATCCTGATGAAAAGCCATGGGGTGTCAAGGCAGATATTGCCATCCCATCAGCAACTCAAAATGAAATCAATGAAGACGATGCACAAGCACTCATTGATCATGATGTTAAGTTTCTTGTTGAAGCAGCCAACATGCCATTAACTGAAGGCGCCGTGAAAAAGTTAAGAGAGGCTGATGTATTCATTGGACCATCTAAGGCTGCCAATGCTGGCGGTGTTGCGGTATCGGGCTTAGAAATGAGTCAAAATTCTCAACGTTTATCATGGTCAGCCAAAGAGATTAATGAAAAATTAGAAAGCATCATGACTGATATATTCCATGCATGTGTTGATGCCAGCGAAACATATGATCTAGGATGTGATTTGATTGCTGGTGCCAATATAGCAGCTTTTACAAAAGTGGCAAAAGCAATGATTAAACAAGGCGATTATTAGTAGGAGAAAATGAAAGGAGTGCTTAAGCATTAAGATTATTGATAAAGTATTAATTATTATGTTGGTGTTTGTGAGTATTATCATGATCAATGATTTATTCCTTGATGGCATGATACCCTTAATTGATTGGATTGGTTCTAGTTTAGATGGTTTATTTCCTTTTATCTTTTATCTGTTTGCACTTGGTGTACCCATCTATTTCTTGATCATGTGGTACATAAAGAAGAAAAAAGTATATGCCTATATAGGGGGATTTACTTCTATTCCTATGATTGTTTTTCTAATCTGGTTTTACCTGGCAATTTCTGCTTTAGGTAGTTAATAAAAATGCATAATCAAAAAAAGATAGCCATTCAAGGGCTATCTTTCTTTGTATGAGTTATGATGGATTGGATAAATATTGGATGGCAAATTCTAATGGTGTATCATTGTTATTTTGATAAGTGTCTAGCCACTGATTGATGATGATGGCGGTTGAATCATTGACATTACCTGTTATGGTTAAGCCATACATACTTTGTATTTCTTCAACAGCTGCTTTGGTATCCAAGTCATAGTAGCCATCTGTTCTTAGATTATATCCCATACCATTTAAGATAATTTGAAGAGGTATGTTGTCATCGCTGACTGAATCATAAGTCAACATTTCTTGATGATACAAATAAATTTTTGATACGGTCTCAAACTGATTTTTTTCAACAATGTCATCTGGTACAACACCACCTGTACCACCTTGGAAATGAATCCAATGGCCTAGAGGTGTTAACCATCTTGAATTAGATATGTGTAAGTAAAGATCTGAGTCAGCTTTTAATGACCGAGTAATTTGAGCAATACCTTTCCCATAGGTGGTTTGACCAATGATGGTATAATTACCATGCTCTTGCATGGCAGCCGCAAAGATTTCTGATGCGCTGGCTGTTCTTTCATTGACAAGCGTGACGATGTCATATGGTTTTTTTTCTTGTGCTTGTCCATAATAGTCATTGACTGAGTCTAGATAATCCATGGTTAGAAATGGGCGTCCATCATCAAGTAAAAGTGCTTGTAGCATATTGACGACTGAACTTAAATAGCCGCCGCCATTATTCCTTAAATCTATGATTAAAGCATCGATATTTTCTGCTTCTAGCATGTCAATGACATCTAAAAACTGTTCATCTGTTTGACTGGCAAAATTTGTGACTGTAATCAAGCCTATTTTTTGGTCATTGTTTTCGATGATCTCGTAATAAACAGAATCAAGCTTGATTTCAACAGTTTGTAGTGTGTAAGTCAGTAAATGTTCTTCGCCCAATCTTTTTATTTCTATATCAATATTGATGGCGGGTATACCAACCATCGATTGATATAAACGAGAAATATTATCAAGGGTGACTAAGTTTCCGTTAATAGAATGTATGATGTCATCAACTTGTATACCAGCTAAATCTGCGGGAGAATTTTCAATCACTTTGTCAACGATAACAAAGTCATCAACAATGGCAGGTAAAATACCAGTACCGACATAATTTTCATTGAGACCCCCATAAAAACTGGCATAAGATTGAATATCAAATATAAGGGTGAATCGATCATCTAGTGAATCAATCATGCCTTGAGTTGCGCCTTCAAAGAGCATGTCAGTTGAAGGTTGTTTATAATGGTTTTCGAGAAGTATGTCAAATACTTCATAAAAGACAGCAGCTTCCGTTGATAAGTTAAACAAAGGATTATTTTCAGGCATTTCAGATATCATTGCAATCTTAAAACTTGTTTCAAACCCACGGTATTGGACTTGTATGGTATGAACACCTTCAGAAAAAAGTTTTGTGACATCATCTTGATGAATCATTTCATAAGTGATTGGAACATTGATGATGTCTTCGTTTTCTAACTCAACATCAAGCATGATATCACCGATATCGAAAGTTGAAATCAAGGCATAAGGATTATATGATCCTTCGTCGATGCTGATGCCAATAATATCTAAAGCATCAAGGAGTTCAACTGTAAAGCTTGTTTGTTGGTTCATGTAGATCACATGGAAAGTATATATACCAGGTTGATCGATGTTGATCAGGGATTCAACAATCATTGATTCATCTAGGGGGATATGTGTTTGAAATCCATGGTTGAAGTTTAAGACCAAATCTATTTGATTAACCCTAAATTGATTGATCTGATATGAATCGAGCAGTGTGGTTTCATCAATTGAGATGCTCTCTAAAATAATCGATGTTGGATTTTCCGTTATCGGCTGGTCTGTGGTTATGGAATCATCGTTTGTACTTGTTGGCAAACTTGTGTTTGAACTTATTGTTGGGGACGATTGACAAGCCCCTAAAAACAGTAACAAAAACAATATCACCAATATATGTTTTTTCATCGAATCAGCTCCTTTAAGCGAGGATGGTTTTTATTATAAAAGAATTGATTATATTATAACATAGACCAGCATTTTCTTTGGAGTGATGTCTATATTTATCGATAAAAAAAGGCCACATAGTGGCCCAAGAAAAATACTTAAGTTAGATTTTAATAAAGACAATGAAATCATCTTCTTGTATAGAAAGACTTTCTTCATGGTGGAGGTTTCCATAGATCATATGTAATTTTTGTCCCCTAAAGAAACCAATCATCATGAGTTTTTGATTGAAGGATTGATAAAAGGATACAATCATTTGCTTATAAGAGTCAAAGTTGATTGGAAATGATTCATCAAACAATTGTTTGGCTTGGACGATAGAAATATTTTGATCATCTTGACCAGTTACATCTGATTTTATGGTTAATAAATTTTCATAAAAAGGTGCGGTTTCTTTGTATAAAACGATTTTGCTGACCAATAAGGAAATGATTTTATTTGAGATAATGGTGTTTTTGATGTTAAAGTCTTTGATGATGTGGTCATTGGCTGGATCAAGTACTTCAACAATGATATTGGGTTGACTTTCAAGGTTAGATTGTAAAAAAATGAGGTTATTGATAATGTTGGCATCTAAATGAGATGTGTGTGTGTTTTCATTACTTAGTAGAAGAATGGTTTCTTGCTTTTCGGCTTTTTTAAGAAAATCAAGACTGTCTTCAATATCCGAGTCAGCGATGTATTTAGCTTGAAACTCACTTTGATAAAGGTCTGTATAGTCTTCAAAAGATGCTTTGATAAATTTAAGTTTGTTGTTTGAACCAATAATGGTCACTTTATTTAAAGTTTTTAATTCGATGGTTTTTGTTTTTAGTGAACGGGTTTGTCCTTTGAATGTATCTTTGATTTTTAAATCCTTTTCCTTTTCGGCCAAAACAAATACGCCTTCTTTATGGTTTGCGATAGGAATGACATGGGAATAATGATTGAGACAGTCATCAAAATTGCAACGGTCAATAAAATAAACTTCTGCATCATCAAAAGAAAACATGGATAAATATACATCCTTAATTTTTGGATTGATGATGGTTTGGGCAATCACATGGCCCAAACGTCTGTCAAAACATATAGGAATAATCGTGTGTTCCTTGAGGGAGTGAACAATGCTTGATAGTTTTAATACCTTGTCTTTAGATTCAATATTTCTAATTTCTGCAATAATTGATGGTTGATATATACAATGTATTTCTCCCAAATTTAATATGGTTTTTATAAGGTTTAAGTCAAGTTTAGATGGATCTGATTGTTCGGTTTGATCATCAATGTTCATGATAAGGATTGTTTTTGCCTTATCAATAGATACATCATATAAGTCGGTTTTAAGGAGTGGATTACCATGTTTTACAAGGATATTTAAGTTAATGACGCTTTGTTGTTTTTTAATATTTTTGATGGCGTTCGTAATAAGTTTTTCAGCCATATCTTTGTCGATATCGGCTAAAATGACTATCGATATATCTTCTTTATCAAGATGAATTAAATCAGCAACCAATTCAGGAACCTTGTTGTTCCAATTGAGGATAACAATTTGTTGGTCCAAAATCAGTTTGCCAGACCCGCTTTTTTTCTTTTGAAAGTAATCTTTGATGGCATTGGTCGTTAAGGCAATGATGGTTCCAGTAAACAATACCATACCAATCACTAAAATTACAACGGCTAGAATAAGTGTTTGAGGATTTTCAATCAGTAAAATTGCGTTAGGGGTTAACATCCATTTGACACTGCCATTGGCAAATGCATCGATAAAATTGCTAAAGCTATCATCAATGATTAAAGCAATAATGGCTGCTATAATCAGAATGATGATGTTGATTAAAATCATCATCATGATAATGAATAATTGTGGTCTTTGATATGTTTTTATACTCAACTTTGACCGTGCTTTTGTTAACCTATCTTTTAATGACATTGGCATATTTAATAATCAACTCGAGCGATGATTATTAATCTCCCTCCTTTTTCATAAGGTTTATTTCTTTATCTGATGCCATAAGTATTGATATGTCTATTATATAATGATTTGCTAATTATGCAATTACACTGAGATGATTTTTTTAATTTCACATGATTTAATGGCTTAAGATATGTAACTTTTAGGGAAAATTTGTTATAATATAAGTTATATTTAGAGGTGTTTGTATGAAATCAAAAAGAAAGTTAATGATAAAAATATTTTTATTGATATATGTGAACTTGTTGTTTTTAGAACTGGTTTTTAAACTAAGTATTACTGGTTTTAAGATGGAGTATACACAGAGGATCATTGTTTTTACCTTGGCCTACGCTCTAATATTATTAATGATATTTAGGTTTATACCACGTCGCATATTTAAAGTGTTTTCAATAACATCCGTTGTTCTAATAACATTTTTCTATTTTGCTCAAGATATGTATTACCGTATATTAAGTGGATTCTTTTCCTTTGATATGGCAAGCGATGCCCATAAAGCGATTGCATTTTTAAGTCGTGTTTTAGAGAATTTAACTTGGATACATGCCTTGTATTTAGTGCCAATTATTGTTGGTGTTTTATTAATGAAAGATTTCAATAAAAAAGATTTCCCAAAAAGATATTTCTTTTATAACTCATATTTTGAGTTTTTTGAACTATTATTGATTGCTTTTTTGATGTTTATGACAGTGGTTCATACCATTCCTAAAGAAACTGAATATTACACAAACTCACCTTATGTATATACAGAGTACGATTTTTATAGAGAAGTTCCTAGTGCCTATCAAACCATCAATAAATTTGGCTTAATCACTTATTTCCAAAGAGATGTAGTCAATAAGTTTTCCGATGAATCTGACTATATGAGTTTGTATAATGAGATTGTTGAATACGGGGAGACAAGAGTCAATCATACAAGCAATATTTATACTGGATATTTTGAAGGTAAAAACTTGATTATGATTATGGCAGAGTCTTTCGATACCTTTGCCATTGATCCATCATTAACCCCAAATATATATCATAGGTTATTACCCAATAGTTGGTATTTCGATCAGTTTTATGCGCCACTATATTATCGTAATACCGCAGATACAGAGTTTATGTCTCAAACGGGTCTATATACAGATAGAACAACAACCTTAACTATGGAACAATATAAAGACAATTATTTCCCATATACTTTACCAAGATTGTTTAATCAGGATGCTTATGGGACCTATGCATTCCATAATTATACGGATTATTTCTATCCGCGTTCATCATTCTTACCAGACACATTAGGTTATGATGAGTATTATGATGCCATTGATTTTGAGATGATGGAGTATAGAGAAGGCGTTATTACTAGACATGACTGGCAAAGCGATGTTGATTTGATTGATCAAACCATGGATGTTCTATCTGAAAAGGTTGAACCATTTTTCTCTTATATTTTGACAGTATCTGGACACCTACCTTATTCCGATAACCATCCGATTGCTGAGAAGAACATTGACATTATTCGACAAATATTTGAAGAGGAAGGCCGTGAGATACCAAGTGAAGACTTCTTGTATTATCATGCGGCCAACTATGAACTCGATTTGGCCATCGGTCATTTACTCGATCGTTTAGAAGAAGAAGGATTGGCAGATGATACAGTCGTCATGCTTTTTGGAGACCATTATGCTTATGGCATCGATGAAGAAGATATTGTAGACTACGATGAAACAAAGGAGTCCGATGAATATTGGAGATTACAACGGGTTCCGATGATCATATATCATCCGAACATTATCCCAAAAGTCAAGGGTGAAATCTTTAGTAGTATTGATATCATGCCAACCATTGCCAACCTTTTTGAACTAGACTTAGATTATCGTTATATATTTGGAAAAGATATCTTTAGTAACCAAAGACGTAATGTGTTCTTTTCAAATGGTTCGATGTTTACCGATGAGTTTTATTATGATATAGAGGATGAAGAGTCTATTTTTTATCAAGAGGGTATTAGTGAAGAATATATTATTCAGCTTGTTGGTGAATATATATATCGTCAAAAGATTAACCAATATATTTTAGAGATTGATTATTTCAGAGTGAGAGAAACATTAGAATAGGAGACCATGCATGATGAAAATTATCTTATCACCGAGTAAAACTCAAAATCAAGATTCAGTTGAGGCAAAAGGCCCACTAATTCATCAACTTGATATGTCAGTTAGACTTTTTCAAGAGCTGAAAAGTTTGACAAAAGATGCTATACAGTCATTGATGAAAATTAAAAATAAGCTTCTTGATGATACCTATGAACTCTATCAATCTTTTGAAGAAAGTAAGAAAAAAATCCCAGCCATTGATCTCTATCAGGGACTTGTTTTTGAGCAACTTGATAAGTCTAAGTATAATCAAGAACAGATCAAGTATTTAAAAGAACATGTTGTCATATTATCAGCCATGTATGGAGCCATTCAGCCTCATACATTGATTTGGCCATATCGATTGGATATGACTATGAAACCTAAAGAAATGAACCTATATGATTATTGGCAAGCAACCATAGATGATTATTTCGACCAAGTTGATGTCATTGTGAACCTAGCATCAAATGAGTTTAGTAAAATGCTTAAAAATCATTCAGATAAAATGATTGATATTCAATTTAAGCAAGAAAACCAATCTGGTCAGTTGAAAACTATTGCTGTCCATGCAAAAAAAGCAAGAGGTCATATGTTAAATCAGATGGTGCTTCATCAAATTGAAGATTTAGATCAACTTAAGTCATTGAATATTGATGGATACCAGTATCGAGAGTCATTATCCAATCATCAAAAATATGTCTTTGTTAAAGCTTATCAACAATAATCATGACAAAGAAAAACTCAACTTGTTTAAATCCAAGTTGAGTTTTTTTTTAATCGTTCTCAATATAGAGAATCTTTAAAGTTTCTTTGATATATTTCTTTCTAAAAGATGGTTTTTTTAGTGTTAGGGTATCTTGATCTTGGTCGTTAGCGATTACTTGAATAAAAAGAGGAATAGCAAAACTAGAAAATAAAAGCATATATTTAGCTCGTATGGTCTCAGGATCTTTGGTATGTGTTGATTCAGCGATTTTATGATAAATGTCCTTGGTAAATGCTGAATCAGTAAAAAACTCTTTGATTAAAATATGGGCGTTCTCATTTTGGTATTCATTTTGTAAGAAGAGATAGTTGATGATACCGATATTTTCAATGGCGAATGTGTAGGTTAGGGTCATGATTTTTTCGAGGGCATCTTCATTGGTTGAATGTTCAGGTAATTGGTCAATGGTTTCAGACAATAGCATTTTCAGTTCATCGATAATCTCTTGTAAAACGATGTTGAGTAGGTTTTCTTTGCTGCCGAAATGATAGTTTACTGCAGCAATATTAATAAAGCACGCATCTGCAATATCTTTAATAGTGAATGTACCCTTGCTTTTTAGAAAATATTTGGCCTGTTCAATGATTTTTTCTTTGATAGATTGATTTTTTTTCATAATATCCTCCCATATGATTTTAAATGTTTTTTTAAATGATATTTCAATGGTGGTTTATATTGATATTATACCTTTTTAAATGTATGATTTAAATAGATATTTAAAATAAATATTTAAAAGGAGTGTTTTAATTGAAAATTTTATTGAAAAAAAGCGCTCGTTGGTTGATTTTATCATTGACTATTGTCTTGGTTCTTGGCTCAGCAATTTTATCGACTACAGTTTCAACAAACTATGATATGACAGAGTATTTGCCTGAAGAGTCTCAAACACTTGAAGGCTTAGAGGTCTTGGAGGATACTTTTGGCAATCATGCCTTGATTGAACTGATGGTAGAAGAAGTCTCTATCAGCAGGGCCTATCAAATAAAATTGGATATTCAAACAATCGATGGCGTGATGCAAGTCATTTGGTTGGATGACCAAGCAGACATTTCAAATCCTTCCATGATAGATCCAGAGTTGATGTCAACTTATTATGTAGAAAATCGTGCTTTATTTCGTGTTGTTTTCGAAGAAGATCCTTACGATTTGGCCATTGAAGATCATATAGATGCCATAGAAACATTGTTAGAAGATGAGACCATATATATGCGAGGAAACCCAGTTCAAAATATTGAATCACGTGCAATTGCTGAAGGTGAAGTCTTTAAAATCATTTTAATTATCATTCCAATTTGTTTTATTATTCTTGTATTTGCATCTAGGTCTTGGCTTGAGCCATTGATTGTCTTGTTGGTTCTTGGTGTGGGTGTGGTGATTAATCTAGGAACCAATGCATTTTTACCTAGTGTTTCCTTCATTACTTTAACAATAGCCGCTGCCTTGCAACTGGCAATATCACTGGATTATTCATTGTTTTTTATCCATCGATATTATGAGTATAAAGATGAGGGTTATGAAAAGAAAGTGGCTGCCAATTTTGCATTTAAAAAGTCTTTACCAGTAATCACAGCCTCTGCATTAACGACGATGATTGGTTTTATCGCTTTGTTTTTGATGCGATATCGCATTGGTTTTGATATCGGTATCGTTTTGACAAAAGGAATTTTCTTTAGTTACTTATCGGTTATTTTTCTATTGCCAGTTTTAATTATCATGTTGGATAAGTATTTAGAAAAATTAAGACATCGTCACTTCATGTTTCATTTAGGTTTCTTAAAGACATTTTTTATTAAGATGAAGTATGTGATAGGCTTGTTATTTATTGGCTTTATGATTTTTGGTGGTATTTATAGAACACGAGTAGATTATCTTTTTGGGGCAGGAGAGTATGCGTCTGATGCATCAACTTTGGCCATGGACCAAGAAGAAATTAATCAGTATTTTGATGATTATCAAACCATTACTTTATTATTGAAAGATTCAACAAAAACACAAGAATTGGCCTTGATTGACCAGTTGAATAACAATGAACATGTCTTAAAGATTGAGGCTTTATACACTTTGGTTAATCCTTCAATTCCAGAGTCCTTTATTCCTGAAAATGTGATCAACATGTTTAGGCAAAATCAATATACAAGAATGACAGTTTATGTATCATTGACAGAAGAAAATGAAGAAATGTTTGCTTTCTATGAATCTTTTGATGAAAGTGTGAAAGATCAATATGAGACATATTATGCCTTGGGAACCATCCCGAGTACATATGAAATACGTGATACAGTGATTGAAGATACACCCATTGTCATTTGGGTGAGTATTGCTTTAATCGCTTTGGTCTTGTTGGCGATATTTAGGAACATTGCGGTTGCTATATTATTGATTCTTGTCATCCAAACTGCGATTTGGATGAATATTGGCTTGTTGGCCATGAATGATCGACAGGTTATATATATTGGGTATTTAGTGGTTTTGGCCTTACAATTAGGTGCAACCATTGATTATGCAGTATTGTTTGCCAATAGGTATTTAGAGGCAAGGAAAACGGACATAAAGCACGTTGCCTTGCATCGAACATTAAAATACGCAAGTATACCGATTATGATATCTGGATTGGTATTGGCTACAGCTGGTTTTATTGAAATGATATTTTCTAATATTTCTGTGGTGAGTGATATTGGCTTATTGATAGGTCGAGGTGCCTTATTTAGTCTCATGATGGTGGTCTTGATATTACCTGCTTTGATGATATTATTGGATCGTTTTCTTATCAAAACATGTAACTTATTCCATAAAAAAGGCAATTTATCAGATTAGTGTTTATGATTCAGCCATTTTGATATATAATACATATATCAGGAGGTTTTTCATGAAGAAAATTTTATGGGCAATGATGCTTTCTTTCTTGAGCTTGGCTTTGCTTGCTTGTGTATCATTTGCTGAAACCATAGAAACTTCAGATACATCATTAGATGATATGCCAACCAATGCCCCTACAACTGAAAATCTTTCAACAGACAGACTATGGCATGCAATTTTTCCAGATTATGAAGGCTATGATCCTGAAGTTTTTGTTTATGCAGGTGTGACTGTATATTTTACATATGATGTACCTAATGATTTACATACAAATGAAGAAAAAAGAACTTTTTACCAAACAAGAAATCAAGAGTTTTTTGAGATTTCTGGTTTAAGTCAAGGTGTCTTTGACGATTATTATTTGTCGCAATATACGCCTTTTGTCTCATTGACATATCGGACTAAAACAGGATTTTTTGAAGATTTTGAATTATTAAAACAAGTTTTGGCTGATGGATTTATAAGTGGACCGACCATTGAATTAAACACAGTCAGTGATAGTTTTATATTGTCGGATCAAATGACAATGGATGATTTAATAGATAAGACTGATCGGTTTTTTGGGACTGAAATTGAATATCCAACCATTGATTTTGAATGGATTGATCAAACAGACAACCAAATATATGCAAACAAAGCATATACAAGTCATGAAGTCTACCTATTAGATTTTCCTGAAAACCCATTTGAACTAAGTACATCTTTCTTTGAAGAAGATGTTTTAATAGTGATTGGTTTTGGACACTCTGGATCGGTGAATATCCAAGGGATTAAGGGTGTTTTTCTTATAGATGATCTACATCTTCAAGTAGCCATTGATGTCTCTGCCACTTCCTATATCTGGACAAGTGATTATTGGCCTCAGTCTTATATATTGGCCATTGATAAAGATGACTATCATGAGGAAATGATTGTCCAAGCTGCTTTACATGTATATTATTTAAATGGACGCAATGCGGATCGTCCTTATTTCAACTCTATTGATTGTAGTGGGTAATGTTATAAAAGGCTTAAGTATAATAAACACTTAGGCTTTTTTTTGTACCATTTAGCCATAGTTTTGTATTTAAAAACAAATGAACTTGACAGGGTATACAGATATTCGATATACTAAAAAAAACAAGCATATATTATTGGAAGGATGTTGTATTTTGAAGAAAACAAAATCAGCCGTTTTTTTAACGGTTTTACTACTTATTTTTTGGTTTATTTTATCATTTGAAATTGATTTGTTTATTGCAATCATAGGTTTTGTTGTATCGGTGATGATTGTGTTTTTTAACTATGATTTATTGTTTCATCACATGGAGATATCTAAGATAACAATCAGGACGGTTTGGCGATTTTTTATCCTGATTTTTATTTTGATTTATAACATCATAAAATCCAACATTCAAGTCGCTAGAATTGTATTGAGTAAAAAAATGCCAATTGATCCTGGTTTTGTCACGATTGATCAAAAATTAAAAAGAGATTTGAATCAGGCGCTTTATGCCAATGCGATTACATTAACACCAGGAACCTTAACCGTGGATATGGATAAGAATAAAATTGTCGTTCATGGTTTATTAAAACAACATGTAAAAGATTTAGAAGGCAGTCGATTAGAAAAAGCATTCTTAGATTTAGAGGTGGATAAACATGATTGAAACAGCTGTTTTGATTGCGACAATTATATTATTGGTTTTAACATTTGCAGGCCTTTACAGAGCCATTGTTGGACCAACAGTAGAGGATAGAATCGTCGCCATTAATATGATAGCAACAAAGGTGACGACAGTCATTGTTATGATTGCTCTATTGACCAATCAGAAGTTCTTTGTTGATGTCGCTTTGGTTTATGCTTTGTTAGGTTTTATTACAACCATTGGTTTGGCTAAATTATTGATGAAAGGAAAACTAGGAAAATGGAAATAGTTTTGAATATCATCATATTATTATTTTTAATTTCAGGTGTGTTTTTCTTTTTTGTAGGTGTTGTTGGTTTGCTGAGAATGCCAAATGTATTTACAAGAATGCATGCCACAACAAAATGCGATACCATGGGTGCTGGTTTGGTTTTTGCTGGTTTAATTATGTGGCAAGGCGTAAGTTTTATTTCAGCCAATATCCTATTGATATTAATTTTTGTATGGATTACAAATCCAACAGCAGCACATGCTATCGCTAAAGCAGCATACCAGCGATTGGAATCAGGACTAGAAGAACAGGGGGCTGATGAATAATGGAAATGTTGAATGTCATCATCATTATATTTCTAATTATTTGTGCATTGGCTATTGGAAAAATTAAAGATTTAATTGGGGCTGTAGTTCTTTTTTCAGCCTATTCTTTGGTTATGTCTATATTATGGCTCATTTTGAATACGCCTGATGTCGCAATTACTGAGGCTGCTATTGGTGCTGGCGTAACGTCGATTTTATTTTTCGCGGTCATCTCTAAAACAAAGAGGTATGAACAATGAGAAAAATACTAGCGAATATTGTATTCATAGCTTTATTGGTTTTATTGATTGTGGGTGTTATGCAAATGCCAACAGAAGCATCTGTTAACGCGCCTGCTTATAATGATATTGTCGATCATTATCTTAATAACGCAACGGGTGAAACCAATGCATCAAACTTGATTGCGGCCATTCTTGCTGATTACAGAGCCTTTGATACTTTGGGAGAAACCATTGTTTTGTTTACATCTGTTGTGGCCGTTGGATCTGTTTTGAGATCAACCAAACATGATCGAGATTTAGCAAAGGAGAAGGAACAAGATGAATGATATTATTATAAAAAATATTACACGAATTGTGATTCCTTTTGCACAATTATATGGGATGTTTATCATACTGAATGGTCATATATCTCCTGGTGGTGGATTTGCTGGAGGTGCTGTCATCGGTACTACCTTGATTTTGTATACATTGGTTTTCGGACGAGAAAAAGGTAAGAAAAAATTCTCTCATAAAGCATCTGAAATCGCAGAAAGTGGCGGAATTATGCTTTTTGTGGGTGTAGGTATCATCGGTATGATTTTTGCTGGAAGTTTTTTGGCTAATCTTGAAGCAGGATTTCCTACTGGACAATTAGGAGACATCTTATCTGGGGGATTTATTCCAATATTAATGATTGGTATTGGTATTAAAGTAACTTCAACGATGATCTCTTTGTTTGATTTATTGATAGATGAGGAAAAAGTATGAGTGATTTAATAAATCTTATTGTTGAAAAAATAAATTACATAGGCGCCATTACTCTATTCGTTATAGGTTTAAGAATTGTTGTTTTGCATTCAAATCTAATCAAAAGAATTATGGGAATTAATATCATGGGAACAGGCGTGTTCTTATTCTTTGTGGCCATCGGTAATGTGACTGGTGGTGTGACACCTATTGTTATGGATAATCCGAATGCTTTGTTTATTAATCCACTTCCGTCTGTTTTCATTCTAACTGGTATTGTTGTGGTTGTTTCAATTACTGTTTATTCTTTAAGCTTGGTGATACGGATTTATCAAAATTACAATACCATTGATCAAAGAGAATTAGCCAGATTGATTAGTGAGGAAGAAAAAGATGGTTGATCAACTGCCGATCATTAATTTAGTGCTTTTCTTACTCATGGCACTATCCATTCCTTTATTAAAAAGGCGTCCTTTTAAAATCACCCTAGTTTTAGGGTTTATTGTCTTGGGATTGGTTTTGGGATCTTCGATTTATTTATTGTGGCATGTCAACAATATCGGCAATATATCTTATACCTTTGGTGGTCACGATGCCAGATTTGGTATAGAATTTTTAATCAATCCTTTTTCGGCCTTGTTTTCTACCATGATTCTAGGTTTGGCAATGATCATTTATATTTATTCGAGTGGTGATAAAACTGAGGGTATTGAACGGTCAGAATATGGTCGCTATTATGTCTTGCTCTTTATTTTACTCATGGCTTTATTTGGTATTTTATATACCAATGATTTATTTAATACCTATGTTTTTATAGAAATCTTATCAATTACAACATGTTCTATCGTTAGTATTAAGAAGAAGAAGGAAACATATACATCTGCCTTTAGATATATCATGATGAATGAGATTGGTTCATTATCTTATTTGTTTGGTGTTGCTTTGATTTATATGGCAACAGGTTATACCAACATCACTTTGATCTCTGAAGTGATATCATCAACCTTTAGTGCCAACCCAGTCAATATCATGCTTGCTCTAGGCTTTATGGTTGTTGGATTGGGAATTAAAACTGCGATATTTCCTTTACATATTTGGTTGCCTGATACGTATTCAAATGCACCAAGTACATCTTCAGCCATTTTATCGGGTATTATCAGTAAAGGTTATTTATTGGTTTTAGTTAAAGTCCTTTATCAAGTTTTTGGAACAGATGTCTTAATGGAGTTGAATATCCAGATTATCTTGCTTGTCCTTGCAGGAACTGCTATGATTGCTGGATCCATTTTTGCCATTGCCCAAAAAGATGTTAAACGCATGTTGGCTTACTCCTCCGTATCACAAGTAGGATATATTTTATTAGGTATCGCATTGTTTAGTTTTTTAGGTTTACGCGCAGCCTTTTTTCATATATTTTCTCATGCAATTATGAAAACAGCCTTATTCTTATCTGTAGGTGAAATTATCTTCTATAAAAAAACCCGTAGGGTCAATGACTTTGATGGATTAGGATTTATTATGCCTGTTGCTATGGGGGTCTTTAGTATTGCAGCCTTGGGTATGATTGGTTTACCTTTAACCAGTGGTTTTATATCAAAGCTGAACTTAGGTATTGCTGTTTTAAATAATAATTTTGTTATCTTTTTAATTATTTTGATTATCTCTTCTTTGCTGAATGTTATTTATTATTTGCCAATCATTATTCTGGCTTTCCTTAGAAACGAAAAATACCATTACCGGATGACCAGAATAGAACATACACCAACGACAATGATTACCCCATTATTTATTTTAGGGATTTTGATTATCGGTTTAGGGATATTCCCACATGTTATTTTTCCGTTAATAGATGCAGCTGTAAACACATTGATTACATAAACTGACTGAGTTTTTACACATGAAAGGACAAGAATGATGGTTGAACAACTTCCTATACTTAATTTAATAGTACTCATTTTAATGGCTTTACTCATTCCCTTATTAAGAAGAAAACCATTTATCATTACTCTGGTATTAGGCTTCTTCGTATTGGGCTTTGTCATGATATCTTCCATCTATCTTTTATGGTATGTCAATGAAGTTGCCAGTATTTCATATACTTTTGGTGGACATGAAGCCAGGTTTGGTATTGAGTTTTTAGTTAATCCATTTTCTGCTTTGTTTACAACACTTATTGTAGGCTTGGCTATGATTATCTACATATATTCTATGGGGGATGCTACTGAAGGTATTGAGAAGTCAGAATATGGAAGATATTACGTTTTATTATTTATTCTGCTTATGGCTATGTTTGGTATGTTATATACCAATGATATGTTTAATACTTATGTTTTTATAGAAGTCTTATCGATTACCACATGTGCAATCATTAGTATTAAAAAGAAAAAAGAAACCTATAATTCAGCCTTTAGATATGTCATGATGAATGAAATTGGTTCGCTGTCTTATTTATTGGGTGTTGCCTTGATTTATATGGTGACAGGTCATACAAACATCTCATATTTATCTGAAAACATTCCTGCATTGTTTTCAGTTTATCCTGTCAACCTTGGTTTTGCTTTAGGTTTTATCATTGTTGGATTGGGCATTAAAGCGGCAATTTTCCCATTTCATATTTGGTTACCAGATGCCCACTCAAGTGCACCAAGTACGTCAAGTGCAATCTTATCAGCCATTGTTATTAAGGTATATATTTTGGTTTTGGTAAAAGTCTTATTTGGTGTCTTTGATATAGACATATTAAATCAATTGCATGTGCCTTTGATTTTATTGATTTTATCAGGAACCGCAATGATTTCAGGATCCATCTTTGCCATCGCTCAAAACGATGTAAAAAGAATGCTGGGATATTCATCGGTTGCGCAGATGGGTTATGTTCTTTTAGGGATTTCTTTGGTCAGTTTTTTAGGCCTAAGAGCTTCGTTTTTCCATATTGTGTCCCATGGTTTGATGAAGACGGCTTTATTCCTATCAGTCGGTGAAATTATTTTCTATAAGAAAACAAGAAAGGTGAATGACTTTGATGGTATGGGCTTTATCATGCCGGTGGCTATGGGCGTATTTAGTATTGCAGCTTTAGGGATGATAGGTTTACCTTTAACGTCAGGATTTATTTCAAAGTTAAATTTGGGGATAGCAGTTTTGGATAATAATTACATTATTTTCCTTATCATTTTAATTATTTCTTCTTTATTAAATGTCATTTATTATTTACCAATTATTATTTTGGCTTTCTTAAGAAATGAAAAATATCATTACAGGATGACAGCCATAGAAAAAACACCTAGAACAATGATTACTCCTTTAATTATATTGGGCGTTTTGATTGTTTTCTTAGGTTTATTTCCAAATACGATAATGTCTTTTATCGAATCTGCAGTAGAAACATTTATACAATAATATAGCTTGGGGAGATGTCACATGAAGTTTAGAAAAATGAAAGTTTTTGATCGGATGGCAAAAATTAATACCATTTTAGTCGCTATAGCGATGTTTTTATTGTTGGTTTTTGTCGGGTATGCAAGTAATTGGTTTAATGTAAAATCTTCTTTTATCGTTAGCGAAATGTATACTTATTTACTTGAAGCTAGATGGATTCAATTTATGCCAATTATTATATTCTCTATACCTATGATTGGTGCTGTAATTGAAGCGCTTGTTGCGAAGAATTCAATTGAGTTCCGAGATAAATCAGTTATCTATATGGGGCTTTTAACCTTGTTTTTGGTGGTGTTTCTATATCCGATTGCCTTAGCGGATGTGATTCGCTTAGAGATAGCCAATGTATTGGCGTTGGGTATAAGTTTTAGATTAGATATGCTCAGTTATTCTGTCTTGTTATTAACATCTTTCGTTTGGTTTTTTGTGATGATTTATGCACATGAGTATATGAAGAAGGAACAAAAAAGCACAAGGTTTTTCTTCTTTTTGTCATTGACTTATGGTTCTGTTTTAGGGGCTATCATGTCAGGTGATTTATTGACCATGTTTTTATTTTTTGAAATCATGACTGTTGTATCTTATATGTTGGTTATTCATGGGCAAAATGATGCATCATATAAGGCAGGTTACAATTATATTATTATGGGTCTTATCGGTGGTTTTTTGATTTTAACGGCCTTGTTTCTAGTTTATTTTAATTTGGGAACACTAAAGTTTGAATCAATGATTGAAGAATTATCGACCATGGGTAATCTAAAGTATTGGATTATGGGCTTGTTGGTCTTTGGTTTTGGGATCAAGGCTGGGATGGCGCCAGTCCATGTGTGGCTACCTAGAGCGCATCCAGTCGCACCTTCGCCTGCAAGTGCTATCTTATCTGGTGTCATGATTAAAGTAGGAGCTTTTGGTATTATACGTGTAGCTTCAACTTATTATTTCCCAAGTAAAGATGTTGTGACATCCATTAACGATCCAATTTGGTTAACTGCGCAAAATATTGGTGCAATCATTATTTGGACAGGTATTATTACCATGACCATAGGTGTTTTTCTTGCCCTCCAGCAGGCCAATATGAAGAAGATGTTGGCTTATCATTCAGTGAGTCAAATGGGTTATATTGTGACGGGTATTGGCGTAGCCTTATACCTTGGTTATCAAGGAGCTATGGGTTATTCAGGCGCCCTTTATCATATTATCAACCATGCTTTGTTTAAATCCTTACTCTTTATGGTTGCGGGTGTTGTTTATTATCACACCCATCAATTGGATATGTATAAGTTGGGTGGTTTATGGAAAAAATTACCATTTACAACCTTGGTCTTTATTGTTGCGGCCCTTGGAATTAGTGGTGTGCCTTTATTTAATGGTTATGTATCCAAAACAATCCTACATCATGGAATCACAGAAGCATACCATTATGGTAGTTCGAGTTTTATTGCCGCAGAGGTCATGTTTATTATCGTGAGTGCTGGAACCGCTTGTTCCTTTATTAAAATGGGTTATTATGTATTCTTTAAAAAATCGGATAACGATTACAGCAAGATTCCTTATGATTATTCTAGTCATGACATTGCCCTTTGGGCGATGGCAGTAATCATTATTTTGATTGGTATTTCGCCAAGATTTATCCTAAATCATTTGATTGTTCCACAATTAAATATGACCACTTATGATCCGTATTTTATCAGTCACTATATTTTATCGCTGAATGTTTTTGCTTTTAGTGATTTGCTGATTACACTTGGTATCTTGATCCTTGGTTTGATTATATTTGTGACTGGAAAGAAGTACAACCTATTCCATATTCATTTGCCTAAATGGTTTAGTGTTGAATATATTTTCTTTTTACCTGCATATCTCTTTATGAAAAACTTATGTCGTCTCTTATATGGGGATAAGTGTCCTTATAACGAAATTGATTTTAAAAAGTTAAGTGAAAAAGATATAGAAAAAGTAGGCTTTATTGATCGATTTATTATTACAACCAATGTGTTTAATCGTCGATATGAATCTAGTATTATTAGAGCGGATGCGATGATTTATTCAGTAGCCTTGGTTTTGGTCTTCATATTTTTGTTCATATTCATATAGGAAGAATAGGTTTTTAATAGGTGAAGAAGCGAAAACTAAAAATATTAGATAACATGGTTAAGGCCAATGCAGTATTGGTTGGTCTCTCTTTAATCATGTTTTTTCTTTTTGTTTCTTTCTTGAATAATTGGTTTAGTCTAAAAACACTGATTGAAAATTCAGATTTTTATAATCAATATTTAAAGTTTTTACAAGGCCAACAATTCGATGTGTTTCTGATATTTTTAATACCGATTTTTGGCGCTGGTATAGAATTATTTTTTAGAGATAAGCATCGTAATTACCGTGATCGTTCTTTAATATATATGGGTTTCATCGTCATTGTCATACTTATTTTGATTTATCCTAAGGTTGTGCTTGGTCAGATTGATTATGATTATCCTAAAGTCTTCTTTTTGGGGATAAGCTTTAAAATAGATATGTTAGGATACACTGTCTTAATGGTATCTGCTTTTGTATGGTTTTATGTGATAGTATATGCACACGAGTATATGAAACATGAGATACATAGTACAAGATTTTTCTTCTTTTTAGCATTAACCTATTCGTCAGTGCTAGGGGCCATCATGGCAGGAGATTTATTAACCATGTTTTTGTTCTTTGAGTTAATGACATTGTCGTCTTATACACTGGTTATACATGGACAAGACCAGGAATCATATCGAGCCGGATATAACTATATTACAATGGGGTTAATCGGTGGATTTTTAATCTTTACTGCCCTAGTTCTAATTTATGTAAATATCGGAGATTTACGCTTTACTTCAGCCATTGTCGCTTTGGACACTATGGGGTCTTTGAAATATTGGATTATGGGCTTGTTGGTATTTGGATTTGGTATCAAGGCGGGGATGGCACCTGTCCATGTATGGTTGCCAAGAGCACACCCAGTCGCCCCATCACCTGCAAGTGCGATATTGTCAGGTGTTATGATTAAAATAGGCGCTTTTGGTATCATAAGGGTTGCGACATCTTATTATTTTCCGGAAATGGATGGTGTTTTTGCTTCTGGAGATCCTATTTGGTTCACTGCCCAAAGAGTCGGGGCTATTATTATATGGACTGGTATTGTGACCATGCTTATGGGTGTCTTTTTAGCCCTCATACAAGTCAATATTAAAAAGCTATTGGCTTATTCATCAATCAGCCAAATGGGCTATATTTTAACTGGTATTGGTGTCGCACTTTATTTAGGATATGAAGGGGCTATGGGTTATTCTGGTGCCCTTTATCACATCATTAATCATGCCATTTTCAAGTCACTACTCTTTATGGTGGCTGGGGTCATTCATTATCACACCCATGAGTTAGATATGTATAAACTCGGAGGTCTCTGGAAAAAACTCCCCCTTACAACAATCACTTTCATGATTGGTATGTTTGGTATTATCGGTTTGCCATTGTTTAATGGTTACATATCCAAAACAATCCTTCATCATGGTTTGGTAGAAGCGTATCAGTATGGCTCTCAAGTATTTATCTTAGCTGAAATATTGTTTATCATAGCTGGGGTTGGTACGGTTTGTTATTTTGCCAAAATGTTTTATTATGTTTTTATAAAAGACAACGACAATGAATATAAAGATTTAACATTTGATTTATCTTCTTTGGACTTGGCATTGGTTTCAATGAGTATCTTCATTGTTTGGATTGGTATACGGCCAATGTTTGTGATAGAACAGTTGATTATTCCTCAGTTAAATACCATGGCTTACTCAAATTATTTTATTGAATCTTATATTGAAAATATTCGCTTATTCAAGTTCTATGATCTCATCATGGCCATAGGCATCATCTTGGCAGGTATTGGTTTGTTTATCATTGCCAAGAAATATCGTTGGTTCCAGTTAAAGTTACCTAAATGGTTTAGTCTTGGATATATTTTCCTATATCCAATATACCTTATCATGCAAAATATATGTCGCCTTTTATATGGAGATCGGTGTCCATATAATGATGTAGAGTTTTCTAAGTTGCGTGAAAAGGACCAATATAAAGTTGGTTTAATTGATCGATTTGTGGTCACTGTCAGTGTGATTAATAGGCGGTATGAAAGAAGTTTTATTCGTTCAGATGCCTTTATTTATGTCCTTGTATTAATCACTGTTTTTGCTTATCTATTTTCTCGTTTATTATAAAGATTTAGGAGTTTATATGGCTATCATAATAGGAAATACTAAAAAACCCATAGAATATCATTTAGCAACAGAAGAATACCTTTTAAGAGACTATGACTTAAAAGAAGATATTCTTTATCTTTGGGTGGGTTCAAAAGCTTTTGTTTTTGGTCGCAACCAAAATCCTTATATAGAAATTCATCCAAAGTATTTAATGGATGATTCAATACCAAAATACAGGCGTGTCTCAGGTGGGGGAACCATTTATCAAGATGAAGGCACCATCAATGTATCGATTATTACAAAGCATTTTCAAAATAAAATTAATGATTATCACTATTTTTTGAAGCCTTTAATAAAACTTTTAAGAGACCATGGTTTAAATGCATCCTTTAAGCCAAAGTCACATGTTTATGTTGATGATCTTAAAGTTTCGGGTAATGCTCAAGCCTTTATTAACAATCGATTATTACACCACGGAACACTTTTATTTGATACAGATTTAGATGTCATTACAAATGCTTTGGTAAGATTTCAACATTCAGCCAAGGGTCATTTTGTTTTATCAAACAAACAAAATGTTGTTAATATTAAACCTTATCTTAATGTAAACATTGATGATTTTTTAACTGAACTAAAAGATAGATATATTCAATCTATGTCATTTCAAGAAGAAGATATTAAGATTGATGAATTAAGGGTCCAAGAACTGATAGACAAAAAATATCATACATGGACTTGGAACTATGGTCATACACCTCGTTTTGATATTGATGTCATTTATCAACAAGAGCCCATAACCATTACTGTTGAACATGGAAAGATTGTTCAAACGAGCTTAGAAAAGGCCAAACATTTTATTGGTCAAGCATTTGATATTAAGTCATTTCAATAATATAAAAGAACCCCTTGAAGGGGTTCTTTTTTAAAGAGAGAGATAGATATTATATATGTATGGCTTGATCAACAATGCCCCAAGCTGCTTCGTTAAATATTTCTGACATGGTTGGATGAGGATGTATGGCTTTAGCCATTTCATCTGCGGTTCCCTCCAACTTCATGGTCATTACAGCTTCACTAATTAAGTCTGAAGCGTTATCAGCCATAATATGTACACCTAATATTTCGTTGTATTTTTTTGAAGCTAAAATTTTTATCATGCCATTTGTCGCGTTGGCAGACAAGGCTTTACCATTGGCTTGCAATGGGAAAGTAGATACCTTGTAGTCAATGTTTTCTTCCTTCAAAGCACGTTCGGTATAACCAATTTGTGCAATTTCTGGGAAAGAATAGATGGCCGATGGTACTTGATGATAATCCATTTTCTCTTCTTCGCCTAGTATATGATTGATGGCAATAATACCTTGATGTGAAGCCACATGGGCCAACATCATTTTTCCATTCATATCGCCAATAGCATATACATTTTTTTGTGACGTTTGACAATAATCATTGATTTTGACAAAATTTCTATCTAAATCAAGATCGAGCTTTTCAAAGCCTTTAAGATTGGCTTTCATACCAACACTGAGTAAAACTTGATCAGCCTTAATGTTTTGTTCTTTGCCATCTGAATCATTGTATGTGACGTAATCTTTACCAATTTTTGATACGCTACATTGTGTTGACACTTTGATCTTATCTTTTTTCAGAGTTTTAAGCATTTGTTCTCTAATGTCGTCATCAACGTTGAGTAAGATTTTATCTTCACGTTCGATGATGGTAACTTCACTTCCAAAGCTATTAAAGATTGTTGCAAATTCAACACCAATCACACCACCACCAATCACAACAAGTGATTTTGGTATATGGTCGATATCAAGCATTTCTTTGCTGGTCATCACATATTTGTCTTCATATGCTTTTTTTAATCCGTCTATAGGAGGAAGGATAGGAGAAGCACCAGTAGAGAGAATCAAGTTTTTAGTTTCTATTGTTTCATCATCTATTTTTATTTTATTAGGATTGAGAACCTCTCCAAATCCTTCATAGACATCGACTTTATTTTTTTTAAGTAACATCTTAACACCACCTGTTAGTTTTCTAACAATGCGATCTTTACGTTTGATGATTTGTGGCCAATCAGGCGTGATGTCTTCTTTGTTTTTGACTTGAATACCATAATCTTTGGCATGCATAAATTGTTGGTAGACTTTGGCACTTTTAAGCAATGATTTGGTTGGGATACAACCCCAATTCAAGCATACACCACCTATTGATTCTTTTTCAATAATGGCTGTCTTAAGTCCTTTTTGTGCGGCTTTAATGGCGGCTACATAACCACCAGGTCCCGAGCCAAGTATGGCTAAATCATAGGTTTTCATTGTATCTTCCTTTCTTAATCCATCAATAGTAGTAGAGGGTCTTTTAAGTATTTTTTGAAAGCTCTCATGGCCCTACCACCATCTGCCCCATCAATGATTCTGTGATCAAAGGTGAGTGATAATGGAAGTATATCCCTAATCACAATTTCGCCATCTCTAACGACAGGTTTTTTATCAATTTTTCCAATGCCTAATATGGCAACTTCTGGATGTTTGATAATTGGTGTGCCTGAAATGGCATCAAATGCACCAAAATTAGTGATTGAGATGGTTCCTTTTTGTAAGTCTGACAATTGGATTTTTCGTTCTTTAGCTAAACTGGCAAGTTCTTCAACTTTTCTTGCAATATTGAATAAAGATAATTGATCAGCATTTTTAATATTAGGAACAATTAAACCATCAGGTGTATCCACAGCAATACCAACATTGACTGCTTTTCTATATATGATTTCTTCATTGACTTGATCAAAGGAACTATTTAAAATTGGATAGTCTTTGATTGCTTTTGTCAAGGCTTTTATGATGAATGGCATATATGTAAGTTTGACATCTTGTTCAGCTGCTTTTGCCTTATGGTCATTTCTAAAGTTTACCAAATCAGTGACATCAAGTTCATCAATTAAAGTTGTGTGTGGAATGACTTGTTTTGATAGGGTCATGGCATTAACAACAGATCGTCTTAGTGATGATATCTTTTGTCGTTCATCGCCTTCATATGCTTTGACTTCAGGCGCTTCAATGCTTTGTTGAGATGTTGATTTAGATGTTTTTTTACTGTCATATTTTTCAATGTCTTCTTTTAAGACGCGACCGTGTTCTCCGCTACCTTTGACTTGGTTAATATCAATGTCTAAATCAGAAGCTAATTTTCTAGCAACTGGTGTAGCCAAGACACGTTTTGATTGGCTTTTTTTAGAAGATTTTTCACTTGATGACTCGATCACTTCATCAGATGATTCTAATGCGCCTACGACGCCTGCGTCATCGTCATCATCGTCATCTTTGGATTCATCTGACTCATCTTTTTTTTCTGATTCATCATCATCTTTAGATGTTTCTTGATCTTCTGAGCTATCTTCTGATTCGTCTTCATCACCTTCACCATCATCAATTTTGGCTAGTAAATCACCAACATTAATGATGTCGCCTTCTTCGCCACCAAGTTCAACGATTTTACCGTCAACAGGTAGGGGAATTTCAGCATTGACCTTGTCTGTTTCAATGATGACAAGTGTCTCGCCTTCTTCAGCTTGATCTCCGACTTTATATTTCCATTCTAGAATTTTTCCTTCGTGAATACCTTCACCGATATCTGCAAATTTAAAATGATACATCATATACCTCCTTATGCCTTTTGGCTCATGAGTTTTTTAATCTCATATGCGATTTGTTTTGGTTTAATGATGAAATGGTCTTCACCTTTTGGTAGTGGTACCGTTACATCAAAACCAGCCAAACGTTTTGGTGCTGCTTCTAAGTAGAAGAATGCTTCTTCATTAATTCTTGATACTATTTCAGCAGCTGGGCCAAATGATTTATATGCTTCATGTACGATTAATACACGTCCTGTTTTTTTAACTGATTCAATGATTGTTTCAGTGTCCATTGGAGCAATGGTTCTTAAATCAATGATCTCTGCATCAACATCAGGTAGTTCTTTCATGGCTCTTTCCACTTCTCGAACCAAGGCACCCCATGCGATAATGGTTAAATCATTACCTTCTTTAACCTTTCGTGCTTTTCCAATATCCACTGTATATGGTTCATCAGGAATATCCTGTTTAAAGGCTCTATATATTCTTTTTGGTTCCATAATAATGACTGGATCTGGATCTTCAATGGCGGCCATTGTTAATCCTTTCGCATCATATGGGGTTGATGGAATAACCAATTTCAACCCAGGTATATGTGCATATATTGTCTCTAAACTTTCAGAGTGATGTTCTAAAGCTTTAACGCCACCACCATAGGGCATACGTACGACCATCGGTAGATGGTATTTGCCTCTTGAACGATTTCTGAATCTGGCTGCATGAGAAACAATCTGATTGTATCCAGGCAAAGAAAAACCAGAAAATTGCATTTCTACAACAGGTCTTAAGCCGTTGATGGCCATACCAATGGCACTACCGACAATCCCTGCCTCAGCAATTGGTGTATCAAATACACGCTTTTCACCGTATTTCTTTTGCAAGCCTGCAGTGGCTCTAAAAACGCCACCTTCAAAACCGACATCTTCACCATATACAACCACTGAGTCATCTTTTTCTAGTGCTTGATCTAATCCTTCATTAATTGCTTGTAAGATGGTTTTAACAGCCATGATTATTCACCTTCCTTTTCAAGATAGTCTTTGTAATAAGACATTTGTTTTTCTAATTCAGGTGTCATTGATTCATAAGTATATTTAAAGATATCTTCTAAATCAACTTTACCCATTTTTTCAACTTTTTTAAAGGTATCTAGTACCAATTTTTTACTTTTTTCTTGTAATTCTTTATCTTTTTTCTCAGACCAATATTTTTTATCAATCAGATACTTTTTAAAGCGTTTCATAGGATCTTTTTTCTTCCATTCTTCAACTTCTTTATCTTCACGATAGAGTTTTGGATTGTCCGATGTTGTATGTGGACCCATACGGTAAGTCACTGCCTCAATTAAGGTAGGACCTTCACCTTTAGCAGCACGCTTTCTAGCGGTTTCAGTCGCTAAAAACATGGCCAATGGATCATTTCCATCAACCTGAATACCAGGAATACCATATGCAACAGCTTTTTGTGCAAGTGTTTCTGAGTGAATCACTTTATTTCTTGGTGTTGAAATGGCATATTGGTTATTTTGAACAACCACAATCATAGGTAGTTGATAAGTAGAAGCGAAAGTCATCCCTTCATGAAACTCTCCATGGGATGTTCCGCCATCACCAATATAAACAATAGGGACTTCACCTAAGTCTTTAAGCTTACTGGCATAAGCCAATCCAGCAGCATGTGATATTTGTGAACCGATAGGTACGTTGACTGGTAAAACTTTTACATCGTCATCGTATTTAGATCCCATTTCATTACCTAACCAATATAAGTAAGATTGTTCTAAGGTAACACCTTTATATAGCATTGCGTTAAGTTCTCTAAAGGCTAGGACCAACCAATCTTGGTCTTCCATGGCAGCAATAGAGCCAAGTTGAGCAGCTTCTTGACCGTGGTTTGGCGCATATGTTAACATACGACCTTGACGTTGAAACTGAACAGCTTTGTCATCAGCAATACGTCCTAAAACCATGGTTTCATACATTTTCATCAATGTATCTTTTTTGATTTTAGGTTCTAATTTATCGTTAACGATTTTTCCATCTTGATCCAAAATTTGGAGCATTTTTCCTTTTAGTGGATCAAATTCTTTAAACAACATAAATTAACCTCCTAAGTATAATATTGAATTGTTTTTTCCTACAGTTCTATTATATAAGATTTGTTAGGCAAAACTAACTAATATGCTTTGAATTCGAAAGAATAGTAAATATTCCTAATTCGAATTAATTATAGAAATATTTCACTTTTTTTCTAATAGTGTTATAATGAATTTAACACTAAAAATCTAAGAAAAACAATCAAAGGAGATCTGTATGGAACTGACGATTCAAGTACTTGTATATGTGATATTAATTGGTATGTTTATTTTTGAACTATGGTTATCAATATTAAATTATCAACATCGTAATGCACCTATCCCAGCATCTGTTCAAGATGTGTATGAGGATGATGTTTATGAAAAGTATAAAGATTATTCAATGAAAAATTTCAAACTGAATTTATATGAAAAAGGCATCAATTTAGTGGTCATTATTGTTTTGTTGTCGACGGGTTTTTTTAATTGGTTGGCTGATTTTGTTCAGACATATTATCAGAATGTTTATATGTTGACTTTGATGTTCTTGTTCTTTTATTTCTTGATATCATTTGTCATTGATACTGTTTTTTCCTATATACGAACCTTTAAGATAGAAGAAGCTTTTGGTTTTAATCGTTCAAGCAAGCAAACCTTTATCAACGATAAAATCAAATCACTGATTTTAAGCATTGTCTTTGGTGGTGGGATTCTTTATGGTTTATTGGTCCTTCATCAAAACACAGATTGGACGTTTTTCATCTTTGCTTGGCTGGGCTTAACCTTAATTGTTGTTGTTATTAACTTAATTTACACCAGTGTTTTGGTGCCTCTATTTAATAAATTAACGCCACTAGAAGATGGTAGTTTAAAAAGAAAGATTGAAGATTTTGCACACAGTGTTGGATATGAAATTGAACGTATCAGTGTGATGGATGCATCAAAACGCTCAACAAAGCTTAACGCCTACTTCTCAGGCTTTGGAAAGTCAAAACGTATCGTTTTATATGATACCTTGTTGGATAAAATGTCTGAAGATGAAATTGTTGCTGTATTGGCACATGAAATCGGCCATAATAAGCACAAACACATTATTTTTAATTTGATACAAACAGTGATTGTTTTAAGTGTTTATATATTATTGTTGACCTTATTTTTAGAACGACCTATTTTTTCTCAAGCATTCGGATTTGATCAAATTCATTTAGGATTTAATTTGATATTATATAGCATTATTTTGTCACCAATTTTAACTTTGCTATCGGTATTTGGTTCTTTTATATCAAGGAAGTTTGAATATCAAGCGGATCATTTTGTTAAGGTACATGGTGATGAAGAGGATTTGATTTCAGCTTTAAAAGTATTGGCCAGAGAAAATTTCTCTAATTTAACACCACACCCACTTTATGTCAAATTATTTTATTCTCATCCACCAATTGCGTCACGGATTAGAGTCCTTAGATAAAAAAAAGAGATTCACGCTTGAATGCGTGAATCTTTTAATATACATATTAACTGGCTTCTTGATTCTCTAACATCAGAGATAAAATGACTTTATCAGTATCTTTCATTCCTTGACTGGCCATTTTACCGACGGCACTAATGGTATGGTCTGCGCTTTCTTTGATGATACCAGACAGTGGATTGTATTGTTGGTTTTCCATGGCCAAGTGATGACCTAAGAATGATGCATCCAAGCCGGTAGCGATTTTTGATGCACAGGATGGCTTGGCCCCATCACAGACAACGCCAGATACATTGGCAAGGGCATTGGTAATGGTCATTCTAATTTGATCAATGCTTCCTCCTTCTAAATAAGTGAGCGTGGCACCACTTGAGACAGTTGCACTAATGGCACCGCAAAAAGCAGATAAGCGTCCGATGAATCCTTTTTGATAAATGGTTAATAGATTGGATATGGTCAATGCTCTCAGCATCTTTTCTTCGTCTATCTTTAAATGCTTGGCATACATGATGACTGGTACTGAACTTGCGATGCCTTGATTACCACTTCCAGAATTTGTAATGACTGGCAAAGAACATCCACTCATTCTCGCCTCGGAAGCCGCTGCAGTGTAAGCTTTAATTTTACCAAAAATGGTTTGATCATATTTTAAAATGGTTTTACCAATACGGACCCCAAAATCTGAATGAATGCCTTTGTTGGCAATGGCCATATTATCTTTGATTTGTCGATCAAGCGCTTTTTTCAAGCCTTTGATATCTGCTGTTTCACCAAAGTCAATGATGCGTTCGATGGTAAGAAACGACCGATCGGTTTCAACACCAAAATAAGCATTTTCTTTATCTTCTTTTTCAAATATAATTTGATCATCTTTGATGATTCTTATAATATTTGTATGTAAGTTTTTAATCTCAATTAAGACAAAGTGGTCGTTTGTCTTTGCTTTTAAAGTGAAATGTAGATTAAAAGGTGTATCCATTAAAGTAACTTTAACCATTTTTTTCAGTAGGTATTGATGAATGGTCTTTAGGTCATTTTCAGTGATGGTCGAAATAACTTCTAAATCCAGACTGGCATCACCAGCAACCATACCAGAAATAGCACTGGCTTCAATACCAACCAAATCGCCTGTGTTTGGAACTGTCACGCAACGAATATTTTTGATGAGATTACCACTAGCAGAAATAGTGATTGACTCAGGCATCTGGCCAAGTATATCTCTTGCTTTTGCGGCAGCGTAAGCAATAGAAATGGGCTCAGTACAGCCTTTGGCTGGAACCAGTTCTTCCTTTAAAATATCAAAAAATTTTTCATGCATGTCTCTACTTTTCATACACACCTCGTCCATTGTTAACTTGATATTATCACAGGCCTTTATTGAAGTCAATGACATAAAAGAATCATTTAGAATCTTTCATTTTCTTATCTTTGTGTTATAATAATAACGTTATAAATGTAAAGATAAAAGGAGTTCGAAAACATGAAAAACTTAAATCAGATGATTGCAGATAAGATTTTTCCAAATGTTCATCTTACTTTGGAAGACTTAGACAATAAATATCCGCCAAGATCTTTGAAAGAAGGGGCCATGGTAACGCGTTTTGCGCCAAGTCCGACAGGCTTTTTACATACTGGGTCTTTGTTTACTTCATTGGTGAGTTATCGCTTTGCCAAACAAACAGATGGTGTCTTCTTTTTACGGTTAGAAGATACAGACCAAAAAAGAGAAATCAGAGGGTCTGGAGACAAGGTTGTTGAACAGTTGGAAACATTTGGTGTTGTTCCAGATGAAAGCTTTTTAGATGAAGAAACGCCATATGGTCCTTTGGTTCAATCAGAGCGAAAGGATATCTATCACGCTGTGATTAAATCTATGATTCAATCAGGTGATGCATATCCATGTTTTTGTACTCATGAAGAGTTGGCTGATATTAGAAGTCACCAAGAAAAAAATAAACTATTACCAGGCTATTATGGTGAGTTTGCTACGTGTAGACATTTGAATCAAGATGATGTTTTAAAAAGAATTGAACGTGGTGATGAGTTTGTCATTCGTTTTAAATCGGATGGGCAAGTTGATCAACGTGTAAGTTTTGATGATGCCATCCGCGGACGCATTGAGTTTCCAGCGAATATTTTGGATATTGTGATTATGAAAACGGATGGTTTACCAACCTATCACTTTGCCCATGTCGTAGATGATCACTTTATGAGAATAACCCATGTGACACGAGGAGAAGAATGGATGTCATCTGCACCCATTCATCTTGAAATTTTTGACCGACTTGCTTGGCCACAGCCAATCTATGCACACTTTCCTGTGATTATGAAATTAGATGAAGGAAAAAGACGTAAACTATCAAAAAGGAAAGATCAAGAAGCAAGTGTCGACTACTTTTTGGAAAAAGGCTACCCTATTGAAGGATTTCTTGAGTATCTTATGACTTTAGCCAATAGTAATTTTGAAGAATGGCGGATCAAACATCCTCAGGCAGATATCTTTGATTTTGAATTATCTTTTAATAAAATGAGCCTGGATGGGGCCTTGTTTGATATAGAAAAAATCAAATCAATTTCCAAGGATCGCTTGGCCTTAATGAATGCAAAAACATTCACTTCAAATGCATTAGAATATGCAGAGAAATATGAGCCTAGATTGGAAGAAATCATCAGCCTTAATCGAGACTATTTTGAAGCCATTATTAATATTGGTCGTGACCAAAAGAAGCCAAGAAAAGATTATGAAAAGTACAGTGATATCTTTGACGTAGTAAGCTTTATGTATGATAAGTATTTTTATGAAATGATTCAAGAATTGCCTTTTGATGATCGTTTCTCTCACGACATGATTGAAGACATATTAAATGAGTACGTCAATGATACAGGCCTAGATTTAGACCAAAATGAATGGTTTAATAAAATGAAAGAAAAAGCAGTTTCGCGAAATTTCGCTGCTAGACCGAAAGATTACAAAAAGCAACCTGACGCTTTTGTTGGCCATGTTGGCGATTATGCAGAGATTATTAGAGTGGCATCTTGTGGTAAAGCCAACACACCTAATTTCTATGATATTTTACAAATTTTAGGAAAAGAGCGCGTTGTAGAGCGAATAAAATATACCATTGGTTTACTATAAAAAATTTTACAATTTTTTTTAGCATTATCCTATTCAAATACCAGTATTTCTTGTATAATAAAATCATTCACGTGATCATAAAAATACAAGTGTCTTACTGGTATTTTTTTTATAATCTAAAAGGGGGAAATAATATGTTTGTAATCAAAAGGAATGGTGTCAAGGAACGATTTGATAAAAAGAAAATATCTGAGGCAATGTATAAAGCCTATATGAGTGTAGGTAATAAAAAAACAAAAGCACAATGTATGGCTTATGCTAAGAAAATCACTGATGAGTTAAAAGATTTAGAAGAAGTTTCAATTGAGAAGATTCAAGATACCGTTGAACTTTTTTTAATGGAGAACAAGGACTATGATGTTGCAAAAGCCTACATAAAATACCGTGAAAAACAACGTATTGATCGCGAAAATCCTTGGAGCGACAATGATGAAAGACAAGATTTAATTCTTCAAAAATACCTTTTAGCTAATGAAACAAAAAAAGAATTCTTAAAACGTGTATCATTTAAGCGTCCTGCTTTAGAAAAAATTTTACGACATAAAGAAGCTATTTTTGCAGGAAGAAATCTTTATGCAATTGGAAGAGATGGAAATATTACTGGGTCAAATTGCTATGTCACTGAAGATCCTAAAGATAATTTAGAGAGTATTTATAAAGTTGATTATCAAATTGCAAGGACTTATTCATATGGTGGTGGACAGGGGATGAACTTATCCAATATTCGTCCTAAGGGTGCCAAAGTGAACAACAGTTCCAACACCACACCGGGTGTGATGGTCTTTGCTGAGAAATATTCACATACGACATTAAATACCCAACAAGAAAGCAGGCGCGGAGCTTTAATGCTTGTATTGAATGTTGATCATCCTGATGTCATTGATTTTATCACTACCAAACTTGATTTAAATAAGATTAATGGGGCCAACATATCTGTTGCTTTGACAGATGATTTTATGGAAACTGTTGAAAAAGATGGTATTTGGTCTATGCGCTTTAAAACACCATATGAAGATATCATCAAACAAGTGAAAGCAAGAGATTTGTTGGAATTGATATCATATTCAGCCCATACGATGGGGGATCCTGGTGTCATGTTCATTGATCATATGAACGATTATCATTTAATGAGTGAATACGATGAAGTACGTTTTACAGCGACCAATCCTTGTGGTGAACAACCTTTAATGGCCCATGGGTCATGTAACCTTGGTAGTGTTAATTTAAACGCATTTGTCAAACAACCTTTTACAGAAGAAGCAACTTTTAATTGGGAGCGCTTTGATCATGTTGTAGAAGAAATGATATGGTCTTTGGATGAATTATTAACCATGTTAGGTGATCGTCACGCTTTAAAAGAACAACGAGACCATGTCACTCAGTATCGTGAGGTAGGTCTTGGTGTCATGGGCTTGGCTGATTTAGCTTTAAGCTTACAAAAACCTTATGGTTCGGATGAATTTGTTGAGTTTTTAGATGAACTTATGAGTCGGATGATTAATCAAGCAGCCAAAGCCAGTGCATTAAGAGCAAAAGAACTTGGTGTCTTCCCAATGTATGACTATGATAAAATATCTTCATCTAAGTTTTATCAATCAGTCATCTTGCCTGAGACCGATGAACTCATTAAAAAGTACGGTTTAAGAAATTCTCGTTTATTAAGTATTGCACCAACAGGTTCTATTTCAAATATCTTTGGTGTCAGTGGTGGTGTTGAGCCATTCTTCCAAATCAATTATACGCGTCGTATCATATCGATGTTTGATGAAGAGAAAAAAATTACTGTATGGGAAAAAACACCACTTGCCATGGCAAAGGCTATGGATATCAATCCAGAAGATTTGCCTGAGTGGGCAAAAATCACCTCTCAAAACATTTCTTTTGATGAAAGAGCCAATGTACAATCAACCATTCAAAAATACGTTGATACAGCCATTTCCTCTACATTCAACTTGCCAAACTCTGCATCAGTAGAAGATGTCATGGATATTTATATGACAGCTTGGAAGAAAGGTCTTAAAGGAGCAACTGTGTTTAGGGATCGTTGTGCCAAGATTGGCATACTCTCAGGTGTCAACGAAACAACTGAAGACTTGAATCCTGCAGATCCACCGAGATTTGATATTGATGAAAAATGGGTTGATTTGGTCAATGATAAAACCAAGGAATATGTTACCCATATCGTGATTGAAGATACAGAATATAAACCAAAACGGTTTGAAAAGGAACTATGTCCTTTATGTAAGGCTGTGCTCATTAAAAAAGAAGGTTGTACCCAATGTTCTAATGATGAATGCGACTATGAAAAATGTTCCATTTAAAGTCATAGAAAAGGTGTTGAAATCAACACCTTTTGTTTAGCAAAAATGCTTTGTCTATGTTATAATGTTTTTGTTTGAAATTAAAGAAAAAGGGACGAAATCATGGATACTTTACTTTTTGCTATAAATGCTGTATTACCAATTATATTATTGATTGCTTTAGGCTATTTTTTGAAACATATTAAATTTGTTAATGATGAGTTTTTATCTGTCGCTAATAAATATGTTTATCGCATTGCTTTGCCGACACTTTTGTTTTATAACATATATAAAATTGAATCTTTTAGCGACATTGCTTGGAACCATGTTGTTTTTGCAAGCGCAGGTATTTTGTTTTTATTTATTTTAGGTTTGGTAATTGTTAAACTGTTCATTCCTGAAGGGAGACAAAAAGGTGTCATTTTACAAACGATTTTTAGAGCCAATTTTGCTATTATTGGGATTCCTTTGGCTGAAGCAATCGGTGGAGAACAAGCTGTCATCAACTTATCGATGATTTCTGCAGTAGCGATACCACTCATGAATATCTTAAGTGTGATTGCTTTGACTATGTTTATAAAAGATGACCAGGACAACAATCAAATCCATCAAACCATCGTAAAAATTATTAAAAATCCATTGATTATTGGTATTGGGCTAGGATTACTTGTACTCGCCATTCGCAGTTTTATACCTGTTCAAACCAATGGCGACCCTGCTTTTTCTTTAAAAGAAAACCTTAAGTTTATTTTCTTGCCCATCCAATGGCTGGCACAGACAACATCACCTATTGCCTTGATTGTCCTTGGTGGAGGCTTCGAATTTTATGTCATTAAGCACTTATCTAAACAAATTTTCGTAGGGACATTGTTAAGGACTTTTATTTCGCCATTGTTGGTATTATCTTTAGCAGTGATTATCGATCAAAACTCTTCATACTTTAATTTTGATTACTTAATCTACCCTGCTTTTATCTCTTTGTTTGCTTCACCGACTGCCATATCAGGTGCTGTCATGGCCAGAGAAATGCATAATGACTATGATTTGGCCAATCAAACTGTTGTATGGACAACATTGATGTCAATATTTTCTTTATTCTTAACAGTTTTAATTTTCAGGTTGATTGATATTCTATAAAAAAAATTCCAACATTTGTTGGAATTTTATTTTATACTTAAATATATTTTTGTATTTTCTGGGTCCTCAATAGCAATACCATCATTGGTTTCTTGATAGCGCATATTTGATTCCATAATGGTTTCATATGTCTTTTTGAACTTCTCACAATTTGGATAAGTGATGGTGAATGATTTCATTTTTTTTGATTGGTCTTTTTCCTTTTTCCATGAGTTGATTGCCAAATGATGATGATAGTTTTTATCAGACATAAATACGGCATCATTAATTGCCTCATTAACAATATTGAATCCAATGACATTCTGATAGAAGGCCTTTGTTTTATCCAAATCATCAACTTGTAAATGTAGGTGACCGATGGTTGTGTCGACAGGCAGGGTTGAGAATAAATCTGTTTCATTGACAGCGTAATAGACACCCTTATAATCAAAAGGTAGTGAGTCCATTTTAATCTGTTGGTTGTCTTTTTCCCAAGTATCATCATCCTTGTCACATGAGATTTCAATACCAATACCATCTGGGTCTTTTAAATAAATAGCTTCTGAGACCAAATGGTCAGCGGCACCATCAATAGGGATTTGCTTTAAAATTAAATGGTGTAAAAACTTACCTAAATCCCTTCGTGTTGGTAGGAGTATATTAAAATGGTATATATTTGATGATTGATCAGCTTTGTTGGTATCCTCATCTTGGTGCAATCGGATAATTTCTTCATCAAAATCAACGGTCAAAGAAATGTATGTTTCAGTCTCTTTTAATACGGTAAATCCAAGACTTTCAGTATAGAATTGTTTGCTGCGTTTTAAATTACTTACTAGGAGATCGATTTTCGATACATGAATTGCATCTTTATGATAATAGTAGTGCATAATACCTCCTTCTATCCACTATTATAACGTTTATTATCTGGTTTTTCTTGTGATATGCTTATTAAATTATTTTGTGATTTTTCGAATATATATCTTGCTTTTTTATTTAATCTTTGATAAGATATATATCGGCCTTCAAATTAGGATAGGATGCCTTGACTTAACAAATGCATCATCCAACCATATGGCGATTTGCGCTCATAGCTCAATTGGATAGAGCGTTTGACTACGGATCAAAAGGTTTCGGGTTCGACTCCTGATGAGCGCGCCAGATTACGGGAAGTAGCTTAGCTTGGTAGAGCGCCTGGTTTGGGACCAGGAGGTCGCAGGTTCAAATCCTGTCTTCCCGACCATCTGTTAAAAAAGAGAGTAAGGCGACTTACTCTTTATTATTTTTTAGGACCCTTAGCCAAGTGGTAAGGCACGGGACTGCAACTCCCTCATCGCCGGTTCAAATCCGACAGGGTCCTCCAGTTGTATATGTTAGTTGTTTAAAATCGATATCGTTTTTAAACAACTTTTTTTTGTTTCAAATATACCTTGACAGCCTAGGTATGTATTGGTACAATATACCTAATTAGATTATGTAAGGAGACGTGCTGTGTACAATAAGATAAGAGACTATGTGTTTTTTAAACTAAGACATGATCATGCTGAAGATCATTTAGAAAAGAAAGAAGAAATCATTGCCAATATCTCTGATAGGTATGATGCGCTTTATGAGCAAACAAAGGATCAAGATTATGCATATGTTGAGGCAATCAAAACAGTTGGTGATTTTTCTAGTGAAATCAATGAAGAGGAAGCCTATAAGCCACAACTTGCTGAAATGTTATTGGTGTCTGCCACTGTTTTATCAGTGATAGCTTTGCTTGCAACATTGCTAAGTGGCCTTGCTGGTGTAATTCTTGTGGGTGTAAGTATGACGCTTTATGCCGTGGGTGCTACTTATTTATATCAATATAGTCAGTTTATTCAAACTGAGCAATATGATATATCCAAATATCATCGTTTTATTGATAAAACATTTTCATATATGAAAACAAACTTTACATTTTGGGCAATTTCATTATCGCTTATTTTAGCAAGACTCATTTATCATTTTATGCTTGGAATAACGGCTATTTCGACAATGAACAATTTGATGGTAGAAGATTTGTTCAGTATTTTCTTCCTAACTGCAATTGGATTCTTTATTGTTTTGGCGATTGTTGGTTTCATTTTTTATAGGTTATACATAAGGCTGATGGAAAAATATAAAGATTTAACTGGAAAAGATGATGTTCAATCAGTTGCTTTAAAAGCAAGAACTTTTATTGGGAAGAAAACTAAAAAAGTTGAAGAAAATCATAATATCTTTACAAGTAAGTGGTTTTATCCAAGCATCTATGGAATCGTAGTCATTGTTTTATTGCTAGATATCCTCTCAGTGATGAGTGCATATTCAGGGTCAGTTAGACCATTACCAAGTATGGTAATTATTGTAAATGTCATGCTTATTTTATTCAATATCGTTATTTCGATATTCTTTATAGTTAGGATGATAAAGAAACACTTATTATTACCAATGATTCAAATCGTTGTCGCATTTTTTGTTACATTAATATGGGTCTTTTCAGATTTTAGAATGAGTGGCAGCATTAATGGACAATTATACTTTTTTGTAGGCCTTATTTTTCTTGTTTTACTCATTATTGATTACATAAAGAATGTGAATTCAAGATGAACTTAACAGGTGATGCCTTAAGAGGACATACCGACATGATATTACTTAGTATGATTAATGAAAAAGATTCCTATGGTTATGAAATCAATAAGAAGATTGAAGACATATCAGACAAGCGATTTATCTTTACAGAAGCAACCCTTTATTCTAGCTTTAAACGTTTGGTGAAGTTAGGTTATTTAACATCATACTGGTTAGAAAGCGAATCCAATAAAAAGAGAAAATATTATTCTATTACAAGCAAAGGAAAGCAACTTTTAGAAGAACAAATAAATCAGTGGCAAGATATGAAAACAATTATAGATAAGATTGTAAAGACATAAAGTAATATAAGATCTCAAAAGACTTGTTTGAGATCTTATATTTTGTGTTATAATAATTCAAGAATATGCTTGAAGGGTTTGGTTGATATATGAAATGTATCTCTGTGCTTGATCAAAGAATAAAAAAAGATGTTTCCGATGTTCAGCGATATGCTGTCAGAGCGATTATCCGGAGAAAGGATGAACTTTTATTGGTCTATTTAAAAGAAACCAATGAGTTTAAGTTTCCTGGTGGTGGCCTTGAGAAAGATGAAACATATGAATCTGCTCTTAAAAGAGAGGTTAGAGAAGAAGTTGGCGCTGAGATCTTAAGTATAGACCAATGCTTAGGCTATATTGATCAAATTTATCCAGATAAGTTTATTGCTGGTCAAGTTTTTCATATGAGAAGTATTTACTATCTATGTACCATTGATGATGCGCGTGTCAAGCCAAACCTTAGTCAATCTGAAAAAGCTCTAGGTTTTAAACCCATGTGGGTCAAACTAGACCATGCCATTAAAGTGAATCAAAAACGCTTGTCAGATGGAAGCAATTATCATTGGACACAACGAGAGTTATATATGTTAAAATACATAAAAGACAAAGATATATCTTTAGGATAAGATATTGTACTTGATATTCATGAGACGAACAGTTATAATATTTCTAGACCATTCTTTTGGGGGCGTAGCTCAGCTGGGAGAGCGTATGGCTGGCAGCCATGAGGTCGTGGGTTCGAGCCCCATCGTCTCCACCAAGATAAAAAAAATAACCTATGGAAAAAATCCATAGGTTTTTTAATTTCTTATAATAATAAAGGTTAAATAAGAAAAATATATCATCAATAAAGCAATGCCCTCATATCGATTAATGGTACGTTTGTGTGTGGTTGCAAAAATCAGTAGGACAAAGGTTAATACAATCATTAATATCATATCAATATGAATACTTTGTTGGATTAATAATGGATGAATGGTTGATGAAATACCCAAAACAAACATGATGTTAAAAATATTGCTGCCAATGATATTACCCAGGGCAATTTCACTTTCTTTTTTAAGAGCTGCAACAATTGAAGTTACAAGTTCAGGTAGTGAAGTACCAATTGCGACAATGGTCAAACCAACCAATGTTTCACTCATACCAAGTGATATGGCAATTCTTTGTCCTTGTTCAACAACCAACCAACCTCCAAATACAATACCAATCAAACCAAGTAATGTTAACATAGATGATTTGAGTAAAGTGTCTGGTCTTTCTTCGGCTTTCATATTATTGGGTAGATGCTTGTTTTTGCTTAAAGCAACTTCAATGATATAGTATAAGAAGACTAGGAAAAGCATAATTAATACCAATCCATCGCCCCTTGATAATACGTTGTTCGCTTCATTTTGTAAAAAAGTATCACTGATTAAGATGAGCAAAACAACAGAACCCAATAAAGCCAAAGGGATTTCTTTTACGATGGTTTTCTTTTCAACTTTCAAAGGGAAAATAATAGCAGTTAAGGCAATTATAAAGGATATATTGATGAGATTTGAACCGATCACATTACCAACAGAAAGTCCTTCATTGCCAGTAATAGAAGCAGAGATACTAACAGCAGCTTCAGGTGAACTTGTACCAAACGCAACAATGGTCAAACCAATAATAATGGGCGGTATTTTAAAATACTTGGCCAATTTAGATGAACCATCCACAAAAAAATCAGCACTTTTCATCAATACTAAAAACCCAATAATCAGCAAAAGATAAGCCATATATATTAACTCCTTAATAGTCTGTCAACTTTTTATAAAATAAACGCCTATATTTTACCATGTCAAACCTTAAATCACAATTTATGTGATGGTTAAATTTTTAGAGTTTTAAACAGCCTTGGATAGATTCCAATACCAAAGACAACCATTACAGCATAGCGTAAATAATCAAGTAAGCTTGCCATGATGGCTTGGAACTTTGTCAAGCTTATGCTGTCTGGATTTATGATTAAATCAAAGATGGCTTTTAAGCTTAACCGAACAGCAAAGACCAAAACAATACCAATGATAAATCTAAGAATATTCTTATAGAGAATTTTGTGATTGTTAAAATTCACATAACGTTCTTCTAGATAGATACCCAAAATAAATCCATTTAAGGCACCAATCATTTTGGCCAGTTGCTCAATTTCTAAGAAAAATTCGTGGGCATCACTGATGGTGATGGCCTTGATAATGACAAAAATAAGCAATACCAGTAATGATAAGTATCCGATGATAAAATAGATTTTGTTTGGTTTTTTGACTTGATCTAACCATTTGTTCAATAAGAAAATGACACCAAGTGCAAGTAAGCCTCCAACAAGAACATCGGTCAAGTAATGGACACCAAGATACATTCGGCTAAGGGCGACAAGAACTGTCAGAATTGTCGCAATAATCCACAAGGATTTTTTCTTAAAGAAGTAGGCCAAACCAAAGTATATGGTCGCTGCGCTTTGTGTGTGGCCACTTGGCATGGCGTAAGAGTAGGAAGTTTCAGGCCTTAAATTAATGATGTCTTGATTGACCTGAAAGGGTCTTAAGCGCCCAAAGATAATTTTTAATATAGAGTTTAAACCCACAGAGATAAATACAGTGATGGCCAAACGTTTACCTATTATTTTATTGACTGACCAAAAAACAAATCCTAAAATTGCAATAATGATGGGTTCTTCTCCCAACATAGTGATTGTTTCAAACAAAAAATCAAGAAACGCTGTTCTTTGTTCTTGTAGCCAAATTATCATACGAATCTCAAAATCCATAAGTGCCTCCTTTATTCATTATTTTATCATAAAAGCGTTTAAAGACACATATTTATTCTGAAATAGTTACGTTTTACTTTTATTGATATTTAGTGTTAAAATAGATATATAAGGAAAATTATGATCGAAAAGTTTACGTTAGATGTCATTCATATCATTAAAAGCATCCCAAAAGGCAAAGTGATGACATATGGTCAAATCGCATTTATCGCTGGAAATCCTTTTGGGGCTAGGCAAGTTGCTAGGATATTACACTCAATGAGCCAAAAAGAGCAACTGCCTTGGCACCGAGTCATCAATGCACAAGGAAAAATAAGTCTTGGTGGTGAAATGGGTATCATTCAAAAATCACGATTGGTAGATGAAGATATCATTTTTAAGAATGACCGAATTAACTTAAGAAAATTTCAATATCATTATCCAAATGAATAGGAGTAAAGGATGAAAATTAAAGATTATTTCACACCCAAATCATTGGTATATTCAGGAAAATACCAAAACAAGGAAACCCAAATAAGACATATTCATTATAAGGATGACGATGTTTTCGAGACCGATAAGATGGATATTAAAGATGGATATAAAAGCTATATTCAAGTCATCGGTTTAAACGATGTTGAGAAAATTAAAACATTAAAATCGCTTTTTAATATTGACGATTTAATTTTTGAAGATGTATTTAATGTGACACAAAGAATCAAAATAGATGTTAGGGAACACTATATATTTAGTGTCATTCATGGTATCTTCACTGTTAATAAAAAAAATATTAAAGAGTATATGAGTATATTGTGTATCAATGATGTTGTCATCAGCTTTCATGAACAAGAACCATGGTTTTTAGATACAACCATCAAGGCGTTTGAAACTTATCCTGAAATAAGAAGGAAGTCCAGTGATTTTCTTTTCTATCACATTTTAGACTTAATCACTGATAATCACATTGATGTCTTTGATGAGTTGAATGAGACCATTTCTCAGTTTGAAGATATAACCCTAAATGAACAAATTCTACCTCAAGAAGAGTTCTATCGGGTAAGAAAAGCATTTGTTCGATTAAAAAACAATGCCTATTATACTTTGCAGGCCTTGGAAGGTTTAATGAAAAAATCTCACCCCTTAATTCAAAAAGAAAACATAGAATATTTTCATGATTTATTAGACCATTTGAATCGTTTAGATGGACAAATCAATATTGCAAGAGAAAATTTAAGAAACTTAGTGGATGTCAATATCAATAATCAATCAAACAGAATGAATAAGATTATGACAACTTTAACTCTATTTTCAGCAACCTTTATTCCATTATCATTTTTCACTGGTTTCTTTGGAATGAACTTTATCCATTTTGAGATACTTGAATACCAAGATGCCATATGGTGGTTCATTGGTTTTTGTGTGATGGTGATTGTATTTATGGTTTGGTTTTTTAGAAGAAAAAAATGGTTGTAAGGAAGGACTGTTATGGAAAAAAATTATGAGTCATATTCAAAAGAAGAGTTGATTGAGCAGATTAAACATTTAAAAGAAAACATAAAGAAAAAATTTGGTCATGATGAAAATCTACCACGCTTAAATTTAGAATGGGCAGGTAGTCTTGGTGAATGGTATTGGGATGTTCAAGAGAATCATGTCATTTTTAATGATAAGAAAGTTGAAGCCATTGGTTATGATCCTAATGACCTAGAGGATATAGGCTTTGAGTTTTTTACTGAAAAACTTCATCCTGATGATTATGATCGGGTTATGGACAATATGCGCGACCATTTGGATGGTCAATCAGAGGCTTATGAAATCGAATACAGAATCAAACATAAGGATGGACATTACAAGTGGTACTACGATCGAGGTATGGTTACAAAACGAGACAAGGATGGAAAGCCATTATATGTGCAAGGCATTGTTTTTGATATATCTGAACGCAAAAAGGTCGAAGAAAGATTGCGTGAACTATCAGAGAAAGATCCTCTAACAAAGGCATACAATCGTCGTTATATGTTTAAGAAGATCGACCAATTAATTGGTCAATATGAAGACAACCAGACCCCATTCTCTCTCATTATGTTTGATCTTGATCGCTTTAAAGAAATCAATGATGAACATGGTCATTTGGTTGGGGATGATATATTAAAAGAAATGACTCAGATGATTTTTAATCACCTAAGGGATAAAGATGTCCTATGTCGTTATGGTGGAGATGAGTTTTTCATGGTCTTACCCGATACCGAACTGAAAGAAGCAAAAAAAGCAGCAAAAAGAATCAAAGATCAAATGGCAAACATGTCCTTCGAAGAAGTTGATGAGGTGACTGTCAGTATGGGTGTAGCCACATACCATAAGAACGAAGCCATTGATGATATTGTTAAACGTGTTGATGATTTGGTTTATCAAGCAAAAGACGATGGTCGAAATACAATTAAGTTTGAAGAATAATTAGAGGTGATTTGGTGGACAAAAAATGGTTTAAAACATTAAATAGAAAGCATACAGACTCAATTAAATGGCAAAGAGCACAAAAAGAATGTCAAAACACAGAATGTTATACGTTCTCTATCGCAGATAGCGATTATGAGACAGCACCTCCAATCAAAGAGGCCTTGTTAAAACGGGTCAAGCATGGTGCATTTGGTTATGCTGGCAAGGGTGATGATTACGAAGAGCTGATTGTTGAATGGTACAAAAAAAGGTATGACGTATCAATTTCTAAATCTTCTATCATACCTGCACCCTCAGTACTTAACGCTTTATCAATTGCGATTGACTTAAGTTCTGATGTGGGTGATGGTATTATCATTCAAACGCCCGTATACCATGTTTTTAAGCCTGTCATAGAGCATAATCATCGAGAAGTCATAGACAACCCTTTACGTATTGAAAACGATAAATATAAAATGGATTTAAAGGGTCTTGAAGATTTGTTTAAACAAGGTCACAAAGTATTTGTCTTATGCAATCCTCATAATCCTGTTGGTCGTGTTTGGACATATGAGACATTAAAGAAACTTATGGAAGTGGCTAAAAAATATGATGTACTCATTATTTCTGATGAAATACATGCAGATATCATCATGCCGGATTATCATTTTACATCTATGGCTGAATTTTTTAATGATTATGATCAAATCATAGTCATATCAGCGCCAACGAAAGTCTTTAACATTGCTGGTTTAAAAATAGCCCAAGTCATTGTTGAAAATCGTCAGTTAAATAAATCGATAAAAGACATGTATATCAAACTGCATTTATCTACACCTAATTTGTTGGCCTTAACCGCAATAAAAGCCGCTTATCAAGATGGTGAAGCATGGTTAGAAGCTCAAAACCGACATATCTATGGGAATTATCAATATATGAAATCTTTTTTAGAAGCATATTCATTCTTTAAAGTCTTTCCTTTGCAAGGGACTTATTTATCATGGATACAATTTAAACATCCTGACATCAGTGCAAGTCAATTCGTAAAGGACTTAAAAGCCTATGGGATTTTTCTTTCAGAAGGAGAAAAATTTGGTCATGGCGAAGATTTTCTTCGAGCCAGCTTAGCCTGCTCTAAAGAACAACTCAAAACGGGATTAGAAGAGATGGATAAATACTTAAAAAATAAAGACTTAGTGAAATAGATATAAAGAAAAGATAATCGCCAATTAAAGCGATTATCTTTTTTTAAATACAATCAGTCTACCCTTGAGTTCAAGGCGTTCCAAGTCATATGTTTTTTCAATATAGGACATTGTTTTTCGTGTGTAAAATATAACATGAGTCTCATCGTTTTTATAATACCATGATGAAAAATCTATGTCATCATGATAAAGTTCTGTCATAAATATCCACAAGCCATGTCTTTTGGTCAAGGCATATAATTGATCAAATGTTTGCTTGGGTTGGTTAAAGTGTTCAATGACCTCACAAGCGATGATGTAGTCATATGTTTTATCTAATAAGTCTTGTTGGGGATGAAAATACGGATCATAAAGATCAATATGATAAGCGTGTTTTCTAAGTATTTTTGTAATTACAGGGCCTGGTCCAGCACCAAAATCTAGCCCCATATGCTTGCTTTCAAGTTTGTTAAAAACATAATCAGTAATGGGTGAAACAAAGGATTGATAACCTAAATCATTGACATCATTGTTATGTAATTGATAGCGTTTCTCTTCTAAATCTTTTGGCAATAATTGTTGGATGGATAATTGAATCGAATCACAGTTAGGACAACGATAATAATCCCTATCCCTTGTATTTGCATAAAAATCCATGGTGTTTTGGCACAATCTGCAGGTTTGAGTACGTGCCATCATTAGAGTCTGTTTTTCTTACTATATAGGTTCATAAATAAGTAGACAAAAACCAAATTATAAATGACACCTAATATAAAATACCATATCAATGTGAAATTAACTTCAATGGATGGAATCAACTCTATTTGAATTAATCTCGCTGACCAAAAGCCTGGTGCAAAAACAAGAAATACTTCTTGCCAAGATTGGATAAAGAATGCAAGAACTGGAAAGACAAGAATCAGTCCAGACATTTTCATAATGACGAATCCCTCAACCTTATTATCCGCAAAACTATTGACAATTAATGCAACACCAGGTGCTTGTAAAGCGCCTAAAATAGAGATAAGCAATAAGACCCAGATTGAAGAACCTGGTAAAAAGTTTGTCGCTAAGACAATGACAAGAGTTGCTATAAAACCAAAGACAAAAGAAATCATAAGTTTTACAAAAACATAGGCTTTTACTGATATAGGTGTGACTTTTAAGCTAAGCAAGACAGCATCATCTTTATCATCAAGTAGTGTGAATGCAGTAATGGCACCATAGATATAACCCGTTAACAGTATAAACAACATGGTGATAATTTCAGGAACCAGTGATGTTTGAGACACTTGATCTTCTAGATATGGAATAAGAAAATAACCAACAAGTCCTAATATCACTGGATATAACATAAAGAAGATATACATGGAGTCCCTTGTGATGTTTCTTAGTTCACTTTTTAAAATGGTTTTAAACATGTTTACACCCCACTAATTGATACAGCATAATTTTTAAATTTTGTAAGGACAAGGAATCTGTATATTAAAACACCAGTCAAAACTAAATAAATGAGACTAAAATAATACTGCCAATCTAAATCAATTGGCTTGAAACTGTTTGTAATTATGACGTTGGCAGATTGAATGGGATTAATGAGTAAAATATAATCCCAGGCCGCGCCGGTAATGACATTAAGCATGACCAATATGGTTGGTATTAGAAATATAAATGATATGGTCATAATGCTCATTAACATGGTTGTAAAGTCTTTTTGATAGTATGAGAGTAATAAGCCAATGGTTGTATGAAATAAGGTAACAATTAAAATGGCAACCAACATTAATAGATAAGATATTTGGACATCTTTTAAGATAATAAAGACTGCAATAATTAAGGATGTTGAAATTAAGTTATGGATGGTGTTTGCCAATATTTTAGAAAGAATTAACTCAGAATTTTTTGAGGGAGTCACAAGCATGGATGACATGGTTGATTCTTTTTTTTCAAAGAACATGACACTGCCTATATACATCATAGACATCAAACTTGCATCAACCAAAATGATGACAGGTAATAACTGTTCAAAAATCGCTGATTCAACGAAATATAAAAGCAAAGACCAAATGATAACTACCAGTAAGCTGACAGTTGTGACTTTGTACTTATGTAGTCTAAGCAGTTCTCCTTTAAGTAAATATAACAATCTATTGTTGATCATCTAAGGTCACCCCTGTTACTTTAATAAAGATATCTTCTAAAGTCGTTTCACCGCTGTGAATGGTTTCGATGTCTTTATCTTTTAATAGTTGTAGAAAGTCTTTATTGTCTCCTAAATGATCCATAGAAAAGCGTTCGGTTTTTAATTGATTATCTTCATGGTATTCAACTTTAATTTCTCTTTGACCATACCTGATTTTTAAGTTTCTAGGCGAGTCAATTTCTTTGATTTCTCCATCAACAATAAAGGCAACACGATCACATAATTGATCAATGTCTGCCATAATATGAGATGTGATAAAAACTGTGCCACCAGCATCTTTAAATTCTCTAATAAGATCTTTCAATATCTTGGCATTGGCTGGATCCAAACCGTTGGTTGGTTCATCTAAAAATAGCATAGAAGGAGAATTTAATAAGGCTCTAACAATGTTTAAACGAATTTTCATACCTTTTGAGTATTCAGCAACCATTTTATCCTTATCTTCCCATAAACCCACACGTTTCATCAGACGTTCTACATCGGCTTTCTTTTGATATAAGTTCATAAAAAACTTGATGTTTTCCATGGCCGTCATTTTTGAGAAATGAATGGGCATCTCAAAACTCACACCAATGTCCTCAAAAAAGTCTTGTTGGTAGGATTTTAAGTTCTTACCCTTAAATAATATGTCACCTTGATAGTCTTCTAAAATTTTAATAATGATTTTTTGTGTTGTGCTTTTTCCTGCCCCACTTGGACCTAAAAAGCCAAAAATCTCGCCTTCTTTAATTGAAAAATTAAGGCCTTTTAAAACATTTTCTTGGTTTTTCCTGTACTTAAATGTTAAATCTTTTACTTCAAACATATCATTCATCTGTCTCAATCCCTTCTTTTAATATATGAATTAAATGATTGACATAATCCATCATTTTTTGATAACTTTCATCTTTGTTTTTTGCATCCAACTCATCCAGTGTTATATTGATGGTGATATCATTAACCATTCGTGCAAGTGTGTTGGTATCGATACTTTTCTTTAGGTAACCTTTCTCTTTGTCACGATTGATCATATTAGAATAATACTGGATGGCAAAGACCTTGCTTTCTTTCATTAACTCATCATAAATCTCATTTTTGTTGTTTAGCAGTTTGTCAAAGATATTGACATACATAGGATGGTCAATGGCAAATTTAATGCCTTGCAGATAGAGTTGCTTGAATAAATCAAGGAACTTCATATCTTCTCGAAAGAAGATATCTTTTAAATAACTCATTTTAGCATCTTTAATGGTGTCGATGATGTGGAAATACAAGTCTTTTTTATCTTGGAAATACTGGTAGAAACTACCCCTTGGTATCTTTGATTGCCTAATAATATCAGATAAGTTGACTTGCTCATACACTTTGTTTGAAAACTCAGAAATGGCCGCATGGATGATGCGGTCCTGTTTGTCTTTATTTAGATTAAAGAATGTTTGTTTTGGCATAGAATCACCTCATATGACAACCTTGTCATAATTATATATCGACTTTTAAAAAAAGTCAATAAAAAAAAGACACTTTATGAAAAAGTGTCTTTGATATACTTGTCAACTTGGACAGCAGCACATTTTCCAGCACCCATGGCCAGAATAACAGTAGCAGCCCCTGTTACGATGTCTCCACCAGCAAAAACACCAGGTATAGATGTTTGACAATCCTCAACAATAATACGCTCTTTAGCATCCACCTTTAGGTCCTTGGTTGTTGAGCGAATGATTGGGTTTGGACTTTGCCCAATGGCAACAATGCAAGTATCAACGTCTATGGTTTCATAATGACCTGTTGGAAGTGGTCTATGTCTGCCTGAAGCATCTTTTTCTCCCAAGGTCATCTTTTCTGCTTTGATAGATTTTATCTCATAATCTTGTCCAATAAATTCTACTGGATTTTTTAATAAGTCAAAGCGAATACCTTCTTCAATGGCATGGTGAATTTCTTCACGTCTGGCTGGTAAAGCGTCCATGTCACGTCGATAAAGAATAAATACATCTTTAGCCCCGAGTCTCTTAGCAACTCTAGCCGCATCCATGGCCACATTACCGCCACCAATGACACAGACTTTGTTACCTAACTTGATTGGTGTAGGATGGTTTGGAAAATCATAGGCTTTCATTAAATTTACACGGGTGAGAAACTCATTGGCAAAATAAACGCCATTAAGATGTTCACCTTGGATATTTAAACGTCTAGGTAAACCAGCACCACTAGCGATAAACACTGCATGATACCCTTCTTCATCTTTGAGTTGATCAATGGTTAGGGTTTTACCAATAATGACATTTTTATGGAAACAAACACCTAGGTTTTCAAGTCGATTGATTTCTTGGTCGACAATAACTTTTGGTAACCTAAACTCAGGAATACCATAGCGTAAGACACCACCAAAATCATGGAGTGCTTCAAAGATATGGGTTTGATAACCCATACGCCTGATTTGGGCAGCAAAGGCCAAACCTGCAGGCCCACTACCTACAACAGCAACCTTATAGGCATTATCCTTGATATCTTCTTGGTGGATATAGTCTTTTTCTAAACCTAAGTCACCTAAATATCTTTCCAAGGCACCAATGGCGACAGCTTCTGATTTGATGCCTAAAATACAAGCACCTTCACATTGGCTTTCTTGGGGACAAACACGTCCACAAACACTGGGCAAGATATTGTCTTGATAAATGGTACAATAAGCTTTTTCATAATCTTCTTCAAGGATTTCTTTGATAAATTTAGGTATATCGATATTGACTGGACAGGCATCTATACAACGAGGGTTTTTACAATCTAAACATCGACTTGCTTCAAGTTTAATTTGTTGTAAAGAAAAACCTCTAGCGACCTCATGAAAATCTTGGATACGTTTTTTGGGGTCATGGACAGGCATTTTTTGTCTATTCATTTGTATCACCCAAAGAGATTAAGCAATCATGTTCTTCTTTACGATAATATGATTGCCTATGCATCAGTTCATCAAAGTCTATGCCTTCTGCAGGAAAGTCAGGACCATCAATACAAGCAAAATATGTTTGATCATTGATGTGGACTCGACAATTTCCACACATACCAGTCCCATCAATCATGATAGGGTTTAAAGATACTTCAGTTTTTATGCCATGTTTTTGGTTGACCAAATAGGCATTCTTCATCATGATGACAGGTCCAATGGCAATGGATAAATCATATGTGTTTTTTTGATAAACTTTTTTCATGACGTCAGTCACAAAGCCTTTGGTGCCTAATGAGCCATCATCTGTGGCAATCCAAACATTTTGACAAAATGATCGGTATTCATCAAGAAGTAGTAGATAGTCTTTGTTTCTCGCTCCAATGATTAAATCAACCTTGCACCCTTTTTTAGCATAAGCTTTTAATTGTGGGTATAAAGGCGCTGCCCCTACACCACCAGCAACACCTAAAATCGCTTGATGGTATTCAATAGGTTTGGCTTTACCTAAGGGGCCAACAACGTCTTCAAGATACTCGCCTTCATTTTTCTTACCGAGTTCTTTGGTTGAATATCCAATTTTTTGAAAGATGATGGTGATGGTTTTAGCATCGTTTTCAACGATGGTCAATGGTATCCGCTCACTATCATGATTGGCTCTGACAATAACAAAGTGACCAGGTTGAGTGTTTTTAGAGACCATTGGTGCTTCAACCACCATCAGATCTACATCTTTATTTAATGCTCTTTTTTCTTTAATTAAGTACATCATTGAACCTCATATCTTGTTTTTATTCTGCCAAAGCACCCATAGGATCCCAAGGTTTTAAAATCACTGCTTTGGTCTCTAGGGCTTTATGTTGTTTGTCAGTCATATATTTTTTATTGATGACTGCTTGATAAACAAAACGGTTGAACCAAGAATCACTGGCTAGATAATAGCCTTTATCTCCGTGTTTATCGCCCCAAGAATTTTGGATTTTCCATTTGGTTGGTTGATCATTTTTAAGAGATACACCAGTTAAAACCATGGCGTGGTTCATTCTCGAATGGGCATAATCTAACATGTCGGCTTTGGATAATGATAAATCCATTTGTAAAATATCATCAAAATCATAACGCTGGTCATCCCATACGCCTGTTTCACGATCGCCAAAGAAACCAACATCACAACCAAACCAGACAACTTCATGATCCATTTGCTTAAGAATGAGACTTTTGATATCATCCATTGGCAAGTTCAGGTGATTGATTTGTTTTCCTTCAACCACATTGCCCAAATAAGCAATGCCATAGGTTTGGTAGAATGGCTTATCTTCTGTTGGTGAGTGGATGATAGAGACATAATCATTTAAATCATTGCCAACATAGTCTTGGTAGAATTGTTTTGGTGTGATATTGTCAATGCTATGATATTTTTTATCTTTATCCACATACTCAAAAGAAAAAGATTTTGGTGGTACTCCAAATGAGGCCACTAAAAATCGATATAAGCCTTTTAAAGTCTTTTCTTTTAAATCATCCAGTTGGTCGACATGACCAATGTCTCTAGCTTTGGCTGTGTATTGTCTTAGCTTTGTATTGATGATTTGATTCATTACACGTGTTTGTGAACTGACTTTGGTTTCAACCATGGCATCTTTAGGCACAAGACCATACTTTTCAATCAAAGCCACAAACATGTCCCATTGGCCTCCATCTTGGATACCTACATTTAGTATGTGTTGTAATGTGCGATCATCTTTATCACAAGTTAAAAAGTCATCGATGCTTTCGATAAAATAATTGATTTTTTCTAATTTATCATAAAAGGCAATATAATTTTGTGAAAACTCAAATTTTTTTAACTGATATTTTTTGGCCATACGTTCACGTATAAAATTTAATCCAGCAAAAATCCAACAACGTCCAGTTTTTTCTTGATTGGTTACTGGAAGTGTTTCAATGTTTTTTGAGAAATTAAATGTGTTTAAACTTGCACTTTCTTGTTTAATCGCAATTTTCCTTAATTCATTCTCAACAAGTGCACGTCTTAAAGTTTTGTGTTGTAGATCTTGATCAATGGCTTCTTGCCATGTTTGGATATGCTTATCTTTAATTTTTTTCATGTTCTCACCTCATAAATATTGTATCATAATAGAAAAAAAAGGGGAAACGCCCCTTTGGTATTTTCTATTCAGTTCGTTCATTTCCTACATAAAAGATGGCCAGCGTATCAACACCTGAATGAGCGCCGATCACAGGTCCGATATGGTTGATTAAAAATTGATCTTCATTAAGATCTAATTTTTCCATAATCACATCTCTCACATAGATTGCATCTTGGAGGTTGTCCCCGTGTGAAATATATACTTTGTCATTTCTTTCTTTATCAAAGCTAGCCTCCATACGTTTGATCAAATTATTTAATGATTTAAAACGTCCTCTGGCTTTTCCATAAACCTTCAGTTTACCTTCTAAAGTGACATGTAATAAAGGTTTAATATTAATGATAGAACCTAAAATAAAAGAACTTGTTGATAAACGTCCACCACGTTTTAAATGTCCCAAATCACTGACAGTAAACAAATGGCAAATATCCAGTTTGTTGTTTTCAACATATTCAGCAACTTCATCAATTGATTTTCCATCGAGTCTAAGCCTAGCAGCTTTTGTGACCAGTAGTCCTTGCCCCATAGACGCTGATAAAGAATCAAGAACGATGATTTTTCGGTCAGGATACTTTTCAGCCAATTCTTTTTGAGCAATCAAACATGAATTATAGGTGCCAGATAATTGACTTGAAAAAACGATGAATAAGACATCTTCACCTTTTTTTAGCACTGGCTCCATAATTTCAATACATTCTTGTGGGTTGGCCTGAGCTGTAATGGCTGTTTCTTTATCCCTTAATAAATCATAAAAATCCTTTGGCTTGATTTCTCTGTGGTCTAAAAAATTCTGATATTCTTTTCCTTTGACAGTCACCTTTAAAGGCAGAATTTGCAATTCCAATTCTTGGGCCAAATCATTTGGCAAATCAACACATGAGTCTGACAAAATTTGATACATGAACGTTCCCCTCCTATATATACTTATTTATTATAACTTTATCAATAATAAATTACTCTGTCAAGTAGAATAATGGATAATGAAAAGAAGAACAATATCAAGATTTATTGTTCTTCTAGGGTTTCTGGAATTTTAAATTGAATCGGTTTGACTTCTGGAATTGTTTTTTCAATCTTATCTGTAAACATAATACCCAGCAAATGATCGTATTCATGTTGGAAGACAATGGCAGGATAACCTCTCAATGTAATTTCTTTATACTCACCTTGTCCGGTTTCTAAATCCATAAAATATCCCTTGGCACGTATTTTTTTTGAACGTAAAACAATGCCAGTAATCTCTTCATCTACAGATAAACAACCTTCTCCACTTGGTAAGAAAGTTTGGGCTTCAGAATATGAAATAATTTTAGGATTAACCACGGCATATTGATGAATAACTTCAAAGTTTTCATCCATAGTTTTCATACAAAACATAGATAAAGATTGGTTGATTTGTGGGGCTGCAAGACCCACACTTGGTCTCAACTCATATCTTTCAACCATTTCATCGTTTTGTGAGTTTTCAATATAAGTCATCATCTCACGTAGTGTATTCAAATTTGTCTGACTTAAGGGCCATTCAACAGGATGGGCACGTTTTCTTAAAGTGGGGTGTCCATCTTGAATGATATCTTTATTTAATAACATTTTATCACCATATAAATTATAGCAAATCCTTAAGCAAAATGAAAGCCATTAACATCTGATTTCTTGAAAATACAAAAAGATTATGATATATTAATATTAATGAAAAAGGGTGATCATAGTGATTAAAAGAAAAGGTATTGTTGTTTATTTTAGAAGCAATAAAGTCTTGAAAAAAATATCGAAGTTTAATATCAATATCACATATGTCAATAAGTTAGGTAAGTATCTTACTGGCTATGTCAATGAAGATCAATTTGATCAAATTAAACAAGATTTAAAAAGAATCAAGCAAATTAAATATGTAGATAGCTCTAAAGTAGACATGGAATCATTTAGTTTTTCAAGATAAAGAAATCTGTCAAGTAATAAACCTTGACAGGTTTATTTTTTTATGTTAAGATTTTAACGATAAAATATAAGGAGGACTACATATGGTAAAATTAAGATTACAAAGATTTGGGACTAAAAAGAGACCTTTCTATAGAGTCGTTGCGGCAGATTCAAGAAAGAAACGCGACGGTAGATATTTAGAAATCGTGGGAACTTATGATCCTACACAAAAACCTGAGTTTGTTGAAATCAACAATGATTTGGCAAAAAAATGGTTACTTTTAGGTGCTCAACCAACTGACACTGTGAAAAGCTTGTTTGCAAAAACTGGTGTTTTAAGCGAGTTTTTAGCAGAAAAGAATCGTAAGTAGAAGGTTATACAATGGCAACCGATTTTGAAAAACTTGTTTTTGATTTAGTTGTGCCATTAGTCATTCATCCAGAAGATCTTTTGGTGAAGAAATTCTCTGAAGATGATGAGTTGATTACCATTCAAATACTAGTAAATCAAGAAGACTTAGGTCGTGTAATTGGTAAAGGCGGACGTATAGCAAACGCCATTCGTACCATTGCATATGCTGCTGCATCTAAAATTGGCAAAAGAGTGAAGATTGATATCGACTCTTTTGAATAATGGAAACCATAGGTATCAGCGCTTGTTTATTAGGTGTACATTGTAAATACAATGGCGCGCACAATTTAAATTTAAACATCATTAAACATATTAAAGGCAAAGCACTTATTTTGATTTGTCCCGAAGTCATGGGTGGATTATCTACCCCTAGAATCCCTAGTGAAATCCAATCAAATGGACGTATTGTCGATCAAAAAGGACAAGATGTAACAGAGGCTTTTGAGCTTGGTGCCAATAAAAGCATTCAAAAGTTATTGGACCACCAATGCAAACAAGTCATATTAAAAGATGGGTCACCATCTTGTGGTTACACATTTGTTTATGATGGATCATTCACGGGTAAGACAGTATCTGGTGAAGGCGTGACTTGCAAAAAAATAAAAGCACATCAGATAGATGTTATTTCAATAAAATAAGCCAACCGAAGTTGGCTTTTTTTTATTCATTGTCATCATCATGGACATGAACATCATCTTGATTGACATAAGAATAAATTTTATCTTTCCAATCATTTTTTGAGAAGTAAATAAAACTGTGTTTATTTGGAAAAAATAAACTGTTGATGATTGGTATCAATAAGAACATCAACCATCCTGGATGCCAGAAACTATCTCCTAAGACCTTTAATGATTCAGGAAAGAAGCTTTGGGTATATAAAACACCAATAAGAACATATAAGGCAGTGATTGTGACACTGACCATTTTTCTTGCGTTAATTTTTCCTTTGTAAATCATATCAGATAATGGGATTAAAAAGAAGACAACCCATCCAGGGTGTGCCAAGTCAAATCCGAATGCCAACCATAGAAAAAGTATGATTGCAATCAAAGGCATATACTGGTGAATTCGTCTGCCGATGTTGTTGGATAGTAAAATGGCTGAAAGTGGAATTAAAAGGATAAAACTAACACCCAAACTCCAATTATCAAACACAAAGCCACTGACCAACATCAAAAATATAGCAATCATAGGCATTGTTGAAACAATTCTTCGTCGCATAAATTCCCCCCTTATTAAAAATTATTATATCATAAAGAAAAATATTTTTTGATAGAAAATTGAACATTCATCCATTTTCACTTGCTGAAAAGGATTTTAGTCGTTATTTTTAGTGATTTTATGGTATATTATATATATAAGTTTATTAGAAGTCAGGAGGCCATATATGAGCGTATATCATTGGTTGATTTATTCAATCATCGCCTTATTGTCATTCTTGCCCTTGGTAAGAATTGACCTTTTTTCAACAAGCCGAAAATATACCTACTTTAAATATCTAAGTATTACTCTCTTTTTATGGACACTGATTAATGGTTTCTCTTATGTCATTAAGTCTTCTGATATTTTATATACAATTATGTTATTAAAATACCCGATTATCTTCCTTGCTGTATCATTAATTTTAATATCATTGTTTAGATATTTAAGGATAAGTATTTCTAAAACGTTGGTGGTAGCTTTAACCATCTTTTTCACCATTGATTTGCTCATGGCTTTAACCAATCATAGTACTCAGTATTTTTTACAAGTGACTAAATCGCCTGATTTGGTTATTCAAGACTTGTTGTATGCTGAACCAGGGATATTCTTTTATGTCCATACAAGTGTTGCCTATATTATTTTGGTTTTATCCATTGTTATTATTTTAAGAAAGATGTTTGTTTCTTTGGTTGAAGATAAGGATGTTTTTCCTTTTGTTTTGGTCCTTGTGAGTATTACAGTAGGACTGACTGTGAACATCATCCATATTTTTGTTTATCAGTTTAGATTGGATCCAACTTACATTGTCTTTGTTGCCTTTACAAGTGTTTTATATTTCATTTTCTATATACGCGATGTCAATCTTATCATTAAAGTCGGCAACAACAATTTTATTTTAAGAAATATTAGAGAAATGTATTTGGTGGTTAACTATAAAAATGAAGTGGTTGACGCTTCAGAAACATTGCTCAATCGTTTTTCAATCAATATCAAAGAGACAAAACCTTTATCACAAGTCATGAAACAAATTAAGGAAGAAGCCATTGTCTATAGCAATGCTAAGTCTTTGGAGAAAGACTATGACAAAGATAAATACTATATCCATATAAAAACCAAAGACATTAATATCCCCTTTCTGAAATATCCAGGATACTTGATTTTATTTTATGATGAGACACAAATCCAAAAGTATATTCATGATATGGACTATGTTATGAATCATGATTTAATGACCGACTTATATAATCGAAATTATTTAGAGTCCATTCGCAAAGATTATCAAGACCAAACAGATTATACATGTATATTGTTTGATTTAGATGGTTTAAAGTTATTCAACGATTACAGGGGTCATCATGCTGGTGATGATTTGTTGAAGCGGTTTGCGGATGCGTTAATGAACATTGAAGATCAAAGATCAGATGTCATTGCTATTAGGATGGGTGGAGATGAGTTTTTATTGATTGTTCATTCTAGCGATGAAAACTACATTCAATCCATCATTGATGATATTCAAGCAATGTGTCATGATAAGGATCAATTAAAAAATGTTGGTTTTTCCTATGGCTACGCCAGCAAAACCGACGATCAAAGTTTTTCTCAGGTTTTATCCCAAGCGGATATTAACTTATATGAGATGAAAGAAACCCGTAAAGAAGCAAAAAATCAATTAGAAGAAGCTTTAAAAAAGAATAAAAAAATCACTGATTGACAAAGTGTTGGTCCGGTAGATATAATAAGACAAATAGGGAGGCTATATGAAAAAATTAGGTTTGATGGTATGTACCAATTCTGCGATTGATTATATTGATCATGATATTGATGTACGCATCGTACGTTCAACCATATTATTGGGTGATCAAGAATATGTTGATTATGAAGAATTAACAGCCGATAAGTTCTATGAAAAATTAGAAGAAGACCCATCATTGTTCCCAAGAACATCGATGGCTTCAACAGGTAAAATGCTTGAATTTTACCAAACATTAAAGGATGAAGGCTGTGATACCATCATCTTTGTTACTATCTCTCATAACATGAGTGGTATATATGAAAATGCTGTGATGGCATCTCGTATGATCGATGATATTGACATTCATGTGTTTGATTCATTATCTGTAGGTTATATTGAGTGTAAACTTATTTTTACTGCACATGAAGGCTATAAGGCAGGTAAATCTATCGATGAGATTTTAGAAGATATGGCTTATATTAGAGACCATAATAAAATATATTTTGCTGTAAGTGATTTAAAATATTTGGTAAAAAATGGTCGATTAAGCAATGCCCAAGCCTTTATGGCGAATGTCTTTAAAATTAAGCCTTTATTGGAAATTAATGATGAAGGAAAAGTCGTCAGTATTGAAAAAATAAGAACCTTCAATAAGGCAGTGAATCGTGTTATTGAGAAGTTCTTAGATGAAACCAAGGATATGGATGTAGAGCCTTTCATTGTTCATGCCAATAATCCAGAAATGGTTGATTATATTCGAAAACAAGTATTGGCTGAACGTCCTCAATATCAAGAAATTAAGGATTATTTATTAACACCTGCCGTTGGTGCCCATTCGGGACCAAAGGCGATTACCATAGGTTATATTGAAAAAAGAAAGTAGACATTATGATTAGTTCTGATGTAATTCGTGGACACATTGATACGATTATTTTGAATCTATTACAAGAAAAAGATATGTATGGGTATGAGTTGGTGAGCGTGATTAAAGATCGTTCAAACAATCTTTTCAACATCAAAGAAGCCACCTTATATTCTGTCTTACAGCGCTTAGAAAGTAAAGAGCTGATATCTTCTTATCTTGGTGAAAAAAGTCATGGGCGTAAACGTAGGTATTATCAAATGACCTCTTTAGGTAAGGCTTACTTAAAAGAAATGATTAAAGAATGGAATGTGCTTAAAGATATCATGCATAATATGTTAGGAGATCAATATCATGAATAAAATAAAATCATTTATATCAAAACTTTTAAAAGATTACTTTAATGATGAAGATAAAAAAGAATTGATTAAGATCTTAACCGTATCTTTAGAAGAAAAAGTTGATGACTTGGTTGAACAAGGTACGCCAAGAGAAGAAGCCATTGAGCGATCTATCAATGAGTTTGGAGACACAGAAGATGTTTTAAATGCATTTCCCAACAAACAAAAGAAAGCCGCGGTCATTAAAAAACGAAAAACACAAGTATTTTACTCTTTATGGGGTTATGTCATTATCGTTGGTTTGGCCATCTTTGTAAACTTTACTTTTTTCGAGTTTTTTGATAAAATATTGTGGTTTGTGATTGTCTGTATCGGCTTATTGTTCTGGCCAATCACAATGATTTATCGATACTTATTAGTAAAGAAATAGAGGGCTTTGAGTGAAGACACGTAAATTAGTATTTTTAGCAATTATGATTGCACTGGCTGTGGTCTTGTCTATTGTTGAATCTTTAATATCTGTCATTTTTATTCCTGGTGTGAAATTGGGACTTGCCAATGTGATTACCCTGATTATTTTAATGACATTCAGTGATAAAGATGCTTTCACAGTGGTTTTGGCGCGATTATTAATTGTTGCATTAACCTATAGTGGCTTGTTTTCCAATTCTTTTTGGATTTCAATCACCGGTGGGATGTTTGCAATCATTTCGATGATTGTGATTAAGAAATTTAATTTCTCTATCTATGGTATTTCTGTCATGGGGTCCACCATGCATATGGTTGGACAAGTGATGGCAGCCATGATTTTGGCAGATCCTGCACTGGCTGTTATCTTACCTTATTTGGTTATGCTGGCTGTGCCAACAGGCTTATTGACAGCCTTTTTATCAACCAAGGTTATCCATAGTTTAAAGAATCAATTTGTATATTTTTCAAAATAAAAAAATACCTTTGAAATCAAAGGTATTTATTTTGTTTCTTGATCTTGAACTTGCTTGCGCTTACGATAGTAAAATCCTCCGAAGACACCCAGCATCACGACAATTGCGATACCACCAATTAGGAAGATTGGGTTGTTGGGTTCAGGCTGATTGTATAGAATGATATATTGGTCTGCGTTTTCAGACATGCGAATGTCATCTTCTGCAAAATACCAAACAGCTTCTAAGTTGTCTTGGCTATTGACATAATCTAAAGCGTCTTCATAATCCATAAGATAAATGGCTGTGGATAAAATATCTGAAACCCCAGTATCATTGGTAAGGATTGTGACAGCTAAGGCATCACCACCAGGCATTCTTGTTCTTGGATCAATGATGTGATGGTAGATGGTGTCATTATCTTCATCGAGTAAGCTTTTGAAGTAACGTTGATAGGAACCACTACTGACGACGCTATAGGTTGATTCAACTTTAACCGCACCATAATAGCTTGTATTAAGGCTTTCAAATGTCGGTTTGGTTAAACCAATGGTATAATGATTGGCATTGGGATTAGAAATATTGTCGCCATGAACCAAAACATTTGAAGCGCCAAGGTTCAAGATGTAACTGAAATCATATTGAGATAAGTGTTCTTCAATAATCATCGATACATAACCTTTGGCTGCACCACCCAAATCAATCCCCATACCAGATGCTTGAAAATCAATGGTTAAGTTGTCTTCATCCAAGATGACATCTTCAGGATTTGTTGGATACGTTTGATTGAGCAAATCTTCACTTGGTATTGGACAACGGTCATAGAAGATGCCTTGTATACAATCGTCGCTATACCTTGCATCATGCCATATTTTAAGAATTGGTTCTAGCGCAATATTAAACAATAGATCACCCTCTGGATTTACATCTTGGTTATCTAAAGTATAGGCAATGGCATCGAATAATTTTTGATCAATGACAATTGGTCCCTCTGTTTCATTGATGTTATAGACATTGTTGATGCCTTCATGGTCTTCATAAGGATCCAACAACATATCATATTGTTTGATGATGTTTTCAACTTCATCAAAGACATTGATGATATCGAAGGTAGATCTTTCATCAACGTAAACAGAAAAGGAAATGCTTGTGTCAAAAGCAAAGTAACTTTTGGTGCATTTATAGACGCCATCAACATTGGTTGTTTGGCAATATTGAGGGTTAGGGTTGGATAAGATTGTTGTTTCATCTTCAGTCGCATGGACAAAATTTATTGACATGAATGACATGAAGATAAGCATGAAGAATAGACATGTTTTTTTCATATGAACTCCTTAATTTTTTCTTTATTAGTTGTATGAAATGGTTTATAATATAAATGAGTAGGTGATATCATTAAAAAGCGAGATATTGTCTTAATATTTGCAATTATTGTCATTGCATTTTTAAGTACAGGTATATTAAATTTAATCGAACGAATCAATCAAACTGGCGAAACATTTGCTGAAGTCACATATGCTGGAGAACCCATCATTAAAATCAATCTTGATGATCCTGAACAATATTTTGTTTATGATACATCATATCAAGATGATATTGTGACCTCTAGAGCTTCTGAAGGTATTTTTTATGTGCCCGGTGAAACGACCACCAATATGGATGCTTTATATGATGTGGATGATTTTGCAAGAACCAATGATATTGTTGGCATAAAACTACAAGTTAAAGATGGAAAAATCTCTGTTGTTTATCAAGAGAGTCCAAGAGATTTATGTCAATATGAACCACCTACAGACTCAAGTTTAAAACCAATTGTTTGTTTGCCAAACAAGGTTGTCATTAGAGTCATCACGTCTCAAACGGAAGATGACTTTTATCTAGACGATGCATTGGAGTGATATGATGTTGGCCTTAGTTGAACAATTTCCATTTTTAATTGCACGAATCATCTTATTTTTTGTTGCGACCATATTTATATTTAATGCCTTGCAAGCCATAGATTTAAGCAAGATATTTAAAAAAAATTCCTCTGATTCTATTCGTTTTTTATACATGGTCATCGCCATTATTCTTGGCCATTTGTTTGTGGATGCGATTATTTCTTTGTTTGAATATATGAATCAGTTACTTTAGCATAAACACATTCTTCATTTAAGACTTTAAATGTATCTTGATAATGATTTGCCTTGATCAATTGTTGTTTGATGAAATCGATTTGATGGTCAAATACTTGAAAGGTAAAGGTAATGGATGTATCATATTGAACATCCTTTAAATTGGTCTGTTGACGGACGATATAGTCGACATCACCAATGTGATCATATGTTGTTTCAAAAGCACAATCATACGATGTCACTTTTTGAATAAAAGTGGCTTTTTCTATGGTTTTTGCAATGGTTTGTGAGTAGGCTCTAATCAAACCACCAGACCCAAGTTTAACGCCACCAAAATATCGTATGACAATGGCCAAACAATCATTTAAGTTTTGTTTTTTTAAAACATCCAAAACCGGATAACCTGCTGTCCGGCTTGGTTCACCATCATCGCTTGATTTTTGCATGTTTTCATCAATGATATATGCATAAACGTAGTGATTGGCACCCGGATACAAGTCGCGTGCTTTTTCTAAATATTTTTCTGCAGTTTTAACATCTCTGACGTGATATAAAAGTCCAATAAACCTAGACTTTTTCTCAACCAATTCAACCTGCGTTTGACCCAAAATGGATTGCATATAATCACCGAAGGTATTATATCATAACTTGTGTTGATATCAAACCATTATTTCTTTATATCATTGTTGAAAATAAAGGCCTTATGTTATAATAAAGATGGTGATTTTATGAAGTCAATGTTGACATTAGGTAAGGACATTTTAAAAACTTTAAATGACTCAGGATATGAGGCATTTTTTGTCGGTGGTTTTGTTAGAGACCAACTTTTAGGGATTGAATCTGATGATATTGATATTACGACCAATGCAAGGCCTGAAGATATCGAAAGCATATTTGATAAGACTGTGGCTACAGGTAAAAAGTATGGTACTGTGACTGTCCTTATGGACAATCAAGCCTTTGAGGTCACAACCTATCGTATTGACACATCATATTCTAACCACCGTCAACCAGACCAAGTTTTATTTTCAAAAGAATTAAAAGAAGACTTAAGACGACGGGATTTTACCATCAATGCATTGGCAGAAGATATGGATGGAGAAATTATCGATTTATATGCAGGGAAAAAAGACATTAAAAATCAAATCATACGTGCCATAGATAATCCTTATGATCGTTTTGAAGAGGATGCATTGAGAATTCTAAGAGCCATTCGTTTTGTTGGTAAACTCGGCTTCTCTATTGAAAAAAACACCCTTGAAGCCATGAAGGAAAAAGCACATTTATTAGCTGATTTACCGAATGAACGTGTACTCAAGGAAATACAAATCATATTAAAACAAGAACATATCTCTTTGGTTTATCGCTTGTTTGATCAATTATCAATGGGTGATGTTTTTCCCGAACTCAAACAAGCATTCAACTTATTGAAGGATGCTTCAAAGCATTTAACCATTGAGGCTTTGTTTGCTTTAACATTATATCCTAACCATGTCTTAGATAAAGATCAGTGGCGTTTTTCTAACAAACAAATGGACATGATTGAACGCATGGTCCAGTTGATGAATATCCTTAACCAACAACGGCTGACGCCCATTGTTGCTTACAACCATGACCAGGCTTTGATGTTGATGGCTGATGATTTATTGTCTAGTTTTTTTGATGAGCCATCACAAAAAGAAAAAATCATATACTTATACAAACATTTGGTGATTGAGTCTTTTCAAGATTTAGAAATTCGTGGTCATGATTTAAAAGTTTTGGTTAAAGAACCCAAGCATATCAGTTTTATGATAGAAAAGCTGATTGAAAAAGTCCTTTATGAACAAATAGAAAATACTTATGAAAGCTTATTAGAAGAAGCAAAAAAGATTGCGGAGGAACTGGATGAAGCAGCCTAAATTACAAGCCTATTTAGATGATACTGATTTGATGACCATCATTGTTGATCAAACATATTATCATCATGAATATCAGCTATCTATCTATTGCAATAGAGAACCTGTTGAATTCTATAAATGTACAGAAAATTTATATAACAAGGTATATAAACTGACCTTAAGAGTCGACCAAGCTGTTTGCTTAAGAGATGATTGGAAAGTGACTTTAGATGAATCAATTGAAGCTGAAGTTTTAAGTGGTCAGGTGGTGCGAACCAAAACCTTTATTGAAAACAATCATTATCATGATAGTGATTTAGGCTTTGTTTACCAAGCCAAGCAAACACAGTTTAAATTATGGGCGCCTATTGCTAAAAAGGTCCATTTATTATTGGAATCACCAAAAGGTGATAAAACGACTCATGAACTTGAATATGATAAAAAAGGTGTTTGGCAAATACGTATAGATGAAGACTTAGAACATTATGCATATCTTTATAATGTTTATGTCAATGGTGGATGGAAGAAAGTCAAAGACCCATACGCTATTGCTTCAAAAGCCAACGGCCAAGCAGCATACGTGATTGATATTGATCGAACATATGAGATGAAGCATGGCTTTCACACACCTGATGATTTAATCATTTATGAACTCAGTGTGAGAGATTTCTCATCTGATCAAGGTGTGGCTTTTAAGCACCCCAAAGAGTATTTGGCCTTAATTGAAGAAGGCCATAAAACACAAGCCAATCACCCTATTGGTTTTGATTATTTGAAAGAACTTGGCATTAGTCATATTCAATTGATGCCAGTTTACGACTTTACTGGTGTTGATGAAGATCAACCAGACAAGTCATATAATTGGGGTTATAACCCAAGTCAATATTTTGTGCCAGAAGGCTCATATTCAAGTAAAGCGAATGATGCCTATCAACGCATTAACGAATTAAAGCAAGTCATTGATACCTACCACCAACATGGTATGGGTGTGATTATGGATGTGGTCTATAATCATGTGGATCACTTTAAACGGTTTCCTTATGAGATATTGGTGCCTGGCTATGCTTATCGTGTAGACGATAAGGATATGATGACCAATTTTTCAGGCTGTGGCAATGATTTAAATACACAAATGCCGATGATTCGGAAATTGATCATTGATTCCTTGATACACTGGACCCAAATGTATGGTATGGATGGTTATCGCTTTGATTTAATGGGCTTGATTGATGTTCAAACCATGAATGAAGTTGCCAAAGTATTGCAAGCCATCAAACCTGATATTTTATTATATGGAGAAGGTTGGCGCATGGATGATGATGATGCTTTGGCCCACATGGATAACCAAGAAGTATGTCAATGCATCGGCTTTTTCAACGATCAGTTTAGAGACCATATTAAGGGATCAACCTTTAATCTTTTGGATAAGGGATTTGCCTTAGGTGATTTATCTGAACAAGCCATCATTGATGCAATTTTCAAAGGACAGTCTAAGTTACCAACCCACCAATCGATTAATTATATTGAATGCCATGACAACCATACATTCTATGACAAAGCCATGGTGATTTTTGAGGATGAAGCCATCGCACAAAAACGACAATTGCTGGCTACTTGTTTAACAATCATAGCGCCTGGTTTACCATTTATTCATTTTGGCCAAGAGTTTTATCGGTCTAAAGATGGTGTTGGCAATTCATACAATGTTTCCGATGAGATCAATCGAGTGGTTTGGTCTGATATTGATTTATATCAAGAGGATATCCAAGTTGTAAAAGCATTCATTCATTTGAAGAAAACCCTCAATCATGATAATATTGAGTCGATTGAATGGTTTGACTCAGGATTTGATCTTTTAAGCGATAGCTATCATATCCGTGTGATTGTCAAAGAAAATTCACTAGATATGACTGAAATCTCTTTACCATTGATTTTATCAACAGATACAAAAAGACACCCTGAAACCAACACCATTGGAATTTATGTATACGAAAGGAAATAAATATGTTAGAACTAAACAAACACTATACCTTTTTTGGCAAAGTTAATTTAATGAATGATTCAACCTATGATACCTATCCCGTCAATGTGACGACTGAATCGCAAGAAACAGTGATTGTTCGTGTCCCTCAAGACCAGACTATCGATATCAATAAAATTTATTATTTTGAAACAAAGTCTGTCGACTTTAAAGATAAGATTCATTTAGAAGCCATTAAATTTCAACCCATTGAGAAGATGAAGTTGGAAGATAAAAAAATAGAGAAATTAATGAAACTCTTTTATGATTATGCACCAGTAAAAATTTCTGCTATTCGAAAAGATATCGAAAAATTAATTGATGAACTTGAAAATCCAGTCATTAAAAAGATTACACAAAAGATTTATGATGAACATCAAGAAGACTTCTATCTTTACCCAGCAGCCTCAAGATTTCATCATGCATATATATCTGGCTTGGCTTATCATACCCATTCAATGATTAAACTGGCCAAAGGCTTTCTCAAGGTTTATAGTTTCTTAAATAAAGACTTGTTGATGTCAGGCATCTTATTGCATGATATATGCAAAATATTTGAATTTACATCATACGAAAATAGTGAGTATACCATAAAGGGCAAATTAATAGGACATATTTCTATGGGTGTAAACTTAATTCATGACGCTGCGACTTCTCTTGGTTTTGCGGATAAAGAAGAAGTGATGCTTTTAGAACATATCATTATTTCTCACCATTATTATGGGAATTATGGTTCACCGAAGAAACCAAATATTGCGGAAGCACTGATGATACATTTTATTGATAACATTGATTCTAAAGCCTGTGTCTTAGGTGAAGAATTGGCTTTGGTTGATAAGGGTGAACTGACGAAATCAATGCCTGTACTTGACCGTGAACGTTATTATAAACATCATTTAACCGAAGAATAAACTAACAAGGACTTACTGCTTAGAGTAAGTCTTTTTTTTTGCAAAAAAATACCCCTTTTTACAAGGGGTATTCATAAGTATTCAATTATTCAACAGTGATTTCACCAATGGTAATATCGTAGTAGATTGCAATTAAATCATCCATATCATTATCGAACTCATTTTGAGTCAACTCTGAAACAATGACACCATTTTCAATGGCTGTAAGGAATGAATAATTAATCATTGTTGATGCAAACAATGTTTCCAATGCTTCTCCAACAAAGATATCTAGGTCTGCCAACACTTCATCAGGAATGATTGGTAGTGTGACATTGTATTTGTTGGCCATACTCACGTTTTCGATATCATTGTATTCATCGTATAGTTTGTATGTAAAGTAAGCGTCAACCTGTGATAAACTTGGCATGTCGTTATCGTTCAATAAGGCATCTGAAATATTGTTGTAGTCATCTTCAGTAATTTGTAGTGAGATGCCATCGAAGTCATCACCTTTTTCAGCTTCAATTAAGTGAATACCGAATTTGGTTGGGACCAAATCAGATTGAATTGAATCTAAATCTTCATTCAGTGGATTTTGATATTCATGATACAAATCAATGAGCGCATCTGTAAATGCTTCAATGTATTGATCCTTAACACCATATTCACCACTATAGGTTAATGATTGTTCAACATTGTCTTGGTTGGATGGATTAAGAGATTCGTATTTAAGGATGAATCCATGTTGTTTAAATACACCCCAGTCTTCATCATCTCTTTCTGCACCTTTATATTCAGTAACAATATTTGTGAAGGTATCATCTGAATCTTTAATCAAGGTTTCTAACTCGCTGACCAAGCCGTCAAATTCTAACTTCTCAGCAGCCGTTAATCCTTCATAGTATTCTAGATAATCATCTAATTCGCCATCTTCATCAAAATCAAAGTAGATAAGAATCTGTTGGGCTTTTAGACTGAAGAAATTGTTATAGTTGTCTTCAACAATATCGTATATATCATCAACGATGTTAATGTCTTCGAATGTTTCTTGAATAAATAACATTCTTAGTTCTGATAAGACTAAGTTTTCAATCAATTGTTTTTCAGTTTCAACACGATATCTTGTGTATAGGTATGTTTGGAAACTATCAAAGTTCCATCCATAATATTGTTCATATAAGTTTAAGTATGTTGGATTAGAAATTAACTGATTGTACTCGTTTTTAATGGTTTGAATATAATTTGTTAAGTATTCCATGAACTCAGAATCATTACGTTCAAGATTTCTTTCTTGTCCAAACAAAACTTCAAAATGGTCTGAATAAATCGCTTCTCTATATTGAGCAGCATAGAAAATCATTAAGCTAGGATTTCTATTAAGGCCTCTTTGGTAGAATGCTTCAGCTGTAATGGCTGCAGTTTCACCGTTGCCTAAATCAATGGTCGCGAGATTTTCTTTATGTCCACGATTTTCGTAATCATAGTCACTGTCGTAATTTGATGCATAGTCAATGGCCAAGTAGTAATCATAAACTTGAATATTGGCAGCTTTACGTGCATCAGTTAAATACTGATCAATGGTTGATTTGGCATTAGAACCATAAACTCTATCCTCTAAAATTAATGATTCAATTTCTTGATAGAGTGCTTGGTTATCAATCATATCTGTCAATGACGGGTAAGTTTCATCATATGGATCGATATCTGATGTTTCACCACTTGTAGGCACTTGAATGATTTCAGTACCAGTGTCTTGGACACCTAAAACTTTAATCGTATATGATAATTGTACAATTGAGTTTTCTTCAGGTAGGACAACCGTACCATCTTTTGCGATGATTTCTGGTTTTGATGAAGACCAAGTAATGGTTGAACCATAAGGTCCTTCAACAGGCAACTCAATATCTGATGTGACTGTTTCAGGTATGACAATTGATTCATGGATAATATCCATCACCATGTCTTTAAGGTCGACTTTTTCGCCTTCCTCTAATTTATAGACCATGTAAGCATAATTTCCAGCTGTTTTAGGTTCTGATGAGTAGACCAAATCATTGACTTGTGAGATATCAGAGAACATAAATTTGGCTAAGCTTGCATTTTGTGCTTGTACGTCTTCATAGTTGTAGGCAAAATATTCATTGTCTAAAGCAATCAATTCATTAACACTTAAGTCTGTACCCAATGTGTCTCTATATTCACCGTAAATATAATTATACATTTGAAGATAATATGACAATACTTCTTCATCTGTTAGTGGTGAGGTATTGTTTTCTGTGAATTCTTGAACATCTTCAATATCTTTAAACTCTTTGTTAATTCTTAAGTCAACTGAATCTGTCACATCTTGGTCTTGGTCATCATAAAGAACTTCATCTTCCAATGTATATACCAAAACACCATCTAAATCATATATTTCAATAACATCACCATTTTGTTCAACAGTGAAATAAGTGGTGTTGGCTTCTTTATGAGCCAATGCGTCATCTTCTGTATCGAAGATCAGTGTGTTTTCAACAACAATGTTTTCTTCATCATCGACAAGATTTCCATTTTCATCCAATGTGTATGTGTTATCATCGTCATCTAAGTAGACATCACTTGCATATGTATAAGCAACATCACCTTGGTCATCAAGAATATTATCATTCACATCGAAGTAGTAGGTATCAATGGTGATTTGTGCTTCAACGATGGCATCATCATCTCCATAAACCAAAGATTCATCAATGAATGCATATCCTAAATATGTGGCCAATTGATCATCAACAGCACCTAAGTTAAAGGCTTGAAGTACATTGATGGCATCAACTTTATTTAAGAAACGCAAGCGAATGGCTTGGATATCCTCAAAATAAGAGTTGATGTAATAGGTCGCAACATCATTTTCTGTGATATCATCATTGGCGACGATTTGATCCATAACAAATTTTTCTCTGGCGATTAAAATACGTGCGTATCCTTCTTCACCACCATCATGATACCCAGACAAAATCATTGACCGTTCGAAATTCTCTTCAAAATTGGCTTTGGTTTCATCGTCATAGGCATCTATGACTGCTTGATCATTTGTTTGATATTTTAGGAACTGTAATTTTTCATCAATTTCTGCTTGTGTTACATCATCCAAATAATCAGTTAAAAACGATTCATCAATCATAAATAGTAATTGATTGATACCGTTATTTCTTTTCATTTCTTCATACAATTCTTGTTTCGTTATTGTATAGATAACATCACCATTTTCATCGGTTCTTTCATAGACAACTTCTTGAGGATTGTCAATGGTTGGAATACGTGTGTTACCAACTGATAAACCGAGAATAATCATACCGCCTGTAATAGCAATGATGACTGTAAAAACAATGATGACTTTTTTTGTTATCAGGCTTTTCATACTTTCTCACTCCTTCATAAATTCCGCAATATATATCATATCATTTTTTGAACTTAAAAACAATAAAAAGATGTTAGATTTTAGGCAAAGAATATCATTGTCATTAAAATAATGATATAATACGGATAAGGATAATGTCGATTGGCTTAAAAAGCTTGGAAATGTCACAATTTTATTGACAAATTTTTGACTTGTCTATATAATGAATTTGTGAATAGCAAAACTAATGAAAATTAGTGACGCAAAGCTATAGGGCCTTCAATAGATGGTAGCCAGTTGCCGTTGTCTTTTGACAAGGGCCTATTTTTATTTATAAACGAGTATAGACGAGGGTAAAGAAATGAGTAAAGGCAATCAAAAAAAATACAGTTTAACTCAATATATTGTCGGTTTAATCGTCTTTTTAGATGCGCTTTTTTTGATTATAATCGTCGCAGTAGGCCTATTTGTTTTTTCTATGAATACAAATGAACTCAAGGAAGAATCTGCCTTATCTGAAAGTCAAGCCATTGTCAACGCCGTTGAACATACATTTTCTGAAATCAACCATCATCTAGGGGCGATGGCCCAATCCAATGATGTGATTAATTATCTTAACTATATCAATCAAGGCAATAATCCAATTATTACTGAAGCCGATCCTAATCGGTCTTTATATGATGATGTCATCTTATTGATGGGTGGCATGCACCAATCTCATCAAATATATCATCGTGTATTTTTAGCGACAGATAGTGGGTGCGATATCAGTGACGATGGATGTTTGATTGACCAACAAGGCAATGTATATCAACAAGATGGAACATGGGTAATGTCTGATTTTCCTTGGTATCAAAGCATTCAAAATCAAGACAATGTCCTTAGCCGACCTTATCAAGATCCTTTGAGTGATCAAAATTACATCACCTATGTGCAAAGCATTGTTTCAAACCAAGAAGTGATTGGTTATTTTGGCGTATCCGTTCAATTACAAAGCCTAGCATCAGAGATTAATAGCTTGGTTGAAGATAATGACAATGAAATCATGATATTATCCAAGAACCAAGATCAAAGCTATTTGATGTATCTCACTGATCCTATATATGAAGAATATTTGTACCAAGACATTGGTCAGTTTTCCAATATTGACCAAGACAATAACTTAGGGGATGAAGGTTTATCAACCATCATCAATCTACGTAGCGATGACATCAATGATATAGATGTTTTAAACCACAGTTATTACACAAGTTATTATGATGTCGATGCCTTTGGTTTAGAAGTCATTGTTATGATTTATGATAGTCAAAGCTTATCGATTGAGGTCATCTTGATACTATCCTTTATAGGTGTAGGTATTTTAATCACCTTTATTGGTTATATTCTCAAAGGTAGTATTCAACGTTCCTTACAACCGATTCATACCATTATTCAATCCATTGAAGAAATAAAAAATGGTAATTACCAAGTCAAAGTCCAAGTTAAAGAAAACAATGAAATCAAAGAGATTGGTGATGCCATCAACATCATGTCTGAAGAAATTGATCGTCAGGTCAAACTGATTTATGATAATTTTGCTTATGATCAATTAACAGGACTTAAAAACAAGTCTGCGGTTACCCAAGAGTTGAATCAAACCTTGTTTAAGGGTGATCAAAAAACCGCCGTGTGTTTGTTGCAGGTGGATAACTTAAAAGACATTATTATCATTAAAGGGCAAATGATGGGAGATAGCCTGATTAAAGCCATTGCCGAAGAAATAGATAGCCTTATTTCTGATAAGGAAATGCTCTTTTCTTTCTCTGCAAACGAACTTGTTTATATCATTCCAAACTTTACCAACTTATCACAGGTTCGCGATAAAGTAAACCGTATCATATATCGCTTTAGATCACCTGTGATTGTCAATAATATTAAATCAGAAATAAAAATCTTTGCTGGTATCGCAACCTATCCATCAGATGATCATAATCTCGATGATTTGATTAAAAAATGTGATATTTCTATTTTTAAAGATAAGTCTTCAGAACGAAAACAAGTGATTTTCTATAATGATCGTATATCTCAAGAAATTGAATATCAAGCGCAAGTTTCAGAACAATTATCTCAAGCTTTAGAGAAAAAAGAAATTTACTTAAAATACCAACCATTGATTGATGATCGTTCAGAAATCTATGGGTTTGAAGCTTTAGCTAGGTGGTCTTCACCTGTCTTGGGTAATATATCTCCTGGAGTCTTCATCAGTAATGCAGAGGAAAACTATTTAATTATACCAATAGGTAACTGGATCTTAGAAGAAGCCTGCAAAATGCAGGTTGCCTTAAGAGAGAAATTTAATCGAGAATTTATGATGTCTGTCAATGTATCCTTGATTCAAATCCTTCAAAATGACTATGTCGATATTGTTAAGGATATCATCAAGAAAACAGACATTAACCCAGAATACCTGACTTTAGAATTGACAGAAAGTATCTTTATCAATTCAACCATCGCCTTAGATGATAAAATTGATGAGTTACACCGTATGGGTGTAAAATTCTCTTTGGATGACTTTGGGACTGGTTATGCATCTTTAACTTACTTGCGTAATATAGCCTTTGATAACTTAAAAATTGATAAGTCATTTATTGATGGTATTCTAGATGCTAGAAAAGAAAATAAAATTGTTGGTACCATTGTCACTTTGGTACATAACCTTGACATGAAAGTCATCGCCGAAGGTGTTGAGCAGAAGAGCCAATATGAGTACCTAAAACAAATTTCAACCGATATTTTTCAAGGTTTCTTCTTGTCTAAACCATTGACAGTAGAACAACTGATTGATTTTGTCAGCCATTTTTATAAAACGTCTAAAAACAGACGTATTGAATTGCTGTCTAAGAATAAAATGTGAGGTGGAATATGATGTTTTTATGGATGATCTTGGATGAAACAGTGGGTCGTGCCAGACCATATGAAATCGTTGTCGCAATTCTAATTGTGATTATTTCAGCAGTGAGTCTGGTCTTTTTATATCGCAATGTTATGAAAAACATTCGTGACCAACAAAAAGAAAAACGAGCTGTGGGCAAAGACGATTCTGATAAGGACTCAAAAAAAGGACTCAAATTATTTGGTCGCAATCAAGTCTATGATAACCCTGATGTTAGAGGAAAGATTAATGAAAATATCTTAAAAACAGATGAAGGTGAATTAAGGACCCTCTATAGCATTGATATTGATGATTTTAGGACCATCGTCGAAAAATATGATCAAAAAACCTTAGATAAAATTACCAATGAAATTGAAAAAAGATTGGCCAAACGTGCTGGTGATGATGATATCACTGGACATATCGGTAAAGATAAGTTTATCTATTTTTATACAGGCGAAGTCAATAGCGAAACCATTACTGAACTGGCTGAAGACTTATTGTCATTGATGAAAGAACCTTTAAAAGTCGACAACATTAAAATCACGGCTTCAATTGGTATATGTGTCTTCCCTTATGATGGGATTGATGCTGATGGATTAATTAAAAATGCTGATTTGGCAGTTTATGTTGCGAAAAAAGAAGGGAAATCAAAATACAATTTTTATTCTCAAGATATGGTGGATAAGGAGCGTTTCAATATCACCTATTATGAAGAAATTAAGGGTGCCATCGACCGTGATGAGTTCTTATTATATTATCAACCCATTGTTGATGTAAAAACAGGAAAAATCATTGGTTTAGAATCTTTGTTAAGATGGAATCATCCTGAAATGGGCATCTTACCACCAGGAAAATTCCTAAATGTTATGGATTTGACAGGTGATATTACTTGGTTTGGTATGTGGGGATTTGAACGAGTTGTAAAAAAATATAGCGAATGGTTAAAAGAATTTCGTATTCGTCAATTATTTATATCTATTAACCTCAGCCCTAAGCAATTGTTGATTGAAGATCTCGCCAGTAAGTTTTATGACTTAACCACTAAATATACTATGAAACCTGACAACTTCACCTTTGAAGTCTTGGATTATTTTGCCATCAATAAAAATGATATTGCAATGAATAACCTTCATGAGTTTAGAAAGTATGGCTTTAGGGTTGCTGTTGATGACCGTGGCCAAGATTTTGAACTCATTGATCACTTACCTGATATAGATGCCAATATGTATAAGATCCAACGCAGTGATGTTTTAAAGGTTATGGATGATGATCCAATCACGGAAAAAGTGAAGAAGTTGGTTGAGGTTGCCAAAGAAAATCATAAAATTGTCATCGCCGAAGGGATAGAAGAACCTGACATGATTAGAAAAATGTCTGAATGGAACATTCGTTTCATGCAAGGATATTTCTTCTCAGAACCTGTGGATGTTGACAAGGCAAAAGAGTTAATCAAAAACAATCCGTGGAATTTGGATAGTTTTGATGAATATACAAATTAAAAAAAAGAGCGATTTTTTCGCTCTTTTCTATTTATTTAAATAATCCATTTTCTAACAATTTCATGGCTTCATCTACGATGAAATCAATATTGGTTTTTTTAGGGTTTGCCTTAAACAAAACTTGCAAACCAACAAAGTTGGCTATCCCCATGAGAATAAAGCTCACAGTCTCTAAGTCAATGTCGGTTCTGACATCATCATAGCGTTGGAGGTTTTCCATGTAAGATTTTGCAAAGGTCGAATAATACTCAATAAATAAAGATTCATTGACGAAAAGTGATTCCCAAATAAGTTTATATGCCAAGGGTTCTTTAATGGCGTATAAAATGAAAGATTTAAGACCTTCACGTTCAATTTGCCGCCTGGTTTTTAAACCTTTGGTTGCTTGTCTAGCCGCTTGTCTGATCTTGTCTTGGTATTCATCTAAAAGATAATGATATAGGGCAAGTTTTGAATCAAAATAAATATAAAAGGTTCCAACCGCAACATTGGCTTTATCAATGATATCATTGATAGACGTTTGATGATATCCTGATTTGGCAAAGAGAAGTTTTCCTGCTTTTACGATTTTATTAAAAGATTTTTCACCAATTTTAGTTTTGGCAAACCTGAACGTTTCTTTCATATTATCACCGATTTTATTGTATAAGATAAATGCGTAAAAAACAAGTGACTTTCACTGAATGTTACAAAAAATACCAAAAAATGCTCTTCTTGGCCAAAGCAGAGGTGTTTTTGTCAAGTTTTAAATGAAAGCGCTTGACAATAACCCTTGATTTTGAGTATAATTAAGGTGAAATATGAATAAATATTCATGTTTGTTGTTTTTGAATTTATAAGGAGGTTTAAATATGAAAAAAAAGGTTTACATTGTTGGTGCAAAAAGAAGTGCGATTGGTTCTTTCTTGGGGACTTTAAAAGATGTTCATCCAAGAGACATGGGTGCGCAAGTTTTATCACAATTACTTGAAGAAACAAAGGTTCCAAAAGATAAGATTTCTGAAGTTATTGTTGGGAATATACTTCCTGCCAACTTAGGACAAGGTATTGCACGTCAAATTTCGATTACTGCTGGAATTCCTGAAACCGTGCCGGCCTATTCTTTAAATATGGTCTGTGGTAGTGGTATGAAAACAATTATGAATGCATTTACAGGTATACAAGCTGGTTTTGCTGATATCGTGGTAGCTGGCGGTGTTGAATCTATGTCTGGTGCACCATTTATGGTTGACGGTAAAATAAGAAGCGGAAGAAAAATGGGCAACATGGAGCTTGTTGACCATATGTTATATGATGCTTTAACAGATGCTTTTGGACAAATGCATATGGGTATCACAGCTGAAAATATTGCTGAGAAATATCATATCAGTCGAGAAGAACAAGATCAATTTGCATATGAATCTCAACAACGTGCCATTAAAGCACAAGACGAAGGTAAATTTAAAGATGAAATCGTTCCGATTACCATTAAAACAAGAAAAGGCGACATTGTCTTTGACACGGATGAATATCCAAATCGTTCAACCACACCTGAAATTATGGGCAAATTAAGAACGGCCTTTAAAAAAGACGGGTCAGTCACTGCAGGAACTTCATCAGGTATCAATGACGGCACATCATTCACAATCATTGCAAGCGAAGATGCAGTGAAAAAATACAATTTAGAACCTCTAGCTGAAGTCGTTAATGTTGGTCAAGGTGGGGTCGATCCAAACTTTATGGGTATGGGTCCTGTGCCAGCCATTCGACATTTATTAAACAATGCCAATTTAACATTAAAAGATATTGACTTGATTGAATTGAACGAAGCCTTTGCTTCACAATCACTTGGTGTCATTAAAGAGTTAGAAGAAGAACATGGCATCTCTAAAGAAGATTTACTTAAGATAACCAATGTTAATGGTGGCGCCATTGCCTTAGGTCATCCAGTTGGTGTATCGGGCAATCGTATTGTTGTAACATTGCTTCATGAAATGATCAAAAGAGATGTACATACAGGTCTTGCCAGTCTTTGTATTGGTGGCGGTATGGGTACTGCGTTATTAATTAAACGATAAATGAGAAAGGAAGAATAAAATGAAATTAAAAGATAAGATTGCTGTTGTTACAGGCGGCGCACAAGGTATTGGTCAAGAAATTTCTTTAGCATTTGCTAATGAGGGTGCTAAAGTGATTGCTGTTGACATGGGTGACTTAAAGTATGAACATGAAAATGTTGAAGGATATAAGTTAAATGTTACAGATACAGAAGGTTGTAAAAAATTCTTTGACGATATGATTGAAAAATATGGTCAAATCGATATTTTGGTCAACAATGCTGGTATCACAAGAGATGCAATGACAAGAAAAATGACCGATGAACAATGGGATTTGGTTATCGATGTCAATTTAAAAGGTGTCTTTAACTTAACAAGATACATTGGTCCACAAATGGAAAATATTGGTGGAGGATCAATCATTAATATTTCTTCTGTTGTTGGTGTTTTTGGAAATATTGGCCAAGCCAACTATTCAGCGACTAAAGCTGGTGTCTTAGGCTTAACTAAAACATGGGCCAAAGAATTTGCAAGAAAAGGTGTTCCTGTAAGAGTGAACGCCATTGCACCGGGTTATGTGATGACAGATATCCTAAAAACTGTCCCTCAAGATTTATTGGACAAGTTTGCTTCAATGACCATGCTAAAACGCTTAGGACAACCTGAAGAAATTGCTAAAGTAGCCACCTTCCTTGCCAGTGAAGATGCATCATATATCACTGGACAAACATTGAATGTTAACGGTGGTATGAGACTATAAACCAATTATTTAATAGAAAGATGTGATATGATGAAACAACCTAATGTAGGTATCGTTGGGACTGGAGTATATATACCAGACCATTGGATGACAGCCAAAGAAATTGCTGAAAAAACCAATGGTGTATGGGCAGAATCAGCGGTGATAGAAAAATTAGGTATACAGAAAAAATCAATACCTGGAGAAGATGATGGCACTCAAGAAATGGGTGTTAAAGCAGCGCTTAATGCTTTAGAGAATACAGGTGTTGATCCACTAGACATCGATGTGATTATTGGTGTAGGAGAAGAGTGGAAAGAATATCCTTTGACAACTTCAGCCTTATATATACAAGACAAAATAGGCGCTAAGAATGCTTGGGGTATTGATGTGGCTAATCGTTGTTGTACAACTGTTTCAGCAATGAAGATGGCAAAAGATATGTTAATCGCCGATCCAGATGTCCATATGATTATGGTTGTCGGTGGTTATCGTAATGGAGATTTTGTTGATTTTTCAGACAAACATATGTCGATGATGTATAATTTAGGTGCTGGCGGAGGCGCCATCATCCTAAAGAAAAATCACAACGAGAACTTATTGTTAGGATCTCATATGATTGCAGATGGGTCATTGGCAAGAACTGCTGGTGTTGAAATTGGTGGTATCGCCAATCCGATTACCCATGACAATTTAGATGAAGCTTACAAATCATTGAAACTGATGGATCCAGTAAAAATGAAAACAAGACTCAACGAAGTATCTATGCCAAACTGGTTTGAGTGTATTGATAAGGCACTGGAAAAATCAGAGATGGAAAGAGAAGACATTGATTTCTTAGCGATATTACATATCAAACGCTCTGGCCATCAGTTTATGTTGAATGAATTAGGTTTAACCGAAGAACAAACCATATACTTAGAAGACTATGGACATATTGGCCAAGTTGATCAAATTCTTTCCTTGCATAAAGCATTAGAAGAGAAGAAAGTGAAAGATGGTAGTGTTGTTTGTATGATCGCTGCTGGTATTGGTTATGTTTGGGCTGCAAATATCATTAAATGGGGTAAAAACTAATGGAACGCGTATTTGACTTTTTTCTTGATTTTGGTTTAGCATTTGTTGTTTTATTTGCTGCTTATATTTTATTTAAAATCTTTTTCTTAAAGTATTTTAAGAAGCCAGCTAAAGTCAAGTCAATAGCCATCAATATCATTGTCGCTTTATTGATTATTTATGTCTTTGTCATTGTATATGGTCGCGCTGTTGAAAATTATGAAGATCAAGCCTTGGCTTATTTGATTTTTCAAGTGATTAATCAAGTACCAAATATGGCAAGTTTAGCCCTGGCAACTACCGCCATTGTTTTAATTTATAAAACATCAAGAACGACCAACTTTGCTCAAAGTATGATGGCCACTTTCGGTGCTTACTTTGCAGCAAAAACCATTCAGTTCATTGGTGTAGAAAATGGTTGGAGTCAAACCAATATTGTTGTGGCTGCTCTTGTATCAGGGGCCTTAGTTGCCTTTTTGTTGGGTGTTTTAATCGATTCAGTGATTATCCGATATTCTAAAGATAAGACACCGGTTGGAAAACAAATGATTACCATGGGACTTGTGATTATTTTATCAGGATTCATGCCTGTATTATTTGGTGTAAATTCACCAACAAATCCTTTAAATGTTCCACAATTATTCCCAGCAAGTGAACAAGTGCCACTGACATTTCTGAATGAATGGGGCATTATCGAACGCGAGTTGTCAATGACCAAACATTCCTTATATGTTTTATTGTTAACCATTGCCTTACTTGCAACCTTGTTCTCATTGCTAAGATTTACCAAATGGGGTCTTGGTGTACGCGCCACGGCTTCCAATGAACGCGTGGCATCAATGATGGGTGTCAATACCAAGCTAATCACTGCTTTATCTTGGGGAATCGCTGGTTTATTAGGTGGTGTCGCAGCCATCATAAAAGCACCAAGTGTGATTGACCCAACCTTGATGATATCAACACAAGTTAATGGTTTTGTTGCGGCAGTTCTTGGTAGTTTTACATCCTTTGCTGGACCGCTCATTGCCAGTGTGTTAATTCCACCACTCCAAGGTTTATTGGTAACATTTGTGGGCGCATGGAATTTTGCTGTTGTATATGCCATCATTTTAGCCTTTGTTTTGATTAAACCTGAAGGCTTATTTGGTAAGAAAGTGAACAAGAAGGTGTGATGATGATGACATACGAAAAACAACGACGTATAAAATTTAAAAACGATTTAAAGACAATCATCAAACATCCGTATTTTGGATTCTTCTTGGTGACCTTGGTTATGTTACTCTTCCAAGTCTTACGCTTGGCAGGTGTGGATGTACCGATACAGACCTTAAGAGCCTTTGGTAAGACCATGATTTATATCATTGTTGGACTTGGTTTTTCAATCCTATTAGGTTATGGTGGTTTGCCATCTCTAGGGACTGCAGGTTTTATTGGTTTGGGGGCTTATTTCTTAGGCTATTTTACCAACCAACAGGGTTATTCTGTGTTTTTAATCATTGTGATTACCCTAGCATTCGCTGTAGTGATTGGTACCATCGTTGGATTTATCTCCCTAAGAATTGAAGGGATGTATCTGGCCATTATCACTTTGGCCATCGCTCAAATCATCAATGAAGTCTTTAAAAACTGGGTAGAATTTTCAAATGGTGTTGACGGTATGATTGTCAACAATCGCATAGTCATTATCAATCAATATGTGGTTCTTGATCCGAATTTGGTCTTTTCAATCATTGCCATTATCTTATTTGGTATGATGATGATTACCTATAACATTATGAAAAGTCCGACTGGACGTGCCTTGCTTGCCATGAGAAACTCATCATCGGCAGCACAAGCCATGGGTATTTCTATATTTAAATACCGTTTACTGGCATTCATTGTTTCAACAATCTATGCCATGTTTGCTGGGGTCTTATATTTAACCTATATACCATCCACATTCCCTGTTCCAGGGGATTGGACATTGACTCTGTCGCTGCTCATTTTGGCAGCCGTCATTGTTGGGGGATCTCGTTCAATATACGGTATTATTTTGGGGACATTCCTTATCTTTGGTTTGGACTTGGCCATATTGCAAAACAGAAATAATTTTGGCGGATTCTTTGTAGAAAATCCTGAGATTACGATTATGTTCAATGGTTTATTGATTGTCCTTGTGATTATGTTTTATCGGGGTGGACTCATTCGATTGGTCAATACATTGATTGCTAAAATCAAAAAACTATATATGAAGACAAGAAAGAAATGGAGGATATATCGCTATGGCCCAGATCAAGAATAAAGTGGTTACTTTTATCCTCAATTTAAAAAATAAAATATTAACAAATATCTATGATTTCTTATTAAAAAGACAAGAATCAAAATTATCTTTCAAAAAAGATTTATTAACCATTAAGACAGAAGAATATCAGTTAAAAGCGAAAAAACAAAAAGAAAAAGCTGAAAACAGATATTTGCATCGTTTAATGCCTTATGAAGTTCAAGCTGGCATTGAATCAGATTATGTTAAAAATGTGATTGAAGAAAAAGTCGAAGAGGTTAATGATAAGTATTATTGGAAGAAGCGTGTTATTGAACAAAAAATAAAACGTTCAAAATCAGCTGAGAAAACCAAACATCTTGAAGAAAGTCTTCTGAAGTTAGAAAGAGAAAAACAAGACAAGATACAAGACATAAAAAATAAGTATCAAAATCCTCAGCCTACTGAAGAAGACAAAGCCCTATATGAAGAAAAGAAAGCTTTATTCTTACAGGATAAAAAAGATGCCATTGAAAAAGCTGATGAACGCATGAATGAAAAAATACATCAACTTCAAGTCAAAACAAAGGCTGCCATTGAAAAATATGAAAGCAAGATTGGTCAGTATAAAGAAACTTTACTTAAGTTAGAACAAGCCTTAAAAGACGTTGAAGATACCTATGTACTAGAAAAAGGTGTGGCCTTATCATTAGAGAACCTATCTATGCATTTTGGTGGGTTAAAGGCCGTTGATGATTTAAGCTTTGATGTCAAAGAAGGCGAGATTTTTGGTTTGATTGGACCAAATGGTGCTGGTAAAACAACTGTCTTTAATTGTATTACTAGATTCTATAAACCAACCTATGGTCATATGTATTTTAATAACCATAATCAGAAAACGATCCACTTGAATGATATCGCTGTCCATAATATAATTAAAGAAGGTATTGTTCGTACTTTCCAAAATGTTGAATTGGTATGGGAATTAAATATCTTGGACAATTTATTGGTCGCTGCTCATTCTGTATATCGGAGTAACTTCTTTGGCCATTCAGTGCATTCACGCTTAACCAAACGCGAAGAAACGATTTACACACGTCGGGCCATGAAAATACTTGATGACTTGGATTTAACCCAATACACATATGCTTATCCAATTGGCTTACCATATGGTGTATTGAAAAAAGTTGAGTTGGCTAGAACCTTAATGAGCAATCCAAAAATGATTATTCTTGATGAGCCTGCGGCTGGATTAAATGATAAAGAAACCAAAGAATTGGCTGAATTTATTAAGAAAATCCGTGATGAATATGATGTCACCATCTTCTTGGTTGAACATGATATGGGTCTAGTGATGAGTATTTGTGATACAGTATGTGCCATATCTTTCGGTAAGAAGTTGGCCATTGGTACACCAAAAGAGATACAACAATCTAAGGTTGTACAAGAAGCTTACTTAGGTGGTGATTGATATGGAAAAGATGTTAGAAGTAAAAAATCTTGTTGTGGATTATGGGATTATACGTGCCATTAAAGGCATTGATTTGACTGTTAATCGAGGTAGTATCGTTGCCATATTAGGCGCCAATGGTGCTGGTAAAACAACCACCATCAGAACCATTAATGGTTTGGTTGAAGCCAGTGATGGCAAGATTTTATTAAATGGTGAAGATGTTACAAACTTGGAGCCAAATCGCTTGGCCAATAAAGGGATTTCACAATCTCCAGAAGGTCGAATGATTTTAGATGGTTTAACGGTTGAAGAAAACTTAAGTGTCGGTGCCTATTCTTTAAAAGCAGAAACCATCGATGGACAAAAAGTATCCAAGTCTGCACTCAAAAAGCAAATGTTAAATGAAGTCTATGATTTGTTCCCAGTTTTAAAGGAACGACGCAAACAACAAGCCTCTACCTTATCAGGTGGTGAGCAACAAATGTTGTCTATTGGTCGGGCTTTGATGGGACGACCTAAGTTATTGCTCTTGGATGAACCAAGTTTAGGTTTGGCACCATTAATCGTTCGAGATATTTTTGAAAAGATTAAGCAAATTAGGGATTTAGGTACAACAATATTAATTGTTGAACAAAATGCTTATCAAACATTAAAGATTGCTGATTATGTCTATGTATTAGAATTAGGCAGGGTGAAAACAGAAGGCACTGCCAAAGAACTTCTCAGCAATGATCAATTAGTCAAAGCCTATTTGGGCGAATAAAATAAGGTAATAACCATAAAAAAGGTTTATTATATAATAAAAATAATTAATAAAAAAAGGAGAGAATGATGAAAAAATTATTTTTAGTATTTTCACTTATCGCTTTTGCGGTAGGTATCGTTGGATGTGCTGCTGATCCAACAGAAACAACAACAGAGGCTCCAACAACAACGGAAGCTCAAACAACAGAAGACGAAACAACAACTGCTGCAGAGACAACTGAAGAAACAGTTGCTCAAGGTGTCACTGATGAAACGATTTTAGTTGGTAACACTGCTGCAACTACAGGTGCTTTAGCAGGTGTTGGTGTACCATTTAATGATGGTATGAAAGCTGTCTTTGAAGCTGTCAATGAAGCAGGCGGAATTGATGGAAGAGAAATTGAATTCATTACATATAATGATGAGTTTGATGCAACTAAAGGTGTAACATTTACTGAAACTTTGGTTGAACAAGACGAAGTATTCGCACTTGTTGGACACTTTGGAACACCTACAGTTGGTGCAACCATTGATTATATCCAAAACCAAGGTGTACCGATGGTTTATGCTGCAACAGGTATCAACGCACTTTACTTTGAAGAGTCAGTTGGAAACCCTGTCATGGCTGTTCAACCGATCTATTTAACAGATGGTAGAATCATGGCTGCTAGAGCAGTGACTTACAACACTTATGGTCCTACAAACAACGAAGCCTTCCCAACTGATGGTAAAATTGGAGTGCTTTATACCAATGATGACGTTGGAAACTCAATCAAAGAAGGTATCGAAGTTGAACTTGGTATTCTAGGTATTGCTGAAGAAAATGTTGAATACATTTCTGCATCATTAGATACTATGGCTGCTGCTGTTACAGATGCATCATTTGCAAATGTTGATGTTGTTATCTTAGCCATGAACCAAGCACCATTTGCTGCTGCATTGGCTGAAATGGCTAACCAAAGTTTTGCTGTTCCAGTATTCACGTCTTATGTTAATGCTGATCCTACTTATGTAGATCCTGCACAATATTCAGAAGATCGTCCAATTTTCACAAATGCATGGGTTGATGTATTCTCAACTGAAGGTCAAGCTGCTGTTGCTGAATATGCTGCAACGATTATGGCTGCTGACTTCTTAGATGAAGAAACAAAAACTGCTTACATGACAAACTCATTTGCAATCGCTGGATATATTGCTGCGACTGTATTTGTTGAAGGTCTTGAAAGAGTTGCTGCTAATGGCGACGTCTTAAATTGGGACAACTATATTGCTGCGATGGAAGAAGGTCCAATTGACATTCCAATGGGTGGTACAGTAGACTTCTCTGGCGGAAAACGTTGGGGTATTGCTTCAATGGCATTGTTACAATACTATGTTGGTGACAATCCTGCAACTGAAGATGTAGTAGAAACAGATTTCGAAACATTCAACCAAGTTGTTGCGATTGAAACAATTGAAGAAATCGAAGCTAAGTTAGAATAATTAATACATAATTTGATAGGTCTGTAAGGGAGGGTTTTACTCTCCCTTCAACCCTATTAGAAACGAGGGATATGATGAAAGAAGCAAAAAGAGTAAAAATCGATCAAATCTACGACCTAGTTCAATCTGATTCTGAGATCGTTGTTGGTATGGCCGCAAACGAACCTCAGGCCTTTATGAAAAACCTACACACCATCGCTGATAGAGTAAATAATGTCACGGTGACCAATTGTTTGCCCATCACAAATGCTGAATTTTTTACGAGTGGAGAATATGCTGAGTCATTTAATGTAGACTCTTGGTTCCATACAAAAGCTTTAAGAAAAGCAAGTAAACATGGCAACATTTCTTTTATTCCAAATCATTTGCATTTTGCTGGACAAAGACGCTTAGACTATAAAAAACCAAACATCTTTATTACTGCTGCAACACCACCAGACAAACATGGTTTCATGTCTTTATCGACATCAAATGTCTACGAAAAAGAAATGGTTGAGCAAGCAGATATCGTTGTTTTTGAAATAAACCCTAATTTCCCTAGAACATTTGGTGACATGGAAGTCCATGTCAGAGATGTTGATTACTTGGTAGAGGTTGACTATGATGTGCCAACACTACCAAATATTGAACCTAATGAAAAAGATATGAAAATCGGACAATTAATCGCTGACCATATACATGATGGTGATTCAATTCAATTAGGTATTGGTGGGATTCCAAACGCTGTTGCCAAATCTTTACACGGCAAAAAAGACTTGGGTATCCATACAGAAATGTTTACCTCTGGTATGATTGACTTGATTGAATCAGGCGCTGTCAATGGTAAGAAAAAAACCTTACATCGTGGTAAGCATGTTTGTTGTTTTGCCATGGGGTCAAAAGCTGTTTATGATTACATCGACAATAACCCATCTGTGATGATTTTACCTGGATCATATGTCAATGATCCTGCTATTATGGGGCTTAATGACAATCAAGTATCGATCAACTCGACCATTGAAGTCGATTTGACGGGACAATGTTGTTCAGAATCGATTGGGACCATGCAAGTCTCAGGCACTGGTGGTCAATCGGATACAGCTGTTGGTGCACAAAATGCTAAGAATGGTCGTTCATTCATATCACTTTACTCAACAGCTCAAATCAAGAATAGAGAGACTGGTGAGATAGAAGAAATTTCAAAAATTGTACCTACCTTAAAACCAGGTGCTGCTGTATCATTATCTAGAAATGATGTCGATTATGTGGTAACAGAATATGGTATTGTTCGTTTAAGAGGACGTAATATTCGTGAACGTGCTGAATTATTAATTTCAATTGCACATCCTAAGTTTAGAGACCAATTGAGACAAGATGCCATTAAAGCGGGCTTTATATATGAGTAAGTTTAAATTTCAAGGTAAAGATATTTTTTACCAACTTGATGGTGATGATCAAAAGCCAAACATGCTGGTTTTAAACGGGATTATGATGTCGACGAAGTCTTGGGAACCATTCATGAAGAATTGGTTGGCATATTTTCAAGTATTAAGGGTTGATTTTCTCGATCAAGGTCAATCAGATAAAATGACTGAAAACTATGAACAAGATTTACAAGTTGACCTATTACAAGCTTTATTAAACCATCTTGATATTGAATCAATTCATGTTGTTGGTATCTCATATGGTGGGGAAGTTGCTTTATCCTTTGCTTGTAAGTATCCAGAAAGGGTCAATCGTTTAATGCTCTTTAATTCCAGTGCCTATACCAATCCTTTATTAAAGGATATCGGACGTGCTTGGATTGAAGCAGGTAAAACCAGAAATGGTAGTTTATATTATAAAACCACCATACCAATCATTTATTCTGCCACCTATTATGAAGAAAAAATTGATTGGATGAAAGAAAGAGAAAAAATACTAACACCAATTTTCTCTGATCCAGACTTTTTGGATGCTATGGAACGCTTAACCCTAAGTGCAGAATCTTACGATGTGAGAGATTGTTTAGATGATTTAGATATAGAAACAATGATTATTACTGCTGAAGAAGATTTCTTAACACCAAGGAAAGAACAAGAATACCTTGCTAAAAGGTTAAAACATGTGCATTGGATATCAATTCCTGGCGTGGGACATGCCTCAATGTATGAAAACCCAATGATTTTCACATCCCTATTAACAGGATTTTTCTTGGTTCAGAATGCTCAGTTTAAAATATAAAAGGAGGATTATGATGGAAAAGAAATATGTGACTCTTAACAACGGTGAGAAATATGCCTATATAGAACAAGGTAAAGGCAATGATTATTTAATTTTGGTTCATGGCAATGTCTCATCATCTGTATACTATAAACCTTTATTTGAACGCTTACCTGAAGATATCCATGTCTTTGCCATGGATTTAAGAGGTTTTGGTGATTCGTCTTATGATGAACCCATTGATTCTTTAAAAGACTTTGCAGATGATATTTATTTGTTTATGGAAAAATTAGATATTCCTAAAGCCCATATCTTAGGTTGGTCTTTAGGTGGAGGCGTCGTGATGGAATTTGCGGCCAAATATCCTAGTAAAGTTGATCATTTAATCTTAATGAATTCAGCTTCTCATAAAGGCTATCCAGTCTTTAAAAAAGATGAAAACAATCAAATGATACCTGGAAAGGTTTATGAGTCTAAAGAAGACATGGCCAAAGATCCAGTTCAAGTCTTACCTTTATTAATGGCTTATCAAAATAAAAATACTGGTTTATTAAAGCAAATATACAATATGACCATTTATACGGTTAACCAGCCTAGTGAAGAAGATTATGATCTCTATATCGAAGACACCATGAAACAAAGAAACTTGGTTGATGTCGATTGGGCGCTTGCTTCACTCAATATGGGTAAAGATCATAATTTATATTCTGCAGGTGATGATACCATTTCTGATATTAAGGCAGAAACCTTACATATCTGGGGAACCCATGATTTGACAGTTCCAGAGCAAATGGTACAGACCAATGTTGATGCCATTCCTAACTCAACTTATGTCAAATTAAACCAATGTGGACACTCTCCATTGGTCGATAAACCAGATGAATTAACCAAAATTATCTTAGATTTCATAAAATAATTTGTAAAATAAAGGGCTCAATAGGGCCCTTTTTACTATGGATATAAAAAATTTTATAATAAATGTGTGTTTTCTATTTGACAAAATAGACCTCCTGGTATATAATCAAGGTGTAAATAGCAAAACTAGCGAAAGCTAGTGACGCAAAGCTATAGGGCCTTCGCAAGATGGTAGCCAGTTGCCGTTATCTTTTAATGATGATGGCATTTTTTATTTCTTAGGGTTTCCTTAGAAGTAGAAGATGCAGGATTCTGGATGATGGCATTTTTTATTTCTTAAAGCTTTTTAAGAATAAAGAATGCTTGAATCTCTAGGGTGATGGTTTTTTTATTAGAAAAAAACCAAATATTGAGATAAGGGGGGATGAACTTGCGGATATGAGTCGAAATACTAAATTAGCGCAAAAAGTAGTGTTTGCTTCTAGGGCTTTTAGATTATCGAAGGCAGCCCGCTTAGGTATCGTCGTCACCGCAATATTGTCCTTTTTACTTTTCTCAATTTCCTTTTACTCAGTAGAGTCTGGGAACTTTACATTTACTGTTGACCAAAGGGCATATCAAATCGGTGTATCCCTCTATGAGTATCAAGATAACAAAGATTATACAGCAAGATTGCTTGCAGAAGTTGTTGATAATGCTGATGGAATGACTGACCTTTGTGGTATCATGCCTGATCGGGACCCTGGACATCCTACTTGTATTCCTCCGAATGAAGTCATTCATTCGGCCGAAGGATCTCTCAATGGAGAATCTTACATTGCTCATACCTTTTATGTAGAAATGATTGGTGATTCACAATTCTTTGCAGACTTAGAAGCAGAAATAGAAATTATTTCAACATCTAGAAATGCAGAAGATGCTTTAAGAGTTAAAGTGATTATTGATGGAGAGTCAACCATTTATGCAAATAGGCAAGGGGAAAATAGTGATACTCCTGGAGAGTTAGAACCATATACTGATCAAGCATTTTACGGACCTTCAACCATCATGAGACAGACATTTACAGATTTTTACCCAGGAGATGTCATGAAAGTATCAGTCATTATCTGGTACGAAGGCTACGACCCTGATCACACCATAAACCTATGGAGTGGAGGCGTTAAGCTGGCCATGAATTTTAGCGTAAGAAATGTTTACAGAATAGACGAACAAGAAACGACTTAAAAAAATTAAAATTTTAAAAATTTAAAGGAGAGAAATTTATGAAAGCTTTAAGAACAAAAGTGATTCTTTCAGGAATCGTATTAGTATTTGCGTTTATCGCAACAATCGGAACCACATTTGCATGGTTCACAGTATCTGACACAGTTACAGTAGATAACATGCAATTAAATGTTACAACAGAAGATAACCTTTTAATTCAAGTATTTGATCCTATTGATGACAACCCTTCTTCTGGGCCAACCTTGTTGAGTGAATATGGTTCAAGCGTAACTCTAGCTCAAATTGAAGCAGAATATGGTGACCTTTCTACATATCAACTAACACCAGTGACCGCTTTACAAGATTATGCAACACCTCTAATTGATGGAAGATTATTAAAAAGTATATCAGCTTTAGATTCGCTACGTGCTATTAGTGGAACTGCACCTACAGCAAATGCAACAGATGGAGACTATATTCAAATCAAATTCTGGTTGTATTCTCAATCAGATTCTTCTCAACAAATTGAGTTAACTGGATTAAATATTAATGTTACAGGTTTATCTAGTAATGATTCTGATCAAAATGCAGTTGCTAACGCATTAAGAATGGCTGTATATTTAGATAGTGCTTCTACTGGGGCAGGTGCCTACATTTTTGGGAATGATACAGATTTCGGATTTACTTGGACAGCATCAGACCCTGGATATTATGATCCAGTTGCAGACACATCAAATACTGGAGATACAGAAGATTTGACTTATGGATTTAATAGTTTAAATGCTATTGGGATAACTACTGCCGGTGGAGAGTTAGAGACATCCGTGACAAATTATGCTAATGTATTGTTGAATAATGATCAAACTGATATTCTAACTATAAATCCTCAATCACCTACACTTGTGACAGTCAACATATATATTGAAGGCTGGGATATCTCTACAACTAATTTAATTATGGACGCAAACGTGAATATTGAATTTGGTTTCAAATTTGAAGGAACAGATAACGACGCATAATAATACAAGAAAAAATAATTTGCTACATATGATTTTAAAAACATAACTTAGGGTTTTTCCCTAAGTTATGTTACCTTAAGGGGTAAAATCTCCTTCAAAAGATAAAATAACGGCTGTTATTTTGAAAAAATTGCAGAAAATGCGTTTTTTATGCAATTTCATAATGAAAAATTGTTTTAAATACTATATAATATAATATAGCAGTTTATTTTATTTTAGGAGTGAGATTAATGGAGAATGTAAGAGAGAAAAATACGACACTAAAGAAAATCGGTAACATTGCCTTTTATGTTGTACTTGGCATTGTTGTGATTTATGCTTTGTTTGCATTATTTTCTGATAAAGAAGAAAACCAAATTTCTTTTTTTGGCATCACCTCTTTAGCTGTCCAATCTGATTCAATGAAACCGACCTTTGAGAAAGGTGATTTAATATTCATTGATACTACTTTTGATGTTGATGCATTAGAAGAAGGCGATGTTGTAACCTATGTTGATTTTATAGATGGTGAAGAAGTTTATAATACACATAGAATTATTAACATTGAGGAAGTTGGTGGCATCTTAAGATTTACCACTCAAGGTGACAACAATCCAACAGAAGATGCTAGACGTTTGATCGCTAGTGATATTGTTGGTGTATGGGAAGGTACTACTTGGAATAACTTCGGAAATTTTGTCAATGGATTTACAAACTTTATTAAATCTAGTCTAGGATTCTTTTTACTAATTGTTTTACCTGCTGTAGCATTTTTGGTTTATGAAATTGTACGCTTTGTAAAAGTGTATTCTGATTATAACCATCAAAAACAAACAGCTGATCGTGTAAAATTACAGGAAGAAGCTTTGGCTGAAGCCAAAAGACAATTAGAACAAGAAAAAAATCAAAACAAAAAAGAAGAAGATAAGGAATAACATTTAGTACCCTGCTTAAGTTTTTTTTACTGGGGGCCACACTATGAATGAGTTTTCAAGATACTATGTAAGACTGTTTGTTGCGGTTTGGCAACACATTGTCTTTTTCTTTAAAGATATTCTCTGGGAAGGGATTATCGTAAAACTATTTGAGAATATAGGAGAATATTGGAATATTTTAATGCAGGAATCCGCTGATTTCACGGTTATTTCGTGGGTCATGGTTGTGGTTGCCGGTGTTATTAATATTTCTTTATTTGTATTTATACTCGTTCGTTTGTTCTTATGGCTCAGTCGATATATCTCATTTAGACGTGTTGAAATTGAAAAACAAGAACTCATTGATGAAATTGCTATGTTGAATGATCGTGTGGTTGAATTGATTGATGAGAAGAATCAAATTATGGCCATGAAAGTATCTCAATTAGGTGTAGGTGCTGTTGGTGGTCAACGTACAGGTGATTCTTATGTACCTGCAGCTGGTGGTCCATCATCATCTACAAACGTATATGTGACTGATGGTCGTACAAGATATGGTCGTTCAGGTCAACCTGGAGATGTACAATCCTCTCCACAAGCGCCTTCAAGACAAAAACCTGGAAGTAAAGAAGGGTCTCGTTTTGTTAAGTTGATTGAAGTTGATGAACGTTATTCAGGTAAAGATACACATATTTACATGGATGATGAAGATTATATTACATTACCAGAAATTGTGACACGTTTTGTGAATTTCGCAGCATCCCAATTAAAACTCTATTACACACCAAAAGCAATCTCTTTATTCTTTTCAGGTATGGCTGCTTCTAAAGTCGTTATCTTGGAAGGTATTTCAGGTACTGGTAAAACATCATTACCTTATGCCATGGCCAAGTTCTTTAACAATAAAGCTGAAATTATCTCTGTCCAACCATCATGGAGAGACAGAGCTGAAATCATTGGTTATTTAAATGAGTTTACCAAACGCTTTAATGAAACAGACTTTTTAAAAGCCTTATATGAATCTATTTATCGTAAAGATGTGAACTTCATCGTTTTGGATGAGTTAAACTTAGCGAGAATTGAGTATTACTTTGCTGAGTTCTTATCGATTATGGAAATGCCAAATCCTTCTGAATGGAAGATTGATTTGGTCCCTGACAGCAAACCAAGTGATCCATTGAAAGTCATCAATGGTAAAATTACTGTCCCTGAAAATGTTTGGTTCATCGGGACAGCCAATAAAGATGATTCGACCTTTACCATTACAGATAAGGTATATGATAGGGCCATGTCTTTAGAATTTGAAAACAAGGCTGAACCATTCCAAGCACCAGAACAAGACGCCATTAAAATGTCTCACACCTATTTACAAGAGTTATTTGATGAAGCGCATTATAAGTATCCAGTGAGTGAGGATGCATTGAAAAAATTTGATATATTAGATAAGTATGTTCAAAATAAATTTAAAGTTGCCTTCGGTAACCGTATTATGAACCAGGTCCATAAGTTTGTACCGGTTTATGTTGCCTGTGGTGGCACTGAAGAAGATGGTTTAGATTATATCTTTGCCAATAAAGTATTACGTAAATTTGAAAGTTTGAATCTTGCATTTTTACAAGAAGAATTAAAAGATCTCAAAGCACAAATTGCTAAAACTTATGGTAAAAATAGCTTTGAAGAATCACAAAAATTTATTGACAATCTTCAAAAGATGATTTAGGTGACCAGAATGGAACAAGATTCTGCTAAGCGTTATTTTAAAAAATTGAATACGACCATTGAGGGTCTCAATAAAGTAGACGGTTTTGCTCAGCAGTTTCAAAGACTACTCAATCGATCAGAGTTAGAATTTTATCAAAAAGAACGTCGTGAAAAAAGAATCTTTGATGACTCTTTTATGGATGAAGTAGAAAATGCAATTCCAGTCATTGATAAACTGACAAGAAACCCGAGAGAAACCTTAAAAAAGGTTTCTCACGTTGTTGCTGTGGAGAGAGCCAAACGGATTGATTCTGATACCATCCGTCACTTAGCCGCACATTCACAAAACATTAAAGAGATTGATCGTAATGGTAATGTCATTCCTGCAAAAGTGTTAACATCTTATTATGATCAAGATTTAGGAACCTATGAAAATAGGTTTTTAATGTCTTTGGTGAATAAACTCTATTCTTTTATTGAAATTCGCTATAATTTAATCATTGAAAAGATGACCACAGAGTATGCCAACTTTTTAAAGGTGAACTCTGCCGTTGAATGGCAAGATACCAGTATAGAATATGATATTACCTTGAACATCAGACGAAAGATTGAGGATGATGATTACGGTGTAAAAAACCAAAAATTATTGGATCGAATGACTGAAGTTAGAAAATCGATTACCAATTTTAAGATGTCTAATTTCATGAGAGAAATGAAAAAGTTTCCGCCCGTTCGTTCACCCATTATGATGACCAATATTTTACAAAAAAATGTTGATTTTCATCAATGCTATAATTTATGGGTGACATTAGACCGTGTGGATAGAGTTGGGTATGAAACCGATATTTTTGACCGCGATGCCTTGTATGAAACTGAATATCAAGAACAAGTCAAAAATGCCATGATGGTTTTATATGCCACAGTGTCGAACAGTCAAATAGAAGATTTAGATTTTTCTCAACCAATGAATTATTTGCGTGAGAAAAAACCTAAAATGTTTGAACGTATTGACCAAGACGAATATATGAGTGCAGGAGAGTATCTCTTGGACGACCAACGGTTTAATCAGTATTTCTTAGATAAGATACGCGATGTTAACCAACAACGCTACCAAACCTTAAGGGATGCTGGTATTGAAGAGGATGAATCTATTCGTATTGTTTTCCAACGTCTTCAAGAAATTGCTGATGCGGCCTTTAAGGATTTTATGGACCATCATTTTAAACCGCAAGATATAGAAGATGTCAGAGAACGCGTCAAGATGCAAAGAAAAGTCTTGAACTTATATGATGAAATTGAAGAACTTAAAAGTGATAACATCAAAGAGTTCAATACCAACAAAGCCTTGGTTCAATTGAACTTAAAGAATTTCTTAGATGATTTAAGGGAAGTTCAAGAACAAGAACGCCGTGAACAAAGAGAACTTGAAGAAAAGAGACGTGAAGAACGTTTGGCTGAGTTAGATGCTAAAGCGCGTGAAAAAGTCTTGAAACAAGAAAAACTAGAAGCGGCTAGAAAAGTCTTAGAAGACGCGAGAAAAGAAAGAGAAAGAAAAGAAAAACAAGCAAAGAAAAAACGTTAACGAGGTGAAAAGATTTATTTGTTCACCTCTTTGATTTAGGGGACGCCGATGAAAAAGAAACTTAAAAAAATACTATCTTATTCACCATTTGTTTTATTGTTGATTACCATGATTTTAATCATACAATTAGGATATTCTTTGGCACAAGGTGATGTGCCAACGATTTTTAATCGTGCCATCTCCTATGTTCCCACACCATCTATGGAAGATGAAATCATGGCTGGTGATTTAATTATAGTTGATACAAACTATGATGAGTTACAAACTGGTGATGTTGTTTCTTTTTTTACTGAAGTTAATGGACGAAAAGTAAGCATTACCCATAGGATTGTAGAGATCAATGGTGATGTCTTCACCACCAAGGGTGACAACAACAATCAAATCTATTCATGGGAAAGGGATGTTCCAATTGAAGATGTTATTGGTGTCTATGAAGGACAGCGTTCACCTTTCTTAGGGTCTCTATATGGTCGGTTATTTTCCAGCCGTGTAAATTTGATGTTTCTTTTGATTATTGGTATATTTATTGTGATTATGGGTTTAGAAGTATTTAACATTTATAAAACATTGCTTGAGAAAAAACAAAAAGAAGATAAAGAAAAAATGATTGAAGAGGCAAAGCAAAAACTTAAAGAAGACGAGGACAATACATGAGGATAACAGTACTAGCAAGTGGTTCTAAAGGCAATGCCACATTGATTGAATTTGAAGATGACCAATACTTAATTGATTGTGGATTAACCTATCGACAATTAAAACTCAGATTAGAAAAACAAAAGAAAGCTTTAACTAACTTAAAAGGTATTTTTTTAACACATGAACATAGGGACCATGTATCAGGGCTTAGGGTTCTTCTCAATAAACACCAAGTACCTATTTATTTAAGTGAGGGTACCCATAAAGGATTGGATAAGCGCTTCACCGGATTTATTGATGAAAAACTCATATATTACTTAACAGAGGAAAAATTACTTGATTTTGGACATTTTTCTGTCTTTCCCTTTTATACCTACCATGATGCCATTGAACCCTTAGGCTTTAAGTTTATTGAAGGCGAACATTCATTTGTTTATATGACCGATACAGGATATTTTCCTTTAAGAAAGTATGACTTATTGAAGAATGCAAGTGCCTATATGATTGAAAGCAATTATGAATCAGAAATGCTTTTAGAAAGTGAAAGACCTTGGATGTTAAAGCGACGCATTCTGGATGACCAAGGCCATTTATCCAATGAGGATAGTGCCAACTTATTATTGGATTTAATCGGTGATCGGACCAAAACAATCATCTTGGCCCACCTATCAGAAGATTGTAATTTACCGAGTGTCGCCCTAGATACTTATGAGATTTGTTTTACTGCAAAGAAGAGAATGATTAAAGATTATCAACTGATTATTGCAAAACAGCATATGTCAATTAAAGAAATCACCTTAGGGTGATTTTTTTTAAAATTAATAAATAAAAGCATTTGTTTTATATTGGTTTTTATCTTAAATTCACGTTGTCAATTAGGCCTTTATGCGTTATAATAGTCATGGATGTAACGAGATTTTTAGAAATGAATTTTTATTAGGAGGTAAATATGTCTAAAAAGAAAGTATTCCAGTCTATGGACGGTAACCAAGCGGCGGCTTACACAGCTTATGCATTTACTGAAGTAGCTGGTATTTATCCAATTACACCATCTTCTCCAATTCCAGAACATGTTGATAATTGGGCAGCACAAGGAAAGAAAAACCTTTTCGGTATGCCGGTTAAAGTGGTGGAAATGCAATCAGAAGCAGGTGCGGCTGCGACGGTTCATGGATCATTACAAGCTGGTGCACTCACTACGACCTTTACTGCATCTCAAGGATTACTATTAAAAGTTCCGAATATGTATAAAATAGCTGGTGAATTATTACCAGGCGTAATGCATGTTGCAGCGCGTTCAATTGCAGCACATGCCTTAAGTATTTTCGGCGATCATCAAGATATTTATGCCACTCGTCAAACCGGTTTTTGTATGTTGGCATCGGGCTCAGTACAAGAAACGATGGACTTAGGTGGGGTTGCGCATTTGGCTGCAATCAAATCGTCGATTCCATTTATGCATTTCTTTGATGGTTTTAGAACATCTCATGAAGTCAACAAAGTTGAAGTCATGGATTATGATGTTTTTGATCGTTTATTGGATCGTGAAGCTGTGAAGAAGTTCCGTCAAAGAGCTTTGAATTCAGCCAATCCTAAAACTATGGGTACTGCACAAAATGATGATGTGTACTTCCAAGCAAAAGAAATCCAAGAAAAATATTATACACCAATTCCTGATATCGTGAATGATTACATGGAAGAAATTTCTAAAGAAACTGGTAGAGATTATAAACCATTTACATATTATGGAGATCCTAAAGCAACACGTGTGATTGTTGCGATGGGTTCAGTGACAGAAACCGTTCGTGAAGTTGTTGATAACTTAAACGAAAACGGAGAAAAAGTCGGTTTAATTTCGGTTCATTTGTACCGTCCTTTCTCTAGCAAGTATTTCTTTAATGTATTGCCTGATACTGTAGAAAAAATCGCTGTATTAGACCGTACAAAAGAACCTGGTTCAGCTGGTGAACCATTATATGTTGATGTAAAATCAATTTTCTATAACAGAGAAAAACAACCTGCTATTATTGGCGGACGTTATGGACTATCAAGTAAAGATACGACACCAGATCAAATTCTTGCAGTTTATAAAAACTTAGAAGATCAAATGAAAGATAACTTTACCATCGGTATCGTTGATGATGTCAATCATTCATCACTTGAATTGGCTGAACATATTGATACAGTGGATAAGGATACAACAGAATTATTATTCTTTGGTTTAGGTGGAGACGGTACTGTTGGTGCTGTTAAAAATATCTCTAAAATCATTGGTGAATATTCTGATCTTTATGGACAAGCTTATGCTTCATATGATTCTAAGAAATCAGGTGGGGTTACAAGAATGCATTTACGTTTTGGTCAAAATCCAATTCGTTCAACTTACTTAGTAAACCACCCTCATTTTGTCTCGTGTTCACAAGAGGCTTACTTGTCACGTTTTGATTTAATCAAGGGTATTCGTCAAGGCGGAACATTCTTATTGGCTACAAACAAGAAACCTGAAGAGGTTGAAGAGATTATGCCAAATAAAATGTTAAAGATTTTAGCTGAAAAAGAAGCCAAATTATATTTCATTGATGCTTATAAATTGGCAAGAGAAATCGGAAACATTAAATTGGTTTCAACCATTATGCAATCTGCTTTCTTTAAATTAAATCCTCAAATCATTTCTTATGAAACTGCACAAGAGGCGATGAAGGCATTTGCTAAAAAGTCATTTGCTAAAAAAGGTGAAGAGATTGTTGATATGAACTATCAAGCAGTTGATCGCGGCGCAGATGGTTTGGTTGAAGTTGACGTTAAAGCTGAATGGAAAGACTTAAAAGTAAAAGAAGAAAAACCAGAAGATAGACCTGATTTTGTTAAGAATATCGCAGATCCAGTCAATGCTATCAATGGATATGAATTACCAGTATCTGCTTTTGAAGGCATTGAAGATGGACAAATTCCTAATGGAACAGCACGTTATGAAAAACGTGGTGTTGCAGATGTTGTGTCAACATGGATTGCTGAAAACTGTATCCAATGTAACCAATGTGCTTATGCATGTCCTCATGCATGTATCAGACCAATCTTAGCGACTGATGAAGAAGTTGAAAATGCACCTGAAGATAAAGAATGGTTAGATGCAAGAGGTAAGGGATTAGAAGGTATGAAATACCGTATCCAAGTGTCAGTCTTAGACTGTACTGGATGTATGGTGTGTGTGAATACTTGTCCTGCTCCAACAAAAGCATTAAAAATGACACCATTAGAAGATAATATTGAAGAAAAACAACACTTAATGGCTGATTACTTATACAATGAAGTCCCATATAAAGGTGACTTGGTTGGACGTAACACTTATAAAAACACAGTTTTTAACCAACCATTGTTTGAATTCTCTGGCGCTTGTGCTGGATGTGGTGAAACACCTTATGTACGTATGGTGACACAATTATTTGGAGAACGCATGGTCATTGCCAATGCGACTGGATGCTCATCAATTTATGGCGCATCATTCCCATCATCACCATATACCAAAAATGCAGAAGGTCGTGGACCTGCTTGGGCAAACTCATTATTTGAGGATAATGCAGAGTATGGTTTCGGTATGAAAATTGCTACAGATACCATCCGTGATCGTATGCAAACCATCATTTTTGACAACATGGATTCATTTGAAGATGACTTACAAGACTTGCTAAAAGAATGGATTGAAAATCGTGAAGACGGTGACAAGACTCTTGAATTATCAAGAAAAATCATTCCATTACTAGAATCATCTAAATCTGATGTTGCTCAAGATTTACTTGAAGTGAAAGATCAATTCGTTAAACAATCAAACTGGATCATTGGTGGAGACGGATGGGCATATGATATTGGTTATGGTGGTTTGGACCATGTTATTGCCAATAGCGAAGATGTCAACATTTTAGTCTTAGACACCGAGGTTTATTCGAATACAGGTGGACAATCATCGAAAGCTGCACGTTCAGGTTCTATTGCTAAGTTTACCGCTGCTGGTAAACCAGGTAAGAAAAAAGACTTGGCAGCATTGGCCATGACTTATGAATCTGTATATGTTGCTTCAATTAGCATTGGGGCCAACGCAACACAAGTGAATAAAGCTTTAAAAGAAGCTGAAGAATATCCAGGACCATCATTAGTCATCGCTTATTCACCATGTATTGCTCATGGACTTGAAGGTGGTATGGGTAACTCTCACCAACAAACTAAGTTAGCAACAGAATGCGGTTACTGGCCAACATTTAGATATGACCCTCGTCGTATCGCTAAGGGCGAAAACCCACTTCAAATCGACTCTAAAGAACCTAAATGGGAAAAATATCACGATTTCTTATTAAGTGAAAATCGTTACCAACAATTGGTTCAAAAAGATCCAGAAGCTGCAGATAGATTATTGCAACAAAATGTTGTTGATGCTAAACGCAGATGGGCTTCATACAAACGTTTGGCAGCCATGGACTTCTCTGAAGTGATTGAATAAGCCAACATTTAAATGATTGAAAAAACCCCTAAATCAATGAGAAGAAATTCCTATGAAATTTAGGGGTTTTCTTAATGTTTATCATTTTAATATTGGCGATAATGTTGTATAATATATAGATAAGACAGAAAAAGGAGTTTTATGATGCATATGTTAAAAATATCTAAGAAAATATTTATCTTATCAATGATGGTTTTGGCATCATTGGTTGTTGTTTCATGTAGTGATTCATCTACAGAAACAACTGAGCCTACAAATACGACAGAAGATCCGATTAATCATACATTTGATATGGATACAGTCTATTATAGTGGGGATGGATACGAAGTAACTTATAAAGAGTTATACCAATCAATTGTATTAAATGATGGTATTGATCAATTAATTGAAATGGTTGACCAACAAATCTTTGCGGATTATTATGATGATATTACTGCAGAGGATATCGATACAAAGCGTATTAAATTAACCTATGGTACGACAGATCAAGAAGAGATTGATGATATTCCTGAAAAACGTAAAACAAAGATGGAAGAATCTTATACCAATGGTATGATTGTTTTAGGTTTTGCAGATAATGATGTTCCATATCTAGAGGTTTTGGTTGCAAGAGATCTATATGTCAAAGATTTATTAACCAATTCAGAACTTGAAGACAATGAGTTTTATATTGATGCCATGGATGTGGCTGAAGAATATATGAAACGTCGTGTTGGAGATGTTCAATCAATTCTTGTTCGTTTTGATACAAGACAAGAGGCCAATCAAATGTTATTGGATAACAACTTGGTTGAATATGATGGAGCGTTAAGATTATATACGGATACAGAAATCCCTTTATCTCAAGTGCCATCATACAATTTAACAGATGACAATACACGTGCCTTAACCAATGAAGAGTTGATTGAATACTTTGTTTTATTCTACAATGATATATACCAAGACCAAAAAGATGCCTTATCAGCATCACCAACTTTATCTGAATTATTAGATAATGAAGCTTTAACTTATGAATACCAAGACTTGGTAGAAATCAGTTCAAGACTTGGAAATTTATTGTTTGAAGGTTTATCAACCATGAGTGACACCGATCCTGAAAGACCGTTTTATACTTATAGACCTTATGAAATCAGTATCAATAATGGTAAAGATTTCTACATGGTTTTAAATCTTGACCGTCATCATGTGGATTTAGAGGACTTTGAAGGAGATCAAGAAGATTTAATTTCATTGATAGGCGCAGATGTCTATGAAGACATCCAAGAAGATTTGGTTGATAAAAACTTAACAGATGGACGTTTTATGGATCGTCGTTTGAAAGAATATCGTGAAGAACGAGGATTTGAAATATTTGATTATTATTTAAAATTAGACTATGAAAGTGTTGTTCCTGAAGATATGGAAGTCACGTCATATAACAAGTCTGATCATGTCATTGCTACACTTGATACAGGCGATATTTTGGTCAAAGATTTAATGTCTTTCTCATTAGAAAGAAAAGCACCACTTTACTTGGTTCATGCATCACAACTAGACTTGGTCAGAAATGCCCATTATGATGATATTTATTGTGATGATGAAGGTGAATGTGAGTTAGATTATACACAAAACAATTCTGGGGCTATGAATACCCATATATCAGAATATACCAATTTAGAAGAAAGCTTCTTAACCAGTCAATATGCCTTGTATTATTCATTTGAAGACTATTTATATTTGGCATATGGTGTAAGAAATGATGTTGAAATGATGAATCGTTATGTTAAACGTACATTAGAACCATTATTCATTTATGATCATATTATGGAAAACAAGCAAGCGGTCATTGATGATTTGATGGCGATTCTAGATGATTATTACACCAATTACTTCTCATTGGATGTTCGCCATATCTTGATTTACTTAGACTTAGATGGCGATGGACGTCCAGATGATTATGAGGATTTTTATGCTGATTTAGAAGATACTACAGAGTATGATTTACTCTTGGCAGATTTTGAAGCTGCAATCAGAACTTTCTTAGATGAAAATGATGATGATCTCAATGAGTTTATTACAAGTTTTAGAGACGCAGATCGTGACGATGAAACTTGGGGTCAATATAAACGCTATGGTTTCAGAGTTCTTACAGAGAATCTATCTGCACAAGAATCATTAACATATATGAATTCTTATCAAAACTATGAAGAACCATTTGTTGAAGGTTTGATTGACTTATACCAAGTATATACACTTGAAGAAAACAAAGACCTTTCATTCATGTATAGTCAAAACTTAGTAGAAACTTCTTATGGATTACACTTAATCAAAGCTGAAAAAGGTGACGATTTTGACCTACCTTCAGCTGAGTTTACCCTTCCTTCAGAAACAGACTTTAATTATCCAGAAGGTTTAAGCAACGACGACTTTAGAATCAGTGAATCTCAAATTGAAGTTTACATGAATTACCGTATTTTTGATGTTGTCAGCAACCTTGTTGATATCGAAGAAATATATGGTTTTGAACAGCCAGATTTGCCAACCCGTTTGGAAGATTTATTTGAGTTATTATTACAAGACATACATGATGCTATGTATACCAACGCATTCATTAATATGGCATCAATCGACGTTTTAGAAGCAGGTAGTTTGGTCGATGATTCAATGTATTCATATTTTACTGAAACTGAAATATATGACTATTTTGCTGCTTTAGAAACAGTGTATCACTATCAAGTATTTGCACAATTTGAGTAATATAAAAAGCGCATAACTTGCGCTTTTTTAACGGAGTCCTTTATGAAAAAAATAGAAGAAAAAATCATTAAAAAAAATACAAGCTTAACCATCTTTATGAATGCTTTATTGGCAGTGGCTAAACTCATCGGGGGTATCCTCGGTTCATCTGCAGTTTTAGTTGCTGATGCGGTGAATTCTATTGGTGATATAGCGACCAATATTGTGGTATTTATCTCTGCTAAGTTTTCTAAAAAAGAGCGTGATAAAGACCACCCATATGGTCATGAAAAATTCGATAGCATGATATCGATTTTCCTTGGCATCGCCCTGCTATTTACTGCCTATCAATTGGGTAAGGATGCCATCATGAGATTTATTTCAGTTGTGTTTGAAAACAATGTTTTGCCAACACCAAAATGGTATACATGGGTGATTGCACTGGCAACTATTATTGTCAAAGAAATTTTATTTAGAATCACGATAAAGGATGCTAAAAGGGCGAGATCACAGGCTTTAACAGCTCAAGCATGGGATCATCGTTCAGATACCATTGTTAGCTTTGGTGCCATTATTGCCATTGTCGGTGGTATGTATGGTATTGGCTTCTTAGATCCTCTTGCTTCATTTATCATTGCCTTATTTATCTTGAGACTAGGCTTTATGATCATTAAAACAGGTGTATCTCAGGTTGTTGATGAATCGGCTGATGATGAGCAAATCAAACATGTCAAGGCCATTGTGAAGTCTTATTCTCAAGTCAAAAGCATTGATGAAATACGAACCAGAAGATTTGGACTGAGTTTTTATGTGGATTTGGAAATAGCCTTGGATGCTCATTTGTCCTTAGATGAAGCCCATGATATAGCTGAAGCCATCCACGACCAAATCGAAGAAGATATGGCAGATGTGATTCATTGTATGATCCATGTAAATCCATACCAAGCATCTGATAAACAACAAAAATAATCAAAATGACGAGGATATTGCTAAAAATATCCTTTTCCTTTCATATTATTATTGGATTTACTTGAATTATTAAAATGGCAGTGATATAATATTTAATCACTAACAACAGAAACAACAGAGGTGATAAAATGGGATTTTTAGATAATTATCTAGCGGAAGGGCCTGGTATTTTAGAAATATTCTTAAGAATGGGTCTGACAGCTTTCTTTGTAGGTATCATTGGATTAGAAAGACAAATGCGCCATAAAATTGCTGGGATTACAACCCACTTAATGGTTGCTTTTGCAGCGACGGCTATCGCAATTTTACAAGATGCCATATATTTAGATGCATTGGCGGCGGCCAGAGAATTTGCCAGTGACCCTGCATATTTAAATACAGTGAACATTCAAGTACAACGTCAAAGAGTGATTGCACAGGTTATTACTGGTGTCGGTTTCTTAGGTGCCGGTACGATTTTAAAAACACGTAATGGTATTTATGGTTTGACCACAGCGTCGACTTTATTCTTGGCGGCTTTGACTGGATTAATTTTTGGTATGGGACATTATGTCTTAGGGATTATCCTTTCCTTGTTTGCCTTTATTTTCTTAACTGTTTTTAGAAAAATATTAGGAAAAACATCATTGAAGCATATGGAAAGCCCTGAGATTATTGGCTCAGAAAAAGTGGATAATTAAGAGATTCGGTTGAATCTCTTTTTTTTTACCTATTTTTTCAGTAAATAAAACATTCATATATTTTGCATAAAGGCTTTAAATGCGTTAAAATATTTACGGAAATTTGGAGGTATATGATGATGCTAGAATTTAAAAATTTGGTCGTTTCTGTTGAAGGAAACGTCATATTAAATGGAATCAACCTTAAAGTTCGCGGCGGAGAGACTCATGCGATTATGGGGCCTAATGGAAGTGGAAAATCGACCTTGGCTAATGTATGTATGGGGCATCCTAAATATAAAGTTGAATCTGGAGATATCTTATTAGATGGAGAATCAATTTTAGATAAATCAGTTGACGAGCGCTCTCGTCAAGGTATTTTTTTAGCCATGCAAAATCCAATTGAAGTCCCTGGTGTGACCAATTTTGATTTTATTAAAGCGGCCATACAAACTCGTATGGGTAAAGAAGAACATTTACGTGTTGGTAAGTTTATTTTGAAGTTTGAAGATACGTCTAAAGAATTACAAATGGGTAAAGGTTTGGCCCATCGTTTCTTAAACCAAGGGTTTTCTGGCGGGGAAAAGAAACGCAATGAAATTTTACAGATGAAAATGTTGAACCCTAAGTTTGCGTTTTTAGATGAAATAGACTCGGGATTAGATGTGGATGCATTGAAACTGGTTGGTGACCAAGTAACAAAACAAAAATCAGAAACTTTAGGCTTGATTTTGATTACACATTATCAACGGCTTTTGAACTACATCGAACCTGATTTTGTCCATATTATCCTGAAAGGACAAATTGTAAGAACGGGCGCACAAGAGTTAATCGAAAAAATTGACCAAGACGGTTATGATTGGATCAAAGGGGAACTTGGTATTGTCGATGAAGACAAGCAACCATATTCATTAGGTACTTGTGCAACCAAAGAAATGGTCTAATGATGAATATACCAAAATATATTCAAAAGCAAGCCTATATTGCCTTGTCAAATGACAAGATTACCAACCAATCTCAAGCGGATTTTCATAACCACCAATTGATTATAAAAAATGATCAGACTTTGTTTGTTTATTTGGACAATTATGATGCAAATACATTGTCAATTTTAGTAAAAGAAAATGTCCAAGTCAAAGTCTTTCTCATGACTTATAACTCACGTTTTATCAAGATGAATTTTGATGTGGAGATAGAAAGTCATGGGATATTAAAACTTTATTCACAGTTCGTTTCAAGACGATTTACAAAATTATCTTTGGATCGTAAATTTAGAATCCATGGCAATGGTTCATTGATTCTATTAAATCATTTGACATATCGTGGATCACTTGTTTTAAATGAAGATGTTTTTCTCCAGGGTGAGCAAGCCAATTTGGACATTGATTTATTGGATGTTGGAGGTCAAGACCATCATGCAACAATCAACCAACATGTCCACCACCATGCAAAAAAAACATATTCGCAAATACACAACTGGTTGATTAGTAATGATAATGCCAAGATGGCTTATTATGTCAATGGTTCAATTGCTAAGGGATTTGAAAAATCAAATTGCCAGCAATTAAACAAAGGGATTATTTTATCTGAACAAGGTGAAATTAAAGTCATTCCTAGTTTATTCATTGATGAATATGATGTCCAAGCAGGCCATGGGGCTGCCATTGGGCAAATAGATGAGAATCAACTCTTTTATCTAAAGAGTCGAGGTATGACCGAAACACAAGCCAAGAATTTAATTATATCTGGATACATTAATCCGTTTATTACAAAGATTAAGCAAAAAGATCTTCAAGCACAAATAAAAAGACGTATTACACGTTTGATATAGAAGGTGACATGTTCAATGAATCCATGGGTAAAAGATTTTCCACAAATTCATAAAAACTATCATTATTTTGATAGTGCAGCTACAAGTTTGAAACCACAGTCTGTTATTGATGGGGTTTCAGATTATTATGGGCGCTTGAGTTCAAACATTCATCGTGGCATGTATCGACAAAGTCAAGAAGCCACAGAATTATATGAAGCAACACGCGAAAAGATTGCTTCTTGGATCAATGCAAGTCCAAGAGAGATTGTCTTTACACGCGGCACAACTTCGGCCTTAAATTTGGTTGCTAGATCTTATGGATTATCACACTTAAGTGAAGATGATGAAATATTAACTACAGAATTGGAACATCATTCTTCTATTTTGCCATGGCAACATGTCTCTCATCAGACCAAAGCTCAATTAAGATTCATTGACTTGTCAGATGATGGCAAAGTGACCATAGAAGCTTTTAAAAAAGCCATGAATGAAAAAACAAAGGTTGTTGCTATACACCATGTGTCTAATGTTTTAGGATATAAGATACCTATTAAAGCCATGACAGAAATTGCCCATCAATATGGGGCAATTGTGGTTGTTGATGGGGCACAGGCCATTCAACACATGACCATTGATGTCAAAGATTTAGGTGTTGACTTTTATGCCTTTTCAGGTCATAAAATGTTAGGACCAACCGGTATAGGCGTTTTATATGGCCGATTTGATTTATTGGATCAAATGCAGCCGATTGAGTTTGGTGGAGATATGGCACTAGATGTCATGAAATACCAATTTTCATGGAAAGAAACACCAATTAAATTTGAGTCTGGCACCATGCCTATCGCTGAAGTTTTGGGCTTATCAAAAGCCATTGATTATATTCAAAATATTGGATTTGATCAAATGCATGCCCACTCAAAAGCCTTATATGACAGTTTATACAATGCCTTGTCTAAAATGGAAGGTATTGAACTATACAATCATGATTCAGATACATTTATTTTTACGTTTAATTTGACCAATGTACCAGCACATGATGCCATTACTTTTTATGCTGAAAAGAACATAGCCCTTAGGGCTGGCCAACATTGTGCCAAATTGGTCCATGATTTTTTAGGTATCCATGCGAGTTTAAGAGGGACCATATATTTTTATAATACAGAAGAAGATATTCAATACTTGATTGAAACAACCAAGGAAGCCATAGAGTATTTTAAGTCTTTGGGATTTTAGAGGAGAGATTTTATGAGTCAATTAGACCATTTATATCGCGAAATTATTATGGAACATTATAAACATCCTAGAAACAAGGGTTTGGTAGATGATGACCATTATCATTCTGGCCGTATAAAAAACCCATCTTGTGGTGATGATGTTACCATTCAAATATTGACTGAAGATGGCCTTGTCAAAGACGTCAAACAAGAAGCAACAGGATGTTCAATTTCTGTTGCCGCTGCGTCCGTTTTATCTGAACTGATTATTGGTCAACCTGTTGAGCAAGCAAAGAAAACCATTGATGCTTATTTGAATATGGTGAGTAATAAAGATTATGACGATTCTATAGATTTAGAAGAAGCAGCAGTATTTAAAGGTGTCAAAAAATTTCCTGCAAGAATTAAATGCGCATCAATTGCATGGGTTGCAGCCAAAGACATCTTAGAATAGAGGGAAGATATGAGTCAAAAGAAAGATTTTGATTATAATAAAGAATATAAATATGGATTTAAAACTGAATCTAAGACAGTTAAATCGACAAAACGTGGTTTGTCAGAATCAGTGGTAAGAGAAATCTCTGCCATAAAAAATGAGCCTGAATGGATGTTAAATGTTCGTTTGGATGCATTAAAAACATTTTATGAGATGTCAAACCCAAATTGGGGACCTGATTTATCAGATATTGATTTTAATGATATTATCTACTTCATTAAATCATCTGATAAAGTTGAAAAAGACTGGAAAGATGTTCCAGAAGAAATTAAGGATACTTTTAATAAATTAGGGATACCTGAAGCTGAACAAAAATATTTGGCAGGCGTTACCACCCAATTTGAATCAGAAGCTGTGTATCATTCTACCATCAAAGAACTCAATGATTTGGGTGTGGTTTTCTTAGATACGGATAGTGCCTTAAAAGAATATCCTGATTTATTTAAATCATATTTTACCAAAGCAGTACCTTATAAAGACAATAAATACGCTGCCTTAAATACGGCCGTTTGGAGTGGGGGTTCATTTATATATGTGCCTAAGGGTGTGAAAATCGAAAAACCTTTACAATCATATTTTAGAATCAATTCTGAACGTATGGGCCAATTTGAAAGAACCTTGATTATTGTCGATGATGAAGCGAGTTTAAATTATGTTGAAGGGTGTACAGCACCTATTTATTCAAACTCTAGCTTACATGCAGCCGTGGTAGAAATCTATGTCAAAAACAATGCAAAATGCCGATATTCAACAGTGCAAAATTGGTCAACAAACATCTACAACCTCGTAACTAAACGTGCTGTTGTCGAAGATTATGGCCATATGGAATGGATTGATGGTAATATTGGTTCAGGCTTAAATATGAAATATCCATCGTGTATTTTAAAAGGTGATTATGCCAAAGGCACAACCATTACCATTGCTTTTGCAGGTAAGAATCAATATCAGGACACTGGTGCCAAAATGATTCATATCGGTAAACATACAACCTCTAAAATTGTATCAAAATCTATTGCTACAAGAGGTGGTAAGGTCAATTATCGCGGTATCGTATCCCAAGAAGGTCAGGCAGAAAATGCTAAGGCCACCATTGAATGTGATACAATACTTGTTGATCGTGAATCTTCATCCGACACCATCCCTACCAATATTGTAAAAAACTTTAAAGGCCAAATAGAACACGAAGCGACTGTATCCAAGGTCAGCGATGAGGAACTCTTTTATTTGATGAGTCGAGGCCTGACTGAAGATGAGGCAAAAGAAATGATTGTCATGGGCTTTATCGAACCATTCGCAAGAGAGTTGCCAATGGAATATGCGGTAGAATTAAATCAATTAATTAAATTAGAAATGACCGATTCAATCGGGTAAAACACACAGAAATGTGTGTTTTTTTTGTTATACACAAAAAGTTTTTGTGTTTTTTACAAAAAGTTATTGCGTTTTACACAAATAAATGGTATGATACTCATGAGGTGATGTTATGAATGTTCAAATGAAAAAGGGTGTTGTTGAATTATGCATCATGAAATTGATTGAACGTAAGCAATCATCTGCTTATGAGATATTGAATCGAATGAAGCAACTTGAAGTCAATGAAAACACCATATATCCAATTTTAAGACGTTTTAAAAAAGAAGGATATGTTCAGCAAGAAAAAGGAAACAACGAAGTAGGTGCACCAAGAAAGTATTATCGTTTAACTGAAGAGGGTCATGAACAATTGTTAGAATTAATGGACGAATGGAAAAGGTTTACTGACTCAGTCAATGAAATATTAAAGGAGGATCACAATGGGTAAAGAAGATTATTTAGAACGGTTAGAATATTATTTAAAAGAAAAAGATTTCTCTAAAGATGAAATCAATGAAATTATGGAAGATTATGAGCTGATGATTGATGAAGCATTAGAAGATGATGATAATGATCAGTCTTTAGATGAACGTATTGGCAATCCAAGAGATATCGTCAATCAATTAAAGAAAACAGTGGTTATCAATAGGGTTAAAAGCAATAAGTTGGTTGCGATTTCACCATTTATTGCCATGATCGTATTCTTTATACTCGGTTTCGGTTTTGATTTATGGCATCCTGGTTGGTTGGCATTCTTATTGATTCCTATCACAGGTATTTTATCAAGTAGAAGGCAATCAAGAATTAACACTTATGTAGAAGTTATACCATTTATCGCTTTGTTTATCTTTTTAGGTATAGGACTTTGGTTAGAAGTTTGGCATCCTACCTGGGTGATATTCTTATTGATTCCAGCAGTATCTATTCTTGATTCAAGACAAACATATCGTTATCTATCATTTGTTGGCTTTATTTTAATTCCTATCGTTTACGTATTATCTTATTATTATTTTCCATTTAGCTATAATTGGATGTTATTTTTCTTATTATTCTTCCCTGCCCTTTATTCAGGTTTGATTAATTTTAGAATTAACGGTTTACGTAATCGTAAGTTAGAGATTGCCTTAGGAAGCATTTTATTTCTAACATCAGCCATTTTTGTCATCATTGGGGTTTTAACTGATGTATGGCATCCAACTTGGTTGATATTTATGGTGATTCCAATTGGATCAATTGTGATATCGGCCATTGCCATGGACAATAAAATACATTGGACAGCCATCATGCCGTTCATTGCGATTATAGGATTTTTCCTATTCGGTGAGTTCTTAGATGGATACCATTGGGCATGGTTATTCTTCCTATTAATCCCAATGACTGCCATCGTTGAAAAATAAATAATCGTATTAGGTTTACATAAATGAAAACTTTGTGATAAAATATACAAAAGGAGGCTGTTATGAAATTAGTCATGGCGGTTGTGTCAAATGATGATGCGAATTTAGTCATCAAGACATTGATTCAATCCGATTTCTTTGTCACAAAGCTCGCAACCACTGGAGGGTTTTTAAAAAGTGGTAACACCACAGTCATCATTGGTGTGCAAGATGAGCGTTTGGATGAATGTATTGAATTGATTTCTGAACACTCAAAACAACGCACGAAATTAGTGCCTAATGCAATATCAAGTGAATTTGGGATTTTCTCTTCAACACCAGTTGAAGTCCAAGTAGGAGGGGCAACTATTTTTGTGCTGGATGTTGAACAATTTATAAAAACATAAAAAAGAAGGACAAACCTTCTTTTTTTTTGAGAAAAATTATACAGTTTCTAACAGGGGTGCTTATGTTATCTTATATTAAAGTCATTGACTATCATTTATATGTGGTTGAAAACAACAATCAGACTGTGTATGATCAACCATTTACAAAGTACATGAACCAATATATGAAAGATTATTTGTTAACGTTACAAGCCAGAGAAAAAGTCACTAAGCAAGTTTTTAAATTTAAAAATAAGGTGCCTATATATGTGCATGAAGATTTAATGTTGCTATGTGTTCAATCCTATAGGCTCCAACAAGCATTTTACATCAATTACTTCCAGATTCAATCTTGGGCTCGCGATAAAAAATCTGTCATTATCGTTTTTAAAGATAAGTATTGTATTCGTCTATCTTCCTATCATAGTTTTATACAACAAGTTAAAAAAGCAGGGATTATGATTGAACATTTACAAAAGATAGATGTTCTTCGATAAAGTCTTGATATAAAGTGACAAAATGCTTTTTTTTTAGTATAATAGGACCTGTGAAAAAAGGAGGAGAATATGAAAAAGAAAACCTTAGAAGATATACAAGTTAAAGGAAAGAAAGTTTTGGTTAGGGTAGATTTCAATGTCCCAATCCAAGAAGGTAAGATTACCGATGATAATCGAATCATTCAAGCCTTACCAACCATTCAATATTTATTGGATGAGCAAGCAAAAGTTATTCTATTTTCTCATTTAGGCCGTATTAAGCAACCAGAGGATTTGGCAAAGAATTCATTGAAAGTGGTCGCTGAGAGACTGAGTGAGTTGATCAATCAACCTGTTGCTTTTGTTCCTCAAACACGTGGCCCACAATTAGAAAAGGCTATTGAAGCCATGGACGTAAGAGAAATTGTCATGGTTGAAAACACACGTTATGAAGACTTAGATGGTAAGAAAGAATCAAAGAACGATGATGATTTAGGTGCTTACTGGGCAAGCTTGGGTGATGTGTTTGTTAATGATGCTTTTGGAACAGCACACCGTTCTCATGCATCAAATGTTGGTATTGCAAGTCGATTGGAAACTGCTGCTGGTTTCTTAATGGAAAAAGAAATTCGCTATATAGGATCTACAGTAGAAAACCCTGAAAGACCTTTTGTGGCTATTTTAGGTGGGGCCAAAGTTTCTGATAAAATTGGTGTGATTGAAAACCTATTAAAAATCGCTGACAAAGTATTGATTGGTGGCGGAATGGCCTATACATTTATGAAGGCACAAGGTTATAACATTGGTAATTCTATTGTTGAAGATGACAAGTTAGATTTGGCCAATCGCCTTTTAGATGAAGCAGATGGAAAAATCATTTTACCAAAAGATTTGGTTGTGGCTGAAGAGTTTTCTGCAGATGCACCACATCGTGTGACAGATTACAAAGGTATTAAAGAAAATGAAGAAGGTTTAGATGTTGGTCCTAAAACCATTAAATTATTTAAAAAAGAGTTAAAAGGTGCAAAAACAGTTGTTTGGAACGGACCTTTAGGTGTGTTTGAATTTGAAAACTTTGCCAAAGGAACCAAACAATTATGTGAAATTTTGGCCAATATGAAAGATGCAAAAACCATTATTGGTGGAGGCGATTCAGCTGCCGCAGCCATTCAAATGGGTTATCGTGAACAATTTACGCATATCTCAACGGGTGGGGGCGCTTCTTTACAGTTCTTAGAAGGTAAAGAATTACCTGGTATTGAATCTATTGATGATGCACCTGAATGTGATTGTCATGATGATGAATCTTGTGATTGCTAAAAAAATATAGAAGGAATGATATTGATGAGAAAACCAATTATTGCTGGAAATTGGAAGATGTTTAAAACAAGGGATGAAGCTTTATATTTTGTTTTAAAAGTGTCTGAAAAGATGCCAGAAAAAGAAAAAGTAGATACAGTCATTTTTGCACAAGCGCCTTTGATGAGATGTTTAATCAAACGTCAAGGTGAAGAACTTAGAATCGGTGCACAAAATATGTTTTATGAAGATGAAGGTGCTTATACTGGTGAAATTTCAGGACCACTTTTAGAGTCTTATAATGTAGAATATGTCCTCATTGGTCATAGTGAAAGAAGACAGTATTTCCATGAAACTGATGAAGATGTAAATAAAAAAATAAAAGCAGCCATCCGAAATGACTTATTGCCAATCGTATGTGTTGGTGAAAAACTCGAAGAACGCGAGGATCATAAAACCAATGATGTCTTAGAAAGACAAATAAAAAATGCCTTTCAAGATATACCGGCCATAGAATTAAAAAATATTGTGATTGCCTATGAACCTATTTGGGCCATAGGCACAGGGAAAACTGCGACCGCTGAACAAGCAGATGAAGCATGTGGTTTCATTAGACAAGTCATAAAGAACTTATATGGGCATGTTGTTGCCGATGAGATTCGCATTCAATATGGTGGTTCGGTGAAAACAAAAAATATTGCAGAACTTATTTCTAAAGAAAATATTGATGGTGCACTGATTGGTGGGGCATCACTTGATCCTGATAGTTTTATCGAACTAGCCAATACACCATTAAAATTAAGTAAATATCAAGAATAAAATAAATCCTAGTCGTTTGACTAGGATTATTTTTTTATATAAATAAGTTGTGGCTGGCATCTTGTGTGTCACCAAGATATGTGGCAACACCAGCGACGTCAATATCATCAATTAGCTCTTCACGCTTAATACCGAGAATATCCATACTCATTGCACAGGCAGTCAGTTTGATATCCATTTCTTTTGCTTTTTCTATCATGATTTCTAGGGCATCAACATTTTTCTTCTTCATAATATGACGCATCATTTTTGGACCCATACCTGACATATTCATTTTTGATATAGGTAGTTTTTTGGTGCCTCTTGGCATCATTTTTCCAAACATTTTCTCCAAAAAGTTCTTTTTTACCTTTTGCTTAGTTGGTTTTCTTAGAATATTAAGCCCCCAAAAAGTAAAGAACAAAGACACATTTTTACCCATGGCTTTTGCACCTTGTGCAATAATGAAAGCAGCCAATGCTTTATCTAAATCCTGAGAAAAAACAACGATGGTTGAACCATCTTTTACATCTTTTTGAGTGACTTCTTGCTTTTGTTTGATTCCTTTTTGAATCTTAGCTTTGATATGTTTATCTTCTTTTTCTATAGATAGGACCCTATGGCCACCTTTTATTGCCCATGCTTTAACATCTTTTTCAAAACCAGGGTCAGAGGCTGAAATTTCTAGGATTTCGCCATCTTTAAGGGTTTCTAAGTTTTGATATGCTTTAACAATAGGGCCAGGACATTGTAAGCCAATGGCATTGACTGATAGATTTGGTTTTTGATCTGAATGCGTGTTTTGATGGTCATCCACCAACATATGACCCAAATCGTCTGCATCTTGGCAAGTATAAGGATCATCTGGATGATATACACATTGATAGGTTCTAAATGCACCATCCAAATTATATACTTCATAACCAAGTTGAGTCAATATGCGGTATGCGTTGTAAGCCCGGACGCCTGTTTGACAATAGATGTATATGGTTTCATCTTTTGGTAAATCATTGATGTGGTCTCTTAACACTGGTAAAGGAATATTATGTGCTGTAGGGATGTGGCCTAATTCAAACTCTATCTTATCGCGTACATCAAGGATGTAGGCATTTTTATTGACAAGATCTTCCACATCTTTCCATTGAATGACTTTGACAAGATTGTTGATGATGTTTTCTGCAACAAAGCCTAACATATTAATCGGGTCTTTGGCTGAAGAGAATGGAGGTGCATATGATAGTTCTAAGTCTTTAAGTTCGGTCACCTTCATACCTGAACGAATGGCAGTAGATAAGACGTCTATACGTTTATCGACGCCTTTCATTCCGACAGCTTGACCCCCATAGATTTTTTCCGTTTCTGGGTTGAATAATAATTTCATTGATAAGGTGGATGAACCAGGATAATAGCCTGCATGATTTCCTGGGTGAATATGGATGCTTTTATATGGAAGTTTTTTTCGAACCAATGTTTTTTCATTGTTGCCAGTTGATCCAACTGAAAAATCAAATACCTTAGCAACGCTAGTACCCATAGAGCCTTGATAGGTTGACTTGATACCGCATAAGTTATCAGCAACTATCCGACCTTGTTTGTTGGCTGGACCAGCCAAAGGAATCATGGTTGGGTCATTTGTAATAAAATCTTTGACTTCAATGACATCACCTATGGCATAAATCGATGGATCATTGGTTTGTAAGTTTTCATTAACCTCTATACCACCAAATTTACCGAGCTTAAGTCCAGCGTTTTTAGCGATGATATTCTCTGGTCGAACACCAATCGAGAAAATGATTAAATCTGTATGGATTTTTTTGCCTGAAGTAAGTTCAATGGTTTTCCCTTGATTATGAAAAGCTTTGACCCCATCAGATAAAATAAGTTCAACATTTTTTTCTCTAATGTGTTGATGAATAATATCAGCCATTTCTATATCGATGGGTGCCATCACTTGGTCAGCCATTTCGACCAAAGAAATCTCCATGCCTAAATGGTGTAAGTTTTCAGCCATTTCAATGCCGATGAAACCTCCACCAATGACTGTAGCGTGTTTAGGTTTTTCTTCATTAAGGTATTTTTTTATATGATCCATGTCTGGAATGTTTCTTAAAGTATATAAGTGCTTTGCTTCATCTATACCAGGAATGGGTGGTTTTAATGGGAAAGCACCTGTAGAAATCACCAATTGATCATAAGTCTCTTCATATGCTTCATTGGTTTGATGGTTTTTAATAGATATGGTTTTATCGTCACGATTGATGGACATCACTTCAGAGAAGTTTCTCACATCGATATGAAATCTTGCTTGCATGTCTTCAACGGTTTGTACCAACAAGGCATCTCTGCTTTGAATGACATTTCCTATATAATAAGGTAAACCGCAGTTTGCAAAAGAAATATATTCACCACGTTCAAGTAAAATAATCTCTCTTTTTTCATCTAATCTTCTTAATCTTGTTGCGGTGGAAGCACCCCCTGCAACGCCGCCAATAATAATCGTTTTGTTCTTCATTTTTTATGTCCTCCTGTTTTCAAACAACAGTGATTATTTTACGCCTATGTGAATAAAAATTCAACTATAACGCATAAAAAAAACCGAGTAATGAACTCGGTTTTATTATTGATATTATTTGTTGTATAACTCAACGATTAAGTTTTCTTGAATTTCCGGTAAAATTTCATTTCGCTCAGGAAGTCTTGAGTAAGTTGCTACCATGTTTTCATCATCAAAATCGATGTATTCTTGGCGAGCAGCTTGAGCTTCTAAAGCATCTTTAATAACCACTAAGTTTTCTGATTTTTCTCTGACAGAAATTTTTTGACCAGGTTTCACTGTAATTGATGGAATACTTGCTTTTTTACCATCTAATAAAATGTGACCATGGTTTACAAGTTGACGCGCTTGTTGTCTTGTTCTAGCAAAACCAGCTCTATAAACGAGATTGTCCAATCTTGATTCTAATAAGAATAAGAAGTTTGAACCTTGTTTACCTTGCATTTTCTTAGCTTCATTAAAGGTTTTACGGAATTGTCTTTCATTGACACCATAAGTGAAACGAACACGTTGTTTTTCTTGTAACTGTAAACCATATTCAGATAGTTTACGACGTCTTTTTTGTCCATGTTGTCCAGGTGCATATGGGCGTTTGTTTAATTCTTTTCCAGTTTCTGAAATAGAATAATCTAAACGACGACTTTTTTTCCAAGTTGACCCTGTATATCTTGACATATATGATCCTCCTTTTTAATTTGATTTACACTGTAATAGAGGAGTTTCTACTTAACTTAGGTTGATTATTTTGATGGTTTCTTGTTAAGCAGTTAACAGTACTACCAACCCTATAATGGAATAATCAACGTCTAAATTAACACGAAACAACTGCTTTTTATTACATGCGCACAAGGTATTATACAAAATTTATCCCTTGATGTCAACAAATTTCATTGGCTATTTTAGCTTAAATACTTGCTTAGAAGTTTGACAGCATCATTTAGTTCTTTGGCTGTTAATGCATCAAAACGGTTATGGACTGGTGAGTCAATATCCAAGACGCCAAATAATCTGTCATTGATGATGATCGGAATGACAATTTCTGAGTTGGAAGCATCATCACAAGCGATGTGTCCTTCAAATTGATGAACATCATCCACAACTATCATTTCTTTTTTTTCAGCAGATAAACCACAAACGCCTTCACCTATAGAAATCGTTTGTACGGCTGCTTTACCTTGGAATGGTCCTAAGTATAATTCTTGGCCATTGTATAAGTAAAAACCTACCCAATTTAGGTTGGATACCATTTCCATGATAATGGCTGTAAAGTTCGATAGATTGGTTACTTGTGAATAAGATTTATCTAAATATAAGCCTATATAATCTTCAATTGTTAATTGGTCCATGATCCATCACCTCATCTTGAATCATTATAAATTATTATTATTGAAATATCAATAAATATGTTAAAATAAAGTGAAGGAGAAGGTACATGTATGATTACATAATGGTGAAATATGGCGATTTAATTCTCAAAGGAAAAAACCAACATATTTTTAGAAGAAATATCAACAATCAAATAGTCCATAAGTTATATGGACTCAATATAGACATAGAGTTTCAACATGATTTACTGATTATTAAATTAAATGATGAAGATCCTGAAAAAGTCATCCAGCAATTGAATTATATTTCTGGATTGTCTTCCTATGCCAAGGCGAAAGCTTGTGAATTTGATTTAGACGAGATTGCAAGTAAGGCCTTAGAAATTATCAAAGAAGAAATTCATCAAGAAACAACATTTAAAATAGAAACAAAAAGAGCCGATAAGGATATTCCTTATACATCACTTCAAATTAGCAATCTTATTTCCAAAAAAATACTTAGACAAGCCCAGTTGTTGAATGTGGATGTTCACCATCCAGAAAAAACCTTATATATCGAAGCAAGAAGAGACCGAACCTATATATATCTTAATAAGATTAAAGGATTGGGTGGTTTTCCTACATCGATTGGTGGACGTGCTTTGGTCATGTTGAGTGGTGGGATTGATTCACCAGTCGCGGCCTATCTGGCAATGAATACAGGTTTAGAAATTGAATGTATTCATTTTGAGTCAACACCTTTAACCCCCATTGAATCAGTGCAAAAAGTGATTGACCTAACCAGAGTCCTTGCCAAGTATGCCAATGGTTCAAAGATTAAATTGCACTTGGTTCCATTTAGGGAGATTCATGAAATGTTATTAAAGGATGTCGAAGAACCCTATCTTATTACCATTATGAGACGAATGATGTATCGATTGGCTGAAAAAATATCCAGAGCCAATAATAATCAAGTGATTGTTTCTGGTGATTCAATTGGTCAAGTAGCATCACAAACCATTGAAAGTTTGATGACGGTCCATGATGTTATATCAAGTTTGGTCATAAGACCCTTATCTACTTATGATAAGATTGATATCATTGCACTGGCGAAAAAGATAAAGACCATAGACATATCCAATCGTGCATTTTCTGATTGTTGCACAGTCTATGTGCCTAAGAGTCCAATCATTAAACCATCGATGAATAAATCACGTATGATTGAATCAACCTTAGACTATGAGACTTTGATTCAAAAAGCTTTTAAAGATACAAAATCTATAATTATTGAAGCCCGTAAACCTTTGAACATCATTGATCAAGGCTTTACAGTAAAGGAAGTGTTTGATGAAAGAGATTGAAACAAAAAGACTCATATTGAGACCCTTTAAGATGTCTGATGCCAAAGATGTTTATGATTACGCCAAGCGTGATGATGTAGGCCCTTTTGCAGGATGGAAGCCCCATAAAAACCTTAATGAAACAAAAGATATCGTCAAAGGTTTTATTGAAAAAGATGAGGTCTACGCCTTAGAACTCAAAGACAATCACAAAGTCATCGGTTCATTAGGCATTCATTATACAAGTATTGGAGATTTGGACAATATCTATGAACTTGGCTATGTTTTGCATCCCTTATATCACCGTCAAGGCATCATGAGTGAAGCCATAGACACTGCTTTGTATGATTTTTTCTTTCATAAGAAGCAAGATCTTATATATGTGGGACATTTTATTGAAAATGCTGCTTCAAAACATTTGATTGGAAAGTTCAATTTCGAATGGATTAAGGATATCGATTATCAATCCAGAGATTATGGGTTAAAACAATCAAAAATATATCAATTAACAAAATTAAATTATAGTTTAAACAGGGAGGATATTAAATGAAAAAATGGAGTTTAAAAGCATTATATGCAGGATTTGATGATGAGGCATTTAAGAAAGATTTAGATGCATTTGACCAATTGATACTTGAAATAAATTCTCAATCAGTTGATTTCAATAATTATCAAAAGAAGGTAAAAAAATTAGAGCGTTATATTCGCAATGAAATTGCTTTAAATGATTTGGTCGATAAGTTATTTCACTTTGCATCACTCACCATGTCGGTTGAATCGACCAATCAAGAAGCCAATAAAATGGTCAACTTATTGCAAACGAAATTGACTGAACTTACAAAGATTTCAACCTTATTTATTAAATGGATAAAAGATTATCCTGATTTAGAAAAAGATATTGAAAAACATGCTTTATTAAAAGAACATGCTTTTTACTTATATGAAATGAAAGAAAAAGCATCTCATATGCTAGATACTAAACTTGAAGTCATGGTGGCTAAGTTAAGACAAACCGGTTCTTCAGCTTGGGGAAGATTACAATCATTATTAACATCAACTTTGGATGTTGAGTATGATGGTAAGGTCATTACCTTATCTGAGGTAAGGAACCTAGCAACAGATAAAGACCCAGAGGTTAGAAAAAAAGCTTATGAAGCAGAACTTAAATCTTATGAGAAAATAGAGGATTCGATTGCTTATGCCTTGAACTCTATCAAAGGTGAAGTCAACACCATTTCTAAATCAAGAGGCTATGATTCGCCATTGCATCAGGCTTTGGTCAGTTCAAGAATGAAGAAAGAAACCTTAGACGCCATGCAAGAAGCAGTTCAAGAGTATTACGATATCTTTAGACAATATCTAAAACGCAAGGCCAAACTACTTGGCCATGAGAATGGCTTACCATTTTATGATTTGTTCGCGCCAATCGGTAAAAACGATACAACGTTTACGATTGATGAAGCCAACAACTATATTTTAAAGAACTTCAAAACCTTTTCACCAAGATTACATGATCTAGCCAAACGGGCCTTTGATGAATCTTGGGTTGATTACACACCAAGAAAGGGTAAAAGAGGTGGAGCATTTTGTGCCAATATGCATGCCATCAAGCAAAGTCGTATCATGACAAACTTTACAGGATCATTCTCAGATATGATTACATTGTCTCATGAACTTGGCCATGCATATCATGGAGAAGCCATCTTTAAAGAATCAAATATCAATAGTAATTACACCATGCCTGTGGCTGAGACTGCTTCAACATTCTGTGAAACAATCGTTAATAATGCGGCCATCCAGGATGTTGAAACAGACGAAGAGAAGATTTTCTTACTAGAATCGTCAATCCAAGATTACACCCAAGTAGTGATTGATATCATGTCAAGATTTATCTTTGAAAAATCAGTCTTCGAAGGTAGAGAAAAAACAGTCTTTGATGCATCTGAACTAAAAGATTTAATGGTTGATGCTCAAAAACAAACCTATGGTGATGGTTTAGACCAAGAAAAACTACACCCTTATATGTGGGTTTGTAAACCACATTATTATTCAGGTGGTTTAAGTTATTATAACTTCCCTTATACCTATGGTTTATTGTTTGCCAAAGGTTTATATGCCAAATACTTAGAAGATAAAGATGCTTTTGTAAATATTTATGATGACTTATTGGCTGCGACTGGCCAAAACAAAGTTGAAGATGTGGCAAAACTCGCTGGCATCGATGTGACAAAAAAAGATTTTTGGAAAAGTTCACTAGAATTATTGAAGAAAGACATAGAATTATTCCTAGAATTAACGTCTTAGTAATTTAAGGAGGGTTACTATGAAAAAATATTTGACTATGTTCATGTTTTTAGGCTTAATGTTTGTGTTCATGGCCTGTACAGGCTCGCCAACAACTGAAACAAATATTGCTGAAATGAGTGACCAAATTGAAGGCTTTTCATCTTATGATGATTTGCGTAATTACTTTCAAGAAATGAATCAAGATTACAACACCTATGGTTGGAGAAATGATGGTGTTGTTGCCACACCTGAACAAAGCACTGATGATACAACAGGCGAAGAAAAAGATACATATTCTGAAACCAATGTGCAAGTTGAAGGTGTTGCAGAAATGGATACCATTATTACTGATGGAACCTATATTTATATGGCAAATAACCATCAATTAAGAATTATCGATGTGGCTTCAATGACCATATTATATGAAAACACATTAGAAGAAGGATATTATCAAGGTATTTATCTTTATGAAGACCGTTTGATTGCCTTATACAATACATATGTATACAACAATGAACCGTCTCCATTTATGGATATGTGGTGGGGCTATTCTGTGCTTCACGTCGATGTCTTTGATGTTTCAGATAAGGACAATGTTGACCTTGTGCGTTCTCTTGCCTTTTCTAATACTTATTTAACAGATAGCCGAATGATTGGTGGCCAAGTGTATTTGGTCATGTCGGCGTATCAAAGATACATTTATGAGTATGAAGATGATGTAGACGATCAAACCGGCTTAACAACGACAGAGGATGAGCAAGTATTTACACCATTTTATAAAGATAGTCTTGTCTCAGATGAATTTATGCCTTTATCCTATGAAAACATTTATTACTTCACCGACAATGATTTTGCAAATCAATATTTATTAATTGGAACATTTTCAGTCCTTGAAGATCAAGCAATTGATCTCAATGCTTATTTAGGTTATGCCTTTGAGGTATATATGAATCATCAAAACCTCTACCTATCAGGACACCAGTATATCTATGATCCTGAGACCCAGACGACAGACCAAAAAACAAGTATTTTAAGATTTGAAATTGTTGACCAACAATTGGTTTTTAGAGCAAGCAATCAAATACAAGGTTGGACTTTGAATCAGTTTTCATTTGATGAATATGATGGCGTACTAAGGGTTGCGACGACGGATAGACTATGGGATGGGACACAATCCACCATTACCAATCAATTGTACCTTTTGAATGCGACCGATGATGATTTAACCATCATGTCAATTTTAGAGGGCTTAGGCAAACCGAATGAACGTATTTATGCAGTTAGGATGTCGGGTGACATAGGGTATGTTGTGACTTTTGTGAACACCGACCCACTTTATAAGATAGATTTATCAGATCCAGAAAATCCTGAAATTCTTGGTGAGTTGTACGAAGAAGGCGTCAGTGATTATCTCCATCCAGTCAATGATGATTTGATGATTGGTGTTGGACGACAAGCTGAAAAAATTGATGGATTTGTTCGATTTACAGGGGTTAAAGTCGCTTTATACGATGTTTCAGGCGATGATCCTATCACCATAGAAACCTTGTATGTTGAAGGGGAGTATTCCTATTCACCAGTGACATACGACCATAAGTTGTTTGTTGAATATGAGTGGAACGACACGTATTTATTTGCCATCCCTGTTTTTGGATATGGATATGAATTTGACCATTACTATCAAGCCATTTATGTTTATGAAGTGACGGACAATCAAGCCTTGATTCAAAAAGCAATACTGCTTGAAGAAGCTCACGATTATTACTATTACAATTATATTGAAAAAGCCATTTTCATAAATGATTCAATCTATACCATTTCATTCACACAAATCAATCAATATGATATGTCCAATGATTTTGAGCACATAGACTCATTGATATTGGAAGCCTATGAAAGAGATACAGAAACGAGCGAAGAGACAAAAGATGAAGAAAACACCGATGATGCTTCAAACCCAGATGACACAACCAGTCAATAAGGAGACAGATGATTAAAGAGATTACTTCTATAAAAAATCCATTGATTTCAGACTTAATCAAGTTAAAACAAAAAAAATACCGGCTCAAACAACAACGATTTTTAGTTGAAGGTAGGCATCTTATAGAAGAAGCCTACCAAGCTGGTTCTTTAATCATGGTTTTGACCAAGGACAATCAGGCCTTTGACAATGTGGATACTTATCAAGTGAATGATGAGATTATAGGACGTTTATCAGATGTGCAAGCAGATCAAGGTATGATTGGCGTTTGTCAAATGATGCAAAACAAGACATTGACTGATAAAATACTATTATTAGATCACTTACAAGATCCTGGGAATATGGGGACCTTAATCCGTTCATGTGTGGCTTTTGGCTTTGACACCATCGTCATGGACCAATGTGTGGATATTTATAACCCCAAAGTCATTCGGGCAACACAAGGTGCATTGTTTAAAATCAATTTTCAATCAAGCCCCTTGATTGATTTTATAAAGAAACATGAAGATATACATTTTATAGCAACAGATTTATCTGCGACAAAGTCTTTAAAATCTTTGACCATACCTAAGAGTAAACTAGGGTTAATCTTAGGCAATGAAGGTCAGGGCATTCAACAAGAGATTATCGATATGGCCAACGATGTGATAAAAATTCAAATCAAGGATATGGAATCATTGAATGTGGCTGTTGCAGGTAGTATCATAATGTATCAGTTAGGAGGTTAATTAATGGTTTATATTCATGAAGATGATCGCATTTATGCTTTAGATGAAACAGGTGATTTATTGGTTGAAGCAACCTTCCCTTTTACAAGTGAAAAAGAGGTCGTGATTGACCATGTTTTTGTTGATCCAAAACTTAGGGGTCAAGGACAAGCATCGAAACTGATGCAAGAAGTTTATGATTACTTGAAAAAACGCCAGTATAAGGCGGTGGCCAGATGTCCATATGCCGTTCATTGGTTTGCCAGACACACAGACAAGCAAGACATTCTTTTGAATCAAAAAGAGGTCAATAAATCTGCTTGAATTTAGGGAACCCGTGTGTTATAATATTTTTAGCATAAGGTAGCGTGAGAGGGTCGTCCCCTCTCATTTTTATTGGAAGGATGGACTATGATGCATTTGAATGAAATTAAAGAAAGCGTCGCCGCTTTTTTAAAAACCATTGACTACGAACTATATGACTTAGAAATTGTCAAAGAGAATCAACAGAAAATATTGCGTATTTATATCGATAAAGCTGAAGGTGTGAATATAGATGATATTGTTTTTGTGACTAGAAAAATCGATCCTTTTATTGATGAGTTAGACCCCATTGATGGTCAATACATGATGGAAGTATCATCGCCTGGTGCTGAAAGAGAATTACGTAGCAAAGAAGCAATCAAACATGCCATCGGACGTTTGGTATATGTTGAGACATTTACACAAACTTTTGAAGGCGATTTATTGGCTTATAACGGTGAAACATTAACCTTATCGGTTAAAAATAAAAAAGTAACCGTCAATGATATGGATGTTCAAAAAATTAGATTAGCAATAGATTTTAGGAGAAAAAAATGATTAGTAAAGAATTTTTTAAAGCGTTGGAAAGTTTAGCTGCAGAACGCAATGTGACACAAGAAGAAATATTAAAAATATTTGGTGATGGGCTGATTAATGCCTATAAAAGAGCTTATGGTGGAAAAACCAATGCTGAGGTTGTTTTTAATTCTGAAAAAGCAGAAATTGACCTCGTCAGCAAATCCATTGTCGTTTCTGAAATTGATCCACTGAGTGAACCAGGTCATCAAATCACTTTAGAAGAAGCAAAAGAAATAAAGAAAAATGCCAAAGTAGGTGATATCATCAAACAAAAGATTACACCTAAGAATTTTGGTCGTTTGGCTGCTTCAACCGCAAAGCAAATGTTGACACAAGGTTTAAAACAACTAGAACGTGAAAAAAATTATGATTATTTTGAAGCGAGAACTGGTGAAATGATTATCGCTGAGGTTGTTCGTATTAAAAACGATTTCGCAACGCTTTTCTTAGGAAGAGATACAGAAACATCAATACCTGTAAGGGATTTATTGCCATCAGATTTAATCATTGGTTCTAAAGTGAATGTTTATATCACCAAAGTAGAAAAAACAACCAAAGGACCAAAAGTCTACGTATCTAGAACTGACCGTAATTTGGTAGTTCGTTTAATGGAAAACGAAATTCCAGAATTGTCTGAAGGTGTTATTGAAATATATGGACTTGCAAGAGATCCCGGAGATCGTTGTAAGGTATGTGTCATGTCTAATGATGAAAACGTCGATCCTGTTGGGGCTTGTTTAGGTCGCAATGGTGTCCGTATTAAAAATGTCATAGACAGTTTAAACGGAGAAAAAATAGATATTTATAAATATAGTAAAGATCCTGAAGAATTGATTTCTAATTCTATTCAACCAGCAAGAACATTGGCTGTCAATGTTGATGAAAAGAACAAGTCTGCCATAGTTATTGTGCCAGATGATCAACTGTCATTAGCCATTGGTAAACGTGGTCAAAATGCTCGTTTGGCTGTTCAATCGTCTGGTTGGAAGATTGATATTAAGGCTGAATCTGAAGCTTTAAGTGAAGGTTTAGAGTTCTAGGTGATCAACCATGAAGAAAAGAAAAATACCTATGAGAAAATGTGTTGTTAGTAATGAACGCTTTGAAAAGAAGCATTTATTGCGTGTTGTAAGAACACCTGAAGGTGATGTTGTTTATGATCCAAGTGGCAAGGCCAATGGGCGAGGTGTCTATGTATCAAAAAACAAAGACATCATCATAAAAGCACAAAAACATAACATTTTGTCTAAACATCTAAACGTTCAAGTGCCTGATGACGTTTACAACGCCTTATTAGAAGCTGTGGACAATGAATAGAGTCAAGGTTCTATCAATGTTGGGTCTATGCCAACGCGCTCGTCGCTTGGTGAGTGGTGAAGAAATGTCCTTAGATTTAATCAAGAGTGAACGCGCTCAGTTGGTTTTTCTAGCCAAGGATGCAGGCCCTTCAACGAGCAAGCGAGTACAAGATAAAGCGGCGTCATATCAAGTCGATGTGATTGATGGTTTTTCTTCTGAAGAACTATCAAAAGCCATTGGTAAGGCCAATCGTAAGGTCATTGCTATTAAAGATTCAGGATTTGCTAAAAAGATCTTAAGTTTACTAAAGTCATAAGAAAGAGGTGGTTATATGTCAAAACATGTAACAAACAAAAATCAAAAGAAACCAAATAAAAAGAGTATGCCAAAAGCTGTCACATTTAAAAAGGGAATGACTGTTCAAGAGTTTGCTGAACAAATCAAAAAACCTGTCTCTGATGTGATTAAAAAACTAATGTTTTTAAAAGTTATGGCAACAAAAAACCAAGTCATTTCAAGAGAAAATGCTGAATTATTGGCCATGGAATATAATCTAGATTTTAAAGATGAAGTGGTGACTGATGTCACACGATTTGAAGAAATTAAAGAAACTGACAAGGAAGAAGATCTTGTCCCAAGACCCCCTGTTGTTACCATCATGGGTCATGTTGACCATGGAAAAACAACCCTTTTGGATACCATTAGACATTCTAGAGTTGTTTCAACAGAGGCGGGTGGAATCACACAACATATTGGGGCTTACCAAGTAGAAAAGAATGGTAAAAAAATTACCTTTATTGATACACCAGGTCATGCAGCATTTACCGAAATGCGTGCAAGAGGCGCAAGAATTACAGATATTGTTGTATTGGTCGTTGCAGCGGATGATGGTGTTATGCCTCAAACAAGGGAAGCCATTGACCATGCCAAGGCATCAAAAGCAGATATCGTTGTGGCTGTTAATAAAATGGATGTGCCTGGCGCAAATCCAGATAGAGTCAAGCAACAATTGGCTGATTTAGAATTATTGGCTGAAGAATGGGGTGGCGATGTTCCTTTTGTAGAAATATCAGCCCTAAAAAATGAAGGCATTGGTGACTTGTTAGAGACCATTGCTGTTGTTGCTGAGCTAAAAGAATTAAAAGCCAATCCTAATCGTGAAGCATCTGGAACTGTCATTGAAGCCAGATTGGACAAGGGTCGTGGCCCTGTCGCCACCATTTTAATCAATAATGGAACTTTAAGAGTTCAGGATTACTTTGCAGTTGGATCGACCTATGGTAAAGTGAGAGCGATGACCAATGATTTAGGGAAAAACATCAAAGAAGCTTATCCAGGTCAAGCTGTTGAGATTATTGGCTTAGATGATGTGCCTTTAGCCGGGGATCCATTAAAAGTATTTGAGGATGAAAAAACGGTTAAAGATATCGCTTCAGAACGTCAAGAACGAGATTTTAATAAAGAACATCAAGCTAAGGAAACCATGTCTTTGGAGGATTTCTTCAATCAAGCTTCTGGTGATATTAAGACCATGTCATTGATTATCAAAGCCGATGTACAAGGCTCAATTGAAGCCTTTAAAGGTGCCATCAATAAAATTAATGTTGAAGGTACAGAAATTGAAATTGTTGGTACAGGTGTTGGTGCTGTGACTGATGGAGATATACTTCTTGCAGAAGCATCAAATGCCATCATCATTGGATTTGGTGTTGGTGTACCAGGATCAGTGAGAGATTTGGCCAAAGAAAAAGGCGTAGAAATTAGAACATATCGTGTCATATATGAAGCATTGGATGATATAGAAGCAGCAATGAAAGGTATGCTTGATCCTGTCTTTGAAGAACAAGTGATTGGTGAAGCAGAAGTTAGAGAAACATATTCAGTATCTAGAGTAGGAACCATTGCTGGATGTATGGTGACCAATGGCGTTGTGAAACGTAATAGTTTAGCTAAAATTGTTCGAAATGGTAAAATCATATATGAAGGAAAAATTTCTTCATTAAAACGTTTTAAAGATGATGTGAAAGAAGTTCGTCAAGGTTTCGAATGTGGTATTACTCTTGAAAACTATAATGACATTAAACAAGGAGACATCATAGAGATTTCTACCATGAAAGAGGTGTAATCATGGCTAAAGTAAGTCATTTAGAAACAGATGTTCAAAGAGCATTGAGTGATATTTTACAAAATGATATTAAAGATCATTTGGGTTTTATTACCATTACAGATGTAAAGATTACCAATGAACTATCATTTATGTACGCATATTATACTGTTTTTGGCTCAGAAGAAGAGGTTGCTAAAACCAATCTAACATTAGAAAGAGCCAAAGGATTTATTAAAAATCAAATTGCAAAACGTGTGAAAATGCGTAAGGTTCCAGAACTCATTTTTAAGTATGATCATTCATACGAGACTGGACAACGCGTAGATGACATTATTAAGCATCTTAAATAAGCTCTAGCCTCGCTAGAGCTTATTATATTGAATGCATAAATAGATTTTGATATAATTGAGATACAATGACAAAAAAAGTTAAAGAAAAATTAAAAACACTCCCCAACAAACCGGGGACATATCAAATGCTCAATCGTAAAGGCAAGATCATTTACGTCGGGAAAGCCAAGAACTTAAAGAATCGTGTAAGTTCTTATTTTGTTGGTGCACATGATGACAAAACAACACGGCTGGTACATGATATTGATGACTTCACTTATGTGATTACTCAAAATGAAAAAGAAGCGTTTTTATTAGAGTTATCACAAATAAAAAAGTATCTACCCAAGTATAATATCCAACTGACTGATAACAAAACCTATCCTTACATTGAAGTGACCGATGAAGAACATCCTATTATTCGCGTCACTAGGAATGTCAATAAGAATAAACCCAATGTTTTTGGTCCATATCCAAATGCATCTTATGCCAATGAAGTAGTTAGATTATTGGATTCTATTTTCCCTTTTAGAAAATGTAATAAGTTTCCTAAAAAGGTTTGTTTATACTATCATATCGGTCAGTGTTTGGGACCTTGTGAATATCCAGTTGAAAAAGCGACTTACAAGAAACTCATTAAGAAGGTACGCAGTTTTTTGTCTGGGAATACAAAGGAATTCATACAAGAGTACCAAGAGAAAATGATGGAATACTCACAAAAATTGGAATTTGAAAAAGCACAAGAATACAGAGATTTAATTACTGCCATTGAAAAAACGACCGAACAACAACAAGTGATTTTTAATGACAATAAAAACCGAGACATTGTTCATTTTGTGACTTATGACCATTATATATCAATCAATATATTATTTATGAGAAATGGCCGTGTATTGTTCTCAAAATCAAAGATTTTTTCTTATGTCGGACATGTTGAAGAAATCTTATTAACATACTTGGCTCAGTTTTATGAAGAACAACCCTTACCTGATGAAATATTACTGCCTAATGGCTATGATTATGACTTGTTTCCAGATATACTTGATGACCTTATTTTCATTCCTCAAAGAGGTAAAAAAGTTAAATTATTGGACATGGCTTATGAAAACGCCAAAAACCATTTAAACAATAATTTATCAGCTTACTTAAACAAGGAGAATAAAACCATTCATGCACTTAAAGAGTTGGAAGATGAGTTAAATATATGTCCAATCCATCGTATAGATGCTTTTGATAATTCAAATATATCAGGCCAAAATCTTGTATCCGCGATGGTGGTTTTCACCAATGGCTTACCTGATAAGAAGGAATATCGTAAATATAAGATCAAAACAACCGATACCAACGATGATTATCATATGATGAAAGAAGTCATTTATCGGCGATATTTATCTGTGGTTATGGAAGATTTGGATGCCCCTGATTTGATCATTGTTGATGGTGGTTTGATTCAATTACGCGCCGCTAAACAAGTTTTAAAAGATTTGAATCTTGATTATCCAGTGATTGGTTTAAAGAAAAACCAACGCCACAAAACAGAATCAATTATCACTTGCGACGAAGAAGAGATAAGCCTTGATAAGCATTCAAATTTGTATTCTTTAATGTATCGTATACAAGAAGAAGTACATCGTTTTGCCATCCAATATCAACGATCTGTGGCTGGTAAAAAAATCTATGCATCCATTTTGGATACCATCCCTAAGGTTGGTAAGGTAACCAAAAATAAGTTGTTAAAAAAATATAAAAATCTTGAAAATATTCGACAAGCACCAAGAGAAGAACTTAAAGCCATGAGGATTTCTGAACAAGCAATTGATAATATTTACATGGCTTTAAATACATATCAAGGAAAGAAAGATGAAGAATCATGACAGAACAAATTAACGGAAGAATTGAAAAAGTTATCGAAGACAATCGGCTTATTGCCATTAAAGGTCCAAAACAATTGGCCTATTATTACATGAGCCGGGGTATGTTTCGTCAGTTTATGGATTACTTTGATCGAGATACCTATGTTTTTTTAAAAGTAAAAAAAGACACAAGAACCTATAAAGGCTATCGTGTCCAAAATGTTGTTAGTATTGATAAGGTCTTATTGCCTAAAGGCAACAAACCTAAAGTCTTTTACGATATTTCTATGATAAAAACTGAAATAAGAAAGCTGGTTAATCAAAAACGATATCGTCTATTTATAGATTTTGAAATGTCTATGCCCCCTTATCAACAATACCACAATTTTGTATCTGAAATCATACAAGTTGGTTTTGTTTTAACCGACCCAGAAGGCCATGAGATTCAACGCTATAATGGCTTTATTAAACCAACTTTGTTTCCAAAGTTATCTAAACGAACCCTTCGCTTTTTATCATTGACACAAGATGATGTTGATCAGGGTGTAGAATACTCATTTTTACATGAGATGCTAGCAAATATTCAAAGAGAGTATCAACCTATAATTTATGTTTGGGGTAAAAATGATAAAAAAGAGTTGTCCAAGTTAAACAAACTTTTTAAACTTGATAATTTTGTCTATGACATGCAGTTTGTTGATTTGTTGAGCTTACATAAAACATATTTTCGTTTGAAAAATGATTTAGGTTTGTTCAATGCCTATAACCTTTATGCCCACGAAGATTTGGACAATCAAAAGCATGATGCCTTAGAAGATGCACTTGTGACAAAGGATGTCTTTTTTGGTTTCCAAGATGTCTGTAATCATAAAATTAAAGTTGAAATATAAAAAAAGCAGAAAAAAATCTGCTTTTTTCTTTTATAGTAACATGATGATTGGCATGATCATTGGTTCTCGATTTGTCTCATCTTTGATGTAGTGTTTTAAAGCCTTTGTCAGTTCCGACTTTAAGGCATTGATATTGATCTTTTGTTGAGAACCACTTAAGTGTTCTTTGGATGTGTCTAGGATGATTTTTTGCATGTCTTTCATCATTTGTATGTTATCTTTGACAAATATAAAGCCTTTTGAAACTATATTTGGTGCACAAATAACCTCTTGATTTTTTTGGCTGATTGTGACAACCACCGATAGTAACCCATCTTCTGATAATTCACGTCGGTCTCTAATGACCATTGAACCCACTTCACCAATGGTTTCATTATCAACATATACATCGGCTGTTTTTACATGATGTTTAACCTCAGCCTTGTCTTGAGTCAAAGATAAAACCATACCATTTTGTAAAATAAAGGTTCTATCTTCTGGTACACCTGTGTCTATGGCCAATTGTTGGTGAGACTTCAGCATTCGGTGTTCACCGTGAATCGGTACAAAAAACTTAGGTTTCATTAGTTTTAACATGAGTTTAAGTTCACTTTGTCCACCATGTCCTGATGCATGGACATCAGCAAATGGTGATTGGATAATCACATTGGCGCCATTTTTCTGTAGAAGATTAATGGTCTTATTGACACTTTCTAAATTCCCTGGAATAGGAGAAGAAGAAAGGATGACGGTATCGCCTGGAATTAATGATATTTGCCTGTGACTTTTATTGGCAATCCTTGTTAGGGCTGCAAATGGTTCACCTTGTGATCCGGTGGAAATGATGGTTAAGTTTTTGTTTTTTAAAGCGTGTCGATTTCTTGTATCAATAAAGGTTCCTTTAGGGGCTTTGATATAACCGAGTTTGAAACCAACATCGATGTTTCTTATCATTGACCGTCCAAATACAGCAATCTTACGATTGGTTGATACACTGGCCTCAATGATTTGTTGGATTCGATGGATGTTTGACGCAAAGGTCGCAATAATGACCCTGCCTTCGATATTTTCAAACATTTCTCTAATGGTTTCAGATACAACTTTTTCCGATGTGGTAAAGTCTTCTAGTTCTGCGTTGGTTGAATCACTCAAGAGACATAAAACACCTTCATCACCAATTTTTGCCATCTTATGATAATCAGAATCAGTACCGGTTGGTGAGAAATCAAATTTAAAATCTCCAGTATGAACGATATAACCAACAGGGGTTTTTACACGTATGCCAAAGGTGTCAGGAATTGAGTGATTTGTTCGAAAGAAATCAACTTCTATTTGATTAAACTTAAGGATGTCATGGTCTGAAAAGCGTTTAAGCTTAACAGGAAAATCAACTTTTTCTTCCAATTTTGCTTGGATTAAACCATAAGACAAACCAGATGCATAGATGATAGGAATATTCACTTGTTTAACGAGAAAGGGTATACCTCCGATATGGTCTTCATGGCCATGAGAAATAATTAATGCTTTTATTTTTTCTTGATTTTCTTGTAGGTAGGAATAATCAGGGATGACATAATCGATGCCGAGTAAGTATTCATCAGGAAATAAAATGCCTGAGTCTACAATGATGATCTCATCCTCATATTGTATGACGTACATGTTTTTACCAACTTCGCCTAGTCCGCCAAGGGCAAAAACAGCCGCTTCTTTATTTAATTTTAATTGATTGTTCATTTGTAAAGCCTCCAATTTTTTTAACATACCTATTATATAAGTTTATTGTTTTTTTTGCAATCAATTGCTTTGCTTATTGTCTTTTCTATCAACCATTATTTTGGTATAATAGGTGAAAAGGAGAAAGTTTGATGATCGCTCAAGTTTTGGTTGATGTTAAAGCTAAAAATGTGAATCGCATGTACGATTATTTGGTACCAAAACATTTTCAAGATATTTTGGAAATCGGTGCTAGAGTGATTGTACCTTTTGGTCATCGTAAAGTCATGGGCTATTGTTTGGCTTTGACAGAAGAAAGTCAATATGAAGATGAGTTGAAAAGCATTGCTAAGATATTAGACATGGAATCATATCTCAACCAAGAACTCATAGACTTGGCCAAATCATTAAGTGATGAAACAGGATACTTAATGATTTCAGCATTGGAAACGATGTTGCCATCGGCCTTAAAAGTCATGTATCGTCCAAAACTTAAAGTCATCAATTATGAGGCCTTAGATGATCAAATCAAAGCTTTATTCCTTAAAGATGATGAACTTTACTTAGACAATCTCGATGAAGACTTATATGGCTTGGTTGCTCAAGCAATCAAGAATAAAGACTTAAAGCAAAATTACGATATACGTAAGCGCAATAAATCTTTATCGAAACGGTTTGTGAAACTTATGACTGATGATAGAGACCACTTAACCGATAAGCAAAAACTTGTATTTGATTATTTAAATCAGCGTAAAGAAAAAGAAGATTTACAAAATATTATTACCCACCGTTTGAACATCACATCATCGGTATTAAAAACCATGGAAAAACATCAAGATGCTAAAATTTATGATAAAGAAGTTATGCGACGGATTGCTCCAGTTTATCATAAAGAATATCCTGATGTTGTCTTAAACGATGAACAAGAACAGGTTTTTTCTGAGATTAAGGAAAAGTTTCATACATCTCATACCATGCTTTTACATGGGGTTACGGGGTCGGGTAAAACTGAGATATATTTAAAGGCTATTGAAAAGACCATTGAAAATGGACAAACAGTGATTTTGCTGGTCCCTGAAATTTCTTTAACACCTATGATGATACAACGATTTAAAAGTCGTTTTAAAGATATGGTTGCTTCTTTACATTCAGGATTATCAGCCATGGAAAAATATGATGAATGGCGGCGCATTATTAGAGGAGAAGCAAGGATTGTTATTGGCGCTAGAAGTGCATGTTTTGCGCCTCTAGAAGATATTGGTTTGATGATTGTTGATGAATCACATGAATCAAGTTATAAGCAAGTTGACAAGATGCCATATTATGCTATTGACATATTAAAACGACGGTCAAAACACCACCAAGCCTTATTGATTTTAGGATCAGCTACGCCCAATATAGAATCATATGCAAGAGCATCAAGAGGTCATTATCAATTATTAACCTTGAAGAATCGAGCCATGAACTCACAAATGCCAACCATGCGTATTGTTAATATGCTAGAAGCATTTAAAGAAGGCCAAAAGGATGATATTTCAGATGAACTAAAAGAAGCCATTCAAACGCGTCTAGACCAGAACCAACAAACGATCTTATTAATCAATCGGCGCGGATTTGCGCATTTTGTTATATGCAGATCATGTGGTCATGTTTTTAAATGTAAGAACTGTGATATATCTTTGACCTATCATAAACACCACCATCGGTTAAAATGTCATTATTGTGCCTATGAAGAAAAAGTGCCTCATACTTGTGAGAACTGCGGATCAGAAGATTTGGAGTTTATGGGTAGTGGCACGCAAAAGATTGAACAATCCTTGGCTACATTTTTTCCTGAAGCCAAAATATATCGTATGGATACAGATACAACAAGAAGAAAACATGCTCATGAAAAATTATTGCATGATTTCCAAGAAAAAGGCGATATATTGATTGGCACACAAATGATTGCTAAAGGACTTGATTTTCCTCGAGTCACACTTGTTGGTATCTTACAAGCTGATGGCAATCTATTTGTTCCTGATTTTAGGGCGCCAGAAAAAACCTTCCAATTGCTTATGCAAGTTTCAGGTAGATCTGGTCGAAGAGATACCTTGGGTCAAGTGATTATTCAAGCATACAATCCAAATCATTATGCCATTAAATACGCTTATGAAAATGATTATCAGGGTTTTTATGAACATGAAATGAGACTAAGGAGAATTGCCAGATATGAGCCTTTTTACTTTTTAGTTGATATAGGTTTAAGTGCAAAATCAGTCAATCAAATGATGGTCACAGGCATTCAAATTGTCAAAGAATTACGACGGTCATTATCTGCGGAAGCCATCGTCCTTGGACCCGCCTCTGATATCCGTAAAATCTCTAATAAATATTCCACGTCCATTATGATTAAATATAAAAACGAGCCTGAACTTAGTCATATCATTCAATCAATTGTCTCTACTTACCAAAGAAAAGACCTCTTGATGAAGGTAGACTATTTTCCGGGTGTCGGCTAGGAGTTAAACATGAAAGTTTGTTTTATTGGCAGTATGTTATTCGCTGCAAAAATATTAGACCAATTGAATCAAGTATTTCCAGTCAATCTGGTTGTCACACAACCAGACAGAAAGGTTGGAAGAAAACAGGTCATTAAAGGGACACCAGTCAAGGAAAAAGCCGTTGAATTGGGGATTCCTACATTCCAACCTAAAAACATAAAAAAAGATCACCAACGCATCATTGATGAACATTTTGATTTGATTATTGTTGCGGCTTATGGACAGTTTATCCCTGATGATGTCTTGTACCATGCAACCTATCAAGCCATCAATGTCCATGCGTCATTGCTGCCTAAATATCGTGGAGGAACACCTATGCATAGAGCCATCATTAATGGCGATCCAATGACAGGTGTTTCAATTATGTATATGGTGAAAAAGATGGATGCAGGCCCTGTTCTTGCCCAAGAATCTTTGCCAATTGATAAAGAAGACAATGTGGCAAGCTTAGAAGTTAAGTTGGCTGATTTAGGGGCATCATTATTGATAGAAACCATCAGACAACTGATTAATCGTGGGGTTAAGGCCATCCCTCAAAACCATTCTGAAGCAACTTATGCCTATCATTTTCATGATGATGAAAAAAAGATTGATGTCAATCAATCGGCAAAAGATTGTTATAATCTTGTCCGTGGTATGTATCCTTGGCCTATTGCTGAAATAGACATATCAGGCAAACGAATGAAGATATATGAAGCAGATTATTTAGAAGAAAATAAGTCTGATTGCATTGGTCAAGTTGTTATAATCAATGATCAAGGTGTTCATATTCAAACAAAAGATGGACTCTTTATCATCAAAGAATGTCAATTAGAAGGCAAGAAAAGAATGGATATACAGTCCTTTATGAATGGGGCTGGAAGAGAGTTATTTGTCTTAAATAAGGCGATTTAACATTTTATTTTGTTTTATTTTATGGTATAATAAATCATTATGAAGATTAAAGAGAGGTATGAAATTATATGAATCGAGATAGAAATCTATTTTCACGAGACGAAATGCTTGAAATGAACATTGATATACTAAAATCTCGTGGTGTCAATATTGAAGATATTGCCCAAATTGCTTTTAAGCAACAGTCAAAATGGAAAGACGATATTTCTTATCAAGAATGTTTAGAATCAGTTGAAAAAATCTTGTCATTAAGAGATGTTTTTCATATTTTACAATTAGGGGCAGAAATCGATAGACTTACAGAAGAACATGCTTTTAATGGTCCTATCCAGTCAATTTTGGAAACAGATTTAGGTATGTTTGGGATTGATGAGTTATTCGGTATAGAACTCGCGGGTCTTTATGGCACCATTGGTCGTACAAATTTTGGCGATATCGATGTGAATAAACCTGGGATTGTATCTGAGTTAAATGAAAAAGGCAGAGAAAAAGAAAAAGCTTGCCATACATTCTTAGATGATATCGTGGGTGCAGTCGCCGCCGCTGCTTCTACAAGAGTGGCTCAAATCGAAAATGAAAATGAAGCGAGAAAAGATCCTACCATTATAGAAGAGCCAAGTCTTTTTTAACAATCATTGTTTTATAAGATGATATTTATTTTATGAAAGGGGGGACATTATGGATGATCGTCAAAAATCATTAGATGAATTTTTCCGTAAGAGTGAATCATCAAGAAAGAAGAAGCAAAAAGATTCTAAGGAAATAGATGATTATTTTAATCAAGTCTCCCAAAAGAAGTCTAAAAAAACTTTTTCTGATAAAATTGTTGAATTTTTCAGAATGATTTCTTTTAAAAATAAATTTGATGAAAATAAAGTTTCATCAAATAAAAAACGTACTGAAATATTGAAGAGTTCAAGTTTAAGAAAACGCTGGTACGGGATTCAAGATTTCTTTATTAAGCGATTTAGTTTTGAAGCCGGTGTTGATATTCTAGATGATAAAAGTGTGCTATATCGTAAAAATCTTGTCATTCAAAATATCATTATTATTACCAACGTTGTTTTCTTATTATTTACATTGATAGGGTCTGAAGGGTTAGACCAAAGGATCAACATCATTGTCACATTTATTATTGGTTTGATTATGTTTATTGCAGGCCGTTCTATCGGCAATATCATTAAAGAAAAACCTACAACCATTCATAAACAACAAATGGGTGAATATTTATCAGGAATTTATGTCTTGATGATGGCTATCGCTGTCTATATTAAACTAAGGTTAACCTTGGGTGAGTCCTTAGAAGGTGGCTTCTTTTCAATCACACAAGCTGGATATTCATTGATATACTTTGCCTTGGTTGTTATTGCTTTATATCAAGATTCTAAGTTATTGAATGTGGTCTTTAAAGTCACCATTGTTGCGATGACAATCATTCACGTAGTTGTGATGTATCCAATTTATAATTATGCCAATGATTTTATGACATTATGGAACTATATTAATGGACCGATTTTAACAGATATTGTTTTAAGGACCTTGGTCTTGGCAGTCTTTATGATTGGTCTATATTCAACGGTGAAGATATCTGAGGATATCAATGTAAAAAGAAAACAAGAACTGGTCAAACGTCGGAAAATGGAAAAAGACTTTAAAGATGTTGTATCCGATGTGTTTGATGTGATTTCAGTTTACAAGCAACGTGGAGAAGATATTGCTGAAAAGCATTATGCTGATTCAGCAAGACGTATTGCTAAGATGGCTGGGGAACTGGCTGGTTTCTTAGGATATTCTTCAAAATTATGCCAAGAAATCTATGAGTTCTCAACCATTCATATTGATAAGAGAGACACCTTAAATATCGATGAATATGATTCTAAAGAACAATTAAATGAAGCTGATTACAAGGTGATTCGTAATAAGACCATCATTGGGTCAATCATTATTAAACGTTTACAACTAGATAAAAAAGCTGAAGATATTGTCAGGGCTCATTTTGAAAAGACCGTCAATAAAGATTTTATTAAAGAAATGAACGGTATTCAAAATAATCGTGAGTCACAAGTCATTCTTTTATCTCATATTTATGATATATTAAGACAAGAACGAAATTATAAAAAGAAACTTAATCACCAACGGGCGATTGATTTGATTAAGTTTGAATTCCATGAATATTTTGATCCTCAAATCGTCGATCGCTTCATCAAGTATGAAGCTGAGTTCGAATCAACATATCATGATTTACTAGAAGAATAGGAGACACATTATGTATCAATATTTTACATCTGAATCAGTAACAGAAGGTCATCCAGACAAAGTATGTGATCAAATTTCAGACGCCATATTAGATGCCATTTTAACTGAAGATCCAGATGCAAGAGTCGCATGTGAGACGCTTGTTTCGACAGGGCTTGTATTGGTGGCAGGGGAAGTGACCACACATACTTATGTTGATATCCAAAATATTGTGAGAAAGACAGTCGAAGATATCGGCTATACCCGTGGTAAATATGGGTTCGATGCTGAAAACTTAGCAGTATTGGTTTGTCTTAATGAGCAATCTAGAGATATTGCTATGGGTGTTGATGAAACCAAAGATAAAGAACAAGGTGCTGGCGACCAGGGGATGATGTTTGGTTATGCAAGTAACGAAACCGAGGCGTATATGCCGATTACCCATTATTATGCAAGCAAATTAGCTAAACGATTGGCAGATGTTAGAAAAAAACAAATCTTAGATTATCTAAGACCTGATGGTAAGACACAAATTACAGCTCGATTTAAAGAGAATGGTGAGTTTGATTCTTTTACTGATATACTGATTTCAACCCAACATGCTCCTGAAATATCTCAAGAACAAATCAAAAAGGATATTAGCAAACATGTGATTTATGATGTCATTCCTAAGGATATGATGTCTAAAGACATCCGTATTCATGTGAACCCAACTGGCCGTTTTGTAACCGGAGGACCATCGGCAGATTCTGGGCTCACAGGTCGTAAAATCATCGTTGATACATATGGGGGAAGAGCCCACCATGGTGGCGGTGCTTTTTCGGGTAAAGATCCTTCAAAAGTTGACCGTTCAGCTGCTTATGCCATGCGTTATATCGCTAAAAATATTGTGGCTGCTGGTTTGGCTGATGAAATTGAGATTCAAGTGTCATATGCCATAGGAGAAGCAAAACCTGTAAGCATTGGAGTTAACTGCTTTAACACCGAGAAAATATCTGAAGATCAAATCATAAAAATCATACACAAGCACTTTGATTTAAGACCAAAATCAATGATAGAGCATTTAAATTTACGTCAACCAATCTACCAACAAACAGCCGCTTATGGTCATTTTGGTAGAGATGATTTAGAGTTACCATGGGAAAAACTTGATATGGTAGACACATTGAAAGTCTATCTGAAAAAGGAAGTGGTTTAATTGTTCGCCAATATATTATCTATCCTTTTAGAATTAGGCGTTTTAGTTTTTCTATTAATTATTATGGTAGGTGTGGGTTCTATATTTATCATTCGTCATTTGCGAAAAGAGTATAAAAAGGTATATCGCATCCAGTCTAAATTTGACATCGAGTTAAGAAAACTGATTAATATTATGGTTAATTTTTTAGAAACAGAGTCATTAAAGAAATACCACAAAATGGTCATAAAAAAATTATCTCATGATGAAAAGGTTGAGTTACTCGACATCATTGAAGAGGCTTATAAGAATGCCAATCTTGATGAAGAAGAAAACGCCTATATTATAGAAACTTACCAGCGATTACAAGAGATAAGAAGAGAACGTGATAGCAAGGTCATCGTATATAATGACAAATTATCACTCTTTCCTTTTAATCTGTATGCAAAGATATTAAAATTTCAAAAATTCGTAGTATATACAACAAAAGAATAAATAAAAGCGCAAAAATTTGCGCTTTATTTTTTTATGATTACAAGTTTTGGAGCGTTCTCTTTGTTGTGTAAATCAATTTTTATCACGTCTACTTCATTGGGTAGGGATTTTGTAAAGGCCAAGATAGATGACATCTCTTGATCATTATGAGGATAAACTTCAATGATAATCATACCAGTTTCACTCAGTAGATTGATGGTCGATTTGATAGATTGTATGGTTGAACTTGCCTGTGTCATCACATGATGGTGATAGCCCGGAAGATAACCCAAATTATAGATGGCAAGGTCGATTGGCTCATGAACATATTTTGATACATGCTCATGATTGTCTAAAACATAAACAATATGCTGATAGTCTTTAAGTCTTGCTTTGGTTTCTTCAATGGCAATGCTTTGGATATCAAAGGCATATACTTTTTTGGCATGCTTTGCCAGAAAGAGTGTATCATGACCATGCCCACATGTCATATCCACTGCCACATGAATATGCGCTTGATGAGCAATGATTTGATGATATAGTTTAGTCAGTTTGATCATGTTTTAATCGCCTTCTTTTTACTAAATAGTTGACACGAGCGGTACCATAAATACCAATGATAATTAATAGTCCTCCAATGACATGATGGATACCCAAGGCTTCATTTAGGAAGAAATAACCAGCAAGTACTGATACAATGGTTGCGATATTTGAATAAATTGAAGAGACATGTGCAGGAAGTTTGCTTAATGAGTAGTTGACCAAGAAGAAGCCAAGGATAGATGCGATGATACCAAGATATAATATCGGAATCACTATATCTATGGACAACAAGTTATCAAAGTAACGATGGGGCTCATTTTTTATGAAGAGCTGGACAACATAGATGATGTTAAAGGTTACCATACCTGCAAACATCATAAAGTAGGTGGTTTCATGAGGTTTGTGGGTTTTTGATGCATTTCTTGATGCAATATTGAATAAGGCAGCTGATACAACAGCGAGTAATAACAAGACAATTCCCATGATACTACGTTCAAATTGGACATCGGGTTTGAAAATTTGAATGATAATCACACCCAAGAAAGATACCAAAATAAAAAGAACTTGTAATACCTTTGGTTTTTCCTTAAGTATAATGGTACTAAAGATTGAAACAAAGATTGGAATTAAAGCAATCATTAGGCCTGCTTCTGCACTGGTGGTTTGATTCAAGCCATAGGTTTCAAAAATAAAATACATAACTGGTTGAAATAAAGCAACAATTAAGATGGGCAAAGCATCTTTAAATTGTATGCGTATACGGATGATTTTTGTGAGTCTTAAAAGTTCAAAAAATAAAAATGCCACTAAAAAACGATAAGCAATGACACCCATGGGTGTAATGTTTTCCATCAATATTTTAGAAAACATAAAAGAAAAACCAAAAATAATACTAAAGCTGATACCAGCTAAGTGGGGCCATTTATTCATGATATGCATCTCCTTGATAGTCATTGTTTTTTCTCATAGCCTTATCAATTTCATTGCTGACGACAAATTTCTTTAATGTCCACTTTGGTTCGATCAATAGATCTCTTGGTGGATCACCAGTGATGCGGTGAATGATGATATCTTCTCGTAAATGTTTTAACTGTTGAATGGTGATATGGACATATTCATCTAAGGATAATACATGGAAAGGATGGGCTTGATAATATCCTTGTAAAGGTGTATTTTTTAATATATAGAGCATGTGAATTTTAAGACCTTGAATATCTAGAGTATTTAGATAATGAATGGTATCTAACATCATCTCTTTTGTTTCACCAGGCAAGCCATTGATGATATGAACAACCACATCAATACCTTGGGCCCTAAGCTTTTTAACTGCGTCTGTAAAGCTTTGACGGTCATGGCCGCGATTAATGATTTTTAATGTTTCATTATGCATGCTTTGCAAGCCTAGTTCAATGGTTAGGTCTGTTTTTTGATTCAGTTCCTTGAGTAAATCTATGACCTTAGGACTTAAACAATCTGCCCGTGTTCCGATGTTTAACCCAACAATGTTTTTATCTAGGGTAAGGGCCTGATTGAATAAACGCTTGAGTTTTTCAATGGGGCCATATGTGTTTGTATTGGCTTGGAAGTAGGCTATATATTTGCCTTCTGGCCATTTTTTATGCATTTTCCTTTTGATATTTTCAAATTGGACTTCAAGTGATTTTTCTGGATTTCCTGCAAAATCACCTGAACCTAACTCCGAACAAAAAATGCACCCTTCAGATGAAAAAACACCGTCTCGATTTGGACAGGAAAAATTGCCATTTAAGGCTATCTTTATAATCTTCGAATGATACTTATGTCGAAAATAATTATTTAATGTATTATAATGTTTTTCATGTGTAAAATAATTCATAAAATCACCATGTAAATTATAACACAGTTTATGTGGTTTCTATGAGGATTTATTGTTTAAGCATATAAATTCTTGCAAGTCCTTAAGTTTTTGTTTATAATGTATTAAGGTGATTGCATGTACAATATTATTAGAGAAAGTATCCTTGCGCCAAAGCAATTAATAAAATATCATAGTAAAAAAGGTTGGTTTGTATTTTTATACATACTCTTTTTGGCTGTATTGTTATCGATTGATATGTTTATCATTCTTATCGCTGACAACAATCCAACTGTTAACAATCAAACGACTCAATGTGAGATTGTTGACAATCGTTTTGTATGTCAAGAAACCCCAATCGAAGACCAAGATTTAACTGTTTATAATATTCCTTTATATTTTCTATCAGATAATCAAGAGGTTACCGATGTTGTTTTAGGTGATTTAGATATCGCCATCATTGTTAAGGACCAATTTGTTTATTACCGAGTTGGGACATCGACCATGACAGCCTTGGATGCAACAGGCTATGCGTCTGTTTCAGAGTTTTACGCTAGTATTAAGACAAGTATCGCTGGAATATCCGCTGTTTTCACGGTCATTCAAAATTTATTGATTATGATGTTCATCATCTTAATATCGACCATTCCTTTCTTAAGATTCAGAAAAGAAATTCGCTATAAAAAAATCTTCAAGATGGTGGTTTTTGCTTCAACGCCTATCGCCATATTGTTGTTAATTACCAATTTATTAAACCTATCAACCCTTTTATTCTTTATCCTTATGTTCATCGGATATCGTTCGATTTTCTCCTTACAAAAAGAACTTTATGTGCGTTCTATGATGCGACGCCAACAACGTTCTTATGAAGAGTCTAGACGTAAAACCGATGATATTGATGAAGACAATGTCATTGATCAAGAAGAAGATGAAGACCAAGAGGAAGAATAAAGAATTGTTAAAATGTTTTTTTATGATATAATAATGGTAAATACGAGGAAACAGAAATAGTATATGAGTTGTATTGCATAGAGAGTTGGTGGCTGGTGTAAACCAATGAATACGCTGATAGAATTAGTCTGTGGAGTAGGTTTTATCCAGCACGTAAGTAAAACCCGTCCCCTGCGTTAAAGGTTTAAGTGCTAGTTTAACTAGAACTAAGGTGGTACCACGGTCATATATCGTCCTTTTATAGAGGGCGATTTTTTTATTTTTAGAGGAGGCATAACATGAGTGAGTTTATTCCAAGTTTCGAACACAAAAAAATTGAAAAAAAATGGCAAGATAAATGGTATAATCAAGACTATTTTAAAGCCATAGATTTCTCAGAAAAACCAAAGTATTATTCTTTGGTAGAATTTCCTTATCCAAGTGGAGCGGGTATGCATATAGGTCATATCCGGGCTTATTTATCACTTGAGGTGATTTCAAGAAAACGCCGTATGGAAGGTTATAATGTTTTATTTCCAATTGGTTTTGATGCCTTTGGCTTGCCAACTGAAAATTATGCGATAAAAAATCAAATACACCCAAGAACCATCACAGACCAAAACATTAAAACATTTAAGAATCAGTTAAAGTCTGCGGGAATTTCATTTGATTTTTCTCGTGTGGTTGATACCACAGATCCTGATTATTATCGATGGACCCAATGGATTTTCCTTAAAATGTATGAACATGGCTTGGTCTTTAAAGATAAGACCTATGTGAACTATTGTCCAAGTTGTCAAGTGGTTTTGTCTAATGAGGAATCCCAAGGTGGCAAGTGTGACCGTTGTGATTCACCAGTCACACAGATGGAAAAAGATGTTTGGTTCTTGAAGATAACTGAATATGCCAATCAATTGTTGGATGGTTTAGATCAACTTGAATCCAATGAACGCATCCATACCGAACAAGAACGATGGATTGGAAAATCAACTGGCGCAAACCTTCATTTCCCAATCAAAGAATCTGATGTATCATTAGAAGTTTTTACCACAAGACCAGATACGATTTATGGAGCTACTTTTATGGTGATTGCTCCAGAACATCCTTATATTGAAAAGTTTAAAGATCGAATTAAAAACATGGATGAAATCAAGGCTTATCAAAGACAAGCCCAATCAAAGACTGAGTTTGAACGTGTTGAGTTAGCCAAAGATAAGACCGGTGTCGAGTTGAAAGGTTTGAAAGCCATAAACCCAATCAGTGAAGAGGAAATTCCTATCTTTATTTCTGATTATGTCATGATGACCTATGGTACAGGTGCCATTATGGCAGTACCAGCCCATGATACAAGAGACTTTGAGTTTGCTCAAACATTTGGTTTAGACATCATCGAAGTCATTCAAGGTGGAGACATCGAAAAGGAAGCTTATACTGATACGGATTCAGGGATTTTGGTCAACTCACCTTTGATTGATGGATTGAATGTCAAGGATGCCATTGTAAAAATGATAAACATCATTGAAGACAAAGGTATTGGACAAAAAGCTGTTCAGTTTAGAATGAAGGATTGGGCATTTAATCGACAACGATATTGGGGCGAACCAATTCCAATCATTTACTGTGATCAATGTGGTATTGTGCCTGTCCCATATGAAGACTTGCCTGTAGAATTGCCATATGTAGAAAAATTCACACCATCAAGCACAGGCGAATCACCTTTGGCCAATATTGATGAGTTTGTCCAGTGTGAATGTCCTAAGTGCCATGGGCCTGCACGCAGAGAAACAGACACCATGCCTCAATGGGCAGGGTCTTCTTGGTACTTCTTAAGATATATGGATCCTTTTAATAATCAAGCCCTAGCAAGTAAAGAAAAAATGGAATATTGGGGCCAAGTAGACTGGTATAATGGTGGTATGGAACATGTCACACGCCACTTAATATATTCAAGATTTTGGAATCAGTTTTTAAATGATATTGGTGTTGTTCCTCATAAAGAACCATACAAAAAAAGAACAGCTCAAGGCATGATTCTAGGGTCTGACAATGAAAAAATGTCAAAATCACGAGGCAACGTTGTCAATCCAATGGACATCATTGATGAGTACGGGGCAGATACCTTAAGAACTTTTGTCTTGTTCTTAAGTGATTATGAAATGAGTACCCCTTGGAACGATGAAGGACTTAAGGGTGCTAGACGTTTCCTAGATAAGATTTGGCGTATGTATCCAAGGGTCAATCAAAAGGAAACCTATTCTAAAGATTTTGAAAGAGATATCCACTTAACCATCAAGGGTGTCAGTGAAGATATTGAAAGTTTAAAATTTAATACAGCCATCGCTAAATTGATGGAACTGGTAAATCTTTATAATAAAGCCGATGAAATAAGCAAGGCAGATTATGAAGTCTTACTGATCTTAACCTATCCGATTGCCCCTCATATGACTGAAGAATTATGGCATATGTTGGGCCATGAAGACTTATTGGTTCATCAAGCATATCCTCAATACAACCCTAAAAAATTAATCAAAGATGAGATTGAACTGGTTCTTATGGTCAACGGAAAACTAAGGGATAAAGTCCTAGTAGACCATGGATTATCGAAATCTGAACTAGAAGAGATTGCTTTAAATAGTGATAAGATTCAAAAATACTGTGAAGGAAAGACCATTGTTAAAAAGATTGTCGTTCCTAATAAACTTGTCAACATCGTTGTAAAATAAGTCACAAGAGATGCCCATATTGGCATCTCTTTTTAATAAAAAGAAAAACATGGACTTGATTGTAGTATATGATTGGGTGAGAACATGTTAGAAAAAATCGTATATGAGAAAAAAGAAGATACCATTCAAGCTGTAGATCAGATTTGTCATCGATGTTTAGGCCACGACCTATACATTGCACAAAACCAACATGCTTATTGTCAAGAATGTTCACAGCTTAGGCCCCTGTCTGATTTTCTTTATCTGAAGCGTTATAAACGAACGGTTATAAAAAAACAACATCAAGTGAAAATCAATATCTCCTTATCAAAATCTCAGTTACTTGGGCAAGCATTTATTGACCATTGTTACTCAAACAATATCAGTGGTTTCTTACATGCTGTATGTGGTGCAGGAAAAACTGAGATGTTGATACATACAATGGCTAAAGCACTGAATGAAGGAAAAAGCCTTTGTTTTGTGATACCCCGCGTAGAAATCATAAAACAATTACATCAACGACTCAAGTCTTATCTGCCAAAGACAAAGATTTGTCCATTATATCAAGGCCAAAGTCTTGATGAAAATGCCCACTTATTTATAACAACACCCCAACAATTGGTTAAGTTTTATCAGGAATTTGACTTGATGTTTTTAGATGAAGTCGATGCCTTTCCTTTTTATCAAAATGCTTACCTAGAACGCTTGGTTGAAAAAGCCAAGGCCGACCATGGTAAACTCATCTATTTATCAGCCACATGTCCTCCCTATTATCAAGATAAAATCAACCGATATCATTGGTCATACTTTTTAATACCAGAGCGTTTTCATGGACATGACTTGGTCATCCCTAGATTTAGAAAATACCATTATATGATGTCAGATGATGTTTTTAAGGATATTCAAACATATCATGATCATAAGCAAAGACTGATTGTCTTTTTTCCAAGCATTCATCTGATGACCCGTTATCATTATTTTCTAAGATCTAAAAAGTTGGATGTTTTAATGATTTCATCAAAAACATCCAATAAAGCCAATATATTAAAACGGTTTTCTCGTCATGAGGTGTCTTTGCTTTTATCGACGACCATCTTAGAACGTGGTGTCACTTTCAAAAATAGTCATGTCTTTGTCTTTGAGGCAGACCATGCCATTTATGACCAGTATACCCTCATACAAATTGCTGGAAGAGTGGGTAGAGATATGGTCTATCATCAAGGTGAACTGGTTTTTTATTCATGCTTTATCAGTCAAGCCATGTACGCTGCAAAAAAGACTTTAAAAACCATGAATAGGATTAAGACTCATGATTTGTAAACTTTGTCAAGACTTTTTCCTAGCAGATGATAACTTAGTGGCTTTGTTTTCTTTTCCAGATATATGTCCTACATGTCTAGATCAATATCATCCTCAATTAGAGTTTGAAGTCATTCCTATTCATTTAGGTAGCCTGGTTTATGCCTATCTTTATGAATGGCTTGATTTAAAGAAAAAAGAAAATATATACATCACAAATCAACTCAGTATCTTTTATGAGATAATCCATCAGCATAGCTTTGATTTATTTGTTTTTTTGGATGATGATGTCTATGATCATCATCACTTAATCAAAGTCTTGTTTAATGACTACAGACGTATTTTTATCTTTTCTCTCCATGCTTATGATTTGACCTACCTACTTTCATCTTTTTAAATAAAAAACGTTGGATTCGTTTACTATCATTTTTAAAGGTGTTATAATATAGTTACAAATAAATATAAAAGGAGTGGTTTTATGAGACTAGACATTGTTGGAAAGCAAGGTTTTGTGATTACAGATGCAATTAGAAACTACGTAGAAAAGAAGTTAAGTAAAATTGATCGACTCTTTACCGAACAACTGGATGCTATGGTTGTTTGTAAGGTCTATCGAGATGGGACCAAGGTGGAAATTACCATTCCAATTAAGTTCTTGACTTTAAGAGCTGAAACCAAAGACCGTGATTTATATGCAGCAATTGATAAATCGGTTGATAAGTTGGAAGCTCAGTTAAGAAAAAACAAACACAAAATGAACCGTTCATTACAAGAAAGAGAAGGTTTAAAGAATGCATTTTCTGATGAACTAGATTTAGAAGAACTTGAAAAAGAACTGATTGATCCAGTGAAAAAGAAAAAAATCAAACTTGAAATACTCTCTTTAGAAGAAGCATTAACACAAATGGATCTGTTGGGACATGATTTCTTTATTTATAAGAACGAAGACAATGAAACAAGCATTTTGTACCTCAGAGATGATGGTAAATATGGTTTAATAGAAACTGAATAGTTTGGTGGCCATTTGATGGCCACTTTTTTTTGTGTGACTGCCGTAAATGATTGAATAAACGGCTTAAAAATGGTATCATTATAAAGAGCGTTAGAGGTGATAAAATTGTTCAAATTATTTGATAGAAACAAACGCATATTAAAGAAATTAGAAAAAGTAGCCGATGAAGTTTTGGCTTTAGAAGAAACCTATAAATCACTATCAGATGAAGCTTTACAAGCAAAGACTGATGAGTTTAAAGGCAGGTTAGAAGAGGAGACTTTGGATGACTTATTGGTTGAGGCTTTCGCAACTGTGAGAGAAGCATCAACACGTGTCTTAAAAATGACACCTTTTAAGGTCCAAGTCATGGGTGCCATATCAATCCATCAAGGCAATATTGCAGAGATGAAGACAGGTGAAGGTAAAACCTTAACTGCTGTGATGCCTGCTTATTTAAATGCCTTAAATGGTGAAGGTGTTCATATCGTAACCGTCAATGATTATTTGGCTAGACGTGAAGCTGAAGGTGAGATTGGCGATTTATTCAGGTGGTTAGGTTTAACAGTTGGTTTAAATACCCGAGAATTAACACCTGATCAAAAAAGAGAGGTCTATGGTTCAGATGTTCTTTACTCAACCAATAATGAGTTGGGCTTTGACTACCTAAGAGATCACATGGTTGTTTATAAAGAACACATTGTACAAAGACAATTAAATTTTGCCATCATTGATGAGGTTGACTCAATCTTAATTGATGAAGCAAGAACACCATTGATTATATCTGGTGGGGCTAAAAATACTGCAGATTTGTATAAACAGGCCAATTATTTTGCCTTAAGATTAAAAGAAGAAGAAGACTACGAAATTGATATAAAAACAAAAGCCATTACCTTGACTGAAGAAGGAATTCGTAAAGCAGAATCTTATTTTAATTTAGAAAATCTTTATGATGTCAAGCACGTTGTCTTACTACATCATATCAACAATGCCTTACGGGCCAATTTCATTATGGAAAAAGATGTTGATTATGTGGTTCAAGATGGAAAAGTTGTTATTGTTGATGCATTTACTGGACGTTTGATGCATGGACGTCAGTTTTCCGAAGGCTTACACCAGGCTTTAGAAGCCAAGGAAGCTGTTGAGATTAAAAAAGAAACATCAACACTGGCAACCATTACCTTCCAAAATTACTTTAGGATGTATTCAAAATTATCTGGTATGACCGGTACAGCTAAAACTGAAGAAGAAGAGTTTAGAGAAATCTATAATATGGATGTTGTTGTCATACCGACCAACATGCCTGTCATTCGAATCGATGACAATGACTTAATATTTGCATCCATGGAAGCCAAATACAAGGCTTTGGCTGAAGAAATAACAAGACGTTATAAAAAGGGACAACCACAATTGATTGGTACAGTATCGATTGAATCTTCTGAGTTGTTGTCGCGTTTATTGAAACGCAATGGGGTCAAGCATGATGTTTTGAACGCCAAGCAACATGAACGAGAAGCTGAAATTGTTGAGAAAGCTGGACAGAAATATTCTGTGACCATCGCTACAAATATGGCTGGTCGTGGGACCGATATTAAACTTGGCGAAGGTGTTAAAGAACTCGGTGGTTTGGCTGTCATTGGTACTGAAAGACATGAGTCTAGACGTATTGATAATCAGTTAAGAGGTCGTTCTGGACGTCAAGGAGACCCAGGATATTCAAGATTCTTCTTGTCGGCCGATGATGATTTGTTACGTCGTTTTGGTGGCGATCGTTTTAAACGCATGATTGAGATGATTCAAGGCAAGGGTGAAGGCAAAGATCAACCACTAGATTTTAAAATGTTTTCTAAAATGGTTTTGCGTGCACAACGTCAAATTGAAGGAAACAACTATGACCGACGCAAAACAGTTTTGCAATATGATGAAGTCCTGAAGAAACAAAGGGATATTATATATAAGCAACGAACAGATGTCTTGTTCTTAGATTCTATTGAAGATACCATTGATTCAATGATAGAACAATCGATGGAAAGAATGGTCAACAATCATCAGGGCAATATTGAAGAGTTGACCAAGGCCATTCATAATCATTTTGGTCAGCGTTTGGTTGATATCGATGTCTTAAAAACTGAAAATGATAAGCTCCAGTATTTAAAAGATGTTTATTATCGAGACAAGGCGGACAAAAAGGAAAAAGTTGGTTTAAAAACTTTCAATGATTTCTTAAAGTCAATCACGCTTCGTGTGGTTGATACCCATTGGGTTCAACATATCGATGCCATGAGTGAGTTAAGACAAGCGGTAAGATTGCAAAGTTATGGACAAAACAATCCATTTAGGGAATACCAAGAATCTGGCTTCTCAATGTTTGAAGCCATGGTTTTAAACATTCAAGACGATGTGACACGTTATGTCCTAAGAGCTGAAGTCAGACAAAATACTGAACGTGTGCAAGTGGCCAAACCAGTCAGTACCTATTCAGGCAAAGAAGATGAAGGTTCTTCTAAAAAACCAATTACAAAAAGCAAAACCCCTGGACGTAATGACCCATGTCCATGTGGTAGTGGTAAAAAATACAAACATTGTCATGGACGGAACGGATAATGTTAACCTTAGATGAATTAAAGAAAGTATCAAACCAGTTTCAAACTGATTTAGAAAAAATAGATCAAAGCATTGATATTAAAAAAACAAAAGAAGACTTACATCATCTGGAAAAATTAACCATTTCTCCAGATTTTTGGTCAGATAATGATAAAGCCCAATCGATCATTGCCAAAATCAATGAACTCAAAGATTTGGTCAATGATTATGAACGTTTAAAAGATATTGATGAAACCATTGACTTAAGTATTGAACTCTTAAATGAATCAGAAAAGGTTGATTTAAATGAGATTGAAAAACTGATCAAGGAGTTTGAATCATTAAATCAACGCTACACCTTGAAACTTTTGTTGAATGAACCCTATGATAAGTTCAATGCCATCATTGAGTTTCACCCAGGTGCTGGTGGAACTGAGTCTCAAGATTGGACTGAGATGCTCTTTCGTATGTACCGACGTTATTGTGAACAAAAAGGCTATGGTTTTAAAATCCTAGATTATTTAGATGGTGATGAAGCAGGCATTAAATCAGCCACTGTTTTGGTCAGTGGTACATATGCTTTTGGGTATTTAAAGGCCGAATCAGGTGTTCACCGTTTGGTGAGGATATCACCATTTGATTCATCAGGTAGACGTCATACATCCTTTGCATCTATCAAAGTATATCCAGAGATTGATGATACCATTGAAATCGACATTGATGAAAGTGACTTACGGATTGATACTTACCGTTCAAGTGGTAAGGGTGGACAGGGTGTAAATACAACCGATTCAGCCATCCGCATCACACATTTACCAACCAACATCGTCGTAACATGTCAAAATGAACGGTCTCAAATCCAAAATAAGGATACAGCTATGAAGGTTCTTAAGGGTAAATTATACGCCTTAGAACTGGAAAAGAAACAAGAAGAGTTGGCCAAGTTTCATGATGGTAAATTGAACGCATTTGGTTCTCAAATCCGTTCTTATGTTTTCCATCCTTATACCATGGTCAAAGACCATCGCACCAATTATGAGACCGGTAATGGTGATAAGGTATTGGATGGTGACTTAGATGATTTTATCTTTGCCTATTTAACAATGATGAAGCATGATGTATCAAGTTAAAGATATTGAAAAGAAGAAAGGTCAATATCAAGTGACTTTTCTTCACCAAGGTGAAACATTTTCGGTCAAAGTTTCTGATCATTTAATCCTTGAATATCGATTGGTTCAAGGGAAAATGCTCGATAAGGAAACCTATCAAGCCTTTAATGAAAGTCTGAACCATGATAAATATCGACAAAAATTATTGCATTATTGTCAATATAAACCAAGAAGTGTTCATGAAGCCAGACAATACTTAAGTCAATTTGACTTGCCTGAAAAAGCCAAAGCGTCTTATCTAGATAAGATGAAGTCCATGCACCTCTTGGATGATGATTTATATGCGAAGAATTATGTTGAAGAGTACAGTCATTATCGTATGATGGGCCCAATTAAGATTGCTTTTGATCTCAAGCAAAAAGGCATTCATCCATCTTTGGTTGATAAGTACTTAAGTCATTATCACCATGATTTAGTCAAAGAAAATATTTATAAGTGGATCGATAAAAAGTTAAAAACTGTGAAAAGCAATAAATCAATATATAAAATTAAATCTTCTTTAAAAGCTTATATTGCCAACAAGGGTTTTGATATATCCTTGGTTCATCAATTGATTGAGTCAAAAGATGACCAATTTAAACATATGATTGATGAAGACAAGGCCTTACAAAAAGATTTTGATCATTACTTGCGAAAATATAAAAAAAGCAACCAATCACAAAACATGACAGAATATATCTTACCTAAATTAATGCAAAAAGGATATGCTTATCATAAGATAAAAAATTTAATTGAAGGAGAAGCGTTCAATGAATCTTAATGGGGAAACGATGTACTTGTTTGACAATGGTAAACTTTTAGAAGCCTATAAACACTTTGGGGCACATGTGGTCAAGGACCATCAAGGACATATCATTGGTGTGCGCTTCACTGTCTATGCCCCACATGCTAGATTGGCATCTGTTGTGGGTGATTTTAATGGTTGGGACTCTCGCACTCACGTGATGGAAAAAATCGATGACGCGGGTGTTTTTTCTCTTTATATTGCTGGACTCAGTGAATGGGAGCGATATAAATACTGTTTAGTAAGTTATGATAATGAAACCTTATTTAAAGCAGATCCATATGCATTCTTTTCTGATTATAGGCCAGAAACATCGTCAAAAGTATATGATATCAATGGCTATGAGTGGCATGATCAAGACTATATGCATCATCGTCGGCAAAAGAACTTTTTTAAAGAGCCCATGCTTATCTATGAATTGCATCTTGGTTCATGGATGCGTCGTCCTGATTGGTCATTTAATAAGTACAATGAGTTGGTGGACCATTTGATTCCATACCTTAAAGATCAAGGTTTTACCCATGTGGAAATGATGCCTTTGGCTGAACATCCCTTGGATGAGTCTTGGGGCTATCAGGCCACAGGTTATTATGCAGCGACATCTAGATTTGGTGTACCAAAAGATTTGTTTTATTTAATTGATCGATTACACCAAGAAGGCATTGGTGTGATCTTAGATTGGGTACCATCGCATATATCAAAGGATGCCCACGGACTTTATCGTTTTGATGGTTCTTTTCTTTATGAGTATCAAGATGAAAACATCCGTGTGAATGATGTATGGGGGACCATTAATTTAGACTTAGGCAAAGGTATTGTCAGGAGTTTTATGCTGTCTAATGCAAGATTTTGGATGGATTACTTCCATATTGATGGCTTTAGAATTGATGCGGTTTCAAATATTCTATACTTTTTGGGTGACCCATCACATGGAACCAACCAGGGGGCCTTAGACTTCTTGAAAATCTTGTCACAAACTGTTAAAGAATACGATGCATCTGTTCAATTGTTTGCGGAAGATTCATCCACATTCCCAAAATTAACAACACCTGTTGAACAAGGCGGTGTTGGTTTTGATTACAAATGGAATATGGGTTGGATGAATGATACACTTAAATATTTTGAAAAAGATCCAATTTATCGTAAATATCATCATCATCTGATTAATTTCGCCATGGTTTACCATCATTCAGAGCGTTTTGTTTTGGCTTTATCTCATGATGAAGTGGTCCATGGGAAACGGTCATTAGTCGAAAAAATGCCAGGTGATTATTGGCAGAAATTTGCCAATTATCGACTCTTAATTGGCTTGCAAATGACCCATCCTGGGAAAAAACTAATGTTCATGGGTGGCGAGTTTGGCCATATGCATGAATGGCGAGATGGTGGTCAATTAGACTGGCATTTATATCAATATCCTATGCATCAAAAAGCCAATATTTTCTTTAGAGATATGGTCAGTATTTATAGACAGTACCCATGTTTTTACCAATGTGATTATGAAGACAAGGGCTTTAGATGGGTAGATTCTAACAATGCCGATCAAAGTATTTTTTCATACTTGCGTTATGATGACCATGGCAATTTCTGTTTGGTGGTATTGAATATGACACCAGTGGTTTATCATGACTATCGGATTGGTGTGCCTGAAAAGGGTACATATCAAGAAATTATCAATTCTGATTCAGATAAATATGAAGGTTCAAACACCTATAATGGCTTAGATCCAATAAGTCAGGATGTGGCTCAACACGGCTTTGAACAGTCTATTCAAATCGTTGTTGCGCCATTGGCAATACAAGTTTTCACTTTAAGAAAGTAAGGTGATTCTATGGTAAACATCATATCAATGATTTTGGTTGGTGGTAAGGGCACAAGACTTGGAGACATGACAAAATCCAAGGCCAAACCTGCCATCTCTTTTGGTGGGAAATATCGTCTGATTGATTTTACCCTTAGCAACCTATCTCATTCTCATATTGAAGTTTGTGGTATGGTGACCCAATATGAACCTTTGGAACTTATGTCTTATATCGGTAATGGTGCCTCTTGGGATTTGGATTACACCGATGGGGGTATTACCTTTTTAACGCCATATCTCAAAGAAGATTCCATTGAATGGCAAAAAGGAACTGGACATGCGGTCAAACAATTTTTTGATTTTATTAAATATCACCAAGCTGAGTATGTGTTGATTTTACCAGGTGATCATATTTACAAAATGGATTATAATCGCATGATCGAAGCCATGCGCTTTCATGACAGTGACTTGATGATTGCCTCAACGAGATTATCATCGGAGTTGTCAAGATTTGGTGTCATTGAAACTGATGACAATCAACGAGTCACGCGCTTTATTGAAAAACCTCAAGACCCATCATCTAATTTGGTGTCTATGGGTATATATATATTTAAGTCATCCATATTAGAAACATTGTTGTTTGGGGACAATGATTTATTAGATTTTGGTCAGGATATTATTCCTGAAGCCTTAAGACAAGGTATGAATATTTATGCATATGAGTTTAAAGGTTATTGGCGGGATGTTGGGACCATTCAAGCCTTATATCAAGCCAATATGGATATGTTAAATGATGAACATTTTTTAGGCTTGAACTCATCCAAACATTTGCCAATTTTCTCTCGTTCATTAAACTTACACCCTCATCAAATCGGCCAAGACGGTCATGTTCAATCTTCAGTGATTGCTGATGGGTGTTGGATTAATGGCAAGGTCATTCATTCGACCATCGCATATAAGGTAAGAATAGGCCAAAATGCTTATGTAAAAGACGTTTGTGTTTTATCAGATGTTGTGATTGAAGAAGGCGCACATATTGAAAAAGCCATTGTCAATGAAGGGGTCCATATACCAAAAAATTATCATTCGATGAATGAAAATATCGTCTTAATCACCAAGGATAATCTTTATGAAGTTGGTGGTATTCATGAATAATTTGTTTGTTGTTGTTGATGCGACCAACCAAGGTAGTTTTTCTCATCTAACAAGACATAGGGTTCCAGGTGCCATGCCTTATGGAGCCAAATATCGTTTGATTGATTTTACATTGTCAAATTGTAAAAATTCAAAGGTTTTTAATGTGGCAATTTTTCCTTATGGCAATTACAGGTCATTGTCAGACCAAATTGGTTCTGGTAATCGCTGGGATTTAAATCGAAGGCGTGATGGTGTTTTCATTTTGCCACCAAAGGTGATGAACAATACCATTGATCACGAAATATCTTTTCAACGTATGTATGAACACATTGAGTATTTTAAGCGGTCAACTCAGGAATATGCCTTGATTACGCCTGCCAATGTGATACTCAATATTGATTATAATCATTTATTAAAACGACATATTGATGCAGATTTAGATTTGTCATCTTTTGTGGCTGATGATTATAAACGATTGAAAATATATATACTGAAAAAAGACTTATTATTAGATTATATTTTACATTATGATCAAATCCAATATAGGAATTTATCAGATGTCTTTGATTTTTCATCATCTTTAAAAAAAGCAAGCCATCGGATTCATCAAGCCAGTTTTCTTGTTGAATCATCTAGAGATTTGTTTGATGCCAATATGCAACTTCTTGGCCAAGGTATTCGGTCTGAAATATTCCATCCAAATCGACCAATCTATTCTAAAGAAACCATGTCTGCACCTACTCGTTATGGTAAAGATGCTGTGGTCAAGAATTCCATCATTGCATCAGGTGCTTTTATTGAAGGTCAAGTCATTAACTCGGTCATCGGTCGCAAGGCTCACATCCACAAAGGAGCTCAAGTGAGTCATTCAGTGATAATGAATCATGCTGAAATTGAAAAAGACGCTGTGGTTGAGTATTCAATATTAGATAAAGAAACAAGCGTGGTTGAAGGTTCAAAGGTTTTAGGAACAATTGATCAATTGTTTGTTTCTGAGAAGAAACAAATTGTAACATCAGAAAAGAGTCTAAATATTTTACAAGTATCAGCTGAAGTCCAACCCTTTATGAAAACAGGTGGCTTGGCTGATGTTGTAGGCGCAAATGCAGAAGCTTATTCTCTCTTGGGTAAGAAATCTCTTGTTGTTATGCCTTTGTATCCAAAAATTGCAAAAAAATATGACTTGATGTTAAAATTTGTGACCGATAAGACCATCGTCTTCGGTGAAGAAGAATATAAGGCTGACTTATATAGTCTAACCAATCAAAACACGGTATATTATTTCATTGATACCTATCAGTTTTTTGATCGTGAAAAGATATATGGCTATGATGATGACGACAAAAGATTTGCTTTTTTTAACCTAGCTGTGATAGAATTTTTAGAGGATTTTGAAGCCTATCCAAATGTCATTCATGTCCATGATTGGCATAGTGCTTTAATTCCTATGATTATTAAAGAAAGAAAAATCAATGTGAAGACATTATTAACCATCCATAATATTGAGTACCAAGGTGACTTTACGCAACGGGTCTTAAAGTATTTGAAAGTCAATACACATTATAAGTTTTTAAGACCAGGCACTTTAAATTTCCTTGAAACAGGTATTCATCTGGCGGATAAATTGTCCACTGTATCAGAAACGTATAAAGATGAATTAACCTATGAATATTATTCCAAGAATTTGGTTGAAGCCATTCAACGAAGAACCAGAGATTTTTATGGAATCTTAAATGGTCTTAGTCATGAAGTGGGACCTAAAGATGATTTAGAGATTGCTGAAAAATATGATTTGGTCAGTGTTTTTCATGCCAAACCAAAAAATAAAGCAGACTTACAACAAAGATTGGGCCTTAAAAAAATGGCCAGTGCCTTTATCATTGGTATGGTCACACGCATTGTTGAACAAAAAGGGTTTGATATTATCTTACCAGCCCTTTATGAAGTGTTAGGAAATGATCAAATTCAGTTTGTTATACTGGGAACTGGTGATGATGAGTATATGGAAAAACTGCGAGAATTAGAAAAACGTTTTCCTCATCAAGTTTCAACCAATCTAACCTATGATGCGACCAATCCAAACTATATCTATGCTGGTGCAGACTTGTTTTTGATGCCATCTAGAGTAGAACCTTGTGGACTTGGTCAAATGATTGCATTGAAGTATGGAACCGTTCCATTGGTCAGACAAACAGGTGGATTAAATGACACCATTGACCATTATGATATGTCAAGTAAACGAGGGAATGGATTTAAGTTTTATAATTTCGATTCGCGTGATTTGATATTTCAAATCAATTACGCCTATTCCATTTATAAAGATCATCCAAATGATTGGCAACAACTCATGATTAATGCCATGAATGCTCGTTTTACGATAAAAGATTCAGCCATCAAATATATAGAATTATATGAAATGATGGTATAGAAGGAGAGAAGTATGAAGAAAGAAATATTTACGTCAACCAAACAGTTTGAGAAAGTCTTTAAAGACAGACTGAGAAAAACATATTTTAAAGATTTAAAAGATTCAACCATTAGAGAAAGATACCATGTTTTAGGTATGCTTGTTCGTGAAGAAATGGCTGATCAATGGATTAATACTGAAAAGGCAATCGATCAAGCCAATGCCAAACAAGTACACTATTTTTCAATGGAGTTTCTATTAGGTCGTTTGATTACCAATAATTTAATTAATTTAGGTATTCGTGACGTAGCTGAAGAAGGTTTCAAAAACTTAGGTTTTGACTTAAACGAAGTTGAAGATTATGAATCAGATCCAGGACTAGGTAATGGTGGATTGGGTCGTTTAGCAGCTTGCTTTTTAGATTCCATGGCATCACTAAAAGTGCCTGGTTCAGGGAATTGTATTCGTTACCGTTACGGTTTATTCAAACAAACCATACGTAATGGTTACCAAGAAGAACGACCTGATAATTGGTTACATGATGGCTATGTTTGGGAAGTTAGAAAAACTGAAGAATCAGAAAGCATTCCCTTTTATGGTTATGTTCAATATGACAATGGCAGCATGGTTTATCAACCTGCTGAATATATTCGCGCCGTTCCATATGATATTCCAATTATCGGTGATGGCAATGGTTTTGTAGATAACTTACGCATATGGAATGCTGAGCCAGATGAAAGATATCCTGACTATAAATCACCATTTGAATATGAAAGTGAACTTGAACAAATTTCTGGTTTCTTATATCCAGATGATTCTACCCACGAAGGGAAAACCTTAAGATTAAAACAACAATATTTCTTATCAGCTGCAGGTTTAAAAAGCATCATTAGAAAACATAAGAATAAGTATGGCACATTGTCAAACTTTGCTGAAAAGAATGTGATTCATATTAATGATACCCATCCAGCATTATTGATTCCTGAAATGATGCGGATATTATTGGATGAAGAAGTCATGTCTTGGGATGATGCATGGGAAATCACCAACCAAACCTTTGCTTATACCAACCATACCATATTGGCTGAAGCTCTAGAAAAATGGCCAGTGGGCATTATTCAACCATTATTGCCAAGAATATATCAACTCATTGAAGAAATCGATCGAAGATTTGTTGAGCAATTACACCATGATGGGCATACCATTGAACTCATCAATGATTTAAGAATCATCAACCATAATGAAGTAAGAATGGCACATTTATGTATCATTTCTTCATTCTCTGTAAATGGTGTGGCTAAGTTACATACGGATATTCTAAAAAACATTGAAATGAAAGATTTTAATGCCCTTTATCCTAACAAGTTTGTCAATATCACCAACGGTATTACCCACCGTCGTTGGTTGTTGCACTCAAATCAAGAGTTAACTGATTTCATTAGCCAAAGAATTGGTGAGGACTTTAAAAAAGAACCTCAGCAACTAGAAAAACTTATGGATTTTGTCGATGATAAAAAATCTCAAAAAGAATTCTTGAAAATCAAGCGCATTAAAAAAGAAGCCTTGGCCAAACGTATTTTTGAAGAACAGGGCTTAGAGATAGATCCTGATTCTATTTTTGATATTCAAGTCAAACGACTTCATGAATATAAACGTCAGTTAATGAATGCCATTCATATCATGCACGTTTATCAACAATTAAAAACGTCTGAAGCCTTTAGAAAAAATTATGTACCACATACCTTTATTTTTGGTGCAAAGGCTGCGGGCAGTTATTATTTTGCTAAGAAAATTATAAAACTAATCAATACCATAGCCGATAAAGTTAACCAAGATGAAGAAACCAATGGCTACTTAAAAGTTGTCTTTGTTGAAAACTATAATGTGTCCTATGCAGAAATGATTATGCCTGCCTGTGATGTATCTGAGCAGATTTCAACAGCGTCAAAAGAAGCAAGTGGTACTGGTAATATGAAATTTATGATGAATGGTGGTTTGACACTAGGAACCTTGGATGGTGCCAATGTTGAGATTAAGGATTTGGTAGGCGATGATAATATCTTTATCTTTGGCTTAAATGCTGATGAAGTGAATATGTTGAATGCACAAAACAAGTATAATCCTAGAACATTATATGAAACAGATTCGACCATCAATGCCTTGCTTAAAAACCTTGTCAATGGTTTCTTTGATCAAGTTGAACGTGAAGAGTTTAGAGAAATTTTTGATAATTTGGTCAATAGAGATGCATATTATGTTTTAAAAGACTTCCATGCTTATGCAAAAGCTAGCGCAGATGTTAATGAAGCCTATAAAGATGAACTTAATTGGGCAAAAATGGCTTTAATTAATATTGCAAAATCTGGTAAGTTTTCATCAGATCGCTCAATCAATGATTATCAAGAAAAAATCTGGAAAGTCCAGTCATTAGATTAAAAATGAAAGAATGGATAGACTTATCCCATGAACTCACTGAAAGCACATTACCCTTTCCGGGTGATGATGCTTTGTCTGTTGAGTGGTTAAAAACCTATGATCAAGATGGCTATACCTTGTCAAAATTACATACATCCATGCATATAGGCACACATATTGACTATAAAAAGCATATACTCGATGTAGAGGATGAGATTGATTTAGGTCGATTGATTGGCAAGGCTAATACCATCAGAATCAAACAAAGTCATGGACTCATTTTAACCAAAGATGTTGAAAAGGCTTATGGGTCTTTAAAAGATCAGGCGAAGATTCTTTTAATTAATACCGGCCACCATCATTTGTTTAATCGTCAAGCTTATTATGATGACTATCCAAAGTTTCAAGAAAGTATCATTGATTTTTTAACTTCCAACAATATTCAGCTACTGGGGTCAGACTTGCCAAGTTATGAGTTCAAAGAGGGCAAAATGTTACGAATGCATCAGATGCTCTTTAAACATGATATATATATCATTGAAAATTTAAATGACTTAGATGCCTTAAATACCTTGGTTGAGTTTATTGCTTTACCTTTACCAATTAAGGGACTTGAAGGATCACTGATTAGGCCGATTGCAAAAAACTTATAAAAAGAGTTGCCTTTTTATATTGAATTGGTTATAATATTTATGAATTTAATAAAACTTCAGGGCAGGGTGTAATTCCCTACCGGCGGTAAAGTCCGCGAGCTTAGGCATGATTGGGTGTAATTCCCAAACCGACAGTATAGTCTGGATGGAAGAAGTAAATTTTTTTTGTTTTTTACGATGCCCGAAGTTCGGGCATTTTTTTATGCCTGAATATAATACTAGGAGGACATAATGGAAAAAAAAGGAAAAAACAAAGACATTAAAAAATTAATTGTTATCTCAATGCTGGGGGCTGTGGCATTTGTATTAATGCTGTTTGAGTTCCCATTACCATTTGCGCCAAGTTTCTATGAAATGGATTTTTCAGAAGTGGCCGTATTGGTTGGTGCTTTTGCTTATGGGCCTGTGGCAGGATTGGTTATCGAAGCCATTAAGATTGTTTTAAATTTGGCTTATACAGGGTCTGTGACTATGGGTGTTGGTGAACTGGCCAATTACTTGATTGGTATATCACTTGTTGTGCCAGCTGCAGTGATTTACATGAGACACAAAACAAGGAAACATGCCATCATTGGTTTGGCTGTTGGTGTATTGACAATGGTTGTTGTTGGTGGATTATTGAATGCATTTTTATTGTTACCTGCTTATGCATATTTCTTATCAAGCCCAGAATTTATATTAACAGTGGATACTTTTGTGGAGATGGGTGCGGCTGTCAATCCTTGGGTAAACAACTTATTTACTTTTATAGTTTTTGCTGTTGTGCCATTTAATTTGATTAAAGGGATTGCAACCAGTGTTATTGTTGTTTTGATTTACAAACGCATCTCAATGTTGATTAAAGCAAACGATTCTCATTAATCATTAAATATAATATTTAAGCCCTTTTGGGCTTTTTTTCTATTAAAAACAAGGCTTTTTATGTTATAATATTTGATAGGTAAGGAGTTGCAAATGAAAAAATTATTGACATTCATCATGCTTGGTTTTTCGACGTTTTTCTTGTTAGGATGCGTGAACGTTCAAACCACTGAGTCAAAGGTTGATTACCAATATAGTGATTATTCTTTTTATCAGGTTCAAACATTTTCTGATCAATTAAACTATATGGACGGAGAGTATTATATATATTATTATTCTGAACAGTGTCCTGCATGTATACTCATTAAAGATGATGTTTTAAGTACCATTTCATCACTCAATGAGGATACTTTGTTGTTGTTTGATGTTAGAAGAAGTATTTCAGTTGAACCAAGTTTTAATCTAGAGTTTACACCATCACTTGTCCTCGTCAGAAACAATGCTTATGTAGAAAAATACGTTGGAGATGATGAGATTTTACCAGTTTTAGATAGCCTACAATAATGACGACATGAAATCTATGTAAATTATTGTTTGCTATGTATAATTTGGTCAATAAATGATAAAATAAAAGTAAATTAAGGAAAAGAGTGATGATATGAAAACAATCAAAATCGATAAATACTATAAGGGCATGATTGCCCATCGGGGATTGAGTGGTATTGAAACAGAGAATACCGTGTTTTCATATTTAGCTGCAGCCAATCATACTTATCATGGCATTTCTTGTGATTTATTGGTGTCTAAAGATGATCAATTGATTTTATCTGCACAAACATCCCTCTTAAAATTTGGCTTATTGAATATCGATATTCAGAGTTTTGCTTATGAAGAGTTAATTAAATATTCTTTGGTTGATAGGAAGACAGAAAATTTAAATCAGTTTTTATATATACCATTGTTAAAAGATTTTTTAAACATATGTAAGGCATATGAAAAACAAGCCATTATTCATATCCATCCATCTTTAAAACACCATATCTTGGATCAAATGGTTCAGGAAATCGATTATTTTTATGATAAAAAGCACTGCATTTTCCTCATAGAAAATGAAAAGCAAGCAGAACATTTAATCAAATCTATTGATGTAAAGCAAATGTATTATGATCACAAAAATTTATCTTCTGATCATTATGAGTTTTCCAATAAGCATAAGATTAATGCATACATAGATTATCATTACTTAAATAAAGAATATGTAAAAAAATGCCATTTAATAGGCTTAAAAGTAATGACAGGTGTTATCAATGAAAAAGAATCTGCAGAAAAAATGATTAAAATGGATATTGATTACATGATGACCAATATTTTAGAGTAAAGATATTTTGGGAGGTATTGACATGAATCAGACAATCGAAAATATTTTAAACCGAAGGAGTATTCGTTCTTTCTTGGATAAGGCTTTACCAGATGAAGATTTAAAGACCATTATTAAAGCTGGTCTTTATGCGCCTAGTGCTAAAAATAGACAAGATTGGCATTTTACTGTCATTACAAACAAAGAAACCATCGACCATATGAATGCCATGGCTATTGAAGGTATGCGAGGACTAGGTATGGATAAATCTGATGATGACCATATCTTCTACCATGCGCCTGTAGTGATTGTTTTAAGTTCACGTATTGGAGGTTTCTCAGGTGTGAATGTGGGTTGTGCTGTAGAGAATATGGCTTTGGCTGCCCATGCCTTAGGATATGGGTCTTGTATTATCGGACAAACCAGATATATGTACCATAAAACAAATAAAATTGATGTGGATAAACTATTAAAGATACCTGATGGATATGAACATGATGTATCTATTTGCTTTGGTTATCCAGATGGAGAACATCCTGAAGCAAAAGCAAGAAAAGAAAAAGTTGTTGATTATATACTATAAGGGAGGCCATTATGTGGCGTAAACAATATAAAAAGTGGATCAATTTTGATGATTTAGATACAGATTTACGAGATGCTTTATTAGAAAAAAATGAAGAAGAGTTAGAAGATAGTTTTTACCGTGATTTATCTTTTGGAACCGGCGGTATGCGAGGTATTTTAGGACCTGGGACCAATCGTTTAAATATATATACCATTCGTAGAGCCAACGTTGGCTTGGCCAAATACTTACAAACTCATTACACCAAAGAAGCATTAAAACGCGGTGTCGTTATTGCTCACGATAACAGACATTTGTCAAAAGAATTTGCCAAAGAATCTGCCAAAGTTTTAGGGGCATATGGTATTAAGTCTTATTTATTTACCGATTTAAGACCTACCCCTGAGTTGTCTTTTGCAGTCAGACATTTGCAGGCGATTTCAGGAATTGTTGTGACCGCAAGTCACAACCCACCAAACTATAACGGTTATAAAATATACGATGAGTATGGCTGCCAATATACACCAAAGTATGCCAATGAAATCATAGAGTATGTGAACCAGGTCGATGATTTATTTTCAATCGATTTTCTTTCTATTAAGCAATTAGAAGAAAGAGATTTGATTGAATATATTGACCAAGAGATAGATGATGCTTATATAGACGCTTTAAAAACCATTCAAATCCATGAGGATGTGTCTAAAGACTTAAAGATTGTTTTTACACCTTTACATGGGACAAGTGCTTATTTGGGTTCAAGAATTCTTGAAGAAACTGGATATCAAGTCCACCCTGTTAAAGAACAAATGATTCCTGACCCGAATTTTTCAACGGTTAAATCACCGAATCCTGAGGACAAATCGGCTTTTAGATTTGCGCAAAACTTAGGTAAAGAAATAAAAGCTGACTTATTAATTGCCACAGACCCTGATGCCGATCGTTTGGGCGTGGCTGTTAGACATGAAGGTGACTTTGTTTTCTTGAATGGCAATCAAACAGGTGCTTTATTGATTGATTATATGCTTAAAGAAAAGAAAAAGATGGGTATATTACCAGAAAAAGGTGTGGTCTTTAATACCATTGTAACCTCAGACTTGGGTGCTAAGATAGCCCGGGCTTATGGTATGGATGTCATATCAACTTTGACTGGCTTTAAGTTCATTGGAGAGCAAGCAAGATTTTTAGAAGGCAGTGACCGTGAATTTATATTTGGTTACGAGGAATCATATGGTTATGTTGTCAAGGACTTTGTAAGAGATAAAGATTCTTTGCAAGCCATGTTACTGATTTCTGAAGCTGCCAATTTTTACCATCAAAAAGGCAAGACCTTATATGATCAGTTGATACATATTTATGAAGATTATGGTTACTATTTAGAAGCCTTACATTCAGTGGTCTTAGAGGGAAAATCTGGTCAAGAAAGAATTTCACGTATTATGGCTCATTTAAGAGAAAATCCATTGGATGAGTTTATGGGTAAATCTGTAACTTGTATTGAAGATTACGACTTATTAAAGCGTTATATCAATGATGAAGTTGAAGATATACAACTTGAACAATCGAATGTCATCAAGTATATTTTAGATGATGATACTTGGTTTGTTTTAAGACCGTCAGGAACAGAACCAAAATTAAAAATTTATGCAGGTGTCGTGTCTGATAGCATGGAACGCTCAAAAGACATGCTCAATCAGATGTTAGAAAAACTTGTAGACATTGTAAAGAAGGTAGATTAAAATGGAAATTGTATTCGGGATTCTTTTATTGGTTGTTATTATTGGCCTATATTTATGGTCATATGATGCCAATGAAAAATGTGAAACACCAGAAGGTGCAGAATTACCAGAATGCCAAAGTTGTAATGCAAGAAATTGCAGCTCTAGAAAAGAATGAACTTATCTAGGGACTGGGCTTATATTTTAAACGATGAAATCCAACAGCCATACTTTAAGCGGTTGATGGATTTTATTTCTGCAGAGTATGACATGTATCAATGTTATCCAGCCAAAGAACTTATTTTTAATGCCATTGATACAACATCTTATAAAGATACAAAAGTTTTGATATTGGGACAAGATCCTTACCACCAACCAGGCCAAGCCATGGGATTGGCATTTTCTGTCAGACAAGGGATTGCCTTCCCACCATCATTGCGTAATATCTTTAAAGAAATGGTGGATGATTTAAATATAGAAATGCCTAAAAATGGCGATTTAACACCGTGGGCAAAACAAGGTGTCTTACTAATGAATACCATATGGACGGTGAGACAAGGTCAACCCTTATCCCATAAAGAACAGGGTTGGGAACGCTTTAGCGATCATATCATTTCATTGTTAAATGAAAAAGAACAGCCAATGGTTTTTGTTCTCTGGGGACAGTTTGCCAGGAGGAAAAAACATTTGATTACACATACAAGACATTTGGTGATTGAGAATGTTCATCCATCACCTTTGTCAGCTTATAGAGGTTTTTTTGGTTCGAAGCCATTTTCGCAAATCAATGATTTTTTAATCAAACACCAACAAGAAAAAATAGATTTTAGGATTTGAGGTTTATAGGATGCAAAAACAAACACAAAAATTAATATTTATAGGATTACTCATTACTTTAGGTATCGTTTTGGCCCAGTTTCTATCCATACCTATTCCGCCATCTCAAACAACATTTAAGATTGGTATCGGTTATTTGCCTTTGATGTTGATATCTCTCATATATGGTCCAATATATGGCTTGTTGTCGGGGATTGTACAGGATCTAATCGGTTATTTTCTTTGGGGTGCCCAACAAGGACCATTTCATTTCGGCTTTGTGTTAAATGCAATTTTATTTGGTGTTTTACCTTGGTATATGTTTAAAATCAATTTATTTAAGGCAAAAACATATAAGATCATTAACTTAGTATTTGTTTATCTTTTTCTAGTGGCATCTATATACTTGTTGTTTGATATTGATTTGGTCACCAATCGTATCAGTAATATTACCGATACTTTTTCATACATATTGGTGAGTGCAAGTATATTTGCATCTATGGTGATTGGCGGCTTTTTGTTATGGATGAAAGCCGATGATCACAACCATCATTTTGTTTTCATTGTCGCTGTGATGTTGGTCATCACATCAATCATCTTAACCCCGATATGGGTTTATCAGTTATACAATGTGCCATATTGGATTCAATTGCCACCGCGGATTGTAAAACTTCCGTTTGAGATTATCATATATTCAATATTGTTGATTCGATTATATGACTTAATCAAAAAGTTAGAAAACAGACAATTTCAATAAAAAAAATAATGCGGTTTTTCAATGCCGCATTATTTTTATTTTTATGACTTATATTTCAATGATTTTAAGTTCAAAAGCTTGTAGGTGTACATAAATGTTTTCATCATAAAGGTGTTCATAATCCCTAGGCAATTCATTGCTTGAATAGATTAATTTTCCTTGGTGACCAACTTTTTTTATGGCATCTCTTAAAGTTTTGATTGAGAAGTTGTGGTCAATATGATGGTTAGATGTATTGGCAACAACAATCAAGCCTCGTCCGTTTTGATGGTATCCAAATTCAAGTGTGTGTTGGTTGTAGACATCAAATCGTATCAAAGCATCTTCATCGACTATGGCATCAATCCATTCTTTTCTGATATCAACAATCCCTTTTAAATGGTTAAAGATTTCCCAATGATTAGGGTTTAGGTAATGTAAGGCGAACTTATCAAATAAGGCCAATTTTTTATAGAATAAATCATCTTTAGGCAAATGATATAAGTCCTCTTCTGTTGCATCGAGACCTAAGTTCATGGGTTGGACTTCGTAGACTTCTTGGCCTGAGTTTATAAAAGGTATCATCTTTGGCGCAAACATATTGAGTACGGTAATCATTCTTGAGAACAGTGGGCCACCTTGTCTGCTTGCAGCTCTTGGTGTATCGTGAGTTTCAATAGAAGCAAACATTGGTAGTGTGTAATCATGAGAAGAGAAGAGGAATTCTCTAAGTTTTTGTTCTTGGTATCTGGCTTCCATCCAGAAACCATTACCAACGACAGCGTTATAGCCCTTTGCATTGGCTTGTTCAAAATGAGAAGGATCTAACTCTTCTGCTATAAAACCAAAGTCTTTATCTATTTTTCTTGCTTCATCCAAAATCATTTTTAAGAGTTCATTTGGTAAAGCATGACCCATATCAATTCTAGCCCCATCAATACCATATGTTTCTTGAAAGTGTGGGATGACACTTTTGATCATATCAAATAATTCTTGGTTTGGTTTTGCACCTGGATACAGATTGGTTTTGATGGTGTCATATAAAATATATGGTGCTTGATTTTTATCTAAGTATTTTTTAGAGACCTTTGGGTGGTCAAAGTAAAATCTAAAGAATGTGACATCTGACCATGGAGGTTGAGGATCATTGATCCAATCAGAAAAGGCTGGTGCGACAGTTAGGTTAAACTGTTGGCGAATTAAGTCTAAGTAATTATCTTTATCTTTGATTTGATTGTATAGGCTTGGTGCTTTATCCTTAGGATTAATGTCAAACATTTTGAGATGTTCTTTGACATTTTCTGAAGCGAAAACATCTTTTAGGTATTCTTCCTTTGGTGCAATTGTTTGTCCAAAGCCTTCAACCTTAGGAGAATGATATTTTGGCAATTGGTCGGCTTTAATCCAATAGAACCATTCAGGATGTTCGCGAATAAAATCACTGTTGATGGCATTGGTTCTTGGAATGATATCAATAATGACACGCATGTCTAAAATATGGCATGCCTCAACAAAAGATTGGAACTCTTCTTCAACAGAAAAATCATCACCTGTCATTGGTTCTTTAAGATTGTCATCAAGTTCAAAGAAAGAACGAACAGCATAAGGCGAGCCGAGTTCACCTTTTTTAAACTTGGTTGAGTATTTGGTGATTGGTAGTAAGTATATGGTGTTAATACCCATGCGTTTTAAGGTTGGTAAGTAAGCCAACATTTTAACAAATGTTCCTGTTTCTTTGACATCATTGAAGTTTGATAGATCTAAAGAAAATGATCGATCATGGTCCCAAGATGCACTGGTCCGTATATGTGTTGAATAAACAACAGAATCCATTAGCCAATGACGTTTATTTTTTTCATTCTTTATTTTAGATAAAGATTTTAAGTAGTTACGGCGCTTATCAGCAAAGTTTAAATAAATATCTTTAATTAAATGCGCATAAAATCTATAAGGATTGACCAGGTATTCTTGGCTAGGTAATTGTCTCATTTCCTCGCCTTGATAATCCCAGGCATTCCACATATCAGGTACCACATAATTGATGTGGCCTTGATCAATTTTTTGGTTTAATCTTGTATATAATTTCTCGAGTTTTAGTTTCATTTACGACCTCCAAATGTATTATATCAAAAATTGCCAAAGATATGCAAAATATACAATGTAAATGTTTACATTTCGTGTATATAACTTTAAATAAACAAACCGATATAGTATAATGTTTATGGTTAAATATAAACGAGGTGATAGTGTGAAAAGACCAGTCGTATTAGTAATCATGGATGGTATCGGTTTGGCCGATCCAGGAAAGGGTAATGCCTATAGTTTGGCTAAGACGCCAAACCTTGATAAATATTACCAAGAATATCCAAATACTACATTACAAGCATCAGGAGAAGCGGTCGGATTACCTGAAGGACAAATGGGGAATTCAGAAGTCGGACATATGAATATTGGTGCTGGTCGTGTGGTTTATCAGTCTTTAACACGTATTAATAAATCAGTCAAACAAGGTGAGTTAAAGCATAATGAAGCATATGCAAGTGCCTTTTCTCATGCCATGGACAATGATTCTAAATTACATATTTTTGGTTTATTGTCTGATGGGGGTGTGCATTCGCATATTGATCATATCAAAGCCATGTTAAGAACAGCCAAAGATGCTGGGGTTAAACGTGCTTATGTTCATGCCTTTTTGGATGGACGTGATGTGGGTCCTCAATCTGCGACCACCTTTATCCAAGAATTAGAAGATGAAATGAAACGTATTGATTATGGCCATATTGCGACTGTCTCTGGCCGTTATTACGCCATGGATAGAGATAAAAATTGGGAAAGAACCCAAAAAGCATATGATGCCATGTCTTTTGGTAAAGCTGATCATTTTGATTCAGCGGTCGAAGGTGTTGAAGCATCTTATAAAGATGGTGTGACCGATGAGTTTGTTGTGCCGTTTGTGGTAGATGATTCTGGTATGATTGAAGATCATGATGCCATTATTTTCATGAACTTCAGACCGGATAGAGCCATTCAAATCGCCACGGCTTATTCTAATCCAGAACAAGCACCAAAATTAGATACTTCTAATGGCCCTGAAGATATTCAGTTTGTCTCAACCATGAAGTATTCTGATTTAGTTAAAGGTGATGTTGCCTTTGGAATGAATGATTTAAGCGACTTATTTGGTGATTATATCGCTGAAAAAGGATTAAAACAATTAAGAATTGCTGAAACAGAAAAATATGCCCATGTGACCTTTTTCTTTGATGGCGGTGTGGACCGTGAAATTAAGAATGCTAAACGTGTCTTAATTCCTTCACCAAAAGTACCTACCTATGATCAAAAACCAGAAATGAGTGCATATGAGATTACAGAGAATGTTTTAAAGGAACTAGATTCTGATGAACATGATGTTGTAATTTTAAACTTTGCCAATGGCGATATGGTTGGCCATACAGGTGTGATTGACGCAGCCGTTAAAGCGGTTGAAGCTGTTGATGAATGTGTAGGAAAAGTGGTAGACAAAGTCAATGAAATCAATGGTATTGCCTTATTGACTGCCGACCATGGAAATTGTGAAAAAATGTTAGACAAAGATGGAGATACATTTACAGCCCATACCACAAATCTTGTACCTTTGATTGTTACAGATAAATCTATGACATTAAGACAAGGCGGGGCATTGGGTGATTTGGCACCAACCATGTTAAAACTTTTAGATTTAGACCAACCAAAAGCCATGACAGGACGTTCGATCATTGAGTAGATTGAACCGGTCCATCAAGAGTGTTAAGCTTAGAGATTTAGTTTTCGTCATATTATATGGTGTGATTGTATCGATTTTATTGGGCTTGGTCATTGGTTTAATCGATAGTTTGATTTCTACACAGATATCATTTTCATTGTCATTTATCTTTTTCTTTCTATCAAGTCGTTGGCTTGGTAAACAGATTAGAAAACAATACAATTATCCCAACATATATTATGTTTGGATTGCTGGGATAGGTTTGTTTATACAAGCTGTGATTGTCCTGGTATTGCAACTATTCTCAAATACCAATAGTATCATTGAATATCCAGAATTGTTTTTGAATGAACGTGTTTACATTCAAACATTTCTTGGCATGTTAAGAGCGACATTTTCAGGTAATATCTTTAATACATTGAATTATTTGATTACTTACTTACTCTACGGAGTAGGTATATATATAGGCTTAAGAGAAACTTATTAGATTTTAAATTAAAAAAGGAGATTGATTATGCCAAATATTAGTAGTATTTATGCAAGAGAAGTTTTGGATTCTAGAGGGAATCCAACCATCGAAGTTGAAGTGTTTACTGAATCAGGCGCATTCGGACGTGCCATTGTTCCAAGTGGGGCTTCAACTGGCGAACATGAAGCCATTGAGTTAAGAGATGGCGATAAAGACAGATATTTAGGAAAAGGTGTTTTAAAAGCAGTTGAAAATGTCAATGAAGTCATCGCACCAAATTTGATTGGTTATGATGTGACTTTCCAAACAACCATTGATCAAATTATGTTGGACTTAGATGGGACTGAAAACAAATCTAAGTTAGGCGCTAACGCCATTTTAGGTGTATCAATGGCTGTTGCTAGAGCAGCTGCAGATTTTGTTGGGCTACCACTGTATTTATACCTTGGTGGATTCAATGCAAAACAATTACCAACACCAATGATGAACATCATTAATGGTGGGTCTCATGCAGACAACAATGTGGATTTCCAAGAATTTATGATTATGCCTGTTGGCGCAGAAACATTTAGAGAAGCTTTAAGAATGGGTGCTGAAGTTTTCCATAACCTTAAAAAAGTATTGTCAGGTTATGAATTTAATACAGCCGTTGGTGACGAAGGTGGATTCGCACCAGACTTAGATTCAAATGAAGCTGCTTTAAAAGTCATTATTGAAGCCATTGAAAAAGCTGGTTTTAAAGCTGGCGAAGACATTTTATTGGCCATGGATGTTGCATCATCAGAATTCTACAATAAAGACAAAAACGTTTATGAACTTAAAGGCGAAGACAAAGTCTTAACATCTGATGAGATGGTTGAGTTCTATGAAAACCTTATTGACAAATATCCAATCATTTCTATTGAAGATGGATTGGATGAAAATGATTGGGAAGGTTGGGCTAAGTTGACCAAAAAGTTAGGCAAACGTGTTCAACTTGTTGGTGATGACTTATTCGTAACCAACACCAAGAAACTTCAAAGAGGTATTTCTGAGGGTGTTGGAAACTCAATCTTAATTAAAGTCAACCAAATTGGTACTTTAACAGAAACTTTCAATGCCATTGAAATGGCTAAGAGAGCTGGATATACAGCAGTGATTTCTCATCGTTCAGGTGAAACAGAAGATACAACCATTGCTGAGATTGCTGTTGCGACCAATTCAGGCCAAATTAAAACAGGTTCATTATCAAGAACAGATCGTATTGCAAAATACAATCAATTGTTAAGAATTGAAGAAGAATTGGATGAAGTTGCTGAGTATTTAGGCAAAGATTCATTCTATAATCTTAAATAATAAGAATCAAACATACATAGCATAAAAAAAGTGTTTTTGGTTCTTCCAAAAATACTTTTTTATGTTATAATAGTAACGATACGGAGATTAGTGTACGTTAGGAGGGCAAATTATGACAGCTTTACATTGGGTATTATTTGCTATATCAGCATTTTTAATCGGTTTAGTGATGTTACAAGAGTCTAAAAACGATGTTAAAAATACATTTTCAGGTGAAAAATCAGATTTGTTTAAAAACCAAAAACAAAGAGGTCCGGAACTTTGGTTAGCGAGAATAACTTTAGGAACGTCTCTCACATTTGGTTTATTTGCGATTTTAGCCGCAGTATTATAACATTGAAAGAACACATCACGTGTTCTTTTTTAATTGAAAAAATGGAGGAAATATGAAGAAAAGGGTTTACCAGTTAATCAAAAAGTTGCCTTATAAGAAACGAAACTTAAATGGATTAGCAAAAATATTGAATATGTCATCTGGTTCTGATTTTCAAGAACTTACAAAGGTCTTAAATGAACTAGAAAAAGAAAGAAAAATCTATCGTAATCAAAAGGGATATTATTTTGATGTGCAAAATAAAAATTTTGAAATTGGCGAGTTAGATTTAAAATATCAAGGCTATGGCTTTTTGTTATTGGAAGGGAAACCTGACATTTATATTCCCCAAGGTAAAACTTATTCAGCCATGAATGGGGATATCTGTTTGGTTGAGATTACCAAAAGAAAATCAAAACAAAAGATTGAAGGAAAGATAGTTAAAGTACTTGAACGTAAAATGACCACCATTATTGGTGAATACTATCAAGGCCAAGTCTTTCCTAAAGGGTATTCAGATGATATGATTTTTGAAGTCATCCATGAAGACCGTAAGAAAATCAATGACCATCAAATCATCAAAGCAAAGATCGTTGATTACACGAAAAAACAAGTCAAAAAAGTGTCTTTAGATGAGATTTTGGGTTATGCGGATGATGATGGTATTGAAGTATTAGAAGTTAGCCATAAGTATGGCTTGATTCAAGAATTTACTCAAGCACAATTGGACCAAGCTAAAGCCATCCCTCAAGAAATCCATGGGGAAGAGGTCTTGGGTAGAAAAGATTTAAGACAAGAGATGATTTTTACCATTGACTCTGAAACGACCAAAGACATTGATGATGCCATATCGATTTCTAAGAATGATCAAGGCAATTACATCTTGGGAGTTCATATTGCAGATGTTAGTCACTATGTTAAAGAAAACTCTGAACTCGATAAAGCTGCTTATGAACGTGGAACCAGTGTTTATTTGGCTGATTCAGTCATTCCTATGCTGCCAAGAGCCTTATCAAATGGGATTTGTTCATTAAATCCAGATGTCGATCGTTTGGCCATGTCTTGTGAAATGGAAATTACAAGTAAAGGTGAAGTCATCAATTATGATTTATTCCCATCAGTGATTCACAGTCAGTATAAGATGACTTATACCAACATCAATAAAATGCTTGATGGAGACCAAGACGTCATTAAGGAATTTGAAGATATCTATAAAAATGTATTATTGATGCAAGAACTTCAACGTATCTTGGCTGATGTCCGTGAAAAAATGGGCTCTATCAACTTTGAAACCATTGAACCTAAGTTTATCTTTGATAAACATGGACAAATCACGGATATGATTGTCAAAGACCGTGGCATTGGTGAAAAGATGATTGAAGAATTCATGTTGGTTGCCAACCAAGTGGTCGCAACACATGTTTATAATATGCAACTACCATTTATTTACCGTGTTCATGAATTACCAAATGAAGAAAAAATAGACCAAGTATTGACCATGGTTAAAGAACTTGGCATTGATGTTGATTTGGAAGATAACATTACCCAACACAATTTACAGAAATTACTTGAAAGTGTTGAGGATACAAAGTATGAAAAAGTCATCAACACCTTGTTGTTAAGGTCTATGTCTAAGGCAAGATATGCCAAGGAAAGTTTAGGCCATTATGGTCTAGCGTTTGACTTTTATACACACTTTACTTCACCTATTAGACGTTACCCAGATTTAATTGTCCACCGTTACTTAAGACGTTATGTCTTCAATAACAATCAAAAAGTGACTCAAAAAATGATTGATAAGTTTGATGATATTGCCAAGCAATCATCTAAAACAGAACGTCAAGCCATGGAAGCTGAAAGAGAAATTATGGATATTAAAAAGGCTGAGTACATGGAACAATTTGTTGGTGATACATTCACCGGTGTCATATCTTCTATCTTAAAATTTGGTATGTTTGTTGAACTACCAAATACCGTAGAAGGTCTGGTACACATATCTACATTTGATGAAGAGATGACCTATGATGAGAAAAACATGAAATTGGTTGGAGAATCATCTAATAAAAGTTATAATATAGGTAAAGAAGTCGAGGTTAAACTCGTCAAAGTGAATAAAGTCTTAGGTAAGATAGATTTCGAATTAACATAGGAGTCAAACATGAAAGTATTAGCACATAATAAAAAGGTTCAACATGATTATCATATATTAGATACCTTTGAATTTGGTATTGTTTTAAAGGGTACAGAAATTAAGTCTGTGCGTCAAGGTAAGTTTTCAATCAATGAATCTTACGTGACCATTAATAAGGATTTAGAAATGTACATTTTAAATATGCATATTTCAAAATATGATCATGGAAATCTATTTAATCATCAAGAGAAAAGAAAAAAGAAACTTTTGGCACATAAACACACCATTAAAAAGCTTGAACAAAAAATTAAGTTAGAAGGCTTGACATTGGTGCCAAAAAGAGTATACTTAAAAGATGGTTTGTGTAAGGTTGAAGTTGTCCTTGCTAAGGGTAAAAAACTTTATGACAAACGTCAAGTAAAAAAACGTGAAGACGCCGAAAAGAGAATTGAAAAGGCGCTTTACTAATTGGGGCTGTTCTGGATTCGACAGGGTAGTTCAAGTTTGACTAGCATGCCATCGGCAGATGTAAAAATGCAGGTTAAATATAACCGGAAATCAAAATTACGCTTACGCGGCTTAAGAAGAAGCTGCAGATTCATTCGGGTTTGTCTATAGACCCGTCTTGAATTCCAGAAATATAGAATAGTGTAAAACCCTGCCTCCTTAAGGGTCTACACGAGATGAATAAGGATAGATAGGCATTTGTGTGTTGATTGGCGTGTGTCTATCGAATAATGACAATCAACTAAGCATGTAGAAGGTTAAATGATTGGCTATTTTGGACAGGGGTTCAACTCCCCTCAGCTCCACCATTTCAACTATTAAAGTTTATTTCGCACCCCAAAATAACGGTTTAACGACCTTTTTTAGCGGTTTATTGAAATAGACTTTTTTTATTAGTTTATATGAATAACTAATTAAAAGTATAAATAAACTAAAAATATGAGCAGTTTTGATTAGTTTATCGCTAATTTATAGAAATAGTACTTGAGGGGATTTGGATTTCAATGTTATTGCCAAAAACTATGGAGTTTAGGGGAGTTGATATTCGTAGAGATACTAAATGTTAATAGAAGTTATTTTCAAACAAATAAGCTGATTAATCCTTTTTGTATTTTAAAACGTGTTATCTCGTGCTATACTTAAAATAACATGAACAACTATGGTGGTACAGAAGGATAATTACTTGTTTGCTATGGTGGGCGTGAAGATTGCATCTAGATATTACAAATTCAAACGCCAAAAAAGTGCGTTTTTTTTATTGATAAAAATGCAGAGGATAAATCAATTAATGCTGTTTTTAATCCTAATAAAAACATAATAGTATTTAATGAAAAATGGATAGAGAGTTTATAGAATAATTTAGAAAATATGGTTACATGCTTTCATGAAGCTAGACATGCGTTTCAACCTAATGTAGTTAACAACTTATATAAAGGTACAGAAATAGTTGATACAGAAACGATAAACCAGTGGAAGCGTGAGATTAGAAGCTATCATAGTGGAACGGGAGTTCCTTCACTAGATGATAAGTATTTAGTACAAGATGCAGAAATAGATGTGATAGCATTTCATATAAAATGATGTTAGAATACTTTGAGGTAAATATGGTTATACCTGATTCAATAAAAGAAAAAGTTAAAATTAAAGTTATCTATTAATAAAAGGGGGATTTTCATGAACAAAGAATTGTCCAAAATTAAGATCAGTAACACTTATTTTTTTAATGGTGAAGAGCTTAATGTTTTTAAAACTGAAAAAAATGATGTCGTTGTAAGAGCTACACTAATTTTTGGAAAAAATGGTTCTGGCAAATCAACAATTATTAACTTAATTAATAATTTCAAAAACCACGGTAACAATGACACAGATTACATTAATTTTTATGATGATAATGACGGATTGATCAATGATAAAATATTGACTGATAATATCCATTGTTTCAATGAGGAGTTTATTGATAAAAATGTAAAAGTTCTAGTCGATGGGTTGCAGACGATTATAATGTTGGGTGAGCAAATAGATGTTGATAAAGAGATAAAAAGCAATTCTTTCAAACTTGAAACTCTTGAAGAAGAGTTAGAGAAAGTAGATATAAGCAAATACCAACTAGAATCGAGTACTGATTGCCCAGGATATTATTATGATAAAGTTAAAAAAGCACTACTTCAGCCAAATGGTTGGTCTGAGATGGATAGAGATATCAAGGGGAATAAAGGAAAATCAAAAGTTACGGATGATGTAGTCAAAAATATTGCTTCAAACAAGAATAGTCTTAATGTTAATAATTTAGTAAAAGCCTATGATGAAAAGATGAGTTATTATTCTAAGGTTAAAGATAAAACTGAGGTTCTTGATGAAAATATTATTGAGGTTGAATTAGAAGATGACTTAAGTGAAATTAATAAACAGCTTTATAGTCATATCAGTAAACCTTTAGGAGATGAGTACACAGATAGACTTACTAAAACCTTAAATGATTATGGAAACGATAGGTTACTGGAGATGAACATGAAATTCAAAAACAAACCAGACTACTGTCCATATTGTCTTCGAAATATATCAGAAGATGAAATTAAAATTGTTCTTGAATCAATTAAAACTCTACAAAACAGAGATGTGAAAGATTTTGAACAAAAGCTTCAAAATTTGTTTATTACTGAACATGATATAGACAAATATAATCAATATATTGATGTAGATAAAGAAATTGTTGGTAAAATAACTGAAGACCTAATGACTCTTAATAAGAAAATAAATATAATTAATGATAATATTAAGAAAAGGTTAAATGATATATTCACAATTCCAGATAAACAGGATTTAGGATTTTCAAAACTGATCAGCAAGATAAATAAAAATATTGGTCTATTAAAAGAAAAAATAGTTGATTTCAACAGCGATGTAAAAAATTCAAAAGCTTTGAAGGATGAACTCTCAACTCTTGCAATGAAGATTGCTTACCATAATATACAAACAGATTTGTTAACGATGAATCAAAAGGAAGAAAATTATAAAAAGGATCAAGAAAAAGTAAACAATTTAAAAGAACAAATAGAACATATAAATGAAAAAATTAGAAAGTTAGAAGGAAAAAAAAGTAGAACAGATATTGCCGAGTCCCTAATCAATGATTTTTTGACAGTGATTTTTTATGATGAAGATCGATTGAAAATAGTTCACGATAACGGAAAATACGTTGTTTATTCGTTTGGGAAAATTGTCCCACCCAACAAATTATCTACAGGTGAAAGAAACGCAATTGCTTTATGCTATTTCTTTACAACAATAAATAACAATATCAATAAAGATAATGTTTTTAAGAAACCACTATTAATCGGAATTGATGATCCAGTCACAAGCTTCGATGTAGATAATAGGATTGGAATATTTTCATTTTTGAGATCTATGTTTTATAGAATTTTTACTGGAAACCAAAATAGTAAAGTTCTAATTTTAACACATAAAATAGATGTTTTTTATGACCTATGCAAAACTTTGAATGATGCATTTAGTGGAAAAAACAAAGAACTAAATACTTTTGAGATCAAAAATAAACAACTAATCAAGTTCAATATAGAATCTACTTATAAATGTTTATTGAAAGAAGTATTTGATTTTGCTACTAATACAAATCCTTCAGACAGTGAAGTGAGATCTATAGGAAATATTATGCGTAGGGTAATGGAATCTTTTTCTCATTTTAATTATTCACTTGACATTAACAAGATTACTAATGAAGAAAAAATATTAGAAAAAATCGAAAATGAGAGGCTGAGAGATTATTTCAGAGATTTTATGCACAGATTACTTTTAAATAATGAGAGTCATATGAGAGATACTGTTTCGTCAATTGAAACAAATGCATATTATCAATATGTAAATGTAGAGGAAAAAAGAAAAACCGCAAAATCATTATTAGTTTTTCTATACCAATTAGATTCTTTTCATATAACACAAAATTTAAAGGGATCATCTTCTGTTGAATTGTCAATAAGACAATGGATTAACGAGATAACCAGAAAAAACTCATAATTATTTTTTCTTATAGTGTCTATTGATGACATATTATAAATCTAATTCTCCTATACATATTGTATATATAAATCTAGTCGGAAGAAATGTTTTGCTTGAGGTGTTAACATGAAATTTTCTTTTTATTATGATGAATCAGAGCATAGCAGAAAAATAAATCAAAACACAATCAATGCAAGTAATTTTGCATCGAATTTTGTGTGTTCGATTATAGGCCTAAAAACTAATAAAGCATACGATGTGTTTAATGAGTATGCTGCATTTGAAAATCTTTATATGAAGCAGCGTCAGGTTTATGAACTGAAAAGTGAAACTATCAAACCAAAGCAAATAAAGTATGGATTTGCTTCACTTAGTAAGAATAATAAAGAGTTTATTAATCATTTTTTTAATTTTGTAATAGATCAGAATCTATATTTATATTTTGCCATTATTCATAAGATAGAATATATTATAATACAGTTGTTTGCATCTTATCAAAACAGTTTCATGGTTGATATGGATTCATTACGATATACTCTAACTAAATTAATAGATGTTTATAGACCAAAAGAAGTCTTAGAATCAATTTATATAAACGATGGAACTTTGATTGAAAAGTTAAAAAATTTTATTCAAAAAAGAATAGTCAAGAACGATGGTTTAGAACACAAGAATCAAGAGAATATAGCTTTAGAACAGGTAGTAGAAATCCTTGAAGGATACGAGGAAGAATATATTATTGATTGGAACTATAAAATAGCATTTGATGGATTCAAAAAGTATCTTGCAGAAAAGAATATTGACAATTATACCTTAACGCTAGATAGAGAAGGTAAAGGAAATACTTTGATTTCTGCTCTTTCAGCAGGATTAAAAAATGTATCCGAGATTGCTTCTCACGAATCAATAGGTGTTCGGATAAGTGATATCTTCACCGGAATCATATCAAAACTTATTAGATCGATAGATAATGATTTAAGGTATAGAAATGAAGATGAATATAAAGAAATGAAATATCTTAGTGATAAGTGGTTCATGGTTGATCAGGCCAGTTTTGATCTTTATAAAAAATTAGCAAAAATTATTTACTATCAAAACAGAGCATGGTATAAATCCTACTCTGGGAATTATTCTGATATTTTTACATATTTTTTGTCATTGTTAAAATATTTTGAGGAGTACAAGAGTTTAAAAGAATTAAATAGTGTTTCAGTACAGCAACATAAGATAAATGTCAATAATCTTGCTGTTAGTAATTTGGAAGAACATGCTAAATTAAAGAAATCGAAGTTGCCAATTGATTTCGTAAGTAATGAAGAAAAAGAATACTATTATAATAAAAAGGGTGCATTAGTTTACTTTGATTACAATAAGCATGAAATATTACCCATTCCCAAGGATTTAAGCGGAATAAAGTATAAAGTATTGTCAGTAGGGTTTTTTGGAAAGATGGAAAAACCTTGTATAACAGTTGAGGAAATTAATAAGGCAGTATGTTATTTGTTACCAGATCAACTGATGGATTGGGCAATTCTTTCTGTTGGGCTCGCGAATCTAGGAACAGATATGTTCCCAACAGATGTAATATTTAATTATTCTAAAGGCAAATATTATGCGGATGTTTTATAAAGAGGGATTATAAGTCTAATATCAATGTAGTATTTGCAAGTTAAGTTGGGAGGAACTATGTTTACTGTAAAGAAGTACATTATTGGATTAATTTTGGGAGCTCTCATTTTCAGCGGCATTGCAATTGTTGATGATATAATAGTAAAAATATCGATGGCTGCAGCTTCATCATTGGCTTTTAGTATTGTAGGTGCTTTATATACAGCAGGTCTTATTAGTTCAAGAGCAGACGGAGGAAAAGCTAGATTATACATATTTGTTATTCTTTTAGTAGTATTTTTGTATATATTTACTCAGATTGCCAAAGGCGTAATTTGGTTATTTTCATTCCCTACTTGGATATATATTGTGATTGTTATAATAAGTATAACCATTTTAATCGTCATAATGATGAACAGACAACGAAAGAGTACTTTTCAATATAAGGTAACTGCACAAAAAAACGGTTTTGAAGCAATAATAAATCAATCTGTTAAAGTTGAAGATAATCACTTGGTTAAAAGAGAAGTTGTTCTAAAGTCTATACCAGATTTGTTAATTGAAGAAAGCGAAAAGGATTACATTTTAGCAACTAATGATTCACCATTTAGTCCAGGGTTAAAGTATGTGAAAGTATATAAAAAGTCATTAGCATATTCAGATATAAAGGGCTACATAAAAATGGATAATGCTATACCTTTTTGGGGAGATATTTATTATGCCTATGACAAAAGATGGTTTATTTATAAAGAGTAGAAAATGTTTAATATCACGAATAGAGAAATCCAGTAAATAAAACACAGTTATATAATAGCGTTAGTAACTTTATGTTTCAAAAATTGTTTGGTGTTAAGAGGGAGTTATTATAATATGGAAAGACCTAACCCAAAAGAAAGATTAGCTTTATCATTATTTTATAATCGTTTTTATGATTTGTATGACGAAATAACTAATGATGAGTTTTACAAAATTAAATCGAATATAAGATTTTATAAACTTAGAGAAGCATTTTCAATATATAAAGAGTTATTAGAATATGATTCAATAAAGATATATATTGAATGGATGAAAAAAGGTGGACGACCATTTCTAGAAGGGATTATAGTAGACGATTTATTTAGTTTTATTAGAAATCTTCTCTTGCATTTTCCTTTGTTTGACTGCTGGGATGATGTATATATAAATAAACCTCTCGCAACATGGAGCAAGGTTGGACAAATTGATAAATTTCTGGCAAAATGTACAAATATCAAGGTTGATGGTAAAGGAGAATTAAAGTATCGTATTTGGGAAACTGATAAAAAAGAAATGACCTATTTTTCAGTAAAATTCCCTGAATATTATGATGAGACTAATATCTATCTTAAGGATATTATCTCTGAAAAAGTTGGAATGAAATTCTGTATGGCTTTAATGAGAGAAGTTCTAGATAAACAAGTAGAAGATTCAGATGAAGCAAAGATCAAAATTATGTCTCAAGTCTACTTTCCGCAAAAATAATATTTCGTTCATATTTGTCTACTATGAAATATAAAAAATATGAACTTTTAGCACAAAAACAGATAAAGTCCATAAAGAGGTTGCAGTAAAGTTCATAAAGAGGTTATGCAAAATACAGATAAAGTCCATAAAGACAAGACAATATATAATGAAGTGGGGTCCTAGAGTTGGAGATATGGTATAGAAAACCATACCTTATGATTGGTAGCCTTTTTTTATTGAAAGAAAGGTTGTTTTAAATGTTAAGAGAATTATATAGCTTATAAGGTGTGATATGTTTGAAAATAAAGTAAGTGGCTGTGTCATCAAAAACTGACTATTTCATAAGTACTAGATTGACTATTAAAAATGTGGTAAAATGATTAAAAAAACAAAATTCTAGACTTATAAAAACGGATCGACATCATAATGAGTCTAGATCGCAAACACTCAATCAAGAAGGAGAATACTTATGAAAAATAACTTAGGAACGATCATTAGTGTTGTAATCATACTCATATTATCGGTATTAGGATTTGCTTTAGGAGGTTTTCGTCTTAGTGAACTTCAGTTAGAGACTTTGTCAATACTTATCACTGTTTGTGTGATAAGTATGGTTTATTGTTTTATTGTTGGTGAGATTACAGGAAACAATTCTCAAATGGATAAGTTATGGTCTATTTTACCGATTGTTTATGCATGGATTATTGTTGTGAAAAGTGGTATGAATATGCGTTTAATCGTGATGGCGATTCTTATTACCATATGGGGGGTTAGATTAACCTTGAATTTTGCAAAAAAAGGTGCTTATTCGATTAAGTTTTGGTCAGGTGAAGAAGACTATAGATGGGTTGTTTTAAGGGAAAATCCTAACTTAAATAAACGATGGAAATGGGCGTTTTTTAATTTGTTTTTTATCTCTATATATCAAAACGCTTTAGTCCTTGCTATTACTTTACCATTACTTGCGGTAATGGAGTCGACAGTTTTATTTAACGTCTTTGATGCTTTTATTGCAGCGCTTTTATTAGGCTTTATTATTTTGGAGACGATTGCTGATAAGCAACAAATGACTTTCCAAACAAGAAAATACAATCTTTTAAATCAAGGCATGAGATTAGAAGAATTACCAAGTCCTTATCATAAGGGATTTACTACACATGGCATGTGGGGACGTTCAAGACATCCAAACTATTTCTCTGAACAAGCAATTTGGGTTGTTTTATATTTCTTTTGCATCAGTGCTGGTGTAACTAATTATCTTTTCTTTAATTGGACACTGTTTGCGTCTATGTTTTTGATTTTATTATTTATTGGCTCTTCAACTTTTTCAGAAGGTATTTCTCTTCAGAAATATCCTGCTTACCAGGAATACATTAAAAAAGTTCCTAAATATGTCCCCTTAAGAAAGTGTATTGAAAACTAAATCTATATCATTGACTGTTACATTTGGATGTGACATGATCCACTCGACATATGGTATGTAATTTTAAGATAAGAGAAAAGATGATTTGTTGTGAGGTGAAATCAATGGACATTAGGAAATATCGTAAAGCTGATGAATCTTTGCTATTTGATTTGCTCGAAAATGAGGGCGATGAATGGTACGATTATCACGGACCCAAGGGTCGTGATAAGTATAAAAAAGCCATTGAATCAAGCATAACATATATTGCTTGTGATCAAAACATTGTATGTGGATATGTACGATGCCGAGAGGATGATGGCTTCGGTGTATATATTTACGATCTGCTTGTTAGAAAAACACATCGTGGTCAGCAATTAGGTAAGGCTCTAATGGAGCATGTCCTCAAAGACTATCCAAATCAAGTAGTTTATGTTATGAGTGATATTGATCCTTATTACGAAAAACTTGCTTATAAGAAAGAGGGATCAATTTTTGTGGTTAAGGCTAGGTAAAGGTGTACCTTTCCATATGATTGCGCATCTTTTTATCAATCATCATATCAAATATATGGTGAATCTATCATTGGTCTATGAATCAAAAGGACGTTTTTAAAAAAACATCCTTTTTTTATCAGATTAATCATTAAAGAAGAAAATATAGATGGTAAAGAACTATCTAAACAATCAGTATGGGCGTTTTTAACTAAGTTTTTAATTGAGGATGCCTTATTTTCATATGAAACAAAAGTTTTTTTATCATCATAATTTTAAGACCAAAGCATTGAAAAATAAATGAAAAATAATTTAAATTACAATTGATATACAATAAGTATCTTGATAGAATATAAACACGTAAAAGGAGGCTATGATGCTTGAAGTAAAAAATGTTGTATTAAAATACGATGATTTTGTTGCTGTTAGGGATTTATCATTCACAATCAAACCAGGAGAAATATTTGGTTTATTGGGAACCAATGGCGCAGGGAAAACAACAACTTTTAGGGTAATTATGGGTTTGTTGGATCCTTCTGAAGGCGAAGTTTTGTATTTTGGAGATAAAGTGGGATATCATAATGTTGATGAAATTGGCTATATGATAGAAGAACGTTCTCTATTAACGAAAATTACCGTGAAAGAATTGTTATTATATTTTGGTCAATTAAAAAGTATGGATAAAGATTTAATCATCGAACGCTTAGATTACTGGTTGGATTATTTTGACATTACTGATTACAAAGACAAAAAAATAAAAGAGTTATCAAAGGGTAACCAACAAAAAATCCAGTTTATATCAGCCATTATCAATGATCCAAAATTATTGGTCTTAGATGAACCTTTTAGTGGCTTGGACCCTATTAATACTGATTTATTTGTTAAGGCTGTAAGAAAGTTTCAAGATGAAGGGAAAATGATTGTCTTTTCTTCTCATCAACTTGATCATGTTGAGTCTTTCTGTGAACGGATTGTGGTTTTGGAAAAAGGCGAAGCAATCATTCAAGGAGATATTAAGCAAGTCAAAAAGGATTTTGAAAAACTTACAATTAATATCAAAGCTGATGTTGAAATAGACAAGTTAGAATCTTTGCCTGGCGTTTATAAAGTCATTAATAATTCAGATAAAATAAGTGTCAAAATTGAATCAGATGATTATGTTAAGGGTGTCTTTGATTATGTAAAAGCATGTGATCATGTCACTTTATTCGATGTTGAACAAGCAAGTTTAAGTGAAATATTCGTTGATAAGGTAGGTGGCAAACGTGAAAAAGTTTAAATTTCTAGTATTTTTTGGATTAAAGAAGCGTATTAAAAAGAAGTCATTTGTTATTACTAATCTCATCATCGGTATTCTTATAATTGCTATTATCAATATACCAAGTATCATTTCTATATTTTCAGATGATGCAAATGAAATTCAAAACGTGAATGTCACTGTGATTAATCAGACAGATGATATGGATTATCCGCTTGAATCAAATATTGTTCAAACTTTAAATCAAACTTATGAACAATATGATTTTGAGGCTTATGATTATACTTATACTAGTGATGACGCTTTTTGGGACCAAGAAGACCTAGATGTATTGGTCATTTTTACAGGTGATTTAGACCAGCCGAATGTGGAAATTTTCACGCCTGATGATGATCTTCGTTCCATACTTACATCACCAATTCAATTGGTTTTGTATGACTACCAGGACATTACATACGCAAATTATGATTTAAAAACACCACCAACAGATGGTGAGGATCCTGGACTATCAGACGAAGATCAAAGTTTTATAGATGGTATAGGAAGCTTATTGTTTCTACCTGTTTTCTTCTTAGTCATCATGGCGACACAATTTTTAGGTGTAGATATCATTGAAGAAAAATCTAGTAAAGCAATTGAGACAATCATTGCTAGTGTACCAGCAAAAACCCATTTCTTATCAAAAATTACCGCAAGTATTTCATTCTTGTTAATCCAAAGTTCAATATTGATAGGTTTTGGTTTATTGGCTGTTTTGGTGTCGAATTTGTTTAAGTCATCAGGTTCAGCTGAAGGTATATCTTTATTCTCTGAATTTGCCAAACGTTTTCCTAATTGGGGTGCCTTTTTAACTTTTGGTTTATTGTTTTTAGTCTTTGGTACTTTATTGTTTTTGATTTTAGCTGCTTTCTTGGCATCTATTGCGACAACACAAGAAGATTACCAACAATTCCAAGCACCATTGATTTTCTTATTATTGGGTAGTTATTATTTAACGATTTTCTTACCAATTTTAAATGCTGATGGCGTCTTAAGAGTCTTTGCCTATATTCCGTTCCTATCTATGATGGTTGCACCACTTGCATACATTACTGGTAATATTACCTTTCTTGGTATTATCATCAGTTTATTGATAAGTATAGGTACGCTTGTATTGGTCTTATATATCATTGCTCCAGTCTATCGTGTAGCCATACTATCTTATGATCATACTAAATTCTTCAAGAGAATTAAATTTTACATGAAGAAGGCATTTAGTAAACGTTAAAGTCATAGTTTATGATCCTTTAAGCAGGCATTTATTGCCTGCTTTTTTTGTTTTTATTAATATTTACTTGACAAATGATGAATCTTTAGATAATATATAACATGTGTTATATAACGCGCGTAATATATAAGGAGGTTGCTGATGTCACCTAAAACGAAATACAGTAGAGAAGAAATCATTGATGTCGCTTTTGATATCGCAAAAAACAAAGGATTAACTGAGATATCTGCTAGGAAAGTTGCCAAAGAATTAAAATCATCTGTTGCACCAATTTATGTAAACTTTGCGACCATAGATGACTTGCTTAGTGCTGTAGTTAATCGTGTTTTTTCCTTGTCAGAAGAGATGTTATTCAATCAAGAAGGTGGGAGTTTTTTTGAAAGAATTGGAAAAGCAAGTATTAAATTTGCTAAAGAGTATCCTATTTTATTTCGAGAACTTTCTGTTTATCCTAATCCCTACATGCAATCCTATGAATCGATTGAGGAGAGGATGATTCTAGCCTTAAAAGATGATCAAGAATTGCAAGGGTGGTCTGTTAAAGAGAGAAAGTCTTTACTATTAAAGATGCGCGCCTTCCATATCGGATTATCTGTTATGGTTGCCAATGATCAAATACCTTCTTGGCTGAAAGAAGAAGACTTGGAAGAACTCTTGTTTGAAGTTGGTAAGGATTTCATTAGGGCCAAGAAGTTGAAAACTTAAAGTATATAATATATGAAAGGAGTTATAAATGAATAAAATAAGTCGGTTAAAAATCATTGAAAAATCTTTTAGAAAACAGGTAAAGAAAGATAAGAAGATCAAGAATGGATACTTGTTGATACACTCTGATCAAGATGATATTCATATGAATATTGCTCAAGGTTATACGGGTGATGTAAAAGCTCATCATACACAGGGGAATTATATGGCAAGTGTTGGAAAATTATTCACATCTGTCCTTGTCGCTATGCTTTATGAAAAAGGACACTTATCTTTTGATGATAAAATCTCTAAATTCTTAGATGATGATTTGATGCGTGAATTACATGTTTACCAAGGCAAAGACTATTCTAATGACATAAAAATAGTGCATTTACTTAAACAAACATCAGGGTTGCCAGATAATTTTTGGGATTTATTGGATGAGTTGATTAAAGACCCAAAGAAAAAGTTATCAACAAAACAAGCTATTATGTGGGCCAAGAAGCATAAAAGCCCATCTTTTCCACCAGGTCAGGGATTTCAATATACGGATATGAATTACCATTTGTTAGGGTTAATTGTTGAAAAGGTGAGTGGTTTGGCTTTTCATGAAGCCCTTAAGATATATATACTAAACCCTTTAGAAATGAACCAGACTTATATGCATCATCTTTCAGAGCCAAGCCAAGATATCAAACTTCCTATGGCAGACTTTTATATGGACGGTAAGAAATTAAATAACGTAGAATCTTATGCAAACTTGGATTATTCAGGTGGGGGCATTGTTGCGCCACTTGAAGATTTATTGATATTTATGAAGGCATTGGTCTCTCATAAATTGATTAAGGAAGAAACATTAAAGCGAATGAAGAGTGATACCTCTCGTTTTGCATTAGGCATAGATTATGGCTATGGTATATGGGAAATCAAAACAGTACCTTTCTTAATGCCTGAAAAACTAAATTGTTGGGGTGTATCAGGTGCGACCGGATCATTTATGTTTTATCATCCGAAAAAGGATGCTTACATCATTGGTAATTTCAATGATTTCTCCTATAAATCCAAGGGTTTAAGGTTTATGTTGTTAAAAGTCATACATCAATTGGCGAAAATCAAATAAAAATAAGATCATTGATCTGTTTAGGAGACATTATGAATCAATATGATAACTATTTTAAAAAAATAGAAAAGAAAGTTCCTACACTTCAAATATACATGGAATGTCAACGAAAGGATATTGAATATCAATATTCTAGCACAGAGAATCTCAATCAAAGATTCCATAGTGCCAGCGTTGGGAAGTTGTTTTGTTCAACACTGATATTGATGGCGGTTGAAGAAGGACATGTGAGATTAAATAGCAAAATTAATCAAATATTAGATGCAAGTCTTCTTGAGAATCTCTTTGTTTATAAGGGGAAAGATTACCAGGACCAGGTGGAAATTATCCATTTATTAAATCACACATCGGGTGTCAATGATTATTATGAGGGAAAAACCATTAATCACCCTTCATTTTTTAAGCAGTTGATGAAAAACAAGGGACATATCTATACACCTTATGAACTCCTTGATTTTACTAGGTCTTATCAAAAGGCTGTGGGATATCCAACAAAGAAATTTTTATATTCAGATACAGGTTATCTTTTGCTAGGTCTCATATTAGAAGAAGTCTATCAAAAATCTTACAGTAAAATCTTGAGAGAAAAAATCATTGAGCCATTGGAATTAAAAGATACTGCGCTTGCCTTTTATGACGAACATTTTGATCAAGAAAGTCTTGCACCTATCATCTTTCAAGGTGTGGATATGCATTTAGAAAAGGCTTTAAGTTGTGATTATTCTGGTGGTGGTTTACAAACATCTGCCAAAGACTTAGGCATTTTTCTTAAAGGACTTTTTACCCATCAATTGATTCAGCCTGCGTCGTTAAAAAAGATGATGGATGTCAAGCATTCATTTCATGGCATAATGAGATATGGTCTAGGTATGATTGAGATTAAGTTTCATCGTCTTGTTCCATGGATGAGGCATTATCCTAGTCTTTATGGTGGGCTTGGGAGCTTGAGTGTTCATGCCTTTTATGATCCTAAACATCACGATGTTTATGTGATTAATTTAGGAACACCTAAGAAAATGCGTCTAAGTTTTCAAATCTTAGTGAAAATGGCCAAATGGTTTAATAAAAAATAAAAACATATAGGAGATTAGAACGTACATATGATATTTCAACCACTAGAAACAAAGCGCTTGTTGCTAAAAAATATTTGTAAAGAAGACACACATTTTATGCTTAAACAATTTAGTGACCCTACAATCAACCAATATTTGTTTGATGCAGAACCACTTAAGACAAAAGAAGATGCCATGCATTTAATAGATTTTTATATCAATCAAGCCAATAGTTTTTTCCATAGATACATTTTAATTCTTAAATCAACTGGTGAAAAAATAGGCACATGTGGCTTTCATGCGTATCAAGCCAAGGAACATTCTATTGAGATTGGTTATGATCTTCAAAAGTCGCATTGGCATCAAGGATATATGTATGAAGCCATTGATGCCATGCTAAAATATATAATTAACGATTTAAAAATCAGAACCATTCATGCATGTATTTACATAGATAATTTGGCTTCCAAACGTTTGGTTGAACGCTTTTCTTTCAGTCAAACTAAGGCCATAGATCTGGACTTTAGAGATAAGAAATATCGACATCATATCTATACTTTAAAAACGCCTGCGACATTTTAACAAATGTCTAAACAATAAGTAGAGGAGGTAAAAAAATGATTGAACTAGTCAGCGTATTAGAAGAAGAAAAATCAATACTAGCAAATTTAATAGAGTTGTATGAATATGACTTTTCTGAGTTTGAAAACACAGACTTAAATGCTTTAGGCTTATATGGCTATTCTTATCTTGATTATTATTGGACTGAAGATAGGCGTTTTCCATACTTTATCAAAGTTGATGGGAAATTGGCTGGCTTTGTTATGGTGTGTGGTCATTGTTATGTATCTAAAGATAGTGAAACTTTATTTATGTCTGAGTTTTTTGTTATGAAAAAATACAGACAAAGAGGTATAGGCAAAGAGATTGCAAAAAAAGTATTTGATTTACACAAGGGTAAATGGGAACTCACAGTTCAACCAAAAAATACTGTATCAATCAAGTTTTGGACGAGTGTTATAGAAGCTTGTGTGGGAAAGGATTACCGAATCATTGAAAATATTAAAGACGTCTATGAAGATGCTTTAGCGTTAGCTTATTTATTCGAGTTTGAATAGTAAATCTTTACTTTAAATCTATATTTTTTCAATGTTAATACTAAAACTAATTAGGAGATAAGATATGAAAAAACTGAACTTGAATTTTTATGATTGTGTCATTTATCTTGGCTTAATTGCAACGAGTTTGGTGGGTGCTTTTTATTCTACCATTCATTTTGATTTGATTAGGGAAAATGTCTATGGTGATTCAGTTTTACTCTTTGGGCGAGGGATTTACGCATATGAAAGTTTTTTTAAGGGACCAATATATGTCGGTACCGATTTAGCAATTTTGGCTATTATTACGATTTCATTTTTTTCATACGCTTTTACAAGAAACGAATCCATAAAAAACATCATGCATATAGGTTTTTTAACTATTTTTTTATACTATAGTGCTTCTCTTGCTTTTGGAACCATCATGAATCGTTTATTCATCATATATCTCATTTTGTTTGGGATGATTTTTTTTAGACTTATTCAAAAACTTATGTCGTTTGACTACGAAGTAATTGAGGGAGTAGTAAAAAATAAAATTCAAACCAAAGGTTTAATTGTTTTCTTGATTATCATGGGCATGAGTGTATCTGTTTGGCTGATAGAAATTGTCTCTTTAATTGTCAATAACCGCCCTTCTGAATTAATTGGTATGCAGTCGACTGAACCTACATATATATTTGATCTGGCCATTGTTGCTCCAACGTGTTTTTATGCAGCACATAAGTTAAGACATAAACATGTGGTTGGTTTAGTATTGGCGATGATGATGATGTATTTGCTTACTGCAATTGGCATGATTGTGATTGCACAAACACTCACACAATCTCACTTTGGAGTAGTCATTGGTTTGAATGAACTGATTATATTTGTAATAAGTTTTTCAGCATTAAGTATTATAGCATTCTATTTTTTAAATAAGACCTTGAGATTGATACGATAAAAATGTTTAAAGGGATGACATTCGTTATATTTGAATGTCATTTTTATATGTACATGGATGAAAGAAAATACAAGGGTGTTTTTAGGTGCCATGATAAATAAAGTAAGATTATTTAATTAATTGGTTGATAATGTTATAATAATTGAGACGGAAAGAAATTAAATATTTTATATAATTTATTTTATAAGGAGGACAATTTTGAAACTAATTTCATGGAATATTGATTCATTAAACGCAGCTTTAACCAGTGATTCAAATAGAGCTGTTATGTCAAGACAAGTGCTTGATACAATTATTAAAGAAGATCCAGATGTGATTGCTTTACAAGAAACCAAATTACCAGAAAAGGGACCAAATAAAAAACATATGAAACATTTGGGTGAGTATTTTGAAGGATACTCATATGTATGGAGATCTTCTAAGCAACCAGCTAGAAAATCTTATGCCGGAACCATGTTCCTATATAAAAACAAGTATTCACCTCAAGTATCTTATCCTGATATTCAAGCGCCAGATACAATGGATTTAGAAGGAAGAATGATTACTTTAGACTTTGGCGATTTTTATATAACTCAGGTCTATACACCCAATGCAGGTGATGGTTTAAAAAGATTAAAGGACAGGCAAAAATGGGATGAAAAATACGCTGAATATTTAAAATCCTTAGACCAAGACAAACCAGTCCTAGCAACGGGTGATTTTAATGTTGCTCATAAGGAAATTGACTTGGCGCATCCAGAAAGTAATCGCCAATCAGCGGGATTTACTGATGAAGAACGTTATGGTTTTACTAATCTATTAAATAAAGGTTTCACAGACACTTATAGATATATTCATGGAGATGTGGAAGGTCAATATACTTGGTGGGCTCAAAGAGTGAGAACCAGCAAAATCAATAATTCAGGCTGGCGGATTGATTACTGGTTGGTCAGCGATAGGATTGCCAAAAAAGTAAAAAAATCTGAAATGTTAGATTCTGGGAAAAGACAAGATCACACTCCAATTTTATTAGAGATAGATTTATAAAAAAATAAAATAGAAGGTATATCATCATTATTGAAAGTGTGGTATTGTTATGGAAAAAAACATACATGATATTCTTAAAGAACGTTTTTCAAAAGATTCATTGATTTCATTAGCGACCATTGATCAAAGTCATATACCTTGGGTTAGAACCATAGATGCCATATATTTTGATGGTAGTTTCTATACCATCACATATGCCAAGTCAAAGAAGATGTTTCATATTGATTCACAACCTTATACAGCCATATGTGGAGAATGGTTTTCTGGACATGCCTTATGTGAAAATTTAGGTCATGTAAAAAAGGAAGAAAACCAGTGGATTGCAGAAAAGCTTAGAAAAGCTTTTTCGGCATGGTATGATAATGGTCACACCAATGAAGATGATGTCAATACCATTATTTTAAAAATGAAAGTGCTAGATGGTATTGTGTTTTCTAATGGACAGCGTTATGAGTTTCATGAAGATCATCATTAATTAATGCGTCTAATGACGACAATCATTGGAAAAATATGATATAATATAAAAAAAATAATGACGGAGTGAACAATGGAAATATTACGATTTATATTACTAGTTTTAATTGGTGGACTCATCGGTTGGATTACCAATAAAGTTGCGATAAAAATGTTATTTAGACCAGTGAATCCTCATAGATTTTTAGGTATCACTTTTCAGGGTGTTTTTCCTAGGAGGAAAAATCAAATCGCCATATCTCTTGCAGATATCATAGAAGAAGAATTACTTTCAAAAGAAGTCATCATGGACCAATTACTTGATAAGGATAAACTCGAGATTATCAAGGCGAAACTTAAAGATGTCATCATTGATAAATTGGTTGAAGCCATTCCATCCATGGCTGCCATGTTTCTTGGGGGGGATGTAAGAGGTTTTGTTTCAAAATATATTGATAAACATGGTGATGACATCTTCAATGAAATGATGGTTGAGTTCAGGGATATAGGGATTGAAAATCTTGATATACACGCTCTTGTGAAAAAACGTATCGATGAGTTAGACTTTATTGAGTTTGAAAAAATTATTTTTGGATTAATGAATAAAGAACTGCGTTTTGTAGAAATCATTGGATTATTTTTAGGAGCTTTTATTGGAATCATTCAATATGTCATTACTGTATTTTTATAAGGATAAAAAAAGATGTTAGAAAAAACTGATCATTTTCTAACATCTTTTATTTTGATTGATTTGATTAAACAGGTTCATATCCTTCAAGATATCCAACAATGGTGAGATTGTCTAGTTGAGATAAGCTATGAGGACTTGTTTCGAAGATGGCAGTTGCATCTGTGCCACCGAGTTGATTGCCTTGGTGAACACCATTGGTAAAGACATCTGTAACGTCATAAACGATACCATATACAGCGATATAAGCTGTTGTGCCATCTTCACCGGTATACATGGCCAATTCTTCTAAAGTAAAAATGTAAAGTGTCGTTTCTAAGTTTGTTGTTGGTGCTTCAGTTGTCGTAGGTACTGGAGTTGTCGTTGGCGTTTGAGTGGTCGTTGGCATTTGTGTGCTTGTTGGGGCTTGACTTGTGCTTGGTGCTTGTGTGGTGGTAGGCATTTGCGTTGTTATTTCAGTGGTTGTTTGGTTTGTATCATCGACTAAAACACCAACAATTGGTAATGTATCAAGGATTTCATCAGAGTGTGGGCTAATGGCAAAGACTGTTGTTGCATCAGTCCCCCCAAGTTGTAAGTCCTGGTGCATACCATCTTCAAATGCTTCGGTCACATCATAAACAATACCATCAACTGCGATATAAGCAGTGGTCCCGTTTTCGCCAGTATAAGCAGCCAAATCTTCCAATGTAAATTCACGTGTTCCAGCGGTTGTTGTTGTGCCTTCATTTTGACAACCAACCAGTAAAAAACCAAATAGGAATATGAATCCTACAAATAATATCTTTTTCATTTAAAATGCTCCTTTCAATGATAGGGGTATATTGATATTATAACCAATAATAATCAAATGTTTATGACATTTGCTTCGAAATCGAATTAAATTTAATTAATAAGTGTCAAATCGGAAAATATATTTATTTTTATAAAAAAAACAGTCACTGATTCAATCAGTGACTGTTTTGAACTTATGATTTATTATATTTTCTGAAAGTCTTTTTTATCAACCTAAGGATGTCCTCAAGTAATGTTCCTGTAAAAGAGAAGGCTTCATAAACCATTGGTATTTGTGGGTCATAGTCTCGGATTTGCTTTCTTAGTGATAGGACCATAGATCTTGGGCCACACATGTAAACGATGCTATCATGATTTAAATTGAGTTCATTGGCTGTAATGAAACCCTGTTTGGAAGTATCGTGTAAGGTAAAAGAAAAATACTTTTGTTTTTTAGCCAATGTCCTTAAAGTTTGAAGATGAACGGCTTCACTAGCTTCCTTAACAGAGTAAATCATATGTATTGGATGGTCTATAGTTGATCTGGTTCTTAGGTAACCTAAAAACGGTGTTATACCAATGCCTCCAGCAACCCATACTTGTTGTTTGTCTTTTGCATCATAGGTCATGGAACCATAAGGTTTGGTTAGCTTGATTTTGGCTGGTGTTTTTAAATCTTGACTAAGAGCCTTTGTAAAATCACCCAAAGCTTTAATGGTGAAATATATATGGTCTTCATCTGAACCAGATACTGAAAAAGGATGCGGATCTTTAGAAAAACCTTTGGCATACAACTTTATAAAAGCAAATTGTCCTGCTTTAAAATGATAGGGTTTATGGAGCTTAACTTTAATTTCAACTATCTGATTTGTTAACATGGTTTTATCAATGATTGTTCCTTTGTATGTAAATGCTGTTCGTTGATAGACAAGAATCATATACAAGGATGCACCAAGACCAATAGCAGATGTTAACAACATCCAAATAGACAATAAGTTAAATGTAAAAAGATCTAAAACAGTTGAGAAAAACCCATGATATAAAGCGATAATATAAGGAATGATTAAAAGACGGTGAATATATCGGAAGTGTTCATATTTCATGTATTTTGCAAGTAAGGCAAAAGCAACAAGAAAGAGAAAAAGATTTCTTGCAAATATACCTGCTTCATTGGCTCTTCCAAGGAAAAAGACATCAGGTATGTTAATAAGTCCACTGGCAGTTGCGAAAAAGCCGTGAGCAAATATTGATAAGACTGTAAAAATCGCAAGTAAACGATGCCATGCATAAACGTTTTCTAAACCACCGAAGATTTTTACAAGCAAAGGCTGTCTCGTAGATAAGAGAAAAACAATCATAAAAAACATCAGCAAAGAAGAACCACTGATTGATGTCAAAATGACATCATATGTCAAATAAGCTGACGATGTTTCATAAAACCATAAACTTGCATTCATGGTTAAAATTATAAAGATAAAGACAAGTGGACCTATTTGTTTTTTTAACGTTAACATACGAACCTCCATAAGATTAAATATAATATACCATAAAATCATGGTTTTTTTTATGTTATAATAAAAAAAATAAGTTTTAGAAACACTCGTTTACCTATATAATAAAGATATGACAGGGAGGATATATTGATGGATACATTGATTGGGCAAGGCATGACAGCCAAGGTGTTTTCAGATGGTCACTATGCCTATAAAGTCTACAATGATAATTTTTCGATTGATGATGTAAAATATGAAGTCAATCTCCAAGACATATTAAGAAAGCATACAGACTTGAATATCTGTAAATACGATTTGGATGAATCAAAAAAACTGATAAAGATGTCTTTGATTCAAGGAAAATCACTGGCGGATAGAATGAAAGAGGATGGCTATAAAGATTGGTTAGATGATCTAATTAAACTTCAAGTAGAGATCTATCAATACCAAGATTTACCTATCCCATCTGCCTTTGAAGTCTATGAGAAAAGGATTAATCATTCTAAAAAAGAACAATACTTAATTGATGCAGCTAGGACATCTTTTAATTCTATTGAGAGAAAACACCATTTATGTCACCTAGATTTTCATCCATTAAATATATTATACGATGGAAAAGCATATACAGTAATTGATTGGGTCAATGCAAAGAATGCAAATCCTGTGATGGATATTGCGAGAACTTATGTCATTTTCAAGCAATACTTAAAAAGACAAGCCAATCGTTACTTAAGAACAATCACTGAAAAAATAGGCGTCGATATCAATGAAGTTAAAAAAGCCATCCCCTTGATGGCATTTATGCGCTTGGATGAACATGATGGTCAAGATGCGTTTAAAGAAGATTTAATTACTATGATTACTTCCAACAATCCTTAAAAGAGAGAGGTACTTTTATGAAACAATATGTAGAATTAAAGGTGGGAACTTATACCATAAGAGGCTTTGAAGATAAAAGAAGTACAGACCAATGTGTGTTGATGTTTCATGGTTTTACTGGACACAAGGTCGAAACCAATCGTATGTTTTTAAATATTGATCAGGTACTTGAAGAAGAAGAGATCAGTTCCATAAGGTTTGATTGGTTGGGCCACCATGAAAGTGATGGAGATTTAGCTAGCATAGGATATGATGACTTGCTACAACAAGCAAAAGAAGTTTTTGCTTATGCAAATAAGACCTATAAAAAAATCATTGTCCTTGGTTTTTCTATGGGTGGGGCACTGGCCATCAAAGCTTTATCGCTTAAACCTGACCGATTGATTTTGATATCTCCTGCCATAAATATGGGTGAGATATTGATGGCTATAAGTTATCGGGCAAATAAAATCAATGATTATGTTTTTGATGCCAATGGATTGAAGTTAGGAAAAGATTTTATTACATCTTTTCAAGACTTAAATTATTATGAAGATTTGAACAACTATCATCAACCTGTCCTTCTCATACAAGGGACAAAAGACGCATCAGTACCGATCTCTTTAACAAAAGAACTATGTGCCAATCATCCAAACGCTTCACTAATTGAAGTAAAGGGTGCCAATCATGGTTATGCCAGTGTATCCTATATGGGTCAAATCCAAGAAGCAATTAGAAAATTTTTAAATTTAAATATCCAATAAAAAAGAGGCTTTTGAGCCTCTTTACTTATTTTTTACGATATATGAGCAAGCCTACAATAGATAATAAGCCAAAGAAGATGAGTGATTGATTGACATTGTTACAAGATGAACAACCACTGGTATTGATCTCTTCATAGTTTGTTTGGTCAGTGGTAGGTTGACTTGTACTTGTAGGATTGGTCGTTTGAGAAGTAGTGGTTGGTTCAGTGGTGGTGATTGGTGGGAGAGTGGTTACTTCTTCAGTGGTGGTAATGTAAGTTGTGGTTGTGGTTTCTATCCACGTTGTTGTTGGAACTTGTGTTGTAGCTATGGTTGTTGTTGGTTGCTCTTCAATGGGATCACCAACAATCAAAACAGCATTCACGACACTTCTAAGATAACCATCTGATGGTGTATTCATGATTTCTAACTCATTGGTTTCTAAGTTTCTTAATAAACAGGTTGAAGATCCTCCACCATCTAATTCTAAGGCGGTATAGTAACCGAGTTCTTCATTCAAATCAGCTAGTTCACCAAGCGTTAGTCCTGGGATGTTGACCATACGACCATCAACAACTGTAAGTCCAATCTCACCATCACGATTGACTGCGATGGTTGTTCGAGGGTGTCTAGAAGTAGGTGAGCCATGAATGTCTTCTGGAAGTTTCTGACCACGGTCTAACAATATTTGCCAGCCACCGATGATATAATCCATGCCTTGCCAATCATTGATTGGATAAGGGTATATGGCAACTTGATTGCCCGTTTGTATAAGGTCTAAGATTTGGTTGTATGATTCAGATTCTCCTTTGGCAGCAATAACAAATTCACCGGCACCTAAGTGATAGTCGTCATTATTAAAGGAAAAATCATCCATTTGGCTAGTGACCTGTCCTTGATAATGAAATTCTGAATCATTAGGAATCAACTGGTGATTAATGCTTAACTTGGCAATATCATCTCCGGAAATAAGTGTACTTAAATCAGGTGTATAGACTCCAATTTCTCCATGAGATAAGGGCTCATTAAAGCGATCAATATGGATATAGTCTATGTACTGTCCTTCAGCGTTATAAACATTAACTTTGAAGCCATAATCTACTTTACCCACAACACTTCTATGGGCATCGGTAAAACCAAAAGCATTTTTATCATAATAACCAATTCTTAAAATATTGTTTTCAACGGCATAAAAATCAATGGGTAAGGTAGAAAAAAAGTCACCATTAACTGCAGCATAGACAACTTTGCCCGTCTTGGCTTCATAATCAAGTGCAATCTCTAAAACCGTTGCTTTACCGATAGCGTCTTCTCCATATAAGCGATCATGCAAGACTACATCAAAGTCACTATAACGACCAATTTCAAGATTATGGATAATGTGTGTATCACTGCCTTGTCCCTTGATCACAAATTTTTGATAAGTGATGTCTTCAACATATAGGGTCTCGTGGCTTTGGACTTCACCCAATGAAAAATTGTATGATTCAGCAGATACCACATAAAGACTATAAGATACAAAAAACACAAGAAGGATCATCAAAAACTTTTTCATAAATAAACATCTCCAATCAACAAATCTAATATTCATTTATATGATATCATTCACTTTATGAAAAAAAGAACCCATTTTTGATAAATTCGTATTTTGCATACATGCAAAGAAACCTTAATGATATAATATACTTGAAAATGAGGTGAAAACTTTGGAAAAATTTTACTTTGATCAAAAACCAAGTATTCTATTAAAACTAGATAAAGATTATGTGCCGATGATTTTAGGGAATCGAGCCTATGAAGCTGCTGTTGAGGCTTCTGAAAATCCAGTACACATTCGTTTTGCTATTGAGCGTTCTGACCAGCAAGTATCTAGTCATGAGACTTATATTTTCAATGATGACTTAAATCAAGACCAGGCAAATTTCATATATCTTGAACGCTTTATCAAGACAATTCTTTGGTTAAAGGGTGGTTTTAGAATTTACTTTGCTGGACACAAAGGCATGGGACAAAGACTAAAAGATGCCTATCAAAAAGATGGTTTAAGAGATTTTGACCAAGCCTTTATGGCCAATGTTTATGAACATGACTTTGAGTTTGTTATTGTTAATTTTAATGACATGCCTCAAACAAAAGAATCATCAAAAAAGATTGGCCGACATTTACAAGGATCACGGATTGGCTTTGATGCTGGTGGAAGTGATCGAAAAGTATCTGCTGTTATAGATGGTAAAGCCATCTATTCAGAAGAAAAAGTATGGCATCCTAAAATCAATAGTGATCCCAATTATCATTATGAAGGCATTATGGATTCGCTTAAACGCGCTGCTTCAAAACTCGACCATATTGATGCCATAGGCGTCAGTAGCGCAGGTATTTTTATCAATAACCGCGTGGCTGTGGCATCTTTGTTTAGAAAAGTACCCCAAGATTTATTTGATAAAAAAGTCAGAGACATGTATTTAGACATTCAAAAAGAATTTGACAATGTCCCTATTGAAGTTGTCAATGATGGTGACGTGACGGCCTTGGCGGGTTCAATGTCCTTAGATGCTAACAAGGTCCTAGGCATTGCTATGGGGACATCTCAAGCCGTTGGTTATGTTAATGATTTAGGCAATATCACGGGATGGCTCAATGAACTATGTTTTGTTCCCGTTGACTATAATAAAGACGCTGCCATTGATGAGTGGAGTGGAGATTATGGTGTTGGTGTCAGCTACTTTTCACAAGATGCAGTGATTCGTCTTGCCAAAACTGCTAATATAGAACTTGATGACAATCTATCACCCGCTGAAAAACTAAAGCATGTTCAAGCCATGGCAGAAGACAAAGATGATATGGCATTAGAAATATTTAAAACCATCGGTGTTTATTTAGGCTATAGCATTGCTTATTATGCCAGATTTTATGATATCGCCCATGTACTGATTTTAGGACGGGTCACCAGTGGTATAGGTGGCGTGAAAATCCTTGAGTATGCACAAAAGATATTGAATGAATGTTTTGGTGACTTAGCAAAAGAAATTGAAGTATCACTTCCTGATGAAAAATCAAGAAGAGTGGGACAATCAATTGCTGCAGCGAGTCTACCAAAAATATAGAAAGTGAGGTCTATATGAAACTGAAAAATCAAACAGGTCAAATATTTATTCCTGATCAAACAGAACAAGAACAAGCCATAAAAAGAACCACCCATATGGCCATTGCAGCCCATCAAGATGATATAGAGATTATGGCATATCATGGGATTGTCAAGTGTTTTCAATCTCAAGACAACCACTTTTTTGGATGTGTTGTGACCAATGGTTCTGGTAGCGCCAGAGACCATATATATAAAGACTACACCGATGAAGAAATGATTGAAGTAAGAAAAACTGAACAGAAAAAAGCTGCTTATTTAGGAGAGTTTGGTGGCCTTGCTTTATTGGATTATCCGAGCAAAGTTGTCAAAGATAAAGAAGATAAATCGGTGATAGAAGAACTGAAAAAACTCTTAACTTTGGCCCAACCAAAGATACTTTATACCCATAACCTTGCAGATAAACACGATACCCATATCGGTGTTGTGACCAAGGTTATTAAAGCCATTAGACTCTTACCAAAAGAACAACGACCTGAACAAGTACTAGGGTGTGAGGTATGGCGAAATTTAGATTGGGTTAACGATGATGAAAAAGTCTATCTAGACGTTTCAGAACATCCAAATCTTGCCTCAAGCTTGGTTGAAATATTTGATTCACAAATTATTGGTGGAAAACGATATGATTTAGCAACTATAGGTCGTCGTTTGGCCAATGCAACCTTTAATGCTTCCCATGAAGTCGATGAAACCACTGCTTTAACATATGCCATCGATTTAACGCCGTTGATTCAAGATGATACCCTTGATATCAAATCATTTATTTCAGATTATATATTCCGCTTTCAACAAGATGTAATCGCGAGAATATTAAAAGTATCAGACGAATGAGTTAAGTAGGTTAAAACATGAAAAAACTTTTATTATTGATGGTGATGATGTTGTTTCTTGTTTTAGGTGCCTGTGTTGAAGTTGCAACAACCACCACTTCTGAAATCCTCTCTACCACCGAGGCTATAACGACAACTGAACAAGCAAGCACCCAGACAGAAACAACTGAGATCACCACGACCATAGAAACAACAACCCATATAGAAACAACCATACCAACCACAGATATCACCACATCACCAACAACCACAGAGGATCCAGGCATTCAATCTTGTGAAGACAAGGGCTTGACAGGATGTGAATTTACATTGGCTGAAGCCTTGCCTGATAGGACCTATGAAGACATCGCCACATATGAATTTTTGTCAGAAGCACAAATGGTTTTAAAGGAAGAATCAAATCCAAACCTAGTGGTGCTTTATCAATCTAATAAGGTGGTCGCAATGAAATATGGTGCTGTAAACTTTAAAACAAAGTCAATCAGTGAAACAACAACACTTGGTCATACCGGACATCATACAACCACATACCTAAACGGCAATTACAATGTCGATGGTGTGTTTCTAGATGCCATTGGTGTTGTTGTTTATGGGATGATTGCTGGTGTAAGGTTTGAAGTCGTGAACTCAGAAGTTGAGTTGATACCACATGCCCACCTTAACCAAGCCTATTCTTATTATGAAGTCATCAACGATGAGTTGGTTCATCGGATTGCTTATAATTTAAAAACAGCCGATTTTCAAAGTATCGGTGCCATTGATATCGCACCTGAATACCTTGAAGAAGGCATCAGATATTATAGCTATGACAACCATTATTTTTATACAGACTTTATCACCATGACGGATGATTTAAGAGCGGGAACTTATGAACACGCCGTCAATGCCGAACAACCATATTACAATTACTATCAATATATCTCTTTTAGAACAAAGACCAATTATACTGCAGAAGAACTCAATACGTATATCCAATCTAAAACATCAAGTTCTAGCGCTTTATACAATGCAGGACAAGATTTTATCGATGCACAAGAAGCCGTATATATCAACGCCGCTATGGAACTTGCATTTGCTATTCATGAAAGTGGTTGGGGATCATCTGCCATTGCAAGAGATAAAAACAATCTCTTTGGTATCAATGCTTATGACCATGATCCTTATAACAGCGCCACTGCCTTTGATAGTATCCAAGATTGTATTGAATATCATGTCCAGTATTTCTTAGGGACACGTTATTTCAATCCGAACTTTTATGTGGCCTTTGGTACTAATTTCGGCAACAAATACCAAGGGATGAATTATAAGTACGCCAGTGATGCTTTTTGGGGAGAAAAAATCGCCAAACATTATTATCAACTGGATAAAGCTCTAGGTTTTAAAGATCGCAATAGCTATCAAATTGCCTTGTTAAATCCTGAAGCCATAGGTTATTATGGTGCCAATCCAGAAAGCCCAGTCTTATATGATCCTGCCAATTATAATTATCGTGGTCTTTGGGTGAGTTTTCCGGTCATGAGAGAAAGAGATGATTTTTATGTTTTAAGATTACCTCTTGCCTTAAATGATGACTTGCAAATGGATGCTTATGAAGTCATGGGACCAACCGATGTCTTCTATGTCTACAAAGAAGATGTAATCATCATCAATTAGTATACTTGGCCAATCAATGAAAGTATCTTTCCATGTTTGAAAAAACTAGAGATTTCTTTGATTGGCTCTTTTTATAAGGACATTTTTATGCTAAATTTTAATTAAGTTTACAACAGAGGTGTAATTTATGAGAATTATGACATGTATCAAACAAGTACCAGCATCATCAAAAGTCGATGTAGATCCAGTTACAGGGATATTGATTCGTGATGGTCGAAACGCCAAATTAAATCCCTATGATTTATATGCTTTAGAAACATCCTATCAATTAAAATCTATGGTGCCTAAAGCAAAATTGACAGCCATTACCATGGGACCACCTAGTGCCAAAAGTGTATTAGAAGAAGCCTTATATATGGGCTCAGATGAAGCCTTTATCATTTCAGATAGACGTTTTGCTGGCGCCGATGTTCTTGCAACCTCATATACACTCAGTCAGCTGATTCGTCATTTGGGACAAGCAGATATTATTGTCTGTGGCAAACAAACAACCGATGGCGATACAGCCCAAGTTGGTCCTGAGATCGCTGAGTTTTTATCCATACCCCATGTCCCTTATGTGACTGATATCATGGAGGTTAATGAGACCTATATCACAGTGAAGAGTACCTATGACCACCATGAAGAAATATCTAAAATCAAACTGCCATGTTTGCTGACAGTTGAACATTCTAAAATGGCGCCTCGCTTACCATCTTACAAACGAAAAGTCAGTTTTAAAGACTATCAAATTAAAACGCTGACACTGAATGACTTAGATGATCAAGATCCAAACCATTATGGTCTAAACGGTTCACCAACTCAAGTTGAAGAAATTTTTCCACCCAATAAGACCATGGAATCTAAATTAATCAAAGGCCATAAAGAAAGCTTGGCAAAAGAACTCTTTCAAATACTTAAAACCAACAAATATTTATAGGTGAAAATGATGTCATATATTAAAATCAATCAAGAAAAAGTCAATCAAGAAGTTGCAGAACAATTAAAGGCCATTTGTCCCTTCAATGCCTTTGACTACCAAGATGCATACTTGTCTATCAATGCCGCCTGTCGTCTCTGTAAACTCTGTGTAAAAAATGGTCCCAAAGGCATATGTGAGTTTATTGAAAGTGATCAAATCAATATTGATAAAAGCATGTATAGAGGGATAGGGGTTTATATAGAACACCGAGAAAATGAGGTCCATCCAGTGTCATGGGAGTTGATTGGAAAAGCAAAAACCTTATCTCAAGTATCCAAAGAACCCGTGTATGCTATCCTTGCAGGTGACAATGTTAAAGACATTGCCAAAGAAGCTTTAAGCTATGGTGTGGATAAGGTTTATCTATACCAAAATCAGTCCTTTGCACATTTTAATGTTCAAATATATACCAATATCATGGACGATTTTAACCGAAAAGTCCACCCAAATATTGTTTTATTTGGTGGCACATCTTTAGGAAGAAGTTTTGCACCTCGAGTAGCAGCTAGACTTAAAACAGGCTTAACTGCAGATTGTACAAGTTTAGACATTAAGTCAAATGGTGATTTAATCCAGGTAAGACCTGCATTTGGTGGAAATATTATGGCAAAAATTCATACACCAAACCATAGACCACAACTTGCGACTGCTAGGTATAAGATTTTCAATGCTGGCAAAAAGGTGAAGGCCCATGGTGAGATTCAACATATGGACATCAGTGATATCTCTAAAGAAAGTGCCATTCAATTAATCGATATTGAAAATAAAGCCAAAGTCAAAGATATATCTGATGCTGAAATTATTGTCGCAGTGGGAAGAGCTTTTAAAAAGAAAAAAGATTTAGAGATGATTCAACCACTGGTTAAAAAGTTGAATGCCGAAGTCGCTTGTACACGCCCTTTGATTGAAAATGGATGGTTTGATCCAAGAAAACAAATCGGATTAAGTGGACGTACTGTAAAACCTAAATTAATCATCAATATTGGCATCAGTGGTGCCATCCAATATATAGAGGGTATGAAAGACAGTGACATGATTATTTCCATCAATGATGATGAAAATAATAAGTTATTTTCAATGTCTCATTACGCTATATTAGGGGATATTTATGATGTGATACCTGAATTGAACCGCCTCATTGATCAATTAATATGATTGGTAAAGATGCTTGTATATCAGACATTTATCAATTTTATCAGACCTATCTTAATACCCATAGACACTTTGTCCCATTAGATCAAGAGACCTTCAAAAACACATTGATTCATGGACAAGAGGTCTTGCTTTCATACAATCAAAGGATTGATGGCTTTTTATCTTGTCATATTGAAGGTGAAAAGGCCTATATCTCAATTCTTTTAGGAGAAAAAGATATTCAAAAAGAATTGTTGGGACATTTAGAAAAAAACCTAAGGCTTCAGGATATAAAAAGTCTTTACTTTCATTTTTTAAATCCAGTCAACTTGCCTTGGTTTGTAAAAGGGGATATGATTCACCCAAACAATCAAGGTGTGCTTGTTGATAGTGACTTATATGTTCTCTTGCATGAACTAAACTATCATGACCATACTTACCAACAAACCTATGTCCAATCATTGGATGACTTTGATGAAATGCAAGTCCAAAATCATGAGCGAATTTGCTTTTATCAAAAAGAAAAACACCATGGTTTGCATGATTTTGTACAAAGTTTGGGTGTGAAAACTTGGACAGAAGAATTAATTTCAAATGATTGTCTCAAAAACCCTTTACCCTTGTTGGTTGCCTTAGATCAATCTAAGGTCATTGGTTTTGCTGGTCCACTTAAGGTCCAAGACAATGGTCGAGGTTATTTTGCTGGTATAGCCATCGATTCGGATTATCGAAAAAAAGGCTTAGGATATGGGCTTTTTTCAAGGCTTACTAAAGAGTTAAAGGCCATGGGGGCTTTGTATATGACCTTTTTTACCGGCAGCAATAATCCAGCAAGACATATATATACACGTTTAGGTTTTCAAGTAGCCAAAACCTTTGCTTGCATGAAAAAAACGCTCTAAAGGAGATGATGATATGGCTTATAAAAAAATCAATCATGATGACATTTTACTACTGAAGCAAATCGTTGGTGAGAAGATGTTGATTGAGAAGAAGGATATTGAAGTAGATTTTTCCCATGACGAACTTCAGACCGTTATGGCTTATCCTGATGTCCATCTTTTTGTTCAGAATAAAAAGCAAATTCAAGACATTATGGCATATGCCAATCAAGAAAACATTCCTGTGACTGTGAGAGGCAGTGGGACTGGTTTGGTTGGGGCATGTGTTCCTGTTGATGGTGGCATTCTTTTAGATATGTCTAAAATGAATCAAATCATTGAACTGGATAAGGTCAATATGACACTGAGAGTAGAACCAGGTGTCTTGTTGATGGAAATATCAGAATATGTTGAAAAGGAAAACCTTTTTTACGCCCCTGACCCAGGTGAAAAAAGTGCAACCATTGGTGGAAATATCGCCACCAACGCAGGGGGTATGAGAGCTGTAAAATATGGGGTAACCAGGGATTGGATTAGGGGGTTAGAGGTTGTCTTACCTCATGGAGAACTGGTTGAATTTGGTGGCAAAGTTGTTAAGAATTCAAGTGGTTACTCACTGAAAGATTTAATCATTGGCAGTGAAGGGACCCTTGGTATCATTGTTGAAGCCACCCTAAAACTGATGCCTCTGCCTAAAGAAACTGTCAGTCTATTAATCCCATTTAAAAATAGGACGGATGCTATTGATGCTGTACCTACCATTATCAACGGCCACGCCCTACCAACAGCGGTTGAGTTTTTAGAAAAAGCATCTTTAAAATTTAGTGAAGAGTTCTTAGGTAAAAAAATACCACATGCTGATTTTGATGCCTACTTATTGGTATCATATGATGGTTCAACAAAAGCCAGTGTTGATTATGATATAGAAGCTGTCAGTGATTTATGTGTCAATCAACTTGGTGCTTTGGATGTTTACTTGGTCGATACAGATGAACGGAAACAATCGGTTTGGTCTGCAAGGGGTGCTTTCTTAGAAGCCATTAAAGCCTCAACCACACAAATCGATGAATGTGATGTGGTCATTCCTAGATCTCATATCACAGACTATTTAGATTTCACACATGATTTAAGTCAAACATTGGATATACGTATCCCATATTTTGGTCACGCCGGTGATGGAAACCTTCATATCTATTTTTGTAAAGATGATTTAAGTGATGAAGATTGGCTAGAAAAAACACGTATTGGCTTTAAAAAAATGTATGATAAAGCCTTTGAATACGGTGGTAAGGTCTCTGGTGAACATGGAATAGGTTATGCAAAAAAAGCTTATTTGAAAGATCAAGTAGGTCTTACACAAATCGCCTTAATGAAAGGGATTAAAGACACCTTTGATCCAAAACATATTTTAAATCCTAATAAAGTCATATGATAAGGATATTTTTAACATTTTGAATAAAAAAAGGGTTGAATGTCAAGGATAGGGGTCTTTGATATTTAAGAAAAGAATTTAAAGATGATATTTCAAAAGAAATATTGTCTTTTTTCTTTTTGATTAAAGTGAAGTAATAGGACAATCATTATAAGTTAAT